>Ga0226835_1000004_pt1 | contig 865801 bp, 738 predicted proteins | sample LAC_MetaG_1_FD_163627 | JGI IMG/M metagenome (GOLD analysis project Ga0226835, IMG submission 163627) | Anaerobic ammonium oxidizing microbial communities from anammox membrane bioreactor (MBR) in UC Berkley, California, United States -... | ecosystem: Engineered > Bioreactor > Anaerobic >... | reverse complement strand
GGATCTTCAGACTGTCCGTCCAGTTCCAATAACTATCAGCTCGTAATAGTTTTATTTCGCTAGAATCAGCACTAGTCCTTTGTTGGTCATTTGTAATGGCGAAAACAATCTCCTCATCACACTCATCCCCCACCACCAGAATACCATCGCTTGTTTTTGGTAAATCAATCTCTCCAATAAAACAATAAGCTGCTGTGTTTTCTTTAAGTGGTTTTTGCTGCTGTATTGGATAGTTTATTTTACCGGCTATTCTCATATTCTATCTTTCTCAACTTTTGTGCAAAACAAAAACATTGATTCCTGAGAATTTGAATAAAGGATAATTCTTATTTGAAAATATTTACCTGATAATTATACTCTTATTTACCGATATCTTGTAATGCTGTAACCCCCTGCAGCTTTTGCTGATTGGAACACGGATTGAACAGATTAAACTGATCTTTTCTATCTGTGCAGTTAGGTGTAATCAATGTGTTTCAATTCTTAATTATTAATTACTAATTATTACGGTAATTGAATCTCCACTAAATTATTTACTCCGATATCCTGCTGTTTATCCTGACTTGCATTACACTAAACTGCAGAGTATCAGAAATCGAATATCTATCTGTTACCCAAACCGGAAAAGAACCAACTGCTATTACATCTGAAGATAATATCTCAGCAGTTATCACACTATCGGATACAAATGTTGTTGCCCTTGGTTGTCCGTTAAAATAAACTGTTGAAACCGTATCAAATCCTTTTCCATTAACGGTTAATATAAACCCAGATGAATTAACTATTGCTGAAGATGGGTTAAGAGAAGTTAAATCCAATACATTAAAAATTGAGTCCATCTTTAATACATAAATCTGTCTGGTTGGCTTTTCTATGTCTATTGCGTAATAAAGGTTGTTGGGATAGTTATCGAAAGTATAAACGATACCATTTGGTGGAAGGTTAAAAGTTTTTAATAGCTGACCAGTATCTGTATCATATATTTCTGTTACACCTGTATGATATCTCGGATTTATATTATCCCTTTGAGTTTCTATAAATAATAAATATTTACCCTCATTTAAAAGATAGTATTCGCCACCTTTATTTCTATGAATAAATTCCGAACTTCTATTAAGATCAAAATCAAATACATTATAGTACATATGTCTGACTGGTTCACTATACTCATTATACGCAACGATTACACACTTACTCTTCCATCCAAAAGCCATATCATATCCATACATATTGGGATAGCCAAATTCAAAGAGATCCCTTTTACTGATGATTGTATTCGTTTCTAATGAGAATATCCACACTTGCACAGCAAATGTTAAAGTATCATTTGTGGATATATAAATATACTTTTCATCGTTAGAAAAAAATAAGTTACGTTTAGGTTCATTCAAAAAAGCTCTATTATCAAAATACGATGAAATACCTGTTGTACTCGTTATTTGCTTTGTATTTAAATTGTAAACACTTAGTTTAATAGGGAAATCGCCAATCTCATTACTGGTAAAAATGTAAAGGTTATTAAAAGTTGGTGAATAAAGTACTGCCAAAATATTAATCCAATCGTAATTTTCATCAATTACCTGATTGGACTTAAGATCAAAAATTAAGTTGCCTTTATTTTCAAAGTTAATAATCATATAATTTTCTGAAGGATCCCATACAATGTCTATATAACCCGCAATATAGTTAGTGAGATATTCTTGTACATTCATAGTAGATAAGTTATACCTTCCCAAATGTTGAAACTGATCAATAGAACCTATATCATTGCGATACACTGAGTCAAAAGTTGTGATCTTAAAATTTATATAAGGCTGGGCAGTTGTTTGGTAATTAAAAATAAAAAGAATTAATCCTATTATTTGATATAAAATTTTCATTTTCTTCCTCATTGATTTAATAAATCTAAATAAATATCATAGGTATCTTGGACATATTCTGGATTTTTACCTCTATCCGGATTCTTTTCCCATAGACCAGCCTCCTCATCCGTTGCCCTTTTCCAAATCCAACCATCAGCATCTGCTGGAAATTTCGGTTCATTGCCATAGTTAGTTTTTATTTCTTCAATCTTAATTTTTCCTGTTTCGTTCTTCTTTTTCACACCGAAATATTTCGTCTCACCAAGCATAATTTCAACTGATATACTTTCCATCACCACAATACCATCGCCTGTTTTTGGTAAATCAATCTCTCCAATAAAACAATAAGCTGCTGTGTTTTCTTTGAGTGGTTTTTGCTGCTGTATCGGATAGTTTATTTTACCGGCTATTCTCATATTCAGTCTTTCTCAACTTTTGTGCAAAACAAAAACATTGATTCCTGAGAATTTGAATAAAGGATAATTATTATTTGAAAATATTTACCTGATAATTATACTCTTATTTACCGATATCTTGTAATGCTGTAACCCCCTGCAGCTTTTGCTGATTGGAACACGGATTGAGCAGATTAAACTGATTGAGCTTGTGGTTTTTATTATTACTCTGATAGCCAAATAAATCAAATCTTTTCAAAATCTCAATTATAATTTAAACATTAATGGTATTGATTGATTATACTAATTATGATATGTTTGCAGTGTCGTTAGAAGTTAGATCCTCCCCCAAGTCTAGCTTTTAGGACAAACCCGGTGGCTTCGGTTGCCGGGACTTTTTATTTTAATACCATTTGAAGCAAGATTATTCCAATTTAGTAATGCCTTAACTTTATATTTTTTATAATAATTGCAATTGAATTGTTACTTTTATGATAATAAACCAATTGCCGAAAAATCATATAAAAACCACATTATTATTAAATGAATTACTCCTAACCCCTTAATTTTTATTGACTTTCTAAGACGTTAGCCTTAAGTTTGACAGCTATTTTTTTAAAGACCTTTTCGTCACAAATAATATACTATGTATGAAAGAATTCAGATTTAAAATCATTATAGTCCTGGCAGCGGTTTTATTAAGTATTTACCTGCTTTATCCAACCTATCAGGATTATCAGAACACTAAATTTTTAACTGCTGCTCTTGAAACCAAAAGAAATGAGTTAAAAAAACAATATCCGGACTTACCAAAAGATAAAATCGAACAGATGGTAACTCTAACAGAGGATAGCATTAAAGTAGCTGATCCTTCAATACTTGATGCCAGAAAAAAGAGGATTAAACTCGGTTTGGATCTTCAAGGCGGAATGAGAGTTGTTCTTGAGGTTAATACTGCAAAACTGTTGGAGAAGATTGCAAACAATCCTGATGATGTTTTCAAGAAAGTGATTGCAGATGCTCAGAAAGAAGCCTCGATTACTGATGAATCAGTTGTTAATATTATTGGAAGAGAATTCCAGAAAAGAAATATCAGACTAAGCAGATACTATGGCACAATCAGACAGGATGATGGTGAAATTCTTGACGAGTTAAAGAAATCTTCTGAAGATGCTGTAAACCGTGCTATGGAAATTATCAGAAACAGAGTTGATCAGTACGGTGTTTCAGAACCTTCAATTTCAAGGCAGGGAAGCAGAAGAATTATTGTTGAACTGCCGGGGGTTGCAAAAGAAGAAGAAGCCAAACAATTATTACAGGGCACAGCATTATTAGAATTCAGATTGGTAAAGGATGCTGAGTTTACCTTTCCTATTATGCAGCGTATTGATGATGTGCTTGCAAAAAGAACAAAATCCGGTGTAAAAGATTCGCTTGGTAACGAGGTTGCCGCAACAGAAAATACAGAAACATCTGATACAACTGCTGCTAATGATACAACAAAACAATTATCCGAAGAAGAATTTAAGCAGCAGCATCCATTCTTTTCTGCTGCGGTTCTAAATCCACAAAGTCCTTTTGCCGATGCTTATGTAAGTCAGGACGATAAAAATAAAGTCGAGTATTGGTTAACATTACCCGAAGTTCAAAAAGTTATCCCTGATAATGTTGAGTTTGTATTTTCAGCAAAACCTGTTAACACACAAGATGTTAAAAAGATTTACGTTCTTTACCTGGTAAATAAAACTCCTGAGTTAACCGGCGGTGTTATAACAGATGCACAGGCTAATCTTGATCCCAATACCTCTTCACCTATTGTAAATATGGAAATGAATTCAGAAGGTGCAACTGAATGGGCAAGAATTACTGGTGCAAATGTCGGTAAACGATTAGCTATTATGCTTGATGGCGTTGTTTTTACAGCTCCGAATATAAAGGGTAAAATTCCAGGCGGCAGATCACAAATTGAAGGCTCTGCAAATATAGATGAAGCTAAACTCTTAGAGATTGTTTTAAAAGCAGGTGCACTTCCGGCACCGGTTGATGTTATCGAACAAAGAATTGTTGGACCTTCACTCGGACAGGATTCTGTTTCAAGCGGGTTTAACTCTGCGCTGTTTGGCTACCTACTTGTAGGTTTATTTATGATATTGTATTACAGACAAGCCGGAACAATAGCTTCGCTTGCACTTGTTCTTGTGTTACTTTTTATCTTAGGAGTATTAGCCGGATTCAATGCTACTCTTACATTACCAGGTATTGCCGGTATTGTGTTAACAATTGGTATGGCTGTGGATGCCAACGTTCTTATCTTTGAAAGAATTAGAGAAGAAATGGCAACAGGTAAAACAATGAGAGCATCTGTTGATAGCGGTTTCTCCAGAGCATATTCTGCAATCATAGACTCCAATATTACAACATTCTTTACAGGAGTTATTTTATATCAGTTCGGTACCGGTCCTGTTCAGGGTTTTGCATTAACACTTATGATTGGTATTGCTACTTCGTTATTTGGTGCATTAGTTATAACAAAACTTATGATGGACTACCTTGTTGCAAAGGGAGCCAAAATCAGTATCGGTTAATTTTTATTTAGGAGTTAAATCATAAATGCGAGTTTTTCAAAATTTAAATGTAGATTTTTTAAGTAAGAGAAGATTTTTCTATATGGTCTCTCTTGCTTTGTTCTTAATCGGATTAGTTAATATAATTTTCCGCGGGTTAAGCTTCGGTATTGATTTTAAGGGCGGTGCAGAAATTGTTCTGCAGTTTGATAAACAAATCAATATTTCACAGATAAGAACTAATGTTGAAAATATCGGACTTGGCAATGTTGAGGTAAGGACTTTTGGCGGAGAAACCGGTGTATTAATCAGGACTGAAATGCAGGATATACCTGCTGATGTTTATCCTAAAGTAGTAAACAATATTGAAGAAGATATTAAACAGATAGTACCTGGTGTTGCTTTTAATGTTGTAGAAAAAACTAATAATTCTGTCACCTATTCATTCCCAACCCCCGATACAACAAACCTCGTTGTTAATCAGTTAGCTTCGTTTGGATTCCAGACAAGTAAAGTGTCTGAGGAGCTGAACAATACACAGATGAATGTAAGAGTTGCTATTTCAGATTGGATTAAAATAAACTTAAAAGATAAGTTTAAAGACAATGAGTTTATTGTACTTAAAGAGGATAAAGTAGGACCAAAAGTTGGTGAAGAACTAAAACGCGATGCTGTAATAGCAGTTTTATTATCGTTATTAGTAATACTTATTTATCTCGGATTCAGATTTAAACTTGTATTTGCAGTTGCAGCAGTTGCTGCTTTGTTTCACGATGTGTTAATCACATTGGGTTTATATGCAGCTTTATACGGGGTAATCCCGGGGTTAAACCTTGATATAGATCTTTCGATAGTTGCAGCATTTTTAACTCTTGTTGGTTATTCAATTAACGATACTGTTATTGTATTTGACCGTGTAAGAGAGAACCTGAAACTCCATAAAACACAGTCAATATACGAAGTGATGAATAAGAGTATTAATCAAACTATGAGCAGAACAATTATTACATCTTTCACAACTCTGCTTGCAGTATTTGTTTTATTATTGCTTGGCGGAGATGTATTAAGAGCTTTTGCATTTACACTTCTGTTTGGTATTGTTATCGGTACGTATTCATCCATATTTGTAGCTTGTTCATTCGTTTTTGATTATACTGAAAAATCAAAAAAGAAAGTTCAGTTTTCATAGAACTATTTTGGTATCAATTTAAAAAAGCCGGTGAGATTACTCATCGGCTTTTTTTTAACTACTCAACTACTCACTCCTTCCCCCTTTAAGAAATTGAAATGTGGATAAGTTTAAATAAACTGATATAACTTTATCTTGTAAGATCTTTTTTAATGAAAAGTTTTTTCTTTATCAATCAAACTCACCCTTCTTCCCTCTCTTAAAAAGAGAGGGAACGCCTGCACTTTTTCTTCTCAAGAGAAGGGGGCGGGGGATGAGTTCAAAGAACCTGATATAACTTTATCTTGTAAGATCTTTTTTAATGAAAAGATGTTTTCTTTATCAATCTAACTCACCCTTCTTCCCTCTCTTAAAAAGAGAGAGAATACCTGCACTTTTTCTTCTCAAGAGAAGGGGGCGGGGGATGAGTTCAAAGAACCTGATATATCTTTAGCCTGTAAGAAGTTTTTTAAGTGAAAAGTTTTTTCTTTATCAATCTAACTCACCCTTCTTCCCTCTCTTAAAAAGAGAGGGAACGCCTGCCCCTTCTATTCCTAAGAGAAGGGGTCGGGGGATGAGTTCAAAGAACCTGATATAACTTTATCTTGTAAGATCTTTTTTAATGAAAAGATGTTTTCTTTATCAATCAAACTCACCCTTCTTCCCTCTCTTAAAAAGAGAGGGAACATCTGCCCTTTTTCTTCTCAAGAGAAGGGGTCGGGGGATGAGTTCAAAGAACCTGATATAACTTTATCTTGTAAGATCTTTTTTAATGAAAAGATGTTTTCTTTATCAATCAAACTCACCCTTCTTCCCTCTCTTAAAAAGAGAGGGAACATCTGCCCTTTTTCTTCTCAAGAGAAGGGGTCGGGGGATGAGTTTAATAATTATTTTTTCCAAATACATCATTCTTTAAACACCAAACAATTTTTTAAACTCATCATCATTTTTCATTGAGTCAATTATTGATTGTTCATCCTTATCTGATTTATTATAGTTTAACTGTCTGGCGAAATCTTCGCTTTTAATTACTTTGCAGGAACATACTTTTGCAAACTGACCAAGATTGGAATCAGAAGTAATAACTGTTATTGTTCCAGGTGATCTAGATTTTTCAATTTGATTTTTAATTTTTTCATCTGCTGTATTACTTTCTGAGTATATCAATTTAATTTTTCCGGCGTTTATCTTTATCCCGGGATATCCATCAAAATGCAGACTAACATTAATCTTTTTATCGTGAAAAAATCGTTCTATCATTAAGGCAAGTTTTTCTCTTGAAGCTTGTTTGTCCTTTTTCTGAATTTTTGAGAGACTGCTAATTTTACCGATAAGATTATTTCCGTCTATTATATAACCTGTCACCGTTATCTTCCTTCAAAGAACTGATCACGTTTTGTTACTTTAAGATCCTGTAACTGAGGTGCTTTAACTCTAATCTCAAAGTTATATCCCCGGAAAGTACCTATTGGATTCCAGGTAAAGTTCATAACCCAGCAGTGTAGATCACGCGAGATTCTTATCTGCGGTGCTGAAAATTCATGTCTGGTTAAATCATAGCTGCTTGTAACGGAGAACTTCCACTTCGGAGTTAGATTAAAATTAAAGCTTCCGCTTATATTTGAGTTCTTATTAATTCTTGATGGTAAGGGACGCGATTCGTTGTAATTATAGTTTAGCGAAAGATCCCACGGAATAGAAAAATCAGCTTCCTTCTCATTATACAATCCCTGATAAATACTTCTTTCAGATGCTTGTAAATATTGATCCTGCTGTAGTGTCGTTCGTGTATCTGTTTCGGTTGATTTAATTCTTTCACCTGAAATTGAGAAAGACATTGAAAAACTTAAGTTGGTTAATCTCAATAATCCTTTACCCTGATTGATTAAATATTTATTAACATTTCCTTTCTCATCAAAGTCGTAAGGAGAAAATGAAGTAGAAGCCTGCATATTGAATATATCACTTACCTGTGTCTGATATTGTAAATTCAAATTGGAAAATTTGAATTCCTTAGCAGCAAAGTTATAACTTATATTGGCTCGTACATCCAACAATTTAATCTTATTTGCTTTTGATGTTGTATCAGTTGGATCAGTTTTTGTTTTCATCTCAAAAACATTCCCGACTGAAAAACTAATACTCTGCTGTTCCTGTCCTGAAGGTTTACTGAATATTTCTCTCTCAAATTTGTTGTATTCAACAATCTTACCTGATGAATCAACATAAGAATCATAATAACCCCAAAATGGAGTAGAAAAATCAGGTGAATAATTATAACTGAGCGATGGTGTTACAATATGTCTTATTGCTTCAATTCCAAGCGATCTGATATTAAACATTCCATAAAATTTAGTTGAGGCAGAAACACCCATCGAAAAAGTTCTGACCAAATTAATTTCATTTACATCATCTGTCTTAATAAAATATTTACCTGAATCATCGACAGCAGGTGATCTCTCAATACGCTTATTATACCAGCTTTCATTATACCTGAAATTTGGAGAAATACTAAAGTAACCGATCTTCGGAGATAATGACGCATTAATGTTATGTTGTATTCCGCCTCTGATATTAAGATGACCAGCTATTTTCTCCCTGTTATTCTGAAACTGACCGGAATAATTAAATCCAAAACTTTCATACCATTCCTGCCCGCCAGTATTTTTCCTGAACGGATATTTTTGTGCAAGTGAAAAAGACAGACTTGGCAGAACTTCAGAAATATTATTATTCTCAAAGTTCTGTGTTCTTGAATAACTGATTGACATACTGTTACCTGATTCTTCCCACTGTTTGAAGTAAGTTGCATTTGAGAATGCTTCATTCCTGAGAAGTTCGTTAACATCACTTATGTTACGCTGGATTTTATTACCCGATAAGAATTCAAGTTTAGCATCAAAACGGGATGTTGGTGTAATTGTCTGATTATGATTCCAGCGAATCCGCCAATCGGTACTTTCAGATCTGTTTGCATCTGTTTCTTCACCAAGTACAAATCTCCCATAACTTCCTTCAACATTACCGGAATAATTATAACGTTTCGTATATCGAAATCTTGAATCAAGTTTAAAGCTTCCGCGAGTATAATAATCAGCAGTAAGATTCACATCTGTATAATCATTAATCGCCCAGAAATAACCAAACCTTGAGAAATATGTTCCATATAATCCATCAGAACCAAACGTTGGAGGGATAATGCCTGATCTTCTGCCGGATTCAATCGGAAAAACCGCAAAAGGTAATGGTATCGGTAAAGGTACACCCCCAAAATTTATAAAAATCCACTCAGCAATTAGTTGTTCTTTATGAATCACCTTCATCTTACTTGCGGTAAAATAATAATGAGGACACTCCTTATCGTCGCAGGTTGTAAAAATGCCATCCTCAATAAAGTAAGTTTCTTTATCAACTTTTTTAATCTTTGTACCGGTATAACTTGAGCCATCCTGCTCTGTCTTTGCTAATGAAATAATCCCCTGCCCTGTTTTAAAATTATATTTCATAGTTTGACCTTCGTACACTTCAGTACCTTCTTTAAGTACAGGAGTACCGTCAAGTTTACCTTCAAGAGTATCGGAGGGAACTCCCACAGCATTTATATTATTTGAGTTAAAGTCAATAAATATATTTTCACTTTTAATCTCGGTAATCTTATAGTTAATACTGCTCTTTCCGTATATATTCATTTTTTTTTCTTTAACAAAAAATATCAATGAATCTTTTGATGCAGCAAAAACAGTAGTATCAACATCAAAGGTTTTGCCGGATGGTTTTGGAATTGATAAAGTATCAGTTAAAGTTAATATGGAATCAGAAGAGACTATTAAAGAATCGGTTTGCTGTGAAAAGAATTTTTCCTGCAAAAGAAAAAAAGTAAGAAACGACAACAAGTAAAAACTATAATTTCTTTTAATCAACATCTGAATATCATTAATAAATCTTTGTTCGGTTAGTTGTTATAAAACACCAACGAAGATGCGCCTTTTATTCCAGCTTCATTTTTTAATTTAGCAGGTATAACTAAAACTCTTTGTCTTAAAGGTAACAGTACTCTGTTTGCAATAGTTTTTCTGGTTGAATCGAACAAAGGTTTACCAAAACCTGCAACGCCGCCTCCGATTATAAATGTACTAATATCAAGCAGATTGCTTAAAGATGCTAAAGCAGCACCGAGTTGTCTGCCCATTCTTTCAATAACAAATTTTGCATAAGCATCATTTTTCTCAGCAGCAAGCTGAATTATTTTCGGAGATACTTTAGATAAATCATTTTCAATTAACCTCCATATTTCCGAATCACGGTGTTCCGGTAATTCGCTTCTCACAATTTCTCTTAAATACGCATTACCGGCATAAGCTTCAATACAGCCTGTTGATCCGCAATTACATTTAGGTCCATTAATATCAATAGAAATATGTCCGACTTCGCCAGCAGCACCAAACTCACCCCGGAATATTTTTTTATCGAAAACAATTCCACCGCCGACACCAGTACCAAGTGTTACCATTACAAACGAGTCAAACTTTTTACCAGCGCCAAAAATCAATTCGCCTATAGCTGCAGCATTAGCATCGTTTTCAATATGAATTTTATATCCATATCTGTTTTTAAGTATTTGTCCAAGCTTTACATTTTTCCAGCCCGGCAGATTAGGTGCATTTTCAACAATGCCTTTTTTAATTTGCACAACACCCGGACAGCCGACACCAATTCCCTGAATCTTTAGTTTATTTTTCTCAAGTGTTTCATCAATACCCTTACAGATATTAGAGATAACTTTTTTCGGACCGCTTTCAGGCTGTGTTTTAACTGAATGACTTTTAATTAATTTTCCGCGGTCAGATACAATACCGATCTTGATATTAGTACCTCCGATATCAACACCTAAAGCATATTTTTCAGATTTAGTCATTGGTGTATTCTTTAACATTATTTTGAAAATTGAGTATCAACTAATTTTAATTCACCCGGATAAGTAATATTTCCAAAAGCAGAGCTTACTGTGGGCGTAGCATAGAGTGTTACTTTGGAAGATGAGCCTTTCACACCTCCTAAAGCTAAAGCAAGATTTACAATACTTTCATACCCGCGGTCTTCAAAAAACTTAACAAGGTCCAGATTAATTCTCAATGGAATTGTTGTAACATTGCCGGTACCTGGAACAGTAACCGGTTTATCAAGTTCACCTGAAACAGTTTCCTTATCATCAAGAAACAAACGCCATTTAAAGTTTTGAAGTGTAGCATCAGATTTCTGATAACCACCTGTTCCGTCATTCGGATTTTTTGCTTCAACATTCAGAACAAAAGATGCCGGTAATGTTCCTTTTGCAAAAGCTGAAGAGAGATTAATTAAATCCAATGGATTGAAATCACTTAATTTTGATTTACCCGAAATTGAAATTCCGTTTATCTCAAATCCATCTACCTGTCCAACTTTAAATTGCAGACGCGATAAATTAGTCAAAGTCTTGTAAACACTGCATCCTGAAATAACCAAAGCAAGTACAATTACAATTGAAAAATATTTTTTCATTTTAGTTTCCTTTTGATTGTTCGATTTTTTGAATTATAATTTCAGCAACTTTAAGCGCTCGTAAACCGTCTTCGCCTGTAACAACAATTTTTTTATCATTCAGGACTGCATCCACAAAAAGCTGAAGTTCATAATTAAGTGCATTTACTTCTTTAATTTCGGGCTGCTCATAAATAAGCCTTTTCTTTTTATTGCCAACACCAATTTCTCCAAAAGAAATTGAAGTTGGTAAAGCCGGCTGATCAACCGGAAGTAAACGGTATATTTCTGATGCACCGGTTACGAAATCAAGTGAGATATAATGATCCTTCTGAAAGATACGCATCTTACGCATTTTCTTCTGCGATATTCTGCTTGCGGTAACATTTGCAACAGCTCCGTTTTCAAATTGTATCCTCGCATTTGCAATATCGATATGATCCGAAACTACTGCAACACCGTTTGCATCTATCTGTTTTACTTCGCTTTTTATAAAACTTAAAATAATATCTATATCATGGATCATTAAATCCAATACAACCGCAACATCTGTTCCGCGGAGATTAAATTGTGAAAGCCTGTCCGATTGGATAAACATCGGATCAGATATAAAAGATTCAAGAGAAATTAATCCCGGATTAAATCTTTCAATATGACCTATCTGAAATTTCAGATTTCTTTCTTTAGCAGTCTTAACTAATTCCTCGCCCTGCTCAATTGCAGAAGTGATTGGTTTTTCCACAAATACATGGATGTTCTTTTCAAAGCATCTTTTAGCAGTTTCGTAATGTGCACTTGTTGTTGCAGCAATTGAAACTGCATCAACATTTTCAAGCAATTCATCCATTGAATGAAAAGCAGTAGTATTAAACTCAGCGGCAGTTGTTTTAGCCACCTCATAATTTAAATCAAATACACCAACTAAGCTACAATTGGAAATATGAGTAAACATTTTTGTATGCAGTTTACCAAGATGACCAACTCCAATTACACCAACATTTAGTTTTTTCATAAAATTTATCTTGTTTGAATTATTGTATAACCAATTATTTTATCGTAGCCGCCGTATTCAGGATCGCGGTACCAGAGGAAAATATTAAGATCATCAGTTGTCTGCCAGTTGTTACCTTCCAAAATTATCCAGTCCTGATTAGTAACATCTTTATAATCGCCATTAACAACAACATACTGATAATCATAAATACCGCGTTTTAGCTCAAGAGAAAGTTCGTAATGATCACCATTAAATTTCATTTTATTATCGTCGGATAATTTCCAATCATTAAAAGCACCAACAAGATAAACATCGCCATAAACTTCCTGCGGTGGTTTAATCTGAAAAAGAACATTCATATAGGTCGAATACATATCTTTAGGGTATTTAAGCGTAAAACTTCCGTTGTTATCTTTAAAACTCTGCAATAAAAACCTTGAATATTCCATCCCATCAAACTGAGCTTTTACATTCTTTGAGTTATATATATTTACATCCATCAGATTTAACTCTCTGTATTCATTGCCGGGTCTTACATCTTTAGCAATAAATTTTATTTTTGATCCTCCGTCCCATTCAAAAACCCTGTTATGATCAGTTGAAGTTCTTTGAACTTTGATTGGATTATAGAGAAGATGATTAACTATAATTTCAACCTCGTCGATAAAAAAGGGAAAGAAATCATCTTTAGGCTGAGCTTCGGTTGTAACCCAATAAGTATGACCAAGCTGAGGAGGATAATATGTTTTATCATCCAATGTTTCTCTGATAGCCTTTGATTGCAGCATAACCTGATTTTTTAATGCATAAAATTTTCCTTCGGCAAACACAATTGAAGTATCCTGTGAATCAACAATGAAAAAACGCCATTTACCTGAGAATGGAAAGCTAACGTAGCCATTTTTATCCGGAAACAAATTAGTGTAATGATATTTTGCATCTTCAACAGTAGTAGGCAGAGAAAAATAATCCAGCGTATATGCGGTGTTATTCCCCTGATTTAATAAAAAAATGTTATTTGTAGGATTCCAGTTCCTATCACAAAATTTAAATAAAATATTAATGTTTGGCGGATAATCTGATTTAACATCAAATTCGATTACTAACCTGTCACCGGGTTTACTTAAAACCGGAATAATATCAGGAGCGCCTTGAACAAAAGTTTTTAAGCTCTTAATTACAACTTCTTGTGGAAAGCTGTAAGAAAATGACAAAGCCAGAAATAAAACAAATATTTTTTTCACGATATGCCTGTATCAAAAAGTTAAATTGTTTTTGCAAATATAATTCTAAGAAATGAGCTTAAACAGAGCTGATAGTGGAAATAAAAATCCCCAATAAAAAACACTTATTGGGGAAATCATAAAAATTATATGGAATTATGATTATAGATTTTTTATTTCATTAACAAGTTTGCTTATCGCTTCTTTTGAATCACCAAAATACATAAGTGCATTTGGGTAAAAGAAAAGTTCATTTTCAATACCGGCATAACCAACATTCATAGAGCGTTTGTTAATAATAACGGTTTTTGCATAGTCAACATTAAGTATAGGCATTCCGTAAATAGGGCTGTTCTTATCATGCCGTGCAGCCGGATTAACAACATCGTTAGCACCAATAACAATAACAACATCAGTATTTGGAAAATCATCGTTGATATCTTCCATAGCCAGAAGTTTATCATAAGGAATCTGAGCTTCGGCAAGAAGCACATTCATATGTCCGGGCATTCTACCAGCAACCGGATGAATAGCAAATCTTACTTTTACACCTTTTTTCTCCAAAAGATTTACCAAATCACGAACAGCGTGCTGTGCCTGACCAACAGCCATTCCATATCCCGGAACAATTATAACACTGCTTACGGAATCAAGCAGCATTGCAAGCTCTTCAGCATCAATAGATTTAACATCACCTTTGGGAGATGTTGTTGAAGATGCTGCAGCTGCGCCAGCATTTGCCCAGCCGCCAAGTACAACATTCATCAAAGAACGGTTCATTGCTTTACACATGATGTTAGTCAGAATAATACCCGAAGCACCAACAAGAGCACCTGCAATTATTAATTCATTATTAGCCAGCACAAATCCGGTGGTCGAACCAGCTAACCCGGAATAAGAATTTAACAAAGATATCGCGACCGGCATATCAGCACCGCCTATCGGAAGCACCAACAAAACACCGAGAACCAAAGAAACAACAGTAATAAGAATAACGATACTCATCATCGAAGGATTTATCACAACATAAGCTCCCGCCCCAAGAACAAATAATGCAAGCAATGCATTAAGAGGATGCTGCAATGGATATCTTACAACTTTACCGGTAACGATTCCCTGAAGTTTTCCAAATGCAATCATTGATCCGGTAAATGTAACACCTCCGATAAGTAAACTTAAAATAATAGCTATTCCCTGATCAACAGGAAGATTAAAAACCAAACCCTGATCAACCGGATAATTTGGGTTTTTCTTAAAATATTCCGAAAGAGCAACTAATGTTGAAGCACCTCCGCCAAATCCATTTAACATTCCAACCATTTGAGGCATACCGGTCATTGGAGTTTTAACTGCTAAAATAATTCCTACCAGTGAACCAATGATTGAACCTATAATTATCCATTGGAAAGTGAGAACCTGCTGATCAAATAAAGTTGCTGCAATTGCAAGGAACATTCCGATAGCGGCAAAAAGATTTCCTTTTCTTGCAGTTTTAGGAGACCCTAAAAACTTGATACCAAAAATGAAAAGAATTGAGGAGATAAGATAAATTATTTCTATGGCTATTTTCATTTTTTAACTCACTTCTTTTTGAACATTTTTAACATACGATCGGTAACAAGAAAACCGCCTACCACATTTATCATAGCAAATATAACCGCAATTAAACCAAGGATTGTGCTTATTGTAAATTGCTCTAATCCTGCACTAAGTATCGCTCCAACAATTGTAATTCCTGATATAGCATTTGAACCTGACATAAGCGGTGTGTGCAGTGTTGGTGGAACTTTTGTGATGAGCTCAAATCCTACAAAAATTGCAAGTGCAAAAACATACACGTGCATTAAAAACATATATTCTTCCATGATTAACCCTTATTAATTAAACTTTATTTTATCAGATCTTTAACCCGTTGGTTAATAATTATTCCATTAAGAGTAATTAAAGATCCTTTTACAATTTCATCATCAAGGTTTATAGTTACTTTACCTTCTTTGCTGATATGCAGAATAAGATTTAAAATATTTCTGGCATACATCTCACTTGAGTGAGTTGGAACCAATGATGGTAAGTTTGATTCGCCAATGATAGTAACACCATGCTTCTTAACAGTTTTATCTCTTTCACTAATTTCACAATTGCCGCCGAATTCGGTCGCCATATCCAAAACCACACTGCCGGGTTTCATATTTTTTATCATCTCTTCGGTTACAAGTATCGGAGCTTTTTTACCGGGTACAAGCGCGGTAGTGATAACAATATCAGCTTCGGTAACATGCTTAAAGATTGTTTCTTTTTGTTTTTGTAAAAACTCTGCTGATGCTTCTTTAGCATAACCGCCGGCATCCTGCATATCTTCTGCACCTTCCACTTCGATAAATTTTCCGCCGAGACTTTGAACTTCTTCTTTAACAGCAGTTCGTATATCAGAAACTTCAACAACAGCGCCTAATCTTTTAGCAGTTCCAAGAGCCTGAAGCCCTGCAACTCCTGCACCCATAATAACTACTTTGGCAGGAGAAATCGTTCCAGCCGCTGTCATCATAAGCGGAAATATTTTACCGAGTTCATTAGCAGCCATAATTACACTTTTGTAACCCGAAATATTTGCCTGAGAACTTAGCACATCCATTTTTTGAGCTAGTGTTGATCTTGGAATCATATCCATTGAAATTAAATCGATACCATTTTCAGCACACTTTTTTGCAATATCAGAATATTGGAGTATATGAACGAAGGAAATCAGTATTGTACCTTTTCTTAACAAGCTAATTTCGTGTTTGCCCGCGTTAGGATGTTCGATTGGACGCTGAACTTTCAATACCAAATCAGCGTTGGAATACAGGTCAGTAAGATTATCAATAATTTTGGCGCCTGCTTTTTGATAATGTTCATTTGTGAAACCAGCATTTATGCCGGCATCTTTTTCAATCTGAACTTCGTAGCCTGCTTTAATTAATTTTGAAACAACATCCGGAATACAAGCAACCCGATTTTCGCCCGACATTATTTCTTTTGGAACTGAAATTATCACAGAACATCTCCTCTGATAATAGAATAAAAAATATTTAATACAAAAGTAAAGATGAATGAAGGTTTATCCAATAATTTTTTAAGAAAACCATTACGGTTGTTTCGTAAATAAAGTTTTATAAAAAACTACGCTTTGACATTCTTTATTTCTTTTAATATTCAAATTATTTGTAAGGAGTACAGCTTCACGGGAATGAAAATAATTTTAGAATCTGTTCTTCAGAGGTTTCTTAAACTTAATTTTAATCTTATTTGATTAGTATTCTGATTTCATTTTCAATTGTTTTGCTAAAGTGAAAGTTGATTGAAAACATTTTCTTCAAATCTATAACAATTAAAAAACAACAATTGAGTCAATAAAAAATCTAATTTGATATTTCAATCGCATAATAATTGGAATTACAAAATGAACATTGAACAGTTATTATTGTTTAAAATAAAAAATCCGGAGAAAGCTTATCTGTGCGTTTAATACTCAAATAAGCTTTCAATCCGAATTGAAATTTATCTTTTAATTATCAATAATATTTTTTTGTGATGATTATTTCATCAGTACCATTTTCTTAACTGATCTGAATTCACTGCCATCAGCACCAGATGCGGTAACAACATAATAAAATATTCCGCTTGCCTGATTAGAAGCATCAAATGATACATCGTGGAATCCGGCGGATAACTGATTATTCAGCAAGTCAGCAATTTTCTCGCCTAACGAATTAAATACCTCAATCTTAACTTTTGAATCAACCGGAAGTTGAAATTTAATAGAGGTGCTAGGATTAAATGGATTCGGATAATTCTGCATAACTGAGAAATCTCTTGGCAATCCGGCATCAACAGATACTACATTATAATATTTTGAAGTTCCGTCAAAATCAATTTGTTTTAAGCGATAATAGTAATTACCAATTTGTATATCATTATCAATAAAACTGTAGGTTGATTTTTCAGTTATAGTACCTTTCCCGGGGACAAATCCTATCGAAGTAAAACTTTCAGAATCTCTGCTTCTTTCTACTTCAAAACCAGAGTTGTTAGTTTCGGTAGCTGTTTCCCAACTGAGTAAAATGCCAGATTCAATTCTTACAGCGGTAAAAAGTGTCAATTCAACCGGTATTGGCTGCGAAATTGTGAAATTAACATTTGATATATCAAAGAAAATATTTCCAGCTGCTTCAACTTTAATTCTTGCAGTAGTTACCTGATTATCAGGAATTGTAACATCCTCACTGCCATCATTTGGTGTATTGGAAGCCAGAACAATCGGCCAGGTATTACCACCATCGGTAGATAGTAAAATATTTACATTAGCGCAATTAACCGGTGATGCATTTGTATTCGCAACATTCCAGGTAACAGTCTGTGTTGAAAGTGCTGCCCAACTTACATTAGTATTAGGTGAAGTTACCACAAATGGTCCGGAGTTTCCATCAACGTTAAATTGAAATTGAGCGCGATCAACACCACCGCCTCCCATTTTATTATCCCGTACGGTTAATCTGAATGTTAAAGCCCTGGTATAAGACGGAAGGAGTTCTCCGATAACAGTTGTGTTGTTTAAAAGGTTTTGAAGCCTTGGAAAATATCTTGTAGGTGATGTTGAAGGATTCCAGCTTCTGAAGATCGGGGCATTACCTGATGGAGAACCAGGTGCACCGGCAGGACCAAGATCAAATTCTTCCCAGCAAAAAGTAACAGCATCTCCGTTAGGATCTGTAGCAGAACCAGTAATAGAAAAAGGTGTACTTTTGGGAATATAAAATCCGCCTGCAGGTACATTTACAGTTGGAGCAGAATTACCTGTACTTGTTGAAGAAGCACAGCCATTACCGCTTCCAAAATTTGTAAATGCAACCATTTCATCAAAACTAACTGTATGAAAGTACGGATCGCTATGCGGTTGAAGATCTTGTCCGGGACAAATTCCAGCATAAGCCATAATGGTTGAACCGCTTCCAGGTTCATAAGCTGTGGAAGCATTTCTATTATTTCCGCTGCAAGAGCCGGTTGTTCCGTTAAATGTATGGTTTGCACCAAACTGATGTCCCATTTCGTGTGCTACATAATCAATATCAAATGGATCTCCAACCGGAGATGGTGAACCAGTTACACCACCGGCTTTACTGCTAGTACAAACACATCCCAAATATGCTACACCGCCTCCGCCTGTACTAAACACGTGTCCGATATCGAAATTTGCATTTCCAATAACCGATGACAAGTTACTTATATTTTGTCCAAGCATTGTGCTGCCATTATTATTGGTATAAGGATCAGTACTTCCATTTGTATAAATAATCAGATTATTATTTGCAATAAGTACCATTCTTATCGCAGCTTCTCTTTCATAAACACCATCAACACGGTTAACTGTTGTAACTACTGCGGCTAACCCGGCGTTAACAGTACCGCCAAAATATGCGGTGTACTCTCCGGTTGCTGCATTTGCTAAACGATAAGTTCTCAATGTTGGACCAGTTGGTGTCAGAATATTATTACCTTTTAAGTACTCAAGTTCATTTAATTTATTTTCTTCATAAAGCAGTTCACATTCAAAATTTGAATTAAACTTTATATAATCTTTTTTATAATAAGATATGTAATTATGAATATCTCCAACTGTGTAAGGATCAATAAAAACTGCTCCGTTTGGTGAAAGAACCATTGCGTGAAATCCTAACGGAGTCATATCAAATCTCATCGATGCATACCTGTCATCTAACCCATAGCCTGAATAAGTCTTTATATCAGGAAATTTAGCTGCAAGTTCAGGTTCCATAATTGGTGATTCGTAAATATGAAATTTCTTCATAGTTCCATCAGGATACGGAAGCTCCATTACAACATTTCTTTCTGACGCATCAATTGTAAATTCTAAAGGTGCCGTTTGCAATAAGATTTTCATCTGCTCTACATTTAAACTTACAGTCCGATAAGCTTCAGGAATAATATCCCTTTCCCTCAGAAGTTCAATTTGTGATTCATCAATATCTGACCAATAACTTTGAGAATTGAATTGAGCAGAAGAAAATGATGAGAAGAAACTGAAAGAAAGCAAAAGGAGTATTAGATATCTATACATACATACCTCACAAATGTTTTTTGGTTAATAATTTATTTATATGCTCAGTATTTTTTGAGTGCAAAAAGTTACTACTATTATTTTAGATTATCAATAACCATACGTAGAAATCAATAATCCGTCTTTTCCGAAAGTTTTGCTCGTTTGTAATCTTCCATTATTATAAAAATCTTCTTTCATCATTATACCATCATCATAATAAGTTTTAACCCAGCCGGAGAGCTTGCCATTTACATAATTCTCAATTTTTTCCAGTGCCCCATTTCTGTAATAGAGATTTCTTTTACCGGATATCTGCCCATTAATTATTGTCTGTTCAGTATGTAGTAAACCGTTATCAAAATAAGTTTTATAATTTCCTTCAAGTCTGTTAAGATGATAATTACCAATGCTTTCAAGATTTCCGTTCGGATGGTAAGTTAAACAAATACCATTTTTAAGATTATTTTCATAAATAGTTTCCGCTTTAAGAATTCCATTTTCATAATATGATTTTTCATTGCCGCGTTTAACTCCATCAACATAATCAGATGAAACCTTGAGCACTCCGTTCTCATAATACTCAAATGATCTGCCGACAATGTTGTTTTTATTGTATGTCCATTCCTCTTTGAGGAAACCGCTTTCGTAAAAAGCCTTCAATGGTCCGTCTTTTAATCCGTCAATAACATATTTCTCTTCTTCAAGTCTGCCTGAAGGATAATACGTTTTTACAAGTTCTTCTTTTGACTCGACTTTACCGGTATAATCATATCTTACACGATTCATCAGTTCATCATTAACATAAGTATCCTTAACACGGATATTTTTCATCTTATCATAAATAAGCACATCGCCCTGCAATTTATCATCAATAAAAAAAGCTTCGAGTGAAACTGATTTATCATCATGAAAAATTCTTGTTGTTCCGTGTTGTTTTCCGTCAACAAATTTTCTTTCTATTTCAACATTTCCGTTTTTATAAAAGGTCTTTGATATACCTTGCAAAACTCCATCAACATAAACCCATTCACCCTGCTTTTCACCGGTTTTATAATATGTATAAGTTATTCCCTGAAGAACACCATCGCTGTATTGCTGTTCTGCCCAGAGTTCTCCGGTTTCATAGAACCATCTTGAAGTTCCTTCTTTTTTACCGTAAATATAATTCCATTCGATACTTACCTTACCATCGGGAAAATACCAGATGGAAATTCCTTCTTCTTTTCCATTTACATAATTCCAGTCTTTCCAGAGTTTACCATTGGGATAATATTCTTTATAATGTCCATCAAGAATATCATAAAGATATTCTCCTTCAGTTTTAATCGTGCCGTCAGGAAAGTAAGTTTTGATTACTTTCCGGTAAGGGTTATCCTGTGCGTAAGAAAAAAACTGAAATAAGAAAAGACAAATCATTATTATCAGTGTCTTGTTAAAATCATTCTCGTGTGTTTTCATCATATACAAAGAAATCTTGCTATTAAGATAATTGATTAATAGGTAATTCAAACGGTAAAAAGTAAGTATTAATTAGAGCGAATATTCCTGCCGATTATTTCTGCAATTAATTTAATCTGCCTCATCAATTCAGCAAATTGTTCAGGCAATAAAGCCTGCGGTCCATCAGATAAAGCTTTTTCAGGATCATAATGAACTTCAACCATTATACCATCAGCTCCGGCTGCCACTGCTGCTCTTGCCATCGGCAGTACTTTATCTCTAAGACCGGTTGCATGTGATGGATCAGCAAAAACCGGAAGATGACTTTTTTTATGAACGACAGGAATTGAAGAGATATCGAAAGTATTTCGTGTGTATGTTTCAAATGTTCTTATTCCTCTTTCACAAAGAAATACATCAGAATTTCCGTTTACCAGAATATATTCAGCAGACATAAGCCAGTCTTCTACTGTTGCTGAAAATCCGCGTTTAAGTAATACTGGTTTCTTTGCTGAGCCAAGTTCTTTCAGCAGGGAATAATTCTGCATATTTCTTGCACCAACCTGAAAAATATCTGTGTATTTATATACAAGATCGATCATTGAATTTTCGAGCACTTCAGTAATTACAAGCATACCAAACTGATCGGCAGCTTTTCGTAAATATCTCAATCCTTCTTTACCAAGCCCCTGAAATGCATAAGGCGAGCTTCTAGGTTTGAATGCACCACCGCGTAATATTTTTACTCCGCTTTGATATACTATCTGAGCAATTTTAAATATTTGTTCTTCACTTTCAACCGAACAAGGACCTGCAATAACATTAATTTCTTTACCACCGATTTCAACATCTTTTATTTTAATAACAGTATTTTCTTTTTTAAAACTTCTGCTTGCAAGTTTAAATGGTTCAGTAATTCTGAAAACATCTTTAACGCCTTCTAATATTTTAACTTTTCTTGTATCAAAATTCGGCTGTACACCAATTGCACCTAAAATTATTCTTTCTTCACCAACAGATTTGTTAACAACAAATCCATAATCTTCAAGGTGTTTAATAACATTATCAAGGTTTTGATCAGAAATACCTTGTTCTAAAATTACTATCACTTCTTCTCCATGTTTAATTCAGTATGAAAGTTTTTCTCACCTGCTCTGATTTCAAAATCCAAATAATCATTTTTAGTCGGTATAGGGCAAGTGTATAAATCACTATAAGCACAATACGGATTATAAGCCCTGTTAAAATCAATCTCGTAAATAAATTCAGGATCAGGATTCATAGAAAAGTCCAGATACCTTCCTACATGATAAGTTTCTTTTCCGGTTGTTTTATCAGTAAATAAAATAGTATAATATCCCTGTCCGCTATTACTGAAGCTTTTATATAAATTTAATTTATAATCATTCCCTTTATAATTAAGTATAAAGAATCCCTCAATCAGTGATCTCCTTTCCTCACCGCGGGTTCCATAGATTATTATTGTATCCTTTTTTTCATTCTTATATAATTTCGAATTAAAGATAAACTCTGCTGCAGGTTCAAAATATTTTAACGGCTGTTGTTTTGCAGTTGAATCCATATTAAAAGGCGATTTTAATTCATAAGTAAATTCCCAATCCTTATTTTCTCTCTCCTGCTCTAACTTGCTAATATAAAGTTCATCAAGATTCATAACTTTGTCTTGTTTTCCGCAAGAGATCAGAATACCAACCATTGGTACAATTAAAAACAATTTTTTAATCATTTTCTTTCATCTTCTTTTTTAATTCATTTAATTTATTCAATGCTTCTAACGGAGTGATTTTATCAAGCTCCATTTTTTTAATTTCACTTCTCAGTTCATCATCTTTAAATTCAAACAGGTTAATCTGATTATCATTAATCGATTTTAATTTTTTCAGCCGTTCTTTTTTTACTTCATAAGGAGTTAATTCCTTACTTTCCAGATTGTTTAAAACTTCCTTTGCACGGTTAGTTACAAAAAGCGGCAGCCCTGCCATTTGTGCAACCTGTATTCCATAGCTATGATCTGCCCTGCCCGGATTTACTTTATGCAGAAATACAACTTTATCCTCATATTCACGAACCTCAACTTTATAATTTTTTATTTTCGGAAACAGCTCGGACATTTCATTTAATTCGTGATAGTGAGTTGCAAACAATGTTTTGGCTGTAATATCAGGATTTTCGTGCAGATACTCTGTAATTGCCCAGGCAATAGATATACCGTCAAACGTACTTGTGCCTCTTCCAATCTCGTCTAACAGAATCAAACTTTTTGAAGTTGCATTATTTAAAATATTTGCTGCCTCCTGCATCTCTACTAAAAATGTACTTTCGCCCGCAGTAATATTATCGCTGGCACCAACACGTGTAAAGATTCTATCTACCAATCCTATCTCTGCTTCTTTTGCAGGAACGAAAGAACCAATTTGAGCAAGCAGAACTATTAGTCCAACCTGACGTAAATAAACAGATTTACCTGCCATATTAGGACCGGTTAATAAAATAATCTGATCAGTATCATTATCAAGAAAAGTATCATTTGGAGTAAACTTGTTTCCCGGATCAATAATTCTTTCAACAACAGGATGACGACCCTGTATTATGTTGATTTTGTCTGAATCATTTACAAATGGCTTTACATAGTTATATTCATCCGCACACTGTGCATAGCTGTTAAAGCAATCAAGCATTGCAATCAGTTTTGCATTCTTCTGAATTATCTCAGTTTCATTTGCAGCAAGCGAGCGGATCTCATTAAATAATTGTGCTTCAAGTTCATTTATCTTTTCCTGAGCATTAAGTACTTTATCCTCGTATTCTTTTAATTCAGAAGTAATATATCTCTCACTGTTTACAAGCGTTTGCTTGCGTATGTAGTTATCCGGAATTTTATTTTTATGTGTATGGCTTACATCAATGTAATAACCAAACACATTGTTAAAATTTACCTTCAAAGATGGGATTCCGGTTCTTTCTCTTTCAGTCTGCTGAAAGGCTGCAATCCATTCCTTCCCGTGTAAAGAAATATCTCTCAGTTCATCAAGCTCAGCACTAAAACCATTACGGATAATTCCGCCTTCATTAATAGATGCAGGCGGTGAATCAATAATTGCAGCAGAAATTTTTTCTACGATTTTTTCTGCTGAATCAAGCTGATCAGAAATAGTTTTTAAAGTCCGAACAGTAAAATCTTTCAATTGTTCTTTCAGTTCCGGTATAATTTTTAATGATGATTTTAGTGCAACAACTTCGCGTGGAGTAGCTCTGCCGGTACAGATTCTTGAGATCAATCTTTCAAGGTCACCGATTTCCCTCAAATGTTCATTTAATTTTTTTCTGATTCTTTTGTTCTTAAATAATTCCTCAACACTGTCGTGGCGTTTTTTTATCTGATCTAATTCGCGCAAAGGAGCAGATATCCATTTTTTTAACAAACGCCCGCCCATTGCAGTCTGTGTTTTATCAAGAATCGAAATCAGAGAACCTTCTCTGCCGCCATCCTGCATAGAAAATGTTATTTCAAGATTTCTCTTTGTCGAGTAATCAAGTATCATATAATCGGCAGGATTGTAGAGTGAAATTCTGTTAAGATGAGTTAAATTTACTCTTTGAGTATCATTCAGATAATTGAGAACCGCACCTGCTGCAATTATTCCGACCGGAAGATTTTCAATTCCAAAGCCTTTAAGTGTTACAGTTTTAAAATGATTCTTTAGAAGTTCATTTGCAAAATCAAAATTAAATATCCAATCATCCAGTTTTGTAATTCTAAGAGATGAGTTGATCTTTTCAATCAGTTCTGTTAAAAATTCTTTATCCTTTTTTGGAATTAAAAATTCGGATGGATTGATAGATTCAATCATATCACCAAGCTGTATCAGTGGAATTTCAAAAACATAAAACTCAGCGGTAGAAATATCACAAAACGATAGTCCGCAAATTTTATCCTGAATTACGATTGAGAGTAAATAGTTGTTCTTTTTGTGATCAAGAAGTTTATCCGAAAGAGTAACTCCGGGAGTTACCACTTCAACAACTTCCCGTTTAACAATTCCTTTTGCAAACTTTGGATTTTCCATCTGTTCACAGACAGCAACCCTGTAACCGGCACGCACAAGTTTTGGAAGATAACTATCTATTGCGTGATGGGGAAAACCGGCAAGCGGGGTATCACCAGCATAACCGTTTGAACGCTTGGTTAAAGTAATACCAAGTACTTTTGAAGTTGTTTTTGCATCCTCTTCAAAAGTTTCAAAAAAATCTCCTACCCTGAAAAGCAAAATTGTATCAGGATGAGCCTGCTTAATCTTATAGTACTGTGCCATTAATGGCGTTTGTTGAGTTTGAGATTTCATAATTGAAATGTAAAAATAGCGAATTTAGAATTCAAATATTGAAAAATTCTTCATACCTGGTTATCAGGATTTTCAGAAGTAATAAGAACTGTCAATGCTTGTTATAAAACCATTTTTTTTTATATTTGCCCACGATTGTTAAGGTTAGATATTTTTCTGTTATCAATTTTTCCATGGATTAAAAAAAACTTTTCAGAATCATATTTTGATTTATGTAATTATTTTTTGATTCATTAATAAAGTTGAATATTGAAATTATACTGTTTAATATTATAAGCAAAAAACAAAATTAAAAAGGTTGGCAGAATGAAAAAGATCGGAATTCTCTTTGGGCAGGAAAATACTTTTCCACCCGCTTTTGTTGAAAGAGTTAATAACAAAAAAGAAAGTGGAGTAATAGCTGAGTTAGCTCATATTAATAAAGTTATTCAGGGCGAACCGCTTGGTTATGATGTTCTGATTGATAGAATTTCCCAGGATGTTCCATTCTATCGTGCAATGTTAAAAAATGCAGCAATTACCGGTACAGCAGTAATCAACAATCCTTTTTGGTGGAGTGCGGATGATAAATTTTTTAATAACGCACTTGCAACACAGATCGGAGTTGCTGTTCCAAAAACTGTCATCCTCCCGTCAAATCAACATCCGCCGGATACAAATGAAAGATCTTTCCGTAATTTAGCATACCCGTTGGATTGGGAAGGAATTTTCAAATATGTTGGCTTTCCTGCTTACTTTAAACCGTTTGCCGGCGGCGGCTGGAAAAATGTTTATAAGCTGAATAATATGGATGAATTCTTTAAAGCATATAACGAAACTGAACAGCTTGTAATGATGCTTCAGGAAGAAATTATCTTTACAGAGTATTTCAGATGTTATTGCCTGGACAGACAGGATGTTCACATTATGCAATATGATCCAAAACAGCCGCATCATTTACGTTATGTAAGAAATCCAAAACCAATTGAGAAAAAATTATTGGATAAAATACATAATGGAGTTCTGGAATTAAACAAAGCTTTAGGATATGATTTTAATACCGTTGAGTTTGCTGTAAGAGACGGAATCCCTTATGCAATTGATTTCTGTAATCCCGCTCCTGATGCTGATGTAAATTCTGTTGGTCAGGAAAATTTTGAATGGATAGTTGAAGCAGCAGCAAATATGGCTATCAGAAGAGTAAAAGCGCATAAACCAGGTCAGAATAATTTAACCTGGGGCTCGTTTATAACATCATTTGCAAACAATAAACCGATAAAATAAGAAAGAAGAGTTACTATGACAGAGGCTGGTTTATTTACACTTGGAGTTGAAGAAGAATTTCAAATTGTTGATCCGGTTACACGTGAATTAAAATCTCACATACAGCAAATCCTTGAAGATGGAAAGATTATACTTAAGGAAAATGTAAAAGCAGAGATGCATCAATCTGTGGTTGAAATAGGAACCGATATTTGCCGTGATGTAAAAGATGCACGGGAACAAGTAACAAAACTCAGAACTGATCTTGCAAAACTTGCAATGAAGAACGGACTCAAAATTGCAGCCGCAGGCACACATCCTTTTTCTCATTGGAAAGATCAAAAGATAACCGAACACCCGCGTTACAAGGTAATAATTGATGATATGCAGCAGGTTGCCCGTGCTAATTTAATTTTTGGATTACACGTTCACGTCGGTGTGGAAGATCGTGAAGTAGCAATTCATATTATGAATGCCGCAAGATATTTCTTACCTCATATTTTTGCTTTGTCAACCAACTCGCCTTTCTGGCTTGGAAGAAATACAGGATTTAAATCTTATAGAAGCAAAGTATTTGACAGATTTCCGCGTACAGGTATCCCTGATTATTTTAACGGAGTATCTGAGTATGATAAATTTGTTGATTTACTTGTAAAAACAGGTTGTATTGATAATGCAAAAAAAATATGGTGGGATATCCGTGTTCACCCAGTTTTTAAAACATTAGAATTCCGTATATGCGATATACCGATGAGAATTGACGAAACAATTGCACTAACAGCAATTATGCAGGCAGTAGTTGCAAAACTTCATAAATTAATAAAACAGAATCTTGGATTTCGTCTGTACCGCAGAGCGCTGATTGCAGAAAATAAATGGCGGGCTGCTCGTTATGGTATTAACAGTAAACTGATTGATTTCGGGAAAAAGGAAGAAGTTGAATTCAGTAAACTTGCTGATGAATTACTTGAGTTTATAGATGATGTTGTTGATGAACTTAACTCAAGGGAAGAAGTAAATTATATACATAAAATTATTGAGATGGGAACCGGTGCGGATAGACAGCTTGCTGTTTGGGAACAATCACGAGATACGAAGAATGTAGTTGATTATATTATCGAAGAGACTTACAAGGGATTAAAACTTTAATCCGTTCCTGTAACTCTAAGATAGCAGAAAGGAAAATTTTTAATTATTATGAACAAGACACAAATAAAAGTTGCAACAATAGACCTGTATAACAACGAACGAAATGAAGGAATGCGCTGCATAAAGGAAATTGTTTCGGATGTTGGCAGAAAGAACCATAACATTGATTTGAAGTATGCGGTTTTTGAAACAAGATACAAGGGTGATGTTCCTGATTTGAGTTATGATATTTTTATTTCATCCGGCGGACCAGGCAGCCCGTTTGAAGGTGAAAATCAGCAGTGGGATAAAGATTATTTTAATCTGATTGATAAAATCTGGAATCACAATCAAACCTCAGAGCAAAAGAAATATATTTTTTTCATCTGCCACTCTTTTCAGATGATGGCAAGATATTTTAAGTTCGGTGAAGTTAATAAGCGATTTATTAATTCATTTGGTGTTATGCCTTTTACAAGAACAGAAGATGGAAAGAAAGATATCATTCTTCAGAGCCTTACTGACCCCTTTTATGCTGCTGATATCCGGCATTGGCAGGTTGTAAATCCAAATATGAAGAAGCTTAATGAATCCGGAGTAAAAATTTTATCCTGGGAAATACCTGAAGAAGAAAACAAAGATAATCCGGCAATCACTGCTGTTAGAATTTCAAATGAAATAGTTGGAACACAATTTCATCCTGAAGCTGACCCTGAAAGTATGCTTTTCCATTTTAAACAAGATGAGAGAAAGAAATTTATTATTGATCGTTATAGCGAAGACAAATACTGGGAAATGATAGGTTTACTTGAACAGCCTGATAAAATAAAATTAACTAGAAAAACGGTTATCCCTAATTTTCTAAACAATGCTGTCAATGATTTGGTTTTAATCACTGCTTAATATGATCCCTGAAATCAGAAAAAAATTTAACAGCGAGTTTACTGATCAGTTATATCATACATATCTTGATGATCTGAATTCAGTGCTTAGATATCCGCCAGACTTTAGGGTTTGCGAAACCCCGCTTTTTCTTAGCAGGGATCTTACAAGTGAACTAATTAAAGCTTGTGATGATATAACCGGGCAAATTCAAAAAGAAGAATTCTTAAAGAGATCTGAAGATGCAATACCAGCTCATTTGAAAGTTCCTGATAATTTTGAGCATCCGCCATTTTTGCAATTAGATTTTGCTATTACAAAAACTGACGATAAATATATTCCAAAACTTATCGAGCTTCAGGCATTTCCGTCTCTTTACGGTTTTCAGGTTTATCTCAGCGATACAATAAAAAAACATTTTGATATACCGGTTGGTTTTAATAATTATTTCAGCGGATTAAATAAAACCACTTACCGCAATTTATTAACTGAATGTATTCTTGCTAAACACGATCCGGTTAATGTAATTCTTCTTGAAATTGAACCTGAAAAACAAAAAACACGGATTGATTTTGCGGCTACTGAAGAACTGACAGGAATAACAACGGTTTGTCTTTCTAAGGTTAAGAAAAGAGGAAAAAAATTATTTTACTTTAGGGATGGAAAAGAAGTTGAAATCAAACGCATTTATAATCGGGTAATCTTTGATGAGCTTGAAAGAAAAAATCTTGAATTTGAATTTAACTTTAAAGATGAAATCGAAGCAGAATGGGCAGGGCATCCTGATTGGTTTTTTAAGATAAGTAAATTTTCTCTGCCTCAGCTCGATGGTAATTATGTGCCGGAGTGTTATTACTTAAATCAGCTTGAAAGTTATCCTGATAACTTAAATGATTTTGTTTTAAAACCACTTTTTTCATTTGCCGGACTCGGAGTTGAAGTTGATGTTACTAAAGAGAAACTTGATTCTATAAAAAATAAAGACAACTATATTTTACAGCAAAAAGTTGATTATGCTCCGTTGATCGAAACCCCCGATGGATTTTCAAAAGTTGAAATACGTATGATGTTTTTATGGAAAGATAGAAATCAAAAGCCAATGCTTGTTAATAATCTTATCCGCACAAGTAAAGGTAAAATGATGGGTGTGGATTTTAATAAAAATAAGACATGGATCGGATCGAGTATAGCTTTTCATCCATGATGATTTATTTTTTATTTTCTTAACAAATAGGTTTAAATCTATTTCACACTATATTTTATTATATTTCAACTCAAATCTTTGTAATTCTGTTCTATCATTTAATCTCGAAGTATTATGATTACTTATTATTTCCACGTCTCTAAAGAATCAAGAATTAAATATTCATTTGAAGAAAATTTATTTGCTCTGCAAGGAAATCTGATAATTTCAGATTTTTCTGCTGCAAGACTGATTTCTGAAAAGATAAATACCGTCAGACGCGAAGAAGGCAAATTTGAGATGCAGGTAACCGCTGGACAAATAAACGCACTCGGTTTACTCCACGAAATATTACATCTTCTTATCAGAAAATACGAGGAAAATAACAATGCTAATGTTTTCAAAAGCAGTATTGATTATCTGAAGAATACTTTAAGTGAAGATGAACTGAATAAAACATTATTAAAATTTATCGAAGAATTTCCGCCGCTGTCTGTTTTTCAGAATAAGATTAGTTCTGATGATTATTTAAAAGGCATAACAGGAAATAAAGATAATAGTGAAATAATTCTGGAAGAGTTGATTTTATTAAATCTGGAAAACATAAATCCGGCTACATATCAGCTTAAAGAACTTTATAATGATGAAAAGCTTGCCAATGAAACAAAGTACAAAGAAATAATAGAACAAACTGAAATCTTTTTTGAAAATGAACCAAAGATCGGCGGATTTAATTTAATCTCTTTTTTACGTAAACCGATTATTCAAAGTCCTTATAATATTGAAGAACAATTAGATTTTATCAGATCAAACTGGACAGATTTTATTGATGAATCTGTTTTAACAAAAATTCTTTCAGGCAAGGATCTTATTCACGAAGATTATAAATTGTTTGTTCAGCATGGCGGCGGTGAAAAAGGAACTCCGCCTGTCCCCTCTTATGAATTTGATTACAAATATTTCGAATCATTAAAACAAAAGCTTGCTGAAGGCAGAAAACTATCGCCTGAGGAATATGAATATTATCAGATAGAAACAAAAAGATTTACTGAAGACCTTGATTGGATGCCTCGTGTTGTAATGATTGCCAAGAATGCTTCTGTGTGGCTTTTTCAGTTGTCTCAAAAATATGGCAGAGAAATTAAAACACTTGACCAGATTCCTGATGAAGAACTCGACAGACTTGCACGCTGGAATTTTACAGCTTTGTGGCTAATAGGTATTTGGGAGCGAAGTTCTGCATCCAGAAAAATCAAACAGATAATGGGAAATCCTGAAGCAGCTTCATCAGCTTATTCTTTATATAATTACGAAATTGCTGATGAGCTTGGGGGTGAATCTGCTTTTGAAAAACTTAAAGCACGTGCATGGCAGCGAGGGATAAGATTATCAAGTGATATGGTTCCAAATCATACTGGAATTTATTCCAAATGGGTTGTTGATAAACCAGATTATTTTATTCAATCAAAAATTCCTCCATATCCAAATTATAAATTTACCGGTCCAAATCTTTCGGATGATGAAAGAGTTGAAGTAAGAATTGAAGATCAATATTACTCAAGAACCGATGCAGCAGTTGTTTTCGAGCGGCTTGATAAATATACCGGTAACCGTACTTATATCTATCACGGCAACGATGGAACGAATATGCCGTGGAATGATACCGCTCAGTTAAATCTGATGAAACCCGAGGTTCGTGAATCATTAATCCAGACTATAATGCACGTTGCACGAAAAACTCCTATTATCAGATTTGATGCAGCAATGACTCTTGCAAAAAAGCATTATCAAAGATTATGGTTTCCTATTCCCGGTACCGGTGGAGCTATTCCTTCACGTTCGGACTATGCTATGACACGCTCTCAGTTTGATGATATTATGCCAAATGAATTTTGGCGCGAAGTTGTGGATCGTATTAATTCGGAAATGCCAAACACCCTTTTACTTGCTGAAGCTTTCTGGTTAATGGAAAGTTATTTTGTTCGAACTCTTGGAATGCATCGTGTTTACAACAGTGCATTTATGCATATGTTTATGAAAGAAGAAAATGAGAAATATAAATTACTGATAAAAAATACGTTAGCCTTTAATCCAGAAATACTTAAACGATATGTAAACTTTATGAGTAACCCGGATGAAGAAACTGCAATAAATCAATTCGGTAAAGGTGATAAGTACTTTGGCGTTGCAACAATGCTTGTAACTTTACCTGGTTTGCCGATGTTTGCACACGGACAGCTTGAAGGTTTTTCCGAAAAGTATGGTATGGAATATAAGCGTTCTTATTATACTGAATTTATAGATGAACATTTAGTCTGGCTTCATGAAAAAGAAATCTTCCCTCTTACAAAGAAAAGATATTTATTCAGTCAGGTTATTGATTTTGAGTTGTACGATTTTATTGATTCAGCCGGAAACTGTAATGAAAATGTTTTTGCTTTTACTAATAAAAGCGGAAATGAAACTGCTCTGGTGATTTACAATAATTCCTATACTGAAGCAATCGGAAAAATTTATTATTCATGCGAGAAATCTTACGGTGAAGAGGGAAAAACAAAAACAACTTCTATTGATAAGGAATTAAACATTTCTTCATTCTTCGGACACTATTACATTTTTAAGGATTATGTTAGTCAGCTTGAATTCATTACTTCGAGTACTGAAATAAGTTCGAATGGATTTTCATTTCACTTAATGGGATATCAAAGAAAAGTCCTGCTTGAGTTCAGAGAAGTATATGATGTTGATGGCAGATATAAAAAACTTTATGATCAGTTGAATGGGCGCGGTGTTGATTCCATTCAGCGGGCAATAGGAGAAATGAATTTAGCACCATTCCATAATTCATTAACTCACTTCTCAACATCTATTAAATTCAGTAAGCTTTTACTGGCATTGGATTACAGCAATAATGATGAGGTTGAAATTCCAAAATTTGATGATGAGTTATTGACAATTATAAATACTCTGGAACATGTTTCACAAAAGACTATTGAAAAAGATATCTTACTTATCTCAATTCAAACTGACATTTTGAATCTTAACCAGTTTAATAATCTTACTAAAGAAGTTTTGTCTTCTGCAAGACCACCGAAATGGATGAATGAACTGATTTCAGTTTTACACAGCAATAATGACAGGGAAAGGAAAAATAACTTATCTTTTCTCTTGTTAAATAAAATATTGTTTAAGATATTGCAATCAATATCCGATGAAAAAATTAATTATAAAGTATTTGACCAGTTGCTGCTTTGGAAGCCTCTTTTTGAAATTTTTGGTTTCTTAAGATTTGAGGATGCAGGCAAATATTATGAGCTAAGCCGGCTTCTTTACAAAGCTGATTATCTTTTAACTAATCCTGATGATTTATTAAATAATTTTATTAATGACGATCTGGCAGGTAAGTTTATTCAAATAAATGAATATCAGGATAAGAAGTACTTTAACAAAGAAAGAATTGAACTGCTGCTTAAATGGGTTTTATTCAATTCAGTTTTTGATTCCGCACTTGATTATAAAAACATTACAAAAAAATCTTTTACTGAATCTTTAAAGAATTTATTTACGGGTTACAAAGATATTTTAGATAGAATAAATAAGAGTGAATACAAAATTGAAAATATTATAGCAGCTACTGATATAAGTAAACCTAAACACAGAAAGGGAAAGGCTGTAACTAAAGCAAAGATAAAAACTAAGATTAAGAATAAGACTAAACCGATACGTTCAAAGAAAAAGTTATCTGAAACTAAGACTAAAAAATCTAAACTAACGGTTAAGAAAAAATCAAAAACAGGAGAGAAAAAAACGAAATCAAAAAAAACATAAACTTAAAAGGAGGCAAAACTATGGTAAAGAAAATGAATCTTATAGTATTATTATTAATACTTATAAGCACTTCAAACTTTGCTCAATTTAACTTCAGGGTAGCATTTCCAAACCTATCCTTTTCAGACCCATTGGATTTACAAAATGCAGGCGACGGCACTAACAGAATTTTTGTAGTCGAACAAGATGGACGAATACGGGTGTTTCCAAACGATGAAAATGCCCAATCAACAAAACTATTTCTTGATATTACAGATCGTGTAACATCAGGTGGTGAAACTGGTCTGCTTGGTTTAGCTTTTCATCCAAACTATGAATCTAACGGATATTTTTATGTTAATTATACTGCACCAAGTCCACTGAGAACCGTAATCTCAAGATTTAAGGTCTCATCTACAAATCCAGATTCTGCCGATAAAAACTCCGAGCAAATCCTTGTTACATATAATCAGCCTTATTCAAACCATAATGGCGGAGCTGTTGTATTTGGTCCGGATGGATATCTATATATCGGTTCGGGTGATGGCGGTTCAGGCGGTGACCCTCAGAACAATGCTCAAAATATAACCAGCTTGTTAGGCAAAATTTTAAGGATCGATGTTGATAATCCACAAGCCCCGCTTAATTATGGAATACCACCAGATAATCCCTTTGTTGATAGTACAAATGTTAATATCAGAAAAGAAATTTACGCATGGGGAATGCGAAATCCATGGAGAATAAGTTTTGATCCGGTTACAGATAGTTTGTGGTGCGGAGATGTCGGACAAGGTGATTGGGAAGAAATTGATATAATAAAAAAAGGAAAGAATTACGGATGGAGATGTTATGAAGGAAATCATACCTACAATACAAGTGGGTGCAATGGAACTTATGAATTTCCTGTTTGGGAATATTCACATTCTTTAGGTTATTCGATTACCGGCGGATTTGTTTACCGCGGAATAAACGTTCCTGAACTGGTTGGAAAATATATTTACGGTGATTATGTAAGCAGAAGAGTATGGTCGTTAGAGTATGACGGAATTAATCCTCCAACTAATACTCAAATTACCACCTCATCAGGCTCAATTACTTCATTTGGAGTAGATGAAAACAATGAACTTTATCTGGTTTCATTTAATGGAAAAATTTATTCTTTCATCCCGACTATTGTGCCAGTTGAGCTGATTTCATTTAGTGCAGTTGTTGTTGATGGAAAAGTAAAACTTGATTGGTTTACTGCAACCGAAATCAATAATTCCGGGTTTAGTATTGAAAGAGCAACTGATACTTCAGAATTTCAAGAATTGATCTTTATAGGTGGTCATGGCACTACTAATAACAAAAATGAATACACTTATTTAGATGAATCAGTTAAATCAGGAATTTATCATTACCGGCTGAAACAAATTAATTTTGATGGCTCTTATGAATATTTGAAAACAGTTTCGGTTGATTTGGGAATGCCGGATGGTTTTATGCTTGGGCAGAATTATCCTAATCCGTTTAACCCGACTACCACTATTGAGTTCCAAATACCAATTTCAGAATTTGTATCATTAAAAGTTTATGATTCACTTGGAAGAGAAATAAGAGTTTTAATAAATGAAGAAAAGAAAGCAGGTTTTTACAAAGTTGATTTCGACGCTTCTGATTTAACAAGCGGAATTTATTTTTACAAACTTTCAACAGATAATTTTAGTGCTGCAAGAAAGATGACAATCCTAAAGTAGCCCTTTAACAGCAAATCAATCCCTGAAAGAAATTGGGGTTGCTGATTAAAAATAAATCTGATTAATAAAAAAAAACCCGATTCAATCTGATCGGGTTTTTTTAATTTATATAAATGGCTATCTAATTAACGGGATAAACACTTACATATTTTCTATCGCCGCGCTTTACTTCAAACTTAACAATTCCATCAGCAACAGCAAACAAAGTATCATCTCCGCCTCTTTTTACATTAACACCAGGATGAAACTTCGTTCCTTTTTGTCTGACTAAAATATTACCGGCAAGTACATTTTCACCGCCAAATCTTTTAACACCAAGACGCTGTGCATTACTGTCTCTTCCATTACGTGATGAGCCTTGACCTTTTTTATGTGCCATAATTAAATCTCCTTTATCCTATCTGGGTAACTTCAATTCTTGTTAAATACTGTCTGTGACCATTCATTTTCTGATAAGCTTTTCTTCTTTTCTTTTTGAAAACAAGAACTTTATCATCCTTTAAATGTTCAAGAACTTTAGCAGTAACTTTTGCACCCTCAACAACCGGACTGCCAACCTTTGTTTCTTTACCATCACTCAATAATAAAACCTTATCAAATATTACTTCGGTTTCAGGCTCCTGAGTTAAACGGGGCACATAATATTTATTATTTTCTGATACTTTAAACTGTTGTCCTAAAATATCTACGACTGCAAACATTTTTTCCTCATATTTTCTAATTTTAGCGTGTAAATCTAATAAAACAAAGATTTTATGTCAAACTTTCCGCCGATTTAATTTTTTTAAAAAAGCAGCATTCCAATTTTGGGTAAGTGGCTTAAATTTCTTAATCAGTCTAATTTGAGAAAATTTCAAGATTTTTGCATAAAACTACTAAAAAACAAGTTTTCCAGTAAAGTTTTCAAATAGATTTTTCTGCGGCTTAATTCAGAGTTTTATCTCAAGTTTTTTACTATCTGACTCATACATTGCTTCAATGACTTTCATTCTGTGCACAGCCTCTTCACCCGAAGAGAGAATCGGATTTAATCCAATAATTGCACCAACAAAACTTTTTAACTCATTGATATATGATTTTTTAAATAAACTTGCTGGATTATCAGGAAGGTTTGGGGTCAAATTAATATATTCATTCTCTACCCGTTTTATCAATCTGAAAGGATTTGCTGAAACTGTACCTTTAGTTCCATAAACATCTAAAAAGAAAAAATCTCTCTCTATTGGTAATGACCAGCTTACTTCAAGATTGATTACTGCAGAATCCTTACATTTAATACAATTTATAGATGTATCTTCAACACTCTTTGTGTAATGATGAAAATTCTGGGTTGAAACAGATAAAATATCCGGATAATTCAAAAGCCACAGAGCTAAATCTAATAAATGAATTCCAAGATCAATTATCACACCTCCGCCGGATTCCTCTTTTTTTGTAAACCATTTTTGGCTGCTGCTTTGTTTTCTGATCCATCCGCATTTTAAGTAGAAAGGGTCTCCTATCTCACCAGAATTCAAAAAACTTCTGATCAGCATCGTATCCGGTCGATATCTTAGATTCATCCCTACCATTAATTTTCTCTTATTCTTTTTTGCAGCTTCCGTAATTTTTTTTGCTTCATTATAAGTTCTTGCCAACGGTTTTTCAACCAATACATCTTTACCAGCATTCAAACAGTCTATTGCAATTTCGGTGTGTGTACTTGTGGGAGTTGTTATAATTACAGCATCAACATTATTTTTCTCAAGCAGGTCAAGGTAATTTGAATATTTATTTTTTACATTAAATTTATCAGCGATGGTATTTAAACGACTTTTATTTGTCTCAGCAACTGCGGTTAACTCAATATTCCTCATCTTTGTCAAATTCGGAAGATGAACTAATTGGGCAACTCCTCCTAATCCGATAACTCCAATTTTAACCTTATCCATTATAACCGAACCTCATGGTTTTTATTTAAACGTGTAAAAGCTGTAACTCTTTCAACAATACCAACAGGGTCAATTCCAAGCAAATGATGAAGCTCTTCCTGAGTGCCATGTTCAACAAATTTATCAGGAATGCCGATAAAGTTTATATCGTTCTTATAATTTTTTGATATAAAGTATTCTGCAACTCCACTTCCGAAACCGCCCGGAAGATTGTTTTCTTCGAGTGTAACTATCTTACTAAACTTAGAAGCAACATAATCAAGCATATCTGAATCAAGAGGTTTTGCAAATCTCATATTTATTACTTCACAATTGATTCCCTGTTCTTTAAGTATTGATGCAGCTTTCAATGAATAATTAACCATTACACCTAATGCAAGAAGTGCAACATCATCACCTTCAATTAGTTTTTCAGCTTTACCAATTTCTAAAGCTGTAAATCCATCTTTTATTTCTACTCCAAGTGCAGAACCACGGGGATATCTTAAAGCAATCGGTCCATTTTTATATTCAACGGCGGTATAAAGCATATTACGAAGTTCCGCTTCATCTTTTGGAGCCATTATTACCATACCTGGAATCATTCTCAAATAGCTAAGATCAAAAACTCCGTGATGCGTAGGTCCATCAGCACCAACCAAACCGGCTCTATCCATAACAAACACAACATGCAGCTTTTGAAGAGCAATATCATGTATTATCTGATCAAAAGCCCTTTGAAGAAAAGTCGAGTAAATGGCGACCACAGGTATGATTCCCTGAGTTGCTAATCCGGCAGCAAATGTAACTCCGTGTTCTTCAGCAATTCCAACATCAAAATAATTTTTCGGGCAATGTTCCTGTAAATAATCCAAACCTGTTCCATCGGGCATTGCACCTGTAATACCAACAACCTTAGGATTTGATTTTACAACTTCTACTAATGCCTGTCCAAATATTTTTGTGTAAGAAGGAGTTGACGATCCTTTTTTAATCACCTGACCGGTTAATTTATCGAACGGAGTTGAAGCATGCCATTGTTGGCTATGATCTTCAGCAGGTTTATATCCTTTACCTTTTTCTGTAACAGTGTGGATTAAAATCGGTCCTTTAAGTTCTTTTGTCTTTTCAAATAACTTGATAAGCTGATATAAGTTGTGTCCGTTTACTGGTCCAAAGTATCTGAACCCAAGTGCTTCAAAAAGCATCCCTGGTGTAACGACAGCTTTAATACCGCTTTCGAGCCGTGATGCAATTTTTCTAAGCCGGTCACCAAAGTGATCAAGTTTTCCGGTAAGATCCCAGACCTGTCCTTTAAATTTATTGTATTCAGGATGTGCAATCATTTCAGTAAAGTAATTAGATATCTGCCATACATTTGGAGCAATAGACATTTTATTATCGTTGAGAACAACTATAAGATCAGATTTTAGAATGCCCGAGTTATTCATTGCTTCATAAGCCATCCCGCCAGTCATAGCTCCATCACCAATAACAGCAATTACTTTCCGGTTAGGTTCATTGTTTAAGTCTCTCGCAACTGCCATTCCAAGCGCTGCTGAAATTGAAGTAGTTGCGTGTCCGGCACCGAAAGCATCATATTCACTTTCATTTCTTTTAAGAAATCCGCTTATACCTTTTAACTTTCTGATTTTTTTCAATGCTTCTTTTCTGCCGGTTAAAATTTTATGAGGATATGCCTGATGACCTGTATCCCAAACCACCAGATCGTATGGTGTGTTAAAAACTTTATGAATAGCAACAGTAAGTTCAACTGCTCCTAATCCACCGCCAAAGTGCCCGCCTATTTCCGAAATAGTATCAACCAGATATTCGCGCAAATCTTTGCAAAGCTCTTTTAATTCTGTTATACTCATTTGTTTTATATCCGATGGATAATTTACTTTTGAAAGGACCGGGTATTTCTGCGTATCTGACATTAATGGATCTCCGTTTTATCTGATTTTAATCTTCATCATTTGTAGAAATATTGTTTAACTCTTTTTGTAACGTAGTTATTTTCAGTTCAGCTTTATTAAGAATTGAAATACACTCTTTTGACAATTTAATACCTTCTTCAAATAAAACAATAGATTGCTCCAAACCTGTTTCACCGCTTTCAAGCTTCTCTGTAATTGCTTCGAGACGTTTTAATTTATCTTCAAAACTATCTAAAGATTTTTTCTTACTCATTATATTTTAATTTCTCCATCATAAAATTGTATTGTATGCGTTTCAGATTTATTAAAATTATTCTTTCTGGTTACAAATTTTGAATTTTGCCTGATTAGTGCAAATCCTTTTTTTAAACTCTTCTGAATATCATATCCTTCAAGGGTTTTTGAAAGCAAAAGAATCCTTGAATTATTTGTTAATAATTTTTTTTCAACCAGATTGTTTATCATAATATTTAAGGTATCAATCTGCTGTGAATAATTTCTTACTTTTTCCAAAGGATATTTAAATGTGTAAGAATTAATCTGATATTCTATTTCTGATCTGTACTCATCCAAAATACTATTAATTGAACTAACTATTGCAGAAGAATTATCTTGAATAATACCTTTTAATTCTTCCTGATCTGGTGTAGCCAATTCCATTGCAACAGAAGGAGTTGGTGCTCTCAAATCAGAAACAAAATCCGCTATTGTAAAATCAACTTCGTGACCAATACCAGTAATAACGGGAATATCAGATTTGAAAACAGCTCTTGCAACGATCTCTTCATTAAACGGCCAAAGGTCTTCGATTGAACCACCGCCGCGGGCAAGAATAATTACATCAATATTCTTCAACAAATTTACTTTAGCAAGATTTTCTACAATTTCCCTGGCTGCATCTGCACCCTGCACTTTGGTTGGAACGATTAATAACTCTACTAACGGAAATCTTCTTTCTGCAACAGAAATCATATCTCTGACAGCAGCACCTTCTGAAGATGTAATCAGCGCAATTTTTTTTGGGAAAAAAGGTATCGCTTTTTTATACTGCTCATCAAACAAACCTTCATCAAAAAGTTTTCTTTTTAATCTTTCAAAAGCAGCCTGTAATTCTCCAACACCAGCGGGTTTCATTGTACGAACATCTATCTGATAACTTCCTCTTGGTGCATAAACTGTAAGTCTTCCGGTGATAATAACTTTCATCCCATCTTCGGGAGTAAAAAACACATAATTGTTTACACCCTTCCACATAGTACAATTAATTACTGCTTCTTCATCTTTTAAACTAAAGTACCAATGACCAGAGCTGTGAGCTTTAAAATTAGATAATTCACCTTCAATACTCAGCTTCTCAAAGTTTGATTCGAGTACGAACTTAATTGACCTGGTTATCTCTGAAACTGAAAATATTTGTTCTTTCACTTCATTCATTAACTACTCAATACCCTGTTCAATTTTATTCTGTTGTTTATCAAGTTCATTATAATCTAATTCAGACCCAAGCACACTATGTGGTATCAGATAAATTATAAACATAAATATTAAAGCAAAAATAACCCATCGCTGCGGTTTTGCAGATTTCTTTAATGCAGCTAATGCAATTATCCAGCCTATTACAGCTAAAAGAGTTTTATTATCTGTCAAATCAATTCCGAATGGCACACCGGTCCAGAATTCTCCGAAAGCATATTTTTGCATTATTGGACCTAATATCATTCCACCAAGAATTAATATTACAAATGTCCAGTAAACTAATTTTTTATAATCAGGTTTGTAATTGAAAAATTCCAAACCAGCTCTTGCAGATAACATCATTGCAAGAAACATCAAAATAACATGCGGTATAATTATAAACGCAGGTACATCACCTTTAAATCTTATAACGACAGGATGTCCATCATTAAGTGGAAATAATTTTTCATTCTTTTCAAGAGTAATTTTATACATCAGCTTTCCAGCAGGCGGCTGATGAGGAAGTGTACCTGTTAAAAAACCTTCTTTATAAACTAATGAATTTGATTCCCAATCATCAGATGTTTTAAAACGTTTCCACTGCAATAAACCTGAAATATCATTTTCATCAGTTTTGATTTTAATAAGATGATCTCCATTGCCGGCATGACTCCGGTCAAAAGAATAACTGATAACTTTTCCATCAATATTAACTTTGCCGCTGATTGGATAAGTTGGGCCAGTAACTCGCTGATAAGCTGCAGTAAGAAGCGTAAGGATAAAAGCAATTATCCAAAGCCAGACAGTTCTTTTCATTTGCAAACAGTTTATTGAAAAATTGTGTGCGAATTTAACGAAAATTCCTGCTAAAACTTAACACTAATCTAATACCTATGTTTACAAATAAATTGAAAGAAATCTGGTGTAAAGACCAAGATTAATTTCATGGAAGTTTGAAGAAGAATCTTTGGGTTTTATGTTATATCTGTACCGGGTATAAAAGGTAAAAGTATCAAGAAGTGTAAACCAGCCGATAGAAATTTCGGGTGCAATACCATTTTGTCCCATAAAGTTAGTATAAGCAGTTAGTCCGGGCGAAATATATTCTATATAGTCAACAGGAAACATTTTCTTGTAACCAAACCTCAAATAATTATTATAGCGTACATCAAAAACATAAGTATATTCTAATGAGATATAACCTGATGGATAGTTTCCTCTTTTTGCTCTAAAAGAAATTATTGGCAGATCTTTGGTAATACTGTAATAATTATCATTATCAGTTCTAACATAACCTGGCATCGGTAAAAGAAAAACAGAACCGGCAAATAAACACAGTGTCCAGATACTTGAGCCTTCTCCAATAGTTGGTTCGTAAGGAAGATCAAATTCAAACTCTTCCGATTCTGATTTTGCACCATTTGAGTCAACTGTTTCGATAACAAACCGGACATTTCTTTCAAAGAATCCTAAAGCAGAGATATCAATTTTTGAAGAGTGAGATTCACTCAAGCTATCAGAAACTACAAATTCATATTGCTTATCAATTACTACTTTGCTTAAACAAAGTTCGCTTGTATAAAATGATAGAATGAAAGTATAAGGCGGTTCAGGTTTTACATAGGCATCAATTAAATAAACTTCAATTGCAGTGGAATCACTCTGCTCTTCATCAAATCCTTGTGCTTTAATAAACTGAGCAAAGGATAAAAGAATCAAAAAAAATAGACTTGTGTTTTTCATTATTCAAAATGATTGTTTACGATTGTTCAAAGTTAGCAAAATGAATCATCATTTTTATAATCTTATTTTGTAATATCAGCTGTCCTTATAATTTTAGCATATCAAAAAGGATATTAAAATGAAAAAGGTATTGAAAATCGGAATTCCGTTTTTAATTGTAATACTTGCAATAGTCTTTTGGTGGAGATACTACTTTGTTTTTGGTGAAGGCGTAAAAGCAGGTAATCTTAATTTTATTGTAAAGAAAGGATATATTTTTAAGACATGGGAAGGAAGATTGATACAACAAGGTTTTAAAACCCCTACACCCAATCAAATGCAAAGTAATGAATTTGAATTCAGTATTGCTGAAGATAGTATTGCGCATGTCCTTGAGCGATTCAGTGGAAGATTTGTGGAATTGAGGTATAAGGAATATTTAAACGCAATTCCATGGCGCGGTAATAGTAGTTATGTTGTTACAGAAATTCTACAAGTAGAACAACCTTCTGATCTTCAGACTTTACCATATTGATTTGTCTGAATATGTTGGTTTAATTATATACTGTTTGTAATCAAGAAAATGAAAGACAGAATGAAAAGTACGGCTGCAAAATCCAATGGAAACAATATACAGAAGATAACTTGTAAAACGGCATTAAATAAATTAAAGAGAAAAATTCCTTATGGCTGGGATTTGAATATCTACAGAGGCTGCAGTCAACAATGTAAATATTGTTATGCTGTACATACTCACGATTATTTAGGCGAGGATGACTTTTCAAAAATATTTGTTAAAACAAATGTTGCTGAACAATTAGATAAGGAGTTGAGCAGCTCCACATGGAAAAGAGAGATAATTAATATAGGAGGAGTAACAGACAGTTATCAGGAAGCTGAAGCTGAAATGAAAATTATGCCGGAAATCCTGAAAGTTTTAATCAAACATAAAACCCCTGCAATTATTTCAACAAAGTCAGAGCTGATACTCAGAGATTACGACCTGATAGCAAAACTTGCAAAATTAACTTATGTAAATGTTGCATCAACTATTACAACAATGGATGAAAGTATCCGGCAGAAAATTGAACCATTCTGTTCTCCAGGTAAGAATAGATTTAATGTTTTAAAAGAATTCAGAAAAACAAATGCTTCAGTTGGTTTACATACAATGCCGATAATACCTTATTTAACTGACAGTTATTTTAATATCGAGCAATTATGTTTGGAAGCACGGGAATCTAATGTTCATTATATGCTTCCGGGTGTATTGTATTTACGCGGTAAATCAAGAAACATTTTTTTTGAATTCTTAAAAGAAAGTTTTCCTGATGAATATGAAAGTATAGCAAAGTTATATAAAACCGGCGGAGCAGATAAATCATACAAAGAGAAATTATATAACGAAGTTGTTAATCCTTTACGGCAGAAATACGGAATATCAAATAGTTATATTAAGCCAATGAAAGAAAAAATGCACAAGGCATAAAGCTTAAATCGTTTGAAGAAAGAAATTGAAATTGAATAATATTAATTCAGATTATCTTATTGAATAATTAAACTAAAGAAATTGAGAGAATCAGATGAAACAATGGTATGAAGCATTATTTGAAAACTATGCTGATAAATACGACAATGAATGCTTTACGCAGGGAACAATCGGCGAATGTGATTTCATAGAAAGAGAATTAAACTATAACAAGACTTTGAAGATCATTGATATCGGCTGCGGTACTGGTCGTCATACTATTGAGTTAACTAAAAGAGGATATAATGTTACCGGAATTGATTTATCGGATAGCCAATTAGAAAGAGCACGAGCAAAGGCAGAAAAAGAAAATCTTAAAATAAATTTTTTAAAACACGATGCACGCAATCTGCCATTTGAAAATCAATTTGATGCTGCAATTATGATTTGCGAAGGGGCTTTCCCTTTGATGGAAACTGATGAAATGAATTTTGATATTCTCAAAAATGTTTCCAAATCTTTAAAGAGCAAGTCAAAATTTATCCTTACAACCTTGAATGGATTATTTCCGTTGTATCATTCAATTAACAATTTCCACGCAAAGGATTCAGCGGAAGGCTATGCAACTTATGATAGCAGAAATTTTGATTTAATGACTTTAAGGGATTACAACATAACTAAAGTTGTTGATGATAACGGAGTTGAGAAAGAATTTCACTGCAATGAAAGATATTACCTCCCTTCTGAAATGAACTGGCTGCTTAAAACAATTGGCTTTTCAAAAATCGAAATATTTGGTGCAAAGCTCGGTGCTTTTTCCCGTGAGGATAAACTAACAACCGAAGACTATGAGATGTTAATTTCTGCGGAGAGATAAAAAATGAAATCACTGGAAGAAAGTGTAACAACGGCAATGGATGGCTCTGATGTCAGAATTTTTCCTTATCTGCCCTATATTTTGCAGGACTTATGGGAGCTTGGCACTATCCCTGATACAATGATCAAATTAATTAAAAAGCATTTCACAAATTATAGTAATCAAAAAGTGCTTGATTTAGGATGCGGTAAAGGTGCTGTCTCAGTAAAATTATCGCAGCAGCTTAATTGCTCTTGCTATGGAATAGATGCAATTGAGGATTTTATTACATTCGCTCAGCAAAAAGCAAAAGAGTATAATGTAGATCAACTTTGCAAGTTCGAGGTTGGTGATATAAGAGAAAAAGTAAAAGATATCTCCGGTTACGATATAATAATTCTTGGAGCTATAGGACCGGTTTTTGGAGATTACTATACTACTTTAAATATCTTATCTGATTGCCTTAATGAAACCGGAATTATTCTAATTGATGATGCTTATTCTGAAGATCATTCTGAATTTGTACATCCTTTGATATTCAAAAAATCTGATATAACACAACAAATCGAAAAAGCAGGTATGATTATCGTTGAATATGATATTTTAAATACAGATGATATTAAAAAGACTAATGATTATATGTACGATAAACTTAAGTTAAGATGCAATGAACTAATTGAAAAATATCCTGATAAAAAAAACTTGTTTCTTGACTATATAAAAAAACAGGAGACAGAAAATGTTGTACTTGAAAGTAAAATTACAGCAGTAACATTAGTGATTAAGAAAAAACGGCGGCTATAAAAAAGAATTAATAAAAATAAATTATTATTTGAAAATCACATTCTGAACCCTCTTAAAAATTCTTCGGTAGTCATCCTTCGTTTTTTTTGTTAAAATGGATTCATTGAAGTAAGGTTTCTTTTTGATTATTTTGACGACAAATAAAAAAGAAATAAATAGACTAACAAATAACATTTGGAATAATTTTTTCTAGATTAACTGACAGTAAATTAAATGAAGCTTTGGAATAATGATATTGAAATAGAGTTTTTTAACGAAGCACTAAGAAGTTTTGCTTCCCCTGAACAATTATTTTACAATTTACAAAGCGGATACTATGCTTATATTCCAAAGGGATTAGAAGCTGAAGGTCAGACCTTACAAAGCAGAAATTCTCTAATCGGACAGTTCACTGAAAAATGGAGTAAAACAATTTTTGAACCGATAGCAAAAAAATTAGGGCTTCATGCTGTCAATAGTGTAGTATGTGATGAACTCGGACTTTCAAAAAGATCAAGTGCAGACCTTGCATTTTGCACCACAAATAGTACTATCCAAAAGCCAGAAAATGTAAAACTTCTTTTCGAAATAAAGATGAGTATCGTCTCAAACTATAGATATACAAAGCCATATAGTGTGAATTTTATTGGAGACTATAAACAACATAAAGGAAATCCGTCATTGCTTCGTTCTGACTCTATGTTAAAAGCAATCGGTAAGTCAATAAATATTCGTGTTTCTGGTATTGCTTCAACAAAAATACCCATTGTTGTTTTGGGTAACAGCCCAATTACAGAAAACTATATTAAAAAAGTGGACTTTCTAAAAACATCAGGAGTTATTCAAGGTTTTTGGTCATTAAATCCAAACCCAACAAATTCAGATTATATAAAAAACACACCAAAGGCCGGATTTCAAACTATATTAAATATTGAACAATTATTTAACAACTGCCAAGCACTTGTTGTTAATGATATGAACTATTTTTCTTCAATGATTTCCAAAGTTAAACTCGGAGAATTTATAAGAATTGCCAGCCTTGAAGCAAACGATATTGCTAAGGCAGAAAGATTTCTAACCTTAATTCAAAACTAAAATGAAAAGATCAAAAGGAACAGAAACAAGCTCTTTCGGAACTAATGGTAGAATTAATCATGACAGTTCAAGATTTTACAATTCAAAGTTATATACAGAACTTGAAGTAAAAAAAATCTCTGACAACTTTGAAAATAATTTCCCAGATAAATTATTAAACAAGTTTATTCTTGGTTCAGCTGAAAACATGAAAGAAATACCGAACAATTCTGTTCATTTGATGATCACTTCACCACCATATAATGTATCAAAAGAGTATGATAGGGATTTGTCATTGAAAGATTATTTAATGCTTCTTGAAAACTCTTTTAAAGAAACTTACAGAGTTTTAGTAAATGGCGGACGTGCTTGCATTAATATTGCGAACCTTGGTCGAAAGCCATACATTCCTTTATCTGATTATATTTCACAGATTATGATTGATATTGGTTTTAATATGCGTGGGGAGATAATTTGGAATAAAGCTTCAAGTGCCAGTCCTTCAACAGCTTGGGGAAGTTGGCAAAGTGCCGCTAATCCAATTCTCAGAGATATACACGAGTATATCCTGATTTTTTCAAAAGGCGAATACAAAAGAGAAAAAGAAAAGAAAGAGAACACAATAACAAAAGATCAGTTTATGGAATGGACTAAATCTGTATGGACAATGAATGCAGAAAGTGCAAGAAGGATAGGGCATCCAGCTCCATTTCCTGAAGAACTGCCTTACAGATTAATCCAACTTTATTCTTTTAAAGATGATATAATTCTTGATCCATTTGTTGGAAGCGGAACAACTGCAGTTGCAGCCATTAAATCAGGAAGAAAATTTGTCGGCTATGATATTTTGAAAGAATATATTGAACTCGCAGAGAAACGATTGAAACCATTATTAGATCAAACTATTTTAAATTTTGACAAAGTTGAAAATCTATAACGATATTTTTACCTCAAACAACAACAGATAGAACAAAAGCAAAAAAGAACAGATTTAATTCATGAATTTGCGGTAAATAAAATCACATTCTGAACCCTCTTAAAAATTCTTCGGTAGTCATCCTTCGTTTACCTTCCTGCTGGATTTCAAGAATTTTTAATGCATCAGTTCTACAGCCAATTATCAATTCTGTTTTTGTGTGCCGGATTTCACCAGGTCTCAGATTGGAATAATTAACAATCTCAGATTTGTAAATTTTTATCACTTTATCACCATGTAAAAAGTAAGCTGACGGATGAGGAGATAAAGCTCTTACAAGATTATGGATTTCTGAAGCAGACTTATTCCAATCAATCAAACAAATATCTTTAGTAATCTTTGGTGCCGAAGATGCAATTGAATCATCCTGCTGTTTTAATTGATAATTTCCGCTTTCAATCATCTTTACAGTTTTTAAAACAAGTTCAGCACCAATCAAACTCATTCTATCGTGTAATGTTTCAAAATTATCATCAGGATTTATTTTTACTTTTTCCTGCAGATAGATATTTCCGGTATCAACCTGTTCGGCAAGTTTAAAAGTTGTTAAGCCAGTCTGATCATCACCATTTATTAATGCCCATTGAATTGGTGCAGCACCCCGGTATTTAGGAAGAAAAGACCCGTGAAGATTAAATGAACCATATTTTGGAATTTCAAAAACTTCTTTTGGTAAAATTCTGAACGCAACCACAACAAATAAATCCGGTTTAAAAGATTTCATTTGTTCAATAAACTCAGTATTATTTTTTAATTTTTCGGGCTGATAAAAAGGAAGATTATTTTCAACTGCAAATTTCTTAACTGAAGTAAAAGTAACTTTTTGTCCCCTGCCCCTTCCTTTATCAGGTTGAGTAACAACAGCACTAACATTGTATTTATTTTCGAGGAGAATTCTTAAAGAAGGGATTGCAAAATCAGGTGTGCCCATAAAAACAATGTTCATATCACACCTATTTAATCAGCATATAATCAGTATTATCGCTTACCGGATAGTCAATTTCCAGTTTTCGTTTTTTGATTTTATTGAGATGCTTTTTAGAACGCTTTTTCATTTCTTCATCCAAATAATCTGTAAACAACACTCCCTGCAGATGATCATACTCGTGCAGCATTACCCTTGCTAATAGTTCGTCTGCTTCAATTGTCTGCTCTTTCATATTTGCATCAAAGAATGAAATGTTTATCATTTTAGGTCTTGCAACCTCAAAACGTAACTCGGGAATACTTAAACATCCTTCCTCAATAATGCTTTTTTCATCCGACTTTGCTGTGATCTTTGGATTTATCAAAGCAATTGGCTTATAAGATTCGTAACCTTCAACCGCAGAAATATCAATAACAAAAATTTGTTTATTCACACCGATTTGATTTGCAGCTAACCCGATTCCATTTGCATTCCGCATTGTCTCAAACATATCAGAAATAATCTTTACAGTATTACCGTTTATTTCTGTAACCTTTGCAACTTTTTTTCTTAATATTTTATCACCAAAAAGAGTGATTGGTAATATTGACATCTATGCTAAATCCTTAAATTAAATTTTGTATATTCTAAAATAATCAAAGCTGATTCGATTTTAAATAATACACCAAAATGAAATGCTTAATGTATAATGCTCAACGTTCAATAATAAGATTGAACCGAAATAATATTTCTTTGAGTGCTGAGAATCTAATATCAAAAATCAATTTAAATTTAAACCAGCAGCTTTCCATCTTTCATCAGTAATTTATTATCCATCCAAACAGTTGGTTTCTTTATAACTCCATCAAGATGAATTGGTACATTTACACTTCCGCCCATTGAAACATTATTACCAAGCGCAATATGAATTGTGCCCATTACTTTTTCATCCTCAAGCAATACTCCGCTAAGTTTTGCAGAATCATTTGTACCGATTCCAAACTCAGCAATGTTTCTTGCATTTTTACCAACACTGTCAAGCATTGCTTTCAGCTTTTTTGCAATAACACCACCAGATATTTTTGCTGCAAAACCATTTTCAACTTCAATTTTTATATTGGCATTTTTTATCAAACCGAGTCCTGCCATAGAGCCATCAACCACAAAGACTCCATTTGCTGTTCCTTCAACTGGAGCTAAAAATGCTTCACCTGTTGGCAGATTACCGCTTTCACCTTTTGCATGAAATAATCCTTTGCTTGCATAAGCTTTTCTACCTGCAATTGAAAATGAAATATCTGTTCCGGCTGGTGCAGTTACTCTTATCTCTTTTCCGGTTTCTAAAATTTTTTGAAGCTTTATAGTAAGAGCTGAGATTTTTTTATAATCTGCATTCAATCCCCGTATCATAACATCCTTTGTAATGCCGGGGAAAGTTGCGATACGAACTCCTTTTGCAGAGGCATTTCTTCTTGCATCAGTATGGGTTAAAGATTTAGCAGTTGGACAAAAAACTACATCAAACTTTTGCATCAGATCGGCTACCTCGTCTGAAGGTTCTTCTCCATTTATCTTACCCGATTTCATTTCAACAAGCAAAGAATGATAACCTAACCTTATTGCATTCTTATGAAGTGAAAGTCCTATCTCTCTTTTAATTTCATCTGTGATAACAAGAATTTTTTCATTTTTCTTTGCACCCATACAATCTCGAATAGCAATTACAGATGCAGAGTCAAGTTTTGTTAGTTTAGCCATAATCTCCTCTGTGTTAAAATGTAAAGGATATATTTATCAAAATAGTATTGTTAACAAATGTTCTATAAAAAATTTGATTCACTAAAAAATCCAATAATGCAGCTCAATTGAATGAAAGAATTTAGAGAAACCACTTTAAATCTGATTAAGCTTTTTTCATTCCTTCTTCAAGTCCGTGTCCGCCAGATCCGGTTTCTGATCTGCGCAGCAAGAAAGCAAACAGCAATCCTAAGAAACCAAGAACAGAGAATATCCACATTCCGGTATTATATCCGGCAGGATTTGAAGCGCTTGCATGTGATACATCATTTGCAAAACCGATTAACAGATTAAAACCAAACAATCCAATATTCTGAATCATTGTCATTAAGCCATAGGCAGTTCCTAATTTTTTAGGATTTACAATGATTGCAACTGAGGGCCACATAACTGCGGGAACAAGTGAAAAAGCAATTCCCATCATTGCCATCGGAAGGATTAAATAAATTGGGATTGCTCCGTCAACATCAAAGAACTGAATAGTAATATGAACAAAATCACTATCACTCATTACATCAGGCTTACCAAATTTATAAGCCATCATTAAATAAACAGGTATAATTAGTAACGAACCGAACATCATCAGCAAAGATCTTTTACCGATTTTATCGGCTAATAATCCGAACAATGGAGTAAAAATCATTGCGGCAAGAGTTAATATGCTTGAAAGATTACCGCCGACTTCCCTGCTTGTTCCGTGTGCTTCCTGAAAGAATTTAATAGCAAAAGTTTGAAACGGAAACATCGCAGAATAAAACGTAACGCAGAGAGCAGTAATAAACCAAAATGATTTTCCAAATCTGAATATCTCTTTAAAAACAATTTTATCCTGTTCGCCATCTTTAGGCATCTCATAATTTTTAACGGCATACAAATCCAAACCATAATAAATTATTATTGCTATCAAAGCAAAAATTCCTCCGGCAACAGTAATCCAGAGCGGAGACTGCCAATACTCATACAAATTTTTGCCCCAGCTTGGAGAGTTAAGAGCAAGAAACGAACCTAATCTTGCAACTGTAAGATTAAGACCAAATGCAAAAGATAATTCTTTTCCTTTAAACCATCTGGCAATGATAGTTGTAATTGCCACGATCATAGACTCAGCACCGAGACCGAAAACTAATCTTCCCGATGCCATAACATAAATATTACCTGTTACGGCAGTTATTACTGCACCCAGTGCGATTAGAAAAGTAAAAATCACAACAGAGATTCTTGTTCCGATTCTGTCGATTATCAATCCGCCCACTAAAACCATTAAAATATTCGGGAAAGAATAAATTGCATTTAACAATCCGATATTGGAATCAGAAAAACCGAGTTGAGTTTTTAATAAATCTGCAAGCGGACTAATACTATCATAAATATAATAGTTGCCCATCATTGCTAAACTGATTAAGAGTAAAGCTGTCCATCTTAAAAACGATGATGGCTGAGGTTTCAGAGAAAGTTCACTTGTGTTCATATAGTTTTAGATTTTGTCAGTCCGAGCCTGCCGAAGACTGAATTATAGATTGTACAAGTCATATTTAGACAAGCTCCATTAAACTTTGTGAGTTATTAATTATAATTTTATTATCACCAACAATAAAATAAAAAAAGCAGATACCTAATAAAAGTATCTGCTTTAATAATAAGCAATATATAATCTTATTTAACCGGAATATTCTTCAAAACATTTACCAGTTGATTATAAAATTCCGGAACAGTAGATATTTGCAATTTCTCATCAGGTGAGTGAACGCCAAACATTGTAGGTCCAAAAGAAATCATATCCATATCAGGATATTTTTCTTTAATTATTCCACATTCCAATCCTGCGTGGATTGCGGTTACTTCCGGTTCTTTTCCATACATAGTTTCAAAAGTTGATTTGAAAACTTTTAATACATCAGAATTGATATCCGGTTTCCAGCCGGGATATCCATCGCCGTAAGAAATCTCTGCTCCTGCAAGCTGTAATACTGTCGAAACCATCGCAGTTATATCTTTAATCTCAGACGCAACGGAACTTCTCTGGCTTGTAACAATATTTACATTTTTACCAACAGTTTCAACTACTGCCAGATTTGTTGAAGTTTCAACAAGACCGGGAATATCATTTGACATTTTTATTACACCGTGCGGAATAGCATATAAAGCATTTACCAAATTTCTCTGAGTTTTCTCATCCATTACTTTTTCCGGCACAGAGTGTTTGGCAAGTGAAACAGAAAGATCGGGTTCAACCGAAGCATTTTCCGCTTTAACAATTTGATTATAACTGTTAACAAATTTCTTTAATTTATTTTCATTACCCTTTGGAACAAGCACAACAGCAAATGCTTCGCGTGGAATTGCATTATGTTTATTACCGCCATTTATCTCGGCTAATCTTAATTTATTTTCTTTGGAATACTCCCAGATTGCCCTGTTTAATATTTTAACAGCATTACCTCTTCCGGCGTGAATTTCGAGTCCAGAGTGCCCGCCTTTTAATCCTTCAACTTTTAACTCAAATGCCGAATAATTTCTTGGTGCTTTTTCAGGTTTAATTTTGAATTTAGCTGCGGTATTCTTTCCTCCGGAGCAGCCAATAAATAAAGTGCCAAGCTCTTCAGAATCCATATTGATAAGTATATCGCCTTTTAACCATCCTTTTTTCAAACTTGATGCACCTGTCAGTCCTGTTTCTTCATCAAGTGTAAATAAAGCTTCGATAGGTCCGTGTTCAATATTATCAGCTTCAAGAACAGCCAAAGCAGCTGCCACTCCGATGCCGTTATCTGCACCAAGAGTTGTTCCCTTAGCTTTTACCCAATCTCCATCAATGTATGGCTGAATTGAATCATTATCAAAATCGTGTTCAACGCCGCGATTTTTTTCACAAACCATATCAATATGACCCTGCATAGTAACAGTTTTAAGATTTTCTTTACCGGGTGAAGCCGGTTTACGAATAAGAATATTTCCGAACTTATCTTTTTCAGTTTGAAGTCCTAATCGCTTACCAACCGAAACAACATACTCGGCAATTTTTTCTTCTTTTTTTGAACAGCGAGGATATTTGCAGATTTCCTCGAAGTGATACCAAACCAATTCTGGTTTTAAGTGACCTAATACTGATCCCATAATAACTCCTTTAGTTTAATTCTTTAAATGATATAAATCCTTGTGAATACAGTTGAAAAATGAATTTTGTTATTCTTTCTTCTTCCTGTAAAAGTTCATCACCGAATTTATTTTTAACATCTTTAATGATTTTTTCAACTTTAGTTTTTCCATTAATATTTGTCCAGACAGCAGAGCCGAATTTATCAAGTTTAATTTTAAAATGATCACTCTTTAATCTTGGTGATATATATCTGACAGCAAACCTATTCCTGAATTTTGGAACTTTAACGGTAATTAAGTTATTATCATTTTCTTCATCTGAGTAAATTTTAATCGGGGTTAGCTCCAATGTATTTACATTTGCTAATATTTTTTTTCTCTCTTTAAATGATAGCGGCATAATAATACAGATTAAAAAACGATGTCACACTAAGCTAAGTGGAAGTGTGACATCTAATAAAACACAAAGCAATCATCATCTTTCGACTCTGCTCAAGATGATATCTGAAATAATTTTTATACTGACATTAAAAAAAATCAACATATTCAAATTCTATCAATCAACTACATTGATACCTGCGGCGGAGCAGGATCTTCAGGTTTACCGGCATTCTTAACAGGAATCTGTACTAATAACCATGCAATAAATGCAAACACAATCAAGCTAATAATGAATGAAGGGTCAGCACTTAATTCAAATAATTTAATATCACCAAAAGCCAGACCGGCAAATAATAATCCAATAAGTGCCTCGCCGGCAATCAAACCTGCTGCAAGTAAAATACCATTGTTTTCAACTCTGGATTTTTGTGCATCATTAAAGTTTCTTTTTACATTCACTTTTTCAACAATGCCTTTTATTAAACCGCCAACAAAAATTGCAAATGTAGTTCCCAAGGGAAGATACATTCCAACACTAACCAGCATAGGACTTTTAACATTCATCAAAATAAATCCAACACCCATTAACATTCCAACAAATATTAATATCCATTCCATCTCACCGCCAACAATGCCTTTTGAGAGGATAGCCATTAAACTTGCCTGAGGTGCAGGAAGCTTGTCTCCGCCAAATCCAGTTCCGCCCATTTTAACATCCCCTTCGTGAAGTATTAAAAGAGGTATAAACATTACAGCAGCAGAAACAAGAATTCCGATTATATCACCGAGCTGCATTTTCCAGGGAGTACCACCAAGGATATGTCCGGCTTTAAGATCTTGTAACATCTCACCAGCAACAGCAGCAGCAACACAAACTACAGCAGCAACACCAAGAACAGCTGCAACACCTTCTGTTCCTTTCATACCAAGTGCAACCATCAGAATAGCGGCTACAACTAATGTAGAAAGAGTTAAACCGCTTATAGGATTATTACTTGAGCCTATAATTCCAACAAGATATCCTGAAACGGCTGCAAAGAAAAATCCGGCTACAATCATTACAATAGTTGCAACTAAAGCAGCAAGAATATCCTGTGCGAAATAATTATATATAAAAAAGGTTGCGACACCAGTTCCTAAAATTCCAATCATAATCCATTTGAAGCTTATATCTTTTTCAGTTCTGATTTCAGTATGTTCACCTGAAGCAGCTTTTTTTACATCACTAACAGATCTTGCAATACCGGTAATTAAACTTTTCCTCATTTTCCAAAGTGTAAAACCAGCACCAACCAGCATTCCGCCAATCGCAATTGGTCTTACATAATCCTTCCATACCGCAACCATTAATGATGTCCAATTAGAATCTGCCGGCATTTCCTGACCAGAATATTTAAAGTATGCAATCATTGGTGTCAATAAACCCCAGGCAATTACACCACCTGAAAAGTTAAGTGAAGCCAAACGTGGACCAATAATATATCCAACACCCATATATGCAGGACTAACATCAGGTGATCTGAATAATAAATATCCTTTCCCAAGATTAAACAATTTGTCCCATGAAACAGCAAATAGTTTAAACTGACCTAATGCCTGAATTATTGCTCCGATGCCCATAGCACTGAACAAAAATTTTGAACCACCAGAACCATGTCTTCCGGCTTTATGTATTTCAGCAGCTGCAACTGATTCCGGAAATGGTAATTCAACATCTTCTACCATTACTCTTCTAAGTAATGCAACGAACATAATCCCCAGGATACCTCCAGCCGCCATTATTGCGGCAGAAATCATATAGTTACCGGGAGTAAAGAAAGGATTCCATATCCCTGCAATAAAAAAAGCAGGTAAAGTGAAGATCGCTCCGGCAGCAATTGATTCGCCAATCGAACCAACTGTTCTTGTAAAGTTTTCTTCAAGGATAGTTCCTTTCATTAATTTTATTAAAGCCATACCTATAACTGCAGCGGGATAAGTTGCCGCAATGGTCATTCCGGCTTTTAATCCTAAATACGCATTAGCAGCACCAAGTACAACAGCAAGTACTAATCCGATAATCAGAGCACGAATTGTGAATTCTGTCATATTGGTTTCGGGTGAGACAAACGGAACAAATTTTTTTTGCTCTGCCATTTTTTTTCTCCTATTACTGAGCAATTATTAATGTGGTTAGAGCCACACTTCCTCTAAAACAGTGGCTCAAATTTAAGCAGGATTGGTTATTATTCTCAACTAATTTTCAGAATATTTTCTAATTAAATATTGTACTGAAATTACTTTTTAGGAAGTTCAATTGTTACTTTTGTTCCAATAGAAGGCGTACTGCATATTTTCAATTTACCTTTTAAAACATCAATGTATTTTTTTGTGATACTTAAACCTAATCCCATACCCTCAAATTTTCGGTTTAATCCTTCACTTCCCTGTCTGAATGGCTCAAATATCTGATCGAGGTTTTCCTGCGGAATTCCTATTCCGGTATCAGAAACAGAGATCAGTGCGTGATCATCTGACTCTGATAAATGAACCTTAACCTCGCCCTTCTCAGTATATTTGATAGAATTATCAATAATATTACACAATACTTTATGAACAATACTTTGATCAGAATAAACCAGAATTTTTGGCTTATCGGATGTTACTGAAAACTGAATCCCTTTTTTGTTTGCGTTTTCTATAAATGCAAATTTACATTCCTGTAATAACGAAACTATATCAAATGTGTTGCATTTTAATTGCAGGTTATTGGATTCCAGTTTAGAGAGGTCAAGAATTGAGTTCAATGTTTCATTCAGCCGTTTGCTGCTTTTGTAAATTATCTTTGCCATTTCTCTCTGATTCGGATTATCCATTTCGGATAATAATAGTTCTGAAAATCCTATTATTCCGCTCATAGGCGTATTGAGTTCGTGACTCATATTCGCAAGAAATGTTGTCTTTAATCTATCCATCTCTTCAGCTTTGTCTTTAGCAAGTATCAGGTCAAGCTCAAGTTTTTTTCTTTCAGTATTATCACGGATAATTGCAAGTAAAGTTTCCTCATTACCTTGTTTAATCAACTTAGCACTTATCTCAACAGGAAAAACAGTTCCGTTCTTTCTTTTATGATTAGTCTCAAAAAGAATTCCATCCGGATTATTGATAGATGAGAAAATTACTTCGATATCTTTTTTTCTATCCTGACTAAGGTCCAAAATTTCTTTTTTAATTAATTCATCTTTTGAATATCCATATAAATCAAACGCTTTTTGATTGGCTTCTAAAATCTTTCCGTTTTTATCTATGCTTAAAATAACATCGTTAGCATATTTTGTTAAAGAAGTATAACGCTCGCTTATAGCTTCTTTTTCTTTTCTGAGAATCACTGTCTGAGTCAGAAAATGCAGTCTGCTTCTTTTCCAAATTGCATAAGTTATACTTGCAGAAAGAACAATCAATAAAACTGAAATAAAGGAAACAAGCATTGCTGCGTTTCTTGTAGATTGAGTAACACTATCCTGATCGATCTTGGCAATTAAAATCCAATCGGTAGAAGGAATATTATTTACTGATGCAAAAAACTCAGCTCCTTTTGATTTAGCACCTTTAAAAAATTCTTTACCTCTTAATAAAGCTTCCAGTTCAGCTTTATCTGTTCTGTTCAATGGAATGGTCTTAATTTTAAACTGATTATTTTCTTTAACATCTTTTAATATAAATCCCAGATCGCTTTGTTTTTTTAACAGAATATATTCAACATCTTCTGTCTCTTGTTTTGTATAAGAAAGAATCGGATGCAGATACTCAAAAAATGAAATCTCAGTCCAGATATATCCCATTATTTTACCTGAGATTCTAACCGGTGTGATTATCGCCTGCAAAAGACTTTTATTATCACCAAAATAAAGATTAGATAATTCCGCATTTTCTTTTTGCAGTAAAACAGTTAATTCATGTTTTAAAAAATTATTGTATAAACTCTGAGTGCTGTCTGTTGAAAAAAGCAGGTCTGCATTTTTATCAAATATATTAACGCTTACGAAATCAAAATCTAATCTCAGGTCATTTGACCATCTCGAAATGCTTTTAATTATCTGATCGTTCTTTTTGCCCGACAAAAGTTTTTCAAGATCATTTTCAACCACAGGTAATAAAAGATAAGACTGTATTGTTTGTTTTCTTTGATTTTGTTCGCGTTCAATCTGAGTAAGCTTCATCTCTTTTATAGTTGCAACATGCCTGTAAAGCTCATCTTCAATAGCTACTTTTCTGTTTTGATAATAAATATAACCGGATACAGCAATTACTACGGCAACAATCAGGAAGTAAAGAAAATATTTAAGAGGAAAACTATCTTCGTTTATTTTTTTCATTTTGATATTATAATCAATTCTTATTTATGGAAACTTAAAACTTTAATTTTCTTATTCCAATATGGCAAATAGCAAAATCGTATTTTACAGGATCTTCTGGATCAAACTTTTTCAGATTATTTGTTATCTCCTCCGCCATTTTCCAATCAGAATTTTTTCTGTGAGTTAATTTCAGATAACGACAGATTTTTGCAATATGTGTATCAACAGGTATTACAAGTTTTGAGGCAGATATTTCATTCCACAAACCAAAATCAAGTTCATCTTTTCTTACCATCCACCTTAGAAAGAGATTCATTCTTTTACAGGCACTGCCTTTTTCGGGTAATGGAAACATAAATTTTATGCCATTTGTTATTTCGCCAAATGTCTCAATAAACGAGTTTATAAAGTGATTTGATAGCTTTGAAATACCGATTTTTACATTTTCATCAGAAATATTGTAACCTTGTAAAAATATTTGCCTAATAGATTTAAACTTATTCAATTCTTTTTTCAGGATTATAAGCAATTTTTTAACATCATCTTCACTATAAAACCTATGACTAATACCGGATAATTTTGTATTCAGGATTTCACTATCGAGATTTCTTATGAAAGAATATGGGCTGACATCTAAAACAGAGAATAATTTTTCTAAAGTATTCTCAATTTGTTTAATATTACCATAAGCAAAAATGGATGAAAGCAAACCGGCAATTTCAATATCTGCCTCATCTTCAAATCTATGAAGAAACTGAAGCGGATCAGGTGTAAGTTTAGTCCTATCGAATGCCTTAAAATGAAATTCTAATTTTTGTTTGAGATTCATTACTATAAATTAATCACTCTATATTATTTATTACCGGTTAAAAAATAATAAATGAATCCGAATGTTTCGGAAATTGAGATTGATTTATTTAAGATTCTTCAATCTTTATTTTTTCCATCTCGCTGCCAATCATTAACTTTGCTGTATAAAAATTTATAATGAGTAAAAGATGAATAAAAATCCAAGATTAAAAATTGTGCTTGAATACATTCTTATATCTATCGGCGCTGCAATAATGGCAATCGGGATAGGCATTTTTTTAGTCGATGCTAAAGTTGTTCCCGGTGGTGTAAGCGGGCTTTCAATGAGCATTCATTATCTGACCAGTTTACCAGTTGGTTTAATGATATGGATGTTAAATATTCCTCTTTACTTATGGGGGATCAAAGAGCTTGGAAAGGAATTCGGGATTAGAACATTTTGGGGATTTACTCTTAATTCATTCTTTATTGATTTCTTCAGAGGTGATATTCCCGGATTTTCATTTATCAGACTGCAGGAAACAGAAACTATCAAAGACTTACAGCAAAATGATTTTATGTTTTTGATTCTTGTTGGAGCGGCATTACTTGGATTAGGACTTGGAATAATATTTAAGTTTAAAGGAACAACTGCCGGATCTGATATTGTTGCAGCAATAATGCATAAGCGTTTTGGAACTAAACCCGGTATGGCAATAATGATGATAGATTTTTTTGTTATTTTGCTCGCAGGATTTATTATCGATTTTAAAAATCTTGCCGGTGATAGATCTGCTGTTATTTTAACTTTTTATGCACTCTTTTTATTGTTCATCTCAAGCCGGCTTATTGATGTAATTATCGACGGTTTTGATTATGCAAGATCTGTTGATATTATCTCCGATAAAACTGATGAGATTGCTAAAGTAATTATGGATGATATGAGCAGAGGTGCAACAGCAATAAAAGCCCGCGGACTTTACCGTAATGTTGATCGTGAAATTCTTACAACTGTAATAACTCTGAAGGAACTTTCTAAATTGCTGAATATAGTTAAAGAAATTGACCCCAATGCATTTGTTACTGTTAGCAATGTTCACGAGGTAATGGGTGAAGGTTTTAGAAGAAGGATTTAGCAAATCCCTATAAGTAATTTTTTTTTGATCCGCTGAGAAAAAAAGGATAACAGTTTGAAAAAACAAATTGATAACGGAATGCAGATATTCGTAATCAAGAATTGTTTGTACCTGATTATAATTGACCTGCTTGAGAGTAAACACTAATGCTCCATTGGATAAAAAAAACTATTCTATCAATTCATACTATAAGCTATTCAAAAAGAAATATCTGATCATTAATGAAATACATACTTCACAACTTTGATTTTAATAAGAAGTTAACCTTAATTTTTTTTATATCCTTAATGGTATTTGTCTTAAGCTGTATTGGGTGGTTTAATCATCTTTCTGCTGAAGCTGCTAAATTTCTTTATGACAGCCTGGGTTACACAAATAAATGGAGCAAAACCTATGGTGAGCCCTGGTTTGTAACTATGAATTCTAATTTCAGTGCTCTTGGAAGCCGCGAATTAGTATTTGTTTTTATAACATTTTACACTGGTTATTTGCTTATGTCAGGAGAGAAACAAAAAACAGTTTACTTTTTATCTAATATGATCGGCGGAATCATTCTAATCCTTATTACTAAATACTTAACATCAGGTAAAGAGATAATTACATCAAGAATGATTGTAACAGAAAGCATATCTGAATTTCCAAGTGGTCATACATTTATCGCAACGGTGATGTATTTAACCGCTGCAATTTCTCTGAAATCAAAGATTAAGAGTTCCAATATCAACAGATATTTTTTAATAGCTGCAATAACAATTGCAATAATAGTTGGATTGAGCAGAATTGCTGTTTCAGCTCATACTGTAACAGATGTAGTTGCCGGCTGGAGCCTGGGGGTTTGCTGGGTAGTGTTTATACAAATAATCTGGCAGCTTAAAAAATACTTTTCAGCATCCCAAAAGAAATTGAACAAAACTTAATATGTAAAATGTTTTATATGCTCTCCTTTTATTCCGATTTCTGTCATTGCTTCAATACCGATTTCCAGATGAAGATCAGCAAATTTTTCTGTTACTTCCTTATCTGATTTCTCTGTTTTAACTCCATCAGGAATCATTGGTATATCAGATACAAGCAATAATGCACCTCTTGGAATTTCGTTCACTAAACCAACAATAAATAAAGTAGCTGTTTCCATATCTATAGCAATAGTAGATAACTTTCTTAGATACTGCTTAAATTCATTATCCCACTCCCAAACCCTTCTGTTAGTAGTGTAAACAACCCCTGTTCTGTATTCCATTTCTCTTGCAACTATTTTATCAGATACAAATTTATGAAGTTTAAATGAAGGCAGAGCGGGAACTTCTTTTGGCTTGTAGTCATCACTTGTTCCCTCGCCTCTTATTGCAGCAGTTGGCAAAATAAAATGTCCGATTTCAGTTGAGTGTTTTAATCCGCCGCATTTGCCGAGGAATAAAACTCCTTTTGGTTTTCGTGCAACCAGAAGGTCCATAATGGTTGCAGCATTTGCAGAACCAATTCCAAAATTAATAATTGATAGACCACTTGAGTTTGTTGCAGTCTGCATCGGTTTATTTAATCCTTTTATCTCACAATTAAATTTCTCAGCAAACTTTTCAACATAATTCTGAAAATTAGTTAACAACATATAATCACCGAACTCGCTGATTTTTGTTCCTGTATATCGAGGCAGCCAGTTTTTTGCAATTTCAAGTTTTGTTTTCATAATTCTAAAGAATTCTTATTGTTTGATATTTACAAAACGAAATTAAATAAATTTAACCAAACACTTGATATTAGGTTTTTATTTTCTTTCTTTTAAAGTGATATTTTTATGGAGGTTGTGTATTATGAAAAAGTTAGTGTATCTGTTTTTGGTTTTAAATTCCTTTTATTTTGTTCTCCCACAGAATCTTCCACTTAAAATTGGTAATCAATGGCATTATGAACCTAGTTTGGTCCCAAGTAATTATTATGCGGCAATTGCAACCGATACTGTTACCATTAATAATAATAAGTATTTTAAAATTGAGTATTGGAACCCAGATAGCTCAATTCTTTATTATACAAAATATGACCGACTAGAAGGTGATAGTTTATACTATACTTATTATAATGGTGCTGATCAGTTGATCTTTAACTTCAATTGGCCGGATAATTTTATTTACTCAACACCCTCTTTAAGTGATACAAATTGTATTGAACTCTCACATATATTTAGGAATTCAGGACAAGTTTGGGGAGTTTCAACAGATCTGTTTACAGTATTTGGAGGATATTACTGTACGGGTATGATAGATACTTCCTGGACTTTATCAAGTCTCACTTACTCAAAATATTTCGGGGGAATTAATGCATGGGATGGAATTCTGATTGGAGCGCTAATAGATGGAACAACATATGGTACTTTATATCCGCTTCCTGTAGAACTTCTTTCCTTCTCTTCTTTTGTTGTTGATGATGATGTTACATTAAACTGGAGCACCGCAACCGAAACTAATAATGCTGGTTTTCAAATCGAAAGAAGTAAAAAGCTTGAAGTAAGAAGTGAAGAATGGAATAGCATTGGTTTTGTAAACGGAAGTGGTACAACAACCAAAATAAAATCTTATTCTTACAAAGATGAAAATCTGGCTGCCGGTAAATATCTCTACAGACTGAAACAAATAGATCTGGACGGAACTTTTGAATACTCCAATATTATTGAAGCTGAAGTTCTTTTACTCTCTGAGTTTATTTTAGAGCAAAACTATCCAAATCCGTTTAACCCGAACACCAGAATACAGTATGCAATAGGCAGTAAGCAGTTTGTCAGTTTAAAAATATTCAACTCTCTTGGAGAAGAAGTAGCATCTCTTGTTAATGAAGAGAAGTCAGCGGGATTTTATAAAATTGATTTTAATGCTTCTCATCTTTCTTCAGGGATTTACTATTACAAAATTATCGCCGGAGATTTTGTCCAGACAAGAAAAATGATTTTAATTAAGTAACCATTAGTAATCTAAATAGATCTTTGCAATTTCAAGTTTTGTTTTCATAATAAAATATTGCAATCGCTTGACATTAGATTTTTAGTTTGCTTTATTTGAGTCAAGTGTTCAGGAAGGTTGGCATTATGAAAAAGTTAACACTTCTTCTTTTCGTATTTAGTCCCGTAATCATACATTCTAAATGTTTACCTCTTAGCGCAGGTAATATATGGTTTGATAGAAATTATCTGTACCCGGGTTTTATTAATATTTTAGTTACAACTGATTCAATTGAAATCATTGATATTCAAAATTATAAGATTATCGCTGGAGATTTTATCCATAGAGAAAAGTGCTGTTGATAAATAATATTACTTACATCAAGACTTAAACAACTGTAAATAAACGAGAGGTTTACAATGAAAAAAATATTAACCATAATTTTCATCCTCATGACCTTTGCTTACCCTATCTTCTCACAATGGAGAGTGATGAATCCGCATCCCACACCAAATGCATTATACGTTGGTTCGGCTCCTTCGGCAGACAGATTTTTTACTGTTACACCTCAGAGTGAAGCAGTTTTTACACACGATGGCGGACAAACATGGAAAGTGGTTCAAATTGGCGGTAATGGAATTTACAGAAGCTGTTATTTCCTTAATGATAACCTTGGCTGGGCGGCAGGAGCTTTTGTAGAACGCCTTCATAAAACTACTGACGGAGGTTTAACATGGACATGGCTTAGCAATGCACCTGATACAACCAAATACGATATTTTCTTTATCGATCAGAATATCGGCTGGTCAGTCGGGTTTAATGGTTTTATTATAAAAACAACTGACGGCGGTGATAACTGGTTCTCACAAACAAATACATCTGTAACTTCCAGAACTTTATATGGAGTCTATTCAACAGATGCAAATAATGTTTATGTCGTTGGCAGCTCTGATGCAGTATTAAAATCTTCTGATGGGGGAAATACCTGGAATTTAATACCAATGATATATGGTACATCAACAGATTATCGAGGTGTTTATTTCCCTCCAACCGGTTCAGGACAAATTGGTTTTATAGTTGGTCATCGAAACAGAATAGCAAAAACAACGAACGCCGGTGCAACCTGGTCATCAGTTTATGACGGAGGCACTACAAACCAGCTTTGGTCTGTGGATTTTGATGATTCATTTGTTAATGGACTTGCTTGCGGTGCTTTAAGCACTGTTTTACGAACCACTAATAGCGGTAATACCTGGAGTGCTGTAGGTGGATTTCCTGCCGGAATAACATTTTATTCAGTCCGATTTGGTTCAGACAATGCAGTATATCTATCGGGCAACAACGGTTATTTATTTAAATCAACCGATGGAGGTGCAACCTGGAACGAACTTGGTTATAGATTTACTACATCAAGTTTAAAAGATGTAAGTTTTGCTGATACATTAAATGGTTATGTTGTCGGAACAAACTTCGTAGCAAGAACAACTAACGGAGGACTTACATGGATGCAGCAGACTTCTCCTTTTTCCGGTGATATAAATGAAGTCGTTGCAACTTCATCAGATCATGCAGTTGCTGGTTGCGATGGAGGTAACGTAATCGTAACAACTAATGGCGGTAATAATTGGAATCTTGTTGCAACCGGAATAACAGGAACAAACTCAGATATTCTGGCAATTGATTTTATAAATGATAACTTCGGAATTGCAGCAGCATACAATGGCACCGTTGCTAAAACAACAGATGGCGGATTTAACTGGACTATCGTTTCAGCAATTTCAGGTTTTAATCCCTGGGATATGGATATGGTAGATTCACTTTATGGATGGGTTGCCGGAACAGGTGAAAGAATAGTAAGAACAACAGATGGAGGATTAACCTGGCAGCAGCAGCTTTCTGTTGGAGGAATTGGAACTTATGGAATTTCATTTATTGACCGTCAGCGTGGTATAGCAGGTGGAACCGGAGGAAATACATATTACACAACCAATGGCGGAGTAAACTGGCTATCAGCAACAACCCCTCCCGGAAATACAGTGTGGGGAATTCATTTTGTTGAATCACCTGTACTAGGTTCAATCGGAATGACTGCCTGTGCCAGTGGTTATGTGTATATTTCAACAGATGGTGGTGCTAATTGGACTTTAGAACCTCGTTACACAATTTCTACTTTTTCAGATATTTATATGACAGATGCTGCACACGCTTGGATTGTTGGCAACAGCGGGGTTATTTTAAAATATGATCAGCCTGCTAATGTTCCGGTAGAACTTCTTTCCTTCTCTTCTTTTGTTGTTGATGACGATGTTACATTAAACTGGAGCACTGCAACCGAAACTAATAATGCTGGTTTTCAAATCGAAAGAAGTAAAAAGCTTGAAGTAAGAAGTGAAGAATGGAATAGCATTGGTTTTGTAAACGGAAGTGGTACAACAACCAAAATAAAATCTTATTCTTACAAAGATGAAAATCTGGCTGCCGGTAAATATCTCTACAGACTGAAACAAATAGATCTGGACGGAACTTTTGAATACTCCAATATTATTGAAGCTGAAGTTCTTTTACTCTCTGAGTTTATTTTAGAGCAAAACTATCCAAATCCGTTTAACCCGAACACCAGAATACAGTATGCAATAGGCAGTAAGCAGTTTGTCAGTTTAAAAATATTCAACTCTCTTGGAGAAGAAGTAGCATCTCTTGTTAATGAAGAGAAGTCAGCGGGATTTTATAAAATTGATTTTAATGCTTCTCATCTTTCTTCAGGGATTTACTATTACAAAATTATCGCCGGAGATTTTGTCCAGACAAGAAAAATGATTTTAATCAAGTAACCATTAGTAATTTAGAGCCTTCTCTCAAACCTTCGAGGTTATTAAAGGTCCCGAAGGTTTATTTGCAGGTTCTAATTCTTTGAGTTAAATAAAATACTTTTACTGAGGTTTAATATTCTTAATCAGAAATTAATAAATGTTCTTAAACTTAAAAGTTCATTTACACAAATTATCTTATATAATCTATTTGGACTCAAGAGGTTTAGTTCTGTTGGCATCATAGTTTTTAATTTTTTCCATTGGAGATTTCTGAATTTGTCTGACAAATTTAGTCTCCTGTGGTCAGTTACTTAAACTTTAAATATAACGGAGTAAAAATGAAAAGATTTATGATTCTCATTTTAGGTGTTTTGCCTCTTTTGGTTTATGCTCAGGCTCCCGATCCGCCGTTTAATCCTATGACTGCACCTGGTGCAAGACATATCTCATATCACAATGGTCAATTGGCACATATTTTATACTGGCAAAATCCCACAAATCTTATATACAATGATATATATATTAGCCAGGATTCAAATCTAGTAATAAATCTTGATCCTTCTGTAAAAATACTTAGTGGAATAGATTCATCAAAAGTATATAGTTCACTTTCTTTAGAAGTTTTCGGAATAATTGATGTACATACAAAATATTATTGGCGTGTCGTAGAATATAATTCATTTGGTTTTACTGCCGGACCTGTTTGGTACTTTATATCACAGGGATCATACTTAAATTACTGGGAAGATTATTTTTATGGCGATTTGTCCAATTATACTATTTTACAAACCCAAGGTGCTGTTTGGAATATTTCAAATACAAATTTTGCCGGCGGTCAAGCACCTGAACTGAGCTTTCATAATCCATCGGTTATTAGTGATACTTCATATTTAATTCTTAACAGTTTTTTTGATCTTAGTCCTTCTCTTAATGCTATAGATTTAAACTATAGTTTAGACTGGCAATCTGGAGAATTTTTAGTTGGATTAGCATACTCGCTTGATGAAGGAATATCCTGGCTGCCGATATGGCAACAGGAAATAACTGAAGATGTTCCTGCCACACAAGCATTAATTATTGTTCCTAATGAAAACTATGTTAAACTTGCATTTTATTGTATAGATACAATTCCAAATTCTGCAGGATTCTGGTATGTAGATAATTTTTTATTAAATTCTCCTCTCACAATTCCTACACCTCCAGCACAAATCTGTGCCAATTCTGATACCGATACGCAAAAAGTAATTTTAAGTTGGAATCCTGGAACTACTATCAACCCAAGCTGGGGATATGTTATTCAAAGAAAGAACGGGCTTCCTAATAGCCCAACAAATTACTATCAAATTGCTTGGGTTGGACCAAATGTTTTTTCTTTTGAAGATTTAACTGTTCAGTTAGATAGCGTATATACTTATAGAATACAAATTCGAGAAGGACCAGGAGGCAACTTCCGATCTAATTGGAGTAACGAAGCTACTGCTTATGTTCCATCTGTTGTTCCGGTAGAACTTCTTTCCTTCTCTTCTTTTGTTGTTGATGACGATGTTACATTAAACTGGAGCACTGCAACCGAAACTAATAATGCTGGTTTTCAAATCGAAAGAAGTAAAAAGCTTGAAGTAAGAAGTGAAGAATGGAATAGCATTGGTTTTGTAAACGGAAGTGGTACAACAACCAAAATAAAATCTTATTCTTACAAAGATGAAAATCTGGCTGCCGGTAAATATCTCTACAGACTGAAACAAATAGATCTGGACGGAACTTTTGAATACTCCAATATTATTGAAGCTGAAGTTCTTTTACTCTCTGAGTTTATTTTAGAGCAAAACTATCCAAATCCGTTTAACCCGAACACCAGAATACAGTATGCAATAGGCAGTAAGCAGTTTGTCAGCTTAAAAATATTCAACTCTCTTGGAGAAGAAATAGCATCTCTTGTTAATGAAGAGAAGTCAGCGGGATTTTATAAAATTGATTTTAATGCTTCTCATCTTTCTTCAGGGATTTATTATTACAAAATTATCGCCGGAGATTTTGTCCAGACAAGAAAAATGATTTTAATTAAGTAACCATTAGTAATTTAGAGCCTTCTCTCAAACCTTCGAGGTTTTTAAAGACCTCGAAGGTTTATTTGCAGGTTCTAATTCTTTTAGTTAAATAAAATACTTCTACTGAAGGTGGATATTTTTTTATAACCAGTTGAATCTATACTAAAGAATAAAATCATCTGCAATAATTTTTGAGCGACAATTCTATCGTTATGATTTTTACACTCTGTAGATTTGTTTTAACCAATTAATTCCCTTTTTACCTGCTCACATTAAAAACTTTCTAAAAACATATTATTAGTACAGGAATAATTCTTGATGTTTTAACTAACCTACTATCTGTTTAAAAAAAATTATCCGGGATATATTTGAAACTTATAACTAAAATTCTGGCACGATATTTAGCTCTCTCTCTCTCTCTCTCTCTCTGAATTTTCAACAATGCAGAGGGATATGCCTGAACAGTGTTTTATTGTTTCTTATTTACCCGATTAAAACCTCCGAATCATTTTCTTTCTTAAAAAACCTTTACCGCTCATTTAACCTTGAGCATTTAATAATTAACAATTACTTTTACCCAACTGGTTTTACATAGCTTAGGAGCTTTTTCTGTTATTAAGAACTTAATTCGGAATCTAAAAGTTAATTTTCTTTCCCTAACACTTTTTTAGGTTATAAAGATGAGATTATTATTTGTTTGTTGTATGTTGTTGTTTATCAGCAGTTTTCTTTTTGCACAGCAAAACAGAGAAGAAAAAGTAAATCAGTTAAAAACCAGAACTGATATTAAAGTAACAGAGATAGAGAAGGATTTACTGAAGCTAGAATATCCAAACGGCAAAGTACTATTAAAAAACATTGGCGATTATATTCTGAATACCCAAAGTAAAATAAACTACTCTCCAACCTTTGACAGCACAATAATAGACCTTACAACAATTGATACAACTCTTTACTACCAGAAGTACAAATTCTGGCAGGAGGTGCCACTTACAAATTTTGATTTTAGCCATTTAATGGTTGGTGATGTAAACAACAATGGTAAAACTGAATTGTATGGTAGCAGAAAGTTCTTTGAGACACCAACTGAGCCAGTATGTATTTACGAACTTGATGAATCGGATAGATTTCAATTTAAATATCAATATGATTCAGTTGGATTAAGCTGGAATATCTATGATTTGGACAGTGATGGTAAACAAGAAACCCATTTTTTAGGATACTCTGGTGATCAAAGGTTTTTTTCTAAAGAGACCGATACTTCTTACGCGACAATAATTAGCACTTCTTTTATTCCGTATGACAGCACTTACCAGGTAAATGATGCAACTCTTGGAGATTTTGATAAAGATGGATATACCGACTTACTTTTTGCTAAAGGTGCTGGCGGAAGAGATATGCATATATTTGAATACAACCCAATAATAAACTCATTTGATTCAGTTTATCGCTTCGAAATATATGATATTGGTCAGGCGGCAGTTTCAGGTTTTTCAATTGGAGATTTTGACCTAGACAGTAAAACAGATATAGTTTTTGGCACTGGTCAAGGGTTTGTATATGTTATCGAGAACTCGGATAATAACAGTTATACTAATTCTTGGTATGGGATGGTAGAAACTTATGCTGCATATATACACTGCTGGACTAATGACATAGATAAAAATGGCAAACCTGAATTCTGGGTGCTTGGTGAAGCTTTTTATAATGGAGTTGGAATAACAAGGATAACTATCTTTGAAACAAATGGAGATAACAGTTACGAGCAAGTTGGAAGAGTTGATTTGATAGGTGTATTTTCGTTTTATGCTGGTACTATGCAAGCTGTTGATATTGATAATGATGGAACCGAAGAAATTGCTATTTGTATTGACGATAACTTTCTAATTCTAAATTTTAATGGAAATAAAGATCATCACACATATGAAGTATTCTATATAAAACAGAATGAACTTTCTGCAAGTAGTGAAAATAGCGTTTACTTTGGAGCAACGGGAAATGATTTATTTGGAAATGGTGAGATTAGCATTCTTATTTCAATGGGTCTTGCGATTGATACTGGAGCAGGGGGTATTCAGCTAAAACTATTTACTCAAATCTATAAACCAGATTCTACCACGTCAATAGAGAATCCTATAATTTATATTCCGAGGTCAACAGAACTCTATCAGAATTATCCAAGTCCTTTTAATCCGACTACATCAATTAAGTTTGATTTAAATAGTTCTGAAAATATCTCTATTAAAATTTATAACTCATTAGGGAAAGAAATAAGAACGCTTTTAGATAATTATCTTCCCTCCGGAGAACATATCGTTCAATGGAATGGTAAAGACAATAAAGGAAATATTCTCCCCGGAGGTGTTTACTTTATCCAGATGATAGCAGGAAGCTATCAAAAAACAATTAAAACAATTTTATTAAAATAATTTTATGAAAAAGTTAAGAATTAAAACAAAGAGAATAAAAATGAAAAAATTATTTTTGTTTATAGTCGTACTAGCAACTTTGTCTTTTGGGCAAAGCTGGAATACAATAGTTACAACATCGATTATTGAACCTAATGTTGATAAAACAGATCTTTTTACCAATAAAGATGGCAATCATCTTATTGTTAAAAGATATAATGGAAATATTGTTTACTACAATCTAAATTCTTCAGGTGCTGTTGATGCTAACAAAACAATAACTTTAGAAACAACCGGCGATTTTCCAAATATTGTAGGTTCTGAAGATAAAATATTTGCACTTTATAAAGTGGGAAATTTAATTAAAGGGAAATACTCAACTAATGGCGGCACTAATTGGACTTCATTATCTTATAACATTTCTACATCGGCAAATGAATGTAATGGTGTTGATGCAATATATGATCCAGCTTGGGGTGTTCATCTTGTTTGGGCAACCAGAGATAATGGTTCAGACTTTGAGACTTATTATCAAAGACTAAATGTTACTAACTCTCCTTATCAGTGGGTAGATTATTATCCGGTAACAAATTACGGAAGTGAAGTTGGTGGACAACCATCGGTAACTTTTTCTACTGATAGAATTCACGTAAGTTATAATACAAATTACTTTTCACAACCAATTACAGGCAGCGTTAAATCGCGTGATAAATATGTTAGCAGCTGGCAAACTCCTCAAAATGTTGTCGTTGACTCAGAACAATCTGCCTTTGAAAAGCTTGTGGCAAGAGGTGATTCGCTTTTTATTTTGTTCTCAAAATTTATAGATGGAGTACCAATTACGTGGAATTTGTGCTCAAAGAAAAGAAGCATATCTGGTACAACTTGGTCTAGTACAATGGTTCTTGAGACCAGTGTTGATGCATTTGTTTTTGGAGCTAATAAAACATCAAATAATAATTTGCATACTGTTTATAAACCTGGCGGCCTGCTTCATAAATACTATGATGGATTTATTTGGAGTAATGCTCAACAGATTAATGAAACATCTGAAACAGCTTATAGTCTAGGGTTTACGTCGCAATCAAATGATTTATATGCAATGTGGAAAGATGGGAATAATAATTACCTAAAATATCGTCAATACGATGCTGCACCACTAGCACCAGCAAATTACTCAGTATCGGCTTATCAGTCGGGCACAAATTATTATCCGAAATTAACCTGGCAATTAAATAATGAACCGGATGTAAGGAACAAATCCTCAAATGCATATAAAATAGAAAGAAGAACAAGACTATTAAATGGAATATGGTCAAGCTGGTCATTACTTGCAAATCTTTCAGGAACAACATCTGCTTATATTGATTATTCAATTGGTAATGCTTCAGGAGGCGATAGAGAAGCAGAATACAGACTTACTACAATTGATATTGGAAATAATTCTTCTCCTTCTCAGTCTGTAGTAATTGATTACGGCTTTGACAGAGCAGAGAAAACAGTGGTTAACGGAATAGTAAGAGAATACTCTATTAATCAAAACTACCCCAACCCGTTTAACCCAAGCACAAAAATTTCTTACTCAATTAAAGAAGAGGGTTTAGTAACATTAAAAGTTTACGATGTATTAGGAAAAGAAGTTGCAACGCTTGTGAATGAAAATAAAGCAGTAGGAAATTATGAAGTAGATTTTAATGCTTCTCATCTTTCTTCAGGGATTTACTATTACAAAATTATCGCCGGAGATTTTGTCCAGACAAGAAAAATGATTTTAATTAAGTAACCATTAGTAATTTAGAGCCTTCTCTCAAACCTTCGAGGTTTTTAAAGACCTCGAAGGTTTATTTGCAAAACAATATCACTTGGGAAAGAATTAATCCGTATAACTCTTAATAACTTTTTTAATTGCTTCTTCGCAAACTTTACAGAATGGTTTATCACCTTTGGAAAACATTATACAATCAAGCATTGGTCTGTACATCCCGTTTGCAACATATCCTGCACCTTCAAATGCTCCTACTTTGTTCCAGTACTTACTGCTCATCAAATATTTATCAACTTTTTCTGATTGTTTTTTATCTTTCATTGCATATTCTTCTTCGGCTGCATTTATTTGACTTTCCGGTACACGATTCTTTTTTAATTCAGCTACATAACTGTTTAATCTATTTCTTTCTTTCAGCCATTCATAACTAAAAGCATCAAATTCATTTTTCTCCCAGGGAGTAGGAATCTCTATCCCTTTAGTCAAATATTTTTTCCATTTTACATTTTGCGGGTCCAACAAAGCAGTAATATTTGGTTCAACCGGTTCGATTGTTGGTTTAAAGAAATCATTATAAGCAACATCGGAAGTATAATACTCATCAGCTAATCCGCTAAATGAATGCCCGAACTCGTGGGTGAATAAATATTTCGCAAACTGATTATCGGTAGTATAAGTACAAAATTGATTATAAATTCCGCCGCCGCCGTAACGTGAATGATTAACCTGAATGTAAATTGCATCATAAGGAACAAATGCAGCAAGGTTACGCATTGTTTTGTTATCTTCAGTCATCAAATATCTTTCAGAGCCAAGTGACCAGAAAGTTGTATTAAGAACTGTATTGACAAAAATATCAGCACCGGGTAAATCAGTTCCGCTCTCTTCGGATGGCTTAAAGACTCCGTATATATTAAAATTACTTTGTTGTGATTTGTAAGGTTCCTGCTCAAAGAAATAATCCACAAAACGATTTAAATCTTTTTCAAATTTTTCCTTTTCAGATTTTACATAACCTTCGGCAAGAATAACTATATCAACCTTGTTATGAGGATTACCGTTATAAACAGGTTTTATTACTTCAACATTTTCATCTGAAATTTTATCTTTAATTATATATATGCTGTTAGGATCAATTTCAGTTTTAAATAATTCCTTCAGTTCATTTTTATCGTCACGTTTTTCCAAAGCAAATGTAATTTTATTTATTGGAAAAGGAATAATTGCAGTTTCGTGATAACTTTTCCGGATTCCATTAATACCATTATCGCTTGAGGCATATTCACCAAAGAATGTATCAAAACCTTTTGAGTAGATTAATTTGCCAGAGTTTGAATCATAAATTTTCAGATAGTAACTGCCGTTATTAAAATCATCTATCAAATTATTCAGGCTGCCTGCCCAGATTCCATAGCGGTGTAATTTATCAATTGTTATAACTTCTGTTTTAGCATCACCAATGTGATAGTAGTCTATCCGCAGTGTTTCATCTAAAAAATAATCATCAAACTTTGGATTGCCCTGTGCAAACGCACCAATTGTAAAAACAAGAATTATTAACAGTGATTTCATCAGGTACCTCACAAAATTTGTAATGTTGTTTTATTTATATCCGTAATTTAAAAATAATTTAACGTAAGTCTTGACAAAAATTCTTAATTTAGAACAGTAAATTTTTAATAACATGGATTAAAATATTTTTATTCTACAATTCAAAATAAAAGCTCAAAGGAGAGTATTTCTATGGCTCGTAAGAATGTGCTGATTATGGGCGCTGCCGGACGCGATTTCCATAATTTCAATGTTTATTTCAGAAACAACAAAGACTATAATGTAGTTGCTTTCACCGCCACTCAAATTCCTAATATCGAAGGAAGAACTTATCCAAAACAACTTGCCGGTTCACTTTATCCAAACGGAATAAAGATCTACGAAGAAAAAGAATTGGAAAATCTTATCAAGAAACTTAAGGTAGATGAAGTTGTATTTTCATACTCTGATATTCCATTTGATTATGTTATGACTAAGGCTTCAATTGTAAACACTGCCGGTGCTTCTTTCAAATTACTTGGAGCAGCACAGACAGAAATTAAAAGCAAAAAACCTGTTATTGCTGTACTTGCAGTAAGAACCGGCTGCGGTAAATCTCAAACATCAAGAAAAATTATTGAAGTATTAACTGCTGCTGGTAAAAAAGTTGTTGCTGTCCGTCATCCAATGCCTTATGGAGATTTGGTAAAGCAAAAAGTTCAAAGATTTGCTGCTTATGCCGATCTGAAAAAGCATAAATGCACTATTGAAGAAATTGAAGAATATGAACCACATGTTGCAAGAGGCGGAGTTATTTATGCCGGTGTTGATTATGAAGCAATTTTAAGAGAAGCTGAAAAAGAAGCTGACATTATCCTTTGGGACGGCGGTAATAATGATTTCTCATTTTATAAAGCTGATGTAACTTTCACCGTTGCTGATCCGCACAGACCCGGACATGAAATGCATTATTATCCCGGCAATACTTCTTTAAGACTTGCTGACGCAGTTATTATTAATAAAATTGATACTGCTGATGTTGAAGGAATTAATACGGTAAGAGACAATATCAGAAAAGTAAATCCGGAAGCAACAATAATTGAAGGTGCTTCGCCTGTTACGGTTGAACATCCTGAATTAATCAGAGGCAAGAGAGTGCTCGTTGTTGAAGATGGTCCAACACTTACACATGGTGAAATGAAATTTGGTGCTGGAGTAGTTGCCGCACAAAAACTTGGTGCAAAAGAGATAATTGATCCAAGACCATTTACTGTTAAATCAATAACTGCTACATATCAGAAATATCCTAACATAGGAGCATTACTGCCTGCAATGGGTTATGGTGCTACACAGTTAAAAGACCTTGAAACAACAATTAATAATACTAAATGCGATGCTGTTGTAATCGGAACACCAATTGATCTTAGCAGATATATAAAAATTAGAAAGCCAAGCACACGAGTAAAATATGATCTGCAGGAAATCGGTGCAATAACAGTTGAAACTGTTTTAAGAGAGAAAAAAATTATTAAGTAAGTTATTACCAGGAGCGAAGCGATGTGGCAATCTGTTTAACAATACAGATCACTTCGCTTTGCCCGTGATGATATTATTTTAACATATTTTTAAGGGGCTTTTATGAAACATTTGGTTTTCTTTCTTTTAATGTTTTGTTCAATCACTACTGTAGCACAATTATCCTCTAATTACAATCTCATGTTATTCCCTCAAGGATATGATTTAAAACTATTAAACTCTTACGGTAATTCCTCAATAATAAATAATGTATCAAATATCAGCTCGATGAATCCAGCGGCAATAACAAGATTGAAAAATTATTCTGCCGGAATATCATATCAACTAAATACCAAACTTAAAGATGCCTGGATTGCTGACATTGGTATGAAAAGAATCTACAACTTTTTTCCGCAGTCATTTGGTGCAGTTACAAAACTTGGAAGCTTTTCTTTAGGGGTGGGATTAGGACAAAAATATAACGGTACAAAAGACTTTGGGAAGATTCCAATAACAACACCTGAGCAACCTGATGGTACCGGAGAATTTATTGAAATGAGCGAAGAAAACTTAATTCAGAGCTATTCACTTTCAACAGCTTTCTCATTTGCTGAAATATTGCAAAGTAATTTTGATATTAAATTCGGTTTAAAATATTCTCTGAATTATTTGCATCATCAGGAAAAAATCTGGATAAACAATTTGAAAGCAAAAGGATACTCAAGTAGTTTTGGATTAGGTATTACTACGCAATTTAATTTGGATGAACAAAGATATTTACAATTTGGGTTAAGCTATGAACTATCAAATCAGTTTAATGTTAATCACGAAATTGAAAATAATCTTTTAGTTTTTCCTGGGAACACTCCTAATACTTCATATTATCAAGTCACTTATACCGGGCGATATACAATTCCTTCTGAATTAAATTTTGATATTGCGGTTGATGCCGCCAAAGATTTAATGTTTCTTGGCAGTTTGCGGACTGTGTTCTGGAGTAACCAAAAAGAAAATTATAAAGACCAATTAGAAATTTCCTTCAGCACTTTATATGAGTTCTTAGAAATTGTAAATGCCTCATTGGGGTTTTACTCAAATGATTTTAAAATCAAAAATTCTTCTTTCAAAGAATTGGAATCAGAATTCAATGCGTTCTTTATTACAGCAGGATTAAAACTTAACATTTCTATGATTTCAATTGATCTTGCTTGTGCTGATTCACATTTATTTTCGGGTGAGTTTAGAAAACAGACAATTATTAAATTAGCCGCTGGTGTTCAATTATAATATAACGGGGAAGATTTATACCTTTTATAAATTGACCACTTAATGATAGTTTAGTAATAACAAAATCAGGAGAGTATTATGAAAGCTAATTTATTAGTACTTATTCTTATTTCACTCCTAACATTTACAACTGCGATTTTCCCACAGGGCGAAGTTGCAATCCCATTTTTATTAATAAATCCTTCCCCATCAAATAGCGCAATGGGAGGAACAGGTACAGCACTACCGACTGATGATCCGTTTGGATTTCTTTGGAATCCTGCACAACTCGGCTATACAAGCCAGACAAATAATCTTTCATTTAATTTTTATCCGGCTGATATTAAATGGCTGGGTATCGATCAAGTTGAGTTAAAAAGTTTAGCTTTTAATGCCGGCTTCAACTTTAAGAGTTTAACCGGAATTCCATTAAGTCTTGGTTTCGGTTACTCAAATGTAAAATTTAAATTAGGTGAGTTTGTTATTACTGGTCCTAATAATCCTGAGCCACTTGGAACATACAAACCAGAATATTCTTATCACGCATATTCATTTGGTTTAGGTCTTGATTTTGGAGCTCAATTAAGTATTGGTTATTCAATCAAAGATATTAATTCATTTCTTGCTGATACTTCACCTCATCCGGATTCCGGAGAGGTTAGAGCTAAAAATAAAGTGAATGATTTTGGAATTCTGATCAATGTACCTGTAATAAAATTAATTAACGATAAAGTGCAGATAAGTTTTAATGAAGAAATTAAAGCTTATCCAACATTTAATATTTCATTCGGTTATTCAAAATCTAATATTGGTGATTCAGTTCAATTTAGCGGGATTCCTCAATCAAGTCCGCTGCCGAGAGTTGAAAGAATTGGTTATGGCATATCAACCGGATTCGATTTAACAATTAATGATTTCAGATTTAATGCGTTTAATCTGTCATTTACATCTGCAGCAGAGGACTTTTTAGTTTCAGGATATTCTAATAGTTGGGAGTATCAGGATGATCTGGATTTCTGGGATAATGTCATCCTTATTAAAGGCAGTAATAGAGTAATTTCCAGAACTGGAACCAAACTTGATTTTGCTGAGACATTCTCTTTCGCTTTTGGTCACTTTTCAGGTCTGGGTTATTCTGACCCGCAAAAGACGATTGGTTATGAGATTAGAGCAAAAGGATTGCTGAAATTATTTGCTTTGCTGGCGCAGAATCCTATTACAGATTTTATAAGAGATTATCTGGATATCAGATATTATAACACAAATTACTTTGAAGCAAATGAGTTTGAGACTAAAATGACCGGTCTCGCAATTTACGTGCATAATTTAAATTCTTTATTTTAGATTAAATAAACATAACAGTCATTGCAAGGAGCGAAACGAAGCGGCTATCTACAGCAAAGACTGCTTCATTCCGGCAAATCGGGATTCGCAATGACAAACTCAATTAAAGGATAAAAATGATAGTTGATAAACTTTCAAACTTACATCTCTATTCAGGACTTGGAGAAAGAATAAACAAGGCTTTGATTTACTTAAGTAAAAATAATTTCTCTGAACTTGACCCTGCTAAATATGAAATTGACGGCGATAACATTTTCGCTTTAATCAGTGAATACAAAACCAGGGATGAAGCTGAAGGGAAACTTGAAGCACACAAAAGATATATTGATGTTCAGTTTGCTGCTAAGGGCTGTGAATTGATTGGTTATGCTCCATTTGAACAACAGAAAGTATTAGTTGAATATGATGAACAAAATGATGTTGCTTTTTTTGAAGGTGAAAAATCATTTGTAAAATTTGAAGAAGGAATGTTCGCAATATTTTTTCCAAATGATGTTCACATGCCCGGGATAAAATACAGGGAAAAATCTTTTGTGAAAAAAGTTGTTGTTAAAGTTAAAATCTGATTCAATGCAGTATGAATGAAGGTAGTTATAAATATAATGGTGCTAAAGCTTTAGTTGCATTACAAGAAATTCATATCAAAGAATTTTACAATACCTGGAAGAAGGCAAAAGAGCTTGATATAAAATTACCTATCACTGATGATCCTTTTTACAAATCTTTGAATACACTTCTGTATCACGTTTTAAGATCGTCAAGAGGTTATATTGTATGGATATGTTCTCAATTAAAATTGCCTGATCCGAAAATTGATGAAGCTCCGCTTCCTGAAATAATAATTGAAAATGCAGAAAAATTTATAGAACATCTTGTTGAAAGGTGGAAGTTGCCTCTTCGGAATGTTGAGCCTGAACTTTTTGAAGATAAGGTTTATAAATCAAATTGGGATGTTGATTTTTGTATAGAATCAATGCTCGAACATGCAGTAATGCATCCTATCAGACACAAATATCAATTAGACAATCTAATCAGACAGCAAACAAAATAATTTACTGCGGAGCTTCTTCAGTATATTTTTGATTAATTATGTTTGATGTTTCAAAATCCGTTATTCCTGAAATTCTTTGTGCAAGTGATTTACCATCAAGCTTATGGTATTCAAGGACTTCAAGCGGAGTCCCGCATTCGGGATATTCTTTTATTCCAAGGTTAGTAAATTCCTTTCCACATATTAAACCGTTTGATACCAATTCATTTAACAGCCTGTCCGCTAACCCGCCGATTGCTGAATGATCTTCCAAAACAAAAATTCTCTTTTGATCTTTTATAATTGCTTTCAGCCAATCACTATCTATTTTATTTAACCAGGGCAAATTGATTACCTGTAATCCGAAATTAATTTTCTTCAAATATGCGGCAGCGGTCAGCGCCTCGTGAAGCATAACCGGACCGTAACCAAACAAAATGGCATCACTTCCTTCAGTAAGCTTAACACCAGTACCAATCTTTAATTTATAATCCCCCGGTAATTGTATTTTTTCAGGTGATGGTCCAATTACTAATCTTAAAACACAATTTTCTTTTGCTTCATTTACACAATATTCTGTTGCCCATTTTGTTTCTTCAGCATTACAGGGCTGAATGATAGTGATATTCGGCAGAGCACCTAACAATGAAATATCACGCAGGCTTTGATGAGATTTACCGGGACCGGCTGGAATCATACCAGAAAAATGACAAGTGTAAATTATTTTAGTCTGCTCACCAGCATTATTATAAATCTGTTCATTCGCTCTTGCTGTAAGAAAGCCCGCAAAGGTATTAACAACTGGAATCAGTCCCATTCTCGCCAATCCGCCTGCTGTGGAAACCATATCCTGTTCAGCTATTCCGTTTTCAATAAATCTCTCCGGATAAGCTTTTTCAAACTTGCGCAGTTTACAATCAGCAGAAAGATCTCCATCAAGTACTACTAACTTTTTATTTGTTTTTGCAATTTCAACCAAAGCATCACCGTAAGCCTCAGTAACAAATTCCTTATCAATTTTGGTTATTATCTTTCCTTCTGCTTTATTTACCGGAATCTGAATTTTTCCAACACCAAGTTTTTCAGAAAGTTTATTTATTACTTCGGTCAGTTCAGCTAAACCATTTTCATAACTTTCATCATCAGGTGCACCGGAATGCCATTTGTAGAGTGTTTTTCCCTGAAACGTTTCGGTCAAAGGTTTTTCCATAAAAGATACTCCCCTGCCCTTAATTGTATCAGCAATTATCATCTTTGGCTTATCTGTAATTTTTTTAAGATCGGAAAATGTTTTTTTCAGGATATCATAATCATGTCCGTTAATTCTAACAACATACCAGCCGAACGCTTTTACTTTTTCAACAACATCTTCAATATTATTCACTTCAGCAACAAGCATATCTGTCTGATACTTATTATGATCCATAATTGCAGTAAGATTATTTACTTTTTGATGAGCTGTTACCTGAAGTGATTCCCATATCTGTCCCTCTTGAAATTCACCATCGCCTGTCAGCACATAAACATTACCTTGGTTATTGTTATAATTTTTTACCCAGGCAAATCCTTTTGCTTTCGAAATTCCCATCCCAAGTGAACCGGTGCTTGCTTCTATACCCGGTTGACGAACTTCAGGATGACCATCAAGTCCGTGCAATCTTCTCAGCATTAATAATTTTTCTTCCGAAATAATTCCGAGTGCATAAAAAAGAGAATAAAGTCCCGGTACATCATGTCCTTTGGATGAGAAATAAATATCACGGTCCGGAGAATTAAAACCAGTATCAAATACATTCATCTCATTCAAGTAAAGATATGTAATAATATCCATAGCACTCAAACTTGAACCAAGATGACCTGAACCAGCTTTCTTCACAGCAACAAGCGTATTGTAGCGGCACATATCAGCAAACAACTGCATTCTTGTTGACCAATTTCCGTTAAAAGATTTTACTTTATCAAACTCTGTTTTTTTTATGAGATTATAGAACACTTTTTCTCCGTAATTTTTTTTAGCTGCATTATTTATATAATTAGTGAGTTTAAAATTAAGGATTTAAATCAATTCTTTTGAGAATGATTAAAGTCAAATTTACATTTGTTTTATTCAACAAATACATTTCCTTAAAGTCAGTTAATATTATTCGATCAAAACACAAGTAAAAGAAAAATAATACATCAAAATACTCTGAGAAAATTCTCTTAACTTGTATAAGGAATTTGTCATAATGCGATTTCAAAACAAATTTGATTTTCTTTGCCAGTAACTAAACATAGAATGATATAAAATTATTAAAAATCAAATAAGCTCTTTTGATATTAATTTTGAAAAACAAAATATAAATACTTACTTTGCTTAGCGAACGCCCGAAATTATTCAAAAAGCAAATTTCTATTATAGTTAAGTAAACCAATAAACATTTTTTTATTTGGAGTTAATTATGGCTTATAAAATTCATAAAATAGATTACTTTTACTGCTCAGTTGTTGACCAGCCTGGTGAGTCATACAAACTTCTTTCAGAGCTTGAAAAAAGCGGAATAAAATTGTTAGCTTTTACCGCTATTCCTATTGGTCCGAACCGTACTCAATTACAGCTTTTCCCGGATAATTCATTAAAGTTAATTTCAGAGGCAAAGAAAAGTAATTTGATACTCGATGGACCACACCGTGCGTTTCTGGTTCAGGGCGATGAACTAAGTGCGCTGAAGGAAATTCATCATCTGTTTTACACTGCTAATATTAATGTTTATGCTTCCAACGGTGTAACCGACGGTAAAGGAATGTTCGGCTATCTGATTTTTGTAAGACCTGAAGACTTTGATAGAGCTGTTTCTGTTTTGAACATATAATTTTTTTCTTCTGCTCAGTTACTCATTAAAGAATTCATTGAGGAACAAGGCAAGTTTCTACGGTAAGTGTTGGAATACCAATGCATCTGATATGCTTAATCGACAAGTATTGTACATAAAGCTTGAATTGCCTGTTGTTGTAACTTTTTTTGAACGCCTCAAAGCTTACAATTAGAGAAGTATAGAATAAGTTTTTTAACAAATAAGGATGAATCATGAAGTTCAGATTAGTATTAATATTTTTAATTGGGTTGTTATTATTTTCCTGTGCAGATAAGCAAACTGAAAAAAATGGTTTGGTAGAAAAAAGTATTGAGTATTCAGCAGAAGGAGTTAAATTAAAGGGTTTTTTAGTTTATGATGATCAGGTGAAAGGAAAAAGACCCGGAGTATTAGTAGTACACGAATGGTGGGGATTGAACGATTATGCTAAAAGAAGAGCACGAATGCTTGCTGAATTAGGATATACTGCATTCGCTTTAGATATGTATGGTGAAGGAAAGAACACAGAAAATCCTGAAGAAGCACAAAAACTCGCGATGTCAATTTATCAGAATATGAAAACAGGTGAAGATAGATTTTTAGCTGCATATAATTTTCTTAAAAACTATGAAATAACTGATCCTGATAAAATTGCAGCTATCGGATACTGCTTTGGAGGAAGTATAGTCCTGCAAATGGCTCGGGTCGGAACAGACCTTAAAGCAGTCGTTAGCTTTCATGGCGGAATACAGCCCGTTACATCAGCAGAAAAAGGAAAAGTGAATGCATATATTTTAGTTTGTAATGGCGCAGCGGATAAGTCAGTAACTACTGAACAAATTCAGAATTTCAAAACAGAGATGGATACTGCAGGTGTTCATTATAACTTTATTAATTATGATGGAGCTTTACATGCTTTTTCAAATCCGGAAGCGGATAGTCTTGGAAAAAAATTTAATATGCCTATTGCCTATAATGAAAAAGCTGATAAAGAATCCTGGCAGGAGATGGTTAATTTATTCAAACAAGTTTTAGAAAAATAAATAGACTTTTGTGCAAGAAAGTTTAAAAGCAAGATAAATTATTTTCTGGTTTCCGGAAAAATCAAATCAGAAATAACCTTAGGGACTGACAAAATCCATCTTATTTATTTTATTTATTTTATTTCTTATTATCCAAACCTGATCAGGTCATACATTTCTTTTACTGCTTGTTTAATCCCGACAAAAACTGATCTTGCAATAATCGCATGTCCGATACTAACCTCATCAATATCCTGTACTTCTCTAAAAACTTTTATGTTTTGATAATTAAGTCCATGACCGGCATTAATTCCTAAACCTAATTTCTTTGCATGTTTAACGGAAGTTCTTATTCTATCCAACTCATCAAATTGTTCTTCTTCAGAAATTGCATTTGCAAAAATACCGGTATGTATTTCTATAAAATCACTTTCAATTTCAGCTGCAGCATCAATTTGTCTTATATCAGGTTCAATAAAAAGCGAAACTTCAATTTCATACTTATGCAGTTCAGAAATTGTATCTCTTATTAATGAAACATTATCAATAACATTAAGTCCGCCTTCTGTTGTTAGTTCTTGTCTTTTTTCCGGTACTAGTGTAACAAGCTCCGGTCCGACATCGCAGGCAATTTTTAAAATTTCCTCAGCAGCAGCCATTTCAAGATTTAGTCTGGTTGCAATAAGTTCGCGAAGTAATCTTACATCTCTTTCATTTATGTGTCTCCTGTCTTCACGAAGATGAACAACAATTCCATCAACACCTGCGTGTTCGGCAATCAATGCAGCGGTAACCGGGTCTGGTTGACTTTCATTCCTTGCATTCCGGATTGTTGCAATATGATCTACATTTAAGGATAATTTCATCTTAACACCTAAAATATTTGTTTAATTAAATTAATAAATGATTCTATTCCAATTCCATATTCATCTGCTCTAAAACGTAATGCTGAAACAAAATCAATTGAGAACATAACACCAATATGAATTATGACACAATAATAAAATGACCGCGTCCTCAATGCAAGAATACCTAAAGCAATACCACCAAAGATTGCACCGAAGGTTTCTAAAAATGGCTTTCCATTGTGCAAGATAACAAAAGGTATCATTTGTATTAAAACTGAGTAATAACCGAATTTCTTTTCAAGACCAAAAAGCATAAAACCACGCCACATAAATTCCCATGAAAACATATAAATCAGCATGCCTGTTTCATAAATTAAAAAAGTATTCCAGTTAAGTTTTGCACCCGAAAGATGAGGATACTTTTGAGCAAAAGATTGGGATGCGGAGACAAACCATATCAGCACTAACATTATGGCAATAAAAATTACGGTTAAAAAAAATCCAAGCTTGTAATCTCCAAGCCTAAATCCATAATCAAAAAGATTTTCTTTAAAGACTAATTTTATGATTAAGATACCGAGAATCAGAAAAGTGAAGAAATCTCCTATAAACCAGTAAAAATATTCGATCAGGTAAGGTTCGGAATAAGTTTGAAAATACTGGAATAGATTTTCTCTGAAAAATCTTCTTGAGGTAAAATAAAATGAAAGAGTTTGCAGAATTGCCACAGATAGAAAAATCAGGATAACTTTTTTATCCAATTCTTTAGTAATAAAAACCAGTTTTCTTAGCTCTTGTGTTAGCTTCTTCATTTAATCGTTTATTGTAGTTTTCTTTACAAAAATAACCAATTTAAATCACACCAACATTAAAAAATCTTGACAAAACGAGCCAATAATTATATTTTAGCACTCGTCTTTTGAGAGTGCTAATAAATTTTAATAACTAAAAAGGAGTTAAAAATGAGTGATATTAAATTAAAACCATTAGGTGATAGAGTAGTTGTTAAACCTGCTGCTGCTGAAGAAAAGACAGCCGGCGGAATCATTTTACCGGATACTGCTAAGGAAAAACCAGTTGAGGGAAATGTTGTTGCTGTCGGTCCCGGTAAAGTAGCTGATGATGGGAAAACAATTAAAATGGAAGTTAAAGTCGGTGACAGAGTTCTTTATGGAAAATACAGCGGAACAGAAGTTACCATTAACGGTGAAGAATATCTGATTATGCGTGAGAATGATATCTTCGGAATTTTAGGTAAGTAATAAATAAAATATAAAGGAATAAACTATGGCAAAGTTAATTGAATACAACACCGAAGCTCGGGCAAAATTAATAAGCGGTGTAAATAAACTGGCAAATGCTGTTAAAGTTACTCTTGGACCAAAAGGACGTAATGTAGTTTTAGAAAAGAAATTTGGCGCTCCAACTGTAACTAAAGACGGCGTTTCTGTAGCTAAAGAAATAGAACTTGATGATCCTGTTGAAAATATGGGTGCACAAATGGTGCGCGAAGTTGCATCAAAAACAAGTGATGTTGCTGGAGACGGAACTACAACCGCAACTGTTTTAGCTCAGGCTATTTACAGAGAAGGTTTAAAAAACGTAACCGCTGGTGCAAATCCAATGGATCTTAAAAGAGGAATTGATATTGCTGTTCAGAAAGTAATCGAATATCTGAAATCAGTAAGTAAAGAGGTTGAAGGCAGAAATGAAATTGCACAGGTAGGTGCAATATCTGCTAATAATGATAAATCAATCGGTAATTTAATTGCTGATGCAATGGAAAAAGTTGGAAAAGATGGTGTTATAACTGTTGAAGAAAGCAAATCTGCTGAAACAGTATTAGATGTTGTTGAAGGTATGCAGTTTGATCGCGGTTATATCTCTCCTTATTTTGTTACTGATACTGAATCAATGGAAGCTGTTTTAGAAGATCCCTTTATTCTTATCCATGATAAGAAAATCTCTGCAATGAAAGATCTTTTACCAATACTGGAAAAAGTTGCTCAGCAAGGTAAAGCAATGTTAATCATATCAGAAGACCTTGAAGGTGAAGCATTAGCTACATTGGTAGTTAATAAAATTCGCGGAACCTTGAAAGTTGCAGCTGTTAAAGCACCCGGTTTTGGTGATAGAAGAAAAGCAATGTTAGAAGATATTGCTGTTCTTACAAACGGCACCGTTATTTCTGAAGAGCAAGGTTACAAATTAGAAAATGCAACTCTTGATTATTTAGGAAAAGCTAAGAAAGTTGTTATCGATAAAGATAATACAACTATTGTTGAAGGCTCTGGAAAAACTGATGACATAAAGAAAAGAATTAATGAAATAAAATCACAGATTGAAAAATCAACTTCTGACTATGATAAAGAAAAATTACAGGAAAGATTGGCAAAACTTTCAGGTGGTGTTGCGGTGCTAAAAATCGGTGCTTCTACCGAAATTGAAATGAAAGAAAAGAAATCAAGAGTTGAAGATGCATTACATGCAACTCGTGCCGCAGTTGAAGAAGGTATCGTTGCCGGCGGCGGTGTTGCTTTAGTAAGAGCTATGGATATTTTAGAAAAAGTTAAAGGTGAGAACCCTGACCAAACTACAGGCGTTAAAATAGTTGAAAAGTCATTAGAAGAACCTTTAAGACAAATTGTAAATAATGCCGGACTTGAAGGATCGGTTGTATTGCAGAAAGTTCGCGAAGGAAAAGATGATTACGGATTTAACGCTGCTACAGAAAAATATGAGAACTTAGTTAAATCAGGAGTTATTGATCCAACCAAAGTTGCAAGAACTGCTCTTGAAAATGCAGCTTCAGTTTCTTCACTATTATTAACAACTGAAGCAGTTGTTTATGAGAAGAAAGAAAAAGAAACTTCAATGCCAGCTATGCCTCCGGGAGGTATGGGCGGTATGGATGGAATGTATTAAAATCCTTTTTTGCTGTTATTTTTACAAGGCGAGGTTTCCCCTCGCCTTTTTTGTTTTTATTTAGCATTTTTTTGATGGCAGGGAATTTGTCTTAATTGTTAATAATTATTTTTACAGAGATTTTATACAGACAAATGAACAATACAAGCTTGAATCACACAAAATCTAATGAGTTAGTTTCTGATGGAGTAACGCCTCCCGGACTTTTATATAATAACCAATTATTACATGCAGGGATTCAAGAAAAAAGTCCAAATGTTATGAAAACAATCGAAGCTAAATCAATAAGGATGTTTAATCTCGAGGAAAGTTTAAACTCTCAAAAGAAAACTTATCTGATTCAATTTGATGAATCTATTGCTACTTACATTGCTGCTGAAGCAATTATTAAAAACCCTTTCTTTAAATCTGATAACCGTTTATTAAGTGGATTAACAATCTGGTACTTCGAAGATGAAGAAATCGGCAGAAATGATTTTAACCTGATGTTAAAAAAAGAATGGGAATTTGTTGAGTTTGTTCAAAGCTGGGGAACTCCAATTCCGGGATTCTGGAAATGCGGAGAAGTACGGATTGAAATTTTTTTGGAAAACCAGCAGATTATAAAACATTATTTCCAAATCGGCACACAGGAAGTAATTAATTTTCTGGATGAGAATGAGCAGCCAGATAGTTATTCAAATAAGCAAAATACACAGCAGCCAAAGAAATTAGAGCAATTACAAAAAACAAATAGTGATAATAATTCAATAAAAAGTTTGTTTGAAGAATTTGATAATCTGGTAGGACTTCATAATCTAAAACAATCCCTGAGAGATTTTATTTCTTACCTTGAGTTTGTCAAAGAACGCAAAGCTAAAGGAATCGAAACAAACGAGAATATTTCTGCTAATTGTATTTTTTTAGGTAATCCCGGTACAGGCAAAACAACTGTTGCAAGAATTTTAGGCAGGTTTTTCAAAGCTATTGGTTTACTTAAAAATGGTCATGTGGTTGAAGTTGACAGGGCATCATTGATCGGAGAATATATCGGAGAGACTGCTCAGAAAACCGAAAAAGTAATAAACCAGGCTTTGGGAGGAATATTATTTATTGATGAAGCTTACTCTCTTAAACGAGATAAAAATTCGAATGATTTTGGACAGGAAGCAATTGATATAATTCTTAAACGAATGGAAGATTACAAAGATAAATTCTTTGTTATTGCAGCAGGATATCCTGAACTGATGGAAAAATTTATCAACTCTAATCCGGGTTTAAAATCCAGGTTTACACATCATTTTTACTTCGATGATTACAATTCAAGTGAGCTAGCAGAGATTTTCAAAATTTTTTCTGAAAAGGAAAAATACAGCTTTAATGAAGACGCTGAAAAATTCTTAATAGAAAAACTCGATTCATTGATTGAAAATACCGATGGATCGTTTGGCAATGCCCGTTTTATCAGAAATCTTTTTAGCGAAACTAAAATTGAATTAAGTAAAAGATATCATTTGCTTGAAGATGAAGAAAAGGATTTTAATTCTCTTAATACAATCCTTATCAGTGATATTCAATCAGCATGGCTAAATATAAACAATCGAAATAATTCTGTTGTAAAATCAAATGAGAAAATTGACCGTTACGTAAATGAAATAAATAACCTTGTCGGTCTAAGCAGCGTAAAAACCACTTTCAACAGGATTATTGCATCGATAAAAGTTGATAAATTAAAATCTGAAAAATCTATCTCATCTGTACACAAAACGTATAACTCAATTTTTATCGCAGAGCCTGGTTCCGGTACATCAACAGTTGCACGACTCTTTGCTAAAAGTCTTTTTGCATCAAACAAATTATCAAAGGGACAACTTATCGAAATTGACAGCTCATTATTTTCCGGGTTAAGTAAATTGGACGCATATTTAACAATGGATGAGCTTTTTAAAAAACTTTCAGGAAATGTTATCTTAGTCAATGATGTAACGGCTTCACTTCAGTGTTTAAAACATTTCAGCGATTCATTACTGCAATACTTTCTTAAAAAATTATATTTAATGAATGATGAAGTAACTGCTATTCTGTCGGGCACAAGAGAAGAGATAGAAATTATTATCGAGAGTTTTCCTGTTCTGGAAAGTCAATTTCCTAATAAGTTTGAGTTTGAACCTTATACAAACCGTCAGCTTCTTGAAATTGCTTTAAGTATTTGTCAAAAGAAAAATTATCAGTTGGATGAAGGTGCATGGCAGCAATTACTTGAATTAATTGATGAAATGCGGCAGGGAAAAAACAGGAATTTTTATAATGCCAGATCAATTAAGGAATTACTAAACAGAGCAATATCAATTCAGGAAGATAGAATCTTATCCATGCCCAATATTCAAAGCAGTGATTTAATGACAATCACTTATGATGATTTAACAACGCTGAGAACAATTGAAAAATAATTTCCTGTTTTACCTTCATTCTTTTTTATCTTTGTTTATCTAATTAACAGAAAATTATGCTCGAATTAATTAACATCACGAAAAAATTTGGAAACTTTACCGCAGTAGAAAACCTGAATCTCAAAATCAATGCAGGTGATTTTTTTGGTTTCCTTGGACAAAACGGTGCCGGTAAAACAACCACTATCAAGATGATTGCTGGTTTATATACTGCGACCTCTGGTAGAATTATTATCAATGGTTTTGATATTGCAAAGGAACCGATAAAAGCAAAAAGATTAATAGGTTACATTCCTGATCAGCCATTTTTATACGAAAAATTAACCGGACGCGAGTTTTTATTTTTTAGCGGAGGATTATACTCAATTGAAAAAGAAAGACTCAAAGCAAAAATTGATTCAGTTATTGATGAACTTAAAATTGACAATTGGATTGATAAAAGAACCGAAGAATATTCTCAGGGTATGAAACAAAGAATAGCTATTGCTTCTGCACTTTTACACAATCCTAAATTACTAATCGTTGATGAGCCGATGATAGGTTTGGATCCGCAAAGTGCGCTTATTGTAAAAAATCTTTTTAAAAAACTTTCAACTAACGGTACTGCCATATTCATGTCAACTCACAGTCTTAATGTAGCAGAAGAAATCTGCAGCCGTATCGGAATCATTAAGAATGGTAAAATGATATTTGAAGATAAAAAGGAAGTCGTAGAAGCTATAAAGGATTCAGATCATAATAATCTTGAATCATTGTTTTTACATTTAACAAAATAATGAAATCAATTCTCCACATAATCAAATATAAATTATTAGTTTTCTTAAAATTAAACTCAGAAATTTCATTCGGGTATTTAGTTAAAGCAACAAGCTCATCGCTTGTTTATGGACTATTCGCCTACGGATGCTACTATTTTACAACTAATTCAATGGAGTATTTATTATCCGGAATTAATATCGGAATGTTTCTTTTCCACAGATTTATTTCCGTAATACTTTTTATTTTTTTTATCACAATAAATATTGGCAACATAGTAGTATCATATTCAACGCTTTATAAATCGAAAGAAATATATTTTTTTATAAGCAAACCTATCTCATTTACAAAAATATTTATAATCAAATTTTTAGATAATTTCTTTTACAGTTCTTCAACTTTATTGCTGATTGTTGGAGCAATCATATTAGGATATGGAATATATTTTAATCTTGACTGGTATTTTTATCCGATTTCACTGATCGGAATTATTTTACCTTTTATGTTTACTGCTGGTTCACTCGGCGCAATTATTTTATTAATTGTTCTGAAACTTTCTTCGAAAATCGGGATAAAGAAAGTTTTAACTACTATCGGATTAATATACGCTGCAAGTGTGCTAAGTTACTACTTCTTAAGCAGCCCAGCAGAAACAGTACAAAAAGTTTTTGAGTATTATCCAAATATTGATGCCTACTTTGGTTTTCTTGATAACAGTTTTCTGAAGTTATTACCAAACTATTGGGTTTCAGATTCGCTTTTCTGGATTTCCAACGGAAGTTATGAAAGAGCTTTCCCATTTATGTATGTAAATATTCTTTCTTCAATCGCAATGTTTTTGATTGCTGTATTTTTAGCACATAAATGGTACTATAAAACCTGGTCAGAGTATTCAATATCTAATTCTACTTTCAGATTGAAATCAAATAATAAAAGAGAATCAATTTTTAATTTGAAGTCTTCATTATTGAATGGAATAAATGAATCAATACTAAAGCGGGAGATATTATTGTTTTTCAGAGAACCAAATCAATGGATTCATTTAATCGTAATGCTTTTCTTAATTGTGATTTTTATAACAAGTATTTCCGGTATAGATATGACAATTCTAAATGCTTACAATGATTACTTCAGGACGGCAATTTATATAGCGGTAACAATTTTTAATGTTTTCTTAATCTCTTCAATCTCAATAAGGTTTATATTTCCTTTAATAAGTCTTGAAGGTGAAACATTCTGGAAGTTACGCACGGCTCCGGTTGATTTGAAGAATTTAATATTTAAAAAGCTTTCTATTTACTTTTTAATTGTTTTTATACTTGGACAGATAATAAGTTATTTTTCCAATTTTCACTTTCCGGTTGAGCTTGCAATTATTGCTCAACTAAATATGGCTATTATAACTATTGCTTTAGTCAGTTTAAATTTTGGGATGGGCGGAATTTTTCTAAATCTAAAAGAACGAAACGCTATAAGAATTGCATCTTCACAAGGAGCATCAATTACGTTATTGCTGAGCCTGATGTTTTTAATTTTGATTGTTGTAATTCTTTTTGTGCCTGTATTTAATTTCTTTCAGGAAATTAAAAACGGATATCAAATTTCCAAAATTAATCTGCTTACCAGCACTATGATACTCTTTATAATAGCTTCACTCAGTTCTTATTTTTTCTTAAAAGCAGGTTTTAAATCTTTACAGAGAGATATATAAAAAAAAGAGTTCATACCTTTACACAGTACGAACTCTTAAAAAAGATTTTTGAAAGTTTATTTGATTAAAATCATTTTTCTTGTAGCAGTAAAATTTTGCCCACCAATTCCGACAGCTTCAATCTTGTAAAAATATATTCCGCTATTCAATCCAACTGCATCAAAACTAACAGTATGATTTCCCGCAGCATAGTTACCATTTACAAGTTCATTTATAACCTGACCAAGTAAATTATAAACCGTAAGTTTAACTTTAGAAGCAGCAGTCAAACTGAAATTTATTTTAGTTGACGGATTAAACGGATTTGGATAGTTCTGAAATAGTTGAAACTCAGAAATTGGTTTAATTTCATCTTCAACATCTGTAGTTGAATTTGAATAACCTCTTGTTCTGGGAATTAAAATCTGCCAGTTTGCACTTCCATCAGGCAGTCTTCCAAAAGATGCTGCTGTATCAGTAATAGCAGCCATATTAACACTATCTACCACTGTTCCGGTTGTATTTTCAAACCAAACCCACTCGCCTCCGCTGGATAAACCAAAGCCGCTTGGATCAGCATCATCAGTTATTATTACTAAAAATCCATTAGCAGGAATAACTGAGCCGGCTGGAAATTCTTTTTTCGGTTTTGTTCCGTTCTTTCCGCCGTTATCGTAAATCTTATAACCTGTAATGTCTATTGATGATGAAGTTGTATTGTAGATCTCAATCCAGTCTGGCTCGATTTCAGTTCCGCGTGAGAACAATTCATTTATCACTACAGAAGAAGTAACAGGAACATTTGAATAACCTCTTGTTCTGGGAATTAAAATCTGCCAGTTTTCACTTCCATCAGGAAGTCTTCCATAAGATGCTGCTGTATCAGTAATAGCAGCCATATTAACACTATCTACCACTGTTCCGGTTGTATTTTCAAACCAAACCCACTCGCCTCCGCTGGATAAACCAAAACCGCTTGGGTCAGCATCATCAGTTATTATTACCAAAAACTCATTAGCAGGAATAACTGAGCCGGCTGGGAATTCTTTTTTGGGTTTTGTTCCGTTCTTTCCGCCGTTATCGTAAATCTTATAACCACTAATGTCCATTGCTAAAGAAGAAGGGTTATAAATTTCAATCCAGTCTGGTTCGATTTCAGTTCCGCGTGAGAACAATTCGTTAATGACAGGCGTTACTACAATTATAGTATTAGACGTACCTCTTGTTCTGGGAATTAAGATCTGCCAGTTTGCACTTCCATCAGGAAGTCTTCCATAAGATGCTTCAGGGTCTGTAACAGCAGCCATATTAACACTGTCTATTACTGTTCCGGTTGTATTTTCAAACCAAACCCACTCGCCTCCGCTGGATAGACCAAAACCGCTTGGGTCTGCATCATCAGTAATTATCACCAGAAATCCTTGAGCGGGAATAACAGATCCGGAAGGAAATTCTTTTTTGGGTTTTGTTCCGTTCTTTCCACCGTTATCATAAATCTTATAACCAGTAATATCTATTGATGATGAAGAAGGATTATAGATTTCAATCCAGTCTGGTTCAACTGCTGTTCCGCGTGAGAACAGTTCATTGATCAATGGAGTTTGGGCATATAAAGAACTCCATAGAAAAAATGAAGAGAGAATAATGAACAAATGTGATTTGTATTTCATATAAACTCCTGCACTATTATTAAAAAAATATAACTAATTAGGTTTTTGGAACACATACATTTTACTATTGGAATCATTAACAACATATATTTTCTCATTTACGATTGTAATCCCTTCCCCTTTTGTAAATGGAATTTCCCACTGTTTAAGAAGCTCTCCAGTAGTTGAAAGCTTTAATATCCTTTTAGACTCATCACTAATTATCCAAATACAATTACAGATTTCATCATAATAAATATCCGAAATATCTAAAGTGTAAGCAATGGTTCTTCGCCAAAGTTCTTTTTTGTTCAAATATTTCAATATCATCTGCGGATTTTTTTCATTTATAATATACAACTCATTGGTTGATATATTAAAAGAGATTCCTTCAAGTGAATGATTATCAGAAGCGGCAACATTTACACTGAATGAGGCAATTTTGTTTCCTGATAAATCAAATGTTGTAACAAGTTTCTTCTTCTCTTCTACAACGTAAATTGTATCGCAATTCTTTGAAAGTGTTATTCCTTCCATATCCGAACCAGAAGCCGGAATAATATTTAATATTGCTCCATTAAAGTCTATTTCATAGATATCTGGTTTACCGTCTGATACGACCATAAGAGTATTATTCTTCGAATTGTATGCAATACCGGATGGTTCAGGAATATTTAACTCAATTTCTTCGAGCGGGAATATTTTATTAATTGTTTCCTTTTCAGGTATAACAAAAGGATTATCCCTTGAACAACCTGGTAAAAAAATCATAAGCGAAGATATAAATAACAAAAAAGAGAATAACGATTTATTTAACATTTCAATACCATTAAAATGAAGAGAACCAAACAATGTTTGGTTCTCTAAAAAACAGCAACACTATTGATGGTTTGGTGCGCCCTTGGTAATTGTACTTAATATCTGCCAATTTGTACTTCCATCCGGATATCTTCCATAAGACTGAGTAACATCCATTGAAAGGAAATCAACATTATCGATTACAGTTCCGCTGGCATTTTCAAACCAAACAGATTCTCCGCCGCTAGATAATCCAAAACCGCTTGCATCAGCATCATCTGTAACAATTACATAAAAGCCATTTGCCGGTATAAATGTACCTGCAGGAAATTCTTTTTTAGGTTTGGAACCACTATTTCCACCGCTATCATAAATCTTATATCCGGACAAATCTACTTGAACAGGATTTGGATTATAAATTTCAATCCAATCCGGGTCATTTACTGTACCTCTGGAATAAATTTCATTCATAACTAAAGGAAGAACTGCACCACCACCACTGCCGTTGGATGCTCCTTTAGTTGGTGGAGAAAGTTTTTCCCAATTATCAGATCCATCAGGTTTTCTTCCATAAGAAGTATCAACTCCAAGTGCAGGGAAAGTAATATTATCAATAACAGTTCCATCTGATTTTTCCAGCCAAATTTGTTCACCGCCTGCTGATAAACCAAAACCGCTGTCAGTAGTATCATCAACAATAATTACTAACAATCCGCCGGCAGGTATAATTGTTCCTGCAGGAAATTCTTTCTTAGGTTTTGTACCGGATTGTCCGCCATTATCATAAATTTTATATCCGCTAATGTCTTTAGAAGTATTATCCGGATTATATATTTCGACCCAATCTTCGTTACCAACTGTACCTCTTGAATATATTTCATTAATCTTGATATCAGGCGCTGCCGGTGGAGGCGGCGGCGGAGCAACAAATGGTTCGTCTCTTGAACAAGATAAAAATATACATGAAGTTATTATAAATATTGCAAAAATAATTTTTTTCATTTTTTTCTCCTTAAAAAATTTAAAATGCTGCCTGAACTCTCATTTGAATAAACGAGAAGTCATCATCACCTATAAGATTACCTTTTCTAGTTGCAAATTGATCATGATTAACCATAGAATAATTAAACTGAAGTTTAATATTTGTATTAGGATAGTAATTAAGCCCAAGCATTAATTGATTTGCCTGTCCGCCTTTTACACCGGCATCAAGATCATTAAGATTGGTTACACTGTAGCGTGCTGCTAATTCAAAAGCTCCAAACGAATTTTTCGGTGCTTCGATAGGACCAACTTCTCCTTCATCAACATAATAATATCTGTTTTCACCGGTAATCACCCAGCATGCTGTTACATATCCGCCTTTAAGATTTACTGTCGGATTGCCGTACCATCTATAAATACTTGTGCCAAGGAATTCAGATTGCAAAAGGAATGGACCTTTTATAAATAAAAATTCAAACCCGTATCTATCATAATAATTTACATTGGAGATATCGCCGGTATGAAGAAATTTAGGATTGAATACGTATGATTCTACTCTTGCATTCATTTCAATTGTGTTTGCTCTCATATCGGATACTACATCAGGAATTTTATATGAATATGCCAAACCAAAGTGCAGGTTATCTCCAAAATTATTTATCGGAGCTACCGAAGCCCTTATATTTGCAGAGAAAGTCTCATCTCTCTGACCTTTATCAATTCTGGTTCCAGTTTCATGCCCCATAACTGCTGCAGTAACCTGTGCAAAGTCTGTCCAATATCTTGCGGAAACTCCAACTCTTCTGCCCAATGCCATTGCGTTTGTTATGGCAGATCTTTCCAGAAATGGCAACAATCTTGAGCTATTAAGTCTTTCCATTCCAAACGGTTCTTTAAAGTTACCGGCTTGAATAGCAAGATTAAATTTTGGGAAAGTATATTTTACCCATGCATCTCTAAGTTTAATCTGGGATTTGGTATCCACAGCTTCATTTAAGCCCATATCAACTTCAGCCTGCCAGTTTTTCCACAGTTGTGTTTTCAAAGCAAAAGTTACACGTCTGAAATGAGTACCATTACTTAAAGCATTTTTGTTTTCAAAGTACATAGCTCCATCAAACTGGATTCTTGCATCGAACCACCAGCTGAAATTTCCATCATCAGATTTAAATAGCAGTTTACCATTGCGAACTTCACCACCAAGCGGTACCTTCTGAGATCCACCCGGAACTTCCTGAGCAAGGATGTTTATGGTGCTGATGAAGAAGAAAAGAATTAAGCCAAATACTTTGAAGTTTCTTTTATTATTTTTCATTTTTTCTCCATTAAATTGATATTAATAAATAATTCTAATTATGTGATTTATTTGTTTTTTTTATTCTAAATAACTGTTCTATGATTAATTTTTTATCTTCATTTTTTTTATCAGTTAATTTATCTCCAGTGTTCTGCCATAAGTTATTAGCCTGAAAAACATCTTTTTCAAAATCAATTTTATGTGAATAACTTTTTGAATGAAGAGACTTAAGAAAATCAATTTCCATCTTGGAATATTCCGGTGAGTGTAATCTGCTGTTTATAAGATTAGAATCAACAACAAAACTGTCAATCAGAGAATATGCAAATATGCTGTATATCTGTTCATTGGTATAGTTATTTCTTTGCAGAATTTCGTTTCGAAATTCTCTCTTATTAAAAAATCTTTTATCTGATAAATCTTTAATCTTATCTGTATTTATTCCTTCTGACTCTAACTTGATAATTACAGAATTTGTTATTTCGTAAGGTTCAGGAATCACAACAGTCTGTTCAAAAACATTTTGTATAAAGAAAAGTGATATAACCGTTATTATAGCTGCTGTTACCGGTGCAACAGCCCATCCTACGACCATTCTGCCAAGAACTTTAAAATTTATAGAATGAGGATCCTTTGCCAAACCTGTTCCAATAATTGCCCCGATAAATGCCTGAGTTATTGAAAGCGGAACAAGCGGAATTGTTGGTAAATTATTTTCTAATAAAAACTGTTCAAGCCTTTGTGAAGTAAATAGAAAGAGCACAATAATCTCGGCTGAAATTGCTACAAGTCCTGTAATTGGTGATATCTTAGTAAAATCTTCACCAACAGTATCCATTACATTAGTACCATAAGTAAAAATTCCGACCGCTATTGCTGCTCCGCCAAAGAAAAATAATTGCTGCTCTCCATTTAAAGTAAAAACGCTGCCTACATTCAAATCCTGAAGATGTGCTGAATCAACAAACATCCCCATTACATTAGCAATATTATTTGCCCCAAAAGAATATGCAGCTAATGCACCGGCAATAATAAGTCCAATGCGTGTATAGCTATCAAGTTCTAAAAGATGGATTTTCCATTTGAGTACAGTATTCTTAACGATTTTAAATAATATAAAACCAAATATTGCAGCTATAACCGGTGATGCAACCCAACTGGATAAGATTTTGTAAAGGGCATTATTATCAGTTGGCGATCCAGTGAACAAATTCCAGCCGATAATTCCACCCAATATTACCTGAGATGATGAAACCAGTACTTTTGCACGTATCATCAAAATAATGGAGATACCTACAGCAACTGCAACTGCAAAACTTCCGGCTAAAGCATTTACTGATCCAAGATCGGTAAGAGTCTCGGTTGTTCCTGCACCGCTGATAACAGATCCAAGCACAACAAAAATACCGGCAATAATAGCAGCAGTTCTGAACTTGACCATCTTAGAAATAACTGCGGTACCAAAAAGGTTTGCAGCATTATTTGCACCTGCAGCCCAGCCAAGGAACAAAGCACTTGATATAAAAAACCATACTGAAATATTCAATTCTACTCCAGCCTTTTAATTATTGCAATTGATAATCTATCACAAACATCTTCAGACTGTTCAGCTATTCTTTCTATATGAAATGCGAAGTAGCGAATATGAATCTTGAAACTTAAATCATTATCAGTCCTGTAGATAGTACGTTTTATTTTCTCTGCAATCTTATTAGTTTCTTTTTTATAAAACTGAACCTTGGTTACATAATCCCGGACAGCATCAATATTTCTGAAATAAGACCTTATACCGCTCACTGTATTCTCAAGACAAGAGATTGAGCTATCAGCAAGCTCCAAAAAACCGGGTTTAAGTTCATTTATTATAGTTGGGATCTCAACTGAGAATTCAAGCAGAGTATCAGTAGTAATGTTTAATGCTTTATCACAGCTTTCCAATAATCCTAATACATCTCCGCGTGCTTCAGGAATAAGAGTTCTGGTATAAAGTTTTATCTCAATGTTCCTTCTTAAATCATCTGCACTTTCTTCGATCTTTCTTAAATCTTTAAGATGACTTTCAAATTCAGTCATCTGATTATCAAGATAGCATTTAATACCGAGTTTAAATACTAGTCCGCCCTTTACAACTAAATCAAGATATTCTTCAATTTGTATCTCGAGTTTTCTGGTTTTCTTTAAAAACATTTTTTTATTCCTTAAAAAGATTAACTATGTATCGAAACATAGTATAATTTATATTATTAAATACCAAATACTCCATTGGGTGTAATACCAAGATATCTGAACCAGGTTTCGCCGGCTGCAATTACCAGTATCCAGCCGATTATCATTATTGTAAGACCGTATTTAAAAGTATCAGTTAAACTATACTGATCAGTTTCATATAAAAGAGCAGCTGGCTTACTGTTAAACGGAAGTACATAAACATGAATATTCATAAACGCAACAGGAAGAGCCAGGCTTACTACATCAAATCCAAATCTGTTTGCCACACCAATAGCAATAGGAATAAATATCATAGCTCTCATTGTTTTCGATTGAAATATAAGAGCACTAAAAATCATTACGCCCGTTAGAAATAAATATAACACCCAGAATTGTGATTGGTTTCCTATTCCCAGTGAGTTAAAAAATGCATTTACACAGATCGAAGGGAGATCAGTTTCATCCAATGCTGCTCCTAAAGTATAAGCTCCTGCTGAGAATAACATCAAGTGCCAGGGAATATCAACTTCATTCCACTTTACAATTCCAACTTTAGGTAACAGAGCAACAATAGCCCCAACAAATGCAACGGCAGTTGCACTTATTCCGTGGATATTGTCTGTTGCCCACAATCCTAAAATTGTTATAAAAATAAAAGCTGATTTTATTTCATTATGACTTAAAGGTCCAAGTTTTTCATACTCAGTTTTTAATCTTTCCATTCCACCTTCAATCTGTGGTAGTCTTTCCTCAGGCTTTAACGGAAAGAATATTTTCATCGCAACAAAATAGCCAATGATCATAAGCAGAATAACATAAGGCAGCATTGCCATCATCCACTGACCAAAATAAATATTACCTTGAATTGCACTACCTAAAAGCGCTGCACCTAACAAATTAGCACCGGCACCTGTTACAAATGCACCAGCACCAATATTAATGTTTAACAAATTCTGCAATACAATACTTCTTCCAAAATTGTTTCTGTTTACCCCGCTCTGTGCACCATAGATTGCTGCGATAACCATAAAGATAGGAAGCAGTATTGCCGCCTTAGCAGTTGTTGCTGAGATAAATGCTGAAAGGACCAGATTAATCACTATAAATGTTATAAATATCGTACTTGCATTTTTACCAAACTTAACAATTAACCAAAGGGCAAATCGTTTTGCAAGTCCGGTTGTTACTAACATACTCGCAAGGACGAACGACATAATATTTAGCCACATAACAGGATGCCCAAGTTGTGCGTAAGCAGTTTTCTCGGGTAAAATTCCCGTTAACACCAAGGATATAATTAAAATCAGAGAAGTTAAATAATTGGGTATTGCTTCTGTCATCCATAGAATAATAGATGCCGCAAAGATTGCGAGCATAAACTCATTGTTTCTTATAAATGCAGTTGAACCTATCTTATTATAAACGTTCTTTGCAGTGTCAGAAACAATTTCATTTGGATTTATTGATTCAAGAAATGGCAGCTTAATTACAAATGCAAATAAGATAAATGCTGCAACAGCCAGTATTGAACCCACAAATGCAAGTCTTTTTTCAAATTCTGATTTTTTTCTTTTCGGAAGTTTCTCGATACGATAATTACTCATATCAAGAATGTCAGCTTTAGTCATTGCTCCTCAGTATGTTTGATAAAAATTCAGTCGTTTACCATTTTGTAAATGGATGCTTCATCAACATTGCATTATAATATTTAACATCACCAGTTACTTCATCTCCTAACCACGATGGCTTGTTAAAGGATTCATCCTCTGAAGATAATTCTAACTCGGCTAAAACTAATCCCTGATTCTCTGCATAAAACTCATCCACTTCAAAAGTATGATTATCAACTTTTACTAAATATCTTGTTTTATCAATAACACCAGGTTCACAGATTTTTAATAGTTCTTCAACTTCAGATGTTGGAATTTCTTTTTCCCATTCGTATCTGCTGGCGCCCGAAGCATTTCCTATTCCTTTAATTGTGATATATCCTTTGTCACCTTTAATTCTAACTCTAACTGTTCTTTCGGGTACTGATGATAAATATCCCTGAACAATTCTTGTTTGCTTACTTGCAAGGTGTTTGAACTCTCCCTTAACCAAAAACTTTTTTTCTATTTCTTTTGCCATATAATTTTTCCTTATTTCATTCCAACCAGATTTTTTAATCCGCGCAGGTAATTAATATTCGGGAACTTATCCAGCTCAAGCTCTCTAACAGTTTTTATCACCAACGCCGGGTCTTCCATCTCAACCGCAGCTGTTTTTATTACTTTACCATCAACTGTAACTTTTGCAATTTCAACAATTGTATTATTAATTGTAAAGCCGGTTCTTTTTTTATGAACATTAACTGCTTTTAATAATTTGGATGGTTTAATTACCTCATCGATGTATTGCTGAAAAGTATATTCAGTTCGTTCAAATTTTGGCAGAGCAACTTTGAAGCATTTAAATACTTTTTCAATTTCAGAAACCGGTAATGGAAATGTTCCCTTCATTATCGGAAGCCACTGTTCAAGTCTGTCTTCATTGACTTGCTGCAATGTTTTAATATCCATCAGATCATCACGAACTTTTGTATTATCCATACTTACTTCAGAAAGAATATATACCTCATCACTCTCGCGGGTTTTTCCTTCAGGATGTTTACGAATATTTTCTTCAGCTTTCCCCAGGTCATTAGTAAAGGTACGCCATTCCCAGCGTGGTATAATGTTTTCCATTTTTACTCCTTTTTGATTAATAATTAGTTTTCTTTGTTTTTTAACAGGCAATGTCTGTGCCCCAAATATTCATAGGTCTTTACAAATAGTTGATTAAAAAATTAAAAAAACAGAAGAATTTATCTGCAAATTACAGCTATTATATTTTAATTGACTATTTTTCGTCGTCACTTTGGCGATAATTCGCCGCTTTAATCAGATTTAATAAAGGAAAGCTTAATTAAATGTTCGGTTTGGAATTTGTAACTAAGATAAATAAACGAATTAGTGGTATTCCTGTTAATATGAGAAAAAAGTATTTGATATTAATTAGTTCAGCATTTTTAGTTGGCATTTTAATTACAGTTTTATTCTATGAATATGTAGTTGATATTTCAACCGTAATTCGCCCCGAAGCTAATACAGTAGAAAAAACAAATCACCTGAAGAAACCAATTTGTTATGTGGGGGTAATATCCAGATATCCACCTAATATTATCTTTAATGGATATCAGCCTATTATAGATTATTTAAATCAGAACGAAAAATATCATTTTGAATTAAAGTTAAGCACATCATACAGCGAAACAGTTGATCAGCTAATAAATGGAAAAATTTCTATTGCCTTCTTTGGGTCTTTGCTCTACATAAACGCTCACAAGCAATACGGAATAGTACCAATACTAAAACCATTGAATGAAGACCATAAACCATTTTTCAGGTCTATTCTTTTTACAAGAAATAATAGTGGAATTAATACTATTGAAGATTTAACCGGAAAGAAAATTGCATTACCATCTCAGGAATCATTTTCCGGCAATTGGCTTATTAAATATGAATTGAAAAAGATCGGTGTATCTGAAAAAAATCTTACAGAAATAAAAAACTTCCCGTTTCATCAAAATGTAATATTTCAGGTTATCAATGGTAATTATGATGTTGGAGTAGTTAAGGATAAAGTTTTTAAAGATTATAAAAATCGTGATCTTAAATTAGTTGCCTATTCCGAACCCGTTCCAGGCTCTCCAATCGTTGCAGCAAAGGATTATGATTCAGGAGTAATTGAAACTATAAAATCATTATTACTCAAAATTGATTTAACAAAACCCTATTATCAAAAGCTGGTAAAAAACTGGGATGAAGAATTTATTTATGGTTTTGTTGAAGCAAATGACAGTGATTATAATCTGATAAGAAAATATTCAGGAACTAATTAAATATGACTCCGATTCAGCATAGTTTTAAAACCAGGATTCTTTTGGTTACAGGATCAGTCCTGATTCTTATAATGATGCTTATTTCCATTACTATACTTTTCCAATGGAGAACAATACTTATAAAAAAAGAAATTCATAATGCCCAATCGGTTGCAAATGCTTTTGTTGTTCCTACTCTTGATGCAATGATCTACGCTGAACAGCGAGAATTATTAAAAGGCGATCTTCTGGAAACTTACATTAATAACTTTATGCAAAAGGTAACTGACATAAAGTATATTCAGATATTCGATGAGAATTATAATGTAATTGCAGAAAAAGATGCAGTGTTTAACAAAAACACTGATTCTATAAGCAGGGTTGAAAACATCAGAGCGGAAAATATCCAAAGCAAAATTTATAAATCAAAAGAACATGGCTGGATACTGGAAACTTATACTCCGCTTGTAATTGGAGATAAAAGCTGGGGTATAACAAAAATAGGATTTGATGCTAAGCCGGTCAGAAACGAAGTTAAAGAAATCTTCTTTGCACTTTTGGGATTAACAGTAATAATTTCTCTTGTAACTCTTTCAGTATTGTATTTGTTAGTGAATAAAATAACATATTCACTTAATAATCTTGTTAAGCAAATTGATAAGATTGATTTTAACACTAACGAAGGTATAAATCTGATTGAAAGCAAGGATGAAATAGGATTTATGTTTGAAAGATTTGATGATCTTCTTAAAAGATTATATAAATCAAAAGATCAATTGTCTATTGCACAAAAGCAGGTTTATCAATCGGAAAAACTTGCTTCTATCGGAAGGCTCGCATCCGGAATTGCTCATGAAATAAATAATCCGCTGAATGGAATAAAAAGCTGTATTTATGCAATTCAAAACAATCCAAATAATAACAGTCAGATTAATGAATACTTATCACTGATAAACGAAGGTGTAACATATATCGATAATGTTATTAAAAAGCTGTTAGGGTTTGTTCGTCAGCAGCCTCAAAAAATAAATTTGTATAACTTAAATGAACTCATCTTAAATGTTTACAGATTACTGGATTACAAATTAAAACAAAAAAATGCGGATGTTCAGCTGCAGTTATCAGAAGATATTCCATTTGTTAAAGTTGATTCTCAGTTAATCCAGGAGGTCATCATGAATTTATTAATTAATTCTTACGATGCTATTCTGGAAAATGGCAGTATCCTTATCAGTTCGGGATATTATGAAAATGATTCTGTCTTTTTTTCTATTAAGGATAACGGAACCGGAATTGCTCAAACCGAATTTGAAAAAATATTCGATCCTTTTTACACAACAAAAGATGTGGGAAAAGGTACCGGACTTGGATTGTGGGTTAGTCTAAACATTATTGAAAATCACAATGGAAAGATCCTTGTTAAATCCACTCCAAATACTGAAACTGTATTTACTGTAATTCTCCCAATTGAGGTATCTGATGAAAATTTTATTGGCTGAAGACGAAAAAATTACCAGAAAAAGTTTAACTGATATTTTAACAGCAGAAAAACACGAAGTAGTAAGTTTTGATAATGGAAATCAGGCTTATGAATCAATAAAGAAAAATGATTATGATGTTATTATCACCGATATAAGATTACCTGGTATGAATGGTATTGATATTCTGAAAAATGCAAAGGAGTTAAATCCGAAAATAATTGTAATAATAATTACAGCTTATGCAAGTGTTGAAACCGCTGTTGAAGCCTTAAAGTTCGGAGCTTATGATTATCTGATAAAACCTTTTTCGCCGGTACAATTACTTAGTATTCTTCAGCATATTGATCAGCTTAAACTTGTTTTATCCGAGAATGAAAACTTAAAGAAGAGGATTGCATTACTTGAAGATAAAACTATTATTGGTTCATCCGAAAAAGTAAAATCTTTTATGAACACAATTAAAACCATTGCCCCGCAGGATCACACTGTTTTAATTCAGGGTGAAAGCGGCACAGGAAAAGAATTATGTGCCCGCACAATCCATAATTTTTCTACAAGAAAGAATAAAAATTTTATAGCGATTAATTGCGCAGTTATACCTGAAACTCTTATCGAAAGCGAATTGTTTGGACATGAAAAAGGAGCTTTTACAGGAGCAATAAAAAAGCATATCGGCTATTTTGAAAAAGCAAACGAAGGAACATTGTTTATTGATGATATTGATGATCTGCCTTATAATATACAGGTAAAACTATTAAGGGTTCTTCAGGAAAAAGAAATATCAAGAGTTGGCAGTACAGAAAGCATTCCAATTGATGTTCGGATAATCTGTGCTTCCAAAGTGGATTTGAAACAAAAAGTTGTTGAAAAACAATTTAGAGAAGACCTCTACTACCGTCTTAATATCATCCCTATCTTTCTTCCGCCCTTACGTAAAAGAAAGGAAGATATACCTGAACTTTTAATCCATTTTCTAAAGAAGCATGGCGGAGAGGATAAAATTCAATTCTTAAATGATGATATCTATTCAACTTTGCAGAAATACAACTGGCCTGGAAATGTAAGAGAGCTTGAAAATATTACAGAAAGAATAATAGCTCTATCTCCAAATAATCTTATTAATCCGGCAGTTTTTGAGCCGTTGTTAAATAGTCCGGATAAAACAGAACAAGATAAAACTGCATTTGAACATTATGATAATTTTGATCAATATATTTCCAACAAAGAAAAGGAAATAATTAATTGGGCATTGGAAAAATCATCAAATAATGTGACCGCAGCAGCAAAAATTTTGAAAATCCCCCGGACAACTCTAAGAAGTAAAATGGAAAAGTTATTGATTACAAATTATAATGAGTCCTAGAAAAGTATTAAGCAGTGAATTTTTAAAAATGATATATCCAGTTTTTGTTAATGTCATCAATAACTGATTTTTCTTCAATTATTTCTAAACATTTGTTATCCTGAATTATAACAGCAGTCAGTTTATTATTACCATAAGCAGTTGTATCAATATACATTGTGTTGCTTGTTAAATCGTGATATATTTCTTTTTTATGAGTATGACCTACAATCTGAAGCTTTCCGATATTAAGAAGATTTCCCCGCGTCCACAAAATACTTTCCTGATCATCCAGATCCTTAATTAAAAGTTCTGTTAGTGCCTTATCATCTTTAACACCATCAGGAATGAATGATTTGTATTTTGCAGATAAACCAGCATGTGAAATAAAGCAGTCATTCAGATTATAAAACAGAGGTAAACTATTAATAAAATCAAGATGATCATCCATCAATTCATTTTTATCTCTGTAAGATATCAGAGTTGTTTCAGCTCCATTGTAATTCCATGATCTTGCCATCAGACTGAAAGGAACCCTCATATTACAAAAAAACATATAATCGTGATTACCAAGTGTACAGAATATATTTTCAGCAATTATAAAATCAATAACCTGTGCGCTGAAATTGCCGCGATCAACCAGATCTCCGACACAATAAATAATAATATCAGGATACTTCTTCCTGATTTTTTCAAAAATTGCTTTTAAAGTATTATAACATCCGTGGACATCACCAATTACAGCTACCATTATAACTTAAATATGAAATGTTTCGTTAGCATATTTAGTCAATTCATCTCTGAACTTTGGATGCGCAATTGAAATAAGCGCTTTAGCCCGTTCCTGAATTGATTTTCCCCAAAGATTAACAGCACCATATTCAGTTACAACATAGTCAACATCACCTCTGGATGTAACTACACCGGCACCGGGCTTTAATGAAGGAACAATCCGGGAAATAGTATCATTTTTTGTAGTAGAAGGTAAAGCAATTATAGGTTTACCACCTTCTGATTTTGAAGCACCTCTTATAAAATCAACTTGTCCGCCGATTCCTGAATAAAACCTAGTTCCTATCGAATCGGAACAAACCTGTCCGGTTAAATCAACTTCAAGTGCAGAATTAATTGCAACCATCTTATTATTTTTTGATATTATGAACGGATCGTTTACATACTCCTGCGGATGGAATTCAATTATCGGATTATTATCAATGAAATCATAAACCTTTTTAGTTCCTAAAACAAAACCTGCGATAATCTTTCCGGGATGCATAGTTTTCTTTTCACCATTGATTACTCCAGCTTCAACCAAGTCAATAATCCCGTCAGAAAACATTTCAGTATGAATGCCAAGATCTTTTTTATCGTGCAGATATCTCATAACTGAATCGGGAATTGCACCTATACCCATCTGTAAAGTTGATCCGTCCTCAATCAAACCAGCAACATTTCGTCCGATTTTATCAAACACTGCAAGTAGTTCAGGTGTTGCATCGGGATCTACCTGCGGAAGCTCTTTAAGTTCTTCATCATGCTCAACTATATAATTAATTTTATTGATATGAATAAAGCAATCACCCAATGTTCTCGGTTGATGTCTGTTTACTTGCGCAATAATAATTTTAGATTTTTCAGCAGGAGTTTTTATAGTACCAACATCAACACCATAACTGCAGAAACCATGTTCATCCGGCGGCGATACATTTAAAAGTGCAACATCAGTAGTAATTCTGCCTAACTTAAAAAGTAACGGAACCTCCGAAAGGAAGATTGGAATGAATTCAGACCTGCCTTCATTTACAGATTTTCTTGAATTAGCTCCGATAAAAAATGCTTTATGCTTAAAATGTTTTTCCATACCTGGCTGTAAATAAGGCAGTTCGCCAACAATTAAGATATGGTAAATCGTAATATCTTCAAGTTCATCTTTTCTTCTGACCAAAGCCCTTATCAATTCATTTGGTGCAGCACATCCTGGTTGTACAACAATTTTGTCACCTGATTTTATATGCTTTACTGCTTCATCAGAGCTGACAAGCTTTTGGTTATATATCCTGAGAAGATTTGTAGGAATTGGATTTTTAATTTTTATTTCTTCTGTTTGTGTCATTTAATTTCTCTTAAATTCTTTTCAAAAAATATTCTAACTAATTACTCGAAAACACATGTAATCTCCGATATTCAACATTAAATGTATGGGCGATTGCTTCATTACAACAATAGCCATTATAAGTACAAACTCCTTTTGATAAACCTGCATCTCCAATCAGTGCGTTTGACAATCCGTTTTCAGCAATATTTTGGATATAACCTAATGAAGCATTATTTAAACCATAACTTGCAGTTCTTGCAACTGTAGCAGGCATATTTGGCACACAATAATGTATAACATCATGCAGTAAATAAACAGGATCGGATTGTGTGGTAATTCTGCTGGTTTCAATACAGCCGCCCTGATCAATTGAAACATCAACAATCACGCTTCCTTTTTTCATTTGCTTAACCATTTCTTCTGTAACCAGGTTAGGTGCTTTTTCACCTTTAATTAAAACTGCTCCTATTAAAACATCGGCAAACTTAACTCCGCGTGAAATTGTGTACGGATTTGCCATTACGGTTGTAACTTTTTTTCTGAAGTTTAAATCAATATTTCTTAACCTGTTAAGATTTTTATCAATCACTATAACCTGGGCACCTCTTCCAACAGCAGCATTTGCAGCGGTTACGCCGACTACACCGGCACCAAGAATAACAACGGCAGCAGGAGCAACGCCTGTAATACCTCCTAATAAAATTCCACGACCACCGGGTACAAAACTCTCTAAATATCTTTCAGCTTCCTGAATAGCTAATTGACCGGCTATTTCACTCATTGAATGGAGAACAGGCAATCTTTCATCTTCTTCAATCAGCTCATAACCGATTGCAGTAATTTTTTTCTTTAACAGATTCTCAATTATATTTTTTTTGCCGATAGCCAGATGAAGGAATGAAAAAAGTATTTGATTCTCAACCAGCATTTCTGATTCTGCTTCAGACAGAGGGGCAACTTTAACAATAACTTCGGAACGGGCAAAAGCCTCTTCAGCACTATAAACAATATTTGCACCGGTTGTGCGATATTCTTCATCACTAAAGTGGCTGCCTAAACCAGCACCGCTTTGAATAAAGACAGTGTGCCCAGCCCTTACTAAAGCATCTACTCCTGCAGGAGATAATGCAACTCTCTTTTCTTCATAAAGAGTTTCTTTTGGAATTCCAAATCTCATCTAATTTTCTCTTTTTTTTATTTCAAAAATACCAACGGGTTACAAGATTAGCAATCAATTAAGATTGTTTAAACAGGTGTTAATGGGGATTTTCCCAAAAGAACGGCGGAAATATTTTTAGCTGCGAGTAACGACATTTTATTTCTTGCTTCGTTTGTTGCGCTGCCAATATGCGGTAGTAATACTGCATTTTTCAGATTAAATAATTCTTTGTTTAATTTCGGTTCATTCTGATAAACATCAAATCCGGCTGCAAAGATCGCTTTTCGCTTTAACATCTTTATTAAGTATTCTTCATCCAGAACTTCACCCCGTGCGGTATTGACCAAAATAGCTTCTGGTTTTAATAGATTTAACATTTTCTGGTTTAATAAATTCTTTGTCTTGGCATTAAGAGGCAAGTGGAGAGAAATAATATCAGATTTTAGTAAGATTTGTCTTAAAGATAATTTCCTTGCGCTTAATTGTTTTTCAAGATATTCATTTTTGCTGTTTGAGTAATACAGGATTTTGCAGCCAAAAGAATGCGCTCTTTTTGCTGTTTCAGTTCCTATTCTTCCGGCTCCTAAAATTCCGAAATATTTATTTCGCAATTCAACACCTAATAAAAGTTTAGGTTTCCAGCCGGCAAATTTTTTCTCTCTTACAAATTTTTCAGATTCAAGAATCCTTCGTGCACAAGTAAGAACTAAAGCAATAGCTAAATCAGCCGTTGAATCAGTAAGTACATCAGGAGTGTTAGTTACTATTATACCCTTACTTTTTGCATAATCAACATCAATGTTATTAAAGCCGACAGCGTAATTGGCAATAACCTTACATCTTTTCATTGAGTCAATAACTTCTTTATCAATCTTATCGGTTAACAAAGAAATTATTCCATCACAATTTTTAACTGATTTAAGTAATTGATTACGTTTAATCGGTTCATCTTTTTTATAAACAGAAACATCAAACCCTTTTTTCTGAAGAAGGGATATTCCTGTTTCAGGTATTTCTCTTGTAATAAATACTTTCACCTATCAGCCGAATAAAAGCTTAACTATAAATAAGGCACCTAATGCACCAGCTACATCAGCTAACAAACCAGCAGGTAAAGCATGTCTAGTATTTTTAACATTAACAGCGCCAAAATAAACAGCAAGGACATAAAAAGTAGTCTCTGAACTTCCAAAAAAAGTTGAAACTAAAATTCCTATAAAAGAGTCGGGTCCATAAACTGACATCGTTTCAGCCATTACACCAAGAGAACCACTGCCTGAAAGCGGCCGCATAAGTGCCATTGGCAGAGCTTCGGCAGGCATTCCAATCGGATCAGTAATAATTCTTAAAACAGGAATCAGCCAGTTATCCATTGCTCCGCCAGCTCTGAAAATAGCAATAGCAACCAACATCGCAACTAAATATGGAATAATTCTGATTGCAATATTAAATCCTTCTTTAGCACCTTCAACAAATTGTTCATATACTCTTACTTTTTTAATTGCGCCATAACCGATAAAAACAAAAATCAGAAGAGGAATTGCCAAGGTTGAAACTGTTGTTATTAAATCCTTAAAAAAAGTTGGTGGAAGAAAACTGAAAAGAGAACCAATTGATTGGGATAATCCAGTTGAAAATGTAAGTACTATAATGGTTATGAGTGAAATTACAGTAATTAAAAATTTAATATTACTTTTTAACCAATCACCAAATCCTCCTTTTTTAATCGGAAATTTTTCAAACAACTTTGCAACTGTAATTCCGGTAATTGTAGCACAAGTAGAACCAAAAAGCGATGTGGCGATAATAATTGTTGGATCCGAACTACCAGCAGCAGCACGAACAGCAATTGCAGTTGCCGGTATAAAGGTCATTCCGGCAGTATTGATTGCCAGAAAAGTTACCATTGAATTTGTAGCGGTTCCTTTGTTGGGATTAAGTTTATCAAGCTCTTCCATTGCTTTTAAACCAAATGGAGTTGCTGCATTTCCAAGCCCAAGCATATTAGCCGAGATATTCATAACCATTGATCCTATTGCTGGATGATCGTGTGGAATTTCGGGAAATAATCTCTTTGTGATTGGTTTTAAAACATTTGCGATGATTTTAATCAGCCCGGCATCTTCAGCAACTTTCATTACTCCTAACCAGAGAGCCATAATTCCTATCAAACCAAGTGCAATTTCAACTGCTGTCTGCGCAATTTTAATTGCATCATTAGTTACTTTTTTCATCTCAATGAAGGTAATCTTTTCAAAATAGACATTTGCTAAGAAAGTAACTGAATCCACTTGTGATGTAATAACAGCATTAGCAATCAAATCATTATCTTTACCAGAAGCACCTGCAATCGTTTGTAAATATTTTGGATCAGATTTATCAATCGAAAGATATAACTGAATTGATTTTTTATCGGATGAGAATGATCCTACACCTTTAATTATAATTTCTGATTTCTCTTGGTTGTCAGAAAACTTTTTGTAATTATCAGGCGTTATCTTTAATTCTAAACCAAAATTTGAATTGTTACCAGCGCTTGCCATTTGAACGGCTGCACTAAGGGGCACGTTATTTTTGTAAGTGTTGTTAGAAATATCACTAATATCTACAAAGAGAGCTGAAGCTATTCCAAGAAAGAGTAAAGCAAGCCAGACATAATTTAACAAATTAATTCTCCGGATTTATTAGAAGAGTTTTATTTAGAAATAATTTAATTGCCTTCTTCAATTAAAGCCTTAATCTCATTTGAATCAAGAATAACGGGTATAAGATTTTCATCAATTTTATAATTTTCTGCCTTTTCTGATGCAGAGTATTTTGATCGGTATAATTCTTTAATCTGTTCAGCAAGTTTAACATCATCAACTTCTTTTATCTCACCATTAATTGTTATGTAAGAGAGTTTGTAAGTAAGTCCTGCCGATTTAGCATTAACTTTTTCTTCTGACAGAATAGTAAAACTTCCTAACGAACCATATTTAATATGTACATAATTTTCATCTGTTGTATCAAGATAAGTATAAATATTTTTATCCAGATAAATAAAATTGCAGCCAAACTGCATTAACTTTTCTATCGCAAGATGAATACACAATACACCGGAACGGGCTTTTTTGATTTGCTCTTCTATTTCTTCAATGTCTCTTAATTGTGTTAATTGTTTTTTCATATTCAGCAACTTCTTATTTAGTTAATTATACATTTGTTTGTAGAATCAGAAAATGAACAGAACCTGCAATGAGGCAAATTCTTATCAAATTTTTTGTTTCTGATATTTAGAATAATCTCTTGAATTTCCTTTTCAAGGGATTCTAATTCTCTTTTCGGATATCTGATAGAAACTATATTATCAGGATGTTTTACAAATATCAAATTTCCCTCAAATATCTCAAAATCACTAAATAATCTACTGGAAATATATAAATAAAATTTCAATTGCATTAAATAATATTCAGCATGTTTTTTTATTTCTTTCGCCTCAATATTATCAGTTTTATAATCACAAATAATAATTTTGTTTTTATCAAATATTATCCGGTCAGTTATTCCGTGCAAAAAATAATCGTTCTCTTTAATATAAATCTCAAATTCATTTTTATATGAGGGTATGCTAAGATAATTATTAGCAAAATCGGACTGCTGTAATCTTTTCAGATCATCTTTTAAAATATCTGAATACTTTTCTAAATCATTAATAGTTTTATATGAATTAAGAAATTCATCTATCTCATCATATCTTAGATTTTTTTCCATACAACTATGAAACATTTTTCCATATAGAGCTGAATCAAAATCCAAAGAAATGTTTTTATCCGGTTCTATTAAATTTTCATCATTCAGATCATCTAAATCATCCGAAGAGAATTCCTCAGACTCTTCCTCTATTATTTGCTCACTTATCTGTGTATGCTGCAGGGAATTAAGTTTTGAAAAACCCGCTTCATAAGTTAAGTAATATTTAAGAGGACATTGATTATAAATTGATACTTTAGAAGCTGATATGATCTCTAATTTTTCATTTGAGTAAACTCCTTCGGTAGAAATCTTCAGTGCAGTTAATTTTTTTTCTGTGGTATCAGCTTGTATTTCAATGTCTTCAATTTCTTTTTGTATATCAATTTCGAGATTAAATTTATTTGCTTCGCTTACATATCCGTCTTCTTCTTGTTTAAGATATTTTAACTCCTCAGATATACTAATCTTCTCCGATTTGAAATCCGTATTTAATCCGAAACCAATTAATGATAAAAAGGAATTTTTGTCTAATGCTTTATCTTTTTTTATCGTGCCGGATATATATATCCGGTCCATTGCCCTTGTTACTGCTACATACAAAAGTCTCTTTAATTCTGCATAATCTTTCTTCTCAGTCATAAAATTATAAAGACTGACTACCGGAGCTGAATAATATTCATCAAAATACTTGTCATTTTTTGGAAGTCTGGTTAGCAAACCAAATGTTTTATCAATAACTACTTCCCCTGTTTTGGCTGTTGACCGCTGACTAACTTCTTCTGTTTTATATAAGAAAACAACCGGAAACTCAAGACCTTTAGCCTGATGAATTGTCATCAGCTTAACTGAGTCGGTATCAGCAATTCCAGATGCCTGTGCTTCATCCAATGATTCATTAATTGCATCTTTAAGATAACTGATAAAATCGTAAAGGTTTCTGAATCCGGTAGCATTAAAATTCCGGGCAATACTAATTAGCTTAAAAACATTAGCAGCTTCCTGGTTTCCATCTATCTTTGATGAAAGAGCTGCTATATATTCATTATCAGTAATAAGCTTCTCGATTAATTGAGAAATGGTAAGTGAATTACACACTGCCAGATTTTCTGTTAATGTATTAACAACAGTGTTCAATCCACTTTCTTTAGAGAAACTATTTAATCTTTCCCAAAAACTTCTGCCGTTTTGCAGTGATATTTTATATAAATCACTGTCACTTACATTAAAAAAAGGTGATCTTAAAACCCCAACTAATGCGGTATTATTATTTCTATCGGATAAAAACAATAAGTAATTGAAAATATCACTAATAGATTGCCTTTGATAAAACCCTCTTCCTCCGACAATTGTATATGGGATTTGATTAGTAATTAATTCTTTTTCCAGTTTTTCAAAGTGCTTCCGTTTACGGACAAGAATGGTAAAATTCGAATAGCTGTAATTTGATTGATTTTTTACTTGCTTTATTTTCCTGATTATCATTTGCTCTTCAGTAATTTCAGATTCTGAATCTTCAACATTAATCAGAAATCCAACCTTACCTTTAACATTTTCTTTGCGGGCACATATCAGATCAGCAGCATTAACTTCTCCAAATAATTCAACAGGATCTTTGAAGATCTTTCTGAAAATATGATTACAGAACACACATATTTCCGGGCTCATTCTAAAACTATCCGGCAGGACTAATAAATTATTCTTACTGCTTGCTTTTTTAATATCATTCCGGGTAAGATTAAATATTTCAATTTCTGCATCCCTGAATTTATAAATACTTTGTTTTTCATCACCAACAATAAACAGATTACCTTTCTTCAGATAATCAAGCAGTGGTAAAAAAATCTGATATTGAATTTCATTTGTATCCTGAAATTCATCCACCATTATTAGTTTGTATTTTTCTGCAAGTTCATCCTGTACGGTTGGATTTTGAAGAAGCTGCTTTACATAAAGTAATATATCCTCATAGTCGATAAAACCTTCTGCTTTCTTTTTTCCTTCATAAGTCTGTAAGCTGTTATTAAATACTTTTAATAATTTTATACCAAATTCTGCAAGTTTAATTTCAATATTATCTTTTTCTTCAACTATGTTAAATTTTTGAATGTCTGAAAAAATATCTTCAACTATACTTACTTCTTCAGTAAGTATTTCATTTTTTACCTTACTTAGATATCCGCGTTTTTTTATCGTCAAATTAGTGGTAAAGATCAGCAATCTGATCTGATCTAATAATAAAATAATTTTGTCTGATGATTTGCTCTCTTGCAGTACTGTAAGTATTGGAGATAACTGTTTAGCAGCCTCGTTCTCGGGATCAGAGTCCAACACTTTGCTGTTAATTTTTTGTAAATAATTTAAAAATATTTCTTTAATTCCATTCCAAATCTGATCGAAATATTCCTGAAAAGTTTTATTGAAGTAATCTTTTATTTCAGATTTACTCTGCAAATAAATTTTTTCCTGCAGTACCTGAACATTTTTTCTGTCTGATATAAGTTTTACAACCTGTTTTAACAGTCTGTTTTTTGAGCCAAGGATCCTGATAAGTTCTTTAACCTCCTCAGCAGTTGTCAGATCATTAAAACTTTTTTTAATACTTTCCTCTACCGAAAGTTCAATTAATTCCTGCGATAAGTTTTCATCAATAGGGATAAACCTTGCGTCTAAATTCGATTCAACCGGATAATCTCTTAATATGTTTATACAAAACGAGTGTATTGTAGAAATGTTTGCGGAAACAAGTTGTCTCCTTATTTTTTCTGCTCTTACCTGTTCTTTTTTATCTGAGCAGGTGTTTATGTAGGTATCAATGAAGCTGGATATTCTGTTGTATAATTCACTCGCCGCTTTATCAGTAAAAGTAATTGCAGCAATACCGGATATATCAAGCTTGTCCTCTAAAAGTGCACTTAAATACCTTCTGGCAAGCACAAATGTTTTACCGGATCCGGCATTAGCAGTTAGGGCTAAGTTCCCTTTTGTATTAAGTGCTAATTCCTGATTAGGTGTAAGTTTGTTCATTTGTTAAATAATTTTTTTTTGCAGGAAATATCAATCCAAATGTTGAACCTTCGCTGCTGCTTTCTTTAAGAGTAATTTCTCCGCTTATATTTGTCATAAATCTCTTTGCCAAGCTTAATCCTAACCCCATCCCATGTTTTTTTGTTGTAAAATTTTCTTCAAAGATTTTTTCTTTTTGTAATGCCGGTATTCCCTTACCATTATCTTTAATAGTCAAAATAAATTTATTCTCCTTGACATAAATCTCGAGATTAATAACAGAAGCATCGGCTTGTATAGAATTTCTTATAAGATTTATAAACATTCTTCTTAACTGACCTACATCAGCATCAATAGCGGCATTCTTCAAATCTGTGCTGACAATAATATTTATTTTTTCATGCATAAACATATTAACAGTGTCATTAAGGACATTTAAGAGATCAACTTCTTCGATTTTCAGACTTGGCATTTTAGCGAAGTGAGAAAATTCTGATGCAATATGATTTAAATTTTCTATTTGATTTAGTACCGTAGTAGAAACTTTCTCAAATAGTTTATCGAAATCCTTACTTTTATCCTTATATGAAATTATTAATTGCTGTAAAGCTAACTTCATCGGTGTAAGTGGATTTTTAATTTCGTGTGCAACCTGTTTTGCCATTTCTTTCCAGGCAGCCTCTCTTTCCATTTCAGCAATTTCAGCCTGATTTTTCTTGAGTTCAGAGGTCATTTGATTAAAACCATCCAATAGATCTTTAAGTTCACCTCTTTCATTATGCTCTATTGTAACATTCAGATCACCCTTTGAAACAGCATCAGTAGCTTTTGTTAATCTTTGGATTGGCTGGGAAATCTGATTAGCAAAAATGGTACTGATAATTATTATTATAATTACAGCAAATGAATAAATTCCAAATATCACCACATTAATTTCATTAGTAGATATTGTAACTCTGATTTTATTAAAAGCATCATTAACTGAAAGGATGTAATCTTTATCTTTTATCCTGATAAATCTGAAATAGGAATCATATTGATAATTGTTGACTTTTTCAGATGTAATAAATTCCTGATACTTCAAATAATTTAAAAAGTAATATGCCTTCGGATTTAGTTTGCTGTGCATCAATCCGATTTTATTATAAATATCATTTGAATTATAGATTTGATCGGTTGATAAGTATAATGCAAATGACATCCCAAGCTCATCAGAAGCATTCTGAGAAGCAGTTATCAAATCCCTATTATTAAACTTACTTAATTGTGCAGTTAGATTTTTTTCAATATAATCCGCCCGTTGACTAAGTTCATTCAATATTTCTTCTTTGCCTCGCTCGGTAACCAGATTTGCGTTATAAACAGCTAACACAACAACAGGTATAATTGAAATAAAAAGAAATGAAAGCAAAAGTTTTGCTTTAAATGTTAAACTTATTTTCCGTACGCATAGAAGGATTATTATTAAATAAGCAATAATTATAAACAATGAATGGATTATAAATATCTTAAAGAACTTAAACAGATCCCATGAAAAAGCACTTTCCTGAATTGCTACAACTGTCAGAATTTCGGAATCATCCTCTTCAGATTTAAGCAGATAGGCTTCATACTTTTCTGAGTTGAAATTAATTTTTAACCAGCTTTCGTTAAACAAGCTGTCAACTTCAGTGTTAAGAATTTGCTTTATCTGATCTCTTGATGGATAGATATCTCCATAAACATTATTTAACACTCCATCTTTAAACTGAAATATTTTAAGCTGCTTTACATCAACAACCTTATTAAATACTGAGAGATTTGATTCTAAAAATGTGGGATAGTTAAAAGCTCCGATGGATTTAATATTAAAATCCACAAAAGCTGCAACATACCCTCTTAAAATTCCCCGCTCTCTTATTTCAATTACTGCACTGTAATAATCAATAACATTTTCTTGTTTGTCAAAAACAGGAACTACTATTATCTCATCATCCTTACTAATGTTATTGAATATTGAGTTATCAGGCTGAATACCAATCAGGTATTTACCGATGATCTGTTTTTTATTGTTATAAAATTGAATCCCGGAATTAAGAGATTCTCTTTGCATCGGACTTTTAGCCCACAATTTAAAAGCAATAGCATCATAATTAGAAAATCTCTCTCCAAACTGACTTAATATATTCTTATCATTTTTTACGCTACGGATAGTTTCATCAAGCATAAAAGATAATAAATTGGAATCTGTTCTGTTAATTTCCCAGGAAGTTGTTTTAAGAGATTCTTTTTCCAGTTTTGTATTAAAAAGATTGAGCAAGGAAATGGAGATCACCGAGCTTACCAGTAAAACGATAAGATAATTATATATTGAGTTCTGTACTCTGACAATTACCTGATAGTATAGTAAATGTAAAAATAGTAATATCATAAAAAGCATTATCGGCGTAAGCAGCGGATCATTGCTAATGTAGTATGCAATAAATGATACGAGATAATTAAGCACTACTAATAAAAGGAAATGTTTTAGCGATACTTTTCTGAAATCAATAAAGCTTAAAATGATATTTAAGAATCCCAATATCAGCAGTACTGCTGCAAAAGTAAAAAGCAGCATATTAAGATTCATTGCAATTGAAGGAAAATCAGGAATCAAATTAGGTTCTTTAAAATATCTTATAGTTGAATCAAAGACTATGCTACGAATTGTTGCGCTGATCCCTCTGATTAACAAAAAAATAATTACCGATAAACCTAAAACAGCAGCAATAAAATATTTTTTATGTGTTTTTCTCTCATTATCCAGAAGGTGATTTTTGGTATAACGGAAAAACTGGATTGATATTATCAACACAAAAAAGATTGTTGTAAAAAATTCAATTGGTGATTTTACAAATCCCCATGCAAACGGAGATGAAAAATAAGCTGGATTTGAAAGAGGTCCGGAAATAAAGTTAGATGGAAAGCCAAATGCAAAGATCAGAACTCTTAATATCACCAAGTATACAATCAGAAGAATAAACCTGAAGAGATAGGAATGGATTTTTTTAAAATCAGACATCAATCCTAACCCAACAAAAATAAGTGCAAACAATACAAGCAACGATTGAATCTTTGTTGAATAATCTCTTATAATGTTTATTGAATTATTCAAAGAAGGTTTGACAAAAGAAACAACACCTATTTTATTCCCGTTATTGTTTATTAACTCGAAGGAATATTTTCTACCGTCCTTAGACTTTTCCGAATAAGGAGAATAATCTATTTCAGCATCAATTTCATATTTTTCTAAAATATTTTGTGTAAAACTTATATTCTTAGAAAACTGGTTATTAATTTTTATCAATTCTTCAATTGGTGTAGAAAGTGCGATATAAAAATCATCAGATTGAATATGAGCTGTATCTATAATAGCAAGATTAGTAACGATATCATTTGAAAGAAAATATACTTCGCCCAAAGGAAAACTTAATGGAAATAACCCGTCAGGGTTTAGTGCGATACGATTATTCCATGCGATCAATTTCCCATTCGGAGCAAAAATTTCGATTGAGAAATTTTCAAGTGATCTGTTATTTATAGACCTTAAAAGTTCTTTATAAGTTTCATTTTCTGGTTTTAATGATGAGCGAAGATCCTTTTTGACAATGCTTAATTTCTGAAGCAGATCATCTTGCTTAAAATTGTAATCTTTTTTGATAGAATTTTCTAACTTCGAAATTTTTTCAACAACTAAATTAGACCAGTCACTTTTTGTTTTATCAATATAATTTTCTGTAACAATACCAGATACAACAAGTATTATTAAAATAAAAAAGACGATAGAGAAATATTTTCTATCGCCTTTGAATTTTTCTGCAATTTTTTTTAACATCAGTTAATAGTGAATTGAGTTATTATCCAATTTGGTCCAACTTTTTTGATAGAAATATAAACCTGAGCAGTACTTCGTTGACCTTTGTTGTCGTAATTATACTTTCCGGTTGCGTAGGAATTAAACTTGTCATTTTTAACATGCTCAAATTTAAATGAGGTTACTTTATAAATTCTAAAAAAATCTTCGAGCACATAAAATGCCTGGTTACTGCTGTAATATCCATTAATACCGTTTGAAAAACTAAAATAAGTCCGCTGCCCAAAATACTTTGAAATGCTCTCTACATTACCCTCTTTAATACCAGATTCAATTTCTTTAAATATTGATTCTTGTTGATTACTTTCAACATTTTCCCGTGTTTTATTTGTAAACTTTGAAGATTGAGAAAAGGTAAAACTTAAAGAAAATGCAAAAAAGATTATATAAAATATCTTATTCATATTAATAAAAATTTGTCGTGAGTTTGTACTTTAATATTTACTTACAAACCCACGACAAAAGTAATAAATTCTTTATTATCTCGCCAATTTAACCCTGTTTAATTCACGTATGCCTTTACCTTTAATAACCGGTTTCAACTGATATTCACCACTGACCAATTGGAATGCCCAATCAAAAACTACTCTGTCTGAAGTAATATTTTTAATCCTGATTTTTGCAAAGTGATTGTCATAAGTCCAGATTACATAAGTATGACCGATTTCAGCGATTTCTTCTTTATTAGGATTCCATCCCGTAACAGGTGCATAAGGAATATCATAGATATCATTAGTCAAGCCCATATCCTGAATGTCAGTATCATCATAAACAACTAAATAAGGTGTTCCCTGATAAATCTCAAAAAAGAAATCCGTTGCATTATCATCGTAAGGTACGGTTGTAAAATCATTAAATGTAAAACCCGATTTATTTGGAAATCTTCTGTAATCAAATATAGCATGATTGAAACCCTCAGGTCTTGGTGTTGAATATACCACATCATAGCTTAACTCACTTTCATTACCGTTATAATCATAAGCTGCAACTGCATAATAATATTTAACACCATTCTCTGCATAAATATCTGCAAAGTGCGTCCCTGAAGTGGAGCCAATTAAAGTGTATTTACCTTCATAAGTATAATTGTAATAAACATTATAACCGGCAACATCAGATTCGCGGTTTTTAATCCAATATATATCTACTCTTTTATCGCCATTTAAAACCTGTATTCCACTGGGTGCTGCTGGTGGAGTGTAATCGTTGTCATAACTATCATTGATATCACAAGAAGTTATAATAAACATTATAGTTAGAAGACCTGCTGTTAAAATTTTCTTTTTCATTTTGTTCACCTTTACAAAAAATTCAATTCCTGTAAAGATTAGCCAAAAGAAATGCCACTATAAAAGTGGCATTTTATAAGAAATATCTTACTTCCCAATTAGAAAATGTATAGATAAATGAACAACAATTGAATACAATAACTTAGAGTAATTATATAAGCTCAAACTTTCCATCAATAAATATCTGATTTTTATTAATTAATGCAATTGATTTGCCGGTCAGAAGACGTTTATCAAATGGTGTGTTTACTGATTTAGATTTAAATTTTGTCTTATCAACAGTCCAAATAACATCAGGATCAAGAATTGTGATATTGACTAATTCACCTTCTTTTATTTGCGGAATATTAATATTTAATATTTTTCTTGGATTGATAGACAGCTTTTCAATCATCTGTTCAAAAGTTAATACTTTCTTATGATATAACTCTGTGAATGCTAAACCAACCTGTGTTTCTAAACCAATTATTCCATTTGGTGCATATTCAAATTCCATCTCTTTTTCTTCAAGAGAATGAGGAGCATGATCGGAAGCTATGCAGTCTATTGTTCCGTCTTTTAATCCGGCTATAATTTCCTCAACATCTGCTCTAGTTCTAAGCGGTGGATTCATTTTAACATTAGGATCATAGGTTTTAACTGCATCATCAGTTAATGTAAAATGATGCGGTGTAACTTCTGCTGTAACTTTAATTCCCTTTTTCTTTGCATCACGAACCATTTGAACAGACTTTTTTGAACTAATATGAGCAATATGAACTTTAGCATCGGCATATTCAGCCATTAAAATATCGCGCATAACAATCAGGTCTTCTGCAACGGCTGGAATTGGCGGTAAACCAAGTAAAGTTGAATTAATACTCTCATTCATTGCACCACCGGCAAGTGATTCATCTTCGCAATGCTCAATAATCGGAAGATTAAACATCCTTGCGTATTCAAGTGCTCTTTTCAGAATTGCTGCAGTTTTTATTGCAACCCCATCGTCTGAAAATCCTACCACTCCGGCATCTTTTAATTCAGCCATAGGAGAAAGTAATTCACCTTTTCGGTCAACAGTTGCTGCACCGATAGGATAAACCTCAACTAAGTGTTTTGCCGACTGCTTTTTAATTAGTGTAACTACTTCAGCAGAATCAATTGCTGGTTCAGTATTCGGCATACAGGCAATTCCGGTAAATCCACCATTTGCTGCGGCATTACATCCTGTTATTACTGTTTCTTCATCTTCCCTTCCTGGTTCACGCAAATGAACATGCATATCAAATAAACCGGGAACAACAAATTTTCCTTTTAATTCAAAAATCTTTGCATCCTTTATATCTGCTTCAGTCAGTTTTCCTATCTTTTTATATTTTCCGTCTTCAATTAAAATGCTTACATCCTTCTCGTTCAGCTTCTGATCCGGATTTACAAGATTTACATCTTTTAGTACAACTTTCATTTTTATAAACTTTCTAAATTTTTAATTGAGTGTTCCGAGTAAATAAAGTACTGCCATTCTAACAGCAACACCATTGGTAACCTGTTGTAAAATAATCTGTGAGCTGCCATCTGCAATTTCTGAAGATAGTTCAACTCCTCTGTTTATAGGACCTGGATGCAGTATTAAAATATCTTTACCATTTTTTTCCAAACGCTCTCTGTCAATTCCAAAATATTGAGAATATTCTCTGATAGAAGGAAAATATTCTCTTGCTTTTCTTTCTAGCTGGATTCTTAAAACATTTAAAACATCGTTTTCCTGAATTGCTTCATCAATATTATGAATAACATTTACACCAAGTTCATCAAGATATTTTGGAATCATTGTAGAAGGACCGCAAACAGAAACCTTAGCACCCATTGTTTTTAATCCATAGATATTTGACAGAGCTACACGGCTATGTGCAACATCACCAACGATACAAACTTTTAATCCTTCAAGTTTTCCAAGTTTTTCTCTAATTGAATACATATCAAGTAAAGCCTGTGTTGGATGCTCGTGAATTCCATCCCCGGCATTTATAACATTTGCATCTGAAATCTTTGTAAGCATCAATGGAACGCCTGCTGCAGCATGTCTTACAACAATCATATCTACTTTCATTGCCTCAATATTTTTTACAGTATCCTTAAGTGTTTCTCCTTTACTAACACTGCTGCCTGAGACCGCAAAGTTTATTGAATCCGCTGATAATCTTTTTTCAGCTAACTCAAATGAAATTCTAGTTCGTGTTGAACTTTCATAAAACAGATTTACGATTGATTTTCCCTGCAATGTTGGAACTTTTTTTATTGGTCTTTCCAAAACCTCCCGAAAAGTTGTTGCAGTATCTAAAATTAACTGTATATCTTCTTTAGGAACATCTCTCATTCCTAATAAATGGCGGTTTGATAATGACATATTCTTTACTTCTTTTCTGATTCAACAATATAGATGGCATCTTCACCATCAAATTCTTTCATTTTAACTTTTATTTCTTCACTATGCGAAGTTGGTATATTCTTACCAACATAATCTGCACGAATGGGTAGTTCACGATGACCGCGATCAATCAATATGCACAGCTGGATTGAGCTTGGTCTTCCCATATCCATAATTGCATTTAATGCTGAACGGACAGTTCTTCCGGTGTAAAGGACATCATCAACAAGAATTATATCTTTTTCATTAATATCAAAAGTTATATTTGAAACTGATACTTCCGGTTGTTTCAATCTTGTTCTGAAATCATCACGATAAAGAGTTACATCCAAAACACCAAACGGAAGATCACTATTATCTATCTGATGAATTTTTTCTTTAAGCCGTTCTGCCAAAAATTCACCTCTTGTTCTCATTCCCATTAGAACGAGATTATGTGAGCCTTTGTTTTTTTCCAGAACTTCGTGCGCCATTCTGGTCAGGATTCTGTCAAATCCTTCTTCATCCAATATTTTTGATTTTATGACCATATACAAAAAAGCCTCTTCGGAAGAATTTCCTCAGAGGTTTACCTTATTTTTAGTTTATGTTTAATTTCTTTCATCCTTTTCCATCTCTCGGGATAGATTTAAAGGTTAATTTTATTTGCCCAAACTTAAAGGTAAAAGATTTTAAAGTAAAGAACTATCGAACTGTATTTAAAATTATTTTTATATTTGTTCAGCTAATCTCTTTTTTTTCGGGGCGTGGCTCAGCCCGGTTAGAGCGCCTGGTTCGGGACCAGGAGGTCGGAGGTTCGAATCCTCTCGCCCCGACTCATTTAATTGGAACAGTGTAGTTTTGGAATAACGGAACTATTTTTATTGTTTTAAGGTTTGATCAATAATTCTTGTTGTTCCGGCACTCCAAAATTTCACTATTCCTCCATAAATATTTATTAAACAGTAACACTAAATATCATGGCACAAAATCATTCTTTTGATATAGTATCTGAAATTGATTTTCAGGAAGTAGATAATGCTGTTAATCAGGCATTAAAGGAAATTACTCAGCGTTATGATCTGAAGGATTCTAAAACCCAGATTGAGTTAAATAAAAAAGACAAATTACTTTCGCTCAATACTAAAGATGATTATTCGCGCAAGGCATCAATTGATATTCTTGAAACAAAGTTTATACGAAGAGGCATTTCTATCAAAGCCTTAAAGTTTAATGAACCGGAAGCTGCTGCCGGCGGAAGATTAAAACAAACGATTAGTCTGCAAAGCGGCATTTCAAAAGATAACTCAAAAATCATTACAAAAATGATCAAGGAATCAAAGTTAAAGGTTAATGCACAAATACAAGATGAGCAAATCAGGGTAACTGCACCAAAGATTGATGATTTGCAAGCGGTTATAAAATTAATAAAAGATTCAGAACTTGATTTCCCTACTCAATTTGTAAATATGAAATAATTCTATTCTCATTTAATGTTGTAATAATAAATTTCAACTTGCATACGCTAATCTTAATTTTTCTTTATCAATTCCTTCCAGAAGCATAAAATCTTCCTCGCTTACTTTTTCCACATCACCAAAATATTTGTTATCAACGCTGTCCTTCTGCTCTGCAGCCTTTACAGATGCAAATGATAAAATGGATAAGCTGCTTACAACAACATTAGCCGCATCGCTCTTATCAACTTTACCAACAACAACATAGGGACCCATAGAGATTGTCTGCTCAGCAAATTTTTCATATTCACGCGGAAAAATAACTGCCTCAAAAGTTCCTGTTCTGTCTTCAAGTGAAAGGAATTTCATTATCTCTCCCTTTCTTGTTTTGATTCGTTTTGAAGTCATATACCACCCAATAAGCTTAACATTTCTGCCTCGGTACTTTTCAAGATCCTTTGCTTTTACAACATCAGATTTTTCTGTTTCAACTTTGTAAAAATAAAGCGGATGGCGAGTAACCATATAATCAAAAGCCTGATACTCAGCTTTACAGATTTCTTCGACACTGAAGTTTAGATTTGTCCTTACTTCGTTTTCAAGCAAAAATGCTTCGCGCAAAAAAAGATCGTCATAATTTTCGATGAGTATTTTTCTTTTATGAATATAAATATCAAGCAGACGTAAAAGCTCCGGTCTTGTTTTTTTTAAACATCCCATCGCCCCGCATTTGATAAGTATTGATGTTTCCTCAAATCCAAGTTTGGTGCGAATAAGAAAATCTGCCAATGAATAATATTCTCCGTCTCTTTTCCTTTCATTAACAATTTTTTGACAACTGTTGTAAGAAAGGTTTTTTATTGCCATCAGACCAATTTGTATTTCATCATCTCTGCCGGTGTATTCGTAATTACTTTTGTTAATAGACGGCAGCAGAACCTTTAATCCGAGCCGTTTACACTCCCAAATGTAAACTGCTGCAGAATAAAATCCCCCGCCGTTGCTCAATACATTTGCCATAAACTCGGCGGGATAATGTGATTTTAAAAAAGCAACCTGATAAGAAAGCAGTGCAAACGATGCACTGTGAGCTTTACAAAATGCGTATCCTGCAAAAGATTCTATCTGTCTCCACAGTTCACCAGCCTGTTTGTCTGTAAGCCCTTTTCTTTTACACGAAGAAAAATAATTTTCAGTCAGCTTCTGCATTGTTGTATGAGAGCGAAGCTTTCCGCTCATTGCCCGTCTGAGAAGATCTGATTCTTCCAAAGTTAAGCCTGCAACATGATGTGCAACTTTTATTACATCCTCCTGATAAATCATAACTCCATAAGTTTCACTAAGAACTTTTTGCATTTCCGGAATAAAATATTTTCGTTTAGCCGGATCTTTGTGGCGTGCAATAAACTCCTGCATCATTCCACTTTCTGCAACACCAGGGCGAATTATTGAACTTGCAGCAGTTAACATTTCAAAATCGTGTACATCCAGTTTGCGAAGCAATGATCTCATTCCCGGTGATTCGATATAAAAACATCCAATCGTTTGTCCTGTACGAATAAGTTCATTTGTTTTTATATCATTAAAAAGCATTTCAAAATCATAAATATCAAAATCAACTTTCTTTGTGTTTCGCGGTATGGGCGGATAAAGTGAAAGCAGCTTTATGCTTTCGCGCCATTCTTTGGGCGGCTGATATGTTAATTCTTCAAGCTCCATTTATAAGGATGACAATTCTTTGTTTTTTCAGATTCAATATTAATAAAATAGTGAACACTTGTGCACTATATAAAATTTTTGCATCAAAGAATCAATAGCGTAATTAAGAATTGATTTTAAATAATTTTAATGCCTTATTAGAAGTGTAAATTTTCAAGCGAGGTTACTATGCAAACTGATGATACATTAAACTGGGTTTGTCAATATTGCGGCGTAGAAAATTCTGTATGGATTGACTTAACGATTGAGGGCAAACAGGATTTTATAGAAGATTGCAGAATCTGCTGCAGACCAAACCGCATAATTGTTACGGTTGATTATGATAAAGAAATAATGATTGAATCACGATTGATTGATGAATAAGAGTATTGATTCCAATTATATGAATAAATGTTTTGCCTTAACTCTGTTTCTTAATTATTTATAAAAAGATCCGTTTAAGATATAAGCAAATAAACTAATGCCAAAAGAATTATTGCCCCGTAGATGATGGAAAGATAAACAATAACTTTACCGTTTAATTTAATAGTCCTATCAAGTTGTTCGAAATATTCTTTACCGTCGAAGAACTCATTTTCAGCATTACCAGCAGAGAGAATCTCTTTACACTCAGAATTTGAATGGCTATCACTCATAAATCCTCTCTTAAAATTGTTGATTAAACAGATCTAAAAAAACTAATAACTAATCCATAATCATTCTTAAAAATGAAGAGCTGTCGTCATCATTATCTGAATCGTTTTTCTTTTCATTTTTTTCCTTTGCCCAGGAATATCTTGAGTTCTCAACCGTAAATCCGCTTGGAGTATTTTTTTGTTCATCATCATCAAGTGATGCCTTTGGACTATTAACTCTTAAAATTGTAGGAACATCAAGATTAGTTGTATCAACATTTGTATCTGCAGTACTATTGTTAAACAGATCAACAAAACCACTCTGGACCTTACCAGGAACAAATGTGGGAGTCTTTCTGCCATTTGAAGCTTTGCCAAAACCTGATTGTCTGGCACTATCAAACCCTGTTGCGATTACAGTGTATGAAATGTAATCGTTCATTTCTTCCTTCTTAACAATTCCGAAAATCACGTTAGCTTCTTCACCAGCAGCTTCATAAATAACATTATTACCTTCATTAACCTCCTGCATTGTCATATTACTTGATCCGGTAACATTAACAAGCACACTTTTTGCACCTTTAATATTAACTCCTTCAAGCAGCGGACTTGAGATAGCTTTTTGTGCAGCTTCTATCGCACGATTTTCACCGCTTGCAATTCCGCATCCCATCAAAGCTTCTCCGCTAGAATTCATAACAGCACGCACATCAGCAAAATCAACATTAATCAAACCCTCGATAGTAATTATATCGGCAATTCCGCGTGTTGCTTCATAAAGAACTTCATTAGGTTTATCGAAAGCAGCAAATACATTTGAAGATTTATCAAGAATGCTTAACAATCTTTCGTTAGGAATTACAATCAGGCTATCAACATGCTGGCGCAACTCCTGAATTCCCTTTTCAGCATTCATCATTCTTGTTTTACCTTCCCATTTGAAAGGTTTAGTAACAATACCTACTACAAGAGAGCCAATGCTTTTTGCAATTGAAGCAATCACCGGAGCAGCACCGGTTCCGGTTCCACCGCCCATACCTGCCGTAATAAATACCATATCACTTCCGGATAAAACTTCTGCAATTTGATCGCGATCTTCCTCTGCAGATTTTCTTCCGATGTTAGGATCAGCACCAGCGCCCAAGCCTCTGGTAATTGAATTACCTACCTGCACTTTTAAGTTTGCCGTACTGCTTCTTAATACCTGAGCATCTGTGTTTACAGCAATGTATTCAACACCATTTAATCCGCGTGTTATCATACTATCGATGGCATTACAGCCACCACCGCCAACACCAACAACTTTTAAAACTGCTGACATCGGTTTTTCTTTATCGATGGTTGCAAATCGCGACATAGGTCCTCCTAAATATGATTTTATAATTCGTTAAAAAAATCTCTTACTTTTTTAATTACTTTGATAAACCGCCCTTGCGATTTATCCTTCTGTTTTTTAATCAAGCCTTTATATTCACTTGACTTGCCGCCTGGTATTCCTCTTATCAATCCTGCGACAGTTGCAAACTCAGGACTTTCAATTTCATTTGATAATCCGGCTCCAAGCTCCTGCGGAACGCCAATTCGTGTCGGCAGCCCAAAAACTTCTTCTGCTAATTCTGTTACACCTCTTAATAATGATCCGCCGCCCGTAAGTACAATTCCGGCTTTGATCTTTGATTTAAATCCGGCTGTGCGTAATTCATTATCTACAAGTGTAAATAATTCCTTCATTCTTAAACTAATAATTTGTGTTAGTAAACTGATAGGAATTTTAGTATTTCCTCTTGCACCAACACCTTTAATTAAAATATCTTCGTCCTTTATAATTGCACTCTCACTTGCATAGCCATATTCTTTTTTTAACCTTTCGGCTTCATCGGTCATTACGCCAAGTGATTCACGGATATCATTTGTAACCTGATTGCCGGCAACACCAATTACTCTTGTATGTTTAATTGCTTTTTTATGATAGATAGCAATATCAGTTGTTCCTCCTCCAATATCTATCAAAGCAATCCCAAGATCTTTTTCACTTTCTTCCAGCACTGATGCGCTGGATGCTATTGGCTGTAAAATATAATCCTGAACCTGAAACCCTGCGCGTTCAACTGACTTTCTTATATTTTCCATTGCAGGAATAGATGCAAGCACAACATGATTACTTGCTTCTAATCTTGAGCCTGACATACCAATCGGGTCTTCAATTCCACCCTGATGATCAATCGAAAACTCCTCAGGAATAATGTGAAGAATTTGCCTGTCGCTCGGGATACTAATTGTTCTTACATCAGCTTCTAATCTATCCAGATCTTCTTTTATAATTTCTTTTTCTTCACGATTAATTGTAACATAATTTCTATGCCGGATACTTGTAATATGTTCGCCGGCAACTCCAACATTTACAGTTGTAACTTCAAATCCAGCTCTGTTGGCAGCAATATCCATAGCCGTTTTAATTGCCTCTGCGGTTTTGCCGATATTTGCTACCAGTCCTTTATGCAATCCTTCAGAAGGGGCAATACCAAATCCAAGTACATCAATTCTGTTTTGTTCAGGAACCTTTTTTGCAATTACTGCACAAACTTTTGTTGTACCAAGATCTAATCCAACCAGAATATCTTTTTCCATTAAATCAATCCTGTATTTTCTCTGCTTCCAATGTAAGCTTCGTTATTAAATCTTAAATCTATATACTCAGTATTCTGATAAGCAGCCTTTAAGTTATTAATTCTTTCCCAGACCAAACTAAGATAAATCATCTTCTTCGATTCATTTCCTCTGCCAAAGACTACCGGATAATTAACTCCTGAAAATGTAAGCACAACATCACCGCCGTTTTTCAGATTTATTTCCGATATTCTTTTAGCTAAATTGGTATCAGTAATCTTGGCTGCATCAATTATCTTAAATGCCTCAACAATATCTTCGGTCTTAAATAATTTTTGTGGAACGGGTTTCTCTGATAATCTGAAATTACTTATGACCGGTATATCAGAATAAGTTGTATGCTGCATTATTCTTAACAATTCAAAATCATTTGTTACAAAAAACGGTTCTGCTTTTGTAAGCAGAATGGCATAAATATCTTTTTCTTTTATTCTTACATCAACATTACCCCGCCCATCTGATTTTACCTCAGCTTTTGCGATGTAAGGATGCTCTTCAATTCTTTTCTTGATTATGTTAAGACTTATATTATCATAAACTGATAACTGATCAATATTAGCAAACTGCATGTATATATCTTTGTTCAGTAATTTATTTCCAAAAATGTTTATCATTTTAATATCCTCTTTTCCTTTTTTACTGTAAGTAACAAGAGATAAATAAGCTGTTAACGCGACAATTGCTGATAAAAGAATAACACTGAATAATTTTCCAAAATCTTTTTTCATAAAACCTAATTAAGCATTGTTACAAACTGATCTCCGTATTTCCAGATATCACCGGCGCCCATTGTAATAATTATATCACCATCTTTTTTTATTTTATTCAAAAATTCCGGTATCTCTTTTTTATCAGCAACATAATTAACGTTCTTATGACCTAACTTCTTTGCTGTCGATGCGATTAAATCACCTGTAATTCCTTCTAACGGTAATTCTCTTGCCGGATAAATATCTGTACAAATAAAAACATCTGAATTAAGAAAAGCTTTACCAAACTCCTGATAAAAATCTTTTGTACGTGAATAAAGATGCGGCTGAAAAACAACTATCAATCTTCTGTTCCATCCATCTCTGACAGCTTTTAATGTTGCTTCTGTTTCAGTCGGATGATGTGCGTAATCATCAATAACCAAAATCTCTTTATTATATTTAACTTCAAATCTTCTGAAAACACCTGAGAATGATTCAAGTGCCGATTTAATAATTTTAAAATCAACTCCAAGTTCAATTGCAATTACAACGGCTACAAGAGAATTTTTAATATTATGGTCACCCGGAATTTTTAATGTTATTTCGCCGAGTTCTTTTCCAGAATATTCTACTTTGAATGAACTTGTAAACCCGTTATGAGTTATATTAACAGCTCTTACATCCGCTTCGGCACTTAATCCATAAGTAATAATTTTCTTGTTGATCCGCGGCATTATTTCTTTAAGTGCTGGTTCATCTATACAAAGAGTAACAAATCCGTAAAACGGAACCTTGTTTGCAAACTCAGTAAAAGCTCCTTTTATATCATCCAGATCCTTATAAGTATCAAGATGCTCAGTTTCCAAAGTTGTAATTGCGGCAATAGTTGGAGTAAGCTTTAAAAATGTTCTGTCAAATTCATCAGCTTCAACCACAATAAACTCTCCGTTCCCTAATCTTGCATTAGTTCCGCCCAGGCTGCTAAGCTTTCCTCCTACAATAATTGTAGGATCAATACCGCCTTCGGTTAATGTTAAACCTACCATTGAAGTTGTAGTAGTTTTACCATGCGTTCCAGCAATACCGATTCCATATTTCATTCTCATTGTCTCTGCAAGCATTTCAGATCTTTTTATTATAGGAATTTTTTTTGCAATTGCTGCTTTAATTTCCGGATTATCCATTGAAACAGCAGAAGAATAAACCAATACATCAGCATCTTTCAGGTTTTCCGGTGAATGTCCTTCGTAAACTGTTATTCCAATTTTCTGCAATCTGTCTGTAACTTCACTTAAAGATTTATCGGAGCCTGAAATTATAAAACCCTGGCTGAACAGAATCTCTGCAATTCCGCTCATTCCTATACCGCCTATTCCGACGAAGTGAACTTTTTTAATATTCTTAAACATTTATGGTTTTTCAATTTCAGTTTTAAGTTGATGAAATCTTTTAACTAATTCATTTTCATTTTCATAATCACTTGGTCTTATAATTATTGGTCTTATCCTTGATTTAATTTTAATCCTTATAAGTTTTAATGGATTAGATTTACCATATCTTCTTTCTTTACCGATTTTAATAATATAAATATCATTTTTATTAATAAGCTTAGAACCAAACCGATCGCTAAAAATTAAACCTTCATTACTAAATTCAATAAACCTGTTTCGATAAATGTTGAATAATAAAGCAATCATTGCAACGACAACAATAAAAGCAAGCAAATAAATTATTGGATCATGCATAATTAATGTATAAGAACTTTCTACAAACTGTCCTCTTATCAACGAATAGACAATAAATACAATGAAATAAATTATTGTTGATTGATAGTAAAACGACATATTGTATTTGAACTTACTTTTATTTTTTAATTGTTCATCTGTCATACACTTAACGCATAATTAATTGCACTCTTTGCAATTGTGTTTGCAGCTTCCGGTTTAGAAAGTTTTTTTGCATTTTCACTTAAACTTTTTAACTTCTCTTCATCACCAGCAATTTCAATAATCTTATTCTGCAAAACTTTTTTCACATCAGAATCCTGAATGAGCACAGCAGCATCATTATCAGCAAGAGATTTTGCATTATAATATTGGTGATTCTCCGCGACGTGGGGCGAAGGGATTAATATTGAAGCAATTCCAAGCACTGTTAATTCAGCTATTGTTGTTGCGCCTGCCCTGGCAACCAAAACATCGCAAGCTGAGTAAGCTTTATCCATGTCTTCAATAAAATCCAGAATTTTCACGGAACTAAAGTTAATATTTTTATAGTTATGATAATAATTCTTTCCTGTCTGCCAAATTATTTGTAATGATTTTTTTTCCAGCTCTTCAATGCAATCAGCAATCGCTTCATTAATAGATGCAGCGCCTAAACTTCCCCCAAGAACAAGAATAGTTTTCTTTTCTTCATCCAGTCCAAAATATTTTTTTGCCTCTTCTTTTTTGGTTGAACCTAGCTCTGTTCTTACAGGATTACCGGTTACTTTAACTTTCTCAGGTTTCCTCAAATATTTTTTTGAATCTTCAAAAGCAACGTGCAGCTCATCAGCATATCTTTCCAATAATCTTGTTGTAATTCCGGGATAACTATTTGATTCCATTAAAATAATTTTAGCACCAAGTACTGATGCTCCCCAAATAGCAGGACCAGCAACGTAACCGCCGGAACCGATTGCAACCTTTGGTTTAAATCTGAAAGAAATAACTACCGACTGAATCAGCGAGACAAAAAGTTTTAGCGGGAATAACAAATTCTCAAAATTAAATTTTCTTGCAAATCCTTTTATCCAAATTGATTTAAAACCATAACCTAATTTTGGAACAACTTTTCCTTCAATTCTTGATTTTGTTCCTACAAAAATTATTTCCGATTCCGGTTTAATTTTCTTTATCTCATTTGCAACAGCAATTGCAGGATATAAATGCCCGCCAGTACCTCCTCCAGCAAATAAAAATCTATATGGAGTTACTTTTTTCATAATCTGATTTCCTCAACTGCTAAAGTTGTCTTGTTATAGGAATTATTTTCAGTTGATTTGAGTTTACTTTTTTCAAGCGAGTAATTGTTAATAGCTATGTTAATCAAAATGCCAATTGAGATACACAGAAAAACTACCGAAGTACCGCCATAACTTATAAATGGCAGTGAAAATCCGGTTGTTGGTACTACTCCGGTAGCAACTGCTGTATTAGCAAAGGCATAAATAATTATTGAAAAAGATATTCCGAATGCAAGCATCTGACCAAACCTGTCTTTTGTTTTCTTAGCAACTAAAATACCCGCAGTAAATAATGTCAGATATAAAAACAAGACTATAACTACACCAACAAATCCTGTTTCTTCACCAAGAATTGCGAGAATAAAATCGCCATAAGATTCAGGTAAAAAGAGATTACTTTGTCTGCTTCCGCCAATTCCGATACCAAATAATCCACCACTGCCAAGGCTTATAATACCTTGCTTAACCTGATGTGCTAATTGTCCGTTTTCTCCAAACGAATAAATAAAACTTAAAATTCTTTTTCTAGAATGTGGAAATATCATCATCAAAGTACCGGCACTGCATATCAACACAAGAGAAGAAATCAAAACATGTTTTATCCTTGCGCCTCCTACAAATATCATAGTTAATGACACTACTGTAATTAATATTGCAGTACTTACATTTGGTTGAAAAAATATAAGTGCAACGATAATCAACACCCAGCTAAGCAAAGTCATGAAACCATTCTTCAATTCCGTTACATATTCTCTCTTTTTCTCAAGTAAAAACGCCAAATGAATTATTAGTACTAGCTTTGCAATATCAGCAGGTTGAATTGTTGTAAACCCAAGATTCAGCCAGCGCCCCGAACCTTTTACCTGAGGAGCAATAAAGAGCGTCATCAAAAGAAGCAATGCTGTTACTAAAATTGCCGGCTTACTTATTTTCCTGTACCATTCGTACGGGACAAAACAAAATATAATCAACATTGCAAAACCAAAAACAACTTTATACAGATGCTGGTTGAATAAATAAAATGCGCTGTTAAATCTGGTTGCACTATAAGTACTGCTTGCACTCATAACAATTATCAACCCGATCAGGATAAGACAAAGAGTTGCGAAAAATATTATTACAGCTAATTTTTTCATTTGCTATTTACAATTTCCTTAAAAACTTTTCCGCGGTGTTCATAATTATCAAACATATCAAAACTTGCACAAGCGGGGGAAAGTAATACAACATCTCCTTTTCGTGCCTCGCTAAGTGATGCATTAACAACTTCGTTAAAATCTTTTTTTATCTCTGTTTTAACTTTGCGATGAAAATAATTAAAAACTTTTTCTGCTGATGAACCTATAGCATATATTTTTTTTACTTTTTGGAGAACAAGATTTTCAATCATTGAATAATCATTACCTTTATCCTGCCCGCCAAGAATTAAAAATATTGGTTCATCAAAACTTTTTAATGCAACTACAACCGAATCAACATTGGTAGCTTTAGAATCATTTATAAATCTAATACCTGCAATTTCTCTTACTAATTCTAATCTGTGCTCAACACCTTTAAACGATTTTAACGCTTTTAAAATATTTTCATTATCAAGTCCAAATATTTTAGCTGCGATGATAACTGCCATTGCATTTTGTATGTTATGCTCACCCTTTATATTTATATCTGAGACATTGCAGCTAAACTCAACTGCATCATTTTTAATAAATCTTACTTCGTCTTTTTCGAGATAACATCCGTTAGTAACTTTTTTCTTAGTTGAGAAAAAGAAAATCCTACTTTTAGCTTTTGTGAAATACTGATTTAACAGATCACTGTCTTTGTTTAAGATCAGGAAATCATCTTCGTCCTGATTTTTAAATATTCTTAATTTAGATTGTGCATATTTCTCAATGCTATTTTCATATCTATTTAAATGATCCGGAGTAATATTCAGAATCATTGCGGCTTTCGGCTTAAAGTTTTCTATCAGATCAAGCTGAAAACTTGATATCTCCAAAGAAACAAAATCACTTTCTTTAACTTTATCTGCCACTTCTGAAAAAGCTAATCCGATATTACCTGCTGTATAAGTCTTCTTTCCACATTCATTAAAAAGATAACCGCATAAGCTTGTTGTTGTTGTTTTGCCATTTGTTCCGGTTATACCTATTATATTTCCTCTGCAAAATGATGAGGCAAATTCAAGTTCACTTATAATTTTTAGATTTCTTGCCTTTGCTTTTTTAATAACTTCTGAATCAGAAGGAACACCCGGGCTAACTATCATCAGATCACAGTTAAAAACTTTATCCGAATGTTTTTCAATTTCAAAATCAATTCCCTCAGTTTTTAAAACCTCTATAGATGATTTTAATTTATTTTCCGAACCAGAATCACTTACAAACGGAACAGCACCAAGTTGTTTAGCTAACTTTGCAGCGCCAATTCCGCTTCTCACAGCGCCAATAATTGATATTTTTTTATTTCTGATCTCTGTCATCTTATCTGATCTTAAATGAAGCTAAAGTTATTATTGCAAGAATTATTTCAATTATATAAGCACGAACAACTATTTTTGGTTCAGCCCATCCAACCATCTCGAAGTGATGATGAAGCGGAGCCATTTTAAATATTCTTTTGCCCTGCCCGTATTTTTTCTTTGTGTATTTAAAGTAAAGTCTTTGAATAATCACTGAAAGAGTTTCCATAAAAAAGATTCCGCCAAGAATAGGAATAAACAATTCCTTCCTAATCAGCACTGCAATAATTCCAAATGCGCCTCCTAATGCAAGCGAGCCTGTATCACCCATAAATACTTGTGCCGGATATGAGTTGAACCAAAGAAATCCCAAACCTGCACCAACAAGTGCAGCAATAAAAATTGTTAATTCACCTGAGCCCGGCAAATAAATAATATTCAGATAGTTTGCAAAGATTAAGTTTCCGCTGAAGTAGGAAAGTAAAGCTAATGCAATCATTATAATTACAATTACTCCCGTTGCCAAACCATCTAATCCGTCTGTCAGGTTTACTGCGTTGGAAGTTGCAGTTATTATAAACACAACCAATGGAATGTACAGATATGAAAAATCAAGATTAACATTTTTTAGAAACGGCACTGTTGTTAAAGTACTAAATCCATTAAACTCAGGTGAAAAATAAATTACTGAACCAACAATCAATCCAATAAAAACCTGCCCTAATAACTTATAACGTGCGATTAGTCCATTCGGCAGTTTCTTAATTACTTTTAAATAATCATCTAAAAAACCTACCAGGCTTAGCCAGATAGTTCCCACAAGAATTAAAATTATATAGATGCTTTTAAGATCACCCCACAGTAATACCGGTATAACCACCGATAATATAATTATCACTCCGCCCATAGTAGGGGTCCCGACTTTTGACCAGTGAAAGTTTGGACCATCAGCTTTTTTAGCTTCACCAATCTGATGAGCTTGTAATTTTTTTATTATTTTTGGTCCTAAATAAAACGCCAGAAACAATCCGGTTATTGCTGCAAGAGCAGATCTAAAGGTTAAGAATCTGAAAATATCAAATCCAGGAGGATCAAAAGTTTTGTTTATGTATTCAAATAAATAGTAGAGCATTATTTTTCCCTGGCTTCAATTACTGAAACAAATTCTTCCATCTTCATTCCGCGCGAGCCTTTAATTAAAATTGCCGAATTTGAAATATCTATTTTATCTAAAACATTTTTTAAGGATTCCCGATCTGTAAAATGCTTATGATTTTTAGTTTTACCATTAAGTTTCTTATCCATCAGTTTCATCATTTTGCCAATCGAATAAATTTCATCAGTTTTAGATTTATTAATTAATTCTGCAAGATTCAAATGCTTGGCTTTTGATTCACTCCCAAGTTCAAACATATCGCCGATTACTGCAATTTTTCTTTTACGTGATTGAATCTTATTTAACACGTCAAATGAAGACTTCATCGAATCAGGATTTGCATTATATGTATCGTTAATCAAAGTAAAATTTTTATAATTTTTAATTTCTAATCTCTTACTATAAGTCTTTACCTTCTTTAATGCCTTTTTTATCTGCAAATCATTTAACCCAAGTTCAGAAGCAACAGAATATGCAGAAGTAAAGTTCAATACATTTGTCTCACCGATGACAGGTAAAACCGCATCAAATAATTTTTTCTTATTTTTTATTACAATGTGCGGCATTGCCAATTTATCATATCCGATAATCTTTGCTTTGTAATCGGCAGACTCATTCAATGCAAATGTTATTTTATTTTTTATTTTCTTTCCAATCTCTTTAAGTAATTTATCATCATTGTTTATAAAAATTTTTCCGTTACGTTTTATTGTCTCATTAAACAATGCTGATTTCTCTTTTAGCACTCCTTTTCGATTTTTAAAATATTCCAGATGAGAATCACCTATGTTAGTAATAAGCGCAAAGTTAGGACTTAAAATCCGGGCTGTATAAGGAATTTCACCAAAATGATTTGTTCCTAATTCAGCAACAAGGATATTATGTTTTTCGTTCGTGCTCAGTATTGTAAGCGGCACCCCAATGTGATTATTATTATTTGCAATTGTTTTGTTCACTTTAAATTTTTCAGAAAACAAAACAGCAAGAATTTCTTTTGTTGTTGTTTTACCGGCACTTCCTGTTATTCCGATTATTTTAGCATTTAATTTCGATCGCCAGATTTTTGCAGCATCACCTAAAGCTTTTGTTGTATCTTTAACGGTTATAACCGGAATATCAATCTCACTTAAGTTCTTAAAATTCTTTTCATTTACTATTACAGCAACTGCACCTTTTTTTACGGCTTCATTTATAAAATCATGTCCATCGAATCTTTCACCTTTAACAGCAATAAAAAGAGTATTTTTCTTAATAACCCTTGAATCAATAGAAACATGATAGATAGATTTAAACGCATCAGGATTGTATATCACTGCTGTTGGAATGTTAAAAATATCCTCTATGTTCAAATGTGTTCTTTTCATCAAACTAAGTACTTTAATGCAACTTCCTGATCGGAAAAATGATTTCTGACTCCGTTTATCTCCTGATAACTTTCGTGACCTTTACCGGCAATTAAAACCACTGCACTATCATTAGAGCTTTGAATAGCTTTTTTAATTGCTTCTTCCCTGTTTTCTTCAAGCTCAAAATTATTCTTGGAAATTCCTTTTTTAATATCATCAATAATTGAAAGAGGGTTTTCAGTTCTTGGATTATCAGATGTAACAAAAACTCTATCACTAAGCTCACTTGCTATTTTCCCCATAACAGCCCGCTTGGTTTTATCTCTATCACCGCCGCATCCAAAAACTGTTACTACTTGTTTTTTATCCTTCACTATTTCCCTTATAGCTTGCAATGCTTTTTCAAGACTATCTGCAGTGTGTGAATAATCAACAATAATTTTTTTCATTCCCTTACCCAAAACTTCAAATCTTCCGGGTACCTGGGGAGTTGATTCAATACCTTTTACTATTTTTTCTGTACTAAACCCCAAGCAATGAGCTGCTGCAAATGCGGATGCTGCATTATAGGCATTAAAAACTCCAATTAATGAAGTGTGAATTTTATAATCCGTTTTTTTATAAGTGATTGTAAAATCGGTTCCTGTTAAATCATAGATTATATTTTTTATTTTATAATCTGATCCATCACTTATTCCGTAAGTAAAAACCTCTGCTTTGGAATCTTTTACTATCTGCTCTGAGTTTTTATCATCTTTATTAATGATTGCAAATGAGCTGTTATTTAAGTTGTCAAACAAAATTTTCTTTGCCTTAAGGTAATCATCAAACGATTTATGAAAATCCAGATGGTCGGAGGTTATATTTGAAAAAATTGCTGTTTTAAAATCTAAGCCATATACTCTGTTTAATATCAATGAATGAGACGAAACTTCCATTACCGCATACTCACAACCGGATTGAATCATTTCGTAAAACATTTTGTTAAGATCATTTGATTCCGGTGTTGTTAACTTTGCATCAACTTTTTCAATACCGATATAATTTGCAATCGTTCCTATCAGTCCGCTTTTATATCCATTACTTTGAAATATGTTTTTTAAAATAAAGGCAGATGTAGTTTTTCCATTTGTACCTGTTATCCCTATCAATTTTAATGTGCTTGTAGGATTTTTATAGAATCCTTTTGATAATTCAGCTAATGCTTTCCTGCTGTCTTTAACAAGTATTTTAGCAATCTGCGAATGAGTAATTAAATCATCCGGTAGTGCTTCATTATCTTCCACAACAACTGCAATCGCACCTTTGGCTATCGCTTCCTGTAAGAATCTGTGTCCGTCATTATTAAATCCTTTAACAGCAACAAATACAGAATTCTTTTGTACCTTTCTTGAATCATAAACAATATCAGCAACATCTTTACGCTGGATATTTCCCGTAATCTGTATTGAACTTACACTATTTATCAACTGAGTTAATTCCATTAGTAATTCAATGCCCTTTTAACAGAATATTCAGAACATTCCAGAAGACAAGTTTCATCTCCATTTAATTTTTTATTTGCAGTAATGCTTTGGGAAACAACTATACCTGATCCAATAATTTTATACTTAATGCCCAGCTTTGTAAGCACGCTGATTGCATCATTAATCTGGCAATTGATGAGATCAGGCATTTTATTAATTGAAGATAATTTTACTTCTTTAACATTTCTTGATTTAATTTTTGATTCAAGCTTCTTGAAATCATCCTGCTTCTCTTCTACAAATTTAGGTCTTAATGAAGTATTTGGATTTAGATATTGCTGAAATTTGTCGTTATCTGTTTGAACAATTCTCTCAGCTACATTTTTAAATATTGGTGCGGCTACCAAACCACCGTATTTCCCCTGATCAGGAGAATTAATTAGTATCAGACAGACTACCTGTGGATCCTCAACAGGAAAAAATCCGATAAACGAGGAGTTATAATATTGCTTTGAATAAGCTCCATCAACAAGCTTTTGTGACGTGCCGGTTTTACCGCCAATGGTAATAAAATCAGATTTTGCCTTTTTACCGGTACCATTATTAACCACATCACCTAAAAGATTTTTTATTATTTCAGATGTTTTTTCCGAAATAACTCTTCTGATTTCTTTTGGTTCAAACTCTTTAATTAAATCTCCATTTGCATTTATTTGTCTTTGAACCAATTGAGGTTCATACAAAACTCCGCCGTTTATAAGAGCACAATATGCAGCTGCCATTTGAACGGGAGTAACAGAAACCTCATAACCAAATGAAAGATATGTTTTAGATACTTTTGACCATTCATTTGGTTTACGGAGTCTTCCGGATGTTTCACCCGGTAAAGTAATGGAAGTTGTGTTTCCAAATCCAAAGCCGCGCAAATACTTAAAGAATTTTTCATTATCAATTCTCTGAACAAGTTTAGCAAATCCAATATTGCTGGACTGCTCAAATATTCCTGCAACACTAAGTTTATTAAACGGATGTGTATCTCTTATGTTTACATTATTTAATCTGTACTTGCCATTTTCAAGATTAAGTGTTTCATCCAGTCTGCAAAGATTTTGATCGATCAATGAAGCTAAGGTGAAAGATTTAAATGTAGAGCCGGGTTCATAAGTATCTGTTATTGCTCTGTTTCTTCTCTGAAAGTCATTAGCTTTCCAATATTCATTCGGGTCATAATCTTCAATATTAGTAAGTGCAAGTATTTCACCGGTATTTGGATTCATCATTATAGCTGTACCGGAAACAGCGGAATAATCTTTAATTCCTTTTCTAACTTCATCCTCAAGTATCTGCTGATAATTCTTATCAATTGTAAGATAAAAATGATCACCCGATACTGCTGGTGTAATACTTTCATCAACAACAGTTACAATACGACCAAGTGCATCTCTTTGCACCATTCTTGAACCATCAACTCCTTTAAGATCTTCCTTAAAGTATTCAGAAATACCCATTACATACTTGCCATCATTGCTAACATATCCCAGTATATGAGATGCAAGATTATTATAATGATTTACTCTTGAAGGTTCTTCTCGGAAAAAAAATCCATCTTTTTTTATTTTCTTTAATGATTCAGCAAATTCAGATTGTACTTTCTTTTCAATAGAAACAGTTTTGCTATTCCCTTTTAACAAGTTCAGATAGTAATTAACATTTTTATTAAACTTTCTGGCAAACAATCGGGCAATTTCATTTTTATCTTTTTGTTTCAACATCCGCAAATCAGCATAAAAGGAGATATCGGTTCGATTATATACTAACAGAATATTATTTCTGTCATAGATCAATCCGCTTTCAGCCTGAATAGTTTCTAATTTGGTCTGCTGCTTTTGAGCATTATAAGAGTACTCTTCAGATTTAAGAATCTGGATGTTTACCAACCTGACCACCAGGGTAATAAAGATGATCAGTAAAACAAGTATTACAAATAGAGCACGATTATTGTTCATACTTTTGAGCTAAAGTTTCCTGGTTTTCTTCAAGTTTTTTTCTATCGACATTAATTATAACTGTATTACCTGCATTCCTGATCATTCCAAGTTCAGATTTTGCAGTGTTAACAATTCTTTCCTCGGCGGTAACTGTTTGATACTCCGCTGTAAGTTTGATTCTTTTCTGATTTTCAGCTTTGATAGTTTTTTCAGCTTTATCTTTTAACAGCAGTTTCTGTTCATATTTAAGTTTTACTCCAACATTTAAAAGTGCAAAAACAGTTACTATTAAAAGTAAACTAAGCACAAGCAGCAATGTAGGTTTAGAACTTTTCTTCATAATCTTTCCGCTGCTCTTAATTTGGCACTTCTGGCGCGATAGTTACCTCTGATCTCACTTTCAGAAGGAACAATTGGTTTTTTATTTATCAGTTTTAAACTGGTTTCTTTTTTTATCAACCCAAGGGGGTCTTCTTTTGGACTAAGGTTTACCACTGTATTGCTTTTAAAAAAATCTTTAACAATTCTATCCTCAAGAGAATGATAACTGATAACAACAATTCTCCCTCCTTTTTTTAACACCTTAACCGAGTTCTCCAGAAACAGCTTTAGGTTTTCGAGTTCATCGTTGACACATATTCTTAAAGCCTGAAATATTCTTGTTAAAGTCTTTCTTAAATAGTTTTCGGGAACGAGTTCACTTATTATTTCAGAAATATCTTTTGTGGTTTCAATTTTCTTAATTAGTCTTTTCTGAACAATACTTCTTGCTATTTTTCTTGAATTTTTCTCTTCGCCGTAATTAAAAAAAATATCAGCAAGGTCTTGTTCATCATAACTGTTAATTACATCTGCTGCTGAAACTTCTTTTGTTTTATCCATTCGTAAATCCAAAGGCGCTTCGGTACGAAAAGTAAATCCGGATTCAGGATTATCAAGTTGAAATGATGAAACACCAAGATCAGCAAGCACACCATCGAAATATTTTAATGATTCTATTTTTGCAATCACATCAATAAATGAATAATTATAATTATAAATACTAACTCTATCTTCTTTTAAAAATTTTTTCTGTGAATATTCAAACGCATCTGTATCAACATCGGCTGCTACAATTCTCCCAGTATTAGTCAGCCGTTTGAGCATTTCAGTTGTGTGTCCTCCAAAACCAAGTGTTGCATCAAAGTAAACACCTGATTGATCAGTTATTAAAAGATCCAGACTTTCATTAAGCATCACAGGAATATGATGCTCAATCATTTGCTTGCCATAACTTTAGCAGCAATCTGTTCATAAGTTTGCGGCGATTGACTCAGATAATCATCATAAACTTTTGGATTCCAAACTTCAATTTTTTTCAAGGCACCTAGAATCAAAACTTCTTTCTCAATTGCTGCATAACTAATAAGCGCGGGTGGAATCATTATTCTCGATTGAACATCCATTACATCTTCTGAAGCGAACTGAACGAACATTCTGATAAATCTCGCATCATCTGGCTGAAATGAATTAAGATTTAGCAGCGCCTGTTCTATTTTTACCCATTCGTCCAAAGGATACAAATCGATACAATTAGACAGACCTCTGGTCATCACAAATGTTTCATTTGCTTCCACAGATATGTGTTTTCTAAGTTTAGCAGGAATTGCTATCCTGCCCTTAGAGTCCATTGAATATGTAAATTGACCTCTAAACATTTCCTTTTTAATTAATCTTCCACATTTTTCCCCACTACACCCCAAAATAATGGAAAATTTTACCGAAAGTCAAGAAAAAGATTAAAAATATTTCTCACGTTAGAATAATCTTTTAATAGAACTTAAAATTGAAGCAAAATTTTGTAACTGGATTGAACAGCAGGTAAATTTAAAAATATGAACAGTTGAAATATTATGTTATAAAATGTATTTAGTATTAGCTCAATTATTGATTTAATAATAAAGAAAAATATTTTGTTATTACTAATCCAAAATTCTTCTGAGTTTGATGATTATATAAAATCATTCCCGAGTTCTTACAATCCGGTTTTTATATCTATACTTATTTTTATTCTTATTCTCGCCCTCATTTATATTTCTTATAAGAACATATATATCCCAATGATAAAAAAGCATAAAAAGGATAAAAAGCAATTTGAGATAACAACTGAAAAAATTCTTTCTATGTTTTCAGAACTTGATCCAAATCCGATTATCAGGATTGCTCAGGATGGTTTGATTATTAATCTGAATGAATCTGCTAAAAACAGATTTAACTATCTTAGGATAAACGAGAGCTATATTAGTTCAATTATTTCCGGAATTGATCTGCAGATAGCAGATATTATAAATAATGATAAATCCTTTATTCTTCCTATGGAAATAAACGACAGATATTATGCTGTTAATTTTCACGGAATATCTTTTCTTGGAATGGCACAACTTTATTTTTGGGATACAACTGAGCAGAAGGAATATGACCGGCAAATGACTAACTACCAGAATCTTTTGAGAAACTCTTCTGCACATTTACAAAAAGTTATCGAAGAAGAAAGAAACCGGCTTTCAAGAATTTTACACGATTCAATAGCTCAGAATTTATTACTGATAAAACTTAATGTTAACAACTATAAAAAATTCCTTAATTCCGGGTTAGTTGAAGAAGAATATTACAGAACAATTAATATTCTTGATTCTACATTAAAGGATGTAAGAGAACTTGCTCATAATTTAAAACCTTTGAATATTGAAGAACTCGGTTTGGAAACTGTTGTAAGATCAATGTGTAATAATGTTGCACGAGAAGGAAAATACAAGTATCAACTGCAATTTCCCGAACAGCCATTACATTTGCCTAAAGATATCGAGATTTGTGTTTTCAGAGTTATTCAGGAATCACTAAATAATATGATAAGACATGCGAAAGCCACATCATTTACGATTAATTTATTTTTTGAAGAGACTGCACTTGTCTTGTTTATTTCTGATGATGGAATAGGATTTAAACCAAAAAAACTGCTGAATGAAAAATATATTTCCGATGGTCTTGGAATGATGAATATGCAGGAAAGTGTAGAAAAACTTAAAGGCAGTTTTCAAGTTGATTCTTCTAATAACAGCGGAACAATAATTATAGCAGCATTTCCAATTGAGGTATTGACAGCAAATGAGAACTGAAACTATTAAATTATTAGTAGCAGATGATCATACCCTTTTCAGACAGGGTATAATTAAGCTTTTGGAAGAACATAAAGAATATGAAGTTATTGCTGAAGCTGAAAACGGAAAAGACCTAATGGAAAAATATTTTAAATATTGCCCTGATATTATACTTACTGATATTGCTATGCCTGAGCTTACCGGGATACAGGCTGTGGATGAGATTCTTAAACGGGATAGAAATGCCAAAGCATTGTTTCTTTCTATGTATGATACTGAAGAATATGTTTACCATGTACTTAAATCAGGCGGAATGGGTTTAGTTAATAAAAACATATTGGATGAGGAGTTAGTGTATGCAATATCAAAAGTAAGGAATGGTGAAAAATATTTTGGTAAAAACTGGAACGATGCTTCCCTCAGTTTGTTATTTCAGAATTTTGAGAAAAAATTTAATGAAAAGGCAAAACATTTAATTGATCTGAACTTTAGAGAAGAACAAATACTTCAAATGATAATCGAGGGAAATACAAGTAAAGAAATGGCGGACAAAATGTTGTTAAGTAAAAAGACGATTGATTATTATCGATCTAATTTATTAAGAAAATTTGATATCAAAACTCAAATAGAACTTATAAAATATGGTATATTGTATTTTTCAAAAAGAAATAGTGAAAAAACAATATGATACAGTTAGGATCTTTTGTAATTAAGCTAAACGTGTTAAGAAAATTATTGCTGAATATTATTAGTAATTTCAAGATAACTTATGCAAGGTGATACAATGAATAAAAATTATTATTTAATCACTCTTGCTTCTCTGATGCTTTTATTTTTCAGTTGTACTCCAGGATCAAAAATAGGAAAATTTTATACGACTGATGAAGCAAATGAACTCTTTGGAAGTGTAATCTATTCAGTTGAAATGAATTCGAATCATCTTGCTAATTTGTTGGACAAAACTAGTACTACAATTATGTTCGGAATAATAAATCAACAACTTATTATTCTTGACAATAATCGTAACCTGATATTTCCAGAAAAAGCAGATTATAATGATACTGATGTATTTACTGTTTACGGTACAGAGAAGGTAAGAGAACTATTAGCAGACAGCAAATTGAATAAACAAATCACTGATGAATCTGAATCAGTTAATATAGAACAACGCAAAGAAGTATTATCATTATCAACAGAAAATAAAACCCTTGAAACTGGGAATAAGTGTCCACCTAATTGTCCAGATTAAAACATGAAATTAGCTTTAGTAATTTTATATGTCTCTATGGTTGTCTGGATACTACCAATATTCAGACAATATAAAACTAATCTTTTTTATTTTTTTCTTTTTCTTGGTATATGCGACCCACTTACATCTCTGGCTATTACAATACTGCCTATTGAGAATGAGTTGATAGCAGTTATATTTGCACCAATCTTATTTTATACAATAAACATAGACCGCACAAAACCATTCAGGATTAGTAAAACAGAGATCTTTATCTTTATTCTTGCATATTCCTTGATTTATTTTATCAGCAACTTAAATATTATTCTCCTCATCATTCATATCTTAATAGCACTCAGAGCAATATATAGAATTATTATAGACCTTCACTATAATCAAAAAATTAATATTGTTCGATTTGTACTCGCATTTTATATGATTACATCTGTCGCAAGTCTATTGATATATTTAAATGGCGATTATCAGGCATTAGTATTGTTTTATACCAATCTGGCATTTCAGTTATTGTTGGCTGTTTTCTTTTCATTGTTCAGTGAGAATAATCCAAAAATGAATTATAAAGTTGTTCAATCAACCTAAAATTTATTCAGGATTTTTTTTGGATTTTTAGTTTCAAATACTCTACGAAAATCAAATTCGTAAAATTATCACCAATTTTCGGGAACAAAACTGCCCGAAATCGCACTTTTCACTATAAAATCATTAGTACATGTACTAATGCTTTTCTCTTGACATCCTTTTAGAATTACACAGGTTCTTTAATAATTTTTTTAATCCGTTACAACAGATGTGATTATTGATAAATAAAAGTTGATACAATCACTTCTGAATAAACAAATAAATTTGACTACTTAACGTAGTCTGAAAAAACTGAATAATAATTCATTAATACAAGAGTGGAGTTAAAATGTTTAAAGTCGATTACAACTTACAAGCTGGATTTAAGATGTCTAAATGGGCAGATTTCCTTATCTCTGCAATCAGGTACGAAAACGAAGTGCTGAAAAATTCTATCGCTTACTTAAAAGTACATCATGATCAGGGAGCAGAAATTGGTGCCGGTTATACATGGACGAAAGAAGAAGTAATCAATGCAATGTATGATGGAAAAACTTTTTACACTATTATTAAAGAAAAAACAGGAGAGTGGAAGAAAGGTTCAATTGTTGCTTTGATAACCAAAAATGGAAAATCAATTATTACTGATTCTAACTCAACTGATCTTGACTATTTCACTAATTTGCAGGAATTATAAACTCCCACACCCTACTGGTGGAAGGGTTTGGTTTGATAATCACTCTGTACTGATATCCGGTAATTTTAAATTACCGGAAAATATTCAGATGTAAATATAAGATTACTTATAATACATCTATCCGGTTTGTTTGGAGGCTAACAAACCGGAAAATTTTAAAAACAATACGGTTGTATAAATTTTTTATGCAACCGGAAACTATTTTATAAATATTAAACCTAATTAAGAGACGCTATGAATATAAAAAAGAAATGCCGTTACTTATGCTCAGCTTCATTAATCATATTTATGTTTGGTTTAATTAGAGGTATTGGTGGTTTGATTGCTATGATAAACAGCTCTGAAATTCTGATTGATATTAATTATAGCTTTATAATCCTGATTCTGCTAATTATAACTTGTATTGCCTTAAGTGCTGCTTCTGTTATTGTGGCTATTGCGTTATTCGAACAGGACAGAAACTATATTTTTTATGGAGTGCTGCTTTTATTGACCTATATTATTTATTCTTTAATACAAGATTATTTTATTCTTAATAAGTTTATAAGCAATAGCAGTGTAATAAACTTAGTTGCTGCCGGAATTGCAATTTCGCTGTTGTTGATTGGAAAAAAGCATCTTAACAAACCCTAACCTAAACATTCATTAGTTAATTGAATTTAACTTTTGGATAAATTAAGTTACAAGGGTAACATTCAAGATGCTTAACAAAATGCCTGATAAATCTTTTAGATTATACTTTCCGATAATAATATTATTCAGCTGCTTAACATTACAAAGCTGTTACACACAGATTTCTCTGCAAAAACATTCCATTCAAAGTGCAATTGCTGATAAAGACAGAATAGTAAATTTTAATTATGCTGTAGTTGATACGTTTGATAATGATTGGCTGCCTGATGAAGGTGATTATTACCTGTTCAGATTTGATTTGAAGAACATTAACGAAGATAAAATTGATCGTTTTCTTAATATGCTATATGCTAAAGGATATAATATTACCGGAGCGTGGTACAGACCTTCAATAACAGATTGCGGAGAATCGCAGTCTGTTTCCCATCCATTCAGAAAAACATTAGCCCCTGTTTTTGTTTTACTCTTATCTGATTTTGATGATTCAATTATTCAATATAATTTTTATGCAGTAATGAATAAACCATATATCCCCTGCCCTTTCGGTGTATGGGAGTTTTATATATCTCAATGATGATCTTTTATAACATACACTGTTAAATTAATTAAGCCAGAGTATTTATTAATTATTTTGTATCAGTCTTTTATAAATTACATAATGCCCGCCGTAAGGAATTGGTTTGGTAAACTCTCCCTCTTTCAGAGCTGCTATCTGAATTTTTATTTCATTGTTAAAATAATTTATATTAACTCTTCCAAGCATCCCATTTCTTTCTTTTGATTTACTGCAAGAACAGTGAATACAAAGCTGTATGAAATCAGCACCTGCAAGTAATGCTTTATAAACAGAATCTGCTTTATTGTAATTCTGAACTTCAATTTCGGCAAGTGAATAGAATTGAGGTTTTTCAACAACCATCCTGACCTTTCTTTTAATTGTAAGTTCAACAGGGCGTCCTTCGTAAATTGCCGGAGTGTATTTCCAGTTTAATAATGAAAGACGGGCAAGCGAATCCCATACAGCATCACCGCTGGTAGTAAGTATTTTAGCATTTACCACATCTCCTAGACTGTTTAACCGCATCTCGCAAGTGAATTCATAACTGTCAATAAAATTTAATAGTTGAAGTGGATGCAATTCTGACTGCTTAATAAGTGATGGAGGAATGAAGTTTGATTCTTCGGGTTGAAAAACTTTACAGCCCGAGATGAACAAAAAAAGATAAATGAAAATTATCCTTTTCATTTTGCACCTCTATAAGCTTAGTGGTTTTTCTAATATTTCTTTAGCGGAAAACAAATAGTTTTAACAAACCATTTATCTTACTAAACTCAATTAGCAATTAATATCTGACAATGTCAATAGCGTCTTAGCATCTGAGGAAAATAATAACCTGATAAAAGATTTGAAATGGAAGTAAGTATTAGTTTCAAAGTCTAGGTGAAAAAGAGCCAACTGCCGGATTCGAACCGGCGACCTAATCATTACGAATGATTCGCTCTACCAGCTGAGCTAAGTTGGCTTATATTTTTACTACAAAGAACAAGGCGAAGATAAACTCTTCGCCGGCAAATCAATCGTAAAGGATTATCTTACTCTCTTTTTATGTCTGTTCTTTCTTAGTCTTTTTTTTCTTTTGTGCGTTGACATTTTATGGCGTTTTCTTTTTTTACCACAAGGCATATTACTTTTCTCCTTTTAAGATATTTATCAATGATTTTTCAATAACTGTTCTGCTTTTTGTCCGATCTCATTTGTTGTATTAAGATCGTAAGCTTTTTGCAACCACTCTTTTGATTTTGAAAGATTACCGGCAGATAAATTTACAACTCCTAAATTTAAGTGTGCTATCTGATGTTTAGGTTCATATTTTAATGCCGTCTCCATTTCCTTAATGGCATTCGGATAATCTCTTAGGTTAAAATAACAAACTCCCATATCTACTCTCGCATCCGCATCAGCAGGATTTTTTTCGAGATATGTTTTGTAATTCTGTATTGCAGCTTCAAACAAACCTGAATCATTCTTTAAGTGTGCTAGTTCAAGAAGACTCTGATAATCATTCGGGTTTTGTTTTACTTTTTCTTCAAGTTCAGTTATCACCTGTAAGCTATTAAGATTTACACCAGAATTAGTTGCTGATTGCTGTTCATTCTGATTAACTGAACTTACAACTCCACCTGAAGAATCCAGCATTCCTGATGATAACAATATTAAAGCAATTACAGCAACACCGCCGATCAAAATTCCATATACAATTTTTGGATTTAATGTCTTTCCATTGACAGCAGAAATATTTTGATTGCTATCAGCTCCTGATTTAGAACTTTTGCTTACATTTATTTTAGCGCCGCATTCCGGACAAAATTTATGATGTGCTTCTAATTTGCTTCCACACTGATTACAAAACTTAGCCATTAAACTCAACCTTATAATTTATCGGCAAGACCGTTTTTAACAATTTCTTTAAATTCTTTAGAAAACTTAAAAGTAGGGACAAAATGTTCATCAACAAAAACCTTATCACCGGTTTTTGGATTTCTGGCAGTCCGGGCATTTTTCTTTTTGACTTTATAACTTCCAAAGCCGCGAATCTCAATTCCTTTCCCTTCTCTCAATGCCTCAATCACAGTAGTAAAGAATCCTTCTATAATAGCTTCTGTTTCAAGCTTCGTCAGTCCTGTGCCTGCTGCTACTCTATCTACAATATCAGCTTTTGTCATTTCAAACCTATTTTTAATAGTAATTTTTTGGAGGCAAAAAATATTAAAGATTTAAGCTAAATCCAACTTAAATGCTTATTTTATAATATATTAGAAAGTGCATCGTTTCTGAATGTATCAGGGGTTTTCTCTCACATTGAAAAGTAAATTTGATTAAGATCTTTGTTATTTTAATGAAAACGAAATAAAAGATTGCTATTTATGGCAAGATGATTGTAGGTATTGATGACGGATAGGAAATAAAAATGCAATTAATTGATATCATTCAACTTATATTTCTTGGGTTTACAGTTATAAGTCTGGCTATTCTTATAACTACATATTTCACTTACAGAAGACGAAAGCAATTAATTCACTCAAAAAAGTTTGAATCTTCTGAAAAGGTTAGCAAACAGATTACTAATGCTGATCAGGTTTCTGTTTTAAACAATAAGCCAATTGAAATAGATAACAGTTTAAGTTCAGATAAATCGCCGGAACGGAAATCTATTGCTGCCGAAAAGAAAAAAAGTAAGTTTGAAGTTTTTAAACCAGCAGGTAATAATAGTCCAGACAATCAGCCCAAAACTTATTACACAAAAAACCCTCCCAAAACAAAGTAACAACAACCTGTAAAAACAGAATCCTTCGGTTAAGCAAATCACAGTTCTGATTTCAAACCCCGCTCAAAGAATTATTCTTTAGTATATTTGAGCAGAAAATAAAAATTATCAAAAGGAATAATCATGGAAGCAACATTTAAAATAGATGGAATGAGCTGCAATCATTGTGTAATGGCGGTAAAGAAAGAAATACAAAAGCTCGATGTTGAAAGTCTGGATGTAAAAATCGGTGAGGCAAGTGTTAAATTTGATGAAAAGAAAGTCAGTGAATCTCAAATAAAAGAAGCAATAACTGAAGCTGGTTATACAGTAATTCAATAAATAATAATGATTGAAACAAAAAAAATATCCCTTCCGGTTGAAGGGATGACCTGTGCAAGCTGTGTAGCCCGTGTTGAAAAAACAGTATCAAAGGTCGAAGGAATAAAAAATGTCAGTGTCAATCTGGCAACAGAAAAAGTTTCATTCGATTATGATCCTGAATTGGTTGATCTGAAAGATGTAGCTGCCCGAATTGAAGATGCCGGCTACAAGCTTGATATCACTGAGACTACAAATGAAGAGATTTCAGAAACTGAATTAAAAACATCAAATTCTGATTATCAACAGGAGTTAAAAAAAGATCTTATCTTTTCAATTATTATGACAATACCCATTGCAATAATTAATATGGGTATAATGTGGGAAGATTTTTTTCTTAACAATCATTTAAATGCAGAACAGATAAACAAAATTCTTCTCATTCTTACTACTCCTGTTATATTTATTTCCGGCAGAAGATTTTTTTCAATATTCTTAAAAAATCTTAAACACTTTACAGCCGATATGAACTCTCTGGTAGCTGTTGGAACCGGTTCTGCTTATACATATAGTCTGCTGGTTACACTATTCCCTGAAATGTTTCCACATCATCAGAACATCAGCCACGTTTATTTTGATACAACTGCAGTGATAATTACTTTAATATTATTGGGCAGATGGCTCGAAGCAAAAGCTAAATCGAAAACAGGTACCGCAATAAAAAAACTGTTTGAGTTACAGCCGAAAACTGCACTGGTAAAAGAAAATAATCTCGAAATAGAAAAATCTTTAAGCGATATAAAAATTGGTGATATTATTATTATTAAACCTGGGGCAAAAATACCGGCAGATGGTTTAATTATTTCAGGCTCATCAGCAATTGATGAATCAATGATAACAGGTGAAAGTGTACCGGTTGAAAAGATAATCGGTTCAAAAGTAATCGGCGGTACAATAAACACAAACGGATACTTTGAATTTGAAATCACAGACATCGGAAAGAACTCTGTGCTCGGGCATATTATTAAACTTGTTGAAGACGCTCAGGGTTCTAAAGCACCAATACAAAACATTGCTGATAAAGTTGCATCAATCTTTGTTCCCTCAGTTATACTGATTGCAGTTTTAACTTTTATTTACTGGTTGGTTTTTAATCAGTCAGATTTAAGCGTTGCTCTAATAAATTTTGTTGCTGTTCTGATTATTGCCTGTCCTTGTGCGCTTGGTTTAGCAACCCCAACTGCTTTGATAGTAGCAATGGGAAAGGCTGCACAAAATGGAATATTGTTCAAAGATGGTGTGAGTCTTGAAGAACTGCACAGAGCAGATACAATTGTTTTTGATAAAACAGGTACTTTAACCGAAGGAAAGCTTTCGATAAAAAATATTTTCTTTGATGGCATTTCTGAAAAGGAATTTCTATCAGTTTTGGCTTCACTTGAAAAAAGATCTGATCATCCGCTTGCAAAAGCGGTTATTGATTATGCTGCTGATAAGAATGTTACTTATTATGAAACAGAAGAGTTTGAAAACAGATCAGGTAAGGGATTAATTGCTAAAATTAACGATAAGCTTGTTCTCGCTGGTAATGCTCAACTGATGCAGGAAAATAAAATTTCATTTGAACGGTTCTCTAAAGAATTATCAAATGAAAGTATTAAGAATACATCTATAATTTTTTTAGCAATTGAAAAAGACTTAAAGGGATTCGTAACTGTTGTTGATTCAATTAAACCAACTTCAAAAGAAGTAATAGATGGTTTGAAAAAGATTAATGTAACTCCTGTTCTTTCTTCAGGCGATAATGAAAGCACAACAAAAAAGATTGCCGGGCTGGCCGGAATTGAAAAATACTTTGCTGAGGTTACACCTCATAACAAATTATTAAAGATTAAAGAACTGCAGTCTGAGAATAAAAAAGTAGTGATGGTTGGTGATGGTATAAATGATGCTCCAGCATTGGCACAGAGTGATATAGGAATTGCAATCGGTACAGGGACTGATGTTGCAATTGAAAGTGCCGGTGTTGTGTTGTTAAGCGGTGATCTTAAAGGTGTTTTAAAAGCAATAAAACTTTCAAACAAAACAATCAGCGTTATAAAACAAAATCTATTCTGGGCATTTATTTATAATGTTATCGGAATTCCACTCGCTGCTTTAGGAATGCTTAATCCTATGTTTGCTGCATTGGCAATGTCACTCAGCTCAGTTTCCGTAATAAGTAACTCTCTCAGACTTAAGAGCAGTAAACTTTAATAGCAGAAGATTCACTTTAAAAACATTAACAAAATTTCTCTGCCGGGATTTGAATAATTAAATTCTCGGCAGTCTTTCCAAAAATGAGCTGTTGCTTAATACTGCAAATGTTTCAGTCTTTCTTAATTCATTTAAATTAAAGCAATTCATATAACTCATAGAGCTTTTTAGTCCGTCAGAAATTCCATCAATTACATTTTTAACAGCACCTTTGTATGCAACCATTGTTTCTTCACCTTCAATAAACTCATTTCTCATTTTTACACCAAAGGAGGCAGAGCCGCGGTATTTTTTCCAGAGCTGTCCATTATATTTAATTACTTCACCGGGAGTTTCTCTTGTTCCGGAAAGCATTCTGCCAAGCATAACTACATCAGCACCGAGTGCAATTGCTTTAGCAACATCACCGGGACTTTTTACACCGCCATCTGCAATGATTTTAATTTTCAAGTTTTTCTGAGCTCTTGAGAAACAAATATCCAAAAGTGATGAAACCTGACCAATGCCAATACCTGTTTGAATTGAAGTTGTGCAGACACTTCCACTTCCTATACCAACTCTAACAGCATCAGCACCTGCGTTTTCTAATTGATGTAAACTATCACCGTGAGCTATATTTCCTACAATAACCTTTACATCAAATTTCTTTTTTATCAATTCAGTTTTCTTCAGCACCTCTTTATTATTAGCGTTTGCAGTATCAATACAAATTATATATTTCTTTCCGGCTATCTTTTCTATTGTCTTTAAGTCAGTATTAAGTGCAATTGAAACAGCTTTTATACCTTTTCCATTCCTTGCGTTCAATACAGCATCCAAAGAAGAATCAAATCTGTTTATGATGCCAAGACTTCCAAGCTTTGACAGCTCTTTAGCCATTTCAATTCCTGTTACTGAATCCATAGGACTGGAAATTACCGGTACAGTAAGTTTGAGTCCTAAGAAATTACAATTAGTTGAAGCTTCTGTTCTGGATTTTATTCTTGAAACCTGTGTAGGTATAAGGCTTATATCATCATAAGTAAGCGATTGGTTATATGAGTTTAGTTCGGTTTTTGTATAGACTTTCATTGCTTTCTCAAATTAGATTAAATTAATTTTTCAATTTCGTCAATTATCTGGCTCATTTTCTTTGTAACAGCTAAAATAGGCTCAGGTGAATTCATATCAACACCGGCATTTTTTAATATGTTAATAGGATAATCTGAACTGCCTGCTTTCAGAAAATCCATATATTTTTTAACTGCCGGTTCACCTTCTAATTTTACTTTTGCGGCTAATGCTTCAGAAGCCGCAAATCCGGTTGCATACTGATATACATAAAAATTATAATAAAAATGGGGTACTCTTGCCCAGGTATAAGATTCCTCTTCATCAACAACCATTTTATCGCCCCAGTATTTCTGATAAATATCTTTGTAAAGTTTACAAAGTTTATCCGGTGTCAGCACATCTCCATTTTCCACTTTGGAATGAGTCAGCATTTCAAACTCTGCAAACATAACTTGCCTGTAAACAGTTGTTGTAATGTTATTAAGATATTTTTCAAGTAAGAATAATTTCTCATCTGTTGTTTCAGAAATCTTAATAAGATGATCAAGCAAAAGATTTTCATTAAATGTAGATGCAACCTCTGCAAGAAAAATAGAATAGTTTGCATAAGTGTATGGTTGAGTTAAACCTGTATAGTATGAGTGCATATTGTGCCCCATCTCGTGAGCAAGAGTAAACACATCATTTAACAGGTCAGTCCAGTTTAAAAGTACATAAGGATGAACACCAAAAGTAGTGCCTGATGAATATGCTCCGCTTCTTTTTGCTTTGGTTTCATAAACATCAATCCAGCGGTTATTAAACGCTTTGTTCAAAGATCCTAAATACTCATTTCCCATTATCTTTAAAGAATCCAGTACAAGTTTAACCGCTTCTTCGTAAGGATATTTCTTTTCCAACTTAGGATCAAAAACAGTTACATAAACATCATAAGGATGAAGCTCATCTATCTTTAACAATTTTTTCTTAAGTGAAGCCCAGCGATACATAGGTTCCATATTATCACTTAAAGATTTTATCAGATTATCATAAACTGATAAAGGAATATTGTTTTTAAATAATGCAGCCTCTCTTGCTGATTTGTATTTTCTTGTTCTTGCATAAAAAATATTAGTTTTAATATTTCCGTTGAATAAGGAGCTTAAAGAATTTGCATTTTTACGGTAAACAGACAAATATGCTTTAAATGCATTTTCACGATAAGTTCTGTCTTTAGAATACAAAGCAGCATAATAGCGGGAATGGGAAATCTCAACAGAATTTCCGTCTTCATCAATTACATTCGGAAATTCCAAATCGGCATTTGTAAATAATGAATAAGTATTATACGGTATCTGTGTAATTTCATCAGCCATGGCAAGAAGTTCTTCCTGCTCTTTATCTAAGGTATGTTTTCTGAATCTCAACAAATCATCAAACGAATGTTTATAAATCCTCAGCTCAGCAACATTATTTAACATCTCAGTAATTCTATTTTCATCAATCTTTAATATTTCCGGCTTTATAAATGAACTTGCAGTAAGCACCTGCGCATAAAGACTTTTGAATCTTCCATCCATTCCCTGATATTTTGTATCGCGCATATCACTGTCTTTTGAGAGCATTGAGTACAGAGACATACGTTCCAGTTTAATACCAACCTCTTCATCAAATTTTAAACAAGCTAAAAGGTCAGATGAATTTTCAAGACGTCCTTCAAAAGTTTTATACTTTACAAGATTATCCTTAACCCATTTAAACTCATTTTCCCATTGATTGTCATCAGGATAAATGTCTGTAAGGTTCCACTTAAATTTTTCATTGATTTGATCCCGGGATGGAATTTCAATGGTTAAATTTTCCGTATTAAAAAATTTATTAATTGTTTGGTTTTTCATAAACACCCCTACACGGAATAAAATATTTTTAATTATTATACATACATATTATTGTATCATCTGATTAAAGCCATTTTTCTGGAATTAACCTGACCAGATATTTTTAATTCATAAAAATATATTCCTGATGCTAAATTATTTGCGGCATTAAACACAACCTCGTGTATGCCTGCGGGTTTTATTTCATTTACTAATATTTTGACTTCACTGCCAAGAATATCGAATATTTTTAATGAAACAAATTCAGAATTCATCAAAGAATATTTAATTATAGTTGAGGGATTAAATGGATTAGGATAGTTCTGATATAACTCAAACTTCAATGGTTGATTATAATTATCATCAACATCAGTTATCTGATCTTTTATATTGGTCTCCAACCCTGATATTGTAAAAACAGGTCCATTAATCAGCGACAAATTTATATGAGTTGCCGGGATATAGCTTCTTACTTTCCAGTTTGAAGGCGCAAGCCAGATTGTTTCTTCCACTCCAAATAATTTAACTATAATCGGAATAAGCTGTGTGTAACTTAATCGCCTTTCGAGTAAAAACTTTTTACAAGTAAAACTTCCTATTTCAGTGTTTATTGTTTCATCACTTAATCGTTTACCAATTAATTGAAACCTGACCGGAAAATTAATTGAATTAATTGCTATGATTGTATCTTTACTGAAGATAGTATATTCTTGATTTACCGGGTTTGCAAATCTATAATAAGAATACCAGCCTTCTAAGGAGTTAAAGAAACTGAAGAAGTTAACTCCTAATGTTGAATCCAGATTACCAATCAGTCCCGATAATAAATTTGGATCAAAATATTCATATCCATTTGAACCGCTAAAACTGAAAAAAAGTGAATCAATAAAAGGCTGATAATTTATAGTATTCAATGCCCCCGTTTTAGTAAGCAATATTTTAGCATCTCTTCCATTAAAAGTTGTCTCTACAAAAAAAGAATCTATGCCATAAAATGTTAGGGAGTCAACCCGGTTGTTTAAGGAATCAAGCGGTGTTAATTCATAATTCCATTTGTAACCTGTTTGCATTGGGAAATAATCAGAGGCTGTCTGTCCAAAGGTAAATTCCGGACTAATAACAAGAAATATGATGTAAATTATTTTTTTCATAATTAAGATTCTGCTTAAAGCAGTGGCAAATATAAATAAAGTAACTTCCTTTTGCATAAATATATTCTTAAAAAATAAAAATCGTTTACAGCCTGACTGTATTCAGAATTATAATTAAAGAATAACTTTTCGGAGGTTATTAAAGATCATCATTAAAATATGAAAGTGAAAATTTCAATCTGCCAGAAAAATTTTTAAACTTCAGTTCAACCTTACCCGGAATACCATTAGTCATTTTCCTAAATTCATTTTTCACTTCAGATTCAGCTGAAAAATTGTACAATGTAATGCCATATTTATCTCTGATTGTAAATAATATTGATCCGCCATCAAAATCAGTAATAGTAAGCAGGGTTTTTGTTGTATTAAGATTAAAGTTTGTTATTGCAGAAATATCGGTTGTTAAATTTTCTGCAAAGATTATTAAGCTATAATAGTTTGTTTTATTATCCTGAATTGGATCATTTACGTTGCCGGCATCATTTCCCGGCATTAAAATTTCTTCACGGCAATAAGTGAAAAGAATTAGAGATAAGATCTGAAACAGTAGTATTAGTAATCTATACATTTACAACTTTCAGAATTAATAAATCTTGTTTTGAACTTAAACTATTTTATTAAAATCAGAATTGCAACATAATTTATAATACTTATTAAAATCTTAACTCATAATCCAGAACTGCTCAGGCTGCTTTTAATCTTTTATACTCATCTTAAATTATAAAAACTAATCAACCGATATTCAGCTTAAGAAAATGAATGCTTTTGATCTTTCTATATAAATAACAACATATTTATATTTGTTATTACAAGCTACAATTAAATTATGAATCCAAAATACGAAGCAGTTATCGGATTAGAAGTTCACGCACAGCTTTTAACGGATACAAAAATATTTTGCGGCTGTTCCACAAAATTTGGGAATGAGCCGAATAGTAATACATGTCCGGTTTGTCTTGGACATCCCGGTGTATTGCCTGTGCTGAATAAAAAAGCAATTGAGTTTACTGTTTTGATGGGGCTTGCAACAAACTGTACAATAAACAAGCATTCAATTTTTGCACGTAAAAATTATTTTTATCCCGATCTTCCAAAAGGATATCAAATCTCACAATATGAAGAACCTATCTGTGAAAATGGATTTGTTGAAGTTCATCCAAAAGATTCTGTGCCCGGAAAAATCGGAATCACCCGAATCCATATTGAAGAAGATGCTGGAAAATCAATTCACGATCAAAGCTCTTCAACATTAATAGATGCAAACAGATGCGGGGTCCCGTTGATTGAAATTGTAAGTGAACCGGATATCAGAACTTCTGAAGAAGCTTATTTATATCTGACAAAGATCAAACAATTAGTACAGTATCTTGGTATTTGTGATGGAAATATGGAGGAAGGTTCGCTTAGATGTGATGCAAATATCTCTGTTCGATTAAAAGGTAATAATCAATTCGGTGTTAAAACAGAAATTAAGAACATGAATTCATTTAGAAATGTTGAGCGGGCTATTGAATACGAAGTAAACCGGCAGATTGAATTGATTGAAGATGGTGAAAAAATAATCCAGCAGACTTTGCTTTGGGATGCAGATGCAAATGAAGCCTATCCAATGAGAAGCAAAGAAGAAGCACACGACTACAGATATTTTCCTGATCCGGATTTATTACCTGTTGAAATAGATAATCACTGGTTAAAAGAATTAAAATCATCTCTGATTGAATTACCAGATGAAAAGCTTAACAGATTTATTAATAATTACAAGTTACCATTATATGATTCAGAGATAATTACAAACAACAGAGAACTGGCAGATTATTATGAAAAGATAACCGCAGTAACCGATGAATACAAACTTGCAAGCAACTGGCTAATTGGTGATATTCTTTCGGTATTAAATGATAAAAAACTGAGCATTAATGAGTTTATAATTTCACCGGATAATTTAGGAAAATTGATTAATCTTATAAAAGAAGGAACCATAAGCAGTAAGATAGCTAAAGAAGTTTTTGCTGAAATGCTGAATAATAATTCTGATCCTGAAACTATTGTTAAAGAGAAAAATCTTGTTCAAATTTCTAATCCGGAGGAATTATCAGAAATCATAAAACAGATTACAGCTAAATATCCTGAACAGGTATCTGATTATAAATCAGGTAAGGAAAAAGTATTCGGATTTTTTATTGGTCAGATTATGAAAGAAACAAAAGGTAAAGCCAATCCAAAACTTGTTAATGATCTGTTGAAACAAATATTATCCAATTAAAATTGTATTTTTGCATCCAATATTATGTGTAATTTTTAAGGTAACGTATTTAATTTACTTTTGAATAATCTTTTTAGGAGAATAAATTGTCCTTTTTGGAAAAATTAAAAAAACTGTTCAGAAAAAAAGAAAGACCAAAACCAACTACGCTTTTAGGTAAGATAGCAGAGTTTTTCCGTCAACTGGCTTTTGCAGGAATTGCAGCACTTTTTATTATAACATTTATAATTCAAAACACCAGAATCCCAACGGGTTCAATGGAAAACACAATACTTGTAGGCGATTTTGTTCTTGTTAATAAATTTATTTATGGTTCAAGTTCGCCGCAATATATCTGGTTTACTGAAATCAAACTGCCTTATTTTACATTACCAGCTCTTAGAGAACCACAACAAAAAGATATTGTTGTCTTTGAATATCCTGGTGACAGGGATCAGCTTGAACCGACTCAGAAAAATGTTAACTACGTAAAAAGATGTATCGGAACACCCGGTGATACTGTTGAAATAAAAGATAAAGTTGTTTATGTAAATGGTAAAGAATTCTGGAGACCCACTTATATTAAGTATTATCGAGGGCAATACGGCAGTTTTCTTAAACCGATTCCAAAAGGTTATGCTGAACCCAGAATCTTTCCTAAAGGAATGCCTTGGAATGAAGATAATTATGGTCCGCTTGTGGTTCCAAAAAAAGGAATGACAATACCATTAAATATCTATAATGTTGAACAATGGAGAACAACAATAGACAGAGAATATGGAAAAAGAGTGGTCGAGATTAAAGGTAATACTGTTGTTATCAATGACATTCCGGTTTCTTCTTATACATTTAAAAAAGATTATTACTTTATGATGGGCGATAACAGAGACGATAGTTTGGATAGCAGATTCTGGGGCTTTGTTCCACGCAATGCTGTGGTGGGCGAAGCTTTTATTACTCTTTTTTCTTGGGACAGGGATATTCCGTTTTCACAACCGATAAAACTGATCGGTTCGATAAGACCTGACAGAATATTAAAACTGCTTCACTAAGAACAGAAAGAATTTAAAAATAAAATCCTGCTTCTTTTTTAAGGGCAGGATTTTTTTTGCTGTTAAAAAAAAGCGATCCGAAGATCGCTTTAACAATCAAAACTCTTTATCATATCATCTCATCAAAATCATTTTTCTTGTCTCTTTATAACCGCCCGCATTGAGGGTATACAAATAAACACCGCTTGGCAGATTGCTTGCATCAAAATTTATTTCGTAATGTCCTTTTTCCATTTGATTATTAACTAAGGTTGAAATTTCTTTTCCAATAATATCATAAACCTTTAACGTAGTGTATTCATTTGAAGCAAGGGTAAATTTTATTTTAGTAACCGGATTAAACGGATTTGGATAATTCTGCTCAAGCGAAAATGTTTGCGGCTGCATTTCATCTTCTATCCCAACAACAACAGAGTTGATAGTTTTTAAAATCCAATTATTAGGATCAACTGTTATTGATATTGGTTCGTTAGCAACTGTTAAATTAAAATTTTGTACTTGTGCATTATTAAAAACTGTAATAATCGTATCTCCAGTACTTGAATTTACTTTAATTTGTATTGGCATCGTAAAAAACGATGGATTAGAATTTGAACTTTGAGTAATCTTTAATGCAAGATCATATAAATTACCGCCAAGACTGTTTTTGCTCCAGACAACCGAATATGTTGGATAGTTTACGCCATAAATCCATTGTTGGAAGAAGTAATTTAAATCAAGTCCTGAGACATTTTCTGCTATTGCCTGAAAATCTTCTGTTACTGCATTACCGTAAGCAACACTTGGATCATAAGAATAAGTTCTTAAAATGTTAAAGAATGTTGAGTCACCAACAATACCTCTTAACATGTGCAGAACCACACATGCTTTTGAATAAGTTCTGTAGGAATTGAAAATTTCCCATTCTGAAGAAATATCTTGTACATAGATTGTTCCACTTGCAAATTTTGCATAATACATTTCATCAGCTATATAACTATTATATGCAGCTTTTCCGTTCCATGCTTCGTAGATAAGTCCTTCACCCATTGTTGCAAAGCCTTCATTAAGCCATATATGGTGCCAATCCTTACAAGTGATATTATCGCCATACCACATATGGGCTAATTCGTGCGCAATCAATCCATCTCCAAAACCTCCCATTGAAGAAATTGTCTGATGTTCCATTCCGCCACCCCAGCCAAATTGTGCATGTCCGTATTTTTCATTAATGAACGGATATTCACCAAACCTTTCAGCAAAAATTTCAATCATACCCGGAGTTTTATTTAATTGCGGAATATTTGAATTCAAACTCGACGGATATAAATAATGTGTAACCGGCATAGAATCCGTGGGACTATAATGATAGTAGTTTGTGTAAAGAGCATAATTAGTTATTGCCAATGATATTAAATATGGAGCAATCGGATAACTGACATGCCATTTATATGTATGAGTTCCGTTTCCGTTATTTAAAACTTCCATTAAATTACCATTTGAAACAGGAGTTAAAGATGTGCTGACAGTAAGCCAGATATCAGCCGAATCAGCTTTATCTGCCGGTGTATCTTTAACCACCCACCAATCTTTTGCACCATAAGGTTCACTTAAAGACCATATTAAAGGATAACCGCCTTGTGAACTAAACTCAAAACTACCGAAACCGCCTGAAGCCGGAGTTCCGTGATAATAAACTACTGTTGTAAAATCATCACCTTGATTTAATGATGTATTAGTTTGAACAACAACTGTGTTTGTGCCTCTTGAAAATGAAGTGTTATTCCCATTAAATAAAACAGAATCCACAATCATTGAGTTTATAAAATCGTAATAAATTTCTGTTACATTAGATTGAACAACCTTTGCATTACAGGTAATATTACCGGAAATTGTTTGTGATGTATGATTTATTGTAAGATCAAGTTTGTAATATTTCACATCATACTTTGGATCGCCCGGATAATTTACTTCTACTAACTTTTTCAAGCGATTGAATTGTGCTGTCTTACCGAGGATACAACTTTCTTTACCGCTTTGTGGAAAAGTAAATGGTGTTATAAGAATTAAAAGAGCAGCAATTAAGTTTTTCATATCAGTTCCTGTATGTTTTTTTTATTGTTTGTTAAAATAATCAGACAAGCGGATAATTCAATACCAACATTTGTCAATTAACTTCCTGAATTCTGCAAATGGACCTAAAATCACAGTACTTACATACTTTGTTTTCTCTGCTTTCCAGTGTTGAAAGATTGAACATCCCTTTTGATATCTTATCTACATAAAGCGGAATCACCTCGTTACAAATCCTGATTAATTCTTTGTTTGATTCAATCAGATCGCTCTCATCAGGATTTCGTTTATTGGAAATGTCAATAATTTTTTCACCAAATTCTTCGTTCTTTAGTTTTAAAGAATAAATAACTGCTTCTGCCGGAAGAAATTCTTTATTCAATTGAGCTTGAATCAAAATTTTTGAAGCGTAAAGATAAATTGGCAATTGAAGTGAAACACCTGATTCAAGATCAGATTTCACCGGCTTCTTCCCGCTTAGTTTATAATCAATTACTTTATACTTTTCATTGTCTTTATCAAGATCAATTCTGTCAATCTTGCCTCTTAATTTTACTCCATTAACACTTACTTCAAATTCAGAAACCGATTTGTTAAAACTTCCAAATGCAGTTTCAAAATATTTAGGGATATAACTTCCTTCATTTTTCTGTTCAGTTTCCAAAAACCTGTAAAGAATGGAATTTTGTTTATTACCGGCTGCTCCGAATATTTTTTCTCTTTCAAAAAATGCCGGTGTTGATTGCAGATTTAATCTGTCAACTTTTTTCGCTGCAATATCAAAAATAATTTTTTCAGCAATCCTGAAAGTTTTGTCGTTACAATTTTTAAGTAAGATATTTTTCTCTTTAATCGTTCTATAAAACTCAAACAAGATTGAATGAATCAAACTACCAAGTTCAAAGGCTTCAATCTCTTCACTTGGCTCTTCGATGGTTTCAAGTGAAAGAATCCTTTTTAGAAAATACTGAAACGGACATTTTGCATATTCTTCTAACTGAGATGCTGAAAATTGTTTTTCTTTTTGCTCGAGCAATTTCTTCTTTTCTTCTTCAGTTAATGATCCGCCGATAAATCCTGTATATTCACTCTCACCAAACGGATCATCATTTCTTATCTTATCAATTTCAATACTTTGCTTAAGCCGCTCAACATTAATACCTGAATCTGATAAAACATTTTCCTTACCTTCTTTCAATAAGGTCTGAGCCTTTAGCAGCAGTTCCATTTTACTATAAATCAATGATTCATAATTCAGCGTATTTTTTTCAACTGAATTAATAATTCTTGTAAAGTCATTTAAAAACGAAGAAGGCGTAAACTCTTTTCGTTCGCTGTTTTTAGCATAACTGAGATATATTTTTTTCTTTGCAGATGATAATGTTTGATAGAAGTGATATCTTTCTTCAAGAATATGTTTATACTCATCTTTTCTATATGAACCTGAAAAGAATATCTCGGGTTGATATCTTGTCGGAAATTCACCATCAACCATTCCGCCGATAAAAACATTATCAAAGTATAAACCGCGTAATTCATTAACAGAAGTAACAAGTACACCGCTCGAATGTCTTTCTTTAACATTGTATCGGGTAAACTGAAGAGCAGTTTTTAATTGTGATATAAAAAATCCTAATGGATATTTTTTTGAGTCGCCAAGCTCCTGGCTTAGTAAACCGAATAATTCATCAGAGGTCTGCAGTAAAGTTGTTACAGCTTTAACATTTTTCTCCACTGAGCCGGGATGATCATTAACCAATCTTTCTGGAATCCCAAGATCAAAAACAAGCTGCTTAAAATCTGATTTAAATTCTGAAATAGTTTTCTTATCTCTGAATGTTTTAACAAGCTCGTAAATTTTCTCAATATCTTTTTTGGCTTTAGTATAAAATCCGGCAGGTAAAAAATTATTTTCATCATCTTCTTCAGATAGTTTTATCTCCTCCAGGGCTCTGTCAATCATATCAATCCAGTTATTATAACCGGAAATGATTTTTAAGTTTGATGAAACCCTGAGCAGATTAGAAACATCTATCTCACCGTTTTTTATCCATCTTCCGGTTAATGCACGAAAAATATTTTTATAGTAAAAATTATTCTCAGATATTTCCAGCAGATTTATTAACGCAATAACCGGTTGTGATTCACTCAGCGAAAATCTGTCAGTTAAATTAAAAGGAATACCATATCTTGTAAAAACATCTCTGATAAGATCTGAATGGTCTGAAATAAGATTAAAAGCTACTGCGATTGAACCAACATCAGCTTTATGATTCAGGATTAACGATTTAATTTCTTTTGCTATCAGTGTAATCTCATCCTCAGGAGTCTGCCCAGTGATCTTAATAACCTCAACTTCAGATTTAATATTCTGGTTTGTATCGTTAAGTGTAAACAGTTTTTCTCTTAGCCTTTGTCTGAAAAATGTAAACCCGGTTTGAGATGTATCTTTTATTTCAAAAAATCCTCTTGCTGAAAAATTTTTGTAACATTCATCAAGATGAGAAAATAACGAGGGATTATAATTGTAATAATCAAATAACACGTAAAGTTTCAAATCCTTGATTTTTGTTGTGTAGTTTATAATTTCTATTTCAGGAATAGTAAACTCATCAAATCCATTGACCATTACAAGATTAACTTCGGGGAAACAAGTTCTGAATCTTTCTGCAAATTTATTTGAATCAAATTTCAGCAGACCCGAATAAACATCTCCATCTTCATAAACATTTAGACTAACACATAATTCAAGATATTTACTGTAAACATTTGCTATATCAATTGCTTTCAGTTTTTCCGAACCTGAAAGTTTAAGGGATTCTTGTATAAGCTGTTCCGGTATTACACCATTCAGTTTATATTTATTTATAACGTTCTTTATTCTATCAAGTGTACCTCTTGGAATACCATCAATATAACTTGAGAAATATTTCAGATCAGTTTCAGCAAAAGCTTTATTTAAAAGAACTGCTCCGGAAGCCTCACCAAGTATTTTATTTCTTTTGAGATCATTTTCAAAAAATAATTTTGATGTATAAGTAGAAAGTGTATAAAGATGCATACGTGAAACTGCTTTATTTGGCGAGGCTGTTATAAGTTCACGTTTCAGATATCTAATCTTTCGGTTAGTCGGAACAATTATTAAAACCTGATTTAATTTTTTCTGCTGAATATATTCATCAAGCAATAAGTCAGGATCAATACTATCTATTTTGGTTTTACTTAAAATCACTTTCTATTTCTTATTTTAAACTCACAATAAATCCAACTCTTATTTCGTTCAAAGACAATTAGACAAAAATTTATTTGCATTTCTCTGTGATTATAGATAATATCATATATAATTACATTGATATTGTCTTATCAATAATTATTTTTATATAAGAAAAATAAGAATATTATTAAGCGAATGAAAAGAATAGTAATATCTTTTGCTATTATATTATTAGCATTAGCAGTACAAGATAATTTTGCACAACGCATCGGTGAATTAGCACCGCCAAAGCTGCCGGAAGCGTTTCCATCAAATGCATGGGGAATGGATATAATGATCGGTGATGCAGGCTTCGGACTCGGGACTTTCTTTCGTAAGCAACTTGATCTAAAGTGGACTGCCTTTGCTGATATTTCTTTTGCTGAAACAAAAGATGAGCGTGAGTTCGAATACATTGATTTTTGGGGAAATGTACGTACTATCGGAAAAAAGAACAGGGTTTTTCAGGCACCAATTAATTTTGGCGTTCATTATAGAATCTTTGAAAATTCCATCGCTGATAATCTGCGTCCTTATTTAAGTGCGGGTATCGGTCCAACAATTATTATTACCACACCTTATAAAGAGGAGTTTTTTAATTCATTCGGCAAAGCTCAGGCAAAATATGCTTTAGGAGGATACTTAGGTTTAGGTGCAAACTTTGGACTTGATAAATCCAGTTTGATCGGGATTAATGTAAGATATTATTATTCCAAAATATTAAACGGCGGAGTTGAAAGTCTTGAAGATAGAATGAAAACGGAAATCCAGGGATTTTTTATTACTCTAAATCTTGGACTGATGTATTAAAACATTTCCTTCCATTTAATTGTACATCCGATTGAAAAAGTTTCCGGAATTGATACTTCTCTTTCATCAAGCACTTCTGTAATTGCATCTCGTAAATAATGATTCTGAACTCTGTCAGGTTCCTGCCAATTATCATCGATCTTTCCTTCGTATTTCAGTTTTCTCTCTTTATTAAAAAGAAATATCTGTGGGGTATGTGAAGCGCCGAATGCTTTTGCAATTTTCTGAGTTTCATCTCTCAGATAAGGAAAATTAAATTTCCTTTCGACTGCCCGTTTTTTCATCTCATCAAAAGAGTCTTCAGGATATTTAGAATCATCGTTTGAATTGATAGCAACAATCTGAACTCCTCTATCTTTAAATTCTTTTTGCAGGTCTATCATTCGTTCTTCATAAGCCTGAACATAAGGGCAATGATTACAGCTAAAGATTACAATCAGAATATTTTTATTCTTAAAACCTTCCGATGAATAACTATTGCCATCTGTACCAAGTAAATTAAACTGCGGCAATAAAGAATCTATTTTCAATTTGTTATCAGGCATTGTAAATTTTCCTTTAGCTATATAAACTTTTAGTTAACTGATCAAAAATATTAAAAATGAAAACAATCCTCATAATATTATTAATAACAATTACAGAAGTAGTTATGTCTCAAAATTATGATTTTGAAAATTATCTGTATCAATCTTATGAACGATACAAGGAAAAATCTCTTGTCAATAGAAGGTTCAAGCATTCCGATATAGTACCTCTGATAAATAATCTGAAAAATAAAAGCGGATTTAAAATCAATACAGTTGGAAAATCTGTTGAAGGAAGAAGCTTAAATCTTATTACAATCGGCAAAGGGAAAATAAAAGTTTTTATGTGGTCTCAAATGCATGGTAATGAGCCGACAGCAACCGCAGCGTTGTTTGATATATTTAATTTTATTAATGATCCTGCAAATAGGAATTTTTGTAATTCATTATTTGAAAAAGTTACACTTTACTTTTTACCAATGGTAAATCCTGATGGAGCAGAAAGGTTTAGACGCAGAAATTTTTATGATATAGATTTGAACCGTGATGCTCTCAGACAGCAAACTCCTGAAGCAATTGTGTTAAAGAATGTTTTCGATAGCCTTAAAGCAGATTTTGGTTTTAATTTACACGATCAGGGACATAGATACTCTGTTGGGAACAGTTTCAGAACTGCATCAATTAGCTTTCTGGCTCCGGCATATAATCATCAGAAGGAATTTAACAGCGTAAGAAATAATGCTGTAAAACTGATAGGAAATATGTACAATGTTCTTTCATTGTACATTCCCGGTCATATTGCAAAGTATGATGATGAACACGAACCAAGGGCATTTGGAGATAACTTTCAGAAATGGGGTACCAGTACCATTCTTATTGAATCAGGCGGCTGGAAAGATGATCCTGAAAGACAGTTTATCAGAAAATTAAATTTCATTGTACTTCTTTCTGCTTTTAAATCAATTGCTGAAGAAAATTATATTAACACCAGCGAAAAAATTTATGATGCAATTCCGTTTAACGGCGAATATATATTTGATATGATTTTACGAAACCTGACAATGTATAACGGAAAAGAAAAGATTAAAGTTGATATTGCTGTAAATCGTGATGAATTTGAGTTGGAGAAAAAAAATAAAATTTTCTACCGCTCTCAGGTTGCTGATCTTGGAGATCTTTCTGTTTTTTATGCTTATGAGGATTATGATTTTGACGGATATACAATTGAAAGAGCAAAAGTTTATGATAAAAAGGTGTATTCTTTAAAGGAATTAAACAAACTCGATTACTCCAGTTTATACTCAAAAGGATATTCTACAATTCTTGTAAACAAACTACCTGATGAAAAATTTTCTGAGTGCTTGTTAAATATTTCGCTAAAAAATAAAATTGATACAACAATCAACATTGGTGAGATTGCAAATTTCGTAATCAAAAAGAATAATAAAATAGAATACATGGTAATAAATGGTTTTTTGTATAAAATTGATAGTGATAGAAAACCAGAAGGTAATGGACTAATTATAAAATGAATATTTGATTAGTGAACTTAAATTTTTATAATTACAAAAAATAATTAAAAGCAATTGGTAAATTATGTTAGCCTTTCCACTTTCAGTAATAACCTCCGAAGAAAGAAAACTTAATGAAGAATTTCAACTCAAAGCTATTCCGCATTTAGATGAATTATATGATTTTGCTTATAGAGTAACAGGTAGCAGCAGTAATGCAGGCGCTTTACTTATTGAAACTTTCAGAAGAGCATATTGGTTCTGGGCAAAACTTGATGAAAGAATCGGCTGTAAAGCATGGTTATTCAGAATTATGCGGAATACTTATACAAGTATTTATTGGAAGAAAACAAAGAAATCCGGTGAAGTTAATTATGAAGATATTTTGAAATTATATGAAAGCCTCAAACCATCATCCACAGGAGATTATATTCTGAAAATAGAAAATTATAATCTGCCGGAGAATGAACTAACTAAAATAATCTCAACCTTACCTTATGATTTCAGAATTGTAATAATTTTAAAAGACATACTTGGACACAGTTACGATGATATTGCTGATTTTGTTGATGTTCCTATCGGGACTGTCAGATCGAGATTATATCGTGCTAGAAAAATGTTGTTTGTCAGTTTAAAAAAATATGCTGCAGATAATGATAATCTTAACAATCCAGCGACCAAAATATGACTGAAATAAAAAAAGATTATACCGCAGCTTTTGTTGATGAAGAAATAAAAGATGATCTTATAAAAGAAGTAAAACAGAAAATTGAAACTGAGAATGATTTTGCTATTGATTATAAAGTTCAACTACTGGTTAAAAACTTAATTAAAGAAAATGTAATTAAGTATGAAACGCCAAATAAAGTCCGGAAAAAAATTTTAAAACGAACTAACTCAGAATTAGATGTTTATAAGAAATCGAATAAACCCCGTTCATATATATTAGAAAAACCTGCCTTTGCATTTGCAACGGCTTTAGTTATTGTTTTCGCAATTGCTTTGATACTTATGAACAGAGTTGGTTTTGTTGAAGAAAAAGATTTTGATATGGAACAGACAGGAGAGAATAATTTATTTGTTCAGGCACAGAATAATTTTAATATGATTATTCAGGGAAAATTAGATCTTCAGATAAAAACATCAGACACTAAGGAAGTATTAAAATTCTTTCAGGATAAAGTAATTAATTACTCTACTATTATTCCTGATATTCCTCAAATGATATTATCCGGAGCTTTTATATCTGAAGAAAACGGAGAAAGATTTGCACATCTTGTATATGCAGGAAAAAATAATGAACTGGCATATTTATATCAGGTAGATGAGTCTTATCTTTACGATAGTCAAATTATAACACTTACAAATGACTTTATAAAATATCTGGATGAGATGAATTGCTACTCAAAAGTAACTGAAAGTCATGTAACACTTTTAACAAAGATAGAATCAAATATTTGTGCCATTGTCTCAAACGGTAATTCTGATACAATTGAAAATTATTTTTGCAGCCAATAAATAAACGAGGTTTAGCGATATGTTTAAGATCAAAAATATTTTACTTCCAACCGATTTCAGCAAAACATCCTTAACAGCATCAGAGTATGCCGTAAATCTTGCAAAACAATATGGGGCAAAACTTCACGTATTGCATGTCCTTGAAAAAACTCCTCCGATTCTTGCAATAAGATCTTTAGACCTTTCAAGAGATAAAATAATTAAGTCAATTAATGCCGATGCACAAGCACATCTTGATGAATGTGTTAAGAAAATCAAAAAACATGGAGATTTTGAAATTACATCAGTAATTCGTAAGGGCATCGATTATGAAGAAATTATTAAATATACTCAGGAAAAAAAGATTGATATAATTGTAATTGCCACACACGGCAGAACCGGAATTTTACATACTTTATTAGGAAGTGTGGCAGAAAAAGTGATTAGATACTCAAAAATACCGGTTTTAGTCACTACTCCATCTTCAAAAACTTAAACTATTAAAATTCTTGCATTATCAAGAAGATTTTGATAATTTTGATACTCGCATAATCGATTAGTAGGTGTATTATGGCAAAAATTAAAAATGTTGAGGCTTTCTGCAGTATATGTGGCACTGTTCGAAAGATGGAATTAACAGGTGAAGTAGTTGGTGAAGATAATAAGCGTTGGGCAAAATGTAAGAAATGCAAACAAACTATGGTTATTGATATGACCGAGGATGTTGTTGTACAAAAAATTTCACTTGATGGAATTGAAAATGAAAACTGTGTTACCTATTCACCAAAAAACAGTTACGAAATCGGGCAGACAATTTTTCATGAAAACTGGAATGACTTTGGTAAAGTAGTATCCAAAGAAGTTCTTTCAAATGGACAAAAATCTATTTCTGTTGAATTTCAGAAATCAGGTAATAAAAAATTAGTTGAATCATATAATAAACCGCAAACAGACCAGGAAGAACAAAGCGAGGTGATATAATTGGTCGGTATTCAAATTGGCGATAACGAATCTATTGATAAAGCTCTTAGACGTTTTAAGAAAAAATATGAACGCTCTGGTGTACTTAAAGAGTACAAAAAGAGAACATTCTTTGTTAAACCTTCTATTAAGAAAAGAATGGAAAGAATAAAAGCTCAAAGACGTGCGCAGCGTCCTGAAAATCAGATGCTTTAATTTTGGTTTTAAGTCTCACAATATGTGAGACTTTTTTTTTCGTTTAATTCACTCTATTTAATAATCACTTCTCAGCCTTAGTTACAACAAAACCGCCTTCACCGTATCCGGATTTATAATGTTGAATGCTTTTTATTTCTGATAACTCTCCAAATATTGTTTGAACAAAACGAATATTTATAAATCCGGTTTCCTCCAATAGTGATCTTACTTCATCAGCAGTGTAGAAAGTTGCCTGATTATAAAACTTATCTGAGTTTTTAAAACTCTCGTAAGTTTTACCAAGCGGACTGCCTTTATCAATAAAGCCAATAATAAAGTAACCCCCGGACTTTACAACTCTTTTCACTTCAAAAAATGCTTTTCTAACATCATCAATAAAACAGATTGTAGTTACCATTAAAATAAAATCATAACTGTCATTATCTAAAGGCAGGTTCTCAGCAATACCATTATAAACCTTCAAACCTTTCTTCAATGAGAATTCTCTCATACTTTCTGAAGGTTCTACCCCTTCTCTTATACCTAACGGAATTGCAAATCTTCCTGTTCCAATACCAATTTCAATACTTTTTCTATCTTTTGGAATAAAATGATTTACTGCTTTAAGTTCAGATTCATAAATAAATTTAAATTTATTAAACCACTCTTCATATTCACCAACATAATTCTCAAAAGGTTTAGTCTTTGCCATTTTCTACCAATAATTACAGTGTAAATATCTTTATCCTATATGGATTCTTGGTTCAATTACTGCTGGTTCTTTTTCCTTCAAGAAGTTCTTTTCAAGATGCTCTCTTACAATTTTGAATGCTGTATCTATATCATTACAAAAGTGAAATAGTTTAAGATCAGCTTCATTTATTAAACCATTCTCAATCAATGCATTAAAGTTTACAACACTTTTCCAGTATTTTTCATCATAAATAACCACTGCCAATTTTTTTCTGATCTTTTCAGTTTGAACAAGAGTTAGTATTTCAAACAACTCATCGAATGTTCCAAATCCGCCGGGGAAAACAATAAACGCTTTTGATAAATAAGCGAACCAAAACTTACGCATAAAAAAGTAATGAAATTCAAAACTCAGTTCTTTAGTAACATAGCGATTAACAAATTGCTCAAATGGAATACTGATATTCAAACCAACAGAATAACCGCCGGCTTTTTTTGCACCTTTATTTGCAGCCTCCATAATTCCGGGTCCACCGCCAGTGCAAACAATAAATCTGTTTGCATTGGTTTCTAAATTCATTGACCATTCGGTTAATCGTTTAGAAAGCTCTACTGCATCTTCATAATAGCGCGACATTTCAAGACTGTGTTGTGCTTTTCGCAATTCCTTTGCAAAATTAGGAGTAGATTTAGGGTTGGCATTTTTAATCTTATTAAAATCTGCCAAAGCTTCTTTTTTTGATTTTAATCTGGCTGAACCAAAAAACACTATCGTATCCATAATTTTATGTTTCTTAAATCTCGCCTGAGGCTCAAGATATTCTGCAATCAATCTTAATGTTCTGCCATCTGCAGAAGACAAGAAGTCACTGTTCTGATATGCCTTTAAAGATTTTGATATTTTTGCCATCAGTTACCTTTTTGATTAATAATGATTTTACTGAGATATAAAATCCAGAAATGTTTATCTTTATATTTGTAAAGAAAACATGGATTTTGCTTTTAAATTAACGTGCAAATATAATTTTTTTTAATAAGATATGAAGATAAAAATACTATTCTTTTTGCTGCTGACTAATCTGATCTATTGTATTTCTAAAGAAGAAGCAGTCACCAAAATCAACAAGATACTTGCTTCACTTCCTGCAAATACTATAAGCGGTATTATAGTATATAATCCGCTTACTCAGGATACTATTTTCTCAGTCAATGAAAAAAGACAGATGACACCTGCTTCATTGACAAAATTATTTACTACTGCTGTTGCTCTTAATATAATGGGCGAAGAACATCAGCTATCCACTAAACTCCTTACAGATGATATAAATCTTTCTGATAAAGTAGTTAACGGAAATCTTTATATAAAAGGGTATGGAAATCCAACATTCAGCGATTTTGATTTACAGGGAATGATAAATGAATTGATTAGTAAAGGCATTGAAAAAATAACCGGAAATATAATTGGTGATGACACCTATCTGGATAATATTTATACTCGTGAAGATTGGATTGAGGGCGAAGGATCAAACATAAAACTCCCACCTATCTCCGCATTAGTATTAGATAGAAACAAAACAGTTACCCGTAAAAAGATGAGAAAAAGATTCAGGTATATTACTGAAATGGCAAAAGATCCTGCGATATTTGCAGCTAACCGGCTATTTACAAAATTAAAAGAAAATAATATTGAAGTTGGCGGAAATTCTCAGAAAGGTAAAACACCGGATAAATCAATTCTTATCTCTCAAAAGTCAATCTTTCTGAATGAACTAATTGCATTAATAAATAAACACAGTGATAACTTTTTAGCCGAGTGTTTATTTAAAACACTTGGAGCTGAAGCAACCGGGGAACAAGGAAATTCTTTCTATTCTCAGCAAGCAATACAAAAATTTGTTAAAGATAACAACATATATTTTTACGGAACTGAAATTGTTGATGGTTCCGGAATATCACGCTCTGATAAAGTAACTCCATTATCAATTAACGGAGTGCTTGAGAAAATGTACTTTGATCTAAACCATTTTGATGCATTTTACAACTCACTTAGTATCGCTGGGGTTGATGGAACACTTAGAGGTCGAATGTCAGGAACATTTGCAGAAAATAATTTTCGGGGTAAAACTGGTACGCTTAATGGTGTTTCAGGACTTGCAGGATATTTTACAACTCCGGATGGTGAAGATTATATTGTTACAATTATGTTTGAGTTTACAAAAGGCGGATGGGGATATTACCGGGATATTCAGGATCAAATTGTAGAAGTACTATCAGAATTAAGTATATACAGCTCCGATCAATAACCGGAGCTGATAAATGTTAAATTTATTCTGCAGGCGGTAAATTTTGAGGCGGAAGAGTGGGTTGAGTTGGTATATTTTGTCTTCCACCTTCCTGAATAACACTTCTTTGTTCAGCAGTAGTTTGCCCGGGTAAAAAGAATAAATTTACTACCAATGCAATAATAGCCAAAGCACCTGCTAGCCACCATGTAGCTTTGCTTAAAAAATCTGCTGTTCTTCGAGTTCCAAACATAGTACCCATTCCACCAACACCACCAAATGTACCAGCTAATCCGCCACCTTTACTTGACTGCAGTAAAACTATAACAATCAAAAGTATGGCGGCAATTGTTGCTATCAACACTAATAAAGTATACATAAATATATCTCCTTAATATTGTAGCGGGGGAGGGATTCGAACCCCCGACACGTGGATTATGATTCCACTGCTCTAACCTACTGAGCTACCCCGCCAAATTTGAGCCGTAAATATAAATCTTTGAGCCTAAATTTCAAATTTTTTAGGCTATTGCTGATGATTCAATGTTTCCCATAATACATCAAGAAGATAATCAAGCCCCTGCCCTGTAACTGATGAGAAAACAAAAGTCGGAGTTTTAATTTTTTTGAATTTTATCTTGTTCAGGCTATCTATTTCTTTTTCCTGAATAAGGTCTGATTTTGAAAGAGAAACAATTATTTGTTTTTCAACCAATTTCTTACTGTATTTTTTTAATTCATTATAAAGTGTATTAAAATCCTTTTGATAATCTTCTGATGTAATATCAATCAGAAAAAGTAAAATTTTTGTCCTTTCAATATGCCGTAGAAATTTTAATCCTAATCCTTTTCCCAGATGAGCACCTTCAATTATTCCCGGAATATCAGCAACGGTAAAACTCTGAAAATCCTTGTAACTAACAATACCGAGATTCGGCTCTAAAGTGGTAAAAGGATAATCCGCAATTTTAGGTTTAGCAGCAGAAATTTTTGAAATCAATGTTGATTTTCCTGAGTTTGGAAATCCAACTAATCCAACATCTGCAATAAGCTTTAACTCAAGCACTAATTTTGCATAAGTGCCGGGTTTACCTTTTGTTGCAAATCGTGGTGTTCTCCGGGTGGGGGTAGCAAAATTACTGTTTCCTTTACCACCAGTACCGCCATTAAATAAAACTTTTCGTTCACCATTTTCTGATAGATCCAAAATTACTTCATCAGTTTCAGCATCTTTAACTATTGTTCCTGTTGGAACTTTTATTATTACATCTTTTCCATTCCTGCCATCTTTAAGTGAGTTAGCACCTGGTTGACCATTACCGGCAAAGAATTTTCTTTTGTACTTAAAATCTAAAAGAGTTGAAAGATTAGAGTGGGCTTCAAAAATAACACTGCCGCCTCTTCCTCCATTTCCGCCTGAAGGACCGCCTTTAGGAACATATTTTTCTCTTCTAAAAGCAACAGCTCCGTCCCCGCCTTTACCTGAGCTAACTTCAATATGAGCAAAATCAATGAACATTAAATTTGAACATCAAATATCAACATTAAAAAACTTAGCAACCGCACCTTTTAACATAGCAGCTTCTTTGCTGTGGGGTTTAATTCTTGCATATTTAAAAACATTATCAAGTATTCTGCTTGCTTCTTCATAATTACTGCATTCGCTCATTTTCTCCACTGTATTAGCAAAATCCTCGCTGTCAGAATTAAAAAGATTTTTTATGATCTTATCAATTTCCTTCTTGGATAAAAAACTAAAAATATCTTCAGCTCTGCTCTTTAACTTTGATTTATAAGCATTATCAGATTGTTCTTCCTTTTCTTCAGTAACAGCCGGAGCGAGATCTTTATTAAAATCAATTTTCTCCAAAGATATTCCTTCATCCTGATTTTCCTTGATTTCCAATTCATGTTCAAGATTTAATTCATTGGTATCGGAATCTGATTCTGCTTCTTGATTTACTGCAAAATCAGTTTTTAATGAATCAGTTTCATCATCAATTGAAATCTCAAGTTCATTATCATAAAAGTTCAGCAAATCTTCCTGTTCTTTATCATCAAGAATAATTATTTCCTCATTACTATCTTTATCAATTTCCTCAGTAAGATTAAATAACAATTCTTCTTCAGTTAAAGTCTCATCTTTAACAGGTTCCATTAAATCAATTTTCTCAAGATCGTTATTTAAAGTTTCGCCTTCTTCTTCAAAAACTGTCTCTTTAAACTCTTCGTTCAAAACAACAATATGATCGGGAGTTTTATCATCTTTAATTCCATCATCGGGAATCATATTCGGAATTTGAGTTTCGATTATTTCATCATGTTTTTCATCTTCTGAAACAACAAATTGAGATTCATCTGAACTTTGAGTTGTTTCCACATTTAATTTTTCATCACTTAAATCAGTACTTTCTGCTTTCTCCATATCCTGCAAAGAAGTCTCTTTAACTTCCTCCTCATCATCCATAAATTCATCTGGTGTAATCTCATTTTCTAAAGGGTTTTCAAAATGCTTATCATCAGATAATTTCTCTTCCTTTTCTGTTTCTTCAACAAAAATAGAATCAATATTCAAGGTTGAATACAGGACTTTTCTAACTTCATCAATATCAGCTTTCTTTTTACCAGTATTTGCATAACCTCTTTTTAATTTAAATATAAGCTCAGTAAGATTTTTTTCTTTCAAGAAATGTTCAACCGATTCGATTGTAACAGAAGATTTGTTTAATCCGCCAATACTGAAATAATCCGCAATTGCATAAAGCGCATTATCTACAAGTTTGCTTTGATGCAGCATAAAAAGCTCACGATCAATTTTATTGACTATCAGCTCAAACTCAGTAACAGAAACATTTAAGATTTTTTTCTTGGATAAATACGCCAGAAAGACATTGTTCAGATATTCGTAGTAATAAGTATAGTTGAACATCAGTTGTATTTCATTAACAGAAACTGATTTGTTATTACCAAAAATTAACTTGGATAAAGACCATTTTGGTCTTGCAACATAATTGGCGTTAAACGAAACAGCTTGCAGTATTATGTTTTTAATATCCTCATAAGAAATTTTCTTTGTTTTCTTTATCTCTGTTCCGATAAGATTAAAATAGTTTGAGATCTCTTTCCCGGAATAATCAAACAAAGAATTTTCAATGAGTTTTTTACGATCCTCATAAATGAGATAATCAATCTCTCCTTCCACATACTTTTTTATCGATGGATGAATATCAGTTGCAAGTATCTTATCAACTGTTATAAAAGAGCCTAATTCTTTTACCTTATTCAGGGTAAAATCACTTATGAATTTTATTTCGTTTTCAAACATTTTTTTATCTTTCAGTTTGATTGGTTAGTAAAAATATAAAAAAATCCTGAATATGACTATGCCCAGATTATTGAATTAGTTGATTGAGTATTAAGTAAAATCAATTAGATAATGTTTTCCAATAAACCGAATAATACACTTAATTATGCGGGTATAACTACAAATTTTGAAATTTGAACCACATTATCCTGATTTTATAAATCCATAATCATTTTGTTTTTAAAACAAAAAGGCGATTCTTTCGAATCGCCTGAATATTATTGCTTTATTTTTTAATCAACAATTTCTTTGGATTTTACCTTTGCTAAAACATATTCACGATTCATTCTTGCGATGTTGCTGACAGAAATTCCCTTTGGACATTCAGCTTCGCAGGCATAAGTATTGGTACAGCTTCCAAATCCAAGTTCATCCATTACCTTTACCATTCTTTCAACTCTGCGATAACGCTCCGGCTGTCCCTGAGGGAGTAAAGCGTATTGTGATACTTTAGCCGAGACAAATAGTACAGCTGAAGCATTTTTACAAGCGGCTACACAAGCCCCGCAACCAATACAAGCAGCGGCATCCATTGCAAGACTTGCCTGATCTTTTGCAATCGGAATTGAGTTAGCATCCGGCACTCCGCCGGTATTTACAGAAATATACCCTCCTGCCTGAAGAATTTTATCAAAACCTGAACGATCTACCATCAGATCTTTTATCACCGGAAAAGCTTTTGCTCTGAAAGGTTCAACCCAAATTGTTTCCCCGTCTTTAAAGTTTCTCATATGGAGCTGACAGGTTGCAATCTTTTGCAAAGGACCATGCGGGCGCCCGTTGATTACAAGTCCACAGGTACCGCAAATTCCTTCCCGGCAATCACTTTCAAAATGTATTGCTTCCTGATCTTTAGCTTCAAGCTCGTTATTTATTTCATCCAGCATTTCAAGAAATGAAGCATCGGGTGAAACCTGAACTTTATATTCAACAAAGCTTCCAACAGATTTAGAATTTTTTTGTCTCCAAATTTGCAGAGTTAGATTTAATTTCTTTGCTTCCATTATTTATAACTCCTTATCGCTGGTTTTACATACTCAAATTCAAGAGGTTCTTTGTGAAGATTCCATTTATTTTCTCCGGTGAATTCCCACGCAGAAACATAAGAATATTTTTCATCGTTACGTTTAGCTTCTCCATCTTCAAACTGATATTCTTCTCTGAAGTGTCCACCGCAGGATTCATTTCTATCAAGAGCATCAATTGCCATCAGTTCACCTAATTCAAAATAATCTACCAATCTGCCTGCTCTTTCAAGAGTTTGGTTAACATCATCACCACTGCCGGGGATAGTAACATTTTTCCAAAACTCAGTTTTTAATTCTCTTATTTCATCAACCGCTTCCTTTAATCCTTTTTCATTACGTGCCATACCAACTTTATTCCACATTATTCTGCCGAGATGTTTATGAATATCATCAACAGTCCTCTTCCCTTTAATTGAAAGAAGTTTGTTGGTTAAATCTCTAACACCATTAGCAACTTTATCAAATTCCGGATGGTCTGTATTTACAAATGTCGGCTTATCACCAGCAAGATAATTGCCCATTGTATAAGGAATAACGAAATAGCCGTCAGCTAATCCCTGCATTAATGCTGAAGCGCCCAAACGATTTGCACCGTGATCCGAAAAATTAGCTTCTCCAAGAATAAATAACCCCGGTACATTGCTCATCAGATTATAATCCACCCACAAACCACCCATAGTATAATGAGGTGCGGGATAAATCATCATCGGATATTCATAAGGATGTTCACCGGTAATTGTCTCATAAATCTCAAAAAGATTTCCATATCTTTCTTCTATAACATGCTTACCAAGCCTGTTAATTGCATCTCTGAAATCCAAATACACTGCATGCCCGCCTTTTACTCCTCTGCCTTCATCACAAACTTCTTTAGCAGCACGGGATGAAATATCTCTGGGTGAAAGATTTCCGAATGAAGGGTATTTTCTTTCAAGATAATAATCTCTTTCATCTTCGGGAATATCATTTGGATTACGCATATCACCTTTTTTCTTTGATACCCAAACTCTTCCGTCATTTCGTAAAGATTCACTCATCAAAGTAAGTTTTGATTGTGAATCACCATGTAACGGCAGACAAGTCGGATGAATCTGAGTAAAACAAGGATTTGCAAAATATGCACCGCGTTTGTGTGCACGCCAAATAGCAGTTGCATTACAGTTCATCGCATTTGTTGATAAAAAGAAAACATTAGCATAACCACCGGTAGCAAGTACAACAGCGTGTGCAGAATATTTTTCAATTTCTCCTGTTAAAAGATTTCTGCATACAATCCCTTTGGCAGCACCATCAACAATTACTAAATCAAGCATTTCCCTGCGTGTAAAAAGCTTTACCGAACCATTATCAATTTGTCTGTTAAGTGCACTGACTGCGCCGAGTAATAATTGCTGTCCGGTTTGCCCTCTTGCATAAAAAGTTCTGGAAACCTGAGCACCGCCGAATGATCTGTTATCAAGCACTCCGCCATACTCTCTTGCAAAAGGTACACCTTGAGCAACACACTGATCAATAATATTACCGCTTACTTCTGCAAGACGGTAAACATTTGCTTCCCTCGACCTGAAGTCACCACCTTTAACTGTATCATAAAACAATCTGTAAGTTGAATCACCATCATTCTGATAATTTTTAGAAGCATTGATTCCTCCTTGAGCAGAAATACTGTGTGCTCTTCTGGCGCTATCGTGAAAAGTAAAAGCTTTTACCTTGTATCCAAGTTCACCAAGTGAAGCAGCGGCAGATGCGCCGGCTAATCCGGTACCAACAACAATTATTTCAAATTTTCTTTTGTTAGCCGGATTTACAAGTTTCATATTAAACTTGTGGTTAGTCCATTTTTCAGAAATATGACCGGCTGGAATTTTTGAATCAAGTTTTGTCATTAGTTACCTCCTCCTAATAAAAAATAAAGCGGCATTGCAGCAAATCCTAAAGCCATAATAATTGCGTAAATAGTTCCTATCTTTTTTATCCATGGAGTATATTTTTTATGATTCCATCCGAAAGTTTGGAATGCTGATTGAAATCCATGGTTTAAATGGTAACCAAGCAGGACCATAGCAATTACATATAGAACAGCGTACCACCAAATATTAAAAAAATAAACAACCATATTATAATATTGATGTTCATCAGCGAATCCCATTGGATCCGAGACATTAAATCTCCAAAAAAATGTTCCAAGATGAATAACAAGAAAAATAAAAATAATTGATCCTGTTAAGAACATAGTTCTGGAGAACACATCGCTATTTTGAGGTGATCCATTAATTTGATTTCGTTGTCCTTTTGCTTTTTTATTGGATATCCATAATCTTGTTCCGTTAAGAATATGAATAACAAAAGCCGCAAGTAAAACTATCTCGATAACACGAATCAGTGGTTTGATTGCATCCAATGTCAGTACATAAGCATTGAACGCATCAGCACCAAAAAATAAAGTAAGATTTCCAATTAAATGGATAACTAAAAATATCAGTAAAAAACTTCCGGTCAGTGCCATCATAAATTTTTTACCGATAGAAGAATCAATAAATTTGAATACCCAGCCCATTAATAGCTCCTTTTAAATGAAGATTGATTATTAGCTGTTATTAACTTTAAGTTGATATTGTATAATTTATAGTAAGATCGTTCCAGGAGGAAATATAGAAATTTATTCAGAGACATTCGAAATTAAATATGTTTATTAAATGACACCAAAACTTAATTGCAACATAGAAAAAAAAAGTTATCACAAAAAGTACTTTTGCAAAATTTTTTATTTTATTTGAACCGTAAAAAATTTAAGTGTATTTTTGTGCAGGTTCTTTGAACAAGATTTACGGTGTCCCACTCAATCTTTTTGAGCAAGGGAAATTATAGGGAAGTCCGGTGAATCGCATCAGGCGAAAATTCCGGCGCTGTCGCGCAACTGTAATTATCAAAATGTTAAGTGTTATTGTTCGATGAAATTAAATGAGTTATAACATTTTGCTAAAAGCCAGGAGACCTGCCGTAAATCATTTAATCAATTACCTTCGCGTAAAAGGCAAGATTAACGATTTTCTCCTTACTTCACATCGTTTTATCTCAACTTAAAAACCGCGGAGTTACTTTAATAAAGTTAATGGTTTTAAAGTCATTTTTATGTTTTCAGAAGTAACTTCAGTGAGAAAAAAGATAAGCTGTCTTTTTTTTACATCCTTGTTTTTGTTATCAGGCAATTCTTTTTGCCAATCGAGTGATACTTTAAAAACGTATCAGTTAGACAATATTATTGTTACAGCTACAAAGTTTAATACTGATTTAAAAAGCTCACCAAATAAAATTGAAATTATTGATGCTGAATTAATTAATAATTTTAATGGCAATCGTTTACCTGAAATCTTAAATAATTCATCATCCGTTTATATCAAATCTTACGGCGCAACTCCAACATTAAAAACAATTTCTTTCAATGGATTAGGAGCAGAGCATACTTTAATTCTGGTTGATGGAGTAAAAATAAATTCATTTCAGAATGGGCAAATAGATTTATCACTTATTCCTAAAGAAAATATCGAACGAATAGAAATTGTAAATAATGGAATGAGCTCGATTTATGGAAGTGAAGCTATAGGCGGCACAATAAATATTATTACTAATTATAAAAACCCATTTTATAATGATGATAATTTTAATGTTAAAGCTAATGTTGGTTTAGGCTCATTTAATACTTCAAGATATGGACTAACTTTTAACAAACGTCTTAACAATTTTAACATCAATGTATTTTATGATTACGAAAAATCAGATGGAAACTTTGAGTATTATTTTAATAACGGCAGCACTTCACAGTTAAAAGATCGGGAAAATGCCGCTTATAATCTTTATGATTTTGGAATAAATTCGCAGTTATTTTTTAATAACACAAACAAAATAAATTTTTATTCAACATTTTCGTATCAAAATAAACAGGTACCGGGAATTGAAACCGGAACACCTCCATCAAAAACTAATCAAAAAGATAAAAACTGGAATAATATAATTTCATTTGAAAAAATATTTTCTGATCAGGTTATTCTTAAAGCGAATTTTAACTTTCAGAATAACTTGCAGAACTATCAAATTAAACCTGTAACAAATAGTAATTATAAAAATATTGTTGCAAGTTTTGCACCTGAATTACAACTAAAGTTTTCAAATTTTGATCTTATAACCGGTTACAGTTTTGCTTATGCTGAATTGAAAAGTAATGAAGTAGAAAGTAATTCAAGAAGAAATCAACACGCTCTATTTATATCCACAGGCAGCAGTGCTCTTGATAATCTTAAGTTATTTTCATCAGTCCGTGTAGATCATTTCTCTGATCTTAAAAAGAATGCTTTGACATCTAAGATCGGATTAAACTACAAGCCTTTTGAAAAAATCGATTTAAATATAAGAGCGAATGTTGGTAATAATTTTAGAGCACCAACATTTAATGATCTTTACTGGAAAGAATCTGGCAATCCTGATCTTAAACCTGAAGGATCTTTTAACTTTGAAACCGGTTTTACAAGCGGGATTGTTTTTTTTATACCGATACAATTCGATTTTACATACACACATATAAACGCCAAGAATAAAATTATGTGGATACCTCAAAGGAATTTGCTGTGGACGCCAATAAATATTGCATCATCAGAATCAAATAATTATTTGATTAATATTTCCATAAATCAAAAACTAAACGAGCAAATTAATATAAGATTTAACTCAGGCTTAAATCTTATCAATTCAAAAAAAACAAATGAATCATTTTCCGGTGATCCATCAAAAGATAAATATTTACCCTACCTGCCATTGCAAGCTGTAAAACTTGGCTTAATGATAGATTACGATTTAGCTAGTCTGAATTTTTTCTACACACATACTGGAAAAAGATTCTCTGATTTTGAAAATATAAAATCAATGAAATCATTTAATATTTTGGATGGAAATATCTCATTCAAATTAAAATTTTGGGAAATCGCATCTACACTAAAACTTGAAGTAAATAATATTACAAATGCCGATTACCAAACTATATCGGGATACCCAATGCCATTAAGAAATTACTTTTTAACATTATCAATAAATTATTAAAGGAGTGCTATGAAGAATCTTTTAACGTTTGTTTTGTATATTTTGATTGCATTTAGTTTAAATGCTCAGCAATTGAGTAAAGTTTATGTGCTTTCAGAAGGTGGTTTTAGTACCGGCTCATCAATGTTATCTCTATATGATAACCAATCGACTAATTTTATACAAAGCATATTTTCACCGGGTAATATTGGCTTGTATCCTGATGGACTGGTTTATCACGAAGGTTATCTTTACTTAACTGAGCAAGGCAGTTATGGAAGCAGCGGAAAAATATATAAACTTGATACACTCGGGACAGTTATAAGTTCTGCAACAGTCGGAACAAATCCTTACTCTCTTGCAATAACCAATGATAAAATTTATTTAACCAACGGATCAGTGGGTAATGTTTCTGTTTTAAATCTTAATGATTTTTCTTTTGTTAAAAACATTACTGTAGGAGTTTATCCACAAGAAATAATAGCCCACAGTAATAAAGTTTTTGTTGCAAATACAAGTGTTTGGGGCGGAGGTTCCGATTCCACAGTTTCAGTTATCGATCCTGCAGTTGATTCTGTTATTGCAACAATTACAGTTAAAAAAGATCCATCATCATTTGCGATTTCGAATGACGGTTACTTATTGATCGGCTGTCCTGGAGATGAAACAGAAGGCAAAATATTTAAAATAGATGTTTCAACATACCAGGAAGTTGAAAACTACAGCGTTTCTTTTTATGGATTCGGCAAAGATATCTTTGTAGATAAAAACAGTAACAATATTTTCTTCATTTCATATCTGAATGATATTGTAAAATTTGACTTAACCAACACTAATGCTTCCGTTGTACTATCATCCGTATATCCAAACAATTATTATTATGGCTATGCATTTGATTATGTAACCAAACAACACTTTGTACTGGATGCAAAAAACTTTATTCTTAATGGAACTCTCAGTATTCTCGATAGTTCTTACACAGTAAAAGGAACATATCAAGCAAGTGTTGCACCAAGAAGATTACTATTTAAATATAACATTCAACCTTCATCAATTGATGATAATTTTATTGCAACTTCATTTTTGCTAAATCAAAACTATCCTAATCCGTTTAATCCAACTACCAAGATTAACTGGCAAATGCCTGTAAGCGGACAAACATCTCTAAAAATTTATGATGTACTTGGAAATGAAATTACAAAGTTAGTAGATGAGTTTAAATCTGCAGGAAGTTATTCAGTTGATTTTAATGCAAGCAGTTTATCAAGTGGTGTTTACATTTACATACTCAGTATTACAAATGGTAACCAGGAATTTATATCCTCAAGGAAGATGACGCTTATTAAATAAAAATATGTAGAGGTTTTTATGTTAAAAGATATTCTAAGAATTGCCAAAAAAAATGGGATTGTCTTATCAGACAATAAATTTATCTATCAAAATAAGGAGATTGGTTTTTCAGATTTTATCTTTTATGTAAATAAAAATAAGTTTAAAACTGGAATTGAAGGGGCAATCATAAACTCTAAGCAGATTTTATTTAATGTTGATAAAATTTCATTAGAGATAATGTTGAAAAATGTTAAATAACACTAAGCACGAGATAAAGCATTGCCCCAAGTGCGGAAAATCATTTGAATGCAAACCCGGAAACATAACTCAGTGTCAATGTTTTGCAGTTCAACTTAACAATGCAGAGATGATGTTTATTAAGGAAATCTATGACGATTGCCTGTGCGCTGATTGTATTATTAAAATGAAACAATTGTATAAAGAAAAACAAATACTTGATTATTATTCATCAATTAAGCGCGATAATCAATAAGTTAAAAAATCATTTAATGCTTTAAATCAATTTTTTTTTTAATTTTTAATTATTAAACCTTTATCTTTGAAACAATTATAAAAGAAATATTTTTCTTGAGATTTTAACAGAAAGGAAAAACAATGACTGATCAAATGAAAAAGAGCACATCAAACTTTTGGGTTATTACCTTAATGATTTGTGTTGCTGCATTTGTGAGACTTCTGCCACACCCGCCAAACTTTGCACCGATTGCAGCTATGGCGTTATTTGGCGGAGCGTATTTTAATAGAAAAGCTTTTGCGTTTGCAATTCCATTATTTGCAATCCTGCTTACAGATGCAATAATCGGATTTTATCCTTTTGCATTTATCGTATATGTAAGTCTTGCTGTAATTGTATTACTCGGAATAGTGATGCTTAAAAAAGTTTCGGTTAAAAATGTTATACTTGCTTCCGTTACAGCTTCAGCTAGCTTTTTTATAATTACAAACTTTGGTGTTTGGGCACTTGGAACATTGTACACTAAAACTCCTGCTGGTTTAATGGAAAGCTATATTGCTGCAATTCCATTTTTCCATAATACGCTAATCAGTGATTTGTTCTATGCAGGAATAATGTTTGGCGTTTATGAACTTATAAAACACAAGGTACCTGCTTTACAAAAGGTTAGAGCTTAAATCACACACTTACAAGAAAGGCACGGATTTACCGTGCCTTTAAACTTCAAACAGCCAACTACAAACTACTTACTTAGCTCTCTTCCCTCTTTCATAAGCAAGCATAATAATTTTCTTCAGTGCTTGTCCATAACTCAATCCTGCAGCGTGAGCAGAGCGCATAAATCCTGCACCTTCGGTTAAATCAGGATTTGGATTTACTTCCAGTACATAAACTTCTTCATCGCTTGTTACACGCATATCAACTCGTGCATAATCTCTTGTACCCATAATCTTAAAAGCAGAGATTGCTGTGTGTTTAAGTTTTTCTTCCAAACTTTTTGAAATTTTTGCCGGACAAATAGGAATTGTTTTATGATATGATTCGTGGTGTGGATCCCATTTTGCCTGGTAACTAACAATGTTGTGCAGATGATCAGGCATTTTACTAAAATCAATTTCGCTTATGGGTAAAACTTTTAATTTTAAATCACCCATAACTGAAACATTAAACTCTCTTCCCTCAATAAATTCTTCTACTAATGCAGGCTGATTAAAATGTTTAAAGATATATTCAATTCTTTTTAAGAGAGCTTCTTTGTTATAAACAATAGATTCATTTTCAATTCCTACGCTGGCATCCTCATAAGCAGGTTTTACAATCATAGGAAATTTTGTTTCAAGATTGAGCTTTTCGGGTATCATCTTAAACAAATGAAACTTCGCGGTTTTAATTCCATGATAGTTAAGTAATTTTTTAGTCAGAAATTTACTTTGGCAATTTGCAAGTGTTATTGCAGGTGCACCGGTATAAGGGATACCTAACAACTCATAAAGACCTACAAAATTCATTTCCAAACGGGGTTTTTCTTTATATATCTCGACAAAATTAAATATTACATCCGGTCTATTATTATTTACTTCATTCAAAAAGACCGATAAATCATCTTTGATGTTTAAGGCAAAGGCATCAAAACCTACTCTTCTTAACTTTTTAACCATAATTTCATACTCTTCCATAGGAGTTAAGGTCTCAACCTCAAAATACAGCTTAAAATCAAGCTCTGGGGCAGGTTTTGTTGGTTTCTGGTAAAACTCAGGGTGAGCTTCGTTGTAAAGGACAAGAACTTTAATTTTTTTCTCTTTCATACTAAAAAATAGCCAAAATCACTTGTAAAAAAAACTTCATTTGACAATGTTTGCACTGTTCTAAAAATCTTATTAATAAAAATGAGTTTTTATCCCCAACCTTATAAATATCAGTGCGGACCTTTCGCTCTTAAATATGCACTTGTAATGCTTGGCAGATTTGAAAGTGAAAATCAAATCGGAATAAAAGCCGGCAGTACCTGGTGGTACGGAACAGATGAGATCGGTTTGGCGAAAGCAGCTAAGTTCTATAATTGTAAGATGAAATATTTCCGGCGCGAAAAACCGGACGATGCAATAAAAGTTTTAATCGAACAGTTAAAGAAAGGTTATCCCTGCGTTTTAAGCGTTGATAATTGGGAACACTGGTTTACTGTTGTAAACTATCAGCAAAGAAAATTTATTGTAACCGATAGTTCGCTTGATAAAGTTGTTACTATTTATACACCAAATCAACTTCTTAAAAGATGGAAATATTATGATGAAGATGATGACGAGATAAGTTATGATGGTTATGCGATCATCCCGCAATTTAAAGTTACAACAAAAGCTGAGTTTACCTTAGAGCAGGCAAGATTTGTAATGGATACAAGAAATCAGAAGCTTGCGAAAAAATGGGATACTTATTTTAATGATTTGATCGTTATCTGCCATCCGCGCCATGCAAATGCAACTCATTTGATTTCGTTCAGAGATTTCTTAAGACGATATGAAAAAGTTCTTGTGAAACAGGTTGCAAACTGGCATGGTTCACCGACTCATCGTGAACTAAAAAAAATACTTAGTAATTTCCAGTTTATGGCTGAAGTATATGATCTCGTAATTCACGCAGATGAACAAAAAAAATCCTTAATAGACCTTGCGTCTATTTTAATGATGTATTCCTGCGGTAAATATGGAATGGATGAGATTTATTAAATTACTTTTTCGTTATTGCGATGGCGATTAGCCGAAGCAATCTCTAATAAAAATGTAAGATTGCTTCACTCAAAGACTCGTTCGCAATAACATTTTGAAAGAGAAATAAAAAGAAATAATGACTATGAAAAGAAATCCAATTATATTAAAGAAAGAATCTACCGCTCTTTTAATTATTGATTTGCAGGAAAGAATACTGCCTGTTATCAGAAATTATGAGACTGTTTTAGAGAACACTGTTAAGCTGATAAGAGGATTTAAAGCGATGCAGTTGCCAATTTATTTCACTGAACAGTATCCTAAAGGCTTAGGACCAACTTCTCTTAAATTACTGGAAGAACTTTCCGGTTATACTGCTTACCAGAAGATGACATTCAGTTGTTCAGGTGCAGAAAATCTTTTCGAAGAATTTCATAAGAAAAAATTAACTCAAATTGCAGTGTGCGGAGTAGAATCACATGTCTGCGTTCAACAGACTGTATTGGATTTAATTGCAAATGATTTTCAGGTCAATCTTGCCGCAGATGCTGCTTCTTCACGTAAGGAAATCGATTATAAAATTGCTCTGGACAGAATGCGGACACTTGGTGCTGAAATTACAACCACAGAATCAATTTTGTTTGAGCTTCTTGAAGTTTGCGGAACCCCGGTATTTAAAGAGGTTTCTAAAATTGTTAAATAAGCAATTAATTATTTCACTTGATTATTTAATAGTAGCTTCTAATAATTTGTAATAATAATTAAGCAGAATTATCTTTTTAATAACAAATCTCAAAATTATTAAAGGACAAATATGGCAGATCATTTAATAGCACATTGCGAAATTCCTACAACAGATTTAAACAAATCCAAAGAGTTTTATCAAAAAGTACTTGGCTGGGATTTTAGACCTTTTGGTCATGATTATTTACTTTTTAATAATCATAAAGGAACAATGGTAGGATTGAGAAGAGTTGATGAAATTGTTCAGGGAGATTCTACAATTTTTCATGTAAACATTCCAGATATTGAATCAATCCTGAATAGAGCAAAAGAAAACGGCGGAGCTGTAAAAAGAACCAGAACTGTAATTCCTGCTATGGGCTGGTATGCATTATTTAATGATCCTGACGGAAACACAATAGGTTTATACCAGAAGAGTTAAATATAAAATAGAATTTAGGGGTGATGGAGTTTCAGAAGAACAAAATCTAATATTAAATATTCCGTTACTCCATCATTCCTGTCTTTAAACACTAAGTTAATTTTATTAACTCGCAATAATTTTATAATTGTGAGTTATCTCCACAGATTTTTGAAGCATTGCAGTAACGCTGCAATATGTACCCTGCGATAATTCTATTGCGCGCTCAACATCTTTTTCAGCTATATCTTTTCCATAAAACAAAAATTCAATGTTTATCTTTGTATAGACCTGCGGATGCGTCTCCTGCTGCTCTGCTGTAATATTGATTTCAAGATTGTCTAACTTAACTTTCTTTTTTTGCAGTATTGCAATCACATCACTGCCTGTGCAGCCGGCAAGACTTAGTAAAATTAATTCTTTTGGACGAATACCTGCGTTGCTGCCAAAAAAATTTTCCGGTCCATCCATTGTAATCCAATGATTTGAATCAGTTTTTCCAGTGAACGTAATTCCCTGTAATTGTTTTACGAATGCTTTTTTAATCACCATTTTTTCCCTTCGATAAAAAATTAAAATATTTCTGTAGTAAGATGATTACAACAGGAAATGGTTACAAAGAATTAATGTATGTTCAGAATATCCTGAATAATTGGTTTTAATCCTCTGAAGAACAGTTCAACTGCAATAACCATAACGATCAGTCCCATTATTCTGGTCAGAACTTTATTGCCGCTCTCTCCAAGAAATCCGAGAATTTTTCTTGAACTTAAAAGTATAATATGTGTTATCCCCATTACAAATAAAATTGATACAATGAGCAGTGATTTATGAGTAAAGTCAGGTGCATCATTCATTAAAACTATAGAAATAGTAATAACTCCCGGACCGGTTATCATTGGAATGCCAAGCGGAGCTATTGCAAAATTTTTTATTGCTTCTTCATTCCTTTCATTATCAGAAGTTATGCGTGTCAGCTTACCTCTTAACATATCATAACCTGAATAGAAAAACAGAATTCCACCGACAATTTTAAGTCCATTAACAGAAATATTAAAAATATTGAATATCATATTGCCCCCGAATGTGAAGAGCAAAAGAACAATCAATGCAGTTGATGTAGCTTTAAAAGCAATTGCAGAGGCTTGCTTTGATGTCATACCATCAGTTAGTGTAGTATAAACAGGTATAACACCTAATGGATTTATCATTGTAAACAGAGATGTAAATGCAAGTAATGAAAATTGTAAAAGTGAGTCCATATATTTTAATCCATAATAATTTGTTTAATCATTTTAATTCGCGTGCTGTTGTTTTAACTAATTCCCATGCATTTTCAATATGTCTTTGTTCGTGTCTTATTCCGCCAATCGTTAACCTGATGACGAACTTTTCATATAGTTTAGTATGAGATAGAAATATTTTTCCTGAGGAATTTATCTTTTCTAAAAGTTTTTCGTTGATTGTATTTAATTCAGCTTCGGTTTTTCCACCGGGATTATATCTGAAACACACAGTCGAAAATGGAACAGGAGCAGTTAACTCAAAATCATTTGCTTCAATAATTCTGTTTGAAAATTCTTTTGCCCAGGCTATATGTTCTCTTAGTCGATTAGCAATTCCTTCAACACCAAAATATCTTATAATAAACCAAAGCTTCAGTGACCGGAACCTTCTGCCCAGCTGAAATCCATAATCCATTAAATTATCAACTTCGCTGTCCTGAGCAGTCTTTAGATATTCAGGCACAAGACTAAAAGCTCTTTTTAATATTTCTTTTTTTCTTGTGAATAAAATACTTAAATCAAGCGGAGTAAACATCCATTTATGCGGATTGATTACAATTGAATCAGCACGCTCCCAGTTTTTTGATACCCATTTCATTTCTGGTATCATTGCTGTTACGCCTGCATAAGCTGCATCAACGTGCAGCCACAAATTATATTTCTCTGCAATATTTGCAATCTGTTCTACCGGATCAACGCTTGTTGTTGAAGTTGTTCCGACTGTTGCAACTACACAAAAAGGTTTGCAGCCTTTTTTAATATCTTCATCTATTGCTTCTTCAAGTTTTTCGGGAATCATTTCAAATTTTTCATTAACAGGAATTTTACGAATGCCGTCCAATCCGACTCCAAGAAGAAGTGCTCCTTTATCTATCGAGCTATGAGCTTGTTCGGAACTATAAAGAATTATTTTAGGAAGATCTTTTCTTCCGGCAGCACCTTTTTCTCTAAATCCCAAACCCATTTGTTCTCTTGCCGAAGCAATAGCATGCATTGAACTTGTTGAAGCAGTGTCATAAATAATTCCCCAATAATTTTCAGGCAGTCCAACCATTTGCCGAAACCAGTTCATCATAGATTTTTCCATCTCGGTTACAACCGGTGATGTTTTCCACAACATACCGTTTGAGCTGAAAGCTGCTGTTAGAATTTCAGCTAAAATTCCCGGACCGCTTGATGTAGTATTAAAGTAAGCCATAAATCCAGGATGATTCCAATGAGTAATTCCATCTATCAGAACTTTATCAATATCTGATAAAACTTTTTCAATTTTTTCTCCATTTACGGGCGGAGCTACCGGAATTTGTTTTGAAATATCACCTGGTTTTACTTGTGACATTACCGGATATTTTTCAATGCTGTTCAGATAATCGGCAATCCAATCGATTAACTGATAACCAGCTTTACGGAATTCTTCTTTCGGCATATCACTCATAATTATATCCTAAGTTTTAAAAATAATTGGTCTAAAATTAGTAATAATTTGCAGTAAAATATCAGTCACTGATTACACAAATAAAACTAATCAGTGCGATTAAATTCTCTTTTTTACAGTAGCTTATTTTTATAAGTTGGTTAACACAATTCAAATATTTTTTTCGAAAATGAAAAAGCATACAAAAATATTCTGGATTACTGCTTTGGTATTTTTCATAGCTATCTGTTCAGGTTGTGATAAAAGATTTCCTTTGGAGCAGGATATTTTCAGAACTCAAAATACTTTTCTCAATCAGGATAGTATTCAGGTTGATTTCCCCGAAATTATAAAAGATAAAATAACATTGTTTACAATGATTTATACACATTGTCCTGATATATGCCCGATAACAACTCATAATATGAATCTGGTTGAACAGCGTTTGCCTGATAATTTAAAAGACAAAGTAAGGTTTGTTGTAATTTCTTTTGATCCTAATAGAGATACTCCATCTGTTTTTAAAAAATATGCGGAGATAAGGGATTTATCATTTAATACATGGTCTTTTCTTTCAGGTGATGAAAAAAATACAAATGAAGTTATGTTAAAGTTCAATATAACAGCTATACCGGCGGATTCAACATACGATGATGATGGTACGCTTAGTTATAATATAATTCATACTGATAGAATTTCACTGATTGATCAGAACGGAAAACTGCGTGCTAACTATAAAGGCAGTACTGCAGATTTAAATATGCTTATTGAAGACATTAAGTATTTAGCTGATTGAAAAGTTTTTATTTATTTTTTTTGTGTCTCGGTTTTTTATCGGTATTGGTTATTGCCGTATAAAATCTTAAACACAGATTATTATTAAAAAAGAAAAGGAGAAAATAAATGAACATATTACTTGCACTGTTAATAATCTTTTCCAATCCATCAGATAAAATAAAAATTAAAGAACCTTGGATGCGTATTAGTGCAAAAGGACAGACCACCGGTTTGTATTTCAAAATTGAAAATAATTCGGATAAACCCGACACACTTTATAAAGTTGAATTTGAGCCGGCGGGAAAAGTAGAAATTCATGAAACCTATGACGCAGGTAATGATATGATGGGAATGCGTGAAGTGAAATTTATTGTGGTTCCAGCCAAATCAACTTTTGAGCTTAAACCCGGAGCTCATCATGTAATGTTGATGAAATTAAAAACAGATATAACAAAGGATTACCGGGGAGAAGTTTCTTTATATTTTAAACAAGCAGGAAAAATTGATATCAAAGCTGAAGCTAAAGAAATGACAAAAAAGAAAACAATGGAACACAAACACTAATTAAACAAAACCTTCGAGGTTTTTCAGAACCCCGAAGGTTTCCTTATTAAAATTACCTTACAAAAAACTCAGCAATTATTTTATTCCAGTTTACATCAGAAAGATCACCTAACTGACCGATAAACAATCCATCTTCAAGATACTCATCAGATTTTTTTTCAGATTTCAATAAGTCCATAAACATTACTTTAAACTTTTCAATATCATCCTGGAAGAAAGCTACAGCCGATTTTCCTATTGTCATTTCTTTTATTTCATTATCCAGATTTTCAGCATCAAGAGCACATACCCAGTTTCGTTCATAAGGAGTAATATCCAGCGCATCTATATTATTTTGCAGAAGAGTATTTATCTGTGCAACCTTGCCGCTTACCGGGGAGCTGAATGTTACAGTACGGTTACCTTGTTTAATAGTAAACAACGGCTGACCGGCTTTTATAGTCATACCAAGATTAGGTAGTTCTAATGAATCAATTTTACCAATTAATTTTAACGCAAAATCATCAATCCCCACTTTAGCTATTCCTTCCTGATTCATACTAACCCAGGTATGATTCCTTGCGATAAAAACACCGCCCGGAATTGAAAACTCGCCTTGTATAAAATCATCTGAGGCTGGTAAATGCGTAATATGCACTTTTGGTTTTAATTGTTTTTGAATTTTATCCTGCCTCTTTATTAATGATTTTCTAACAAACTCAATCAGCTCATCTTCTGTAAATGGTTTTTCAACATAATCCAAAGCACCATATTTCATAGTTTCAACCGCTGTTTCGATCGATGCGTATCCGGTAATAATTATTACGTCAATATCAGGGCGAAGATGTTTAACTGATTTACAAACCTCAACGCCATCCATCATTGGCATTTTAAGATCAGTAAATACAAAATCATAATGATGCTTTTGAATCAGCCCAAGTGCTTCCTGACCATTTTCCACTGTATCGACGGAATAACCATCAAGCACAAGTATCTTTCTAAAACTTCCAAGTATTACTTCTTCATCATCCACACATAGAATTCTTGCCTTTGGATTTTCGACCTGAGCACGCTTTAATGTTGTAGCTTCGTTCGAAAAATCAAGTTTTAAACTTTCCTGAAGAACCTGTTCACGTTCTTTTTTCTGTTTTTGCTCAGTCATTCTTTTGCTTACCATACGGATCAGAATATCCGCAATAATAAAAATGACAATAGCTAATATGAAAAGTGGCATAATGTATCTCCTAAAGTATAAATTTTAATTTCTTTTACAGATATTATAACCTGTCTGAACTGCAGGGTATTAAATATTTTATTTCATAATCTAAATTAGCCGGTATTATCCGGTATAACCAGCCTTCAAAATAAGGATCCTTTTCTAACAAAGATGGATTATTGATAACGTTGTTATTTACTTCAACAATTCTTCCGGATAAGGGTGATAGTATTTTATGAATCCTTTCGTCATTACTTGTCAAAGATGCACAACCTGTTCCTTGTATTAGCTCATCCTCAAGCTGCATCATTTCAATATTAATTACTGACTCAATTGCTTTCATATAGATATCGCAAATACCGATCAAAACACTTCCCTCTCTTTCCTGAAACATCCATGTGGAATGACCAAGACGAAGATATTTTGCCGGACAGGTAACATAAATCAGCTCTTTATCTCTTTGCTGCGGTGAAAAAGATTTTTCCTCTTTCATTATTTTTATATAATTCTTTGCCCTGAACAAAACGCTCAACAGCTCATCAACAGTAAAAGGTTTTGGAATAAAACTTAATGCGCCTCTGTAAAGCGAGTTAACTGCATTTTCAACTGTTGAAAACCCTGTTGTCATTATCACTACAGAATCTTTTTTAGATTTATTAATAGCATCAAGTATCTGAAATCCATCACCATCAGGCATCATTATGTCTGAGATAATAACCGGATAAAAGTTTTTAGATATTTTTTCCAGTCCTGTTTTTGTATTAATTGCCGAATCAACCGTATAATCTTCGAGTGCACAAATTTTTATTACGGCATCAATAATAACCTGTTCATCATCTATTACTAATATATCGGCTGCTTTATTCATTTACTTATCTTTGCTGAGTCAAAGGCAATCTGATTTTAAATGTTGTACCTTTTCCAATTTCACTATCAACAGTAATTGTTCCGTTATGGTTATCAACGATACCCCAGATTACAGCAAGTCCGAGTCCGTTTCCTTTTTGTCCTTTTGTTGAAAAGAAAGGATCAAAGATTTTATGGAGATCTTCGTTGCTGATTCCGCATCCGGTATCTGAAACTTTTATCTCAACATATTCCTGCACACCGGCTGATTCAATGTAATCCCATTTTTCCCAATCGCTATTTTCAGAAGAGCAAACTTCATAAATACCTTCGGGTCCCAGATCAAATACAAGAACCGGTGATCCGCATTTAGGACATACTTTATCTTCCTGCACAAGTGAAACGCTGCATTCCGGACAGACAAACTTTGCATTTTTATTTATCTTAAATCCAACATCATAATTGTTGTAATGCTTTCCGTAAACCGGATCAATATGGATTATTCCTTCATTACTATCTGAAACAACTTTTACTTTAATTGCCGATAAACCATCAATCTTAAATTCATTGTCTATAAGATTATGTCTTTTTCTGCAAGCAGCTTTTTTTATCTGAGTTGTTCCAAAAGGTGCCAAAGAAATCAAATGAGTTGCAACTGTAATTATTCCTCCGGTCTTTTCCATCGCATCAGCAGCATTTACAAACAAGTTAATAAATACCTGCTCCATCTGATTTGAATCAATTGTTATTTTCGGAATTTCAGCTTCAAACTTCTTTTCAACTTTTATTTTTTTGATTGATAATTGATTTTCCACAACTGTGATAGCCTTATCAATAACATCGTTTAAATCAGCCGGATTCTTTTTAGGTACTGACTGTCTTGCAAAATCCAACAAGCTTTTAACAATCTCTCTGCTTCTGATCGTTTCTCTCACAATCACTTTAAGGTCTTCCTGAAATTCAGGATTGTCTTTAGTTCTTTTAAGTAAGAAACTACTGTAAGTTAATACACCTGTTAAGGGATTATTTATTTCGTGTGCAACACCTGCAGCTAATCTGCCCAAAGATGCCATTTTATCCGATTGAAATAATTGTAAACGTGCCTCAGCTAATTTTTTTGTCATATTATTAAAAGATGAAGCAAGCTTACCAATTTCATCGCTGCCAATTTCTTTAATTGCATAATTCAAATTACCTGCGCTTATCTGCTGTGTTGCGCTTAAAAGATCATTAACCGGATTTGACACCCATTTTTTAACAAATAAACCGATTATCAAACCCACAATTACAACGGCAGCAAAAGCAAATATTACTATTTCAATTTTTGATCTTAAGATTTCCTTATCAACCTCAGCCAATGAGATTGATATATCCAGAACACCAAGTACCTTTTGATCGCTCGGATGTGCATGACATTCAGCCGTCCAGCAGGAGGTTTCGTTGTAGATTGGAGTAATTATTCCGATTATTCTTGCCGAATCAGGGTTAAGTTTAAATATTCTTGTCCGTTCGGTAATTGATATTTGTTCAAGCGGCTTATCTTCTGCATGGCATGCATAACAGCTTTCAGCATTTTTATCAACCATTTGATTTATACTGTTTTGGTCAGATGAATATATTATTTCACCTATCTTATTCAGTATCCTCACATCCCTGATATGAGGTTGTGCACCGATTGAACTAATAATCTGTTGTATCCTGTCTCTTTGATTGAGCATCATATCAACTCTTGTACTGGATACAACTGTTTCACTTAACTGATTTGCATGCCGCTCAACTTCTGCAGTTAAGTTGTTGCTTTGAGTCTGTACATTAAAAAAAGCAAATACCCCTATTATTACTAATGAGGTAAAAGCAACAGCAAAGATTAAACGAAAACCAATTTTCTTGAACATTTATAATTTATAGTCTGATAAATATTAATAAGATACTGCAGGAATTTTAGTTTATTCCTGCAGACAAAAATTTATTTTTTACCAATAACCTTTCCTGGTTTTTGTTTTGGGAAACTATAATCATCGTGACAACTGCTGCAAGTTGGCTTAACAGCAAAATTATTATCGCTATGACAGTCTTCGCAGCTTAACTCAATATGAATTTCATCCAGCTGCAGACCGGTTACCGAGTGTTTGAATTTGCCTTCAAGCCACGGCTTGTGACAGCTTAAACATTTATTATCAACTTTTTTGTACGGCTGAGTTGTGCCATGGCACTTTACACATGATAAGTTTATATGATATTTATTTAATGCCCAGCCTGTCTTCTTTGCGTGATCAAATGGTTCAAGAACTTTATTACTGTGACACCTGCTGCAATTTTCAGTTTTCTTATGACAACTGATACAATTCTTATGCTGTTCTTCAAAGGTTTTCTTTGTAATCACTTTAATAGGTTTGTCATTATTTTTTCTGTTAACATCGTGGCACTTTGTACAGCTTTCTTGTTTATGACAGGTTTCACATTTCAATCCAAATTTTTTCGTGTGATCATCATGATAAAATGTAACAATCTTTCCTTTATCAGAGTTTGTTTCATAAACTAATTTCGTAGGCTCCAGAACTACCGGATGATTTTTACCAGCATATTTCTTCTGAATATTTTGATCCTTTTTTCCGTCTTTCAGATCTTTTTTGAGTGTATGACAAGTATTACATCCGTTATCGTGGCTCCATTCGCGATGGCAATCCATACACTGTCTGTGAAAAGCAGCTTTCAAATCAGGAATACTTACATCATCCCGCTTTCTTGATGATGAATGACAATTACTGCATCTGAGAATTGAGGCTGAAGTATTATGATGATGGCAGGTTTCGCAGCCGCCGCTCATCTCAGACATTTGCGCATGAATCCTATGTGAAAAATAAACCGGACCATATTTATCACTTAATTGATTTATGGTGATTAACTCTGGAGTTTGTTCTGGCTTTTGATATACAGTTTTTATTTTCTCACGCGGACACTGAATAAGACAAGGATCTTTTTTTGTCGGGACATCGCAAATGTGACAATTACTGCACTCTAAATTTAATTTAGAATGATTTTTACCCGGACTTTGCTGAGGTTTAATTGTAATTGCTATAAGTAAAACCAATAAAAGAATAATTTTTTTCTTCATCACTTTATTCCCCTTATCGTATATTTTGTTTTTTGTGCTGATGTCTTTCCTGGTAAACTGATAACAGGAAAATTAATAACTACAAACCGGTAGGCAAGAACAAGCATTGCCACAAACCCGAGTGTAACTGAAATTTCACCGAATGATGGGAAATATGAATCAGTAGAATACGGCGGAGTGTAAGCAACTACGAAATTATTAATTCTGTTTATTAAGACACCAAACACAACTAAAGAAGATGCAATAAAAAGAAACAGAGGCGATTTTAATACTTTGGTAGATAAAAGCATTCTCAATGGAATTATTACTCCAAACAGCACTTCAATTGTAAACATAACACTTGCAGTATTGAATTCGGTTAAGTAAACAAAAGTTTCGCGTATAAACATATCACCAATTTTAAATGCTAAATAAATTCCCAACAAAGGTGCAATCATTGAGCCTAATCTGGAAAGAATGTGCATCTCCGGTTTTAGCCCTAATGATCTGGAAGCAATTAATGATTCAAAAATAACCATTGGAAAACCTACTGAAATTGCTGAAAGCAAAAAGAGCAAGGGCAATATTGGCGTTTGCCAGAGCGGATGCATCTTTGGTCCTGCAATAATCATCAATGTTCCTAATGATGATTGATGCAATGTAGAAAGTACAACACCAGCAATAATAAAAATGAACATCGTTTTTGACAGACCACGGTCAAGTGCTCTTAAAAGTTTATCAATAGGTTTGTTTAATCCTGAAAGAAACCCCGGTAGATTAACCCTGCCTATGAATCTTTCAGTTACTATCGGTAAGAATTCAATGTAAAGAACTGTAAGATAAATCATTACACAAATGCCAACTTCAAACAACGCTGAGCTGCCATTCCACATAATCAACGGATGCCAGATAAAATACCATCTTCCAATATCAACAAACACTCCAAGTGCAACAAATGTATAGCCTAACATTGCTGTCAGAAGTGCTGGTCTTACAATTGCGTGATATTCTTCTTTATGAATTATATGACCTAAAGCCGCAGTAGTAAATCCGCCAGCAGCAAGCGCTACACCGGCAGCAACATCAACTCCAATCCACAAACCCCAGGGATATTGATTATTCAGGTTTGTAACTGCACCGATGCCAAAGAAAAATCTGCCCATTAAAAAGATTAATCCATTTACTGCAATAACTATCAATCCAATTACTCCCGGAGTAAAATATTTACGTTTTATCGGCACTGGATTGTAAGAATCATGACTCATAATTTTTCCTCCTCATCAAGTTCTTTGCGGCGCTTTGTTATCCACATTATACCACCTAAAAGAGCATATAAAGAAACCGGTGGAACAAAGTATGCAAATATTCCATGTTGAATTGATTCCGAAACCCCCGGTGCAGGATTATTTCCAAGCTTCGGAAAATCAAGTTCTGCAAAATCTTTACTTGCCAGATACAGCCATGATGTTCCACCGACTTCATATTCTCCAAAAATATGATCAACATATCTATCGGGATTTTTCTTAATTCTCTCGCGGGCAATTTTGATAAGCTCTGTTCTGCTTCCGTAAGTAAGTGCTTCAACCGGGCAGATGCTTACGCAAGCCGGCAGCTTTCCTGCTTTTGTACGGTCATAACAGAAATCGCATTTCATAATTTTCGGATTCAATGCTTTGTCATATTCAAAAGCCGGTATCTGGAATGGACAAGCAGCCATACAATATCTGCAGCCTATACACATATCAGTATCCCAGGTTACTGCGCCATTTTCATGTTTGGTAAATGCACCAACAATGCAAGCAGATACACAGGCAGGATGATCGCAGTGCATACATTGAACCTTTACATCAACAGGAAGATTTGAATATTTACCCGGTGAATACTCATTAACAACAGTTAATGCTGTATGGTCAGGTCTTCTCATGTTTTCAAATACTTCACGATTTTTGTAAGACTCAAGATCACCAGCGGGTAAATCATGAGCTTCTTTACAAGCCCATTCACACTGACGGCAGCCAACACAAACAGTCGTATCAACTAAAACACCCATTCGATCTTCAGATAAAATATTTTTAGGACCTGCTTTAGCAGTTGAGGTGGAAAGCCCGGCTATTCCAGCACCAACAAAAGCAGATTTTTTAAGGAAATCTCGGCGACTTTTGCCAGACATTTTTTATTCCTTTCAAGATTTATGTAAATGTTTTCAGAACGAATTCAAATAATTGCTTTTCTAAATACAATTTTGTGCCATTCCGAAAATAATTTTTGAAAAAAATAATTATTTGATTTTGGTTAATAACGCAATAATTAGAGGCAAAAAACAGGGTGCTGTATAATCATTAACTTCTAATAGTTATCAATAGTGGCAAACATTTTATACTTTTTTTAAGGATAGAGAAAATATGGCAATCAGAAATTCTTTATAGATATCAGTTTTGCGATAAAATAATTGATGCTATTTGAGTAATATCAACCAATTTTTTTGCGCTGTATCCTGTTAAATTAAAGAAGTTAGATATTCAACTATTCTTTGAGGAACAATCTCAAATTTCTTTTAAAAGTGATGAATTATTCAATACTGCTCTGTTGAATTTATTAACACTTTTAATTAGAGCAATAGTATAAAATTACAACGCTGTTGCTCTAACTCTTTATGTTTCAATAACATATAGAGATGATAAAAAAACAAAAACTAATGGTATGCTAGTTGCCCTTTAATAAGCACAAATTAAAACAACAGGAGTTCAAAATGCTTACATTTTTATTAGTACTAGTAGCAGTTTTTATTGGGGTTGATTTATTAGTCAGATTTGTAATTGACCCATTAGCCTCAGGTTCATACAAGAAAAATAAAGTTTCTAAACCCTTTGCGTCAAAGTTTGATCCTACACTCAAACTTGCAAGCGAAACTATGTACGATGGCGGACAGCCGCACGAGGATGAAAACTCAAAAGAAACAGACAAAAGCGAGAATATCACAGAAGATGATAGCTCAACTAAAAATCAATAAAAAATCTAAGTGAATTATATAAAAAGGAAATACTATGGTAGCGATTTTTGTTTTGACAGCATTTTTATTTTTCATTTTAGTTGATCTTGTCGTACTAAAATTTCAAGGAAAATATCATCCCGCATTTGAACCTACATTCTCTCAATTTGATTTAACAATGTTTGAGAAAAATAGGTTCGTTATTCCTCAAAACACTCTTTTTTCCAAAGGACATACCTGGCTTAAAGAAGATGAAAACGGACTGGTCAATATTGGAATTGATGAATTCGGAATGACAGCCTTAGGCATGTTAACAATATCAAATTGTGCCCTTGCAGGTAAAACACTAAAGCGCGGAGATATTTTATTTGAAGGCAACTACGGAAATAACAAAGTAAAATTTCTTTCCCCTATTAGTGGTACAGTTCAATCTGTTAACCCAGATATTTTAAGTAAAAATATTTCTGATCCATACAAAAACTGGGGAGTTCAGTTACTTTCAAAAGATTTTTCTGAGAATCGTGATAAGTTTTTCTCAGGAAATGATGCTGTTAATTGGATTAAAAAAGAATATATAAAATTAAAAAGTTTTTTAGACACACATGCACTTAAACCAGAGTTAGCTGGTGAAACTATGTTTGATGGAGGTACACTTTCTAACGATATGCTCTATTCATTAGTTGATAAAAGTACAAGTGATTTTGAAAAAGAATTTCTCTCATTATAGTTACAGGAAAAGCAAATGTTAAAAGAAAAAGGAATACTCTTTGATGTAACGCTTTGTATAGGATGTGGTTCCTGTTATGATGCGTGTAAAGAAGCAAATAATCTTCCGAAAACAAGCGAAGACTTTCTAAAGGATCATCTCTCTGATAATACATTTAATGTAATCGAACAATATGATGATTTGTATGCAAGAAAAATGTGTATGCATTGTAACGAGCCGGCATGCGAATCAGTATGCCTTGTTGGTGCAATAACAAAAACATCTACAGGTGCTGTGGTTTATGACGCTGATAAGTGTATCGGATGCAGATACTGTATGCAGGCTTGTCCTCATAAAATTCCCCGCTACGAATGGGGAACAACAACACCCCGCATCAGAAAATGCAATATGTGTGCTGAACGTGTCAGCAATGGGCTTATACCAGCTTGTGCAGAATCCTGCCCTAATGAAGCAACTTTATATGGAGATATGGATCAACTGATTGCAATTGCCAAAAGAAGACTTCAGGAAAATCCTGATAAATACTATCAGCATATTTACGGACTTGAAGAAGCCGGCGGAGGACACGTACTGGTTCTTTCACCGGTACCATTTGAACAATTAGGATACATCCCTGAATTACCAAAAGAATCGATGCCTGAGTTTACAAAAAGAGCAATGGAAAAAATTCCATCTGTTGTTGTTGGCGGAGGTATTTTCTTAGGCGGTATGTATTGGCTGACTAAAAGAAAAAATCAAATTGCTAAAGAAGAGAGAAGTAAAAATGAAAATTAAGAATATTAACGTTAGTGAAATTTTGAAACCTACTTTTTGGAAAATAACTTCAGTTATAATTGTAATAGTTGGTTTATTTTCAACTTATTTTAGGTTTACACAAGGATTAGGCGCAACTACTAATCTGCAGGATACAGTGCCCTGGGGACTGTGGATTGGATTTGACTTTATTGGTGTTGGATTAGCAGCCGCAGGATTTACTATTGCGGCAACTGTTCACATCTTTAATATGCATAAATATGAACCCTTAGTAAGACCGGCAATACTTACTGCATTTCTAGGCTACTCGGTTGTTGTCTGCTTGTTAGTAGTGGATCTCGGAAGACCGGAACATTTTTACCATCCCCTTTATATGTGGAACATTCATTCTGTAATGTTTGAAATTACTTGGTGCTTAATATGCTATTCAACTGTACTGTTATTAGAGTTTGCACCGGTCGTACTTGAAAAGTTCAATATAAAAGCGCCCATCAAAATTCTTAAGGCGATTTCAATCCCGGTTGTTATAATTGGTGTTTTATTTTCAACACTTCACCAATCATCCTTTGGTTCTTTATATCTGATAGTTCCCGGCAAATTACATCCATTATGGTATTCATCTTTACTGCCGGTTCATTTTTATGTCTCCTGTATTGCAGCAGGCTTATCGATGATAATATTCGAATCATTTTTAATCGCAAGAGGTTTAACAAAAGAAGAAGGTTTTCAGAATACCGGATTAAAAATGAATATTTTATCCGGAGCTGCTTTCGCTGTTTTAATAGCATTAATAGCAGGCTTGCTGTTAAAGATATATGATTTTATTGATAGTGGTAAATTATATTTGTTAACAATTCCATCAACTGAAACATATCTCTTTTATCTGGAAATATTACTCGGGACTATTGCACCGATTTACCTGCTTAGTCATAAAAAATTAAGAGAGAATAAAAAATGGTTATACATAACCTCGATATGTGTTATCTCTGGACTTATACTGAACAGAATAAATGTAAGCATTACGGGACTAGCTGCATCTTCAGGTGTTAGTTATTTCCCATCATTTGATGAAATCAGTATTACATTGATGCTCATTGTTCTTGCAATATTTGCTTTCAGGCTGGTAGCAAAAAACTTTGCCGTTTTTATTACTGAAGAACACGAGCACTCAGTTAGTGAAAAAGACATAGCTAAAACAAAACCAATAACAATTAGTTAAAAATATGAACAGTGATATTGAGTTAAAGTCAAACAGATACGAGATGCTAAAATGCATCTGGATGACCTCCGGAGTTATTGATTACAAATTATGTGATAATAATTTTGATTGCGAAAACTGTCCGTTTGATAAAGTTATCAGAAATCTTTCTGATAATAACGAAAAAAATATGGGCGGAATAGTAAATGCAGTAAATGCAATCTTCAATAAATTACAAAGCATTAAGTATGAAACTAATATCATTTATTTAAAAAATAATCTCATTGCTAAAGAGATATGTGCTAATACATTTTATCTTGGCATTAATCCTATTTGGGAAAGTTTTCTTGATAATGTAAATTCAATGATAGTTTGTGAATGCAGAAAAAACATCTCTGCAGGACAGCCTGTAATTCAGATTAACGGTGATTGGGGAAGTGTTAGTATTACTTCCCCAATAAACTTCATAATCTACAATGAAGTTGGTGAACCCGCAGATAACCCGTTAAAATCACAATGGTTTGCAATTATGGGCGCCAATCAGTCTGAAGTTTTTAATTCCAGATTAAATCAGGAGCAATGGAATAATATTCACGCTAAAGCAATCAGAGCTATAGAAGAAATTAAAACCAAAGTTCCTGTGGTTGGTGAAACAATGATGGATGGAGGAACCCAAATAAAATTTCTTCATCAACTTATCGGCAGGAAAAGATACACTGATATTTTAAGTTCCTTAAACTTTTAAGAATATTTATTTCTGTTTTTCTAAATTCGCTTGAATAATAAATATCTCTCATCTACTAACAAACATCTGCATTTCTTTTACTATTATTAAATATCAGTTAGATTGTAAATATTTAAAGTATTATCTAATTTTGAGCAACAAGGTTAACAGATTATATGAAACCAAAAGTCTTTAACAAACTAAGTGTCCGGCTCATCTTTTCCCTCTCTTCTATTCTGATTATCCTTCTTTCAGTTTACACATATTTTATATTAAAAAATCTTAGTAATTATTTAACAGCTTCAAGATTTCAGACTTCCTACAACATAAGTGAAATAATTAAAAAGTCAACCCGTTATGATATGATGTTAAACCGCCCGGAAGAAGTTCATGCGATAATTAATACACTTCGCACTTTAAGAGGAGTTGAAGAAATCCGCATCTACAACAAACAAGGTATAATTAGTTATTCAACGGATACTACTGAAATTCTTAAAAAAGTTGATCTTACAGCGGAGGCTTGTATTGGCTGTCATAACAGCTCTGTACCGCTGCAAAGTTTAGCAAATAAGGATAAAATCCGTGTGTATAAAAATTCAGAAAATAAGCGAGTGCTTGGTCTTATCAATCCAATTTTAAATGAACCCGATTGTTCAAATGCTGATTGCCATGCACATCCGGAAAATGTTAATATTCTGGGCGTTCTTGATGTAGGTGTTTCACTGGACTCACTTGATAAAATAATTGAAGAAAGCAGAACTAAGGTAATTTTTGCTTCGGTATTTCTGATAATAGTTATTTCTCTTTCAACAGGTTTTTTTATTACAGTTCTGGTAAATAAGCCTCTTAAAACAATAAAAGAAGGAATTGAAGCTGTCGGAAACGGTAATTTGGATTATCGAATCCAGATACCTGCTAAAAATGAACTTGGACAAGTAGCACGCAGATTTAACGAGATGTCAAAAAATCTTGCCGAAGCATATAAAGAAATAAAAAAATGGTCTGAAACTCTGAATGACAAAGTAAATGAGAAGACAGAAGAGCTTAAAAATATTTACAATCAGGTAAATCAAATTGAAAAACTTGCTTCACTTGGAAAATTATCTGCAACAGTTGCACACGAGCTGAATAATCCGCTTGCAGGAATCTTGACCTATAGTAAACTGATAACTAAAAAATTACAGGCTTCAAATAATAATGAGGAGAATTCTAAAATTATTGAATATCTGGAATTGATCACTCACGAATCCGCCCGATGCGGACAAATTGTTAAAGACTTACTGATTTTCTCCCATTCTGAGCGTGATGAATTTGCAAAAGAAAATCTTTTGAAAATAGTTTACCATAGTATTACTGTAATCAACCATCATCTTGAAATTAACGGTATTACTTTAGTTAAAGATTATCCTGATGAACCAATAGAAGTTTACTGCAATGCAAATAAAATACAACAGGCATTAATTTCACTTTTAATAAACTCCATTGAAGCAATGCCTAATGGCGGAAAAATCACCGTCAATTTAATAACAGAAAAAAGTAATGTTATCATCAGGATAATTGATGAAGGAACAGGAATTGCTGATAATGATCTGCCGCATATTTTTGATCCGTTTTATTCAACGAAAACAAATTCTTCCGGTACCGGATTAGGTCTTGCGGTAGCTTATGGAATTATCGCTAATCATAACGGCAAAATAGAAGTTGAAAAAACTTCACCTGAAGGAACAACATTTAAAATAATATTACCACAAAATAAACAACTTGATTAAGAGAAATTTTTATGGGTAAAAGAGAAAAAATACTTATCGTAGATGATGAAAAAATTGTAAGGGAGTCTCTCTATCACTGGTTTGAAGAGGATAATTATGAGGTTGAAACCGCAGAAGACGGCGAAACTGCCTTACAAAAATATGATAAAGGAAAATATGATATTCTACTTGTTGATATGAAAATGCCGGGTATGAGTGGACTGGACCTGTTATCAAAAGTCAAGGAGATTGATAAAGATGCACTTGTAATTCTGATAACTGCCTTTGCTTCAGTGCCAACTGCGATTACTGCATTAAAAAATGGCGCGTTCGATTATATTACAAAACCTGTTGATCCTGATGAACTCGCTCATACCGTAAAAAAAGCACTTGAACAAAGGGCACTGAAAATTGAAAATATTCAGTTAAAAGAAAATATTGATGAAATAATTAAACCTGATAACCTGATCGGTGAAAGTTATCAGATGAGAAAAGTTTATGAACTTGTATATAGTGTTGCAATTACTGATACAACAGTTATCATCAGAGGCGAAAGCGGTACAGGAAAAGAATTAGTTGCAAAAGCAGTTCATATAAACAGCAGCAGAAAATACTTTCCGATTATTACAGTAAACTGCGGGGCTTTATCAGAATCGCTCCTTGAAAGCGAATTGTTCGGACATGAAAAGGGGTCTTTTACCGGCGCTCAGTTTAAAAGAAAAGGTAAATTTGAAATGGCTGATAGAGGAACCATTTTTCTTGATGAAATAGGTTCTATCTCTCCCAAGATGCAGGTTGAATTATTACGGGTTATTGAAAAAAAACAATTTAACAGAGTTGGCGGAAATGAATTAATAAAAAGTGATTTCAGAGTTATCACTGCTACAAATGAACCACTTGAGGAACTTGTTAAAGCAGGTAAATTCAGAGAAGACCTGTACTACAGATTAAATGTATTTACAATTGTTATTCCGCCATTGCGTGAAAGAAGAGATGATATTCCTTTGCTTGTTAATTTCTTTATAAAAAAGTTTTCGACAGCAATGAATAAAAAAGTGAAGACCGTTTCTAAAGAAGCATTGGACTTTTTGATGAATTATAATTGGCCCGGCAACGTAAGAGAATTGGAAAATGCTATAGAAAGAGCAATGGTGGTTGGTAAAACTAATTCCATAGTTGTTGAAGACCTTCCTTTTCATCTTTCAAGTAATAATCTTGCTTTAAACGGTGAGATTAAAAGCCTTGCCTCTATGGAACGGAAGTTTATTCTTAATACTTTGAATGAAAACGGATGGAATATTTCAAAAGCTGCACAGATACTTGAAATTGACAGGGTTACACTTTACAATAAAATAAATAAGTACAATCTCAGTAAAAATGATTATTGATGGATATTTTTCTGGCTCCACTCAGATTTTACAATCCAATACTTCTGCAAAATCTTATAACAGAATTATCAAAAAGATTCTCTTCGAAAATTCATGTTATTGATCTGGATATCAATCTTGATGATTTTTTTTCTGTTGATCGTAAACAGTATTTTTCAACACAAATAATAGCAGAAGCCATAAAGCTTACAGATAAGCTTGATGGAAAAATAATTATGTTAACTGATGTTGATATTTTTGTTCCGGTATTAACATTTATTTTTGGAGAGGCACAGTTAAACGGAAAGCATGGTCTTCTATCAGTCTGCCGCCTGCATGAAGAATTTTATTCCGGGATTTCCAATGATAATCTTTTGTTGGAAAGAACAATTAAAGAATTTCTTCATGAATTAGGACATTGTTACGGACTGCGTCATTGTATTGACTGGGATTGTGTAATGCACTCATCACCTGGCATTGAAGAAGTAGATATTAAAGGAAGCACTTTTTGCCGTAACTGCATTTCAAAAGTTGAAGGCTACAAGTATTGATCAATAAAATAATAATGCACAATGACTTCGGCATTAATCATTTATATTAAAAATCTTCAACACATCTTATTCATAAACTTACTGTATGAATTCTGCCGCACCTGGGACAAGTAATCTTATCATTGTTAAATTGAGGCGGAATTTTAAGTTTCAGTCCGCAAGTACAATTTATAAATTTGTATTCATTAAGTTTCATCATCAGATCGCCGACTTCTCTTTTCGTATTGATTGTTTCATCATTTAAACCAACACTGCTTTCCGGTTTCCTAACTGATAAATTTGACTTGTCAGATAATCCTGAAATCGGAATTACAGGCGAGCGTGTACCTTTTATCTGATTAAAAGCAGCCTGATAGTTCGAATAGTCAACTCCCTGACTAATAGCTCTTAGGATTCTGATCCGCTCTGTTATTGGCGGGTGCGTACTGGTTATGTCTGCGATCTGCATTCCTTTTTTCTTCAGCGGATTTATTATATACATTGGTGCAGTAACCTTATTTGCCGTTTTAAGATCAAGATGTGAAGCTGATATTTTTTCAAGAGCTGAAGCTAAACCTTCGGGATATCTTGTTAATCTAACTGCAGAAGCATCCGCAAGGTATTCTCTCTTACGCGAAATCGCAAAGTAAAGTAATTGAGCCATTATTGGTCCAAGAATAGCAAGAACAACAGCTAACACAAGTATAATTATTTGTCCCTGTCCCCCGCCTTTATTTGATGATCTTGATTTATAACGTGAACCGCTTCCTCCAAACCAAAGACTGCGTGTAAATATATCAGCCATTAAAGTAATTGCACCGAGCATCATTCCTGCAAATGTCATTAACAAAACATCTCTGTTAAGAATGTGAGACATTTCGTGTGCAACAACACCCTGAAGTTCATCCCGGTTTAATTGACCGAGTAAACCAGCAGTTACTGCAATTGCAGATTTTTCCGGTTTAATACCTGTAGCAAATGCATTCGGTGCGGCATCGGATATTATATAAATTTTCGGCTGGTTTGGTAAGTTAGCAGCAATCCGCATTTCTTCAACAACATTGAATAATTGCGGATGAATTTCCTTTGTAACTTCCTTTGCACCGCTAATACCAAGAATAATTTTACTGCCGGCAAAATAACTTATTGTAGAAAGAACAGTCCAAAGAATTATCGCAAAGAATAATCCAATATATCCGCCGGATTCCGGGTTATAAAAACTTCCAAAGACATAACCTATCAGAAGCAATAATAATCCCATCCCAAAAAAGATGAAAATAGATTTTCTTCTGTTAGCTTGTATAAGTTCCCACATACTTGCTAAGTATTTTAACTAATTAAAACTAACTTTTGGAACTTCTTTTTCAGTTTTGTCTTCAACTTCAAAAAATTCTTCTTCTTTAAATGAAAACATTCCAGCTATAATATTAGAAGGAAACATCTGAATCTTATTATTATAAAAAAGTACCTGATCATTATATGCCTGACGTGCAAAAGAAATTTTATTTTCAGTTGACGTTAATTCCTCCTGTAATGCCAAAAAATTCTGATTGGCTTTTAAATCAGGATAATTCTCAACCTGCACACGCAACTGTCCGAGCGCACCGCTTAATAAACCCTCAGCAGCAGCTTTTTCTCCTACAGTATTTGCATCCATTGCCTGACTTCGATACTTGGTTATATTTTCCATAATCTGACGTTCGTGTGTCATATAACCTTTTACCGTCTCAATAAGATTTGGGATAAGATCATGTCTTCTTTTTAATTGAACATCAATCTGCGACCATGCATTCTTTACCCGGTTACGAAGTCCAACAAGTGAATTATAAATAGAAACAAAGTACATTCCTATTAAGAAGATTATAATTATGAAAATAATAAAGTAAAGCATCACTGCCTCCGATTTATTTTTATTAAGTATTTAACTATTTCTGATTTCTGAAAAACTATTCTGATTATTAAAATGTATAAAACATCATTCTACACATCTAAAGCAGCTTACTTTAGAATATCTCAACTTCTATTCTGAAACTGTTTCAGAATGTGTAAGACATTATCTTTAAGAATTCCCTGTTATTGACTACCGAAAATCTCTTTTAACAATTCAACCAATTCAGAATTACTATCAAGGTCTGATTCCAATAATGATTTTAACTCACCTTTATCAAACCAGTATCCGTGATTGTTTCTGCATCTATCCAATATAATCCCGGTGTGTCTGAACTCGGCTTTCTCCATTTTTCTTCTGCAAACAGGACATTTTATTTTAAGCTCTGAATTATTTTCGCTTTTCCCAAACAGTTCGCTATCAACTTCTAAGTTTAAGTTATGATAAAGTAATTCAAGTTCACCCTCATCTAACCAAATTCCTTTACAGTTGGTACAATAATCAATCTCAACCTTGCTGAGTTCCAAAATTATCATATCACTTTTACATAAAGGGCATTTCATATTAGTATAATTTTTTTCATACGGAAATTGTAACGAAATATAATTATTAAAAAGTTTTAAAGAGAAATTATTGAATAATTATTTGTAATAATTTTTTTTTTACAATCTTAAAACCAGAAATCGGAATCATTTGAATTCTGATAAATAACTAATTCTAAACTAATATTAAGGAGTTGTATATGTTCAGATCTTTTTCTGTTCTTTTCTTGCTTTGTGCAATTAACATTGTGATGTTTGCACAAAACTCACCAACATTGTTTGGTCAAACAAAGTCTATAAACACTATACCTTCAGAAGCTGTTCTTTATGAGCAAATGAGTGGTATTGGAACAAATGCCCTTTCATCACAAAATTTTGAAGCGTCTAATGATGCTTATGATAATCAGGCAGCAGATGATTTTGTGGTACCATCAGGTGAAACCTGATCAATTACTTCAATGGAAATAATTGGAGCATATTGGAATGGTACTGGTCCAGTAGCTTCTGCGAATGTATGGTTTTATGTAAATAATTCTGGTTTACCCGGCAGTGTAGTTTCTGAAGTATTAAACGTGGTTCCTTCTGATGGTGCAGCAACAGGTTCTTTAACAATTACATTTACTACTCCAATTGAGTTAACCTCAGGTACCTATTGGGTTTCACTTCAGGGAAATATGGATTTCCCGGTTGGTGGACAATTTGGCTGGACAGAGCATAATCAGGTTGGTAATCCATCTGTTTGGCAGAATCCGGGTGGCGGATTTAGTACATCTTGCTCAAGCTGGGGTCCCAGAGTAGCCACTTGTGGTGTTGGCGCTGCTCCATATTATGATATGGCATTTAGACTAAACGGTAATTCAGTGGTTCCGGTTGAATTAACAAGCTTTACTGCAAGTGTAATTGATGGTAATGTAACACTTAGCTGGTCAACTGCAACAGAAACTAATAATAGTGGTTTTGAAGTTGAAAGAAGTTTTAATGGCAGTGATTTTGTGAATGTTGCTTTTGTTGCCGGAAATGGAACATCGCTTCAAATTCATAATTATTCCATTACTGATAAAAATTTAGCTGATGGAAATTATTCCTACAGACTAAAGCAAATTGATTTCAACGGTGATTTTGAGTATTCAAAAATTATAAATGTTGAAGTTACTGCTCCTGTAGAGTTTAGTCTGGCTCAGAACTTTCCTAATCCATTCAACCCATCTACAAAAATTACTTTTGGGTTAGCTATAGATTCGAAAGTAAAATTAAGTGTTTATAATTTATTAGGCGAGCAGGTTGCAGAGTTACTAAATAGTAATTTTACTGCCGGCACACATAATGTATCTTTTGATGCTTCAAATTTAAATAGCGGTGTTTACTTCTATAGATTGGATGCAAATGGAATTGATGGACAGAATTTCAGTTCAATTAAGAAAATGATACTTGCAAAATAGAAAATAAGTTAATTGAAAATATAAAGCCCCGAAAAATCCGGGGCTTTTTTTTGAGCATAAGTATAAAGCTAATTAACAATCCTTCCGGCTTTTAATTCTGCACTAACCCTGTTTAGTTTATAGATTTTATCAATAGCTTCCATCATCCCTGATGAATGAACCGAAACTGACCGGTTTTGTTCTGTTGTATAAATAAAATTACTCGGCAGACTTTCAATATTTCCGTCAAAAGCTAAACCTACAATCTCTGCTTTTTGATTAATAACAGGGCTGCCTGAGTTACCTCCTACGATGTCATTTGTTGATACAAAATTCAATGGAGTTGAAAGATTAAAATCTGCTGGCGGAGTTAGCCATCTATCCGGTAAATTCCAGGGAAATTTTCCTTCTTGTCCATAAAACCGATCATATAAACCATAGTAGGTTGTAAATGGCTGTGCTATTGTACCATTGTAAGGATATCCCTTTACAACTCCATCAGCAATTCTTAAAGTAAACGTTGCATCAGGTGGAATAGAAGTACCATATACAGCAAATGCAGCTTCTCCTAATTTCTGAGAATAAGATGATTCAATCTCAGTAAGTTCCTTACTTTTTGCAGTGTATCCATCGGCTTTTTCTTTTGTATTGAGTAGCAAATAAATAAACGGATCATCTGAATTTAAAACTTCATCAGCGCCTTTAGATAATAATGTTTTTATATCATCAAGTTTTGTAATTTTGGAATGAGATAGAATATATTGCACTGCATCCTGTCCTTTTTTTCCACCTGTAAATTTTTTAACAATTGGATCATCACTGCCGAAAGCTTCTTCTAATGCTTCAACTCTTTTAAGGAGAAGAGCGTTGTTCATTTCATAATCAAAATCTTCCGGTATCAAAGATTCCAGTGTATGATTTAGTTCATCACCTACATACAGTTCGTTTCTTTCTGCTTCTGGCTTCTTCAATTCATTTGCAATTTCAATTACCTGATCAGCTATAAAGAAATATTGAGGTGTTGTAAATCTGTTCATTGACAGTGCAAAGTTTTTAACAGAAATATCAGTAAGCTGTTTACGAATATCAGAGATTTTATCCCATAAATCACCGTACTTTTGTTTTAATTCAGGATCAGCATTAACTGAATTCCTAAAATTCTTTTCAAAATCTCTTTTTCTTTGCATTAACTCCGGGTCTCTTAATCCTTTAAGAGTTCCGTTAATAACCTTAAGTGAATTTTCAAATCCAAAAATTCTGTCTTCAAGTTCAGCTTTACGGCTTGGATCTTTTTTCAACATATCTTTGTACATATTGGTAAGTGTTGACAGCATACCAACTGTTCTGGGATATTGAATATCTCTTGCATATTCTAACTGAGAAACAGTGTTCAATCTGTTTGTACTTCCGGGATTTCCAACTACAAAAACCGGTTCATCAACTGCAGGACCATTTGCACTCCATTTAAAATAATTATCAGTCTTAAGCGGCTTTCCGGATTCATCATAAACCCTGAAGAAAGAACAATCTAAATTAAATCTTGGATAAGTAAAATTATCTGGATCGCCTCCGAAAAATCCTAATTGATCTTCAGCAGCTAAAACTAATCTTACATCTGAATATCGTTTATATCCGTATAGAGAATATCTGCCGCCGTTATATAATGGTGTAACAGAAACGGTAAGACCTGTAGCTGCGGCTTCTCTTTGCTCTATCTTATCTATAATTTCGCTTTCAATTTTAGACCGCTCCTCATCAGTTTTACCTTCATTCATTGCATCTATTACTTCATCGGTTACATCTTTAAATAAAACGAGCTGATCTACATATAAACCAGGTACTGGTCTTTCGTCCTGAAGAGTTTCTGCAATAAAACCGTTTGCATGAAGATCTTCACCTTCCTTGTTTACCTGAGTTATACTTTGTCTGGCACAATGATGATTTGTCATAACTAGACCGTCGGCAGAAACAAAAGAAGCCGAACAATAATTAGCAAATCTTAATGCAGACATTCTTACATGTTCAAACCAGGTTTCATCAGGTTTGAAATTATATGCCTGATTAAAATAATCCAGCGGCGGATATTCAAATGTCCACATTCTTCCCGTATCAAATCTGCCGGCTTTAACTGTATCAAGATTAATCCAGTTTGCATTCTGAGCAAAAGATGATACCTGTAAAAATAATGTGAATAGAACAACAAAAATTGCTAACCTTTCAGTCAGCATTCCTAAACGAGATTTCATAACTACACCCTGCTATATTTATAGATTATTAACTAAAAAGCGATTCAAAGATTAAATAAAAAATCCTTTTATGCTCCAAACAAATTATGAATGGTTACATAAAAGGATAAAATACAAATAAGATTTTGATTTAATTTCAAAATCTATTAGAAAAACATCTGCTAAATGTATGAATCCGGCAAATAAAGCGGTTCAATCTCCCATTCATCTTCAATTGTTCCAATACAATGAGAGCATTTTGGAACTGTAAAGACAACCTTTTCTTCGTTAGGTGCAGCTCTGACAAAATTTAATATAGTTCTGCAGCTTGCACACTGAACAATGTGCGAAGTATGAACTTTTCGGCTGCAATCGGGACAAATAAATCCAAGATCGCCTGGCTTCTCATCAGGATGAACCAGAAAAATTGAATTGCATCTTGTATTATTACATTTAGCGAAGTGCCATTTAATAGTATCAGAAGTTTCGATAACTATCTCCATAAAATTTGTTAAGCGAATGTAATCAGTGATTTTCTAAAAGTCCATTGAAAAATATATACCTTAAAAAATATTTTGGGGCAGTATAAGCTATTTTCTTAAATTGCAAAACAAATATCAGGTTTTCTTTTCTCAAAAACACCTGATATTTTAAGTATTATTTCTACATTATTTACAGGACTCGAAATGGAAAAATTAAATGGCTTTAAGGCTTATGATATCAGGGGTAAAGTTCCATCGGAATTAAACCCGGAACTTGCTTACAAAATTGGAAGAGCCTATGCAAAATACATCAGTGCAAAAAAAATTGTTGTTGGATACGATGTACGGCATTCTTCTTTGGATTTGTGCAATGCACTTATTGATGGTTTAACTGATGCAGGCTCAGATGTTGTTAACATTGGATTATGCGGAACTGAGATGATCTATTTTTCTACACCATATTTAAATGCTGACGGCGGAATTATGATAACTGCTAGTCACAATCCTCCTGAATACAACGGAATGAAATTCGTAAAAAGAGATTCTGTTCCGGTTGGATATGATTCCGGCTTAAATGTAATTGAACAAATGATACTTAAGAATGATCTGGGAGAAAAATCCGCATCTAAAGGTAAGACCGAAGAGATTGATATTATGAATGCTTTCATCGATAATCTTTCAAAGTTTTATGATCCTAAAAAAATAGATCCATTTAAAGTAGTTGTTAATGCCGGTAACGGATGTGCCGGGTTAGCTTTAGATGCAATAGAATCACGGTTACCCATAAAAATGATAAAGTTATTTCATGATCCGGATTCTCATTTCCCGAATGGAGTTCCTAATCCACTTTTGGTTGAAAACAGAAAACCGACAATTGATTCAGTATTAAAAAATAATGCTGATCTTGGAGTTGCTTGGGATGGAGATTATGATCGTTGTTTCTTTTTCGATGAAAAGGGAAATTTCATCGAAGGTTATTATATAGTTGGGTTACTTGCAAAATCAATATTAAAAAAATTTCCGGGTGAAAAGATTGTTCATGACCCAAGACTAATCTGGAACACAATTGATATAGTAGAAAACAGCAAAGGAATTCCTGTTCAATCCAAAAGCGGTCATGCTTTTATCAAACAGAAAATGCGTGAAGTAAACTCGATTTATGGGGGCGAAATGTCTGCTCACCATTACTTCAGAGATAACTCATATTCAGACAGCGGGATGGTTCCTTTTCTTCTGATTATGCAATTGATGTCTGAAGAAGATAAAACTTTAAGTGATCTGGTTGAGGAAATGATAGCTAATTATCCTTGTTCAGGAGAAATCAATTCAACAATATCAGACCCTGCAGGTAAACTTAAACAGATAGAAAAATTATACACCGGTGGAAAAGTTGATAAGACTGATGGAATAAGTATTGAATATGATAATTGGAGATTCAATCTCAGAATGTCCAACACTGAACCAATAATCAGATTGAATGTTGAATCTAAGGGTGATGTTCTGTTAATGGAAGAAAAGACAAAGGAATTGCTGGAAATGATCCGTAAGTAAATATTTAGTCCTTCCAGCCTTAACTGGAAGGACTCATAGTCTAAATCTAAATTTAAATCTTAACCTCAATCTTAAAAGGTATCTTAAGTTTTTCCCATTCTAATTTTATCACCGCAGTTTTATCAGATGTTTTTGTTATTGTGTAAGCAAGCCACTCCTCCCAATCACCTTTTTGCGGTTTGACTTTTATTCTCAGAGCATCCTCAGATTCATTATATTCAAAAGCACCCCATTGATCAGCGACCTTATTAAAAATCAGTGTCCATTCATTTTTTCCGGGAATAGCAAAGAAACTGTATGAACCCTTTTTAAGATTTTTCCCTTCAACCATAATATCAGTAGAGAAGATTATTTTTGTTGCTTCGTTGGCACCCGCACGCCAAACAGCATTATATGGAACGAGTTTTCCCCAAATAGCTCTTCCTTTAACTCCCGGACGGCTATAAATAATTTTAACATCAGTAAATCCGATTGTCTGCATCAATTCTGCTTTAGGGCTTACTCTTACTTCCTCTTTTTTATCCTGAGCATTTAAATCATCCGGAATAAACAAACCAATCAGCAATAATAAGGCTATAATTAATATTCTTATTTTCATGTTAACACCTTTCCTTTTGTTTGCGCAATCAATTTTTTTGTAATACATCAACTACTCTGTCAATCTCATCAAATATATTATAAAAGTGCGGAGAAAATCTTATCATCCCTACTCTTTGAGAACATATAATTTTATTTTGTTCAAGTTTTTTAACTACTAGATCCGGGTCTTTAATTTTAAATGTAACTATTCCTGCTAATTCACTTTCATTGCTATTTAATAGTAAACCATTAATTCCAATTGAAGCAAGTTTAGTTAGAAAATATTTTGAATTTTCTAACACTCTTTTTTCTACTTCATTAAAATTAAAATCATTAAATAGTTTTAATGAAGCGTTGAGAGCATAAACTCCAAGTGCGTTAATTGTTCCGCCCTGAAAAACATCCGCAGTTGTTTTAAGATCAATCTGGTAATCCAAAAGATTCCATGCATTATTTACAGATAACCATCCAATATTTGCTGGAATTATTTTTCTTTGCAGCTTTTCATTCAAATAAATAAAAGCAAGCCCCTGAAATCCGAGCAGCCATTTTTGAGTGCCGCAGGAAAGGAAATCTATATTTGATTTTTCAACATCTAATTTAACAGCGCCCAAAGCCTGAATAGCATCTACAGAAAATATTATATCGTTGTCTTTGCAGTGTTTTCCTATTTTTTCTAAATCTATTCTGTAACCCGAAAGAAATTGCACATAACTAACCGAGATAAGCTTTGTCCCGGGTTTAATTGCATCAATAATCATATCAGCAGTTACTTTACCATTATCTGATTTTACAAAATCAACTTCAACTCCAATTCTTTTTAAATTTAAAAATGGATAAACATTTGCAGGAAATTCAATATCATTTAATAATATTCTATCTCCTTTTTTCCATTGTATGCTTTGTGCTAAAAAATTTAGTCCGTTAGTAGTATTATCTGTAAAAGCTAATCTTTCCGGAACAGTATTCAACATCGAAGCAAGAATAGATTTCGTTTCAACTGCAACATCTTTAAAGGAGTTAAAGTCATCAATATTCCTTTCACTCTTTTCTTTTAAGATTTTATTGATCGCATTAACAAGCAAGGTTGAAAATGGACCCGTTGCTGCATGATTAAAATAAATTATATCATTCTTTATATAAGGGAATAAGGTTCTTATGTCATTAAGATTCATCTTTGAAATTCGATTTTAGTTTATTTAGTTTACAATATAAAAATAATAATGAATTATTTCTCTTCTAAAATTAGCAGGCAAAATATGGCTTCACATAAATCAATCGGACATAAAGAACTTAAACCTGAAGAATTACGCTGGAAGTGTGATCCTGAAATTTTTAAATTTGAGTCAACAGAGGATATTGATCCGATTGAAGGGATATTAGGTCAGGAACGTGCTCTAAAGGCAATTCGTATGGGCATCGATTTAAGAAGTCCGGGTTATAATATTTATATAGCCGGTTTATCTGGTTCAGGAAGAGCTACCACAATAAAACAGATGTTGGAAAAAATAAGCAGCGATTGCCCCAAGCTTTATGATTACGCTTATATTAATAACTTTAATGATCCGGATCAGCCGTTACTTTTAATATTTCCCAAAGGTCAGGCTAAAGAATTTAAACAAGACCTTAGCTCAGCTATTGAAGTATTAAAACAACGAATACCAATTACACTGGAAAGCGAACTTTATCTTTCGAGAAGAAAAACTATTATTGATGAGTATAATTTAAAAGAACAGGAGCTGTTAAATTCTTTTGATGCAGAGCTTAGAGAAAAAGGTTTTTCTTTAGGTCAGATAAGGGTTGGTGATCAGATAAGACCGGATATTGTTCCATTAGTTGAAGGACAGCCGGTACCTGTTTTTCAACTTGAAGAGCTTATTAAACAAAATAAAATTTCTCAGGAGAATGCTCAAAAGATTATAAACGAATACGGCGAACATCAGCAAAAACTTCAGATTATTTTTAAAAAAGGATTAAAGATTAGTCAGGAGTTTCAGGAAAAGCTTCAGCAATTAGAAAGAGAAAGTGCTGAGGTAATTGTTCAGGGAATTATTGAGGGATTAAAAGAAAAATATAGTTCAAATTCAATTGTTGAACATTTAAATGTAATTCAAAAAAATATTCTTGATAACATCCAGGTCTTTAAAGGAATTAAACCTCAGGGTGATGTTACTCAGGAAGGTTTGACAATTGATTATTTTCGTGACTATGATCTAAATATAATTCTTGATAATTCACAAACTAATGAGTGCCCTATAATTGTAGAAACTAATCCGACATTCTCAAATCTTTTCGGAAATATTGAGCGTGTTAATGACGGCAGAGGTAATTGGTACAGCGATTTTACAAATATTAAAGCTGGTTCTATACTTAAAGCTAATGGAGGATATCTTGTATTAAATGTAATGCATTTATTTGAAGAACCGGGTGTATGGAAAACTTTGAAAAGAATTCTTACTTATAATAAACTTGAAATCCGTGAATCACCATATCTTTTATCAATGGCATCAACATCATTAAAACCGCAACCGATTGATATATATACTAAGGTAATTCTGATCGGTAATCAATTAGTTTATGCTTATTTGTCCGAGCGCGAATATGATTTCAAAAAAATGTTCAAAGTAAAAGCTGATTTTGATTATGAGATTAACAGAAAAAATAATATCCTGAATGAATATGCTAAAGTGATTAAAAAATTAATTAAGCAAGAAAATCTTAAGGAGTTTGATAAATCTGCAATTGCACATTTAATGGAAATAAGCGCAATAATAGCCGGGAATCAGAATAAACTTACTTTACGCTTTTCTAAGATTGCTGATATTGCCCGTGAAGCAAGTTTCTGGGCAGCGGATGATGGTTTTGATATTGTCTCATCGGCACATATAGAAAAAGCCTATCAGCTTACACGTGAAAGACATGGAATGCTTGAAGATAAAGTAACTGAAATGTTTGAAAACAAAACTCTTCTTATAGATACAGAAGGTGAAAGAATCGGACAGATTAATGGATTAGCTGTTTATAATGCTGATTTTTATTCCTTTGGCAGACCGACAAGGATTACTTCGACTGTTTCACTGGGCAGCGGAAGCATAATTAATGTTGAGCGCGAAGCCGGAATGAGCGGCAGACATTATAATAAAGGGGTATTGATAATTTCAGGATACTTTAAAGAAACATTTGGACAGGATCAGCCTTTATCTTTTAATGCAAATCTTGTATTTGAACAATCTTACGGTTTAGTTGATGGAGATAGTGCATCTTGTACAGAAATATTTGCATTATTATCAACTCTTTCCGGTTTACCAATCAAACAATCAATTGCTGTAACAGGTTCGCTTAATCAAAAAGGTGATGTTCAGCCAATTGGCGGTGTAAACGAGAAGATCGAGGGTTTCTATGATATTTGTAAACTAAACAGGTTAACCGGTGATCAGGGTGTTATAATTCCTGTTCAGAATATAAGTGATCTTATGCTTCGTGAAGATATTATTGAAGCTGTAAGAAAGAAAATTTTTCATATTTATCCAATCTCAAGAGTTGAAGAAGGAATTGAAATCTTAACCGGTGTTAAGTCAGGAAAGAAAACTGATAGCGGATATGAGGAAGGAACTGTTTTTTATCTTGTTGAAAAAAAGATTAAGACATTATTTGAAAAATCACGTGCCGTAAAAACAAACAATAATGAAAAAGAAGTAAAACGAAAGACAGCAATACCAAAAAAAAGCAAAAAGAAAAGTCCATCCATAAAACACAGGAGAGGTAATAAGTAATGCCGAACGATCCGGATATAACTGCAAAGACAAAAATTCTTGTAACGTTAGGACCTGCTACAAATACAGTTGAATTGATAAGCGAGCTTATTCGTTCAGGGATTGACGGTATAAGATTAAATTTATCTCATTGCACTTATGAATTTTTAGAAAATATTTTCGGCTCAATACACTCAGCTTGTTCTTTGGAAAAATCGCCGCTTGCAGTACTGATTGATCTACAGGGACCTAAAATCCGTATTGGTGAGCTTGACAAATCAAGCATAGAACTGCAAAATGGAAAATCAATTGAAATTACTATTGATGATATTATCGGCAACGAAAAAATTATATCAACTTCTTATAAAGAGTTAGTTGATGATGCAGAAATTGGAAATGAGATTTTTATAAATGATGGACTAATAAAACTTGTTATAAAATCAAAAACCAAGCAATCTGTATTATGCGAAGTTGTTAACGGCGGAATTCTGACATCTCATAAAGGAATGAATCTGCCGGGAATGAAACTATCTACTCCATCAATAACAAAAAAGGATTATGAGAATCTTGAGTTCATCATTAAACATCGGGTTGATTACATTGCTCTTTCATTCGTAAGAAGTGCTGATGATGTTTTAGAACTAAAAGATTGGTTAGCAAAAAAAGGTAAAAATATTCCGGTAATTGCAAAGATAGAAAAGAAAGAAGCAGTTGATAATCTGTTTGAAATAATTATGGCTGCTGATGGAATTATGATTGCCCGCGGCGATCTAGGTGTTGAACTTCCGCCGCAGCAAGTACCGGTTTTGCAGAAATCAATTATCAAGCAGTGTAATGCGCTTGGTAAGTTAGTAATTACTGCTACTCAAATGCTGGAATCAATGATCAACTCACCTATACCAACTCGTGCAGAAGCATCTGATGTTGCAAATGCAGTTTGGGATGGAACTGATGTTGTAATGTTAAGCGGTGAAACTTCAGTTGGTAAATATCCGATTAAAGCAGTACAGATAATGAATGATATCGTTATACAAGCTGAACAGCATGCCGAAGATAAAATTACAGGGTATTTTATCTCCCCGGATAATCTTCAAGATAAACTTTTTGACTCAGTAGGCAAGGCTGTTGTTGATATCAGTAAACAAATTAATGCTCAGGCAATAGTTGTTTTTACATTTGAAGGAAGAACCGCAAGAATTATTTCAAAGTATAAACCTGATGCAAAAATAATTGCGATATCTAATAGCTTTAATACTATGAATAATCTTTGTTTAAGATGGGGTGTTACTTCTATCTATCACGAGCAAATTAATAAAGAACATCTTGAAATTGCTGATGCAAAACAGTTAATCCTTGAATCAAATTTGGCTAAGAAAGGTGATCTGATTATATTTACCGCAGGCGCACCTTATTCAGAAAAAAGCAGAGCTAATTGGTTAAGATTTGAAGTATTATAAGATGAAAAATCAAAATCTATTTGAAGCAAGATGGTGGGAAGAAAGTAAAAACAACAAATTATTGTGTACGCTTTGTCCACGGTATTGTGAAATTGGTCCCGGTCAGGCAGGCTTCTGCTACATCAGACAAAATATAAACGGAAAGCTTTATTCAATCGGTTACGGCAGACCAACAGGTTTTGCAATTGACCCAATAGAAAAAAAACCATTAAATCATTTTTATCCCGGTACAAAAATTTTAAGTTTTGGTACCGCTGGGTGTAATCTTGGTTGTAAGTTTTGCCAAAACTGGACAACAAGCAAGGCAAAGCTTGATGATTCAAATTCAATAATTGCTTCACCCGAGGATGTGGTTTTGCTGGCAAAAAGATACGGAATCCCATCAATAGCATATACCTATAATGATCCGACAATATTTGGAGAATTTGTAATCGATGTTGCTAATCTTGCAAGACAGGAAAATATAAAATCAGTTATGGTTACTGCAGGCTACATTGATAAGGAAGCAAGAAAAGATATTTATAAAAATATTGATGCCGCTAATGTTGATTTAAAAGCATTCACTGAAGAATTCTATTTCAAAAATACTTATTCACATATTAATTATGTGCTCGATACTCTTATATGGATTAAACACGATACAGATGTTTGGCTTGAAATAACAACACTTTTAATTCCCGGTGAAAATGATTCGGATGATGAAATCAAAAAGGAGTGTGACTGGATATTAAAAAATCTTGGTGACGAAGTACCAATACATTTTACAGCGTTTCATCCTGATTTTAAAATGATGAATAAAAAATCAACTCCACATACAACTTTAACAAATGCAAAAAGTATTGCATTATCGGCAGGGATAAAATATGTTTATCTCGGTAATGTTCACGATTCAAAAAATCAATCAACATACTGCAATAATTGTAATTCCCTTTTAATAGAAAGAAACTGGCATCAGATTAATCTGGTAAATCTGAGAGGCAGCAAGTGTAAAATATGCGGCAACAAATTATCTGGTGTATTTTTATAACTAAATAGGACTAAAATGAAAAATCTTGAAAAGAAAATAGTCTTTATTACCGGTGCTTCATCCGGTATTGGTAAATCTTGTGCGATAGAGTTTGCTAAACAAAAAGCAAATTTAATTCTTACTGCACGCAGAGAAGAAAGATTAAAAGTTCTTGCTAACGAACTCGAAAATAAGTATAACATAAAAACTCTCTGCATTAAAATTGATATCAGGAATTATGAAGATGTTGAAAGTATGTATAATAAACTTTCAGAAGACTGGAAAAAAATTGATATACTTGTTAATAATGCCGGCTTAGCAAGAGGATTGGATAAATTTTATACCGGCAGACTTTCTGACTGGAACGAGATGATTGATACAAATATCAAAGGATTACTGAATGTTTCAAGAATTATTGTTCCTCAAATGGTGGAAAGACAAACAGGACACATAATTAATATTGGTTCAACAGCCGGTCATGAAGTTTATACCTTTGGGAACGTATATTCAGCTACAAAATTTGCTGTTAAAGCCTTATCACAATCTTTTAGATTGGATGTTTTAGATAAAGGAATTAAAGTAAGCAGTATAGATCCGGGAATGGTTTATACTGAATTCAGTAAAGTAAGATTCGATGGAGATACCGAAAGGGCTGATAATGTTTATAAAGGTATTACTCCGCTTTCGCCAGATGATGTAGCAGAAGCTGTATTGTTTTGTGCAACAAGATCTGATAATGTAAATATTAATGAAATAATCCTGACACCTGTTCAACAGGCATCTTCATCACAGGTATATAGAAAAAATTAACAAGTAAGTTATTTGAATAAACTAACATCGCCGGCACCTTCTCTGATAATCTCGGGTTCATCTCCGCTCAGATCAATAACACTTGATGGTTCAAATCCTGTATTTTCGGAGGCAAGCATTAAATCAACTCTTGCATAGAATATATTTTTAATTTCTAATGGATCCAACAAGGGATCACCAAGCCGAGTTGTAGCACTTGTACTGATAATTGGATTACCTAACTCCCTTACTATCTGAAGAGTAACATTGTGCTTTGGAACTCTTATACCAACTGTTTTTCGTTTACTCAAGAATTTTTTGGGAATCACTTTTGCAGCGGGTAAAATAAATGTATATGGACCTGGTAAAAGATGTTTCATTGTTCTGTAAGCATAATCCGAAACTTTTGCATATTTAGAAATATCTTTAAGATCTGAACAGATGAAGCTGAACAACTTTGAATCTGTTTCTCCTTTAATTGATAAGATTTGTTCTATCCCATCATGATTAAACAAATCACAACCCAACCCATAGTATGTATCAGTCGGAAAAATTATAATCCCTCCTCTTTTCAGAACTTCTACTGATTTGTTAATATATCTGATCTGTGGATTTTTCGGGTGAAGCTCAAAATATTCCATAATTCAATTAAATTTTAAGAGTTGTTACAATAGGACCTATTAAGAACAATGTGTTTATTTTTGTCTTATCCTGTTAAACGATTTGCAAAATAATCAACGATTTAAGCAATCAAAGCGAGGATAATTAAATTTTTCATAAGTCCTGATAATTCACTGCTAAAATAGGTTTCTGTAGATTAAAATCAAGAAGAAAATCAGGATTTTTCAAAAACCTGATGGAAATCATAATAAAATTATGCTTAAAAAATTTTAGTTTTTAAGTGTGATTTTTATATATTTACGGCTCTAAAATAGAAAGAATAATTAAGGAGTTTAGGAAATGGCTAGAAGATGCCAAGTAACAGGTGTAGGTCCGGCTACAGGAAATCAAGTATCACACGCACACAATAAAACTAAAACAAGATTTTTACCCAATCTACAGAAAAAACGCATTTGGGTGCAGGAATTGAATAGATATGTTACTATAAAATTATCTGCTAATGCAATAAAGACGATCAATAAAAAGGGCACTGCTCACATTGCTAAAATGATTTCAGAAAAGAAAGTTAAGGTAAGATAGTTCTGATTTTATTTAAAAATAAAATGGGAATCCGTTTGGATTCCCATTTTTATTTTAAAAGCCACAAATTATTCTCGAACGACCCATACTTTAATCTTGGCATTAACACTTGGATGAAGTTTCAGGTTAACACCATAAATACCAAGAGCTTTAATCGGCTCTTCAATTTCTATCCTTCTCTTATCAATATTATGACCTTTTTCAGTAAGTGCATCAGCAATCATTTGAGTAGTAACAGTACCGAATATCTTATCCTCTTCGCCAACCTGAACAGGTATAGTAACAGAAACTGGTTCCAGTTTAGCAGCAAGTTCTTCGGCAGCTTTTAATTCCTGCTGATTTCTTTTTTCAACATTTTTTTTCTCTTCTTCCAGTGCTTTAATATTTCCTTTTAAGGCAGCGTATGCAATACCTCTGGGAAAGAGAAAATTTCTTGCATAACCGCCTTTGACATCAACAACCTCTCCGATTTTACCTAAGTTTTCGAAGTCTTGTCTTAAAATAACTTTCATTGTTTTACTCCAACTTTTTTAACTATCTGACAGTATCAGAAACGTATGGCAATAATGCCATATGTCTGGCACGTTTAATTGCAATTGCAAGTTCACGCTGATACTTAGAGCTGGTACCGGTTATTCTTTTAGGAATAATCTTACCCTGCTCGGTTATAAATTTCTGCAGAAGTTTTACATCTTTATAATCAATATATTTAATTCCGCTCTGAGTAAATCTGCAGACTTTTTTTGTTTTAATTTCTTTCTTCATTTCCACTACCTGTTTGTTTTATTAAGCTTGATTCTTCTTCGGATAAAAATTTATCAAAAGAATCTTCGGTATAATCGATAGAATCATCAACAGCTACACTAGGTTCATCATCTTCAATCACACCATTTTCTTCAGAACCAATAAGTCTTTTATTTAAAAACTGGATTCGTCTGGCTTTGATTTCAACAATACTTCTGTTATGTCCTTCTTCAGATTTCCAACTTCTGCTCTGCAGCTCGCCATCAACCAAAACAGCCGAACCTTTTCTTAATCTGTCTCTGCAGCTTTCAGCTAGTTTATTCCAGGCAACAACTCCAATGTAACAAACATCCTCCTGCCATTGATTAGAACTATCCTTAAACTTTCTATTTGAAGCAATTGAAAAATTTACAACAGGGGTTCTGTTTGTAGTTTCTCTGAAAGCAGGATCTTTTGTAAGATTACCAGCTACAATCACATAATTTATTTCCGGCATTTTCAAATCAGCCATTTGTAAACCTCCAAACTAAATCAATTTATTGTTAGTTATCATTTTCTTCATTTTCAACATCTGTTTCTTCCGAAGCAATCGGAGCTTCAACTATTTCAGATATTATTTCTTCTTTTAATGTAGCTGAAAGAGTTTTGTTTTTTTCCAGCTGTTCTTGTGCATCCTGACTAAGATGTAATGTAAGATGTCTTAGCACTTGCTCATCTAATAAATAAATTCTTTCCAGTTTTGCAACCATTTCTCTAGGTCCATCAAACCTGTAAATGGCATAATAACCTATTTTACTTTTTGCAACCGGATATGCAAGACGTTTTCTACCCCAATTTTCAATTTCGCGGATAGTTCCGCCATTAGAAATGATGAAATCTTTAATTTTGGTAAGAATTGCTTCGATTTGCTGATCATCTAATGCAGCGTTAATAAGAATGGCACTTTCGTACACACCTTTTCTCATCTGTAATCACCTCCCTTTGGGCATTTAGGCCCTCACTATGTCTTTCAATAGCAAGAGCAGGGTTAAAAAAATATTTTAATTTTACTGATAAAAACTACTTAATTAATGGTGCAATAACAAGTGCAATTACTGACATAAGCTTTAGTAAAATATTTAATGACGGACCTGAAGTATCTTTAAATGGATCACCAACAGTATCGCCAACAACTGCAGCTTTATGTGCATCTGAGCCTTTGAAATACTTTTGTCCGTTAAATTCAATTCCTTCTTCAAACATCTTTTTTGCATTATCCCAGGCACCGCCGGCATTTGCTTGAAAAATCGCCATCATCACCCCTGATACAGTTACCCCTGCAATTAATCCGCCTAACATCTCTTTATTTCCAAGAAATCCTGTTAAAACCGGAACAATAACTGCTAATAGACCCGGAAAGACCATTTGTTTGATTGCTGACTTTGTGGATATTTCAACACACTTTCCATATTCAGCTTTTCCATGAGCTTCTTCAAAAATATCAACATCATCTTTATTCCAATCCGACTGATCTTTACCATGATTTTTTTTCATCACCTCTAAAGCAGCTTTTAATTGCGGAATAGTGTTAAATTGTCTTCTAACCTCCTCAATCATAGCCATTGCGGCTTTGCCAACAGCCTGCATAGCTATTGCTGAAAATAATAGAGGTATCATTGCACCAACGAATAAACCAGCCATTACTTCAGATTTAGAAATATCAATTGTTTTTATATTAGCTGCAGTCATATAAGCACCGAATAGTGCTAGTGCGGTTAATGCTGCTGAACCAATAGCAAAACCTTTACCAATAGCAGCGGTTGTATTTCCAACTGCATCTAATTTATCGGTTCTTGATCTTACTTCTTTCGGAAGTTCAGACATCTCTGCAATTCCTCCTGCGTTATCCGAAATCGGACCATAAGCATCTACTGCAAGCTGAATTCCTAAAATTGAGAGCATACCAACAGCGGCAATCGCTATTCCATATAAACCGCCAAAATTAAAAGATAGAATAATTGCAAATGCTATTACTAATATCGGAAGAGCAGTTGACATCATCCCAACACTTAAACCAGCTATTATATTAGTAGCTGAACCTGTAACTGATTGTCTTGCAATATTAAGGACAGGACTTTTTCCGCTACCTGTGTAAAACTCTGTTATCATTCCGATTAATGCACCGGTAATAATACCAACTACAGTTGCAATAAAAATTCCAGTTGAAGTATAAAGGTTGCCTTTTTCAGGATCAGCCCATTGATAAAGCGGATCCTGATAATACCAGCTTTCCGGTAACAGCCATTTAATTATAAACCAGGAAGAAGCCATCATTAATAATCCTGCTACAATATTTCCAAAGTTGAGAGCTTTTTGAGGATCGCCGCCCTCTTTTACTTTAACGAAAAAAGTGCCTATGATTGAAGCAATGATTCCCACACTGGCAATAACAAGCGGAAGTAAGATAGCACCAAGACCGTTAAAATTATCTTTGAATTCCGGTATTAAAAAAAATGAAGCTCCGAGAACCATAGTACTTACAATAGAACCGACATAAGATTCAAATAAATCTGCGCCCATTCCGGCAACATCACCAACATTATCTCCCACATTATCAGCAATAGTAGCAGGATTAAGCGGGTGATCTTCAGGAATTCCAGCTTCAACTTTTCCTACCAGATCAGCGCCAACATCAGCAGCTTTAGTATAAATACCGCCTCCCACTCTTGCAAACAAAGCAATTGATGAAGCGCCAAAAGAAAATCCAGTTATAATAGTAATAACTTTAGTAATACTGTCAACATCAGATAAACCATAAATATCACCGTAAACAAACAACAAACTACCCAATCCTAATACACCAAGACCTACTACTCCAAGTCCCATAACAGAGCCACCAGCAAAAGCTATTTCCAGAGCTTTTCCGATACTAATTCTAGCAGCTTCAGTAGTTCTGACGTTTGCTTTGGTTGCTACTCTCATACCTATAAAACCAGCCAAAGCTGAACAGAATGCTCCAACAATAAAAGATAATCCAACAAGAGGAGAAGAATCAACTGAGTTTAAACCACTATAGGCTAAAAGTGCAGCAACAACTATAACAAACACAACCAGAACTTTATACTCAGCTTTTAAAAATGCCATTGCACCTTCAGCAATATGATTGGAAATAACTTTCATTTTTTGTGTGCCAGCATCCTGTTTTGATATCCAGCTTGATTTCCAAAAAGTATATAACAATGCTAAAACACCAAATAATGGTATAATATGAAAGATTAAATCCATAGTTAACTCCTTACCGAATGTTTATTCTGTTTCTTTGTTTTTAATAGTCTGATTTTTTAATTGACTGTAAGTAAAAAGCATTTTGTCATAACCACCTGTAATAAAGCTTTCAATTACTTGAGAGCAAAATTCAAATGATTTAATTAATTGTGAATACTCCGATTCTGAAAAATCTGATAAAACGTAGTCAGATAAATGTCCTTCATCAAAAGCACTTCCTATACCTATTCTAAGCCTTGGAATTTCATCGGTATTCAATTGATAGATAATGGATTTAAGCCCATTATGTCCACCATCGCTTCCGGATTTTCTAATCCTTATTTCTGCATTATTCAAATTAATATCATCAACAAGGATCAGTACATTTTCTACGTTAACTTTATAATGCTCGCAACATTGCTTCAAAGCTACACCACTCAAATTTACGTAAGTAGTTGGCTTAATTAAAGCAAATGGATTATTATCAATCTCCCCTTCTGAGTATTGATAATCAAACTTAGAAGAAGCAAATTTTAATGAATTATGTACTGCAAAAAAATCGGTTAACAAAAATCCTGCATTATGTCTGTTTAACTGATAGCGTGAACCCGGATTTCCGATACCAAATATAATGCGCACTAAAACTATTCTTCTTTATCCTGCTTACCTTTAGCAATTACTTCAGGTTCTGCAGGTTCCGCACTTTCTTCAACAGGAACTGCTTCCTTTTCTACTCTTGGATGAGTTACAGAAGCAATCATTGATTCCTCGGAATTTAATATTGTATATTTTTCAGGCTTTAAATCTGATATATGTATAGCCTGCCCAAGTTTTAAATCTGTAATATCTATCTCAATATGTGCAGGAATATCAGAAGGGAAACATTCAACAAGTATTTTATGAAGCATATGCTGAAGCACTCCACCCTCTTTGATTCCAATAGCACTTCCAACTAATTGGACCGGAATTTCCAACTGAATTTTTTCATCTTTTTGCAAACCTAAGAAATCTACATGTACTATTCTATCTGTAACAGGGTCAAATTGAACATCTTTAATAATGCATTCGAACTCTTTGTCTTTATCTACACTAAGCGTAATCAGATGTGTCTTTGATGTAAAAACCATTGGATGTACTAGTCTTTCTTCAACTTCAACAGGAATAGGTTCGTGGTGCTTTGAATAAAATACTGCGGGTATTTTACCTTCTCTGCGTAATAAACTTCTTGCTGCTTTATCAATTTGGGTTCTTTTCTTTGCGTTTAATAATACTTTCTCCATTTTATCTCCGGGTCTAAATTAACCTTTATCTATATTAAATAATGAACTGATTGATTCGTTTTTATATGTTCTTAATATTGCATCACCGAATAACGGTGCTGCAGAAATTTTAATAATACGTTTACATTTAGTTTCATCAAAATTGATTGTATCAGTAACAAAGAGTTTATCTATCTGGCTTTCATTTATTCTGTCATAAGCCGGACCAGAAAGCAAAGGATGTGTAATTGCACCAAATATTCTCTTTGCACCCTTTTCTTTTAATGCTTTTGTAGCATTAACAAAAGTTCCGGCAGTATCTATAAGATCATCAACTAACAATATATCTTTGTCTTCAACATCACCAATTATATTCATTACTTCAGTAATGTTGTCTTTGGGACGCCTTTTATCAATTACAATTAAACCTGAATTAAGCATTTTTGAATATGCTCTGGCAATTTTAATCCCGCCAACATCAGGTGAAACAACAACCAAATTATCTGAAAGATTATTAAGATAGTTTAGAAATATTGATGATCCATATAAATGGTCCATCGGAATATCAAAATAACCTTGAATCTGTGATGCATGTAAATCCATCGTCATCACTCTATCGGCACCTGCCGAAGTAATAAGATTAGCCATTAGCTTAGCAGTGATTGCTACACGGGGCTGATCTTTTCTATCTTGTCTGGCATAACCAAAATATGGTATAACAGCAGTAATTTTTTTTGCTGATGCTCGTTTTGCTGCATCAAGCATAATAAGTAATTCAACTAAATTATCAGATGGAGGATTTGTTGATTGAATTAAAAACACATCCCTGCCTCTGATATTCTCGCCATATTTTACCCAAATTTCCCCGTCACTAAATCTTTTTAATTCAAGAATACCTAATGGAACACCAATGGATTCGGCAATTCTATCGGCTAATTGCTTATTTGAGTTGCCTGCAAAAATCAGGAATCCATCTGATGACATTTTGTAAACTCAATTTATTTTTTAAATAGGCGTCAAATATAACCAATGAGGCTTGTTAAGTCAATAAATTTGATATCTAAGAAGTACTTTTGACTAATCTTTCCTCTTCTTAATCAGGAAAAAAATCACCATCAATAATACACTTCCAGCTAATATATAAATCCACATCGGGGTTTCTTTGAGTTTATATGGCTTAAAAGTAACTGATATTGTTTTTCCGCGTCCGATTTCGTCAAGAGAATATGACCAAGTTAAATTATTTCCAGCCTTATTAGTTGCGTTATGAGTGATAATTTCACCCCTAATATTGTATAAATATGTTATACGATATTTGCTGCCTTCAATTCCAAATCCGGTTGCAACAGGAGGTATAAATTGTGAGAATATCTTTTGACCAGAAGCACCATCTTCTAACTTATATTTTGACTGAGCAAAAGCTTTTATCGTATTTAGAGAATCTACATGGCTAAATTTTATATCTATATTGGCATGTATTGTTGAATCAGTTGAATCTGAATAGGCAGTAATATTTTGAATAGTTGTGAAACCAGAAGAAAATTCTTTTCTTATTGAATCAGGGTTAAATATTTCCAGATTTAATATCGTTGAAACTGAACTTGAATCAGAATACTTCATCCAGTAATTGATCTGCATTTCACCAGAACCATCAGGATAGATTACTGTATTTTGATTATAGTTAAGACAACCGGAAATCAATATTACTGACAGAAAACAGATCAACAATACTTTTTTCAAATCATTATTCCTTAATAATATTTTTTCTGGGTTTAAATTTATAGAACATTCATAAATTATTCATTATTTTTTGCCTCTAAAATTTAGGAGTTCTGAATGCCAACGTATGAATATAAGTGCACCAAGTGCGGACATAGATTTGAAATTTTTCAATCGATGAAAGACGAACCATTAAAAATCTGTCCTGTTTGTAAAGGTAAGATAAAAAGATTAATCGGTGCCGGTGCCGGACCGATTTTTAAGGGAAGCGGTTTTTATCAAACGGATTATAAAAACTCAAGCAATACCTCTGCAGATAATTCAAAAGCAGCTAATCAAAGCAGCGGCAGTAAAACTGAATCTGAAAGGAAATCTGATTCAAAAACCAAAAGTAAAGAGAAGTAGCCGTTGGTGCTGTTTAAAAATCAGCACCAATTGAAAAATAGAATATCGGGTCTGAAAAGTGATTAAAATTATAAGCCCACGCAACATCAAACCTAAGCAAAAAATAAAGAAAGAATACTCTTGCACCTACGCCTGTACCCATAAGTAAGTCTTTACTTCTAAAAAATCCATTCGAGTCTCTATTAAATAATCGCAGCTTACTGGTATTATCCCATGCAGCACCAGCATCAATAAATGCAACACCAATTATGTTATTAAAGAGAATTGGTAAAGGTCCCGGAATCAAATATCTGATTAAAGGAAATCTTAGTTCATAATTCATAAGCAAATATTTGGTACCGATGCGTTCTGAGTAATTGTATCCTCTTAAAGGTAATACCGCTGTTAAAAAAGCATAATCGCTTGTGGATTCAATAGGAATTTCAGTTGTTGCAAATGAACGATTAATCCAGTTTTCTATTCCACCCATAAAAAATCTTTGTGCATTTTCACCGCCAGATAATCCACCTGAAAATCTTATGGCAAAAGAATAGTCTGTCCAGAATCTAAGATATGTTCTGTAATCTCCGCTTAATGTATAAAAGCTTAATCGTTTATTTCCTAGCCCCGGATTTCCATAAGCTTCAAAGCGATAGCGAGTACCCTGAATCGGAGCAGTATAACCCCACATAATATTGTCGTGAACATAAGCCAAAGAAGGTACAACAAATGATGCTTCATCAAGCGGATCGGAAAGATCATCAAGATTTTCCCCACGCACATTAAGCCATCCTAAGCCAGCTTCGAAACGATAAAATCTATTTAGAGGTAATGAAGCAGATAATGAAATGCCGTAACTCCTGTATCTGAAAAAATTGATATAATTCCCTTTAATAATGTTGACGAACCTTGCTGTATGATATCCCTGAATACCATATTTGATTTTGCCGCTAAGGTTGTAATATGCTAAACCATAATCCGAATTTTTAAGATCAATTTGTAAACCAGTAACACCAATTAAACGGTAATCACCCAATACATCGCTGAAACTTAAAACTGTAGTTCCAATCAATCCATAAAATGTACTGTATCCGGCATTTGCATAAACAAGATCAGGTCCAAATGTTATTTTATATTTATTTACAAGGTAATCACCATTCTCATCAAGATTATTTTTGGGGATAAACAATGAATCGTTAGCATATACTTTTTCTTTATTAGCTTCAGATGAACCAAAAATAAATTTTGAATAATCATTTGAGCTTTTATTTGATGAAGTATCTGATTCAACCACATCTCCAACAAATATTTTTATCTGTTCTTCTTTATTTACTTCTTTTTCACCGGTTTGTGTAATCAATGAATCTTTAACAATCTCTTCATCAATCTTAACATTTCGCTTTTCTTCCAGTTTTGAAATGTAAAGTGTCGGCTTAAGTGTATCCAATTGTGTTTTAGGTTCAAAAGGATTATCAAGCATAAAAAGATTAAATACAGATTCGTAAAGAGTTGAGAAGACCAGCTTTTTACTATCTTTGGATAAGGATAACTGATATAATCCGCTTATCGAATTTGTAACGGGTATAATTGGAATATCTGTAACTTCAATTGATTTATCATCAGAAGAAAGATTTTTAATATAAATATTATTTATTCCATTAATATCAGAAATAAAAATCAGTCTTTCTCCGTTAGCTTCTACTTTGGGAGATGTTTCATCACTAAACGGCAGGTCTGTTATTCTAATTATTTCTCTGTCTGCAATATTTAGTTTATAAATATCTTTTTGTGAATAATTATGTTCTGATATTTTAAAATTCTTATCAATTTTACCAGCATCAAGAAAATCACCTCTGTCAGAAACGAAAAAGATTGCTTTGTCATCCTGAGACCAAGCCGGATCTGAATCACTGAATATATCATTGGTAAGATCTGTAAGTTCTTTAGTTTCAAAATTATATATGTATATATCAGATTGTTTTGAAGTCTGCCCTACAAATGCCAGATATTTTCCATCGTTTGACCATGCAACACTTTCGATAGATTCCAAATTGAATTCCAATGTTTCTCTTTCGTCTTCTTCAAGATCAAAAATATAAATTACATCAAATCCGCTATGTTCGGCAGATATTGCAATTTTATTTCCGTCAGGCGACCAGGTTAAGCCCGGCGTTAAAATATTTAATTCCTCAAAATCAGGTGTCTGATTTCCTTCTGCAAGCGGACCGGTAGTTTTACCAGTCAATACATCCATAATGTATAATCCGAAGTAGTAATCCCTGTTTGAAATAAATGCAATTTTATCCCCTTGTGGTGAAAGAGTTGGAGAAGTATTATAAAATCCTTTATCTTTTTCAGGATTCGTTAAACGCTTTGCAAAATCAACCGGATCATCTCTTAAAGCAACATCCGGCCAAAAAGTTTTTTTAATATCTTTCTTCCATCTTTGCCCAAGTTCTTTTATATCAATACCAAGTGTTGCTTTAAATCCTTCTTCAACATTGCCGATACCTTTGATCTTATTAAGCAGCTCTCCAATTTTTTCTGTTCCGTATTTGTTAGCTATATAATAAAAAACCGATTGACCGCCGCGATATGCAAAATAATTATCTAATCTGTTTATATCAGGTAAATACTCATTTACAGCAGCATCACGAATAAACATATCTGTATCAACATCCCAGCCTAATGCTTCATATTCTGCAAGACCTTCATTAAACCATAAAGGAAACTGAAGAGAAATATTATTTGTTATTATATTCTGGACTGATCCACCATAGAACATATCATTCATAACAGCGTGAACAAGTTCGTGATGAATCAGATGTCTGAATTGTTTATATGAACCTGTAAACTGAACAACAACCCTGTTTTTGAACAGTTCAGTAAAGCCCTGCACTCCTTCAGTAACATATTCATCAATTACATTTGTTTCCTGAAATTCATTCTGCGAATTATAAATGATTAAAGTAATTCGGCTGTTGACCCGGTAATTGAAAGCATTCTGAATTGATGTTAAAGCATCTTCAGCAGCTTTTGATGCAAATTCAGTTAGAGTTTCACCACCTTGATTAAAGTAAATATCAAAATGTTTGGTTTGTATATAATACCAATCATAGTCTTTGATATGCAGTTTGTTTTTTCCAAACTGTGCTAACACTGTTGTAGAAAAAAACAGAACAATAGTCAAAAGTATTTTGAGCGGTCTCATTTTTCAATCCTTTGAATCAACAATTATAAAATCCAGTTCCGATCGTTCTTCATCAACACGAATAAGTTTAACAAGTACTTTATCACCTAAACGATATTGTTTTTTGGTTTTCCTTCCAATGATTGCATATTTTTTCTCATCATGCTCATAGTAGTCATCATCTAAATCACGCAATCTAATCAACCCTTCTGCAAGTATATCTGTAAGTTTAACAAAAATTCCAAAATTAATTATACCGGAAATTATTGCAGAAAATTCATTACCTAAATGATTCTTCAAATACTCAATCTGTTTTATTTTAGTACTAAACCGCTCAGCTTCTACAGCATTTCTTTCTGCTGCAGATACATTGTCACAAATTTCTTCCAATTGTGCAAGTGAATAAATTTCTCCCCTTTTATTATTAAGATAATAAAACAACAATCTATGCACAATTAAATCACTGTATCTTCTGATAGGTGAAGTAAAATGAGTGTAATACTTAAAACCAAGACCATAATGACCAATATTCTGCGGAGAGTAAAATGCTTTTGCCATCGAACGAATAGCTAACTCATTAATTAACGCTTCTTCTTCTTTACCCTTTACCTGATTTAATAAATTCTGAAAGCCTGTTGATTTAGCTGATGCATTAGGATCGAATGAATATCCGAGTGTTTTTACAAATCTTGAAAACTCAATTATTTTACCTTTGTCGGGTAAATCATGAACACGATAAACAAATGGCTTTATCAGCTCCTTTTTATCAGATGAAATATGAGAGGCTACGATTTTATTAGCAAGCAGCATATACTCTTCAATAAGCATATTACTTTCGAGCGTGTGTTTTATTGTAATACTAACAGGAGCACCAGTTTCATCCAGCTTGAATTTTACTTCTGGAGAAATAAAATCAAATGAGCCTTCTCGCATTCTCTTTTTTCTGAGTATTTGCGCAATTTTGTTGAGCAGACTTAAATCTTCTGAAAAATCTCCATTACCTTGTTCTAATATTTTCTGTGCCTCTTCATAAGTAAATCTTCTTTTACTATTAATTATTGTCTTGGCAATCTTGTAACCGGTAATTCTTCCTCTTGGTGTTATATTCACAATTACAGAATAAGTAAGCCGGTCTTCATTTGGAATTAGTGAGCATATCTGATTAGATAATTTTTCCGGCAGCATTGGTATAACCTTACCAACAAAATAAACACTGTTGCCTCTTGAACCTGATTCCTGATCAAGTGCAGAACCTTTTTTTACATAATAAGAAACATCCGCAATGTGAATACCAATTGAGTAGTTTCCATTTTCAGATTTTTCAATTGATAATGCATCATCAAAATCCTTGGCGTCATCAGGATCAATAGTAAAAACATTCTTATCGCGGTAATCAATTCTTCTGCTTATCTCATCTTCAGAAATATTATTTGATATTTTATCAGCTTCAGTTAATACAGATTTAGGAAACTTGTATCTTAAATTAAATTCTCTTGAAAGAGAAAGAACCTCCGCATCAACAGAGCCGGCTTTCCCATAAACTTCAATTACTTCTCCCTCCGGATTAAGCATAGAACTATCCCAGGATAAATTTCCAACAACAACTTTGTCCCCTGTTTTAGCCCCTCTAAGATTAGTTTTGTTGATATAAATATCCCTGTGAATATTTGGATCATCGGGGGAAATAAAATAAAAAGATTTGGATTTATTTAATTTACCAACGTACTCTTTCCGCTTTCTTTTGATGATTCTTATAATCTGTCCTTCAAGATTTTTTCCTCTTTGTTTGGCAAATAATTCTACTTCGACCAAATCGCCATCAAGTGCGGCACCCATATTTCCAGAAGAAATAAAGATATCATTAATGTTTCCATTATTTATGATTACAAACCCGTAACCATTTTTATTAATCTCTAATTTGCCCGTAAGTTTATTAGTTGATGGTATTTTATTAAGCTGATATCGCTTACCTGTTTTTATTAAAAAACCTTCTTCTTCAAGTTTGTGCAATGCTGCTTTAAGAGATGCGTATTCATACTCGGTGATAAAACCAAGTTTCTTAGATATATCTTTTGATTTATATCCTCTGCCTTGATTTCGGTTAAAAAATGCTTTTAGTTCTTTTTTCATTAAAATTCAAAATTGTATTTGAGTCCGCCTTCAAAAAATAGCGGGTTGTTAAAAGAAGAGGATTCATTTTCAGATTCTTTTCTTTCAAGTCGCAGTTGAAATCTTTGAGTTAACGGGTATTCAAGTCTTACATTAGCACGGCTAAGGTCCTGAAGCACTTCGGTTGATCCTCCGATTTCATATCTGAGTTTACCGGCTTTACCTATTAAATTAAATTTCGTTTCTGTTGCAGTCTGCCTCAATTGAAAACCTTTTACATAATCATCAAAATATTTATTTAAAACACTTCCAATTAATGAGCCGGCGAGTGAAGTTGCGGTAGATGCAAAAAGATTTTTATCCTGTTCTGTTACGTTTTCATCATTTGGGAATTTACCTTGTAAAATAAAAAACATTGCATCTGTAACATTTTTACTCGGATCTTTTTTATCCTCATCAATATTTTGCCTGCCCATATAAACCCCAACATTATCTTCATCAGAAATAAAATTCTTGTTCAGTTCGCTTAATGGTCCTTTTAATTTTATTTTTACTGCAACTTCTTGTTCAGATTGTCCGGTGCCATTCCCTGGTGGGGAGTAATAATCTTTATAAGTTGAAGTTATATTGACAATTGGATCATCAATTTTATCAAATTTAATATTTCCAGTTGCGTCAAATGATTTAATAAAACTTAAAGTTGATCCGGGTAAAAGAGTAAGTTCGCCGCCGGACTTTTGCTTGCCTTCAAAAGACTGCAGAAAGAAATCACCACCAAGCATTACTAAAAACTTTTGATCAAGTTCTTTGGACAAAATAACCACTATCTCCGCTTCTGTAGCCAGTTTAATATCAACAGTGTAATTAAACTTAGTTGAAGCCGCAGTAATACTGTTAATACTATCTTTTTTAATCCGGGCAGAAATAATACTATCAAGTTCAGATTCAAGCTGATCACGAATGAGATCCTGCTGTTCATATTTATAAATAAATCCGGACGAACTTGAGTAAGCTGAACTGCTTAGCGGAACAATTAAATCAGCAGTTGTAACATCAATCGGTAAATTCAGATAAGAAAAATTTTTATTTGCAGAGTATGTAACCGCATCACGGATTCTGATAGCAACATCACCGTAAACAATAGGGCTTGCAGTCTTCGAAATCTGATCTAATACTTTCAGCTCACCTGAAAATGTCAGGAAAGTTGAATCAAGTTTAAACTCATTTAATTTAACAAATCCGTTTCCTGTTAAAGTTCCGCCGTTTTTAGTTCCGGCTGCATTTTTCAGTTCAATCTTTTCAATAGTAACATCCTCATCATCAATCCACACTTTTGTTTGCAGATTATAATCAAGATTGTTATTGGTTACTTTAAATGATGCATCATTAATACTAAAATATCCCATTGCAATTGGTTGTGATAAAGTTCCGGATAAATCAATCTCGGTTTCAAGCTTGCCTTTGTTAAACTGAACAAATGGAATAATATCTTTTAATGAGCTTAGATCAAATTCATCCGATTCAATTGACAGATTAATAGATCTTTCAGATCTCTCAACACTATCTGATGAGGAAGAAAGTGTCAGTGGAATATATCCGTTTACAGTAAGTGCCGGATCATTAAAATTAAGTGTTGAATCAAGAAGTCTTATATCTGTATTTAATGAATTGTTTTCATAATCAAACACCGAAAAGAGTGAACCGAAATTACTATTGCCATAAGTAATACCTTCTATCGAAGCATTAATATTAAAAACCGGATCAGAAAAATTACCTGTAAGTGAACCTGATAAATTTATATCTGACTGAATTTTCCTTTCTGGTTTTCCGGCTAACAAACCTTCTATTACTTTTTCACCTTCGAGTGATTTTAATGAGATGTTAGCTTCATGATTCCCTTCAAATCCAGATTGACCTGAGATTTCAAGTTCAGCACCGGCTACATCTAAAAGAAATCTATCAAATGAAATTGTTTTATCGTGGTAAGCAATCTCTATATTACCGCTGTTCTTAATTTCCAATGCGTTATAAATAATTTGTAATGCAGGTATTTCCAGAAATAATTTTTGATCACCAGCTCTGATATTAGCAGTCAGATCTGTCTTTAAGTTTTTTTCAATATCCAATTTAATTCTGGAATTAAGCTTATTATTATCAACATTCAGCTCAGCATCAAGGTTATATAAGTTACTGCCGGCATAAATACGGTCTGAAGTTAACTTCAAACCAGCCTCCAGAACATCATTATCGTTAAGGTTAAAACTATTACTTAAATTAAAATCCAATGATGTGTTGATCAGAAAGTAAACATCTTTGCTGGTCAGGAATTTTAAATATCCAAAATCAGAATCCATATCCAATAAAAGCTGTTCATCTTTGCTGCTTATCTTTCCGCTTACCAAACCATCCAATTCAATAGTACTTTTTCCAAAAGCTATTTTTACCGATTCCTTAAAATCCAAAAGATATGTAAAGGCAAAGTCCTGTATTTTTTCATTAATATTATTTTCCACTGAAACATTTTTATCAAAATTAACTGAGTTGCTGTCGAAAACACTTAAATATCTATCTGTAATATTTTTGTTTAATATCTCTGCTTCACGCGAAAACACACTTCCCAAAGTTGTTAATTCAAAATTACCGTTAATAGTAAAATCAGCTATATCAGATATAAGATTTACAATTTTATTTCCATTATCATTTCTTCTTACATCAAGAATTACACGGGTACTATCAATATCAAAATCAGAAAATTTTGTATTCTTAATATCAGTAACCAAAAACAGATCAATACTATCAGGGTCAAATCCTTGTCCGCTTACATCAAAAGAAAGATTAATATCAGATTCAAGTGATGAGTCAGAGAGCAGTCTGGCAAGATTAATTTCATTTAATCTTCCTTTAATCTCATAAGAAGGATCATTAGAATTGGTAAAATCTATATCTGCATTAATCAATGCGGAGCTTGTATCTCCGCTGAAATATATTGAAGAAGTTATTAAACCATTTTCAGCTTTGGAATTAATTTTTAGATCGCGTAAAAAACTGCTTCCAAAGACTGATGAACCGGCATCAAGAGCTAATTCCATTTTCATCTTATCCGGATTGAAACCGGTTCCGCTGATTGCCAAACTAGAATTAAAGTTTGTTGGAATAGAAATAAAAGATGATAAATCAAGTTTTGAGGTTTTGAGTTTAATATCATATAACATATCTGCAGGTCTTAAATCTAACTTCGCTTCTCCTGAAAGACCACCCAGATTAGTTTTTAATGCGAACTTTGAATTAAAATTTAGCGGACCACCTTTGTAACTTAAAGTATCAAACTTAACCATACCAAGCATATTAAATTCGGGCAAATCAAAACCTGCCAGCAGTTTATTTGGATCAGAAGGATCGAGATAAGAATCATTAAGACTTACATCAAAAAACATATTATCAACATCAAGCAGATTTTTAAGATTTGCTTTTCCAGTCAACCTTGTATTGTTATAAAGAACATCCAGATTCTTAATCTGCAAATCACTTAAAGTACCAGAAGTTTCAATTTGTGCTGCAATTGAACCATTAAGCATATTCATTGCGGGAACAAACGTAGATATATCAGCAAAATTTAAACTTGCAGCATCCATACTTATTCTGATTGGTGCTTCAGCTAATGATTCGGTAGAAAAGTTATTCAGAAAATCTACACCCAAAACAGCAGCGTTAATTTCAACATCAGACTCATCTGTCTTCAAACGAAGTTTGTTTATACCTGCAAGATTTGGTGTAATTAAAAACGTTCCTGAAAAACTCTTTAGTTGAAAAACATCAAAGTTCGGTGAGAAAGAAAAATCATCTATTGTTAATCTGTAATTGTATTTGTTAAGATCAGCAAATGCATTAAGCTTTAAGTTCAGATCTTTAATTCTCAAATCACTTGTATTGAAATCCGGGTAAGAAGCAGTACTTCCAATTTTATCAAATTTCTGCAAAGAAAAATCAACATCGGTAAGTGCAAAATCTGCTGCTTCAATTGTAAAAGGAAACTCTGAACTGGTTGTGTCTTCAGGTTCTTCTGATGATGGAAATATTTTAAGTAGATTTAATTGACCATCCTCTTCTTCAACTAATTTTATTTGTGCACTTTTAAGTTCAAATTTTCTTACATAAATATTTTTGAACAATATTTTTAACGGACTTGTTCTAAGCTCTATTTTGTCAGCGGAAACTACAGTATCATTCTGCAAAGTAGATAATGTGGTATTTTTAATTATCAGTGAAGTAAATATTGTCCCTTCAATTTCTCCAATTGAAAGTTTTCCATTGATTTCATCATTAACAGTTTCAACTACAAAATCACGAAGCCAGCTTTTAAAGAAAGAAGTTTGAGAAACTCCGAAGAAGATCATCAAGAGCATAAAAATAAACAGGAATATAAAAATGAAAATATTTACACCGTATCGTAAAGCTTTTCTGCCTTTACCGATTATCTTATTCCCCTCTTGCTGTAACTTTTCTTTTTTCACAGATCTTAAAAGCGGTCTTTTATAAGTTGAATAATTTTTGAGGTGGATTGATCATTTACAAACGTGATTGTTTGGACTTTACCGCCATTAGCTTCTACAATATCTCTTCCAACAATTTTATCTATTGACCAATCAGCGCCTTTAACCAATATATCAGGTAATAATTCATTAATAATTTCTGCGGGAGTATCTTCTTCAAAAAAAGTTACATAATCCACAGGTTTAAGATTGGAAACAATAAAAGCTCTTTCTTCCTGCTTTAAGATTGGTCTTTTATCTCCTTTAATCCGCTTTACTGATTGATCAGAATTCAATGCAACTATAAGAATATCACCCAATTCTTTTGCTTTAACAAGATAATCAACATGTCCGGAATGAATTAGATCAAAACAGCCGTTTGTAAATACAACTTTTTTGTTTTCCTGTTTTAATCTATTACGAATCTCTTTTAATTCTTTAATTGATTTAATACTGTTCATTTATTTTCTCTGATAATAGTATTAAACAGTTTATCAATTTCAATAGGTACAATTCCAACTTCTTCACAAACCAATCCTCCGGCATAATTTGCAAGGAAAGATGCTTCATAAATATCTGCTCCTGCTGCAAGTGCAATAGTTAATGTTGAAATAACCGTATCACCGGCGCCTGACACATCAGCAACTTTTCTTGCTTTTGTAGGCATTCTCATCTCCGGTTTATCTCTTTCAAAAACAGCTATACCGCCCTCGCCAAGAGTTAATAAAACATTTTTTGCGTTTAGTTTTTTTAATAAAGTATTTCCTGCAACAGAAATATCAATATCAGTCTTAATTTTCATTCCAAGAATATCTTCAGCTTCTTTTCTGTTCGGTTTAATTACTGTAACATTTTTATATTCAAAAAAATTATTAAACTTTGGATCAACCGTAATGATTACATTATTTTTATTGGCAAGCTTAATAAGCTGTGTAATCATTGATGCTGATAGTACTCCCTTATTATAATCCTGCAAAATAATTCCATCCAGACTCTTGATTAGGTTTTTCATATAATCAAAAATTTTATTTTGAATGGTCTTATTCAGAACTTCTTTATTTTCTTTATCAATACGAACTATATGCTGGCTGTCTGCTATTACTCTTGTTTTGGTTGTTGTCGGTCTCGAGTCATCTTCAATTATTCCATTACGATTAATTTTTTGATCGTTTAATAATGAATTAAAAATTGTACCGTAATTATCATAACCAATAACACCTATCGGTTCAGCTATACCGCCTAAGGTATTAATATTTAATGCGCAATTTGCTGCCCCGCCGAATCTGTAAAATTCACTCTCCACTTCAAGCACAGGGACAGGTGCTTCGGGCGAAATCCTTTTAACATCACCCCAGAAATAAATATCAAGCATCATATCACCAACTATGGCAATTCGCTTACCTTTGAATCTGTTTTTTAGCTGAAGCAATCTCTTTGAAGAAATCTTATTCATTGATAATCCAGAATAGTTAATAAATCTGGTTTAAAAATAGTTATAAAAAAAGTTGGTAAAAAGCATGAATAAAGTCAGTAAAACCTGCACTTCAATTTATCACACCTGATAGTTTAGATACGGAATGCTTGTATTAAAACAAATTTCAATTAAAGAAGAAAATCAATTTGTGCTGATGGCATAATTAAAAATACTTTATTACTTGTTATTGCTAATTCATTTACCATTTTAGCTGAAACAACCAATCTGAAATGCTGCCCAAGATCAAATGCCATACCTGCATTGAGATACAAAAATCCAGCCGATAAGTCTGATCGTTTATCAACCTGTGTATAACTTCCGAAAACAGGAACAAAGGGAAAATACTGATAGCTGTAGCTGCCCGGTTCATATCCCAAAAGATTTTGTATAAAATAACCTCCGGCAACATACCAGTTTATGAAACATGAATCATAGGATGAATTTATGGTTAATGTAGCAAACGGATTTATGTTTGTAATTTTTCCCATATCAGCAAAAAATGACACAAATTCCGTTGTTCCCCAGTAAGAACTGGTTCTGGTACGAACAATAGTTAAAGCATCAAAACTGTATTCCTGAATTGTTACTCCAATATCAAGTCTTACATTTGGATTTCCATTGTTTGTATGAAGTCCAATTCCAATATTACCGCCAAGCAGATTTTTATCACCTCCACCAGATAAATTCATACCGCCAAATAATGATATTCCATTAAACAACATAAAATCCAAATCTAAACCAGCAGTATATCTGTAAGGTTTCCACTGGAAGTTTTTGCTCTTTGCTTTATAATAAATACTATCATTAAATGTTAAAGTATGTGGATATCGCCCACCGGTTGATGAAATGATTTCATCAGTCTCTGTTAATATTGAAAAGCGCGGGGAGATGGTTATATCACCAGCTTCTTTATTTATATTTAAATGTGTAGGTGGTGTAATTATTGGCGCATCAACCTTTACATCACCCAAATAGATTGTTTCCTCTACCTTTATTGCACATCCCAAAAGGGAAAAAGCAACTGTTATTACTGATAAATTTATAACTAATTTATTTACGGTTTTCATAATAACACCTTAAAGAGATTTCCAATGACAACATAGCAGATATTTATTCCATTGTTGTCAAAATGATGTCAAAGAAATGTAAATAATTGCATAAATCAAATTCAAATTTTATTGAAATAATAAAACTTTACTTTTGAAGTTTGGCAAATGAATTTGCAACTTTGAGTTTAATTAGTCCATCTGCACTTCCTATCCATAGATAGACTCCATCAAAAAAGAGTGCGGAGATATTTGAAGTTGTGAGTTTAAGTTCAGCAAGATCAATTGGTGAAACTTTTTTCGTAATTCGGTTAATTAGAAACAATCCTTTGCCGTATTCTTCCTTATCATTTTTTTTAAATTCATAAACAGCAGCCCAAATATAATTTCCAGTTCTTGCTAAAGCATAAATGCCGTTACCAGCAATACCGTTTGCTTTCGAAATCCTATCCCATTTTAATTTTCTGTCCCAGATATAAATACCTCCGGGGTTATAATCAGGTTGTTCTTTAGTAACAAATTCATCTGTACCAAACCATATTTCTTTGGGCATAAAAACAAAATCAGTAACTGAAACTGATGTTCCTTCTGCATTAAAGTTGCGCCCATTATTTTTAAAATAAGACCAGGCAGATTTATTATCTAACTTTTGTTTGTTTAAGAATTTGTGAACGCCAGATTCTGCACCAAACCAAACAACACTATCGCCTTCAAATGAAATAGTATTAAAGTTATTTGTTTTTTCATCACCATCCTGAACACGATTATAGTCAGTAAACTTGTTTGCTTTTACATCAAAGACAGTAACATTCCTGAATCTTCCAATCCATAATCTGTTTTTCTTTTCATCAAATTTCAGACTTCTAATCCAGTTACCAAATTCACCACCTTGTGCAAATTTTCTCTTCGTCCATTTTTTTGTTTTTTTGGAATAAATAAATAGCCCCTCACTTGCACCAGCCCACACAAAATCCTTACTAGCAGCTACACAATGAAAAAGATCATTTTCAAGGTTACCGGTTTTACTTGAATAGTTAGTCCACTTACCATCTTTTAATGAATACTGATAAATACCCTGTCCATAAGTTGCAACCCACAGATAGCCGCCTTCTTGCTTAATATCAGTGATTCTCGCACCTTCAAGAAATGATTGAACTTCGATCTGGGCAAGGCTTTCAGAGGTTAAAAGTATGCCGATTAAAATTATTATTTTTATTAAAAGATTCATTTGTTTAAATACGTGGGAAGTAATAAATAACAAAACCGCTCAGGCAATAAAACTAATTTCGAGTTCTGTTTGTTCTGTTTCTTCAAATTTACAATAGAAATGCTTTTCAAAACCTTTTTTAACAAATATACTCAATCTATTATAATCAATTTCATTTTTTAGTTCACTTTGCAGATCAGTTGTTGTGTTGATTTCATTTAATATTTCATTTTTCTTATCGTCGTTAACTTTAAGATATTCTACAATATTTTGATAATAACTACCGCAGAGTATTGATCCTTGATGCAAGACAACATTGTCAAATTTTCTTTGACTGCTTCTTACAAGTTTTTTTTCATTTAGATATATCTCAGTTTTTATAGATGATACATCGCTGATCTCATCAATATTGAATTTATTAGAGTCTGACAGGTTATTCTTAAGTTCAATCTCATTTAATTTCGGATCAAACATAATTAACCCTTTTCTTAGGGCTGTATTGATTTCAATATTAAAATTTTCGCTGGAAATATTATCATTTATTGAATAAATAACTGAATAAGTTAATTCCATTGCATGCATAAAAGCACTTCCGCCGGTTGGTCTTTTGACAATATCGATCATATTATACTTTGCTTTTTTAAGATCAATCTCATCCTCCGACAGATTATTTCCAAAAGAGATACAGCAGGGATGCCATCGGTATAACCTCAGATATACATTATCTGGTTCAATGTTTTCAGATAAAAATAGATCAAAGTCCATATTGAATCTGCCGCTGTTCAATCCGGAGTTAAGAAACTTCCAGTTCATTTTCCAATAATTCCTCTTTTGCTCGATTTAACAAAAGATACTATGTCTTTAACATAATTATTATCCGATAATTCTGATTCAACTTTTGCTATTCCTTCAGATACATTTAATCCAGAGTTATAAATATAATCGTAAGCCTTCTTTAATGTTTCAATATCTTTGTTACTAAAACCTCTTCTTCTTAAGCCAACTACATTCAATCCTTCAAACTTCATAGGTGTTCTTCCGCAAAGAACAAAAGGCGGAACATCTTTAACCGCAACCGAGTTAACACTCATCATAACGTGCTTACCAACATTGCAAAACTGATGAATACCGCACATTCCACCAAGGATTGCCCAATCATCCACCTGAACATGTCCGGCAAGCTGAACTCCATTTGCAAGGATAACATTATCACCAACAATACAATCATGAGCTACATGCGAATAAGCCATAATCAAACATCTATTCCCTACTCTTGAAAAACCGGTTTCTTTTGTACCTCTGTGCAAAGTAGCAAATTCGTGAATTACTGTATCATCACCTATATAAAAATATGAAGGTTCATTTTCAAACTTCAAATCCTGCGGAACATGCGCAACAGAAGCTGATTGTTTTATCTTAACTCTGTTTCCAATTCTTGCACCATTATAAATAACAACCGATGGTCCGATCTGACAATCATTCCCGATTTCAACATCTTCCTCAATAATTGCATAAGGTGCAATAGTAATATTATCACCAAGTTTAGCTTTACTGTTTACAATAGCGGTAGGGTGAATATTATTCATTTCATTCTTCTGCTTTCTTTGGTCTATCAACAATACCAGCCATAAAATCTGCTTCAGCTACAAGTATATCATCAACATAAACTTTACCAGCCATAGTAAATATCTTGGATTTTTTCTGCAGCATTTCAACTTCCAAAAATAGTTGATCGCCGGGAACAACCGGTTTACGGAATTTTGCATTGTTTATCTGCATAAAGTAAACCAGCTTTTCTTCAAAATCAGGAAGTGAATTCAGTAAAAGGATTCCGCCGGTCTGAGCCATTGCTTCTATAATCAATACACCCGGCATCACTGGCTGTCCCGGGAAATGTCCCTGAAAAAAAGGCTCATTTACTGTAACACACTTTACACCAATAACTTTTTTCTCAACTTCAAGATGTACTATTTTATCAACTAACAGAAACGGATATCTGTGCGGAAGTATTCTGCTGATGGCATTAACATCAAATACAATTCCCTCTTTTTTAACAAACTGAAATTTCTTTACTAATTTTTTCTGCTGATAAAGTTTTCTAATTTGTTTTGCAAATTCAACATTTGCTTTATGTCCGGGACGAGCTGCAAGGATCTGAGCTTTAATCGGAACACCAATTAATGCAAGGTCACCAATCAAATCCAAAAGTTTATGTCTTACAGGTTCATTTTTATAACGAAGTTCTTTATTGTTTAGAATCCCTTTTTCACCCAGGGTAAATTTATCTTTAATACCAATCCGCGCTCCAAGGTTATCAAGCTGCTCTTGATTTAACTGGCGATCAACAATTACTACCGCATTATCAAGATCGCCGCCTTTAATCAGACCCTGATCTGCCAAATCTTCCACTTCACTTAAAAAACAAAAAGTTCTTGCAGATGCAAACTCTGTAACAAACTCTTTGTCAAGATCAAACAGCCCTGTATGCTGACTGCCAAGTGCAGGATTTTGATAATCAACCATTACTGTTAATCTATATTTATCGAGTGGAAGAGCAACAATATCAACTTGTCTTGCAGCATCTGAATACATTACAGTTTCATCGATAATAAGATAATCTTTCGGAGCATCCTGCTGTTCAATTCCGGCTTCCAATAAAGCATTAACATAGGATATTGCGCTGCCGTCACCAATAGGTGGCTCCATACCATCAAGCTCAACATTAATATTATCGATCTGAAGCCCTGCAATTGCCGCCAAAACATGTTCTACAGTATGAACTTTTGCCTCACCTATACCTATTGTTGTACCTCTGGAAATATCAACAACATTATCTGCAATTGCAGGTATTTCCGGATTTCCACCAAGATCAACACGAATAAATTTAATCCCGGAATTTATTGGTGCGGGTTTAAAAGTCATTGTACATTCTGTACCGGTGTGTAAACCAATTCCACTTAAAGAAACAGGTTTCGAGATAGTTCTCTGTAGTTCTACCATTATTCTTCCATTATTTTATAAAATTGCTGAAAAAATAGTAAGATAGCTGACGAAATACAATCTGAAGTAAGATAGCAGAGCAAATAAAAATCAGCCAAGTTTTTCTTTAAGTTTATTAATCTCTATTTGCAGTTCGGTTATCTTTTGTGCATAGTTTGGAAGGTTATGAACATGTGCGTTTAATTTTTGAGCAGTCTTTAAATCTCTTACCGGCGAACCAAGATAATAGCCCGGTTTAGTAATCGATTTGGAAACCCCTGATTGTGCGGTAATAACAACATTATCTGCAAGCTCAATATGCCCTACTAGTCCAGCCTGTCCAGCAAGAATACAATGATTACCAACTTTTGTACTGCCGGATATTCCGCTTTGAGCTGAGATGGCTGAGTGCTCACCAATTACAACATTATGTGCTATTTGTACAAGATTATCAATCTTACATCCCCGCTTAATAACAGTTGAACCAAAAGCTGCTCTATCAACAGAAACATTAGAACCTATTTCAACATCATCTTCAATAATTACATTACCTATCTGCGGAATCTTTATATATTCACCTTTCTCGTTTGTACTATAACCAAAACCATCGCTTCCGATTACCGAATTATTATGGATTATTACATTGTTTCCAACGATAATATTTTCTCTTATACTAACATTGGAATAGATAATGTTATTATTTCCTATAATAGTATTATCCATTATAGTTGAGTTATGAAGAATTATTGTATCATCGCCAATTGTACAATTTGCAGAGACCACAACATATTTACCAATGGATACATTTTTACCAAGTTTAGCTGAAGGATGTATAGATGCGGTAGAATCAATACCAGAAATATTTATTACGGGAGTAAAAAACTTTCTGACGATATCAAAAAAAGCTTTATCGGGGTAATCACATTCAATATATGTAATATCATCACGGGTTTTATTAAATCCGGTTTTTACAATTATTGCACTTGCTTTTGTATCGGCGAAAAATTTCTCATAAGTCGGCAGATAAAGAAAAGTAAGATCGCCTTGTGCTGCTTCCTGAATCTTTGCTACATTATTTATTAAAACAGAACTATCACCGGATACTTTTCCGCTGGTTAAAGAAGCAATTTCACTGATACTAATTTTCATCCGATTTATTTCAGTTTAAGCTTATCCAAAACTTTAGAAGTCAAATCATATTTTTCTTTCGCAAAAAGGATCATTATATCGCCGCTGCGGTCAAAAACAAAATCAAAGTCCTCCTGCTCAGCTAATTCTTTAAGTGCAGCAAAGATTTTATTTTGTACCGGTTTCATAAGTTCATCCTGTTTTTGAAAAAGTTCGCCGTTAGTTCCAAATTTCTTTTCGCGGTATTGTGCCATCTGAGTTTCTAATTGAACTAACGCAGCTTCTGTTTCAGCTCTTGTCTGATCACTCATTATCAACTTACGTTTTTCATAATCATCATACTTGGTTTTCCAATCGTTCTCCATCTTATTTAATTCAGCTTGCCATTCCTGAATCAAGGCATCAAGTTTTTGTCTTGCATCCTGAACATCCGGCAGTTGATCCATTATTGTATCAGAATCTATATATCCAATTTTGAGTTGAGCAAAAGAGATTGAGGAAACAAGAATAAAAATGGAAGTTATTAATATCTTTTTCATTTGCGGACCTGTGTTAATTTAACTTATCTAAAGATGTGAAATAAAACAATAAAGTTCTCTCCAAAAATTTATGGAGAGAACTATTATCACTTAATAAAATCAATTTCCTCTTCTAAGTCTGTCCAAAACTTTAAAGGTTATATCAAAAGCTGAGTCAGCATAAAGTAAAATAATATCACCGCTCTTATCAAAAACAAACTGCATACTTTCTTCTTTAGCAACTTTTTCAATAGCAGCATAGATTTTAGCTTTTATCGGAGAAAACAGTTCTTCCTGCTTTTTATATATCTCGCCAGTACCCTGTGTAAATTTAGCACGTCTGAACTCAACAAGATTCTGTTCCATCATAACAATTTTTTGCTGGAACTCTGTCTTTTTTGCATCAGTCATTGTTTCAGCCTGCTTCTGATAATCAGCAATTGCTTGCTGATATGCCAATGTCATTGAATCAAGCTGAGCAGAATATTTATTAGTTAATGCATCCAAATCACCCTGAGCTTTTATTGCTTCAGAAAATTGTGTAAGTATTACTTCAGAATCTATATAACCAAGTTTTAATTGAGTTTGCGAAAATGAAATTGAACTTAAAACAATAAGAGTAAATACTAAAATGTAATTTTTCACTACTTTTCCTCGTCTTTTTAATGAATTATTTTTTTAACTAAAAACCTTTTCCAAATTGAAAATGGAAAAGCCATTCAGGATCTTTTCCATCGGTAATTTTACGATCGAAGCCGTAACCTAAATCAAATCCGATAAGACCAATTGGGTTTATTAACAATCTTGCGCCAACACCAACAGATCTTCTGAGATCAAAAATATCTGTTTTTTGAAAACTTTCAAAAATATTTCCTGCTTCCACAAATGTTAATAACCATAATGGTATGGGTTCCTGAACAACTGACAATCTGATTTCAGCCCCAAATTTAGCCATCACCTTTCCGCCAATAACCTGTCCGGTAGCTGGATTAACAGGTCCTACTGTTCTATCATCATAACCTCTTAGTGAAGTCGTTGCAATTATAAGTCCATTACCGCCCATATAAAAATATTCAAAAGGTTGAATATTTGTCCCTGCAACTATTTCATCGATATAACCTAAATCAGCAATGGTATATAAAGTAATCCGGTTTGAATTAAACAATCTACGATACCACTCTGCAGTAAACCCAATTTTAAGATAATCAACATCACCGGGGAGCAAAACACTCCCGGAGAGTTCAACATCTAATTTTAATGATGAACCAATTGATGGAAAAATTGGATTATCAATATTTCTTCTTGTTATAAGCGCGCCAACAGAAAACTGATTGCTTTTACCTTCACGATAATATCTTTGTCCTTCAATTACATTATTGTATTGATATCTGAACCTTCCCTGAACATAGAAAAAGTCATCAGGCCATTTTAATCTTCTTCCAACTCTTAACGTACCGCCTGACTGTCTTAAATCATAAACATATTGCTGCCGGGTATCAAAAACCTCCACACCAACTGAAGTAGGAGTATCAAACATCCAAGGCTCGGTAAATCCTATTGTAAATGTCCGGTATAAACTTCCAACACCGAACTGCCAGTTAAAACTAAGAACCTGACCCCCGCCTAATTTGAAAGGCTCTGCTATTGAAAAATTAGTTAAAGTAACACCAATAGCACCGCTAAAACCAAAACTGCCGCTATAGCCAACAGATGCATTTAAATAATCGCTCGATTTTTCCTCGACTCTAAAACCAATATCTACAGTACTGTCACTTGATAATTTTGTTGTAATCCCCTCTGGTCCATACAACTGCTCTACATTAAAGTACTGCAGATTTGCCAGATTTTGAACGCTTCTAAATAACAGACCACGATTAAAATAATCCCCCGGTATCGCATATAACTCACGGCGAATTACTTTATCCTTGGTTTTATCATTTCCGTAGATATCAACTCGTCCGATTCTAAATTGATTTCTTTCCTCAACTCTAATTGTAACATCAATTGAATCATAATCAACTTTTGTTTCTTTTGTCTGAAGATTAAAAGTAAGATAGCCGTTATCCAAATAAAGAGCAGATACATCAGATTGTTTTTCGTTTCCTCTTAGATTTTGTTCAAATTTTTCAAGGTTATAAACATCACCAGGGGCAAAGTCCAGTCTTTCTGAGAGCACATTTGCAGGATATACAGTATTTCCTTCCCAAATAATATTTCTAATTTTGTATTGTGGACCCTCGTAAACATCCATAACAATATGCAGGTCTTTTTTGTCATTAGAATAGATTAAAGAGTCAGATAAAATCTCAGCATCTCTGTAGCCGTTTTTCTTATAAAAATTAATTATAAGCTCTTTATCCTTAGCGTAATTTTTGGGATCAAATTTTCCTCCGCCCCAAAACTTCCACCATTTTTTTACAGAAGTTTCATCCATCTCGTCACGCAAATCACCGTCATCAAAAGCCTGGTTATTGTTAAAAGAAATCTCACGGATTGTTACTTCTTCTCCCTCTTTGATAAGAAGTTTCAACAACACTCTTTCTTTAATCTTATTTATAAGGTTGGATGATTTAACTTCATTTCCACTGTATTTAAGTTCATATTCATCTGCAAGGTCTGAAACATTTCTCCATCTTACAAAAACATCTTCCCCGATAGTATCTGCGGTAAAATAATTATAGTATATCGGAGTTATGATGGTATTGAAATATCCTTTTTCCTCATATAAGCTGTTAATTCTCTGAACGAGTTTAGCGACTTCCTGCGGTTTAAGAATTGCCCCTCTTAAAAAAGTAATTTTCTTTTCTATATCACTTTCGTCTATTTCATCATTCCCTTCAATAACAACCCTTTCAAGCCTCGAGTATTCTTTAACCTTTATTATAAGAAAAACACCTTCATTAACTTTTTTATCAATAACTATTTGCACATCAGAAAAAATATTAAGCGCCCATAGATTTTTAATGGCAGTTATAGTTTTATCTCCCGGTACCTGTATTTCATCACCAATTTTTAATCCTGAAGCAACAATAATTGTACTTACATCTGAAGATTTGTTGCCCTCAACAGAAATTCCAAGAACTTTATATACTTCCCTTTGTTGAGCAGTTAAACTTACATTAAAAAATATAAGTGAAATTATTAATAAATATTTTAGAGATCTGATTGGAGAGGAAATGAACATTCTTCGGACCTTTTTTCCTTTACTTCTTTTTTATTTGTTCGCTAACTTTGCCAAACCTTCTTTCTCTCTTCTGAAATATTTTAATAGCATCATATAAATCATATTCAGAGAAATCAGGCCAAAATGTTTCTGTAATTACAAATTCAGAATAAGCTATTTGCCACAGTAAAAAATTACTTACTCTGAATTCACCGCTGGTTCTAATTACTAAATCAGGGTCTGGAATGTCTTTGGTTGTAAGAAAAGAAGAAACAAACTTTTCATCAATATCCTGTTCAGCCACTTTTCCATTTGTAGAAAGTCTGGAAATTTGTTTTATTGCTTCAAGCAATTCCCATCTTCCGCTGTAACTTAAAGCAAGATTCAGCACCATCTTTTTGTTGTTTTTTGTTCTTTCAATATCAATTTTTAACTGCTTCTGAACTTCAGTTGGTAATGCGTCCAAATCACCGATGGTTTTAAGACGGATATCATTCTCATTAAGTTCATTTACTCTGTCTTTAAGGCTTTTAAGTAAAAGCCGCATTAATGTTGATACCTCATCTTTTGGTCTTTTCCAGTTTTCAGTAGAAAATGTGTAAAGTGTCAGAAACTTGACCCCTATTTCAGCACAAGCCTCAACGATTTCTTTAACAGTATCAACTCCTTTTTTATGTCCGGCAACTCTGGGTAATCCTCTTTTTTTTGCCCATCTCCCATTACCATCCATAATGATTGCAATGTGAACCGGAATATTACCTGATTTTTTTAACTCTTCCTGAATATTTTTATCCCTAATGGAGTTCTTCTTCAGCAAATTCAATTCCTATTATTGATTTAGCGTGTAAAATTAGTTTTACATTGCCTGAATGTCAAGGTAACTTACACTTACAGATTCTATTCGGCAGGCAAAAAATAGCTGTTTGAACGGTTAAAAAAATATGCTATTTGAAATGACCTTATAAGTAAACCGGATCTTATAGAGTTACGATTGTTTTTATTGATTTAATAAAGGATCGAAATAAATTAAAATCATGAAAACAAAACTTTTTCAGATTTTTTATCCTTATGTGTCGAAATATTTTCTCTATAGCTTATCTGAAACAGCTTTATGTTCTTTTTTGTCTCAGCATCCAATTCAGCAAGCAGAGATTTAGCTTTTTTAAAATTTAATAAAGTTACTCCAACAAAAAGCTGTACTTTTTTATTTGATCCTTTTAAGTGACGGTTTGCAAGGTAAGCAAGTTTATTTTTAATCATTACAAGATCATTAAAATCCTGCTCACTTAATGTAATCCCGATAGCCAGAGTATTTCTTTGTTTAGCAATTGCATCAACTTCAAATCCGCCAATCGCCGTTGGTTCAGGCAAATAAGTTCCAAATTTACGAAACAACGTTAAGTAACCTTTTTTCCAGAACTCTTCAATCAGCATATCAACATCTTTTCTTCTATCATTATTCATTTTTTCCTCCTTACGAAGCCATTGGAATAATTGGTATAATTGGTGAAAATCTTCGCTTATCAAGCACTCTTATATTTGCAATTCTGTTATATGCAAATTTTTTAATTTCACTTGAGCCAGAAACTTTTCCATAAATTACTTTGCTTCCATTTTTTTCAGTCATTATATAATATGGTTCAATTAAGAACTCATTTATTCCATATAAAAATTGCAATCTGTTTCTATTTTTAATTGCAGTTTTAAAAATTTCAGTTTTCATAAAAATCTCCTTCTAATTTATCCATCTGACTACCCCGGTAACTTTACCAACAATAGAGAATTCGTTTTTATTTTTAACAATAATTGCTTGATAGTTTTTATTCTGAGGTATCAATTTTACAATGCTATTTTTATTCTCATAAATTTTTACCGTTACTTCATCTTCAAGGCGGGCAACTATCATATCCCCGTTTTTTACAATTGCTTTTGGAGATATAATAACAAGGTCTCCTTCAAATATTCCAGCTTCAATCATACTATCACCCTTTACTTTTAAGGCAAATGAATCTTCGTCCTTTTTTATAAAAGCCGGATCAATAACAATCGAGCCTTCGACATTTTCTTCAGCTGTTATGGGAGAGCCGGCAGCAACCCTACCAATTATTGGAATTTTAGATATATTATTCACTTCCTGATAATTGATGAGGTCTAACGATTCACTTTCATTCTTATTAATGCTTATACCACGACTTGCATTGCTTAAAATATTTAGGTATCCCTTTTTTGTTAATGCTTCAAGATGTCTTTTTACACCAAAGGTTGATAAAATATCAAACTTCTTTCCTATCTCTCGCAAAGTTGGCGGATAACCATTTTCTTGCTGATATTCTTGAATGAAGATAAAAATTTTCTCTTGACGCTCTGTTAATTTCTTTCTCATAAATAGTGCTCATTTGTTTACTTCAAATATAGTGTGCAAATGTTCACTTGTCAAGAGATATTTAAAATAAATTTATAGACTGGAAGTAAAATTATTTACCGTTTTTATATCAGGATAATAATGTTGTATTTGTGAAGATCAGAAAAGCTGATTAGAAGGAATTTTATTTACATAAAAAAAAAGAGACACCAAAATTCTTGATGCCTCTTCTTTATAAATTAAAATTATCAATTAGCTGATAGCAACATCTTTTTTTTCAACTTTACAGATCCATCCGTGTTCGTCTTCTTTTTCGCCGCGGTGTATTCCCGTTAACTCATTAAATAATTTAGTATCCAATTCTCCGGGCTGACCGTTATTAAAGACCATATTTTTGTCTTTATAAGTAAGCCATCCAACTGAAGAAATTATTGCTGCTGTGCCAGTTCCAAAAACTCCTAACAGGTCACCTTTTTCATAAGATGAAATTACCTCATCTATCGAGATTGGTCTTTCAACAATATTCATATTCCATTCTTTTAATATTTGAATGACTGATCTTCTTGTTACTCCGGGCAATATCGAACCATTTAAGTTTGGTGTAGCAACTTCATTTTTAAAGTTGACAAAAATATTCATCGTTCCAACTTCTTCTAAATATTTCTGTTCAACACCATCAAGCCATAAAACCTGAGTAAAGCCTTTTTTGGCAGCTTCCTGTGTTGCTAATAAACTTGCTGCATAGTTAGCAGCAGTTTTACATTCTCCCAGTCCTTTTCTTACTGCTCTAACGTAATCATCCTGCACTAAAATCTTAACCGGCTTAAATCCTTCAGGATAATAAGCACCCACCGGAGAAAGCACAATAACGAACTTATAATCAAAAGATGGTCTTACACCAAGTGCCGGATCGGTACCAAACATAAATGGTCTTATATAAAGTGCTTCTCCTCTTTTAGCTGGTATCCAATTACTATCTATTGCGACCAGTTCTTTTAATGCCTCAACAACAAAATCTACATCTACCTCGGGCATACAAATACGTCTTGCTGAATTATTAAGCCTCTGAATATGAACATCCGGGCGAAATAATACTACTTCATCAGTGATAGTTTTGAATGCTTTCATGCCTTCAAATATTGTTTGTCCATAATGAATAAAAGAAGTAGCTGGGTGCATAGGTAAAGATTCAATTGGTTTTATTGTAGGATTGTGCCAACCTATCTTAGGATTATAATCCATTTCAAAAACATGATCGGTAAATATCTGACCGAAGCCAAGTTTTTCGGGTAATATAATTTTTTCTTCCCGCTCTTTGATAATATATTTTATTTGTTCCATTATTAGTTCCTTCCATTTAATTGGAGGTTATCAGAATTTTATTTGTTTAGTATAATAACTTATTGTTATTAGAGATTGATCTCAGTCATTATTAAAAAATCAGCATCCACAGCACATAATCAAGAATTAAAATCAAAGCTGCGGATATAACAAAAGATCTTATAGTAGCTAATCCAACACCTTCAGCACCACCGGTAGTTTTAAAACCAATATGACATCCAAGCAAAGAAGTTACTCCACCAAAAAAAACAGTTTTAATCAATCCAGAAATAAGATCTGAAAAATTAAAAAATCTGTTTACTGAATTAAAAAAAACTGCGAATGAAACTCCCAGAAAATAATTTGAAACTATATAAGCTCCCAATACTGCAATTGTATTGGCAAAAACAACTAAAACCGGCATCATTAAAACAGAAGCTAAAAATCTTGGCATAGCTAAATATCTAACAGGACTAATAGCCATAGTTTCAAGTGCATCAATTTGTTCAGTAACTTTCATTGTCCCTAATTCAGCTGCTATTGAAGCCCCAACTCTTCCAGCAATTACAATGCCTGTTAAAACGGGTCCTAATTCAGTTATGATTGCTCTTGTTGTTGCACCGCCAAGAAATGAAAGAGGAGCAATTCCTTTTAACTGATAAGCAGCTTGCCAGGCAGCAACAGCTCCAGTAAAGATTGCAATAATCAAAACAAGTGGAAGTGAGTTTACGCCAATATGTTCCATTTGAAAAAGTATCAGACTTTTGCTTTTAGGAATTTGCCTGAAACTTTTTATAATACCCCAAAACAAGTTGGAAATCTGACCAAATTCCTGAAAGAAATTCAGTGTTCTGCTGCCTATTTTTTGGAGTGTAACTGCTAACATTTTTTTCTAATCTTATTAGCAAATTTAACTAATTTTATCCGAATTAGTTTTTAATTTTATATAATATTTTTATTAACTCTTTTTTGGTTACCTTTATATCAATACATTTATCCAAAACGAGACACAAAAAGCATTGAAAGTGTTTTGCTGTTGTTACAAAAAAGCAGATTTTATAAACAAAATTTTCTCAATAATGGCATTATAATTACTGTAAATTAGAAACGCTTTTAGCGGCGAATTATGTTTAATTGATAATAATTTATATCTGTCAAAAAAATTTTAAACATTAAACTGTGGAAAACAAAACATTAAACTTAATTGATAGCGCACCAATAGCAATTTTATCTTTTAATAAAAGCGGTGAAATTGATTTTGTTAATAAGGCTTTTTTTGATTTAGAACTTTTATATGGATTCGAAGTTCCGTCAAATATTATTGGCACAAATATTTTTGACAAAGATTTGTTAAATCATTTTCCAATCGGAAAGGAATTAAATGATATTTTCGGGGGAACCTCGTTTGAAAAGGAATTTGATTTTGTTGATACTAAATCCAACGGTTTAATTCATCTGATTATAAAAGCTGCACCAATATATGATTCTGATGAAATTATCGGAGGAATAGTAATTTTTGAAGATTTAAAAATCCTTGAGAAGACTAAAAAAGAAACTGCTATCAGAAATGATTTTATTGATAATGCAATTCATAATGTTTCTGATTTTTTTCTTGTTGTTGATCGTCTTAAACGAATTCAGTTCTTTTCTAAAAATATCCTGCATTACATTAACATACCATCTAATATTCTTCAGTCTGCATCCATTGGAAGTTTATTCGATTCAGAAACTTCAAAAATTGTAAAGGAATATCTTGAGTATACCAGAAAAAACAGAATTGTTGTAAATGAAAAAATATCATATGAATTAAGAGGTATCAAAAAAGTTTTTGATTGCCGTTTCGTTCCGCAGGAAAATTATAAAAAGGAAATTTCCTTTATTTATATTTTCTTCAAAGATATAACTGCACAGGAAAGAGAAATAGACAGCCTTTACAATGATGTTGGAAAACTTGAGATATACCATAGACTTTCTAAACAGACAAATGAAGGTGTGTTCGTAATAGATGGTGAAAATAAAATTGAATTCTGGGATGACAACTCAACTGAACTATTCGAATTAACCAAAGATGAAGCAACAGGTAATCAGGCACACAATGCTGTAAGTATATTATCTCCTTCATTTCTTGATTCTATTAGAATAAAGCTTAACGAAAAAGGGCTGCACAAAATTGTTATCTCTTACTTTAATAGAAATCGGGAGAAAAAAACATACGAAACTTATTTTACGTATTATGATGATTTTACTAAAAAGATTTTAGTTAAATGTATCGATATCAGCGATAAGGTAACCTTTGAAGAAGGACTTAAACAAGCATTAAAAAGTTTCAGAGATATAATTACCAAATCTCCTTTAATGATTACTAATGTTGATCAGGATGGGATGATCATCTTTACTAATCCGGCATTTCAACAGTATCTGGGATATGCAGATGAAGAGTTAATATCCAAAAGTTTTTATGATTTAATTGACCGAAATTATCTTGAAAATAATATTTTTGATTTCAGAGGTTTTTTAGGGGAAGAACCGAGACAAGTAGAATTACCGCTGATAAACAGATCCGGAAAAATCGTATTACTTAACGGTATATTTCATCCTGGTAAAGAAAATGAGAACCATATTCGTTCTTTTATTTGTTTCTTTACAGACATTTCAGAAAATGTAAATCAAATAAACGGACCTAATTTATTTACTTCTATTGTTAATAATGCTTCTGATGGAATTGCATTAAGTATTGAGGGAAGGTTAATATTAGCTAATGATGCATTTGCAAACATATTTGGATACGAAAAAAATACTGAGGTGTTAAATAAAGAACTGATTGAATTTTCTTCAAACGATGATATAATTAAAGTAGCAGAATACTTCAGGATGTTTGAACGGAAAAAAGATGTACCTACCCGCTTTGACTTTCTTGGAAAGAAAAAAGATGGAAGCAATATACATACAGAGTTTTCGGTACGTTCGTTTCAAAGTAATGAGTTATCTTACATTGTAATAATTGCCAGAGATATAACAGAACGAATCAGAACTCAGAAAGCTATTCGTGAATCCGAAGAGAAGTATAGAAATATTACCGAAAACATTGATGATTTTTTATTTACCTATGAAAGGATTGGTTTATCTCTCAGACCAATATTCTGCACTTCATCAATTCAAAAAGTAACTGGTTATACCCAAGCTGATTTTTTAACGGATTCCAAACTTATTTTAAAATCTATTCACCCCGATGACTTCCCTATTATCAAACCTAAATTGGCAAATCTGCTTAAAAGCAGGATACAGCTTTCGGGTGAGTTCGAGTTCAGAATAATTAACCGGCAGGGTAATATTGTATGGGTTAGAGCAAAAGTTAATTTAGTACGTTCTGGTACAGGAAGAATTTTAAAAATGTTCGGCTTAGTAAGTGATGTTACTTTCAGAAAGCGTGCTGAAGAAGAACTTAAGAAATCAACTCAGAATCTTATCAAGCTTAACGAAACAAAAGACAGATTCATTTCAATTATCTCACACGATTTAAGAACACCATTCAGCTCAATACTTGGATTTACTGATCTTCTTGCAAATGATGATGAATTGTCCGATGATGAAAGGAAGCAATACATAAAATATATTCAGGAATCATCACGGTCTATGCTTGCTTTGGTTAACTCCTTATTGGATTGGACAAGATTACAAACCGGCAGAATCAAGTTTGAACCGCAGAAACTCGACATATCAAAAATTATCAGCGATTCGGTAAATGCATTATCCGGAATGGCTATTCAGAAAGGAATTGATGTTACTTCTTTAATCACCGATCCAATATATTTATTTGTAGATAAAAGTTTAATAAATCAGGTGTTCAATAATCTGATTTCAAATGCAATTAAGTTTACTAAAAAAGGCGGTTCGGTTAAAATCTTCTATGAAACTATTGCAAACTCAAGGTTTTTAAAATTTATAGTCAAGGATACCGGCATTGGCATAAAGGAAGAAGATATTCCGAAACTTTTTAATGTTGATTCAAAGTTTACTTCAGAGGGAACCGAAGGTGAGAAAGGCAGCGGACTTGGGCTAACATTAGTTAAAGAAATTATAGATAAGCATGACGGAAATATTTCGGTAAAAAGTCAATATGGTGTTGGAACAGAATTTATTTTCACTCTTCCAATTGCATCTTCAAATATTCTAATAGTTGATGATAATAAAACAGACCGCTTACTTTATTCTAAAATATTAAAGAATATTACTCCTGAGTATAACGTAGAAGTAGCATCTGATGGAAAAGAGGCTTTGCAAAAAATAATTTCATCACCGCCGGCACTTGTAATTACTGATCACGCAATGCCAGTAATGAATGGTTATGAGTTTGTTATAGAATTAAAGAAAGCTAATATTAAAGGTAAACCGCCGGTTATTGTTTTGAGCAGTGATATAGATAGATCAACTGTTAATGATTATACTGAACTAGGTATTGAATATGTTTTTCACAAACCGGTTAATATAACCAGTTTTAAACTTGCTATTGAAAAGTCTTTGCAAAAAGGTTTACACAAAGATTAAATTTAATTGTTTTCGGCTACTGTCAATTAATTCTACTCAGATTACTTTCAAATTATTTCTTTTTTAATATTAAACCTGAAGAAGTTGGAATTGTAATTTTCCGGTTTACAATGCTCAGAACTTCTGTACCAGCTTTGTCCTTGTTTACCAACACCTCCCACTTTCCTTTTGGCAAATTAAATGCAACTTCTTTTAACGGATGTGCATTGAGCAAAACTATAAAATCCTCATCTTCATAATTTAATTCGTAACAAATAGCAAAATCATTTTCTTTAACCGGAATAAACTTTACATCATCATATTCAGCTCTTCTGAATGCTTTATATTTTTTTCTTAATTCTATTAATCCTTTATAATAATTAAACAAATCCTGATTGAGTTTAGAGTGATTGTAATTAATATAATTCACTTCATTATCTTTATCATAAGTGTTGTGGTCGATCATTCCGCGGTTAGGATCATTCTGATTAGTTAGGGGAGTAACTTTGCTTCTGGCGAATTCCTGTCCGCTATGAATCATCGTAATTCCGCGTGATGTAAATAAAAATAAAGCGCCAAGTTTATTTAACTTTAGTTGTGCTGGAGTAAGCTTTGCATTTTCATCAACATTTTTAATTATCTCATTTGGTTTGACATCTCCAAGCCCTATCCTGATAAAATCACCAAATGTATATCCGTCGTGTGATTCTAAATAATTTACTGAATGCTCCGGTCTTTGAAATAAACCCAGGCTATCTCTGGTTAAAGTTCCGTTGACATAACTTTTAATTCTTTTAACAGAATTATTTCCATACCAGTTTCCGAATATCCATCCATGTCCGTTAATTGGATTCTCACCTTTAATTCCGTTTCTTATCTGATCGTTCCAGGCACCCCAGCCGCGTAATGAAAATCCATTTGGATCATATCCGCCGCCCCAAGGTTCACAAACAAAAACAACATCGGGATTTATTTTTTTAGCTTCATAAATTATTGTTTCAATTGTCTGCCAATCAATTAATTTTCCTAAGTCAAAACGGAAACCATCAATGTGATATTCTTTCATCCAGTATAAAACACTTTCAACAATCAGCCTTCTTAACATCGGAGCTTCGGTTCTAAGATCATTACCGCAGCCGCTCAGCGCACAATAACTGCCGTCTGGATTTAATCTGAAATAATAATCTTTGTCAATCTCTTTCAGGTTACCAAATTCATATTCAGAAAGATGATTGTAAACAACATCCATTATGACAGCAATATTTTCTTTGTGGAATGCTTTAACCATATCTTTGAAATCAGATATTGCCTTTGCATCTGCTCCACTCCATTTGTTCATTTCTATTTCACGAACATTTTCAGCATAGTATGATTCAGGTGCAAAAAATGCAGCGGTCATATAACCCCAATGATTCCTTTCATACGGATTCCAGGTGTTAAACTTTCCTTTCAGTGAATCTTTGAATGGAATCTCTATGTTTGCAAATTCCTGTGATGGTAAAAGTTCAATGGTGTTAACACCAAGGTTTTTGATATAATCTAAACCTCCGGTTTTACCTTTTTCAATTAACCCCTGATAAGTTCCTCTTTGAGTAACACCGGAAGAGACATGTTCGGTCATATCTCTTATGTGCATTTCATACAAGATTATATCACGCCAGTCTCTTTGTATCCAATTATCATTTTGCCAATCGTAATTATTTTCTTCTGTAATAATTCCTTTTCTTGGAGTAAAATATGTATTAAAGCTAGCTACGGCTTTTGCATAAGGATCAAGACAAAACACAGCATCTTTATTTTTATGCTTTACATTAAATCCATAATATTTTCCATATAGTTCTTCATCAAACAATACTTCCCAAACGGCATTTTCATCACGAGTCATTTTATATTCTTTTCCATTTACATCATCAGCTTTATCAAAAATTACAAGTGAAACTTTTTCGGCATTTGGAGTAAATAGCCTGAAATAAGTTTTTCCGTTTTCTGTAAAAACGCCGAGTTTTTTATCAGAGTAATATTTATCAATTTCATTTTGCTTTGATTGATATTCTGTTTTGTCTTTTGTACTGGTTTTTGATTTATCGATTATATACACTGAGCTTCCTAAAAAAAATATTGTAACTGATATTATTATCGATTTAATGAAAATATTTTTCATATCTATTATGTTTATAATTATATGACAAACTAATTTTATGTTTTATTAAAATCCTAACTGATTTTATACTCTATCCGGATTATTATATTTTTTATTCAGAATAAATTTTGCCATCTACCACAGGGGTAACACAAATAAGCGGATTTTCAGCAACATTAAAACTTTGAAATATATGTTCGAATAACTGAAACTGCTGTCCGCGTTTTTCGAGTTTATGAAATTTGTTATAGCTCATAAACTTTCCGTTTTTATCCGTAGGAGAATCAAATACAATCGCATTCTTATAATCTTCTTTTACACGTGATTTGAGAAATTTAATCTTATTATCATCTCCGCCTTCCTTCTCATAAGAAACAACTTTAAAAGCTTCTACAATTCCGCTGTTTATTATCAGATAAATATTTAAAATAATCTCATTCATTTCAAAAGTAATATTTTCAGCAGAAGAAATTTAGTGAATGGAAATGTTTTGAGGAAGAATTTTTTTTAAGTAATTCCGGTTGAATGGAAAAGATGATCAACATTAGAAACATAATTTTTTTTTAACAACTTCTATCTGCTATTAAAATCCTATTGATTATCAGACTATAATTTGTGTTATCATTTATTTGCTCAGTAAACAAGAACTGATACCATATCTGCAGCAGAATATTTCATTTCTTGGTTATTAACCAATCGTCAGCAAATTAATTTATTATAAACCTGCTGTGATAATACAATATGATTCCAAAATCATTCTCCCCCTTTCATTAATTTTTCCTAATTTTGTGTAATAATTTATTAAACTTATAACGGGAAGAGATATGAAAGATCATAAAAAAACAGATTTCCAGACAAAGTGTGTTCATTCCGGTATTGATGAATATGAGCATGGTTCGGTGGTTCCGCCAATTTATCAGACTTCAACTTTTAAATTTAAATCTGCACAGCACGGAGCATCGCTTTTTGCGGGTGAAGAAAAAGGCTATATCTATACAAGATTATTAAATCCAACTATTGAGGCGATGGAAAATGCAATTGCTGAACTTGAAGGCGGACATAAAGCTCTGGGATGTGGCAGCGGAATGGCTGCGGTTCATACTATCTTTGCTGCTTTAACACAATCCGGAGATCATGTTGTTTGCTCATCTGCAGTTTACGGACCAACAACAACTTTGTTAAATACAATTATGAAAAAGTTCGGGGTTGAAACTACTTTTGTTGATACTTCAAACCTTGATGAAGTTAAAAAAGCAGTTAAGCCCAACACAAAAGTTATTTATGTTGAAACTCCCGGTAATCCGACTCTTTGCATTACTGATCTTGAAGAAATCTCCAAGATTGCTAAAAAGACAAACGCAAAAGTAGTTGTTGATAATACATTTATGAGTCCGGCATTACAAAATCCTATTGCTTTCGGTGCTGATGTAGTAATGCATAGTTTAACAAAATTCTTAAATGGTCATGCTGATGTAGTCGGAGGAATTGTTGTTGTTAAAGATGAAGAAACTTATCAACATTTCAGAAAAACATTAAATCAGATCGGCGGCGTGATTGATCCTTTCAATTCGTTTCTTGTGCATCGCGGTTTAAAAACTCTTGCATTAAGAATGGAAAGACATTGCGAAAATGCACAGACGATTGCTCAATGGCTCGAGAAACATCCGCTTGTTGAATCAATCAGTTATCCCGGTTTGAAATCCCATCCTCAGTATAAAATCGGATTAAAGCAGCATAGCGGTCCGGGCGGAATGATAACCTTTGAACTTAAAGGCGGCATTGAAGCCGGCAGAGTTCTGATGAACTCAGTAAGATTATTTCAGCTTGCTGTAAGTCTGGGCGGAGTTGAAAGTTTAATTCAGCATCCTGCAAGTATGACCCATTTTACAATGGGTAAAGAAGCAAGATTATCAGGCGGAATTACAGATGGATTAGTCCGTATTTCTGTCGGGATTGAAAATGTAAATGATCTTATTGATGATCTTGAACAGTCATTAAAGAAAGTTGAAGAAGCTAACATTAAGGATGTTCAGATTACTGTTTGATTAAAAAGATAATTTTACAAGTGTAATTATTTTTTTTGCTTTGTGCCCTTTGAGCAAAATGGATTTTAATTAAAAGTCAGCAGCAATCATTTTCTTAGAGCTGAATATTTGCTCTTTTATTTTCGCTGCCTTTTAAATTATTTAAGCGGATTAAAATTTACTTGAACGGTACACTTGGTAACTTTTCCATAATTAATTTGTACTTCAAATTTTTTGAGATAAATAATGAACGTATTGGAAGTTAAAGAACTTACTAAAAGGTTTAATAGTTTAACAGCGGTTGATAAAGCATCATTTTCGGTCAAAGATGGTGAAGTGTTTGGACTTATCGGAAGAAACGGCGCGGGTAAAACAACTACCATCAGAATGATACTTAATATTTATTTCCCTGATGAAGGCGAAGTTTTATTTAAAGGGGAAAAAACAAAACAAAACTTTAAAGATATCGTCGGATACCTGCCGGAGGAAAGAGGACTTTATAAGAAAATGAAAGTAATTGATATGCTTTTATTTCTTGCAGAGTTAAAAGGGAAAAAAGGACACGAGGTTCTGAAATCTGCCATAGATTATCTTGAAAAATTTGATCTTGCTGACAGAAAAAATTCAAAGATAGAAGATCTTTCAAAAGGTAATCAACAAAAGGTACAGTTTATCGGAACAATTCTTCACAATCCTGATTTTCTGATATTTGATGAACCTTTTGCCGGACTTGATCCTATCAATACAAATATTATAAAAGAAATTATTCTTGAGATGAAGCAAAAAGGAAAGGTTGTGATCTTTTCAACTCATCTTATGGATTTTGCTGAAAAGATGTGCGATTCAATTGCAATGATAGATAAGGGAAAGATAATTCTTAATGGAAAACTGAGCGATATAAAATCCAAATATGCCAGCAGAAATGTTAGTCTAAGCTACAGCGGAAACATCTCTTTCCTAAAAAATAATAATCTGGTTGAAAGCATAGAAAATTTTGGAAATTCAACCGGTATCCGATTAAAGGATTACAATACTGATCAGCAATTGCTTAAACTTCTTATTAACAACGATATTGTAATAAAGAAATTTAACGTGAATGAGATTTCACTGCACGAAATTTTTGTTTCTCTCGCCGGAAAGGAATCAAACGATGTTCAATAGGAGAACGCTTGCAATAATAAAACGCGAATTAAAGACAAAACTTTTCAGTAAATCTTTTATAATTATGACTCTGCTTGTACCATTGTTTATGATACTGGTTTTTTCAATTCAGTTTTTTATTCAATCAATGGCAGAAGAGCAAAAATCGGATCTGATAATAATTTCTGATTCAAGTGAAATACTTAATAAAGTTCAGAACGAACTTTTTAATACCGAAGCTTTTAAATCAGGAGATCTGACATCATTAACAGAGAAGGCTGAATTAAGCCAGTTTGAAGAAAAACTTAAAAAGCATAAATCTGATTTATTGAATCAGCGCATTACAGGATTGGTTTTCATTCCTTCATCTGCTCTTCAATCAAAAGAGGTTAGTTATTATTCCTATAATCCGAATAACTCCGCTTTGTTTTACAAAATAAAACCATCTATAAATAAAGCTTTGATTGAAATCTATTTTGCAAGTAAACAATTGACTGATGATGAAATAAAATTTGCAAGAAAAGATGTTGATATAAACGGATTCAGAATTACCTCAGACGAAAAAGTTTCTCAGGAAGGTTATGGCAACAGGATTGCAATGGTTCTGTTTTCATTTCTTCTTTACATGGCATTGATTTTTTCAGGTTCATTAACAATGAATGCAGTTGTTGAAGAAAAAAGCAACAAGATAGTAGAAGTGCTTCTCTCATCGGCAAACAGCACAGAGCTATTAGCCGGTAAAATATTAGGGACTGTAATAATTGAATTAATCCAGATGGCTATTTGGTTAAGTCCGGTTATTTTATTGATCACCACAAGCTGGTTTATGATTCCGCCGGAATTTATGCCGCAGATGAGTATCGGATATATTCTGTATTTTTTGTTTAATTACGGACTTGCATTAATAACCTATGTAGCATTGTATGCAACAGTTGGTGCTATCTTTGATAATCCGCAAGATGCACAATCCGGTATCTGGCCATTGCTGATGCTGATAATGATTCCATTTTTTATAGCACTTAGTTTGGAATCAAACTCACAAACACTATTTATTGTAATTGCATCACTATTTCCGTTTTCTTCGCTGATAGTTATGCCCGCAAGAATGATTTTAATAGAAGTGCCGGTGTGGCAGATATTACTTTCAATTATAATAAATGTTTTTGTTTTATTAGGAATATTTAAACTTGCCGGAAAGATATACAGAATCGGAATTTTACTCACAGGTAAAAAGCCAAAATGGTCTGAGGTATTCAGATGGTTAAAGGCTAGTTAACTTCGTTATACAAGTGTTTCTGTATTAAATCCATTTATTAAGCAGTGTTTTTATGTGATTGCAATTAAACCAGACATTGGATTTTTTTGTCTAATTTTGCGATGGTAGTTAAAAATTAAGAAATGGTTAAATCGTATATGAGTTTTATTAAATCAATAATTGCTGTTTTTATCGTAATTTGTTCTATAGCATTTCCTCAAAATCAAATGGGCAGAAACAATCCGGGTGCTGCATCAAACGGAAGAATTACCGGAAAACTTATTGATGCTCAAACAAATCAAATTATTGAATATGGCAATATTGTATTATTTAGTGTTAAAGATTCATCAATGATAAATGGTACAATAACCGATAAGGATGGAAGATTTAAATTAGAAAACCTGCCTTATGGTCAATACTATATCAAGGTTTCATATATTGGCTATGCAACAAAATTTATCGACAGCATTAGAATTAATCCAAGGACAGCAGATGTTGATCTCGGAACAATTTATATTGACGAGCAATCAATTGAGATTGGAAATGTTTTGGTAACCGGACAAAAGGAAATGGTTATTAATAATCTGGATAAGAAAGTAATAAATGTTGATAAAGATTTAACAAGTACTGGCGGTTCTGCGGTTGATGTGGTGGGAAATATTCCGTCTGTAACCGTTGATCTTGATGGAAATGTTAGTTACCGCGGAAATCAGAACATTACTATTCTTATTGATGGAAAGCCAAGCACTCTTGTTGGTGCGAGCAACAGTGATATTTTAAACAGCATACCTGCAACACAGATCGAATCAATTGAACTTGTTACAAATCCATCTGCAAGATATGATCCCGATGGTACTTCTGGTATTTTAAATATTATTCTTAAAAAAAGAATTGACGGCGGATTAAACGGAAATATCAGTGTTAACGTAGGGACAAAGGATAAATATAATTCATCTATCAATCTTAATTACAGAACACCTTATTTCAATTTTTTCGGTTCGTATGATAACAGACTTTCGCGAAATAGAAATGAAGGAAATTCTCTTAGAACAAGTAATATTAATAATAGTTTGTCTTATCTAAGCACTTTAAGTAACGGACTTTTTAAATTCGGTTCGCATAATGTTTCAGCAGGCTTTGATTATCTCTATGATGATTTCAACACTTTTACTTTTACTTACAGGTTCAGGGATTTTGGTTTTGGCGGTGATAGCAGAGTTTTAAATTCAAATTTAGATTATTTGAATCAATTAACTAGCTATTTCGAAAGATACAGTGATGCTGACAGAGATATGAACGGAAATAGTTATTCCTTCAGTTACAGAAGAACATTCGAACAAAAAGGCGCTGAATTAACTGCTGATGTAATTCTGGGTAAGAATAAAATGAGCCGTGAAGAAAATATTACACAAAAGAATTTTGATCTGAATCTTGACCCATTAAATGAAAGCCTGCAACAGGGTCTTTCAAGTAATTCAAATACACGGTGGACGATTCAATCAAATTATATAAATCCGATCGAAGGCTTTGGCAGAATTGAAATAGGATTTAAAATCAATGCACAGGACCTTAATTCCAAAAACAATTATCTTGATTTCAATTCATCAGCAGGAAGTTGGATAAACAATCCTTTAAGAGAAACTAATTTTAATTACAAAGAACAAGTTTATGCTGCTTATGGAATCTACTCAAACAACATTGATAAATTTCAGTATCAGATAGGATTAAGAGCAGAACAAGCTAATATTGACGGAAGTGAGTTAACTACTTCTACAAAGTTTAATAAAAACTATTTTGCTTTATATCCGACAATTCATTTTGTGCAGGGTTTACCTTATGATATGGAAGCCCAACTGAGTTACAGCAGAAGAGTTCAGAGACCATGGAACAATATGCTTAATCCTTATGTTGACAGATCAGATACATTAAATATTCAATATGGTAATCCGGAACTTAATCCCGAGTATGTTAATTCATTTGATATTGGTTACTCAAAATTCTTTGGTAAGATTGTCTTAACATCCTCTTTCTTTTACAAATATACCAACGATGTTATTACAAGTTTTACAACACTGCGGGATGATGGTGTAACCGAAACAACCTGGCGAAATCTGGCAAAGAGCAGTTCTTATGGAATTGAATTAACCACTACTCTTCCGTTGGTTGACTGGTTAAGAATTAATGGAAGCTTTTCATATTTTAATACAAAGTTTGATGGACTGGATATTTCTACTAATGATAATAGCTGGATAAGTAAACTTAATACTACTTTTATGTTGTCAAAGGATTTTAATTTTCAGATAAACGCAAATTATAATTCACCGATACTTACAGCTCAGAGAAAAATTAAAGAGCTGTTTTCGGCAGATTTTGCAGTTAAGAAAGATTTTCTCGACGGACAACTTTCAGTTACTTTCAGAGTAAGTGATATCTTCAATACCCGTAAAATGGATTCGGAAACTTTTGGAAATAACTTCTTTACTTCAAGCTACAGAAAAATGGAATCACGGGTTGCATATCTTGGCGTAAGTTATCGCTTAAGTCCGGGTAACGGAAATAAAGAGAGAGACAGAGAGAAGCGAAACATTGAGGATGATTCGATGAATGAATTTTAATTCCTGATTTTCTTACCAAACCCAATTAAATGAATTAATTGGGTTTTTTATTTTAACCAAATAATCTCCGCATAAGTAAAACTAAAAGAATTATTAGCCTCTTTCACTAAATGAATTGTAACAATCAGGAAAATAAACAGTAAACTCTCTTAAGAACCGGATATTAAATTTTTATCCTTTTTAAACTTTGATTTATAAGACTCACTTCTTTTCAAACAACTTCACTTTAGCTGCAAAGTCACTGGCAAAATCATCAAACATTTTGGCTGTATCATTATCGCTTGTGGACTTTCTGTATGTATCGCCAAGTTTAAGCATCATCTGATAAAAATGCATATTCATATCATCAACCAGCATATCTTTTGTCCACAGATCAATCCCAAGTGTAAGATTATCCTGTTTATCCCACAAAGAAAGCATCATCGTTTTTGCTTCCTTCATTCCCTCAAACTCAGCATCATCAGCCTGCCACATAATTTTTTCAGGCATCTTCTTTTCATCAATTTCAACAACAAATTTTATTTCTGATTTTCTTGTCATTATTTTTTCCTTAATAATTTTTATAAACGGCAAAACCCTCTTTCACCAATTTATCATTTATGTTAATGAACTTACCTTTGTTATCTTCAAACCATACCTCTGCAAGGTATCTGCCGAACTTTTCCTTCTTATCTTTTATAGTTTGAATATACACTTCTTTCCCTGAAATAATGCTTCTCAAAAAGTCACGGCTTTTCAATCCATCACTTCTTTCTTTACCTTTTATTTCCGGTGCGTTTATTCTGTTCAGTCTGATTTTTTCCTTTTTAATCCAGGTATGCAAACCCAAATCAATATCAACAGTACAGGTATCACCATCATATACTTCAACCACAATAGCTTTATAATGATAGAGTACTTTTTCCATTTTTCATCCTTTTGTTTTCTGTTATATGAAACTATTTTAGAACCATTAAAAATTAAAGGAATGTTCTTGAAACTAAAAATTTTTTTATCAGCAATAATTTTGTTTTCATACACTGCATTTTCTCAAACTGATTTCAGCATTGGCGGTTTTATCGGCGGCGGTTCATTCAAAGGCAACTCAACTTCTGTGGGTGGATTTACAACCAGTCTTTTTGCAGAGGCAAATTTTCCGGTCTTTCAGGAAGTTTTTCCGCGAGTAAGTTTTGTCTTTGTTAAAGATTTTAATGCGCTTTTGCCAAATACTAAACAGCCGTATAATCCATATTTATTAGGCGTGTCATTCAAGGGAGTTACAACTCAGTATTTTGATTATAAAATTTTTCTTGAAGAAGGTGTTGGATTATTAGCTCTTAATGACCGAACATTTAGTGATACTGATGTTTGGGATTATGGGATTACACTGTCAATTTCTGTCGGATATGATTTTAGAAATTTTGATTTAAAAGGATTTAAGATCAGTATTGGAGCAGAATATGGTTTAACATTCTTTCAGACACTTCCGCAATATTCGTCAATCCACTTACTTGCTCATTATACAATCTGACTTCAAAAGCTAAATTACGGGTTAAAGCATTTCTGGTATTACGAACTATTACTTAAACCCGGAAAAAAGTTTAAGATAGTTCCGTTCCTCATTAAACGGGGAGTTCAATAAACAAATAATCGTAAGACAAAGTGCATATACAAATGCAAACTTACACATTATACTTTCCATTGCAGACATAAGTGAGTAAGAGCCTGTAAACATCAAAGTAAATCCAAGCACAGGCGGAATGCTGATAAATATTCCTCCGAACAACAAAACTTTTCCAATTAATCTTTTTTCCTTTTCACTGTCCTTCCTTACAAACAATGCAAGCAAAATAATTGAAATCAGAATAGGCAGATAGTAAAAGAATCCATATAAATCACCAAGCGGATAATGATACGTTGCGTAAAGTACTGTACAGCTTGTTATTATAAACTCTTGAATAACAAATGTGTAATAGATTGAAAATAAAACTGCCGGAAGGAAAATTAACCAGCTTTTCGGATTAAGATTAAAGTTATGGGTAAGTGAAAGAGCAAGTATCAAATTAAGAGGCGGTAAAAACGAAATTATTACAAAAGCAAAGTATGGATAAAATGAACTTTGCAATTCAATCTGGCACATTAAAAATTCCATCGTCTGATAACCTGCAAGCAGAGCAATCATAACTAATGCGATGATGTTCAGTTTATCTTTTTTAACGAACACAAGTAAATTAAAGAGTAATAAAAACTCAATGCACGCAAGAAGTAAAGATATTATTCCGTTCCAGTTCATTTTTTCTCTTTACAATGTCATTGCGAGGAGTCCGGCAGTTGCCGGACGACGAAGCAATCTTTAGACTTGATTTTGAGATTGCTTCGTCCTGACTTCGTCGGGACTCGCAATGACAAACGATGTTTTACCCTTTTGGTCCAACCATTTTTTCCGGTCTTACAACCTCATCAAATTTTTCAGAAGTAAGCAAACCAAGTTCTATAGCAGCTTGTTTTAGTGTTGTGTTTTCTTTGTGAGCTTTCTTAGCAACTTTAGCAGCATTATCATAACCAATGTGCGGATTTAATGCAGTTACAAGCATTAAAGAATTCTCAAGATGTTTTTTAATGTTGATAATGTTAGCTTCAATTCCAACCACACAATGATCGGTAAAGCTTTCACATGCATCAGATATCAGCCTTATTGAATTAAGAACATTAAAAATAATTACCGGCTTAAAAACGTTAAGTTCAAAATGTCCTGTTGCACCGCCAAAATTTACAGCAACATCATTTCCAAAAACCTGTGCACAAACCATTGTTAAAGCTTCACTTTGAGTTGGATTTACCTTACCGGGCATAATTGAACTGCCGGGTTCATTTTCGGGAAGATTGAGTTCACCCAAACCACATCGGGGACCTGAACCAAGCAACCTTATATCATTTGCAATTTTCATCAAAGAAGCAGCAAGCGTCTTTAACACTCCGCTAAACTCAACAAGTGCATCGTGTGCTGCCAATGCTTCAAACTTATTTGGAGCAGTAACAAATTTTTTGCCTGTAATCTTTGCAATGTGTTCAGCGGATTTAACTGCAAACTGAGGATGAGTATTTAATCCTGTTCCTACTGCGGTACCGCCGAGAGCCAGTTCATATAATCTCGGCAAAGCTGCATTGATTCTATCCAAACCATTTGACAGCATTTGAACATATCCGCTGAATTCCTGACCAAGTGTTAACGGAACAGCATCCATCAGATGTGTTCTGCCAATTTTAATTATGTCTTTAAATTCTTTTTCTTTTGCTGCCAGTGCATCGCGAAGTTTTGTAACCATCGGGATTAATCTTCTGTGAATTTCCTCAACTGCTGCAATGTGCATTGCTGTTGGAAAAGTATCGTTTGATGATTGAGCTTTATTGACATCATCATTAGGATGAATTGGTTTTTTACTCCCCATTTCGCCACCGGCAAGTTCAATTGCACGGTTTGAAATAACTTCGTTAGCATTCATATTGGTTTGTGTACCGCTGCCGGTTTGCCAGACAACTAACGGAAAATGTTCATCAAGTTTGCCTTCAATTACTTCATCAGCAGCTTTAACAATCAGATCAGCTTTATCTGACGGAAGAGTGCCAAGTTCTTTATTAGTTAAAGCAGCAGCTTTTTTAAGAATACCTAAAGCACGAATAAGTTCACGCGGAAACCTATCTCCGCCGATCTTGAAATTCATTAATGATCTGGCAGTCTGTGCACCGTAATATTTATCTACAGGCACCTGAATTTCGCCCATTGTATCTTTTTCAATCCGGTAACTCATAATTAACTCCAGTATAAAATTTTGGAAAAATTATTTATCTAATGATTTAAAAATAATACTATTTTATTTTATATATACTTTATCGGGACTTAAAAATAATTCTGATAAAACTAAGATCTGCTTACTTATTGTTTAAAGGAGGAGAAGTTTATCTGGTTTGTTAATTACGGATTGAAGATCATTACTCAGAGAATTTTTTCGGAAGTTCGATTATAAACTTAGTTTGATTTTCTTCATCTGAAATAAAACTTACTTTCCCCTTAAGATAATTTTCAATCAATAGTTTTACACTGTAAGTACCAATGCCTCTTCCCTTTTTTGCTTTGGTACTAAATGAGCGGTTAAATATTTGCAGTTGAATATGCTTTGGAATAACTCCATTATTAGAAACAACAAAACGGACATTATCCCCGTAATCTTTTGCAGTTAAAGAAACTTTACCGCCAGGATTGATTGCCTCAAGAGCATTCTTTATAAGATTACCCAAAGATCTGATTATAAAATGATGATCAGTTTCAATTATCAAAGTATCTTCAGGATATTCGCAAACAAACTCTTTTCCCCTGGTAAGAATATTATCCTGATAAAGCTGATAAGTTTTTTCAAGAATATCTTTTACATTATCTACTGCAGGATAGATAATTAAATTGCCTGCTTCGGCATTGATTAAATCCCTTTGAGCCTGAATTTCCTGAATTAACTGCTCAGAAATATTCTGAAGTATTACGGTATATCTTTCCAGATCTTTGTTAATATCAGCCTCGGAGATCATACCAGATATACCAAAAATAATTGAAGCTGTATTTAATACATCATGAAAAAAAATCCTTTCTAAAAGCTCCCTGCGTTTTTCACTTTCAAGACTTTTAACTGACAGAACTACATATTCCTTATCCCCGTAATTCAGATTAGAGATATAAGTTCTAAAATCAAGTGTCGTTTCAAGCCCATTATTATTCACTTTTATCGCAAATTCGTTCTCATAATTACCCGGTTTTATTAATACATCAGAATAAGTTTTATTTACACCACATCGAGAGCAATACTCAGTTTCGCCGCATACATTTCTTTTTCTTAAAGCGTGCACACAGCCAAGCGCTTCACCAATTTTTTTGGCTGCTACATCAATTGTAATTGTATGATTAAAAAATTTTCTGGCTTTATCATTATAAGTTACAACTTGTCTTTCGTTATCAAGTATCAAAACAGGATCAGGAAAACACTCAAGAATTTGTTTTATAACCGGATCAAGAGCTATTCCGGTATTAGACTGCGGTTGGATAGGAATCAGATTGGAAATCGGATTAAATGAGTCTATGTTTTTTATATTTGGCAGCATTCATCTGTTTCCAATTATTAATTTTAACTTAGATTAAATTGGATATTAAGTGCACATTAAATTTTAAACTTGTCTAATTAACTATCGTTAATATTTATAAAATGTTGAGTTCTTAAATATGTTTTTTACCGGGTAATGATTTTTATGCCAGGGAAATCGGAAAAATTTTCATTCTGTTTTGCAAATTATTCCGGAGCTTTTACCGGTGATTTATCTTAACTGAAAAAATAAAATATATATAATCGGGAAACTCAAAGAAAACTTTAGTCTGTGCCTTATAATTAGAAATTGTTCAGAGCCTTTGTCTGATTTGAGATAATTTTTGTGTGCATAGTCAATGGGATTTAATTTTCCATAGTATTTTATTTGAAAAATTATATTTTAGTATCAGAAAATCTAAAGGCATAATAATTGTGAGGCTGTATTAATTATTTCTACTATCTAAAACTTATTTTATAGGACGAAATGAACATACCTTTAATCGATCGAAGCAATTACCTCAAGGGCTTATTAATAACAGCCAGACTTGATAAAGAGTTAAGTTCAAAGGAAAAGGAAATGTTAAAAACTATTTCCGAAAAATTAGGATTTGCCTCAGATTTTTTTGAAGAAACAATCAGAAATCTTCTTACAAATAAATATATTGATTCTGATCCCATTGTTTTCTCAGATAAGAGTATAGCTGCCTCTTTCCTTCAGGATGCAATCAGTTTAGCCTGCGTTAACAATCAAATTACAAAAGATGAAATAGAATGGTTAAAAAGCGTTGCTTTTGTTAATGATTTGAACTCAGACTTTATTGAAAAACAAATTAACCAGCAGAAAAATATTAAAGGATCGATTTTAAACAGAGAGTTTGCTTTATTTTCAATAATCTGATTTAGCTCTGAAATTTATTTTTTAGATTTTTCCTTTGTCGATTACTTGCCTAATCTCTAATTTTGGTTAGATATTTTTAAATAGTTTAACCAATAATAAAATCCAATTCTCTAAGGATCTTACCATGAAAAAAATGAAGGCATTAGTAAAAAAATATGCAAAACCAGGAATCTGGATGGACGAAGTTCCTGTTCCTGAATACGGACCAAATGATGTACTTATAAAAATCCATAAAACTTCAATTTGCGGAACAGATATTCACATTTACAATTGGGATGAATGGGCACAAAAAACTATTCCGGTTCCAATGCACGTCGGTCACGAATATGTTGGAACTGTAGAAGCATTCGGAAGCAATGTTCACGATGTAAAAGTTGGTGAACTTGTCAGCGGTGAAGGACACATCGTTTGCGGAACTTGCAGAAACTGCCGCGAAGGAAGAGGACATCTTTGCCCGAATACAAAAGGAGTTGGAGTTAATCGTCCCGGATGTTTTGCTGAGTATCTTGTAATTCCTGTTTCAAATATCTGGCATTGCGATCCGAAACTTCCGAAAGAAATTTTTTCAATATTTGATCCGCTTGGAAATGCAGTCCACACTGCATTATCATTTGATGTTCTTGGAGAAGATGTTCTTATCACCGGTGCAGGACCAATCGGAATTATGGCAGCAGTAGTTGTAAGACATTCAGGTGCAAGAAATGTTGTTATCACTGATATGAACCCATATCGTCTGGAGCTTGCAAGAAAAATGGGAGTAACCAGAGCTGTAGATGTAACAAAGGAAAAACTTCCTGATGTTGTTAAAGAACTTGGAATGGTTGGTGGATTTGATGTCGGATTGGAAATGAGCGGAAGCATCCATGCTTTTAATGATATGATTGATGTTATGTATCACGGTGGCAAAATGGCTTTGCTCGGTATTCTTCCTGAGAAAGCCGGTGTTAACTGGAACAAAGTTATTTTTAACGGTTTAACGATCCGCGGTATATACGGAAGAATGATGTTTGAAACCTGGTTCAAGATGCAGGCAATGGTTCAAAGCGGTTTACCTGTTCAGCCAATAATAACACATCGTTTTAAGATTGATGATTATATAGATGGTTTTGAAATAATGAAATCGGGAAATTCAGGTAAAGTTATTTTAGATTGGGAGTAATTCTCACTAATTAATAAAGATTGATATAATATTGAAATCAGAGAGAGTCGAGATAGGAAAAATAAAATTTAGACTCTGACTTCTAGTTAATCTTCGAGCGAATTCTTACATTTGATTTTGTAATAACAGAAAATGAATTTGTTATTTTTTCTCCATAATTTTTGAGAAAATTTATAACAAGCTCAGCTTTTTTCCCAGGGAGAATTCCGTGCAATCTTATGAGTATAACTCCATTATGAACCAAGTGTTGCCTGAATACTAGTTCACCAAAATCTTTGTCAGATGTAATTAGAAGTGATTTGTTTTTATTTGCTTGCAAAATAATATCATTATCGGAAATACCCGGCATCATTTCCAGAACGTAATCAACTTCATAACCATTGCTTCTTAATAGATCAACAATTTCCGTTTCTATATTTTCATCAGCTAGAAAGTTCATTTAGAATCTGCGATAGGATAAATCACATCTGCTTTCAATGCTTTCGCAGCAAAATTGAGCGCTGCTTGTATGCCTTCTTTTGTGAGGTGCGGATGAGATTTGATAATCTGCTCAATTGTCTCTCCTGCTGAAAGCTTTTCCAAGATTAACTCAACCGTTATTCTTGTTCCTGCGACTACTGGCTTGCCCATCATAACATTAGGGTCTGAGATAATATGCTGTTCCATAACTAAAACTTCCTTAAAGATTTTGATTTAATATACCACAAATTAAAAGTAGAATAAAGATTATAAGGTTTATAAAAAATATTGAAATTGGTGAAGACGAAAAATTTTGTTGGGGTGTTTTTGAGAAAACATAAGATCTTTCGATTATAATCGCAAATTCTTATGGTATTTTTCGATTACGATCGCTTATTGTTATGGATTTGTTAAACCAGACTAATCAAAGGATGGAAGTAGAATGATTTGTTATTTAGCAATTATCAGGTTTTCTTAATCAACTTACTAATATCAAGCAATGTGGATACAAACTTAAGAAAGTTCTCTGAAGATATTTTTTTCGTAAGCTCGAATGCAAAATATTTTGCGTGGTAAGGAGTCAAATTTAAAAGCTTTCCATTTAATCTAAATTTGTTTCGCCCGCCAACTCATCATCCCCAAAATCTAATTAGGGAAACTGAAGGGAGTGTAATTTCATCACAATCTTCAACGTCTTTTTATTGGTGCTTATTCTGATTATAAATTACATTTTAAAATAAAAAAAGTAATCGGATAAGTCTAACGTTTTTTAATAAATATTTTTTTATCGGTGCTAAAAACATTTTTTACACTTAATTTTACAGTGAACTTCAATTCTTTTAAAACTTAGGATTTATTATGACAACCGAATCAAAAAAATATTACGCAGATATTCTTTCTGACATTCAGAAAGAAGGTCTTTATAAAAAAGAAAGAATAATCACCACGCCACAGAGTGCACATATTAAAGTAACAACCGGTCAGAAGGTGTTAAATATGTGTGCAAATAATTATCTGGGATTAGCAGACAACAAAGAAATAATTCAGGCAGCAAAGGATAGTCTTGATAAATGGGGATTTGGAATGTCTTCAGTCAGATTTATTTGCGGCACTCAGGAAATTCATAAAGAATTAGAAAAGAAAATTTCTGATTTTCTCGAAATGGATGATACAATCCTTTATACATCCTGCTTTGATGCAAACGGCGGTTTGTTTGAAACTTTACTCGGAGAGAATGATGCAGTAATAAGTGATGAATTAAATCACGCAAGTATTATTGACGGCGTTCGCTTGTGTAAAGCACAGAGATATCGTTACAAGAATAATGATATGAACGATCTTGAGGAAAAACTAAAGGAAGCAAAATCAAATAATGCAAAAAATATTTTAATTGCTACCGATGGTGTGTTTTCGATGGATGGGTATATTGCTAACTTAAAAGGCATTTGTGATCTTGCAGATAAATACAACGCAATGGTGATGGTGGATGATTCTCACGCAGTTGGTTTTATGGGCAAACACGGAAAAGGAACTCACGAACACAATAATGTAATGGGAAGAGTTGATATTATTACAGGTACGCTTGGCAAAGCACTCGGCGGTGCAAGCGGCGGTTATACATCTGCAAGACAGGAAATTGTTGATCTGCTTCGTCAACGCTCCAGACCATATTTATTTTCAAATACGGTCGCTCCAAATATTGTAGCTGCATCGTTAAAAGTTTTCGATATGTTAAGTTCAACAACCAAGTTAAGAGATAAACTTGAAGAGAACACAAAATATTTCAGAGAAAAAATTAAAGCTGCGGGATTTAATATTAAAGATGGAATACACCCGATCGTTCCGATTATGCTTGGCGATGCTGTGTTAGCTCAAACAATGGCAGCGAAGATGCTGGAGAAAGGTGTGTATGTAATTGGATTCTTCTTCCCGGTTGTGCCAAAAGGAACAGCAAGAATAAGAGTTCAGATTTCTGCTGCACATTCAAAAGATGATCTGGATTTTGCTGTTGAAAAATTTTCAGAAGTAAAAAAAGATATGAAGATTTGAGGGTCTTCCCCAAACCCCTCCGAAGGAGGGGCTTTAATTTTAAACATATAAAAATAATGAATGATAAAATTCAGATTCACCGAGGTGATATCACCAAACTAAAAGTTGATGCAATTGTTAATGCCGCAAACACTTCCCTTCTTGGCGGCGGCGGTGTTGATGGTGCAATTCATCGTGCAGCAGGTCCGGAGTTACTGGAGTTTAACCGAAAGCTTGGCGGATGCAAAACCGGTGAAGCAAAAATATCACCGGGCTTTAACCTTCCAGCAAAATTTATTATTCACACAGTTGGTCCCGTCTGGAATGGAGGAAAAAGTAACGAAGATAAATTACTCGCTAATTGTTACATCAATTCATTAAAGCTTGCAGTTGAAAATAAAATTAAAACTATCGCATTCCCTGCGATCAGCACCGGTGTTTATCACTTTCCTTTGGAACGAGCAACAAAGATTGCTGTTAATGAAGTGAAGAAATTTTTAGAGAAGAATGAATCAATCGAGAAAGTAATTTTTGTCTGCTTTAGTGATCACGATTATAATATATATCAGAATATGCTGGCTCAATAAATACTGATCTATATCAGTTCACTTGAAATAACATCTTAATAAAATCAAGTTTATCGGATTTGACATTTTCTAATATATATGCCCAAAGTTCAGATAGAATCCGATATCATTTTTATAAAATCCAACATCAGCTCTTACAATAAAATTATCCATAAAGAAACGAAGTCCGATAACCGGAGTAATAATCCAGTTTATTTTTTTTTCAGGATATAGATTTTTATTTGAACCATAGCCGATATCCAATCCGGTAATGAAACCAAAACGCCACCAGAACTGATATCTTAATTCATTATTAAAGAGCAATACAGACTTGAATCTGAACTTATCAACTGAAACACCGCGCAGTGTATTGTTCCCACCAACCGGAATGGCAAGAAATTGTGATGAAGCGGATTCAGAAATTATAATCTGTTCCATCGCTCTGCCGGCAAGAACAAGATCTTCAAAAAATATTTTATGGAAATACCTTACAATAAATGCCTCCCTGAAAAAAGAATTATCTTCACTAAAGATATCAGGGGCATATTCAAGTTCCATCTCAAAAACATATCCATTTGAAGGGTTAATATAACTGTTTCTTGTATCCCACTTACAATTTATGTTTGCTGATAAATATTTTACAGACGGAGTTTCTAAAAAAGGATTCTTAACAATTGCCAAGGAGTCAATTCTGCTATCTCTTTGATAATTATATGAAGCAATTGAATTAAACTTTATTCCTAACCAGCCTGTTATGTCTTTTCTTAGCGCAAGATTAAACAGTACTCTTGCATCAATAAGCTCATATACACACTTATCTGCGTAGTCATCCTGCCGGTCTGATTGCTCAAAGGAATTTTTGCCATAGTAATAAAGATTATAGCTTTTCCATTTATCGTATTCAAAAATAAAATCCACTGCAAATGGAAATTCTGTACCTTGCCTGGTTTCAAAATCCGGAACAGAAAAAACAACTTTGTACCATTGCTCCCCTTTTGTGCTGTTAAAGAGAATTAAATCAAAACTTTCTTTAATGCTGAGTTTGTTGTAGAAAAATGCTTTTGCACCATAACCAAATCCGGTATCGGTATCATAGCTTAAGATTGGCAGTATTTCAGTCTCTGCACGACCGGATGAATCAGACTGAGCATAAAGATTAAACGAATAACTAAAGTATATAAATAAGACAGTAAATGTTTTTATAAGAGTCTGTGACTTCATAAAATGTTATATGTTTTTTGAATCTTACATCCAGAGATCCAATTATTTTGATCTACAAATGGAAATAGTAACTTCAATACACTTATGTCTTTTCAACAAAGACTAATCTCGAACGCAATTCAGTATTAATTACATATCACTGATATAGATAAACCCTACTTTAGTTATTATGAACTTCATCAGAATGTCTAAAGAATTTTAATTCTTAAGCTTATGGAGCATATAATCATCTATGCTCATTATTACCGGACAGATTAAAGTATACTGCAATATATTTTCTTGCTGAATCTGTTTGCTGTAATATTATTAATAATGAAATTAAATTATATCCTTATCTGACGATGTTATCATTATTCTCAAAAGTTCAAACCAATACCAACACCACCTGAAACAAAAGCGCCATTCTGGTTAAAAAAAGGTGTCAAACCAATTTTGAACAAGAACCCACTGTATTTAGGTTGATATCTATAGCCAACAACTGCAGTTCCGATTACTGCTGATCCTCCACGATTATCATTAAATCCAAGGAAACTAACTTCAGCGACTGATACATAGACAATACCTCCGCCTAATTCAAGTTTATGATTTTCACCAATAAAATAGTTTAAAATAACCGGAACAGTGAGAAAACTTTTAGTAGATGTAAATATGATATCTAACGAAGGCGAATACATAAATCCTATTCTGCCGCCCAAATTATCTGTAAAAAGATGCTCATAGTTTATAGAATACACAATGCCATTTCCAAATGCTTCAAAATATAAGCTGTTAGATTTTATTGTTGCATTAGTCGGAACCTTCTGGTTTTGTCCATATAAGGAATAATTGAAAAACAGAGAAAAGCAAATGCAAATTATCAGTAGTTGAACTGTTTTCATTCTAGCCTCCTATAAATATTAACTTATAAAACTATTTATAAATTCCTCTTAAATTTCCGACTGCAAAATTCGGATAGTTATTTACATTCACGTTTGAAGAATAGTAAGTGATTGTCCAGAACGTTGATTCATTTTTTGTAAGTGGAACGCCAATCTGCGTATAATTTCCACCAAGTTTTGATGTCATAGACGAGTTGGAATAAAACTGGCACTCAACATACCACGGAGAGGTTATCTGTGAGATGCCTGTATTCTTTACAGTTCCCTTTGCTACTAGTCTGTTATTAGGAGAATCAAGATAAGTAGTGTCCACTGTAAATGAAAGATTTGGAATAGAAGTATCGCTTGTTGAGCCAACGACAGGTTCACTTTCATCACAGGAAGTTAATAGAAAAGAAATCGATGCAAAAACGATTAATGCTGCTGTTTTCATTTTATCACCTTTATTGATTGTTAATATAAAACAGATAAGATCCTTTGTTACTTCAAAGATCTATCTTAACGCTATGCAATCGTAGTTATTTAACAATCAACTTTTGTCAGCAATTTGTCATAAAATTGTAAAACTTAATTTTACTTCATTAACAACATTTGTCTAACTGATCTAAAATTATCAGACTCCATCATATAGAAATAAATTCCGCTTGATAAGTTTTCACCCTTGAATTTCGTTTCGTATAACTTTCCTCCCTTTGCTGTTTCGTTGAATAGCACAGCTACTTCATTACCAAGAATATCAAATACTTTCAATTTAACTGGTTTAGTTTCTGCCACTGCAAATTTAATTGTTGTATTTGGATTGAAAGGATTCGGATAGTTTTGTTCAAGCACAAATCCATCGGGCATATTTCCAGCATTAACTTCAATTATTTTCGAATACTCAAATTGTCCATCAGTATCAATCTGCTTTAATCGATAAGAATATTTACCATAACCTGCATTGTTATCAGTGAAAGAATAATCTTTCGATGAGTTGCTGTTTCCATTTCCCTCAACAAATCCAATCATTTCCCAATCTTGCAATTTTTCAATTTTATAACCTTGTAATCTTTCAATCTCAAATCCATAATTGTTTACTTCTGTTTCAGTTCGCCAGTCAAGTTTAATTGCTCCATTTTTCAAAACTTTAGCTGTGAAAGATGAAAGCTCGACGGGGAGAGGCTCACTTATCGCTGCAAGAACATCAAGCTTTCCATAACCCCAAGTATTATTTGGTACAGTACCAGTCCCGGATGTGTTAGCACTACTTTGAATAGCATCATATATTAACTGCGGTGTTGCACTCGGTTCGTAATCCAATAACAAAGCTGCTGAACCAGCTACAATCGGGCAAGCCATACTGGTACCAGTCATAACATAATAATTAGCACTTCCACTGCCTGTTATTCCATCATTATCAATCCAGCCAGGATTCCAGCTTGTTAATACATCGGTATCGCGAATTGAAATAATTGCATGTCCTGGTGCGGATATATTCGGTTTTTGATACCCATCAACTCTTGGTCCTCTACTTGAATATGGAGCTATATCATCCAAAATATAGGATGCCCCATACCAATGTGGACCTGTACCATCAGATGCGATCCAGGTAGTTCTCGATACATAAGATCCTACTGCAAATCCATAATCGGCAGATGCGGGTTGCCCAATAGTGTACTCAGGATCTGGATTTGCGAATGTTATATCAGGATATCCCCAATCATCAAAATAGATATGAAAGAATTGTGAGCTTCCTGAAGTGTTAAATACTCTCACATAGTAAGTCCCTGCCGGAACAGTTAATGTATGATACGAGTATTTTGATTCTGTTCCTCTTAAACTTTCGGTTGTTCCTGACTCTGATTTAGCTAGTAGAGTAAGAGAACTATTATAATATTCCATATATAAATTGTTATTAGTTCCCAGTCCATCATACCAAACCAAATTAAAAGTTAGTGCTGAACCACTACTCGTATTAATTGCAATATAACCTGTATTACCGCTTGCTGGCACTGTACCTGAATAATGATGGTCATCATCACCACTATTCCCAGCAGATAAAAAGAATGGCACTCCCTGTGAGTAGACCCAATCAACCTTTTGTTCATCTGCTTCACTGCCATCATGATATGTGCTCCAGCCGCCATAACTCATTGATAAGATATCAACATTATAAATATTAACAGCAGCATCCATAGCAGCAATCATTGCGGCTGTACTAGCACCTCCGTTTGCATCCGAACCAATTTTTAAAAAAGTTAAACCAGCATCCGGAGCTGCACCTTTAAATGGTGTTGAACCATTACCTTCATTAGTCCGCCCAAGCGAGTTTATTCCACGAGCTAAAACAGTTCCAGCTACATGGGTACCATGTCCGGTTACAGTATTCTCAACTCCGGGATCGATTGTCGGATAAGCAGAATAATCCATTCTTTCAAATGAGGAAGGAAATTCAGTTCCATCGTAATATGTATCTATGCCTGAATCTAAAACACCTACTTTTATTCCGGTACCATCATAACCCATTGACCAGACATCATCAGCATTTATTGAGATTACCCCATAATTATTGTGAGGAAATCTTTCATACTCAGCCGTGTCTATTTTTTTAATAAAGTCTAGTGATAAAGCCTCAGTAAATTTTTCAACCGGAACTTCTGCAAGGAAAAAGCCATAGGGGTGATTTTTTAATGGTGGAGTCCAAACTTCAAGCAGACAATTAATATTTAAATTGGTTAATGAATTAATTTGCTCTGCAGTGGGATATTTATCTACATAAATTACAACTTGTTCTTTAGCTTGCTGAGGTGTTAAGAGACCGCTATCTATTAGATATCTTTTTTCACTAATATTTTGAATTAGCTTACCACTTAATATTTTTTGTTCAATATCCGGTAACAATGAGATGATATTTTCCTGACTTAACATAATACGCTGTCTGGGATGTACAGTATTTTCATAAACAACAATTTGTTGTGGATATATAAATGATAACGATAACAAAAAAAACGATAGCTGTATCAGGTGTTTCATCTTTTACCCTTCCTTCATCTTTGAATATTAAATACGAAAAATAATTGTTCTAATAAAATCCAGTCTCTATCTTTGCAAAAGAAGCAATATTTTCTCAACGATTTAAAATCATATTGATTGCATAACTTTAGTGCTCACTGATTTTTTTAATATTATATTATGAAAAAAATAATAATAACAGGTGCCACGGGCTTGATAGGACAGCAGCTTACAATTAAACTGACTGATATGGATTATAAGATTACAATATTTACCCGAAACCCAGATAATGCTCAAAAAAAATTACCAAATGTACATAAGGTAGTCAAGTGGGAATATGATTATGTGGATGAGTGGCTTCATGAGTTAGAAAGCGTTGATGCTGTTATTCATCTTGCCGGTGCAAATCTCAGCACAAAGAGATGGAATAAAGAATACAAAAAACTTTTATATGACAGCAGAATAATCAGTACAAAAAAACTCATCGAAGCAATTAAAACTGTTGAAAGAAAACCTAAAGTATTTATTACTGCCAGTGCAATTGGCTATTATGGAAACAGATCTGATGAAATCTTAACTGAAGAGAGTGAAGCTGGAAAAGATTTCTTAGCCAACTTATGTAATGACTGGGAAAAAGAAGCAAAAAATGTTGAACAATTTGGAGTAAGAAGTGTTCAGATCAGAACCGGTTTAGCTCTTAGTAGAAATGAAGGAGCACTTAAACAAATGCTTCCTGCTTTTAAGTACTTTATAGGCGGACCGCTTGGAAACGGTAAACAATGGTATTCCTGGTTACACATTGAAGATATTGTTAATATTTATGTAAAGGCACTTGAATCTGAGATTTTATCCGGACCAATTAATGCTGTTTCGCCAAATCCTGTAACTATGAAAAAGTTTGCAAAAATTTTAGGTGATGTATTGCATCGTCCATCTTTCTTTTCTGTTCCAAAAATTATCTTATTGCTGGTAATCGGGCAAGTCGCTGAAGTAGTGACTTCCAGTCAAAGAGTTGTGCCTGAAAAATTATTAAACAGCAGTTTTAAATTTAAGTTTGAAAAGCTTGAAGATGCTTTAAGAGATATTTTAAAATAAAAAAGGACCTGAAATACAAGTCCTTTTTCTTTTCTTATTTCTCAATATCTGTAATAATCAGGTTTGAACGGACCTTCAACCGCAACACCAATATATTCAGCTTGTTCAGGAGTTAATGAATCTATCTCAACTCCGATTTTCTTTAAGTGCAGGCGTGCTACTCTTTCATCAAGATGTTTTGGTAAAGTATATACTTTATTTTCATATCTATCAGGATGATTCCAGAGTTCTAATTGAGCCAGTGTTTGGTTTGTAAATGAATTAGACATAACAAATGAAGGATGACCGGTTGCACAGCCGAGATTCACTAATCTTCCTTCAGCTAGAACGATTATATCTTTATTATCAAGTGTATATTTATCAACCTGTGGTTTAATTGTAACTTTTGTGCTGCCATAATTTTTATTAAGCCATGCCATATTTATTTCGGTATCGAAATGTCCGATATTACAAACAACAGTTTTATCTTTCATCATCTTGAAATGTCTTGCATCTACTACATTTGTATTACCGGTTGCTGTTACAACGATATCGGCTTCTTTAACTGCGTCATCCATTTTCTTAACTTCATAACCTTCCATAGCAGCCTGCAAAGCACAGATCGGATCAATTTCAGTAACAATAACTCTTACGTGTGCGTTCTTTAATGATTCGGCTGAACCTTTGCCAACATCACCGAAACCTGCAACAACAGCCACTTTACCAGCAAGCATAAGATCGGTTGCTCTGCGAATTGCATCAACTAAAGATTCCCGGCATCCGTATTTATTATCAAATTTGGATTTTGTAACCGAATCATTAACATTAATTGCGGGTATCGGTAGTGTTCCCTTTTCCATTCTTTCATATAAGCGGTGAACACCGGTGGTGGTTTCTTCGGAAACGCCTTTAATACCGGCTGCAAGTTCAGGATAGTTATCAAAAACCATATTGGTTAAATCGCCGCCGTCATCAAGAATCATATTTAATGGCTTTGATTCATCGCCAAAAAATAATGTCTGTTCGATACACCAGTTAAATTCTTCTTCGTTCATTCCTTTCCATGCAAAAACCGGAACACCTGCTTTAGCAATAGCAGCAGCAGCGTGATCTTGAGTCGAAAAAATATTACAGGATGACCATCTTACTTCAGCTCCGAGTTCAATTAATGTTTCAATCAAAACTGCAGTCTGAATTGTCATATGTAAACAGCCGGCAATTCTTGCACCTTTGAGCGGTTTCTTACCACGGTATTCTTCACGTAATGACATCAAGCCCGGCATTTCAACTTCTGCTAATTCTATTTCTTTTCTTCCCCATTCTGCTAAAGAAATATCTTTAACTTTATACGGAAGTGTTAGATCAATTTTTTTATCAAGTGCTACACTCATTATATTTTCCTTTGATTATTTATAATTTTCTTTTTTATATCAACACCAACAAAACAAATTTATCAACTATTAAATTGAAAATCAGTATAATTAATTAAAGATATTTAGTAAACACCGGAACAAGGTCTGAAACTTCCCATGTAAATTCGGGTTCGGTTCTACCAAAATGACCATAGACTGATGTTTTCTGATAAATTGGTCTTCTTAATTGTAACCTGCTGATTATTCCATTAGGTGTAAGATCAACTTCCTTCTGTATCATTTTCGATATTTCTGAATCAGGAATTACACCCGTTCCCTTTGTGTCAACAAAAACTGAAATAGGTTCAGCAACTCCGATTGCATAAGAAAGCTGAACTAAACATTCTTTAGCAAGTTTTGCTGCAACAACATTCTTAGCTATATGTCTTGCGGCATAAGTTGCGCTTCTATCAACTTTACTAGGATCTTTTCCAGAAAAAGCTCCGCCACCATGAGGAGCCCAGCCGCCATAAGTATCAACAATAATTTTTCTTCCTGTAAGACCGCTGTCTCCGTGCGGACCGCCTATTTCAAATCTACCGGTGGGATTTACAAAGTATTTTGTTTTTGCATCAAGCATTTCTGCCGGAATAACTTTCTTTACAACATTTTCTATCACATCATCTTTAATTTTTTGTTGTGTTACATCTGCATCATGCTGTGTTGAAACTACAACAGCATCAACCCTTAAAGGATTTTTATTATCATCATATTCAACAGTAACCTGAGATTTGGAGTCTGGTCTGAGATACGGCATAAATCCATTCTCACCTTTTCTTATCTCAGCAAGTTTCTTAACAAGTTTATGAGCAAACATAATAGGCATGGGCATTAGTTCCGGTGTCTGGTCACAAGCATATCCAAACATAATTCCCTGATCTCCGGCACCGCCTGTATCCACACCCATTGCAATATCAGGAGATTGAGAATGAATTGCATTTAGTACCGAACAGGATTCCGCATCAAATTTATAATCAGCACTGGTATAACCAATTCTTTTTACGGTTGCTCTTACAATATCCTGCACTTCAACATAAGCTTTAGTAGTTATTTCGCCGCCGACTAATACTAATCCGGTTGTAACAAAAGTTTCACAAGCTACTCTTGCATTTGTATCTTTAGAATAAATTGCATCTAATATTCCATCGGATATTGCATCGCATACTTTATCCGGATGACCTTCAGAAACAGATTCTGATGTGAAGAAAAATGACATAAATTAATATTCCTTTTACTGTTTTATAAATTCCATTGTAATTTTTTAATTATCAAATTTAGTTAATCCCTTCATGATATACAAAATAACTTAATCAAATTTTACTTACTTTTCTGTTGCAGATAATCATTTTTTAGAACGGAAATGAAAACTAAAATAACTGATTTATTAAACATAAAATATCCAATCATTCAGGCTGGTATGGTTTGGGTTTCCGGCTGGAAATTAGTTTCGGCTGTTTCAAATGAAGGCGGACTTGGCTTAATTGGCGCTGGTTCAATGAAACCTGATTTGCTAAAAGAACATATTAAAAAATGCAATGCAGCCACTGATAAACCATTTGGAGTTAATATTCCTTTGTTAAGAAAAGATGCAGATGAACTAGTTAAAGCATCACTTGATGAAGGGATAAAAATTTTTTTTACTTCCGCTGGAAATCCAAAAACCTTTACTTCTCTTTTGAAAGAAAAGGGCTGTACTGTTGTTCACGTTGTTGCAAATCTAAAATACGGAATAAAAGCACAGGAAGCCGGTTGTGATGCTGTTGTTGGAGAGGGTGTCGAAGCCGGCGGTCATAACGGTGCTGATCAGATTACTACATTTTGCCTGATACCACAGCTTGTTGATAAACTTAATATCCCTGTTATTGCCGCAGGCGGTATTGCTGATGGAAGAGGAATACTTGCTGCATTATCACTTGGCGCAGAAGGAGTACAGATCGGAACCCGCTTTGCAGCAACCGTTGAATCTTCTGCTCATCAGAATTTTAAAGATGAGATTGTTAAAGCAGGTGATCAGGCTACTGTTTTAGCTTTTAAAAAGATCGGGTTAGTCAGAATTATTAAGAATGATTTTGCAATCCGTGCTATGAAAGCCGAAAGTGAAGGCTGGAATGAAATTCAATTAAGAGAGCTGCTTGCAACTAAACGTGAGCGAATTGGAATCTTTGAAGGTGATTTAATTGAAGGTGAACTTGAAGCCGGTCAAGGTGTCGGGCTTATAAATGATATCCCAACAGTAAGAGAATTGTTTGAGAGACTGCTTAATGAGATTGAAATTACAAACAGAAAAAATAATAATTTATATAAGGGATAATATCTATAAATTTTAATATTGTTATTCGTAATGAGTCCACATTCTCAATACTTTTATAATTTTTTCTTCTTCTAAAACTTCATAAACAAGTCTGTGCTGTTTATTAATTCTTCTTGAAATAAAACCTTTAAGATTACCTGTGAGAATTTCAAATGGCGGAGAAAATGCGTAAGGATTCTGTGCTATAATGGTAAGAAGCAATTCCACTCTCCCTTTTAAATTTGAGGAAGCAATTTTCTTTGCATCTCTTTGCGCCTCTGGAGAATAAAGAAGTTTATACACTACCAGTCAAGCTCTTCAGAATAGTTACCTAAATCAATCTTGGCTTCCTTAATAATTGAATCTGCAATTCCCGGAATACTATTTAAATAATCCGTATCACTTTGCTCACCTTTATCTGCTTTTTCCTTCATCAACTTAGCATACTCAAGTATGGATGACTGATATTTAAGCGGTATTTTGCCAATGATCTCGTCGATTTGATTTTGTATAGATAACATAATAATAACCATATTTTTGCTTCTAATATAGGAATTTGACTTTTAACTTAAAATGTCTTTTCCCTTTAATATTTAAAAGTAATTGATTTATTAGAATGTTAACAAAAATTTTTTATTCCGCGCTATTCAAGCTGATAGAGAGGGCTTGGATGAAATCAAATTGAAAGAACTGCTCGGAAGTAAATGTGAACGTCTTGGTATTTTTGAGGGTGATGAAAACAAAGGTGAACTTGAAGCCGGTCAAGGTGATGGGCTTATAAATGATATCCCAACAGTGAGAGAATTGTTTGAGAGACTGATAGAAGAAATTAAAACATCTGAAAAAAAATATCAGCAATAAGTTAAGACGACAAGGTTTTTTGGACTGCGTATTTTTATTCAATTTTTAACAGCAACGATTCTATTACTTCATCAACATCCTGAGCATAAGGAAAATACGAGTGAATCTTTCTAAGAACACTCTCAACAACCGCATCAGGACAGCTTGCACCGCTTGTTAATAATATTGTTATAATATCCTTCTGTGGTATGAAATTATTTGTTTGTATCTCCTGCCGGTTATGTAAATCAAAATGACTTATAACTGTATCTGACAAAATCTTTTTCTCAGAAGAAATAAAATACGTACTCAATTTCTGCTCACAAATTTCAACTATATGAGATGTGTTGGAAGAATTATAACCGCCGACAACAATTGCAAAATCTGCTTCAACTTCTAATAATCCATAAGTTGCATCCTGATTATCGTTTGTAGCATAACAAAGAGTATCGCGGGTATCAGCAAAATGATTTTTAATTTCATTCACTCCATATCTTTTTATCATCGTTTCTCTTAACAAGTCTGCTATTGCCTGAGTTTCAGTAGCCAGCATTGTTGTTTGATTTACAACTCCGACTTTTTCCAGATCTCTTTTTGCATTAAATCCCTTTGAATATTTTTCTTTGAAGATTTCATAAAATTCCTGTTCACCAATTCCACCAAGGATAAAAGAAGACAGTTGTTTTGCCTCATCCAGATCTCTTATGATAAGAGATTTAGCATTGGTATTACTATGTGAGAAAGTAGCCCGGGTTTCTTCATGGTAAGATTTTCCATGAATAATTACAGTAAAATCTTCTTTACCAAGCTGTGTACTTCTTGTCCATACTCTTTGAACAAAAGGACAGGTGGTATTGTACTGATAAGGATCAATTCCAAGCTCATTCAGTTTTTCTTCAATCTCTAAAGTTGTTCCGAATGCCGGAATAATAACAATATCTTCATTTGTTAATTCTCCCCACTCAATCAGCTGCTTTCCGGAGGTATCCATTAAAAACTTTACACCAAGATTCTTTAAGTCCTGATTAACTCCTGGATTATGAATCATCTCGCTTAAAAGAAATATTCTTTTATCAGGATTTTCTTCGATTGTTTTATAAGCTATCTCAATAGCATTTTCCACACCATAGCAAAATCCAAAATGTCTTGCTAAATAAAATCTCACAGCACCGAAATCTAAAAGAGTTGGAGAAAAATCTTTTTTTCTTGGATCGGAATCTTTACGTGAATTTTTTATTCTTGTAATAAAAGAACTTCTGTAAACACTGGGAATATTAAAACTCTTCATATATATAAACTAAAATTATTTTCTTAGATTTATTCATCTATTCTAAAACACCTGTTTATGATGTGTCCCGGATTATTAATAAAATAAAAATATGCTTTTGTATATTTGCATTCCAAATTTAGAGAATTAAAATGAATTTATTAGAAAAGTTAGAGAAAATTAAAGTCAGGTTTGATCAAATTAACACACAGCTTTCAGAAGCTGCAAATGCTAATGATTTTGAAAAAATAAAAACTCTTAACAAAGAAAGATTGAATCTCGAGGATATTATATCAGCTTACGAAAAGTATTCGTCAATAATTAAAAACATTCAGGGTAATCAGGATATTATAAATTCATCAAAAGAGCCGGAACTTGTTGAGATGGCTGAATCAGAGCTTGATGAATTGAAATCTGAAAAAGAAAAGACAGAAGAGGAAATTAAAACACTTTTACTGCCTAAAGATCCTAATGATGATAAAGATGTTATAATGGAAATCCGTGCTGGTACCGGCGGTGAAGAAGCTGCGCTTTTTGCAAATGATCTTTTTAGGATGTACACCCGTTATGCTGAAATCTGCGGATGGAAATATGAACTGATTGATTTAACAGAAACCGGATTAGGCGGAATCAAAGAAGTTGTGTTTTCTATAAGCGGGCAAAATGTTTATGGTAACCTTAAGTTTGAATCGGGCGTTCATCGGGTACAGAGAGTTCCTGAAACAGAAGCCAGCGGAAGAGTTCATACTTCTGCTGCATCGGTTGCTGTTTTGCCGGAAGTTGAAGATGTTGAGATTGATCTGAATATGAATGATGTTAAGATTGATATTTTTAGGTCTGGCGGTGCGGGAGGACAAAATGTTAATAAGGTTGAAACCGCAGTAAGGATGACTCATATACCAACCGGAATTGTTGTCCAGTGTCAGGATGAAAGATCACAATTAAAGAACAGACAAAAAGCTTTGAAAGTTTTAAAAGCCAGATTATACGATCTGGAATTAAGCAAACAGAATGCTGAAATTTCAGCACAAAGAAAATCAATGGTAAGAAGTGGTGACAGAAGTGATAAAATCAGAACTTATAACTTTCCTCAAAACAGAATTACAGATCACCGGATTGGATTAACACTTTATAATTTATCAACTGTTATAGAGGGACATATCGGAGAGTTTATCGAACAGTTGAAGATTGCTGATAAAACAGAAAAACTTCAATCTGCCGAAAGCAATTAATCCTTAATCTGAATTAAGATAAGACTAACATCATCATCATATTCACCCTGAGTAAACTCATCAAATTTTTTGTGAATAATTTTTAACGGATCTTTTTCGTCGTTTAGATTTTTAATAATTTCATACAGGCGGTGCTCTCCAAAACTTTCTGAAGTCCGAGCCCGTGAATCGATCAATCCATCAGTAGTCAGAAAAACTTTCTCGCCGGGTTTCAGATCGATTATTTTATCTTCGTATTCTCCGTTCTTAGCAAATCCCAGCAGCAATCCGTTTGATACAATTCTTACCACATCTCCGATATTATTTTTATATATCAACGGAATATCGCCCGCTCCAGAATACTTGATCTGATAGTTTTCTCTATTCAAAACAAGAATTGAGAGTGTAGCAAATACTTCAGAAATCTTGGAATCATTATGAACAGTAGAATTAACCTGCTGCAAAATCTCGCTGGGTGAATAGCCCTTGGTATTTTGTAATACTCCCCTTAAAGCACTCCGTATATAGCCAGCATAAGCATAAGCAAAATACCAAGCTCCCCATTTTTTTCCCATTACATCACCAAGAATTACTACAAGATTATTTTCATCCAATTGATAGTAATCTAAAAAATCGCCGCCTGGTATCCCTTTGAAAGGAGTATGAAAATGAGAGATTGAAAAGCCGGGAAATTCCGGAGGGGAATCAGGTACTACTTTTGTTCTAAGTGAACTTGTTGCTTCCTGAAGTTCCGAGATAATTTTTCTTCTTTCATTACCAAGACTTTTTATAATAGCTGAGACCTTTGCGACAACAAGTTTTGGTCCGGCAGTTTTTACTACATAATCAGTAATACCTAAATCATAGCCATCAAGTATATCTTCTTCTGTTCCTTTTGCGGTTAAAAAGATAAAGGGAATATCTTTAAGTACGGGATCATTAAGAATCATTCTGCGAAATTGAAAGCCATCAGTTTTAGGCATCATAATATCAGAAACAATAATATCAGGTATCTGCTTTTTGATTGAGTCCATTGCATCATCAACGCTATCAGCAACTGCGCACTCATATCCGGCTCTTTCAAGATTATATTTGAATAATCTGGACATTGACGGATCATCATCAACAAATAAAATTTTGGGGGTGGTTTTATCAAATGATTCTTTCAGGCTTTGTCTTATTCCATAAGTTCTGTAGATATCCGAACGCCGTATTAAAGCCTGAGTTTTAAGTATAAGCTCATTAACATCAAATGGTTTTGTAATAATATCATCACCCCCTGCTTCAACAGCTTTCGATTTATCTTCAAGAGTGTTTTTAGCAGTTACAAAGATAAACGGAAGAAATCTGTGGTTTTCATTTTCTCTTACCTTCTGACAAAACTCAAATCCATCCATCCCTTCCATAGTTACATCTGAAAGTACAAGATCAATTTTTTCTTTTTTCAGGACTTCAAAAGCCTGATAAGAATTTTCAGCTTCGAAGGGTATAAAATTATTAAGCTTCAGATGATGAGTAATAAGTTTTCTGATTGTCTTATCATCATCAATAATTAAAACAGATCGTTTTTCTGATACCGCCATAGATTACTATAATGATGATGAAAAATCATAATTGTTAATTAGTTATTTAAAACTCTGAACAGCCTCATCAACTGATTTAAAAGATTCAAATACTCTGTACATTCTTGTTAGCTCAAACATTGAATGAACAGCAGGCTGAAATCCTACCAGTCTTAAATCACCGCCCAAACCGGTAAGCTTTTTTAATGATACTACCAGACTTCCAAGAAAAGTCGAGTCAATAAACTCGCAATTTGATAAATCCACTACGATTTGTTTAAAGCCTCTTTGTATATCATTAACCAATACTTGTTTAAACTCCTCAGCTTCAACAAGTGTTGCTCTTTTAAGATTTACAGAAATTACAACAACATTATCTTTTTCTTCCCTGAAAAACTTCATTTTATTTCCCTCTATTCTGTTGATCTGTTTTCAATTTTGTATTTGTCCATTAATCTATAGATTGTGGCTCTGCCCAATTGTAATCTTTTGGCAGCTTCAACTATGTTGCCATTTGTAATGTTAAGTGCGTGTCTTATTGCTTCTTCTTTTAATTTTTCAAAAGGTATTACAGTTTCATCACTAAAAAGCGGACCTGTGTATTCAATGCTTCCGGAGCTTTCGCCAGTTCTTAAATGTGCCGGCAGATCTTCAACATCTATCATATCCTTATCTGTAATAATCATACATCGCTCAATTGTGTTTTCCATTTCTCTCACATTCCCGGGCCAGTTATATTCATAAATAAGTTTTAACGCACGCTTGGAAAATCCTTTTACATTTTTTTGAAGTTTGAGACTGAACTTTTGAATAAAATGTTCTGCCAATACAAGAATATCTGACTTTCTGAATCTTAAAGGCGGAATTGAAATCGGGAAAGAATTCAATCTATAATAAAGGTCTTCTCTGAACTCTTTATTTTCAACAGCTTTTTTAAGATCGCGGTTTGTAGCAGAAATAATTCTTACCTCGGTTTTAATTAACTCTGTTCCGCCAACTCTTTCAAATTCTTTTTGCTGAATCACTCTTAACAATTTAGCCTGCAAAAGCATCTCAAGTTCACCAACCTCATCAAGAAAGATTGTTCCGCCTTTGGCAATTTCAAACTTACCAAGTTTTCTTTGATGAGCACCTGTAAAGGAACCTTTTTCATGTCCGAATAACTCGCTTTCCAAAAGTTCTCTTGGAATTGAAGCACAATTAACAACTACAAATGGTTTATCTTTTCTTTCACCGTTATAATGAATTGCACGGGCAATAAGCTCTTTACCCGTTCCGCTTTCACCGTATATCAGTACGGTAATATCATTATGTAAAACTTTTGTTACTAATTTGAATACATCCTGCATTTTACCATCAGAAGAAATGATGTTATCAAAGCTGTATTCTTTCTTAACATTTTCTTTTAAGTTCTGTAATTCACGTGTCAGGTCATAGTTTCTAATAGCATTTTTAATTGCAAGTTCAAGCTTCTGCTGATCGATGGGTTTGGTAAAATAATCGAATGCACCAAATCTAAGTGATTCAACTGCAACTTCTATACTACCCTGAGCTGACAGCATTATCACCGGCATATTTTCATCAAATTGTTTAATGCGTTTAAGTGTTTCAATCCCATCCATACCGGGTAACATAATATCCAAAAGCACAGCATCTGGTTTTTTAGATAAGTTTTTCAGTGCATCTTCAGCATTTGCAAAAGTTTCGACCTGATATCTCCATTTATCTTTAGCCCAATAGCTGAGCAGTTTCGAAATGGCTTGTTCATCATCTACAATAAAGATCAATTTTTCCAATTCAATCTTCCTTAAGTTTCTAATCTCTATAGTTCTTTAATAATTTAATCAATATTGTAGTGCCTTTATTAGGTTCGCTCTGAATATTGATTAATCCTTTGTGCAAATCTACAATTTGTTTTACAAAAACCAATCCCATCCCCGCACCCGGTAAATCAGAATCCGGTCTGTTTACGCGATAAAACTTCTGAAATAAATACGGCAAATCTTTTTCAGGAATCCCAATGCCGGTATCGGAAATAATTATCTCAACTTCGCGGTAAAGATTATTTAATAATACTTTAATACGCCCGTTTTTCGATGTAAATTTAATTGCATTTTCCATTAATGCATTTAAAGCCTGACTAAATCTTTCTTCGTCAATTTCTGCTATTATTTCTTCAGGCGGTGTTTCAAGTGTAATTATTAATCCTTTTTCTTCTGCCGGACCCTTTTCGTTCGTGATAACTGCCTTAAGTAACTTGGCAAGATTAACCTTACTTTTAGTCAGAATCATTCTGCCGGTTTCCATTCGTGAAATATCAAGTACATCATTGATAAGTTTGGCAAGCCTCTTACCTTCATTTAGGATGATAAGATTAAACTCCTGTTTCATTTCTTCGGGCATATTAGGATCTGAAGCGATGGTTTCTGAGAACCCAACTATTGATGCTATGGGAGTACGTAACTCGTGAGAAATATTTGAGACGAATTCACTTTTCATATTGTTAAGTTCTTCCAGCATCATTTTCTGATTAATCGACCTTGTCCTTTCAAGAGAGATAAGCCGGTTTGCCTCAATAAGTTTTGGTTTTAAATTATTTAATTCACTCTCGAGTTTTCTCAAATAAGTAACATTTTTTGCAATGCCTAACAGACCGATAATTTTATTATTTTTTTTAACTGCTCTTATAGAAAACTGATATTTGTGGGAATTCTCATACTTATCAACAATAAAGGATTCAAAAAGAGTGTATTCATTCTTTATTGCCATCGAAATAGATGAGTTGACCAATAATTGATTTGAGGGTTCGATTAAGTCTAATAAATGTTTGCCGATTAGCTCATCCTGATGATATTCAAGTTCAGAGGCTCCGAAAGTATTTACAAAAATAATTTCACCATTTTCATTAAGGATAAACATCAGATCGCGGGAGATATCTACAAGGCTCTCAAATAACTCCTTCCAATCACCAAGTTTTTCCAGTTGTTTATAATCTGTAAGCATTAATGATTTATGAATTGTATTTTCTTTCTGCTCGCCTAACATTAAAAACTAAGTTAATTGAAAAGTTTAATGATTATTGGTGGATAAAATAGCAGGTTTTGATGTGTAAATCAATGTAGGTTCATAAAGTAAAAATAATATTAAGCTAATTACCTGTTGATTGCTGCTGCAAAACTTCAAAATATTTTCTTATCATTTGTTCATAATCTGAATTATAACCTTCACGAACAGCGTTGTTCAGTTCATCTCTCAATTTATCTTTTTGAGTTTCTTTTTTAAGATTTAATTCTGCAGGACTGTTTCTTGTAAAATTTGATCCTGTTTCCGATTTTCTTTCTTTCTCATAATCTCTTTCGTTAATAGATCTTTGTGCATCTAAAAGTTTTGAAAGGATCCTTTCCTGTTTCTGAATAAGGTCATCAGTAAGTCTTTCAGTATTCATATCAGTTACTACTTCTTTCATCTGATTAACAATGTTTTCCAGATCTGCAGGAATCTTTTTTGATTCACCGCTTTGTTTTGCTTCTTTATTTAACTGTTCCAGTGATTTCTGAATCAACTGCTGCTGCTGAGCTAAGCGCTGCATCTGTTCCTGCTGTTCCGGTGATAATTGTCCTTGCTGCATCTGCTGCAGCATCTGAGTCATATTATTCAAATCCATTTGCTGCCCTGACATTTTTTGAAGCTGCTGCATTAGTGACATCATTCCACCGCCGCCGCTTCCTCCCTGCATCATCGACTCAAGAGAGCTTTTCATCATCATAGCTGCTTCATTCAGATGCATCATTGCCTCGCCTTGTGAAAGCGTAGCCATACTTCCGTTTCTGTTTTGCATTGCCTGTATCGACTGATTCATTTTTTGTTTTGTATTGCCAAGTGCTTTTCCCATTTCCGGTGTTATTGCAAAAGTCTTTTGAGAAAGTTCAGACATTTGTTCAAGCAGTTTATTTAAATTTTTACTTAGATCATTCTGCTTTTGAATGTTCTGTTCAAACTGTGAAGAGTTAGGATCAACCCTTTGTAATTTATCTTTTAGTTCTTCCTGTTGTTTTGATAAAGATAAAATATTATCAAGAATGCGCATCATATCGGTAAAAGTCTGCATTTGATTTTCCTGCTGCATCATCTGCTGCATTTGCTGCATACTTTGCTTCATCTGTTTCATATTTTCAGATAACTGCTGCTGATTTTTTTGAGCCTTCTGCATTTGATTTTGTTTTAAATCTTTTGAGGTTTCACCTGATAATTCTTCATTCTTCTGTGCATCCATTTCCTCCTGAAGTTTTTTCATTTCTTCGTTTGGCATATCTTTCAAATCACTCATCTTCTCAGCAAGTTCTTGCATCTTTTCCTGCAGCCGTTCAAGTTCTTTAGTTATTTCATCTTGTTTCTTACTCAACTGATCAGACTGTTTCTGATTATTCTGATCATTTTGTTTTGTTTGCTCATTTAATTCATTCTGTTTTTGTTCAATATTCTCAGTTCTTTTGATCATCTCATCCATCTTCTGTTCAATCTGGATTCTCTTCAGCAGATTCATCGTCCGTTCGATACTTTTCTTAAACTTCTCTTCATCCATTTTCATCTGATTCATTGCATCCTGAGTCTGATTACGATTCATCTTTTGTAATGCTTCCTGCATTTTCTCCATTGCCTTTTTAAACTCATCACTTGTCATTTCATCCATAAGCTTTTGAAGTTCCAGATACTTTTCAAGTGTTTCCTGAGAAAGTAAATTGTTCTGCTGAAGTTCGTTTTGCATCTGTTTTAGCTGTTCACTTGTGCTTTCAATTTTTTCCTGAAGCTTTTCAAATTTATCAAGTGCCTGTTCAATTTTTTCTTTTTCTTCCCAGGTTAGCTTTTGATCATTCTTTTTGAGATCACTATCAATTTTTTCAAGTTCCCTTTTAAGTTTTTCAGCTTCTTCTAATGTCTTCTGCATCTCATCCTGAATATTATCCTGAGTTTTATCTGCATTTGCAAGAATCTCATCAAGCGAAGGAACTCTGACATTAATAATCTGAGTCTTTGCTGATTTTGGTCCGCTTATATTATCATTATCAAAAATCTCCAGATAAAATGAAAAAATATCATTTACACCCGGACTTAATTTTGTAAGATTCCAGATATAATCAATTATCTGTTCTTTTACTTTTTTATCAAAATTAATTTCAATAGCCGAAAAATTTTCCTGTGGGGATTCATATCTTGATTCAGAAAGTCTGTAGTTAAGAGTAAGTCTGGAAAAGCCATAGTCATCATTAATTTTTACTTCCACCGGAACACGATTATCATTAGCAAGATTTAAATCCTGTTTCGGATAAACCATTTCTATAGCAGGGTCTGAATCATACATCGCTTTGATAAAGTATCTGACAGGCTGCAGATTATCATTGTCGTAAAGATCAGTAACTGTAATTATATATGAATTATCTTTATGAATCCTGAAAGAGCCTTTAACAAAATTATTTTCTGAATTAAGTTTTATTTTGGCTGAGTCTTCAAATTCAATTACGGCTGATTTTAATTCTTTATTAGAAAGCAAACTTATCTGGACTGTGCTTCCTATTAGTGCAGAAATATTACCGTTATCTTTTTGCTGTGAGATCGGAATGCCAGAATATGCCGGCGATATTACTTTAACATCTAAAGACCTTATGACAGGATGGTCAATAACTTTAATCTGATATTCTTCACTTGAAATATCTTCTGCTTTTGCAAAATAAAATAACGATGATCTTAATTGCTGAATACTGAAATTATAATTGCCGGTTGAATCAATTTTTAATTCGTGTTCATTAAAATTTGTCTGTTCCTCTTCGCGCGTTAACAAAAAAACTTTCTTTGGGATTTCGCCTTTTATTTTAATTATAATATCAACACCACCGCCCTTTGTAATTTCTGTATTACCGGGAAAGATTTCAAAATAAAATTTAGCGGGAGGAATAAACTCCTGCCGGAAATTCAATAATCTATTCGATGCTGCCCGCAATTCTGGAATTAACGCAAAAGATAAAACTGAAATAAAAGAAAGAACAATGAAACTTCTTAATAATTTTTTAACTCTACTGAAATTAACTATCGATTCAAATTTAATCGGTTTAGATCGTTCGTAAACATTTTTGAATGCAGCATCCAATAATGCAGAAGAATAGTATGATTCAGATTTTTCTGCTGATACAAGCTGAATAGCGTTTAACAGATCATCCTTTATTTCAGGAAAGAATTTTCCTACTGTAAATGCAGATAACTGATAATTCCTGCTCCCGAAAACATTAAAGTATTTAAGCAGCGGAAGTAATATCAAATAAACAATTGAAGCTAAGACTACTACAAGAAAAACAAAAAATAAAATTGTTCTGACAATAGATTTTGAATATGCTGCAAGCTCAAAAAAACCAAACAGTAAAAAAACAGTAATACCAATAATCAGCGAAAGTATTAATCCACGCAGAATTAATTCCACATATTCCTTCCTGATTAAGGATTCAAGCTTTGCAATTATTTCCTTGTAAAAAGATTTATTCATTTATCTGCTTAAAGCATAAATAATTATATTAGTCCCGAACTTAAGAGCCTCTTCTCTTTTTTCAGGCGGATCGTTATGCACTTCAGGATCAGTCCAGCCGTCACTTGGATTTGATTCATAAGTATAAAACACAACCATTCGATCTCCAAAAAATATTCCGAAAGACTGTGGCGGTTTTTTATCATGTTCATGAGTTTTCGGAGTTCCGTTTTCAAATTTATAAAAGATGTTAAATATTTTATGTGAAAAAGGAATCTCAATAAAGTCATTTTGCGGAAATACTTTTTTCATTTCTCTTCTTATAGGTTTATCTAAGCCATAGTCATCATCAATATAAAGAAATCCGCCGTTTTCCAGATAAGTTCTTAACCTTTTGACTTCTTCATTAGACAGTACAATATTTCCGTGTCCGGTTATAAATAAAAAAGGATAAGAAAATATTTCATCTGAAGCAATATCAACAAACTTATATTCTGCTTTAACTTTAATATCTGTATTTGCCTTAACAAATTTTAATAAGTTAACTTCCGCTGAAGGATCGTTATACCAATCACCGCCGCCGCTGTATTTAACCCGTGCAATTTGAAAACCATCCTTGCTTTGTGCATACATGCATAAAAGATTTGAACTTATAAATAATATTACGAGAAAAATTTTCATTTTATTATGAATAATACTTCGATTGACTGCAAATATAAGTTCTCTCAATCAGAAATACAGTCATAAATAACAGTATTAAAATAAAAAAGGCGGGCTTTAATACCCGCCTTTATAAAGTGGACTTATTCTATTTCATTCTTAAAGATATCGCTGTCTTTCATTCTTAATATTGTATAGAATTACTTTAACAGAAAATTAAGAGTAAATCTTATCTGAGCAGCAACATCTTCTTTACTGATACAAAATCTCCTGATACTATTTTATAAAAATATACTCCACTCGATAAATTGCCCGCATCAAAGTTTACACTATATCTTCCGGGCTGCTGTATCTCGTTTACCAGCACTCCTATTCTTTCACCTATACTGTTGAAGATTATCAGTTCAACATTACCTGATGAAGATATAGAATAATTTATTGTTGTTGATGGATTGAATGGATTCGGATAATTCTGATCTAATGAATATTTATCAGGTATCTTTACTTCTGCTTCTATAACATTTGAGTATTCTATACTGCCGTCATAATCTATTTGCTTAATCCGGTACAAATATTTTCCTGAAGTAAGTCCTTTATCTGTATATGAATATGTTCTGATCTCTGTTATTGTTCCGGAACCCGGAACAAAACCTATCTCCTGCCAATTAGATTCTGATTGCATCCGTTCAACAGCAAATCCTGAATTATTCGCCTCGGTTGCTGTTGACCAGTTTAGTATAACTGAATTATCAACTACATTTGCTGTAAATGAAGTTAGCTCAACTGGAATTATAGCAGAAAGTTTATCAAAGAATAATTTTTTAGAACCATCATTGCCAACCCATAATGCTGCTACATCTGCACCTGAAAATTGTAATGATATAATTGAAGTTGAATAAAATTGTGAGTATTCCGGCGGATTATCACTAACATGCACAGGTGCAGAGAATGTTGATGAGCCATGTGAAACAGATTTAAAATAAATTATATCTGTTGCATTTGAACCCTGCCCGACCTGTAAACTATCAGAGTAATAAACAATTCCAAAGTCAACTGCGCCGGAACCCGGATAAAACACCGCATCAAAAGAGTATTCATCTGTATTGGGATTTCCAGCGACTAACATTGGCGGATCATAAGCTGCACCATGATTTATACTTTTTCTTGCCCAAATATTTCTTGAACTATCGGGACCTAAAGTATAGAAGACCCAAGATTCGCCATTGCCGGATACAGTTTTTACTTCTTTTTTATAACCTGCGTCTGTAATAACATCAATAAACCCTGCTGAAGAAAGAATACCAGGGGCTGTTTCCCGGTATCTGGCTTGCCTGACAACAGATGTTGCAGTATCTATATTGACCGGACCATAATAATTCAGAAACAGAGTATCGCCTGTTCCTGACATAGATACTCTTGGCATTGCCCCGCTATTAGTTATCAATCCTCTTGACATCCAGGTTTTTCCACCTGTTATAGAACCATATCTTACAATTGAATTATTTGGAAGTGAATCAGCAAAAACATATAAATTGCCCGTAGAAGAAGCTACCATATCATAAGTGCGGTAATTGCCGGTAAAAAGCTGACCAAGATTTCCACTTAATGGATTCCATACATAAATGCTGGTTCCAATCTGGAAAGAACAATAAATTGAATCAAGTCCGCTTCGGAACATTTTAATTTTCGAATAATTACCTCTGTAATTTATCCCTTGAGGAAAAATATTCCAGGTATCACCTCCGTCAGTAGAGGTGAAAACAACCAGCCCAAGATTTGCAGTTGAAAGAGTATCATTAACTGCTACAAAGATGGACCCATCTGATTTCTGAACTCCCGAAAAATTGCCAACAGGTTCATTATTAAGAATCGTTTTATCAAAAGCCCATTCTATTTGACCAGAGGTTGGCCTTGCATCCATAACTCTAATTTCGACATCATTTTGAGTGTAGATGAAAGTTGATAAAAAAAAGAATACCAGTAGTAGTTTTTTCATAGCGCCTCCTGAATGTGTTTAAAGATAGTTTAACCTAAGGTTTCTTATTTCTATAAGTTACCAGTTGAATAATATTAAAAAGATTGTTATGCTCAGTTATTGCAAACATAATCCTATTAAAAATAAATAACAATAAATACGGCGGGCTTTAATACCCACCTTGATAAAGTGGACTTATTTTATTTCATTCTTAAAGATATCACCGTCTTTCATTCTTAATATTGTATAGAATTACTTTAACAGAAAATTAAGAGTAAATCTTATCTTAGCAGCAACATCTTCTTTACTGATACAAAATCTCCTGATACTATTTTATAAAAATATACTCCACTCGATAAATTGCCCGCATCAAAGTTTACACTATATCTTCCGGGCTGCTGTATCTCGTTTACCAGCACTCCTATTCTTTCACCTATACTGTTGAAGATTATCAGTTCAACATTACCTGATGAAGATATAGAATAATTTATTGTTGTTGATGGATTGAATGGATTCGGATAATTCTGATCTAATGAATATTTATCAGGTATCTTTACTTCTGCTTCTATAACATTTGAGTATTCTATACTGCCGTCATAATCTATTTGCTTAATCCGGTACAAATATTTTCCTGAAGTAAGTCCTTCATCTGTATATGAATATGTTCTGATCTCTGTTATTGTTCCGGAACCCGGAACAAAACCTATCTTCTGCCAATTAGATTCTGATTGCATCCGTTCAACAGCAAATCCTGAATTATTCGTCTCGGTTGCTGTTGACCAGTTTAGTATAACTGAATTATCAACCACATTTGCTGTAAATGAAGTTAACTCAACTGGAATTGAAAGTTCTAATCCTCTCATTATTAAACCATCTGTACCTACAAGCCATAGATACGGACCATTTATTCTGATATCTCTTATTGTTTGTGATGAACCAAGGTACAACTGATTGCTAATCCAGTTATCACCACCATCAGTAGTGTAATAAAAAACTCCACCATCACCGCCTATGTAACCATATTCATTACCTGCAAATCTTATTGTATAAAGTGCTAATGAGGTTGGCATTTGTATTTCAGTGAAACTGCTTCCGCCATTTGTTGTTTTAAATAATTTTCCTGAGCTTCCTGAAATGAATCCGTTATCGGCATCAAAGAAATGCATTGAATACAATGTTGTTGTTCCAAGTGTAGTGATTTGATTAAATGATGCACCGCCATTTGTAGATTTACTTACTCTGTTTCCGCCTCCGCAAAGATAGATTACTGAAGAATTAACGATAAAGATTTCATATCCCGCCGCACTTCCCCATCCGGCAGATACTGATGCCCAGCTAGCGCCTCCATCTGTTGTTCTTGCAACCTGCCCGCTGCTATACAATGCAAAACCAAGATTTTCATCATAAAATTTTATGTCATAAATATTACTTGTTGCAACACCTGTTCCCGTATTAAGTTGATTCCAGTCATCTCCTCCGTTTGTAGTTTTATAAACACCATTGGGACCAACTGCACCAACATATCCAACATTTTCATTCAAAAAGAAAACAGAATAAGTTCTGTATCCCGGATTTAATGAAAGCTTGGACCAGACAGCACCTCCATCAGTGGTTCTCAAAATATCACCGTATGAATTTCCCGAGGTAATACTTCCGCCAACAGCAAAGCCAACTGACTGATCCGGAAAGCTGACTCTTTGCAAAATATTATTTGCAGCTGATTCACTTTTTAACTGCCAACTTACTCCATTATCTTGTGATACAATTATAGTACCCATATCTCCGCCAATCAATACAGGTGTAGCTGCATCAGTACTAACGCCTAATATAGCAAGGCTAAACAAATTTACTGAAGCAGGGGTTTGAGTCAGAACCCAGTTAGTTCCTCCATTTGTGGTTTGGAGTACTCTTCCCAAAGTTGTAACTGCATAACCACTATCAGCATCAACGAATTTAACTGAATAAACAGAAGTAGTTGTTGAACCGATATCGTAAACAATTCCACCAGAATTTCCACCATCGGTAGTTTTATAAATTTTTCCGGTACTGTTAGAAATCCAACCTGTATTTTCATTCAGGAAATATAGTCCGCGAACCGTACCATTAAGACCAGAAATCCCTGAGGAAATGTTATTCCAACTCGCCCCGCCATTAGTTGAGCGGATTAATATTCCTGTTGTTGCTGATGCAGAGCCTAAAAAGATTAATGTATCGTTTACAAAATGAATTTTATATATCGTAGTAGTACCGTAAGCCGAAACCGACCAATTATTCCCGCCATTAGTTGTCTTTAGAATATTACCCCCAGTACCAACAGCAAAACCAGTATCAACATTTATAAAATCAACATCATATAACGTAACTGTAACTCCGGAATTTTGCTGCTCCCAATTGTCTCCGCCATCGGTTGTTTTCATAATCAGTCCACCGGAACCAACTACATATCCCGTATTCTGATCAATGAATCTTGCAGCCTGTATGTTACGTGCCTGCGAATCTATATAAGAAACAGACCAGGTAATGCCTGCATCAGTAGATGTTGTTACAGCACTTCCATTACCAAACAACATAAATTTATTTAGTGAAAGAACTACCGCATCATTTTGATCTGCTCCGCTGGGTTTTGGATTTTGCCACACCCAATTAAAGTCTTGGGCAAACGCTGTTAAACTAAGTGAGATTAAAACGAAAAGGTATATAAAAAGATTCTTCATACCTGACTCCTTACAAAGGTTAATCAAATAGATTTTGTTAGAATTGTGTTCCCAACTTATAAAATGAAACCGAATAAATCAAAAAAATAACCTGACAAAGCATTGATTAATATCTGAGCAATTGACTTAAAGTGCTTACCTCACTATTTTATTTATAGAAATTAATAGAATAGAATTAATCTTGGGTATAAAAATGAAATACTGGCTAGTGAAATCTGAACCGGAAGTTTTTTCTTTTGAAGATCTAAAGGGCTGTAAAGATCAAACAACTTTTTGGGATGGTGTAAGGAATTATCAGGCAAGAAATTATTTGCGTGATGAAATGAAAAAAGGTGATCAGGTTTTGTTCTATCATAGCAACGCTGACCCGCTTGCAGTAATGGGAATTTGTAAAGTTGTAAAGGAGGGTTATCCTGATCATACACAGTTCGATATTGATAGTCATCATTACGACATTAAAGCTGATCCAAAAAATCCGGCTTGGTTTATGATTGATATAAAATTTGTCAAAGAGTTTAAAACTCCTGTTACACTTCAGGACATAAAATCAAATCCAAAATTAAAAAAGATGCAATTGGTTGCACGTGGAAACCGGCTATCAGTTATGCCTGTAAAAAAAGAAGAGTTTGATGAGATAGTTAAAATGGGACAACGGAAATAACGGGATAGTTATCAGGATTTTTCTGATCTGTGTTGATCCGTTAAATCCGCATCATCTGTGTTTTATTGTATTCTTCATCAAAAAGCGCAGCGTACTTCTAACTAAAGTGTGCGAAGAATTCTCATTCTCGACTGGTTGTATCGTTCAAATTCTTCAGATGATTTTACGGGAAAAACGATCATTCATTCTCCAATAAATTATCATCATCAATTTCAGCACGATTAAGAATTGCCGGCGGTAAGGTTTTACTTGCTTTTGCTCCAAGCTTTTTAATTTTCTCAGAACGGCTAATAAGATTTCCTCTTCCATCAGTAAGCTTGTTCATAGCCTTATCATAATTATCTTTTGCAGAAATTAATCCTTTACCAACAGAAATAAGATCATCAACAAAAGCAGTAAACTTATCAAGCATCTCACCGCTTTGTCTTGCGATCTCAAGAGCATTTCTGTTTTGATTTTCCTGCCGCCAGATACTTGAGATTGTTCTAAGTGTAGCAAGTAAAGTAGATGGACTTACAATTACAATGTTCTGCTCAAATGCATCCGTAAAAATTGAAGGATCGGATTGAACTGCAATTGCAAAAGCAGGTTCAATCGGCATAAACATTAAAACAAAATCCAGACTTTCAAGCTGATAAAGATTTTGATAATTCTTTCCGCTTAAGTTTTTTATGTGTGCACGGATAGAATTAATGTGCTCTTTTAATCCAAACTGTTTCTGATGTTCATCTTCTTCTGAAATAAATTTTTCATATCCAACAAGCGATACCTTGGAATCGATGATGATGCTTTTGTTTTCCGGAAGATTAATAATAACATCAGGCTGCAGTCTTTTACCTGATTCTGTTGTTAGACTTTCCTGAACAACATATTCTCTTCCTTTTACAAGTCCTGATTTTTCGAGTATGCTTTCAAGAATAAATTCGCCCCAATTACCCTGAGTTTTACTTTGTCCTTTTAATGCAGTGGTTAAATTTTTTGCTTCTTGTGTAATCTGTAGATTCATTTCTTTGAGCATTTGAAGCTGTTCTTTTAATGAAGCGTGACCTTTAATGCTCTCTTTATTTGTCTCTTCAACTTTCCTTTCAAACTCAGAAATTTTTTCTTTTAACGGATTTAATATCTCACCCAGCTTTTCTTTGTTCTGTTCAGAAAACTTATTCCCTTTTTCTTCAAATATTCTGTTGGCAAGATTTTCAAATTCCTTTGTAAATTTTTCCTGCAGGTTTTCTATTTCATCTTTTTGTTCTGAAAGTTTTGTCTGAAGATTAGCATAATCGGATTTAATCGAAGAATTTTCCGAGGTTAATTTTTCAGATTTTTCTCTTTCATTTTTCAGATCAGCTTGAAGGGCAGATTTGTCCTCTTCAAATAGTTTAATTCTTTCAGCAAGTTTCCCAGCTTCAATCTTTAGCGAGTTGATCTGCTCGTTAAGCTTGTTTACTTCATCGATTGAAACTGTTTTTTTACTCTTGAAAAAGAGAAAAGCAATTACGAACCCGATTACTAAACCAACTGTTAGATAAATTATTTCCATCTTATATTCCTAAAATCTTTAAATTGCAATGGAACACGGATAACACGGATTAAACGGATTAACGCAGATCAAATCTGTGAAAACCAGCGTAATCAGTGTCATCCGTGTTCTATAATCTATTCCAAACCCCCAACTGTTTTTTCAACTTCTTCAAGTATCTCGCAGGACCTTACAAGTTCTTTCATCTTATTATGATCAGGATAAAGCGGACGATCAATATCAAGGAAATCAACATGCCTACGAATTACTTCTTTAGCTTTTGCGACGCCCTTACCTGTTTGATGTTCACGGAAATCAAGTGCCTGTGCAGCAGCCATAAATTCAATACCCAATATACCATAAGCATTATCAAGAATCTGAGCATTCTTAATTGCAGTATTCATTCCCATAGAAACAAAATCTTCCTGATCAGCGGCAGCAGGAATAGATTGAACCGAAGCAGGCGTTGATAAAATTCTTTGTTCAACAATTAATGTATCAGCAGTATATTGACTTAGCATCAAACCGGAGAACATTCCTGCGCCCTTTGTTAAAAAAGCCGGAAGCCCTACACTTAATGCAGGGTTGTTAAGTCTGTTCATTCTTCTTTCAGACAGCACGCTTACCATTGTAACGGCTGCACTTATCATATCCATCGGAAGAGAAACAGGAGTTCCCTGAAAGTTTGCACCTGTTAAAGTAATTTTATCTTCAGGAATAAAAATCGGATTATCACCAACACCATTAAGTTCAATCTCAACTTGTGATTTTGCATAAGCAAGGGCATCGTGCGCGGCACCAATTACTTGCGGAGTTGAACGCATCGAGTATGCATCCTGAACTTTACTTTTAAGTTTACCTGTAAGAAGATCACTGCCCTCAATACATTTTTTTATTGACTGAGAACTTCGGACTGCTCCTGAAAATCCTCTTAACTTATGCAGTCTTACATCATAAGGTTTCATATTTGCGAGAAGAGCCTCCAATGACATTGCAGCAGCTATCTCAGCTTGTTTTAACCAGCGATTTATATCATACAACTGTAATGCGCTTATTGCAGTAATAAAATTTGAACCATTGATTGTTGCAAGCCCATCCCGAGCCTGTAAACCGGGTACTTTAATTCCGGATTTTTCAAACGCAGCTTTACCGGTAAGTCTTTCTCCCTTGTAAAATGCTTCACCTTCACCCATCATCAGCAAAGCTATTTGCGACATCGGAGCTAAATCACCGCATGCTCCAACAGAACCTTTTTGACATACAACCGGAATGCAGTCTTTGTTCAGCATTTCAATAAGTGTTAATGTGATTTCAGGTCTGCAGCCAGAGTTGCCGTGAGCATGAACATTTATTCTTCCGGCAATAGCTCCTCGAACATATTCAATCGGCATTGGCTCACCTATACCAGCCGAATGATTATAGATAAGATATTTTTGAAAATCTTTTACCTGTTCATCATTCAACACAACTTCAGAAAATTCTCCTATGCCAGTATTAACTCCATACATTATTTCGTGAGCCTGAATTTTTTCTTCAAGCATTGCACGGCAGGTTTTTATTCTTTCAATTGAATCTTTACTAAGTTCAACTTGCTCTTTGTGTCTGGCTATGCGGACTAATTTTTCAACGGTTAAATTTGACCCATCAAGAATGATTGACATGATTACTCCAAATAATAAAATTTTGATGATCAAATTTAGCGATAAGAAGTGAGAAATATTTACAGGATTTTTCAATTGGATAATATCAGGATTAGTTACACACTGACTTGAAAATAGATCCCAAAAGGAAATCACACTTGTAAAACAGATAAAGACTTTTACAGGTTTTAATCCTTTGAGTGTAATAAAATACTTCTACTGAGGTTGGATAATTTTTTAATAATCAGTTGAATGTGCTATATCAGTTTTCAAATAAAAAAGTATTTATACTGCTTTATATAGTGCACCGGATATCGAATCCGATTCAGCACCTGTTACTGACGATAAACAGTTTATTAAGTTGTAACTGTACAATACTCCGAGAAATGCAAAGATCAACGCTTCTTTGAAATTAATGGTTTGCTCATCAGGTAAATAATATTTACAATGTGGAGCAGTATTTTGCATCCGTTCGATCAGAAATTTATTATATGCCCCGCCGCCAGTAACTAAAACTTTTCCTTGCTTAATCTTTCTCCCAATCTGAAAAGCAATATGTTCACAATATGTGCTTAGTATATCTTCAACTGATAAATCATAAGAATCAATTAAAGGGAAAAATTCTTTCTCAACATCTTCCCTGCCAAGAGATTTGGGTCCTGACTTTGAATAATATGAAACCGAGTTCAAAGCTTTCAGCAATTCAGAATTTATTTTACCGCTTTTTGCTGTCTCGCCGTCTTTATCAAACTCTTTCCCTTTTTGCTTTATATAATAATTCAAAATGAAATTTACCGGACAGATATCATAAGCAATCCGCTTATTATTTACTTCAAAAGAAATATTAGAGAAACCGCCAAGGTTCAGACAATAATCATATTCTGAAAAAAGATATCTATCACCAATCGGCACCAGCGGAGCTCCGTTACCTCTTAGTGCAACATCTGTTGAACGGAAATCACAAATTGTATCTATACCTGTTTCCGCAGCAATACAAGCACCTTTCCCGATCTGTGTTGTAAATCCCGATTCCGGTTGATGGAAAACAGTCTGCCCATGAGAGGAGATAAATTTTGGTTCAATTGAATGTTTATCAATAAATCCCTTTATCTTTTTGCCCAGATATTTACCGTAATCAAAGTGAAGTTTTGAAAATGATAGTGCATCCATCAAGTGAGCATTTAATAATTTTTCTTTTATGTAGTTATCAAATTCAATCGTTTCAGCTATGTGGATTTTATAATTCCATTTATCTTCTATCAAAGAAAAATTCACAAAACAAATATCCAATCCATCCAATGAAGTACCGGACATTGTTCCTATAACATTAATATCGATTTTATCTGTATTCTTATTCATCAACATGTTCAGGATTCAGATAAAGCTCCCACTCATCAACATGAGTCAGAATCAGTACACCATTTTTTAAGAAAGGATCATCTTTAAATAAATTTCGGATCGAGCTTTCATTTTTACCATTGGCAATCGCAATAACTTTTGATTCATTTTTCAGAGCGCCGCACATTGTTACTTTATGCTGAAGAAAAAGTTTGTCTGCAAATCGCGAATGATTTTCCCAATTTTGCTGGTCGTGAAAACTTTTTTCTGATTGATAATTAGGACCGTGTTCAAATGTTAATAAAAATGTTTTCATTAATCATATCCTTTGATCAATTTAATTCAACAACTTTTTTAATTTCTTTTAAGAAGCCGGTATTAAAAATTAACTCTCTTATTCTTTCAATATCCTTATAAATAACTCTATCATTTAAAATCGGCGGAACGGATTTTCTTACAAGTTTATAAACAGCCTCTGTCCCTTTTCCATATTTCATCGGTTTATGGAATTCCAAACCCTGACAAGCTGTTAGAATTTCAATTGCAAAAACTGATTGAACATTTTTCAATATCTGAAAACATTTTCTTGCAGAGATTGATCCCATAGAATTATGATCTTCCTGATTTGCTGAAGTTGGAATTGAATCCACACTTGCAGGATGAGCAAGAACTTTATTTTCTGAAACAAGTGAAGCTGCGGTGTATTGGGCAATCATTAAACCGGAATTAAGTCCGCCGTTCTTTGTAAGAAATCTTGGCAGACTGCTTAACGAACCGTTTAACATTCTTTCAGTTCTTCGCTCCGAAACATTTGCATATTCAGAAAGTGCGATTGCCAAAAAATCCAAAGCAAGCGCCATTGGCTGTCCGTGAAAATTTCCACCTTCGAGATGAGCTTCATCATCAGGAAAAATTAATGGATTATCATTGACAGAATTAAGTTCAATCTCAACTCGCGAACAAACATAATCAATCGAATCTCTTGAAGCACCGTGAATCTGGGGAATGCAGCGAATTGAGTATGAATCCTGAACCCGGGGATCATTAAAGCGATGTGATTCGCGGATTTCACTTTCCTGAATCATAGCAAGCAGGTTTTTTGCAGCAGTAATTTGTCCGGGAAATGGTCTTAGCTTATGTATCCGCAAATCAAAAGCATTGTCAGTTCCGCGTAAAGTTTCATGTGAAAGTGCACCGGCAATATCTGCAATCATCTTTAATTGTAATGCTTCAATACAGATGTAAGAAGCAAATGCTGTCATCATTTGAGTACCATTAATTAGGGCTAAACCTTCTTTCGCCCCAAGCTTAACAGGTTTTAATCCGAACTTTTTAAGTGCAGCAGAAGATTTTAATATTTTTATTTTATGCTGATCATCTTTCACTACATCTTTATAAATCTGAGCTTCTCCTTTTCCGATCATAGCAAGAACAAGATGGGATAAAGGTGCAAGATCGCCGCTTGATCCAACTGAACCTTGTGATGGGATAACAGGAATTATGTTGTTATTAATCATTGCAATTAAAAGTTCAAGAGTTTCCAATCGGATTCCAGAATGCCCGCCTGCAAGTGCATTAACACGAAGCAGCATCATTATTTTAACAATAAATGCCGGAAGCGGATCGCCCACTCCGGTCGAGTGAGATACAATCAGATTTTCCTGAAGTTTCGCAATATCTTTTTGAGAGATTTTAACATTTGCAAATTCACCAAAGCCGGTAGTAACTCCGTAAATTACTTTGCCTTCATCAATCCATTTATCAATCAGCCTGCGTGCTTTAATTACTTTTTTCTTTGAATCATTTGAAAGAGTTACAATTGGATTTTCATTAAGAAAAAATTTTATTTTATCCAGAGTTAGTGATTTACCATCAACAATGAGTTTTTTACGTGCCATAGATTATCTTCTTTAATTTATCTGCATTTTGTTTACTTGTTTTATAATGGATTTTTATCCCATCTTCATCATATTTTGTTTCAAGAACTTCAGCCAGCGAATGTATCTGAGATACTTTTTTAGATTCGGTTAAACCAAGCACAACTTTTTCACTGATAAAAGAATTTTCAACAATTTCATTAAGCTTTGTTTTTAACAGTGAAATATTAATTCCTCGTTTAGCTGAAATCATCAGGCAGTCTTTATGCGAATTACGAATAAAATCGATTTTGGCTTTATCACTTATCAGATCGATCTTATTAAATATTTTAATTACCTGCTTGTCTTTACTTCCAAATTCCTTTAATGTTTCATCAACAACTTTTAACTGATCTTCATAAAAAGGATGAGAAGCATCTATTATATGAAAAATAATATCAGCTTCACGAACTTCGCTTAATGTGCTTTTGAATGATGCAACAAGCTGTGGAGGAAGTTTTCTGATAAAACCAACAGTATCGGTAATTATTATTTTTTCTGTATCGTGAACCTCAAGACTGCGTGTTGTTGAATCGAGTGTTGCAAACAATTTATCTTCAGCAAAAACATCTGCACTGGTAAGCAGATTAAACAATGTTGATTTGCCAGCATTTGTGTAACCCGCTAATGCAATTCTTGTTGTGTTTTTTCTTGCCGCATTTTGTGTGGAGCGCTGAGATTCGATCTGAGATAATTTTTCTTTGAGATGAGCTATTCGTGTTCTGATAATTCTTCTGTCGGTTTCAATCTGTGTTTCACCGGGACCTTTAGTTCCGATTCCCCCGTACTGTTTGGATAAATGCGTCCAGGCTCTTGTTAACCGCGGAAGCATATACTGAAGCTGTGCAAGTTCAACCTGAGTTTTTGCTTCTTTGGTCTTTGCTCTTGTTGCAAAAATATCAAGTATTAGTCCGCTTCTGTCAATTACTTTCCGCTTGAAAAGATTTTCAAGATTTCTAGCCTGCACGGGTGATAAATCATCATCGAATATAACTATATCAATATCATTCAGTTCAACAAGCTGTGCAAGTTCCTCAGCTTTTCCTTTGCCTATGTAAAAAGCAGCATCAATTCTTGCCTTACTCTGAACAATTTTAAATATTGTTTCTGCACCGGCAGTGTTTGCAAGTTCTTCAAGTTCATTAAGATGTTCTTCAACAACTTCTTTACTGAATTCTTTGGTATCAATGGCAACGAGCATTGCCCGTTCAATATTTTTTCTTGTAATCTCTATCATAATTTTTTCTGATTGTTATTGCAGATAAGCCTTCTGTACAGCAATCTGTTCAATTTATTTGACAGACTGCTTTTTTCAGACTTATCGAAGATTGCAATGATGCTGTTAAATTCCTTCCAATTCCTTTTTTGTATTTCTTGCAATTGTCATTTCAACCAAGGCTAAAATTATAGCAGTTAATAAAAAATATCTCCAAAGCTCTGATCCAAATCTTGCCTGCATAATTTTTTCGGAGATATTTTCTTCTTTAGCAACCAGGGTATAAACTCCGTCAAATTTAATCTGAGAAAGATAATTCTCAAAATCATCTTTATCCGCATATTCTGTTTTTGACTCTGTAGGATCGGTGTTAACAGATATATCATCAATCAGTTTATCGCCGGAATAAAATTTATAATTACCTGCCGTGCTGGTATTTGAATATGCTAAATAATCTTTAGTTGAATTTTCATTTAAGCTAATAAACTCTTCCGATTCATCCGGTCTGACAATTTTAATTTGAGATTGATTAGTCCCTTTTAAATTGATACTTATCTGTTCACCGGCAGAAAAAACAAATTGCTCTCTTTCTTTTGCGGCAAGATAAACAACGGATTTATTTATCAAAGGCGCAAAAATACTTTTTATTGGAAAATCACTCCAACTTAAAACCGGGGCACAATTAAACACGAAAACTTTTCCTTTGTTTATTTTTATCTCGTTAAGAAAAGATGAGCCATCAATTAATGAAATAATCTGATTGCCTGATTGAGTCAATTTATAATACGCGTTAAGCTCCGGTGATTCATATTTCTTTTTATCATCACTCTTAAAAATATTCTGAAAAACCGGATGATTAAAATCAGTCTTATCAAATTTTATTCTAAGTTCACCTCCGCCAACATTACCAACAATTGACTGACTATTTCCTAAATTAAGCTGTGATAATGTTCTGTTGAATGAGCTAATATAAGGAGTTGATGCTGGAAATAAAATCAGTCCTCCGCCGCTGCCGACAAAATCCTTGATTTGTTCTATTCCATTCAATATTGAATTAGCAGAGATAATTATTACCTGATATTTGCTTAACTGCTGAGATGTTAACTGACTGATATTTTTTCTTTCAATTTCATATTTACTTTCTCCTGTTGTCTGCAAAGCAAGATTGACAAATGTCAAATCATTTTGACTTTCTGCAAATAATCCAACTGAAATTTTTTCAGGAATAAAGATACTTGTGAACCTCTTATTATCCTGTTCAATTTCATCTGTCTCAATCTCTGCAGCAACATCAACAAATCCGCTTGTCTTAGGTGCTGCCTCAATATTTACTATTACAGATTGTCCTGCAGTAACATCAAAACTTTTCTGTGCTGATCTTTCATTATTCATAAAAAGAGAAACTACCGCACTGTTAACATTCTGCTCAGAGTTGTTTGTAATAGTAACAGAAAACTCAACTGTTTTGTCTTTTTCAAATATCTGATTATTAATTTTCAGATCATCAACCGAAAGATTAAAAACTTCTTTATCAGCTATGTCAAAAGAGTAAATCCGGACTTTATCGTTTAATAATTCACTTAGATCATTATGAGTTATTCCATCAGTAATTTTATTTTTTTGAAAATCAGATAAGACATAAATCTCTTTATTAAAATTATTACTTTCAGAAATCATTTGAGCAGCTTTTGTAATTGCTGTATTAAGGTCGCCTGTTGAATATGATAAATCAAGCATATCAAGATTTTTAATGAACTCAGAAAAATTTGATGTTAATTTGTTATCATTAAATCGATTTGAAACGAATACTAAACCAACTTCGTCTCCTTCCTGAAGTTGTGATATTATCTGTTTAATAATTTCTTTTGCCTGATTAAAATAAGATCCTTTCTGATCAACAACTGACATACTGAATGTATCATCCAGTATAAATAGTGCAGTAGTTTTTGCTGCCGAAGTTGTTCCGCCAATCTGAATTGAATGTAATGTGGGTCTTGCAAAAGCTAAAACCACAAACAGAATAATTAAAACCCTTAGAGCAAGTAATATCCATTGTTTAAGTTTTATTTTCCGGATTTTGTTCTTCTGCAATTCCTTTAAAAATACAAGAGTACTGAATTCAATCTTTTTTAGTTTTCTGAGATTGAACAAGTGAATGATTATAGGAATTGAAGCAGCTAATAGTCCTAATAAAACAGCGGGATTAAGAAAAATCATATACTCTCTTTTGTAAACATATTTCTGAAATCAAAAATAACTATAATGCTTAGAGAAAACTATGCAAATTATAAGTTGGAGTGAATGAGTTTTGGAACCTTAAGTATTAACATTAAAATAACAACGATTATCATAATTCTATTATTCCTTAAATCCTCTGCTATCCAGTACAACTATTCCATCTCTCATTACTTCACCACTCTATTCATCCCGCATCTTCTTACTTAAACAAACTTTCCACAAAATCAATTCACAGCTATTTTAATTATTAAGAGATAGCAGTAATTTTGATGCTATAACACAAACAAAACTTTTATTTAGATGGGTAAAAAACTTAAACAATGGCTTAAACAGGATAAGTTTGAAGATATTAATCAGGAAGTATTGCTAAACCTATTGGTTACTGCTTATTTTCTTCGTTCAAAGCAAGAAGCAGTTATGAGTAAATATAATTTAACAATGCCCCAGTATAATGTTCTAAGAATTTTATACGGGATTTATCCTGAAGGTCATCCAAGATTTGATATAATTTCCAGAATGATTGAACCGGCACCGGATGTAACCAGAATTATTGATAATCTGATCAAAGCCAAATTAGTTGAAAGATTTAATTCCACAAAAGACAAACGTCTTTCAATGTCGAGAATAACTGAAAAAGGAATTAAACTTCTGAATCAAGTGCATCCTGAAGTAAAGGCTTTAGGAAATTATATTTCTTCTGCATTAACAAATACAGAAAAGAAAACCCTTTCCGGTCTGTTAGAAAAGATTTATGGAGAGTACATAGAATAATTACAAAGTGCTTATAATTCTCAATCAAACAAGATAAATTATTTTCAATACTACTCTATCTCATTTACAATTCTATCAACTTTATTAAAGATCAAATTTTGCCGCTTAAATTTCTTTCCGCATAATTTTTTATTGATTTCTTTCTTGTTAAGGGCATGCAGAAAAACTCCAGGCAGTTTACTTTGAATAAAGTATTATTTAGGCGTTAAATTTGTCGCTTAAAATTCATTGATTTCAATATTTTTCAGGTAAAATTTACTGATCTTATGTAATTTTTTTTCTTGAATAAAAGTCACATACAAAATAATTCTATTTGATTAACCTACTCTGTATCAATCGGGGATTTTTAATTGCATGATGTTTGATATAAATGAGACAACAATGGGTCAAATTTATGAGTACTGGTCAAACACTTTTTAGTATTGGAGCATTGTTAATACTATCATTAACAATCCTTAAAATGAATAATTTTCTGCTTGCTAATGATTCAGTTATGCAGGATTCCAAGTTAGGATTACTTGCAGTTTCTTTAGCAACATCGCTTATAGAGGAGGCAAGTAAAAAAGCTTTTGATGCAAATACCGTATCTAATGGAGTTGCAGCCTGTTCTTTACTCTCAAATTATCCTCTTGGTCGTAATGCAGGGGAAATAAAAGATTCAAGTGCTACTTTTGATGATTTCGATGATTACAATGGTTTTCATTATCGCAATACTAATCTGCCTTTAGCTGAATTTGATATCTACAGTGAGGTTTATTATGTAGAAGCTAATAATCCTGAAGTAAAAGTCGGGTATAGAACCTGGCATAAAAAAATGGATATCATTGTAACCAGCGAATCAATGAAAGACACAATAAAGATGTCAACAATTTATAGTTACTGGCATTTCAGATAGGAAATAATATGGGATTTACAACTATACTTGATATTCTTGGCTCAGTTATTATCGGCGGAGTTTTAATGTCGATAGCTTTTAGATTTAGTGATTCTATTACTGAAAGAACTTATAATAACAGTGGAGAATTAACCATTCAGCAAAATCTTGCCACTGCTGCTCAAATAATAGAATATGATTTTAGAAAAATAGGTTATTGTGCTAACTGGTCATTAATCCCAGATCCGACAAAGGCAGTCTTATATGCTGATTCATCCGAGATTAAATTTTATTCTGATATTGATTCTGATGGCAATGTTGATTCAATACATTATTATTTAGGTCCAACTTCAGAACTATCTTCTACTGCTAATCCAAGAGACAGATTATTATATAGAGTGTTAAACGGAGAGCAGCATAAAAGTGCTAACTTGGGAATAACACAATTTCGGCTTGTATTTTTTGATGCTCTTGGTGATACTCTTAGACCACCAATCGGAGTAAATGGCGGCATAGTTTCAATTGAAATTAACTTAACAGTTGAAAATACTGAAGCTTATGATCAGAAATATTCAAAAGCATTCTGGCGTCAAATCAGAATGGTATCAAGAAATCTAAGAAACAGGTAAAGTAATATGGCGGGCAAAGCAACATTTATAACCATAATTGGTTTTACACTTTTGTTTATGGTTGCAATTAAAAATTTCGGGCGTATTTCGACTGACTCGGTTGGTAATATGGTAAACTATTATAATGAAATGATCGCACATAATATCGCGGTTAGCGGTGCTAATCTTGCCTCTAATCAGATATTTATTGATCCGACCTGGGATGATGGATACTCAAATAAAAGTTTTTCAGGCGGAACATTGAATGTTTCCGTACAAAACAGCAATGGGTATAAAAAAATTATCAAAATCACCTCTACCGGTTCTTATCACGGTGCAAGCAATTCAGTAATAGTTACTCTTTCACCAAGTAAGTTCTCAAAATTTGCTTATTTTTCTGAAAGCGAAGGCGGAGCAATTTGGTGGAATGGAACTGATACAGTCTGGGGACCATTTCATACACAAGATGTTTTAAGAGCTGCTTATCGACCGGTATTTTTCGGTAAAGCAAGCAGCTTAAAGAACATTGAATACTATGAAAACAAAAACAAGAATAAGCATAAACCATATTTCTTAGGAGGTTATGAACCCGGGGTTAATCTGCCTTTGCCAAAAGATGCAGTGGATGGGCTTGAAACTTTTGCTGATGACGATGGATTAAAGTTTTCAGGTAAGGATACAGTTTATTTATATTTTGTTAACGATTCATTAAAATATAAGTACTCCTACAGTGCTTCTTATACAACTATATATCTTCCGACAGCAGCAAATAACGGAATGATATTTGTTAAAAATTCTGTTGTCCGACTTAAAGGGACTGTAAAGGGGCAATATACTGTTGCTTGTAATAATTCAACAGCATCAGAAAACGGTAAAGGAACGGTATATTTAGATGATGATATAGTTTATAATAAGGATCCAAAACTATATCCCAATTCCACAGATTTACTGGGTATTTGTGCTGAAAATGATGTAATTGTAACTGATAATAAACCAAACAACAAGGATATAAATATTCAAGCCTCAATCTATTGTGAAAAAGGCGGTTTTAGTGTTCAAAATTATGATCGTAATAAGCCTGTTGACGGCAAAGTAATATTCAGAGGAAATATTAATCTGGTCGGTGGAATTATTCAGAAAACCAGAGGAGCAGTTGGTACAATTGGAAGTGGTGGCAGCATTGCAACTGGCTTTGCAAAGCGTTACAAATATGATGACCGGTTTCTTGTTGCCTCTCCGCCGTTTTTCCCGGGTACAGGCAGTTTTGAGATTGTTTCCTGGTTCGAATAATATTTAACTGGGTTTTTTTTACATATTTCTAATCTGGAATATTCATTCCATTATTCTTACATTTAAAGAAATAAGAAAGTATTTATTTTGAAAGAAACAATATTATTAGTTGATGATGAGTTAGCTTATTTAGATTTGCTAAAAAGCATTCTTAATCAAGAAGGTTATTCTAATGTAATAACTGAATCAAATCCATTGAATGTAAAAGGGCTTTTAAAAACTCAAAAGATTGATTTGATCCTACTTGATATTTATATGCCTCAGATGAGCGGTTTACAACTGTTAGAACAAATTACTCCTGAATATCCAAATATCCCGGTAATAGTTGTAACTGCAGTTGATGACAAAGATATTGCACTTGAAGCAATAAAATTCGGTGCTTATGAGTTTATCATTAAGCCGCCGGATACAGATAGATTACTTTTGACGATAAGGCGGGCAATCGGTTATAAACTTCTTGAAAGAGAAAGGGATGTTTTAAGAGGTGATGCTCCTGTAACTACTGTTGATGAAAATAAATTCTCCAACATCATTACTGATTCCGATGCAATGCGTAAAGTTTTCAATCTTGTGGAAATATTCGCTCCGACTAATGAAACTATTTTAATTGTGGGAGAAACCGGTACCGGTAAGGATCTGATTGCAAAAAAAATTCATGATCTCTCTCCAAGGAAAAACAAACCTTATGTAGCTGTTAATCTTGCCTCCATCTCACATTCTTTGTTTGAGAGTGAATTGTTCGGTAATCTGAAAGGCTCATTTACAGGTTCCACTAATGATAAGACCGGATATTTTGAAGCTGCAAACGGCGGCTCCATTTTCTTAGATGAGATAGGAGAGTTACCAAAAGAACTTCAGGGTAAACTTTTAAGAGCTATTCAATACAATGAGATATTTAAAATCGGAAGCTCTAATCCGGTAAAACTCGATATCAGGATTATTGCAGCTACTAACAGAGACCTTGTTGACGCTGTTAACAAAGGAAATTTCAGAGCAGACCTTTATTATCGCCTTAACAGAGGACACATCAGTTTACCGCCTTTACGAAAAAGAGGAAACGATGTTATTTTACTTTCAAATAATCTTATAAAAGTTGCTAACAAAACTTATAATAAAAATGTTTTAGGCTTAACCAGAGAAGCTATTGCTCAATTAAGAAATTATCCTTTCCCAGGTAATGTAAGAGAACTTGAAAATATTATTTTTAATTCTGTTGTTCAATCAGAGGATAATCAAAGATTGGCTATGGTTGAAATACCAAGAGTTACAGAAATTGTTGAAAATGAACTGAAGAAATCTGAGATTCTGGTTTCACTTGAGGAAGCAGAAAAAAAACATATCATCAATGTAATGGGAATTCTTAATAATAATGTTCGGAAAGCAGCTTCTATTCTTGGAGTTAGTGAAAGAACACTTCAAAGAAGGTTAAAAAAGATAAGAGAGGATTAGGTCAATTAAAGTTAAATTGGTCATTTAATTCGTCTGAAATGTCGCTTAAAATTTAACCACTGATAATTCATCACAACCTGCCTGTTTTTAATCCATATTCAAATGAAATCATTGAACTGAAGTTTAGCATAATTATTGCATCTTTCTATTTGGTTGAATGATATTAAATAATTGTTTCATTCATACATTCATAAAAATATAACCGAATCCTATGAAACAAATCTTATTAAACGATTCTCATGTTGTTGACTTTAATTACGGAAGAGTGTTTGCAAAGGAAAGAAAAAATGACTTTTCCATAATTACAAAATTATTAATTGCTTCTTCATTTCTGTTTGCGCTTGCAGTTTTGGTTTTTTAATAATTACACTAAGAAGTCATCATTTCTGATTAATAATAAAATCGCAGGGTTTGGTACGATCAATAACTTCTCTTTTTCAAATTCAATTTCAAAAGCTTCCTTCCTCAAAAATATTGCAAGATCTCCTTCTTTAGCCTGAAGCGGAATATACTTTACCTGTTCCTCATTTTGTTTCCAAGGCTCATCTTCATTTTGCGCAGATGTAGCATAGCCTGGTCCTACTTTAATTACATAGCCGCTTTGAATTCTCTCCTTCTCAGCTACACCAGCCGGAAGATATAATCCGCTGCTTGTCTTATTCGAATCTTCCTGCGGTCTGATTAAGACTCTGTCACCAACTACAATAAATTTTTGAAGGTTTTTAAAATTTAAACTCATTATATCCTCTGAAAAGTTTTTGGTAATAAACTGCTATAAAATCATCACTGTAAAAATAGTAAACCTTTTGATAATGAATCATTTTTCTATTGAGCTTATAAATCAATAAATTTGAAATGAATATATGGAATAATAAGTTCATTAACTCAGCTATAACTGACTGCTTATTGATATTTATAAATGAGCTTTATTAGAACTAATATTATAAAATCAATATTTAAGCATTCATGGCTAAAAATTCTGAAGCAAAAAGCGAAATTCATTTTAGAATCAAATTATGAAAAAAGTTCTCTTCATCTCATATTTTTGGCCTCCTTCCGGGAAAGCTTCACTTCATTGGCCTTTGGATATTATCAGACATCTTCCAAAGAATGAAATTGAACCGGTTATTCTAACTGTTAAGGAAGAATCATTTACTCAGAAAGATGAGAGCTTATTAAGTAAAGTTGATCCTGACTGGATTACTGTTAAATCCAATGCTTTGGAACCTTTTAACATTTACAGAAAGTTCATCGGAAAAAAGAAAAACGAAAAGCTGATTGCATCAGAAACCATCTCTACTGAAAATAAAAGTTTAGCTCATAAGATTTCACTTTGGATTCGACTGAATCTATTCATTCCAGATGCCCGCATAGGATGGAATTTTACTGCTTACAGAGCGGCAAAAAAATTTTATGTTAAAGAAAAGTTTGATATTATTGTTTCAATCGGACCACCGCATAGTTCCCATCTTATCGGATTGAAATTGAGCAAAAAATTAAATTTACCGCATATTCCGGTTTTAATTGATCCATGGGTTGATATTGTTTACTACAAGAATTTAAAGAGAAGTTGTATTACAAAGAAAATTGATAATCATCTTGAAAAATCTGTACTGCTAAATGCTGAACAGGTTGTGTTTGTTACAAAATCATCAGAAGATGATTATCTGAATAAATATGAGTTTTTAAAAAACAAAACAAATGTATTGTATTGGGGATTTGATGAAGATGATTTTAAAAATCTGCCTCTAAATTACCGTTCTGCTGAAAGCATCATCAACAAAAGTGAAAAAGTAATTGTTCACGCTGGTAATTTATTTGTATATCAGAATCCAAAGAATTTCTGGCAGCAGATAAAATCTCAAAATGACAGCGGCAGTAATTATAAAATTAAATTTATAGGAACTGTTGATCCAATTGTTTTAGATTATCTAAAAGAGATTGGTCTGCAGGATAAAGTCGAGACTTTAGGTTTCCTGCCTTATCCTCAAATGATAAAACAAATATTCGCGGCAGATATACTTTTAGTATGTGCATCCGAGCCACGCCACGTACCAGGCAAATTGTTCGAAGCTTTGCGGACCGGAAATCCTGTTATTGCTTTTGGAGATGACAATAGTGAAGTAAAGCGAATCATTGAGTCAGCAAATTCAGGTATGATGTTTAGCTATAATGATTCATGTACGAGTTTCTTTGAAAACTTTGAAAAGATTAAGCCCGATCTGACATTAATAAAAAGTTTTGACCGGGCTTTGATTAGCAAAAAGTTTTTCGAAATTATAAAAAACCTGCTTCATAAAGGTTAACAAACAATCATTAAATTATTTTGTAATAGTTTGTTTCTGAAGTTGTCTTTTATATTAAATTATCTTTTTTTTTAATATAGAGAATAATTTCACCTGCACAATCCAGCTTCTATAAAACATTTTTTTATCCTCTTAAATGTTCTTTTGATATCATTATCTAAACCGATTGATATTCTTATAAGCCCATCACTTAATCCCATTGCTCTTCTTTCCTCTTCAGGGATCTCTGAAGACGTACTATGACCGGGAGAAGAAAACAATGTTTTAAAGTAACCGAGACTAACAGCAAGATATCCCACTTTTTCTTTCTGCATATTTTCCATTACTCTATTTGCTTGTTCAGATGAGCCGGCATCAATTGCGAGCATACCGCCAAAGCCAAATCCTTCATTCATTATTCTCTTCAGCAGTTTATGTCCTTTATGTGATTTAAGACCGGGATAAAATACTTTACATCCAAGTTTCTGAAAATTTTCTGCTAAGTATAAAGCATTCTCACTATGTTTTTCGATCCTGATGTGAAGTGAATGTAAGTTTTTCATAATTGATGCAGCTCGAAAACTGTCCAGAACTGGTCCAAGTAGCATAGACGCACCTGAGTTTATATCAGTTAACTGTGAAATAAATTCTTTTGAACTGCAAACACAACCGGCAACACAATCGCTTGTTCCATTTATAAACTTTGTTAAACTATGAACAACGATATGAGCACCTAAACGTATGGGAGAAATAATAACAGGACTAAAAGTATTATCAATTACAAGTTTAATTCCATTATCATTTGCAATCTCAGACAATTTGGGAATATCGGCTACTTCTAATAATGGATTACTGACAGATTCACAATAAATCAGTTTAGTTTTTTTTGTAACTGCCTTTTTAACCGCAGATAAATCCTGAGTGTTCACAAACTTTACTTTAATTCCAAACTTTGGTAAAAAGTTTTTAAAGAACGCATAAGTTCCGCCATAAATTGTTCTGCTTGAAACTATTTCATCACCGCTGTTACAAAGTTGTAAAACAACACAGGATATTGCACCCATTCCTGATGAAGTAACAATTGCTGCTTCAGAATCCTCAAGTCTAGAAAGGGCATCTGCAAGATATTTGTTAGTCGGATTCCAATGACGGGAATACAAAAAACAACCTTCGATTTCCTGTTCAAACAATTCATTCATTGTTTGCGGATTAAGAAAAGTATAAGTTGATGAATCTGTTATAGATGGGTTAACGTCCCCATATTCGCCAAAAACCAAATAATCTTGTATTTCACTAATAGGATCATAATGATGCATAACTCCTCCTTTATTTTTAACGAATCATTTATGTATTAGAATTTTTATTTTTTCTATTACTAAATTACGATTGTTAAAGAATTAATTCATTACAAATAAAATATTATGAACGAAAAACAACTTGCAGCGGAAAAATCGATTGAATTTATTAAAAGTGGAATGATACTCGGATTGGGTACTGGTTCAACCGTTTATTTTTTAGTTAAAAAACTTGCTGAATTAATAAATGATGGGCTTAGTGTTAAATGTGTATCTACTTCAAGACAAACAACTGAGCTTGCAAATAGTCTGGGTATAAATATTTTTGAATTTAATCAGGTTAATTATATTGATTTAACAATTGATGGTGCTGATGAAGTTGATGAAAATCTAAACGGTATTAAAGGCGGAGGCGGAGCTCTTTTATTTGAAAAAATTGCTGCTTCAAATTCCAAACAGATAATATGGATAGTTGACTCGAAGAAATTCGTTAAAACATTAGGAAAGTTTCCATTGCCTGTTGAAGTTGTTCAGTATGGTTATAAATCATTATTAAATAAATTTATCGATTTAGGTTATAAACCTGTGTTGAGAAAGAAAGATAATGATATTTATTTAACTGATTCAGGAAATTATATAATTGATTTACACTTAAATGAAATCCAAAATCCTTTTGAGTTAGAAATGAAAATAAAAATGCTGCCCGGTGTTGTAGAAGTCGGTTTGTTTAACAACATCGCCAGCGTAGTAATAATTGGCAGGGGTGAATCAACCCAAATAATTAAGAGAAAATAAAATGGTGCAGATAATTATTATTTATCTGCTCCTAATTTCTTTAATTCCTGTGATACTTTTCTTGAATTAATAAATCCAAAAGCTAAAAGCGCAACTAAAAATAAAATTACTCCGATTTCAGTAAATCCCATTATAATTCTTCCTTTCTTCAAATAGTTTGACTGGTTAAAATTACAAGCTTAATGCCACTTAGATTATCGGAAAATGCTCTGAATTTGTTTAGATAGTCTATGATATGAAATGTCTTACCTGTGTAAAGGTAAATATTACCTGTGCATTTTTCCCGGCAATATTTGTTAGATTTCAAAAACTAAAAGATTTAGTTTTGATGCTCTCTTCGCAAAAGATCGTTGATTTCCTTAACAGGACTAAAAGTGGAGATATGAACTTCAATAAAAACTGTAATCCAATCAGCCATAGCTCCATTCCACAAGCCTGGCAATTCCAAAGCTTTTAATTGAATTCCATCTTTGGATTTTTTTGTAATGATTCCGCTTTTGTGATCGATAAAATTGAGAAGATTAAAGTTATTTCCCTTGTAGTCTCGTAATCCGCAAATAAGATCAACGGGATTAAAATGAGTAGATTCAGTGAAAATCTTTTTTTGTTGTTCATCTTTTAAATTTATCTGCGCCTGCTCAACAATTTGTAAAGATAAGGTTCCATCATCTTCTTTAACCCAAAATGGTCCGCCGCCCGGTTCACCTTCATTTTTAACCATTCCACATACTCTTAAAGGGCGGTTTAATTTTTTATAAAGATAATTAACTTTTTCTGTATTGGAATAGCTATCAAATTCATCTGAAGTATGAATAAATATTTTATCTTTACAAAAACTAATTATCTCATCAAGAACAACTGTTTCAGGATTACAATCATCAAGTATTTTCAGATATTTAAACACCTGATTCTGTATCTGAACTAAATATCCCGTTAATAATTTTTTATAAAAGATCGTTTCTTCCGAAAGCGGCTCAACAGACAGATTATCTATATTTTTTATAATCACAATATCTGCATTAAGATCGTTTAAATTTTCAATCAAAGCTCCATGCCCGGCTGGACGCATTATGATCTTACCATCTTTATCAAAAAGAATTTCGTTATTTTCATTCACAGCAACAGTATCAGTGGATTTTTTTTGAAATGAATGGCTATGAATTAACTTGAAATCTTTTTTCAGTTTATCCCTAAATTCATCAACTATTTTTGTGAAAAGGTTCTTATGTTCTTCAGATATTGTAAAGTGTATCTTAACTTGTTTATTCTTGTCTAAAACGTAGTTTAATGATTCATAAATATGCTCTTCAAATGCAGTTCTGTTTTCATTGTTGTATTTATGAAACTTAATTGCTCCTTTAGGTTTAGAAGAATAGTTAAGACCGGGTTCAAAAAGTAATGCTTTAAGAATTCTGAATGGCTTACTTGAAATATTTTCACTTAATTCTTCATCATTAAGATTTAAGTTTTTTTTAATATCATCGTAAAAGGCAAACTGACTGAGATTTGTAAGAAAATCATAAACAGCTTTATAATTTTTATTGTCCTTTGCCAGTTTGTTTAATGAATCCAAATCGAGTTCAATATTTTCATTTAAAACAAGTATTAATTTCTGAAACATTCTGGATGCTGCTCCTGAAGCAGGAACAAACTTCATCAATCTTCCATCTTCAGCAGCTTCAGAATGTAATTTCAATAAACTATCAAATTCGTTTGGCTTAATCCGGATTATTCCATCTGAAATTGTGCAAGGTCTGTCTAAAATGGGAGTTTTAACACCAGTATAAAATAATTTTAATTGTTGTCTTATAGTATCAAGATTAACGCTGTCCGGGACTATCTTATCAAGTATCTTTTCAATTTTTTTTATTTCCCTCTCAATGAAATCCATATCTTTTATCCCAATGCGATACTAATAGCAGGTATCAGACCAAGTTTAACATTTATTGTTTTAAGTGTCAGTTCTCCTACTTTAATTTTTTCACTGAAATCACTTGCTTTAAACAGACTCTCGAGAATAATAATTACAAGTTTATTTTCTTCAGCTTCCTCCAAGACTAATTTTCTTTTTTCCGTGTCTATTGTACCTAAAAACTTAAAGACAATTGTAATATCGGGTGGAATTCCTAATGAAGTATTAATACCCCCTATCTGATAACCGGCATCTGTAAAAACACTTCTATAACGATCTATGGTTTCAAAAATCTCGTCAATCTTGGAAACTCCTTTTTCCTTAAACAGACTAATTATTTCATTTTTATCATTTTCAATCATGAATTCGTTTAAGCCGGTTACTTTATCTTTTAATGAATCAGAAAGTGATTTAGCTTTATCCAGAATGCCTTCGGTCATTTTGATATCCTTTGACTTTATTATTAAAAAGAATAGAATTTTTCTTACACCAATAATAACATTTAAAAAATTTGTTAACTATATTTTCACTATATCAGGCTCTTGTTAGGTAATTTGATTTACTTAAAAAAATAATATGCAAAAACCTGAGATAAACTAAATTCTTTTAATCTGTTTTGTTTGTTGGATAAAACTATTTTCCGAGAGGAATTAATGTCATTATTGTTTCCGATTTGTTTAATAGAGTTAAAGTATTTCCTTCAAGCTTGAATTCTTTAACCCGCTTAATTGCAGATAAAAAAGCTTCTTCCGGACTATCTGGACAATGCATTTTTGTAACTGCGCCCGGCTCTAAAGAAATTAAATTCTTATCCGTTTTAAAAGATCCAATAAACCTGTTACAACCGGTTGATCCAAAAAGTTTATTATTGTTTCCAAAATTTAATGTGGGAAAACCATCAGGCTGATTTCCTGGATTGATTTTTTTCCCCATAATTGAAATTACTTTCCATTCATTATCAGAAAGATTGGTTAATAAGTCCGGGCTGCTGCACGCAGAAATAAATGAGATCATTACACTTAAGAATAAAAAAATTTTCATCATAATATTATAATTTGTATTGATAGTTTTACTTCAGCCAAAGATAATTGGAACTTTAATTATCATCAAAGTAATTTTTTGTACCAGATATAAAAAAACCCCGCTATTATTTTAAGCGGGGTCAGCAATTAAATATTTTGAGCCAACTTAGTTTTATAATACTAAGAAATTTTTCTCCGGATTATTTTATCATCGTCATTTTACGGGTTTGAACAAATCCATTAGCTTCAAGTTTATACAGATAAATTCCACTATTAAGATTTTTAGCATCAAAATTAATTGTGTGATTTCCGGCTTCAACAAATCCGTTAACTAAGTTCTGAACTTCCTGTCCAAGCAAGTTATAAACTGAAAGTTTTACATTGCCTGATTGCGGAACAGAGAAAGAAATTTTAGTACTAGGATTAAATGGGTTTGGATAGTTTTGTGATAATTCAAATTTTGCCGGAGCCGAGATAACTGCTTCTACTATATTTGAATATTCAAACGAACCATTAAAATCAACTTGCTTTAATCTATAATAATATTTTCCTTCAGTCAGGTTTTTGTCCATATAAGAATAATGCTGAGCTTGCGTTACTGTTCCTTTACCGTTAACAAATGTAATACTTTGCCAGTCTGAGTTAGCTGATTTGCGCTCTACAATAAAACCAGAATTATTAGTTTCTGTAGCCGTTGACCAGTTTAATATCACATTATTGTTATCAGTTATTGCAGTAAATGAAGTAAGTTCAACAGGAACTACTAAATCAACCCATTGTGTTGAAACTCTGATTCCATCAACCGATACTTTATAAGACTGACCACCTTGTCTTAAAGCGATCGCATCGATAATGTCTTGTCCGTTTGTCGAGGAATTCAGAACTTCAGGTGTACCCGCTGCTGTTTCATCAACTGGAACTCCAGAATTAAACACCCATAGTTTACATTCATCAGCACCACTTGTATTAATTGTATATTTAACAAAAACAAGATATGTTGTATTGTAAGCAAAATCGGTTGTTCCCATTGTGAAGGTTGATGTATTGCTCAATCCAAATCTAAGATTACCCGAAACATCCTGAACAAAAAGTCTTGCTGAAAATGTTGTAAATGTAGTTGGTGAAGTGCGGTTTCCTATATGGATAAAATAATCTGCTGTTGCAGATGCAGAAGCAACATTTGCCAGAAAAGAATAATATATCACATCCCCGTGTGAGTAAATTGAATCTATTCCAATATTAACATCTTCACGTGAACCAGCACCGCCTTCGATATCAACATGATTTCCGATTCCTGAAGAAGGATATCCGGTATAGTTTAAACTTCCCGATTGAACCAGTATTGCAGAAGCAGCACCGCTATGTTTAGTCCATCCATGCCATATTAGTGAATCACCAACGGCATAGTTAAAATCTTCTACCAAAAGTTGACCATAAGAAAGACTGAACGGTAAAAGAAAGATAAATAATAAAAGCAGTTTTTTCATTTAGCCCTCCGATATGATTTATTGAATAAAAAAATAATAGTTAACAGCTTCACTTAAACAAAACATAAAAAAGGTTTTGAAATTAAATGATTAATAATAGCTTCTTTGATAAATAAACTAACATCAAAAAGTTATTGCCGAATAACTATAATCAGAGAAATACATAATACAGATTTCTGAGTAACTGTTTATAACAAAAGATTTGAGAATGTCACTCAGTATTTGTTCCAGAATTTCACTATTTAGATTTTAAAAATAGTCTGCAATGATTATAGCAGCGATTTATAGGAAAATTCTTACTTCACTTTCTGCAAAATACTCTTTAAATCTTATTATCAAGTTTCCCGGTTTAATCTTAATTGAATGTAAAGATTAAAATATTAATTTTTTATTTGATTATTGTCATCTTACGTGACTGAACAAAAGAACCACTTTCAATTCGATAAATATAGATTCCGCTGTTCAGGTTATCCGCATTAATATTTACTGTATGTGTACCTGCATCTTTTATCTCGTTTACTAATGTTCTGATTTCCTCTCCGAGGACGTTGTAAAGTGTAAGTCTAACCATACCAGTCTGAGGAAGAATGTATTGTATTGTTGTCGTCGGATTAAATGGATTAGGATAGTTCTGAGTTAATTCGTATTCCTTAACTCCACTAACATCAATCTCAATTACTTTTGAGTATTCAAACTGTCCGTCGTTATCTATTTGTTTTAAGCGATAAGAGTATCTGCCTGTACTTGTTTTATCATCCACAAAAGAGTAATTTTTTGGTGAGTTGCTATTACCATTACCATTTACGAAACCAATTTTATTCCATTCACCCTTAAAAACAGAGCGTTCAATTTCAAATCCAAAGTTATTAATCTCAGTAGATGTACTCCAAGTTAATTTGATATCTTTACCAATTTTAGTTGCAGAGAATGAGGTTAGCTCCACCGGGAGATTTCCTCCAAAATCAAAATCGGTTGTCTGGAGACCATAAAGTCGAATACCCCATTTAACTTTAACGGCAGTAGGAGGGGCTATCGCACCAATGATTGAATATGTTGTCCAATTTGTGGTAGTTGAATAATATGTAGAGGGTTGAACGTTGGAGGATGGTAAATTAACATCGCTTGCGTTCATCCAAGTACACCAAAATCTCAAAGCATTTGTTACATTATTCGTTCCTTTAACCCTGATTGAAAAATCAAAAGATTGCCCTTCAACAATATCTAAAACAATTTGAGAAAATTCTCCATCAAAGCCACTGCCATTTGTTATAACTTCAGCTCTTAAAGCATAACCTTCTTCACCAGCAACTTGACTAAACACACAATCCCCTCCTTCATCATTTAGGGTCCAATAATCTGGATTACCATCGGTCCAATTTTCAAAACCAGCATTGTTAAGTTCTTGTGCTTTTAGTCCAAAGCTTATAAAAAGAAAAAAAAACAAAATAAGTAATCCAAGTTTTTTCATAGCGAGCCCTCCTATAAAAAATTAAGAAATAGTTTAATTGAATATTTATTTTTTAAGAACAAATTGTCTTAATTAAAATAGCTTGTAAGAGTTTAATTTCCAATTGTAAGCTATAAAAAGGTTATCATATAATCCACCTTTTGAAATAATTTTTCCAATTCGAAAGTACTAAGTTCCCCTCTCAACTTGTTAGACAGAGCTTAAATATTAATAAACGATGCACTCAACTTAAAGAACTGATTGTTGCCTTAATTATTATTAGGTATTTATGTACTAATAAAAGCTTACTTTATTTTCTTTTGGAAGTTAATTTACCATAAACACCCTGATAACCAGTTAAGTCTGCATCAATTGCCCCGACTACAACTTTGGTTTTCACTCTTACAGGTATTTTAGCTTCATCATCTGTCAGCCATATCATAATACTTCCCTCGCTTTTAAACAATCCGCCTTCCTGAACAAGCGGCTCAACAATAATGCAGTCGAATTTACCGGCTTTTACCTCAATTGTTTCTTTTCCGTGATAAACAACATCAAGATCGTAAACTTTGTTTTTATAAAAATTCTTTAAGGGAATTTTATCCCCGACTTTTAACCCTGAGTAATCCAGAGTGCGGGCAAAAAAGAATGCTGAAACAATATCATTTACGTATATTGGAATATCATATTGTCCTTCACTTGTTTTAGCTTTACCTTTTCGCTGATCAAAAAAAGCTGAAAAATCGCGGGAGAATTTTCCTTCCCGTATATGCTGCTCAAATCTCCAGGGGAATATCCCTTCAACATCAATGTATGTTTCATATCTATCACGAACTTTAAAAAATCCATCAAATGAAGGAACGGTATTAACTTCAAAAGTAACATGATATGTATCTCTGCCGGACATTTTTTTTATTGCTGGAATTTCAAATGATGCAATCCCTGCTGTAACAAAACCGTATTTAACATCAAAAGTCAGTTTTTCACCTTGACGGAAAGCGTTATTCTCAACTTTGCGGAATTCATCTTTCTTTTGTGCTTCTAAAGAAACACCTGTTCCGATGATAAGAATAATTAATATATATATATTCAAAAAGTATCTCATTTACTTCTCCGGATTTTTATTAAGAACATTTTTAATATCAGTAAATACTTTGTTTATATCTATCGATTCCATGCAATTAAGTTTTTTACATTGTTCAATTGAACAGTTATTACAATCAATTGATGGTTCATAGATCAATTTTTTACAAGTGTATGGCGCCCATCTTTCTTTAGAGCAGGAGATCACTTTGGGATAAAATCCTACCACATATTTATTCAAAGCTGCGGCAATATGTATTGGGCCTGTTGAGTTTGAAATAAATAAAAATGATAAACTTATCAATGCAGTTAATTCTTCAAGATTAAATAAGCCGGCAAGATTAACTGCGGTCGTATCTGCTTTAACTGATTTGCAAAGTGTTTTCTCTTCTTTGTTTCCTGTTATCAGAATCTGCTGCCTGTCTTCAGCTAAAAGCTTAACGAGCTGAGCAAATTTGATTGAAGGAAGATCCAATGAACTTCCGCCGCTCCCGGGATGAACGATTATAAATGGCTTAGATAAATCAACTTGATTTACAGTTAAAATATTTTTAACAGCATTTAATGAATCTTTATCAACATTAAGATTGTATCTTACATTTTTTTCATCAACATTATTTTTAATATTAATTTTATCAAGAAGATTAACATTATACTCAAGCTCATGATGTTCGGCATTTTTTCTGTGCTCGTATATTTTATTATTAAACAAAAACGAATACCATCTGTAACCGGTTCCAATTCTGGTTTTAACTCCACTTAAAAAAAGAATCAAAGCGATTAAAAATACCGGATAAACAACAATACAGGTATCATATTTTTTTGATTTGATAAGATTTAAGTTTTCAAAAAAGGCGACTTTATTTCTGTTTTGTTTAAGAACAATCACTTCATCAATATAAGGATGGCTGTCAGCTATGCTCTTTGTGTAATCACGGACAAGGAAACTAACTTTTGCTTTCGGATATTTTTCTTTTATCAATCCAGCTAAAGGTAAAGTTAAAACGAGATCACCGATGCGATCGGTTCTAACAATCAAAATATTCTCAGGATTTCTGTTCATCTTGATAAATAAGGATTTCCAATTTCAAAAAACCGCCAGGGTAAATCAACAGAGCGGGTTATTCCGATTCTTTTTGAAATCCCTATCTTATTTGAATTTAACCTGGGCTGATCTAACAAATAAACTGAGCTATTAGTTAGGTCCATTCCAGAATAAGAACTATCAAATCCAAAAGCTTTACTAACTTTGCCCGGTCCGCTTGTAAGATTATACAATTCTTTATCTGATTTTAATTCTCTGTTGAATCTGTTAACAATCATATAGTCAATTCCGGCTAAAGGTTCAACAGCACGAATAAGAACTGCATTACCATAACCTTCTTTACCTGTAACGATATTGCTGCAAAAGTGTGCACCATAAGTAAAATAAACATACAAACAACCGCCGGTATTAAACATAACTTCATTACGTTTTGTTTTACCATTATAGGAATGTGATGCTTCATCAATACTTCCATCATAAGCTTCCACTTCTACAATTCTTCCGGCAAACATTTTTTTACTTTCTGTTTTTATCAGCACTTTACCAAGCAAGTCCTTTGCCACTGCAAGAACAGGTCGAATATAAAATTTTTTTGGTAAAACCAGTTTTTTTGATGTATCAAACATTATACAAAGGTAATAAAAACAGATGCAGTAAAATAGAATTAACTAATTACTAAGTTTTGCGTTAAGCTCTGAAATTTTGGAGTCAAAATAAGCTTCTTTATCAGGACTTTTGACTTTTAATTTTTTATAAACAGTAATTGCTTCTTTGAACTCACCTTGCGTTACATAAATTTTAGCCAAAGTTTCAGAGATGATAAGATCATTTTGGGAATAGTCTTTTGAACGAGTAACTGATATTTGTCTTTTTGCTTCCTTAATCTGAGCTGATGCGCCTTCAATTTCAGCAGTGAGCTTGTTTAGTGTTTCCTCAATAGATTCAGAGCTTTTTTTCTCCTCTGTTTGATTAGATGCCGGCGGAGATTGGTTGTAAAAATTTTCATTGGCAGTACCAGCCCAACGCGATACATTGAACAATTGTCTTTGTTTTTTTATCGCATCTATTTCTCTTAGATAATAATCAAAAGATTTTGATGAGTGGATAAGCTCGCTTCCTTTTTTAACGTACTTTAGCGCCTGTCCGTAATTTCCTTTAAGGGTATGTGCTTTACCAAGAAGAAAATATGCAACAGAAAAACCAGGATGATGAGTTAAACCATCTGTTAATATTCGTATAGCTTCGTCGATATTATTTTTTTCCAATTCAATATCAGCTACACGGGCAAACAAAGGCGATTTGTTATCATACTCGTATATCAAACTAATTTTCTGATTAAATACATCGTATGAATTACTGCTCATTTTACTATTTCGTTGCTAAAGTATGTTTAATAGATGTATAAGACATAAAAGCAAATCCTAAAAAGAATAGGATCTGAAAAGGAATAGAAGCTAACTCTAAGAAATAGATTGACGAAAACAATCCGATCAAACAATAAACAGCCAATATAGTTTCAACATAAACAGAAAAACCAATCTTTTTACTTAAGTACTTATTCCCGACAAAAGAATCTTTATCACTTTCCTGTTTGAATTTTGGAGTTCTCACAAATTCACTTTTACGATTCATTAACCCTTCAAACACTGCCCGTGAGTTATTAACAGCAAGCCCCATACTACCGGCAAGAAAAAGCGGAAAGAGTACAATCTTTTTTCTCCAATCCGTTCTGATTTCTTTTTGTGAATAAAGATAAAACATAAATGAACTGACAGAAGCCATAACAAACAATGACATAATAGCAAAATAAGCTTCGTGCGAACCGCTGTTTTTTATAAATATAAGCGGAACATTTAATATTGCTGCCAGCAGGATAAACGGAAATACAAGATTATTAGTTAAATGAAAAGTTGACTGAAGCTTAACCCGCAAAGGAATTTTTGATTTCCAGACAAGCGGAAGTATTTTTTTTGCGGTTTCAACAGCACCTTTTGTCCATCGGAACTGCTGATTTTTCAATGCATTTATTTCTGCAGGAAGTTCAGCAGGTGAAGTAAAGTCTTTCAGAAAAACGAAACGCCATCCCATTAATTGAGCACGATAACTAAGATCAAGGTCTTCGGTTAAAGTATCAGCATGCCAGTTACCGGCTTCTTCAATACATTTTTTTCTCCAGACACCGCCTGTACCGTTAAAGTTAATAAAGAATCCTGATTTGTTTCTGACATTTTGTTCTATTACAAAATGTCCGTCAAGAGCAAGAGCCTGAGCTTTTGTGATTATTGAATAATCACCGTTCAAATGCTCCCATCTTGTCTGCACCATACCAACTTTATCATCAGTAAAATATGAAAGGGTTTTCTTTAAAAATTCTTTTTGTGGAATAAAATCAGCATCAAAGATTGCAATATACTCGCCTTTAGCTACTTTCATTCCTTCTTTAAGTGCACCTGCTTTAAAACCTTCTCTTGATCCCCTTCTTATATGTGAAATATCAAATCCTTCTTTTTTCTTTGCTTCAACCGCTTTCGCAACAATAGAAGTAGTTTCATCATTTGAATCATCAAGGACTTGAATTTCCATTTTATCTTTTGGATAATCAATCTGACAAACAGAGTTAATTAATCTTTCTACCACATACATTTCGTTATACAACGGTAATTGAATTGTAACCATTGAATCTTCATTAAGTTTTTCTTTCGACACCGGAGTTTTGTGTCCGTATTTGTAATGATAGAAAATCATTACAAAACCATGAAGACCAAAAACAAAAAGTATAGTTAGTGAAAGGAAATAGCCGATTAATACTATTTGATCCATTTTAATATAATTCCTTTTTTTACCAGCCTGAGACTGTATCTAATAAAATATCTTCGCTAATAAGGTCAATTGCTTTTTCAAGTGCTTCTTTTCTCTCGGTTACTCCACCGCTTGCAGGGTAATCGCTATATTTTGTGAACGTCTTATCAAATATAGTCGTTCGTTTTACCAGATCACGATAAATAACTTTTACACCGATAGTAACTCTCATTGTAGTAACACTTTCTCCGGCAGAAACAATAGCCGGAGCATAACCAAGAGAGATAATTGAACATTCTAATAACGCATTTGCAGATGTTCTTTCTGCAACCTGCAGAGTATTATCATCAATAAACTTCTGAATTAATCTTTGTGTTAAACTTTCTCTAAGTCCTTGTTCACCTGAACCGCTTCTGTCATCTGCAATTGGTATTGCAATTGATTTTAAATGTTCCGGAACTGAAGCACCCGTAAAAGAATAAGCACAGCACCCAGCAAAATTAATTGCAATTATTACTACAAACAAGAGCGAATAAACTGTGTAAAACAAACCCTTGTTATTTTTATGCTTCATTAATATCATATTCTTTAAGTTTTCTATATAAAGTTCTCTCGCTTATATTAAGAAGCCGAGCAGCTTTCCTTTTGCTTCCTTTTGTTCTGTCCAAAGCTTTTATAATTGCATTTTTTTCAAGTTCTCTGATAGATAGCACATCTTCACCATCAGAATCATTTTTATAATCTTCTACATTAAAACGATGAACTATTATATCCTTCAATTCCAGAATATCTTTCTTAATCTCAAATAGAGCACGATACATTAATTCTCTATCAACATCTTCGGGGGATTTTTTTAAGAATACAGGAAGATTTCTGTGTTCATTATAATCAACATATTCTGTTGTCAGCTCAGATAACATTTCTTCTGTAATTGTTTTGCTGCGGTTAAGAGCTATTGAAGTTTCGATTGTATTTTTTAACTCACGAATATTACCGGGCCACGAATAATTTTTTAATATCTCCAGCGCACCGGTTGTAAAATCCGGAACATCAATTTTGTTATTGTTACAATAAATTTTAGCAAAGTGTTTAGCAAGTTCTTCAATATCCGATCTTCTTTTTCGAAGAGGCGGTATGTTAAGCGATACTGCCTTTAATCTGAAATATAAATCTTCTCTGAATCTTCTTGCATCAACCTCTTTTTGCAGATCTTTATTTGTTGCAGCAATAATTCTTACATCCACCTTGGTAACAGTCTCAGCACCAAGTTTCATAAATTCCTGAGTTTCTATTGCCCTTAAAAGTTTAACCTGTGTTGTTAAAGGCAGTTCACCAATTTCATCAAGAAATAAGGTGCTGTTATTAGCAATTTCAAAATATCCTTTGCGCGAATCAACTGCACCTGTAAACGAGCCTCTTACATGTCCGAACAATTCGCTTTCAATTATACCTTCAGGGATAGCTCCGCAATTAACAGAGATCATCGGTTTGTTTGAGCGATCAGAAAAATCGTGAATAGCCTTTGCAAATACCTCTTTACCTGCCCCGCTTTCGCCGAAGATCAATACTGAAATATCAGATTTTGCAACCTGCATAATAATATCGATCAGATCATTAATTTCTTTGGACTTGCCAATTATTCCATTTCTGGTTTTAAACTCTTCGCGGGTCATAGTTAAATATATCTGCCATTTTGTAAAAACTGTATGCCAAATATAACAGATTGAGAGAATTTATTAAAGACAGTTTGAATTGTAGTGATTTAGTTCAAACCCATCGGAGGCAATTAAGATATTATTATTTGAGAAGTCAATTTCAAAATGTTTTTTTAAATCAAGAATAATTTTATCAGATAGTCTATCAAGATGAGTAAGTATAATTCTGTTTGCAATTTTTTTCTCAATCAAACTTATAATACCAGCAAGACTTATATGAGTGATCTCAGTAATTAGCCAATCGACTTTATCACCGAATAAAAACAAATCATTATCAGTTCCAACATCTCCTGTATAAATTACAGAATTTTCATTATCCAAAAACAGAAAGCTTAGCGAAGTATAGCTTAGTGCGGCTGAAGTTTTATTCTTGCGATATTTATCAAGATGTGAGTTGCGTTTTGAAATAAAGTAAAAATCATCTGTAAGAAAAATTTTTTCTTCTTCTGCAAATGGAATTATATCTAATTCAAATAATAGTCTATCAAAGAATAAATATGAATGCTGAATAAACTGTGTTAAAAATTCTTTATCAGATTTATAAATATAAATCGAAAGTTTCTCTTTTCTGCTATTCAATTTCATTTGAGTCAGTAACGATGGTAATCCTGCAAAATGATCAGCATGCAGATGAGAGATAATTATAGAATTGATAGTATTAAAATTTACACTTTGGCTAAGCAATGCTTTTGAGATACCATCGCCGCAATCGACAAGAACTTTACAATCTGATGAGTTAATTAAGAATGATGAATGATTTCGATCAAGAGAAGTTAAGCCGGAGCCTGTGCCTATAAACTTAATATTCACTGATTTATCTCTGTTACTCGTCCGTTTATTTTAAATCTTGTATTGGCAACCGGTAAAAAATCTTCAGCTTCTTTTCTTGATTTAAACTTGCCAATGTAAACTACATTAAAAACAGTTCCGGCAACATTTTTTTCTTTTATAAAAGAAACCATACCGGCATTTTCAATTTCTTTTTTCAAACCGGATGCATTTGCAGAATTTGTAAAGGCTCCTGCCTGAATTGTATATGAAAATATTTCTTCCGGATTATTTTGTTGATTAAGATTTTCGTCTTGGTTTGAACTTTCCTCGTCATCTTTTTTAACAGAGCTGACACTGATCATTTTTATATAAGGTGATTCGGGATAATCTTTTTTTAATCTTTCAAATTGTTTATCCGCGGTATTATATAAGCCAAGAGCAAAGTAATAAGAATAAATTCTGTATAATGCAGCATCAGCATATCTGCTTTTGGGATAGCTTTCGATTAGCTTCTGATAAAGAGCAACAGCATCCTGCCCGTTTTCTGTTAGAACAGCTTCGAGAAATATCAGATTGGCACTTTTAGGATAATCAACTTTAAGACTTAGTAATTCGGATTTTACCTCCTCAATACTTCCCTGCTCAATTTTTTTTAAGTAAGGAACAATATCAACTTCCTGAGCAAAATTTTCTGAAAGTATCAGCAAAGGAAATATTATAAGAAATACTGAGATGTTCTTTTTCATAAATGATATAACAAACTAAAAAACTCAATGCAAATTAGTCTGTTTATACAGTAAGAGCAATACCTTCTTTTTCAGGGTAAATATGAGTTAGATAGTTCCCGAATAATGTACCGGAGGTTGCTTTATTAATACAGACTTTTATGTATTGACCAACTTTAATCTTTTCATTGATTGGAACTATCACAACTTTGTTTGTATCAGTTCTGCCGGAAAAAAACTCATCCGACTTTTTACTGAATCCCTCTATTAAAATAATTTCTTCCTTACCAATCAATTCCTGATTTTTTTCATACGATATTTGCTGCTGTACATCTATAATCTCCTGAAGTCTTTTAGATTTAACATCTTCAGGAACATCATCGTTCATTCTGTATGCTTTTGTTCCTTCACGCGGTGAGTATTTGAACATATAAGCACCATCATATCTAACCTTCTTTATAACTTCAATTGTCGCAAGATGATCTTCCCAGGTCTCTGTCGGGAAACCGGATATTATATCGGTTGAAAAACTTACGCCGGGAATAATCTTTTTTGCCTTTTCAATAATGTTAAGATAGTGTTCAACTGTATAAGTTCTATTCATTAATTCTAAAATTCTGTTTGATCCTGATTGAACGGGTAAATGGATATAACTGCAAAGATTTGGATATTCAGCAATAGTGTTAAGCAGTTTATCAGAAATATCCTGCGGGTGAGAGGTTGTAAATCTTATCCGCATTGCAGGATCAACTTTTGCGGCAGCAGCAAGCAGATCAGCAAAATCATTTTTATCATCTAAATAAGAGTTTACATTTTGTCCAAGCAATGAAACATCTTTAAATCCTCTTTTAGACAAATCTTCTAATTCAGTTATAACAGACGTGAGCGAGCGGCTTCTTTCTCTTCCGCGGGTAAATGGCACTACGCAAAACGTACAAAATTTATCACAGCCGCGCATTACTGAAATCCACGCAGAAAGCCCATCCTCGCGGTAGGGCTCTATATCATCATAAGTTTCAGTTCGGGAAAGCTTAACTCCGATTCCTTTATCACCATTAAAAGCAGTGTCTATATATTCAGGTAATCTTCTGTATTCATCGGGTCCAACAACAAGATCAACAACTTTTTTATTTTCAATTAAATCCTTTTTAAGTCTTTCAGCCATACAACCAAGTATTCCTAAGACTAATCCGGGTTTACTATACTTTAAGGTCTTTAGATTGCCAATTCTGCCGTAAATTCTTTGTTCCGCATTGTCTCTTACACTGCATGTATTAAGCAGAACAACATCAGCATTTTCTGGTTTATCGGTTACTTTATAACCCTGCTTCTTTAATATTCCGAGGACTATCTCAGTATCAGCAACATTCATCTGACAGCCATACGTTTCTATATATACACTATTATTTTGCATAAACACCAGGGCTTAAAATTTTGATTAGTACGATCTTGTGAGCAAATACAGAATTATATTAAGAATTGCAAAAGCCAGTAAGCTAAAAATAAATTTAAATCTTCTTTCTCTTTTTTTCCGATCGATCAAAATATTGTTATTGTCACTAAATTTTTGTTTTACTTTTGTATTAACGAACCCGAACATAAGTACCTAATTTCTTTAAAACATGATTAAAAAATAAGAATAAATTTTCATATATCTAAAAAAATTTTCGGGAATATCCTATTAGTGTCTTTCGTCATTTCAGCATTGAAACTGATCCGTATTGAGCATTACAGCATTTTCCCGGAAGCTTCATAATTCTTTTTTACTGTTACCTGATTAAGTATGAAGTAAACCGATGACTGATAGAATATCTTTTACCTCTTGGCATTGATAAACAAAAGAAATAATGTAATGCAGGAATGAGATGAAGTTAATTTAAAATTATTCTTCTTCACAAGGCTAAAGATTTAATACATTCTGACATTGACCTCCATAAACTTAGGAGTTGTTAATTTTTTTTCAATTGGCATTTGTCGTGCAATGTGTCAGTTTTGTAATGATCCTTGAAGAAGAAAAATGAATGTAAAAGATATCTTAGCACTATTAAATTTAGTGTGAACTCATCTCACCCCCTCTCTTACCGGATCAACTTAGATGAGATAATCCAGATTTGATGAAATATCTTGTTGAGTAATTGAATGTCTTATTTTCATTCCACTTTGAAAATCACGAATACCGATTGGAATTTTTGCAATTCCGCGCAATTGTTTGTGATGTTCATATCAAAATTTTAAGATTTAATCTCTTTTATCATCATTTGGATTAAGAGCAATAATGACTTCATATTTTTATACTTTACAGTTAATACTTATCAATAAAACAGCAGCACTTGCTAACCCTGATAGACAACAATCTGCTTTTTAATTGTTTGATTTGCTTACTTGGTTTCAGTTTTTCTTTTCTAACATTATGTAATAAGAATAAATTTTAAGATGCGATTCATCTGTTCATATCAGAATTCCATCGCTCACCCGCAAATATTTCCGAGTAAAATCAGCTCTAAAGCTATAAATTGATTTGAAGATAAAACTTAATTGATTGCTGAATAAAGTAACATACCGGTGTTGAAACATCTAAAAATATTTATCTACTTAAAACTTAGAAAATTGGTCAATGCTTTAATAAGAACTATTAAGTAACTTTAAACCAAAGTTCACGAACAAATATTTTAATCATATTTAAATATTCCGATAACAAATCCTGATTACTACACACAAATTATATTTGAAGGTCACTTCTTATATCTGTAATTTTATTCATAAATAATCATTTCATATTTAAATACTGATGGATAACTTAGAAAAAAACAAAGAACAAGAACCTGATAAAGATTCTGAAGAATTAATTGAAATTAAAAAAGAAGATCAGTCCGGTTATGATCCGGATGATGATTTGGTATTTAACATTTCACCTGTTGCAGCAGCATTTATCGGTTTAGCCGGAGGATTCCTTTTATATCAGATTGTCGGAGGTTTTTTGACAATATTGATATTCGGAATGAACCTTGAAGCAGTTCCGGTTAATGATATGCGTTTGATGACAATGGCCGGACAAGTGCTGTTTATTTTATTACCAGCCCTGCTGTTTGCAAAATGGATTTATACCGATGTTGATAAAATTATCCGCATCCGTAAACCAAAACTAATTGAAGCCGGACTTTTTACTTTAGGTATGATAATAATTACACCGCTTTTACAGGTTTATCTTTACATACAAAATTATTTTTTTGAAATACTTGCAAAGAACTCGTCATTCTTTAATTCAGCTAAGTCTTTCTTCGATATGTTGAATGATATGGTTGAGAAAACCTATAAAAATCTTTTGGAAGCTTCAGGCACTTTTGAATTGCTGTTGGTTATTTTAGTTATTGCAATCGTGCCCGCAATATCTGAAGAAGCAATGTTCAGAGGTTTTATACAACGAAGTTTTGAATTAAAATATAGAAAATTCATTGCTGCAGGAGTTACAGCATTATTTTTCAGTCTTTTCCACGCTAACCCCTATGGACTGATACCCTTATTTGCATTAGGCTTCTTTTTTGGATTTGCTGCATATAAAAGTAAAACCCTTTTAATCCCTATGTTTCTTCATTTCTTGAACAATTTTTCAGCTATAATACTGTATCATACAATAGGTGATGAAGAGTTAATTAAATCAGCTCCGGATGCAAATCAGGATGAGTTAAGTTCCTACATAATGATGTTTTTTGTACTTTCAATTTTGTTTGCGGCTTTAATATTTTTAATCAATAAATACTATTTAAAAAGAACAACATAGGAGAAACAACAATGCCGTTTTGTCCAAATTGCAGATATGAATATAAGGAAGGCATAAAAATCTGTCCCGATTGTAACATACCTTTGGTACCTGAACTAATAGATGAGGAATGGGTAATAGTTTATACATCCGATCAGCTTTACGAAGTGCAAATGTTAAAAGATACTCTTGAAAGTGCTGGTATAGATGCAAACATACTTTCTCAAAAAGACAGCAGCTTTCCCGGAACAGGAGATCTTGCGGTTATAAAGTTACTGGTAAAGAGCGAAGATGTATCATCAGCTGTTGATTATATTAAACAACTAAATAACTCTAAACCAGATAACGGCGAATAATGAAATTGGGTAATACTGCAATCCGAATAATAGTTTCAGTGATTGCTATACCGGCTCTTTTGTTAATGGCATACTTTGGCGGAGTATATTTTTTAAGTTTTGTCCTGATAATTACCGGTATTTCATTTTATGAGTATGTTGTTATGGCTAAAAAGAAAAATGCCAATGCAAATGTGTATCCGGGATTGATTTCAGTAATAATATTAATTCTTAATCAATACAGCGGATTTTTTAGTCAGTATCATTTTTTGATAATTGTTTTTTTAATTCTCCTGATAATAGAATTGTTCAGAAATTATGATTCTGCTATACTTAATCTTGGTTCTACATTATTAGGGATATTTTATTTCGGTTTGTTTGGAAGTGCTCTAGTTGGTATCAGGGAGTTTTATCCTGTAACTACCGGATTATATATTAACGGTGCATATCTGATAATCACTGTTTTTGCAGCTATCTGGATTTGCGACTCTGCAGCTTTTTTTGGAGGAACAGCACTTGGCAAACATAAACTTTTTCTAAGAGTAAGCCCAAAGAAAAGCTGGGAAGGCGCAATATTTGGATTTGTCTTTGCATTGCTTACCATGATTTCTGCTAAATATTTGGTTCTTGATTTTTTAACAATTAAAGATGTGATAATAATCGGATTTATAATCGGAACATTTGGACAGATCGGTGATCTTGTCGAATCTTTGATGAAGCGTGATGCAGGAGTAAAGGACTCTTCAAACTTGATACCGGGACACGGGGGAATATTTGACCGCTTCGATTCGTTATTATTCTCTTCGCCGATAATTTATTTGTATTTAACATATTTGGGCTGATGAATGAAAAAACCGGTAAAGAGACGATATAATATTGATCAAAAAAACAGTTACAAGTTAATATCTAATAACAAGAAAAAGTCTTCAAAACTTAAAGAAAATACAGTCAGTTATTTGATAAGGGATACAAAACTATTAGATGCGTCTTGGGATTTTAAAAAAGCTAATACAAAAGAATTTACACATTGTTTTCATTCATATCCGGCAATGATGATTCCTCAGATAGCCAGAAAGATCCTAGATTTATTTACTGATAAGTCAACAAAATTATTATTTGATCCATTTTGTGGAACTGGTACTTCTTTGGTGGAAGCTAATTTAAGAGGTATTGATGCGATAGGAACTGATTTAAATCCTTTAGCTAGACTTATTGCTAAATCAAAAACAACAAAACTTGATATTCAGGTACTAGATCTATTCTTACATGACTTCATCAATTATTTCTTTTCTATCAGTTTTCAATTAGACCAAATACATAATTCTATTATGCCGAATGTAAGAAATATTGATTTTTGGTTTTCAAAAAATGTACAATATAAACTGAGAGCACTATTAGATTATATTGAAAGAATAAATGATGTAGATATAAAAAATTTTTTTAAAGTTGCATTCAGTGAAACAGTCAGAGAATCTTCTTTTGTTAAACAAAGCGAATTTAAATTAGTAAAAAGTAAAGAAATCGAATCAAAAGATGATATTGATGTATTTGGTATTATGATTTCAAAACTATCACGAAATAAACTTGGGTTGATTGATTTCCTTAATAAAGCAGGGAAGGATTCAATTACTACTATTTATGATTTTAATACTGTTAAGAATATTCCTTTATCTATTTTTAAACCTGACTATGTAGATATAATTCTCTCTTCCCCACCTTATGGAGATTCTAAAACAACAGTAGCATATGGACAGTATTCCAGAATGTCAAATGAGTGGTTAGGATATTCTGAAGCAAATCAAGTTGATAATTTATTAATGGGGGGAAAAAGAAAGAAACATCATCATATCTTTAAAAGTGAATTGCTTAATGATGTTATATCAGATATTCAAAGAAGAGATAAGGAAAGAGCTAGAGATGTAATTTCTTTTTATGAAGATTATGAAAGTTCAATAAATAACATTTCTTTAACTCTAAAAAGAAAAGGGTATGCTTGTTTTGTTGTAGGAAATAGAACCGTGAAAGGGATAAATATTCCAAATGATCGGATAACAAAAGAATTATTTGTCGGAAACAATTTTGAATACGTAGAAACCTTTATTAGAAATATTCCTAATAAAAGAATGCCTTTAAGAAATAGTCCATCAAATATTGTTGGTGATACAGCTTCGACTATGAAAAATGAATATGTAGTCATATGTAGGAAGAAATAAATGAAATGAAATGAAATTAAATTACTTAATTAAAAAATTAGAAGAGATAAAACAAAAAGGATTCATTTCATCAATACGAAAAGGACCTACCGGAATTGGTTATTTATTAGAGAGTGAACTTGGACTAAGTGAAACAAATATTTCAATCCCTGATATTGGTGGGCGTGTTGAATTGAAGGCAACCAGACGAAATGCAAATTCATTAATTACATTATTCACATTTAATAGGAGTGTTTGGAAGATAAAACTAAAAGATGTTGTTCAAAAATATGGTTATTCAGATGCTTCTGGAAGGATATCACTTTATACCACAGTAAATCACAAAATACCAAATTCACAAGGTTTCTTTTTTGAAGCTGATCCAATAAAAAATCTTATTGTTCTTAGAAACATTAGTGAATCACAAAACATTGCTGAATGGAGTACGTTTGTAATTGCTGGAAAATTTATGATCAAACTTGATAGATTAGTATTAGTATTTGCTGATAATAAGACTGAAAATGATAAAGAGTTGTTTCATTTTAATGAAGCTTATTTACTTAAAAATCCAACACCAGAAAAATTTTTAGAAGCATTCCAAAAAAACGAGGTTATGATTGATTTAAGAATTCATTTAAAACCCTCTGGAGCTATTCGGAATCACGGTACTGGATTTAGAATATCAGAAAAGAATTTAGTTAAACTATATGATTCAAAGCAACAATTATTGTATTTATGACTAACAAAGTATCTGTTATAACTCTCGGTTGTTCAAAAAATACAGTTGATTCAGAAAGACTAATGAAGCAGATTCAGCTTAATAAAATCGGATTAGTTGAAGATCCGAACAAAGCTGATACGGTAATAATCAACACTTGCGGTTTTATTGAATTAGCAAAGGAAGAATCAATCAATACTATTCTTGAAGCTGTGGCAATGAAGAACAGCGGTATTATTAAAAAAGTTATTGTTGCCGGCTGTTTATCTGAACGATATAAGGATGAATTGATAAAAGAGATTCCCGAAGTGGATGTTTATTTTGGAACTGAAAATTATGAGGGAATAATCAAAGAACTTGGCGGCGATCTTAAAAGAGAACTGCTCGGCGAAAGATTGTTAACTTCTGCTTCTCACACCGCTTATTTAAAAATTTCTGAGGGGTGCGATCATCCATGCTCTTTTTGTGCAATACCACTTATGCGCGGTCTGCATAAATCTAAACCTATAGATGAACTTGTTACTGAAGCTGAGTTTCTTGCAAAAAACGGTGCTAAGGAATTGATTTTAATTGCTCAGGATACAACAGATTATGGAAAAGATATTTACGGTAAAAAAAGTATTGTCGATCTGTTAAAAAAACTGAGCGGGATTAATGGAATAGAATGGATTAGATTGATGTACGCTTATCCATCTCACTTTCCTGATGAACTGATAGAGGAAATCAAAACGAATCCTAAAGTTCTTAAATATGTTGATATACCATTACAGCACATTTCAGATGATGTTTTAAGGTCTATGCGAAGAGGTGTTACTGCCGAAAGAACAAAAGCACTGCTTAATAAATTAAGGACCGAAATTCCTGATGTAACAATAAGAACTACATTTATTACGGGTTATCCGAACGAAAACGAAAAGGATTTTACAGAGCTTTGCGATTTTGTACGTAAAGAAAAATTTGACAGGATAGGTACTTTCACATTTAGCGTTGAAGAAAATACTGCAAGCTTTATTCTTGGTGATCCTGTATCTGAAAAAGAGAAGGAAAAAAGAAAAAGTATATTGATGGAGATTCAGAAAGAAATATCACTCGAAAAGAATGAAGCATTTGTTGGTAAGAAATTAAAAGTGCTGATTGATTCAATTGAAGGCGGGTTTTATATAGGACGCTCTTACCGCGATGCCCCTGAAGTAGATGGTGAAGTTTTAATACCTGTAAAAGATAATAAACTTGAAATTGGTAATTTTTATGATATTGTTATTAACGATTGCGATGAGTATGATTTGTACGGCAATTTATTGCAATCAGAAAGGAAATCCTGATGAAATTTTTTAATCTAATTGTATTATTTATCATTGTTAATATCAGTCTTTCAGCGCAGGAAAAAAATCCTTCTATAAACCAAAAGCAGCTATTGGAACCAACTTATTATCAGGACTTTGTTAACTTTTATTCTGGTTCCGGCAGTACATCCCGGGTTGATGTTTTTATTCAGGTACCGTATAAAAATCTTCAGTTCGTTAAATCAAATCAGGGCTTTACCGCAAAGTATTCGGTAACAGCTTCAGTATTGGATAGTCTGAAGAAAAAATTAGTTGTAGAGAAAACCTGGAATGAAACAATAAATGTAATTGATTACAATATTGCAGCTTCAAAAGAAAATTATAATTTAAGTAAGCGCTCTTTTGAATTGGCACCGGGTAATTATTTCATAAGAACAATGCTTGAGGATAAAGATTCCAGAAAGGAAGCATTTGGTGAAAATAATTTTAAAGTCAAAACTTACGATAAAGATATTTCATTAAGTGATATCCTCTTTATATCTACTAAAGAATCTGCTCAAACGAAAAATGAGATAATTCCCAATGTCAGCAGGAATATCCCATCATCAAAAGATAAAGTAAAATTTTATTTTGAACTTTATCTGAAAGATACAATCGATACAAGATTAACTCTTGAATATTCTGTTCATAGCTCTGAGAACACATTAGTACACAAAGAAATTGAAGATAGGAATATCAAATCAGGTACAAATCAGATTTTATATAATTTTAATGAGTTTCCGTTTGATTTGGGAATTTACACTTTAACAATTTCTGTTTCAGACTCTACAGAAAAAGTAATTGATAAAACAAGCAAAACATTTTTTTCTCATTGGAAAGGTTTGCCCGCAATTATAACTGATATTGATAAAGCTATTGCTCAAACACTTTATATTGCAACGCCTGGTGAACTTGACTACATGCAAAGCGGTGAAACAACACAGGAAAAGACAAAAAGATTTTTAGAGTTCTGGAAAAAGAAAGACCCATCACCGAATAATGACGAGAATGAATTCCTTGATGAGTATTTCAGAAGAGTAGCTTACACTAACGAAAATTTTTCCAGCTATATCGAGGGCTGGAGATCAGACAGAGGTATGGTTTATATTATTCTTGGAGCGCCAAACAATATTGACAGACATCCATTCGAGTATGATTCAAAACCTTATGAAGTGTGGGAATATTATGAGCTTAACAGAAGTTTTGTTTTTCTGGATCAAACCGGTTTTGGAGATTATAGGTTAATAACACCTTTAACCGGAGATTTATACAGGTATAGATACTAATATTTATTAAGTACCTTAGTTTTTCTTTATGATATTGATAGTAACACTCAACCCGCTGCTTGAGAGACGGTTTTTATTCAATAAAATTTTTTTTGGTTCAGTTAATCATTGTAATTCCGATTCTATTGCACTTGGCGGTAAAGGTTTAAATGTAAGCCGTCAGTTAAAAATACTCGGAGTCAATTCTTTTAACTTTTTCTTTTCAGGCGGTACTAATGGAAAGTTATTCAGAGAGCTTGCAAAGAATTCGGGACTTGAGTTTACACACATCCAGACAAAATCAGAAACAAGACACGCCGCAGTAATCATAGCAGAAAAAGAGAAACAGGTCTCTGCTTTCTTTTCACAAAATCCCGAAGTTTCAGAAGCAGAGGTTGATGAATTCAAATCAAAGCTTGATAAGATGATTCAGAATTGTGAAGTAGTAGTGTTTTCGGGAAGTTCACCTTGTAGTGCTGCTGATTCAATTATTCCGTTTGGAATAAGACTGGCAAACAAATATGATAAAATTTCTGTTTGTGATACTTATGGTTCGCATTTAAATGAATGTATTGCAGCATCTCCAACTATGCTTCATAATAATTTTAATGAGATAAAAACAAGTCTTAAAATTAATCTTCAAACTGAAAATGATATCCGTAAGTTTTTGTCTTATTGTTATGACAAGGACATCAAAAGAACTTTTTTAACAAATGGTGATAAAGAATTCTATGCATCAAATTTTGATTATCATTATAAAATACAACCAATTAAAATCTCTGAATCAGATCCAACCGGATGCGGAGATTGCTTTGTAGCCGGACTTGTTTATAACTGGATTAGATCGGAAGTTTTTGAAGAAACACTGAAATTTTCAACTGCGTTGGCTGGATTGAATGCATCCAGACTTAGTGTGGCAGAAGTAGAGTTGAGTGAGATAAAAAATTTTATAGATCAGGTACAGATAAGTTCAGTCGGTAAAAAAACAAAGATAATAGATGACTCGCCTCACGAAATATAGTTTAATATTTCTGTTGATTTTTACTCCTTCCTTACAAGCACAAAAGCTTAGCTCATTTGAAGTTGATGGCAATAAAGAATTTGATGACGATACTTATTTCAAATGGTCAGGACTTTCTTTAAATCAGAGTTACTTTGAAGGAATAATTGACTCGGTTAAAAACAGAATTTCTACAAACCTGTTAAGTAATGGTTATTACTTTTTTGATTTCAAAAGTGCTGAAGTTATAATCCCGATTGATTCAACAAAGTTTAATATTAAAATCATTATAAGTGAAGACAGTCCTGCACTTGTAAATAAAATCAAAATAGAAACTGATGACTCAACATTATTAAATAAATATTATGAGCCATTCAGATTTCTTGAAGGTCAGGTATTTGATAAAATTGATATTGAAAGAATTATTGATGAAATACTTATTGATTTTGAAAATACCGGCTTTCCTTTCGCTAAGGTTAAAATAAATTCGGTACAGTTATTAAATGATTCATCTGAAGGGAAAAGATTAGCAGATATCAATTTGAAAATTGAAAGCGGCAGTATAAGTAAAATCGATAAAATTGATATTATCGGTAATACTTCAACAAAAGATTATGTGATTGTAAGAGAGCTTAGATTAGATGATACTGAACCCTATAACCAAAAAAAGATTGAAGAATTTCCGAAAAGACTAAACCGACTGAGATTTTTTGAGCCGGTATCTGTCCCGCAATTTTATATTAACTCTAAAGACGAAGGCGTTTTAGTTTTAAATGTAAAAGAGAAAAACACAAATAACTTTGACGGCATAATCGGTTACATACCTCCAGGAAAGAATGAGTCAAGCGGTTATGTAACCGGACTTGTAAATATATCTTTAAGAAATTTATTCGGAACAGGCAGAGGAGCCTCGCTAAAATGGAATAAATACGACCGTAATTCTCAGGAACTTGATTTAAGATATTTAGAACCCTGGCTGTTTAATTTTCCTGTAAACATAAATGCTGGATTGTATCAGAGGATTCAGGATTCAACTTATGTTCAAAGAAGAATTGAAGGCTCTGTTGATTATCTGGCAACTGAAAATATTTCTGCCGGTCTGATTATCAGTACAGAAAGTGTTGTTCCTACTGTAAGGACAATTCCTGTTTTTACAGTATTTAATTCATCTTATTTAACCACAGGGGCAAATCTTAAAATAGATACAAGAGATGATCCATATTCGCCGACCGAAGGTCTTATGTTCATCAATACATATTCTTATACAAGAAAAAAAATTAATGGTCCGGCTGAATACATCACTGCTGCAACTAATACATCCGTTGATCTGCAGAGATTTGCAGTAAGTTTTTATTTTTTTTATGAATTATTTTCAAGACAAGTAATTGCAGTTGGTGTTAACGGCAAAGAATTACGAACATCAAGCTTTGAGAACAGTGATTTGTTTAGATTAGGCGGCACTAATACTTTAAGAGGCTACAGAGAAGATCAGTTTTTGGGTTCAAGAATTTTTTGGTCTAATCTGGAATACCGGGCGCTTTTTACCAGAAGATCTTACGGCTTTTTATTTTTTGATACAGGATATTATTTAAGACCTGCACAAGAAGAAAAAAACATCAGCAAACAAGAAGATTTTCTTTATGGTTTTGGATTAGGATTAAATATTGAAACTGGTCTTGGTGTACTTAGAGTAAGTTATGCATTAGGAAAAGATGATGCTTTCAGCGATGGTAAAATCCATTTTGGAATTCTCAACGAATTCTAATTATTACATTTAAAAATAATTATCACCGTATGCTATCTCAGCAAAATAACATTAAGTTCCTTGTATGGATCAGCATTAAAATTATTTCTAACAAGAGTTAAAAGGATAATCAGAAAATTGATTAATCAGTTAACATCAGTTTAATCTGTTCAATCCGTGTTCCAATCAGCAAAAGCTGCAAGGAGTTACAGGATCAAGAAGAAAAAACGCGGTGTTTTTCATTGAAAAAAATCTTCTTTAGACAAAGCGTTTCATAGAAGCAAACAATGCAGCAATGCAGCAATGAAACAATCAATACTTAACTACCAGCAAATAAAATCATTAACAACAGCTATTGATAAAGGGGAAAAATAATTTTAGGTTATCAGCGGGAATAAAAACCTCCAAGCACTGCGGATAAAATTCCAAAGAAAAAAGAACAGTCAGCTTAAAACAGTGGAGTAAAACTTTATGATAAAAAGTTTAGAAAAAAAATCACTTGACAAGCACACAAAAAACAATAGCTTTCGTTTCTCGTTTTTACTTTTCACCTCTTGCGTCTTGCTTCTAGCTTCTAACCTATCCGCACAAGTAATAATAAAAGAAAGAGTTGAGATAAATCCTGAAGCATCAACTCAACTCTACTATCCGGCCGCAACATTTGAACCCTGTGGTTTATATCCGGTAGTCAGCAATCAACAATATGTTTATAGCTGTTCCGCGTTTCCAGTTGAGCCTTATCAGCAGTTGTTTCCATATCAGAGCAGCAGTGGATTGCAATTTAGTGCTGGCAGTATTTACGAAATTGAAATAACAGAAGGAATTGATTATGCATATATAGAAAGAATTGCATATACCGATTCACTTGGCAACTTCTATGAAGCGGAGGATTTGGGGAGCCTGATTACAGGTTTGCCCGGATACCTGCTTTCAGGAACAGGAAAATATCAGGGCTGGCAGCCAACTGGCACATTTCTAAGAGAAAATTCCACAAACTACTATATACATTTTGATAATTATTCTTTACAGCAAACAAGTGTAACAGTACGTATAACCAATCTTAATACACAGGAAACCACATATTGGAAAACAGTAATAGTTAATCCTCAGCTCCAGATAGTCAATCAGCAGTATGAAAACGACACACTGCTTCATTATTATAGCAAAGATGTATCGCTTCAATTATATAATATAAATTCTGCTGGATGTCAGCATCCAGGCTATGGTGGATGCCCCCCGGATAACGTAAGATTTAATATTGAAATTATAGAAGGACAACAATACGGTAATATAAAAAATGGACTAACCGGAGATTTCTCCACTTCCTTTACAGGAATTCCTTACAATGAACTTTACACATTCACCTATTATGCAAACGGCTTGCAGCCAGAAGACTCAGCGGTAGTAAGAATAAGACACTCAAGCAACGATGCAGATATAACACCAATTGAATTCAGCTTTGTTGTAAAAAGAAATACCATACCACCACCATCAGAGGGAGGTAGTATCTATGTAAAAATGGATAAGAATGTAGTAATTCCTGGCGATACAGTAAATGTACAGCTAAGATTGATAGATGAAACTGGAGATACGGTTGATTTTTTAGCAATGCAGAGCTTCAGTGTGGATCTTGCAGAAGGTGCTGAATATGGAACGATACTCGATATTATAACAGAAGACACATCAGATTCATTTGCAGATATAGGAAATATGTTTAAGATAATAATTGAAGACCAGATTACACCTCAGCAAGCAAAAATAATAGTAGTTGCTCAAACTGATTTGATGATATGGTCAAGGCCGGTAAGTATAAACAATAAAACTAAAGAAAAAGAACATACCGCCGATATAGTACATAACGGAGGAGGAACAACGCCCGATATAATAATTATTGGTGATCACCTTGTGGGGGTTGGTGAAATAACAATTACAAAAAGTCCGATTATAGTGGAGATATTACCTGCAGTAATAAATGCGGGTGATACTGCACAAATAATACCTAAGAAACTTAATTCAGATGGAACAACTACAGCATTCGACAGTCTGCAGAGCTTTGAGATAGGGATGCTTGAAGGCTGCGAAGCCGGGCAGATACTTTTTGGTGATGAGTTAGCGCCGTATTTTAATAATATTACACAGCCGATTTATTTTGTTGCAGACAGTAATTTAACCGAGACCGACACAGTGAAAATCAGAGTTGGATTGATAGAGGGAAGTGCTAGCCGACCAGTTAAGACAAACGGTATGGATGAAGAAACCTTAGTCTTAAATAAAAATAAATCCACACAGCAAAAACCACTCAAGGAAAACACAGCAGCTTATTGTTTTATTGGAGAGATTGATTTACCAAAAACAGGCGATGGTATTCTGGTGGTGGGAAATGAGTGTGGTTCCGGAGCACCAATTTGTAATACGAATGTTGAAGCACCATTAAGCTTTAAAGAGGATGTTGTAGAGTGGACAGGAAATTATGTTTTTTATAAAGAAGGGTATTACCCAGATACTCTTAAAATAACTTCTGGTGGTCTAACTTATTTTTTACGGGATGGAGAATTTAAATTAATTCCGACAACTGCTCCTAGTAGGGATAAGATATATGCAATACCTCTTTCAGGATCATTTTATGGTCTATATGAAATTGAAACTTGTTTCAATAAAAAATTAAATAACGGTAAGGGTGCATATCAATATACCTTTAAATCAATAAGCGAAACTGATAATTTTATTCATAAACCAATAATAATACAGATTTATGATTATAGTAATGATCCATATGAGATGAAATCAGAAAGTGATTTAGCGACAATATCTTTTGATAAGACTTGTGAGGCAATAATAGATTTTGAATACCAGCGTTATCGTGCATCATCAAATGCAGATAATTTTTTTGACAAGTATAATGTGCTATATGGGATTGTGGATGCATATTGGGAACACGAAAAATATCATAAAAGAGATGCAATGAGGTTTCTAAATAGTAACTATGATAAGAAAAAATTAAAAATCCTAAAGCCTGATGGAATGCCAGTTTCGAAAACACTTAAAGGTCACTTTAATACTACTTTTGCTTGTGATGAGGATATAAAATCTTTCAATGAAGCTAAAATTAAGGGGGAAGAGTATATTAAAAGTGCATTGAAAGAGTATCAAAAATTTTTTGAAGAAAAGTGGTTGAAGGGTGATGTTTATATTTATGAACATAAAAAGTGGTACAATGAGACTGAATTATATGCCCACTGGAGTGAAAGTGTCCAGACAAAAATTTCGAGGTATCAATCATTATTGGCTTCACGCCCAGGGTACAATCCCACACAATGTGAAGTAGAATTAAAAGAAATCAGAAAATTATGGGAGCCTTTTAAAAAATATAGAAATTCCCTTTAATATTGGAGAACACAATGAAGATATTTATAACAGTAATTGCTTTATTTATCATTAACTCTAACACTTTCTCTCAGGAATTTACCCAAGAAGAAATAGATATATATATATCCGAATTAAGCAATTCAGATAAAAACCATTTTACCCCCATATACTATTTTATTAAACACAATGTAGTAGAAGCTTTACCAACAATTGAACAATATTTTTGGCAGCAGAGTTGCGAAAATCAACAGTATTTTTTAGATGGACTATATTTTTTAGGTTCTTCACTAACTCATCAATATACTCTTGCGCTTTTTGACTCTCTGAGTAAACCTCAAAAAGAGAAATATGATTCAACCGAAAAATATAATTGGTTTGATTGTCACGATGTTTTAAGTGCTAAAGTTGATTGTATAAAAATATTATATTCTTTAGGCGATTACTCAAAAACAAATGAAGTGTTTGAATTAATAGAGAGAGATAATGAGGAAGGTGTAGTTCCAAATTCTGGTATTCATTTATTAACATTTATAATAAGGTATAGGCCTGATTTAAAGGAACAGGCGAAGCAAGAATTAATGAAAGTAATAAGCACGGCAACAGATGATAGAGCAATGTTTTCATACTCTTTATCCCTTTCTTCAGCATTTGATGAGGAAGAAATACCAGAAATAATTCAAATATTTAAGAATTCTTCAAGCCCGCAGGTAAAAAGGGCACTTATGGAATTTTATTTTAGTAGATATGAAGATAAATTTGACTTAAATGGCTTGGTTAAAGAATCCCTTTTAACAGAACCTAATGGAGAATTAAGATTGTTTTATGTTAAGGTACTATTATTAGGATTTGCAACACCATCTGACTATGAGTTTATAAAGAATTACTATCAGAATGAAAATAACGATACAATTAAGTCGTTAATACAATATGAGATTAATTCATTTATACCAGCACCCATTGATACTGCTTATTTTGTAATTGATTTATTGAATAATTTAACGAATTATATTGATAGTGTTTATTCATACAATTGGCTCGGCGATTTAACATTCTCAAACGAGTTAAAAAACATTTTAACAATAGCCAAAACAAACTTACAAAACGGAGATTCACTCGCTTGCAGAGTTCAAGTAAAAGCATTTCAGGATTTGGTGGATAATGTTTGTAAGGACTCACTAAATACAGACCCGCGTTTTGTAACAATTGAGGGTTGGAAATTTCTTTACTGGAATGCACAGTATATTTTAGACAGACTTCCGGAACCACCTGCAAACCCAAACCTTGTTGTTAGTTTAAAAAACAGTTTAGGCAATCAAATACCAGCCAGTAATGTAATGTATTATGAGTCCGCCGCAGGCGGATGGAAAGATGCAGTAAACAACGGCGACGGAACGTTTACGATTATAACAACTAAACCAACAGTAAGTATAAGAATGTTTTACGAGTATGCAAATCAGACAGTTCATAATGTGCCTGCACAAAATAATACTTACACATTTACAACAGTAAACGCAGCAGTACAATTACAAAATAGTCTGGGTAATCTAATAGACGAAGGCATAGTTCAATATTACGCAGGAGCGTGGAGAAGTTTTGGCACAACTGTAAACGGAGTTGCAAACAAAGAGCTACTTCCAATCAATTACAGCTTTAGAATGATTTATGAATATGTTCCGCTTGACAAACAGCAGGATATAAGCACAAACAGTACTGTAACTTTCTCAACAGTATTGTGCACAGTAAAAGTAACAAAAGCAAATGGACAGCCATTATCAGGTGCAAGCACAAAATATTATTCAGGTGCGTGGAGAGATATTGGTCTAACAAATGCAAACGGAGAAGCAGCAAAAGAGCTGCTTCCAAAGAGCTTAAATTTCAGAGCAGCATCAGGAAATGTAAGTAAGGATAAACAGCAGGATATCGGAGTAAATAATTTAGTAGAGATTCAATTGAATGTTCCGTAAGATGGTTGATGGAAGATGGAAAATAATCAGAGTAAATCAGTTTGATCTGTATAATCTGTGTTCTATTCAAAAGGAGAACAGGAAATGAAAAAGAAATTAATTCTTATAATAGCAACAGCAAGTACATTGTTTGCTCAAACAGTTTACGAAGTAACACCAGGCACAAAGGGGAATGATATAACACTTACGGTAGCAAATATCTCAGAGACAAATCCAACAGCCAATGTTAATGTTTCCCTTGCTAAAAAATCCTCATCTCTGAATTTCAGTAAAGAAGAAGCAACGATTGAGAATCTTGAGGCGAAGGCAGAAGCAGAGGTGAAGTTCACATTTGATGTAAGCCGGAATGCAATTATCAACAAGAAAGACACAATTGAATTTATGATTACAAGTCCTGATGGAATAATGACGACGAAACAATTCATTTTTAGTTACACCGGACCAACAGAATTTAAGCTTGAACAGAATTTTCCTAATCCGTTTAATCCAACTACAACGATACAATATCAGCTTCCGCAGGATTCAAAAGTAATATTAAAAGTTTATGATATTCTCGGCAGTGAAGTTGCAGCATTAGTAAATGAGGAGCAGGAAGCCGGTTACAAAGAAGTAAAGTTCGATGCGATTAATATTGCAAGCGGAATATATGTTTACAGGTTACAAGCTGGGGATTACATTTCCACAAAAAAGATGATGTTGCTGAGATAAAAAAGTTTTAAAATCTTTAGCTTAAATCTGCATTAAAATTATTTCTAACAAGAGTTAAAAGGATAATCAGAAAATTGATTAATCAGTTAACATCAGTTTAATCTGCTCAATCCGTGTTCCAATCAGCAAAAGCTGCAAGGGGTTACAGCATTACAAGATATCGGTAAATAAGAGTATAATTATCAGGTAAATATTTTCAAATAAAAATTATCCTTTATTCAAATTCTCAGGAATCAATGTTTTTGTTTTGCACAAAAGTTGAGAAAGACTGAATATAAGAATAGAAGGTAAAATAAACTATCCAATACAGCAGCAAAAACCACTCAAAGAAAATACAGCAGCTTATTGTTTTATTGGAGAGATTGATTTACCAAAAACAAGCGATGGTATTCAGGTGGTGGGGCAGATTGGAGACTCTGTCAATTTAATAATTGAAACCCCTTCTCTTGGTGTTATTTGGAATTGGAAATCAAATCTTAATAGGGGAAAATCTATTTATGATGATGAAAGAATTGACGCATATAATTTTATGCAAAATCATCCCAATACATATACAGAAGAGATGTTGCTAAAGTGTGCGTTTCAGAAGTACAATATGTACGGGTATGAAAAAGTGACTTAGATTATACATTATTTCTGGAGATGGGATAACTATCAAGGGAAATGGGTTGATGATGAATATATCATAAAACTTACAATGGCAAAGCACTTTAAAGAGAGATATGGAATAACCATTTGGAATATTTATAAAAGTCTTTAATTATCTAGGGAAATAAATGAAACATCTAAAGTTAATTTTATGTTTTTTAATACTATTACTTCTCGAAAGTACTTTACTTGCCCAACCTTATATTTACTTTTCGAAAGTAATAGATTCAACAGATTCAAATTCGATGTATTGGGACTTAAGCATCAACAAATTTAATTTAAGGAATAATTTAGAAGAACCATTCTTATATAATGCAGAATTTATTTCATTTACTTGGGATATTACGCAAACTTGGTTAATACTTGATCATTTATTTTCCTATAGTCATATATATAATTGTTTGGATACACTGAATAACTTTGATTTGCCAGCTAAAATAGAAGGTGGGGTATTTCCTGTTTTGTATTCAAAAGAGAAAAATTGTCTATATATAACTGGAGTTTCAGAGGACAAACTTAAAATGTTTGAGTTCAACGTTAATACAAAAGATTTTACACAATCATTTGAAGAATTTCCACAAATCATTCATAATAATAAAGAGGGAATGTTTTTTTCCTTAAGTGAAGAAAAAATTTATGTACCAGTTCTTGATACAAATTATTCTGGTATGGGAAAATTGTTAATTTATTCTACAACGAGTAAACATATATTGTCCATTAGCGATTTATCTGTATACGGTTATCCCAATGCAAATGGATATATTTTATATAAAGGGAAGGATGGAACTGCAGTAATTCTCTCTTATTTTCATAATATAACTAAAGATAGTTATTTCAGAATTTACAATTTTGATTCAGATTTGGGATCAAATTTTATTAAATATCAAGGATTTGCTGATCCATATTATACAAATAAAGGTAAGTATTTAATACTTGCAAATATATATGATAGTCTTAACGCGTACTCAGGTAGATTAGATATTTATGATGTTGGTACCGGGGAACATATTAAAAATATTTTTTTGCCTTCAGGAGGTGAAGTATACACTTTTGATGAATTCCCAAACAACGTTTATTATGTAAAAGACATAGAAGAACCTACAAGACAAGTATGGAACTTAGATATGGATTCTATTTTTAATGTTCTAGAACTAACAAACTTAAATCCAAATTCAGTTAATATAAATTCAAACTCGTTTACTTTAACCGTTAATGGAAAAGGATTTGATACGGTTTCAACAGTTTATTTTAACGGACAACCAAGGGCAACAACATTTGTATCCGATAGTGTTTTAACTGCTGAGATATTATCTTCAGATGTAGCAGCAGTTGGTTCTTTTCCAGTTTGGGTTAAGGATAGATATTCAATTTCAGATACTTTACAGTTTAGTGTAACGCAAGCTAGCAATCCAAACTTACTTGTAAAACTAAAAAACAGTTTGGGTAATCAAATACCTGCAAGTAATGTAATGTATTATGAGTCCGCCGCAGGCGGATGGAAAGATGCAGTAAACAACGGTGACGGAACATTTACAGTTATAACAACTAAACCAACAGTAAGCATAAGAATGTTCTACGAGTATGCAAATCAGACAGTTCATAATGTGACTGCACAAAATAATACTTATACATTTACAACAGTAAACGCAGCAGTTGAGTTAAGAAACAGTTCTGGTAATTTAATAGATCAAGGCACAGTTCAATATTACGCAGGAGCGTGGAGAAGTTTTGGCACAACTGTAAACGGAGTAGCAAATAAAGAACTACTTCCAATCAATTACAGCTTTAGAATGATTTATGAATATGTTCCGCTTGACAAACAGCAGGATATAAGCACAAACAGCACTGTAACTTTCTCAACAGTATTGTGCACAGTAAAAGTAACAAAAGCAAATGGACAGCCATTGTCAGGTGCAAGCACAAAATATTATTCAGGTGCGTGGAGAGATATTGGTCTAACAAATGCAAATGGAGAAGCAACAAAAGAGCTGCTTCCAAAGAGCATAAATTTCAGAGCAGCATCAGGAAATGTAAGTCAGGATAAACAGCAGGATATCGGAGTAAATAATTTAGTGGAGATTCAGTTACCGTAATAATTAGTAATTAATAATTAAGAATTGAAACACATTGATTACACTTAACTACACAAATAGAAAAGATCAGTTTAATCTGTTTAATCCGTGTTCCAATCAGCGAAAGCTGCAGGGGGTTACGGGATCAAGAAAAACAAACGCAGTGGTTCTCATTGGAACAAGATTTCTTCTTTACACAAAGCGTTTCATAGAAGATAACAATGCAGCAATACTACAATGGAACAATTATTACTTAACTACCAGCAAATAAAATCATTAAAAACAGCTGTTGATAAAAGGGAAAAATAATTTTAGGTTATCAGCGGGAATAAAAACCTCCAAGCACTGCGGATAAAATTCCAAAGAAAAAAGAACAGTCAGCTTAAAACAGTGGAGTAAAACTTTATGATAAAAAGTTTAGAAAAAAAATCACTTGACAAGCACACAAAAAACAATAGCTTTCGTTTCTCGTTTCTTGCTTTTACTTTTCACCTCTTGCGTCTTGCTTCTAGCTTCTAACCTATCCGCCCAGGTAATAATAAAAGAAAGAGTGAAGATAGACCCGCAAAAGCAATTGAAAGGTGAAAATCCAGTATTTTCATTTCCTGATACGCTTAATAACGGTTCCGGTAATAAATCAATTTCTAACAGTCCAAACTATCAACCTGATAACCTGCAATCAACATTTCCCTTACCCGAAGGTGGAAGAGTAACTGTTGAAATATTATATAGTGATGCAGCAGAAAATTCACAGATAAATCTTGAACTAAGGCAGCCAAATCAAGAAACACTTTTAGAATATGCGAATCATAACCCAGGTTTCACCTGGGTATCACCAGATTATTTTACAAATACAAATTTTGAAATTGGTATTTATTGGTATTGGGAAAATGAAGGAACGCTGTATCAGGGGGTTGAAGCCGGTGTAGAGGTTTCATCTCTGGGTTCTGATGAATATTATATAGGATTTGAAGCTGCTGGTGATGATTGGGATTATAATGAACTTGTAGTAAGAGTAAAAATTGAGACCTACTTGCCTATTGTATTTATCGATCCTTCAAATATTTCAACAGGAGAAACAGCTACTGTGACAGTTAAAAAACAATTTTATGATGGAAGGATTGAAGACTTTGATGCAGGACAGTTGTTTGAGTTTGGAATGATGGAAGGATGCACGGCAGGTGTACTGATTAGTGGTACAGATACTTCAAATTATTTTAATGGTGTATCGCAGCCGGTAACTTTTTTAGCTGCTGATAGTTTAGAGAATGATGAAGAAACTGTAAAAATCGGAGTTGGAGTTGTTGAGCAAAACCCATTAGCAAAGATGCAAACCAAAACTAATACTTTGACTCAATCAAAAAACAAAAACATTAAGGGAAAGGATAATAATAAAGATATAAAGATTGATGAAACAAAAATAAATTCTATTATTATCGGAAGTTGTTTTGGTGGTGATTTCGAATCAGATAAAAGAGGTGATGTTGATGTATCAATTAAAGGTGAACCATTTACAATTGCTTGGGATCAGATTACACATCATATAAATACAGTGCCTGAAATGCCTAAACTCTTAACAATCTGGTTAACACCAAAAAATTACGCAGGGGTATACACAATTGATTGGGATTTAGAGGTAAAATGGGTAAGTAAAGAACAGTCACCTAGTAAAACATTTAAATATACATTTCACAATAGAAAAATAAGTTCGGATCCGAATGGAACGGATTTACCAATACCAGATGATGATAATACAATTATTGGTGGAGATGAGATAACACTTACAATAAAAGAATTCTTTTATTTTGACGAACCCAATCTGTTAAAGAAGCCAATAACAAAAACAATTACCGGGATGAAGATACTTGGGAGTAATGGAGACAAAGAGATAATTAAAGAATATGTTGCCAATTCAGATTTCTCCCAGCCGATTGATTTACCACTCATTGGAGCTGTTTCTGAACAGGATAAGATTCTGCAAATGCAAATTTTAATTATGAAGGAAAGCACTTGGTTTCAATTCAAAGATGAAAGAGACGAGTATCATGATTATCCGGCTTATGAATGGGGTTATAACAATATGAATCCAAATCCACACGATTGGGGGCTCTCTCAATTAAGCATATCAGAGCCTTCCCTAGGGATAATTTGGAATTGGAAGGAGAATATTATTGCTGGGATTAATCATTTGTGGAATGAAAAATATCCCATTGCAAAAAGACTTTTTAGAGATATTAAGAAAAAATTCAGAGATGAAGAAACCGTGATAAGAGATCCTAACAGGAAGGAATTCCTAATAATGTTAGCTCAACTTTATAAAGGAGGTGCGTATTATGATTCTTTTAAATTCACAAAAGGGACTACTGGTGAATATGATAGAAAGACAGATAAAAAAGATATAGATTATGGCTATGGGTTTGATTTCTGGAACAAATTTGAGGATGTATATAATGGGGCACCTTATCCTGAAGCAACTGCGTGGTAATCATTTTAAAGTAGGAAAAACACGATGAAAAAAAATAATATGTTTTTAGTTTTATTTGCTTTATTCTTTAATGCAGCGATCAATTCACAACCATATTATTATACAACAAAATATGAATTAATAGATAGCGTATTTAGGAATTTTACTACTAATTTATACAGAGTAAATATGGGTAATCCTGCTACTGTTGAAACCCTAATGACAGATATTGCATATAGATCTGGTTCGGAAGTTGATGAATATGGCAACTGGCTCGCTTATAATGAACCCTTTCGTTTGTTAACCCTAATGAATCTGAACAATTCAGTTCAAAAAAATTCTATTGAAGAAAATTGTGAAAGTGTAATAAAACTTTCTTATGCAAAAGATGTAAATAAATTAGTTGTACTGTATAGCGTTGAATCTTTTGATCAAACTAAAATGATAATAATTGACCCTATAACTTTAACAATAGTTGATTCTATTCCATACGATATTCGCTGGGAAATTTGGACCGATGAGGATTTTATTTTTTCCAAGACGGGTGATATTATGTATTTAATGAAAACTGATACAATTGCTGAGAAAAGATATATTGCTGCATATTCATTGCTAACTAACCAAATTGTCAAAACAAAATATCTTTCTGAAATATATTATTCAGGGAAGCATCATTATTATTTTAATTATAGAAGAAATGGTTTATCCGTAATGGAGTCGTTGTTTTTATTACCAACCCCTAGGAGCTACTATCAAATCTATTTTCTTGATAAAGACTCACTTTCTATCCCCATCATACGTAGCAACAGTGAAAGTTGGGCAGACGGATATGTGGCGAGTGAAGGCAATTATTTATTGTTATTTAACAGTCAGTTAAATACTGATAGTTCGGTTCAAGTTTATACAGGTAAAATAGATATTTATGATATGACAAGCGGTGAAATAAAAAAAACAATTCAGCTTCCACCAGGCGGGGATGTAATGTGTTTTGAGAATTATCCCAGCAATGTTTATTATGTTAAAGATATAGAGGAGCCTACACGTCAAGTTTGGAAATTGAATATGGATTCTATCTTTAATGTTTTAGATGTAACAAGTTTAAATCCAAATACAATAAATGTTGGTGCTAACTCATTTATTTTAACTGTTAATGGAAGCGGATTCAATACTCTTACTACAGTTTATTTTAACGAACAGCCAAAGACAACAGCATATATTTCAGATAGTGTTTTAACTGCTGAGATATTATCTTCAGATGTAGCAGCAGTTGGTTCTTTTCCAGTTTGGGTTAAGGATAGATATTCAATTTCAGATACTTTACAGTTTAGTGTAACGCAAGCTAGCAATCCAAACTTACTTGTAAAACTAAAAAACAGTTTGGGTAATCAAATACCTGCAAGCAATGTAATGTATTATGAGTCCGCCGCAGGCGGATGGAAAGATGCAGTAAACAACGGTAACGGAACGTTTACGGTAATAACAACAAGACCAACAGTAAGCATAAGAATGTTTTACGAGTATGCAAATCAGACAGTTCATAATGTGCCTGCACAAAATAATACTTATACATTCCAAACAGTCAATGCTTCTGTTCAATTAAAAAATAGTTCCGGTAATTTGATTGATCAGGGCACAGTTCAATATTACGCAGGAGCGTGGAGAAGTTTTGGCACAACTGTAAACGGAGTTGCAAACAAAGAGCTACTTCCAATCAATTACAGCTTTAGAATGATTTATGAATATGTTCCGCTTGACAAACAGCAGGATATAAGCACAAACAGTACTGTAACTTTCTCAACAGTATTGTGCACAGTAAAAGTAACAAAAGCAAATGGACAGCCATTATCAGGTGCAAGCACAAAATATTATTCAGGTGCGTGGAGAGATATTGGTCTAACAAATGCAAACGGAGAAGCAGCAAAAGAGCTGCTTCCAAAGAGCTTAAATTTCAGAGCAGCATCAGGAAATGCAAGTAAGGATAAACAGCAGGATATCGGAGTAAATAATTTAGTGGAGATTCAGTTACCGTAATAATTAGTAATTAATAATTAAGAATTGAAACACATTGACTACACCTAACTGCACAGATAGAAAAGATCAGTTTAATCTGTTCAATCCGTGTTCCAATCAGCGAAAGCTGCAGGGGGTTACAGGATCAAGAAGAACAAACGGTGGTTCTCATTGAAAAAAAATTCTTCTTTACACAAAGCATCTTATAGAAGATAACAATGCAGCAATACAGCAATGGAACAATTATTACTTAACTACCAGCAAATAAAATAATTAACAACAGCTCTTGACAAAAGGGAAAATTAATATTTGAAGCAGGGGATGGTTTTGAGGGATCGTTTAGAACGGTTGCATTTCTTTGGAATGCTGGTGAAAAGGATTATCATAAAGACGTTTTTAATAATTTGAAAAAATTCTTACCAAGGAGATAAATAAAATGAAAAATCATTACATAGTATTAACGTTTTTAATGTTGTTTATTACTCCAAATATTCTTTATGCACAGTATGGTTCTAGTATAGACAGTATAAATATAGCTCAACAATTATATAATTTATTAAATACAAACTATATAGTAAACGAGATAGTTGATGTGAGCGTTGCAGAAAGTATAGGAGGCAAGTTTGGATTGATTTCAGACCCATATAATACTTTAGAGGGTGATTTGATATTTGTCGCCGAGAGAGAAACTCCTACAAATTCTGATTACTATGGTGTTACTGGTATCTTTAAAAACAATCAAATAGTTTGGAAATCAGATTTTATTAAACCATACGGTGCTAGAAATGGATCAGTATTAGCTGTTTTTGATTTGAACAATGATGGGAATGTTGACATTATAACTACCTGGTATAATAGTTATGGCAGACTTGGTGTTCTTGATATATGGATTTATTCCTGGGATGGAATTTTAGCTTATACTATTAATCCTTTCACAGATTTTAGCTCTGGAATAGAAACTTATGAAGGTATGGGTTTCGATTTTGCAGATTATCAAGGAGATGGCGTATGGGAAATTATTGGTTATGAAGCAATGGGAGATAGCATATATGAAAATTCAGATAATTCAATGGTTTATTCCTGGGATGGAGAAACTTATGATTATTCAGAAACACTTATAGGAAACCCCTATGAAATATTCTTCCCAAGAAACCAATTTAATGCATTTGTAACAACCCGTGTAAATCAAAATCAACAAAATCTTTTTAATTATTTTTATTCGGTAAAAAATGGTCAGTTTAGCGCTCAAAATATTAATGAGATAAATATTGTGGGTAATGTAGATAGCATTTTGATCCTAAATTTACCATCGAAGTGGAAAAATTTAGATTTTGGTACAGACATTACATTTAAGGAGGACATTAAATTTGCAAACTCCAATTTTTCGATCAAAAACAAAATAATAGCTGGTGATGAGAAAGGTTTTTCTTATAGCACTAGTGGATTACCATATATCTCAAAGGCTTACCTCCGTGGATTCAACTTTACTTCCTATCATATTGAAGGGGAATTAGCTGATTACTTAAATAATTCAGTTGTTGTTCCTGTGGTAGCAGCAACTTTACCCCCAGATCCATTTGTTACAATTTATTTTATAGATACACTTATTAACTACAAAACTCGCTCCTTTGAACTCGGCTGGATAACTAACGAGACAACTGCAATCAAATACGACAGCTTATTTAACTTAACCAAAACTCAACTTCAGCAATACAACAACAATGCTGCAAAAACAATTCTACAAACAGTATTGCAAGAAGTAGATGTTGACAGTACAAGCAATCTAACAAGCGAGGCTTATGCTTTGCTTCGGTACAATACAGAATATTTGCTAGAAAAAATACCTCTGTCATCACCAAATCTATTGGTAAAGTTAACCAGCAGTCTAGGTAACCAGATACCTGCAAGTAATGTGATGTATTATGAGTCCGCCGCAGGCGGATGGAAAGATGCTGTAAACAACGGTGATGGTACGTTTACGGTAATAACAACTAAACCAGCAGTAAGCATAAGAATGTTTTACGAGTATGCAAATCAGACAGTTCATAATGTGCCTGCACAAAATAATACTTATACATTCCAAACAGTCAATGCTTCTGTTCAATTAAAAAATAGTTCCGGTAATTTGATTGATCAGGGCACAGTTCAATATTACGCAGGAGCGTGGAGAAGTTTTGGCACAACTGTAAACGGAGTTGCAAATAAAGAACTACTTCCAATCAATTACAGCTTTAGAATGACTTATGAATTTGGGAGTTTAGACAAACAACAAAATCTTTCTTCTGATCCAACAGTAGTTTTCCAAACAGTAAACGCAGCAGTTGAGTTAAGAAACAGTTCTGGTAATCTAATAGATCAGGGCACAGTTCAATATTACGCAGGAGCGTGGAGAAGTTTTGGCACAACTGTAAACGGAGTTGCAAACAAAGAGCTACTTCCAATCAATTACAGCTTCAGAATGATTTATGAATATGTTCCGCTTGACAAACAGCAGGATATAAGCACAAACAGCACTGTAACTTTCTCAACAGTATTGTGCACAGTAAAAGTAACAAAAGCAAATGGACAGCCATTATCAGGTGCAAGCACAAAATATTATTCAGGTGCTTGGAGAGATATTGGTTTGACAAATGCAAACGGAGAAGCAACAAAAGAGCTGCTTCCAAAGAGCTTAAATTTCAGAGCAGCATCAGGAAATGTAAGTAAGGATAAGCAGCAGGATATCGGAGTAAATAATTTAGTAGAGATTCAATTACCGTAATAATTAGTAATTAAGAATTAATAAGTAAGAATTGAAACACATTGATTACACCTAACTGCACAGATAGAAAAGATCAGTTTAATCTGTTCAATCCGTGTTCCAATCAGCGAAAGCTGCAAGGAGTTACAGGATCAAGAAGAACAAACGGTGGTTCTCATTGAAAAAAAATTCTTCTTTACACAAAGCATCTTATAGAAGATAACAATGAAGCAATCAAACAAAAAGACATAGGAATTGAAAAATGAAAACAAAAATTCTAATAGTTATAATATTTTTTGTACAGATAAATTTTGCTCAAAAAATTTCAGAAGATGCAAAACAGGCTATAATTGGATATATAGATAGTACAAGTTATTCTATTAGGTTAGATGCTATAATGAAAATATATAATTATGGCATAGTTGAAGCAGTCCCAAAACTTGAAGCAAATATCTTTAAGCAAGAACAGGATATTGCAATCTTGTTCCTTAGATATATTTTGGCAGTTCATCCCGAAAAAACCATTGAATTAGCTCATAGGTTTATTGATTCGGTTGGTTATCTACGTAAAGGGATCGAAACAACAAATGAATATAAGACTAAAGCAACTTATTATTTGTTTAGAAAAGGTGACTACTCAACAGCCCCAATTATTTTTGAAACTATAGAAGAGAAAAAACCTAATATTGCAACTACTGCATTCGTATTACTTTCAGATGTAATTGATTATGTTCCGGAATATGAACCTCAAGCTAAAGAAGAATTAAAGAGAATAGCATTAAATTTTAAAGATGACTATTATGCCCCAATGGCTTTAATTACTCTAACTGATAAATATGGTGATGAATTAATACCAGATTTAGTAAATATTATTCATAGTAATACCTCTGGACAGATGAAGTTTATAGCTTACGACGAACTGAAGGAAAGAAATTATTCGGAAATGGAAGCAATAACTAAATATCTTTTCCTCAATGAAAAAGAATACAAAACTGAATGGATAAATAATTTAATTACCAAATATGCTACGCCTTCAAATTATAAATTTTTGCAAGATAATTATCAAAATATTATTGTTCCAGAGTGGCTACCTGCATATCAAGAATATTTTCAGCAAACTAAACTTAGCAATCCGCTATATCCACCTAACTTTAACTCTCTATTTGAGCAATTAGATTATTTCAAAGATCTTTGTGATACTTTAGTTAACTACACCTGGTTCGGCAATCTTAATTTCTCAAACGAATTGAAAAATATTTTAACCACAGCAAAAATAAATTTACAAAATGGAGATTCACTTGCTTGCAGAGTTCAGGTAAAAACATTCCAGGATTTAGTGGATAATGTTTACAAAGACTCACTAAATACAGATCAGCGTTTTGTAACAATTGAGGGCTGGAAATTTCTCTACTGGAATGCTCAATATATTTTAGACAGGTTACCAAAACCTTAAGCACTTTTAATAAAATAGTAAATTTGATTTAGAGTACTTAGCTTAAATCTGCATTAAAATTATTTCTAACAAGAATGCAATAGATGAGCAGAAAAATGATTAATCAGTTAACATCAGTTTAATCTGTTTAATCCGTGTTCCAATCAGCGAAAGCTGCAGGGGGTTACAGCATTACAAGATATCGGTAAATAAGAGTATAATTAGCAGGTAAATATTTTCAAATAATAATTATCCTTTATTCAAATTCTCAGGAATCAATGTTTTTGTTTTGCACAAAAGTTGAGAAAGACTGAATATAAGAATAGAAGGTAAAATAAACTATCCAATACAGCAGCAAAAACCACTCAAAGAAAATACAGCAGCTTATTGTTTTATTGGAGAGATTGATTTACCAAAAACAAGCGATGGTATTGTGGTGGTGGGGGATGAGTGTGATGATAATCCTTGCAGCCAAGGATTTATATACTCGCCTCCCAAAATTCTATCAAATATAGAAGTTATTTTCTGGTTAACTGTTTTTACAAATGAAAATGGAACAAGAGATTTTTGTCCTGATACTCATTTAAAGGGAGCAGAGACAATCCTACTATTTGATAATGCTTTTGATGTACCAGTTAATAGTGACAGGCTTATTAAGGATGAATTTATTTCACAATTCACAATTGATGCCTGTTTGAATATAACAAAAAGTATGCGGCAATATCTAATAAGGACTAATAATTCAAACAATGAGATTAAGTTGAGAGTATTAGTTACGATGTATCATTGGAGTGATAGTGTTCAAAAGAAAATAAATAGATTTCAATCAATACTAGCTTCAAGCCTGTGTTTTAATCCGGACAAGTGTAATTGTAATTTCAAAAAACTTTGAGAGCCATTTGAAAAATATAGAAACAATAGATGAATTGGAGATAAAAATGAAATTTATTTTAACAATACTTATTTCACTTCTAATAATTATTAACAATTATTCTCAGGAATTAACTCGAGAAGAAATAGAATTCTATATCTCTAATTTAAGCAAAGTAGATGATGATCATTTTATGGAGATTAATTATTTTATAAGTCACAGAATAGTTGAGGCAGTGCCTAATTTAGAACAATATTTTTGGCAGCAAAATTGTGAGAACCAACAATATTTTTTAGAAGGGCTATATTATTTAGGTTCCTCCTTAACCCATCAATATGCACTTGCCTTGTTCGACTCATTAAGTAAACCTCAGAAAGAAAAATATGATCCAACTGAGAAATATAACTGGTTTGATTGTCATGATATTTTAAGATCAAAGGTTGATTGTATAGAAATATTGTATTCTTTAGGTGACTACTCAAAAACAGATGAAGTGTTTGAGCTTATTGAAAGAGAAAAAGAACAAGGTTCATCTGAAATTGATGGTATTTCCTTATTACCTTTCATTATAAGGTATAGACCGGACATAAAGGATTTAGCCAAACAGGAACTGATGCAAGCAATAAGCACAGCAACAAATGATCGTGCAATGTTTTCATACTCTTTATCCCTTTCTTCAGCATTTGATGAGGAAGAAATACCAGAAATAATTCAAATATTTAAGAATTCTTCAAGCCCACAGGTAAAAAGGGCACTTATGGAATTTTATTTTAGCAGATATGAAGATAAATTTGATTTAGATGGTTTGGTCAAGGAATCACTTTTAACAGAACCGAATGATGAATTGAGATTATTTTTTGTAAAAGTGCTCTTATTAGGAATTGCCACCCCCTCAGATTATGAATTTGTTAAAAATTATTATAATAATGAACCTAATGACACAATAAAGAGCTTGATTTTATACGAAGTTAACTCTTTTCAACCCCCACCACCTGACAAACTAAAATCAACGGACAATTTAATAAATTACTTACAAGATTATATTGATAGTGTTTACACCTACACCTGGCTCGGCAATCTTAATTTCTCAAACGAATTAAAAAACATTTTAACAACAGCAAAAACCAATTTACAAAACGGAGATTCGCTTGCTTGCAGAGTGCAGGTGCAGACTTTTCAGGATTTAGTTGATAATGTTTATAAGGACTCACTAAATACAGATCAGCGTTTTGTAACAATTGAGGGCTGGAAATTCCTCTACTGGAATGCTCAATATATTTTAGACAGGTTACCAAAACCTTAAGCACATTTAATAAAATAGTAAATTTGATTTAGAGTACTTAGATAAAATCTGCATTAAAATTATTTCTAACAAGAATGCAATAGATGAGCAAAAAATTGATTAATCAGTTAACATCAGTTTAATCCGTGTTCCAATCAGCGAAAGCTGCAAGGGGTTACAGCATTACAAGATATCGGTAAATAAGAGTATAATTAGCAGGTAAATATTTTCAAATAAGAATTATTCTTTATTCAGATTCTCAGGAATCATTGTTTTTGTTTTGCACAAAAGTTGAGAAAGACTGAATATGAGAATAGCCGGTAAAATAAACTATCCAACACAGCAGCAAAAACCACTCAAAGAAAACACAGCAGCTTATTGTTTTATTGGAGAGATACGACATATATAATTGATATACAGGAATTGAATAATATTCCTGAAAATGAAGCTTGTTTAGAATTAAAAAATTTTTGTGTCAAATTGCATTCGATTTATAGAATGAGGACAAAAGATAGGAGAAAAAACGAAGATATGACTCAATGGAATGAAGATGTTCAGAATACAATTAATTATTATCAAAATACTCTTAAAGAATTATGGAAAAACAAAGGCAGACCAATAAAAGATTGTGATTATGAGATGGATTGGTCAACATACGAACAATACAAAAATAAATTTTGAAAAAGGGACGTGAAATGAAAATTAGATTAATAATACTGATTCTTCTCTTCAATGTGTCATTCATAAACATAAGAGGGCAAGAAATTAACCCAATATTAAAACAAGCTTATCTTGAAATATTAAGTGATTCAGCATCTTATGATCAGTACTATGCTTTAATTGCTGTTATAGATAGTAATATAATCGAAGCGAAAGATATTATTGAACAAAAATTTTGGCAATTTGCAAGGTCACAACAATCTCTTGCTCTCGAAGCATTACTAAAATTCAAATCAAATCTAACACTCGAATATGCTCAGCGTCTTATGGATTCTTTAGATATAAATCCTATAGATTACGTATTGAATTCAGAATCCGGTCCTGATGTAATTTTTGAAAAAGTAAAGATATGTGAAATTATGTTTGAATTAAATGATTTCTCTAAACTTGAGTATGTATTTGAATTAGTTAACCGTGATAGCATTCAAGAAGTTAGTGATATTGTTATTGATCCACTAATTAAAATAATGCAAAATGTCCCTTCTTATTCTGAACAAGCAAAAAGTAAACTTATAGATTTAGTTTACTCTTCAAATGATTTATTTACTAGATCAAATGCTTTAATTGCTTTAGAAAAATCAATTGGAATTGAATCGCTCCCGATAATTCTTCAATCATTTCAAAGTGATAGTAGTGATGTAAATAGATATTACATTTTGAATGAATTCCTAAGTAAGTACAGTGAAAATATTGACTTATCTGACATACTTAGAGAAAGGATCTACACAGAACAAGCAGGGTCACTCCGATTGAGAATTGCTAAAATTCTTTTATATGGTCCAGGTGGAATTTCAAACTATAATTTTGTTAAGAATTATATAAATGATGAATCAGATGAAATGATTAAGGATGCGATTGCATTCGAAGTTGAAGAAAATTTACCGCGTTTATTTTATGAAGATAGTACACTTGTAGTGATTCTCGATAGTCTGATTTCGGTTACAAACCAAGTTCATATTATTAATTGGCTCGGCGATCTTAATTTCTCAAACGAATTAAAAAACATTTTAACAACAGCAAAAATAAATTTACAAACCGGAGATTCACTTGCTTGCAGAGTTCAGGTAAAAGCATTCCAGGATTTAGTGAATAATGTTTACAAAGACTCACTAAACACAGACCCGCGTTTTGTAACAATAGAAGGCTGGAAATTTCTCTACTGGAATGCTCAGTATATTTTAGACAGGTTATCAAAACCCTAAGCACATTTAATAAAATAGTAAATTTGATTTAGAGTACTTAGCTTAAATCTGCATTAAAAACATTTCCAGCAAGAGTTTAATAGTTTGGCAAAAAGTTGATTAATCAGTTAACATCAGTTTAATCTGTTCAATCCGTGTTCCGATCAGTGTAAAATATTGCCCGGATAAATGAAATAAATTACTCTTTTATTTCTATATCATCACTGCTTCAATTAATTTGGTGCAGCAATTTTATTTTTAGATGACATTGTTAAAAAAATTTTCTGCATATATCAAAATCACCCGGCCACTCAATACTGCAATTACTTTTTGTGTTGTAGTAGTTGCGATACTAATTTCTCAGAAATATCCAACAAAAATTAGTTTGATTTTACTTGCATCACTTACGGCTGCTTTAACAGCTGCCGCGGGAAACGTAATTAATGATTTATTTGATATTGAGACCGATAAAACAGCACATCCTGATAGAGTGCTAACAAAAGGAACACTTACTAAAACAGAGGCAAAGTCTGAATATTTTCTGTTAAATTCTATTGCAGCAATAATAGCAGTCTCTTTATCAACAACACCTTTTGTGATTGTACTACTTTCTATTTCTTTACTCTACATCTATTCCGCTTATCTTAAAAAAATAATTCTTGTTGGAAATATAACAGTTGCTGCATTAGCAGGACTGGCATTCATTTACGGGGGTGTTGTGGCAAATAATCCGAAGGCTGCTGTTATTCCGGCTTTCTTTGCATTCTTCATAAATCTTATAAGAGAAATAGTTAAGGATATTCAGGATATTGATGGAGACAAGAAACAAAAAATTATTACTTTCCCTGTAAGATATGGTATTCAACCGGCTAAAAAGTCAGCTGCTATACTGATTATTATCTTAATAGCATTTACTTTTTATCCATTTATTTTTCAGGTATATAAAATTGAATTTTTTGTAATTGTAATGATATTTGTAAATCCGGTTTTTATTATATGTGTAAAAAATCTTTTGCAAAAAAAAGCAGCAGATATTGCTTTAACCAGTAACTTATTAAAATTAAATATGATCATTGGATTGATAGCAATTTATTTAGGTAATTGAAAAACTTTGACAATAAATATTTACAGGATTCAAGAACTATTCTGGCAGGAACAGACGAAGCAGGAAGAGGTCCGCTTGCAGGACCGGTAGTTGCCGCAGCGGTTATTCTGCCAAAAGATTTTTATGATGACAGAATTAATGATTCTAAAAAACTGAGTGAATCATTACGTGAAGAATTGTTTGAAGTAATAAAAAGGAATTCCATTTCATATTCTTATACGGTTATAAAAAATAAAAAGATAGATGAGATAAACATCTTAAATGCTTCACTGCTTGCAATGAAACGTTCAATAGAGAAGCTAAAGCATAAACCCGATGTGATTTTAGTTGATGGTAATAAAATATTCAAATCTGATTCTGAAATTATCCCGGTTGTTAAAGGTGATTCGAAATCTTTATCGATTGCCTCGGCATCAATAATTGCAAAAGTAATAAGAGACAGAATTATGATTAAACTTGCCTTAAAGTATCCAGAGTATGGATGGGAAAACAATAAAGGTTATCCGACAAAGTATCATATCAATGCAATTCTTAACCATGGTGCTTGCGATTTACATAGAAAAACTTTTTTAAAAAAGATTTATGAAAATAATTCTCAAGCAGCATTTGACTTTGATTTGAAATGACTGAAATAAATAAAAAAGATTTTGGTAAAGATGGCGAAGAGATAGCAGCGAAATATCTGTTGAAAAAGGGTTTTGAAATACTAAAACGGAATTATCGATTCAGTCATGGCGAAATTGATATTATTGCTAAGGATGGAGATACTCTTGTTTTTGTAGAGGTAAAAACAAGAAAAAATCTTGAGTACGGTGAACCTGAATATGCAATTACTAAAAAGAAAATCCAGCAATTAAAAAAAATAGCAGAGTTATATCTTTTTGATAAACAGATAGAAGAAGCGGACTGCAGATTTGATGTTATTGCAATTATACTTGGATCAGAAAACAATCCGCAAATCACACATTACGAAAATGCTTTTATGTAGGCTTTTGATGTTTTGCACACTATCTTTATTACCCTAAAAACTTTTCAGGAATTTTCTTAGTTTGGTATTTGAAAATCAAGAATTAATTGATACAATCCATAACACTAATGGCTGACTCAAAAAACAAAGTATCACGAAAAAGTGCGTTTGATAAAAAACTTAATGATTTTTTTATCATGATTGCCGGTTTGTGGCAATTCCAATGGGAGTTTGTTAAACAGATTTTTGTTCCGCCTTACGAAGTAGAGCAAATCAGAAAGCATATGGATGAACTTGGAATTAAAACTTTACCTATTGTTAGTGTTACTGGTTTTATAATCGGACTGGTAATTACGATGCAGATGCATCCTGTTATGGTTAGGTTTGGTGCTGAGGCATTTCTTCCCGGCGCAGTTGGAATTTCTATCGTAAGAGAGCTTGCACCGGTTATTACTGCATTAATTTTTGCCGGCAGAGTAAGCTCTGGTATCGGAGCTGAGTTAGGTTCGATGAGAGTTACAGAACAGATTGATGCAATGGAAGTATCGGGTGTTAACCCTTATAAGTATCTGGTTGTAACAAGAGTTTTTGCATGCACTTTTATTTTACCTATTCTTACTGTGTATGTAATATTTATCGCTTTCTTAGGAGCTTATATCGCTGTTGTACTTGTGCAGAATATGACTTATCAGTACTTCATTGATTCGGTTATTAAATCAGTTACATTCGGTGATGCAATTCCCGGTGTGTTAAAAACTTTTGCATTTGGATTTATTGTCGGAATAGTTGGTTCATATAAAGGCTACACTGCAACTAACGGAACTGAAGGTGTAGGTAAAGCGGCAACTACTGCTGTTGTTGTATCTTCTTTAATGATTTTAATTTTTGATATGGTTCTGGTTAAAATTACTCTATGGCTATGGCCAACTGTTTAATCGTTTATTATGAATAAAGTTGTTGAAATAAAAAATCTTTCTAAATCCTTCGATTCACTCAATGTTCTTCGAAATGTATCTTTGACAGTTGAAGAAGGTGAAAATATGGTTGTCTTTGGACAAAGCGGAACCGGAAAAAGTGTTTTGTTAAAATGTATTGTAAGATTGATGGAACCGGATTCAGGCGAAATTTTTATTAACAATAAAGATGTTCTTGCAATGGACCTTAAACAGCTTAATGATTTAAGAAAGAATTTCGGATTCCTGTTTCAGGGAGCAGCACTTTACGATTCGATGACGGTTAGAGAGAATTTGGAATTTCCGCTGATCAGACATTTTGATTATACACCTGAAGAGAGAGAAGCAAAAGTAAAATCGGTTTTAGAGAAAGTTTCGCTCGAAGAAGCTATTGATAAAATGCCTTCAGAACTTTCCGGCGGAATGAAGAAAAGAATCGGACTAGCCAGATCAATAATAATTGATCCTAAGTTGATGTTTTATGATGAGCCAACAACCGGTCTTGATCCTATTACATCAAAAGAAATTAGTTTACTTATTCTTGAGTTACAAAAATCTCTGAAGATGACATCAATAATTGTAACACACGATTTGCTTTGTGCGGAAATTATTGCTGACAGAGCAATTATGCTTAATGACGGAGTTATAATGAAAGAAGGAAGTATTTCTGATTTGAAGTCATCACAAGATCCATTTTTAAGAAATTTCTTTAGTAATGAAATTATAAAAGAGCATAACAGGAGAAATTAATGTTTAAAAATCTTGCAAATGCAAAGCTTGGAATTTTTATCTTTTTAGGAAGCGCTTTATTAGTTGTTTTGATTTTTCTTTTAGGTAATAAAGGGCAGCTTTTTTCATCAACATTTACTGTAAAGGCTTACTTTAAAAATACTGAAGGATTACGAAATGGCGCATCTGTAAGATTCGGAGGAATTGATATAGGCGCCGTTAAAAGTATCAGTATCGTTAGCGGCACGAGCGGAAGAGTTGAAGTTGCAATGAGAATAAAAGAAGAGATCAAAAGATTTATAAAAACAGATTCCCAGGCGAGTATTGAAACCGAAGGACTTGTCGGTAATAAAGTTGTTGTAATAACTATGGGATCAGAAAAAGCAACCGAAATAAAGGATGAAGGAACAATCCTTTCTAAAGAGCCTTTAAGTTTTTCTGATATTATCGGAGAAACTCAGGGAATTATGGCTTATACAAAAGATATGACAAAAAATCTTGCCGAGATTGTTTATAAAGTTAATCAGGGAGATGGAACACTTGGTAAAATTATTAATGATGATGAACTTTATTCTGTTGCTGCCGAGCTTACTAAATCAGCAGATAAAAGTCTTGTTTCTTTAACTAGCGAGCTGAATGATGTTGTTTCTCTTTTTGATGAACTTGGTAAAGGCGTTTCTGATGTTGTTACTAATGTTAATACTTTAGTGGCAAGATTGGATACTGTTTTGGTCGGTGTTTCGGAAGGCAAGGGTTTGCTTGGTTCTCTTGTTTCGGATAAAGGGAAAGAAGGAAAAGCATTAAACCAGATTCTGAATAATCTTGTTACAGTAAGTGAAGATGCTAAGACTTCAGCTTCAAGACTTGCAGAAAATATGGAGGCTTTAAAACATAATTGGCTGTTTAAAAGCTATTTTGAAGAACGCGGATACTGGGATAAAGAAGAATATGAAAATGTTATTGATGAAAAGATTATTGAACTGAATGAAAAAATTAAAATTCTTGATGATAAAATTTTAGAACTCAAAGCTCTGGAGAATAAGAAATAATTGCCGGATGTATTTATTCTGAATTTAATGTTTCAAAAAAAATAGCTACTCCTGCGTCTTAATCAAATCAATATGCCGAACTCTAAAACTATAAAAGAAAAAAAAATAATTGTTAAAGGTGCCCGCGAGCATAACTTAAAGAATCTTTCTTTCGGAATTCCAAGGAATAAGCTTGTGGTTTTTACCGGAGTAAGCGGAAGCGGAAAGTCATCCCTGGTATTTGATACTATCTATGCAGAAGGACAAAGAAGATATGTTGAAAGCCTTTCATCCTATGCCAGACAATTTCTTGAAAGAATGAACAAACCTGATGTTGATTTTATTCAGGGGATATCACCGGCAGTTGCGATTGAGCAAAAAACCGGATCGCGTAATTCCAGATCTACCGTCGGAACAACAACTGAAGTTTACGATTACCTTAGACTATTATTTGCAAGAATTGGAAAAACTATATGCTTTCATTGCGGTAAAGAAGTAAAGAAAGCTACTACCGGAACCGTTGCTGATTGGCTTGAACTGCAGCAGGATGGTACAAGATTTTTTCTTGCTTTTCCGCTTGATGGGCTGGAAGGAAGCTCTGTAAAAGATGAAATTGAACTGTTAAAAAAACGCGGCTTTTTCAGAGTTTATTTTAATAATACACTTATTGATCTTAATGAAGAGCAGGTAAAGCTGCCTAAGAATAAAAAGGATATTAAAGTTGTTGTCGATCGTTTTAAGATTACTAAAGGAGAGGTAAGAGAAAGACTTTCTGATTCAATAGAAGTTACCTTTAAAGAAGGCAAGGACAGAATTGTAATAATTAACGCTGATACCGGCGAACAACATGAGTTCAATAAGTTTTATGAATGCTGTGGTGTAAAATACGAAGAACCTGAACCGAGATTTTTTTCATTTAATAATCCATTTGGTGCTTGTCCGGTTTGTCAGGGATTCAGTAAAGTTATTGGCATTGACATGAATCTGGTAATTCCAAATCCAAACCTTACTGTAGCTGATGGAGCTATCGCTCCTTATAAAGGCGCTAAGTATAGTTCATATTTAAGAGACTTAATTCAAAGCGCACGCGATTATAAATTTCCGATTCATATCCCTTTTAAGCAATTAACTGAAGAACAGCTTTTAATGGTTCGGAAAGGATTTGGAAAATATAAGGGACTTGATCACTTCTTTGAAGAACTTGAAAGAAAAACTTATAAACTTCACGTAAGAGTTATGTTAAGCCGATATCGCGGTTATACTTTATGCCCTGCCTGCAAAGGTTCGCGATTAAGACGTGAAGCACTTCAGGTAAAGATTGATAATAAATCAATTCACGAAATTGTTCAGATGCCGATTGAAAAATCACTCGTATTTTTCGAGAATCTGAAACTCTCCGATTACGATCTTAAAGTTGCTGAAAGGATTCTGAGCGAAATTATAAAGAGACTTACATTTCTTAACAATGTCGGCATTGGTTATCTGACACTTGACAGATACAGCAATACTCTTTCGGGCGGGGAATCACAGCGTATTAATCTTGCAACTTCTCTTGGTTCTGCTCTTGTTGGAACATTATATGTTTTAGATGAACCAAGTATTGGTTTACATCCGAGAGATAATTCCAAACTGATTAAAATATTGAAAGACTTAAGAGATATTGGCAATTCTGTTCTGGTAGTTGAACACGATGCTGAAATGATGAAAGAAGCTGACCTTATTGTGGATATGGGTCCTAAGGCTGGCATTGAAGGCGGTGAAATAGTTGCGATTGGTGATTACAACGAAATTATCCGGGATAAAAATTCTATCACAGGAAAATATTTATCAGGTGACCTATCAATTCCGCTGCCTGAAAAAAGGAATGACAAGAAAACCAAATCAATAAAGATAACCGGTGCAAAGGAAAACAATCTTAAAAATATTAATGTCGATATTCCATTAAACAAATTTGTTGTAGTAACCGGAGTAAGCGGTTCTGGTAAGAGTACACTTATCCATGATATTTTTTATGCAGGACTCGCAAAATATCTTGGCAATGCTCCGTCTTTTATCGGAAGGTATGATGATATTAAAGGCGGTGAATACATAGATGATGTTGTTATTGTTGATCAGTCTCCGATTGGCAAATCCCCAAGATCAAATCCAATAAGCTATATTAAAGCATTTGAATTGATAAGAGAATTATTTGCATCAACTCATCAGGCAAAGGCACGAGGTTATAAACCAGGTTATTTTTCTTTTAATGTTCCCGGCGGAAGATGCGAAACTTGTCAGGGTGACGGCTGCATAAAAGTTGAGATGCAGTTTTTGGCTGATCTGTATCTTGAATGTGATGATTGTAATGGAACGAGATATAAGAAAGAAATCAGAGAGATAACCTATAAAGGAAAAAATCTGGTTGATGTTCTTGATATGACTGTGGATGAAGCTTTGATTTTCTTTGAAGGACAGGAAAAGATTACAAAACTTCTTCAAATGCTTGCTGATGTAGGATTAAATTATATCAAACTTGGTCAGCCCTCAAATACATTATCTGGTGGAGAAGCTCAAAGAATAAAACTTGCTTCATATTTAACTTCTCAAAGAGATAGAAGACATATACTGTTTATTTTTGATGAGCCTACTACCGGATTACACTTTAACGACATATCAAAATTGTTAAAGTGTTTTCAACTTCTTTTGGAGAGAAATAATTCAGTAGTAATCATTGAACATAACTTAGATATAATTAAGTGTGCAGACTATATTATAGATTTGGGTCCTGAAGCCGGAGAGAATGGTGGAGAAGTTATTGCTGCCGGAACACCTGAAGAAATTGCAGAAAACATAAATTCGTGGACCGGAAAATACTTAAAGCACTATCTTATCTAAAATCTAATTTTTATCTCGTTTTACTGTAGGTATAAAATCCTTCGGTCTACCCAATTTTGGTAAACCCAGTATTTCACGCGCACGGTCAAGTGCATCATCAATGTTACCGTGAATATTTTCTTCGCCGTACAAATCAAATATTCCTGCTTGTGTCATAGCATACAATGGTTGTGTATGTACACCGGATAAAATCATATGTGTTTTATGCTTTTTAGAATCATTATAAAAATCTTTTAATGTCTGCAAACCGGTAGCATCAATAGCCGGAACATTTCTCATCCGAATAATTCTGACTTTTGGTGGTTTTTCTATAATTGACATTGCATCTTTGAATTTCTTTGCGGCACCAAAGAAAAGCGGACCATTTATTTCGAATACTTCTACTTCTTCCGGAATTTTTTTCTTATCAGTTGCATTTGGATCGGGTTTGTCTTCCTCATCCTCAAGCTCTCTGGTAATGACACTAACATTAGAAACTTCTGACATCCTTTTCATAAATAACAAAACAGAAAGTACCATCCCGATTTCTATTGCAATAGTCAAATCAAAGATTACTGTCAGTAAAAAAGTAGTTACCAGAACAACAACATCGCTCTTAGGACTTTTTAATAATGATTTAAATGCGCGCCATTCACTCATATTATAAGCAACTACAACAAGTATCGCTGCAAGTGTAGCCATTGGAATTAATCTTGCATATGAACCAAAAAAAAGCATTATTAGCAGCAATGTAATCGAATGGAATATTCCGGCTACAGGAGTTCTTCCGCCGTTTTTAATATTGGTCGCAGTCCTTGCGATTGCTCCTGTTGCAGGTATGCCGCCAAAAACTGGAGTAATTATGTTAGCCAAACCTTGTGCTACTAATTCCATATTACTTCTGTGTTTCCCGCCAATCATACCATCTGCAACTACTGCTGAAAGTAGTGATTCGATTGCAGCCAGAATTGCAATGACTGTAGCCGGACCGATAAGATTCCGGATTACTCCCAGATCAATTTTATAAAAATTTGGAGACGGAAGATTTGAAGAAATTTCACCGAACCTGCTGCCTATTGTATCAACCGGAAGTTCAAATACAATAACAATAACAGTTGTTGCAATAATTGCAATCAGTGATCCCGGAATTTTGTGAGTAATCCTTGGCCACAAAATCATGATCAATAATGCAAGTAAAGCAATTATCACAACATTATAATTGAATGTTGAAAAGTACTGAAAATAGGCTAGCCATTTTTCATGAAACTCTGCTGGAACATCTTTTAACTGCAGCCCAAAAAAATCTTTAATCTGAGTTGAAAAGATCAGCAAAGCTATTCCGCTTGTAAATCCTACTACAACCGGATAAGGAATAAATTTAATAAGTGAACCAAATTTGACTAATCCCATTATCACAAGAATAATTCCGGCCATAATTGTAGCAATAGCCAACCCCGTAGTTCCATATTGCTGAACAATTCCATAAACAACTATTATAAATGCACCCGTTGGTCCACCAATCTGAACACGGCTGCCGCCAAAAAAAGAAATTACAAAGCCTGCAATAATTGCTGTTATAATTCCCTTTTCAGGTGTAACACCACTAGCAATACCAAATGCGATGGCAAGAGGAAGAGCTACGATTCCAACAATAACACCGGCTGTTGCATCAGAAATAAATTGCTGCTTGCTGTAATTCCTAAGAGTAGTAAAAAGTTTTGGTTTTAACATTACTTCAAATTTTATTTATCAAAAAAAGACCAAGCAAGTTAATAATTATCAAAATCAATCATGAATGAGTAATAAAGAAAATTTTATTGCGTAAACTTTATTTAATAGTCTGTGCTTAAAGGCATCATTTTTGAGTAAGTTCTTTGGTTATAAAAGAATATCTTTCAGTAGTAAAAAAAATTTAATCATGATTAAGCGGTTAATTATATTATTTCTCATAATAACTTATTTTGCTTCTGCACAAAATTATGGAACACTCAGCTTTACAAATTATGCTGATGACAGAAAAGCTGCTTTTAGTTTAACCTTTGATGATGGTTTACTTACTCATAGTACTAATGTAAAACCATTGTTAAATCAATACGGCTTTAAAGGTACATTTTATGTTCTGCCGCCTTATCTTGCAGAAGATAATCAACCATTAATCTGGAGATACGGGCGCTGGAGTGATTTTCAGATGATTGCTGCTGACGGACATGAAGTTGGCTCTCATACAATGAATCATGATACACTTCCAAATCTTGATTGGGGAAATATTAATTCTCCGGGAACCTTATTATATGAATTGTATCAGTCAAAACTTTTTATTGAACAAAAAATTCCGTCTCAAAAATGTATTTCCCTTAATTATCCTTATACACTGCACAACTCTTTAGTTGATTCTGCTGCAAAATTATTTTATGAAAATGGCAGAACACTCGGGCAGACTGCAAACGACTCAGTTCTTTCCGGAAATGACTGGTTTAGTTTAAAAGCAAAAGTTGTTGAGTTCAGTATGCCAAGAGATTCTGTTGATGACGATCTGGGTGAATTATATTCTTTTATTAATTGGCTTGGTAATGCTGTTACAAAAAAGCAATGGGGAATGATAATAATTCATGATGTTGTTCCATTCAATGAATTACAATCTTTAATTAATAACGGAATTTATGAACCGGTAACAAATGAATGGCTCGGGTGGTTATGCGATTGGCTGGAAGTGAAATCATTAAACAAAGAAATATGGGTTGAAACTGTCGGAAATATTACCCGATATATAAAAGAGCGTGAAGCAGCAGCATATCAGATATTAACATCCAATAATCAATTGATTGAAATTAATGTTACTGATAATCTTGATAACGAAATTTATAATTATCCTTTAACTGCTTATGTAAAGATTCCTGAAAGCTGGCATTATGTAAAAGTTCAGCAGAACACAAGAATTGATACATTACCAACTTTGTTAGATAATTCGGTCAGAAAGGTTTTACTAAATGTAATTCCGGATAAAGGATTATTAAATATTACACCGGTAACCCCGACAGACATAAGTACTGAAGATATTCCGTTAAACGATTTTATACTTTTCCAAAATTATCCGAATCCATTTAACCCGGAAACAAATATCCGGTATTCTTTAGGGAGCAGAGAATTTATCAGTTTAAAAGTATATGATGTACTTGGAAAAGAAGTCGCTGTTTTAGTAAGTGAATATCAGGATGCTGGTTTACATACAGTAAATTTTAATACTGATCAGTATAATTTGAGTTCCGGAATTTATTTGTACAGACTGCAATCAGTCGGTGAATCTTATGGTTCAGGAAGTAATTTCAGTCAAACAAAAAAAATGATTTACCTGAGATAAATCAGAAATCAAAACGCTGTGTTCTCTTTGTACGTGGAAATCTGCTCTTTAAACCTTCACTTGTCATAATAGCAGTTCCAAGCATCCAGTTATTGTATTTTACAACATACTGCCCTAACGGAATATCAATATCTTTAATTTTCCAGCCGGTTAAATATTTATAAAGCTCATCCTCATTCTTTAACTGATATATAAACCTTGTTATATGTTTTTCTAAAACCTGTGCTGCTTGCGAATTAACAGTTATACGCTCTTTCTTATCCAATGTACCAAACTTCAAACCAATTCGATTAAACAATCCAATATTTTCATCGTGCCAGTCTTTTGTTACAAAAAATATCTCTTTACCTCTGAAAATAAATTTATAATCATCCAGAATATTTTTATCAACACCAAAATGATCTGTAACATAATCTATATATGGCTTTATACTTTTATGATTACTTCCAACAATTTTATAATCAGTCTGCCGGGGCACTTCCCTTTCATTTATTTCTGTCTTACCTGTCTTAATCATTTTAACAAGAAAAAATCCATCGGAATCGATTTCCCATGGCAGTACTCTTACAGCCTTTTTCAATTCAGGATTAAATTTTAAGTTTTCATACTCAGTAAATGCTTGTCTTGTTGGTACCGGAAGTTTAACTTGTTCAAGTTTAACAGGATACTTTTCAAGAATTTTATCAATAACCATTTCGTTTTCTTCAACTGACAAAGTACAAGTTGAATACACAATTTCCGCACCTGTCTTTGCCATTTTAATTGCTGAAACAAGCAATCTGATTTGAAGCTGCTGAAGTCTTTGAACGTGATCAAGTGACCACCATTTATTTACTTCACCTTTTTTTTGAATTATACCTAAGCCGCTGCAGGGTGCATCAACAAGTACTTTTGTAAAATGATCATTATAAATTTTACTTAGTACTTCACCTTTAGAATGAATAACCGAAGAATTAATTACAATCATTCTTTCAAGATTAAAGATCAGAGATTTAATCCTTTCGTTATCAATTTCATTTATTATTAAAGTTCCTTTACCATTCATAAGTTCAGCAAGTTGTGTTGATTTTGAACCCGGAGCACCACAAAGATCCATAACAATATCACTGCTATCCGGATTTATTACCAGGGGCGGCAGCATTGAGGATAAAGATTGTATGTAATAAAATCCAAGTATATGTTCAATGGTTTTTCCTATTCTATCCTGTCCCTCCGAAACTTTTAATACATTTTCAAAATTATCTACCTGTACAGTTTTAATCTGATATTTTTCTGAGAGAACAGTTGAAAGCTCTTCTCTGCTGATTCTTGAAGTATTTACTCTGATATATTGTATTGGTTCTTTTTTAATAAAGGCAAGATATTTATCGGCAGATTCTTTACCGTAAAGAACTGATATGTAATTGTATATTCTGTCGGAAACTTCAGCAGCCATCAGTACCTGATAATATTTAATTTCTGAAAAATCTTATTTAAAACTGATAATGAGTCCTTCCCTTCCGGAAATGATTTCTTGTATTCTGATAATATCATAGCTATCACATCATCAAGATAGTGATGATATTCTTTGATGATCTGATTAATTAGATTTTTATCATCCGGCAAATATGTTATACCATTTCTGTTTGAAGAACTATAAATGAAGAATCTTGCTTCATTCAATGACTCAGCCTGATAAATCATAGAACCATCTGTTGTTAACACCTGATGGGTGCCAAAGAATTCTTTTCCTAACATCAGTGTTTTAACCGGAATAGAGATTTTTATAAGATGGGCGGGACTACAAAAATCCGATGGGAATCTTTTAAGACCAGAAGATTGAATTTTAATAATAGTCTTGTCAATGAATTCTTTCTCGTTCAATTACTTCCGCTTTTAAGGATAAAATCACTGATTATTTTAGTTAAATCTTCAGTGTCATTGTATTTGGATATAAAAAGTTTTGGATTATTGCAGCCTAATATCATCGAAGATACATTTGGTGCATCAGAGCTGTGGACAGCCAGCACATTTAACTTCTTTACATAAAGTGCATACGCAATCTCATATCCTACGCCGAGACTTGGACCTGAAATTTCTGCAATCATTAATTTGCTTCCTTCAAGCCATTTCATATCTCTGGCATAAACCTGTTTTGGACTCAGAGGAATAGATGAAATAAACTTTTTACTCATCTCAGAAAGAGCGGTATGCCCTAATGATTCGACAATTTCAACAACTTTAGAATAGTTGTCTTTATATTCTGTATTGCCTTTTATTGGACCAGCACAATAGATAATCATATTATACACTTAAAATATTTTTGTAATGTTCCTCATACATAGGAACTATAATTGATTTATCAAATTTACTAACAGCCCGGCTGCGTGCATTTTGTGAGAACACTTCATATTTCTTTTCATTTGTCAGCAGATCAAGACTGTATTTTGCCATCCGGTCAGTATCTCCAATTTCAGATATAAATCCGCATTCATTATGTTTAACAAGCTCCGGCAGCCCGCCAACGCTTGAGCTGATTACAGGTAAACCACAAGCCATTGCTTCAAGAGCAGCTAAACCAAAGCTTTCTGATTGTGATGGAATTAAAAATAAATCTGATGAACTCAGAATTTCAACCAACCCATCCTGTTTGCCAAGAAACTTAACATTATCAGTAAGATTTAATTCTCTAACAAGTCTCTCACATTCGAATCTGTCGGGTCCATCACCAACCAATAGCAATTTAGATGGAATTTCTTTTTGTACTGAATTAAAAATTTTTATTACATCATTTACACGCTTTACTACCCTGAAGTTGGATGTATGAACTAAAATCTTTTCATTGTTAGGGGCTATACGCTTTTTAAACGAACAATCGTCGATGGATACTTTCTTAAATATTTCAGTATCTACAAAATTTGGAATTATATCTATTTCTTTTTCTATATAATAATTTGTCAGCGTTTTTTCCTTAAGAAAACGTGATACAGCAGTAACACCATCACTCTGTTCAATACTAAATTTAACTAAGGGCAAAAAAGAAGGCTCCAGTCCGACCAAAGTAATATCAGTTCCGTGCAATGTTGTAGTAACTTTTAATTTTTTATTCTTAACAATTTGTTTAGCTAAAAAAGCAGAGATTGCATGAGGTATTGCATAATGAACATGTAATAAATCCAGTTTTTCAAACTCAGCTACTTCACACATTTTACTGGCAAGTGAAAGGGCATAAAATGGAAACTCGAACAATGGATAGCTGGTTGTATCAACCTCATGGAAAAAAATATTTTCAATGTATTTTGTTAATCGAAATGGAAGAGCATAACTAATAAAATGAACTTCGTGTCCGCGTAATGCAAGTTCTTTTCCAAGCTCTGTAGCAATAACACCGCTGCCGCCGTAAGTGGGATAACAGGTAATTCCTATTTTCATATCTATAATTCTGTTTATTGGTTTCAAATATATAGGATTTTAGATGAATATAGAAGAAATACTGAGGTTGTTTTTTAACTATGATTCAGATTGATTAAAATCAATCGTAACTTTGATTAGTAAATAGATAAAAAAATGAGATTACTGGTAATTGGACATTCTGTATTTGATGTTATTGAAGAGGGTCTTAATATAAGAAAAAGCCCGGGTGGAATTTTCTATACTATCTATGCATTAAATAAAATTAAAAATAAAGAAGATGAAATATTTTTGTGTTCCTGTTTTGATGATGAAACCTTTCATTATTTTGAAAGTGAGTTTGGTAAAGTAAACATTTCATTATTAAACAAGATTGAAAAAATTTCAAGAGTAAATCTAAAACATCTTCCCGGCAAAGAAAGAATTGAAAAGTATGAGAATTTAAATCAGGCTATAGATATTGCGGTTACTGATTATAATATATTTGATGGTATTTTGATAAATATGATTACGGGTTTTGATATTACGCTTGATCAGCTAAAAGATATACGTGCAAAATTTTCCGGACCAATATTTATGGATGTTCATACTTTCTCAAGAGGATTTGATGAAAATCAGTTAAGAAATTTCAGAGTAATTCCGGAATTTGAAAACTGGGCTAAGTGTTTAGATCTTGTTCAGGTAAATCAAAGGGAAGTTTTTACTTTGTTCCGGTTAGATTCTGAAACAGATATTGCTGCCAAATTGCTTGAGCTTGGAGTTAAAGTTTTGTGCGTTACAAAAGGTAATTACGGTGCAAAGGTTTATTATGAAGAAGATAAAGAAGCAGCATCACTTTTTATTTCTGCTAAGAAGTTAGAACAAGCACTGTCAGTCGGCTGCGGTGATGTTTTTGGGTCAGCTTTCTTTTATAATTATATTAGAAGCAAAGATGTTCGCCTTTCCTTACAAAAGGCGATACAAATTTCGGAGTTATTTGTTGCAGCAAAGTTTTAATATTAATGATCTTAATGGATTTCATAAAAAGAAGAATAATTATAACCGGTGCTAATGGAATGCTCGGACAGCGATTATTTGAGTTTTATTCCACACTTAATGATGTCGAACTGCTCGTATCATCAATCGAAAATGATTTTGTATTTAAAAACCAAAACTATATTCAGGCAGATATCAGCAACAGAAATGAACTGAAAAAAGTTATTTATGATTTCTGCCCTGATTTCATCATCAACGCAGCAGCTTATACAAATGTAGATAAGTCTGAATCTGAAAGAGAAACTGCTTGGAAGATAAATGTTAAAGGTGTGGAGTATATTACAGAAACTGCAAGAGTTCTGGATTCACATATCGTTCACATTTCTTCCGATTATATTTTTGATGGAAAAAATGGTCCTTATACTGAAAATGATATTCCAAATCCGCTTGGTTACTATGGCAGAACTAAATTAGCAAGCGAGAATGTTCTGAAAATCAGTGGAACTAAAAACACTATACTCAGAACTAATGTTCTGTATGGAACTGCAAAATACAGCCGCTCAGATTTTGTAAAATGGGTGGTTGAATCTGTAAGAGCGGGAAAAGAAATAAGAATTGTTGATGATCAATTTAATAATCCGACTTTTATTGATGATTTGGTTCAGGCAATAAACAAAGTTATTGAATTACGCAAAGAAGGAATTTATAATATCGGCGGAAGCGAAGTCTTATCCAGATATGATTTTACAATGATAATTGCAGATTTTTTTAATCTGGATAAATACCTTATAAAAAAGATTCAAACCGAAGACCTTGATCAACCAGCACGCAGACCGCTTAAGTCAGGATTAATAACGATTAAAGCGCAGAGTGAATTAGGTTATAAACCTCATTCAATAATTCAGTCTTTGGAATTAATGAAAAGAGAACTTGGATTGTAAAGTAATTATCAATTTAATTTTGCAAAAAAATATCTATAGTAAACCAATGATTGAAAAATATAATACTTTCATCTTTGATCTTGACGGAACAATTTATCGCGGCAGTGAAATAATTCCAGGTGCAGATAAAACAATAAATAAACTTAAGCAGCTCGGTAAAAGAATACTGTTTATATCAAACAAAACCACAGGAACAATTGAAGAGTACTTTCAATTTTTAAAAGGCTGGGGACTAAATATTGATAAGGATGAAATTATTAATTCAACATTGGTTTTGAAAAAATATCTGACAAACAATTTTCCCTCAAAAAAATTCTTTGCTATTGGCGAAGAAATTTTTATTAAAGAGTTAATCGGCTCTGGAATGTTATTTACTGATAAATCAGATGAAGTTGATATCTTAATCGTTACTTTAGACAGAACACTCAATTATGAAAAGCTGGAAATAGCTGCAAAAGCTTTGGAAAATGGTGCGAGATTTTTTGCAGCAAACATCGATGATACTTGTCCGGTTGAAGGCGGTGAAGTTCTTGATGCAGGCTCAACAATTTCTGCACTTGAAAAAAGAACTCACAAGAAACTTGAACTGCATTTTGGAAAGCCTTCTGAGTTTATGATGCAAGAGATAAAAAGCAAATTAAAAAATAATCTTAAAGATACTTTGCTCTTAGGCGATAGACTTGAAACAGATATTTTAATGGGGAATATACTCGGGGTTGATACAGCGCTTGTTTCTACAGGTGTAAGATTGTATCTGAATGGCAATCTTGAAATTGAACCAACTTATAAATTACAATCAGTTTATGATATCCTTAATGGTTTGTACCCCCGAGAGGAATCGAACCTCCGGCCAAAAGTTTAGGAAACTTCTGCTCTATCCACTGAGCTACGGGGGTAGTAAGTATTATTTTATTTGAAAATACTATTACGAAAATACATTTTTTAGCTGAATATTTTTAATAAAAGCATAACTGAATCATCATATCAGTTTTAATTATATGTTTTGCTAATCAATCAGATATATTTGATACTGCAGCTTCCGCTTATATTTTTTTGATTAAATGTTTTGATATAAAATCTATAATTAGCACTCCTCTTAACAGTCTCTTTTCATATCACATCAGAAATATCAATCTTGACTTTTTTGTACAGATTAAATAGGTTTACTGTGCAATAATTAAATATTTTGCAGTAACGGAGATTAAATGAGCACCACAGAAACTCAAAAAATTGAAGAATTAACAAATAAAGAGTATAAATTTGGTTTTGTAACTGATATTGAAACTGACAGTTTACCAAAAGGTCTTAATGAAGACACCATTCGCCAGCTTTCAGCTAAGAAAAATGAACCTGAATGGATGACTGAAAGAAGATTAAAAGCATTTCGGCACTGGCTTACAATGGAAGAACCCAAATGGTCAAATGTTACTTTCCCGCCGGTTGATTATCAGGATATTTCTTATTACTCAGCACCTAAAAATAAACCTAAATACAACAGCCTTGATGAAGTTGACCCTGAATTGCTCGAAACTTACAAAAAGTTAGGAATATCATTAGAAGAACAAAAAGCATTGGCAGGTGTTGCAGTTGATGCTGTTTTTGATTCTGTTTCTGTTGCTACAACTTTTAAAGAAAAGCTAAATGAATTAGGAATTATTTTTTGTTCAATGTCTGAAGCAATCAGAGAGCATCCTGAGTTGATACAAAAATATTTAAATAGTGTTGTTCCAATTACCGATAATTACTATGCAGCTTTAAACTCTGCGGTGTTTAGCGATGGCTCTTTTGCTTATGTACCAAAAGGTGTAAGATGTCCAATGGAACTGTCAACCTACTTCAGAATTAATGCAGCTAATACCGGACAGTTTGAAAGAACATTGATTGTTGCTGATGAAGGCGCTTATGTAAGCTATCTGGAAGGTTGTACCGCACCAATGAGAGATGAAAATCAATTACACGCCGCAGTAGTTGAATTAGTAGCATTTGATAATGCAACAATAAAGTATTCTACAGTTCAAAACTGGTACCCCGGTGATAAAGATGGTAAAGGCGGTATTTATAATTTTGTTACAAAACGTGGTGCCTGCCGCGGAGTTAATTCTAAAATAAGCTGGACTCAGGTCGAAACCGGCTCAGCAATTACCTGGAAATATCCGAGTTGTATTCTGCAGGGCGATAACTCAATTGGCGAATTTTATTCTGTTGCAGTTACAAATAATATGCAGCAAGCTGATACTGGCACAAAGATGATTCATATCGGAAAGAATACCAGGAGTACAATTGTATCGAAAGGTATTTCTGCTGGTAAAAGTCAAAATAGCTATCGTGGATTGGTTAAGATTACTAAGAAAGCTGAAAATGCAAGAAACTTTTCACAGTGTGATTCGCTTCTGCTTGGTGATAAATGCGGTGCACATACCTTTCCATATTTAGAAATTAAAAATTCAACCGCTCAGGTAGAACACGAAGCAACAACCTCAAAGATTGGTGAAGATCAGATATTTTATCTTAACCAAAGAGGTATCTCAACCGAAGATGCAATTAGTTTGATAGTAAACGGATATTGTAAGGAAGTATTTAAAGAACTTCCTATGGAATTTGCTGTTGAAGCACAGAAATTATTGAGTATAAGTTTAGAAGGCAGTGTTGGATAAAGAACGACGTCATCCCGGACTTGATAAAGGATGACAAAAACACTTCTACAAACTCAGTGTTATATTTAAAATGAAATTGAGAATTAAAAAGGAAATAAAATGTTATTAGAAATAAAAAATCTTCACGCCAGAATCGCAGGTAATGAAATATTAAAAGGAATAAATTTAAAAGTAAATGCCGGAGAAGTTCATGCTATTATGGGACCTAACGGTTCAGGTAAATCCACTTTAGCTTCTGTACTTGCAGGCAGAGAGGAATTTGAAGTTACACAGGGAGAAATAATTTATAATGATAAAAACCTTTTGGAACTTTCACCTGAAGACAGGGCAAGAGAAGGTATCTTTCTTGCATTCCAATATCCGGTTGAAATTCCTGGAGTAAGTAACACAAATCTTTTAAAAACAGCGGTAAATGAAATACGAAAATACAGGGGTGAACAAGAGCTTGATGCAATGGAGTTTTTAACATTGCTCAGAGAAAAAAGCAAACTTGTCGAACTTGACCAGAAATTTTTAAGCCGCTCAGTTAATGAAGGATTTTCCGGAGGAGAAAAAAAGAGAAATGAGATTTTTCAGATGGCAGTGCTGAACCCAACTCTTGCCGTTCTTGATGAAACTGACTCAGGTTTGGATATAGATGCTTTAAGAATTGTTGCTAACGGAGTTAACAAATTAAAGCGAAAAGATAATGCTACTATTGTGGTAACACACTATCAAAGACTGTTAAATTATATTGTTCCTGATTTTGTCCATGTTTTATATCAAGGCAAGATTGCAAAATCCGGCGGCAAAGAACTGGCTTTAGAGCTTGAAGAGAAAGGCTATGATTGGATTAAAAACGGTAAGGCAGAAGTAGTAAATGCTTAATCATCTATTACTTCGTAGTGAAATAACAAAATCAGAAAAAGAATTATGAAAGAAATTAAAGACATAAATCAATACTTTATCAAACAGTTTGATGAATTTGAAGAATCACTTAATGGAGAAAAAACTTCAGAGCTTCATCAACTCAGAAAAAATGCGATAAATTATTTTGAAAAGCTTAACTTCCCTACTTTAAAAGATGAGGAATGGAGATATACGGATATTACTTCGTTATTAAATCACAATTTTTCTTCCGATTATAATAAAACCAAAGTATCTCCTAAAGTTATTTCAAAGTTCTTATTTGATAAACTTGAACACAGTTTATTAGTTTTTGTTAATGGATCGTACTCAGCCGAACTTTCAAAACTTATTGATATTCCAAAGGGAGTTAGAGTAGAAAGTATTGCTGAAGCATTAAAAAACAACAACTCGATTGTAAAAAAACATCTTGGCAGTTATGCTAAGAATGAAAACTTTTTCTTTACAACATTAAGTTCAGCTTTTATTAAAGATGGTGCCTTTGTTTATGTACCGGATGGAATAGTTGTTGAAGATCCGATTCACATTATTTTCTACACAAAAGCAAAAGATAAAAAAGTTTTAACCCAGCCAAGAAATCTTTTTGTTGCGGGTAAAAACTCTCAGGTTACAATTATTGAACATTATGTTTCAGATGATGAGCAGGTTTACTTTACAAATGCAGTAACAGAAATAGTAGCAGATGAAGGTGCTGTAGTTGATCACACAAAACTACAGGAAGAAAGCAGTAAAGCTTTTCATATTGCCCGGATGGAAGTAGATCAGGAAAGAAGCAGTAATTTTGCTTCGCATTTAATCTCACTCGGTGCTGAAATATCCCGAAATGATTTTAATGCACGATTTAATGATGAAGGCGGTGAGTGTATGCTTAACGGTTTGTTTATGATCAACAATGAACAGCTTTTCGATGCCCATACAATGATTGATCATGCAAAACCTTATTGCAACAGCTACGAACATTATAAGGGAATTCTGCAGGATAAAGCCAGAGGTGTGTTTAACGGAAAAGTAATGGTTCGTCAGGATGCACAAAAAACAAATGCATTTCAGGAAAACAATACAATTCTTTTATCTGATGAAGCAATAATGAATACAAAACCACAGTTGGAAATTTTTGCTGACGATGTTAAATGTTCTCATGGTGCTACAATTGGTAAGCTAAATGATGAAGCTAAGTTCTATCTTAAATCACGTGGAATCGGGGAAGAATCAGCTACTGCGATTTTGATACATGCTTTTGCAAGCGATGTAATTACATCAATAAAAATTCCCGCTTTAAGAGATTATCTTGAAGAAATAATCACAAAAAGATTTAACCAGTAGAAAGTCCGTTATGGATATCAAAGTTGATGCTGCTGTTAACATAAATAACAGAACGTATGATGTAGAAAAAATCAGAAGTGATTTTCCTATTCTAAAAACCAAGGTTCACGGTAAACAATTAGTTTATCTTGATAATGCCGCAACTACGCAAAAACCTCTTTATGTAATTGATAAAACAAATAATTACTACAATAAGTATAACGCAAATATTCATCGTGGTGTTCATGCATTAAGCCAGGAGGCTACCGAAGAGTTTGAAAGTGCAAGAATAATTGTTAAAAACTTTATTAATGCTCTTGGGAAAAATGAAATAATATTTACTCGTGGAACTACCGAGTCTATAAATCTTGTTGCATCATCTTACGGAAGGAAAAACATCAAAGAAGGTGATGAGATAATTATTTCCACAATGGAGCATCATTCCAATATTGTTCCCTGGCAAATGCTTTGTGCTGAAAAAAAAGCAAAGCTTAAAGTTATACCAATAAATGATCAGGGCGAGATTATCTTTGAAGAATATGAAAAGTTAATAAGCGAAAAAACAAAATTTGTTTCAGTTGTTTATGCTTCTAATTCACTTGGAACTGTTAATCCTGTCAGAAAGATAATTAACCTTGCACACTCGTATAATATTCCTGTTATGCTTGATGCTGCACAGGCAGTTAATCATATTAAAATTGATGTTCAGGAGCTTGACTGCGATTTCCTTGCTTTTTCTGGACATAAACTATATGGACCAACGGGGATTGGAATTTTGTATGGTAAGGTAAATTATTTGGATGGTATGCCGCCATATCAGGGCGGTGGTGATATGATTTCTAAAGTAACATTTGAAGAAACAACTTATAATGAATTACCACACAAATTCGAAGCAGGAACACCTGATATTGCTGGCGCAATCGGGCTTGGAGCTGCTATTGAATATGTTCAGAATATAGGACTTGAGAATATTGCTCATTACGAAAATCAACTACTTAACTATGCAACAAATGCTGTTTCAGATTTGCAGGGTTTAAGAATAATCGGAACAGCTAAAGAAAAAATCAGTGTGTTATCATTTCATTTGGAAAATGTTCATCCGCACGATGTTGGTACATTCTTGGATTTTGAAGGTATCGCAATCCGAACCGGACATCATTGCACTCAGCCATTAATGAGAAGATTTAATATCCCGGCTACTTCACGAGCTTCATTTGGTTTGTACAATACAAAAGAAGAAGTTGATGTTCTTGTCCGCGGGCTTACAAAAATTTTAGAGGTTTTCGGATAATGGAACAGGAATTAAGAGAACTATACCAGGAAGTTATTCTGGATCATAATAAAAGTCCAAGAAATTTTAGAGCTATTGAACACCCTACAAACTTTGCCGAAGGATATAATCCTCTTTGTGGTGATAATATTAATATTTTCCTGATTGTAAATGATGAAGGAATAATTGAAGATATTTCTTTTCAAGGCTCAGGATGTGCAATATCAAAAGCATCAGCTTCTTTAATGACATCTATATTAAAAGGTAAAACAATCGAAGAAGCAGAAAACGTTTTTGAAAAATTTCACGAATTGGTAACTGATAAACTTGGTGATAACCCGAATATTGATGATCTTGGAAAATTAGCTGTGTTCGCCGGAGTCAGAGAGTTCCCGGCAAGAGTAAAGTGTGCTTCACTTGCATGGCATACTATGATAAATGCATTGCACAATAAAAAAGAAAAAGCGGTTACAGAATAATTTTATTGTTGCCTTATTGCACTGTTCGATTTTATGAGTAATGAAACAATTAAACAAAGAAACAATCAGATAAAAATTTAATGAAGTAAAATGCAAAAGATCAGTAAACAAGAATTAGAAGAAAAAATTATTCAGACATTAAAAACCTGCTATGATCCTGAAATACCTGTTGATATTTTCGAATTAGGATTGATATACGAGATAGCAATTGACGACGACCATAATGTAAATATAAAGATGACATTAACATCACCGATGTGCCCGGTTGCAGGTTCCTTACCGCCTGAAGTTCAGGAGAAAATAAAAACTATTCCGGAAGTTACAAATGCACGGGTCGATGTAGTATGGAGTCCACCCTGGGATAAAGATATGATGTCTGAAGTAGCAAAAGTTGAACTAGGGTTTATGTAGAAATAATTCTAATCGGATTTTTATAAAATTTTTATAATACTTAAAAAAAGGAGCACAAATGTTTAATATAAGTTCACGTCCACCAATCTATGATCAGGAAGCAGTTCAGCCGATGCGTGATGAACTACTTGCTGTAGGCTTTGAAGAATTATTAACCCCCGAAGATGTTGATAATGCCATAAAGAATAACGATGATAAGACTGTTTTAATTTTTATTAACTCTGTTTGCGGCTGTGCTGCAGGCAGTGCAAGACCGGGTATATCCCTTGCCTTACAGAACAATATTATCCCTGATAAACTTTATACAAGCTTTGCCGGACAAGAAAGAGATGCAGTTGATTATATAAGGGAACAAATAAAAGGATTTCCTCCTTCTTCGCCAAGTATTGCTTTGTTTAAGAATGGTGAGTTAATTCATTTCTTCCCAAGATTTGATATAGAAGGATATACAGCCGGGCAAATTGCTGAAAATGTAAAAAGAGTATTTAATGAAAAGTGTTCTGCTAAAGGTCCATCTATTTCACCTGAACAATTATCGGAAGTATTTTATGCAAAACAATGTGGTTCTAAAATTCCGTTGTTTAAAGGATAATTTTTTCCAGCTTTTTTTTAATGCAGCTTTTAGTCTGTAAAAGTAAAGCTGCTTTGTTTCTATCGAAACAAGTAATGATATCAGGAAGAAAATGAAGTTTAGTTCACAAGAAGAATATGGTTTAAGACTTTTGCTTAGGATCGGGAAAAGTGATTCCGAAAAAGGAATGACAATTCCCGAGCTAAGTGAAGCAGAAGGTTTGAGTGAGGCAAATGTAGCAAAAATTTTACGCACACTTCGCCTTGCAGGACTTGTTGAAAGCTCCCGTGGACAAACCGGTGGTTATAAGCTTGCACGTTCATCGAAAGAAATTCTTGTCAGCGATGTTTTAACTTCACTTGGCGGAAAACTTTATGAATCTTCCTTTTGCGATCTTCACGCCGGGGTTGAAAATATCTGCACACACTCAATAGACTGCTCAATCCGTTCTTTATGGAAGACTGTTCAAACTATGTTAGACGGACTTCTAAGCAAAATAACTTTAAAGGATTTGTTAGGCAGTGAAGAACAAGTTGAAATTTTGGTTACGAATCTTAGTGAGGAATTGGAAAGTAACGGCACAAAGATATAGTCATAGTGTTTCTGATTCATTTTCGATTTATAAGCTTCCAACCACATAATTATTTTATTTCACTTTATAATATAATTGAATGCAACAAATAGAATAATTATTACTTCAATTATCCCTGACAAGAAAAGCATCTTGAAGAATTTCCATCCAACATCTTCAAAATATTTTTTCTCTGGTAAAGCAAAATTGAATAACAATTTATTTTTTTTGATTTGAATTCGGGTTTTAAGAAAGCCAACACTTGGATATACAAAATAAAATTTGTAATCGAAATAATAAAAATACTTACGATAAATATAACCGTTTTAGTCATAATACTATTGCAATAAACTATTTCTTAAAGAACTAACTTCTTAACCGTAACCTTCTCCAGCATTTTCATATTTATTTCAACACCTATTCCCGGTTTAGTTGGAACATTCATTGTACCATCTTTATTAACAACAAATTCCGGTTCAACAATATCTTCTTTGTAATAACGCTTGCTTGCAGAAATATCGCCGGGTAAAGTAAAATTTGGCAGTGAGGCAAGTGCTGCATTACCTGCCCTGCCGATTCCGCTTTCCAACATTCCGCCACACCAAACCGGAATATTCTTAGATTGACAATAATCGTGAATAAGTTTGGATTCTCTGAATCCGCCGACACGACCAGGTTTTATATTTATCACCCTGCAGCTATCGAGATCAATCGCTGCACGAGTATCATTAAGCGAGTGAATACTTTCATCGAGACAAATCGGAGTCTTGATTTCTCTCTGAAGTTTGGAATGATCATAAATATCATCATAACCGAGAGGCTGCTCAATCAATAACAAATTATAATCATCCATTTGCTTAAACAGATCTATATGTTTCAATTCATAAGCAGAATTTGCATCAACCTGAAATAGAATATCAGGAATTTTTTTTCTAACTGCTTTAATAAATTCTATATCGTTACCAGGAGCAATTTTTATTTTTATTCTTTTATATCCTTCATCAAGATAACCTTCAATTTTTTTTATCAGTTCAGGCACTGATGATTGAATACCAATACTAACTCCAACATCTATTCTTTCTTTTGTTCCGCCAAACGCTTTTGAAAGAGAAATATTTTTTGATTTGGCAAAGAGATCCCAAAGTGCTGCTTCAAGTCCGGCTTTTGCCATATTGTGTCCACGCACTTTTTCGTAAAGTAAAATCGCTTCATCAACACTTGAAATATTTTTACCAAGTATAGATGGGATCAAGTAGTCCTGTAAAATATGCCATGCTGTGGTAACAGTCTCATAAGAATAAAAAGGAGTTCCTTCTGCAACACACTCACCCCAGCCTGTTAAACTTTCTCCATCAACCCGAACAATGATATGTTCCTCATTGTATTCAGTTCCCATTGATGTTGTGAATGGAGAGATTAATTCCATTTTAATATGACGAAGTTCAATTTTTTCAATTTTCATTTATTACCTTTCAATTCAATAGAGCGCTGATTAAACGGATCAAAACATATTTAATCAGTTTAAATCGGCTGCATCAGTTAAATTCGTGTTCCATTACTTTATTATGTTTTCTACAGATCACCGATTTCTTTAATTAAACGCTGCCAAAGCTTACTTCCATTTTCACCGTTAGTCATTATCACGATTCCGCTTCCATCCTTTGGACTGAACTGAGAGTAGCATCTGAATCCGGTTTGATTTGCTCCGCTGTGATAAACAACATCACCGGTAATAGTTGAATCAACCGCCCAGCCCAGATTGCGAAAAGCAAATAAACCAATATTTCTACCGGGTCTATCAATAACTTCACGGGTATCGACACGTACCTGATGCTTCAGCATTTCATTAATAATTTTTTCAGACAAAAAATGCTTGGAAGAACCATCATCTGTTTTTAATATTTCTAAAATGATTTTTGAATATTCATTTGAGGTTGTGTAAAGTGTATATGCAGCATTACTGTGAAGATATCTCTTTCTTTCATTGCGTTTGCCTTCAGCATCATGACCTACTGCAATTTGCTTATCAAATCTTTCTTCCCAAACAAAACTTGTAGATGTCAGCCCAAGTTTATCAAATAAATTTTTCTTTGCATAAAACTCCAAAGATTGATTTGTAATTTTTTCTATTACACGCTGTAAATAATAAATCCCCTCACCCGAATAATAAAATCTTGTTCCCGGTTTGAAATACAAAGGTACCGGAGAATTTCGCTCCTCATCTCCCTTTCTCCAGTTGGGCATTCCGCTTGTGTGTGATAAAATCATTCTTGCAGTAATCTGTCCGGAGTATTTGTCGTCATCACTAACAAACTGTTCCGGAAGATAATTAGACAGCGGTTTATCCAAATCAAGAATCCCCTCTTCAACTAAATGTAAAACCAACAAAGCAAAAACCGGTTTACTCATTGAGCAGGCTTCAAACATAGTGCTTTCATTAACTGTTGATTTTTTATCAGCATCCGCAAAACCGAAATTTTCAGAGTAAACTAATTCTTTGTTTAGAATTAAACTGATTGATACTCCCGGAACATTTAGCTCTGTTATCAACTTTGGAATCAGGCTTTCAATTATTCTTATCTTTTCACTGAGATCAGGTATAATATTTAATGAAGGCTTATCAATTTTTGAAAGTGATATGTATGCAGCCCATCGAACATCATAATCATTATCAAATAAAAGATTCTGGAGTTCAGTAACAGCAATACCTGCATCTTTGCCATACTTACCAAGAGCAAGAGCAGAACACCATCTGACATTTGCGTATTTATCTTTCAATGCACCGGTAAGAAAAGGAATGGATTGTTTACCGAGGGGAGAAATTTTTTCAAGAGTAATTGCTGAGCACCAGCGAACATTATCATCTTTATTCTGCAATGATTCAATTAGATAATCAACAACTGGTTCGCCAATTAAAACAAGTTCATTAATTGCATCACCATTTACCCATGGATCTTTATCACTGAATCGGTTTATCAGTGACTTCACTCTTTCTATATCAAAGTCTTTAACATCTTGAGAAAATGAATAGGATATAGTAATAATGATAATTAAAAAAATTAAAGAAGTTTGTTTTGTCATTTTTAAATATTCTTTTATTTTCTATTAATAACCACAACCTTCAGGTTTTGGTATAAGAAAAAAATCAGGTGACTACAGCCAAATGACTACAACAATTTTGGCTAAAGCTATAAAATTAGTTTATATAGCTTACGACTTAAAAGCCGTGGCAATTAAAAAAGATTATAAAATATTCTAAACCATTATTTATAAATCTTTTTACAGTTTAGTGTTATTCCCAATTCGCTCTCGAACGAAAATAAAATTGGCATTCCACCTGTGTGTATAAATACTACCGGATTGTTTTTGGAAACAATGCCTTTCTCTGTCAGATCAATTAAGCCGGACATAACTTTACCTGTATAAATCGGATCAAGCAGAACTCCTTCAAGATTTGCAGCTAGATCAATTGCCTGTTTACCTGCATCTGTCATCAATCCGTATTCAATATGATAATCATCATAACATTCTATATTAATATTCTTGCTGATTTTATAATTAATTAGTTTGGCACTCTCTTCAATCAGTTCTAATGTTCTTTTTCTGATAGCTTCAGCCGTTCTTGAAACGCTGATACCGATAACTCTTGCATCAGGAATAAATATTTGTGCGCCTAAAATTGCACCGGCAAAAGTTCCACAAGAGCCAACTCCTAAAATAATCTGCACATTACCATGTTTACATTGATAAGATAGTTCTTCCATAGCTTTAACATAACCAAGAGCGCCAAGTCCGGTGCTGCCGCCAATTGGAATTACAAAAGGTTTTCTGCCAGCAATTAAAAGCTCATCAGACCATCTTTTCATTTCACTTTCCAGACTTGTATTTGCATCATCATCAACTAAATATCTGATCTCTGCATTGAATAAAACATCAAGAAGTAAATTTCCCTGAGCAATTTCAAAATCAGGTCCGCCGAGTACAAGTTTTACATCAAGACCAAGCTTTCGTGCTGCAGCTGCTGTCATTCTTGCATGATTAGATTGAACACCACCGGCAGTAATCACAACATCATATCCGCCGTTTACAATTTCTGAAAAATCATATTCAAGTTTTCTTGCTTTGTTTCCCCCGCCTGCAAGTCCGGTTAAATCATCACGTTTAATAAATAATTTTGATAGACCAATTGCTTCAGCCAATCTTTTTGCTTCCTGAATTGGTGTGGGAAGGTTTGCAAGTTCGATGGTTAATATTTTATCAAGATTGTGTTTCAATAACTTTATCCAATTGTTTCAATAGACTGTTTATAAATAACTCCGCGTTTTTTTAATTCCTTAATAACAAAATCAGTGCATTTGGAATCAGCACCGATAAATTCAGGCGGACATATTCCTTTCCTATCGAACAAACCTTTTGAAAGCATTCTAACTATGTTTGTTGCGGTATAACCGGTTGTTCTTGCCATTGAATGTATATTTGTTTCTTTATCGTGTTTATCCAAAAGATTATAAGTGTACCGGATTTTCTTTTTGTTTTTTTCGCCTTCAATTATAATCCGCATTACAGTAAAATCTTCATCACCCTCTTTAATTTCCCAAAGCGGAAATAAGATCTTTGATGTAAAATCAACCGGTTTAATTTTTATTCCATTAATCTCAATTTGCTGTTGATTAAAAAAACCACTCTCACGAAGAACTTTGATTTTATCAATATGCCCTGGATAGCGCAATGTTTTCTCTTTCATATTTGGTGCGTTCATAGTTTTGGCAAGAGTGCGCAAACCATCACTGTTGAATGCTTCAAGGGTACCAACCTGATCAAAGCTTACAAGTTCTGCATCAGATAGAGCAGGACGAACAACAAGTTTTCCGTTTTCAACATATCTTGCTGGTCGGGTATATTCTTCAATTACATCAATTGGTGAAAACCCGGCTTTATATTCATAGGGATATTCACGAACAACAGGCAAGCCGCCGACGTAAATAAGAATTGTTTCCGTAACATCTAAAATTGAATTAACATATCCTGAAAGAAGATTGCTCATACCAGGTGCAACTCCGCAATCTACAATTGCTGTTACATTATTCTGTTTTGCAAGCTCATCAAGTGCAAATGGATCTTCTGGAAAGAAAGCAATATCAACAATGTTTTTTTTAGCTTTAATAATTTCTTTTAACATCTTGAAACCAATAAAGCCTGGTAGGGCGCTTAAAACAATATCGTGTTTTCTGATTAATGATTTAAGAATATCTGGATCTGAAAAATCCTTGCGAATTTTTTTTACCGGAAGATGCTTTGGGATTTTATCCAGATTTTTCTGATTTATATCTGCAACTGTAACATTAAATGATTTTTCACCGGCAAGATCAATCGCCATCGGACAACCAATTAAACCTGAGCCTAATACAATTATGTTCATTTTCTTCTCCTGTTTTATTAACTGCAATTAGTTGAATTGATAAGATAAAGGAGAAATTTTATAGTCCGCTAAAACGATTGATATATTTGATTGAGTATTTACAGATAATTTTCATTTAAAAAGTCTAAGAATAATTAAAACTAATTAGCTTCTTTTCTGCTTCACGGATGATTCATTCAATAATTCACCAGCAATGATACAAAATTTTCTAATCGGCTACTCTTAGAATCGGATAATTTGTACCACTTTTTAGCAAGTCTCCAAATTGTTTATAAGCAGCTAAACCAAGCTGTGATTTTGGCTCAAGGGCAATAACGATCATATTATTCCGTAATTGATTTACGGGAATAAAAATATAATCGCTTTGATTAATTTGATTAGTAATATCAGTATTCATCAAACCGGGATTAACAACCATATCGCCTTCAAAATCAATTGAGTCAATACCAGTTATAAAGTACTGTTCAATTTTATCATCAGCAGATTTATTATAATCGAAATATTTTAATTCATGCCTGTCAGCCCAATCTATTAATGTTTTTAAACTCTTCGGAATCAGATATCCTTTCGGTCTTTCAACATCATAAAGGGATTTAACAACTGATCTGAAATCTTTAACAGTTACAACTGTATCATTTCCGGTGCTGTAGGAAACTAATTCTAATTTAAGTTCAGTTCCGTCTGAAAAATGATTAAGCTGAATCGCAACTTGTCCATCAACTTTATTCTCTTCCAGTTTTTCTCTTTCAGCAGAAACAAGTTTTTTTATTTCATCTTTGTTATCATAACTGAATTTAAGCAACCCAATCATTCCGGTCATTTGTCCTTTTGCACGATGCTCAATATTATCGGTGCTGTCATTCTCGCCGTTTAATCCTTCCTGAATAAATGATAATGTATTCTGAATTCCAAAACTCTGCCTACCATCGTTTATATCAAATGTGCTATAACGCTGGTATCCGCTTCCGGAAGAACCGCCGGGTAAATAATGAAATACGGAATAACCATTCTTTGAGATATAATTAAATATAAACGGCAGATAACTATCGTATAATATTTTTCTTAGTTTTTCAGAAATATTAATATTGGTCATTGCACCGATTGTTTCATCATAATTCTTACGGTAACCAAATTTTTTTGATGATTCACCAAAGGGCCAATATTCGTGAACATCCATTGTAACTTCAAAAAGATATTTATTAAAAAGTTTATGCAGACCAATAACTTCCGGCTCTGTCAGAATCAGATGATTCCTGTTAAGGTCCATTCCGTTTCCATTTCGTCTTTCATCTCTTTCCGATCCATCGGGATTCATCTGCGGGACAAGTGCAAAATCTATTTTGTCAAACAAGTATTGATTTTCAGGTTTAAGCAGTTCATTAATCAATAACAAAGACCCTTCTTTACCAGATTGCTCATCACCATGCTGCTGTGCAAATATTAAAACTCTAATTTTTGATTTATCTTTTCCAAACTCATCTTTAGAAAAATAAACTACATAAAGCTCCTTCCCTTCGGGTGATTTAGTCAGAACTTCAGCTTTAATCAAATCTGATCTATCATCAGCTTCTTTTATAAATTGAACAAGCTCAGAATGGGTAGTGAGCTTTTTATATTCCGATTTCTGAAGAGGAGTTAAAGCTTCCTGAGAAAAGTTGTGGCAGCTAACAAACAGAAAGGAGAAGAACAAAAGTTTTTTCATTTTAACAATACCATTGATTTGGTTACAGAATAATCTTGAGTTGATAACCGGTAGAAATAAACCCCGCTTGAAAACTTAGAATTAGCTGTGAAATTTGCAGAATGAAATCCGGATTGATAGTAATCATCAGCTAATGTAATGATTTCTCTTCCGAGTGAATCAAATATTTTAAGACTTACTTTACCGGGTTTATTTAAATTCCAACTTATAGTGGTAGAAGGATTAAACGGATTTGGATAATTCTGATTCAATTCAAATCCTTCAGGAGTTAGTTGAGATATATTTTCATTTTCAATATTTGTAAGAAAATCAAATTTCCCAGTCTCAAGCAGGTAATTGATATTTGAATAATTAGTTAAAGAGATTTTTAAATTATTCAATGCAGCTATCTGCCTTGGTCCTATGCTTCCGCTTGCCCGATAAGTTGAAGAATCAACCTTTGTAGTTCCTCTTGCATCAACAATCATAAATGGGATTTGAACGCTTCCGCTGATTGAGTTGCCTGTTGAAGATGATTTGATATTAAGTCTGTCATTTCCATTTAAATAAATTCCGATCCGTTTTCTGTTTCTCATCAATCCCCATAAAACGGAGCTTGTTCTGTTCTCATAAAAATCCGGATTATCATAAATCAGCGGCTGAAAAATTAACTCGGGAAAAATAAAAAGTCCTTCATTTATAGTCATCTTTCCGCGGTAAGATGCATACATATCTGTATCAGTATTTCCTATATAAAAATGTCCGGCTATTTTACCGCTGTTGCCGAAAAAGAAAACAGGGATATTAAATGCAAGCTGATTGTAGAATGCAGCATTAACTAATCCTGCGGGCTGACTTAAATAGTTCAACACATTAAGTGAATCGCCGGCAAATATAAAACAGGTTGATTCATTTATTTTTACTGCTTCAGAAGCATCATTAAGATTAGCGGTAGTAATGTTCAGAACATTATAATCAAAATTATTTGCACTTAGGTAATCCGTAATTACAGATGATGAATTGCTAAAACCGGGATGAGTAATAAGTAAAACTTTTTCGCTGTTCACTTCGTTCAAAAATGAGCCAAGATTACTGAGATGAGATGCAATATTACTGCTTCCAGTCAATGAAATATTTGTCTGCGAATAGAACCATGGATAATTAATATCAACGTCTTTTGCTGATGCGGGAATGAAAGCAATTTGATTATTTACCAGATCATACTTCCAGCCTTTGGTAAGTATATGACAGTTCAAATTTTCAATTGAGTATTTACCCGAAGTATAATCCGAATATTGAGTGAGATTATCTTTATAAAAAAATGAAACGGCACCGCTGCCCATTACTTCGCCAACTCCATCCGGGGAAATACAAATTGCTGTTCTGTCATCTATACCTGCACCGATTAAATCTTTGGCAGAATTAAAATGCTGATTATAAAGCATTGCAATCAATCTGCCTTGTCTTCCTCTTTCGGTAAAGTGAGTATCGAACAAAACGTTTGGGACAAAATTCAGAAAATTGCTTTCAAATTTCATTCTGTTGTAAAACGGATTAAGCAAAGCATCGTCAGAATAAGCCGAACCGCTTTGTCCGCTGAAATCAACATCACCAAGAACAGCCGCACCGGCACTTGTTCCTGCTATTACTCCTCCATTATTAAACACGAATTGAATTGCTGAATCAGTTCTGGTTCCTTTCCACCTGCTTACATAATCCCATTGATCGCCGCCGCGGATAAAAACTGCTTTAGCTGTAACTATTTCATCATAAGTTACCTGAAGATCTGCAATAGTCTTGGAGGAAATTGTTTTATTGTAAGCAGTATCTGCACCAAGCGACATAAAATAAGTCGGAAGCCAGTTGGTAACACCTGCATCTGCACCAAGAATAATAATTTTACCGCTGTCTGATTTTTCAACTATCCAGCCATACGGTGCATCGCTCCAATTATTGTAATCTTCGGAGCCGCCGCCAACGGCACAAATATAACCCTGAGCAAAAAGATTAAGATTAAGAGTGAAGGTACATAAGAGAGTAAAGATGAGAATGAGAATGTAGTATTTTTCTATTAATGATTTCACAGCAGATCAATTAAATAAAAAATTATTTTTTATCTCTGGATAAATATCATTATCAATCCAATTATAAAATTCTTTTACTTCATCGCTGTTAAATTTTGTTTTTTCCCAATGAGATATTCTTTCTCCGGCTTTTTTTAATACTCTATCTTCAATTGGAGTTAGCTTCTGCTTAACACCGGTATTATTTCTATTCATCAAGGCGGAAAGATTCAGATAATTTTCTTTTGCATCGTTTTGCTTAGACACAACTTTATTCTTTAAACTCAATGCAAGATCACATAACGGAGCATTTCCTGTTTCATCAGCAATTAAAATTTTTGGAAGTGAACCATCATCAGTTAACCAAACAGGGACAGCAATAGATGTAAGCGGAAAGCCGAGAATCGTCCACATAGTTGTTAAGGACGGGTTTTCGTTTTTCTTAACTCCCTGAACAACAATTGCAGAAGTTGTAGAGTATCTGGGAATGTAATCCCTGAAAAAAACATATTTATTTTCAGATTGATCCGGAAGATTTTTAGAAAGATCAGTTTCTGTAAATGAATGTATCAAACATCTTGGAACATCATTTATTAAAAATCTGAAGTTTATTTTTCCATTTTTGATTTTGTCGGAAAATAAATCAGATGCGGTTTTATATCTGATATAACCATAACCTTTGTTCTCTGTACCGGCGAATGAATAATTGGTTCTTATCAGATAACCATTTGGTGCAACTTCCGGATCGTTAGCATCATATTTAATAAAAGTAAAATTATTTACTTCGTAATAGGCTGCTCCTCCCCCGGCATCAATAACACCAAAGTTTGCTTCAACGCCAAGCGGTTTGGTAAGTGTATCAAGAAGCATTTCAAAATCTGATAAAGTCTTACAACTTGAAAGAGCAAGCTTCATGATCTTTCCTTCAAGATCTGAGATTTTTGTTGTGTCATTTATCTTAAGATTGTATGATGCTGAATTCATAATGCCAAAGCCAGCTTCGTTAAATCCGCTCCATACTTCATTGTTTTCCTTGTCAGTTGAATTAACCAATCCGATAAATCTGAATTTACCTTCAAAGAAATAAGCCAATCTGTTCTGTAAAAAATCAGAATCCCGATTCTTCAGTAAAAGTGGTTTCCCGTCATCAGTAGCTTTACCGGAAACAACAGCAGTTGTGCATGGTTTCGAAATACTGAATGGCAGCAGTAACACAAAAAGACAAATAAATATTTTACAATTCATTTTAGAAACTAAGATTTAATGAAATACGATGCACACTCGGTAAAATATCATAAACAGAATATGCATAATCAAAATATACCGCTGAACTTCCCAAAGGAACATTAGCACCGGCACCAAATGAAAAATCCTGGTCATCATAATTATATTTATATCCGGCACGTACATAGAATCTGTCATAAAAAGAAAACTCAGTTCCGAAATGTGCCCGTTCGGCATTATCATTTGGATGAGTTACATCTATTGCGCCGCGCATTTTAACAAAGTCGTATTCAAATACATCAAACCCAATTCCTACCTGAAAATTTAACGGCAACGGAAATTCGTCTGTGCTTAATCTGCTTGGCACCAATCTGCTTAAAGGGTAGTCACTATCTTTACGATAAGTGAAATCAAGATCAGGTCCATCAAACTGCATATCAGCACCGAAATTAGTCATACACATTGCAATAGTAAGATTTTGAAAATCCAATCTGTACTGTGTACCAATATCAAAAGCGATTCCCGAAGCAGACTCATTCCAAATTTGCTGCCGGATATATTTAATAGTAATACCAGCATTAAATCTGTCAGTAAGATATCTTGCATACGAAATTCCTATTGCAAGATCACCGGCATCAAAAAATCTTCCTGTTCCGTTTGGTTTTTCTTCAGTTGTTATCTCCATTTCATCAGTTGTAAAAATCACCACACTTGCACCAAATGTTCCAAGGTCTCCGGCATTATATACTATTGATGCAGCATTGAAATCAAAAAGGTCAAACCAGTTCATATAAGAAAAGTGAGCTTGAACATTATTTACCTTAACAATTCCTGCCGGATTCCAGAAAACAGCAGCTGCATCATCAGCAAGCCCGACAACAGCACCGCCCATAGCTTCTGAACGGGCGCTTACAGGTATTTGTAAAAATTGTGCTCCGGCAGTACCAAGATTCGGATTCTGGGCATAAATTTCTCCGAAGCTGATGACAAATAAAACTAATATTAATAATTTTTTCATTTTATACTCCTGCTTCAGATTACTTTATAATTGCAAATCGTTCTTTGAATTCAGAGTCTTTAGTCTTGACAACATAAATGTACATTCCTGCCGCAAGTTCTCTTCCGCCTTCTGTCCGTAAATCCCAAACTTCTGTACCGGTACCGGTATTATGATAAATAGTTTTTATAAGATCGGCATCGACTGTAAAAATATAGATTGTACATTCAGATGGAAGATTAATAAACTGAATCTGCCTTAAAGGCTCTCTTCTTAACTCGCCAAACTCCGGCTCCCATAAAGATGAAACCACATAAGGGTTTGGAACGACTTTGATTTTGCTGATTTCATTTTTCACCTGCTGCTGATCGACCTTAGCCCCTGCTACTTTGAATGCATAAGAATCTTTTATACTCAGTATTACAGGTTTTATTGTTTCAACAGAAAATTTATTTCCAGTTGAAGGAGGTGAGCTGGATGGAAAAATAATTTTTCCTTCAATTCCATCAAACGTAAATGTATCTCCGCTGAAAAGCGTATCGAGTGAAATACTTGTTCCTGAAACTGAAAGTAAAACAAAACCATTGTTATTAAGCTTTCCGCTACCTTCAACGGATGCTATATAAACAGCATTTTTAACCAAAGCCTCATTTACTACTTCAAATGTCATATCAATATTATCTGTTCCGCCAACTCGTGAGATACTCTGAATAATATCAGGCGGTGTTATTTGAAGTGAAACACCATCAGTTGAAGTGATAATCTGCTCAATCTCATAAGATCTTTTATCTATAACAGTCTGATTATTATTCTTTACCGTATTCATAGAAAAGCTTATCGTTATAATATCACCAGCCTGAGGTCTGAATTCAACCGGAGTATTAACAGAATCTACCATACTGACTCTTAATCCATGACCGGTTATTGTAAGATTTCTTCCGCCATATTGATATGGATAATTTTCTCTTATAATTTCATCAAGTGTAACATTCCTAAGATCAAAATTAGTCTCCGAAGTAAATTCAATTGCATATTTATATGGTTTTGTTGCAGCCGTATCAGTAACAGTAACTGTAACATTTGTTTTTAGATCTCCAAACTCAATACGCGGAACAAATTCAAATGTTGTTTTGTAATCGTTACCGGCAAGTGTTTCATCATCAATCGAAGAAGCATTAAGGACAAAATTAGTATTACCGGTATTTAAATTAGTTACATCAATCGGAGTTACTGGTGTTCTGCCAATAGCTTCTGAACGCGGTATAGCTGATACTGTATTAATTGCAGCAAGTGTGTTGCCTATCGGACTTTCAAGACTTTCAAATAAATTGCTGCCTTTATCATAAGCAGTAATTGAATACCAGTATTCAAAACCATTAATAACATCTGTATCAACAAAAGAATATTGTAAACCGGTATTAGCTCCTACTGAATTTTTCAGGTCAAACGAAGCAATTCTATTCCAGGTTAAACCTCTGTTTGTACTTCTATATAATCTGTATCCTTCAAAATCATATCCGGAAAACTTGTCAATAGATTTTTCGGCTGAATCATCCCAGTAAAGTATTACTTTGAAATCCCCATCAACAGAAGACAAGTTTGGACGGCTTGGGGGTTTTGCCAGATCAAATTGATTATCCATAGCAAACTGTGCAGTATTAGCTGATTGTATCAGCTCATTGTAAGTTTCACCGGCAACTATAGCTGTATAAAACACTAAAGTATCACCCGGATTTAATGTATAAGGTCCGGAAGACATATGTGCAAGTATATCCATTCCGGAGGCAGGTATTAAAGAAGGATCATCAAAATGTAAATTGCCGGGATCAGTAACATGAAAATATTTTCCACCAACAGGTGAATTATAAAGGCTTCTGCTTGAGGACATAAATCCATATTGAATTGTATCTTTATCAGCAATCTCATCATCATTAAAAAGCATGTAGTGAAAATCTGTTAATCCAAGCTCAGTTCCATTAACCTGGGGTGTTTTCAGGAACATTATTCCGAAAAATCCTGTTTTACCATCGGGCCATTCACCCGAAAGTCCGTCATCATAAAAATATATCAGATTCTTTTCCTTTATGAAGCTTACTTTATCATCAGCATATTCCGGATCGCCGCCGCTTATATTACCTACATCGATATCATTATGAAGCCCGAAGTAAAGATCATTATAACTATTTTGACTTGTATTGGTAATTTCATATTTAAAGAAAAGCATATTTTTTGCGAAGTTAGATCCATAAGCATAACCGATCTGCGCCATTTGTATTCCAAGAATATTTACAGTATTACCGCTATCATTATAAACACAATAACTATCCTGATCAGATAAAATAATATCATTTCCATTTCCATCTTTAACCGGCCAACCAAGCTGCGGATGCCATGAATTCGGATCATCACTAAATGCTATTCTTGCAGTATCACTGTTATGATAACCATAAGCTGCTTCCCATTCTTCATTGGTTGTAAATCTACCCTGAATAACATTTCCGGGAATTCCCACGTACTGATTAATTCTATATATATAATGTTTGCCGCTGTTTATAGGAAATTCTCCCGAAGGACCTTGTGTAATTCTTCTCGGATACAGTTTCCCGCGGTTTTCAAAAAACAAACCAATATTGCTTGCATTGTGTACTCCGCCAGCTCTATCCTGAATTCTCAATATCTTCCCTAAGGGTTCTTTATCCTCAAAATTCTTTTTATCATCCTGAGGTAAAAGATTTATCTGGACAAGTATAATCAGCAGAATTATTAAATTAAAAACTTTCTTCATCTTAAAGCCTTAAGTTTAAATGATTAATTAAACCTTAATGTAAAACCTAATCTGATTGACCTTGGTGGTCCGAAATTAGATGGATCCTGCATATACTCTTTTGAGTAGCCGCCTACGTATGTAAAACTTGGATCGCCGGTATCACCATATACATATAGAATATTTCTATGATCAGTTAGATTAAGAATTTCAGCAAACAATCTTAATCTTAAATTATTTGAGAACTCAATTTCTTTCCCGATCATCAAATCGATATTATAAAGACCCGGCTGACGTAATGAATTCTTTTCAACAAATCCGATATCTCTTCCCGATGGAGTGTACGGCGCTCCTGAGCTTGCTTTAAAAATTATACTGAAATCCATGTTCTCAAATACCGGCGTATCAAATATCAGCGGACCATCGTCTTTAGGGATGGTATATGTTCCGCTTGCATTAAAAACATGTGGGCGGTCAAAATCAAGATAGTATAATTGTGTTGATTCTTCCGTACCGGGATATTGTTCAGTTTCAGATGAAGCACTGCCCTTTGCAATTGAATAGGTATATGTTAATCCGCCTGAAAAATATCTGTTTGGTCTTACATCAACAGTCAATTCAAACCCTCTTATGTTTGCATAATCTTCATTAACATAAAGTGTATAACCGGTATATCTTCCATCTACAAACGGAAAGTAGTATCTGGTGCCAATCAAACCGGTAATATCCCTGTAATAAGCAGTCAGATTCATCGCAACGTTATCTGAGAACTGATGAGATAATCCAACTTCATAAGAAATTGTTCTTTGTGCATCGAGATCCGGCTGACCAAATAACGGTTCTCTTACATTAAGATCATACTGGCTATTTTCAAACAAGTATTCAAAATCCGGATTCTGAAAAAAATGTCCGTAAGAAAAATGCAGTTTGGTTCTGTCAGAAATAGGATGTGCGATTCCAAATCTTGGTGATATTTGTGATCTGGATTTAACAGTAACCATAGAATTAGGGTCTAAAGGATTACTTCTGAATTTTACATTGGAATTCAGATAATCGAAACGCAATCCGATATTTATAACAAGATACGGAAGCTCAATTTTATCCTGAACATAAGCAGCACCTTCAAACGGCTGAGTATGGTAATCATTTAAATAAGGAAAATTTCTTTTAGGATCGTAAACATAAAATAATTTTAACCAGTGCTTCTTAAATGCTGCACCAAATTTTACTTCATTCATTGATCCCATTTGCCATACTGCATCCGCCTTAAAATCTGCTGTTGCAGAACGGCTGTCATACAATTCCGCCGGATCAGAACGTTTATAAAACTCAAACCCGGTTCCGTATTCTTCAAAGTATTCCGTATCGTTTGATGCAAGGTAATCTGCAGTATCTTTATCAATTCCTGAATAATACCCCTGATTGAAATAAGAAGCTTTTACATCATAAAAGAAATTGTTAGCAATGGTATGAGTGAGACCTAATGTGCTCTGCCAACTGTCTGTTCTTTTGCGAAGATATTGCTCAGGGATATATTTATATGAATGACTGTAATTTTGTCTTTTACCAACACTGCCGCGGTTAGATAGCGAGATTTTTACAAATGGAATTGCATTGGTAGTAAGTTTGCTAAAAAAGGATTTTGTATCATTATAACCAAATGGAAGATAGCTCCCGCGTTTATCAACCTCACCAGAAAGGAAAAAATTAAATTCAGGTGAAACAATAGGTCCGCTTATACTTCCATTGATTCTGTTTTCGTGCAATGAAGTGTAGCGATCGATACCAAACTCGCTTGTTCTTGCTTCCAGTTTAGCAGAGAATTTATCTGATCCATCCCGGGTTACAATGTTAACAACTCCGCTTAGTGCATTTCCATATTCAGCATTGAAAGTACCGCTCAGTAAACTCATCTCCTGTATAGCATCATTATTAATATCGGTTGCAAGCCCGCCAAGCAGCGGATCAACTACAATTGTTCCGTCGATCATATAAGCAACTTCATTAGATCTGCCGCCGCGAACGTGCAAATTTGAACCACTACCTGTAACACCTGCCTGCAATGAAAGTAATTCTGTAAAAGTAGAAACGGGCAGAGCGTCTATTTCTTCTCTGGTTATTACAGAAATACTGCCTGTAACATCCTTTTGAATAAGCGGAGTTCTTGCAGTAACAACTATTTCATCAACCTGTATAGTCTGCGGATTCAGTTCTATCTGCAGAAGTGTAGTTTGATCAACAACTATTATTACATTCTGGATTGCGATAGTTTCATAACCAATAAAACTGAATTTAACATTATATCTGCCCGGAGAAATGTTAAGTATAACATATTCACCATTAAGGTTTGTAGCTGCACCGAAATTTGTTCCTTCGATGATGACATTCGCTCCAACTAAAGGTTCCCCTGTTTGAGCATCTTTAATTGTACCTGCTAACTTGCCGGTTGTACCTGCATAGATAAAAAACGGAAGCAGCAGAACTAATGATATAATTTTTTTCATTGTTTACTCTCAATAATTACTTGGTCTTGATGAATCATAATTTCCTGTGATTCTTTCAATATTCTTTTAGCCCTTTGTCTGTCTTTAATTGCACAGGCAGTTGCTAAAGCATTTATCAGAACAGAAATTGCGGCAAAAGAATTTGTGAACAGCATATTTTCACTTTTAACTAAAAGATTTGCTTTGCTGAAAAAAGTAACCGGTGCAGCAGGCTGATTAGTAACAGCAATTACATCAATTTTTCTTTCTTGTGCAAACTTAGCTGCTTCAATTGTTTCTTTTGAATAAGGCGGAAATGAAAAAACCATTAACAGATCATTTGAATTTAGAAACAAAATATTTTCATTAAATACTGTATGCGTATGATTAAGAATACTTGAACTAACCCCAACCTGAGTAAGCTGATAAGCAAGAATTTCTGCCAGCAGATATGATATACCCAAACCGGCAGTAAACACTCTTTCTGATTTAAGTATCCTGTCAATAACAAAATCGAATGTCTTCCGTTCAATAAGATTAAGTGTATTGTTAATGTTCTTTATGTCAAGATTAGCTACCTCTGTTAAAAGGTCTTTTTTTATTTTATGTTTTTCAATAAGAGGAAATATTTGTTTGTTACTAAGCTCTTTCCGAAGTGAGCCGGTGATTTCATCTCTTAATTCATTAAATCCTTTAAAACCTGCACGCTGGGAAAATCTTACAATGGATGCAACACTTGTACCTGCTGCTTTTGATAAATCCAAAACATTAAGAAAAGGGATTTTGTCAAAGTTATTAATAAAGTAATCAGCAATCTTACGATGGTTTTGTGGAAACGAATTGTATTTGCTGATTATTTGCTCTTTTATTTCTTTGTATCGATCCATAAAAAAATATAATGCAGCACTGATTATTACTCAATGCTGCACAAACGAATGGGTTTATTTTATTAATGTCATCTTTTTTGTAACAACTCCGGCATCTGTTTGCAAAGAGTAAAAATAAATTCCGGATGTAAATGCTGAAGCATCAAAATTATACAAGTAAGTTCCAGCCTCAAGCGATTCGTTTACAAGTTCTGCAACCTGCTGTCCTAATGCATTAAATATTTTCAGAACAACATTTGATCTTTCCGGTAAACCGAAAGAGATTTTTGTTGATGGATTAAATGGATTTGGATAATTCTGATCCAATACAAAGTTTGCCGGAATATTATTGTAATCTGCTTCAACAGAAACAATCTGATTATATTTTTGTTGTGCTAATTGCATATTTGCCAGCATTTCTGTTTCATTTGCACCTAATGCTACTGCAAGATACAGCGTTCTGGATTCCTGCGGCTGCAATGTTAATGATTCGCCTGCTAAAAATGATACTGCACCATCTGGAGTTGTAGTTAAGGTATCTGTATCAAAAGTTCCCTCGGTTAAATAATCATAAGTTGTTGAATCGTCACTAGAATATCCATCATACCAAACCAAAACCTGAGCTGAAGTAACAGGTTCAGATAAATATTTTATTCCTACATAATGAGACTCAAACTGCACTAGCATTTTGTTGGTTGCATCCCAGAATACCTTGTCATCTTCCCAAGTTAAATCAACATACTGTACAATATCTAAACCTACAATTGTCGGTAAAGCTGCTGTTTCATTATTTGTAACTATCATTTTTATTAATGCATATTTTCCACCCTGCCAGCCGTAAACGTGCTGCTCAACTAAAACATTTGGTGGAAGTCCTGAAAATGCATTATTATAGGTACCAGAAATTTCATAATCACTCAATTGCGGATTGGTCTCAAGAGTAGTTGGCAACTCAACATCAAAATCATTCCAATAATCCAACACCTGATATGGATTTCCAGCCACAAGTACATTAACACGATTGAGATGCTGGACAGTATCGGTTCCTTCAATTGTCCAATATCTCATTGCTCCGTAATTATCAACTCTGACTTGCATTGCACCGGTACCAAATAATTGTGCTTGAGAATAAATATTCTCAGTATAAATGATAGAAAATAGTAACAAAACAAAAAGAGCTGTTGTGAAACGCTTCATAACTCACCTCTTAATTATTTAATGAAAGATTATTTAATTAATCTAAACTCATTGCCATCCGATTAAGTTTGGCGGAATCAGTAAAATAAATCCTAAAATAAAAAGTATTACCATCAATGGAAGCGCCCATTTTGCCCACTTTTCCCAGGGTACTTTAGCCATCGAAAGAGCGCCCATTGTTACCGCAGAAGTCGGAATAATTATGTTTGTATATTCTCCAAACTGAAAAGCTAAAATTGCTGTTTGTCTTGATACTCCTGCTAAATCTGAAAGCGGAGCCATTATCGGCATAGTAAGTGCAGCTTGCCCGCTTCCTGAATGAACAAAGAAATTAATAATCGCCTGTACAACAAACATTTTCTGTGAAGCAAAAATCGGAGAAGATGATTCAATAAAAGGAGAAAGACCATATAAGATTGTATCTATTATTTGTCCATCTCTTGAAATAACCAATGTTGCTCTGGCTAATGCAACAATAAGCGCTGTTCCAACTAAGTCTTTAGCTCCATCTATAAATGCTTTTGTAAATTCATCAACTTTAAGTCCGCCGATAATTCCTACAACCACACCCATAATAAAAAACGCAGCAGAAATTTCTTCAATATACCAGCCAAGCTCTATTACACCAATCACAATTAAAATTAAACAAAGAGCAAATGCAGTTAATACAGCTTTATGTCTTGTAGAGAAATGATTGTTATTGTTGTATATAGTATCAAAATGTTCACCTTTTCTTCTTTGCTCATCCATTTCATAAGTCGGACTTATTTTAGGATTTTTGGATAATTTATTTACGTACCACAACAGAAATAAAATTGCAACTGTTGTAGAGACAGCCCAACTGATAAATCGGTAACCAATTCCCGAAAACAAAGGAACATCTGCAATGCCTTGAGCAATACCAACATTAAAGGGATTCAGGAACGCACTTGCAAATCCAACATGTGCCCCAACAAGCGGAATTGCAACACCAATTATTGAATCATATCCCAGAGCTAAACAAATCGGTACAATTATTAAAACAAATGGAATTATTTCTTCATTCATCCCAAATGTTGCACCGCCAATTGAGAACATTAACATAATAACAGGAATGAAGAGTTTTTGAAGCAGCTTGGAATCTTTATGTGCTCTGGCAAGTTTACTAATTAATGAATTAATTGCATCAGTTTTTGCCAATACATTAAATGCACCGCCAACAAATAATATAAATCCTATTATTAAACCAGCCTCAACAAATCCTTTAAGAGGTGCAATAAACAATGCCAAAAACCCCTGTGGATTATTATCAACATATTTAAATGAATTCTGAACAACAACTTCCCGCCCATTTACAACTGCCCTCTCATATTGTCCGCCAGGAATTATCCATGTTAATATTGCAATTAGGACCAATAATGAAAAAATCAGCAGATAAGTATTTGGTACCTTAATCTTAAATCTCTTTTTTGATTCTGTCATTTAATTACTTGCTTGGTTTTCATATCAAATTTATCCCCGGAAATAAGAACCTGTAATTTCATATCAGTTATTCCAAGGTTTCCGTTTTTATCTTCTCTTATATTTTTTCCGTTTGTCGGATCATAAACCAAAACCTGATTACTTCCTATGACTTCAAAAGTTTCATCAGGATAAACAATAATTGCAGTTGATTCATCAATAGCAATCCCAAATAAATCCGGATGTTCAATTAAAGCTGAAATAGTTCGGTTGTGTCTTTTACGCTTTAAAAAATGCTGATCAACAATTACATTTTTAAGAAATCCAAATCCTTTTTTTACTTCTACATTGCCTCTTTCAATTGTAACAAAAGAAGCTGATGAATCCTTATTTACTAATTCATTCCCCGTAATCATTACCTCACTCATAACAGCAGCACCTGCACTTGAGCCGCCGACAACTCCGCCATTGTTGTAAATATCAAATACTTTCTGAAGTAACTTAGTTCCAAGCATATCATGCGTTAAAACACTTTGGTCTCCGCCGAGAAAGAAAACTGCATTTGCCCAATCCATTTTATCCAGATTAGATTTATCATCTGCTGTTTCTTTTGTAAAAAGTAAATACTGCGCCTGTGCACCAAGATCATTAAATTCCTTAACCTGAACTTCACTCCAATAAACCGGATCTGAACCGGCGTTTGGAATAACAATAATTTTTGCATTAGAACCACCGGCAAGCTCAACATATTTTTTAACAATCTCTGTTGTTTGAACTCCGCCGACAATTACAAGCTTACCTTTAGTTTGAGAACAATAAATTGGAGAGGTTAATAATATTATAATGATACCGAGTATAATTCTTTTCATATTATTCTTTCTTAACTAATTCTAAAGCTATTTCTGCAGATTTAATTAAATCTTCGATGTAAATAAACTCTTCATTGGAATGGGGGTTTTGCGCTCCGATTCCAATATTTACTGATTCTATTCCTCTGCCATTTAATGAGTTTGCGTCGCTGCCCCCGAGAGAGATTGTCGGATTAGGTTCTAATCCCACTTTATTTAACACTCTGGTAATTTCTTTATACACAAATGCACTTTCCGGAATTGTGTAAGGTAAAAAATCCCAGAAATGATTTACTTCTACTTTTGCACCAATTTTTTCAGCTTCTGAGTTAAATATGCTTACAAGCAGATTAAAATTATCTTCAGCCTTTTTAAGATTAAATGATCTGACTTCGCCTTCAAGTTCTGTAAGCTCCGGAATAACATTTACGGCTGAACCACTTTTTAACAATCCAATATTCATTGTAGTCTCTTCATCAATCCTGCCAAGCGGTAATTGACTGATTGCCTTGGCAGCAGCTTGCATAGAATTGATGCCTTTTTCCGGTGAGATACCTGAGTGTGAAGCTTTTCCGATTATTTTGATCGTTAAACCGATTGAACCACAGGCTGAGTAAATAAAATTTCCGGGGCGGTAACCAGAATCAAAAATGAACCCGTGTTTGATTTTTCCATTTACTCCAAGATTTTTTGATCCGAAGAGTGTTGTTTCTTCACAAGTTGTAAATGCAACTGTGAAATCTTTAACCGGAATCCTTTCCAAAGCGATTTTTTCAAGAGTAAAAAGTAAAGCAGCAACACCAGCCCGATTATCAACTCCAAGCACAGTATCTCCGGAAGATGTGATTTTATCTTCAGAAATAATTGGTTTTACATCTTTAGTCGGGCGTGCGGTATCCATATGGGATAATAAAACGAAATCACCGCCAGTCCCAATCTTACAAATAAGATTTCCTGTGTTACTATTAGTAAGTTGACTTGAATCATCTTCTTCAATCTGATAATTAAGTTTACTAAGAAAGGTTTTAATGAAATCAGCAAGAGGTTTTTCATTGCCTGATAGTGCATTTATTCTGGCAACTTCTATGAAAAGATTTATTAGTCTTTGTTCGTTCATCTGTAATTTATGTTACAATATTATAAGTTGATGTAATAACTATTACAGGTTACTAAAAATTTTTACCTAAGTCAATATGTTCGGAGAAAAAAAATTATTGATCTTCTTCGTTATATAGTTCGAGTTCTCCTTTCTTAATATATCCATCTTTGATAAGTGAATCGCCGGATTTATAAAGTATAATACTCACTTCATTAGTTTGAAAATAGCCGGTGGATTCTATTTTTACTCCATTAATTTCTTTGCTAACCTTTACTTTTGAAATTAACTTATCATCATTAATGATTAGCTTATCAATTTTTGTTTTTTTCCCCTGAAGATTAGATAAAGCCCAATACACTCCTTTTTTTGCATTCACTAATGCAGTTTCAATATCAGATTCTGTTTTTGTTTGGGAATGAGCAAAAAAAGCTAAAATTGAAAATAAAGTGAAAATTAAAATAACCCTCATGACACCCTCTCTTTATTTATTGATATGCAAATTTTGTAACTAGTTTGCTTATTGACAACAATTCAGCAGATTATTTTCTATCACTTGACAACTGAAAGTAAAAACAATATATTGGAAACTAAAATAACGAAAATAGTTTCCAAGAGGAATAATGAAAGAACAAGAAAAAATAATTCAGCATACCGAAGAAAAACTTTTCCGTGATGGATTTTATAAAACCACAATGGATGAAATCGCCTCAGAACTGCGAATGAGTAAAAAAACTATTTACAAGTTTTTTCCATCGAAGGATGAGCTTGTACATGCAATTGTGAAGTTTTTTATGAACAGGATGAAAAATAAAATCGTCCCTGCTTTGCAATCGGATAAGAACGCAATAGAGAAACTCGGTGATTTGATAAATATTCTTGCAAAAGCTTCTGAAAAAATTTCAGTCTCAAGAATGGAAGAGTTAAAAAGACATTACCCTTCACTCTGGAATGAGATTGATAATTTCAGAACAGAGATGATGTTCGGTAATATTACCAAAGTCATCGACCAGGGTAAAAAGGAAGGTTTATTTCTTGATTACCCAACTAACTTAATTATGAACGTGCTTGTTGCTTCAGTAAGATCTATTGTAAATCCTGATTTTATAATGAATAACAATTTCTCAATCATTGAAGCCGCACGTTATGCATTCCAGATCGTTATCGGAGGAATACTTACAAACGAAGGAAAAAAAGAGTTTAATAAATCATTCAGCAAGGTATTACAATGAAAAAACTATTAAGTCACTTAGCAGTACTACTTCTTTTTTATTTAACAAGCTGTAGTTCTAATAATCATTTGAAATCAATTGAAGCATCAGGAACAATAGAATCAACCAATATTGTTGTCAGCTCAAAATCTGCCGGAAGTATTCTTTTAGTAAATTTTCCTGAAGGCGAAAAGGTAAATATCGGTGATACTGTTCTTATTATTGATCACGAACAACTTGATATTCAGCTCCTACAGGCAAAAGCTGCAAAGGATGCTGCAGAAGCTCAGTTAAACCTTATGCTAAAAGGTGCCAGACCGGAAGACATCAGCCTTGCTGAACAAAATTATAATCAGGCAAAAGTTAATTTTGAAACTGCCGAGAGAGATAAAAACCGGATGCAGAATTTATACGACTCACGCTCAATTACTCAGAAACAATTTGAAGATGCTTATGCAAGATTTGAATTAATGAGCGCACAGCTAAAATCCGCACAGGAAAATTATGATAAAATAAAAAAGATTTTCAGACCTGAAGAAATTGAGCAGGCACGTGCAAATCTAAATAAAGCAATTGCAGGTGTTGAATTGTTAAAGAAAAATATCCGTGATTGTTATGTAGTCTCACCAATAAATGGTTTTCTTGTTAAAACATTTGTTGAACGCGGAGAAAGTGTTACGCCAATGTCTTCACTTTTTAAAGTATCGGATCTCGATATTGTTGAACTGGTAATTTATGTATCAACCGAAGAGCTTGGTTATGTTAAGCTGGGACAGGAAGCAGATGTAACTATTGATGCCTTCAAGGACAAAGTTTATAAAGGAAAAGTAACTTACATTTCTCCCGAAGCTGAGTTCACTCCCAAAAACATTCAAACAAAAGATGAACGCACCAAACTTGTATTTGCTGTGAAGATTACAATTCCGAATAAGGAATATGACCTTAAATCAGGTATGCCGGCGGATGCGGTAATAAAAATGCAAAATTAATAGATTACAAAATTTCAAGATTTATTGAACGCTTATTATTATAAAAAAATTTAATATTCAATTTCGGAGATTGAGATGAAAGTAAAAACATTTGAGGACTTGCAAGTTTTGCAGGATGCCAGAACATTTGTTAAATCAATCTAAGAATTGACATCGTTAGAAAACTTTAGAAAAGATTATGGCCTTAAGGATCAAATACAGCGTGCAGCCGTATCAATTATGAATAATATTGCAGAAGGATTTGAAACGGATAATAATAAGGAATTCAGAAATTTTTTAGGATATGCAAAAGGTTCTGCTGGTGAGGTAAGATCAATGTTATTTGTAGCTATTGACGTTAACTATATATCAAAAGATAAGTTTGATGAGAATTATAAGCAAGCAATCAATGTTATTACACAGATTTCTAACTTCAAGAAATATTTATACAACTACGCAGTTAAAGAAAAAGTAAATAAAATGAAGATGTTCATTATTCATCTTCTGAGCATTAATTAAAAATCAATTTTGCAACTTTGTACTCTTGCAATTACGAAATGAATAATATAATTAAAATAGAAAATCTTAAACGAAGTTATGCGAATATTGTAGCTGTAAACGGTGTATCGTATTCAGTAGGGAAAGGTGAAATGTTTGGTTTGGTGGGACCTGATGGAGCGGGAAAAACAACAACTATCAGAATGCTGATTGGGCTTTTAAATCCTGATTCAGGAATTGCGGAGGTACTTGGTTATAATATAAGAACTCAGAAAAATAAAATTAAAAACGAGATCGGATATCTATCACAAAAATTTTCACTGTATGGAGATCTGACTGTTGATGAGAACATAGAATTCTTTGCTGATATTCACGGAGTTAAAAACTATAAAGCTAGAAGAAACGAATTGCTTGAGTTTACAAGATTAACTCCATTCCGTGACCGTCTTGCTGATAAACTTTCCGGAGGTATGAAACAAAAGCTTGCACTCGCCTGTACTTTAATTCACAAACCAAAAATTATTTTTCTTGATGAACCAACAACAGGAGTGGATCCTGTTTCAAGAAGGGATTTCTGGAAGATACTTTCAAACCTTCTTAAAGAAGAAATAACAATCTTTATGACTACCCCCTATCTTGATGAAGCTGAGCGGTGCAATAAAATCGCTTTGATGAACAAAGGTAATATTATAAGCTGGGATACTCCAAAGAATATTAAAGCTTCACTCAGCGGTCAAATAGTTGAAATTGTATGCTATCCAAGCCGCACAGCATACAATATTATTAAAACAAACACGAGCTATGAAGTTCAAATGTATGGCGACAGACTTAATGTAACGATTCAGAATTATAATGAACAATTTAAGGAACTAGAAAAACTCCTTGTTGATAATAATGTTGATTTACATGACCACCGGGTTATTCCGCCATCGCTGGAAAATGTTTTTATTCACTTGATAAGTAAAGCATCCTAAAGAGGTATCAGTAATGAAAAAAATTATTTTATTATACATAACGATAATATCATCTCTTTATCCGCAAACTCAAAAATTAACTCTGCAGGAAAGTATTGAGCTGGGATTAAATAACAGCAAAGATTTAAGAATTACTCAATCAAAATTAAAAAGTTCTGATGCAAAAGTTTCAGAAGTTAATTCGATGTTTTTTCCGCAGTTGAAATTTACTGCAAACTATACACGTTTAAGCGATAACGTTCCTCCGTTTGAGGTTACAACTCCGTTTTCTCCTGTGCCAATAAAAATATCTGAACCAGTATTGAATAATTATTATCTGAGGTTATCACTTCAACAGCCTTTATTTACAGGGTTAAAACTCTTGTCATCCAAAAAAGCAGCAGACTATAATTTCAATGCGGCTGAATCAGATTATTCAAAAGAGATGAATGAGACTGCAATGAATATTCATTCATTATTCTGGAACTATTACAGAGCTAATGAAATAAGAAATCTGTTAAAGAAAAGTTTGGGACAAATTGAAAATCATCTTAAAGACACTAAGAACTATCTCGATAACGGACTTACAACTCAAAATGATTATCTGAAATTACAAGTGCAGTATTCAAATACTCAACTTCAATTGATCGAAGCAGAAAACAATCTGGAAGTTACTCGGGCAATGTTTAATAAAGCACTCGGACTTCCGCTTGAAGCAAAAACCGAAATTGTTACTGATGAATTAGAAGTTCAGAACATAAATTATAATTCCGATGAACTGATTAAAGAAGCAAAAATAAATCGTGATGAGATTGAATCATTGTCTTATAAGTTAAAAGCTGCCGAAGAAAGTATTGCTTCAGCCAGATCGGGGTGGTTCCCAAGTGTTTACTTGTCCGGTAATTATTATTACAGTAATCCTAATACAAGATTTCAACCACTATCTGATAAATGGAATGATACCTGGGATGTTGGAGTAACTTTAAGCTGGGATGTTTGGGATTGGGGAATAACTTCATCTAAAACTACTCAGGCAGAAGAGCTTTCTGTTCAAACTAAAGCATTACTTGAAAAACTGACTGATAACATTGAAATTGAAGTCTATAAAAGTTATCTGAATCTTATTAAATCAAAAGAGAAGGTGGATGTCAGCAAACTCAGTCTTAATCAGGCATCAGAAAATTATCGCATCACATCTGAAAAATACAAAGAGCAATTGGCTACAAGTACCGATCTGATCGATGCAGAGATTTCTGAGCTTCAGGCAGCAACTAATCTGACTTCATCACTGATTGAATATCATCTTGCAAAAGTAAAACTGCATTTGGTTATAGGGAGAAGAATTTATTGAGAAGCCAGAAGTCAGGAGTCAGGAGTCAGAACTCTGAACTCAGGACACAGAATTTTAAAATAAGAATTAAGAGGATTTTAAATGGAAAAGAAATCAACAAAAAGTTTTACCGAATTAGTCGTTTGGCAAAAGGCACATTTATTCGTGCTGACTGTCTATAAATTAACCAAAGAATTCCCGAATGAAGAAGTTTACGGATTAGCTTCACAATTAAGAAGGGCAGCTATTTCAATTGCAGCTAACATTGCGGAAAGCTATAAAAAGTGGAGTAACAAGGAAAAATCAAGATTTCTAAATATTGCTCACAGCTCACTTGAAGAGTGCAGATATTACTTGATTTTATCAAATGATCTTAAATATTGCGATGTTAAAGATGCTATGAATATCTTAGAGGAAGTAAGTAAGCTGCTCTATTCATACTCCAAAGTAATTTCAAAAACTGAGTCCTGATTCCAGAGTTCTGAATATTGAAAATGAACAGTATCATAGTAAATAATCTCACAAAAAAGTTTGGCAGCTTTACTGCAGTTGACAATGTATCCTTCGATGTTAACAGAGGAGATATATTCGGCTTCCTTGGTGCTAATGGTGCAGGTAAATCAACTACAATCAGAATGTTAACCGGAATACTTGAACCAACATCGGGTGATGCAATTGTTGGCGGTTACAGTATCAAGAAAGAACCGGATAAAGTAAAAACACAAATCGGTTATATGTCGCAAAAATTTTCTTTATACAATGATCTTACAGTTGAAGAAAATATCCGCTTCTTTGCAGGAGTATATGGGCTTACAGGAAAACAATATCAGGAAAGAAAAAGCTGGGTTTTGAAAGTTGCTGATCTCAAAGGAAAAGAAAAACTGTTAACAGCTTCATTGCCGGGTGGAATTAAGCAAAGACTTGCATTAGGTACAGCAGTTATCCACGAACCGAAAATTGTTTTTCTCGATGAACCAACAAGCGGAGTTGATCCTGTCTCAAGAAGAAATTTCTGGGATTTGATACACGAATTATCATTTGCCGGAACTACTGTGCTTGTTACTACCCATTATTTGGATGAAGCAGAATTTTGCAGCGATATTATTCTGATAAATGCTGGCAGATTGATTGCACAGGGAAATTCAAAAACATTAAAAACCAATTACATCAAAAACACTATTCTTGAAATTGAGTCAGAAAGAATCGTTGACAGTATGGAAATACTTGAAAAAGAGAATTGGGTCGGCGAAACATCAATTTTCGGAAACTACATCCACATAATTTTAAATGATAATTCAAAAACTGAAACAGATGTAATAGATGTTTTGACAAATAAGAACTCAATCAAAGTTCAGAGAATTGATAAGATAGTACCGACGCTGGAAGATGTATTTATCCATTTGCTGGAAAAGGATAAGAAAAATGTTTCATAGAATTTTGGCAATTACTAAAAAAGAATTCAAGCAGTTGAAGCGTGATAAAAGAATGCTGTTTATCGTATTCTTTTTTCCTGTTGTTTTACTGGCAATCTTTGGATACGCAATAAACTTTGATGTTAAGCATATTAAAATTGCAGTTTATGATCAGGATAAATCAGAATACACAAGAGAATATATAAACGGACTGATCAGCTCAGAATATTTTGAACTCGTTACTTACATTGACAGCGATGCAGAGATTAAAAAATTACTTGATGAAAAAATTGTGCAGGCTGTTGTTGTTTTCCCGAATGACCTATCAAAAAAATTAAACGATAAAGAGGATGTTAAAGTACAATACCTGGTTGACGGAGTTGAAGGAAACACAGCAAACGTAATTGTCAATTATGTTAATGCTGCAACGATTAATTATTCGTTGAAACTAACAAAAGAATATCTGGCAGTAACAGGAAAACAATTCTATATCCCGATAAATCTTGAGCCGAGATTCTGGTTCAATCCTGAACTTGAAAGTACAAAATTCTTAATACCGGGTTTGATGGGAATGATATTAATTATCACGGCTGTTGTTTCGGTTTCATTATCAATTGTAAGAGAAAAAGAAAGAGGAACGATTGAACAGATAAATGTATCCCCTCTTTCATCATTTGAACTGATTATCGGAAAAACGGCTCCGCACATAGTTATCTCATTTCTCAATGCAGCTATTGTATTACTTGCAGGTTATGTTCTGTTTGGGGTGGTAATAAAAGGCAGTATTCTTTTACTGCTCTTAAGCACTTTTATTTTTTTATTTGCAGCTCTCGGACTTGGTATTTTTATTTCAAGCGTTGCAGACTCACAACAGGTTGCCTTTCAAGCGGCAAATATTACGGCGTTATTACCTTCATTGATATTATCGGGATTTATTTTTCCCATCGAAAGTATGCCAACAATAATTCAATGGGTAACTAATATTACTCCTGCAAAATTTTACGTAGTTACACTTCGGGCAATCTTATTAAGAGGTGTCGGACTATCAGCTTTCTGGGAGCAATTGATTTATATGATGATTTTCGGAATAATATTCATTGTGCTTGCAACCGTGGTTGATAGAAAAGCAAAAGCAGCATGATAAAAAATAAAATCTTAGAGGTTAAATAAAATAATTCAAAGATATTAAATGAAAACGATATATGAATTTATAATAAAAGAGCTGCTGCAGCTAAAGCGTGATAAGAAAATGATGGCTGTAATTTTTATAGCTCCAATTTTACAGCTCATACTTCTCGGTTATGCTGCAAATATGGATGTGGAAATTATTCACACAACAATTTTTGATCAGGATAAAACAGAAACCAGCAGAGAGTTTATCAGAAGTTTTGAAAAGTCAGGATATTTTTCGATTGATTATTATGCAGAAAGTTATGATGAAGTAACTGAGTTGATTGATAAAGCCAAAACAATTGTAACGATAGTAATTCCAAAAGATTTTGAGAAGAAACTAAATAAACGCGAAACTGTATCAATTCAAACATTGTTTGAAGGCTCTGACGGCAACAAATCATCCATTGCACTCGGATACATACAAGCGGTAACAAATCGTTATTCACAAAATATTGTAAGCGATATTAAAGATAAATATGGGATGAAACTGCCAATTGCTGGGTCGCTTGTTCCTGAAGTAAGAGTTTGGTACAATCCTGAAATGAAAACCCGGAACTATATGGTACCGGGTATTATGGGACTCATTCTGATGATTACTACTTTATCCCTAATGTCAATGGCTGTTGTTAGAGAAAGAGAAATCGGGACACTTGAACAGTTGATAGTTACACCCTTAAAATCTTATCAGCTTATCCTCGGCAAACTTGTTCCGTTCACAATAGTTGGGTTTGTAGTAATGCTAATCGTAATGGTGATAATGACACAATGGTTCGGGATTATTATACGCGGAAGCAGATTATTTTTACTTTTTGCTTCATTACTATTTGTACTATCTAATCTCGGCTGGGGTTTATTAATCTCAACAATTTCAAAAACACAAAATCAGGCAATGATGATATCAGTATTTGCAGTCATGATGCCGATGATTTATCTGTCTGGATTTGCTTTCCCGATTGATAATATGCCGCAAATAGTTCAGTATATAACCTATCTAATTCCGTTAAGATATTTCATTACTATTCTACACGGAATTGTGCTTAAAGGAACCGGCTTCTCGTCATTATGGCCGGAAGCTTTGATACTTTTTGGAATGGGTGTGGGTATTTTAACATTAAGTGCTTTAAGATTTAGCAAGAAAATTGAGTGATGAAATAATTTATCCTTATATCTGAAATAAGCTCAACTAATTAAAAAACTGTTTTTGTATCTTTTAGTAATCTTGACAATAATCACAAAATAAAATATTTAGAACAGAAGTCTTGACAATTGTTTTTAATTCATTATTTTTGTTAGTGAGTGTTAACTAATTTATTGAAAGTAATTATGTCAAGATTAACAACCGAAGAAAGACAAACAATGATAATTGATGAAGCTATCAAGATAATTCACTCTGGCGGCTATGAAGCTTTATCAATAAGAGAGATCGCAAAGCAGGTTAAGATTAGTGAACCTGCAATATACAGGCATTTTTTAAACAAAGAAGATATTATCCTTGGGATACTTAACAGAATGCTGGAATTTGATAAATTGTTGAATAAGAATATTGCTGCTGCGAAATCTGCGAAGCAAAAAATCAGACAATTTGTTCTATTTCACTTTGAATTCCTTGAAAATAACCCTGAAATGACTTCAGTTCTTTTTTCTGAGGAAATGTACAACCAGAGCGAGATTCTGAAAAAAAAGCTGGTTTTTATAATTCAGAAACGTAAACAGCTTCTCAAGGTAATTCTTGATGATGCAAAAAATTCAGGTGAGCTTATTGATGTTGATAATTTTGAATTAATGAGCATAATTCTAGGAACTATTAGAATTATAGTCATGGAATGGAGGCTGAGTAATTTTAGCTTTCAACTGACAGACAGAGGAAAAAGCATGTTAAAAATCCTTGATAAATTAATTCTATTATAAACTTTCTTATTTTTTTTTAATAAAATGATTAGTGAACGATAACTAACTATCTCTGTAAAATGAAAAACAAAAAATTTGTAAATAATGAGTTTGTAGAATCAGAAAACGAAATCATTACTTTTCTGAATAACCAGTTTATTTTCCATGGCTTCAAAAACTTTTCCCTTGATGAACTTGCCTTAAGATTTCAAATAAGTAAGAAAACTATTTATAAGAGATTTGAAACAAAAGAAGAAATAATAAGAACAGTATTAAATCAGCAACTAAGTGAAGCATACACAAATTTTGTTTCAATAATTCAATCCCGGATTACTATTGTAGAAATGTTCGTTGAGCTATCCAAAATTATTGAAAAGTATTATTCTGTTTTCAATGAAACATCAATTAAGAAATTGAGTAAATATTTTCCTGAGCTGGCTGAATATATCGTAAATTTCAGAACCAGTCGTATCATCCCGTTAGTAAAAATCTTGTTAAAACTTGGGAAAAAAAGACAACTGATTTTAGAAATTCCAGACGAAATCATTATACGTGTGTTCAACTCAGCGTTGAGCGACATAGTTCAATCAAAGTCAACAATTGACTCACAACAATCATACGAGGGATTGTTCAGACAATCTTTTAACCTATTACTAAATGGGATCTTAACAAAAAAAGGCAAACAAATATTAATTAATAAAATAGAGGTAGTAAAATGAAAATAATTAAAATGGTAACAGTGGCACTATTAACTGTTGCTTTAACTGGATGCAATAGCGAAGATAATTCATCTTCGTTATACGGAACTGGTACAATTGAATCAACAGATGTGTTAATAAGTGCGCGCAATGCTGGTCAAGTAGAAACGATTTTTTATAGTGAGGGGCAGTTAGTAACTGCCGGAGACACTATTATGACAATAGACCATGAGGCATTGGACTTTCAACTTGCGCAGTCAGAGGCTGGAGTTCAGATTGCAAAAGCTCAGCTTGAATTAATGCTTAAAGGCGCCAGAAGCGAAGATATACAACAAGCAGAAGAAATGATGAAGCAGAGTGAAATTAATTATAACAATGCTCAGAAAGATTTTAAACGATATGAACAACTTTGGCAGAGTAAATCAATTTCTGATAAACAATTTGAAGACATGAAGTCGCGGTATGAAATAAATTTAGCTCAATTTAATTCTGCTAAAGAAAATCTAAAAAAGGTAAAAAGAATCTTCCGTCCTGAAGAAATTGAACAGGCAAAAGGTAACCTGAAAAAAGCTGAAGCAACGGTAGGTCTTCTTAAGAAAAATATAAAAGATAGTTATATAATCTCACCCTTGAATGGTTTTATAGTTAAAAATTTTGTTGAGGCGGGTGAAATCGTTACACCAATGTCCTCACTTGTAAAAGTTTCAAATTTGTCAACTGTAGAGCTGATAATCTACGTATCTGAAATTGAGCTTGGCAAGGTTAAACTCGGTCAGAAGGCAGTTATAACAGTTGATACATATCCGGAAAAGAAATACGAAGGAAGGGTTACGTTTATTTCACCTGAAGCAGAGTTCACTCCTAAAAATGTCCAGACTAAAGATGAGAGAACCAAGCTTGTATTTGCTGTGAAAATTGAAGTACCAAATAAAGAGTTTGACTTGAAATCTGGTATGCCGGCAGATGCTGTTGTGTATTTATAAAATCTGAAAGATGAAAGATGGAATCTCTAATTAAAATAAAAAACCTTAAAAAGAAATACGGCGAATTAATTGCTGTAGATGGTGTTAGTTATGAAGTGAACAAAGGGGAAATGTTCGGATTGGTTGGACCAGACGGCGCAGGCAAAACTACAACAATGAGAATGTTGGTTGGATTGCTGAATCCGGATGAGGGTAATGCAGAAATTCTTGGGCATGATTTATTGACTCAGAAAAATCTGATTAAAGATGAAATCGGATATTTGTCCCAGCGCTTTTCGTTGTATGGTGATTTATCAATTGATGAAAATATTGAATTCTTTGCAGACATACATGGAGTTAAAAATTTTGAACAAAGAAGAAATGAACTTCTTGAGTTCACAAGATTAACTCCTTTCAGGGATAGATTGGCTGATAAACTATCTGGCGGAATGAAACAAAAGCTTGCACTTGCCTGCACACTTATTCATAAACCCAAAATTATTTTTCTTGATGAGCCAACTACTGGAGTTGATCCGGTATCGCGGAGGGACTTCTGGAAAATTCTTTCAAATCTTCTGAAAGACGGAGTAACAATTTTTATGACAACACCATATCTGGATGAAGCAGAAAGATGCAGCAGAGTAGCTCTAATGGATAAAGGCTCAATCATCAGCTGTGATACACCAAAAAATGTTAAAGATTCTATGCACATGCAGGTAATTGAGATTGTTTGTAATCCTGTTAGAACTGCATATAACATGGTAAAGGCATCAACAAATTATGAAGTTCAGATGTATGGTGACAGACTGAATGTGGCAGTAAACAATTATGAACAAGATTATCCGATTATCAAAGATTTGTTTGAAAAAAACTCGATAGTCGAAATTGATAAAAGAATTATAACTCCTTCACTGGAGAATGTATTTATCCATTTTATGAACAAATAAAGAATTAAAGAAAAAGATTAAAGGTAAAAAAATGAAGAAAATAATGATGCTGATTTTGTTAACTGGTTCATTAATGGCACAGCAGAAGTTGTTTACATTAGAAGAAAGTGTCAGAATTGGTTTAGAAAACAGCAAGGACTTAAAAATAGCAGGTGCAAAAACTAATAGTGCCGATTATAAACTGTCGGAAGTAAATAGTATGTTTTTACCCCAGTTTAATATTTTGGGTAATTATACAAGACTCAGCGATAATATTCCAGCATTTGAAGTAACATTACCATTTTCGCCTTCGCCTGTCAGAATAGCTGATCCGATTTATGATAATTACACATTTAAGATCGGCTTTTCACAGCCTTTGTTTACAGGATTCAAACTGCTCTCGTCAAGAAATGCTGCAAAGTATAATCTGAAGGCGGAAGAATATGACTATTTAAAAGAAAAAAATGAGACAGCATTTGGAATTCAAACTGCATTCTGGAATTACTATAAAACAGCAGAAATAAAAAAAGTAGTAGAACAGACCTTAATACAGATTGAAAATCATCTTAATGATACAAGAAATTTTTATTCGCAGGGATTGGTATCAAATAATGATGTTTTGAAACTTGAGGTACAATATTCAAACACAAAATTATTATTGATTGATGCTGAAAATAATCTGAATATTTCGAAGATGGCTTTTAATAAAGCGTTGGGATTTGATCTGGGTTCGCAAACAAATGTAGTTGTTAACCCAAATGAACTTCAGACGATTGAATTTAATGAACAGGATTTTTTAAATGAAGCATTAATTAACAGGAATGAGTTAAAGTCTTTATCATTTAGAGTAGAGGGAAGTAAAGAAAATATCAAAGCAGCCTGGTCTGAGCTTTATCCTTCGGTTTACCTTACAGGAAATTATTATTACAGTAATCCTAACCCAAGATATCAACCTGCTGTAAATGAGTTCAATAACAACTGGGATGTGGGAGTAACTTTAAGCTGGAATTTCTGGGATTGGGGAAAAACATCTTCTAAAGTCTCACAAGCTGAGCAGACTAAGATTCAGCTTGAAACTAATTACGATATGTTAAAGGAAAACATTCAAATGGAAGTGCAAAAAAATTATTTTGACTTGCTGAAGAATGAAGAAAAAATTTCTGTAAACAAAATTGCTTTAGAACAAGCAAAAGAAAATTACAGAATAACAGCAGAGAAATACGATCTACAAATCGCTTCAAGCACAGATTTAATTGATGCTGAATCTCTCAAACTGCAGGCTGAAACAAATCTCAAAACAGCCGAAGTAGATTATCAGATTGCAAAAGCTAATTTATTAAAATCTTTAGGAAGGAATATCTTCTGATGAAAGCAATTGAAGTAAATAATCTGACTAAAAAATTCGGTGATTTTACTGCTGTTAATAATATCAATTTTGATGTTAAACAAGGTGAGATATTTGGTTTCCTTGGTGCTAATGGTGCCGGTAAATCTACAACCATCAGAATGCTGATCGGTGTTTTAGAGCCAACTTCGGGTGATGCAATGGTTGGAGGCTATAGTATTATGAATGACTCTGAGATGGTAAAAAGGCATATCGGCTATATGTCGCAAAAATTCTCTCTTTACAATGACCTTACAGTAGCTGAAAACATAAGGTTTTATGCCGGAGTATATGGACTTGATGGAAAAAAATATCAGGAAAGAAAACAATGGGTGTTAAAGGTTGCTAATCTGGAAAATATGGAAAACATGCTTACCTCATCTCTGCCTGGAGGAATTAAACAACGTCTCGCACTTGGGACCGCTGTAATACACGAACCAAAAATAGTATTTCTTGATGAACCTACCAGCGGAGTTGATCCGGTTTCAAGAAGAAATTTCTGGGACTTAATAAATGACCTTTCGGATGCCGGTACTACTGTTCTTGTTACTACCCATTACTTAGATGAAGCTGAGTTTTGTAATGATATAATTCTTATTAACGCTGGCAGATTAGTAGCTCAGGGTAATGCAAAAGCACTAAAAACCAACTATATCAAAAACCCAATTCTTGAAATAGAAAGCGATAGAGTTGTTGATAGTCTGGAAATTCTTGAAAAGGAAAAATGGGTTGGTGAAACTTCAATATTTGGAAATTATATACATGTAATCTTAAATGATGATACGATTACCGAAAAGAATATTACCCAATTACTTTATGAACAGAATGGAATAAAGATTAAGCGTATTGAAAGAATAATCCCAACTCTTGAAGATGTATTTATTCATTTAATTGAAAAGGATAATAAATAAAATGCTCAGCAGAATATTTGCAATTGCCAAAAAAGAAATAAAACAACTCAGGAGAGATACAAGGATGTTATTCATCATTTTCTTTTTCCCTGTTGTGTTGTTAATAATTTTCGGCTACGCGATAAACTTTGACGTTAAACATATAAAAATTGCAGTCTATGATCAGGATAAATCGGATTATACTAGAAATTATATAAACGGATTAATTAGCTCCGATTATTTTGATCTTGTAACCTATGTAGAAGACAGTGATGAAATAAAAGGACTTTTAGACGAAAAAGTCGTTCAGGCAGTAATTGTATTTCCAAACGATCTTTCAAAAAAATTAATGTCTAAACAAGATGTTAAAGTTCAATATTTAATTGATGGTGTAGATGGAAGCACAGCAAGTGTTATTCAAAATTATGTTAACGCGGCTACTTATGCTTATTCAATACGATTAACAAAGGAATATCTGGCTGTTTATGGCAAAAATATTTATGTGCCAATAGACTTACAGCCGCGATTCTGGTTTAATCCGGAATTACAATCAACTAAGTTTCTTATTCCGGGTTTAATGGGAATGATTTTAATTGTTACCGCGGTAATTTCTATCTCACTTTCGATTGTTAGAGAAAAAGAAAGAGGCACAATTGAGCAAATTAATGTTTCCCCGCTTTCATCTCTTGAATTCATACTCGGTAAAACAATCCCATACATTTTTATATCTTTAATAAATGCAACGATAGTGCTTGCTGCCGGTTATGTGCTTTTCGGAATTGTGATCAAGGGAAACATTTTTCTGCTTTTGTTTGCAACTATGGTTTTTCTTTTTGCTGCATTAGGTTTAGGAATTTTCATTTCAACGGTTGCCGATTCACAGCAGGTAGCATTTCAGGCAGCAAATGTTACATCATTGCTTCCGTCGTTCATTTTATCTGGGTTTATTTTTCCGATTGAAACCATGCCCAACATAATTCAGGTGCTCACAAACATTACTCCAGCCAAATTTTATGTGGTAATTCTCAGAGCAATTCTTTTGAGGGGTGCCGGAGTATCGGCTTTCTGGGAGCAGTTAATTTATCTGGGGATATTCGGAACAATATTTATCACATTAGCAACAATTATTGATAAAAGATCTAGAGGTAAAAATTAATATGAAAACTATTTATCATTTTATTATTAAAGAATTATTACAGGTAAAGCGCGACAAAAAAATGCTTGTGATAATTTTTATGGCTCCGATTTTACAGCTTATATTCCTTGGATATGCTGCAAATATGGATGTTGACATAGTTCATACTACCATTCTTGATCAGGATAAAACAGAATCAAGCCGAAATTATATTACAAGTCTTTTAGAAACAGGATATTTTCAGATTGATTATTACGCTAAAGATTATAATGAAATAACAGAATTACTAAATGATGGTAAAACTCTCGTTTCTATAATAATTCCTAAAGATTTTGAAAAAAGAATCAATAGACATCAACCGGCACCAGTGCAGGCAATATTTGAAGGCTCAGATGCAAGTAAGGCTTCTATAGCACTAGGATATATTCAAGGTGTAACAACAAAATTTTCACAGAACCTGATCCTGGAGACCAAAGATAATCTGGGAATGAAAAGTCCGATAAGTGGATCAATAATTCCTGAACCAAGAGTATGGTACAATCCGGAAATGAAATCAAGAATATTTATGGTACCGGGTATTCTCGGTCTTGTATTGATGATCTCAACGATTTCACTAATGTCAATGGCAATTGTAAGAGAAAGAGAAATTGGAACCATGGAACAGTTGATTGTTACTCCGGTTAAAACATATCAACTTTTACTTGGCAAACTGATTCCCTTTACTCTTATTGGCTTTGTGATATTAGTAATTGTTATGGTCATTATGACACAATGGTTTGGAATAATGGTGCGTGGGAATAAACTGTTTTTAGTATTTGCCGCATTTCTTTTTGTTCTGTCAAATTTAGGGATAGGTCTATTTATATCAACAATTTCAAAGACACAACAGCAGGCAATGATGGCTTCAGTTTTTGCCGTAATGATGCCGATGATTTATTTATCCGGATTTGCATTTCCCATAGAAAACATGCCGCAGTTTTTCCAATACATAACTTACGCAATTCCATTGCGGTACTTCATTACAATTTTAAGGGGTGTTGTCTTAAAGGGAATGGGTATTTCATCATTATGGATAGAGGCTTTAATATTATTTGGAATGGGTGCGTTACTGTTAGTTATTAGTTCAATGAGATTTAGTAAAAAAATTGAATAACAGAATATTAGAATTTTATATGAAGTGTACAATTAACAAATAATCTTTTTTTCAAACTAAACAAAACACAAACTTTTAATAAAGATTAGGAGTTTGTAACAACAATAAACAAAAGGAGTAATAAAATGAAAACGAAATCAATAATTTTCGCTGCAATGCTGATATTATTCAGCACAAATATGTTTTCGCAAACAGGCAGAGCAGGTAAATTTGGCGTTGGTATAGATGATATAACTTCATCACCTAATTTCCTGTTCAAGTACTACGTTTCTGATCAATTCTCAATGAATTTAATAACCGGAGTAAACCTGGAATTCCTGGGTGAAGACGCACCTGCTGGTTCAACAAAACTTGATGGTTATAACCTAAGATTCGGATTGGGTGGTATGTATCATTTTAATCTGGACAAACTTTCACCTTATCTTGGACTTGAAGCAATCTATGGTATAAAACAGAATGCCGGATATTATACAGTCGAACCAGATCCTAAAAACAGTGTAACCCTCGGTTTAGTACTGGGTGCAGATTATTTTCTTTTCGAAAAATTCAGTCTTGGAATAAAGCAGAATCTAAACTTTGATTTACAGCTTTCAAGAGATATACCTGTTGAAGAGACTGATATGTTAATAAATACGACAACGCAGTTTACAGCAAGATACTATTTTAATTAATGTAAAAATTTCAACGGGTAAGTTTTCCGGTTGTTCTTTTGAACAGCCGGAAATCATATTTAATCACATTATTAAAAGCAATAAAAAGCAGGCTATCAATGAATATAAATTTACAAAGCAATATAAGGTCTTTCGGTTTAAAGATATTAAGCTTAGCACTTCCGGACAAAAAAAGAGCATTTAGAAGCACAGTAATCTCTCTGTTCATAATTTTGCTTTCTTCAACATCTTTGATTGCACAAATTACTAACAACGAATATCTGCCTTCAGGTATATCTGATTATTATTCAAATAATTCCGATACATCTAATTCTATTATGCTGAATCAAGTAGAAAAAAATTACTGGCTCCCCGCTGTTGAGATTGTAGGTTTAAACTTAGGTGTTTGGGCAACTCATAGATATTTGACCAAAGAAAGCTGGTCTGCAATTAGCTGGAATTCAATAAAAGAAAACTTTAAAAATGGTTTTGATTGGGATGCAGACGGATATTTAATCAATCAATTCTGGCATCCTTATCATGGTTCAAACTATTATAATTCAGCACGATCGAACGGATTAAGTTTTTGGGAATCTGCGCCTTATGCTTTTACCGGAAGCTTAATGTGGGAGTATTTTATGGAAATCGAACCGCCATCTTATAACGATATTGTAAATACACCGGTTACAGGAATAATTCTTGGTGAAATCTCATTCCGTGTTTCTGATCTTATTATCGACGAAAGTTCAACCGGCTTTGAAAGAGTTTTAAGAGAATTTTCTTCCACACTTGTTGACCCGATGAAGGGATTTAACCGCCTAATACGAGGTGATATGTGGAAGTCTGGTTTTAAAGAAAAAAATCACGATTTCAATGCTGTTATTTCTTTCGGAGCTCACAATGTTTTTTTCAGCAGAAAAATTAACAACAGCAGAACATATGCTTCCCTAAGAACAGATTTAAATTACGGCAATCAATTTGATGTTAAAAATCATAACAAACCTTTTGATTATTTCTCTTTGCGGACTGAAATAAACCTAACTGCTGATGATAATATTGTGGGAATATTTGCAAGCGGCGTTATTTGGGATAACAATATTAAAATTTTTAATACTTCAAAAAACTTACTTGGCATTTATAAAGAAGTTGATATTCATATTAATACTATTTATAAGCTGTCTGCAACAAGCATATCAAGTCAAATTGTAAACACAATTGATTTATCATCGAACGTATCAATGCAAAATTATTTGGGGCTGTCTGCTATACTGATGGGCGGAACAAATTCACATTATGCCATTGAAGCAGGCAAAGACTATAACATAGGTCCCGGCGCAAGCGGAAAAGCCGGCTTTCAATTTTTTTTTAAAGAGTTTGGAGATTTATATGCTAACTATAAAAGATACTGGATACATACGCTTAGCGGCGCCGAAAGCGAAGAGTTTGTAGGCTTACTTAATTTGGGCATCAGCTACAACCTGTTTTCAAAGGCATCGCTTGGTTTGGATTTTCTGCTCTATGAAAGATATGGAGAATATAAATATTACCCCGATACTCAGGATGCAAATTCTGCCGTCAGGTTCTATATAAAACACTCAATATAAAATCAGAAGACGATAAAGAGTAAATTAAATGAAAAAAACTGCAAACATAATTACTGCAATAGCTGCAATAATCTTCAGTGCACTTTCTATTGTAGAAGGATCGCGTGTTCTCTTGGGAATATCAGTTCCTGAATATGTTGTTTTTACCCCCCTTCTGATCTATAATATTATTATGGGAATAACCGGAGTTTATGCCGGAGTTCAGATATTCAGGCAGCACATAAGCTCGTTAAGAAATTCTGCTGTCATTTCTCTATTTCATATCAGCATATTGATTACAATTAGTTTGCTATACTTCTTTGACTCAGTGGTCTCAATACATAGTGTGTATGCAATGATATTCAGAACAGTTCTTTGGCTGATAATTACAATCACGATATGGGCATCTAATAAATATTTACAAACAAAAAGGGAAGAATAATGAATACCAAAATATTTTTAGTTTCAATTTTATTAACAGTTACCACTCTTTTATCTGCACAAGATAAAATTTCTTTGACTGAAGTGGAAAAAGTGAGGGAGTATTTATCATTAAATGACTCACAATATAATTCAATTAAAAAATATGTTACAGAAATTGAATCAATTCTTGATGAAGATAAACGGATAATTGAAGATTTGAAAAAAAGAGTAATGAATGATGATGAACCAGGTTTCTTTGAAAAGATAAAAGCTAAAAGGGGAAGAGATGACAGAGTATCTAAAATAAAAGACCTGAAGAAAAAAATTGAAAGACAATTGAACGACGAACAGAAAGAAAAATATAAAAATATAATAAAACCGGATTTACAAGGACTTAGTAAAGAAGAAATTTTTGGTCCCGAGAAATAAACTATTTTATAATGAAAAAAAGCATAGCCATATTTTTTATAATAGTTGCCGGATTACTTATTGCCGGGAGTAAATCGTTTAGCCAAACAATAGATGAAAGTGTAAAAACGAGTAAAGACGGATTTTATCCTGTTCCAGTATTGTTTTATCTACCTAACACCGGCTATGCATTCGGTGCTGCTTTTCTATATTATAATAATCCAAACCCGGATAACCCCGAGCGATTTCCGGATATCGTTGGCGGATATGGAACTTATTCTACTAAAAATCAAATTCAGGCAAGTATAAGGGTAAACCGATTCTTCGGAGATAACGACTACCGCTTTGATCTTGAAGTATCATATTACTATTCACCGGATGAGTTTTGGGGAATTGGACCTGACCCGGACACAAAAATAAAAGAAGATGTTATTTACAACCAGTATAGAATTAAGATTGATTTTCTTTTCTCGAAGATAAAAAATATTTACATCGGTCCTTACTTTTGGTTTGAAAAATTCGGGCTTGCCGATTATGATCCAAATGGTGTTATTGTTAAAGGCGATCTGCTTGGTTCGTTAGGAGTAACAACATCAAGCCTGGGTTTGGAAGTGATTTATGATCTGCGTGATAGTTTGTTCTTTCCAACCGAAGGAATCTTTGCTGATATCAAGGGGCTCTATTTTAATAAGCTGGTTGGCAGTGATGTTAATTTTTTCAGATTTGATCTGGATGTCCGTTACTATATCGGTATTACAAAAGGACAGGTTTTAGCTTTGAATACTTTATTTAACAGCACAGCCGGCGATGTTCCGATTCAGATGCTGCCAAAACTTGGCAATCATCAAATGATGCGAGGCTATCCGATGGGAAAATATCTGGATAAAAACTTATGGGCAGTTCAGGCGGAATACAGAAGACCACTGTTCTGGAGAATTGGCGCATCTGCATTCGTTGGTGTCGGTCAGGTTTTTCCAATGATTTCAGAATTTAGTTTAAATGATTTAAAAATTGCAGGCGGAATTGGATTAAGATATCTGCTCGATAGAGAGCAGCATCTTAATGTCAGGCTCGATGTCGCCCAATCACGGGAAGGAACGTATGTTTATTTTACTATTCAGGAAGCTTTTTAAGATAATGAAGAAGAAATATTTAGAAAAAAGAAATAATAATAATCATGATGAAAAGAGTTAAAAATTTAACCGCAAAACTTGATTTGGGAATTATTGCTGCCGGCGAAGGCTCAAGATTAAAAGCTGAAGGAATTCAGCTATCTAAACCCATGATTCCAATTTACGGTAAACCATTAATTCAATGGATTATTGAATCAGCATTTAACAGTGGAATTGATAAAATAAACTGTATCATCAACGAACATTCTAATGACCTTAAATTATATCTTAATGAATATGTTAGCTCTCATAAAATTAATTTATTAGTCAAGAACACAGTAAGTTCTTTCCACAGTTTAAAAGAAATATCACAATTTCTTACTCCGCCTTTTTTGATTGCAACAGCAGACTCCATTTTCAGAGAAAATGAATTTAAAACCTTCATAGAATTCGGGATGAATGCTTCCAACGCGGATGTGATAGTAGCTTCAACTGATTTTATTGATGATGAAAAGCCACTTTATATAAAACTTGATGAAGATGGCGGTGTGGCTGATTTTTACGACACTGCAGAAAACTTTGAATTCGTTACCGGCGGATTATATCTCTTCAAAAAAGAAATCAGAGATGAGATTAGCGATGCAATTGTAGCTGATACGAATCAGCTTCGGAATTTTTTACGATTTCTAGTTAAAAAGGAATTCCGGATTCAGACTTTCCGTTTCTCAAAAATTATTGATGTTGATCATATTTCAGATATTAAAGCTGCCGAATCATATTTAAGTGAGATTGCAGGATGAATTTTGTTGATTCAACAACAGGTTTTCAAAAATCATTCTTAGATAAAATTAAGAAGTTGCAGGATTATACCCTGTTAGTTATTGACATATTTAAATTGATGCCAACTGTAAGAAAAAACCTTGATGTAGTTTTAAGTGAAATGTATCTGATAGGAACAAAAGCACTCGTTCTTGTTTCACTCGGCGGTGTTTTCTCCGGTGTGGTTTTAGCGATTGAATCCGGTCATAATCTTGAAAAGTTCGGTGCAGCTATGCTTATCAGCCGTACGATTTCATTAGGAATGATCAGAGAGCTTGGACCAGTTATAACCGGTCTTTTACTTGCTGCACGTACGAGTGCAAAAAATGCATCTGAAATCGGCGCTATGCAATTAAGCGAACAAATTGATGCATTAAGCGCGTTTGGTTTAAATCCAGTCGAAAAACTTATTGTACCTCGGGTGATTGCCGCACTAATAATGTTTCTTCCATTAACAATGATTGCAGATATGTCAGGAATTATCGGCGGAATGTTGGTTACAAATTCTACTTTTCATATAGACCTTGCCTACTTCTGGAATACTGCTATAAACGTGCTTCAGTTTAAAGATATTTTTGTCGGTGTAATAAAACCGGTATTCTTTTCCTTTTTCATAGCCAGTATAGGGTGTTATTACGGACTAATAACAAAAGGCGGAACAACTAATCTTGGTAAAAATTCAATTAACGCAGTGGTTACTTCATCAATAGTTGTGTTGTTTCTGGATTTCATCTTTACAAAAGTTGTCTGGGAGATTATGTAAAAATGATCAAGCTGCAGAATATATCTTTACGATTTGATGAAAGGCTTATACTTGAAGATGTTTCTCTTAATGTAGAGAAAAACAGTGTGCATGTAATTCTTGGTCCAAGCGGTGCAGGAAAAAGCACTATTCTTAAAGTGATTTTAGGATTACTGCAAACTGATCAAGGCAAAGTTATTATTGATGGAAAAGATATAACAACACTAAATGAGCAGCAGATTCTGGCTATCAGAAGAAAAATCGGATTTGTTTTCCAGGGAAATGCACTTTTTGATTCTTTAACAACTGCTGAAAATACCGCTTACTTCCTTTCCTATTTTACAGATAAAAGTGAAGAACAAATAAAGAGAAAAGTAAAAGAAATTTTATCATTTGTTAATCTGAACGGATCAGAAAACATGTATCCGGACGAACTAAGCGGCGGTATGAAAAAACGTTTAGCAATTGCGAGGGCACTTGCAACAGACCCAAAGATAATTCTTTTTGATGAGCCTACAACCGGATTAGACCCCATTAATTCAAAAGCAATTCTGGATCTCATTAAGAAATTAAAAAGGGCAGGAACTACATCAGTAATTGTTACTCATATATTAAATGATGCAATTATGATCGGCGATGTTTTAAGTGTTATCAGCGAGGGGAAAGTTGTGCTCTCTGGAAGTGTTAAAGAAATACTTCAATCAAATAATCAGTTTATAAAAGATTTCTTTTATGAGATCTACTATGATGAATCTACATCAAACAAAATTAAAGCAGAACTTTATGAGAGAGCATAGACAAAAAAGTAATAATCTTAAGATAGGTTTTACAGTTTTTATCGGCATTGTAATCCTATTAATTTTTAGCGTTTTAATAGGCACAAACAATTTCCTTTTCTCCAGTACATATAATCTTTTTATCAAGCTGGATAATACTGCGGGCTTGGTTAACGGTGCCCCGGTTACATTGGGCGGTTATAAAATTGGTGAGATTGACGGTATTGAGTTTCTTACGGTAGATTCACAAGCTGAGATAAGAATCAAACTGAAAATAAAAACCGAGTATAAAAGTAAGATAAGGATGGATTCAAGAGCAAGAATTACAAGCATAGGAATTCTTGGTGAAAAATTTATTGATTTAAAAATCGGTAGTCCTAATGAAAAAATCATGCCGGATAACTCATTTATTGAGCAGGAACAAGTCATTTCAATTGATAACATTTCGGAAAATCTAAAACCAGGGATAGAAAATTTTAATAAAACACTTGAGAATATAAAAGATATTACTGAGGCAATAGCTAAAGGAAACGGCACTGTTGGAAAACTGATTAATAATTCCGACCTGATTGATAAACTTAATCATATCCTGCATAAAATTGATTTCACTCTTACATCACTTCAAAATGAAAACGGATCTTTAAATAAATTTTTAACTGATGATAAGTTATATAACAACCTTTCATCAGCAATTACTGAATTGAAGTTGCTGGGTGATAACTTAAACGACGGAAAAGGAACGTTGGGAAAACTGTTAACAAATGATTCCTTATACAATAATCTTAACAGCTCTGCAGATCAGTTGAATATTATACTTAAATCAGCTAACCAGGACAGCACAATTGTTAATGGATTATTAAACGATAAGAGACTTTATTTGAATTTAAGTGAATTGATAATTGATATGAACAAACTCATAAATGATATTAAAGAGAATCCGGATAGATATATAAATGTATCAGTTTTTTAGCAGTTAATTGTTTGAACATAAGGGCTTAAAGAAATTAAAATTTATCCTAACAAAATGTAAAAGACTTACTAACCAAAGCATAAAAAATTATGAGACTAAATTTTGCAGGTGTTAAAAGAAAAGAGCTTTATTCACCAAATCATATTACAAACGATTCTTTAATACTGAACATAACCGCAGAAGTATTAAAGACATTCGGTCATAAAGTTTCAATTTACGATGAATCATTTATTGAAACCTACGGAATTGAGGAAGACTATATTTTCTCAATGGCTCAAGGCATTGCCGGATTATCAAAGCTAAAAGAAATAGAATCGGAAGGGAGATTTATTATAAACTCTCCAACTGCTTCATTAAACTCATACAGAACTACTATGATAAAAATGCTTACAGACCACAAAGTTCCGTTTCCCAAAAGTATTCTTTTAAATGATAAAAATATCTCAGAAGACTACTTCGGTTTATTCGGTGCTAAAAAACTTTGGCTCAAAAGAGGTGATGTTCATGCTGAACATAAAGAAGATGTTACTCTCATCTATTCTAAAAGCGAGCTTTTAATCACATTAGAAGAGTTTATCAGAAGAGGAATTAAAAATGCAATTATTCAGGAGCATTTGCCGGGTGATACTATAAAGTTTTACGGCATAACTGAGGGAGATTATTTCTATTGGTATTATCTGAATGGGAATAATCATATTCCATTTGAGGTTGATAAACTTAAAAAGTTAGCTTTTACATCAGCGCAAATCTTAGGGCTGGATGTGTTTGGCGGTGATGTTATTATCTCACCAACAGGATCAATTTCTGTTATTGATGTTAATGATTGGCCAAGCTTTGCACCGGTTAGAGATAAAGCTGCTGAAGCTATTGGAAAATTAATTCATAGAAAGGTATTAGATTATGTTAACCAAAACTAAAAAGACAAAAAAGTATTCACTAATAAAAACTGAAATACCGGGCAGTAATTCGTTAAAGATATTTAATGAAGAACAAAAGTTTATTGCACCCGGAACTCAAACAATCGCAACATCTTCAAAAATTGTTACAGCAAAAGGAGAAGGTGCTTTAGTTGAAGATATTGACGGAAACAGATTTATTGATTTTTTTGCAGGTGTAGGCGTTGCGAGTCTGGGATACAATCATCCAAAGTATGTTAAATATCTTTCCAACCAGCTTGCTAAAATCCATGTGGGTAGTTTTACTACAGAATCAAGAGCAAAACTTGTTGAACTTTTAGCAGAAGTAAGTCCGGGTGATTTAAACAGAAGTCAGTTCTACAGCAGCGGTGCAGAAGCTGTTGAAGCTGCATTACGGCTTGCAAAATCTTATACTAAAAAATATGAGTTTATAAGTTTCTGGGGCGGTTTCCACGGAAAGACAATGGGTGTATTGGGTTTACTTAGTGATACATTTAAAAATGGATTAGGTCCCTTGCCGGTTGGAACATTTTCTACACCCTATGCAAACTGTAATCACTGCCCTTTCAATGAAACATTACCTGTCTGTGATTTTAAATGTGTAAAGTTTATTGAAGATAAAATCAGATATGAAACCACAAATCAAATTGCAGCTTTTATAGTTGAGCCAATACAAGGCACTAATGGAAATGTGATTCCGCCAAAAGGATATTTAGCAGAACTTCAAAAGACAGCGCATAAAATCGGAGCATTATTAATTGTTGATGAAATGATTACAGGCTTTGGAAGAACCGGAAAAATGTTCGGATGTCAGCACGATGATATTGTCCCTGATATAATAACAATTGGAAAAGGTTTTGGCGGCGGATTTCCTATGACGGGATTACTATCAAACGAAGAAATTATTAATGCAAAACCATTCGCAAATCCGTCCGGCAGTTCCTCAAGTTATGGTGGAAATCCAATTGCATCGGCAGCAGCATATATAACATTAAAAATAATCATCGAAGAAGGATTGGTTGAAAACTCTGCAAAGGTTGGCGCGTTTATGCTTGAAAGATTAAAAGCATTTCAGGAGAAATTCGATTTCGTCTCTGATGTTCGCGGTAAAGGGTTAATGATTGGTATTGAACTGACTAAGAATAAAAACAGCAATGAAAAATTGGATAAGAAATACACTCAAATGATCTTTCAGGAATGTTTAAAGCGTGGATTGATAATTATGGGTTATAATCCTGATATCAGAATAAACCCTCCTTTGGTAATTACTCAGGATATTGCTGAAGAAGGAATAGAAATAATGGAAGAGGTTTTTGGATATGTCTCAGCTCAAATCAAAAATTGACAATACATTTAAATCAAGAGAAACCGAAGAACTGCTGGATAAAATTTTCTACAGACCGCTTGGTTATTTAATTGCACTCGGCTCTAAGAAAATTGGAATGACTCCAAATGCTGTTACAATATTAAGCATCTTTATCGGAGTAATCGCGGGACATCTTTTTTACTATAACAATCTTATGATAAATATGATCGGTATTTTAATGCTTATCAGTGCCGAAGCATTAGATAGTGCCGATGGACAGCTTGCACGAATGACTGACAGAAAAAGTATGTATGGAAGAATACTTGACGGCTTCGGTGGTAATTTATGGTTTATTAGTATTTACATTCATTTATGCTTCAGGTTGATAGAATCCGGAAGTTCATACACTATTTTTCTGCTTGCAATAATCGCCGGTATCAGCCACTCTTTACAATCTGCTATGGCAGATTATTACCGTAATTTTTATCTCTACTTTGTATTTGGTGAAAACAAAAGTGAAGTTGTAAAATCTAATGAGCTTCAAATACTTTACAAAGAACTTAGCTGGCGAAAGCATTTCATTAAAAAATTTCTGATGAGAGTCTATATAAATTATACGATTGAACAGGAATACTTCTCTAAAAAATCTATAAACTTAATCACTTTTGTTTCCAGACAATTTTCCGATCAACTGCCCGCTGAAATACCAAAAATGTTCAGAGAAAAGAATAAAAAACTTATTAAGTATTATAATATCCTTACAACTAATACAAGAATGATGGTTCTTTTCTTATCAATACTTACCGGTTATTTGCAGCTGTATTTCATTTTTGAAATTTCAATACTGAATATCCTGCTTATATGGGTAGTATATAAACACGAGCAGAACTCACAGGAGATACTCGAAGAAGCAAAAAGATTAAATTCGGAGAACGTCTATGCTTAATGGAGCCATAATCGGATTCGGTAATATTGCACAAACAAATCATCTTGATGCATATAAAAACGACAATATAAAAGACAGGGCAAAAATTGTTGCGGCAGTTGAACCTGTAATCGAAAACTATGAAGTGAATAAAAGAAATTTTCCTGAAATAAAATTCTACCCTACGTTCGATGAATTAATTAACAATGAAAAAATTGATTTTGCAGATATAACCTGTCCCCCGGAATTTCATTTTGATATAATTAAGAAAAGCATTGAAAACAATTTCCATATTATATGTGAAAAACCTTTCGTTCTTAATCTGGTTGAGGCTGAAAAAATACAAAAGATGCTTCTTGAAAGCGGAAATATTTTTATACCGTGTCATCAGTATAAATATTCTCCGGTATGGATAAATTTTAAAAAATTCATAGATGAACAAAGTGCATCCAAGAAAGTGCTTGCCCAATTTAATGTTTTCCGCCTGCAAGCAGATACCGGATTAAAATCCACACTTAATAAGTGGCGAACATCAGCACAAACAGAAGGCGGCGGAGTTTTAATTGACACAGGAATTCATTACCTGTATTTGGTCAACTGGATGTTTGGTAAACCGATTAAAATATCTTCACACTTATCAACCCTTAGTCATTCAAATTATAAATCGGAAGATACTGCGGTAGTAATTTATGAATCAGAAAAAGGTATTGCACAAATAACAGTTACCTGGGCAGCAGATAAAAGACATAATGATGCAAAAGCAGTTTGTTCAAACGGAAGCTTGTTTTATCAGAGCGGTAATAAGATGTTGAAAACTTCTGCAGATATAACCGAGGAATTGGTTGTTCCGGATGCATCAGAAAAATCACATTACTCAGCGCTTTATGTGAAAATGTTTTCTGAGTTCTTCGATGCGGTTGATAAAAAGAAACAAAATGTGCAGTGGATTGATGAGGCATACCAGTCTGTTTACTTATTGAATGAATGTATAAGATCATCTGAGTTGTACGATGTTAAGAGTTAAAATGAAAAACAAAACAAAAAGTATTTTGTTCATTTTAGGCTTTGCTTTTTTTGTTTATCTCATCTGGGATTTCGGAATAAATAATATCATCGATAATATTCAAAAAACCGGCTGGTATTTTGTTCTGATTATAGGGATTTGGCTGTTCATATATTTCTTCAATACAGTTGCCTGGAATTACATAATAAACGATAAGAGAATTTCTTTTTTTGATTTGTTTTCCATTACAATAAGCAGTTATGCTTTGAATTATATGACTCCGTTTTTTCATCTTGGCGGTGAACCTTATAAAGTAATTGCACTAAAAAAACATTTAGGTTTAAACCGGGCGCTTTCTGTAACAATTTCATATCTGATGCTTCACTTCTTATCGTCATTTTTATTCTGGATAGCTGCAATAGCCGCGATATATTTTTGGCTGCCTGTTTCCGGAACAGCATACTTAATTATAACTGTTTGTCTTGCAGTATTTCTTGCTGCTGCTTATTTCTTTATCAAAGGATATAAAAATGGTGTAACAAAATCATTTGCTTACTTTATTGTTAAACTGCCGCTGCTAAAAAAATTTAACGGAACTATCCGTGATAAAGAGGAATTCTTAAATGATGTTGATAAGAACATAAAAGAATTATTAAACAACCGCCCGGGTAGTCTTTTAGCAGCTAATATTTTTGAATTACTATCCCGGCTGATAGGCACTCTTGAGTTTTATTTTATTCTGATTGCGCTTGGTTATTCGCCGACTTTACTGGATTCGTTATTAATTAATGCGGGCGCATCTATTATTTCAAATCTTCTATTCATTGTTCCCTTTGAAGTCGGAGTTAAAGAAGGCGGTCTTTACCTAACTCTGCAGTTATTGAATTTTATTCCTTTATTAGGCGTTTATATAGGGCTGGTTAACAGAATAAGGGAATTATTCTGGATAATGATCGGTTTACTTTTAATGGTGTTTACAGATAAAAGAAATACTAAAAAAGAAATTAATAAGGTGTTAATTGATGAAAACTATATTGTTTGATTTTGGCGGAACCCTCGACACAGATGGGACTCACTGGAGTGAATTATTTTGGGAGACCTATGTTCATTTCCATATACCGGTTACAAAAGAAAATCTAAGACAGGCATTTATCTATTCTGAAAGAAAAATAGTGAATATTATAAAACCTGAATTTAACCTGAAACAAACCTTAGAGAAACAATTGTTTTATCAATTGGAATATCTGCAAAACAAATTTTTTCTGCCATCGTACTTCAGTTTTATTGTATATGAACTGAGTGAGTATTGCTATAGACACGTCATTACTACAATAATTAAATCCAAAGAATTACTTGAAAATCTGAAGCCGCAATATTCACTTGGAATAATTTCCAATTACTATGGCAATCTTGAAACAGTTCTGCAGGAACTATCTCTAAAAAAATATTTTTCCTCTGTCATTGATTCCGCAAAACTCGGAGTAAGAAAACCTAACGAACAAATATTTAAAACTGCATTGAATGATCTGGCAGCAGATCCAAAAGAAACAATAATGATCGGTGACTCTTATGAAAATGATATTATTCCGGCAAAAGCAATCGGTTGTTTTACTGTCTGGGTTCAGAACAAAGGCTGGAATGCACCCCCAGACAATGATAGTGCAGATTATAAAATAGATTCTATAACAAAATTACCTGAATTATTAGAAAGCTTGAACTAAAGAATATTTTAACAAAATACAGATAGGAGTATAAAATGGAAACTTATAAAATTGAAAAACCAGATAACAAATTGGGCGTTCTGATTGTTGGACTGAATGGAGCTGTATCCACAACTTTTTTAGCCGGCATTTTTGCAATCAGAAAAAATTTAGCTCGTCCCGTTGGCTCATTAACCCAATTGGGAAAAATCAGAATCGGGAAAAGGTCTGATCATAATTTCCCATTCATTAAAGATTTTGTACCTTTTACTGCAATCGAAGATTTAGTATTCGGCGGCTGGGATATCAGAGATGAAAATTCTCTGGAAGCAGCTAAATATGCCAGGGTACTTAATGATACTGATCTAAACAATGTTGCCGATGAATTAAAATCTATAAAGCCAATGCGGGGAGTCTTCGATCATAATTTTGTAAAAAGATTAGAAGGCAGCTATATCAAAACCGGTAAAAACAAATATGATTTAATGATGCAATTAAGAGAGGATATTCAGTCTTTCAAGAAAACAAACTCTCTCGACCGGATTGTGGTTATTTGGGCAGGCAGTACAGAAACTTATATTGAACAGAAGGAAGTTCATTCGACAAAAGAGAATTTTATCAGTGGAATGATTAATAATGATCCTGATATTTCTCCAAGTATGCTTTATGCTTTTGCTTCTGTAGCCGAAGGAGCTGCCTATGTTAATGGTTCACCAAATTTAAGTGTTGATATTTCTGCAATAGTTGACTTTGCAAACGAAATGAACGTTCCGGTTGCTGGAAAGGATTTTAAGACTGGTCAAACGCTGATAAAAACTGTTATTGCGCCCATGTTAAAGATGAGGCTGCTAGGATTAAACGGCTGGTTTTCTAATAATATTTTAGGAAATAGAGACGGTGAAGTTCTTGACGACCCCGGCTCATTCAAGACAAAAGAAGAAAGTAAATTATCAGTCCTTAATTCAATATTACAGCCGGAACTCTACGAAGAACTTTACTCTGATTACTACCATAAGGTTAGAATAAATTATTATCCTCCCCGCGGAGATAATAAAGAAGGCTGGGACAATATTGATATTTTTGGCTGGCTCGGTTATCCAATGGAATTGAAGATTAACTTTTTATGCCGTGATTCAATTCTTGCTGCACCGATTATGCTTGATGTTATTCTTTTTGCAGATTTAGCACTTCGCAGTAATATGAAGGGTATTCAAGAATGGATGTCGCTGTTTTTCAAAAGTCCAATGCATTCAGAAAATGTTGTTCCCGAACATGATCTATTTATTCAATCAATGAAATTAAAAAATACTTTAAGAAAACTGATGAACGAAACACCCATTACTCATCTTGAATCTAATGGTGTGGAGCATATTGTGGAAGAGAATGATTGTTACGAATAAACAGTATAGTTGCAGCATTACAGAACATTATCTTAACCAATTGTGCTGTTAATATAAACTAACATTTTTAATAAGTATGATCTATCTGTTTTTAATATTAGCTGCCGGTTTTGCTTTGGAAGTAAACGCACAATCATTTTCTGACTCTTTATTTTCACCAGAAAGTCATTACAAAATTAATTTCACTGAAGGAGACTCTGCTGAAACAGAGATATCCAATGTTACAGTTTCTGCCCTGCCATTTGCTCTTTACAGTGAAATATTTGGCTGGGCAGTTGGCGGATTTATCGGAGTTCAGGGATTATCCCAAAAGAATATGTCTCTTTATGCCGGTGGTTTAATAAGCACAAACGGCACAAAATACGGATTCATTCAGTTCCGCGAATTTTATCTTCCGTTTTATCCAAGGATTTATATAGCTCCGGATTTGCTCGGCGGATACTTTGGTGTTATAAATATTTATAAAGACCCGCCAGCATCAGCACCGGATAATAATCCTGAGTTCCGCTCGGGAAGTAATGAGTCGGATAAGAATGATTACATTCAGGTTAGTGGTTATGATCAATGGTATGAAATTAAATTTAGATATTTACTCCCAATAGGTCACGGGAAAGATGAAGTTTACTTCTCGCCAAAATTTGCAAATGGGATTTTAGTTTCAGGTGAAATGGGAGGAACTGATTGGAGCCCACTTGTAAGCGGAAGAACATTTATTGATATAAAACCATTTTACAGAAAGAGAGTCGCTTTTGCTACTAATGGAATTGAATTTGCATTAACAAGAGAGAACACCGATTTTTATGTTAATCCAACCAGAGGGAGTTTGCAAAGATTTGCTTTCAGGCGCGACTTTGGCTGGTTTGATACAATGGCTCCCTGGAGCGTTGTTGAAACTGACCTGAGATGGTATCTGCCGCTTGACGAATATTTCTCTGATAAAAAATCTCTTCCGAAAGTTCTTGCTTTAAATTTCTGGACAATCAATACACTTACCTGGGACAGTTATGATATAACAGGAACAGACCCTAACGGTCATGAAATCCGGCAATATCATCGTCCTCCGCCCTATACCGGTGCTTATCTTGGAGGCAGATTCAGATTGCGTGCATTTTATGAAGGCAGGTTTAATGATAGAGCTGCAATTTATTATGGTGCTGAGTATAGACAAATAATTGATTGGAATCCATTTAATTACTGGTCGGTTACAAGGGGATTGAATGTTCATTGGCTGCAATTAGCTGTATTCGGAGAGCTTGGTAGAGTTGCACCTGAATGGAATGTATCAACTTTACATACTGATATGAAATGGAGTACCGGAGCGGGCATAAGAGTTTTTATGAATAATCTTTTGTTAAGAATGGATGCTGCTTTAAGCCGTGAAGGTCTTTATATACAGATGTTTGTTGATCACGCATTTTGATTGTGCAAAAAAGAAACAAATTTTATCAGTGGTTTAATGATTTAATCAGAGTTATTTTAAGTTAAGTAAAAATTAATATAATGAAAGGAACTTTATGAAACTAAATCTTAAATTTATTTTGACAAATTTTTTGCTGGTATTATTAAGCACATTTTTATTAAGCAGCAGTGCTTCTGCTCATTGCGATGGAATAAATGGTCCGGTTGTTAAAGCAGCTATTAAAGCCATTGAAACACATAATGTAAATTATGTCCTTATATGGGTGCAGAAAGCTGATGAAGATTATATAAAAAATGCTTTTGAAAAAACTATTGCTGTCAGAAAATTTAGCAAAGAAGCTCAGGAGCTTGCCGATATATATTTCTTTGAAACTGTAGTGCGCATTCACCGGGCTGGAGAAGGCGAAACTTATACAGGGCTTAAACCTGCTGATAGAGAATTGGACCCTGCAATAATTGCTGCAGACAGCTCAATTGAAATAATGTCTCTAAAACCACTTGAAAAAGTTTTTCCCAACCCGATACCGGATGATATAAAGAATCTTTTTAATGATGCAATTTCCAAAATTAATTACAAAGTAGATGATGTTGCTGCGGGAAGGGATTATGTTCATCATTATGTTCACTTTATCCACTCAGTCGAACATTATCAACAAACGGGAGAGTTATCACATAAAGAGCATTCTCATCAAACCGGAACCAACAATCATAAAGGAGAAAAGACAATGAAATTTAAAATCCCTGAATCAATGAAGATCGAACATGAAAAACTTCACGATATTCTTGCTAATGCAACTAAGGAAACCGGAGAAATTGGTGCAGCAGCTAAAGAAGTTGCAAAAGTTTTACACAATCATTTTGTGAAAGAAGAAGAGATTGCAATCCCACCGCTTGGATTACTGAATCAGATTGCAGCAGGTAATGTTACAGAAGAGATGAAAGAAGTATTAATAATGACCGATCAATTAAAATCGGAATTAAATCAAATGCTTGAAGAACACAAACAAATTGTATCTGCACTTGAAAAATTTGAAGAGACAGCCAAAAAATTTAACAGGGAAGAATATGTTGAATTTGCTGCAGATCTGAAATTGCACGCTAAAAACGAAGAAGAAGTAACCTATCCAACAGCAATATTAATCGGTGAATATCTGAAACTTAAACTGAAACATTAAAATATGAAAGCTGAATTACTTAACTGATTTTCTCAAGCGTAATATTGAGATTGATAAATCTAATATTATCATCAGATGTTTATGATTGTTTAAAAATTATTAAACAGATTTAGCGGTGATAATTGGACTTGATAAATTGAGAGAAGTGTTAAAAACAAATTAATCGGATTCAGAGCAGCAAAAGTAAGATTCAAAGAAAAGTAATCTCTCAGTTCCTCAAGCAACTTAAGAAAATTAAATTTCGGGCAACTGAGTCTGAACTGTTTAAAGATTTATTCAGGTTATTTAGTAAATTTCAATAGCTGATTATTTTTATAACAATTTTCTGTGGATTAATTTTTAAAAATCAAGATTTACCAATTTGTAATTAAGAGTATTGGTTCTATCTTTAATTAACTGCTAGCAATAGTATTGATTCCCTGAAAATAAAATTTAAATACAGAACATTTTTTGGTTTTGCATAATTATCAGGCTAAATGAAAAACACTAATGAGAAAATCTTTGAGGAAATTTTTACAGAAGAAATAATTTCTAACGAAAGCTTCCGTTCAAAAGTTCTTGCCGGAATAATTGGTTTTCTGATTATTGTTGTTTTGCTGTTATCAATTGCTTTTGCAAAACACTTTAAAGATGTTTCTCAATATTCTATCACAATTGAAATTACGCTTCTTATTCTTGCAGTAATATTTGTAAGAGCAATATTTGTAAGTCGTGCTGCAAAAAAATGGAATAAGTACGGAGTAAAGGCTTTTATATTAATAAGATATATCAATGCTTTTACTGAAATAAGTATTCCCAGTGTTGTTCTTATAATCTATTCATTTAATTTGCCTTCTATGTATCCTCTTTTTACACCTGTTTCACTACTTTACTTTTTAATAATAATGCTCAGTGCTTTAGAGCTTGATTTTAAACTCTGTTTATTTTCAGGAACTATGGCGGCTTTACAGTATATTATAATAGCTTTGTATTTAACCAGTAAACCTTCGGAAGTTTTTGATTCCTTGTCATTCTTTCCAATACACATAGGAACAGCAGCATTATTATTTATTTCTGGTCATACAGCCGGATTGATAACAGTTCATATAAAAAGAGGTTTATTGAAATACTACAAAGCTCAATCTGAAAGAAATGAAATACAAAAATTATTTGGTCAGCAAATATCAAGGGAAATTGTCGATGAGCTTGTAGAGAATCATTATGAAGTTCAAAGCCGTACAAGGTTTGCTGTAATTATGTTTATAGATATAAGAAATTTTTCAATTTTCGCTCAGAATAAATCGCCGGAAGAAATCATTTCATATCAAAACAATGTATTTTCTTTTATGATTGAAATTATAAACAAACATAAAGGAATTGTAAATCAAATTATGGGCGATGGATTAATGGCAATATTCGGTGCACCAATTGAACACAAAAATGATTGCCAATCGGCTGTTAATGCTTCTTTAGAAATCTATAAAGAACTTAAACGCAGAAACGAAAAAGGATTACTGCCTGAAACAGTTATCAGAATTGGAATAAATGCCGGTGAAGTTGTTACAGGAAACGTCGGCACAAGCGAAAGAAAACAATACTCTGTTACCGGTCAGCCTGTTATTATTGCAGCAAGATTAGAACAGATAAACAAGGAACTTAATTCTGTTATCCTTATCTCCGATGAAGTTTACAAACGAGTGGTGTTGGAGAATGAACCTATCAACCATGATGATATTGCAATAAAAGGAGTTCCTAATCCAATTACAGTTTATCAAATAGTATAAACAGCAAATCTTAACTGATAACAGATTCAAAATAACGCGAGACTGTGGTAATTCTTCTTTTTTAAATCGTATGGCATTCCCCGCTTTTTAATTTTAAGAATAATTTTCCGGAAGTCTGATAAACTATATTTTTTACTAAATCATTATTCCCTTTTCTTTATTTTTACAATACAAAAATAATTTCAGAGGATTCAATGCAGAGAATCAGAATTGACTTTCCGGGGAAGTTTCTATTTACAACAAATATTTCTGTTCGGGTTTATGATGTAAACTTTGCCGGACACTTAAGTAATGATTCAATTTTATCAATGGTTCATGAAGCCAGAATATTGTTTCTTAAAAACTGGGGATATTCTGAAGTTGATACTGAAGGTGCGGGAATAATAATGTTTGATGCAGCGATTCAATATAAATCCCAGGGATATCACGGTGATATTCTTGTATTTGATGTTACAGTTGATAACTTTATTAAAACAGGATGCGATTTCTTTTTCAGAATAACTAATAAATCAAATGGAAAAGAAATTGCGCGTGTTAAAACCGGTATAGCTTTCTTTGATTATAGTGCAAATAAACTTGTTCAGGTACCCGAAAAGTTTAAATCAATTATTGAATCATTAAAAAAACAACCAATTTAAAGCATAAAAAATGTTTGATAATATTGTATTTACTGCAAACATTGTTGCACCGGTTTTTCTGATTATTGCAGTTGGATACTTTGCCAGAAAATTAAAAATAATTAATGAAGCATTTGTTGATGTAACAGCAAAATTTGTATTTCAGATATCATTACCCGTTTTTGTTTTTCTGGAAATTTCAAGATTAGACATGACACAAGTGTTCGATGTTGAGCAAATAATTTTTGTTACACTTGGAACAATACTTACTTATATCTTTATCTGGATCGGAACTATCCCGTTTATAAAAAAGCCTGAAGATCAAAGTGCTTTTATTCAGGGGGCTTTCAGGGGCAACTATGCAATTGTTGGACTTGCAATTATTTCAAATTTATTCAGTGCAGAAGCTTTAGGTAAGGCTACATTAGTTTTGGCTTTTTTGCTTCCGGTTTACAATATACTTGCTGTAATTGTTTTAACTGTTCCGAAACATCAGGGAAAAATTAAAATACGGGCAATTACACTTGAGATATTACTCAACCCTCTTATACTTGCTGTTTTTGTTTCTCTTCCGATTTCTTTTTTCAACTTAAAGCTGCCGGTTATGATAGAATCAACAGGTACCTATTTTGCGGAACTTGCTTTACCTTTAGCACTTGTTGGAATCGGGGGTTCGCTAAATCTGGAAAATCTGAAAAAAGCTTCATCACTTGCTTTTACTGCATCAGCAATAAAAATAATTTTACTGCCATTATTTTTAACTGTTGCTGCATACTTTTGCGGCTACAGAGGTAACGACCTCGGAATATTATTTATTGTTTTCGGCTGCCCGACTGCAATAGCAAGTTTTGTTATGGCAGACGCCATGGGTGCAAATTCCAAACTTGCCGGAAACATAATTATGATAACAACACTTGGATCTGTCTTTACAATTTCGGCAGGTATTTTAATCCTTAAAAGTTTCAGTCTGATTTAATGCTGTTATTATACAATTGTCTTTCCTCTGCTAAACACGATTATGTCTTTATAAACCTGCTTTTCTTCTTTTAGAATTGATGAGTTAAATTATTAAAGATATTCAGCTGAGACTGAAAAAGTCTGAAAACTATTTTCAGAGCATTAAAGATTTTTTTACTTCGAGCATCATTCCGTATTTTTGATTTACAGCTTAAAATTTAAACTTAAAATCTGGAGATAAAATGTATAAAGTAGTTTTACTGCGTCATGGAGAAAGTACCTGGAATAAAGAAAATCGCTTTACAGGCTGGACAGATGTTGATCTTTCTGACAAAGGATTGGAAGAAGCAAAAAAAGCCGGACAGGTTCTTAAATCAGAGGGATATAAATTTGATATTGCTTATACATCAGTACTAAAGAGAGCTATCAGAACATTATGGATAACTCTTGATGAATTGGATTTAATGTGGATTCCTGTTATCCGTAACTGGAGATTAAACGAAAGACACTATGGCGCATTGCAAGGATTAAACAAAGCTGAAACAGCACAAAAATTCGGTGAAGACCAGGTAAAAATCTGGAGAAGAAGTTATGACATACAGCCACCCGAATTAGAAAAAAATGATGACAGATTCCCGGGTAAAGATCCACGTTATTCCGGATTGAAAGAGAACGAGCTTCCATTAACAGAATGTTTAAAAGATACAGTTGCCCGTTTTGTTCCCTATTGGGAAAATACAATCGCTCCAATGGTTAAATCCGGTAAAAAAGTTCTGATAACTGCACACGGAAACAGTTTGAGAGCATTGGTTAAATATCTTGATAATGTATCCGAAAAAGATATTGTGGAATTAAACATTCCGACAGGAATTCCTTTAGTCTATGAACTGGATTCAAATCTGAAATCAATAAAAAATTATTATCTCGGCAATCAGGAAGAAATTGCAAAAGCTGCAGCAGCAGTAGCTAATCAGGGAAAAGCTAAATAATATTTTTCTTTCAGCGAAAGAAATTGATTTTTTTTGTATCAGATTAATGATAAGCTTTTCCTCTAAATAATTTAGCCTTGACATTAACATGTAGATTACTAATTTTCTCAACCAAGTTTATAACCTTTGCTAACAGGAGCTTTAGTTTATGCTAAGAAAATCTTTTTTAATAATCTCATCATTATTTTTTATTGCTTCAACCATAAATGCACAAACAGTAATTGCAAAATATGCCGGTGAGTTTATGGCTCTCGGTGTTGGAGGCAGAGCTCTTGGAATGGGAGGGGCTTTCGTTGCAGTTGCTAATGATGTTACATCCGGTTATTACAATCCTGCCGGACTTGCAAACCTTAATTATCCGCAGATTGCATTGATGCATTCAGAGCAATTTGGAAATCTTGTAAATTACGATTACGGTACAGTTGCAATTCCGTTTCAGAATGATATGAGTTTTGGAGTTAGTGCAATGAGATTAGGTGTGGATGGAATACCCGATACAAGAAATGCTCTTTATGATGCTAACGGCGATGGTATTATTGATATAAACGATGACAGATTGGATTACTCAAGAATTACAGAATTCAGCAATCAGGATTGGGCTTTTTATCTTACATTTGCCAAAAGACAATCAGAGGATTTTTATTGGGGAGTTAACGCAAAAATTATAAGAAGAGACCTGGCAGAATTTGGTGCAACAGGAATAGGCTTTGATGTTGGAGCTTATTATATCCCGATGGAAAATCTGTTTCTTGGTGCAAACCTGCAGGATGCAACTACTACACTGATTGCCTGGAGTACTGGCAGAAATGAACTTGTTTCGCCTACTCTGAAGATTGGAGCAGCTTACAAATTAGCTGAATTTTTGGGCGGTTATATAATGCCTGCATTAGATTTTGATATCAGATTTGAAAACAGACAATTTGCTTCTAACTTTAATTTAGGTCCGGTTAGCTTTGATATGCACGCCGGATTTGAATATACATTTAGAAATCTGATATACATAAGAGGCGGTTACAATGATGTTAAACAATTTACAGTCGGCGCTGGTGTTAAATTGCCTAAACTGAATATTGATTACTCATTTGCCAGATTTAATGAATCTGCAATTGAAAGATTGGATGATTCACACAGGATTTCTGTAATGCTTACATTGGAAGAGCCAAGATTTTTAAGAGATGGTTTATAAAATTCTCACTTAACAAAACGGATCAAAAAAAAATCCTTATTCGTTACAATTGAATAAGGATTTTTTATTTTAAAATACTGATGATTACTTCTTCTTTAGTAATTCCTTTATCTTATTTACATAAACACTTTTATCAACCAACCCAACATGCTGATCAACTATATTGCCTTTTTTATCGATCACAAAAGAAGTAGGAATTGCCTGAATGCCGCCGTAAGCAGTTACTGTTTTTTCATCTCCGTAAACAACAGGATAATTAATTCCATAATCTTTAACAAATCCGGGAACATCTTTAATTGTCTTATCACCATCAAGGGAGATACCTACAATTACAACATCATTCTTAAATTCATTTTGAATTGAAATTAAATCCGGTATTCCTTTTCTGCAGGGCGGGCACCAGGTTGCCCAAAAATCAATAATCACTACTTTATTTTTATAATCAGAAAACTTAACTACTTTACCATCAACCGATTTTAAGGAGAAGTCCGGCGCCTTTCCATCAATAAGGGTTGTTATAATTGATGGATCATCAGCATTTGGTGGCTTAGAATATTCAACTGAATTATTAACTGCAACTGAGTTAATTAGCAATATTAAACCAGCTAACATTTTTATTATCATAGATTTTCCTTTATCTAATTCTCAGAATTATTTGTTTGTTGTGAATTATAATTAGGAGGATATGGTCCTTCCTCCGGTTCATTTCTCGTATTGTTTACGATAAAAAATATTAATAAAATAATTATTGTAATAACTGTCCAGATTAAATTTTTAGTTTTATGATCAACAAGCGGTTTTTTTTCAACAACTTGCTTTCCGATTTTTCGTTCTCTGTTAGAGTTATTTGTTTTTTTTGCCATTTTCTATCCGGTAAGATGTCAATTTATGTTTTTGGTTGCACTAACTTAATTATTGATTTATAAAAAGAAAAAAATTTTTGAGGCAGAAATTTATTCCTATAATTTTTAACTACTGCTGTATTATCTGAAAAATATGACTGTGAAAAGACTTTAATTCAACAAACAGACCTTTTTCAGAAATTTCTTTTAATGATCGTTTATAAATATTGTTGTTAATCAAATCTTTCAACACAATCTCATCTTCTGTTACAGGAAGATCAAACTTTAACCTGCATCTCGAAGTAACATTATCATAGTTTACAGTAACTATTCTTAAATCATCATCTGATCGCCATTCCCATGCAAGTAAATTTTCGTTAGTTAAATCAGATGGTGCTACGGGAATTGTATCCAGAATTTTCCATTTTCCGTTTTTAAAAATTTCTTCATTCGTAATACTGAAAAGTTTTCTATAAAACTCTTTGACTTTCTCATCCTGTTTTTCTTCAGGCTCCCTGCCAAGCTGAACAGGTAGTTTAATCTTTTTACCGTCGCACTGTCCATCAAAATAAAAAGCAATTCCGGGAATAGTACTAACAATAACGGCAGCAGCAAGTGATCTTTCTCTTCCTAATTTTACAACTGCCCGTTCTTCATCGTGATTCTCTATAAACCTGACTGATTTATTCTGATATACTTCTTCTGCCAATAAATGATCACGGACCGATTGCACATTACCTCCGGCAAGCCGATCAGTTAATTTTTTATCATAGGTAAAATCAAATCCAAGCTTTTGAAGCTGCCATTCGAGGTCCCGGTAAGTTTCTGCAATAAAGAGAAAATCATTTCGTTTAGATTTAACCTGCGCAATTGCTTCTTCCCAGAATTCTTTTTCTGGTCTTTCATATCCATACTTTTTAAGAACACCAATCCAGGTATTGTAAAAAATATTATTAAGCGGAAGCATAGCCATATCACATCTTACACCATCACATAATTCGGTAAGGTCCAAAAGAATATTAGTTAGAAACTTTCTTGCTTCAGGTTCATAAAAATTTATCTGTGCCGTATCTTTCCATGGAGGAAATAAAGGGTCTCTTCCGTGAGCAAGAAATTCATTATCATTTGCCGGTGAAGGATAAAAAGTATATGGATCATTTTTGAAGATATACTCGTCAGCAGTAAGAAATATTTCTTTATTCGTCCAGATCAGAGATGATTTTGCACTAAAGTGATTAGATATAAAATCAAGTATCAGAGAAATCCCCGCATTGTTTAATCGCTTTTTAAAATTGATCAGATCTGCTGTTGTGCCCAGCATACTATTGATTTCGTACTTATCAATTGAATAAGGTGATCCGATTACATCTTCTTTTCGCCAATCCTTAAGAGCTTCAGTATAAGATTTAATAAGTTCGGGTTCAAAACAGTATTCTGAAATAACTTTTTTATTATTAGTCCAGATGCCCATCAGCCAGATTAAATCAAAACCATTTGATTTCCAGAAGTCTATTTGCGAATCGGGAACATCAGCCAGAGTTGCCTTTTCACCAAACCTTTTTATCCAAATTCTTGAATTTATTTCTAATAATCTTGGGTATTTAATATTCATCGATAAAAACTTAATTCTTTACTACTAAGATAAATATAAAATTGTTGTTTAGTTTTTTCCTAAAACAATAATTTAAAACAAAGGTAATTATTACAGATTTGTAAAGAATTTTTAACCTGTTGGTCATTGTTACTCAATTATTTTTTATTTTTTTTTCAAAAAGTATAAATAATTAACAATGAATTAAATATTTTTATAATCAAGATATATTTGAGTAAAATAAATTTGATTATTTGTTGTTAAATAAGCTTTTTATTCGATCATATATAAGATTTTTTTTTGAGCATTTTTTTATAATAGATACACCAATAGATTGCCTTGGTATGATAATTGTCAATACACGGTACATTTTTGGTTACTTTGAACAAGCATATTTTTTTATTTAAAGTTTTTAATTGAAATAATTAAGGAGACTGATGTTAACTACACCAACAAAACCAAAAGAAAACATAACAAAAAATCTTCTGAATCCTGATATAGCTAATAACGAACTGGAACTGGAATTAGAAGAATATACCAAATCGGCTGTAAGAAAAATTAAAGTTACAGTTATGATTAAACCAGCTATAATTTCAATAATAGCTTTATTCATTTCATTTTATCTAGATCTTTCAGAAGTGCCAATATTAGGAAACATAACTATAGACCTTGCAAAATCATTGTTCCCAAGCTGGCAGCCTGCAACAGGTGATGTAGAACCTTTTAGATTCTGGTGGCTTCCTCTTATTTCATATTCGCTTTTTGTTTTATTAGCATTTTTCGCTTACAATAAACTTAAACTTGAAATTATCAGAACACCTGCAAGTGGAACAATCGACAGAATAATCAACTCTTACACAAGTATCATCGATAGTATTGCAACTGCATTACCTTTGATTGGTGCGGCTATTTTGTTAATAAGCATCAAACTTGGTGAAGAAGTGTTTTTGGGTTTATCTGTTCCTTTTGAAATAAAAGCATTAATAGTATTAGCACTTGGTAAATTATTTGAACCTGTTCTCGACCAGCTTGGAGTTGAGTTTCAGACAATAGTTAATCACGTTTCTGATATAAAAGAAAAATATTTTTCAAGAATCCAGGTTGAAAATTCCAAAAATCTGTTAAAGCAATTAAATCAGCCCGGCACCGGTATCGGATCCGGAACTGATCTGTCGCTAGCTGAAATTGAAAAGTTTAAAATGCTTGTTGAGCAGTCTGCAAAACTAAGCGAAATAATGAAGGTTAATTTTAATGCAATTAGTGCACTTGCTGATAAGATTAATCAGTATGAAGGCATCAGCTCTCAAAAAATTTCAGAACTAAATACACTGGCTAATTCAATAAATCAGGCTTCTCATTCATTAAGTGATGAAAAGACTCTTGCCAGTTTAAAACATTTAGAAGCAATAGTCGTAAAGAAATAAAGAAGAAAAAAATGTTAAATAAAAACAGAGACAGTAAATTTGTTATCTATCAGGTGTTATACATATTTGTAATTACAGTGCTCGCATTAAAGGGTGCTGATCTTGATCTGAGGAGAGTTGCGTTAGAAGAAGAAACCGTCAGCAAATCTGTCAGAGATTCTCTTATTTCAGTATTAGATTCTCTTTATTCACTTGGAATTGATTTTTCTATTAAAATTGATCCTAATGTTGTTGTAGAAAATGAACAAATGCGCGAACAACTTGCTGCATTAAACAAAAAACTTGAAGTGTTGAAAGATTATGTTCCGCCAACACCGCCAGATCAGAAGAAAGAGGAGAAAGTTGAAGAACAAACTCTTCTTCAGTCTCCAATATCCATAAAACAAACATTTATACAATACACCTGGAATATTGCACGCAACACCGGAACAGTTCCGGCAGGAATTTATGATCCTAAAAATTTAAATACACCAATTGTAACAGTTCCACCAGGACAGGAAAAACGATTTGACCTGACTGATCAAACCGAGGTGGTGTTAAAATTCGGATCACAGGAAGAAAGAATAAAAGTTCTGCCAAACAAGCCGCCTGAAGTAAAGATTGAAAGAGTTACAACTAAAATGAACTCTGCTAATATATATGTAAAAGAACTGCAGCGAATAACCGTATTTAAAGTAACAATAATAGATCAAAGACCTGATCAGCTTAAAGTTACATATACAGGACCAATATCTGTTACAGGTCCGGTAAAAGATAGTAATGGAAATCTGATCTATAATGTTTCGTTAAAAATTGCCAATACCGAAAATGCATTTGATTCATGGCTTGATAAAAACGGCAGTTTACGGGAAGCTGACGGCAGATATAAAGTAAACTTTTTCTTTAATGTTCTTGATGAGATATCAAAAGACAAAGTTCAGGTAGGAGATTCATTCTTCTTTACAGAGTTTTCTAATTAATTATTTATGGTAAACAAACACAATGAACGCATCTAAAATATTTCTAATTCTCTTAATTACTGTATTTATTACAGGATTAAATTCTGTTTTTGCCCAGGAAGAGGAAGAGCAAATCCGGTATTATCAGATGGAGCCTCTTGATGACAGCTTGTTTATAAAAATTCAGGATGCTCTTTTTATTGATCCTCCTGATCCTAAGGCAGAAATAGTAGTAGATTTGAGAGATGCTAACAATCAAACTATTTCAATAAAAAGTGTATTGTATCCTTTTCTTGCCGTCCCGCCAGAATTACGAGCAAGAGTAATAACTTATCCTTTCAAATTAAATCTTGAAGAAGACATTAATTATGGAAGTGTATTTACAAGGGTATTTCAAAAAATCAGAATTAACAAAGTTGCTCAGCCACCAACAAAACTTCAGATATCCCCCACAATGGGTTATGTTAATCCATTCTTTCAATTGCAGGGCGGTGAAAGATTAGGATTATCATTAAAGCAGGATGTTGGTTTATCGCTTGGTGTCGGAACTCCGTATTCAGGCGCTCTTGAAACAAATATGATGGAAATCAGTTTTCATATACTTGGTGTAAAAGCCGGTATGTTCAGTCATATTGATGCAATGATAGAGGCTGTTAAAACTCAAAATCATAATAACTTGATAGTTAGTGAAGGATTCCAGGTTACCTATGTAGTTCCATTCGGAAATTTCTTCGAATTCGGTTACCTAAAAGCTACTTCTGAAATAAGCAGTGATAGGAAACGAAGATACCTGGATCCATCTGAAGGAACAACCGTTCTTAATCCTGATTCAACTGTAAAATATCAGGCAAGAATTATAGATAACGAGCAATCTTTTCTTAATTGGGAATTCAGATATCCTGTATCAATACTTGGATCCACACGGGGCAGATTTTATTTCGGACAGTATCTTGATGAATGGCATTTTGGTTTTTCATTAAGAGAAGCATCGCTTGCCGGCAGCACCTTTGATCTTAGCTTTGATGGGATGCCGGGCAGTAAATATCGCGAGCCCCAATACAATATTAACATCTTAGTACAAAAGATAATGGAAGGATGGGGATTCAGTGCTTTCTCAATAGGTCCATCTGCAAGTCTTTCAAGACTGGATTCCGGTAATTTTGGCTTTACGAAAATATTTGTAAACCTTCGATTTAAAATTGGTACTTCTTTTTAAGTACAACTTAAACCTTTTTCAGCCCCTGCTTATCAGGGGCTTTTTTATTTGCTTTTCACACTAAACTATTCTTTTTTAACTTTACTGAAAGAAATTAATGTTTTAATGAAAAAGCAGTCTTTAATACTCTGGATCAGTGCGGTAGTAATTGTGTTCATTATCTCTTACATGAATAAGATTACTTCTGCTGATTATCCTATAACCGGAACAATTGGAATCGAAGGTGAAAAAGTATCCTACAGATTTGAAAAAATTTATTACGGAGATGATGATTATGTTTTTTCAGTCAGATCAGATTTAACAGAATTAAGCGGAAAGTATTTTTATAAACTTAATAATGATTCTCTCTGGGCTTCCAGAGAATTAGTAAAAGATGGTTTTCTTTTAACAGGTATTCTGCCTAAACAAAAACCGGAGACCAAACTTCAGTATTATGTTGAACTCTATCATAATACTAAAGCAATTTCTGTTCCCGATAAGAAATATGTTCAGATAACTTTTTTTGGAAGAATTCCGCTTGTTATAAGCATGCTTCAATTCATCTTTCTGTACGGAGGATTGGTGTTTGCAGTAAGAACAGGACTGGAAAGTTTTAATAATAACATCAAAACAAAAAAGTTTATTGTGATTCTTTCAATAATATTCCTGACTTTAATCGCTTTGATAAATCCACTTTATCTAACTTACAAGTATGGTTTTATAAATAATTACGTGCCTTCAATTGATAGATTATTCTCAACGGCGGAACTATTGATTTTTGTATTATGGGTTATCACTGCAATAGTATTATTCAACAAATCAAAACTAAAATACATATCATTATTTACGGCTGCATTAACTCTTGTGATTTTCTGTTTCTTTGATTAGCTAATCGTTAAGCAGCTTAATCACATCCGAATGAATAAGTTTGTTACAAGCGACAATACTATTTCCTGTTACAGGATCATCACCTTTATAATCTGTTATTTCTCCACCTGCGCCTTTAATAATTGGTATCACAGCCATAGAATCCCAAATGCTCATGATCGGATCAATCATTATATCTGCATAACCGGATGCTAAAAGATAATAGCCGTAACAATCTCCCCAATTTCTGTAAAGCTTAACCTGTCTTGCAAGTTTATCAAATTTAGTTTGATCATGATACTCACCAATATTAAAGTGATCTGTTGTTAGAAGTACAGCTTCATAGATTGAACTGCAGTCCCGCAAACGAACTAAATTATCATTAAGCCAGGCTGAATTATTATCACCGATTAAAAACTCATTTAAGATTGGATGATTGATAACACCGATAAATGGTTTTTTGTTTTTTAACAAAGCAATCAGAGTTCCAAAACTTAAAGCACCGGATACAAAACTTTTAGTTCCATCAATCGGATCGAGTACCCAAACAAATTCAGCCTCGGGATTTTCACTTCCAAACTCCTCCCCTATTATTCCATGATCCGGAAATTCCTTTTGAATAAGTACACGCATTTTTTCTTCTGCTTTTTTATCTGCAATCGTAACAGGGGTATTATCTTTTTTATTTTCAATTAGTAAGCCTGTCCGGAAGTATCGCCTAATTATAACCGAGCTTTCATTCGCTAATAATTTCAGAAATGGTAATAATTCTTTTGTTTTCATCGATATCTATAAACTATTATATGTAAAGATAGCTAAAATGAGTTTGCAGAAACAGCAAGTATGATTATATTTGGCACTCAAATTTGTGATTTTCTCTAAACACAAGAGGACAAAAAATCACTTTATAGTTGCGGGGTAAAGGTTGTTTATCCCGGCAAAGACGGGAAATGCGGCGGTCTCTTGCTGCGTAAGTAATCCCTTGGGGGAAAATTGTTTAGGAATAATTAATTAAATATCGGAGAGATGGCAGAGTCCCCGCATAGTTGCGGGGTAAAGGTTGTTTATCCCGGCAAAGGCGGGAAATGCGGCGGTCTTGATATGTATTTTGTTTATATATTAAAGAGTGAAAAACAAGAAAGATACTATGTGGGATGTACATCAAATCTTAAAAGAAGAATTGATGAACATAATTTAGGAAAAGTTATATCAACAAAAGCTTATACTCCTTGGTCTTTAGTTTATGTTGAAAATTATTCGTTCAGATCAGATGCATTCGAAAGGGAGAAACAAATTAAATCTTACAAAGGAGGAAGGGCATTTAAGAGTCTGATAAACAATTCAGAGAGATGACAGAATCCCCGCATAATTGCGGGGTAAAGGTTGTTTATCCCGGCAAAGGCGGGAAATGCGGCGGTCTCTTGCTGCGTAAGTAATCCCTTCGGGGAAAATTGTTTTGAATAATTAATTAAATATCAGAGAGATGACAGAGTCCACGCATAGTTGTGCGGGGTAAAGGTTGTTTATCCCGACAAAGGCGGGAAATGCGGCGGTCTCTTGCTGCGTAAGTGATCCCTTTGGGGAAAATTGTTTAGGAATAATTAATTAAATATCGGAGAGATGGCAGAGTGGTTGAATGCGGCGGTCTTGAAAACCGTTAAGGATGCAAGTCCTTCCGGGGTTCGAATCCCTGTCTCTCCGCACATTCCTTATAATACCTTACAATTAGTGCCAGATTTGTGCCAATTTTATTAAATTGTAGTAAGGAAATGAGGAATTTTTGGCTATCCCAAAAGTAAGACTTAAACCTATAAGTGGTAAAAATGGAACCTCCTACTACTTCCTTAACCTTTACTTTTTCGGAATGCTATAAGTAACTTTAGATGATAACACTCCTAATCTTCAAACTAATCCTGTTTTCTCCTTCAACGACTTTATCTTTCAATCGAGAATGCTATATTATGTTGTATTTTAATTAAAATAATTGTTTTTAGGGTGATCTAATAGATTAAAGAAATATATAAGAATTCTTGAATATTTCTTGAAATTTATTATTGACTTTTAAATTTCGATTTTTTAATTTTGTCACAAGTGAAATTAAAGGATCAAATAATGAGTTATTCAAATATTTTAGTTCCACGCAAAGAAGTCCTCAAAGGTGATGGTATTCAAGGTATAATTGACCTTGAAAATCTTCGCACCCAGAAGAAAAAAACAATTGAGTCATCACCAAAGGAATTTCTTGATCTTACTTATCCAACAAGTGATATAAAATATGTTCTTTCAAAACTTCACGAGCGATATAATTCGACAGAGCAAACAGCGGGATTATTTTTGTTGGAAGGTTTTAAGGGAAGTGGTAAATCACATCTTGAATTACTTATTTATAATCTACTTTCACATCCCGACTTAGGCAGTCAATGGATGAATGACCATGATATTAAGTGCAACCTTCCTAAAAATATTCTTGTTCTAATAAACAAATTCACCGACTTCCCAAGTAACTTTCTTTGGAAGGTTATTTTTGAGAAACTTGATGCTACTGACTTACTAATAGGAAATGATTTACCTAACCTTGACCAATTGCGTTCAGCGTTAAATGGAAGAAGAATCGCTTTAATATTAGATGAACTGGAAATTGGTTTTGAACTTATAAATACCGAATTCAAAGCAAAGAACTTAGCATTTCTCCAGATGCTGAGTGAAGAAGCTCAACGTTCCGAAAATTCTACAATTACAATTTTTGCATCAGTATATGATTCGCACAAAGAACCTGGGGCAACATTAAAAAGAGTTCCGAGAGTTGAGATAAAGTTTTCTGAACCTAGAGATAGAAAATCAGTGGTTCTGCATAGAATATTTTCTAATTATGAGTCCCACGATAGATTAAAAGTAGAAACTATAGTTCAGAGTTTTGTTAATCAGTGGAAAAAGAATGAAGTAAAGGTGGATGAAAAATATATCGACTCCTTTCAGGAAAGTTATCCATTTACACCTGAAGTAATTGATATGTTGTTTAATCGTGTACTGGTTAAAGATTTTCAAGGCAACAGAGGTCCATTGAGTTTATTAGGGCGAATTGTTCAACTTACAGCAGAGAAAGAGGATATTGTTTCAACCGCTCATTTTGATTTCAATGATAAAAGAATTCGAAACTACTTGCTCGATCTCGATAATAACCAGATATTACTCCAATGTGCACAGAATGATTTTAGGGACCTACAAACAATAAAGAGGTCAAATGATGTTATTAACTCAACACTAATATCTACTTTATGTTCTTCAGGAACTGTTAAGGGTATTAAAGAAGTTGAGCTAGCAAGACAGGTTCTAAAACCCGGCGATGATTTTAATGATTTTCAGGCAAGTATAAATACACTTGTTAAGTTTGGGTCTTACTTTCACAAGGCTGAAGACACATATTACTTTGATACTCAAGAGAAGCCTTTTGCAAAAGTCGAATATCGTTCATTGAGGATTCCGCGTGAGGATGCACTTGAATTTGCTTTATCACGATGGGGTCAACATATATTTAATGATTCATCGGCAATAGTATTTCGCGATGCAGCACAAGTTAAATCTGATTTACTGAAACTCGAAAGAAATTCACCAAGATTTATTTTAGCACCCAAGCGATTAACTGATTCAGAAAGAAAAGAAATATATCAAGGAGTAGAAAACCGGAATCTTGTAATTCTCCTTGAACCGAAATCTGATGTATTTAACGTCTATGAGAACCATGATATTATTAAGTGGGCACAACTTTCTTTAGCGGCAAAAGAATTAAAATCAGGTGCAAGCGACTACGATAGAAAGAGGCAATATGAACGAATAGAACAAGACAATCAAAAATATGTTGATGACACATTCAAACGAGCGGGGATCGCTTATGTCATGCTAAGACAGAATAAGACAGAAATTGATTTCGAACTTGAATCGGTCGGTAATGCAGTCCAAAAAAATGAAGTGATAGAAAATCTAAAGAAAAGTTTCTATCCGCGCCAAATATTTGAAGAACATCTTCAGGATGAAATCAGCAGGTTTAAATCATTTGGTAAAAGCTGGCTCGTAAATCAATCAATAAGAGATGTGAAAAACACATATAGAAAAACTTTAGGATTCCCTGTTTTACTTGCTGAAACTAACCTAATAGATGCAATAAAAAATTTATGTTTAAATAAAATCATTGGCTTGTCCCATCCACGAGATAAGTTTTGTGGCTCACATCCGAGCTTTAATGGTTCTGAATGGGACGATGTTCAAGTTGTTGAACCATTTTTAGATGATAAAAGCGACTCAGGATTTATTCCTCCGAGGCCAGTTGAACGATCAGTAGAACAAGAATTAACTGACATCGGTATAATTACTGACAACGGAATTGGAAAAACAGTTATCGCGGGAGCTGAACCGATAAATATTTCAACAGCTAATTTTAAATCAATCGGGGAACTGAGACAAGATATTGCTTCGAAATTAAATGAAAAAGAAAATGGTGTTATTGAGAATATTCGGTTTACCATCTTTCTTGAAAAAACCTCGATAGATTTAAGCATATTACCACCATCATTAAGAGGGTCATTATTGGGTACTGGTGACCTTAATTTTGAATTGAATATTATTAAATCTGGAAATTTCTCAAAGTCACAGATTGAACAACTATCAGAGCAACTGCCTTCTTATCAAGATGCTATTTATAAAGCTACACTTAAAGGTCATGTTAAAAAAGAAGAAACAATAAATGAAAAGTAGTTTTGATTTTGATACAGTATTTGATCTCATAACATCTTCCGGTGAGAGAATTCCATTAATACACAAGTGGATGAAAGAGAATGTCTGGTCCGAATCCACCTTCAAATCAATGGACATTAAAAATTACTTTGAAGCGGGTGAAAAACAAATTCAGAAACTGGAAGAGTTGATACTTACAAGCAGTAATGGTATTTATGATGAACTTTCTGCTCTTGCAGAAAAGAATTTCTCGCTGCTTGATGAACTTAATCAGACCAAAACTGCTTTGATTGTATTCGATGGTGCTTCAATCAGAGAGTTACCATTGTTTGAACAACTTGCAAAAAGCACGGGGTTTGAAATAATGGAGTCATCCCACAGGGCATCAGCACTTCCAAGTGATACAATTTCTTTTATTGAGCAAAGACTTATTGGTAAAAGTATTTCTCCTTCTCAATTGGAAACCAGAAAGGAATTAAGTGGAAGAAATATTAAAACATATTATTATGATACTCCCATCAGACATTTCGAAATCACTTCTACTGATTTGAATTATCTTTTATGGTCAAGCTTTCCGGATGGCACTTATACAAATTTCGAAGCAAGGAACTCTCTCCACTTCGAAACTTTTATAAAGCAGTTTGATGTGGTGTGGAAAAACATTGTGATGGCTATACCAAAAGGATATAGAATTATAATCACAAGTGATCATGGATATGTATATCTTAATAATGGATTTGAATCACAGTTAAAAGGTGATGCAGCTTTGAGATTTCTTAACCAGGAAAGATTCAGATATTATTCTGCGGATGAAGAAGTCCTACTAAACAATTCTGAACTTAAAATAATATCTAACAGGAGATTAGCAATCTTAAAAGGTAGAATAAAAAATAGACCGAAAGGACATTCTGCAAATAAAGTTTTTCGTCACGGCGGTTTGTCATTGATGGAAGTATTAACACCATGGCTCATAATAAAAAGGTAAACTTTGGAGAGATAGTATGGCAAAGACCAAACAACAGGATAATAAAGAAAAAGTAGGCACCATTCTCGATAAAAATATCGTTAAAAAAATAAAAGACCGCTCACATCGGGAAGGCAGATCCATCAGCGAAGTAATTCAAGACGCAATTCTTAAATATGAAGAGATTGAACCAACAAAACTTGAACTCCGAAAAGCTGCCGTAGCAAGATTCTGCTCAAAGCCTTTTAATCTTAATCAGGATGAAATTGAAGAATTATTAACCGAGGATTACTACGAACAATGAATCTATTACAGATACCCCAACAACAACCGGTAATAATTGACACGAATATTTTTGTTTATGCTGCACAACGGAACTCTAAACAATGTATTAAACTATTAGAAAAATGTGCAACAGATGAAATGTTTGGAATTCTACCAACACATATACTTGCAGAACTCACCCATGTTTTAATGCTTGCTGAAGCTCGAGACCTTGGTTTGATTAATGGTCCAAATCCGGCTAAACAGCTTTCAGAAAATCCAAACAAGATAAAAGCATTAAATAGATATGAAATTTTAATCCGTGACTTACTCTCTATCGGGTTAAAACTCGAATCTTTACAGCGAGAAGATTTTTTAACTGCAATGTCCTTACAAAGACAGTATGGTTTACTCACGAATGATGCGTTGTTTTTAGCTATTGCAATAAGGTTAAGAGTAACTGCTATTGTTTCTGCTGATTCTATTTTCAAAAACATTCAAGGAATTTTCCTCTATTCACCGGATGATATAAATGAATAATACAAAACGAGCTATCGAAGAATCTTTTCCAATTGTTGAAATAAATAAACTTGCAGTTCCTGAACGTAATGCATTTAAACCAATTTACACTATGCATAAATGGTTTGCCCGCAGATCTTCTTCTGTGTTCCGCGCTATACTGCTTGCGGCAATGAAACCCGCAGGTACAGATATTATGGAAGAATTCTATAAAGATCATACAAACGATCCGGATACAAATGGCAAGGTTATTTTAGATCCGTTTATGGGTGGAGGAACTACAGTTGTTGAGGCATTGCGACTTGGCTGTAAAGTAATTGGTATTGATCTTAATCCCGTCGCCTGGTTTATTGTGAAAACTGAAGTTGAACCAGTTGACATCGATGAATTGAAAAAATCATTTGAGAGATTATCTAACAGAATTGTAAGTTGGTCAGGAAAGGCTTTAAAGGAAACGCTGCTTGATCTTTATAAAACAGAGTGTCCCTCTTGTGGTAATAAAGATGCAGACATAATTTATACATTCTGGGTTAAGTCTGCTCCCTGCACAACAGGAACCTGTGAGCACCAAACGCCCCTATTCTCGGATTATATCATTGCATATAAAAAACCATCTATAAGATATTATGAAGATAGTGAATGTCCTGAATGTAATAAAAAATTTGATTGGGAGATTGAACCCGCTGCACTCATTGGCAACAAATCTTTAATGATAAATGCAACACAGTTTTCTGCCGGAATCGGTAGAGCATCTGCACGCTGGGCATTTGCCCCAGAGAAATCTAAAACAAATTGTCCCTGGTGCAGTAAAAGTGTAACACCCATTGTTAAGAACAATAAAAAGAAACGAAAGAAAGTTCCATTAAATGTTTTATTTTGTCCTTCCTGTGAGGAAGTATGGCAATACAGGGGTGAACTAAAAACAGATTCAATGCTTGAGTGCCCTACTTGTAAGCATTCTTATAATCCTAATGAAGGTAATCTTCCTGCAAAGGGTAAGTTTATCTGTCGAGGTACCTGTAATGGAAATGTTGATGCTATTATAAGTGCAATAAGGAAACTGCCAAAAGATCAATTACTTCCGGTACGACCTTATGCAATTGAAGGTTATTGCGAGCTTTGTTCTGGAAATAAAAATGGTAATAGTAAAAAAGAAAAATTCTTTGAGATGGAAGAGGATGAAGATATTGAAGTAACAGATAATAATTCTTCATCAATATTAGTGAAGAATAACGGAAAGTTCTTCAAGAGATTCACTTCCCAGGATTTAGCTAAATATCAACAAGCAAAAGAAATTTGGGAGCAGCAAAAATCTACACTTCCCTATCCAAAATCTGAAATACCAATTGGAGAAAAAACAAAATCTGGTTTGATCGCTCATCATTATAATTACTGGTATCAGATGTTTAATGAAAGACAGCTCTTGGCACTTTCAACATTGTTAAGCGAAATTGATAAAGAGAAGAGTCAGAATATAAAGGAGATGTTATTGAGTCTTTCTATTAGAGTATTTGAAAGTAATAATCTATTTACTTGGTATAACAAGAAGAGATATGAGTCTGAAGGTATCTTTACCCGGCATGATTATTCTCCAAAAGTAAATATTCCTGAAGGTAATATTTGGGGTACTGCTTATGGTAAAAACTCAATAATAAAATCATTTGATAAAATAATTGAAGGCAAGAATTTCTGCTATAATCCGTTTGATAGAATAATAAGAAACAATACTTACGAAGAATTTGTCGAAAAAGTATATTCAAATGAAAAAGTTATTCCTTCATCAGATGAATTTGATCTCCACTCAAATAATGCTATGAGAATAAATTCCTTGGTTAATTCTGAAGTTGATTTTGTTATTACAGATCCACCTTATTCAGGTAATGTTAACTATTCTGAGTTATCAGACTTCTTTTATGTATGGTTACGGCTTATTTTAAAGAGCACATATAGCCAGTTCCAACCAGAAATTTCGCCTAAAGTCGAAGAAATTGTTGAGAATCGTACAAGAGGCAAATCTGCCAATGATTTTAAAGAGGGTCTATGCAATGTTTTTAAGGAATGTTTTAAAATTTCAAAAGATTCTTCATCATTGATCTTCACTTTTCATCATGCTGAAGATACTGCATGGGAAGCTCTACTAGATTCCGTATGTTTTGCAGGTTATTATATCGAAGCCGTGTATCCAATTCATGGTGAAGCAGAAAATGCGCCAAATTTGGTGAACAAGGAAGCTATTTCATACGATCTTATTCACGTCTGCAACAAGCGTGAAGGTAATCAAATTTCGAAACGCTCCTGGGCAGGTGTAAGACAGGAAATTAAAAAGCGTGCACGAGAAGAAATAAAATTAATAGAATCGGGCAGATATGGAAATGAGGCTCTTCCCGCTCCCGATGTAAATATTTTACTTATCGGCAAATGCCTTGAATTATACAGCAAACATTATGGAAATGTTGTTGACTATAAAGATCAACCAGTACCTATTAAGGAAGCATTGGAAGAAATCAAAATGATGGTGGATCAGTTATTAACTAAAGACAACCCACTACCTCCAGAATTGGAAGATATAGATGTACCTTCATATATATACCTAACAGCACTTTGTTCAAACAAAGAAATTACCGTTGATTCTGTTAGTAAGATAGTAAGAGGTATTATTGAACCTTCAGAGTTAAGAGAATATGGTATTATCGTAAAAGGAAGAGAAAGCAGAGGGAGAACTTTTGAAGTTAAACAGCCGTTAGAAAGGTTGAACAAGCTTAAGGAAAAATTCCGAAATGAAAACGGTTCTCAGCAAACACTTTTTGATGATACAGAAATTCGTTTGCCCGAGAATATTCTATTGGTAGATGTATTGCACTTTTTAATTGGGCTTGCAGAATCCGGTGATAACTTATTGCCGTGGCTTGAAAAGTTTGGTGGATTAAAGCCACAGATACGTGCAGCATTAGAGTATATGATGCGAGAGAACAAAAATTTTGTATCACCGGCTAAAAAAGTTTTAGGTCTTTTAGATGAGCGTACGCTTTTCACTAATACAGATATTTCTCAACAAGGTAAAGGATAATCTATGCCAGGTTATGTTCTTGTAGAGCAAAAAAGTCTTATGCCTCCACGTCCTTCCGGACAAGGAGTAAAAGCAAACACACAGGAAATTGGCTTTAGCGATTTTTTAAGAGAACTGAAGCAGGATGAATTTCCATTCAATGAAAACAGCAGTTTGCGTGTCGTTGGAATTGAAGATGTCTTGCTCTTGTCAAGACCAAATATGGATGAGTTTTGTATCAAGCTAAGGAACACTCTTCAAAGTGTTGGTAATAATTTTTTCTCGAGAGGCTGTGGTGATGTGCAGATTGTAATAAAGGGCACTTTAATAAGAGGAGAACACTTGATTATAGATCATCCTACATCAAACATAAATATTTATTTGATATTTGGTTCCCCTGTACCAGAAGAAGTAAATGGTCAAAGGATTTATAAAAGTAGTTTTAATCTTAGTGGTAATTAAATAAGAGGATAGAATGTTAACAGCAGAGCAAAAAGTTGAATATATACCTAAAGTTGGTGAACGTGTAAAAGTAAGGGGTCGTGAGGACCTTGGTATTGTTGAGGTTTATCGTGTTAGCGAGCTCTACGGAATTTATCAGGCAGATATAATGTATGAAGATAATAATGGAAGACATCTGCAAAGCTTTCCGGTTGAAAGATTAGAACCCGCACCTGATTTATGGCAGCGAATAATTCGTAATGAACTTGATTCATCAGTTGATTTTTTATTAAAGCAATTAGCTTTTCAATTGCCGCTTCAAAATAATGGCGGGCAGCTTTCCAATAGCAGAACAGACCTTCTTCCCCATCAGATATTGCTTACACGTGATGTTGTTTCAATGAGACATCGAAGATTACTTGTTGCAGATGAAGTTGGGTTAGGAAAAACTATTGAGCTTGGAATGATAATTAAGGAATTGATTAGCCGTGGAGAAGTAAGCAGAATTTTAATCGTCACTCCTGCTGGTTTAATTAAAAACTGGCAAAGTGAATTAAGAGATGCATTTAGATTGAATTTTGAAATACTTGGAACTGATTTTACAGATCAAGGTTTTGCTTCCTGGGAAAATCACAACCGAGTAATTGCTTCAATAGACACCATTAAAAGACCACAGAGACTTGAGAGATTACTTGGCGGTCCCAAGTGGGATATGATCATTTTTGACGAAGCACATCATCTAAGCAGAACACGATACGGAAAAAAAGTTACATCAACACTTAATTATAAACTTGCAGAAGCATTACGTTCACACACAAAGGATTTAATATTTTTATCGGCGACTCCTCATCAGGGTAATGCATATCAGTTTTGGTCACTCATTCAACTACTTGATGAAACGTTATTTGATTCTGAAGAAGCAATGATGGAACATCGCGGCTTTTTAAGTCGGATTATGATAAGAAGAACAAAAAGAGAAGTGACAGATAAAAATGGAAATCCAATTTTTATGCGAAGACAAGTTCATACTCAATCATTTCAGCTTGCATTATCTGAAAGAAACTTTTATGAAAAGCTAACAGATTATTTGCGAGAAGGTTATAATGTTGCCGGTATTGGTAATGGCGAAGGTAGAACTACAAATCAGCAGCGTGCAATTGGATTTGTGATGACAACATTCCAGAAAATAATGTCATCAAGTATTAGGGCTATAAAACAAGCGTTAAGAAGAAGATTATTAGTGCTACTCATCAGAAAACAGCTTGAGTTGTCGAATAAAAGAGCAAAGTCTGGCACAAAATCTATTGCGGAAGAACTTCTTGAACTGCAGGATGAAATGCGAAAACTTATTTCTGAAATTATGCAAATTCCAAATATTCCGTCTCGACATCCGGAAATTGATACCATCCTCGCACAAACTACCCAACGAGTTAGCAGAACATATCAACCAGAAGAATCAACCGAATGGTCTTTGGATAGTGATGAGGAAGGTGAAGATGGAATTTATGCAGATGCAAATATTCCAGAAGAAATTCAAAAAGTAAAAGAGTTAATAAATATTGTTCCTGATGAGGTTGATAGAAAGTTTGATACTCTGACACGAGCAATAGATTCTATCCGGAATTCTAATCCCAAAGAGAAATTTGTCATCTTTACTCAATATGTCGAGACACTTAATTTCTTGAGAGAAAAATTAGAAAATATATATGGTCGGGATAAAGTTGCTTTAATTAAGGGTGGTCCACTTGATAGTAAGATTGATGCGAAAGAAAAATTCTGGGATGAAGATGGTGCACAATTTTTAATTTGTACCTCCGCCGGTGGTGAAGGAATAAACTTACAGATTGGTCATATACTATTTAATTATGATCTCCCATGGAATCCAATGGCAGTTGAACAAAGGATTGGTCGCATCCATCGATATGGACAAAGAGAAACTTCTCAGGTTTATAACCTGGTTGCAGAGGATACGGTTGAGGAAAAAATATATCAACTATTGAATGTTAAATTGCGAGAGATTGCTGCCCATATTGGAAAACTTGACCCATCTACAGGCGAGCCCGTTGAAGATTTTAGATCAGAAATTCTTGGGTATATGGGCTCATCACCAAATTACCTTGATTGGTATAAACACGCATTGGTTCATAAAGATTACAAACGAACAGCGAAAGAGATTGAGGAGGCAATGCAGAAAGCCCTTCAGTCAATTGAAGCTTTAAAAAATCTCACGATGGATTTAAGTTCTTTTAATTTACAGGATTACTTAAGTATTGAAGGTAAATTTTCTCTGAAACATCTTAAATCATTTATAGAAACAGTCATCCTAAGATTAGGAGGATCAATAATTCCTAAAGGTGATTTTTATAGTATTGTAACTCCTACTCCAATTTCTAATTCAACAAATGTAGCCGCAAAGTATGAACTCGTTACATTCGATAGAGATTTGGCAATGAGGAAAAGGCAGGCAGAGCTTATGGGTTTGGGTCATCCTTTGGTTGATGCAATTATACAGCACTACCAGCAAGTTACATTGCCAGGTGATGTTTCTTCTCTTCCCAAAGGTGAATACGATGAAAATGATTATATGGTTGTTAATACACAATTCACAATTGATCTAGAGGGTGGATCACAGCACAAAGAAGTAAAAACAATTAAGATTAACAACTCCGGAGATGTTCAAATCTTACCGGATGAGTGGCTGTTAAACAAATTAGAGAAGAAGCAATACAATGGTGTAAATCAAACTCAAACAGAACTTAACTGGCAAAAAATTAAAAGTAATTATGAAGGCGCAGTTGGAGCGATATTATCACAAATAAAATCATCAGTTGAAAATCCAGTCGGTGCAAGGGTGAGATTGTTGGGGATAACAAAAATATCTTAATTGAAGGAAGCTGAATGCAAATAAGAATTAACAATGAGCTAGGTCTTCAAAAATTACTATACTCTTACTTGGAGAGAGGCGAAGAAATAAAAAAGTATACTGAAGCTAAGGGATTAAAGCGATTCAGTTACAAAAAATTTGTTGCTGATTTGGGAGAATATTATTTTGAAAGAAAAGAGATGGAAGTCTTTTTACCGAACTTGGTTTAATGAAACTTTGGGATAGTGGTTTTGAAACATATACCCAATTAGGATTGATAAAATCATGAATTTCAAAATAACCAATTTCAAAATTTCTTTCATAAATTAACCAATATTCTAAATCCTCCCATATTTTGTTCCAATTGAAATTACTATTCTGATGCTTCAGTATTGGCAGATTATTATCGATTAAAAATTTATTTGTTCGAAAGTAATATGAATTAATGTTTAACTGCATCTCTTCAGTTAACGGAATGATGAATACAATGAGGTAAGCTAAGTAAGGTGGATATGGAAATTTTTCAGGATTTAGTTTTTTTATAGACTTGTAATAATCATATACCCAGAAAAGAGTCTTAAAAATATCTGAATCATCTACTTTACCATCCAATCCAGCCTTTAGAGCTTTTACGAAATCTTCCCAAATTTCCTCTCCAGATTTTCCTATAAGTATGGATGCACCAATTTCCATAATCTCTGATTTGGTTATATACAGATATACTTCCTTTTCCTCCATTTCTTCATTAAAGAAATGTGAAGCTATTAAATTATTCCAAGTGATATAATCCATATTGCTTAACCATAGAATAAATAGGTTTTCCTCTAATTCAACATCTAAATACTTAGAAAAAATCGGAGGCAAGACACGGAAAATAGATTCAGCAACTTTCCAATCATTACTGTTAAAATAAAAAATAACCTGCTGATGTCTAAAATTTTAAAATAAAAACAAGTAGTTTTATTGTAACATCTGAAGAATAATTTTTCCTCCCTTACTTTCCAAACCCAACGAGGCACTTCTTGCCTCATTGTTGTTATATCGGATTATATTCTTGTGTCTTGGTAAATCCCAGTATTTAGATTTACGAGTTATGATTATTATTGCTTTATTGTTCTTTGCCCTATTTAGTAAATCATTTTTAACAAAATCCTTCATCAATGAAACACTCCTGAGCTTATTCATTTTTATCATGCTAAGACCAAATGATTTTGAATGATAAGGAACTAGTTCAACAACAGCAAGATTTTGAGAAAGTATTTTTAAGCACTCTTTATAAGTTTTATTATTATTATTTCTTAATTCCTGGATGATCGGCAACAATTTTTTAGTCCAATAATCATAACCCCCTGTCCAAGCAAATTTGGGATTTAGTGACATCCACGGATAATCTACTTCAGAAAAAATATTTTTTAATCTTAATTTTCTTTTCTTGATAATTTCTTGATTATAAGTTTCCTCATAATAATCTCTGGTGCTAAATCCTGGATTAAGTGCCAGAATAAAAATTTTAGCTGTTAGGATGTTACCGCTGAAAGGACTCGGGAGCAGCCCCGTGTGAAATTTTGTTGAACTTGAAAATCCAAAATTCTCATTTCTTATAAAGTCATCGTAATTCTTGTAATACTGTTGATATTCAATGATCTCTTCATCACCAGGAAGAATAAATGGAGGATTTTTTGTATCAAGTTTTTTCCAGGCTTCTAGTAAGTTCTTGGTTGCGTTTTGCATACTAAATTCCTCTGATGATTATTACAAAAATAGTATAGTAAAAATATACTAACAATTAATTAGGAGTTACTATGTCTTTCACCATTAGCTGCGATCCAGAGTTAATCTGTCATCGCAACGGTCAGTTTGTTCCTGCGCATAATTTTTTCAAAAGCAATTCTTCATCTGGTCTTGATGGATGTGGGAGTACTGCTGAGATCAGTCCTGGCTACTCCGAATCTCCTGTTGATCTGATTTTTAAGGTCTATCAGTCTGTTTAAAAATTAAATCAAATATAATTCCCCTGCTTAAAAATATTTTTGCTCTTGAAAAGTATAACGAAATAAATTGACTTCTGCAATTACAAGTTTGACCGGCAAATTAAGCGAGGATAATGATTGAGATGTTTTCTTTCAATTAAGAGATGAAAAAACTGTGGTAATTTTTCACGAATTATTTTTTAAGTGCTTCATTTAACAGCTTTGTAAGCTGAGCTTTAAGATACGGCTTTGAGATATAATGATTAAATCCGATCGATAGAAACTTTTCTCTATCTCCTAACATTGCAAATGCTGTAGCAGCAATTATCGGAATATTTTTATATCCATTAATTTTTCTTATCCTTTCCATAACTTCAATGCCTGTAATACCTGAACCCAGATTTATATCCATTAAAATCAAATCAAACTTTTCTTTCTCTGCAATTTCAATTGCTTTAATACCGTCTTCAGCAAATTTAACTTTGAAAAGATTTTTCAGAAAAAGATTTATTACCTCTCTTGACGTTAAATCATCTTCAACAATAAGGATCCTTTTATCCATATTTGATTCTGAAGATATTTTTCCGGCAGTGTCAGTATATATTTGTTTCGACTCATTTCTTTTTGCCTCTTCATCCGCACTATAAGAAAAGAGAGGTAGCTGACAGACAAATTCTGATCCTTCGCCCGGTGTGCTTTTAATTGATATCTGACCTCCCAAAAGCTCAATATACTTTTTGCAGATTGTTAAACCCAGCCCTGTCCCTTGAAAGCCTCTGCCTAATCCTTCAGATACCTGACGAAATTCTTCGAATACAAGTCCAAGGTTTTCTTCAGAAATTCCTATGCCGGTATCCTTTATTGATACAAGAAAATCCCTGTGGAATAATTCCAGACTAACAAATACACCGCCTTTGCTTGTAAACTTTATTGCATTATTGATCAGATTATTTAAAACATCGCGCAGCATTCTCGGATCAGTTCTGCTTATTACTTCAATTGAAGGAAGAGAAGTTTTCAGGAAAATATTTTTCTTATGGGCAGCAGCTTCAAAGTGGAATGTAACATTTTTAATCAATGAGTTGATATTTACTACCTGATAATCAATGTTGTGTTTATTTGCCTCTAAACGTGATAAATCAAGTATCATATTTAGTGTATCAATTAACCTTTGACCGCTTTCATGAATTGCACTTGCCATTCTTTTATGATTTTCATCATCCAATTCACCAACCAATAAATCTGAATATCCAAGAATACCTATCATTGGTGTTCTTAGTTCGTGGCTCATATTTGCAAGAAAAGTTGATTTTAATTTATTTGATTCATCCGCTTTCTCTTTAGCTTCAATTAATTCTTTTTCCTTTTGCTTTAATTCAGTTATATCTTCGGCAGAAAACAAAACACCTGTATAGTTCTTATCTTTATTCATCAGAAATGTGATGTGAAAAATAAGAGTGCGGATTTCTTTCCCTTTGGTTTCCACATCAATTATCAACTGGTTTAATGGTTCCTGTTTATGGCTGATAACATCCAAAAAAAACTTTTTCTGTTTTTCTTTTTCATAAACAGGTAAACAGGTGTCATGCCAGTTTTTTCCAATCAATTCGCCTGGTTTATAGCCAAGAACTTCATCACCCTTTTTGTTAATCATTTCTATATAGCCATCGCGGTCTAATAATGCTATAACTGTACCTGCAACATCAAGATATTTTTTTGTCTGGTCTCTTTCCTTTTGAAGTTCGAGATTTGTTACTGCAAGTTCTTCTGTCCTGTCAACAACTCTTTTTTCAAGTTCATCGTTAAGAGTTTCAAGCTCTTCCTGCGTAATTTTTCTTACTTTTACTTCTTCCTCAAGTAATTTTTTCTGTTCAAAAAAATCTTTTATAAGATTTGTCAGAACACCAAATTCATTTTTACTGTTTTCAAATTTCTGAAGAGGCTGCAGCTTATTAGTTCTGATACTTTTTATTACTAAAGATAAAGGTTTAATAAACTGAAATAATATCACGTGAGTTAATACTACAATTAAACCCAAAAATATCAGCCCAAGATCAATATATTCCCTGCTTTGTCTGATTGATTTGTTTATTAAAACTTCTGATTCTTTTTCTGCAATGAAAATCTGTTTTAAAGTGCCATTCGCATTTTCAATTTCAAAGATTGCTCTGATGTGCTGAGGTCCTGTCTTTTCCTTAATTATTTTAAGCTCATCGTTTGTAATGAATTTAACTTCTGAATTTGTTGATTTGCCAACCTGATCAAGAATTGACTGAATATGCAGCAATGAATCTTTTACTAAAAATTTTCCGCTGCTTAAATATCCAATCAGACTATTTGTGTTTAGTTTTCTTTCCGGAACGAAATCAATTTGGTACTTAGACTGTGTAAGATAATCTATAATAATTAAATTAAGAGCTGACTTCTGTTCAGCAGAAATTTCATTAAGAAATGTTGTTTCTTTTGACTTTAAATAAATTACCGAAATAGCATAAAAAAATGATATAACTAAAATCAGAATTACTAATCGTATCTGAATTTTCTTTGGCATCGTGTGCAGTTTTCTTTCTTTGTTTATCTTCTATTGGATTACCAGCTATTATTTGACAAATATGAGTGGTTAATAACAAAACAATAATTTCAAATAATGGACTTATCTAAATAAAATACCAACCAGTTCTAACTGTTTTCTAAATTAATTATCGAAAAAAACAATAAATACTTAATAAGACAATCATTAATAATTATGAAAGATTTTTAAGTATTACTTCTTTAAGCTGCATCTGATTAAACGGTTTTGCTAAAAACCCGGTAAATCCTTCCTGCATAAATATTTCCTGATCCATTGAAGAAGTGTAGCCGGTGATTGCGATGATAGGTGCATTTTTATAGCGGTCAGTTTTTCTAATCTCTTTCATTAATTCAACACCGCCGATACTATCTTTTAAGTTTATATCCATAAGTATAATATCATACTCTGAATCTTCTATCGCTGCAAGTGTTTCTTCGTAATTAGTAGTATTATCCATTGTTGCAATATCACTTAAGAAATACTTCATTATATCAACATTCATTAAATAATCTTCTACAATCAGTAAGTGTGGTATCTTTGTTGAACTGCTGACAACATGGGAATCAACTTCAAACGGATTTTTAATTCCGCTGCTGCTTATTTTGTTATTTGTATTAAGCGGCAGTATCACAGAAAATTCAGAGCCGGCATTTTCTTTGCTTTCAACTTTTAATTTTCCATCAAGAAGTGAAACCATCTTGTTGGCAATTGTAAGTCCAAGTCCCGTACCTTCATATTTTCTTGTTACACCTTCGCTTAATTGCCTGAAGGCATCAAAAATTACATTTCTATTTTTTTCAGGTATTCCAATTCCTGTATCTTTAACGGATATAAAACAATTAAGATTTTTCTTTTCATCCTCAATCTGGTTTACAGTAATTGTTATGCCGCCTTTTTCTGTATATTTAATCGCATTATCAATCAGGTTGCGGAATATCTGTTCTAATAATTTTTCATCCGATTGTATTATTATATCTTCTTTTTTTATATCAACTTCAAAGAATAATTTCTTTTCAGCAGAAATACTTTTATAACTATAATCCAGATACCTTACAAAATGAGAGACATTAATTTCAGTCCTGTTTATTTTTAATCTTTCAGACTCAAGGTCGGATAGTTCAATAATAGAATTAAGAGTATTTAATAATCGGTAGCTTGATTTAATAATCTTGTTAGACATTTCAATAACATCTTCATCTTTGGCTTCTTCTGCCATAATCTGAGAGAAGCCGATAATTGAGTTCATCGGAGTTCTTATTTCATGATTAAGGTTGCCTAACAAATGGGTTTTGAAGTTGTTAATTTCCTTTGCTTTGTTCAGAGCATTTTTTAATTCCAGTTCTAATTCTTTTTGCTGGGTTATATCCTGCTCAATTAAAAGGAAGTGAATTATCTTTCCGTTTTCCTTTGTAATCGGAGAGATTATAAGTGAAGTCCAGTATGACTGCAAATCTTTATTAACATTCAGAACTTCGCCCATCCAGATATTACCCTCTTTAACTTCAGACCATATTTGTTCAGAATTCTGATTTACAAGCGGTTTTACAGAGCTTACTTTCTGTCCGATAACTTCAGTATCAGTAAAGCCGGTCAGATCAATGAATTTCGGATTAACATACTCAACAACCAAATCAGTATTAGTTAATAAAACAGAGGCTGGACTCTGCTTAACGATTTCAGATAAGAACCTTAATTCTTTTTCAGCATTCTTTCTGAATGAAATATCCCGGTTAACTGCTATGATTGCTTTTTGTCCAAGAAAATCTGTGGGTGATAAATTTACTTCAAGATGAATCTTTTTTCCATCATTACCTATTGATTCTATTTCAAATGACGGAACATCAATAAAATCCGCGGCATCAGTTACTTTTTTATACAACTCCTGCTTATCGCTGCAAAGAGTATAAAATGATGTTCCTATTAATTCAAATTTTTCTAATCCATAAACTTCGCTTGCTCTTGTATTTGTATTTAGTATAATTCCTCTTTCCGGTTCAAAAATAATAATTGCATCATGAGCATTATCAAAAAGGTTTTTATAAGCCTGTTCGGATCTCTTTAATTTATTTTCTGTTAAGATTCTGTCAGTTATATCCTCAGCTATTCCGATAATATTAACAGAAGATTTACTGTTTTTTGATATTGCTTTTAATCTTGAGTTAATCCATCGGGTGCTTCCGTCGGGTCTTACTATTCTGTATTCAATATTTCCAATCAGATTATCTGATAAACGGATTTTATTTATCAGTTCCAGTAATTTTTGTCTGTCTTTAAGATAAATTGTATCCAGCCATTTTTTTGAATCATCAAGTGCTTTTGTTTTATCCATACCCCAAACGCGGTTAAAAGCCGGACTTAAGTAAGTTAACTTTTCACCGTTTTCATCGCTGCTAAGAGTAAATAATACAATATCAATATTATCAGCAATTTGTTTGATTCTTTCTTCGCTTTCGTGAAGTGCCTCCTGAGTAGCCAGAAGATCAGTTACATCATGAATCGACTTAATTACTTTGGTAACCTTTCCTGTTTCATCTTTCAGTGGAGAATATAATACGTCAACATAAACCGGTTGACCATCGTTTTTTTTATGAATATGCCGGACAAGTTTTGGAAGACCTTTATCAAAAACATTCTGCAGCTCACACTTAATACCGGCATCACAGCAAGGCATATCCAAGTTGTGAGATATCTTATAACACTTTTTACCAAGTATCTCAGAAGTTGCATAACCAGTAGTTTTAAGAGTAGAATTATTTGCATCAACAATATTATAATCTCTGTCAATCACTAAAATATCTTCGTGCATACTATGTAATAAAGACCGGTAATAAGATTCTCTTTCACTAAGAGCCTGCTCTGCCAAAATCCTTTCTTTTTCAATTTCAATACTATTCAATGCAAATGCAATATCTTCGCCTAATGTTTGAAGCAGTTCGATTTCTTCCGTATCAAAACCATAGAGTTCCTGAGAAACAATGATTATATATCCAAAAAATTTTTCTTTTACCAGCATAGGGCATAAAAGAACAATTGGCTGTTTTATGTTGTGATCAGTAAATAATCTATCAACGATATCAAGAGCTTCAGAATCTTTGAATAAAGTAAATTCATTCTTTGAAAAAGGTTTTTCTAAGACATTCTGAATCCTTTTTTTAATAAAATGATTTGTAACTCCGCCTTTGAAAGATTTTTTAAATTTTTCTGAAAACACCAACGGATTTGAAGCAGGGTCCTGCTCATAACTGATCCAGCTTACCAGATAATCTTTTGAATTAACAAGGATTGAGCAGGCTTCATGAAGTAATTTTTCAGGGATGCTTTCTCTTGTAATCAGTTTATCAATGTTTCTTATAGCTTTAAGCAGTTGATTGAGATGCTTTAATGATCTGTCTGTTGATGACTTATAAATGGCTGTTTCAATCATTGCCCCAAGTTCTTTATCACGAACAGGCTTGGTAAGAAATCCATAAGTTCCTCTGTCTTTGCTTCTCCGGATTGTTTCCTGATCAGCGTAAGCAGTTAAATAAATCACCGGAATTTCTGATTCTTTATGAATAAGATCTGCTGCCTCAATTCCTGTTAGTTCACCTTTCAATTTAATATCCATCAAAATAACATCAGGAATTTCCTTCAAAGCAAGATTAACAGCTTCAATGCCTGTGGCTACCGGAGCTAATGCGGTATATCCCAATGCATTTACTATTCTTTGAAGCTGTGAAGCAACAATTGCATCATCTTCAACTATTAATATTTTTTTATGATTGATATTGTCAGACATTTTCAAATTTTATAATGAACTTTGTTCCAGAAGTTATATCAAGCTCTATTGTGCCGGCTAACTGATATTTGACCCAGTAGTTAACAAGCTTAAGTCCAAGTGATTCTGTATTTTCCCAATCAAAGTCCTGTGATATTCCTTTACCGTTATCCATAATTATTATTTCAATCAGGTTGTTATTCTTGCTTAGTTTAACATTAATCCTGGCTGTTTTTTCTTTTAAATCGTTAAAAGCATATTTAAGTGAATTTGTCAGAAGTTCGTTTACTATAAGACCGCAGGGCATAGCAGCTTCAACATTAAGAATAACATTTTCTGCTTCCACATTACAAATAATTTCTCTGCCGGCAGCAAATGCCTGAAAAACATGTGAGGTTAAACTTTTGAGGTAGTTCTCCATATCAATCTTAGCAAGATGGTCGGATTGATATAATTGTTCATAGACAAGCGACATTGTTCTGGCTTGTTCCTGTAATTCCCGCAGAAACATCTCAACTTTTTTATCATCAAGCTTATCAATCTGCATTTCAATAAGATAGATCATTGCTTGCAGATTATTTTTTACTCTGTGGTGTACCTCTTTTAGTAAAACATTCTTATCGGAAAGAGCAGCTTGCATTTTTAATTCAGATTTTTTTCTTTCTGTTATATCACGCATTTGTGCTATTATCACTTTTCTGCCAAAATAAATCCCATCATAAATCTGAACTTCAGTGAAAATTTTTGTCTTGTCTTTTTTCTTACCGACAAATTCAATTTTTTGCGATACACCGCTTTTTGATAATTCAAACTTTCTTTTTATCTCATCAATATCGTTTTCATTCTCGCTGCTGATAAATTCCGGAGTTTTTCCAATCAGTTCATCACGGGTATATCCAAAGAATGAAACCGCTCCGTCGTTTACATCAATAAATGTCCAATTATAATCCTGAATAAATATTGCATCGCTGATTGTATTGAAAAGATTTTTATAACTTTGTTCACTTTCTTCAAGTTTATCTTTAACGATTTTGTTTTCGTGTTTGCTTTCGAGCAGCCCTATTAGTTGTGCTGCTTTATTTGTTTCATCACGTTTAAAGATTGTAATCTTAATAAGATACCAGAAAAGTTTTCCGTCCTTATCTCTTATTCTGATTTCTGTTTCTTTAACGGTACCGTCGGGCAGGGCATTAAGATCAGAGAGAAGGTTATTTAATTTACGTTTATCATCCTGATGAATAATTTCAGAGAATATTTTTTTCCCCTGCAGTGAAATCTCTTCTTCAGTATAACCGAGAAATTTAAACTCCGGGAAGTTTGAATAAATTACTCTCTCTTGATTTAAGTCAATAATGAATAAAATACCTGAGATTGTATTAAGAACTTTCTGAGTAAAAAGCCGGTTGATTTCAAATTCCTTCTTTACAAGCTCTCTCTCATTAATATCCATCATCAATCCAAAGATTTCTTTTGGATTTCCATCAGCATCCTTAATAATCTCTGATTTATCAAAGAACCATTTATATTGTCCATCGGCACATTTCCAACGATAAACAAGTTCAATAGTCTCCTTTGTCCAAATCTCTTCCAGTTTGCATTTTACAAAATCAAAGTCTTCTTCGTGTAAATTCTTTTCCCACAAATCAGATTCACTATTAAAATAATCTTCGCTATAACCAGTTAGCTCAAAAATTTTCTTATCAAATTTTTTAACCAATTGATTATTAATTATTTCACTTTTATAAAAAGCTATTGAGATAGCATATTGCAGAAGATTCTGATAGTTAACACTATTAAAAGAATTTATTATTTGTTGTTCGGCAGATTTCAAAAGACAGATTGTGCAAAAGTTTTGAATTTAAAAATGTGTTTTAATTAAGTGTTTCATCTTTGTGATGTATTCATTTTAGCCACTTTTATGCCAAAGGTTAATTTAATTGATTGTTTTATGTTATGAGCTGAAAGTGAATTAAAACTGAAACATCCATCTTTTTTATAAAAAGTCTGGCTGTTTTTCATTTTCTGCCGATAACCGCAAGCGATCCTCAGGAAAAATTTTCCGAATGTAATTATTTTTACAAAACGGATTCTTTTACAGGATAATAGTTGACTGAGGCAGGTACTGTAAAGAAGAACTCAGATCCAATTCCAACAGAACTTTCTACCCATATTTTACCACCATGTTTTTCGATGAAATCTTTACATAAGATCATTCCTAATCCCGAACCTTTTTCGTTAGTTGTACCAGGAGTAGTAAAACTCTTATTCATTTCAAACAATAAAGTTTTCTGTTTTGCATCCATACCAACACCATTATCTTTAACAGAAAAGCATATCATATCTTCACACTTATCAGATGTTATATTTATCTCGCCATTTCTGTTTGTAAACTTAATTGCGTTGGTTAAAAGGTTATTGAAAACTGATTGCATCATGTTTTCATCAGCATAAATATATGTGTCTTTATCAAGCTCGTTAATTATCTTAATATTTTTCTGTTCAGCATTTGATGCGAGTAAGGATATTGAATTTTCGGCAGTATTAAATGCATTCATCTGTACCGGATGAAATTCCATTCTGCCTGTCTGGAGTCTGCTCCATTCAAGAAGATTGGTCAATAAGCCGATTGTCTGCTTAGAAATTTCCACAATGCTCGAAGCAAATTCTTTTATCTCAGATTTCTGTAATTCTTCAATGTCTTCAGCAAGAATTTCAGCATAACCGATAAGTGCAACGATTGGGGTTTTAACATCATGAGCAATAATGGAAACAAATTTATCTTTTGTGTCATTTATCTGTCTAAGATCTTCTGCAATCTTAAGTATCTGTAATTCATTTTGTTTCTGATTAGTAACATCCCTCAGCAATAATAAAACTTCATTCTGATGACTCTTTACTACTCTTGCTTCATAATGTTTTGAGCCAAACTGTCCGGGCATCTGAAAATCATAAGTACTTAATTGTCCATTTAATCGTGTTTCCTTTATTGTTCTATAAAGGTCATCTGAAATCTGCTGAGGGAAGACATCCCATAAACTTTTACCGACAAAATAATCTGGTGAGATTGGAAAACCTGAATTGATGCCTGTTTTATAATCAGTAAAATTTCCGTCATTAGATAAAATAAATAAAATATCCGGCAGGGCTTTGATAATTGCATAATCTCTCCCAATAACATCGCTCATCAATTCATCAATTATTTTTTTCTCAGTAATATCTTCTGCTATACAATCATAAAAAACGCTGCCATCAGTTGGATCAAAATATTTTTGTATATACTCAGTTACAACAACAATCCTTCCGTTCTTTTTACGCCATCTTGATTCAACTCCATCTGTATTATTAATCTTTAATAAGTGTTCCTGATATTTCGAAATAGAAAAATTCTCTCTGAACTGGGGATTTTCTTTAAATGATTTAATAAATTCGTCGCGGGAACTGAAGCCAAGCATTCTTATTAATGTCTGATTAGCAAAGACCGGATAACCATCCGATGATATTCTATAGAAAGCAAAATGAGGATTTGCAAAAAAACTTGAAGAAATATTTTCTTCTTTACTCATCTCTAATAGATAATTTTATTTAATATTTTATTAACTATCTGTTTTTTGCATGCATCCTTTTGATATGACTTTATCAAAACACAATTAATAAACCAACGAAAAGAACTTAACTCAAGCGGCAAGTTAAATGCCAATAGAAAATTTTTTTTGTCTCGTAATGGACTTAAAAAACTGGCAAAAATGACGCTTAAATGATTGGATTATGATTGGAATTCTGGCATCCATCTCTTTTTGAAATTAAGTGTGTTTAATTAAGCACTTGAGGCTAATATTAGTCAGGGGGAGAACCCTTACTAATACCCTATCTTAACAAGTGGAAAAATTAAAGTAATTTTTGTTCCGGTTTGTTTCCTGCTTACAATTTCAAAAAGACCACCCATCATTTTAGTCAGTTTACTTGCAATCGCTAAACCTAATCCTGCACCCTGAGACTTTTTTGAATAAACATCATCTTCGTGTGAAAATGGCTCAAGTAAATACTTTATATCTTCCTGATTCATTCCTTCACCGGTATCAGTAACAGTTATATAAGCAAAGTTGTTAAAAATAAAAGAACGAAGCACTACTTTTCCAAGCAAAGTATATTTGATTGCATTTTCTGTTATAGCATAAATAATTTTTTCAAGCTTAACCCAGTCTGTCTTTATCATAATCTCTTCTTCAGAAAGCTCTGTCAGCAGTTCAATATTTTTAAGCTTTGCAGTATTCTTAAGTTTATTATCAACAGATTTAAGAACCTGATTACAGTTTAAATAAACATAATCGAATGTAACTTCACCTGATTCAATTTCAGACATATCAATAATGTGATCAAACAGATGTGAAACACGAGACATTACATCCTTAACAAGACTAATAAGCTCAGAAACATTTTGATAGTCGCCGGCTTTTATACTATCCTCTAAGATATCAGCATATCCTGAAATTGCGTTAAATGGTGTTCTGATTTCATGTGACATATTTTCAATGAAAGAGGTTTTAAGTTTATTAAGCTGTACTTCCTTTTCGTACGCAGTTTTCATTTTGGTCTGATAATTCTGCTGATCAGTTATATTATTAAAACTAATCATCACATAGGATTCATCCTCAGTACTTATATCCATTAAAGTAATTTTACAACTGTAATGAACAAGATTAAATTTCTCTTTAAACTCAAATGAAGGCAGCGATTCGTTAAGTAATATTTCACTGTTTTTAACTATCTTCTTTAGAATCCCTTCAGTAAAAATTGATTTAATATCTGTATTTATAATTCCGGATTTTTCAAGATTGAATACTCTGAAAAAACTATTATTACCGGTTTCAAAAAAGAGTTTATCATTTTTTCTTTTGATGATAAACAATGGATCGCGGATATTATTGATTATTGATTTGAGCTTGTTTTCAGACTCTTTAACAATCAGGTTTTTCTGAATATAATCGGTTATATCGTGTGCAATAAGCATAAAAGCATTTGAGTCTGCATTGGGATTTAAGAAAGGTGTTAACCTAAGCTCTTTAAATCTTAATATGCCTTTGTCTTTTAACGAAATAATTTTTACCCAGCTTTGTTTAAGAAAGAACGCTCTTTCGGCTGTCAGCAGATCAGCTTTTGATAAAAAACTTTCCAACGGAACACAGAAAAATTTTTCGTAAAGTTCCTCAATCCCAAATCCTAATATCTCTTCCATCGAATGAGATAAAAATGATATCCTACCTTTCGAGTCAATTGTCATCAAAGGAATGCTTGCAAATTCAATAGCTGCATGAATAGAATTAATCCTGTCTTCAAGAATTATTTCTTTTTCAGTACGATGAAAAACAATAAGCAGATATTGTGTGTTATCAATTTCTATTCTTTCAATCCCTGCATTGTATTCGCCTGATGTTGATTCAGAAAAATTTTTAACATTAATATTTATATTGATGTTTGAGTAACTGCTGGCAAAAAAATCTGATAGGATTTTAGCGAAGTTTATATCCGCCTGAAGTTGTGATATATTTGAAATATTATTTAACCCAAAAGAAATCTGAGCTGCCTGATTTGAAAAAACGATTGCGTTGGTACGATTGATAACAATAATCGGTTTGGATTCTGCTAAAACAGTAATCGGAATAATATCTTCCTGAATGACATTATTATCAAGAGCAGCTGCTTCTTTATAATCTAACATTGATATTCAATATCTTGATAATTTTCTTATTGCTGTTATCCGGCGAAAAGTACCGCAAATGATTAGTTATTACTTCTCCGCTTACTTTCTCTACAAATGAAATTATATTTCTATGAATCAGGGATAATTCATATTGAAGTTTTTTTTCTGCTCCATCTAAAAAAAATGAATTTATTTCCGGATCATCCGAACTTTTTAAAAGAATGCTGTCATACGAAACAAATTTTTCAAACAACCAGCTTAAATATTCTGTGGAAGAAGCTGTTGGTAATTCAGAATAGACCTGAGGATCAAAATCAAATGAAATTGTAACATTGTACTTGTGCTCAGAACTGCTGACTACAGTCCCGTTTGAAATACTGTAATTAATATCTGTTGTTTTATTATCGATTAAACTTATTCTTGTTCTAAACAATAATTTATCTACAATAAACTCTAAAATGAATTCATCATTATCGTTGTGCTCTAAAGATTTTAACTGCCACTTAAGATTGGATAAATATTTAAAAGCAGAGGAAAAACTTAGTGAGTCAGATATGCTTGATTTATTACCATTAATTACAGATAAGGAACTACCGCTTGCAGAATAGCGATTATTGCCCTTTAGCTCGTTTGCATTGGCGATATTTTCGATTTTTTTCAGCATTTTCCCAGTTCTCCACTACATTATCGAAAAACTTAAGGAAAAATTTAGCTTATAAAATCAATCAAATTTGATCATTTTACTCTGATCAGTATAATCTATTATTTCAGGATTTTCCAACCTTGTAAGCTGCTGAACAAAAGTTTGTATTCTTTCCATAGCTTGCTGGATTATCTGAAAATCTTCTTCTGTTTGTTCTGTAGCTTTGTCTGAAACATTTTCTTTAAGATCATTTACAGCAAGTTTCAGGCTGCTCAAAGGATTGTTAATTTTATGCCCTATAGTGCAAGCAAGTTCGATTATTGCTTTCGTGTGCTCAATTGATTTAAGTTCTCTTTGAAGATTGAATATTCTGATACCAGATTTAATTCGAGCAATAAGTTCCTGATTCTCGATAGGCTTCATTAAAAAATCATCTGCGCCAACATCCAGCCCGGTTACTCTATCTCTTAAAGAAGTTCTTGCAGTTAAAATAATGTAATAGATAAGTTTATACTTTTCATAACCTTTAATCCGATTACAAAGTTCGAGTCCATCCATAACCGGCATAGTCCAGTCAGCAAGGATAACTTTTGGTTGAAAAGTTTCCAGTGCAGCCAGAGCTTCTTGTCCGTTATTAGCTGTAAGAACTTCAAAATTATTTTTAGTAAGCAGTTTTTCAAGAATATATCTTGTATCACGCTCGTCTTCTACGACAAGTATTTTATCTTTTTCTTTTTCAGTCAATTTGCTATTAAAGTATTAATTTTTTTTAAAAATCTATTATAATCCAAAATAGGTTTTGATATTATATCTACTGCCTTGGTTTCATTCAGTAAATTTTTAACCTGGCTTGATAATGAATATGCAGTAACCAAGACCACAGGTATATTCTTAAATTCTTCATTAGATTTAATAATCTGAGCAAGTTTAATTCCATCTGTTTTAATACCGTTAAGATAAGTATTACTTAGATTTATATCCATTAAAATTAATCCAACATCTTCATTGAATAAAGTATCTAATATTTTATCTCCGTCATCAGTAACAGTTACATTGAATCCATTCTTGTTAAAAAACATTGAATAAAATTGCTGTGTTATCATGTCGTCTTCAACAACAATAATTCTTTTCATTGTGGTGCCTCGGTAGCAAATTTAATAATTATACTAATTCGTCTGTTAACCAGATTAAAGGGGTCTTTCTTATCGAGCAATCTGGTATCGGCATATCCTCTTATTTCATCAATACGTACCGGATCCAGCCCGCTTGCAACGATTACTCTTCTTGCAGAATTTGCACGATCAACACTTAATTCAAAATTTGTATAGCCTCTTCCATCATTTGGATAAGGTCTGGCATCAGTATGACCTTCAATTATCAGTTTGTTGGGTATCGCCTTAAGATTCTTACTTAATTCATAGAGAAGTTTTTTAGCATCCTCTCTGAGTTCGGATGTTCCTATTTCAAAAAAAACAGCATCGTTGGATTCTATCATTTCAATTCTTAATCCTTCATTTGCAATTTCTATTTTAATCTGATCCATCAGATAAGCAAAATCACTGTTAGAAGATAAATTGCTGACTATTGAATCTTTCATTGCATTCAGTCTTTCGATTTCCTGTTCTCTTTGTTTTACTTTGTCTATTATTTCTTTCGCTTTGTCCGACGGCAATTCAAATACTCCGCCTTCAATAATAGATATCCCCTTCATTTTATCAGAAAATGCAATAGGATCTTTAAAATATCCAGCTACATTTTTTATAACTTCTTCACTTTGTCCTAAAACCCAAAGTACGATAAACAAAGCCATCATTGCAGTAACAAAATCAGCATAGGCAACTTTCCAGGCACCGCCGTGATGCCCTTTGTGTTTATTTACTTTTTTTACAACAATAATATTTTCTTTATCACCAAGCATCTAATCAGTTTTTCCTCTCATATACTTTTCCAATTCACTAAAAGTTGGTCTTTCATCTGTAAAGATAGTTCTTCTTGCTATTTCAACTGCAATTATCGGAGGATTACCTTTTGCATAAGCAACAACACAGGTTTTTATTGTTTCAAGATATCTCATTTTTTCTTCAAGAGCTACTTCCATATTTGTTGCCAAAGGTCCAACAAATCCATAAGCTAAAAGAACCCCAAGGAAGGTACCAACCAACGCAGCAGCAACATGATGCCCAACAGCAACTGCACCAGCATCAATGGAGCCCATCGTAACAATAATACCCAAAACTGCTGCAACAATACCAAGACCCGGGAAAGCATCACTCATTTTTGTTATTGCATTAATTGCCGGCTTTGTTTCAGCTTCAAGAGTTTCAATTTCTGCATCGATTAAATTTTCCAGTTCGTGCGGCGGTACTCCGCCAGAAAGCATAACCTTCATTGTATCACAGAAAAAAGTTTTAGCAAGTTCATTCTTTATAAACTTTTGATTCTTGGAAAGAATATCGCTTTCTTCAGGCGATTCAACGTGCTTTTCAATTGCAAGAAGTCCTTCTCTTTGAGCAAGTAGAAATAAATCATTAAAAGCTTTAAGCAGCTCCAGATAATCTTCTTTTGAGTAAGCATGGGATTTAAAAATGCTTGGAATAGTTTTAATAATTTTTTTAATAACACCAACGGGAGCAGAAATTAATAAACTGCCAATAGCTGCTCCAATAATAACGACATACTCTGCAGGCTGAATCAATAGAATTACATCTCCACCGGCAAGTACAAAACCTCCTATAACAGCAGCAGTAACAACAATTACACCTATAATTACAAACATTTAATTCTCCCCCTTTAGTTCCATTTGAGTTTTAGGTATCAGAGAAAACATTTTTTCACATTGCTTAATAATAAAGTTCCAGTCAACTTTATCAGAAGTAAGGTTAAACTCAAGATTTCTGCAAATATCAGTAACCTCCGGCAATCCAACAGTTTTCCCAACTCCTTTAATCTGATGACAAACGACTCTCAGTTTATTTTTATCCCTCCTGTTCACACTATCTACAATTATTTTTTTCTGTGAAACAAATGAATTGATAAAAATCTTTTGAAGTTCGGAAACAACATCATCCTTAAAATCAATTGACTGATAATCTGCACTTATTTTTTGTTCAAGTTTATAACCGAGTAATTCGTTAACTGCACCAATGAGTTCATCTACATTAAACGGTTTGATCAGAACTTTATCAGCACCATTTTCCATTGCGGCAAACATATTGCTTTTATTTACGTTACCGCTAAGAATTATGACAGGAATATTTTTAAGATCATCTATTACTTTTTTTATCTGCAAGGTTTTTATTCCATCAAGGTTTGGCATAAGAATATCAAGAATCATCACATCAGGTTTTTTTTCAAGCGCCTTCTGAATACCAAACAAACCATCTTCACAGCTTTCAGTCTTGCAATTATATTCATCAAAGACCCTGGTTAATGATGCACGAGTAACATCAGAATCATCAATAATCAATATAAACGGTATTTTAGATTTCATCATTTTCAGTCGATCTTTTTTATTTTGAGTTTAGAGAATCCTGTCGGTTTTTCTTTAATTGATTTTGCAGCTTGTAACGAGCTTTCTTTTACTTTATCATATAACTCCGTTCTTACAATCTGAATATTTTGCGGAGCATCAATACCGATTTTAACTGTGCTATCTGATATTGAAATAATCTTAACAGTAATACCGCTGCCTATTTTAATTTCTTCATTAAGTTTTCTGGTTAGTATTAGCATTTTTCAACTTTATTTTTCTTCGATAAAAAGATTGTAATCAATAGGATATTTATCGCTATCGATAATTTTCTGAAACCCGCTCTTAGAGTCCTGATTAATATATACCGGTGCTTTAAGATTTACTTTAACATCTTTAGGATTTCTATTAAGAATAACGATGCCGAAAGCCTCATTATTTTCAACTGAGGGATAGTGTTCATCAATTACCCTGATCCCAATCATCGGGAAAGATATTTCCGGCTGTTCAACGGAAGTGAGCCAATAAAAAAGTTCTTCATCTGTTTTGACCAGCAAGTACTTGTGGAGATGTTCAAAACCAAAAAGTCCTTCGGCAAAATAAATTATCAGGTCTTCATTAAATTCAATTTCACCAAATTGTTGTGTTTTAATTTTCATAATCCTTAACTATTTAATTATTACTATATCTACTCTTCTGTTTGCAGCTTTTCCATCCGATGTTTGATTTGATTCCAACGGTTTATATTCTGAGTAACCAACAATCGAAAGTTTTTCAGGGTCTAAACCTTGTTCTGTCATCAAATAATAAGCCGTATTTAATGCACGGGAGACTGATAAGTGCCAATTAGACGGAAATTGATATGTGTTAATCGGTACATTATCAGTATGTCCTTCTATTCTTATATCATTCGGAAGTCTTCTAATAATTGCGGCTAATTGCTGCAATACGATTTTTGAACTTTTTTTAAGTTCTGCGCTGCCGGATGGAAACACAATATCTTCCAGAATATGAATTGTTACGCCTCTGGAATTTTCTTCCAGCTTAATTGAACTGGAATAATTATTTTTTTCAATCAAGTTGTTAATTTCGGACTTAAGACTCGTCAAAGGAGTTGTAACCGGTAATTCTTTCTCGGGAAAAATCTTTATTGTTTTATGATCACTGCCAAAGACATTACCGATAGCATTAACCATTTTTTCATACTTCTGCACGTCCAGATTTGAAGCCGTATATAATAATATAAACAGCCCAAGCAGTAAAGTAATCAAATCTGCATAGGTAATAAGATAACGGTCCTTTTCACCACTCTCACTGAAAGGTGATTCTTCAAACTCATCTATCTTAAAATTTTTCCTAACTCTCTTTGCGGAAACATGCTCTCTTGATCTTTTTGCGGAAGCATGCTTATTAGTCTTGCTTTGACCATTGCCGGGATGTCTCCACTCTGCAATGCCAAAACTCCCTGTAAAGAAAGTTCCATCATTTGTTTCTCTTCTTGATGACATTTTTTAAGTTTATCTGCAATTGGTAACCAAATTAAATTTGCACTGAACACGCCCCATAATGTTGCGATAAATGCAGTAGCAATACTTTTAATTAAAGAATTAGGATCAGCACCAGCATGAGAAAGAGCCATTATCAAACCCATAACAGTACCGAGTATTCCCATAGTTGGGGCATAACCGCCCATTTTTGTAAAAATAAATATATTAGAGTAATGTCTTTCCTGAACCGCTTTTATTTCAAGCTCAGCCATATCCAATAATGAATCCGGATCTGTACCATCAACAGCATTACGCAATAATTTCTTGCAAAAGAAAAACTCAACTTTATTTATATCTCTGTCCAGAGAAAGTAAGCCATCTTTTCTTGCCTTATAAGAAAACTGAACTATATGATTTATAATCCTTTTAGGTTCAAACTTTTGCGGAAAGTAAGCAAGCTTAATAAGTCTGAACATATTCTTAAAATTTTCAAATCCAAAACCAATGATAACTGCAGCAAATGTACCGCCAAATACTATTATAATCGGCGGAATTAAAAACAACGCATTGACTGAACCGCCTTCAAGTAAGAATGCACCAAAGATAGATAATACACCTAAGATAAAACCATTTATTGTTCCGAACTTTTTTATCATAAGTAATCCAGCAAGGTCTTAGGTAAAATCATTGATCCAAGTTTTTGTGTTACCTGAAGCAAATAATTTTGGTTTTGCAAATCAACCAGTGCCCTGGCTATATCTACACCATCTTCTTTTTGTGCAAGTTCCTGTAAATTAAAACTCTGTTGAGTCAGCACGTTTTCAATAGTAGATATCTGATTAATTCTGTTACCTACTTCTGATTGCAAAGAAGTTAATCTTGAATTAAAACCATCAACAGCAGCAATCATATTACTATCCGGAACAACGCCATTTCTTAAACTATCGCTTATTTGCTTAAGTGTGTTAAATATATCAGTTGGCTGATTAGCGCTTAAACTTACAGAAGTAGCAGAATTGCTTTCTGACAATGATTTAAGATCCATAGTAAACTGAATTTTGTTTGCCGGTATATTTACATCAAAGCTGAGATTAGTTGTTGAGCCATCCACAGAAACAAGATTTCCGTTAAGCGGATTGAATACAAGTTCTCTGGCTGCCGGCGGTGCTGAAAATACTGTTGTTCCGGTTCCATCCAATATATCATAAGTAAACTGATATGTATTATCCGCTGTTTTTTGATAAGTAGTATTTAATGAATACTGATTACCAAGTTTATCATAAATCGTTAATGAAGAATTTGTTGTACTGCCAACAGCAGCAGTTCTATCGAAAAATCCGTTGTTGGAAATTTTGGTTCCGAAAAGTTCTAATCCTGACAGATTAATATTTTGTACTACACTCTGAGAAAATCTGACATTTATCTTGCCGCTTGTATCCGTATTAGTCTGGTAAGATTGATTATCAGCCGAAATACTAAAGGGTTCATCAGAGTAATCTGTTCCGCCGAAAATATATTTGCCATCTGATTTTGTGTTAGCTGTTTCAAGAATTATTTTCAATGATTTATCAATCATATCTGCATAAAGCTCCAGATTATTCTGATTGATGGGATTTTGCAAATCAGTTAGCTTTCCAACAATATTCATTACTTCGGATTGTATGGATTCCATTGCAAAGATTGTTTCATCTAAAAATGCCAGACTTGTTTTTATATTGTTCTTATAAGCATCAAGGTGTCCTGATTGGTCAGAAATTCTCATAAGCCTTGAAGTGCCGACAGGTGAATCAGAAGGTCTGCTTATCTTTTTACCAGTAACAATTTGTTTATTAAGCAATGAAATTCTTTCCTTAATTTTATTTGTATTTCCGATGTAGTTATTTGAAATAATTAAATCACTGATACGCATTTTATACCATCTCCAGAATTGTTTTTAGCATATCATCTGCAATCATAATTAATTTTGCAGATGCTTCATAAGTACGCTGAAACTTTAACACATTTGTCATTTCTTCATCAATTGATACGCCCGATTGAGATATTTTAAGCTGAGCTAATTCATCTAGAACAACCTGATTTGCATCAGTATAATTATTTTGAAGCATACCATCATTACCGATATTATTTATTAATGAAGAATATCCTTCCTGAAGAGTGTTTCCGTTTAATAGCTTTGCATCGCTTAGCTGTGCAATTCGTAATGCAATTTCACCATTACCTTCTGTTCCATCCAAAGAGATAGCAATTTTATTCGGATCATTAATTATTTCTGAATTCACACTCAATTCACCATTTGTATAGCCATCAAAGAAATTAAGTCCGGTTTTCTGCGGATCGCTTATTGTGTAGCCCTGCACATGTTCGGCATTAACTGCTTCAACAAGTTTATTGATAACAGAATCCAGTTTTTGTTTATATGAAGGTATCTTTTTTGAATAAACATCTGATAAAGCATTCAGCTCACCGCCTGTAAGAACTATTGGATAGCTGCCATCTTTAACTCTAAGATTTAATTTGCCGTTATTCTCTTCAGCAATAAATTCTGCTGAGTGCATTCTATCAACTGCAAGTGCACCGCCAATTGATATAACTGCTGAATTAGTATTATCATAAACAACAGTGATGTTTACAAGTTTACTTAATTGATCAACCAAGGCATCTCGCCGGTCAAGAAGATCATTAACCGGAACACCATTGAATGCATTAGAAAACTGTTCGTGATTAACTTGCTGTATCTGTCTTAATAATGTATTAACCTGATTTACTTTTTGCTGAAACTCCTGTTTGATATCACTTTTTAAACTTATTATTGAATGATTTATGGATGTTACTTTTGCTGAAAGATTATTAGCAGCATTTAACACATTGGTTCTTAAAGGTAAAGAGTTTGGTGAAACTGCAAGCTCATTAAAGCTGCTGAAGAAAGTAGTCATAAGATTAGATAAACCCAGATCAGAGGGTTCAGAAAAAAGATCTTCTACTTGTCTGATTAAATCATTCTGTCTGCTGCTATCCGAATACTTTTGATTAGTGTTTATAATATGAGCATCAACCAATTTATCACGCATCCTCTGAACATCAGCAACTTTAACTCCATTGCCCCATACAATTCCGGCAGTCAGATTGGATGTTTCTGTTTCGAGTAAAATTCTTTGTCTTGAGTAATTTTCATTAGCTGCATTTACAATATTATGCGATGTAACTTCCAGAGCACGTCTGTAAACAGCAAGACTTCGTGATGATATGTCAAATATTTTAGTTAGTGCCATTTTAAGCTCTAAATTTTTCTATCAAAAAAATTTTCTTTCCTGCTTCCAAGTACACTTTTTATCAGATCGCGTATAAACTGCCTTGAATTATTAACAATAATTTCATTCTGCTGATTTATTAATAATACTTCATTCACCTTTTCCAAAAGATTTGCCCGCATCTGATTAAACTTCCGATATGCCTCAGGGTTACTTTTTAATATCACTTTGCCAAGTTCATCAAGTGCTTCAGTTTTTTCTGCTTCAATTCCATAATGATTAAATAAAGTTTTAAGTGCATCAAATCGTGTTTCTTCACAAAGCTTTATTCGGTTTAAAACCTTTTCTTCCTGCTCGATTGTAAGTTCAATCTTTTCAATGTCATTATGTACTATTGCCTCTTGCAAATTTTTGAGAATTGATAAAAAATTATCAAGATTTTTAATTTGTTCATCGTTTAGTTTTAAAATCTGATCATAATGCATTTGAGGTCTCCTCAAAATTTTTGATATATCCAATAACCCGCTTTACATAAGTTTGAGTTTCAGTAAAAGGCGGAATTCCATTGTATTTATCCACATTCCCGGGTCCTGCATTGTATCCTGCTAAAGCAAACTTCAGGTCCCCATCATATCTTCGAAGAAGTTGGGACAAATATTTAGTTCCACCCATAATATTCTCTTTTGGGTCAAAAACATTGTTAATACCCAAATATTTGGCAGTCGAGTCAATTATCTGCATCAATCCTTTAGCATTTGCAGATGAAACGGCATTTTCCTTGGCAGACGATTCTGCCAGTATAACTGATTTAATAATATTTTTATCAACACCATAAGTTTCAGATGCATAGTTAATTATTTCGTCATATTTGTCTAATCTGCTCAGAGATTGATTTGATGGTTTTACAGGACCAATTTCCTGAGTGTTTTGCTGAACTTCAATTTTAGAAAATTTTTCTACCGGTTTTAATTTCGGATTTAAAACTTCCGGTGAGAAACTTTCACCTGTTAACCTCCGGTATATTTGTTCTGCAACTCCAAGTCCCGTTCCTTTAGACATCTGATTTGCAATTTCAAATTGAAAGATCGAATCAAAAAAATCACCGCCAAAACTATTTTCGCCAAACATTCCATTTCCGGTTGTCTGATTCATACTCTTTAGCATCATTGAAGTAAGCAGACTTTCGAACTGCTTTGAAACTTCAGCAAGTCTTTGCTTTTCTGAGACAGAAAAATTTCTTGAATCAGATGTAACCTGAATATGCTTTTGTCCGTTAGTTATTTTTAATCCAAGGTCATTCATTTTATATAATAACTAATTCTGCAATTAAAGCTCCGGCTTCTTTTAATGCCTGGAATATTGCAATTATTTCTTTTGGTGATACTTTTAACGAGTTAAGTGCACTGGCAACTTCCTGAACATTTGATGCGCCGGAAATTGCAATTGTATTTGTTGAATCCTGCACTGCATAAGGCACTAAGTTGTTTACAACTGCTGTTGTTCCGCTCGAAAATGGACCCGGCTGTGAAACAATCGGATAATTTTCAATTGTGATATTTAAACTACCGTGAGTGATTGAAACAGGTTTGATCTGAACATTTGTCCCTGCTACAACAGTGCCGGTTCGTTCATTTAATACAACCTTAGCAACATAATCTGTTTGAACTGTTAAAGCTTCAAGCTCAGCAAGAAACCCTATATAATTATTCTGTCTGTTATTGGGAACATTGACTCTTATTTCAGAAGCATCAATTGAGATTGCAGCAGAATCTCCAAATACAGCATTAATAGATTGTGCAACGTTATTTGATGTTGTTATATCCGGCATTCGTAAATAGACACTAACGATCTTATTTGTAGCTAAAGGAGTATTAACAGCATTTTTTAATATTCCGCCTTGCGGCACTCTTCCGGCTAAAGAATGATTTTTTGCAACTCTGTTTCCGGTGGATGTTTTGTAATCAAATCCGCCGATTGATAAAGGACCCTGAGCAAAAGCATAAACCTCGCCGCTTATTCCGGAAAGAGGAGTCATTAGCAAAGTTCCGCCTAAAAGACTTGTTGCATCTCCCATCGATGAAACTGTTACATCAAACTTGGCACCGGGTTTATAATTAGAATTAAGATTTGCAGTAACCATTACAGCAGCAACATTTCTTGTTTTTACATCGGTCTGCGGAACAGTAATTCCAAATCTTTTAAGCATACTTGTAATTGACTGCATGGTAAACTGTGTGCGATAGCTGTCGCCAGTTCCGCCTAAACCCACTACAAGCCCATATCCGATTACCTGTTCCTGATTATCTCCGGAAATTGTTGCAATATCTTTTATCCTTTGCGGGTAAATAAAGCTGCTTAAAAGAAAAACGATTATTAAAAAATTATTAAGATGTTTCATAAATCACCTTAAAATATCCAATGTAAAAACTTTGTCAGCCAGCCCGGTGATTGAGCATCATCAATTAAACCGCTTCCTTCAAAAGTTATTTCAGAATCAGAAATATTGTATGATAAAACAGAGTTATCTGCTCTAACATCCGAAGTTCTTACAATACCTTTTATGTTAATCAATTGTTCTTCGCCATTTATTACAATCTTTTTACTGCCGCGGATTACAAGATTTCCATTACTCAAAACAGAATCAATCGTAGCACTGATTTTAGTCTGAATAACTCCTGAGGCTTCTGTGGAACCGGCTCCGCTGAATTTATTACCTGAGTTAATACCAACATTTATTTCCGGTACATCATTTTTTAGTACCTTGCCGCCTAAATCAAAACTCAGGTCGCTTTCCTTTCCGCTTGTTGTCTTTGCTTTATTTGTTGCAAGCGATGACTCAACAACTATTATTGTAATTGCATCACCAACATAGGCAGCCTTCTGATCAGAGAACAGCGAATAAAAAGAATTTTGTCTCATATTCTGCGGATATGATACAACACTGGCAAATACTAAAATTAAAAATATTTTTTTCATAACTTTACTCTATAATCACTTTGTTTGCATCTACAATTCTTGCTTTAATAATTTTATTTCCGGAAGAAACAATATCAATCAGATCGCCATTACCACCATTTTGTCTGGCAACTGCTTCTGTTTTAACAGTAACGTTGCCTGCTCTTACTTCTGCATCAACTTTATCACCAATACTTATTAAAGGAATTTTCTCAATTCTTTCATCAAATAATATCTCACCTTTTTGAATAAAAGATTTTGTACGGTACTGTTCTATTGAAACATCTGTATTTACAGGAGTGCCGTTAATACTTGTTACATCCATAGTTTTAACAACTAAAGTCTGCTCTGATAGAGGAGTGTGCTTTTCAAAATCATTTACTGTAATAAATACTTTCTGCATTAACTTAATTTTAGCAGTTATAACTGATTTACCTGTTTTGAAACCTTTAACTGCAATTATTGGAATAAGTGCAGTTCCTCTGCTCAGGCTAACCGGGCGTGTTTCATCAATTACAATTTTTTCATCTGAAGAAAAGGTTTTATTTAAGGACACTTCAATATTTTCATATTGCGGAAAGTTCAACATTAAATGTTTTGTTACCTCTTTTTCAAAAGTCTGTGCAAACACCGATGTACAAAACAATATGATAAACAGAAATTTCATACCATCACCTATCTTTTTAAATTATTAGCCATTGTCATCATATCTTCAACAGTTTTAACTGTTTTACTATTTAACTCATAAGCCCGCTGTGCAGTTATCATTGAAACCATTTCTTCAACAATATCCACATTAGATGCTTCCAGATATCCCTGATGTATTTCTCCAAAATCATCAAAGCCCGGATTGCCAAGGATTGGTCTGCCACTTTCAGGAGTTTCTCCGTAAAGATTATCACCCAGTGCAAGCAGTCCGCCCGGATTTAAAAATCTAACAAGCTGAATATTGCCAACCGGAAATCGATTGCCATCAGATTGCTGAAGCTCAACTGTTCCATCTCTGCCTATAATAACACCAACTGATGATTCATCCAATGAAATTTCCGGATCAAGTAAATAACCGCCGGCAGTAACAAGATTTCCTTCTGCATTTAATTTGAAAGAACCGTCGCGGGTGTATAGAATAGTTCCATCAACTTTTCTAACCTGGAAAAAGCCTTCTCCCTGTATTGCAACGTCAAGCGGATTACTGGTTGCAGTAATATCGCCTTGTAAAAAAGATTTTTGTGTTGACGCTGGTTTTACTCCGTTACCAACCTGAATAATTCCTGTTCCCGAATTTCGGTCACCGGGTGTTGTTGAGTTAACTGTATTAATAACTACTTCCTGATACATTAAATCCTGAAACTCAGCTCTGTTTTTCTTAAATGCAGTTGTATTCATATTTGCCATATTGTTGGATATGACTTCAACATTGAGCTGCTGTGCATACATACCTGAAGCTGCTGTTCTTAAAGCTCTGTTACTCATATTATCCTCTGTTTCATTTTTTATATTCTGCCAAGATCGTTTGTTTTTTCCAGAGAGCTATCCAGATAGGTTACCATCTTATAAGCTGTCTCATAATCCTTTGATATACTGATCATGTTTTCAAGTTCAATCATCGGATTAACATTTGATTCCTCTAAATATCCCTGCCTTACCGAAAACTCGTTCTCTAATGCAAAATCTTTTATATCCTGTGTTGAACTAAAGTTTAATCCCATTTTTCTTTTTTCATAATCATCAATTTTTACGATCAGCAGATCTGCAACATGAACATTATTTACACTCAGCTCCCCTTTTGCTGATACTTTAATATCCGTTTGCTGACCATTAAGATATTCCAGCATATTTATATCACCATCTTTTCCCATTACCGGATTACCGCTTTCATCAACAAGAAAGCCGTCATCAGAAATTCTGAAATTGCCTTTGCGTGTAAACTCATAACCATTTGCAGTTCTTACAGTAAACAAACCTTCGCCTGATATCGCAAAATCAAGTGGATTTGATGTCTCATAAATATCTCCCTGTGAGGTATCAACAGAACTCCGGACTTCGGACTGTCCTGCTGATTTAAGCATTTCAGTAAATAATCCTTCGCGTTTAAAACCCACAGTATTAAGATTTGCAAGGTTACTGGAGATTCTTTCCATATTCTTATTAGCTGCTAATAAACTTCTGGCTGATTGGTAAATTCCTTTTATCATTATCTTCTCCTTTACTAATCCAGATTCATCTGAATTTTTGAAGCCAGAATCATTTCTCCAGTTGTTATACCAAGTTTCTTTGATTTGTTAATCAATTCATTCTGACTTTTATTTCTGAAAGATCTGCTTTTCCTTAACAAACGCTGCCGTTTCTTTTCAAGCTTTTTATTGGTATGCATCAAAAGTTTTTCATTTCTTATCAATGAGATATTATGTTTAAGAGTCTGCCCTTTTGTTTTATCAGAGCTGATTCTTCTTAATATGAATAACCCGGTAATTATTAGTCCAAGTGCAGCTATAACGATTTTCATCAGTAAAAAAACATCAAACATTTTATTCTCTCATTTTTCTCTTTAGGGGAAATGAAAATATCAGGCTTGTTCCTGAGTTTTTATCATTGTTAATTCTCAAATCACCTTCATGTTTATTCATAAGATGTTTAAGAATATTAAGTCCAAATTCTTTTTCTTCATTAGATAATTCATCTATAGTATCAGTAAAAAGCATCTTAACGATTATAGTTTCATTACTGTACCTGCTTTGAATAATCATTCCGCCTCCGTTTCCACGTAATGGATTTATCAGGCTGAATGCATTGATAAGTATCTGTTTAAGACTGTTATAGTTGCTAAGTAAAGATGGAATGTTTTCTTCAAGATCAAGAACACATTCATAAGAATCTGCATTTAAGCTATGCTCGATAACTTTATAAAACTCATTGATAGCTGTATTGATTGAACATGCATACAGTTTTGGTTTATTATCACTCTTGTTTATAAAGTTTCCAAGTCTATCAAGTATTTCTTTAATTGTGTGCACCTTGCTTTTAATAAACTCGGCTGCTTCTGAATCCAGATCCGGATATTCTTTCTGGATCAGATCAGTGTAACTTAAAATTACCTGCAGAGGTGATCCGATTTCTTCAATACTTTTACTTGTCAGTTCACCGATTGCAGCAAATTTAAAATCATTAAACAATTTGGATTGCAGAATCTGATATTCAGAATAAGTTTTATTCAGTTCATCTTTTAGTTTAAGAAATTCAAGTTTAGCGTAAGTAAGATTAAGAATAGTAATCAGCGTTCTGTACTCAAATGAATCTTCGCTTAAGTATTTAAGATTAGTTAATGCTGTCAGAACACCTGCAAATCTGTTGTTACTGAATATTGGAACAACTAAACAGTTTAAACCGGATTTTGCAGCTTTTGCATCAACGTCCCAGGGAAGAAATTTTGGATTTCTGGATTCAGCTATCCAATCAAGTATGCCGTTTTTTAAAAAGTTCTTAACATAATAGTAAAGCTTCTGATCGGTTTTTTCATTAATGGGATTACATTCGTTTGTTTTATCATCAATATAAAATATTTCTGTTGACCCAAAAAAAGAAAGCTTCTTTGCTTCTGTTTTAAAAGCATCAATAACCAGCATAGGATTACTAAGCGAATTGATCTTTTGTGAAAAAGAGAGCAAGTCAATTTTCAGATTACCGCCCGAAAGAACAGATATCTGCTCCTTGGATAGCGGCAGATTGGCTTTAACTTTTATTTTGTATTCACCATTAGATGATTTTTCAAGCTGTTCAACTGAGCTTAAAAACGGCTGATACTCCCGTTTATTTTCTTTTAATAATTTCAACTTAAAAACCTTACAAATTCAATTTGACTCCAGAAGATATCTTTATATCCATCTATAAAAACAGCAACATCTATCTCGCGCTCAAGACTGAATTTACGAGCTGTAAATGGTGCTAACTCAACATCGTTATCCCATGGTGCATTTGTAAGTTTTAATCGGTTGGTAATATAATCTGCAAGATTAACAATGGCACCAAGTACTGAATTTGATTCAGAAGGATTATGATGAGTTAAAACAGGTTCAGAAATTTCTTTCGGGAAGTTCCATTTATCCAATAAAAAATATCCTATTTGATCGTGTGTCATACCTAAAACATCTAATTCTGCATCTCTGAAACGAACTCCTTTTGATTCAACTAATTCTGTAATATTGATATAACTTGAATGCAGATATCTGTGCATTACAGATAGACCAATATCGTGCAGGAAACCGGCAATAAAAGCTTCACCTGAATTATTATATCCAATATCTGTGGCAAGTTTTTTAGAAGCAGTACCGGTTAAGTACGAATGCAGCATAAATTCTTTTGAGTTAAGATACTTATCAGTTTTATTGCGAAATGCCTCAGCAACCGAAAGTGCAGAAATAATGTTTCTAAGCTCACGATAGCCCAGAACTAAAATTGCGTATTCAATTGTTGTAACTTTTCTCTGAAGTCCATAAAGCGGGGAGTTTGCAATGGTTAATATCTTGGTAAGTAAAGCCTGATCTTTTGAAATTACTTTGTTTAACTCACCGGCAGTAGTGTATTTATTATCCAGAAGTTTAATTGTTTCAAACATTACTTTTGGAACAACCGGAAGGTTTACAACACTGGCAAGTACTTTTTCTGTTCTCTCTCGTTTTGCCTGTATGTCTTGAGTTTCGGTTAACATTTTCTCCTCATTAGAATTTAATTGATTCTATCTGAACACGGAATAATTGTTCATAACTTTGAATAAAGCTTTCTAAATAATCCTGATCACCAAGATTAAGTATATCTATAATTCCCAGGTCTAATTCATAACTTTCATCCCAGCTAAGGTCTCCCATCATAAATCTTTGTGTCATATAATCAGCTAAATGAACTATTGCTGCCATCTCTTTTTCATTTTCACATTCAGATGGGTTATGATGATAAAGGATAGCATTACCAAGTGATGAAGGCAGATTCCACTTTTCGATCAGATACTGCCCGATTTCCTGATGTGAGATGCCAAGTATTTTAACTTCAGCATTGATAAATCTTATTTGCTGATCATTAACAAGTGATACGATCTGTTTAAAGCTATCGTAAAAATATCTTTGTATAACTGATATGCCCAAATCGTGAAGAAGTCCGCATGTAAAAGCTTCACCTGATTTTCTATAACCAAGGTCATCAGCAATTCTTTTAGCGGCACTTGCAGTAATCAGTGAGTGTAGCCAGAAATTTCTTCTGTTCCAGCTCTTGTCTTCTTTGCTTTTAAATGCTTCCATCATAGAAAGAGCAATGACAATATTTTTTATATGATCAAAACCAAGAATCACTATCGCAAACTCAATTGTGGAAACTCTTCTCGGCAACCCGTAAAGCGGAGAGTTTGCAACGCTTAAAATCTTTGCAACCATTGCCTGGTCTTTGCTGATAAGTCTTCCGAGATCAGAAGCTCCGGTTCTTGGACTATCCAGCATTTTTGAAACTTCAACCATAATAAACGGAGCCGAAGGAAGATTTCTTATTCCTGAAAGAAGTCTTTTACTTTTCTCTCTTAATACTTCAATATTTTCGTATTGATTAATCATTTAAAACCAGAAGTTTGGATTTTAATTCTTTAACTATTCTTGAATGAATTTGTGAAACTCTTGACACTGTAATCTTCATCAGCTCTGCAATTTCTTTGTAGTTAAGATTTTCAAAATAGTATAAACTAAGCAGAAGCCTGTCCCTTTCATTCAGTTCTTTTATTGCATTCATCAGAAACTCTTTCATTTCATTTTTTTCTACTGCTGTTGAAACTGATTCTTCTTCATTAGAAATAATCTCACCAAGCGTATAACCATCTTCATCATCCGGAGATTTATTTAAAGATACATTAGTATAAAATGATTCAATTGACGCCTCACTTGTATCGTTTTTATATTTACTCTGCAGTTTTCTGAGTTCATCAATTATCTTTCCGCGGATTCTCTGTATTGCATAGGTTTCAAATTTTGTCCCGTAATCTGGATCAAATCTGTCTATTGCTTCATTCAATCCTTCGATACCATATTGAAAATAGTCGCGCTCATCCAGAATATTGTTTAACGCAAATTTCGAATGATGAATTACATAATGAACAAGATTTACATAATTCATAATGATTTGCTTTTTTAAAATCGGAGTAGGATTCTTTTTGAATTTAGACCAGAGTTCAGCGTTGTTATTCATTATTCTTTACTCACTTTTTTTTGAATCTGCTGTTGTTAGAGTTTCGTTTTTGTTTACTATTTTTAATACAAACAGTACCACTACAGAAAGAACAATTGTAAATGCTACAAAAACAATAAATGATTTTAGAACAACATCCTGCAGCGGCATACCTCTTTGACTGAAAAAAATCAGTGCAAAACAAAAAACTAGTAATCCGAATTGTATTAATATTTTATTCATTCATTCACCTTTGATGTGATTTAGGCAAACCCTGTACCACTACTGACGCTTTACTAATAGTTTATTAATTGAGAATTAGAGCTGTTTTTTGTGCTTTATAATGTGGGTTCAAATGAAGGATGGTTAATATTCGACACTTGATTAATTTTGCTAATCTTGTGCTCTGCAGTGATAAACGACTTAATAACCTTGTCTGCTTTTTGATTTGCTGAATATAGATTCTGCTCGATAATTGATCTTCGAATCTGTGCTGACTCGGGAATGCTAACCAGAAATTCTATGTTTGTTTTTAAGAAATGATTTACAGCAGTTCTGAGATTATCGAACGCTTGATCTGCTTCTTCCGGTTCAACAACCCGATTAATTGTTACTAAAATATTCTCTTTTGCAAAATTGCTGATAAGCTGTTTTATTACCATGTACGCATCCATCAAAGCAGTTGGCTCTGGTGCTGCAACAATTATTTTTATATCAGATTGTGTAAGCAAAAAAATATTTTCATTACTTATTCCTGCACCAAGATCAAACAAAACCAGATCGTACTTATCCGAAAGCTTTTCAATGTCTTCAAGCATCTTTTCAATCTGAGTAACTGACGGCAAAGATTTATCTGAAAATCCTGTATCACCCAAAACAAGATGCAGGTTTGAATTATATTCAGTTATAACATCTTCAAACAATTTCTTAGACTCAAAATATTCTGCAAGATTTTTCTGTGGATGCAAATTAAAAAGCAGATGAATATTGGCAAGTTTAAAATCCAGATCGATCAACAATACCTTTTTTGAGACAGAAAGCTGATAAGCAAAATTAGCAGCAAAAAAGGTCTTACCTGTACCGCCTTTACCCGAAGCAATAGCAATTTTTTTTAATGCAGAACTTTTATGACTTTTATTATACAGCTTATCAAGTTCAATTATTCTGTCTAACTGTCCGGTCACGATCTTACTTGACTTGTAAATATTAAATTTGCGAGATAATCTTTATCGGCTGAGATTATATCATCTGGAATAGTTTGTCCGTTTGTTAAAAACGATACGGGAGTTGCAGTCTTTGTTATAAGATTTATAATGCTGCCATGAACAACGGCTTCATCTATCTTACTGAATATAAATGAGCTGTAATTAAACAACTTGAATTTTTTTGCAATCTCAACAAGGTTTCTTGTCGAACTGGTTGCGGATAAAACAAGAAATGTTTCATCAACTTTTACAGTGGAAAGAAAATCAAGATTGGATTTTAACTGCGCTTCGTTCTTCTGATTACGACCTACCGTATCAATGAATACAATATCTTTTTTTGCAAACTTCTTCATCAATGCCGGCATTTCAGAAGCATGATATGCAACTAAAAAATCCGTATGGCTTACATCTGCAAAACTTTTTAACTGATCAACTGCACCGAGTCTGTATGTATCAATGGAAATTAAACCGACATCAAGTTTATGAATTATCTTGGCTATCAATGCAAGTTTGGCAATGGTTGTTGTTTTTCCAACTCCGGTTGGACCAACAAGTGCAATAACTTTATGCTGCTTTTTAATATTCAGGTCTAACGTTTTGGTAAGTATTAAGGAGCTAAGACATGTCTGCACATAATTTTCAAGATTATCCTTTGTTAAAAAGCTTTTATACTTTTTTAACTGATCCATTATTGATACGACTACGGTTTTATTAACTTCCTTTTCAGTAAGATTCTTTACAATCTCTTTCAGTCTGTTATCCGAATCAGCATCATTTTCTGATTTACTTTCATTTGATTTTACTTTATCAGCTACTTTATAAGTGCTGTTAACTTTATTTTCCTTTGATTTATTTTTCTGTGCATTTTTCTGTTGATAAATATGTTCAGACATTCTCTTCATTTCATCAGCAAAAGAAATATCCTTTGAGAGATTTTGTTTTACAGCCTTTTCTTTTGTTTCGGCTGAAACTTCAAATTTGTCATAGCCGGCAGTAATTTCATAGAGTTTCAATCTCTTATCATTTTCATCCGGAACGATTCGTGTTCCAAGAATCAGCGCTTCGGTTCCAAGTTCATCTTTCATCAATTGAGTTGCTTCTTTAAGAGAGGATGCTCTGTATTTTTTAATATGCATTTGTTAGCTCCAGGTTATCAATAAATTCTATTTCAATTTGTGAAGGAAGTTCTGTATAAGATAAAACTGCAACAGTGGGAAATGATGAATTAATGAGTCTGTAAAAATATGGTCGTATAGTAGCAGATGTAATAAAGATCGGTTTATAACCGAGTGAATCAAATTTATTTACAATTAGCTGCATTTTATTCTTAAGATCAGACAGCATCACCGGATTCAATCCAAGTGTCTGCACTGCATCTTTTTGATTTTGAAAAGACGCTGTTATATACGCTTCGAGTTTCTCACTTATTGCAGCCGCGTGAATAATTCCGTTTCCGTCTTTAAAAAGATTTGCAATAGTATTATTAAGTGAATGACGCACATATTCAGTTAATACATCAATATTCTTTGTAACTTTTGAGTAATCAATCAATGCTTCAATAATCTGAACAAGGTCCTTAATCGGTATTAATTCTTTCAATAAATTCTGCAGCACTTTTTGTATTGTACCAAGCGGAAGAACATCGGCAGATATATCTTCAATAACTGCAGGATAATCCTTTTTGAGATTCTCAAGAAGCTGTTTAACTGCCTGTCTGCTTAAAATTTTATCAAAGTTTTCTTTAAGAGTTTCCTGCAAATGTGTTGAAAGAACTGATATAGCATCAACAACAGTAAATCCTAACAACTCCGCCCTGTCTTTCTCTTCGCGTGTTACCCAGTAACTCTGCAATCCAAAGGCAGGATCTTTAGTAGGTATTCCATCAATCTTATCTTCAATTTCGCCGGGATTCATTGCAAGAAATCTATCGGGATGTATCTCGAAGGTTGAAGCAATGTTTCCTTTTATTTTTATTATATATTCATTTGGTGATAGCTGTAAATTATCTCTTACTCTTACAGGAGGAATCAAAACACCAAATTCAAGTGCAATAAATTTTCTTGTAGTAGAGATTTTATTAAATAAATTTCCGCCCTGCGATTCATCAACAAGACTGATTAGACCATAGCCAATTTCAATTTCAATCGGATCTACTTGTAAATACTGCTCAACAACTTCTTCACCTTTTTCAGGACTGCTAATTTCATCTTCAATTACAGTTGCTTCGCTTGCTTTTTGCTTGTTTTTAATAAACGAAGTAACACCAAGAGTTACTCCAATCATAATAAAAGGAATAGTCGGCATTCCGGGTAAAAAAGAAAATACCACCACAGTGGTTGCTACAATACCTAACACTCTTGGATTTGCAAGTAACTGTAATTTGATTTGTGAATCAAGCGAGGTACCGGCAGCACTTCTTGTTACCACCATACCCGCAGCAGTTGCAATTAATAGAGCAGGAATCTGTGTAACTAATCCATCGCCGATTGTTAAAATAGTATATTGCTGCAGAGCATCAGTTATTTCCAATCCGCGCTGACCAATACCGATAATAAAACCACCGATGATATTAATAACATTTATAATTAGTCCGGCAATTGCATCTCCTTTAACAAACTTACCGGCTCCATCCATTGCACCATAAAACTCAGCTTCGCGTGCAATATTATCCCTGCGTTTTCTTGCTTCTGCTTCAGTTATTAATCCTGTATTAAGGTCAGCATCAATAGCCATCTGTTTACCAGGCATTGCATCAAGTGTAAATCTGGCTGCAACTTCTGAAATACGACCGGAACCTTTTACAATAACTATAAACTGAACGATGAGCAGAATTATGAATATTATAAATCCAACTACATAATTGCCGCTTACAACAAACTGTCCGAAAGTTTCAATTACCTTTCCGGCATACCCATCAATTAAAATCAATCTTGTTGAGCTGATATTAAGTGCAAGTCTGAAAAGTGTTGAAATAAGAAGCAAACCCGGAAATATTGAAATATCCAGCGGTGACTGAATAAACAAAGAGACAACAAATATCAAAACTGAGATAGTTATGCTAAGTGCCAAAAAGAAATCCAGAAATCCCGGAGGAAGCGGAATAAGCATTAAGCCAAGCATTAGTATTAATCCAAATGCTAAAACTATATCTGTATTTCTGCCGAACAATTTCATAATAAATTAAACGATAGATTTCTTTTTAGATTTTTTGAGATTATAAACATAAGCTAAAACTTCTGCCACTGCTTTAAATAATGAAGATGGTATCCGTTCACCGATATCGCACATTTTATACAAAGCTCGTGCTAATTCTTTGTTTTCCTGAATCGGGATATCATGTTTTTTTGCAACCTCTTTAATTTTCTGTGCCAGCTCATCAACACCTTTTGCAATTACAGCAGGTGCCGCATCTTTAGTCATATCATATTTTAATGCAACCGCATAATGAGTAGGGTTTGTAATTACAACATCAGCAGTAGGCAGGTCTCTCATCATTCTTCGTTTTGAAGCTTCATACATCAGTTTCTTTATTCTTGATTTTACCTGCGGATCACCTTCAGTCTGTTTCCATTCTTCTTTAACTTCTTCTTTGGTCATCATCATACTTTTTCTGAACTTATATTTTTCCCATGCAAAGTCAGCCGCTGCAATTAATAAATATACCAGTCCTATTTTCCAGATAAGATCAAACGCTGCATCAAGCATAAATATCAATATCTCATTTATGCTGAATGATTCAAGCTGAGTTGCAGATGAGATAAGGTCTTCCAGTACATAATAAAGGAATCCGCCCGTAATTATTAGCTTAACAATTGATTTAATCAGCTCAAAAAAGGACTTAGCGGAGATAAGATTTTTTACTCCATTTACAACATTGAGCTTATCAAATTTAATACTAAGTGCTTTGGGACTTAGCTTAATACCCACCTGCGAAATATTAGCAGCAAATATTACTACAATCAAACCAACAACTACAGGAGCGAGTGTAATTGCAAAGAATATGTACCAATCGGTCATAAAAGTAGATATCATTGCAAGCCTGTTTGGGAATGTATCAAGCGAATCAAATATTGAAACTGTAAAAGTTTTGATTCTTCCGCCTATAAATCCCTGAAACAAATAAAGAACAATAAATCCTGTTGAAAAAACTGCTAATGAACTTACTTCACGGCTTTTAGCAACCTGTCCTCTGTCTCTTGCATCGCTTAATTTCTTACCGGTCGGTTGTTCGGTTTTTTCTTTGCCATCGTGCTCAGCCATTATTAAGCCCCCATTGCAGCAATCAAGCTGTATAATTTGTTTTCATAATCCTGCAGAAGATTTTTGATAACATAAAGGTACAACGGTGTTATAGCAGCTAACATTGCTACACCTATACCAACCTTCAATGGTTGAGTAACAAAAAATACCTGCATCTGGGGAATGATCCGGGCAACAATTCCCTCTCCAATATGTACAAGAAAAAAAGAAACTATTATCGGAGAGGCGATCTTAACTGCAATAATAAAAACTGATGCGGAATAGATAATTATCAAATCAAAAACAGGTTTGCTAATTACAAACTTGCCAAGCGGCACTACTGAAAAGGAATGTTTTAATGAACTTATTATGTAATGATGTCCGTTTATCAGAAAGAAGATCATCAAAGCTCCATAGTATAAAAATTCACCGACAACATTTCCGCTTTCATCAGAGCTTGGATTAAAAACTTCAGCCATAGTTAATCCCATATCAAAACCGATTAATGTTCCGGCATACGAAACTCCCCAGAAAACAAACTGAAGCATAAATCCGATTATTAATCCTGTAATCGCCTCTTTAAAAGAAAGTATTACCAGCATCCAGCCCGATGGAACAGAAGCTATCGCATTTCTATCTATTGTTAAATAAACAACATAGGCAATTACAAGTGAAAGAAATATTTTCGGTAATACAGGCACTGATCTGCTGCCAAATACCGGACTTGCAATTAATGCGGTGGATATTCTTACAAAGATTAGAAATACTATTATAAAATCTATTATTCCAAACATCGCTATCTTACCAGAGTGATAAACATTGTAAAGTATTTTTCAGTAAATGTTGTAAGCCTGTCAATAATCCATGGAAGCAGTACAACCACCGTAAGAACGGTTAAAAATATTTTCGGCACAAATGTTAACGTCATTTCCTGTATTGATGTAACTGCCTGAAATATTGAAACTATAATTCCAACAATCATTGCAACAGCAAGTATTGGTAATAAAATAATAAAGGCATTTGTAAATGCATCTTTCAAAATCTCAACAAGTAATTCTTCCGTCATCCAAAACTCCTTACTACTGATCCAACTATTAAATTCCACCCATCAACAAGAATAAATAAAAGTATCTTGAATGGAAGCGATACAAGCATTGGCGGAACCATCATCATACCCATAGACATAAGTATGCTTGCAATTATCATATCAACCATTAAGAATGGAATAAATAAAAAGAATCCGATTATAAATCCGGTTCTAAGTTCGCTTAATACAAATGCAGGAATAACAATGTAAGTTGGTAATTCAGTCCGGTTGTTCGGACGGGTCATATTGGCAAGTGATATAAACAAACCAAGGTCTTCATCTCTTACATGTTTGAACATAAATTCTCTTATTGGTTCAATACCTTTGTTATAAGCTTCTTCAGTTGTTATTTTTTCATCCATCAAAGGTTTAAGAGCATCTTCATTAACTTTATTCCACGTCGGCGCCATCACAAAAAAAGTAATAAAAAGTGCAACACCGGCTAATAGTTGTCCCGGAGGCATTTGCTGGGTTCCGAGTGCACTTTTAAGGAAATGGAACACAATTATAATTCTTAAATATGCGGTTGTCATTATCATAATCGACGGCGCCAACGCAAGAATGGTCATCAACAACAATATCTGCAATGTTACTGATACATCCTGTCCGTTATTAGAATTCCCTACCTGTATATCAACTTTGGGTAAAGGAAATGATAAACTTTGTGTTTGCTGTGCATTTAATGCCGAGGCAAATACAAAAAGGATAAAAATTACTGTTATAAAATTTTTTAATTTCATTTGTTAATATATTTTCTGAACAAGTCGGCAAATCCCTGATTATGAGCTGCATTAGTTTCTTCCATCATATCCGATTCTTCTGCATCAATCTCTTTAAGCAGATTTATATTATTCTCGCTTATACCAAGAATCAAAAGTTTATCCTTAACGCGCACAACAGATAAGAACTTTTTCGGCATAATCATCTGATTGCTTAATACTTTAATATTCTGTAAAGATTTTCCACCGCGTTTGAATGAATACTTCTTGACAAAAAGAAGTAAGCCGTATAGCATCAGGCTTATTATTAAGAGCGGGAATATGAGTTTAACAATATCGAAAAAAGACATTATCAAAGTCCTTTTAAGCGGCTGTTAACATCAACAAGATTAACTATTCTAATACCAAAATGTTTATCAATTACTACAACTTCACCTTCAGCAATTTTCTTGTTATTAACAAAGATATCAACCGGTTCGCTTGCAAGTTTATCAAGTTCGATAACATAACCCCTTTCAAGCTCAAGTATTTCTTTAATTTGCATCTGAGTTCTGCCCAACTCAATATAAATACTCAACTGCAGATCTTTTAGAAAGTTTAATTTTTCCATCGAATCATTACCGCTGAATCTTGATTCTTCAAATTCAGGAAGTTCAGCTTCACTAATTACTTTGGTGTTTCGTACATTTTGGCTGCTGTTTTGATTTTCTGCGTTTTGCTTAAATATTTCTTCCATAGCAAACTTTCCTTAGAGTGAATTTTTTCCTATTAAACTTTTTGTGATCTTAATTGCTTTATGATTATTAGAAATTCCGGGATGCCCAAGAAACAAAACTTTGTTATAAACTTTTATGATATGTTCATCATGGATTTTATTTTCCAGTACTATTACGTCACCTTTTTTAAGATCAGCCAGCTCTTTGATCGAAATTGTTGATGTTCCAAGCTCTACAGTAACCGGCACATTAGTCTGATTTAAATGCCTGCTGATTAATTCTTTTGTAGGTTTACCCTGATTTCTTGATGACATTGATGAAGATAATTTCTGTGAAGACATCTTTGCCAGTATTGCATCAAAAGCAAAGGTTGCAAAACAAATGTTCATCAAATGTGATTCTTCACCAAATGAAAACTCGAATGAAATCAATAATACTGATTCGTTCGGCGAAGTTAATTGAACAAAATCTATATCCGGTTCAAAATGATCAACAATAAATTCCATGTTCTCAATTATCTGCCATGTTCTTTTAAGATCACCCATAACTTTTTCAACAATAACACTCAATACTTTTTGTTCTATCAGCGTAATATTATTGCTTTGCTTTTTACTTGACCCATTACCGCCGAGAAGCCTATCCACAAGCGTTAAAGCTAAATCTGTATTGAGTTCAAGTATTCCCTTTATATCTGTATTTTTTATATGAAAAGTATAAAGACATGCCGGATTAGATACTGAAAGTACATACTCCGAATAATATATCTGATCAATACTGTTAACTTTGATATTTACAACTGTTTGAAGTTTTGTAACTAAAAACGAACTTAAGCTTTCCGCAAAGTTTTCGTGAATATTTCTGATTGTCCTTAACTGAGTTTTTGATATTCTGTTAGGTAATCTGAAATCATAAGGAATTATTTCCTCTTCTACCTGTATTTGCGGAAGTGCTTCACCGCCGCTCTTAAGCAGCGCATCTATTTCGGATTGTGATAAAACTTCAGACATATTTAATTCTTATTGGATTATGAATTTGCTGAAATAAATGTTATTAACTTTTGAACCGGGTAACTGCACGGTTAGACTTTTTAATATCTCAGTCTTTAGTGTATCCCTGTAAGTTGCGCTTCCAAGCTGATTAACATTTTTGCCCGACAAAACACTTATAACAGCATCTTTAACTATTACCTGTTTTTCTTCGAGCATCTTTTTGGATTCTTCAGTTTCAACAGAAAGACCAACACTGGCAAGCAGCAGCATTTTTCCATTTGTATTTGCAGGATTTACTATCAAATCATCTAATGAATAAATGAGTCCTGCTGCATTTTTACTTAGATCGCGTTCGCCTTCTTTACCCGGACTTTCTTGTTTAGTTTGTTCGTTCTTATTCACATTGCTTTCATCATTTGTTTCGGAAGCAGATTTGCTATAACTTGAAAGCAATATATTAGCGGTAATAAAATAAACTGCTACTAATTGTACAATAAATACCGGTAAACCGATTAATAAAACTTTTGGTTTGAACATTGATGATGATTTATTTGTTTTAATTAATTCTGGGACAATATTTGTTTTTTCTTCTGCCATAGTGATTATCTTTTTACAACCGATATGCCATTAACTATTTTGACAGAAATCGATAAAATTTTAATTATTAAAAGCTTTAAGTGGTTAATATTGTTCAGATGAGTAAAATGATGAATGAATAATTCACAAATATTATGTTAAATCAGAGTTTAGAATGATCTTAAAATCACATTACAAAAGAAAACCTCCTGAGCAATTATATTTTATTTCAATTCTACTTGTTTGATAAATACTCTTGCAGATATTGAATCCTAATACTCAATTAAGAGATAAAGTGGATCGGTTTATTTTTTATAAAGTCTGACAATTTTTATTGTATCGTAAACTTCTAATATTTAACTTTTCACACAAAAATTTATCATCTAACTAATTCATAAGAGGATAACTTGAATAAAAATATTTTTAGTGCAGCACTGATTTTATCTATACTTTTCTTTACAAATTCTATTGCACAAGTTTCACCTCAAAAAGGTGTTACGGTTCCTTCACATGTAAAAGAATTTCAAAAAATGATTCAAAAGGAATATTCAAAAGGATTTTATGCAGAAAAGTTTCAGGAGAGAAAACTATTGAGAGAAAAAGTTGCACAAGGATTATTACCAGAATCTACATTAGCAACTGATACTGTAAATGCTCTTACATTGTTGGGACAATACACAAATCTTTCAGGCTATTTTACTCAACAGGAATTCCAATCTAAGTTATATGACGGACCAAATCCTACGGGAACTATTACTGATTTTTATCAAGAAATTTCTTACGATCAGCTTCTTTTTACAGGTGATGCAAAAGGCTGGTACACATTACCACGTACACTTGAAGACTATGTTGGTTCCAATAACGGTTTGGGAATAAATGGCGGACCTCGTTTCGTTTGGGAATTGCTTCAAGCTGCTGATCCGACCCTGAATTTTGCTGACTACATTCAGTATTATGATGGTTCAGGAAAGCCGCATATCGGTTTTATTGCTATTGTCCATTCCGGTGCCGGTGCGGAAGCAGGTGCAAGTAATATCTGGTCGCATAGATGGAACTTCAAGAATTACAGCAATCAGGCTTTTACAACAAATGACATTGACCCGGCTTCAGGCAAGAATGTTATTGTAGATGGAGATTATGCAATTATGCCGGAACGTAATGGCGGAAATAACAGCAGCGGGTCACTTATTGAAATTGGCGTATTTGCTCATGAATATGGACACATTTTCGGATTACCTGATTTATACGATACAGACTATTCTTCGGAAGGTGTAGGAAACTGGTGTCTTATGGCTGGCGGTGCATGGGGAGGAAATGGCTCTTCACCACAAACTCCATCCCAAATGAGCGCCTGGTGCAAGATTAAGCTTGGCTGGATAACACCAATTAATTTTACTTCGTATCAGGATTCACTTTCAGTTCCCAATGTCGAGCAAAATCCGGTTGTTTACCGGATGTGGCGCAACAGTGCTATCACAAATCAATATTTTTTAGTTGAGAACAGACAGAAAATAGGATTTGATATTAATCTTCCGAATTCTGGTTTTTTAATTTATCATGTAGATGAATCACAAAACAACAATCAAAATGAAAATCGTTATCTGGTTGACCTTGAACAGGCAGATGGTTTACGGAATCTGAATAATAACCAAAACCGGGGAGATGCAGGCGATCCATTTCCTGGTTCTACAAACAACAAAAGTTTTGATTGGAATACAAACCCAAACAGTAAAGATTATGCTTTACAAAATACTTTCGTTTCAGTCAGAAATATTCATAAAAATGGCAATGTAATGATCGGTGACTTTGCAATAGGATTGCGTCCCGGAGTTTTTGCATTTGTAAATTCTGATTTAATTGATTTTGGTGCAGTGGAAGAAGGGACTAACAGTAATATTAAAACAGTAAGTATTGCAAATTATGGAACTCAGAATCTTATAATAAATGATATTCCGTCAAGCTTCGGAGATTTTGATTTTGTATCTTCATTTTCATTCCCAGTTACTATTCCCTCTCTGGATTCTGTTATATTAGAATTCCAATTCTCTCCTTCTTCAACAGGGATTTTTAATGAGGTGTACCCTGTTAATTCAAATGATACAGAATTCAGTGGTATAAATGTAACCGGAACCAGTTATGCTATCAGCACTATTACAGAAAAAACGATTTATGCTTCTTCGGGAGTTCAGAACAGCGGAAATCTATTAACAGTTAATTCAAATACCGGTGCCGGTACTGTTATTGGTCCAACTTTATTTGATGAAGTTAAAAGTGTTTCGATAAATCCGCTTGATGGTAAACTATATGGAATCATTTCTGAGACAGCTTTTGCTAAGCTTCTAAAATTAAATGCCGCAACCGGAAATGCATATCATCTGTTTACATTTAATATCCCTTCAATGACGTCAATCGCATTCGATACTGCCGGAGTTTTATATGGAATAACAAGAACAGGTGACTTGTACACACTTGATATAACAAACGGTTCATCAACTTTTCTGGTAAACGCAACAGGTTCATATCTGGGCATAACTTTTAACCCGGTAACCAATGAACTTTGGGCAACATCCCGCGCTCCTAATCTCCCCAACAAAGATGCAATATTTAAAGTTAATATTTCAACCGGTGATACAACAATTGTTGGTCATACCGGGCTTGGTAAACAAACTAATGATATCGTTTTTGATGAGAACAATAATCTTTACGGTGTAATTGGATCAGCTTCGGAGCTGAATGATATTATAAGTATTAATACTTCAACTGGTGCTGGCTCTGTAATTGGTTCGGTTGGAATGAAGCATATATTAAGTCTGGCTTATCTTGATCAGTTTACTACTAATATAGATGAAAATCAGAACAATGAAATTTTACCCGCTGACTTTGTTCTAAGTCAGAATTATCCAAATCCCTTCAATCCATCTACAACAATTAATTTTTCACTCCCTGTTGAATCAGATGTAAAACTCGTTATCTATAATATCTTAGGACAAGAGTTAATAACACTATTAGATGAGCAGATGACAGCAGGTAATCATTCTGTTAATTGGAATGCAATGAATAATGGAAGGAAACATTTAACCAGCGGAATTTATTTTTATAAAATTACTGCAAACGGAGTTAACGGTCAGAAATTTCAGAATATTAAGAAAATGATTTTAATCAAGTAACTATAGACCTTAATCTTATCCCTCTGAGTGTAGAAAAACCAGAGGGATTTTTTTACAGACTAATTCAAGCATTGTCTGTTTTCAAACACTATTAAAATAAAAAAGGGAGCTTTTACTGCTCCCTTTATTAACTACTATATCTCTTATACTATCTTACTAAGTTTGTTATTTCCTGTAATAAAGTGTCTGATACAGTTACAATTCTTGCACTTGCCTGAAATCCTCTTTGAGATACAATCATTCTTGTGAACTCTTCAGAAAGATCTACGTTCGATTGTTCGAGAGCGCCGGATTGAATTGTTGTCCCGGTTGATTCACCAGGTGCACCGATCAACGCATCACCGGTATTTGCAGAAACTGTAAACATATTATCACCAATACTTATCAATCCATTTAAGTTCGGAAATGTTGCGAGCAGTATCTGTGCAAGCTGTCTTGATTGTCCGTTCGAGAACACACCAACAATATAACCATACTGGTCAATGTTGATATTTGATAAGGAAGCAGCAGATGAACCGTTTTGTGTTAATGCTGATACAACCGAACTTGAAGAAGTTTGTGTAACTCCAGAAAAGTTATCACCGAGATTTAATACTATATTCTGTGAACTTGCACCGCCTGTTGGGGTAAAGGTTACAACAGGAGGATTAGGTGAAATTGCATTTATAGAACCATCAGGATTAAATGAAATCGTTCCGGTATTGCCTGATAAAGTACCATCTGCAGCAGGAATACTGCAGCTCCAGTTCCAGTTATTATTGGATGTCTTTGTAAACTTTAATGTTAATGTATGAGCTGAACCTAACGAATCAAAAATAGTTACTGAGCCGGTTACGATGGTTGGGTCCCGGTTATCATCAACATTAGAAGCTAATGAATTTGAATTTGCTTCTTGCGTAACAGCAGTAGGATCGAAAGAAAAATTAATTCCTAAAGTTGCATTTGTAATTCCAATCGGGGCGGGCGCAGCACCGTTTATTGTTAACATATCACCGGTTGCCGGATCAAATACAACTACAGCAGTTGTTGGTCCAACTACTGCAGTACCGTTTGAATCTAATAATTGATACTGCATATCATAAGTATCTGCTGCGGTTTTAGTATAAGTTACCTGAAAAGTATAAGCATTTCCGTTTTCATCATAAATAGTATTCGAATCAGTAATTGAATCACCAACTAACATAGCTGAATTGATATTACCGGTTTGCAGATATAATTCAGATCTTGTCATACTTGAAGAGCTGTCCAAATTACCGCCCCAGGAAATATCTGTGGTTGCAACGGCAGGCAATCTTAAGTTAGAATCAATAATAATATCTTCAAGATAATTTCCCGGAGGAATTTGCCCTTCATCATTTGCAACTTTACCCTGAACTATTGCACCGTTCTGGCTGTTTACCAATCTTCCGGCAGCATCAAAAATAAATGCACCGGCTCTTGAGTAAAATCTTTCGCCGTTATTTTCTAAAACGAATAATCCTTTCCCTTGTAAGGCGAGGTCTGTAGTTGTTCCTGTTCCTTCAAATGTGCCTTGAGTCCAGTTGCGGTCAACTGAATTCATTTTCATACCAAGACCAATCTGAAAGGTATTGGTTCCGCCACCGGTTTCAGTAGGATTAGAACCGTAACGGATAACTTTATTAAACGTGTCACTAAAGGTAACGCGTGAACCTTTGTAACCTATTGTATTTACGTTAGCAATATTATTGCTTATAACGTCCATCATTGCCTGATGGTTACGAAGTCCGGAAACACCGGAGAAGAGAGAATTTATAAGAGACATTTTAACCTCCTAAGGTTTTTATTTCTAATCGTTCAACTTCAGTCAGTCAGTTGAACCGGGCGTCCTTAAAAGGTCCCGCCCATAGTTAATTATTATTTAATTTCTAAACTGCAAAAACTACACTATCAATATTCGTAAAAACATTTTCCTTACTCTCTGCAATCGGCAAAGCAGTAACTACAGTTCTGTTTGGAATATTGACTATGAAAGCTGTTTCATTCATCATAACAAGTGAATCCTTTGCTCCTTTTAATTCTGCTTTATCAACAGCAGTATTTATTTTCAGCATCTCAGCATCACTTAGCTCGATGTTTCTTTCTTCCAGTCTTTTAAGAGCGTGTGATGAGAACTTAACTTTCTCAAGCTCTTTCTGGAAGATCGCTTCAAAACTATCCTTGGATCCTTTGATCCTTGGGGTCGTTCCGTTGTAATCGCCAATGGGAATAAACGGAACACTTATTCCATTAATTTCCGGCATACTTTTTATCCTTCGTTAGGGTTATAAATTTCCATAATATCCGATAAGTAATAGTTAGCACCGCCAACAACCAGCATAGTGCCCATTTCGGTGAACTTTACTCCATCAATTTTACCAAGAACAAAATCTGAGTATGATATCAGATTATCTTTTGAATCTTTTGCCTCTACCTTAAAGGTGTATTTACCTTCGGGTACCTTATTGCCGTCATTATCGTAAAAATCCCAAATAAGTTTATTGTCACCTGAATTTTTTGGTGCTGGTTCAATTGTTTTGACCAACTTTCCGCTTTCATTGTAAATTTTAACCGAACAACTGCTTGCTTTTGTACTTAAATTATATCCTAAGGTAACATTTTCTGCACCGGTATTCTGGAAACTGTTCACATTAAGTTTAACTTCTTTTCCAATCAATGTTGCTGCAAGCGTATTGTTTATAGATTGGGATAAGAAATAATCCGCATTAATGCTTGTATCCATTGCCTTGTTCAGATTTATTAACTGCTCAAGTGAAGTAAACTGTGCTAATTGTGCAGCAAACTCTGTTCCTTCCATCGGGCTTAATGGATCCTGATTCTTTAACTGAGCCAGCATAAGCTTTAAGAAATCTTCTTTTCCCATTGAAGTTTTCCCGGCTAAGCTTCCGGTACCATATCCGCTGTTTACACCTGATACTCCATCGTACATTTTATCACCTATGCTAAATATTCGTAAGTATTATAACCCATTTTTTTTATGATAACTGCTTCTTCAACTTCTTCAATACTATTTTCCTGCTGATAAAGATTGTTCTTCCTTTTCTGGTTATTGAATCCATGCTGCTTTTGCTGAGAAGAGTTATATGAAATGCTAATCGAATTAACCTGAACACCGCTTTGAAGTAGATTTTGTCTTAATTGCTCAACATTATTTCTGATAACCTGCCTAACGCTTTCATTTTCAACTTCAACTTTTGCGGTTAAAGCATTATCAATTGTATCAAGTGTAACCTTTATAGCACCAAGCTCCTTGGGAACTAACTTTAATACAACCGATTGCTTTTCATTATTTTCAATTACTTTATAAACTTCTTTAACCATTTCGCTTGATGAAATCACTTTAATTTTTTCTATCATCCCGGCAGTTCTGGTATTATGTTTTATGTTCTCACTGTTAAGTTCTGATTTGAAGTGCAATTGCTCTGTTTTCTGTTCCGGCTTTATTTGCGATATAACATCATCTTGAATTGATGATTTGCCAAGCTGTAAATTTTCACTGCCTTCTGTGTCTTGAACTTTTTCGACAGAATTTATTTCTTGCTTTGGCTGCGGATTCTTCTGTGATTCGTAATCCTGATTACTATTTGCTGAGAATTCTTTTTTTACTTCCTTCGCATCAATTGTAATTTTGTTCTGGACATTATTTGTCTGCTTCAATTCAGATGAAAATTCTGTTTCATTCTTTTCTACACTTACTTTAACCCAAACCTGTTTCCCATCTTTCTGTCTGATTTCAGAAGTGTTTGGAGCTTGCTTTCCAACTTCATCTGTATTCTTAATGCTTTCTTTTACAACTGATTCTGATGGCAGTTTTCTGTGTTCGATATTATCTGATGTGCTATCATCACTTAGTATTTTAAGCTTTGGTATCTGCGAATAAACTCTGCGTTCACGATAATCAATTTTTATGTGATTGCTTTCATTTTCATTTGGAACCGTTTTTAACTCAGCAGTTTTTGTGTTCTTTCCTTTGGTAAGATCAACACCAACTTCTTGATCTTGATCCTTAGCTTCAGTACTCAGCTTCTCTTTTATGTTTGATGGCTTCTCTGTGTGTTGGGTATTCTCTTTGACAACAGAAGATTTTTGCTGTGGTTGATCTGCTTTATCACTTAGAATTCTTATATCAATTTTATTTTGCTTAGCAGTTATTTCTTCCGTTTCTTGTAATTGAGCAGTATCAGACTTATTAACTATTGTTTTCTGATCAACAGTTGCTTCAGTCTTTAGCTTATTAATTACTTCAGCTTTAATTGATGATTCCGGTTTAACCAAATCATTGTTTTCTTCAGTTGCCAGTTCCTGCTGCAATAAAATCTTATTATCATTTTCAGGCTCGGCGGAACTACTAATCGCCGGTGAAGATTTTAGTTTTATCTCAGTTTGATTTACAGTTTTATCTGCTGCTTTGAATTCTGTTGTTTTAAAATCAGAATTCTGCTTTATCTCCTGATCTGCTCTGTAACTGCTGGCGTTATTTTTAACAAATTTCTGAGTATCAATTTTAATTTCTTTCAGATCAGTTTTTTCTGAAAGATTATTAAGTTCATTTCTTTCATCTTCTGAGGCAGTGTTAATAAAATCCGATTTAACTTTTTGATCTGACTTAATAATTACTTTGTCATCATTATGATTAGTTACCTGCGGGTTTAACTTGTCTGATTTATCATCAGACTGTAAAGGTTTAACCATATCTAACGATGCAGAAACATCTTTAGCTGAAAATCCGTTATCGTTGTTTTGTTTAATAGAGTCAGGAATAAATATTTTGTTATTGTCTTTTAAAGTTATCTGGTTCTGATCACCAATCTGATCATTACCCGATACATCATTATTTTTATTAATTATATGATCATTTTCTGATTTTGGTATCTGCGAAGAGCTGATGTCAGAATATTTATTCAAATTATCCGAAGTGTGCTTTAAGTCCTGTAATTGGGGCTGCAACGCACTTCCTGTTTTTGCATTATTCTGATTAATTTGATTTAAATTAGTTTCTTCTGATTCTAATTGAAGAATCCCGTTCGTATCAGAATCCGGATCTTCAGTAATAATTTCAACCGGATAAACTGATAAACTTTTTACTTCAATTATTGGTTCAACATCAATTGTAAGTTTTTGATTCCCGACCTGGATTGATATTTTAAAATCACTTTTACTGTTAATTTGATTTACTATCAGGTTTTCAGTTTCACTATAAGCGGATTTATCATTATTTAGCGGAATAGAAATTCCACTTGCTAATAATAATATCTCAGCATTTCCAGATTGACTCACATCAATATCATCCAATGAATCAAAAAGGTTTTTTATTTCTTTTACTAAATCATCTTTACTCATTGAAAAATATTTCGGTGTATGCTCAGATGTTTTTATTTTACTGTTTTCTATAATTTGCGGCGCTTTTTCCCCAGGCCTGAACTGAGACACAAACAGTGAGACAATCGTTGAAATGCTGGAATTTTCTCTAATAATTTTATTGTCAGCCAATAACGAAACTTTTAATAATTCATTTTGCGGATTTTCTGTCAATGATTCTTCAGATTGAAATAATTGAATTGGAGAGGAGTTTTCATGTCCTTCTCTAACAAATCTGAATACATTTGAAAACAGATGAGAAAAGCTTCCAATACTATTATCAGGCGCATCAGTCAATTTCTGATCAGATAAAGTTTTGGGTAAAAAAATAGAATTAATGAACATTATTCAAACCTAAAAATCCTGTTTGCTGTTTCCGGGCTAAATTCAGAGACAACCTTCGCTGCTGTCTTCTTATTCATATTATATAAAATATCTCTTGCTACATTATCGGAATAAGTCTGAATTATTTTAGCCGACTTTCTAGGTTCCATTGCAGAATAAATTCTGGTTACTTTCTGAATCCAGTCTTTGTATTCACTATTATTAGAAAAATCTTTGTTTAGTTGAGTATTCTCATTCAATTGAGGCAATGGCTCGGTTACAGAAATATTTTGTTCTTTGTCTTTTTTAACTGTTTTGGTTTCATTGGGATATTGTGACAAAATATTTCTGGAATCAGTATTTAATACAACGTTAACCGAATCATTACTCTCAAGTTCACCAATGCCTGAGAGCAGCACACTATCTTTAACTATGCTTGAATCTTTATGAATTTCTTCTTCAACTGATTTATTTGGCAATGCAAAAGTTGAGTCCTTTAATTGTGCTGCTTGTTTAGGTCCAAAGTTAAACTGGAAGATATTTTCATAAGATGAGTTCAGATAAATCAATAACCCGGTTACTATTACAAATGCAAATAAAAATGTACCTCCGTACAACATTCCCTGTTTCATTTCTTCACCTTGTTAAAATTCTGAACCGCAATCTCATCAAAGTATTTCATCTCAATGGAATTTTCTTCCTTAATAAAATTTTCTTTATGAGTTTCCTCTAACTGATTCAGCATTTTTTTCTCTTTTGATTTCACTATTACTTCTTCAATTTTCTTTGCACGCTTTTTCTCAAGCTGTTTAATTACTTCGGTCTGCATATCTACCTGCTGGCGCAACACAGAATCATATCCGCCTAAAAACTGAAGTTCGCTTATATTCATTTTTCTTTTATATGCAGATTTTCTAAGCTCGTTTATTTCATCTATCAATTTCTGTTTAATGTCTTCATGCTTTGAAATAAACAAGTCAATCTGTGCTAATTCCTTCTGCGCTTTTTTTTCAAAAGCTTCTTTAACATTTTTTACTGATTCGAATTTAAATTTGAATTTTGACATCGTTTATTTTACACTTCTATTATTTCTGATAATCGTTTTAAAGTTGACTTATAATCTGATGATTCAAAAATATCCTGTTTTAAAAATGTTTTTATCTGTCCGATTTTATTCAATGCATGATCAATCTGCGGATTGCTTCCCTTTACATAAGCACCAATGTTAATAAGGTCTTCAGCTTCTCTATAACTTGCAAGAATTTCATTAAACACTATTGTTCTGTCGCGGTGTTGTTTGGTAATTATATCAGGCATTACCCTGCTTACACTTTGAAGCGGATCAACTGCGGGAAACTGCCCGCTGTTTGCGAGCTTGCGGGATAATACTATATGCCCATCCAGAATTGATCTTACTGCATCTGCTATTGGCTCAGTCATATCATCACCATCTACTAACACAGCATACAAACCGGTAATTGATCCGGAATCAGTTGTGCCTGCTCGTTCTAATAATTTAGGCAGTGCTGCAAAAACAGAGGGAGTATAACCTTTTGTAGTTGGCGGTTCACCAATTGTCAATCCGATTTCTCTTTGTGCCATTGCAAATCGTGTTACTGAATCCATCATAAGCACTACATCCATTCCAAGATCACGAAAGTATTCTGCAATTGTTGTCCCGAGATATGCACCCTTAATTCTGACAAGAGCAGATTTATCACTTGTGGCAACAACAACAACTGATTTTTTTAATCCTTCTTCGCCAAGATCCTTTTCAATAAATTCTCTTACTTCTCTTCCTCTTTCACCAATTAAAGTAATTACGTTTACATCAGCATCAGTATTTCTGGCAATCATTCCAAGAGTTACACTTTTACCAACGCCGCTGCCAGCAAAAATCCCGATTCTTTGTCCTCTTCCTACTGTAAGCAATCCATCAATTGCCCGCACTCCGGTTTGTAAAACTGTATCGATTCTTTTTCTTTCAAGCGGATTTGGCGGCTCTCTATGCAGTGAGCGCAATGAAGCAAATTTAATTTCACCTTTTCCATCAATAGGATTACCAAGTCCGTCAATTACTCTTCCAAGCAGTTCTTTCCCAACCCCAAAAGAAAAATTTCTTCCGCTTGCAATTATTTCACACTTTGGAGAAATCTCGTGCACTTCACCAAGTGCGATTGAAAGAACTTTACCGTCTTTAAAACCAACAACTTCACATTTGCAAACTTCCTGTCCATTCTTATTTACAATTGTGCAGACTTCACCAAGTGAAACATTTGGTCCTGCGGAAACAATTACAAGCCCGATAACATCAGTAACTTTACCATTTAGTTTTATCAGATCTGCATTTTTAACCCTGTTAAAATATTTTTCTATGTATTGACCGGATAAATTCATTTTTTCAATCAGAGTTTATTGCTGTTTCAAATTTTCTTTTTAATTCATTTAGCTGAGAAGAAATACGCCCGTCAGCATTTCCAATTTCACTTTCGATAAAGCATCCGCCCTGCTCAATTCTTTCATCCTTTTCAAATTTTATCTGAGAGAAAGAATCTTTCAACTGAAACGCTTTCTCATCTTCAATTATTGATTCATAATCAGCAGGATTAAGGCGGACAAGAATTTCGTTTGCACCGATAACTTTTCTTAATGCTTCTTCCAGAACCTGTTTAATAATGGATTCTTTGGATATTTCCCTTTTAATTATTGCTTCGGCAAGCAGAAATGAAACCGTAATTACAACTTCTTCAAACTGACTATCAAGATGCTGTGTCTTCTCGTTAAGTTCTGAAATCAGATTTGTCAAATCAGAATATTTCAGCAGTAGTTTTTGATTATACTCAGCTTCAATTTTTTCTTTAATTGCCTTTTGACCATCATTAAATCCTTTTGTGTACTGATTATGCAGAGCTATCTGTTGATTTTCTTTTTCCTGTTGTTCAGAAGTATGAAAAACAGAAGCTGATTCTGAAAATGCAACAATATTTGTCGGTCTTCTGTTTATCTTGATAACATCAGACATAAACATCCTCTTTACTGCCCTGCAGGTTTAGTGATATCTCACCGGTTTCTTCCAGACTTTTGATAATATCAATTATCTTTGCCTGTGCTATCTCTACTTCTTTAAGTTTAACCATTCCCATAAACTGTAATTCTTCTTTTAAAAGATCAGCAGCTCTTTCAGACATATTAGAAAATATTTTATTCTTCAGTTTTTCTTCAGCAACCTTTAATGAGAGTGCAAGATCTTTTCTATCAACTTCTTTAAGTATTTTCTGAATGTCTTTATCCTGAATATTGATTATATCTTCAAACAAGAACATTAATCTTTTTATCTCAAGGGCAACTTCACTATCGTGTCCGTCCATTTTATCCAGTATATCTTTACTCATCGAAACATTTAACCGGTTTAAAATTGTTGCAAGAGTTTTGGTACCGCCGATCTTGCTGACTGATTGACTCATTGACGATCCAGCCATTTCATCAACAACGCGTTCTATCTGTTTTAATGTCTGCGGCGAAACTTTTCCAAGTGTTGCAATTCTGTAAGCTACATCAGAGCGGAAAGGTTCGGGTAATTCTTTAAGTGCTTCTGCAGTTTGATCAGGGCTTAAATGACAAAGTATTAATGCAATTGTCTGCGGATGTTCTTTGCTTAAGAAATTAACAAGCTGTGTTGATTCAGCTTTCTTAAGAACATCAAAACCTTTAAGTGTAGTAAGGGTTTTAACTTTATCAATAATTTCCATTGCTTTCTGCGGACCAAAAGATTTTTCAAGAACAGCCTGTGCATACTCAAGCCCTCCTTCAAGAACATATTCACGGGCAGTAACCATATCATAAAAATCCTGCATAATCTTATCCACTGTAGTAGAGGGAATATTTTTTACCCGGGTAATTTCTGCAGAAATTTTTTCAACCTGTTCGGGGTCAAGATATTTAAACACAGCAGATGCTGTTTCAATATTCAGTGCAATCAAAAGCAGCGCAGCTTTTTGAACACCGGAAATTTCTCTTTCTCTTGTTTCTTTATCTTCTGTTTTAACCATTTTATTCATCCTCGTGTAACCAGGCATTTATAAGTTTAGCCGCTTCGGTTGGATTTTTTGAAACATAGTTGCTTATTTTTTCCTGACGGTTCTTCTTATTGATTGCTTCATCAGATATTTCGTCTTCAATATCACCAATCGGTAAAAGTTCTTTTTTCTTTTTCATCTCAGTTAAAATTTGAGGTGCTTTGTTGCTTTTGGGAATTATCGGTGAAATGGGAGCTTGTAATGCCAGCTCTGAATTAACTCCGCCGATAAAAATTTGTTCATTTTTAAGTTTAGACATCAATCCTCTAAGTAAAAATATAGCTCCTGCTATAGCTATTATCACTAATATCAGATTTGAAATTCCATCAGCATCTTCAAGCCAATTTGAGTTTTCTTCAACAAAATCAGAGGTTGTTGTAGTCTGAAACGGCAGATTAACTAAAGATATCTGATCATTCCTTTCAGGGTCTAAGCCTACTGCATTTTTAATAAGATCTTCTAACTTTCTCAACTGCTCAGGTGAGCGAGGTTCAAAAACGATTTCTTTCTGATCTCCTTTCTGAACCTCTTTCGGTATGTCATTAATAACTGCGGCAACACTCAGGCGGGTAATATTTCCGCTGCCCTGTACTACCCGTTCAATTGTTTTTCCAATTTCATAATTTGTTGTACTGCTCTGACTGTTCTGTGCAGATGTATCACTGATACTTTTACCGGCATTATTAGAAACTAAACTTTGCTCGCTTACAACAACCTGCTGTTCTGGATCATAAGTTTCCATTGTTTTTTCTACCTGATCAAAGTTAAGATCCGCATTAACCTGAATCATTGCATTACCGTATCCCAAGATATTATCCAGCATAGTCTGCACTTTTTGTACAAGATAACTTTCAACTGAATTTTTTATTTCATATTGTTTGGTGCTTGAAAACGAAACAGAATTTTCATCGTCTTCTTTCCAAAGAAGCTTACCTTTTGTATCAATCAATGTTATGGCATTGGTTGATAGTCCTTCAACTGCACTTGCTACAAGATTAACTATTGCAAGTGAGCTAGTTCTTGGTAAAGCAAAATTATCTTTCAGCTTAAGAACAACTGAAGCAGTAGGCTGCTTTTGTTCATCCCGGAAAATTGTTCTTTCGGGAAACACAATGTGAACTCTTACTCCGTCAATTCCATTAATTCCAAGAATTGTTCTGGATAGCTCACCTTCAAGTGAGCGTCTGAAGTTTAGCTTCTGCATAAACTCAGACATTCCCATTGTGCTTTTGTCAAAAAGCTCATAACCAATTGTTCCGGATGTCGGAATTCCCTTGCCAGCCAGATTAAGCCTTGTTTCATAAAGCTTATCTTTAGGAACAAGAATAGTTTTTCCGTTATCTTCAATTTTATATTGAATCTTTTGAGAGTTTAAAAATTCAATTACTTTAGAAGCATCATCCGAAGTCATATTAGAGTACAGTGGAGAAAATGATGGTTCATTAAGAAAGGTAAACAATACAATTAATAATATTGTGGTTAATATTACTGAGCCGCCAATAATCACTTTCTGCTGTATTGAAAGTTGATTTAACAGCCCTGCTATTGCATCTGAAGGTTTTTTACTCATAATACTAAATCAATTTAAACTGACATTCTTGTTAATTCGCGGTACATATCAATGGTTTTATTTCTGATTTCCATTAACAGTTCTAAACTTGTCTTGGCTTTTTCACCTGCGATCATTACTTCATGGATTTCAATCTCATCGCCTTTAATAAAGCTTTGAGTTGCTTTAGAAGAATCGAGTTGAGCTTTATTTACATCACCGATAAAATCAGTTAACAGGCTGCCAAATTCTGCTGCCGGTGTTTTTTTTGCTTCTTGTTTAAGAATAAGTGATGGAAGATTTACACCGATTGACTCAATAGCCATTTTATCCTCTCCTGTCTATGTTAGTTCCGACTGCAATGCCGTTCATTCGTCCGGATTTTTCATAATAGTAATATTCCATTATTTCATTTTGCTTTGCCGGATACATCTCAGCAAAAAACTTTTTTTCTTCCTTATTAATTTCTTCGTGTTTAACTGATGCAGTATTTTGGGTTGATGATTTTCCAGCTTTTACTGTATTAAAATTGTATGCTGAATAATTTCCGATTGAATTCATAGTTACCGCCATTTATATTCTCCTAAATATCCAGTGAATCTTTTGCCATTTGTTTTGATGAGTTGAAAGCAGTAAGATTTGCCTCATAACTTCTCGTTGCTGCAATCATATCAATCATCTCGTTAATAGTGTTTATGTTTGAGAGCTGAACATATCCATCTTCGTTTGCATCAGGATGTTCGGGCATATAAACTATATCGCCCTGTGTTTTATCTTCCTGAACATTGAAGTCCAATCCGTTATTCTGAGGATTCTGAAATTCAAATCCTGCTGGATTAGAAATATGGTTCGAGTTGGTTGTGGTAAGTTTTATTGTGCTTTTCAAATCATTAAAAGCAGTATTAAAAGGCATTTCCTTTTGCTTAACATTTAAAACTTTTCTGTTGATTGGCTTTCCGTCTTCAGTTCTTACTGTATTGCCGTTTGCCAGGTTTTCTGCAATCAGGTTCATCTTCTTACGTTGAATGCTTAAACCTTTTGAACTGATACCGAATCCCAAAAAGTTATCACCTATTTTCATAATTTACCTCCGCCTTTAATTACGTTTTGTAAGCCTCTGTAATAATCTCCGATCTTTCTTGAAGCAAATCTGAATTGAATTGAATTAGCTGCTAACTCAGACATTTCTTTATCAATATCAACATTATTAACACCTGATGCATTATCAATAGATTTATCTTTTGAAAATTCAAACTGAGGCTGAGAGTTTGCCTGAACTTTGAGATGCTTTGGATTGGTAGCTTTCATACTGCCAAGATTGTTTAGCACTTCCTTGAATGAAACATCTTCTCTTTTGTAATTCTCTGTACCGATGTTTGCTATGTTTTTACTTATCACTTTGTTTTTAAGTGAGCAGTAGTCAATAAATTTTTCTAATGATTTAATACCCGATGGCTGCATATTCTTATCTTTTTTTTTATATCCATTAAGACAAGAATAATACCAGTCAGAAATGTTTTAGATTTGCTTAATATTCGATGAAAGCCGTATTTGATTGGCTAAAAGTAAACAGTTGTAAGTTATTACTCAGAGTAGTCTAACGCGATAGATTTTGTCTGCCCGCAGGAACAAATAAACTTTATTTCTTTTATATTATTATCAGCATCTTTAGTAAGAACTATTTTTATTCCTTCTGCATGATCTTCTTCAAAATGAATTTTTGAACTGCCTGTTAATTGAACATCTTCAGCTTTAATTAATTTGGATTTTCTTTTATTGTTTTTTGAAGTTATAGAATTAAACAATGCTTCTTCCATCAGATTGCTCATATTACCGCCTTATTTATTTCTGTTGCAATTTTTTCTAAAGGTACAATTGAATCTGCATATCCTGAATCTATTATGGCTTTTGGCATTCCATATACAACACAGGTTTCTTCATTCTGCGCTATCGAGTATCCGCCTTTAATTTTTAATTCTTTTATAGCATCAGCCCCGTCTCTGCCCATCCCTGTCATTATTACTCCTAATACATATTTGCCATAAGTTTGTATAACCGAGTTTAACATCACATCAACCGATGGACGGTGAAGTGTATCAGTAGGATTTTCGCTTATTACAATTCTGGTATTTGCAGAATTTCTTTCAACTGTCATATGCATACCGCCAGGTGCAATATACACAACACCAGCTTTTACAATCTCATTATTTTCAGCTTCTTTAACTTCAACACTGCTTAATCCATTTAATCTTTCAGCAAGTGATTTTGTAAATTTAGGAGGCATGTGTTGTACAATAAACATCGGTACAGAAAAATTTTCTGCAAGTTTTGGAACTACTTTCTGTAACGACATAGGACCTCCGGTTGAAACACCAAGCGCTACAGCTTTATAACCAATTTTAGGAATTGCCTTAGAAACATATTCAGTGGAATTTGTGTTAACAGGTCCTTTATTTATCCTCAGATTTTGAATCCGCTGCAATCTAAGACTGAGAGATCTCTGGCTGACAATAGCTTTAACTTTTGAAATAAGATCTTCTTTAATCTTTATTATATTAACATTAACATAAGAAAGCTCTTTAGGGATAAAATCCACTGCTCCAAGCTCCAAAGCTTTTATTGTATCTTTTGCACCTTCAGTTGTAAGAGAACTTATCATCAAAACCGGAGTAGGGCATTCTTTCATAATTTTTTCAAGAGCAGTAAGTCCATCCATTCTCGGCATCTCAATATCCATCGTAACAATATCCGGTAACTTAGACTTAACCAGTTCAACACCTTCCTGTCCGTCGCGTGCAGCAGCAATTACTTCTATCTCTCCGGTGCTTTCAAGCATCATTGAAAGAGATTTTCTCATAAAAGCAGAATCATCTACAACAAGTGCTTTAATTTTTCTTGACATTTTTATCCTTCGGCAATGTGCAGTAATTCGTTTATATCTACAATCATCACAACCGAGCCATCACCCATAATAGTTGAACCGGCAATACCTTGAATTTTACCAAAGTAATTTCCCAAAGATTTAATAACAACTTCTTTTTGTCCCACTAAACCATCAACTTCAATTCCATATCTCTTTTCTGCTATTCCTACAACAACTACATACTGCCATATTTTATCTTCATCCTGATCTTCACTCCCGAATAAAATCTTTTCAACTGAAACCAGCGGTAATACACTATCCCGCATTTTTATTACAGGTTTTTGATTAATTGAATAAATGTTTTCACGATGAACACGCAGCACTTCTAGAACTGTATTCAGCGGTATAACGATTGATTGATCTCTTACTTTTACTATCATACCAGGAATTATGGCAAGTGTTAATGGTAGTTTGACAATAATTTTTGTTCCAGCACCAGTAGTAGAATCAACATTAATTATTCCGCGCAGTTTTGTAACATTTGTTTTTACTACATCCATTCCAACGCCGCGTCCTGATATATTTGTTACAACTTCAGCAGTAGAAAAACCCGGCAGAAAAATCAGATTAAGAATTTCCTGTTTAGATAATTCTCTTGCTCTTTCAGCGGATATTAAACCTTTGGATACAGCTTTATTTTTTATTACTTCAGGGTCAATGCCTTTTCCATCATCTTCAATTGTGATGATGATATTGTTGCCTTCATGTTCTGCTGAAAGTGTTAATGTACCAGTAGGATTTTTACCCAATTCTTTTCTTTTATCCGGAGTCTCAATTCCATGATCAACACTGTTTCTTACAAGATGAACAAGCGGATCATTAATTTCTTCAATCAGAGTTTTATCTAATTCAGTTTCTTCACCTTTTATTACTATGTTAATCTGTTTATTTGCTTCACGTGATAGGTCCCTTACCAATCTCGGAAACTTATTAAACACTTTCCCGATTTTAATCATCCTTGTTTTCATTACTACAAGCTGTAATTCATTAGTCATCAGATCAATCTGTTTTGTAGCATCAAAAAGGTCGCGTGAAAATTTTGTCCCCTCATTTTCAAGTGCAAACTCAGAGTTTACCTGTGCTAGTCTGTTTCTGCCAAGTACTAATTCTGAAACAATATTTAACAGTTCATCCAGTCTTTCAACATCAACACGAATTGAATTTTCAACCTTCTTTGTTATCTCCGGTTTCAATTTATTTTCATCTGATCTTTTGGGTTCAGTTTTAACCAATTCTTGTTCCTGCTCATCTTCTGCATCCTCTGCTTCTTCAAGTGATGTTATTTCTTCTTCAGATTCAACCTGCTTAATACTTTCAGAATCATTCTTTTTTGTTTTAACTGTCTCAGATTTTTTACCGGCTTTATTTGATTTTTTAACATTCTTTTTTGCTTCGGTTACTTTTCCGCCGTTTTCAAGAGTCGAAATTAAACTGGTTAATTCTTTAATTGTGTTTTTTACTTCAACATCTTCATTCTGAAATTCTTCAATACTATAAAGCAATGATTTCATTTTATCAAAAGCTTTTAACAAAGCATCCATAATGTCTGAAGTTAAAATCGCTTCCCCTTTTCTGAGCTTATTAAGAATATCCTCACCTTTATGTGTAACGCCGGTAAGTTTATCCAATCCCAGGAAACTGGAAGTGCCTTTGATCGTATGAAAATGTCTGAAGACACTGTTAAGTAATTCAGTATCATCTGGTCTTTTTTCCATTTCAACTAAATCAACATCCAGTTTCTCCAGAATTTCTTTTGTTTCGACAATAAAACTCTCAACGATTTCCTTCATATCAGGATCGATGAGCATCGGGTTTTGATTTACTTTTGCCATATTAACTAAAAAGTTTATCTATTTCTGCCTGAGAGGCTTTTTGTGATTTTTGATTAAAAATTGAATCTACTTCCTGCTGGGGTACCAAAGATTTTGAATATCTTGCATTTGGATCGAATGAAGCATTATCAGGTAAATTTATCTCGTGATTATCCAGAATTTTTGTATTGTCAAAATCTTCAATCAATGCCGACAGCTTTTCCTGAACCGATTCGATTAAATGATTTACTGTTGCTAATTGCTGAGCTGTAATATCCTGCACCTGCAAAGAGACTGCAATATTATTGGAATCATTTTTCATTTTGCCGACTTGCAAAAGCAACTCGCCAAGTTTTTCAGCACTGCTGTTTTTTGATAGAAAATCATCAATAAACAATTCAGCATTTTCTTTATTAAGCATAGGAATAAGACTCTTTAAAAAATCTTCTTTATCTTTTTCCTTGACTAAAACATCAAGCATTGTTTTTTCTATATCAATCAAATCATTATTTAGCACATCAACAAGGTCTAAAATCTCTGTGGTAGCCATTTCTGTAGCGCTTGTTACGCTTTGAATCTGATTAGTTGCTTTGGGAATCTTAGCGGTACTTTCTGCAATTGATTGATTAATGTTCTCAAGTAAAGGAACTGTCTCCTTCATAAATTCGCCAAGACTATGGATAACAGGTATAAGTTTTTCTCCATAAGAAAAAACTTTTTTAAGATCATTAAGTTTTTCAAAAAGCTGGGTCATATTTTCTTCACTCATCATTTAATTACCTCCTCCTGCAGCAGCCAAAATCTGATCAATTTTTTCACGCAGAATAGCTGGTGTAAACGGCTTAACCACATAATTATTTACCTTTGCTTTAAGTGCTTCGATTATGTCATCTTTAACTCCGCGTGTTGTAACCATCAAAACAGGTGTATTACCCATTTTGGCATCTGACCGTATTGCTTTAATTAATTCAAGACCAGAAAGCACTGGCATATTCCAATCAGTAATTACAAAGTTTATTGTTTCATCAGCAGAAAGTTTAAGTAACGCATCCTTACCATCGGAAGCTTCAACAAAATCTTCATAGCCGAGATTTTTCAATGAGTTTACCACGATTCTGCGCATTGTCTGAGAATCATCAACAATTAAAAATTTTAGTGCCATAATTTTCCTCTAGTTTAAAAATTTAGAAACTTCATATAAAACTCTTTTAGAATCAAAAGGTTTGAGCAAATACGCATTTGCACCGCATTGAATTCCCTTTTCAATTTCTTCATTAGATGATAGTGATGAAAGAATAATTATCGGTAATTCGCGGTACTCCTCATTTGATCTGATTGTTTTAATCAATTCAAATCCATCAACATTTGGCATATTAAGATCTGTTATAATAAGATCAACCGGTTCAGACGGCAGGATTTCCAGCGCTTGCATTCCATCGGCTACCTGTATTATTTCAAAACCTTTAACTTTTAATGAGATTGAAACAAATTTTCTTATTGTAGGGGAATCATCTGCAACAAGAATTACTTTCTTCATTTTGATTTTACTCCTTTTTGTATCCTATAGTTTTAGGAAAACTTATTAGCTTAAATGCTCTTGAAATTCCGTGTAGAGTTTCTGAGTAACCGATAAAAAGATATCCATCTTTATATAACGAATTATAGAGATGATTTATTACTTTAATCTTAGAAGCCTGATCAAAGTAGATAAGTACATTTGCACAAAATATTATATCAAAATTAATCATCGTTCTCATACTTATATCATCATAAAGATTAAGCAGTTTAAAATTTGCCATGCTTTTTATTTTGGGATCTAATTCAAAAGAAGCCCCGTTTGTTTTAAAATATTTCTTCAGGTAATAAACAGGTGTATTCCTTACAGAATATTCTTTATAACTGCCCCGTCTGGCGGTATCAATAACTGCATTACTTATATCTGTTCCAACTATCTCAAATTCGATCGCAGGATATTTAGGTTTAATAATATCCTGAATCATCATTGCAACTGAATATGCCTCTTCTCCACTTGAACACGCAGCACTCCAAATACGGATTTTTTCTCTGCCCAATTTTTCTTTTGAGGCAATAATTTCCGGTAGTACTGTTGAAACCAGGGCATCTAACTGAGGCTGGTTCCTGAAAAAAAATGTCTCATTGATTGTGATCGCTTCATAAAGATATTTTATTTCAGAAGTGCCTGATGGATTAGTTTTAACAAAATCAAAATATCCTTCAAATGATTTTAACCCCAGATGTGTAATACGTTTTTGCAGACGGCTTTCCAGCAAATATTTTTTATTATCCTGAAAATATATCCCTGTATTGTCATAAATATATTTACGCCAGATTTCAAAACTTTTCAAGGAAAGGTTAAGTTTAATTCCTGCCAATCCAGTTAGCGGCTGACCAATTAAGTTGTCCTTTTGGGTAAACTGATGCATTATCTTTCTTACTTAATTGATTAAAAATTGTTTGCGAAGTAATATTTCTTTTGCTTTTTCTCTTACCATCTCTTCAGGATCATTAACAAGCTTTTCAATTGATTCTGTAATCTGAGAGTGATCAATTTCTGAAAAAATATCAAGTATTCTGATTCGATTCCAAAAATTTTCATCTGCTGTCATTGTATCAATAAACAATAACGCGGTTTCTGTATCCACTGCAAATAATAATTCAGCAGCGGTAATCCTTACAACTTCATCCGGATTCGTTAGAGAATTTGAAAGTGCCTCAGTTAATCTCCTTTTATCTAGTGCGGATAACTTCTGAATTACAGCAGGATCATCCTGAATTATATTGTTTAGAAGTTCTAAAACCGATGCTACATATTCATTTGAATTGTCAATTGCATTATATATTCTTGATATGATTATTTCCTTATTCTCCATAAATTTTCTGTAAAGCAATTCATTTAGCTCCATATCCATTCCAAAAATAGAAAGACAGGCAAAAAGAATTTCGGGATCATCAAAAACACTAACAAGATATGCTGCAGTAATTTGATATTTTGGTTCAGAATTAATTATTGTATCGAGTACACATTTTTTTATCTTCTCATCAAAAGGAACTTCGAGATCGTATCTTGTTTTGAGTTTATAAATGGCTTCTAATAATGGCCATATTAAAGCTCCTTTAAGTTCATTAATCTTCGATAAGAGAAAATAGAAAGTGTCCTGATTACCTATCTCCCCAAGACTTTCAATCATAGTAAATTTAAGCAGGTCATCTTCGCAATTAAATTTATCAACAATAAACTCTAAAGATTCTGAAGTTTCTATCTTCCCTATTGCTTCTACTACAACTGGTTTTAGCACTTCTAATTGATCATAAAAAGGTATTATTTGTTTAACTGCCTTTTCGCTGCCGATATTTCCTAAGGCTTCAATACAGGCAACAATTACATTTTCATTTTGATTCTTGCTTAGTATTGCTAAAATTAAATCCTCAGTACTCTTCTCACCAATCAATCCAAGAATATCAACAAGAAATTTTATATCATCATCATTATCTAGATTTACAATATATGAGCTTATTGCTGGAATTGAATCCGGTCCCTTTTTAAGAAGTATCTCTCCAGCAAGATTTCTGATTGATATATTATCAGAGCTAATATGTTCTATAACCAATTCAGGAATTAAAAGATTACGGTTTTGAATTAAAAAATTTGATGCTGCATTTCTAACTGATTTATCATCCTTGAGTATTAAGGGAACAATAATCTTTATTATTTCATCCTCCACAACATCAAAAGAAAGATTGTAAAGCAAGTCAGTTAACTTTTCAGATTCTCCTGAAGAAATCAGATTTACTATTTCGTGCTTATTTCCAGTTTCACTTTCCATTTTATTTTCTATTATGTTGATAATTTTTCAACAAAAATTTCAATTATAGTGCCGATAGATATTGTTCGTTTTTAATCAAATTATCAATATTTTTTTGAATTAATGAACAATATTAGCCAGTTGAAAACTAATCATCACAAGATAATTTTCTGCTAAATATTTTGAATGGCATATTTTATTTCCACTTCAAAGTCCAAGAAAACTTTTTGTAACTCAGTTTATTCACCTGATAATTTTTTCAATACTTTTATAAAATATTTTCGAACAATCGTTTAGTGTTTTCGGAAAAATTACTTAGATCTGTTTTTAGCAAGAACTTTTTAGGCTGCTGCAAAATTTGAGAGTTTCATTAACCAGCTTGTATTTAATCAGGTATTACTGCTGTTATAGCTGAATACTTTTTTAATAATCACATGGTAAATTATTAATGTAATTCCATACTTATCCAGGATTCTTTTTCAGTATTCACTTCAGATGATTTGGTTTCAAATACTTTGTCAACTTTAAATCCTGATATAAGTTTCTGCAAATTAGCAGTTAACTGATTTAATTCTTCAGCAGCGTGAGCAATTTGTTTAACACCGATTGTGTTTTGATTAGTTACATTATTAATAAGCTCAATATTCTGGCTGATTTGTTCCGAAGTACGGGATTGTTCTTCACTTGCAACTGCAACCTGAGTAACAATATCAGCAACATTTTCTGCACCTGCGATAATTTCTTTAAGAGACCCACCGGCTTTTTCGGCTAATAATTTACCTTTATCAACTTCATCTGTACCAAGCTGCATAGATTTAACAGCACCATCAGTATCCTTCTGAATTTGCTTGATCATAAGTGCTATTTCCTGTGTTGCTTTAGAAGTGCGTTCAGCAAGTTTTCTTACTTCATCAGCAACTACTGCAAAACCTCTGCCTTGTTCACCGGCACGGGCAGCTTCGATTGCAGCATTTAATGCAAGTAAATTTGTCTGATCTGCAATATCATTAATCACCTGAATTATCTCACCGATTTCACTGCTGCTTTTACCAAGTGCCAAAACAGTTTCAGAGCTTTGTTTGACAACCTCAGAAATTCTTATCATACCGTTAATAGTTTCATCCACAACCTTACCACCTTCTAAAGCAACCTTTCCAGCATTTTTACTCGCTTCAGCAGCTCTGGTAGTATTCTTTGTAGTTTCAAAAATTGTTTTAGCCATTTCTTCAATAGCACCTGCAACTTCAGTAGTTTGTGTACTTTGCTCACTTGCCCCGGCAGCCATTTCTTCAGTACTGCTGCTTATCTGATTTGCAGCACTTGCTGTAGCTACAACAGCCAGTGATACTTCGTTTAATGTCTTGCCCAAAGATTGTGTTACATAATTAATTGAATCTTTAATTTTTTCATGATCACCGGAATAAGTTTTTAATATTTTAACCGTAAAATCACCTGATGCAATTTTTTCAAGTGCAGTTATTGCTTCATTAACGGGTTCATAAACTGCATCAAGAGTTTCATTCATCCCTTTCACAATTTCTTTGTATCCGCCTTCGAATTGCTTTGTATTTCCTCTGGCATTACTATTACCTTTTACTGAAGCGGTAGTTAAGAAGTTAATTTCTAATACAAGTTTCTTCAGGTTATTTATCATCTTTTCAAAACTTTCAGACAGTATGTCATTTTCAGAAAGAGAATTAATTTTTACCTCCAGATCGCCTTTTGCAATTTTTTCTGCGGCTTCAATTTTTTCTAACTGGGAATCACGAAGTTTGCCAAGCATTAAAGACATCTGACCGAATTCATCTTTACTTTTTAGTTCAATCCGGTTCTGAAAATTACCAAGCGAGTATTGACTAAGTAATTCTCGAAATTGATTTACAGGTTTTATTATCTGGGGAATTATTCTAAAAAATGCTATTAAGAAAACTAAGGTGCCTAAGATCATTCCGCCTATTATAAAAGCAATCGTTCTTGACATAATTGAGCCGACCTCGGCTTCAAGGTTTGTTTTTTGAGAGTTCAGATGTTCGGAGATTTCATTTGCTTCTTTTTCAAATTTCATCCTTATTTCTTCACCGGAAGTTGTTGCGATAAAAGAAGCCATCTCATAATCTTTCATTGCGGCGGCACTCAAAGTGCCATCTACAACAAGACCAAAATACTCATTAATTATACTTCCAAAACTATTTGCGTGCTCTTCAAAAATTTCTGTAAGTGAAGAATCTTTAACTTGTGTTACGATTATTAAAATCCGTTTTTTGCTTTTATCAACTTCCTGAAAATTTGCGTCAAACTGATCTTCAAAACCAGGAATTGAAAATTTTAATAATTGAGTTTGTAGATTCTGAAATTCTAATTTAAACTCATTCAGGTTTTCATTGGCAACTATTATTTTTTTATTTAAGGTTTCACTAATCTGTGAAAGCTGAAAAAAATGGTATAGATCGCTCAATACCAGAACAGTTGAAATTGCTGCAATTACTAAAAGCAGAAACTGTATTTTTACCCTAAATGAAATATTTTTAAAGTTCTTCATTTAATTATCCTAATTTAGTTTGAACACTACAGAAATGGTTGTTTTTACTTTAACATTTTTTCCTTCATGTTGACCAGGATTAAATTTGGAAGAACTTAATACTCTTGATACCTCCTCATCACACCCGGCGCCCAATCCCTTTATGATTTTTACTTTATCTACATTACCTTTTTCATCTACATAAGCCATTGCAAAAACTTTTCCCTCGATTCTGTTTTGTTTTGCAATACTTGGATAATTTATCTTTTTTACAAGTTCAGGCATTCCACCCTTTAGCTCAGGCATAGTTGTAGCAAAGGCAAGATAATCTTCATCTTCAGATGGAGTGTTTTGTGAAAACGCAATTGTACTTAATAGTAAGAAAAGTGTAAGAGTGTAAGCGTATTTCAGTAATTGTTTGATTTTCATAATTATTCCTCTAAGTTTTCATCATTCTATTTTCATTATCGAAAAAAAATGATAATTGTTAAGCAAAAGATTTAGCAATTAATGAGTTTTGTCGGATTTAGAAGAATTTTTAAGATTTCAGTATAAGTTTTCTTGAAGCTAATACTGATTAACAAGTAAATCTGACTTTTGAGTGTAAAACGATCCGGATTCTAAATGCAATTTTGCATAAAAACAGGAATGTTTGTTGGTAATTTTAACAGAAAGTTAGTATGAGATTACATTTTAAATTAATGTCCCGCAAAAACAATTTTCAGCTTGTTACTTTTCTTGTAACCTCAATACCAAGTTGTTCCATCCGGTATCTAAGTTTTGAGCGTGATAATCCTAAAACTTTAGCAGCTTTAACCTGATTACCATCTGTTATTTTTAATGTGTCTTCGATAAGTTTTCTGAGAACAACTTCAATTTTAATTCCTTTTGAAGGAACTTTTAGTATAAATTCATCTTTATTATGTTTAATCTCAGTCTGCCCTTGCGGAATTAAGAACTGGAAATGTCTTTCTTTTAATTCATCTTCTTCCAGAAGAAGAGTAACTCTTTCCATAACATTTCTAAGCTCTCTTATGTTGCCTTTCCAGTAATAATTTTGAAGCATCTCAAGTGCAGCATGGTCAATCCGTTTTATCTTTTTGTCAAATTTTAATGAGAACTCGCTTAAGAATGCGTAAGCCAGAATTGGAATATCTTCTTTCCTTTCACGTAATGGCGGGATTGTAACATTGCCAACATTCAATCTGTAAAAAAGATCTTCTCTAAAATTTCCTTTCTTTACTTCCTCTTCCAGATTTTTATTTGTAGCTGCAAGTACCCGAACATCAATATTTATTTCACGCTCTCCGCCGACGCGATAGAATTTCTTTTCCTGCAGTACCCGTAAAAGTTTTACTTGTAAATCCTGAGACAGTTCCCCGATTTCATCAAGCAAAATAGTACCGTTGTTGGCAAGTTCGAATTTACCAAGTTTGGTCTTTTGCTGTGCACCAGTAAAAGCACCTTTTTCATGCCCGAACAATTCACTTTCTGCCAGTTCTCTCGGAATGGCAGAACAGTTTATCTGAATAAATGGTCCATTTGATCTGGGACTATTCTGATGAATGAATCTTGCAATCATCTCCTTGCCAGTGCCGCTTTCTCCATCAATAAGGATAGTTGTATCTAAACTTTTTGCAAGTTTCTCTACAGATGATACAATCTTTTTTATTTTACTGCTCTTTCCAAAGAAATCTTTTGTAAGTATATCATCTTTTACAATTGCAGTTAGTTTATCAACTTCAGCTTTCAGATTAATATTAGAAAATGCTTTCTCAACAATAAGTTTTAATTGATCAATATCAACAGGTTTAAGAAGGAAATCATAAGCACCAAGTTTCATAGCTTTAACAGCAATATTAACATCACTGTAACCGGTAATCATTATAACGGGAATATTAAAAAACTGCTTTTGAAATTCCTGAAGCAGATCCAAACCATTTACGGTTGTAAGATAAATATCAAGTAAAATCAGATCGGGTTCAAAATCTTTTACTTTTTCTACAGCTATTTCTCCATCCAGGCAATACTCAACCTGATATTCGAACTTTAATAATACCCGCTGCAAAGTTCTGCAGACAAGTTCATCATCATCAATTATAATTATTCGGTTGCTCATAAACTTTCATTGTTTGTATTAAATTTGATAAAAAATTTAGAACCTTGTTTGTATTTACTTTTGAAATCCAGTTCTGCATTATATTCATTTAATATTTTTTTGCACACGCTTAAACCTAATCCTGTCCCTTGTTTTTTGCTGGTATAAAAATCTTCAAAAATTTTAGTTTTGTCTTCTTCTTTTATTCCGATGCCGCTATCCTCTACTTCCCAGTAAATAGTTTTATTACTATCAGAATCATCCATATAAGTTCTAACGAAAATTGTATTTTTTGTGTTTTCTGCCTCAACTGCATTTGTAAGAAGGTTAAGAAAAACCTGAAGTAATTTGTCTTTCTGAAAATAGATTGAGGGAAGATTTGGCTGAAGTTCAGTTTCGAAGTACATATTAATTATGCAGGCATTACTTTGCATAATGTTAACAGCAATTTGGGTTATATCGTTAATTGAGCATATTTCCGTTTCAGAGTTTTGCTTTTTAGAAAAATCAGAAAAATTTTGAATTAAAAACATTAGTCTGTCTGTTGCTTCTGAGCAGGATTGAATGCTTTCAGCAGCATCATCTGAAACGTGAAGTCTCATCTGAGATAGATAATCGAGATTAAGTTTAAGAGCAAATAATGGATTTCTGATTTCGTGGACCAGGCTGGCAGATAATTTACCAAGCAATTGAAGTTTGTTGTTGAGTATGTCTGAATTACCCATGCTTTGCGTAAATATTTGGATAAACAAAAATTGTTTAATGGCAATATAAAATATTAAAAGATATAAATGAAGTATTGAGGCGGGAAAATTAAAATCGGTAAATAGTTTTACTTACCGATTTCTTTTAAAATTGCATCTGCTACTTTGCTTAAAACCTCTTCAGAATTATAGAATCCACTTTCTATTTTTTTCTGGATCTCGCTTAAATTTTTTGTTTCTGATGTATTATGCAATGCCTTAGCCTGTTCTGAAATTTCTATTTTATCTTTTTTTGATACTTCAGGATTTTTTCCTGCTGCTGATTTAAACTTATCATCATTTTTATAAATTGACGATAATATATTTCTGATTTCCATAATCTTACCTGTTGTATATAGTAATTTTTTTCTGGTTCTGTATAAATTCCATTTCTTTCTGAACCACTTTGAGCTTATCTGCCCAATCTTTTATGACATTATCGAACTTCTCCGGAATAAGTTTAGCCAACTGTACAATTTTTTCTGATTGTTTAAAATCATTTGATTTTACTTTGTTTTCCAATCTTTTTTGTTCTATCTCAGCCATTTTTGCTTTGGCAGATTTTAGAACTGAATCAAAATTTTCTTCAGTCAGGCTCTCCAGCTCACAAAGTACTTCTTCAAGAAGATTCTCAATTATTTTAACTTCATTAAGTGTAGATTGAATATTCTTCATTATATACCCCAAATATCAGAATTAAAATTCCCTACTGAAGCAAATAATTCACTTAACTGGCTTTGAAGTTGAATGTATTGCATCCTAAGTGCTTCTGCCCGTTTATCAATTTTTGATTGAGCCTGTGTAATCGAATCATTAATAGATTCAATATTATTATCTAATGAATTTTTTCTGGTGGTTAAATAACCTGCTGAGCCTGTGTACGGCTGCAGCTTGTTATAAAGATTTGATGCAACTCCATTTTCAGAGACAAATAGCTGCTCAACTTCTAATATATTATCTTCCAATACATTTGTAAGCTGTGAAGAATCTGTTATTGATAAACCAGTATTAGTATTAAAAGTAATACCCATTTTAGAAAGAGAATTTATTGTACCGCTTCCAAGTCCACTAACTGGAGAATAGGCAGTTGAACTTAATATATTCAGAAGAGAAGAAGCTGATGCATCGCCAAGCAGTATTCCTCTAACACCATCAACTGATGTTGAGTTTGTTTTTATATAAGTATAAATATCATTAAAAGCAGAGATAAACTCTTCAACTTTCCCTTTAACTGAACTTACATCATTAGTAACATCAATATTTACATCGGTATCATCTTCAGACATAACCGCTTTAAGACTTATTGTAACACCGGTAACAAGATCTGAAATTGTATTTGAATATCTCTCAATGTTTAAACCATTAAAATTAATCTTCGCATTAAGTGAAGAAAGATTGTAAACAAAACCTGCAGTATCTTCTCCGCTTTCATTCTGAACAAATGCAGTTCTGTCTGTTCCAAGATTTAGCCCAAACTCTGATAAAATATTTCCGGATGTATCAGATATTTCTTCAATACTAAAACCTGAACCTGAATTTTTGGCTGTCAAAGAAATTTGGGATAATCCCGCTGCCGGATAGAAAGATGCTGCACTTACAACACCTGATGCACCTTTCTCTTTATTAACCGAAATACCTAATTCAGATAATAATGAACCGGTATCACTATTAATCGAAATATATTTTGATGAATCCGTTACCGTAAACTTTAGTTTTACGTTTGATCCATCGGCTACTTTTTCTGCTGTTAAACCAGAAATATTTTCCAGTTGTGAAATTATACTATCAATTACTTCTTCATAAGTTCCAGCAGAATAATTTATTGTTGTCTCGGTTCCGTTTAAGTTAACTTTAAATGTTCCTGAAGATATTGAACTTCCCGAAACTGAATCAGATAATACTTCTGCTTTATCATCATTAATTGCTTTTGAAATTTTTTTAGAAAGCGCATCAAAAGTAATATTACCGTTTGTAAAATCACTTTCAGTAAGATTTAAGGAAATATTACTATAAAACTGTCCGCCTTCGCCGTCTTCACTTTTTATAGTAAAGGAATATGTGCCCGGTGCTGTAATTGATGAAAAACTGTTTGAGTTTTTATCTAAAGAAACAACAAGATCATTTTTTGCAAGTTGATTTACCCGAAGTGAAAAATTTCCCCTTTGTGCTGATTGATTTGCACTAACAGTTACTGCAGTAGTATTACTTGAGACAGCTTTTTTTGCAGCAAAAGCCGATGATGTTCCTGTAGCTTTTAAAGTGTTCATTTTACTTTTAAGAGCATCAACTTTAGTAAGCAAACCGGAATAAATATTAGAGATTTTTGTGTACTTCGTTTTTCTGGTTTCTAAGGGAGAAATACGATTAGATTTTTCACTGTTGATATAGGAGTTAACTAAAGAATTAATTCCCGAAGTTGTTAAAAGATCATAAGCCATTACGCAACCTGTTTGTTTTGGACAGCATTAAGCCAGCTTTCTCTTAGCTCTGATAAAATCTTTGTAACTATTTCAAAATTATTTTTTCTGGTTTGTTCTTCACAAAACTGATACAATCTCAACAAACGCTGCGAAAGCTCGGAATAGCTTTCATCATCAAATCTGAGAAATCCGGTAAGAACCTGAATTGCACGATTGGTTTTAATCATATCCTTTTTTTCAGAATGAACAACTGCATAATCGTAAGCTTTTAACAATAGCTGTTCAGGTGTAGCATTTAGAATCTGATCAGCGAGATAAGGATTAACTTTACTTTTATTTAGCACAGCAGCTTGATACATTTTATTTTCCCAGTTCTTTTATAAAAATCCCCCGGAGATTAACCCCGGGGTAACACCCAGTTACTTATTAAAAGTTTATCTGAATAATGAAAGGAGTCCCTGTGGAGCTATGTTAAGAGTTCCTAACATTGCGGTTCCAATCTGGGATCCAATCTGACCTTTAGTTGCATTCAATTGCTCCATTGCCATATCAGCATCAAATAATTTGGAGATCAAAGCAGTATTGTTTGCAATTGAAGAAGTTATATATTCTTCTCTTGAATCAAATACCTGTAAGTTGTTACCAATGTAGCCCAAGGTACTCTTTACTGCAGTTTGGAATGCAGAAATATCCTGAGTAACAGAACCTGCATCGCCAGCTTGTAATGCATCAAGAGCAGTCTGATGTGTTGTCATATTAAGCGATACTCCCACATTTACAGAAACTGAAGAACCAATACCAAATGATGCTGCTGCTGATGCAAGTACATCCTGACCATTGATCTTGGTATTAGTAAGAATACTATCTATTTCATCGGCAATAGCTTTGATGTCTTTTTGAAGACTTGCCTGATCCTTTATCGGATCTTTAGCATCTTCTTGTTTTGCTACGATAGCATTTAACTTATCGTTAACAAGTGATAAAGCAGATTCAGCAGTTGATAACCAGTTCTTACCAGAAGAAATGTTATTCAACTGAGCTTTCATCTTTAAGTTATCAGCTTCCAGCTCTTTTCCAACTTTATAACCAGATGTATCATCAGCTACACTGTTAATTTTCTTCATTGTAGCTAAACGTAACTGAGCTTTTGTTGTTTGAGCATTAACTTTTGCTAATGCATTGTATGCACTAAGTGCATCCATGTTGGTGTTAATTAGAAATGACATATAGAACCTCCGTGTTGTTTTAATCAGGCATCCTTGCCTGATTGTTTGTTAATTTAGTTTATTAAAAGAACTTTTTGTGTTCAATTAGATTATCGTAGGAGTGTTAAATTTGTTTAGTGGGTGTTTGAAAAAAAAATTTTATAACTCTCTATGCAGAGTTTAATTTTAGGATTGAGTTGAGTTTTTGTTCCAAAACCGCAATTTTTTGTTTGATTTGAACATTTTGAGAAAATTCTTGCTTAAGTAAATAAAATGTTTCTGCAGCTTTGCCAGGCTCATTCAAACCAAGATAAGCAGATATAAGATGAATATATGTTTGGGGTTCCTTTTCAATCTCCAATGCTTTTTGAAATAGAACAATCGCTTTTAATGGTTCCGAATCAGTGTACAATAAAGCTAAGTTTTTATATAGCACAGGCGAACCGGGATATTTTGTTAAAAGCTGTTCATATATGTTTTTAACAATACTATTATTACTGCAATTTTTTATTATCTCTGTAAACTGCTGCATGTGAACAGAATTAAAACATGCTGAGACAAAATCAATTGTTTTTGTTTCATCTGAAAATTTTAAGAACATTTCACTTAATTCAGATAACAATAATTCTCTTGAAATATTTTTACTCGCAGATAAATATTCTGATAATTTTTCAAGATATACTTCCGCACTTTTGAGGTCGTTCAACCTATAACAAAGATTAATAGCTCTCAGATATAGTTCAACCTGATCTAAAACATTTTCATTGTTAAATGAGATTGGGTTATTCAACAACTGTAAATTAGTAATAGCTGCTGATTTCAAGAATTGCAATGCTTCAGTTAAATTGTTTTTGCGCAGTTGGATTAAATAGAGCAGATAATTTAGCTCTGGTTTTTGATTAAGTATTTTAACTGCTTTTAATCCATAACTAATAGCTGAGTCCAAATCATTCTGATCATATTTTACAGAAGCGAAATAAAAAAGCGCAAGACCACGATTTTCGCTTATCAGATCTTTTCGTTTTATCAGCTTATTTAATTCTGTTTCAGCTTCGCTCAATTTGTTTAGTGAAAATAAGGTTTGAATCAGTTTTAATCTATCATACATAGTTGGATTATGATTAACCGCTGATAAAAGAAGTGAAAGATTACGTTGTTTCTTCTTCTTCAATTCCTCTTCGTTAGTTGTATATCCATAATGGATTATTTCAATGTTTGACTCAATGACAGGCAGTTTTAGTTTTTTTAATGAATCAATTATTTGCTCGTGTACTTTTCCGGTAAACTGAACTCCGGGAAGATTCGGGAATAACCTTGGATACTTGAATATACTTCCGTTGGTGGTATTTGTACCCTGACTAATAACTTTACAATAGACTGCAGCAGGCTGGGATTTTTTTAATCTATTAATTTCATCAACTGAATCAGGATTCAACTGTTCATCTGCATCAAGGTAAAGTATCCAATCACCCCGGCATTTACTGATTGAAAAATTTCTTGCAGCGGAAAAATCATCAATCCAATTAAAATGAAAAATATTTGAACCAAATGATTCTGCTATTTCAATTGTTTTGTCCGAAGAACCAGTATCAACAATAACAATTTCATCAGCAGCATCTTTAACTGAGGAGAGGCATCTTGCAAGATGTTCCTCTTCATTCTTCACTATCATACATAAACTTAAAGCTGCCATTACTCAAACTTGTGCTTTAACTGTAATCGTTTCATTTTCAAAAAGTGAATTGTGATCTTCTGCCAATGATAAATTTTGATTAACTGTTTTAAGTGCTTCAATTGCGTTAAAATTCTGAGGATTATTTTTAACCGCCCACTCAAGCATAGTTTTAGCAGAGTTAAATTCTGACTCCATCATAAATATCTTACCCAAACCTTCGCAAGCAACCGAAGAAGTATTATTCACATCCAGTATATTCTCAAAACAATTTCTTGATTCTTGCAAGTAATTGTTTTCTAAATAATAAAAACCAAGGATTGTGTTGATTGATTCCTGAAAATCATTTCTATTTAATATTGAGTCAGAGTTTTCCATTTTCTGCAGAAAATATTTCGCTTTTTCTATTATCTCTTCGTCAGCTAATTTTTTAATGCTATTTAAAAAGCCGGTCATTTCTTTTTCAAGATAAATTCCTTCTTCTCTTTTTGAAATCAGCTCATTAGCATTTTTTACATATTCATCAGTAACACTATTTAGATCAGACGATTTAATTTTTCTTCTAAGTATTTCAATCTCATTTATTGAAGAAACATATTTAGCTAAATAGTATTCCTGTATCATTTTATTTTCGTATTTAGTAACACTATTATCCCGATGTTCTGCGCTATCAGGTGAAAAATAATAAATGCCAAGGGTTTCCTTTAGATGATAAAACTTTGCATCTCTGCTGATCCTCAGCCAAAACTCATAATCACCAACAACTTTTAACTGATCATTAAACAAACCAAACTTATCGTGCAATCTTTTATTCCAGACAGGCTGCGGACCAATAAAGCATCCAAATAATATCAAGTCCTTATCAAATGCAGCCCATTTCTGCTGATTCCGGCTGTCCATTCTTTCCCAGGAATCATTGGCATTGATAGTTATAAACTGATCCGCATAAACCACATCAATGTCATTGTTATTATCAAGGAACGTGCACATTATTTCAAGAGCATCTTTTTTATGCCTGTCATCAGTGTTTGCGTTAGTTAGGTATTTACCCGAAGCTGCTTTAATACCTCTGTTCCAGGCTGAATAAATAGTTTCTCTATCCTGAACTTTAATGTATTTAATATTTGAGTATGAGCTTAAATATTTTTCAATTACAATATCTTCATTCTGCTCTGAGCCGGTGTTTACTAAAATTATTTCTAATTGATTTTTTTTGTAAAGAGTTTGCTCAACAAGATTCTTTAAACAGTCTTCAATAAATCTTTCAGAATTATAAATTGATACTATAGCTGATAATTTTATTTCTGAATTAACTTCAACTTTCTCCTTCGATTTTAACGGTACTTTATTGTTTTTAACTTTTTCATCTGGTAAACCATAGTTAGGATATTGTGGAGTTATATCTGAATTTACAAAATCAAGGAGTGATTTTAATCTTTTTTCAATTGTATGAAAATTTAATACTTCATTATAACCACTTTCAGCTATTGCTTTATAAGAATCGGGACTGTTTAAGAAATCACGGATATAATATTTAATAACCGAAGTATCATTTGGTTTAAAATATATCAGATGCTCAAAATGCTTGAACAAACCGTTATTAAGAGGTCTGTTTTCTGGTAAGAACTGAAATAATAAATTTCCAGCAGATAAAGATTCAAATGTTCTTACATTAAATCCGCCAAAGACTCCGGGCGGATTTATTACCGCTTTATGTTTATTGTATTTACTTACTAACTCACTATTACTTAAAAAACCCTCTACCAGTTCAATAAGTTTTACATCATTAAGAGAATAAATAATATTTTGTCTTTGTTTATATTCACTCCAAAGTTTCCCTTTAAAGAATACTTTACTTAAACGTTCATCAAACGGAGTATAGTTTAAGAAAAATTTCTCATCAACAAATTGAGGAAACCAAACAGCTTTCTTATTTCTTTGCTTATAAAAATCAATGTCATTTTCATCCGCAATTAAGAAATGTGTAAAAACACCTGACGCATTTTCTGCACGGGCTTTATAAAAATCGTATTTTGATTCAGTGGTGCTTTCATACGAATAACAGACTTTACTCTTTTTATATCTTTGCCATAGTTCAATTTTCTGTTGAGAATCGTGCAGATAATGCAGATGATGATCACCTCCGAGAGCAAGAATAAAATCCGAGTTTGTGCCTTTTTTCAGATAATCAAAAAAATGCTGGTAGTTATTCAAATCTGTATAAAAAACTCTGTTCAAAAGACCAAGTTTTCTAAGGTTAATCGCCCAGGCTTCTTTTAGATGCCACGAATGGTTATTACCCGGTGGTAATAGCAAATCTATTTTGGGTTTGCTTCCTGTATTAAAAGTCAGATTTGTATTTTTAGTTTTATAATTTAATTCATTATTAAAAGTATTATTAATTTTTAATGATTTTAATACCTGTTTAACTTCATTTATAGAAATATCTTTTATACATCTGTTTGTTTCCTGAGTGCATTTCCAATTACAATTAAAACAACTAAGCTCCTTATAAATTGCTTTAACATGATTGTATTCCGGATATGGGAAAAATCTTTTAAAGTGTCCTCCGCCTAATAAAACAATCGTTTGAATATTTAATGCGGCTGAAAAATGAGCGATGCTTGTATCTGAACCGAAATAAAATTCAGCATGCTTTAACAGCTCAACAGATTTCCATAATGAAAACTGTCCTTGTAAAACCACCGGCTGGGTTTTGCACAAAGAAATTATTTCACTGCAAATCTGCTCCTCATCTGTACCACCGAGTAAAACTACTTTTAATTTCAAATTAGTCTGTATATAGTCTATGATTGCTGCAAAATTTTCTGACCCCCAGTATTTTACCGAGGTCTTACCTCCTTTTGAGCCGGGGAAAACCAAAGCATAATTATCAAGTTTATAATTTGAAATAATTTTTAATATAAATTCAGAATCATCTTCTGAAGTAAAAAGTTCTGGCAGACTATCAGGATTACTGCTCCCTCCCAATAGATTAACAAGCTCAGCATTCCTATGAAGTTCAAATTTATTAATTGTGCTGTCGGTGTTTAGTAAAATATCATACCAGTTATCTGTTTTATCTAACAAGACCGGCGAGATATTGGAAACATCACCTTTAAATCCAATCTTAAGTTCAGCATTAATAAAATACACTATCTCTTCGGACATAAACTCTCTTGAGTACAGCGGATTTATAAGGATATCAAACGAATAATTTCTTAATGCAGCAAGAACCGATTCCCTGTAATTTCTATCATATCCCATTTTATTTCTATCCAAATAAACCGGAATATCAATGTAAGGACTTCGGCTTATGATTTCTTCTGTTTCTTTATAACATATATACGTTATAGCTGCCTTAGGAAATATTTCTTTAATTTGTTTTACAGAATTAACAAACAGCAGACTGTCACCAATTGCATCCAAACGAACAATGACTACACTTTTAATTTGACTATACAACAGTTTTAGCTCTTTGAACAGACTTACGGGATTTTCATCTTGCTTTTGCTCTAAATGATTATTTAACAAAACCGGATTTAACTTTTGTAATAAAGTAATAATTTTATCTTTTGTCGGAATATTATCTGCATTTGCTGTTTGTTCATTTGTTTGTTCATTTATTTGCTCGATTGATGATTGCTTTTCATCTAATAGCCCTTTGATTATTCTAAGATTATCAATCGCAACTTCATTTTCCGGATCAATTAAAAGGATTTTTTTAAGAACCGAAAAAGCTTCAGCGAGGTTGTCTTCAATTGTTTCTACAACTGCCAGATTATTTAATGCATCAAGATTGTTCTCATCAAGTTTTAAAATTATGTTTAATAAATCTCTTGCAAGAACCAAATTGTTCAGTGAAATAGCTGCCTCGGATTTATAAACAAGCACATTCATTTTATCAGGATAAAAGCATTGTGCTATTCTTTCAGATTTTATTTCTTTACTAATTCTAAATTCAGAAAAATCAGTCGTCAGATATCTTAATTCTTTTTCAGAATCTTTTGTAGATATCAAAACCATCGAACTGTTTTTCATTAGAACATAAAAATTCCATTTAACAAAAAAGGAATTTTGGATATCACAATAGGCATTAAAGAGATTCCTTTTAATTGAGTCTAAATCAACTGCTGCAGATTTATTATTATCAAAAAACTCATCAGAAATAAAGTATGGAAATTCTGACATTTCATTATCAAAATGTTTCCATTTACTTCTCCAGGTTCCAAATATGTTATAAGTGTTATTCGTAAATAAAGACATTGAGTTTTCATTTACTGAATCAAAAACTACTGGATCAATGCTTGTAATACCTAAGATTTTTTCTTCAGCTTCATATTCGCACAAAAGATTCTCTATTGAGTAAAAACATTCTGTATCAGGCAGGTGCCCTGATTCGCATATAATACCGGACTCTTCATTTTCAAAAAACCAGTTAAGTGCATCCTGAATAAAATTTGATGAGTCAGTTTCATCTACTTTGATTTTTGTTTTTAGCTCACATTTCCAATCTGTATTTAATAAAAGCCGTAATAAAATTTTAAGATTTGTATTTAGATCATCGTTATGTGAGTCAATATTTTCAATAAAAACATATAGCTTTTCAGGTTTGATTTTTTTGAAAATCTCAATTGAGTTTAAAGCCTTTTGTGCTTCTCCTCTTAATGTAAACAGGATTGGTGTGTTATAGTTAGAAACTCCTGATTCATTTAATAATATATCTGTACAGCAATACTTGTGTAAGTGATCTTCAATTATGGTTTTCGGAGTAATATAGCTGCTGATTTTTCTTCCTTTGCTTAATTCATTCAGCAAATAATTATTCTTTAATTTGTAAAAATCTGAAAGAAAGTTATTTACGCTGATTAAGTCTTCATTGCTTAAAGACCCTGTATCTTCTTGAGTAATGCTTTGTGTAAGTTCTAAAAATTTTCGAAGTGATAAAGGCAGTGCCGGAATAATTTCTTTTGAATTATTTACTGCTTTATATACTTCTGCTTTATAGTCATAAAAATCATAAGCAGCTGAAAGGGATTTAAGCTCCGGAAATTTATTTTCCCAATAATTTTGATAAAATAAAACAACATCTATACTTGCAATAATCATTTTTTCAAAAGCAAGGTCAAGATCCTCTAACGTGCATATACCAATACTAAAATTTTTTCTTATTTGAACATTAAGATCAATACATTCCTGAACAGATACAGGTATATCATCAGTAGAAAGCAATAATGTTTTTTTTACATGATTAAAGCTATTCAAAAACGCAAGAAGAGTTTTCCATCTGATTTTTTTTTGTCTGGATAATGAGATAAGATCAGAAGGATATTTGGAAATATTCTGAACAGTAAAACAAACTTCCTGTAAATCTTTGCTGAAAGTTGTTGTTACAGGAATATGTAAAGGATCCCCAAGAATCTGATTGTAATGGAAGATAGGACTTATAGCACCAAAATTATTTACTTGCGACTCCGAGATAAAAACCGGGTTATGATTCATTATATCTGCAAACTCCAAGCTCATACTATTTATCAATAACTCAGATGGAATTCCGAAATAATTATCTGACAATACAACCAGAAAATCCAAATCTGATAACCCAGGACAACCGACAGAACCAAATTCATATACAGCAATTACATTTTCATTTGATTTACATCTTTTAAGAAACTCTGTTCTTACTTCCTGATATTTGTTTATTGGAATTATCTCAGGAACCTCGCATACATCAGTTATCCAATGCTTATTTACTTCCTCAAAATCATAGCCTTTGATTTTATAGTTGATTTTATTCTGTTCAACTGCTTTAGCTGCACAATACTGATGATACTCTCTAAGTTTTTGAATTAATTCATCCGTAATGCCAAGCGAATTAACTTCTGCATGTTTTAACTGAAACTGATTTTTATATTTATTTAAAACATAGCCGGGAGGATACTGATCATACTTTGATTTTAATGGCAGGGCTATTCTTGCTAAAACATACTCGCTTGTTCTGTCTCTTATCTCTGTAAGTTTATCAATTATATCCCAAAACCTCATTGGAATTTCTTTTCTGTTTACAAGAACATCTCTTTTCCAGTAAGATTTATTATTAAGTAATTGAATGTTTAACAGCGGAAGGAATAATCCCATGGCTACCCACCATACTACATCAAAAATGGATTTAAAATCTTCAGACTTTAAGAATTTGTTTGCAAAAAAATCATTAAACTGTTTATACGCCTCAATTAACTCAAAATCACTTTTTGCATAACGGATTTCTTTTATTCCTCCAATTAACCACACTCCATTTTCGATAACAGTACTTGGCAAGGTGGATTCTGAACAAAACATTAATTCACTCTCAAGAACTAACATTGGTCCGTGATGCATAAAAGGATTGTAGTTTAACAGATACTTGTTTGAAAGGAATATCCATCTCATTAAATCTACAAGTTTATCTGCTGATAAAGTAAAATCAATAATATAATGAACATCAAAATCACTAAAGCCTGCTTTTAACAAACCATCAGCAAGACTGCCATGCAGCAGCACTGACTTTAATCCTGCTGGTTTTGTTTCAGTCAAATGGCTTACAAAAGGATTGATAATATAAAAAGAATTTTTTCCGGCACTTGTTTGTTTCCATTGAGCATAATTTAAACCTGAATCAACAAAGCTTTTTACTGAGAGATTTTCCTCATTAATTATAACTGAATTTGTTTCAATTAAAATTTGTGAGATTAAACCCGCAGATTCTTTTATACTAAGAGATAATTGATTATTCAATTTAATTTGTTTTAATGCTTCGTTGGATTGTGGAAGTATCAGATTATAATTTTCTATCCAATCAAATCTGTTTACCGGGGTTTTTTGTTTTTCCCAATCTTCAACTGAACTAAGACTGTTATTCCAAACAGGAACATAGCATATTTCTTGTATCCGGTTTCTTAGTTCTCTGTAAATTCTTCTTACAAAAAAGTCTGGATAAATCTTATTAAAAATTTCACTTTTGTAGCTCAGCAAATTATCAGGTATAAATATTTCTTCCATTCTATTCAGAGTTTTTGTCTGAGCAAATCCAATATCTATACCATTTAATGGGTTTAATTAGTTATGATTAATAGATTATTAAATACGATTACTGAAGGTATTTGTGAACTTGGCTAATTATAGCCAAAGTTACTTTTTATAAAGAGGTTTTAATTTTTCGATATATGGTTGAAGTTTTTCTTCGGCTTCTGTTTTTAAAATTGCTTCCTGATTTGATTTTTCTTTTTTTGTTTCTTCAATTTTATTCTTGTGCAATTCAATTCTTTCAAGATATCCTTCTGAAAGCGCTTTTTGTTTTTGCTCTGCTTCCTTCTTTAAGATATCAATACTTATTTCTTTTTGTTTTTGCAGTTCAAGTGTACGTTTTTCAAGCCGTTGTTTTTCATTTGATTTGTCAAAAATTACCAACCCGGAAATGAATCCTGATATAAAGAATCCGATTACAAAAGTTAATGATGACCATTTAACTCCGGTTAAAATTATTCTGCCAAGCATCAGATAAAAATCATTTTCAAAATAATCTGAACTGTTAAAATACCCTGCAATACCACCGATAATAAATACTATAATTGAAACAAGCACATTATAACTCATTGAGTTTCTAAAAGTTACTGCCGGATCATACTTCGGCTGAAAATTAAGATTTTTTTTGCGCTCTTCAACTTCCCATAAAGCATCTTTTACATATTCCTCAATTTGTTCAATTGAGGTTGCCAATCTTTTCAGCAATCCGGATTTAATCTCTCCAACTTCCTTGCTGTACTGTTCGATAAGTTTTTCACTTTCTGCGATTGTATTTTCAAATAAACTCATTATCCGATAATAATTTTCATAAAGTTTTTCCTTTATGTTTTCAGTTATGCTATCAAGAAGCCCATGTAACTTATTATTTATACTCTCTGAAACCATATTAGTATAAAACGAATTATCTTGTGCATAATGCTCATAAACATCATATAAAAATTTTATTGCAGTTCTTAGTTCGTCGTTGTAATATTCATCATAATCAAGTTTTTTAAGATCGTTTAATCTTGGTGTAATTGTTCTGATAACCTTATTGGAATCAATTGATAATTCAATCAATTCTTTTTGAACATAATCGCTTAGAGTTGAAAACTCAATATACTCGCCAATATTCGGAAATACCGGATTTGTCATAAAGTAATTGAGTAATATTATGCTGCTGCTTTCAATAGCATAGTTTATTCTTTTAATATCATAATCAAGAATATCCTTAAGTAAACCTTTTGTAAAATCATCTCTTTTTTGAAGTGCAGACACGTAGGCGAAATAAAATTTTGCATTAATACCATAAGTTCTTATATCAATAGCATAGTTCAATTCTTCTGCAGCTTCTTCAAAATTTGCCAAAGCAATATGTGCAAAGGCTTTATATAACAAAATCAAATATTCAATTTCTTTCTTTACCGCAGGTTCTAAACTTGTTTCATTAAGCTGCTCCTGTGCTTTAACTAAATAGTCAATGCTTTTCTGATGATCCCGGATTGAATCTTCAAAATTCAGAACCAGTGCATAATAAATCAGGTCAATGAATGTTGGGCTGTTAAAAAAATCCTTAAAAGATTTGATTGTAATGGAAGCAAAAATTCTTTTTTGACCTGGTTCAGAATTGATTGCCCACTTTGTAAAATTTTTCTTTAATTCATAGCTGTCTGTATTTCTGCTGCCGGAGTTTTCCTTAAAATATCTTTCACAAGTTAAAAGCGTGGGAGATTCTAACAGCCAGAAAAATGACGAGTTTTCTTTGGGGATAAATATTTCATTAATTTCATCGGGCAATTGGAACACAAAGTGGCGTGAACCTGTCTTTAGAAAATCCAGATAGGTTTCATTCTTTTTGAGATAGCCTTTAAAATACTGATGCTTTAGTTTTCTAAATTTAATTGCATTTACTTCAATTAATTCATCTATTTGCTCAGTTTCTTGTAATTCTGTTTGATCGAAATCCATAAAATGAAAACATTTTTCTTTCATTATCGGATTTTTTTGGTTTTTATTTACTTTAAAAAAGAAGAAAGTACAGGATGAGATTATCAAAGATCAAATGTCTTTAAGATAATCCGGTCCACCGAGTGAATTGATTTGTCTTACTATCCAATTTTGTCTGCCTCTAATGTATCCGCCTGGTTTTAAAACAGAATACTTTCTTGGATTGGGCAGTATTGCTGCTAATAATGCAGCTTGATTAATTGTCAATTTTGAAGGCGGCTTCTTAAAATATACTACACTTGCAGTTCCGACACCAAAAATTTTATCTCCCATTTCAGCAATATTCATATGCACTTCAAGGATTCGTTCTTTATCCCACAACAGCTCAATTAATATTGTAAAGTAAGCTTCTATACCTTTGCGAATAAAACTTTTTCCTTCCCAAAGAAAAAGATTTTTTGCTACCTGTTGAGTAATAGTACTTGCACCCCGAATTCTTCTGCCGCGTTTGTTTTCTTTAAGTGCTTTTTCAATCTGTTTAAAATCAAATCCAAAATGATCAGGAAAGTTCTGATCTTCGGCTGCAACAATTGCAATCGGCATATATCTGGAAACATCATCATAGCTTACCCAATTATAGTGTATCAACTCAAAATCGCCTTTCAAAATTCCAGCAACTTGCCTTTGAATCATTATTGAGCTGGTAATAGGGTTTATCCATCTCATTGAAAAAACAAGCAGAATTGAAATAATAAAAAACAGTATTGCAAATTTTAAAATCCACTTGAAGAATTTTAACAATCTTTTACCGAATGATTTTTTTACTGATTTATTTTTCGCCATTACTTACACTTAAAGTAATATCAACTCATTAGTTTAGTTATAAAATTTCTCTGTCAATCCGAATTACCGATAACCGGCTACTGCTAATTAAATTATTGAATAAGAAATTCAAGGAACCGGGTCATAACCGCTTCCGCCCCACGGATGACATCTTAATATTCTTTTAATTCCAAGCCAGCCGCCTTTAAATAATCCGTATTTCTTTAATGCTTCTGCAGTGTAATGAGAACAAGTTGGGGTATATCTGCAGGAAGATGGGAAAAGCGGTGAAATAAATAATTGATAAATTTTAATAAGCAGAATAAATGGTACTGCTAAAATCTGAAATATTTCTTTTAGAATAAATTTTATGTTCAAAGCAATCAAATATTATGATTTACATATCAAATAATAAGAAAATTCTATTTACAAAAATGATGAAACTATTAACAAAATGATCTGGCTCAACTATTTACTTTGAATTTTATTTTATTTATCGGTTTATTTGCAAGCGTTTTTTCAATTATTAAGTAGAACTAATGGCAAAAAATTTAGTAATAGTAGAATCCCCAGCTAAAGCAAAGACAATTGAAGGTTATTTAGGAGAAGAGTATTTGGTTGCCTCAAGCTTCGGACATATACGCGATCTTGAAAAGAAAAATAAAGGCGTTGATATTGAAAACAACTTCAAACCGCTTTATAAAATCCCGGAAGATAAAAAGAAAGTTGTAACTGAATTAAAAAAACTTGTTAAAAAATCAGAAACAGTTTGGCTTGCAACTGATGAAGACCGTGAAGGCGAGGCAATCTCCTGGCATTTGAAAGAAGCTCTGGATCTTAAAGAAGAAAAAATTAAACGAATTGTTTTCGGTGAGATTACAAAACCAGCAATCCTGAATGCAATTAAAAATCCGCGCAAGATTGATTATAATCTTGTTGATGCACAACAAGCCAGAAGGATATTGGATCGTTTGGTTGGCTTTGAAGTATCGGGAATTTTATGGAGAAAAATAAAATCAAAACTTTCTGCCGGTCGTGTTCAATCTGTTGCTGTCAGATTAATTGTTGAAAGAGAAAGAGAGATTGATTCATTTGTCCCTGAATCCCGTTATAAAGTTGTAGCAAATTTTATTGTTGAAGATGAAAAAGGCAATAAAACAAATCTTAAAGCTGAGCTTGCAAGATTTTTACCTGATGAAAAAGAGGCTGAAGAATTTTTAAAGAAATGTTCTATATCCGATTTTATTGTTGAGAGTGTTGAGAAAAAACCTTTTAAGCGTTCACCAGCAGCACCGTTTACAACTTCAACTTTACAGCAGGAAGCTGCAAGAAAATTACGTTACTCAGTATCGCGAACAATGCAGCTCGCACAAAAATTATATGAAGCAGGAAAGATAACATATATGCGTACAGATTCTGTTGTTCTTTCTGATTATGCACTTAATGCTGCTGAACAGACAATTAAAAAGGATTATGGAAAAGATTATTATCAAAAAAGACAGTATAAAACAAAATCTAAATCTGCACAGGAAGCACACGAAGCAATTCGCCCAACTGATTTTAACATCGAAAAAATCAATAGACCAAAAGAAGAGCAGGCTTTATATGAATTGATCTGGAAACGTGCCATAGCTTCACAAATGAGCGATGCAGATATTGAAAGAACTACTGCTAAAATTAAAATTACCGGTCTAAATGATATTCTTACTGCAAAAGGAGAAGTAATTAAGTTTGATGGATTTTTAAAAGTTTATTTTGAAGATACCGATGATGAAAATTCAGATAATGGTTTTGATACAATTCTTCCTCCATTAAAAGCAGGACAAAAACTTGAGATGAAAGAAGTAACTGCAACACAAAGATATACCCGCCCGGCACCGCGATATACTGAAGCAAGTCTTGTAAAAAAATTAGAAGAGCTTGGTATCGGAAGACCTTCTACATATGCGCCTACAATAAGCACAATACAAAAACGCGGTTATGTAAATAAAGAAGAAAGAATGGGCACTGAACGAGCTTATTTGGTTTTAACATTAAATAAGAAAAAAGAAATTAGCAGCAAAACAAAAACAGAAATCTTTGGAGCTGATAAGGGCAAACTTTTCCCTGCCGATATTGCAATGCTGGTTACTGATTTTCTCATTCAGCATTTTTCACAAATTATGGATTATCAGTTTACCGCTAAGATTGAAGATGAACTTGATGAAATAGCCGAAGGCAAAATGAGCTATCACAAAATGCTCAAAGATTTTTATCATCCTTTCCACAAAAAGGTCGAGCATACTACCGAAACTTCAGAGCGTGTAAACGGCGAGAGAATTCTTGGAATAGACCCAAAGACAAACAAAACTGTTTCAGTTAGGATAGCAAGATTCGGCCCTGTTGCTCAATTAACAGATACTAATGATCCGGATGCAAAACCAGAATATGCCGGTTTAAGACGAGATCAGAAATTAGAACTAATTACACTCGAAGAAGCATTAGAATTATTTAAGCTGCCCAGAGTTGTTGGAACATTTGAAGATAAACAGATAGTTGCTGCTATTGGCAGATTCGGACCTTATTTAAGACATGATGGAAAGTTTTTTTCGTTGAAAAAAGAATATGATCCTTACACAATAGATGAAGAAGAAGCTATTACAGTAATAGAAGCAAAGCGTGTATCCGACTCAGAAAAATTTATAAAAGTTTTTGATGAGGATCCGGAATATCAAATTCTGAATGGAAGATGGGGCCCGTATCTTAAAGCGGGTAAAATAAATGTGAGACTTCCAAAGGATCGAGAACCTTCTTCGTTTACATTTGAAGAATGTGTTGAACTTGCAAAGGATACTGATAAAATTAAAACCAAGAAAAAAGGCGGAAGGAAAAAGAAAGAAGAGTAGTTAACATCAAAAATTACTTTTGTTTTTATTTTTTTCTTTCTTCTCTTTATTCAGATTCTTATAAGAACATACTTTTTATAGTAGTTTCATTATTCAATTTCCAAGAGTACTATCAGTTAATGATTAACTTTGCATCCCTCAAATCATCAAACTATATTTACAAGTAATCTAAAACATTTTTAAAATATAAATGAACTTTGCATCAATTTTCTGGAATGTCAGTCCTGAAATAGTCAAGCTTGGACCCATTTCACTCCGCTGGTATGGATTACTTTTTGCTTCAGCACTTATATTGGGGTATATAATTCTTTCCAGAATTTATAAGAGTGAAAACAAACCGCAATCTGACTTTGAACAGCTTTCAATCTACGTAATACTTGGAACTGTAATAGGTGCAAGACTTGGACACTGTCTGTTTTATGACCCTCTTTATTATTTATCTCATCCAATTGAAATTATAAAAGTATGGGAAGGCGGACTTGCAAGTCATGGTGCAGCAATTGGAATCATTACTTCCGTTTATCTTCTTACAAAAAAACAAAAAGATAAATCGATGCTTTGGATTTTGGACAGACTGGTAATCGTAGTTGCTCTTGGCGGTGCTTTGATTCGCTTAGGCAACTTGTTTAATTCTGAAATAATCGGTAAAGCTGCAAACGTGCCGTGGGCTTTTATCTTTATAAGGGTTGATGATATCCCGCGTCATCCTGCACAACTTTATGAATCAATTTTTTACTTTATTTCATTTTTCATTTTATATTTTGTTTATTCAAAGACAGATAAAAAAATAAAACAGGGATATCTGTTTGGATTATTTCTTATTCTGATCTTCGGATTCAGGTTTTTTGTTGAATTCATTAAAGAGAATCAATCACCTTTTGAACAAGGTTTGTTTTTAAATATGGGTCAATTACTTAGTATTCCCTTTGTTGCGGTTGGTTTGTTCTATATGCTCAGAAAGCAAAAGGAATTGATCAAAAAGAAAAAATGAAAATATCTGTATTCATTCTGTTACTTTTTTTAATTGTTGCCGGATGTTCCAAGCAAGAACATAAATCCGAAATAATTACAACAATTTATCCTTTCAAGGCAATTATACAGGAGTTAACAGGAGATAAATTTTCTGTTAAAGCAATACTTCCTGCCGGTGCTGATCCGCATACTTACGAAATGCTTCCGTCTGATTTTCAATCAATACAAAACTCTAAGGCATTTTTTTATGGTGCAGAAACCCTGGATGGCTGGGCAGCTAAAATTAATGCAGCAAATAAAATTGAACTACTTTCTTTAGTACCTGAAAATAAATTAATTGATATACGAATTCCCCATTTTCACTCAAATACACAATCGGATAATGATTTTGAAAATATGGGAGTTGACCCGCATTTCTGGACAGACCCGAATGTCGTTCGTGCTATGATTCCAAATCTTTTAAGGGAATTGATAAAAATTGATTCCACAAACAAAGAAGTTTTTAATTCTAATGCTGAAATGTTTGCTGATAAATTAATTAAGCTTGATGAGAAAATTAAAAGTGAAACAGATTCATTGAAATTCAGGAATGTTTTTACTTCTCATCCTTTTTATAGCTACTTTTTTGAAAGATATAATTTCAAGGTTGCCGGTTCACTGGAAATTGCACCGGGCAGTCAGCCGACACCAAAGGAGATAAATAATCTGATAACACTGGTCAAACGGGAAAATGTAAAAGCTATCTTTACAAATCAACAGCATAGTGATAAACCTTCTAAAGTTCTGGCTGAATCTTCCGGAATCAAAGAGTTTGAACTTGATCCGATTGGAGGTACTGAAGGAAGAATCAGTTATGAAGAAATAATTTTATATAACCTTCAAATCATTAAAAGTGCATTAAAGTGATTCCGGTAATTGAAATAAAAAATTTATCCTTTAACTACGGTGAGATAAAAGTACTGGAAGATATCAATCTTACAGTGCCTGAAAATTCTTTTGTGTCGATTGTTGGACCAAACGGCGCCGGCAAAACAACACTGATGAAGATACTATTGGGACTGGTTGAATACACAAAGGGTGAGGTTAAAATTTTCGGAAACAATCCGGATAAAGTTGATCCTTCGTTAGTCGGTTATGTACCTCAGATCAAAACGATGGACAGATCTTTTCCCGCCTTGGCAATTGAACTTGTTTTATCCGGAATTACAAGAAGGTGGCCCTGGTTTATAAAAGGCGAACAGAGAAAAAAAGCATTAGGAGCATTATCGCTTGTAAATGCTGACAAACTTGCAAACAGGACACTTTCAGAACTTTCCGGAGGTGAATTACAAAGAGTATGTCTTGCACGCAGCATTGTAAGAAATCCAAAACTTGTTGTACTTGATGAACCGGCTTCAGGAATAGATGCAATTGGCGAAGCCGATTTGTATAATCTGCTTGAATCTTATCAGCGTCAATCCGGTGCTACAATTTTAATGATTACACACGACTGGCATGTTGCCAACCATCATTCTGATTTTGTATTATTATTAAACCGTAAACAGGTTAGCTTTGGTCCTCCGGCAGAATCTTTAAGCGAACAGAATTTACGATTTGCTTTTGGTCATATTGGACACATCCATAAAAACAAAATTACAAATTAAGCAAAAAGATGTTTGAGGTTTTTTCAATAGAGTTTATGCAGCGTGCTTTGATAGCAGGTGTGCTTGTAGGATTTCTTTCGGGTTATTATGGCGTATTTATAGTGCAAAGAGGATTAGGTTTTCTTGGCAGCGGTCTGGCACATGCTGCTTTTGGCGGTGTTGCACTTGGTGTTCTGCTTAATCAGGAGCCGCTCTGGACTGCAGTACCGTTTACTATTTTAGTTGCAATCGGTATTACCTGGGTTAAAGATAAAACCAATCTTGGCGGTGATACTACTATTGGAATATTCTTTTCTGTATCAATGGCACTCGGAGTAATTTTTATTTTTCTTAAAAGACAATATTCAACTGATGCATTTAATTATTTATTTGGTTCTATTCTTTCAGTAACAAATACTGATATAATTGTTCCTGCTGTATTAATTATTATCACTTTACTTTTGTTTCCTTTCTGGAAGCGCTGGGCTTACTCATCATTTGACAGAGAGTTAGCTCAGGCAGACCGCATTCCTGTTGGTCTTGATGATTATTTATTGAGCATTTTAATTTCTGTAACGGTAGTAGTATCTATTAAAGTAGTTGGTATTGTTTTGATTGCAGCATTTTTGGTTATTCCTCCTGCTTCTGCAAGATTAATATCAAGATCTTTTAGCAGAATGACATTGCTTTCAATAATAACCGGAACAATTACAGCACTAATCGGTTTGTGGATATCATATTATCTTGATGTTCCCAGCGGAGCTACTATTATTTTACTGCAGGCATTTGTTTTCTTTTTTGTAATGATAATAAGCAGAAAAAACTAATACCTCAGTCAGTAATTATTAAAATTATTTTTCTAATGCTAAACTAATCCGGATTATACCCGATAATATTATTGAGAGTGGTTTTACAGATATTATTAGATTGATTTTAAAAAAATTAACACACACAAAAAGGGATTGCTCCGGCGTCCCTTTTCTTATTTGGACTGCAATCTTTTCTTACATTTAAAACCAATTTTTCGATACTAATAATCTTTCTTAATCAGAGAGCTAAATTCATTGATAAATTTAATGTTTAATTTCTGATTTGCTTAATATTTTAATTTATAAATTCTGGCATAGGATTAGCTATTGATTACTTTTATTAATACACTGTAAAAAATAAATTTTGGAATTAGAGCTTTATAGTTTATGACATTAAATAAGGATTTTTTCAACAATAAGATAACTAAAGCCTCTGCAATAATTTTAACCGCAGTTCTTCTGACATTTATAGTTTTTAAATATTATTCATATAAAGCTGAAAGAATAAGATTACAGAAACATCAGCAACTGATTTCAATTAATAATACTAAAACTTCAGAGATACTTCGTTGGTATGAGGAAAGAATGTCTGAAGTTGAATTTATGGCAACTAATCACTTCATTGTGGATCAAATAAAAAAATTATTGATTAATCCAGCAGATAAACACAACCGCGGATTTTTAGTTAAGTCATTAAAATCAATTAAAGAAAATCATAATTATATTAATATTGTTTACGCAGACGTTAATGGAAATGTTTTATTCAGCTTCGATTCCTTGTTTAAAAGTTTTAGTTCAGAATCAAAGCATATTATAAAAAATGTTGTTAGTACTTCAGCTATAGTAAAAAGAGATATTGTTTACAATGCAGCTAAACAAATTACTCTGGATATTTTTGCTCCTGTTGTTGATAATAATAAAACAATTGGAGTTTTAGTTCAAAGAAACGACCCCGAAAAATTTCTATTTCCAATCCTGGAAACTTCCAATGTATCTGATTTAGATACTAGAACTGTACTATTTAAGAAAAGCACCGATTCGCTTGTAATTATTAATCCGATAAAAGCTGCGAAAAAATCCTCACTTTCATTTTCGGTTTCGCTTAAAGATACTGATAATGTTATTGTGAAAGGAATCCTGAATAAAACCAGCTTTGTTGAAGGATTAGATTATCATAGAACAGATGTATTTGTCAATATAGATTCAATCCCTGGTACCAATTGGATAATAGCTTCCAAGGTTGATAAATCTGAAGCATTAAAAGATTTAAATTTTGAAATTCGGGCTATTTCTTCAATAATCTTACTTTCATTTCTTCTGATATTGGTCGGTTTAGTATTAATCAAAAAAAACAGACAGAGTGAATTATATAAAGGACTTTTCATTAAAGAAAAACAACTTGCTGATTCTCAAAAAGAATTTAAAACTATTCTTTATAGTATCGGTGATGCTGTAATAACAACAGATAAAAACAGTTTAATAACAAATATGAACAGCGTAGCTGAAAAGCTAACCGGCTGGACTGAAATTGAGGCTAGAGAAAAACCGTTAAATACAGTGTTTAATATTGTTGATGAAAGCACTAAAAAAACTGCTATCAATCCTGTGGAACAAGTTATATCTGAAGGAAAAGTTGTTGGGCTTACAAATCACTCAATATTAATCAATAGTTCCGGTAAAGAAATTCCGATTGCTAATAGTGCGGCTCCTATAACAGATGAAAATAATTTATTAAAAGGAGTTGTCTTAGTTTTTAGAGATCAAACAGAAGAAAGAAATAGGGAAAGGATTCTTTCTGAAAGCAATGAAAAATTATCTAAAATTTTTAATTCTTCTATCGATTCAATTAGTTTAACAGATTTAAATTCAGGTTTGCTTCTGGAAATTAATGATGGTTTTGAAAAAATGTTCGGCTATGAAAAGTCAGAGCTTATAGGAAAAACAACCGTAGAATTGGGTCTTTGGTTTTATCCTGAGGAACGACAGAAAATGATTGAGGAGTTAAGATTAAAGGGAAAAATCAGAAATCTGGAAGCAACAGGTCAAAGGAAAAACGGCGAGAAGTTTACAGGACTTCTATCAGGTGAGATAATTGTTATCAATGGTCAAGCATCCATCCTGATATTTGTTAGAGATATTACTGAAAGAAGAACATTTATAGAAGACCTGAAAGCCAGTGAAGAAAAATTTAAAATGCTTATAGATTCTGCACCGGATGCATTTGTTCACGGAGATAAAACAGGCAGCTTTATAACGGTTAATAACAGACTTAGTGATTTAACAGGTTATTCTCGCGAAGAGTTATTAAAGATGAATATGAAGGATCTATTTTCAAAGGAGATGCTTGAGATAAATCCTTTGCAGTACGATGTTTTGCAAAGAGGCGAAATCTTGAGAAACGAGAGAACAATAAGCAGAAAAGATGGTTCAGAAGTTTCCATCGAAATGATATCTAAACAAATGCCTGATGGAACTTATCAATCTTTCTTCAATGATCTTACTGAACAAAAGAAAGCACAAAGAGAACTTAAAGATTCAGAAGAGCGGTTCAGGAAAGCTTTTATTACCAATCCGGATGCTATCAATATAAATCGTCTTTCTGATGGAAAATATATTTTAATAAATAATGGATTCACTTCGCTAACCGGTCATAAAGAAAATGAAGTTATAGGAAAAACCTCAGCAGAAATTAATATCTGGGCAGATATTAATAGCAGACATAAGCTTGTTGAATTACTTCTTAAAACAAATTCTGTTGAGAATTTTGAAGCAAAATTTCGATTAAAAGACGGCACCATTAAAGATGGTTTAATGTCCGCCACACTTATTGAATTAAATAACGAACTGCATATACTTAGTATAACCCGCGATATTTCAGACAGAAAAAGAGCAGAGCAAGAAATTATAGATACAAAACTATATTATCAGAAATTAATTGAAAATGCACCTGATGGAATTGTTCTTTTAACTGCTGAGGGTTTCCCGGAATATGTTAGCCCTTCTGCTAAGAAGATTTTAGGATATCCGCTTTCTCAAAATGTTTTCCCGCCTGCTGAAGAGTTAATACATCCTGATGATCTGATAAACGTTAATAATGTAATTGCTGAACTGACAAAAAACTCAGATGAAATTAAAACAATTGAATACCGTTTCAAAAATTTTAAAGGAGAGTACACCTGGATCGAAGGGATTTTTACAAATCATTTGTTTGATCCTAATTTAAAATCAATTGTTGTAAACTTAAGAGATATCAGTTTCCGAAAAAAAGTTGAAGAAGAATTGCTTGAAAAATTCAGGCTTGAGCAGCAGATAAGCAGAATAGCAAAGACAGCGCCCGGCGGCTTATGTACATTTAAGTTAACCCCGACCGGAAATATCTCTATGCCTTATGTCAGTGAAACCTGGATGCAGATATGGGATTTAACTCAGGAGGATGTTAAAGATGATGCTTCAACTCTCTATACAAGAATACATAAAGATGATTTAAGTTATCTTAACAGAAGTATCCAAAAATCAGCAGAAGAAATGACAGACTGGTTTGTTGAGTTCAGAATTAATCATCCCAGAAAAGGACTAAGATGGCTCGAAGGACATTCCACTCCGACTTTAGAAAAAGACGGAAGTATTATCTGGTATGGTTTTATTTCTGATATAACAGAAAGAAAAACTTTATTAACAGAAATAACTGAGTCAGAAGAAAAATTCAGGTCTATTTGGGAAAACTCAATTGATGCAATGAGGCTGATTGATAAAGATGGAACAATTATAAATGTCAATGAATCATATTGCAGATTATTTGGATTAAAAAAAGAGGAGCTTATCGGGTGTTCTTTCGGTGTTTCATACATTATAACTGATGACGATTATGCTCAAACAGTTTACAAAGAACGTTTTAGAAACAGAACTATTAAAAATAAATTTGAGACAGAGCTTTATCTGAAGAATGGACAGAAAATTTGGGCAGAGTTTACGAATTCTTTTATTGGACCAAAAGATAAGAAGGTAATGCTTCTTAGTATAATAAGAGATGTTACCGATAGAAAACAATTGATCAATCAGCTTACTGATGCAAAGACAAAAGCGGAAGAAATGGTAAGGCTTAAATCGTACTTCTTTGCAAATATGAGTCACGAACTTAGAACACCTTTTGTCGGAATATTAGGTTTCGCCGAAATACTTAAAGATTCATTAAGCGATTCTGCTGAACGCCAATATGCTGAACAGATATTAAAATCGTCTAAGAGACTTACGGATACATTGAATAAAATTTTAAATGTAACAAAACTGGAATTTGACAAAGTTGAGGTTAATATAACTGAGTTCGATGTGGTAAGAATATTAAGAAACGCTGAGAATTTATATTCAAGCTCTGCAAAGATTAATGATACAGTTATATCTATAGTAACAAAAGAAGACAGCATTAAAATAAGATCTGATGCCCGAATTTTAGAGGACATAATTAATAATCTGGTTAGCAATGCGGTTAAGTTTACCAAGAGCGGATCAATAAATCTTTATGCCGCCAGAATAATGACCGATAATAACTTATTTGCAGAAATAAAGATTGAAGATACAGGAATCGGCATACCTGCTGAAAAGCAAAATTTGGTTTGGCAGGAATTCAGACAAGTAAGCGAAGGATTTAACAGGTCTTTTGAGGGTACCGGTTTGGGTCTAACAATCACAAAAAAATATATTGAACTATTATCTGGTAGTATTTCTTTATCAAGTGAAGAAAATAAAGGAACAACTTTCACGATAACATTACCATTAAACTTTTCTGCTTCAACACCGTTAATTGAAAAAACACAGAAGAAACCAGAACCAAAATATCTGCCTAAAAAAAGAACATCAGAAAAACCAAAAATACTTTATGTTGAAGATGATGTTGTTGCTCTTCAGTTTATTAATATTGTATTAAAAGCCAGTTACGATGTTGAAACCGCTTTCAGTGCAAATGAAGCGCTTGAAAAAATCACTCTAAAAAAATATGATGCACTAATGCTTGATATTAATCTCGGCAGCGGAATGGATGGTTTGGAACTTATGCAAAATGCAAGAGAAAATAATTATTATAAAACTATTCCAATCGTTGCTGTAACTGCATACGCTGCAGAATCAGACAAAAATGAATTTTTATCAAAAGGATTTAATTATTATATCTCCAAACCATTTACACAAGCAGAATTACATAAGCTGCTGATTGAAATATTTAATGACAAATAAGATTTTCTATTTAAACTAATCACTTTGCTGCCCGATAATAAAGAAAATACTTTTTATATGTTCAGTTTTTTAACACAAATACTTTCTGCTAACTTTAATCATTTTTAATTCCTATGATTAATATAGAACTTGTATATAATTTATCCGTTATAGTGGTTTTCAGTGCAATATCAGGTTTTCTTAGTTTCAGGTTCAACAATCAAACTTCATGGGGGAAAAGATTACACGGACTATTATTTGGAATTACAGCAATAATAGGGATGTCAGTTCCTTTTAGTTTTACAGATGGGATAATATTCGATGGACGATTAATTGTGATCAGCTTATGTGCTTTCGTTTTTGGTCCATTATCCGGATCTGTCTCAGCCGCTTTGGTAATTATTTTCAGATTGTTTATTGGCGGTGAAGGAATAATCATGGATGCTCTTGCAATTTTCTCCGCATTCTTTATTGGTTACTTGTTTCATAGTTATAGAAAAATAAATCTAAGCACAGATACTTCAGTTTTTACAATTTATTCCCTCGGTCTGATTGTCAATACTATTGCTGTGCTATTAATTTTTATACTTCCCTCAAAAATTACAGAACAAGTTTTCCATTCAGTTGCTGTTACAATAATTGTTTTTTATCCTTTAACAACGGTTCTTATCGGAAAGATTTTATTTACTCAGAAACAGTTTTTAATGATGATGAATACTTTAAAGGAAAAGGAGAAACTGTTTCGAACAACGCTCTATAGTATTGGAGATGGAGTTATTACTACAGATAATAAAGGTGTTGTAGTAAATATGAATAATGTAGCAGAAAAATTAACAGGTTGGAAAGAAGCAGAAGCAAAGGGAAAGTTATTAGATAATGTGTTTAATGTAATTAACGAGGATACCGGTCTGTCAATTGAAAATCCGGTTGAAATTGTCTTGAAAAAAGGGATTTTGGTTGGTTTGGCTAATCATACTGTACTAATCTCCAAAGAAGGCACTCATATTCCTATTGCAGACAGCGGCTCTCCGATTATTGATGACACAGGAAGTATTATCGGCGTTGTACTTGTTTTCAGCGATCAGACGATTGAGCGGATGAAAGAAAAACAATTGATCGAGACTACCACTAAATTTTCAAAACTTTTTAATTCTTCCTCTGATTCAATCAGTTTAACCGACTTAAAAACCGGAAAGATTGTTGACATAAACTTAGGCTTTGAAAAAATACTTGGCTTTAAAAAAGAAGATATTATAGGCAAATCATCGTATGATTTGAAATTATGGGCAGATATATCTGATAGAGAATCAATCTGGGCTGCTATTAAATCTGATGGCTATATTAAAAATTTTAAAACCAAATTCAGAAGAAATGATGATAAGATTATTTCTGTATTGCTTTCAGGTGAAATAATAAGTTTTTCCGGTAATACATATATCTTTATTACAATTAGAGATATTACCGATTTGATCAGTATGCAGGATTCTCTGCAAGCTAATGAAGAGCGTTTTACATCTATAATTAACAGTCTTACTGATTTAATAATAATAGTTGATCAGAGAGGGTTAATATCCCATGTAAGCCCTTCAGTAAAGAGCACTCTTGGATATAATGATTTTGAAATGATTGGTCGTGAACCGATGGATTTTGTAAGTGAATCATATAAAGTAATTGTTAAAGATGAACTTGACAAAGTAGTTCGAGGTGAAAATTTAGGCAAACCAACATTATTTATAGCAATCTGCAAAGACAAGTCATTTTGTTATTTGGAAACTATCGGTATAGATATGTTTGATAACAAAGCCGTAAATGGATTGGTATTAATCAGCAGAGATGTTACTGAAAGGATAAAATCAAGTAATCTTGAAAAAGAAAACGCTGAACTGTTTAATGACTTAATTTCAAACAATGCTGACCCGATGTTAATATTAAATTCCAATGGTTCGGTTCTATTTGCAAATAAAGCCTGTCATCAACTTGTTGATGTTGATCAAACTGTCAATCTGATTGGACAAAACATAACCTTGTTTATGCCTGAAGAACACGCTCAAAGAGCTTTGGAAACAATAAAACAAGTAATAATATCAGATACACCCATAATTAGCGAGTATGAGATTAGAACTTCCAGGGGACTGAAAAAATGGATATCAACAGCTAGTACCAAAATTACTTTTAAAGGAAACGATTCTGATCTTGTAACAATCCGTGATATTACTGAACGGAGAAAGATTGAAGACGCTTTAAGAGAGAGCGAACAGAACTACAAATATTTGTTTGAAAACAATCCTCAGCCAATGTTTGTATATGATAAACACACATTAAAATTTCTGGCGGTCAATGAGTTTACAGTATTAAAATATGGATATTCAAGAGAAGAATTCCTTTCAATGAACTTGCACGATATAAGACCTGAAGATGAATATGATAGACTTGATGCTAATATTTTTGTTTCTGAACAGAAAATTCAGCAATCCGGATATTGGAAACATAAAAGCAAAGATGGTAAGATCTTTTTTGTAGAAATATTTTCTCACAGCTTAAATTTTATGGGTAAAGATGCCCGCATTGTATTGGCAAATGATATTTCTGAGAGGAAAAAAGTTGAAGATATAATCAGAAGCAGTGAAGAAACATACCGCCTGACTGCTGAACAAACCGGACAGGTAATTTATGATTACAATTTATTAAATGGGGAAACCAAATGGGCTGGTGCAATTGAACATGTAACTGGTTATCCTTATCACGAGTTTCTTATATATGTTTCTAAGGATATTTATAATTATGTGCATCCGGATGATAAAGACTATGCGGTTAGAACACGCAAAGCATCTTTGGCAATGGGTGAAAAATTCAAAGCGGAGTACCGGTTCAGGCATAAAGAAGGTGTTTTTATTTACCTTGAAGAAAGCGGAGCAATAATTAAAGATGAAAATAACTCCCCTATCAGAATGTTAGGAACATTAAGCAATGTTACAGAAAGAAAACTTGTAGAAAACCAATTAAGAAATCTTTCGCAGACTGTTGAACAGAGTCCGGTATCAATTGTTATAACTGATCTTGAGGGTAATATTGAATATGTTAATCCAAAGTTTGAGGAAGTATCTGGTTATACATATAAAGAAGTTATTGGAGAAAATCCGAGAATACTTTCTACCGGTACAAAAACAAAAATTGAATATCAGCAAATGTGGCAAACTATTTTAAGCGGTAAAGAATGGCGCGGAGAGTTTTACAACAAAAAGAAAAATGGTGAATTGTACTGGGAATCTGCTACTATATCTCCACTTTTTAATGAAAACAACGAAATATTCAGATTTGTTGCTATTAAAGAAGACATCACTCAACAGAAAAAAACAAGAGAAGAACTTATTCTTGCCAAAGAAAAAGCCGAAGAAATGAACAGATTAAAATCTTACTTCTTCGCGAATATGAGCCATGAACTCAGAACCCCCTTTGTTGGAATACTTGGTTTTGCAGAAATATTAAAAGAAAATCTTAAGGATACACCTGAGGAGGAATTTGCAAATCAGATTTTAAAATCTTCTAAGAGATTAACCGATACTCTTAATAAGATTTTAAATATTACCAGAATTGAATTTGATAAGATTGATTTAAAATTAAAGGAAACGGATATAAATGTATTGCTTAAAAATCTGGAAGCATTCTACTCAAGTTCAGCAAAATTAAACAACACAGAAATTATAACAGTACTAAAAGAAGATGATTTAAAAATAATTACTGATCCAAAATTACTTGAAGATGTTCTGAACAATCTTATTAGTAATGCAGTTAAGTTTACTAATAATGGTAAGATTACACTTCAGGCGGAAAAACTGCTGACTGATAAGGATAATCTTCTGATTATTAAAATTATTGATACCGGAATCGGAATACCTGTTGAAAAACAAAATTTAGTCTGGCAGGAATTCAGACAGGCAAGCGAAGGATTTAACAGGTCTTTTGAGGGCACCGGTTTAGGATTAACTATTACCAAAAAATATGTCGAATTACTATCCGGAAGTATTTCTTTAACCAGTGTTGAAAATGAAGGAACAACTTTCACGATAACATTACCATTAAGCTCCGCTGCTTCAATTCCTGTTACTGAAGAAACAGCTAAGAAACCTGAGTCAAAAATTTTACCTAAAAAGAGAGCATCAGAAAAACCAAAAATACTTTATGTTGAAGATGATGTTGTTGCACTGCAATTTATCAGTATAATTTTAAAAGCCGGATATGAAGTTGAAACTGCATTTAATGCAAATGAGGCATTACAGCTTACTGCTGTTAAGCAATATGATATCTTGATGCTTGACATTAATTTAGGTGCAGGTATGGATGGCATTCAGCTTTTACAGGAAATTAGAAAGACAGATTACTATAAAAATATTCCTGCGGTGGCTGTAACTGCTTATGCAGCAGAAACTGATAAGAAAGAATTTCTATCGAAAGGTTTTAATCAATATATTTCAAAACCATTTGTTCAAAACGATCTTCATCAATTACTAAATGGTATCTTAAACAGCGGAAAGAAATAATAACAAGACAGTCAGATCAATAATTGATTAAAATCTGACATGGATTTTTTCTGGATTTATTTAAAAGCTAAGAAAGTTTTGATCAAAAGAATTCCGCTTCTGTAAGAGTTCTAAGCTTAATCAAAACGCAGATTGGAAAAATAGAAACTGCGCGGTGTTATTAAATCAACTTTGCTTTTGCTAACTCCAAATAATCTTCTCTGTATGCTTCAACAAAATCATTCAATTCATCTTTGGACAAAAAGTTTAACATATCAGCAGCCGCATCATCTAAAACGTAATCTGAATCCCAAAGAATTCTTTCAGAATCAAATTTGCTTACCGCATAGTCTGCTAAATGCAAAATTGATGTAAGAAAATTATTTTCTTTTGAATAACCTGGTTTATGATGAAATTGCAATACATCGGATAAGACAGCAGGTAAAGACCATTTATCAGCAAGAAACTCACCGATTTCCTGATGAGATAAACCAAGGGTATTGTATTCAGCTTGCAGAAACGGCACTTTATTCTGAGCAGCATATTCTGCAATCTGTGAAAACTCCTGTGAAAAGTGTTCGTGTAGAATTACAATTCCCATATCATGCAGCATACCGGCAGTAAAACCATCACCATCGAAATTAAAACCAAGATCTTTTGACATTCTTTGAGTTAAAATACCAGTTATAAGAGAATGATTTAAAAAGATATCAGGATCAAAATATTTATCTGATTTCATTTTAAGCACAGCAGCCATCTTAATAGAAGTTACAATCGATTTAATTTCCTGATAACCAAGTATTAAGACAGCAGAACCAATATTAGTTACACTTCTTCTTAATCCGAACAAAGGTGAGTTTGCAACTGATAAAACCTTTACGGTCAGAGATGGATCTTTTTCAATTAACATCTCAATCTTTCGTGCAGATATACTTGGATCGCTGAACAATTGAGTAATCTCTTGTAATACCCTCGGTATTGGCGGTAAAATAGTTACATCCTGAATTTTCTTTAAGATTGCCTCTGATTTATGTGCAGTAATGTTTTCCTGAAACCTCATATCCTCACTTAAATTTTTTTTGATACTTTATACTTTTTATTCTTCACTTTTGTCTTTTATCTTTAAAAAATTTCTGTAAGTGAATTCAAAAGCAGATAAATCTCTTCATCATATTCCATTATCGAAAAGAATCAGATTTTATTTAATACTTTGCTGTATGCTCTGATGCTAATATTAGCCAATAGTGTAATAATATAATTTCAATTAGATAATTATTATAAAGCCTTACAGAAACCTGTTAAAAAAAACAAAATTATACTTTTCTGTAAACAAACACCCATTTTTTTCGATAATCATAATGGAACACATTTTGGATTAGAAGATTGTTTTTAAAAAAAAATTAAGAGGATACAATGACGAATTTAGATGAAAACAAAAAAGACCAGAAAGAATTACTTCAACTGGTTAGTTTTAAAATCGGGGACGAGGAATTTGGTGTTGACATACTTAGTGTTCAGGAGATTAATAAAATGTCTCAGATTACTAAAGTACCAAATACACCTGTGTTCATTGAAGGTGTTATCAACCTAAGAGGCAGAATAATACCCGTAATAGATCTTAGAGTAAAACTCGGTATGATCAGAAAAGACCACAGCAAAAATACACGAATTGTAGTTGTTGAACTTAAAGATCAGACAATAGGATTTATTGTTGATGAAGTGTGTGAAGTTTTACGCATCCCAAAAGAAATTACTGAAGCTCCGCCCGAAATGGTTGGAGGAGTAAACAGCGAATACATTACATCAATTGGCAAATTAGAAGACAGACTTTTAATCCTGCTTGACTTAAATAAAATTTTATCAACAGAAGAGTTTAAGCAGATTGAAACTGCTGCTTAATATTTTAATAAAAATTAGATGGAGAAATAAAAAATGTTAAATAACATGAAAATTGGGGTACGTTTGGCTTTAGGATTTGGGATCGCTGCATTGGTTATTCTTATACTTAATGTACTTAGTATAGTAAATCTAAATGCACTAAACGATGATATGAGCGTTGTTATCAAAGATAGATTTCCTAAAACAATTTGGGCAAATGATATTATTGATATGATAAATGATAATTCGAGAGCGATCAGAAATGCATTTATTCTCGACGATCCTGAAGAAATTGCAAAAGAATTAAAAAGACTTGATGCGGGTAAGGACTTGGTTGATGCTCGTGTTGACTCTTTGGCCAGAACAATTAATTCGGAAGAAGGTAAAAGAATAATTGCTAATCTTCAGGACGTTAGAAAGAACGATTACTTTCAGGCAAGAAATAAAATGCTGAATCATTTAAAAAATGGTAACCGCAGTCTTGCTGTAGAAATGCTGTTTGGTGAATTCAGAACTGCACAAACTAAATATTTTGATATTGTTAGAAAAATGGTTGACTATCAAAACAAACTTGTTAATGATTTAGGTACTGAGGCAGATAAAACTGCGGACAGAGTAATTATGCTAACACTTATAATTGGTATTATAGCAATAATATTCGTGGTTGTTATGTCATATCTTATTACAATAAGTATAACCAAGCCGGTTAAATCAGTTATGGAAAGAGTTGCTCAGTTAGAAAAAGTCTGCATAACAAATCTTGGCAGCGGTTTAGATGCATTAGCAGTTGGTAATGCTTCAGTAAAAGCAACAAAAGAAACTGAACAGCTAAAACTAATGCGTAAAGATGAGATGGGAGACCTTGCAAAAACTGTTGACAGCATTATAGTTAAATCACAAGGTGCAATTGATTCCTATGAAGGAGTAAGAAACAAAATAACCGAGCTAAGCGGTGTAACACAAGAGCTTATAATTGATGGACAGGAAGGCAGATTAAATAAACGCGGTGATGCAAAAGCTTTTGACGGCGCATATAAAGAAATTATCAATGGATTTAATAATGTGCTCGACTCGGTTATATTGCCGATACAAGAGAGTGCAAAACTTATTGGAAAATATGCAGAAGGTGATTTTACATCAAGAATAACTTCTCAATATAAGGGAGATCATCAGCTTATTGTAAACAGCCTAAATACAATGGGTGATTCAGTAAGCAGAGTATTAAATCAAGTTAAAGAAGCAGTTCAGGCAACTGCAAGTGCAGCAAATCAGATATCTTCTTCTACAGAAGAGATGGCTGCCGGTGCTCAGGAACAATCATCGCAGGCTACGGAGGTTGCCGGTGCTGTTGAAGAAATGACTAAAACTATTCTTGAAACTTCTAAGAACGCTTCTGTTGCTGCTGAAAGCTCAAAATTTGCTAATGAAACAGGTCTGAAAGGAACTAAAAAAGTTGAGGAATCAAAAAATGGTATGAACAAGATTGTTTCCTCTGCACAGAATACCGCTCATATTATTTCTTCATTAACAAACAAAACTGATCAAATTGGAGAAATAACCCAAGTAATAAATGATATAGCAGATCAAACTAACCTTTTAGCTCTTAACGCAGCAATTGAAGCTGCAAGAGCCGGTGAACAAGGAAGAGGATTTGCTGTTGTTGCTGATGAAGTGAGAAAACTTGCTGAACGTACTACCAAGGCAACTAAAGAAATTGCTGATATGATCAAGATGATTCAAAGAGAAGCTAAAGATGCTGATGAATCAATGAATGAAGCGAAAACCGCAGTTGAACTTGGAATGAAACTTACTGATGAAGTTGGTGTTGTATTAAATGAAATAAGTCACGAGAATAATAAGGTAGCAGATGTTGTTGGACAGGTTGCTGCTGCAAGTGAAGAACAATCCAGCGCTGCTGAACAGATAAGTAAAAACATCGAATCGATAAGCAGTGTAACACAACAAAGTGCAAGCGGATTACAGCAGATTGCTCACGCTTCTGAAGACTTAAACAGATTAACATTAAATCTGCAGGAATTAATCGCTCAGTTTAAGGTTGATAATTCAACAAGCCATTTTGCAGTAAGACAAAATGGAAAGTTAGTCCACTCCTAACACATTTCTTCAATTTTGGGCAGCCAAGGGGAGGCTGCCTTTTTTAATCACTATTTATCCTCTTCCAAATAATCAAAGACCTATAGTATTAACTTCTTTTGTAATTATTCGATAATATAATGAGAAATGTTACTCTTATTTAATGCTTAGGAAAATAAGCTGCTATAAAACACCATATAAACATTACAGAATTTTAATTTAAGTAAATAGCTTTAGAAATGGCAGGATACCACCAGGAGCCAACAGAAAGGATAATAAAGAATGATTACAAAATTATTTTCAGAAGTAAAAGTTAGAGTAATATGAGAGTGGTATCATTATTATCCTTAATGCAGTTATTGATTCCTTTAGAGAGAACAAAAATTATAGAATATACTTCAAGAAAAAACTTTGACAGCAGAAATGAAAAATGAACGGCAAGGTGATTATCAGCTACCAAAACAAGTAGTTGACCAAGTTACTATTGCTTTAAGAAACACCCCAATTTTTGGAACGATATCATGACAATTAGAAGACCCCAAACCGGATTATCATTTAAAATAATAACCTCTGTTTTTTTAAGTATTTCAATTGTCTTCTTAATTATTTTTCTTTATAACTATAATGTTACAAGCTCAATTATTGAGAAGAAAGTTGAAGACACAGCAGAAAACCTCACACAAAAAAAAATAAATCAGGTTGAAACCATATTAGTTTCAGTTGAAAAGGTTCCTCAGAATATTGCAAACCTGATTGAAAAATTTTCTTATTCTGAAGACCAACTTATCGAGATATTAAATATAATGGTTGGTGAAAACGATGCAATTTATGGTGCTACTATTGCATTTGAACCATATATGTTTGATAAAGGGAAAAAATATTTAGCACCTTATGTATATAAATCTTCCGGCAGCTTAGAAATATCGTCGTTAGCAACAGAGGCGTACAATTATCCAAGTGCTGATTGGTATAAGGTACCAAAATCACTTGGTAAGGCAGTATGGAGTGAACCATATTATGATGAAGGCGGCGGTAATGCGTTAATGTCCACTTTCTCTGTTCCTATCTTTAAAAAAGTTAATGGCGAAAGGAAAATTATAGGCATCATTACTTCAGATATTTCTTTAGAATGGCTTGATGAGATTGTAGCAACTAATAAAGAACTGGAATCCAGTTATGGTTTTTTAGTTTCAAAAGAAGGGCGCTTGATTACATTTCCTGATAGTAAAATGATAATGCGTTCAACAATATTTGATTTGGCAAAGTCATTAAAATCACCGCAGCTTGAACAAGTAGCTGAAAATATGATAAAGGGGAGGAACGGTTTTACTAAGTATAACTATGTTGATAAAACAGATGATAAAGTCAATTGTATATATTATGCCCCTATTCCTCTAAATGGCTGGTCAATCGCAGTTACTTATCCTGATAAATTAACTGATGAACTCGATTCATTAATTAAAAAATTAACTGCATTAAGTATAATAGGTCTATTCTTATTACTTTTAGTAATAATGATAGTTTCAAAATCAATTACCAAACCTCTTACAAGATTATCTGCTGCTACTGATCATTTTGCTAAGGGAGAAATGGATTATCCGTTATTAAAGATCAAATCAAATGATGAAATTGGAAAATTGGCAAACTCATTTAATGTTATGGTAGAAAATATCCGTAGCTCAATGAAAGAAATAAAAGAGAAAAGCACACTTGCCGAGAAAGCTGCACAAGAGGCAGAAAGAGAAAAAAGGATTTCCAGTGAGAAAGAGGAATACTTACAGAATAATGCTAAAGAAATGCTTGAAAAAATGGAAAGACTTGCTGAAGGAGACCTCTCTGTCAGGCTGAATTATGAGGATAAAGATGAGCTGATCACAAAACTATTTAAGGGATTTAATAATGTTGTCAGTAATTTAAGAAATGTAATCCTTAAAGTAACCGAAGCAGTTCAGGCAACTGCAAGTGCAGCAAATCAGATATCTTCTTCTACAGAAGAGATGGCTGCCGGTGCTCAGGAACAATCATCGCAGGCTACAGAGGTTGCCGGTGCTGTTGAAGAAATGACTAAAACTATTTATGAAACCACAAAGAACACAAATCAGGCATCTGATGCTGCTAAGAATTCCGGTAAAGTTGCCAGAGAAGGTGGAAAGGTTGTTGAAGAAACAATTGCAGGTATGAATAAGATAGCTGAAGTTGTAAGGGAAAGCGCAGAAACAGTTCAACAGTTAGGAAAGAACAGTGATCAGATTGGTGAGATCGTTCAGGTAATTGATGACATTGCAGATCAGACCAACCTTTTAGCTCTTAACGCTGCAATTGAAGCTGCAAGAGCCGGTGAACAAGGAAGAGGATTTGCAGTTGTTGCTGATGAAGTAAGAAAACTTGCTGAACGTACTACCAAAGCGACTAAAGAAATTGCAACTATGATAAAGCAAATTCAAAAAGATACAAATGGTGCAGTTGAATCTATGCAGCAAGGAACTCAGGAAGTTGAATCAGGAAAAACATTAGCTGAGAAAGCTGGTGCTTCGCTAAAAGATATAATTAACGGTGCAGAACAGGTTGTTGATATTGTCAGTCAGGTTGCTGCTGCAAGTGAAGAACAATCCAGCGCTGCTGAACAGATAAGTAAAAACATCGAATCGATAAGCAGTGTAACACAACAAAGTGCAAGCGGATTACAGCAGATTGCCCGCGCTTCTGAAGACTTAAACAGATTAACATTAAATCTGCAGGAATTAATCGCTCAGTTTAAGGTTGATAATTCAACAAACCATTTTGCAGTAAGACAAAATGGAAAGTTAATACACTCTAAATAAATAGATTTTTGGGCAGCAAATTATTATTGCTGCTATAATTTTTGATTGTAACAAGAATAGTTTAAGAAATTTGGTTGTAAGTTTAATAAGATAATTTGTTGCAGGATTAAGCGAAACCAATTAAAAAATAATTATTTGCCATCGGATTAAATAATACTTCTGTACAACCAACAAAATTTTCTGTTAAACAAAAAAGCAAAGAAAATTAAAAAGCCACAGACATTATTGGCTATTTGTTTAAGCAATTATTTTTTTTGAATTGGAAACTTCTTTCAATTAAAGAGGAAAAAGGAAGCTGAAATGAAAAAGAAACTCTTTAATAGCGTAACTATCAGAACTAAATACCTGATACCTTTATTTGCCATATCTTTTGCGTTTTTATTATTAGTTTTTTACAGCATAAGCGCATTAAATAAGACTACAGATGCAACAGTCAGTTTTATTGACGGAGATCAAAAGCTGTTACTTGCACTGAGTAATATGTATGCGTATGGTTTACAATCAGAGCAATCAACACGGAACATCATTCTGAATCCAACTTATAATAAATCAAAAGAAAATTTAGAAAAAGCTCATCAAGATTTCATCAATCAAATAAAATTAGGAAAGTTATCAATTAATATAACAGAAGATGAAAACATTAAACTTAATTCCGTACTTGAGCTTTGGAATGAACTCCACTCATTAAAAGAAAAGATCAAGGAATTAGCTATATCAGACCGCCATTCAGAAGCAATTAATCTTTTAAATAATGATGAATCAAATAAATGGAGGGAGTTAAAAGAGATTCTTATTCAAGCAATTGATAAAAAGCAAAAGGAAGTCCAAATTAAAAAGGCAAGTGTTCAACAATCGAATGTAACAGCTTATAATAATGTACTTTTAGCATCAATTATTATTGTAACAGTAAGCTTCTCTGTCCTCTTTATTGTTGTTAATGCCTTGGTTAAACCAATTAAAAATCTTCAGGATGCTGCTAACAAAGTCGCTGAAGGTGATGTTAAAGTTTCCGTTGCTATTCAGTCTGATGATGAAATTGGTCACCTGACTAATTCATTTAATGTTATGGTAGAAAATATCCGTAGCTCAATGAAAGAAATAAAAGAGAAAAGCACACTTGCCGAGAAAGCTGCACAAGAGGCAGAAAGAGAAAAAAGGATTTCCAGTGAGAAAGAGGAATACTTACAGAATAATGCTAAAGAAATGCTTGAAAAAATGGAAAGACTTGCTGAAGGAGACCTCTCTGTCAGGCTGAATTATGAGGATAAAGATGAGCTGATCACAAAACTATTTAAGGGATTTAATAATGTTGTCAGTAATTTAAGAAATGTAATCCTTAAAGTAACCGAAGCAGTTCAGGCAGCAGCAAGTGCAGCAAATCAGATATCTTCTTCTACAGAAGAGATGGCTGCCGGTGCTCAGGAACAATCATCGCAGGCTACAGAGGTTGCCGGTGCTGTTGAAGAAATGACTAAAACTATTCTTGAAACTTCTAAGAACGCTTCTGTTGCTGCTGAAAGCTCAAAATTTGCTAATGAAACAGGTCTGAAAGGAACTAAAAAAGTTGAGGAATCAAAAAATGGTATGAACAAGATTGTTTCCTCTGCACAGAATACCGCTCATATTATTTCTTCATTAACAAACAAAACTGATCAAATTGGAGAAATAACCCAAGTAATAAATGATATAGCAGATCAAACTAACCTTTTAGCTCTTAACGCAGCAATTGAAGCTGCAAGAGCCGGTGAACAAGGAAGAGGATTTGCTGTTGTTGCTGATGAAGTGAGAAAACTTGCTGAACGTACTACCAAGGCAACTAAAGAAATTGCTGATATGATCAAGATGATTCAAAGAGAAGCTAAAGATGCTGATGAATCAATGAATGAAGCGAAAACCGCAGTTGAACTTGGAATGAAACTTACTGATGAAGTTGGTGTTGTATTAAATGAAATAAGTCACGAGAATAATAAGGTAGCAGATGTTGTTGGACAGGTTGCTGCTGCAAGTGAAGAACAATCCAGCGCTGCTGAACAGATAAGTAAAAACATCGAATCGATAAGCAGTGTAACACAACAAAGTGCAAGCGGATTACAGCAGATTGCTCACGCTTCTGAAGACTTAAACAGATTAACATTAAATCTGCAGGAATTAATCGCTCAGTTTAAGGTTGATAATTCAACAAGCCATTTTGCAGTAAGACAAAATGGAAAGTTAATACACTCCTAACACATTTCTTCAATTTTGGGCAGCCAAGGGGAGGCTGCCTTTTTTAATCAGCTCTGATTTTAATTAATTTCAACTAACTAACTGTGTTCTGGAAATCTATCTAATTATTACATAATTTTACAATAACATATTTGTAATAATTCTTTTAAGGTGATTTATGTTTGATAAACAGGTTTATATCGATAGAAGAAATGAGTTGAAAAAAAGTTTTAAAAGCGGTGTACTGCTATTCCCCGGTAATGATGAAGCAGCAATGAATTATCCCGGCAATACTTATAAGTTCAGGCAAGACAGCTCTTTTCTTTATTACTTTGGAATTGATATTCCGGGAATGACCGGATTAATTGATCTCGATGAAGATAAAGAATATTTATTTGGTTATGAGTTTACTATAGAAGATACTGTTTGGATGGGTCCCCAGCCAAAACTTTCAGAGCTTGCCGGACAAACCGGAGTTGAGTTTTCGAAGCCGATTGCTGAACTGAAGAAATTCTTGAAATCAAAAAAGAAAAAGCAATCTAAAATCCATTTTCTGCCGCCTTACAGAGCTGAACATATTCTTAAACTATCTGATCTGCTTGATGAAAATCCGAATCGGTTAAAAAGTAAGTATTCTAAAAAATTAATTGAAGCAGTCGTTGCACAAAGATCTATAAAAGCTGAAGAAGAAATTGCTGAAATAGAATACGCGATGGAAATTGCATATCAGATGCATACAACTGCTATGCGTATGGCTAAACCCGGAGTTATAGAAAGAGATATTGCAGGAGCAATTGAAGGTATCGCACTTTCAATTGGGAATGGTGTTTCATTTCATTCTATCGTTTCTAAAAACGGACAAACATTGCACAATCATTTTCACGGAAATGTATTGAAGGAAGGTGATCTATTAGTTTGTGATGCCGGCGCAGAATCGCTTTTACATTATGCCAGTGATATTACACGGACAACTCCGGTTGGCGGAAAGTTTTCTTATAAACAAAAAGAAATTTATGAGATAGTTCTTACCGCACAAAAAAATGCTATAAATATGATCAAACCGGATGTAAAGCATGTTGATGTCCATCTGACCGCTGTTAAAATAATTGCCGCCGGTTTATCTCAATTAGGACTGATGAAGGGCGATCTTAATTCGGCGGTTAAAGCCGGTGCTCATGCTTTATTTATGCCTCACGGTTTAGGACACATGATGGGGCTTGATGTTCATGACATGGAAAATCTTGGTGAAGATTATGTTGGATACGATAATACCACCAAAAGAAGCGATCAGTTTGGATTATCTTATTTAAGATTGGCTAAAGAACTTAAGCCAGGATTTGTCTTTACCTGTGAACCGGGAATTTATTTTATTCCTGAACTTATTGATCTTTGGAAGTCTCAGAAGAAATTTAAAAACTTTATTAATTATGATAAGGTTGAAGAGTACAGAGATTTTGGCGGAATAAGAATAGAGGACAACATTTTAGTTACCAAAACTGGATATAAAGTTCTTGGGCGACCAATACCTAAAGAAGCTGATGATGTAGAAGCATGGGCAAAATCTTAAAGATATTCCATACACAAATGCCGGGTCGTAGAGCTAATTCTCTGCGACCAGGCATTAAAATTAAATTACTTTCTATTTGTCTCCGAAAAATCTCTTCCTGCATTAAGTGCATCAATATTTAGCTGAACGACTTTCTCCCCTTTTCGCTCAAAGATTTTTCTTATTCCGTTTTCAAGTGACTGATAAGGAATATCGATAAACGGGGATGCTGCACCAAGTATAACCATATTTGATGAGCGTGATGATTTAATCTGTCGCGCAATCTCATCGGCATTAAGCACAATTTTTCTCGGCAGTTTATTTATTTCCGCAAGTAATTCATTTAAGTCGGGATAATTAGGAATATTAACAAACGGTGTTGAATTAGTAACAAGCCATCCATTTTCAGACAGCCATGGCAGATATCTTAAAGATTCCATGGGTTCAACAGAAATTATTATATCAGCACTGCCTTGAGGAATAAGATCACTTGCGATTTCCTTTTCCGAAATTCTTAAATGAGACTGCACAGCACCGCCGCGCTGGCTCATTCCGTGCACTTCTGCTTGTTTAAGATAAAGCTGATTTTCCAAAGCTGCCATCCCAACAACAGCGGCAATTGAAAGAATTCCCTGTCCGCCAACCCCTGATAATATTATATCTGATTTCATTTAACGACCTCCGTTGTCTTCACTTTCTGTTCTCGCTTTGTTCTGCTTGCAGTTTGAATGCATTCTCTTCTCGAAATAATTACAGACACTCCATCATACATAATCTCTTCGCGAAGTATCTTTACCATTTCATCATGATGCTTTGGCAAGGGAGTAAGAATTCTTACGTGTTCCGGTTTTACACCAATGCCAATACATATTTGTTCAAGCTTACCTGTTGCAGGCGAATCCTGTCCTCCGGTCATTCCAGCTACTGAGTTATCAGAAATTATTACAGTAACGGGAGAGTTTTCATAAACACAATCAAGCAGGGCAGTCATCCCGCTATGAGTAAAAGTAGAGTCGCCTATTACAGCAATGGAGGGACGAACACCAGCATCAGCTGCACCTTTAGCCATTGTAATTGATGCACCCATATCAACACAGGAATTAATTGAATTCCATGGTGGAAGAGCACCAAGGGTATAGCATCCTATATCAGAAAATACTTTTTGTTTGCCGAACTCTTTCATTGTTTCATTAAGTGCATTGTAAATATCACGATGGCTGCAGCCTGCACAAAGCTCAGGCGGACGATTTGCTACAATTGGCGGTATTTCCATACCTGTCTTTACTTTTTTACCGAGGGCTTTTGCAACTATATCAGGATTCAATTCTCCGTCACGCGGAACTGTTCCATCTAACCTTCCTTTAATTTTATTACTTCGATCCAAAAATCCTTTTAACATTTCTTCAACAAAAGGATAACCATCTTCTAATACAATAATTTGTTCACACTCATTTACTATCTTCTCGATTTTTTCGAATGGTAAAGGATATTGACCAATTTGTAAAACAGGATTAGGGAAAACTCTATCAGGAAAATTTTCCATCAGATAATTAAAAGAAATTCCGCAGGCAATTATTCCAATTGATTTATTTCTTGCGGGATAATAAGTATTAAACGATGATTGTTCCGATTTTTGCTCCATTAAAGATTGCAGACCAAGTAAACCCTTGTATCTTTTTCTTGCATTTGCCGGAAGCAGAACAAACTGAATCGGGTCTTCAGGATAGCTTAATTTATTTTCCGGTTTTAAAGGTTGTCTTTCAATACCGGCTCTTGAATGAGCCAGCCTTGTTGTTATTCTTAATAAAACAGGAATTTTTAGTCTTTCAGATAATTCAAATCCTTCATAAGCCATTTCGTAAGCTTCCTGCTGATTAGAAGGTTCAAAGATTGGTATCATTGCAAACTTTCCGAAGAACCTGGAATCCTGTTCGTTTTGAGATGAATGCATTGAAGGATCATCAGCAACTGTTATAATCAAACCGCCATTAACTCCTGTAATAGCTGAGTTAATAAAAGCATCAGCAGCAACATTTAATCCAACGTGTTTCATACAAACCATCGCACGTTTACCGGCATAACTCATTCCAAGTCCGGCTTCCATTGCTGTTTTCTCGTTTGCAGACCAAAGTCTGTGCAGATTTCTTTCAATTGCAATTTTATTATTTTGAACATATTCAGTTATTTCGGTTGATGGTGTTCCGGGATACGCATAAATACCAGACATTCCTCCATCTATTGCACCTTGGGCAATAGCCTCAGCACCTAATAATAATATCTTTTCCATCACTCCTCTCTTTCTTTTTTCATAATGGAAATTTTTCAAAATCTGATATGTAAAAATACGGAAATGATTTCTGTTTTCCTGCCTTCGGCTGCTTAATTGGATAATTCAAGATGCAATTATTGTAAAATATCATTCTTATCTTTACTAAAAAGATATATTTGATTAATGATACTAGATGATTTAAAGAAAAAGAAAAATTCAAATGGTATAATCCGGTTATCAGATGTCGATCCATCCTTAGAAAAGATATTTTCTGTTTATTTAAAAAGAGATAAAAGGATCTACAATGATGACGAAGTAAAACTGCTGCCTTATGCTTCTCAAAGAAATCCTCATAAATCAGAATGGGAAATCCGTACCAGATCGTTCCTGAGATTACGGGATTATCTTTCAAAGAAAAGTACAAGACTTAACATTCTTGATGTAGGCTGCGGCAACGGATGGTTAATTGGTCAGCTTGCTAAGGAATTTGATCATGAATATTTTGGAATAGATATTGTACCTTCAGAGCTTGAAAAAGCCGCCCGGCTTTTTAACCGCGAGAATGTTCATTTTATTTATGGTGATATTTCAACATCATCACTGCCGACTGATACTTTTAATTTAATTATACTTAACTCTTCTTTGTCTTACTTTAAGGAGCTGGATAAATTATTGAAAGAGCTTTTTTTGATCTCTAAAACTTATGGCGAAGTACATATAATTGACACACCCTTTTACAACAACAATAACTTAATGATAAATAAAAACAATTCGTTAAAATACTTTACTTCTATCGGGCTGCCGGAAATGGCTTCATATTATTTTCATCACTCGATGGATGAGCTAAGATACTTCAGATATGAATTACTCTTTAACCCGAATACTTTTAAGCATAAACTTACAGATTATTTTTTCGGACAGGACTCCCCGTTCTATTGGATTCTTGTAACGCGTTAATGTGATAAACAAAGCTGTTTGTTTTATATAATATTACCTGTTAACCGGAAATCTTTTATATTGATATTATAGTGTACAGATTTTATTTCTTTGGCTGTTATAATAAACCGTTTCTTTGCTGATTAATTCTATTATTAATCAAGAATACTTAATAAGCTTTACTTCGGATAAATTATTATATATCAATTTACACCGTTGATCTATCACATAATTTTTATTGACACGAAGATTAAATTTTAATATTATTGTTTAAACTATTTAACTAATCGGAGGCTACTATGAAGAGAGGTAATGTTTTACTTTTCTCTATTCTTTTAATGTTATTCTTTACAACTGATTTCTTTGCGCAGGTAATTTACAGCGAGGATTTCGAATCAGGTACAGCAAATGCCGGATGGTATTACTATCCAAATCCAAGCACAGGATTGCCTGAAGAAACCGTAGTTGCTGCACCAATGACCAACGCTCCTTCTGCTTTAACCGGAGGAGGAAATTTCTTAGGATATCTGCAGGATTCTGACGGCTCTTTTACAGGTTCTGCCACTGCACTTAACGGAGCTGTATCTTTAGCTAATTATTCCATTGAAGCTGATGTTTATTGTTATGTTAACGAGCCATTATCTGCTTATACCGGATTGGTCGTTTATGCTGATACAACACTTAAAGATTTTTATAAACTTAGAGCAGATTTTGATGCTAGCGACAGAATTAATTTCTCAGGGCGTAAATCTGATCCGAATACTTTTCTTCCTTTGTTCAATAAAGATTTCAAGGGAGTTGATAATCCGGGATTATTCCCCACAGTTTCAGGCTGGCATAAGATGAAGATAGAAGTAAGAAACACAAGTGCAAATGAAACGAGTTTCTGGTGTTACTTTGACGGACAACTTTTAGCAGGCTGTCCGATAATTGATACAACATCAACAAGAAACACATCCGGAAGTTTCGGGTTGTATGCTTTTCAGCAAAGCAGTGGCGGTATCCCCGGATATTTTGATAATATTGTTGTTGAAGAACTTCCAACCATACTTTATTCAGAGGATTTCGAATCAGGTACAGCAAATGCCGGATGGTATTACTATCCAAATCCAAGCACAGGATTGCCTGAAGAAACCGTAGTTGCTGCACCAATGACCAACGCTCCTTCTGCTTTAACCGGAGGAGGAAATTTCTTAGGATATCTGCAGGATTCTGACGGCTCTTTTACAGGTTCTGCCACTGCACTTAACGGAGCTGTATCTTTAGCTAATTATTCCATTGAAGCTGATGTTTATTGTTATGTTAACGAGCCATTATCTGCTTATACCGGATTGGTCGTTTATGCTGATACAACACTTAAAGATTTTTATAAACTTAGAGCAGATTTTGATGCTAGCGACAGAATTAATTTCTCAGGGCGTAAATCTGATCCGAATACTTTTCTTCCTTTGTTCAATAAAGATTTCAAGGGAGTTGATAATCCGGGATTATTCCCCACAGTTTCAGGCTGGCATAAGATGAAGATAGAAGTAAGAAACACAAGTGCAAATGAAACGAGTTTCTGGTGTTACTTTGACGGACAACTTTTAGCAGGCTGTCCGATAATTGATACAACATCAACAAGAAACACATCTGGAAGTTTTGGATTGTATGCTTTTCAGCAAAGCAGCGGCGGTATCCCGGGATATTTTGATAATATTGTTATAAAGCAGCTTCAGTCAACTACATCAGTAGATGATAAATATGTCTTTAATGTACCGGAGGAATTTTATTTAGCTCAAAACTATCCGAACCCTTTCAACCCTTCAACTAATATCATTTACAATATTAAAGAAGCAGGAAATGTTTCGCTGATAATCTATGATATTTTAGGTGAGAGAGTTAAAACTCTTGTTTCTCAATTTCAATCACCTGGACAATACAGTGTAAGCTGGAATGGATTGAATAGCGCTGGAAATCAGGTAAGATCAGGAATATATATCTACTCGCTGCAGACAAATAATGCAGTTATAAGTAAAAAAATGTTGATGCTTAAATAATTCCTGTTCTTTTCATTAAATAGAATTAAGAAATTGAACAGATTTCTTACTATTAAAAACAGGTGCTGCCGTATAAAGTCAGCACCTTACTTTTATTAAAAGTTTAGAGGGTGTTTTTAAAAAAAAGATATTTAAAAACCTTAACAGTTAAAAATGACATTAAACGTGAGAATTTTTTTATCTATCAAACGAGTATGTAATTTATTCGTTTTACTTTTGTTTACCACAGTATTTTTGCCGGTATCACAATTACATTCCGGAACAACAGGAAAGATAGCAGGTGTTGTAAGAGATGCTGCTACCGGTGAACCAATCCCGGGCTGTAATATTGTAATTGTCGGTTCAACCATTGGCGCTGCAAGCGATATTAATGGTCAATATTTTATAATTAATATCACTCCGGGTAAATATTCAATAAAAGCATCAATGGTCGGATACAGAAGCATTACTGTGGATAATGTTCAGATCATTGCTGACTTAACAACACAAATTGATTTTAATCTGGAGTCCGCTTCCGTTCAGCTTGAAGGTGATATCATTGTAACTGCTGAACGCCCATTGGTTCAGTTAGATGAGACTTCTAAACAAGCAACTGTTACATTCGATGAAATTGTAAATATGCCTGTCAACAGCATCACCGAAATTTTAACAACAAAAGCAGGATTTACAGTTGATGCAAACGGTGATCTTCACGTAAGAGGAGGAAGAACTTCTGAAATCTCATATATGGTAGATGGAGTTAAGATGGAAGATCCGCTTTATCGTGAAACAAATAATAATTTTAATAAAGATGCAATAAACCAGATGGTGATTATCAGCGGAACTTTCAATGCAGAATATGGTGATGCAATGTCCGGTATTGTTAATATTACAACTCAGGATGGAGGCACAAATTTTAAAGGAAGAGTTGAATACACCACACCAACTTTAGAAGGATCGAAGTACAGAAAAGCAAATGCTTTTCCCGGAGTGCAGGATTTATACAAATACAAAGAAACCAGCGTACTTGATGAAGCCTGGATTGGAATTCCCGGACAGCTCAGAGCTTCTTTAAGCGGTCCCATTTTATCCGACTTAACTTTTTTCCTTTCAGGATATTCACTTAATAAAGACAGTTATCTGCCGCATGGCTATAATACTTCAATAGATGGATTTGGCAAGCTAACTTATTTTGCTTCGCCGACACTTAAATTTGGGTTATCAAACCAGTTTACTAATACAAAACAACAAGGTTACAGCCATCCATGGAAGTACAGAAGTGATCATCAGATACATACTACAACCAAATCCAACAGGCAAATATTAAACGCAACACATACGGTAAATCAAAACTTATTTTATACTGTAAACCTATCAAGATTTGAAAACAATGCATTAACACAAGTTGGTAATAAACGTCCTGAAGAATACACAATCGGCAGAACCGGCGAATCGGTTTATTTTTATGTTGATGGTGATGATTCAAGATATGCTGATAATAAAACTTTAACATACAGAGGAAAGCTTGATGCAACCTGGCAGGCTAATAACTATCATCAATTTAAAAGCGGATTGGAAATAATAAAACATAAGATTGATGTTCACGAAGAATCTGCCCCATGGCCATCTGGTGCAAACTTTAAGGATATTTATTCAAAATCACCGGCAGAATTTTCTGCTTATATCCAGGATAAAATTGAATATGATTATCTTATTGTAAATGTTGGAATAAGACTGGACTACATAAATCCAGAAGCAACAATGTGGCCTGATATCAGACGCTTTGGTGAATTTGACCAGAACAATAATTTTATTCCTTCAAAAGAAGTTGCAGTAGAGCCACAATATGCATTCAGCCCAAGAATAGGATTGGCATTTCCAATAACAGAACAATCTGTTCTGCATTTTGCTTACGGACATTTTTTCCAAAATCCTAATTACAACGCTCTTTACTATAACATAAAGAAAGATTTATCAACATCTCTTCCACTGATTGGAAATCCAACTGTAAAAGCTCAGAAAACCATTTCATTCGAAGCAGGTCTTAAACATCAGCTTGGAGATAACTGGGCTTTTGATATAACTGCCTGGTATAAAGATATTACCGATTTGCTTTCAACACTTCAGGTAAGTTATCTATCAAGAGATTATGTTATTTTCTACAATTCAGATTACGCAAGTGTTAAAGGTATTGATTTAACTCTTAAGAAAAGATTTGCAGATTATTTTTCAGGCTCTGTTGATTATACCTATATGATCGCCAAAGGAAATAATTCTCAGCCTCTCGGCGGTTATCTTAATGCATACACACAGGAAGAAATTCCACATCAGGAATATTTTCTTGATTTTGACCAGCGTCATAATTTCGCAGCCAACTTCAGCTTTTATGTTCCGAAAGACCATGGAATATTATCAGACCTGAATTTTAATTTTATATTCAGGGCAAGCAGCGGACTGCCTTACACACCTTACGTTGATCCTACAGTAAGGATTGATGTTAATTCAGAAAGAAAGCCATGGACTTCTTCACTTGATTTCAGATTACAAAAACAATTTCCTGTTTCTTTTTTCTCAATTGCATGGTTTTGGGAAATTACCAATTTATTTAACAATGAAAATGTTCTGTTTGTATATTCACGAACCGGAAAGCCTTTTGATAGCGGTGAACCCGGATTGGTTGGATCTTCACCCGACGCTAATCATAATCCCGCTAATGTCGGTCCACCGCGGGCAATTACTACTGGAATACAAATAATATGGTAACCGGAGAATTTATATGTTTAGAGTTTTAATCAAGTTATTTTTTTTCTGCTTAATTGTTAGTTTATATTCTATTACACTGCAAGCTCAAAATAACTGCATCAGTTGTCATAAGGATCTTAAACCCGAACAATTAAAAAAATTAACGAAAGTAACTTCCAGTGCTGAGCGCGGTTTGGGAATTATGGATAGAGGACAGGTTGCTAATTACCTTGGCAATTATGGTATCTTATCCAACTTTCATGAATATTTTAACGAATCAGTCCGCTGGCCTAAGGATGCTTCTGATGTAATTCAATATTGTTATGGTTTAGGATTAGTTGTTGCATCTAAAAATAATGTAATCACTTCCGTAGTTGGCGGTCCATCAGATAAATACGATTGGGCACCAAAAGATGGCTCAAGAGGAAAATTATTTTCCGGGGATGTAAAAGCCGCCCCGCCGGATGAAACACCTTTTCTTGCACTAAGCGATAATCCGGAAACATGGCCGAAAGGATATTTTGATAACAACGGAAACTGGATTGAAACTCCAAATGAAAGGCATTGGCCAGGTAAATATCGAATTGATATTGATCCGGATTCACCGAATTTTGGAAATGAAGTTGTTGGTGAATTTGTTTCTGACAGAGATATCTATTGTATCTTTGATGATAAAGAAAATTCAAATCCTCAGGGTCCTTTAGGAATAGAAGTCGAACAAACTGCATACTCTTACGGAAGACCTTATGCTGAAGACATGTTAATCTGGAGTTACAATGTTCGAAATACCAGCAGCAATGTGTTAGATAGTATTTACTTAGGCTATTATGCTATCTTCAGACCTGATTTTGATAATGCAGATTATATTAATATAATTGATTCAAATCCGGGAGATGGACACCAGAACGGAGATTTTGTTTATGTCTATGATATAAATAATACTAAAGACGGCGCCTGGGCAAGTGACCCGACTGAATTAGGAATGGTTGGGCTTAATATTCTGGAAACACCTAAAAATATGGGTGTAACAGATTTTCATTATTTCAGCAGGGAATTTGCCCCCAAAACAGATGAAGAAATGTGGGCAATTATCAGCAGTAATCCAAACAATCCAAATCTGATGGTACCATCAGCATACTTCCATGGACCTGATAAGAGAATGGATATAACTAATCTTGACAGCTTAAAAAAATATTTTCCGACTGGTGCCGCAATTAACTATTTTATTATGACAGGACCTTTTACACTAAACCCCGGTGAAACAGTAAATTCAGCAGTAGGATTAGTAATGGGTAATTCAGGAACAATTCCTAATCAGCCGGATACTGTAAATTTAATGAGTAATATGAGAATGCTGCAGCAGCTATCTAAAAGAGCTTTTCAAGGTTCCGGACCTCCTAAAACTCCTATTGTCAGAGCTGTTGCCGGTGATAAAGAAGTCAAACTTTTTTGGGATTCTGCCGCTGAAGATTCAAGGGATGTTTTAACTGGTAAAAAAGATTTTGAGGGTTATAAAATTTACAGAAGCGATAATCTCGGTAAAACCTGGGGAACTCCGATTACTGATCAATTTGGAAAAGTAATTGGATATAAGCCGATCAAAATTTTTGATTTGATTGATGGCATAAAGGGACCTGATCCGGCTTTTAATCAATGGCTCGGTGACGACTCAGGTATTAAACATACTTATACAGATAAAAATCTTTTAAATGGTGTTGAATATTGGTATTGCGTTACTTCGTACGACAAAGGAAATCAGAATCCTGATAGTTTAGAACAATCATACCAATCTCCGCTTGGAAGTTCTATTTTAGAAAGTAACACTGTTTCTGTTGTGCCCGGAGTAAGACCTCAAAATTTTCAACCACCGGATTTCTCTCCGACTTTAACTCCGGAAGGATCATTACCTCCTATAGGAGGCGTTTGCCAGGGATTTGTTTCAATCGAAATTGTTGAACCTGATTCAATCACTGGTGATGATTATGTAGTTACATTCGTTGATTCTACAATTGAGGTTACCGGCTCTGATACAAACTACGTACTTGGTCTTAATCTTTACAGGATTAATTCAGTTACACGTGATACAACAATTCTTCTGGACCATCATTTATTTTCAGACGAATCCAGAGATAACCTTCCAGTAACTGACGGATTCAGATTAGTTGCTATTAATACTCCGTCAGGTGTAGCTTTTCAGGGATGGACTTTGGTAAACGAAGATACTTCGACTTTTCAATGGTCAACAAAGCCAATTCCTAAATACATTGGCGACCTCCAAACAGCTCAGGAAGAAGTTTATACTATCGATGATTATAGAATTACTATTGATACAATCGGCGGATTGAATGCAAGACTTTATGATTACTTTACCGGCATTTTGTACGATACAATTTTCTATCATTTACCATTAAAAGTTGAAGTTGTTACCGATCCAAATAATCCAATTGATGTAAGCCAAAATACATTATTGATTGAATTTGCAGTCAAAGCTCCATGGGAGGAATACAGAAAATTTTATTACAGCAGACTTGGCTGGGATTTAATTCCCGGCGGTAATGCATATTCTGCCGGCAGTTTCGGATTTTATGAAAGATATCCCGACATGCTTAATTTTGAAAGATACGAGATTGACCCGGTTACAAATGATACTACTGTTTCAGGTTTGGTCTTACGAACGAATAATCAGCCGGATACTTATATTAATGCTGATGGAGTAACTGTAAATCAAATTGCTATTGCTCCTTCACAAGGTGATCAATTTACAATAAGAACATTTAAACCATTCAGAAAAGAAATCAGATATGAATTTTCAACCAGAAAAGCTGGATATACTGATTCAAAGAATATTGATTTAAGCAAGATAAGAGTCGTCCCTGATCCTTACATTGTTTCTAATGAATATGAAACTTCACAATTCGGTAAACGATTAATGTTTAATCATCTGCCTAACGAGTGTAAAATATCAATCTACACTGTTGCAGGTGATTTTGTTAATGAAATTTATCATAACGATAACAGGGGATTTGATTTTTGGGATCTTAGAACATATAACGATCAATATATTGCTTACGGACTTTACGTGTTTGTTGTTAAACTTCCTGATGGAACACAGCACGTTGGAAAATTTTTAGTGATAAAATAAATTACAGCTTAATTGAACTTTTAGGTTATGTTTATGAAGAAATTGATAATAATAATTTTAGTAATCCTTCCTGCTTCTGTTTTTGCAGGAGGCTTTTCAAAAGTTGGTACTGCTGCAGCACAATTTCTTAAAATCGGTGTTGGTGCAAGAGCTATGGGAATGGGCGGTTCATTTACCGCTGTTGCCAATGACATTAGTACTATCTATTGGAATCCTGCAGGGATAGCAAATCTGGATCGGCCGCTTATTGGCTTTACACATACAGAGTGGTTTGCAGATATTTCACATGATTATGCCGGTATTGTTCTTCCAATTTCTTTTTCGGACTTTATAGCAATTCAAGCAATAATGCTTAATACGGGTGAACAAGAAGTTACAACTGTTTCAAGTCCGGATGGAACAGGGATATTTTATGATGTAAAGGATTTATCAATCGGACTATCTTACGCCAGACAATTAACGGATAGATTTTCTGTCGGAGTATCGGTTAAGTATGTTGTACAGAATTTATACAATGTTCAGGCATCATCTTTTACATTTGATATCGGTTCTTATCTTAGAACCGGATTTCACAACCTTATAATCGGAATGGCAATTTCTAATTTTGGCGGTACAATGCAGCTTGATGGGCGCGATCTGATTACTATTGCAGATATTAACCAATCTTTTACCGGCAATTACAATCCTGATGCAAGATTAGCAACTCAGGAATATCCGTTACCTCTGATTTTCAGAGCAGGAATTTCGATGGATGTTATCGGAGGCAGTGAATCTGTATTTCAATCAGAAGATTATCGCCTTACTTTAGCTGCCGAAGGAACTCATCTTAATGATAATAATGAACGCTTTAATATTGGCAGTGAGATTTCCTGGACAGAAACAGTTTTTGTCAGAGCAGGATATAAAATAAATTATGATACAGAAAAATGGGCATTAGGTTTAGGTGTCAATATTCCCGTAGGTAATCAAAAGGTTGCTTTTGACTACGCATATATTAGTTTTGAAAACCTCGGGAATGTATCTCAGTTTTCTGTACAACTTCAATTGTAATTTTTTCTTAAATAAAGATATGACAGGAGCAGTGTTAAATGATTACTTATATCGGTAAAACAACTATGTTAATTTTGTTTACAGTTTTTAGTTTCACTTTTATACTTAACGCTCAGAGTGAAGAAAAGAACGAAGGGGATAAAGAATTCAAAGTCTGGAAAATACCAAACATACCCAATGGTGCTGAATTTTACTTTTCGCCCGATGGACAAAGTCTTATTGGAAATGCTAAGTTTGAAGATGATTCATCTCATCAGGTTTATACTTTAAAAATTGATGGGACAGATATTAAACGAATTAATTCTATTGGTGAAGATGCTTGTTCGTTTTATTTCCCTGACGGTAAAAAATTAATATGGACATCAACAAGAGACAATATAGACTTACCTAAAGGTAATTGGTCAAATCCAAAAGATTACCCGACAGGAGCAGAATTATATACAAGCGATCTTGACGGAGGAAACGTAGTAAGATTGACTAACAATCAATATTATGATGCTGAAGTTTCTGTTTCTCCGGATGGAAAGAAAATTTTATTTGCCAGACAAATTGATGGAAAATGTGATCTGTGGAAAATGAATTCTGACGGAACAGGTGAGCATCAGATTACATTTACTGATGACTGGCAGGAAGGCGGCGCGTTTTATTTAAATGATAACGAGACTATTCTTTACAGAGCCTGGCTCCGTGAAAATGAAGGTCAAAGAGGAACGCCTATGACAATATTTACAATTAAAGATGATGGCACAAATCTGAAACAGCTTACATTCGATGAGGGCACAAATTGGGCGCCGTTCCCTGCACCGGATGGAGATCACTTTGCTTACGTTCGTGTACTGCCGCCTTTTAATTTCGAAATCTATTTAATGAGTATAAGTACAGGTGAACAAATCCGTTTAACTTACAGCAATGCATTCGATGGATTCCCGGCAATTTCTCCCGATGGAAGATTACTTACATTTTCATCAAGCAGAGACGAAGCACCTGGAGTAAGAACATTATCGCCATATTTGATGGATATCTCATCTCTCAATATTGGACCAAAATAAATAATATTTAATGAAAGGTATTTTAATCTTTTTTATTATTTAAAATTCATCTGAACTTGTTAAAAAAAATTTTTTTTAAAAGAATTAGAATTTTTATCGCTGTCTTCTCAATTATTTTGGGCAATATTGAATCTATTTCATTTGCCCAAAATGATGTAGATAAAAATGCAGATTCATTATTACATCAGACTAATCCGCCTCAGCATAATTCTGACTTAAGGTATTCGGTCTTTGGTCCGCCCTCGCCTGCTCAATGGAAGTTTCAGCTTTCTTTTATGAATTCAAAAGATCAGAATATATCTGCATTTAATTTCTATAAAAAAAATCAGCGTGATAAAACTCTTTTCCTTTCAATCATTAATAATGGATTGGATAATGCAAATCAATATCGTGTAAAACAAATTTCCGCAGGCGTTGTTGTTTTTCCTTTTAACGATGATGACAGATATCAGTTTGAATTAGGCGGAACTGTTGATGATATTATTGATACTTCATTATACAACACGATCTTATTTTCAAGATTTACATATCGTCCTTTAAAGGAACTTTGGTTACGGTTTGGATTTGAATACTACAATGGCTATCAGGCAGGTCACGGAGTAAATCCCTATATAAACTCTGATTTAAAATCTTATTACATATCAGCAAAATATAGTATGGGTTTTCTTACTCCTATGGCTGTTTTAGGAAGCGGACGGCTTGAACAAAAGACAAATAACAGCTTTGGTGCCGGAACATTTTTATCATTTCCTTTCAATCTTTATGCTTTTGGTGGTTATATTAAAAGTACAGATGAATCTGAAAATATAAGCACTGCTGCAATCGGAAGATGGACACCTTTTCGTTATGATTATTTGCCATCAGGATTTTTAATTTGGAAGCACAAATCTGATTATGATTTTCTGCTTGGCGGAATCTTCTTCGGCAACCGGAATCTCTTTGTTCAGCCGGCTGCTTTAGGTATGGTTACCGGAATGTTTGTAAGCAGTGTTACTTTACGGGTTAACAGCCAGTTAAGACAGAGAAAACTGCTTGCAATTTCTGAAGACTATGAAAGTTTTGATTATTCTTTATTCTATGTGCATCTTAATCAAAAGATTAATAACAATGCAAACAATGTTGGGTTTACTGCTATTCAGTTTTATAAACTGTTTTCGGAGGTGGATTTTCTAATTTTTTCGGATCCTGTGATTGGTTTGTTTTTCACAAAAGAAATAAATCCGTTATTTGATGTTAAAACTTTTAAACTTGTTGATAATAAGGAAAATTATATTTCATATCAGGTCGGCTTTAAAATCTTTAATGATTTTCTCTTTGAGGTAATTCATTATCCGTCAAAAAGAGATTATACTGTCGCATTATCTTATCTGTTATTGTGACCTTTCAGACAATTCAAATTCTGTAGTAATTAGTAATTTTAATTATATTTAACATCGTAATTCAAAGTATAAATTAATAATTATTACAACTACACAGGAAAGAAATTTTTATGGCAGATATCATTAAAATCGGAATATTGTTTGTTCATCTGGCACTGATTTTTTACACCCTTTTTATAATATATGAGAGTAAAGAAAAAAGAGCTTCAACCAGAGTGCTTGTATTTATTACTATTGCAATTATCTCAGATATTATAGCTACAAGTTTTATGATGATCGGTGCAACTCAAACTTATTTTACTTTGCATGGTATTGTCGGATACACTGGCTTACTTTTAATGATCATTGTCTTTGTTCTTCTGATCAGATTCAGATTGAAATATGGAAGCGAAACCTCTATTACTAAAGGCTTTTATAATTATATAAGAATAGCTTATGTAGGATGGATAATCGCTTTTATTACCGGTGCAGCAGTCTCAATTTTCAGACACTGAAAATTTCTTCACAGTGAAATCAAAGAGATAATTAAACATCTTGTTTCAATAACAGTATAATTTATTTATAAACTAATTTTTCAAGATATTATGAAAAAAATAATCCTCTATCTGATTATATCACTATCGTTTCTAACGCTGAACACAGCAGGTCAAAACTCTTCTTTACAAATTATTACAGGAAACGGTAAAGCTGGTTTTAAAGATGGAAAAGATGCTGAGTTAAATAAACCAATCCGTTTAGCACCATATAAAAATAACTCTGTGGTTTTTGCCGATATAAATAATCATGCTATCCGGATAGTTACACTTGAAGGAGAAGTTACAACCATTGCCGGTGGTCCGGATAAAAAAGGTTATCGGGATGGTTTGTTTTCGGAAGCTGAATTTAATTCTCCTCACGGTGTTGCGTATGACAGCGTTAAGGATATTATTTATGTTGCCGAAGCAGGAGCTAATCTAATCAGAACTATTACTAAAAATAAAGAAGGAGAATTTGTTGTAAGCACTTTAGCAGGAATTCCAAACGAAAAAGGTTTTAAAGATGGTAAATCTGATTCCGCTTTATTTAATTCGCCGCATGCAGTAATATTAAGAAAAGAAGGCGGAGTTTATGTTGTAGATATCGGAAACTCACGAGTGCGGCAGATAAAAGACGGGGTTGTATCTACTGTTGCCGGAAGCGGAAAATCCGGTAGTGATGACGGCAAGTATGATGAAGCTTCTTTTGTTTACGCAATAGATATTGTATCAGATGGTACAAATATTTTTGTAGCTGATGCGGGAAGCAATCTGATCCGGAAAGTATTACCATACAAAACTGTCGAAACTGTTAAATTAAACGACACCCTCAATACTCCTCATGGGATTGCTGTTGATGAAAAAAACAACATCTACATTGCTGATATGGGAACTCACAGAATTCTGAAGATTGACGCTCATGGTAACGTTACAACTATAGCAGGCACAGGTAAAGCAGGCTCTGAAACAAATGAATTAAACAGACCCGCTGCTGTTTTGGTTCATGCTGGCTATTTGTGGATTGCTGATTTAGATAATCATCAAATTAAAATACTGAAACTTGATAATTAGAATTTTTTATTTTTACTAATAAGGAGAATGGTATGAAAGTATTGACAATACTTGTTTTGTTACCTCTTTTAATCGGTTCGGGTTTAGCTCAGGATTTTGATTCTGAAAGACTTCCGATTGGTGACATTAATCGTAAATATGATTTCTGTACGGTTAAACTAAATAAAATATTTGATACAAAAGCTGGCAAAGAAATTACTTATGATGATATGATTTCCGAACTTAAAAATTACCGTATTGTTATGGTTGGTGAATCGCATACAAATCAGCTTTATCATGATGTTGAACTGAGTGTAATTAAAGGTTTATATGAAGCCGGTAAACCTGTAGTGCTTGCTCTTGAAATGTATAATCCAAAGCAAGATGAAGCACTTGCAGACTGGGTCAGCGGTAAAACAGATCCCAATACATTTATGGAACAAACAGATTATTTAACTACCTGGGGACATAATTACCGTTATTATAAAGCCATTTTTGATTACGCAAGAGAAAAACATATTCCGATGTTCGGAGTTAATACTGAGAAAAAGTACACTTCCAAAATCGGAAGAAGCGGAGTAGCCAGCCTAACTGAAGAAGATCTTAAAGCTATCCCTAAAATAGATACAACTGACATTGAACATAAATTTTTGATAAAAGTTTTGATGCAGGGAATGGATGCAACCATGCCCGATCAATTTAATAATATGTATCCTGCTCAAAGTCTTTGGGATGCAGCTATGGGTGAAGGTGCAATTAGAACTGCTGAGAAATATCCCGAAGCTACTGTCGTTTTATTAGCCGGAAGCGGACACGTGATTTATAATAACGGTATCGGTAAAATAATTCAGAAAAGAAGCAGCCTTTCATTCGCATCTGTTGTTCCGGTTGATATCCCTGAAAAAAATAAAGAAGAAGGTATGATGCAGATCAGAAAAGAGATAAAGAAAGAAAAAACAGATGATAATAAAACTGAAATGCCTCATAAAGAAGGAATGCAGGAAAAGGAAAAACATTCAAACCCTCATATGCTTATGATGTCAGATGAAACTCCTTATAAGATTGTTGTAAAAAGTTATGCAGATTTTATCTGGGGAGTTAAAGAAGTTAAAGAAGAATTGTATCCTGCATTTGGATTCAGTATTAAAGATGAACCTCAGGATGGCGGATATTTGGTTGAAAGAGTTATGCCAAAAACAATTACATTTGAAAACGGCTTGAAACGAAATGATATTATTCTTTCGATAGATGGAAAGACTTTTGAAAACTCAACTCAGCTAAAAAAATATTTGCAATTTAAAAACTGGGATGAACAAATGTCATTCTCACTTCTAAGAGGCGATGAACAAGTTGATTTATCATTTGTTATTAAACCTGTTAAAGATGATGAATAATTTTGATGTTCATTATGTGATAAATTTTTTCTTATGATAGTTTCTAAAAGGAACAGCTATGTTTAAAAATATTTTGTTTTTTGTATTGTTTGCCGTAACAATAAACGCTCAAAGTCCATTAATCCATCACGAATTAAATGTGGTAATAAAACCTGATATGTCCTTATTGGAAGTTACCGATGAAGTAACGATTGATAAATCATTGATTAAAGACGGACTTCAGTTTAAGCTTCATAATGCATTATCAGTTGAACCTTCTGAAATGATTACTAAACTTGATAAGCAGGTTGATGCAGAAGATATTGGTATGGACTTAGATGATTCCGGAACCAAAAGTGACCTCAAATTAAATGTCTATGCAATTAAATTTTCTCCAAACAATTCAGGTAACCTGAAATTAATTCTAAAATATAAAGGCAAGATTGAATCACCTGTTAAACAAAGTAGAGAAAATTATGCAAGAGGATTCAGTGAATCGCCGGGAATAATTTGGGAAAAAGGAGTTTATCTTGCCGGTTCAACTTATTGGGTTCCTTATTTTGGTGATGAATTGGTTTCATTCAACTTAACTACTACTCTGCCAGATAGCTGGAAAACTGTATCGGTTGGTACAAGAACTTTAGACGAAAAGAAAAACGGACAACATATTGATAAGTGGGAGTCTCCGACTCCGCAGGAAGAAATATTTTTGATTGCCGCACCATTTCAGGAATATGATTATCCAATGGGAAGTGTAACAGCTTATGCTTTTTTACGAACTCCGGACGAAGCATTAGCAAACAAATATCTTGAAGCAACTGCTCAATACATGGAAATGTACCGTAAGCTAGTAGGACCATTCCCTTATACAAAATTTGCGTTAGTAGAAAATTTTTGGGAAACAGGATATGGAATGCCTTCATTCACACTTCTTGGTGAAAAAATTATCCGCTTGCCTTTCATTCTACACTCATCCTATCCGCATGAACTGCTTCACAATTATTGGGGCAATTCTGTTTATGTAGATTTCAAATCTGGTAATTGGTGCGAAGGATTAACTGCTTATATGGCAGATCATCTTATTAAAGAGCAGCGCGGACAAGCTGTAGAATATCGCAGTGAGACATTGCAAAAATTTACTGATTATGTTACTCCTGAAAATGATTTTCCTCTTTCAAAATTTTCATCTCGTTTTGATCCTCCAAGTGAAGCAATTGGTTATGGAAAAACATCAATGGTTTTTCATATGCTTCGTAGAAAAGTAGGAGATGAGCAGTTCATCAAAAGCTTTCAGGTGTTTAACCGCAATAATAAGTTTAAACGCTCTTCCTTCGATGATATCAGAAAAGCATTTGAAGAAGTTACAGGAAAAGACTGGAAATGGTTTTTTGATCAATGGGTTAATCGAACAGGAGCTCCTCAATTAGTTCTGGAAGATGTTCAGGTAAATTCAGTACGAGGCTCAAACAATGTTTCTTTTACATTAAAACAGATTCAGCCCGAAGAAGTTTTTTATTTAGATGTTCCTGTTGTTATTGTTACAAAGGATGGGATAAAAACTGAAACTGTTGAGATGAATGAAAAAGAATCTAAATATAATTTTACAGTTGATTCTGCTCCTCTTAAAATTCTGGTTGATCCGGAATTTGATCTGATGAGAAAGTTAGACCCAAGGGAATCACCGCCTACTTTTACAAAAGCATTTGGTTCAAAAAAATCTTTAATAATTTTACCTGATCAGAATGATGCAAGTTATCAGCAGTATAAAGATTTTGTGGAATTGTGGATTAAAGGAAATGAAAATAAATTTTCCGTAAAATCACAGGATCAAGTAAAAGAGCTTCCTGATAATGAGTCAGTTATGCTTCTCGGTGCAAAAAATAAATTTAATTCAGTAGTTAACAGTGAGCTGAAAAAATATAACTCAGAGATTTTAAATAACGGAATTAAATTCGGTAAGAGAGAAATACCTTCGGATGATAATAGTTTCTTCATTTCGGTTTCCAATCCTAAAAATATAAAAGAGGTTATCACGCTGCTGACTATCGGAAATAAGTCAGCAGTCGAAGGACTAAATGATAAACTTCCGCATTATGCCAAATATAGTTATCTGGCTTTCAATGGAAGTGAACCTGCAAATATTGAAAAAGGAGTATGGCAGGTTATTAATTCTCCGATGTTTAAAGACATTGCTTCCGCTGACAACAATATCGAAGTTAAATTAGAGACCAGAAAAGCACTTGCTTCCTTAGAGCCTGTATTTTCAGCTGAAAGAATGATGGAGACTGTAAAATTTCTTGCCTCTGAAGATTTAAAAGGACGGGGAATCGGCACTCCCGAATTAGATATCGCTGCTGATTATATAGCTAAAAAATTTGAAGAGTATGGATTATTACCCGGCAGCGACGATGGAACTTATTTCCAATCGTGGAAGCAGGATGTGCTTGATAAAAAAAATATCAGCTTAAAAAATATTTTCGGAATAATTCCAGGAACAAATCCTGACTTATCCGAAGCTGTTGTTATCTCAGCTCATTATGATCATCTTGGATTAGGCTGGCCTGATGTTAAAAAAGGAAACGAAGGAAAAATCCACTATGGTGCTGATGATAATGCAAGCGGAGTTTCCGTTCTACTCGAATTAGCAAAGAGTCTTGGCAAATCATTTAAGCCAGCCAGAACAATAATTTTTGTTGCTTTTACCGCTGAAGAAGCCGGGCTGATCGGCAGCAGATATTTTGTAACAAACTATAAAAAATATCCTGCCAGGAAAATATTTGCTATACTTAATCTGGATACTGTCGGAAGATTGTTTGGTAACAAATTAATGGTTCTTAATACTAATACCGCACGCGAATGGAAATTTATTTTTATGGGAGCCAATTTTACAACCGGAGTTCCTACAGAGTTAGTAACCCAGGATTTGGATGCCAGCGATCAAACTGCATTTATTGAAAAAGGAATTCCCGGCGTTCAGCTATTTTATACCGGAATTAAATCCGATTATCACTCTCCGGAAGATATTGCAGATAAAATAGACGTTGATGGATTGATAAAGACTGCTGCAATATCCCGCGAGGTTTTGGAATATTTGGCGGATCGGACTGAACCAATGCCTTTTACAGGTACGCAGGGCGAAACTAATTCCACAACCAAAAAGAATTCCGGTGAACGCAATGCCAGTACTGGTGCAATGCCGGATTTTACATTCAATGGCGAAGGTGTAAAAATTGCTGATGTAGCAGATAATTCTCCTGCTGCAAATGCTGGTTTACAGAAAGGTGATGTGATTATTGGATTTGATGACAAGCCTGTTAAAAATCTTACCGAGTATTCTAATTACTTAAAGCAGCATAAGCCCGGAGATAAAGTTAAATTAACAATCATCAGAAATAACACAAAGCAGGATGTAAGTATTACTTTGTCAGAAAGATAGAAACTATCTTTTATATTTATAAACTGAGAGGTTGTATAAACTTTTGTTCAGGTTCTCATTTAATTGGGAACCTGTTTTTTTTATCTTAATTAATATTATTACTGCCAATCAATCAAAAGCTATTGAATTATATAATTGCTATGTTTGAACAATAAAAAATGAAATAACAGCAAAGTGATTCTTTCAGTTTATTTTTTATTAAAAATGCATCAATAAATATATCTGCCGTATTTAAGTAATGTGCAAATAGCTTATGAAAAGTTTGACCAACAGTTCTAATAAAACTACACGAACAAAATTTCTTTTTATTCTTCTTGGTTTTGGTGTTATTCTGTATGCTTTTTATATTCTTTTTGTCTCTCATACTTTAACTTATGATGCACAGCCTGCCAATTCACAAAAGATATTATTTGTATTACAAAGAATTCTAATTGGTATTCTTTTCTTCATTGCTATCATCAACATCACAAAACTGCCATTCAGAGAAAGCTGGATAGCGTGGATAATTTTTACAGGCTTGCTTGCAAGATTGATTCTCATCCCCTCTTCACCGATACTTGAAGATGATTTTTACAGATACTTCTGGGATGGTGCAGTAACAGCTAATGAATATAATCCTTATTTATTCAGTCCGCAGGAAGTAATTGATAAAAATCCGGAAGTTCCAAAGCAGATCTTAAAATTGTCTCAAGAGTCGGGTGAAGTTATAAACAAAATAAAGTACCCTAAAATCAAGACTCTTTACCCTGCTCTATCTCAGATAATTTTTGCGCTTTCATATTATTTATATCCTTGGAGTTTAACCGGGTGGAAACTGATATTGTTAATTGGAGATATTTTCCTTCTGTTCTTTATCTTCCGAATTCTCAGAGAGCTGAAGCTTCCGTATTCTTTTGCTGCTGTTTATTGGCTTAATCCGATTGTGCTTCATGAGTTTTTTAATTCAGCACATTATGATTTATTTGTGTTATTATTTACTGCTATTTCCATTTATTATTATCTTAAAGAAGAACATCTCACTTCGATGGTTACACTTTCTTTTGCAGTAGGTTTCAAACTCTGGCCAATATTACTACTGCCATTATTCTTAAGAAAATATCTAAATCAAAAAATAAAACTGGCGGCTAATCTTACTGTGTTTGGACTGTTTCTAATCATTATCTTCATTCCTGTTTTACGTGCAGGAATAGATGAAAATCAGGGTTTCATTAAATATGCATCAAACTGGATTAACAACGCTGCATTTTATACACTGCTTAAAGACGGAATTATTTTGTTCACAGATACTTTTAAAATCTATTATGTTTGTGCTGATTGCATTGCAAGATGGATAATTGCCGGGATAATTATTTTAACAACATTCCTTTTAATCCGTAAACCGGCAAATAATAATCATGACTTGATGAATAAAATTGTAATCGTAGTTGCTGTTGCATTTCTTATCAGTCCGACACAATTTCCGTGGTATGTTACATGGATGATATTACCGCTTGTCTTTAGTCCTAAATATTCATTGTTGATGTATGCGTTTTTAATCCCGCTTTATCACTTAAATCCGATTGGCGGTTACTTTAAATATATTCAGCATCTGCCTGTCATTATTTTATTTTATTATGAAATTAAAAAAAGAAATAGTTACAGAATTTTTAATTACAGCCAACCAGACGATGAAAAGAGTATTGCTTAATTCATCGGAACATCAATAATTATAAAATAAGATTCTTCAACTGTTTCAATAGTAAATTCGGATTGTTCTGTTATTCCGATTGCATCACGTCTAAACAGATCTTCATCAAGCACTTTTATATTTCCTTCAATCAGAAAAATATATGCACCATGCTCTGCATTGTTCAGTTTATAATTAATAGTTTTTCCTTTATCAAAACTGCCGAGATAAATCTCTGCATCCTGATGGATATAAAGCGAACCTTCTTTTTTATATCCGGAAACAGCAGGAATAAGTTTATTCTTTCTTTCAGCTGCTGAAAATAATTTTTGATCATACCTTGGCTTTATATTGTTTTCTTTAGGAAATATCCATATCTGTAAAAGATTAACTCTTTCTTCTTCTGACGGATTAAATTCGGAATGTGTAATTCCTGACCCGGCAGACATAACCTGCACTTCATCTTTGTAAATTACCGAGCCTATGCCAATACTGTCTTTATGTTCAAGCTGCCCATCAATTATAATTGTAATTATTTCCATATTGTTATGCGGATGAGTTCCAAAACCCATTGCAGGGTTAATAATATCATCATTTAAAACCCGAAGCATTCCAAAGTGCATCATCTTTGGATTATAATAACCGGCAAAACTAAAGCTGTATTTCGTATCCAGCCATCCGAGATTTGCTTTTCCCCTGTCTTCAGACCGGTAAACTTCTTTTTTCATCTCTTATCCTTTTTAATATTCAGTTTTATTTATTCAAACCTATGTTATAACACACTTAGAGCCAAGTATTAATATCACACACAAAAAAACAGTAAATAATACGAACATTATCATCGCTGAAAAATTAAAAAGCAATATTATCTTTGTGATATCAACGGTACTTGTACTGAATTATTATCACTATTTTGCACGTCAAAAATTAAAACAGAACTATGGCGTTTTTCTTTATAATCTTTTTTACAGTTTATACAACTCTTAACTATTACATTTTTATAAGAGGATGGCAGGTTTTAGCTGCATATTCATATCTAAAAATTCCTTATACATTTTTATTTGTCTTTATAGCCTATGGATATGTTTTAGCTAAACTTTTATATAAAGTTCTTCCGCCGCTGTTGTATGACATAATTCTTGTAACCGGAGCATTATGGTTTGCATTTTTTGTTTACTTTATCCTGGCTTTATTTTTAATTGACATAATAAGATTGTTTAACGGATGGTTCAGTTTTCTTCCTCAGTCAATTACAAATAATTATGAGTCTGCAAAAAATATAACAGCAATAATTGTAATCCTGATAGTAAGCCTGATTGTTTTTCTTGGCTACAAGAATAAGCATGATATTAAAATAAAAGATCTTGAGCTTTCACTTCCTAAAGGCAACAGCAAAATATCAGAATTAAATGTTGTAATGGCTTCCGACATTCACCTTTCACCAATAGACGGAGAAAAACTGCTTGACAGAATTGTTGAGAAGATGAATTCTCTTAATCCTGATATTATTCTACTTGCCGGGGATATTGTTGACGATAATGCTTTTATTTTGAATCAGAGAAAAATTGGTGAGTCCTTCAGAAGATTAAAGACAAAATATGGTATTTACTCAATCAACGGAAATCATGAATTTATAAATGAAGTTAAATCCTCTGATAGATATGCTGAACAATTCGGGATAAAATTTTTACCGGACTCTTATGTATTAATAGACAGCAGTTTTTATATAATCGGCAGAGAAGACGTTTCTATGAAACAGTTTACGGGTAAACAAAGAAAAGATTTATCTGAGATCGTAAAAAATCTGGATCATAACTACCCCAAAATTTTATTAGATCATACTCCTGTTAAACTTGAACAAGCTGAAGAAAATGGAATTGATCTGCAGCTTTCCGGTCACACTCATCACGGACAGATTTGGCCTGCAAATATCATCACAAACCTGATTTATGAACTTAGCTGGGGTTATCTTAAAAAAGATAAAACTCATTATTATGTTTCCTCCGGTGCCGGAACCTGGGGTCCGCCGGTTAGAACCGGAAGCTCATCAGAGATTGTAAATATTAAAATTATTTTCCGATAACAGATTTGGTTTAGAGACAAATTAAGCCATTTTTTTGTTTCTAAGCAGCTCTAAAATTATTTGTATTCTCTTCGATAATAAGTTTAGAAGGCAGCACTATTTAGTGCTATTTCTATTAACTGGGATAAAACGAAGGGAAAATGATGCGGAAGTTAAATTTCTGTATTGTTGTCATATTTTTATTAATGTCAATCAATCTGTATTCACAACAGATTGGTAAAGTAATAATTTCAGGGCTTGGCGGCTCGCATGATGAAAATGTTAAAACGGCATTTCAAATTGGTTATGCCAGTTACAACTCTGCACCATTCCCGGGTGAAATAACTTTACTTAATAATTCACTTCAAGAAAGTTTTAATTATGCAGTTGCAAATGACTTTGATTTAATTATCAGATCAACGACCGGTCTTTCAACGGGGATAAGAATAGCACCAAATTATCCAACTGTAAGATTAGTAATGCCAGCCGGCAGTAATTCTTATGTTCAAGTTTTCTTCGGCGATGTTATTTCTTCACCTGTTGTAATTACAGGAGCAGGTATTGATTCGAATCTAACTGCATATAAACTTGAGTTCTTTTCTAGAGACCCAATTACAGAGACAAATCTTTCAAGTTATGCAAACGGATACATAGCGGGACAAATCGCATTCATCACAAATACTCTTAATATTAGTTTTGATTCAGCCAGAACATTAGCAAGAATAAATGGGTCCGAAAATGGTGAGCTTGATCTTCACAATGGATATGGAAAAATACCAGTTGAAAAAATTATAAATGAGGCACTTCCTGTTGAACTTATTTCATTTACAGGAAAGATAATTGGTTCAAGTGTAGTATTGAACTGGGAGACTGCTACAGAAATTAATAATTATGGATTTGAAGTACAGCGATTAACACATAATAATGGCTGGGATAAAATTGGTTTTGTTCCCGGGAATGGCACCTCCAACTCGCCAAAATACTATAACTTTACCGATAACCCGCCAAAGGTAAATGGAGAGATAAAATATCGATTGAAACAAATTGACAACGATGGTCAGTCAGCATATTTAAACATTCTTACTTTTAACTTTAATAATACTTCGTTTGAGCTTTATCAGAATTATCCGAATCCGTTTAATCCAGTTACCAATATCCGGTATGTAACAGACGATAAGCAATTTGTTACATTAAAAGTTTATGATGTCTTAGGAAATGAAGTTGAAACATTAGTAAACGAAATTAAACCTGCCGGAAATTATAATGTCATTTTCGATGCTTCTAAACTTTCAAGCGGAGTTTATTTATACACACTGAAAACCGGAGAATTTTCTAAAACTAAAAAGATGATCTTAACTAAGTAAACCAGGGATATTTCAATAGAACAGAAATACAAATTCAAACCCAATTACTTCCGGTGATTGGGTTTGAAGTTTAAATTCCAGTTAAAACACAACTGATACACCAAATTTAAATTGATCGAATGCAATTGGTGCTTCACTATTAAATGGCCAGTTCATTTTCTCCTGTCTTAATTCATAAATCCCATACGCAAGTGCATTCTTAAGTAAAAAGTTTACAATTGGTCCTGCCGCCGGAGATGATTTAAATATTTTATAGATAAACCCGTCAAGCAGTCCCTGCGCTGCTACTTCGATTAATCCGCTGCCTGCCCACTTCCAGAATAAATGTCTTTGAAAAACAATTGATCGTTCATACCCTGCATCCAATATAAGATTATCAGATAATTTAAATCTAACTCCGCCCTCACCGCTTGTTCCGAATCTGAATGATTTATCATATAGATTTAGTTTTTCAATATCATCACTATTAATGAGTGCTTGATTTTCAGGATATCTGAAATCAATGTTTGACCAATTAAGAGTATAAGAATAATATGGTATAATTGCAGAGCTTTCGCCAATCTTATATCCATAACCATGTAATTTGCCAAATCCAAATCGCCACATATCCGATTCTATCTGCGAACCAGCAGCATCTTTACCAGCAAGTTTGTTTGATGTATTAGAAAGGTATAAATATTTAAAACTATTACTGATGATGTAATCAGTATCCCAGGTATTCCTTTCTTTTATATATCCAAGTTTTACTTCAAAAAGATTAGGGTTAACAAAATCAGCTTTGATGTCCTCTCTTTTGATGCCGGCTAATCCATATTGCAGAGAAATTGCAGGATGTGCCTGTTCAAAACCAAAATCAAAATCCCATTTTTCCCAGTTATTCCACTCATTCGATTCCCAATGCCAATCCCAATCATCAGTTGATTTTGAAGAATCCTGTTGTGCAATTGAAAAGTTGTACGAAAAGATAATTATAAGTGCTGAAAATAATTTTAATCTAAGCATATATTTCTCTAAAGATTGTTTTTTTTGCACCAAATATATTTATGTATTCCGGGTAATGATGACTTATTATTATAGAAATCCCTGACAATTGATTAACGGGAGTAAATAATTATTTACGGTTACCTAAAACACAATAAACTCTTCCCTATATTTGGTTTATACTTCACTAAATACTTTTTTATATGACTGAAAAAATATCAAAAGAAAAACTTTATACTATATCCAGACTTAACAAAAATTATCCAAACTATATAGAGATAATCAGGCTTCATAAAGAAGCAATTGAACAACACAATGATATTTACTTTGACCCTGATACCGGACTTGCAGTTTTAACTGCTGGGTTTTTGCTCAAACGAGGTTATTGTTGTGGAAGCGGTTGCAGACACTGTCCTTATGATAAAAAAGATTAATAAAAACAGGCGATCCGAATACCGCCTGTTAAATGCTGAATGCTGAATGCTGAATTCTTAATCTCCAGTGTTTTGAATAAGCTTATCAGTTACTGAACATTTATAAGTATAGATGATCATTACTTTAACAGTATCATCTTCTTTGATGAAATATATTCACCTGCTTGAATACTGTATATATAAATTCCACTTGGTAGTTCACTTGCGTTAAATTCAACTTCGTAATTTCCTGCTGGTTTTATTTCATTAACAAGCGTTCTTACTTCTTCGCCGAGTGAGTTAAATATTTTAAGTGATACTCTTCCTTCATCTTTTAATGAATATTTTATTGTTGTAGATGGATTAAAGGGATTCGGGAAATTTTGGTTTAAAGAAAATCTTGTTGGAATACTTATTTCAACTTCAATTGTATTTGAATATTCAAAGCTTCCATCAAAATCGGTTTGCTTTAATCTGTACAGATATTTCCCTGTTTCTAAATTCTTATCAACAAAATAATATGCTTGTGGTTCTGTTGTTGTAACATTGCCATTTACAAAACCAATGTTCTTCCAATCTTCAATTCTACTTTTTTTCGCCTCTTGTCTCTCGATTTGAAATCCATAATTATTCGTTTCTGTTGCTGTTTGCCAATTAAGTGTAACATTATTTAATGTAATGGATGAAGAAAAATCCGTAAGTTCCACAGGAACTGAAGTATCATTGTATAGCAGGATCAAACCAAGTTCTCCACTAGCATAGCCAAAACCTTTACCTAGTAAGCTTAGTCCTGTAATTCTTGAACCTGTTAGTTCTGGAAAATCAATCCAGTTATTCCCTGAATCCAGCGAACGAAAAGTCCTATATCCAGTGATGAATATTGTACTATCTTCATAACTACTAAATTTACCAGCAACACTATAACCTGTTATTTCAGGGATTAAATTAAATGTTACACCACCATTAGTTGTTTTATACAATTTATTACTTTCTAAAAGGAAGCCTCTTAATGACCCATTGAATAAAACATCTCTACTTTGCCAAATGTCTAAATTGGTTTGTTGAATCCAATTATTACCACCATTTGTTGTCTTATAAGGTCTTGCATTTAAATTAGCAGTCCACCCATAAAGAGAGTCAACAAAGTAAACTCCAGAAAAAATTACAGAAATACCAGCATTCAACTGCGCAAACCAGTTTTCACCTGCATCTGTGGTTTTCAGTATTCCGCCTCTTGTTGTTACTGCCCAGCCGGTTGTTGGGTTTATAAAGAAAAACCTGTTTATTAAGCCTATTGTGTCTGTAAGCCCGGTTCTGTTTACAATGTACCAGCTTTCTCCTGCATCTGTTGTCTTTATTATTCTTGCAGGTGCGCTTCCTGCAAAGCCTGTTAAGCTGTCTGTAAAGTATATGCTTCTTAATGAGGAGGTAAATACCTGCGAGGGGAAGTTTGGCAAGCCAAACCAGGTTAATCCGCCATCTGTGGTTTTGTATAATGGTCCGCCTGTATATCTTCCATCTGCTGCATATCCTGTTAATTCATCTGTAAAGAAAACATCAACAAAGTTTGCATTTAGGAATAATCCTTCCCAGTTATCATATCCGTTTGTTGTTTTGGCTATCCATAAATTGCTTCCCACTGAGTAACCAATTCCACCTGGCAGCAGTTCAAGTTCCCATTCGCTTAAGTTTGGAGAAGGCGGGGCAAACCAGGTTGCACCTCTGTTTGTGGTTTTTCTTATTCCCCAGCTTTCTGCCTGGTAAATACCGATTGTATAACCTGTATTTGTGTCAATAAACTTTATACTGTTAAGCTCATCGTGCTGCAGGCGGTTGTTTTGTATCCACGTTACTCCTCCATCACTGCTGTAAACATTCTTTCCGTTTGCACCGGCAGTAATAATATGCAGTGAATCAATTATATCAATGGCATACAAGTCGCTCGCATCGCCTGCTTGGTGCACTGTCCAGGTGTTTCCCCCATCGGTTGTCTTTAATACTTTTCCCCCTCCGCAGGCAATCATTCCATTGCTTTCATCTATAAAATCCAAAGCCCAGTAGTATGCATTTAGCCCTGTGTTAACCGGCTGCCAGGTTAAACCTGCATCTGTGGTTTTAAGCAAAGTTTGGTTTAGTCCGCAAACAAAACCAAGAGTATCATTCAGCATTTGTACTCCCCATAAATCTATTCCGCTTCCTACTCCGCTTACTACCTGCGTAAATGTTTCACCTCCATCGATAGAGCGGAGAATTATCCCATCATAACCAGTTGCTACTACTATTTGTCCATTAAAGGAATGAACTTTAAGAAGGAGTGTTGTTGTGTTTGTTTCTGAAATTGTCCAGTCCTCTCCGCCATTAATAGTTTTTATTAAAGCACCTAAATTTCCAACTGCCCATCCTGTATCAGGATTGATGAATTGAACACCAAAATATGTTACTCTTGGTATCCGGGGATGAAGTTCTGTCCAGATGCCTGTGCTTTCTAAAGGAAACGAGTTTCTTTTTTCTTCATTAAGGTTTTTGCCCGCATACTTTTGCTCATAGCTTTGATAACCTGACTGCAGCTCTATACCTCTTCGATATTGAGTTAGTATAGTGGAATCTTGCTGAGCAAATAAATCCTGATAAGTTAATAGTAAAAGAAATAATAGTATAATTACTATTTTACAATATGAGCAGTTGAAATAAGTTTTAGATAATATGTCTAATATCATAACACCCTCTGTACAATTTAATTAACAGCAATTTTTATGCTGTAAAAATAACTGTAAAAAAAAAACAAAAACAAAGCCAAACAAAATATGCAGGTAAAAAAGTTTTTATAAATTGGTAAGTGTTGTATGTGAAGTAATATATTTTTACAAAAACTTTTAAGTTAATGTAAGCTAAATAATCGTTGGTAAAAAGACTTTTAGATTTACTGCTTAATCAGAAATAATTTTGTTTTATAAAATAAAAACAGGCGATCCGAAGACCGCCTGTTAAATGCTGAATGCTGAATGCTGAATTCTTAATCTCCAGTGTTTTGAATAAGCTTATCAGTTACTGAACATTTATAAGTATAGATGATCATTACTTTAACAGTATCATCTTCTTTGATGAAATATATTCACCTGCTTGAATACTGTATATATAAATTCCACTTGGTAGTTCACTTGCGTTAAATTCAACTTCGTAATTTCCTGCTGGTTTTATTTCATTAACAAGCGTTCTTACTTCTTCGCCGAGTGAGTTAAATATTTTAAGTGATACTCTTCCTTCATCTTTTAATGAATATTTTATTGTTGTAGATGGATTAAAGGGATTCGGGTAGTTCTGTTCAAGTGAGTATTCAAGCGGCAGGTTAACTACAACATTTACTTCATTTGAGTATTTAAAAGTACCGTCATAATCTAACTGCTTTAATCTGTAATTATATTTTCCTTCACTCAATTTAGAATCTGTAAATGAATATGATTTGGTTTCTGTTGTCGTTCCATATCCGGCAGTATATCCAATCTTTTCGAACTTTCCATTTTCGCTCATTCTTTCAATTTCGAACCCTTGATTATTTGTTTCTGTGGCTGTTTGCCAGTTTAGTTCAACCTCTGCTCCATTTGCAAAAGCAGTAAATGATGTTAACTCAACCGGAATACTATACTGCAGACACAAATTATCCCAGTATATATAATCATAATTAAAGGAGTTTCCTGAAAAAGTAATTTCCACTTGAGTATTTGCTCCGCCTGATGCAGGGGTTGTAAAATTTCCTGTAAATAACTGCGGACCTACGTTACCTGTTGCGTTAACCTGATTATAGAATAACTCACTCGTTGTTCCTCCATCGTATGTTACACCAATAGTTACTGTGCCGCTTGGATTTGAATAATAATCAAAGTAATAGTTAAATGAATATAACACTACTTGATTATCCGGTAAATTAATAACTGAAGATCTTATTTTCGATGTTCCATTAAATGACGGTGTCCAGCCTAATCTTAGCTCTGGTGCGGTACCTCCGGCATTTGCTGAATTACTTGCAGTCCAGTTTGTCATACCAAGCGGTCCAACAACAGTCCAGTTGCTTAAATTATTAAATTCATTACACCACTCAACAGCATTTGGATCAGTAACTTTTATATAATTTATTTTGGTTTTACTGCTGGAATAAGTACCATCAGAAACTGTAAGCTTAACAGTATAATATCCAAAATTAGTATAAACCCAGGTTGGATTTTTATCTGTAGCATCAACAACTCCATCGTTATTAAAATCCCACTCCCATGAAGTAATTGGATTCGGCTGAGAGATAGATAAGTCAGTAAAATGAACAGTTAACGGTGCACTACCAACTGTAACGTCTGCCATAAAATCTGCGGTTACTGGTCCTGCAATATAACCTCTGTCTGCAAAAACAGGAATAATATGGACAAGATTACTGCCGCTGTAGTTAAGCTGATCGGCTGCTATAAAAGCGTTTGCAGCATCTTGTTGATTAGAACCACTATTAGTCATAGCAAGTGCTTCAAGAAAGTTTTTATCTGTTGCATTCCTTCCAATCAAGTCATAAATAGACATCAAAGAAGAAGCCCACATCTGTCCATCAGTATGAATTGTTCCGGTTAATCCTTCAGGATAGTGAGCGCCATAGTTTGTGATTCTGCCAGCCCAAAAAGGATTATGTCCGTCCCAAACAAAAACCCAATTATAAGCAGGATCGGTTGGTGTCCAATATCCTGTGCTTCTTAAATATGAGCTTGCCCAGTAATCACCGCATCCCTCACTTAAACCCTGAACCTGTGAAAGAGAACCATTTGTTAACCAATCGTGAAGCCCATGACCAAGTTCATGAAGAATAACGCCCGGATCTTCACAATCATCAACACCGCCATCGCCCCAGGCAATTTGTCCTGTGCTTGGGATATAATGTGCATTATCGTCACCATTTAATCCATGCGGATCATATCTAATACCGCCGGTATATTGAAATGGATGCAGTGTTATGTTAAGTGAGTCGTTAATCCATCTCATTGCATTATCAATATGATAGTAAGCATTCACTGCTTCAAAAGAATCATGGCTTCTTGTAAAAAAGAAATCAGTTGTCGGATTGGTATGCAGACCTGTATAAGGTGCTTCAAAATCTCTTATCTCTGCCCAGGGACCTTTTAAAATATATGCACCGCTTTCAAAAGTAATATCGTGTAATGTTCTTAGTTCACGATGAAAAGTCAGCGAGTCAGAATCTGCATCATTGTTATCTACAAATCCTGGTGAGCCGTAAGTTGTTCTTGCATGAGAAATCGGATCAGGAGCAAATACATAGCCGCTTCCTTCAACCAATTCTGGTTTCGATTTAATCGGATCATCATAGCAGGCAACATCTTCAGCTCTGAAAATCTCACCAGTCTGTGCATCAACTAAAACCTGCCATTCACCAAATAATTCTTCCGATGGTACAATCGTTACAACCTGAGCAAGTCTAAAGGTTCCTTTGTTATAATAAATCCCGGGTTCACTTTTTTCAAAATTGATTGCACCTTTTACACCTAAATATCCCTTTGCAATAATTAATGCGTGCTCTGTGCTGATATTAATCCTTTCAAGATCGTTAGTTACCTTTGTATTATAATTTACCTTTGAACCATTAGCAACAAACACCACGCGATTGTTTTTACTTATTGTAACATTTATTCTCGAATTTAACACCGGATACTGCCCGACGTATTGATCGAAATGAACGTGATATCCTGCAGGAGTTTCTCTGGTAGAAAGATATCTCAGTTCAGATAGATCAGGTGAAAATTTGAAAAGATCATGGTTTTCAATAAGAAATTGCCGCGCCATATTTTCAGGAGAATCTTTTGTTACCTGATAATCAGGTTTATAAAGAGCTACCGGAACTCCGGTTTCCTGACTAATTCTCATATTATTTTTAACAATAGTAGCTTCGGATTCATCAGGTACTATTTGCAATGATGAAACAACCGGAGCTTTTTGAGCAAACGAAATGCTCAGGAACAGTAGAGCAATAATTAATGAGAATGCTTTACGTAGATATGTATTCATTTTATCCTCAACGAATTTTGATATGATAGTTAGTTAATTGTTTAGAAACTTCTTTTTAGTAAAAACATTTATAGGATTATGCAAATTGTTTACTAAGGAAACTCTGCCTTCAAAAACTGAGCTGCTCAATGAATGATTTTATGATATCGTCATTGCTTTACTAATATTATAATTTATTTTGGTCTGGTCAATTAAATCTGAGATATTTTTTTTATTTTTTTCTTTACTATAATCTGTTTATAAAAATTATTATGAATATATTATCTGAGCAGCATCATCTTCCTGACCTGTGTTAAACTACCAGCAGATATTCTGTAAAAATAAATTCCGCTAGAAAGACTGTAAGTACCTCCGTCTGAATTTAATCCGCCAATAGCAGAAAATTTAACTTCATAACTGCCGGCAGGTTTTTCCTCATTAACTAAAATTGCAATTTCATTACCAAGAACATCATATACTTTTAATGTAACAAACTGCCTGCTGCCTATTGCAAACTGAATATTGGTGGCTGGGTTAAACGGATTTGGATAATTCTGATAAAGAATAAATTCATCTGGAAAAATTTTACCATCTACAGAAGATATTCCGTTTTTAAAATAAACATCCATACTATCAATCGTTGAATTGCCTGACTGATCAAATACTTCAGCATATATTCTATATTCAGAGTCATAATAATCCGCAGTATTTAATGAATTATTTTTTTCTTCAAGAGTGATCAGCGAATCACCGTTGCTATTAGTAATAACATGATGGAAGTTCCTTTCTGAATTCATCCAGACTGTCGGGGTTAAAATATTATCCCGCTTATACATTACAGTTGCATAAGGCTCAAAATTATCACCTGAATAAAACGGATAAGAATGATTCAGTAAATGAGCCATTTTACGCGGGACTATAATCTGATTATCAGAAATTCTTTTTATCCAATAATCAATTTTGAATGCCGGCTGCTGCCATCCGGAATCTCCGGCATAATCAAATACTTTTATTATAATATCCACCTCACCAAACAATGAATCCGGCTGCAGATAATTACTTGTTTCATTAGTACAAAAACCAAATTTTTGATCAGGAAAAACATCGTCAATTACCGGAGCAGTTTCATCACTAACTGGTGTTAGTGCAAGCAACGGATTAAAATTGATTCCCCATTCATTATCACTATACAACCAAACAAAACCTGAATCATTAATTTCTACAAAATGTATATGCCCCCAATCATAAGTCCATTCAATAATATCTGCAAGATAGTCGTGCACTTCAACTGTATCACCCACATCAAATTGAATTGTGTTTTCAATTAAATGAGCATACAACCATCCGTTTGATCTATCCTGAGTATTTGAATCACAGATTGATAATCTCCAGTAAACTGCACCGCCGGTAGTTAAAACACACTTTACAACCCCGCCTCTAACAGCGTAAGTTGGTTCGCCAATCGGAGTAATTATATCAAGTCCCTGATGCAGGTATGAATATCCCGATCCAAAACCACCCATATGTTGTTCGTAATGATTCCATACAGTGCGCATACTATCGAACGGCGCAAATGGCCAGGGAATATTATCATAAGCACCGGTTTTATTTGATGGTTTAAAAGCTTCGGATTGCTTCAGATATTTACTTTGCCCGGTCAGCGATTCTTGTTTGGTACCATTCAGATCAAAAAATATAATTTCACCTTGTGATTGATTCTTAGTACGAATGTGAACACCAACAGCAATTTTGTTATCTATGATTTTCAAATCTCTGTTTGATTTATTAACCTCAGAAGTAAAGGAAAATTTAACTTTACCATCAGATAAAGAAAATACTTTAAGATTTTTCTTATCAATTGCAGCAGCAAAATCATTTGCCGAAGATATGATAACTTTTCGTGTATGTTTAAAACCTGTATAGATCGATCTGATAAATATTCCTTCATTAAAAACTTCAATCTTATCTTCTGAAGCAATCGCAATTAATTTATCATCTTCAGAAACAGCAAACTTAAATCCTTTAGGATAATTTTTAACAGAAAGATCTTTAACAGAAATAATCTGTATTCCATCCGGTGTGCCTACTCCAAACAGATTGCCTGATAATGAAAACCCGGACAGATTTGCATTTACAAATTCAAGTTCATTCAGTTTGATTCCTGTTTTTGAATAAAAATGAATCTTTAACTTTCTATTGAAGTGATAGGAGTGATCATAAAAAACAATATTACCGGAATTAGATATATCAACATCAGAACCCGGAATATCAGTCATTGTAAACAGACACTTATCATTTTCATAAAAACTGAAATTGACAAGTTTCCTCATTTCATCAGTAACTTCCTTTATCTCATAATTACACCAGTAAATTCCATTTTCAGATTCTTTTTTTGCATGGGAATTTATACTGTTGTGTATTATTGTTCCATTTATTGAAGTGGTAAATTCAGATTGTGCAAAGACTAAACAAGTACTTAACGCCAGGGCTGCAGCAAATAAAATTTTACTCATATCTGACTCCTAGTAAAATAAAAAAGCCCCTTAAAAATAAGGGGCTTTAATCACTATAAAATAAATTTACTTAAATCTCTGTCCTTAACAATTTTTTCAAGTTTATCTTTTACAAATTTTGCATCAATTTTTACTGTGTCTGAAGGAATTTTGTCAGGAACATCAAAAAGTATTTCATCAAGCAAAGTTGTAAGAATTGTGTGTAATCTTCTTGCACCGATATTTTCAACCTGTTCATTCACTTCGGTCGCAATACGTGCAATTTCTTTTATTCCATCTTTACTAAAGTTTAATTTAACACCTTCTGTTTCAAGTAAGGCGCCGTATTGCTTAAGCAGTGCATTTTGAGGAGTGGTCAATATCTGAATAAAGTCTTCCTCCGATAAACTGTTTAATTCAACCCTAATCGGAAACCGCCCCTGTAACTCAGGGATTAAATCCGATGGCTTCGAAACATGAAATGCACCTGATGCAATAAACAGGATATGATCGGTTCTAACAACACCATACTTTGTATTTACATTAGAGCCTTCAACAATTGGAAGAAGATCCCTCTGAACACCTTCGCGTGAAACATCAGGACCATGAGCTTTTCCGCCGCCAGCAACTTTATCAATCTCATCAATAAAAATCATTCCGGAGTTTTCAACCCGTTCAATTGCTTCTTTCTGAACAGCATCCATATCAATCAGCTTCTGCATTTCCTCCTGCGCAAGAATTTGCCGTGCTTCTTTTACAGTAGTTTTTCTTTTCTTTCGTTTCTTTGGCATGATGCTGCCCATTATTTCCTGTATGTTAATCCCCATATCATCCATACCAAAAGGACCCAAAACCTGCATACCAATTGAAGGCTGTGCCTGAGAATCAAACTCAATCAACTTATCATCCATTTCGCCGCTTTTAACTTTTTCGCGCATCCATTCACGAGTTTTTTTATTCTGATAAACTTCATTTTCAGTTTCATTCCCGTTCTCGTTTACTTGTTGTTCTTCACCTTCCTGAACAACAGAAGTTGTTTGAATTTTTTTAACCGGTGGAATTAAAATATCAAGTATGCGTTCATCTGCAAGCTTTTCAGCTTTAGCCTGAACTTCAGAAGCTTTTTCGGCTTTAACAAGATTTACTCCAACCTCCACCAGATCGCGCACCATTGATTCAACATCTCTGCCGACATATCCAACCTCAGTAAATTTTGAAGCTTCAACTTTAACAAACGGAGCCTGCGATAATCTTGCTAATCTTCTTGCAATCTCAGTTTTACCAACACCAGTAGGTCCGATAAGTATTATATTGTTGGGCATAATCTCTTCCCGCAGTACATCCTTTACCTGCTGTCTTCTCCATCGATTTCGGATTGCAATTGCAACAGCACGTTTAGCTTCTGTTTGCCCGATTATAAACTTATCTAATTCCTTTACAATTTCTGAAGGAGTATAAACATTTTTTTCTACGGATTTATTTCCCATAATCAATCAATTACCTCAACATTAATTTTATCGTTCGTATAAATACAAATATCAGCTGCAGTTTTTAACGATTCCTGCACTATTTCTTTTGCAGAAAGCTGACTATGCTTTTTTAACATTTGTGCAGCGGCGAGTGCATACATTCCGCCTGAACCAATTGCAACGATCTGATCGTCAGGTTCAATAACATCTCCGGTTCCTGAAACAACAAGTGCAGTATCTTTAGAGATAACAGCGAGCATTGCTTCAAGTTTTCTCAGAAATTTATCCGTGCGCCAGTCTTTTGCAAGCTCAACAGCAGCGCGGTTAACATTTCCGCGGTATTGTTCAAGTTTATCTTCAAATCTTTCCATTAGTGTAAATGCATCTGCTGAAGCACCTGCAAAACCGCAAAGCACTTTTCCGTTTGCTATTTTTCTTATCTTCATAGCATTATGTTTCATAACAGTGTTGCCCAGAGAAACCTGCCCATCACCGCCAAGCGCTGCCACACCGTTGTGTATAATACCAAGTATTGTGGTTGATCTTAATTTTTTTTTCATAAATAATTATACCTGAATTTAATCATTACAAATTTAGTAATATGAACCGTACACTCTAAATCAGACAGTAAAAAATAAGCTGTAAAACTCAATAAATAAATTAAAGTGTGTTATTAATATTATTGCTAATGTCCCCTGAATTTATCTGAAAGAAATTTAATTCTAATTGGAAAAATTCTTGGTACATTTTTCCGGTAATTTGAATAAACATCACCGAAAAGTCTAACCAATTTTTTTTCTTCATAATACGATCCGATGTAAAAATATGCTGTAAACGATATGAACATTGTGAGATAAAACAAATTCATTTCAGCTCTGAATAGTAAAAATATTATTGAGAAGAAATAAACCGGATGACGACTGTACTTATATGGTCCATTTATTCTTAAAGTATATCTTTCATCAAGTTCATTTTCAGAATATTCTTTTTTAAAAAATCTTTCTATCTGATTAACTCCTAAAAACTCTTTCAAGCTGATATATTTAAAGCACCATATCATTCCTGCCATTGCTGTTAATTGTGGAATCAAAACAAGATAATCAAAAGGTGGAGGTAATTGATAAATCTGTAGCGAAGGATGAGGTGCTGCTTCCCAGATGTAATACAGACTTAACAAAGCAAAGATGTTAAATAATAATCTGTAGAAAGCTATGAATTTCCCGAATAATTTTTTAAAAATTATTTTAATCTTGTCGGATGCCAGCACTGAGTGCACTGATCCATAAAGAGCAAAGAGAAAAATTAAAGTAACAACATCCCAAAAATATTCCATTTACATCATCTGCTTGCGCAAGCGTGCAACTGGCAGCTTTAATTGTTCGCGGTACTTTGCAACAGTTCTTCTTGCAATGTGAATACCCTCAGCGTTCAATAAGTCTGCAAGTTTATCATCACTAAAAGGTGCCTTTTTATTTTCGTGTTCAATTATTTCCTTTAATCTTTCACGAATGTGTTTGTTGGATACTTCTTCGCCAAAATCTGTTGATAAACCTTCACTGAAGAAATATTTCAGCTCGTGAATTCCCATCGGGCTTTGAACATATTTACCGTTTACAACTCTGCTTATTGTAGAAATATCCATCTGAATTTCTTCTGCAATATCTTTGTAAATCATCGGTTTAAGGAACTTTGGTCCTTTTTCAAAAAACATATATTGTCTTTCAAGTATTGCACGCATTATTTTCATCAATGTTTCGCGGCGCTGCTGTATGCAGGCAATAAACCATTTTGCAGATTCAAACTTTTCTCTCAGAAATTTATAAGTTTCTTTTTCCCTGTTGTTTCTTTTTAATCTCTTATTGGAATTAAACATTTCCAAATATTGCTTACTGATTGTTACTGAAGGCATACTTTTATCATTAAGAGTTATCACCCAGTTTTCATCTACTTTTTCAACAATAAAATCAGGCGTAACCTGATTCATTTCCATTGATGAGATGTTACCTTCGCCCGGTTTTGGATTCATTGTTTGGATAAGCTCAACAGTATCTTTCAGACTTTCATCAGTCATATTCATTCTTTGTTTGATAAGATCGAATCTTCTCTTTGTAAATTCATCATAATGATCTTCAAGCATTTTAATTGCAAGATATTTGTTGTAGGGATCGGATTTACTTTCCCGAAGCTGAACAATAAGACATTCCTTTAAATTTCTGCTGGCTATTCCAATCGGATCAAATTTCTGAATGCGTTTAAGTAAATCTTCAGCAGTCTGCGGTTCAATTTTGATGTGCTCAAACATTTCAAGTTCATTAAGAATTTCCGGAAGCTCTCTTTTCAAATATCCGTCTTCATCCAGATTACCAACTATTTCTTCTCCAAGTATATAAAGATCTTCATCAAGATTAAGCAGCCTGAGCTGTTCTGTAAGGTGCTCACTTAATGTTTCTCTTTGTGGTGCAAGCGGTTGAAACATTTCTTCATCCGGGCTTCGGTTGATTCTTTCATGATCAAAATCATCATCATTCATATAATCTTCTAAAGCAAACTCTTCATTATCCTTATCAGAGTATTCATCTTCAATTTCAGTTTCTGTATCAGAATCTTTTTCCTTATCGTCCTGCTCAAGATTCATTTCCATTTCCTCTTCAAGCACAGGATTCATTTCAAGTTCAGTTTTTATGCGTTGTTCTAAAGCCAAAGTATTAAGCTGCAACAATTTCTGATATTGAATCTGCTGTGGAGAAAGTTTTTGTGTTTGAGCAAGTCGCTGACTGAGTGAAAGCATTTTATTTACCTGTATAATTCATAAGTTTATTGTACCATTGTTCTCCGTACAATCTTATTAATGAGTCTTTGCAGAATTCTGCAATAGTAATATTTTCTTCTTTACCTTTTTCAAGTGCCGGTGCACATTCACTGAATTTTTCATAACGAAGTACATCTCCTCCAAAATCTGATACACGAATTGGAAACAGATGACAGGAAATTGGTTTTCTGTAATTAATTTTACCGTCAAAATAAGCGCGCTCGATAGCACACCGGGCAATACCATTTTCCCAGTAAGAGAACACACAGTCTTTGTTATTAATACTGTTTATTAAAATCTCTCCGTCTTTAATCTCGTAAAATCCTCTTGCTTCTATTTCGTCAATATTTTTTTGTGCTAAATAATTTCTGACAATCGGAAGAGCTTTCTCAATTTCTTCAATCTCCTCTTTCCTGATTGGCGCACCAAACTCACTATCAAGAGTGCAGCAGGCTCCTTTACATTTCTTTAAATCACAGGAAAAGGGAATTTCTACAATCTCATCCCTTACTAAAACGTCATTTATTGCAAATATTTTATCTATTGCCATTGGAATAATTTTTGCTATTAGCGTGCCAAAATATATGGTAAAAATTCTTTTTAAAGAAATGAATTTTCTGCTTTAATTCCCACTTTTAATCTTATCCTGTAAAATTTATTTACTATCTGGTTGATTTTAATCTCTTAATTCAATTACTTGCTTTGTAAAAATTACAAAAAGAAGCAAATGAATTTTAATAACTCTGTGGTATTATTATCCGGCGCATCATCAGGTATTGGTTATCAGCTTGTAAAAGATCTGGCGTTGGAAGGTGCAAGACTCGCTTTAGTCGCCAGAAGAACAGATATATTGAAATCTTTAGCAGAACAAATTGGTGATGCATCTGAAATAAGATATTACAAATGTGATGTCACTTCAAAGGATGAAGTCCATAATACAATTGAACTGATTAAAAGAGATTTTGGAATAATCGATATAGCAATACTTAACTCGGGGGTTTCTGACAGATCGAGTATCCTGAATTATAATTCTTCTGAAGCTGAGATAACTTTTAATACAAATGTTCTCGGTCCGGTTTACTTTATCGAAAAACTGCTGCCCGATTTTATAAAAAATAGAAAAGGTGTCATCATTGGTGTATCCAGTCTGGCAGATGCGAAGGGTTTTCCAAAAAGCGGATTTTATGCTGCAAGTAAAGCAGCGTTAACAATCTTATTAGAAAGCTTAAGGATAGAGCTGAAAAAATACAATGTTAAAGTTATTACAGTTAAACCCGGTTTTGTTAAAACAGCAATGACGGATAAAAATGAATTTGAAATGCCGTTTTTAATGAGTGTTGAAAAAGCCAGCAGGATTATAATTAAAGGATTAAAAAAAGATAAACGAATAATCGAATTTCCCTGGCAGCTTACACTTGGTGCTAAAATATTAAAACTAATGCCGACTAAATTATTTGAAGTATTGGCTTCCAGGGAACTAAGACCAAAGACAAAATAAAAAACTATTTATTTTTTCTGAGTTTAAATGTTAAAAAAAATCAGTTTATTTACAGCACTGTTAACTATTACAAGTTTTTCACAAACAGATACTCTATTAATTTTTTCAGAAGTAATGTTTGCACCTGCTTCGGGAAACAATGAGTTTATAGAGATATATAATTTAAGTCCAACAGATAGTGTTGACTTAAGCTTTTACAAAATCAAATACTATACTTCAACAGCCGATCAGATTATTGATGCAGGATTTGGAACCATATTAGAGCCAAATTCTTTTGCGGTTATTTTTGAAAACGATTACGATATCGCTGCCGGAATTTATCATGGATTAGTCCCGCCAGATGCTTTGATATTAAAGATAGCTGATAACTCTTTTGGCTCATCTGGTATGGCTAATACAACCAATCGACCTTTATGGCTGTTAACTACAAGTAATGATACCGTAGATTTTTATTTTTACTCCGCTAATAATCCTGCTGCCGTATCTGATGAAAAGATATTTTTAAATCGTGATTCGCTTCAAACAAATTGGTCAAATTCTTTAGTCATAAATGGAACTCCTGGTTTTACAAACTCAGTTACACCGGTAAATTATGATCTGAGCTTATATTCCCTGATGTTCTCTCCGGCAATTCCAATCAGCGGAGATAATGTTACGATAACTGCTAAAGTTAAAAACAATGGAGTTCTTTCAGCAGTTAATTTCTCAATTGAATTATTTAATGATATTAATCTGGATTCCATTCCGGATTTAAGTGAAAGAATATTCTATCAGGATTTTTCTAATTTATTAACCGGTGATTCCGTTATTGTTTCAACAATCCTTAGTTCACTTTCTGCTGGTAATTATCAAGTTATTGCCAAAGTTAATTTTTCTGAAGATCAGAACAACAATGATAATTTATTAATCAAACAGTTTTATGTTTATCCTCCCGGCAATATTTATAATGATATTGTTATAAATGAAATTATGTATGCTCCATCTACCGGTGAGCCAGAGTGGATTGAACTTTTTAATAGAACAAATAACATAGTTAGTATAAAAAACTGGAAACTTTCTGATGCGGCGTCAACAATTACAATAACCGGTACAGATATATTTATTGCACCGGAATCATTTATTGTAATAACAAAAGATTCCTCAATTTTAAATTTCTATAATGTACCTTCACAAATTGTTAAAGCAAATATTCCATCTCTTAATAACACAGGTGATGCAGTTGTTATTAAAGATGACCGGGGACTGATGATTGATTCAGTTTATTATCTTCCTGATTGGGGAGGCAATATTGGCGGAAAATCGTTAGAAAGAATATCCGCAGATAGTTTAAGCAGCAATCCGGCAAATTGGGCTGCTTGTATTAATATTAGCAAGGCTACTCCGGGTGATTTTAATTCAATAACTCAAAAAGATTATGATATTAAAGTAACAGATTTAATTTTTAATCCGATATATCCTTTGCTTGGAGATAATATCACACTTTCAGCTTCTGTAAAAAATACCGGAAAAAATATTGCCATATTTTCAATTGAACTTTATGAAGATTCAGACCTTGATTCAATACCAGATATATTCATAGAAGCAATATCCAATTTAACTTTATCAGTAAATGATTCAAGCACATATCAATTCAATTATACTGCAAACGATTTGCGATTTAAAAAGGCATTTTTTATCAAAGCTATTTATAATCAGGATCAGGATACATCTGATAATTTTAAGTATAAAATAATTGAGCCAGGTTATCCAAATCAGGCAGTTGTTGTTAATGAAATAATGTTTGCACCTTTAGGCGGCGAGCCGGAATGGATTGAACTTTTTAATAATACTGATGCAGAAATAAATTTAAAAGATTGGTCTGTTTGGGATGTAATCACAACCCCTGCTAAAGCGATAATAAAAAATAACTTTTTAATCCCGCCAAAAGGATATGTTCTGCTGACAAAGGATTCATCAATATTTAATTACCATAGATTTATTCCATCCGGTTTATTAAAAATCACTCTGCCGTCTTTTAATAATGACCGCGATGGTATCGTTTTAAAAGATAAACGCGGACTTACAATCGATTCTGTTTTTTATTCGAATCAATGGGGCGGAACTAACGGATTTTCACTTGAAAGAATTTCTGTTACTAATTCTTCAAATAATCAGTTTAACTGGGCAAGCAGTTATGATATTGAACAAAGCACTCCCGGCAGAATAAATAGTATAACTCCAAAGCAATTTGATCTGTCTGTTACAGGTATTTCTTTTAATCCGAGATTTCCTGCAGCAGGCGATGATATTTCGTTAACAGCTAAAATAAAAAACAATGGTAATCAAACAGCTTTGAATTTTTATGTTGAATTTTATTTTGACTCAGATTCAAACAATGTTGCTGATATGTTATTATCTTCAGTTAATCTGCAGAACCTTTTATCCGGAGATTCTATAGCAGTTACTTCAACTGTTCAGATTACTAATCTGCAGAAAAAGATATTAACTGCAGCCAGAGTAGTTTTTCAACAAGACGAGGATACATTAAACAATTATTACGAAAAATCTATTCAGCCTGGTTATGCTAAGGATATAATAAAAATAAACGAGGTGATGTATAATCCGGCAGATGGAAAACCTGAATGGGCTGAGCTTATAAATGTAAGCAGCGATTCAATAAACATAAAAAACTGGATGATAAGTGATGTACTAACAACTCCAACCAAAAGTTTTATTACAAATGAAAATATTTTTATTGCTTCTGATGAGCTTTTTGTGATTGCTAAGGATACTTCTTTTAACAGTGCACATCCTGATGTTACTATAAAAGTATTTTATTCAAACTTCGGCAGTCTTGGTAATACTACTGATGGAGTTGTTGTTTATGATTTCAGGAATGCAATAATCGATAGTTTATTTTACCGCTCAAGCTGGGGTAATGTTAAAGGCTATTCACTTGAAAGAATTTCACTAGGTGGTCTAACCAATGATAGTTTAAATTGGGCTACTTCTTTAGATATAAAGAAAAGCACACCGGGAAAACAAAATTCATTTATCAACATACCTGCATTTAAAAGAAATGATTTGATAATCAACGAAATAATGTATGATCCCGAGAATTATAACAGCGAATTTATAGAGTTTTACAATATCGGCTTGGATAGCATTAATATTGGAGGATGGAAAATTGAGGATGAAAACGGAAATTATTTCAAACTTTCTCAAACAAGTTTTTTAATTCCTCCCAAAGAACATTTTCTATTGATTGCTGATTCCATAGCTGTAGAGTTTTATAATTTAATCGGAACAGAGAACAAAAACATACTTAATCAATCAAGTCTTGGATTAGTTAATACCGGTGAGCTGATACTATTAAAAGACGTCAGAAATAATATTATTGATTCTGTTTTTTACAATCCTAAATGGCATAATCAAAATATAGCCTCAACAAAAAACAAATCATTAGAAAGAATTAATCCCTCACTTAATGCAAACGATCCGCTTAACTGGAGCACAAGTGTTGCTCTTCTTGGCGGTACACCCGGATCGCAAAACAGTATCTTTGCTGAAAACCTTAATCAATCTGCAAATATATCTCTTAATCCAAATCCTTTCTCGCCGGATAATGATGGCTTTGAAGATTTCACAATCATAAATTATAATTTAACACAAGCAATCTCACAGGTAAGAATTAAAATATTTGACAGCAAAGGAAGATTGGTAAGAACGCTTTTAAACAATCAGGCAAGCGGGTCAAGCGGCTCTGTTATTTTTGATGGACTGGATGATGATAAAAAAGCATTAAGAATAGGAATTTATATTGTATTTCTCGAAGCTCTGAATGATAACTCAGGAATTGTGGAGACATTAAAAACAGTTGTTGTTGTTGCCCGTAAGTTGTAAACAAAAAATAAAAAATCCACTGCCGGTTAATTCACATTCTGCTTCGGTTTCGATCAGGATTCTCCTCTGAGCATCAGCCGGCAATGGATACAACTTTATATCACACTTGGTTTTTTAAAGTGTGACAGATAATTTTTATTTATAAGAATGAAGAACTTTCATATAATTTGCCCGTTCAAACTTAGCAGGATCATCAACATTCATATAACTCATACTTCCGCGCATTTGATCAATTGATTCGTATTCTTTCTCTTTCATCCAGGTTTTTAAATTAGTAGTTACATCTGCAACATGCCCGATTCCAAATTTTAACAGCGAAGAAAGCATCATTGTAACCTTTGCACCTGCCATAATCATTTTGAGTACATCTTGTGCTGAGTAAATTCCGCTTGTTGCTGCTAGATCAGCGTTAATGCGTCCATATAACATAGCAATCCATCTTAATGGAAGCCTCATCGCCATCGGAGTACTTAATATTACATTTGGAACAACATCAAGAGTATCAAGATCAATATCCGGCTGATAAAAGCGATTAAATAAAACCAATCCATCTGCACCGGCACTGCATAACTGTGAAGCCATATAACTTGTTGAGCTGAAGAACGGATGCATTTTAACAGCAACAGGAATTTTAACTGTTGATTTAACTGCTTTTACGATATCGATATAAGTTTTTTCAATTTCTGCACTGAATTTTTTTGGATCGGTAGGAAGCAAATAAATATTTAATTCAAGTGCATCGGCTCCCGCTTGTTCTATCTTTTTTGCATAATCAGTCCATCCGCCGATAGATTTGCCATTTAAACTTGCAATGATCGGAATGTTAACGGCTTCTTTTGCCTTGCGGATGTGATTGAGGTATTCTTCCGGACCAAGTTTAAAATCAAACGGTTCAGGAAAGTAAGATGTAGCTTCAGCAAAACTTTCCGAATGTGCCGTTGTATGATAAACTAATTCAAGCTGTTCGTGTTCAATCTGTTCTTCAAAAATTGAATATAGAACAACAGCACCCGCACCTGCATCTTCCATTTCACGTATATTGGAAACTTTTTCAGATAACGGACCTGCTGAACAAACGATGGGCGATTTTAATTTTAATCCTAAATATGTTGTTGATATATCCATTGTTTTTACCTTGTTAAATTCTTTTTTATTATTAGAAAAAAAGTGGAGTTAAAAGAATCTGATTCATTAACTCCGCCTTAAAAAGTAATCAGCTTATGCACCTGCTTCTGTTTTTTGCGGATCATAAGCAGCTAATCTTTCATATTCTTTCCATCTTCTTATAACATCATCCTGAGCTTCTTTTATCAGTTGTTCTGCAAGCTGTGGATGAGATTTTGTAAGCATCTTATATCTTGTTTCCATATATGCGTAATCTTTAAGATTGATCTTCAGACCTTTTGAATCCATTTTAAAAGGATTCTTCCCTTCTGCCTCAAGTTCAGGGTTATATCTGAATAAAGGCCAGTAACCTGAATCAACTGCAGCTTTCTGATTTTGCATTGCAGTACCCATATTGATACCGTGAGCGATACAATGGCTGTAAGCAATTATCAATGATGGACCATCGTATGCTTCTGCTTCAAGAAATGCTCTTAATGTGTGCTGATCATTTGCACCCATTGCAACCTTAGCAACGTAAACATTTCCGTAAGTCATCGCCATCAGAGCAAGATCTTTTTTAGCGACCGGTTTACCTGCTGCAGCAAATTTAGCAACTGCGGCTCTTGGTGTGGATTTAGAACACTGACCGCCGGTATTTGAATAAACTTCTGTATCAAGAACAAGAATGTTTACATTTTTTCCAGAAGCTAACACGTGATCTAATCCGCCATAACCAATATCATAAGCCCAGCCATCACCACCCATAATCCATACAGATTTCTTTACAAGATAATCTGCCAGACTTAATAAATGTTTCATTTCGCTGGTTTTACCATTAGACTTGGTTTTCAGCATATCTTCTAATTTTTTCTTTAATGCTGATACTCTTTCTCTTTGTTCATAAATATCAGCTTCATCCTTCTGCGGCGAGTTAATCAGGGCATCAACAAGATCATTGCCTATTTCTGAAGAAAGCGATTTAAGAAGTTCCTTTGCCTGCATATTGTGTTTATCAACAGCTAATCTGAATCCATATCCAAACTCAGCATTATCTTCAAATAATGAATTTGACCATGCAGGACCACGTCCATCTTTATTTGCTGCCCAAGGTGTTGTTGGTAAATTTCCACCATAGATAGATGAACAGCCGGTGGCATTTGCAACCATTGTTCTATCACCAAATAACTGACTTACTAATTTTACATAGGGAGTTTCACCGCAGCCGGCACAAGCACCGGAAAATTCGAACAACGGCTCTAAGAATTGCGAATCTTTAACTTTAGATACTGCAATCTTTCTTCTGTCAAGTTCAGGGATATTTAAGAAGAAATCCCAATTCATTCTTTCTTGTTCGCGTATCGGAAGCTGTTCAGCCATATTTATAGCTTTTAACTTGGTTTCCTTTTTATTCTTAACAGGACACACATCAACACAAAGCTCACAACCAGTACAATCTTCTACTGCTACCTGCAGCGAGTAGAACATATTTTCGCTATAATCTTTAGATTTAAAACTTGTGTACTTAAATGTATCCGGTGCGTTTTTAAGATCTGCTTCTTCATAAACTTTAGCTCTTATAGCAGCATGCGGACAAACGATAACACATTTATTACATTGAATACATATTTCCTTATCCCAAACAGGCACTTCAAGAGCTATATTTCTCTTTTCCCATTTTGTTGTTGAAAGCGGAAAGGTTCCGTCAATCGGCATTTTGCTAACCGGTAATTGATCACCTTCGCCTGCAATAATTCTTGCTGTAACTTCTTTAACAAAATCAGGTGCATTGCCGGAAACAGGCGGCTGCATTTTAATTTTGCTTGTAATCTTATTTGGAACCTTAACTTCGAACAGATTAGCAAGTGTTTTATCAACAGCATCAAAATTCATTTGAACTATCTTATCGCCCTTAGCACCATAAGTTTTCTTAATTGAATCTTTTATCAGATCAATTGCCTTTTCCTGCGGAAAGATGTTTGAAATCGCAAAGAAACAAGTCTGCATAATTGTATTAACTCTTCCGCCCATTCCTGTTTCATCAGCAACTTTATAAGCATCAATAATCCAGAATTTCATTTTCTTATCAATAAGATCTCTTTGAACTTTTTCAGGTAATGAATCCCAAACATTCTCTTTATCAACCTTAGTGTTTAATAAGAATGTAGAGCCTTCGCTTGCCTCTCTAAGCATATCCCACTGCTCTAAGAACACCTGCTGATGACAAGCAATGAAATGTGCTTTGTTAATCAGATAAGTTGATTTTATTTCTTTCGGTCCGAATCTTAAATGAGATACAGTAGTTGAACCTGATTTCTTTGAATCATAAACAAAATAACCTTGTGCATAATAATCAGTTCCTTCACCAATAATCTTAATTGAATTTTTATTTGCACCAACGGTACCATCAGCACCAAGTCCATAAAATTTACTCCGGAAAGTCTCTTCAGCTTCAACAGAGAATTTTGGATCAAAATCCAAACTACTGTTTGTAACATCTTCGATAATTCCGACTGTAAAATGCGTTTTAGGTTTTTCTTTGGATAAATTATCAAACACAGCTTTAACCATTGCAGGAGTAAATTCCTTAGAAGATAATCCATATCTTCCGCCTATAATTTTCGGATAAGCAAACTGTAATTCGCCGGTCATATATTTTTCAGATATTGAATTGACGATATCAAGGTAAAGCGGTTCGCCGCTTGAGCCGGGTTCTTTTGTTCTATCTAAAACAGCAATTGACTTAACAGTTTTAGGCAGTGCTTTAATAAAATGATCTACAGAAAATGGTCTGTACAATCTTACTTTTATTAAACCAACCTTTTCTCCCTTTGCAGCTAAGAATTCTACAGTTTCTTCAGCAGCCTGACTACCGGAGCCCATCATTACAATAATCTTTTCCGCATCAGGTGCACCGACATAATCGAATAAATGATATTGACGACCTGTTAGCTTGGCGAATTTATCCATCTGTTTTTGAACAATTGCCGGACAAGCGATATAGAACGGATTTACAGTTTCTCTTCCCTGAAAATAAACATCAGGGTTTTGAGCTGTACCTCTCATAACCGGATTATCAGGAGTTAATGCTCGTTTGCGATGTGCAAAGATAAGGTCTTCATCAAGCATAGCCTGCATATCTGCTTTTGTCAACTCCTCAATCTTCATTACTTCGTGAGAAGTTCTGAATCCATCAAAGAAGTGAATAAAAGGAACACGAGCCTCTAAAGTTGCAGCTTGCGAAATCAAAGCAAAGTCCATTACTTCCTGAACAGAATTGGATGACAACAACGCAAATCCTGTTGAACGTGTTGCCATAACATCAGAGTGATCGCCAAAAATTGAAAGTGCTGCGGCAGCTACTGATCTAGCGGAAACATGAAATACTGTTGAGGTTAACTCACCGGCTATTTTGAACATATTCGGAATCATTAACAACAACCCTTGTGATGCTGTAAATGTTGTAGTTAAGGCACCAGTTTGTAATGCGCCATGTACACTTCCAGATGCACCGCCTTCACTTTGTAATTCGCTTACAGAAGGAACGATTCCCCATATATTTTTCTTATTAACTGCTGACCAAGCATCGCACCACTCACCCATATTTGATGAAGGCGTAATTGGATAAATAGCAATTACTTCGTTTGTATTATATGCAACGTACGCAGCTGCTTCATTGCCATCAATCGTTATTTTTTTTCTTTCCATTTTTAATCCGTTAAGTTTTATTGAATTTCATAGTTTTAAGTTACCAGATTTACCCAATAATAATACCAAGCAAATAAGCTTAAAAACGAATTATTGAGGCTAAAATCAAAAAAAAATTTTAAATCTGAAGAATAAAAGTGAAAAGCTTTTCCCAATTTTAAGAATAATATTTTATGATAGTTAACTATTGAAAATTATGAAGATTCGGAAAATTATTATTATTCTTTTGTTGTCACTGTTATTTATTAAATCTAATTTTGCAAAGAGATATATTACTTTAACTAATAATCATTAGGAGGTAAGATGGATTCTTTAAATACAGGCTTTAATACAAATTATAAGCCTATGAAAATCGGAGATTGGTTAATTACTTTTATCATACAGGCAATTCCGCTTGTCGGAATCATAATGATGTTTGTCTGGGCATTCAGCGATAGTACTCATCCAAGTAAAAAATCATGGGCACAGGCAGCACTAATTATGTCGCTTATAGTAATTGTATTATTGATAATTTTCTTTGCTGCAATCTGGACGATGCTCGGTTCTATATTTAGCGGCGGTTATAATATTCAAAGTGTTTAGCAATTCCTTTTAGCCTTCGGGATTATGGTTTAATATCCCGAAGGTTTTTGATAAGACTTGTTTTATGTATGTGATATTAAAGTCATTTTAATATCCGTTTATAAATTACTCCACAATTTTCCATAGCGTATAAATAAATACATTAACCTCTGTACCAAAATCATCTATAGTCAAAAATTGTTTCAATAAAAAAGGCGATCCGGAGACCGCCTTAAAAATGTTAAATGTTCGGTGCTCAATCTTAAATTTAGAAATTAAACTTTAAGCATTGAGCATTGTAAGTTGTTAATTGAACATTACTTGAGAAGTATCATCTTCTTTGAGCTGATAAAATCACCAGATTGGATTTTATATATGTACACTCCGTTTGCTAGCGAACTTCCGTTGAACTTCACTTCATATCATCCACGCGATTTTTCTTCGTTTACAAGATTTGTGATTTCATTACCGAGTATATCATATACTTTGAGTGAAACAAAACCATCTTTGGGTATCTGAAATTTAATTTTTGTGCTTGGATTAAATGGATTTGGATAGTTTTGTTCCAGTGAATATTCTGTGATAACTGCTGTACCGGATAAGTTTAACTCAACAGGATTATTTTTTAAAAGTACGCTTTCATCGGATTTAATTACAGCTGCAGCATATTGTGGTTCGAGATTATTATTTACTTTTAATCTTATAACTAACGATGAATTAGGCAAACCGGTTATATTAAAATTAAAAGTTGCTGTTTTTAATTTTTCAGCATTATTACCATCCATCTGAATATTATTCAATTCTGCCAGAACAACTCCGGTCAACTGATCTATCAATTCGACCCTAAATGAAATAAAATTATTTTGCAGTTGAACCAACGCTAAAACAGAATCTGTAACTCCGTACTCAATTGAATAAACTAATGAATTGTTTTCATTAGCCGTGAAACTGTTCGTTATCAGATTTGTGTTCAAATCCTCAAGACTTAAAATCCACAGAGGTATTTCATACTTTTTTACTATAACCGGCTCAAATGAACCATTGCGATCTCTGGGTACTGTAAGTTCTATTTCTCCGTAGTCATTCTTTAGAGTCTTGTGGGTTTTACCATTTCGGCTGTTACCGGTGTTCTTTCCTGCGGGGGAGTATTTTTCATACCCGAGGTGTTCGGTAAGCTCTGCATCAAGTATTCCTTCAAGGGAGGCTTTAATGATTTTCTTGATGGCTCCGTTTTCTCCCATCAAGTCTTGATAGGTCTTTGCTGTTTTTAGATCGGCTTTAAGTTGCTCGATCATTTCGGGAGTAAGCCTGCCTGCAGAAGGCAGGTTCCATTGTGTAAATCTCCTTTTGGATAATAGTTAAAAGTAATTAGTTTTTTACAATTTGAAAACCATTAACGGATTTTCGCCAAGTTAAGTGCTGTTCCGCTACGCTCCACAGCACTTAACTAATTTCTTACTTTAACCATTTACACAGAATTATTTACACTCCCTAAAAAAGGCGACTCTTCCGAATCGCCTTAATTGTTAATTTTTAATTATCAATTGTTAATTACTATACAACGCCCTGATCCAGCATAGCATTTGCAACTTTAAGGAAACCAGCGATATTTGCACCGTTAACATAGCTTCCGGGAGTTCCATATTTTTCCGCTGTATTAATACAAGTATCATGGATACGTATCATAATTTCGTGCAAGCGTTTATCAACTTCTTCGCTGCTCCAGGGTAATCTCATAGAGTTTTGAGTCATTTCCAATCCTGATGTAGCAACACCACCGGCATTAGAAGCTTTGCCTGGTGAATAAAGAATTTTTGCATCTGTAAACACTTTAAATCCTTCGATAGTTGTAGGCATATTTGCACCTTCCAAGTTATATTTTCATTAAACTCCATATCCCCTGAATTTTCATGAAAAGGAGTTGGATAATATGTAAGTGCAAATATTGCATTATTGTTATAGAAGGATCCTTCAGTGTGCCATCTTATAGTAATATCTGCTTCATTTTGATCAAGAGTTTCGGTAAAAGCGAGTCCCGTGACATTTGCCCATTTATTAAAAGCATCTGTAAATACTTGGCGTATTTGTTCTTCTGTTAAATCAGATGTAAAATTTCTAAAATAATATTTTAAGTTTGGATTATCCCAAGAATAACCACTTAAATGATAGTCATCAGTTCCGAACAATCCACAAGGGTCTTCTTGAGAATCTAAATTTATGTTAAGCAATAAAAAAATTGTAATAATAAAAAGTTTCATTCTTTCACCTGTTACGATTTACTAAATTGAACGTGTTATTACTTACCGTGAAAAATTAAGTTATTTTCTGTATCAGAAATAAATATTTCACTTCCATCCCCCCAAATACCTATAAACCCTGCCTGTGTACTTTGATTATCAATAAATATCTGCATCCAATTTCCACCATTATATTGATATACAATAGAAGGGTAACCAATACCCCAAATATCTTTAGAGCTAATTATAAAACTATTCCCAAAACCTCCATTTGTTACAGATAAATCTCTATTCCAATTATCTGGAGTTATTTCTCCACCATTTAGGATAGATGTAAACACACCACGACCGAATGTAAATGCCTTGTTGTTAGAAAAAAGTAATCCATTCTGTTCAAACTTGGCATTGCCAAGTAGTTTCGTTCGATCTATAATATCAAAATAATTTCCCATTAGTTTCATTAAATAAAGAGTATCAAGTCCTATTGGATAAGCCGTTAAATAAACACTGTTGCCGATTCCTTCAATGGACTGAACGTAATAATTTTCACCGATGAAGTATTTCTTCCAGACCCCATCTTTAAATTCAGAAACGTGATCGGAGGATGAGACCCAGAAATTATCTTTTCTAATTGGATAAATATCTGTAAATCCATCTGGCATTTGGCTTTTATCTCCGAGCACCTCAGTCCATTGGTTTCCGTCATAGTGGATAATAAATGGTTCTGACCTTAATGGATTACTAAAAATTCTTCCTCCAAATGCCCATACATCGTTTTGTGCTGTTCCCCATACTCCGCCAACTATTTTAGAACCATTTCCTAATTCAGTTATAGGTGTGCCTTCGGTTGCCCTTTTCCAGCTTACTCCATCAAAATGCCAAAGACAATTTCTAACATCTTCAGAAAAACCCGCACCCCATACATCGGTTGGAGAGCTTCCCCAAATTGATTGTAAATATGGAACACCCGGCCCACTTATGCTATCAATTGACCACACATAATCGCGTCTTCCGGGTTTAATGCTATCGGTTGGGTCTGTGGTGTTGCAGCTAATACTTAAAACAAACAAAGCAATTAAAAACAAACTTAGAAACAAATAATTATTTTGAAACATCCCTTTGTTCCTTCTATACTTTCTTATAACGATTATGTACCTGTATAATAGAAAAAAAAAAAAATTAGAAAACAAATCCAAAACACAATAAACAATTTAACTTACAATTAGTGTCGGGTAAAAGGTATTTAAGTTTGCAATAAAAATTTACTTGTTGTAAAAATTTGAGAGATAGAAATGACATAGAAATATATTGGTGTAGAAATAAAAAAAGGCGACTCTTCCGAATCGCCTTAATTGTTAATTTTTAATTATCAATTGTTAATTACTATACAACGCCCTGATCCAGCATAGCATTTGCAACTTTAAGGAAACCAGCGATATTTGCACCGTTAACATAGCTTCCGGGAGTTCCATATTTTTCCGCTGTATTAATACAAGTATCATGGATACGTATCATAATTTCGTGCAAGCGTTTATCAACTTCTTCGCTGCTCCAGGGTAATCTCATAGAGTTTTGAGTCATTTCCAATCCTGATGTAGCAACACCACCGGCATTAGAAGCTTTGCCTGGTGAATAAAGAATTTTTGCATCTGTAAACACTTTAAATCCTTCAATAGTTGTAGGCATATTTGCACCTTCACAAACACACATACATCCGTTCTTTACAAGGTCTTTTGCATTTTCTTCATTCAATTCATTTTGTGTTGCACATGGTAAAGCAACATCACATTTAACTTCCCAGGGTCTTTTACCGGGTACAAATTTTACTTTAAATTCTTTTGCGTAATCTTCAACAATATCTTTGTTGCTTGAGCGCAGTTTTAACATATAATCAATCTTTTCACCCTTAACTCCATCAGGATCATAAATATAACCATCGGGACCTGAAAGTGTAACAACTTTTCCGCCAAGTTCAGTAACTTTTCGCACAGCTCCCCAGGCAACATTACCAAATCCAGATACTACTACGGTTTTACCATCAAAAGTTTGTTTCTTGGTTTTTAACATTTCCTGAGCAAAGTAAACCACACCAAATCCGGTTGCCTCGGGTCTTACAAGCGATCCGCCCCAATTAATTCCTTTACCGGTTAATACACCTGTAAACTCGTTTTTTAATCTTTTATATTGTCCGAACATATATCCGATCTCGCGAGCACCGACACCAATATCACCAGCAGGAACGTCAGTATCGGGACCAATATGTCTGAACAACTCATTCATAAAGCTCTGACAGAATCTCATTATTTCATTATCTGATCTTCCCTTTGGATTAAAATCTGAACCGCCTTTACCACCGCCCATCGGCAATGTAGTAAGTGAATTTTTAAATACTTGTTCAAATGCAAGAAATTTTAAAATTCCAAGGGTAACCGATGGATGGAATCTTATTCCGCCCTTGTATGGTCCGATTGCAGAATTCATCTCAATTCTGTAACCACGATTAACATGAACTTCACCCTGATCATCTACCCAAGGAACACGGAAAATAATAGTTCTTTCCGGTTCTACCATTCGTTCTAATATTTTCATTGAGCGATATTCGGGATGACGTTGTAATACAAGCTCAAGTGAACCCATTATTTCTTCAACTGCCTGATGAAATTCTGGTTCGGCAGGATTTTTAGCTTTTACTTCAGCTAATAGTTTATTTGTGTAATCTGACATAAAGACCTCTGTTTATTTTTTGTTCATCAATGATGAATTAATTTTTTAAGAATATTTTTGAATTAATTAACTGTAGAGACAAGAGTTTCTCGGACTTTATTGAATTTCTCCCCCCAATATTTTTTTCCATTGCATTTAGCATTAAGTGATAAAATCAATATTTTTTGTATGTCAAAATTAGGAAGAAAAACAGTAATTCCCTAAATAATTAAGACAAAGTTTTGTTGATAAAAAATATAAATGCAGTTATTGCATTAAAATGATTTTTGTCTTTAAATCTTTATTAACAATTAATCTGATTTTTTAAGTGAGGTTAATATAATCGTAGAAATAATTAAGGAAAAAGTTTCTCAAGCCGTTGATATTTTAAAAGAAAAAAACAATTAAAGAGAGTTGGTTTTAACATAGAGCCCAAATCAAATAAATAATTGGTCTCTTTCTTTTTTTAATTAAACTTTTTCAATTAAGAAGTAATTTATACCTTTTTGATTAAATAATAGAAGATGTCATCCTTTTTAGTAAATAATATTTAACTTTCACAACATTTTAAAAACAAAATCGAAAAACAACCTTGGAATGGATAACAAACCCCGAATCATTAGTAGCATTATTAACATTAACTGTGCTGGAAATTGTTCTCGGCATCGATAACATAATTTTTATTTCGATACTTTCGGGAAAACTTCCGAAAGAACAGCAGAACAAAGCAAGACTAACCGGTTTGGCTCTTGCAATGATTACGAGAATTCTTCTTCTCTTTTCAATTGTGTGGATTATGAAATTGACACTTCCATTATTTACAGCACTCGGACAAGAAATAAGCGGTCGGGATTTAATTCTTATCGGCGGCGGATTGTTTCTGATCGCAAAAAGTACTTTTGAAATTCACGACAAGCTTGAAGGCGAAGAAGGACACAAATCCACAAAGGTTGCTAAATCATTTGCAAATGTGATTACACAAATTATTTTGTTAGATATTGTTTTCTCATTGGACTCAGTAATTACGGCTGTCGGAATGGCAAACAACATTATGATTATGATACTTGCAGTGGTAATTGCAGTTGGAGTGATGATGTTATCATCAAAAAGTATAAGTGATTTCGTTGAGAAACATCCGACAGTTAAAATGCTGGCACTTGCATTTCTATTATTAATTGGTGTTTCTTTAATCGCTGAAGGATTCGAGCAGCATATACCAAAAGGTTATATTTATTTTGCGATGGCATTTTCAGTCTTTGTTGAAATGCTGAACCTAAAAATGAAAAGTAAATCAAGAAATCCGGTTGAGCTGAGAAACAGGTTTTCAGAGGAGAAATAATATTAGCAATCAAAGATGACATCTTGTAAGCAAAGATGACATCTTTCAGTATGCGATCTGGTTCGTGGGAAGATGTCATCTTTCTACTTTTACTGTATTTTCACTCGCACACTTTTCGAATAACTTGTCCGAGAGAATCTTCAAAAAACTCAGGCGCTAAATACTCTGAATTGTAGGAAAAGATGACATCTTTCAGTATGCTATCTGGTTCGTGGGAAGATGTCATCTTTCTGCTTTTACTGCATTTTCACTCGCACACTTTCCGAATGGCTTGTCCGGAGGGCTCTTCAACAAACTTAAGTGCATACATACACAATATTGTTGCTATCAAAATAACATACAAAATCTTATTCGGCGAGCATAATAAAAAAACAACAATCAATTAGAAATTAAAAAACTAAATCAACTTCCCGATAAATTATTATATTTATAGAGTGTAGAATATTCTTTTTTTGATTATTAAACCATTAAATAAATAAAATAGTTATGGATATACTTAGTAAACATAAAAATGAATTGAAAACATTTTGTGAATCAAACAGGATCAGAAAACTCTCTTTATTCGGGTCTTATTCTAAGAATACTTTCAGCGATGAAAGTGATCTTGATCTGCTGGTTGAGTTTGAAGACAACGCAAAACCTGGTTATCTAAACTTAGCACGAATGGAAAAGCAGTTAACAGCTCTTTTGGGAATTAAAACTGACCTCCGAACCGCAGAAGAACTTAGCAGATATTTTCGAGACCAGGTAGTCAAGGAAGCAATCGTACATTATGCAGCAAAGTGATCTTATAAGAATTAAACATATGATTGATGCTGCTGAAGAAGCAATCTCTTTTGCTAAGGGTAAACAAAGAAAAGACCTTAATACAGAGCGTATGTTAGTGTTGTCTGTAATTAAAGAAATTGAAATAATCGGTGAAGCCGCTTCGAAAATCTCAACTGAAGTAAAAGCTGAATATTCGAATATTCCCTGGGATGAAATAACAGGAATGCGTAACCACCTTGTTCATGGGTATTTTGATGTTGATCTTGATATGCTTTGGAACACTATCAAACAAGACCTGCCATTACTAATCGCGAACCTGAAAAAAATGTGAATTAGTTTCTTCATTAACACAAATTAGTAACCTGTCTTACAAATTAATTTACTTCAACCTTTGTAAGCAAAGATGACATCTTTCAGTATGCAATCTGGTTCGTGAAAAGATGTCATCTTTTTAAAAAGATGTCATCTTTCTGCTTCTACTGATCAATCATCAATTATATAATCATCACTGAAGACTTTACTTTTCATTTCAGTATGATATTTAATAAAATTATTTTTCCCTCCAAACCATTCCATCAATTCATCTCTGCAAAGAATTGTTTTGTTATTTCCACACAAAGAATTATATGAACTAAATTTGTACTGAGTTAGATCTTTTGTTATTCCGTGATGGACCGGATTAGAGTGGATATAATAAACTGCTGCATAAAAGTATTTCTCATCCTCGATAATTTTTCTTTTAAACCCTCTCTGAAATAAATTTCCTTTCCTCTTTTCCTGAACATTAATTGACATTGAGTAGGAAATAAAGAACTTTCTGAAGGTTTCACTCACGATATCTGGATTATCATTTTTTACTCTTCCTAAAATATGGAAATGATTTGGCAATAAGCAGTACGCAAATGTGTCAATAAAATCAGAGAGATATTTCTCATATTGCTTCAGGAAATAATAATAATTTTCTTCCTTAAAGAAAATTTTCTCAGTACCATTACCGCGGTTGTAGAAATGGTAGAGTTTGTTTTTATAAAGAGGGATGTAATAATCGATCTTCTTCATAGTCATTAATATAACCACCAAAATTTAAAGATGACATCTTGAGAAGATGTCATCTTTCTACTTTTACTGTATTTTCACTCGCACACTTTACGAATGACTTGTCCGAGAGAATCTTCAAAAAACTCAGGTGCTAAATACTCTGAATTGTAAGCAAAGATGACATCTTTCAGTATGCAATCTGGTTCGTGAGAAGATGTCATCTTTCTACTTTTACTGCATTTTCACTCGCACACTTTCCGAATGACTTGTCTCAGAGAATCTTCAAAAAAACTCAGGTGCTAAATACTCTGAATTATAAGCAAAGATGACATCTTTTTAAAAAGATGTCATCTTTCTGCTGATCAATCAACAATATAGGCGGTAAACGTTTAACTTTATTTGTTTGGGATTGCATCGGTAACAATCTATTTTTCAGTTAACGATTTTTTACTAAAAAAAATTGTTGCTTAGTCTGTTCTTCAATTTAAAACATTTGTTACTATTGATGAAGAAATTAGTGATTAAATTTTTATCATTTTTTAAGTGAGGTAAATATGTCTCTAGAAATAATTAAGGAAAAAGTTTCTCAAGCCGTTGATATTTTAAAAGAAAAAAATATTGATATGTGGGTTACATTTGTGCGTGAAACAAAAGTTAGTAAAGATCCGATTATGGATATGATTGTCGGTGACCACTCTACCTGGCAATCTGCATTTATAATTAACAAAGACGGTGATACAACCGCAATTGTTGGAGATATGGAACTTGAGAACTTTGTTAAATCCGGTGTTTACAAAAATATTATCGGATATCTTAAATCATTTAAAGAACCGTTTATAGAATATGTAAAGAAAAAAAATCCGCAGACTGTTGCAATAAATTATTCTGTTAATTCTGTTCTTGCTGATGGTCTGACTCACGGAATGTTTACTTTAATGATGGAGTATCTTAAAGGAACCGGATATGAAAATAAAATAGTTAGCTCAGAAGCAATAATATCAGCTTTGCGCGGAAGAAAATCTGATAAGGAACTAACTATAATGAAGGAAGCAGTTGATGAAACATTGAAGATATTTGATGCTGTTACTAATTACATAAAACCCGGACTTAGTGAAAAGGATATTGCTGATTACGTTTTAAAGATAACCAAAGGGAAAGGATTTGGTTTAGCCTGGGATGAAGAAACCTGCCCTGCAGTGTTTACCGGACCAAATCCTTCAAATCCGCATTCAGGTCCAACAGATAGAAAAATTGAAAAAGGTCATTTAGTTAATATGGACTTTGGAATTAAGTATAAAGGCTATTGTTCCGATCTTCAGAGAACATGGTATGTTTTAAACGACGGTGAAACAAAAGCTCCTGCAGCAGTACAAAAAGGTTTTGATATTATTCGTGATGCAATACAAAAAGTTGCAGATGCAATAAAACCCGGAATTACAGGGGTTGAAATGGATGACATTGCAAGAAATTATATAACTGAAAATGGTTATCCTGAATATCCACACGGACTTGGACATCAGGTTGGGAAAGAAGTGCACGATGGCGGTGCAGGTTTATTTCCCCGATGGGAAAAATACGGCAATACGCCATTCTTAAAATTAGAAGAGCATCAGGTATTTACAATCGAACCAAGACTGCCTGTTGAGGGTTATGGTGTTTCAACAATTGAAGAAGAAGTTTATATTACAAAAACTGGATGTGAGTTTATATCAAATCCGCAGAAAGAATTGATATTAATAAAACCTTAATCAAACTAAATCAGCCTGGCAATAGTGCCGGGCTGATACTTTTTGAATCGTAAAAAATCATTAATATTTCCAAATTATCGGTTATTTTTACAAATAAGCAGCTTATCCAATCTTATATTTTCATTAAAAAACACGATAATTAAAAGAAAATTAAAACCTTTTTAAGAAAATAAATATTCTTCTCTGGAATGAATCTTGCCAATTATTGAGTGCTTAATCAAGAGAAATTTAATAAAAGTATAAGAAATTGAATTGAAAAACGACAACACCTTTGCGAGTGAAAACTCATACGGAAAGGGGGAAATTAAAAATCTTCAGGATTATCTTTTAATTGCTGATGAACTACCAGTTTTATTATGTCGTTTTAAAAAAGATGGTACAATCTTTTTCGTTAATAACGCTTATTCAAAATTCTCTCATTCAACAAAAGAAAATATTTACGGAACTAAGTTCTTTATCGATCCTTCCGAATTTGAGAAATCCGATTCAGTGAAATCCTCTATTAACCATTTTAAAAAACAATACTCGCTTAGACTTGAAGATGGTTCGGTTTTCTGGATTGAATGGACAATAAATAAGATCAATGAAAAATCAACAAATGATTTTGAATATCAGGCTATTGGTTGGGATATATCCGAATATAAACTTTTAGAAGAACAATTAACTAAGATATCTACTGCTGTTGAGCAGAGTAAATCTACTGTAATTATTACAGACACCAGTGGAATTATTGAATACATTAATCCGCGATTTACTGAAGTAACTGGATATACCTCTGAAGAAGTAATCGGAAAAAGCACTCAAATTCTTAAATCAGATAAAGTCGATAAAATAATTTATCAACAATTATGGGAAACGATTTCCAGCGGCAGAGAGTGGCAGGGAGAATTACTGAATAAAAAAAAGAATGGAGATTTGTTCTGGGAATTAGTTTCAATTTCACCAGTTAAAAATTCTGAAAATCAGATTACACACTATATCGCGGTAAAAGAGGAAATCAGCGGGTATAAAAAATCCGGCACACTTGAAAAAGCACTCTATCAAATATCACGTGCAGTTATTGATAATGAAAATCTTGATGATCTTTACAGATCAATACACAGATCACTTGGTGATGTTTTACCGGTCGAAAATCTATTCATTGCGATCTATGATAAAGAAAGCAATCTATTAAGCTTTCCTTATATGGTTGATGAATATGATGAGCCTTACGAAACTGCACCGCCCGGAAGAGGTTTAACAGAATATGTTTTAAGAAATGGAAAACCGCTTCACGTTGATCAGAAAATATTTAAGGAACTGGTTGATGCTGGAGAAGTAGATCTTTTCGGAACTGACTCACTTGATTGGATTGGCGTACCGTTAAAGATTGGTAATAATACAATCGGAGTAATAGTAGTTCAGTCCTACAATGAAAATATAAGATTAGGTGCCAGAGACTTGAACGTTTTGATCTATGTATCCGATCAGATTGCGCTGGCAATTGAAAGAACCAGAACTCATAATTTATTAAAAAGCAGCGAGGAGAGATACCACTTACTTTTTGATAAAGCCGCTGATATTATAATTATTTTAGACCCGCAGGGTAAAGTGCTGGAGCTGAATAATTTATTTGAAGAAGAAACTGGTTATACCAGAACAGAATTAATCGGACAAAATATTTTTTCTTCAGAAGTTCTTACTACAAAATCAGCTGTTTCATCCGCATTTTATATTACTAAGATAATGCAGGGTAAAGATGTTCCGATCTTTGAAACTGATCTCATAAAAAAAGATGGAAACATATTTACCTATGAATTAAGAGCAGTTCCTATCCTTGAAAAAGATTCTTTAATAGGAATCCAGGCGATTTTAAGAAATGTTACAGAAAGGAAAAGAACTGAGGCAAAATTACTTCAAAGCGAAAAGCACTTATCAAATCTTATGTCAAATCTTCCGGGCATGGCATATATACGCAAATATAATTCTGATTGGATTATGGATTTTGTCAGCCAGGGTTGTTTTGAATTAACAGGATTTATGCCCGATGAGTTGATTCATAATAAGGTTGTTACCTATGCTGAACTTATTCATCCCGAAGATAAAGAAAATGTTTTTATTTCAGTTAGAGAAGCAGTGAGAAGTAAAAAACCTTATCAGATTGTTTACAGAATCAGAACAAAGAATAGTGGAGAAAAATGGGTTTGGGAAAAAGGCGCTGCACAGTTTTCCCGTAAAGGTAAGGTTGAAACTCTGGAAGGATTTATTGCAGACATTTCCAGCAGAATTCAGGCTGAGTCTGCTTTAAAAGAAAATGAAGAGTTATACAGAAAATTAATTGCAACTCTTCCTGACATAGTTGCAATAACCAATTTAAAAGGAGAATTGGAATTTATTAATGAAGTCGGAATTAAAATGTCCGGCTATCAAAGTTTTGAAGAAATAAAACATAAAAGCTTTTTAATATTTATAGCTGAGAAAGATAAAGAGCGGGCATTTTTAGATTTCAAAAGAACTTTCGTTAATAGTATCGGACCTCAGATATACACCTTTGAAAATATTAATGGTGAACAATTCCTTTTTGAGATACAAAGAGAAATACTAAAATCGATTAACGGAACTCCCTATGGATTGATTTTTTCCTGCCGCGATATAACAAGCAGAAAAAAAGCCGAAGCCGAGCTTGCTCAGTCTGAAGAAAAATACAGAACATTAATTGACAGCATTCAGGATGGTGTGTTTCTCGTGGTTGATGGAAAAGTTTCCTTTGTAAATCGTGCTTTTCAAAAAATGATCGGATATGATACTGATGAGATTCAAGGACAGCCATTTACTAAATTTGTTGCGCCTGAAGACCTTGAACTGGTAACAAAAAACTATAAGCTAAGACAAGAAGGTCAGATTGTTCCGACAAATTATGAATGGCGTATGCTGCATAAAAACAGCAGCAGAGTGTTTGTTAATATGAGCGCCCGGGTAATTAACTATCAGAATAAGAAAGCTACCATTGGCACTCTTAAAGATATTACTTTACAAAAAGAACTTGAACATACTCTTCTTAACCAGAAAAATCTCTTCAAAGGTATTGCAGATGCGGCAAACATACTTTTAACTGAAAGAGATTTTGATATTGCTATCAAGAATACATTAAAATCTTTAGGCGAATCATCAGAGGTGGACAGAGTTTATATTTTTGAAAATGATTTTGATGAAGAAAAATCCAAATTTTTAATGAACCAAAAATTTGAATGGACAAATGGCAATTTCAGTTCCGAGTTAAATAATCCTGATCTGCAAAACTTAAGTTATTTCCCGATGTTTGAAGATTGGTATCCGGTATTAAAAAGCGGTGGCATAATAAACAGCCTTATTAAAGATCTTAATCCGGGATTACGTGATTTGTTATCAAATCAAAAGATCAAATCTATTTTACTTGTTCCGATAATGGTAAAAAAAGAGTTCTGGGGTTTTATTGGCTTTGATTACTGTAAATCCGAAAGAGTATGGAGTGAAAGTGAAATATCTACACTTCAGACAACAGCAGCAAATTTAGGTGCTGTTATAGAACGCGAGATTACTAAAAAAGAACTGATTGAGGCTAAAGAAACCGCCGAAGAAATGAGCAAGTTAAAATCCAACTTTTTAGCTAATATGAGCCACGAACTAAGAACACCGCTTATAGCAATTCTTGGATATACCGAGATTCTTAAAACAGAGATAGAGCATAATGAGTGGAATGAAATGATCTCAACTATTATGAGCAGCGGTAAAAGACTTCTTGAAACACTTAATCTTATTCTTGATCTTTCTAAAGTAGAGGCTGATAAGGTTCAGGTTAATTATAATGAGCTGAATATTGCAGAAGAGATTAAGGATATTGTAAACTTATTCGGTCCGGTTGCCCAGAAAAAAAATCTTTATATTAAATCAAAAATTGAATCTGATACAGTGTTGGCAAAATTAGATAAAAGACTGTTTCATTCTGTCATTTCTAATCTTGTTAATAATGCCATTAAATATACTGACAAAGGCGGGATTACTATTGAACTTAATGTTCATAATAGTAATGGAGGAACCTATGCTATGGTAAATGTTATTGATACGGGAATCGGAATAGCAAAAGAAGATCAGGAAACAATTTTTGATGAGTTCAGACAGGTAAGTGAAGGCTATAACAGGTACTTTGAAGGTGCTGGTCTTGGTTTAACTATAGCGAAAAAGTTTGCTGAGAAAATGGGAGGCAGCATTACTTTACAAAGTGAACAAGGAAAGGGGTCAACATTTACAGTTGTATTTCCGGTTGAAGAATCATCATTAAATAATAAAATCAATAATCATCTGCCTGATGAAAATGATCTTCCGCAAAAAATCGGCAGAAATAAGAAAGTACTGGTAATTGATGATGATTTTTCTTCCAGAAAAATTGTTGAACTGTTTTTAAGAGGTGAAGTTGAAATAGAGGCAGCATCAACTGATAAAGAAGGTTTAGAGTTGATGAATAAAAATGAATACTCAATAGTTCTGCTGGATATCAGTCTTGGAAAAGGTGCAAGCGGTATTGATGTGCTGAGAATAATAAGAGAAAATCCAAAGTTTAAAAACATACCTGTTATTGCGGTTACAGCACATGCAATGGTTGGTGACAGAGAGAAGTTTATTAATTCCGGGTTTAATGATTATCTGTCAAAACCATTTGCCAAAAAAGATCTTATTAAGAAAATACGACACTTTATAAGTAACTCTGAAGTAAATCCGATTTCTGATCAAAACATGCATGGACGCTGATATGCTTCCAGTAATCTATCCCGATAATCTTCGAAAGATATCTCAATAGCACCAAACATCTTTAAGTGTTCAGTCATATATTGAACATCAAGCAGGACAAAATCATTTTCCCTTAAATGATAAATAAGTTTTAGAAGTGCGGCTTTAGAAGCCTGAGAGACTTTAGAAAACATTGATTCACCTAAAAAGGCTCCGCGAAAAGTAATACCATATAAACCGCCGACCAATTCATTGTTCTGCCAGGTTTCAACAGAATGCAGATGACCGCGTTTTATCAACCTTATATAGGCTTCAATTAATTTTTCAGAAATCCAGGTATGCTCTCTGTCTGCACATCCTCGGATAACCGAAAGCGGGTCCGAATCAAATTTAATTTCAAAGTTTTGTTTTTCAATTTCTTTTCTTGCTGATCTGGGAACATTAAAACTATCCAAAGGGATAATGCATCTTATCTCAGGTAAATACCACTCGATAGCACCTGTCTTTTCATCAGCCATTGGAAAAGCGCCGGTAGCATACAACCTTAGCATATTATTAGGTTTAAGAAATTCATCAGAAAATTTGTTAACAGGACCGCTCATTTTTATCACTTAAATGCAAAAAAACAAATCATTTTTTATTTGAAATTTACCTTGTTTAAGTTAATACATCAATTTTTAAAATACTTTGTAAATAAAGCTATCAAAAAAGTTCTTTATGAAAAAAACTGCTGTTGTTGCTCTTGGAGGAAACGCACTTCTCAGGGGAGATGAAATTGGCACTATCCAGCAACAGGAAAAAAACACTTATAATACTTGCATAAATCTTATTAATCTTATCAAAGAAGATTATAATATCGTTATTACTCACGGTAACGGTCCTCAGGTCGGTAATATTATGCTTCGCAATGAAGCAGGATATAACAGCTATAAAATACCTAAAATGCCTCTTGATATTTGTGTAGCTGATTCACAGGGCGGAATCGGTTATATGATAGAAAGACAGATGATTAATATTTTACGTGAACACAAGATCAAAAAAAATGTTATTACCGTAGTAACACAGGTTTTGGTTGATCAAGATGATCCCGCATTTAAGAATCCAACAAAGCCGGTAGGTGCATTTTATCTGAAAGAAGAAGCTGATCTTTTAGCAAGAGTAAACAATTTTATATTTAAGGAAGACCCCAGAAAACGCGGATGGAGAAGAGTAGTTCCTTCACCTAAACCTATTGATGTGCTGAACAGGAAAATTATTAAAAATCTTGTTGATAAAGGTAATATTGTTATTGCTTCCGGCGGAGGCGGAGTTCCCGTTTATCTTGGCAAAGACAAAAAACTTTATGGTGTTGAAGCCGTTATTGATAAAGACTATGCATCAGCATTGCTTGCAGAAGAAATTGGTGCAGAGGCTTTTTATATACTTACAGATGTTTCTAAAGTTTATATAAAATTTCATAAACCAGATCAGCAGGCTCTTGATATAGTTACCGCTGATGAAGCACAGAGTTATTATGATAATGGGGAATTTCCTGATGGAAGTATGGGACCGAAAATTCTTGCCGCAATTCATTTTGTAAAGAATGGCGGAAAAGAAACTGTCATTACAGAATCAACTTTGCTCGGGGATCATAATTGCGGAACAAGGATTGTAAGCAGCAAATAGTTTGTTCTGAGTTTTTAAAATCTGAATTTTAATTTATAAGTGAATTTAAATCAAAAAAATAAAATGGAGTATTTATGGCTATTAATATGAAGGGCAAAGATCTCATCTCTATTGCTGATCTTACTCTTGAAGAAATTTATGAAATCTTTGATGTGAGCAAATCTTTAAAAGAAAAACTCTATTCAGGGGAGCCGCACCGCTTGCTTGAAGGAAAGACTCTTGGAATGATTTTTACAAAACGCTCGACAAGAACAAGGGTTTCTTTTGAGGTTGGTATTTATCAGCTCGGAGGAATCGGGATGTACTTTGGACCAAATGATCTTCAGCTTGGAACAAGTGAAAGTGTTGCTGATACTGCCCGGGTTTTATCAAGATATTTGAGCGGAATTATGATCCGTACTTTTGCACATGATGACGTTGTAGAATTAGCAAAGTATGCGAGTATTCCTGTTATAAATGGCTTAACAGATCTTCTTCATCCTTGTCAGGTATTAACTGATTTATTTACAATTTTAGAAAAGAAGCGAAAACTGCAGGGATTAAAACTTGCTTATATAGGCGATGGAAACAATATGGCTCATAGCCTGTTAAACGGCTGTTCAAAAGTAGGGATGAATATTGCAATTGCATCTCCTTCCGGTTACAAGCCAAATAAAGAAATTGTTGATAATGCTAAAAAGTCTGCCAAATATATGGGAAGTAAAATCGAAATACTTGAAGACCCTGTGGCAGCAGTTAAAAATGCTGATATTGTCTATACAGATGTTTGGGCAAGCATGGGACAGGAAGCTGAGGCTGCTGAGCGTAAAAAGAAGTTTATGAAATATCAGGTTAATCCAAAGCTGATAAAACATGCAAAAGATGATTATTTATTTATGCACTGTTTACCTGCTCATCGTGGCGATGAAGTTGTAAATGAAGTTGCTGATTCTCCAAATTCTGTAATTTTTGACGAAGCAGAAAACAGATTGCACGTGCAGAAGGCAATAATGATTTTAATTATGTAGTCTTCTAAAAGTTTTAACTATTAGCCCAATACTTTTTTAAGAATTGGGCTAATAGAACTTACTCATCAATTTTTACTTCATAGTTCACTATCTCATAACCTTTATAGGTTTCATAAGCGGCAAAAATAACTCCGAATAATACCGACAGCATCCCAAGCAAAAATTCGACAGTTATAAGTGAATTTAATTTCGTAATATCAAACAAAAAACCAATACCAATAGAAAGTGAAGTAAGCACAAATAAAGCAACAGCAATTGTATAACATAAAACAGCATTTCTAACAATACTAACTCTGTAAACTAATTTAGAAATCTGAACTGATATACTTTCAAGACGGAGATTTTCATAAGGCATAAAATCCGTGTCATCAGATTTGTGAAGAGTCTTTCTTCTTTCTTCATTTAGTAATCTTATTCTGTTAACAACAAGTGAGTACTTGTTATTCATACCAAGCAATAAAAGTCCGCACGCAGAAATCATTATCCCTGGTGCAAGCATTAATTGTATTATTTCAACTATTGAATTAATGTCCGGTATCATCTTACAAACTAATTTGGATTATAATATTTTAAAGCTTCGGGCAAAAGTTTTTTAATATCTGCAATTCTTGTTTCGTTTGATGGGTGTGTACTCAGCCATTCCGGTGGTGCACCTTGGCTGTTTGCAGCCATCCTTGTCCAGAAATCAACTGCTGCATTTGGATTGTAACCTGCCATTGCCATAAATATTAACCCCAGATGGTCAGCTTCACTTTCGTGTGTTCTGCTGAAAGGAAGCATTATTCCTACTGTACTTCCGATTCCATACGCCGCCATAAATATATTCTGGGTTGTTGCAGGCTGATCTTTTAATGCAACAGCAAGAGCAACACCTCCAAGCTGTTGTATTAATCCCTGACTCATTCTTTCATTTCCGTGCTGTGCAACGGCGTGAGCAATTTCGTGCCCCATTACAACTGCCAGCCCTGTTTCATCTTTTGTGATAGGAAGAATTCCTGTATAAACAACCACTTTACCGCCAGGCATGCACCAGGCATTTACTTCGTTGCTTTCCACAAGATTAAATTCCCACTGATAACCATCAAGTTCATTAGATAAATTGTGCTGTGCAAAATAAGTTTCCACAGATTTTTGAATTTTTGCTCCAATCCTTTTAACCATATCAACATCATTTTTATTTGAGCTAAGTTTATTCTGTTTTAAGAATTCATCATACTGCTGAAAACTCATTGCATTCATTTCATTTGATGAAATCAGATTCAACTGAGATCTTCCGGTTATCGGTACTGTGCTGCAATAATAAACCGTAAGTGCAAGTAAAATTATCGGAACAAATATTTTTATTAGTTTCATTCTGCCCTCGTAAATGTTATCCTTTTTGAATAGTGAAATATATAAAAATTTTAAGGAAGGAAAATGCCGATAAATTGTGCTGCAATAATCAAAATAAAGATGACATCTTTTTTTAAAAGATGTCATCTTTGAAAAGAAAAATTATTTTAGCAGAGACATCTTAATAGTTTTAGAATAATTTCCAGTCTGAAGTTTTGCAATATATAATCCACTTGCTAGATTATTTCCTGAAAAATCTGCTTTGTAATTTCCTGCAGATTGCTCTTCATTTACAAGAGTTGCAACTTCATTTCCAAGAACATCATAAACTTTTAGTTGAACAAAAGAAGCTTCCGGAATACTGTATTCAATATTTGTGGTCGGATTGAACGGATTAGGATAATTCTGACTTAAATTGAAATCCATTGGTAATCCACTTATTTGTTCAACTGAGGATGGTCCGCTAAATGACAGCTGATCAATGAGCGCAAACGTGCCGACATTTATTTGGCCAGTTGAATCGGCAATGTATATATTTATTAAAACTTGTATTGGATTGGGCGATCCGGGATTATAGTAAATCGGAGCCTCGAACTCAGTCCAGCTTGTAACTTGATTTGACTGTATAAACACTCCAGCACCTATAGCGGAAGAATCGCTGTCGAACATAACTACTCCGACATACAATATATCGTTGCCTTGTGGAGAGAATTTATACCAACCCTTGAGACTACCGTACTTTTGTGTAACGGGATGTAAGCTACCTGCATCATCAATTGACCATAGATATGGCATTGACCCAAGTCCTCCGCCAATATCAATTACTTCTAACCGTGCGGAAAAAGACCCTTCATGAGCATCTGAAGATTGTATTATCCCATCAAAAGTACCACCATAAAGCTCATCACTACTTAACCAATCTACCGGATCAAGTGTATTCCAGTTTTCGAAACTGTTATTTAGCGGCTGAGCAAACAGAAGATTTGAGAAACATAGTGTGAGTAAAAGAAAAATTGCAAAACATGCTTTCATACATCCTCCACATAAAATTTTATTGATTGTTAATTAATCTTTCATCGATACCGAACTGAACTTAGCAAATTTAATAAGTAAAAATCAAGTGTTAGTAACAATCAATAGTTGATAAACAACTGGTAATTTTAATAATATTAAACTTTCAAAATAAAGATGACATCTTTTTTTTAAAGATGTCATCTTTAAAGTTATTACTAAACTGCAACCGGTGTATCTAATTCTCGTAATGCAGAATAAAGTTCTGCTTCTGTTAATTCGTGATCAACTAATTCTCCATTTAAGTAAGCCTGATATGCGCTCATATCAAAGTAACCGTGTCCGCAAAGATTAAACAATATAGTTTTTTGTTTCCCTTCAATCTTTGCTTTTTGAGCTTCCCGGATAACCTGTGCAATTCCGTGTGTTGCTTCGGGCGCAGGAATAATTCCTTCTGCTTGTGCAAACTTTACTCCGGCTTCAAAACACTCTAATTGTGGAATTGCAGATGCTTCAATCAATTTATCCTTCAAAAGCTGGCTTATAATTGCACCCGCTCCGTGATAACGCAATCCACCAGCATGAATAGGTTCCGGAACGAATGTGTGACCAAGTGTGTACATCGGAATAAGCGGAGTTAATCCAACTGTATCACCAAAATCATATCTGAATTCTCCTTTTGTAAGTTTAGGACAGGATGCAGGTTCAACTGCAATGCAGCGAACATTTTTTCCTTCCTGGAAATTATATCGCAAGAAAGGAAACGCAATTCCCGCAAAGTTTGATCCGCCTCCAAATGGTGCAACAACAATATCAGGAAAATCTCCGGTCATCTCTAATTGTTTTATTGCTTCCTGTCCAATTACAGTCTGATGAAGCAGAACATGATTTAACACACTGCCTAAAGCATAATTAATTCCTTCAGTTGTCGCAGCTCTTTCAACTGCTTCAGAAATTGCAATACCCAAACTGCCGGGAGAATTTGGATCCTGTTCCAAAATCTTTTTTCCTGAATTTGTATTCCTGCTTGGTGAAGCAATTACAGTTGCGCCCCAAGTATTCATCATAACTTTTCTATACGGTTTATGATCATAGCTGATTTTTACCATATAAATCTCGCAGCTTAATCCGAACTTATGACAAGCAAAACTTAAAGCACTGCCCCATTGTCCAGCACCTGTTTCTGTAGTCAGACCTTTTGCGCCTTCAAGCTTGTTGTAATATGCCTGAGCAATTGCAGTGTTTGGTTTGTGCGATCCTGCAGGACTTACACCTTCATACTTGTAATAAATTTTTGCAGGTGTGTCCAATGCTTTCTCTAATTCAAAAGCGCGGTAAAGCGGAGTTGGGCGGTAAAGTTTATAAATTTTTCTTACTTCATCCGGGATCTCGATATATCTTTCCCGCGATACTTCCTGCTTGATCAATTCCATTGGAAACAATGTTGCGAGATCTTGCGGACCAATTGGTTTTTTTGTTACCGGATGCAGCGGCGGCAGCATTGGATTGGGCATATCAGCCTGAATGTTGTAGAAATTTAGCGGTATTTCAGATTCATCTAACAGAATCTTTTTTGATTTACTCATAGAGCACTCCTTAGAATAAATTATGGAAATAATAATTAGTGATTAACTAAGTGTTAAAAAGTAAAATTGATTTTCAGAGTATTTAAAAGATTAGCGGCGCCAGGCCCAGGTATGATTAGCGGAAAAAGAAAAGTTGTTATATGTAAGTTTTTTGTTCAAGATTTTATTGTTTTAATTTCTTTCGCAAGATAGAATTTGATGTTTTTAATGTCAAGAGAACCGAAGATCAATTTCATTTTTAAGTCTGTATGCCACGGCGGATTGCCGATGACTGACCTTGAAAGTTAAAGTCACGCTTCGGACAGTTTATTGTAACACAAGTGAATGCGGGCTAAATAAAACAAAGCAGAGATTCTTTGTATATTTGCATAAACACAATAAGAAAATTATAATCAAGATAGAGGAATAAATGCAAATTGGAATTGTTGGATTACCATTTACAGGAAAATCAACTCTCTTTCAAACAATAACAAAAACTCATTTCGATCCATCTGAACTTGCTAAATCAGAATCGCATCAGGCAGTTGTAAAAGTACCCGATACACGACTGGATAAGTTAACAGAAATGTTTAATCCCAAGAAAAAAGTTAATGCAACAATTGAGTTTGTTGATGTTGTTGGACTGCAAAAAGGTGATTCAGGTTCAACACAATTTACAGGAAATTTTTTAGCAAAAGTAAAAACCAATGATGCACTTGTTCAGGTTGTTAGATTATTTGATAATGATGCTGTTCCTCATCCTGATGGTTCTATTAATATGATGCGCGATATTAATTCATTTGAAACAGAATTTATTCTATCTGATCTGGCAATTGTTGAGAAAAGATTAGAGACTGTTGGAAAACAAATTTTAAAAACTCAGGATGAAAAACTTAAACGTGAAGTTCCGGTTCTTGAAAAGTGCAGCGAACTTTTGCAGGAAGAAAAACCACTGCGGGATTATCACTTTTCCAAAGAAGATTTGCTGATTTTAAAAACTTATCAGCTGCTTTCAATAAAACCGATGTTGATTGCATTAAACTTTGACGAATCTCAGGTTAATGATACAGAGAAATACATGAACGAACTTGTAAAGCATAAACTCGGACACAACACAAAAGCTTTGTCTTTTTTTGGACAGATTGAAAAAGAAATGGCTGATCTTTCTGAAGAGGATTCAAATGTTTTTATGAGCGATTATGGAATTACAGAATCTGCACTGGATAAACTAATCCGGCAGGCTTATGATTTGCTCGGTTTACAATCATTTTTAACCGTTGGTGAAGATGAGTGCCGTGCGTGGACGATTAAGAAAGGAATGACAGCACAGGAAGCTGCGGGTGAAATCCATACAGATTTTTACAAAAAGTTTATTCGTGCGGAGGTTGTGCATTACGATGATTTTGTTGAGGCTGGATCATTTGCAAAAGCTAAAGAAGTTGGCAAGTGGAGGCTGGAAGGAAAAGAATATATTGTAAAAGATGGTGATATAATTTCTGTGAGACATAGTTAAAATTAAAACCATCAAAAATTATTTATTAGTGCAAATCAAGGACTATCAATCAATCTGTTAAGACCGATTGTTTCAGAATCTTGCTGTAATGATTTAAAAATCAGTATGGAATGGACTTAACAACAATTTTTCAAAAGTCTCCTGATATAATATTTCAATAAAGCGTTACTGTATTCTAATAATCTAATTATTATATTTTAGTTATCAATTAAACATTCTCATCCGAAAGTATTATGGAAAACAGATCATCTAAAGTTAAACAGCACAGCTTTGAAGATGTATTAAATTCTAGAGTAAAAAAATTCCAGAAGCTGATGCGGTACAAAATCCGCGAGATTCTTTTAGTCTCCAGTATTTATGATAATTATCTGTTTGAAGAAGACGGACGACTTTACGAATTAGTACGCGAGGAATACCAATCTCTGAACTTAAGTTTTGCTCCTGAGCTTATCCATGTTACTTCAGGCGAAGAAGCTTTGGAAATGCTCAGCACTGAAAATACGTTTGATCTTATTATAACTACTTTACATATAGAAGATATGCATGTTGTAAAGTTTGCAAGAATGGTAAGAAAATCTGGAATAAATCTGCCAATCGTTTTGCTTGCTTATGATAACCGCGAAAGAAAAGAATTAACAACTAATTATGACACTTCAATTTTTGAACGGATTTTTATCTGGAATGGTGATTATCGTTTATTAATCGGAATTGTTAAATATATCGAGGACAGGGTTAATGTTGAAAGCGATACAAAAAATATCGGAGTTCAATCAATCATAGTAGTGGAAGATAATATAAAATTTTATTCATCTTATCTCCCCATAATTTACACAGAAGTATTCAAGCAGTCGCAGCGGCTGATAAAAGAAGGTATAAATCTTACGCACAAATTTTTGCGTATGCGGGCACGTCCTAAAATTTTACTCTGTACAACTTACGAAGAAGCCTGGTCGTATTATGAAAAATATCAGCAGGATGTGCTTGGTTTAATCCTCGATATAAATTTTAAACATAATGGAGTAAAAGATCCTGAAGCTGGAATTAAATTTGCCCGCGCAGTAAAGGCACAGCATGAAGATATCCCTATTTTACTTCAATCAAGTGATGGCAGCTTCAGAGAAAAAGCCAATCAGATAGATGCTGCATTTGTTCACAAAAACTCACCGAGATTGCTTCAGGAATTAAGACAGTTTATGCTTCAGAATTTTGGTTTTGGTGATTTTATATTTATAAACAATGATGGAAAAGAAGTTTTCAGAGCTACTAATTTATCACAGTTAGAAGAAGCACTAAAACGAATTCCCGATGAAAGCCTTGTTTATCATGCCTCGAGAAATCATTTTTCTAAATGGCTTAAAGCAAGAACTGAATTTTATCTTGCACATGAATTAAGACCTCATAAAGTTACAGATTTTGGTTCAGTGCAGGGATTGCGAGACAGACTGCTGACTTCACTTCAGGAGTACAGAAAACTACAGCAAAGCGGAATTATCCTGGATTTTAATAAAGATATCTTCGATACCAAAAACAGTTTTGCAAGAATCGGCGGAGGTTCACTTGGTGGTAAAGCAAGAGGACTGGGCTTTATAAACATACTACTGACAAATTATAATCTTAAGCATAAGTTTGATGAAGTTGAAATAAGCGTACCTTCGGCAATTGTTATCGGCACCGATGTATTTGATCACTTTATTGCAGATAATAATCTGGAAAGTTTTGCATTTACAGAAATAGATGACTTGACATTAACTCAAAGGTTTGTCGATTCTAAAATATTTCCGGAAGAAATAACACATAAACTAAGAGAGTTTTTAGAGATTACACATTGTCCGCTTGCAGTACGCTCATCAAGTCTATTGGAAGATTCACAGTTTCTGCCGTTTGCAGGAGTTTACGAAACTTATATGATACCTAACAGCAATCCCGATATTGAAATCAGATTAGATGAATTGCTTCAATCAATAAAAAGCGTATATGCTTCAACTTTTCATTTAAGAGCTAAGGATTATATAAAATCATCTCCATACAGATTAGAAGAAGAAAAGATGGCTGTGGTAGTGCAAAGATTAGTCGGTGCAAAACGGCAGGAGAGATTTTATCCTGATTTTGCAGGAGTTGCAAAGTCGTATAATTTTTATCCAACCGGACCACAAAAGCCAGGTGATGGAATTGCACAAGCAGCTCTTGGTCTCGGAAAAACAGTTGTTGACGGCGGTAATTGTATCAGGTTTTGTCCAAAATATCCAAGACATATGCTTCAGTTCTTTTCAACAAAAGAAACATTGAAAACAGCACAGCAAAAATTCTATGCTCTTGACCTGACTAAAAAACTTGAGCATCATCCTCCAAGTATTGAAGATCAACTGGTTAGAAGCTACGATTTATCTGATTCAGAGAAAGACGGAACATTATATTCTGTCGGCTCAACTTATTCATCTGAAGATGAAGCCGTTTATGATGGATTATCAAGAGACGGTATAAGAGTAGTAACATTTGCACCAATACTAAAGCACAAACTTTTTCCGCTGCCGGAAATTCTTGATCTGCTTCTTGATTTTGGTTCATGGGGAATGGGCACTCCGATTGAAATAGAATTTGCAGTTAATCTTGAAGTGCCTGCTGGTGAAAGAAAAGAGTTTGCAATGCTTCAGATGCGACCAATGATTCTAAGCCGTGAAAGTGAAGAATTGATAATTGGCGAGATAAATAAAGATGAAACAATTTGTTACAGCACACAGGTGCTTGGCAATGGAGCTGTTAACGGCTTACTGGATATTGTTGTTGTTGATTATGAAAAATTTAATCGTGCAAAAAGTAAAGAAGTAGTTTTGGAGATAAGCAGATTAAACGCAAAGCTTCTTTCGGAAAAGAGACCTTATATTTTGTTTGGAGTCGGAAGATGGGGCACGCTTGATCCCTGGCTCGGAATTCCCGTAAAGTGGGATCAAATATCCGGCGCTTCTGTTATTGTTGAATCCAGTTTTAAGGATTTTGCTGTCGAACCATCGCAGGGATCTCACTTTTTTCAAAACCTCACTTCATTTAGAGTGGGATATTTTACAGTTAATACTGATAATAATTCGTTTATTGATTGGCAGTGGCTTTCAAAACAGAATGCCGTTGAAGAACTTACTTTTACAAGACATCTCAGATTTGATCAGCCAATTACAGTTAGGATGAACGGACATGAAAACCGCGGAATAATTTATAAACCCGGGGTCAGATTTAATGAAATATAAGAATCTTCGCCTTGCGTTTTTGATGGAAATATTTGTCGGCTTTACCACAATTATTTCAATTGCATTGATGGGACCTAAAGGAATAACAGCGCTTGCTTTAATTGCTTTGCGTCCTGTTTTCATGAAACGTGAAGAAATAAAAAATCCTGCTGCTTATTTTCAAATATTTTACAAAGTCTTATCTAACAGTTTGAGTATTATTTCTATAATGTTAATCCTTATCATTATCAGTCTTCAGTTTATTCCTGCTTATCAATCAAAACTGCCTCCTGTTAAAGATTTGTTAACTTTAATCCTGCCGTTTTTTTTGCTGACTCACGGAGTTATCGGATTTATTAATTCATCGGATATAGAAAAAGAAAAAAATTGAAGCTGATGAAAAATTATTCTGATATTTTAGCAGCAATTGTATCAATCAAAATTATCTGTTTATATTTTCCTTTAGTCAGATAATAAAACCGGCTACAAATAATTTGTTCTTCGGCTAATTATTAAATCTTACTTTTGATTAGTAAAAAACAATCAGGAGATAAACATGAAATCCAACATTAAAGCAATAACGATAATCATTCTATTGATCGTCTCTGCTCTTAATCTCTCCTTTGCAACTATAAGAGATGGAGATGAAAGAGTCATTCGGGAAAAATCATTTAATATCGCGGCTGGTAAAAAGATTTTATTGAATACAAGCAGCGGAGATATTCAGATTACTCCCTGGAACAAAGCTGAAGTGTATGTTAAAGTTCTTGGTAACAAAAATGCTGAGGAAAAATTTAATTTTTCATTTAATGCAACATCTGAAGAAGTAACAATTGAAGCAGAAAGAAAAAGCGGCTGGAATTGGTTTTCTAATATTAATCTGAAGTTTGAAATTAAAGTTCCTTCCAGTTTTAATGTTTATGCAAATACTTCCGGCGGAGACATTAAAGTAGCTGGTGTTAATGGTGATATTAAATTAAAGACATCCGGTGGTGATATCTGGGGCGATAGATTCGAGGGAAATTTCTCAGCCAGAACTTCTGGCGGAGATATAAATCTTTTCTGCAATAATGCAAAGATTGATGCAAATACTTCCGGCGGTGATATTGAATTGGAATACACTGGTATTAATCAGGGAATCGAATTGAAAACGAGCGGCGGGGATATTGATATTAAACTTCCGGCAGATTTTAATGCAAAAGCAGAACTAAAAACTTCAGGCGGTGAAGTTGATTGCAATTTAACTTTAAACGAAGTTAAAAAACTAAGCGAAACTAAAATTGATGCTGATATTAATAAAGGTGGAAATCCCTTAGTTGCGATAACTTCAGGCGGTGATATTACAGTCCTGAAAAAATAATTTTTTTATCAGAGATTTTCTCAAAGATAACCTTCAATGTCACGCTGAGAAAATTCGAAGCGTGACATTAATTATTAACTATCAATCTGTTGACAAATCTTATAATAACTTTGCATAACGGCAGCTAAACCTCTGATATAACTTTATTATAGTTCTCGCTTAGTTCGTTTTCACAAATATTTTTTTCTTTTTCCTCCTCCATCTTTTTCAATTTGATTTTAACCTAATACTTTTGAATTTTGAAACATAGATTTGGAATAATATAAAATGCCGAAAAATTTTATCAGCAAATATTTAAGTGAAGAAAACCTGAAAAGCATCTCAGCCGCAATTGGAGAGATTGAAAAGAAAACCTCAGGCGAAATAGTAATTACAATAAAAGAAAAACGAAGCTTGTTCGAAAAATCAAAATCTGTCCGGGAGCTTGCAGAAAAGGAATTCGTTTCGGCAAGAATCAGCAAGACAGATGAGGCAACAGGAATACTGATATTTATAATCTTTAAAGCAAAGGAGTTTTGCATACTCGCCGATAAAGGAATTAATGAAAAAGTTAAACAATCTGTCTGGAATGAAATAGCGGACGATATGAAAAGCAGTTTTAAGCAGGAAGAATATTGTAAAGGAATAATCAACGGAATTGAGCAAGCCGGAAAAATCCTTTCGCAACACTTCCCTATCAGATCCGGTGATATTAATGAATTACCAAATGAAGTAAGAGTTTCTGACTAATCTTACTTTCTGCCTATAATAATTACTGCATTAGAGTAAACAGGACCATTGTAATCCAACCCGACTGAACACATGATATCTGATTTGGTATTAACACTCATTAGTATTCTTTGCGGAGTTGATAGTTCCTGATATTCTTTAAAACTAATTCCATTCCAGTGACCAAGTAACCTTTGACCACAAGTAAAGACATTATTATAAGATGAGCCATCAATTCTTAAACCCATACTGCTAAAAGCAGCAATCTGTTTTTCTAAGAATAGTTTATCGCTATTTCTCTGTAAACAAATTCCGCTCCAGTTCATTAAAAATACCCTGTAATCATTATCGCACCACAAACTGCTTATTGGTCCCACATAATATCCGTTGTTACGTGTATTACTTGAGCCTTCAAATATTATCTGAGAAATACTGTTCTTAATCTTTAATAATGTTGAAACTCCATGATCATTATTAACACCGCAAATCCAAATTGTTTTTCCATCTTGCGTACCTCTTATATCAATCAGATTAGATGTAGTGCCGCTTTCAATTTTTGACCAGCTATTGCCGTTGAAGTAAGCAATACTGCCTTTACCGCCAACAACATATAAATCATTATTACTGCTTCCCCAGATTTTATTTATTTGATAGGGACCCCAAATACCATTTGGAATTGTAACCGGTTTAAATTCTGTACCGTTCCAATGAATAATGCCATTTCCGCCAAACCAGATATCATTGGCATTAAAAGCACAAACTGATTGAATTGGATAGTAATCCGATCCCTGATAAGTATATGGAATTTTATACATCTCCCAGCTCGAACCATTCCAATTTAAGGCATTATACATTTCAAAATCCGGACTGCCAAGTGAATCATTAGTATAAATTTCACCAACAGCCCAAATATTGTTTTCATCAATTACAGCCGCATCATTAAGTACACTTCTGCTATGCTCTCCAACAGTAAAAGTCTGCCAGATTAAGTTGTGACTCGTTGTATCTAATGTAGTAAAAATGAGCGGGTTGCTGTTTAACTCTTTTCCGTCAACATAAGTAAAAGCATCAAATCTGTAACTTGTGTTTGGCAATAAATCATCAAAATAAATTACACTGTCCGATTGACCTATATTTATTGTTTTAATAATCTGTCCGTCTTTTTTCAGATAGATATTACTGGTCTTATCATTATTGCCGATTTGAATCTCAATCCACGCTTCAGTGCAGGTATGAGCTTTTAATCCTAATCCAAGAGCAGAATCAGGAAAAACTACCTGGCTATGGCAGGAGATTAAACAATAACCCAAGGAGATAAGAATAACAAATCCGGCAAAAATCTTCATAAAAAATTTCCATCAAAATTTGTTGTATAATTCCAAATAAATATCCCGAGTATTAAACGGATATTTAATTTAGCCTCAGCAGCAAAAGAATAATTAAATTATTTAACTGAGCTTTTCTATTCGCTTTGCATTTCAAGCTCATAGCTCTCACGGTATTTTTTAATCCCGTTAAAAACATATTCAGCAAATTTCTGCTGTCCGGAATCAGAACTTAAATGTTTTGCATCGCCTGAGTTGGAAAGGAATCCGCTTTCAATAAGCACACTTGGCATTGAAGCACCAACCAGAACATAAAAGCCAGCTTGTTTTACACCGCGTGAATTTAATCCGGGATGCTTTACAAATTCTTTATGCAAATATTCTGCAAATTTTTCCGAATATTTCATATAAGATGAATGTGCCATACTTACAAGGATAAAATTTTCGTCAGTAAGTTTTTCATATCGGTTAGGATTTTCTTCATATTGGATAACACTGTTCTCAAACTCAGCTATTGCAATAGCTTCTTTTGTTCTGCCGGGACGAAGCAGATAAACTTCAAATCCATTTGCATCAGTCGGTTTTTTAGGAGTTGAATTACAATGAATTGAGATAAATAGTTTTCCATTATTTTCATTTGCAATTTTACCGCGCTTATAAAGATCAATAAAAATATCTGTCTTTCTTGTATAAACAACTTTTACATCTTTCATGTTTTCTTCAATCAGTTTCCCGAGTTTAAGGGCAATTGAAAGATTTATATCTTTTTCTTTTGCTCCATTTACACCGATTGCACCGGCATCTTTACCACCATGTCCGGCATCAATAACAATTACATCAAACTCCCATTTATCTTTTAACCTGTTAATATTTTCATTTTTCTTAAACAGCTTATTATGGATTGTTATCTGAAGATCATTACTTTTTTCAATGTTAATAACTTCGTTTGTTGTGTACTCTTTACTGACCGTTATTTCAAAAACCGCATCATCGCCGATATTTTTTGCATCTATTTTTCTAACCACCCCTTCTTCACCAATAAACTTAACTCTTTCAGCATCAACTTTAACTTTTCTGAATGTCAGTATTAATGTATTATTCTTAAAAGCACTATGATAAGACGGAATTCTTTTATTGGATTTTATTCTGATTAAAGTTCCATTGGCTTTCTCGTCCAGTGCAATTCCGGTAATATTAAAATCTCCGGTAGTCTCTGTTGTTATTGATTCATCTTTTACTTTCCCAATTAAAATTTTATTGGGTGCTTCAAATGACAAATCTTTACCATACGCCAGAGATAGAGTGCTTAAACCATACTTAAGAGGAACAAATACTTTATTGTTTATAAGATATGTTGATGTTGGTAGCTGAATAACTGTTTGAACGGATGTGTTTTTTTCTGTTAATATAAAGAACGGATTTTTTGCAGAAGCCTTTAAAGAATATCTGTCAAACTTCAGCTCGATTTTTTGTGCATCTTCATTATAATAGTAATTGATAACAAGAGCATCGGCAAAATCCTTTAGTGAAAAATAAACAGTTCCTTCCCTTATATACGCAGGAATATTTTTCATTCCTTCTTTTGTAACAATTAAAACATTATTACCATCCTGCCCAAAGGAAAGGAATGAGAATACTACTAATAAAATGATTAGAAAAGATTTCATTACACACGTTATCTGATAAAAGGAAAAATCTGTCCCTTTTTCTTTTTAAAATCTTTAAAGCTATCGCCAAAATGCTTTTCGAGAAGTTTATCTTCTAAAGCTGCACGCTTAAATAAAAAAGGAATCTGAATCAGCGCAATCGGTGCAAGTATAAAACTTAATGTTGCAACTGCTGCTCCGATATCCATTAAAAACTGAGATAAATACTGAGGATGTCTTACAATTTTAAAAGGACCATTAGTAATTAATTTGTGATTTTTTTTAATTGCAATATCCTGAGAATAATTTTCGCCAAGCGTTTTAACAGACCATATCTGCACCCAGGAAAAGAACAGGTAAAAAATCAACCCGGATATTCTTATTATTTGATTTTCCTGTTTGTATTCCAGAGTTCCAACCTGAAACAAACTAATAATCAAAATAACAAGAGTAATTGTAGATAATAACAGCGGTAAAGTCTGAAGATAAGTTTTCGGCTTATCTTTGAAAACACCTACCTTCTCTTTAACCCCTTGTTTTGCCGCTCCGATATTAGCACTAAAAGTAGCAATAATGTTTAAACCGATTATAATATTTATAGGATCCATATATAGTTAAATTTATTTATCACCTGCTGGACAAAAAATATTTCTTTTAAGTTTTAATCTTCATTATTGTATTGGTGATTAAAGATTATACTTCTCTTCCGTATTTTTTCATAACTTCAGTCCATTCCTCCAAACTAAGCTGCTCAGATTCATCAATCAGCATTATCGGTATATCATCTTCAATGCGGTATCTTCTTCTGGTGTTTTTGTCAACTGACACTAAGGTGTTGCCATCAAGAACAAGATCTGCTTTAGTTTCAGGGCAGCATAAAATATTTAATAATTCTTTACTTATCATATAACACCTAAAAATATTAAAATTTTTTTTACTGACTTCAATTTAACAACAAATAATTAAATGATTACATTCTAAAATGTTAATTGTTGCTCTTTAAGAAATTTAAAAACAAATAATCTTATTGTGATGATAAAGTATTTTTCTTAGTTTTCTATTAACAATCAAACAAATGATTTATCCGATGAATTGTGACAGTAATATTTAACAACTTAACAGGAGTATTTATGAAAAGAAATATTTATCTGCTCATTTTTTTTACAACACTCTTTTTTAGCTGCGGTGAAAAGAAAGAAGCTCCCATAGACGAACTTGCAAATAAATCAAAGGATCTGGAAGAGTTTGCTGATAAAATGAAAGAGGTATCTGAGGGATTTACAGAGGGGAAAAAAGTTAATCCGGTAGATTTTAGGGAGTTAAAAGCATTATTGCCTGAGGCAATTGCAAGTCTGAAGAGAACTGATATTGAAGGAGAAAAAGTAGCAGCAATGGGAATGAATATCTCTACTGCAAATGCAGATTATTCAGATGATCAAAACAATCAATCAATTGATCTTAAAATTACTGATATGGGTAACATCGCCGGTTTATCAGGCTTAGCTGCTTATGGATGGTATATGGTTGATATTGATAAGGAAAATGAAACCGGCTATGAAAAAACAACAACCTTTAAAGGAAATAAAGCTTACGAAAAATACAATAACCAGGATAAGTATGGAGAGTTAAGTATTCTGGTTGCAAAAAGATTTGTTGTTGAAGCAAATGGAAATAATGTTAGTATGAATGAGATTAAAGCTGCTGCTGAGATGATTGATTTTGGTAAACTTGAAAGCTGGAAGGATTTTGGAGTTGAACAATAATTATCATTAAACATTGGTACGAATCAAACAACTAATTATAGGAGATGAATATGAATCTTGTTGAACGTGCTAAAAATATTCTTATTACACCTAAAACTGAGTGGGAAGTAATAAAGAATGAACAAACCACAACAGCAGAACTTTTTACAAAGTATGCAATGATACTTGCGCTGATTCCTGTTGTGGCTACTTTTATAGGTCAATCACTAATCGGAATATCTTTAGGTCCTTTCGGATCTTATAAAATTCCGGTTACGAGCGGATTGATCTATGCAGTTGTATATTATATTTTAAATCTTGCTGGCGTTTATCTCATAGCTTTTATTATTGATGCTCTTGCACCTTCTTTTGGTTCTACAAAAAATATGGATGCATCATTAAAGGTAGCAGTATATTCCTACACTGCAGTGTGGATAGCTGGAATTTTCAACATTATTCCGATTTTAGGAATACTTGGAATTTTAGGTTTATATTCTTTGTACCTGATGTACTTAGGATTAAAGATAGTGAAAGATACTCCACAGGATAAACTTATCGGCTATCTGATAGTCGTTATAATAGTTGCAATAATAATTTATTTTGTTATTGGACTTGTGGTTGCCGCAATTGCACTGCCGAGTTTTGGGAGTCTTGAAGGTTTAAAAGGATTTGATTTCGGTAATTAATATTAGTTTTATTAATTGATAATGCCTGCGTTAGTGCAGGCATTATTTTTAAAAATCGCCCAGTAATTTTTGGATAGCCAATATATCTGTTTCCGAATTGATTTCTTTAAAATACTTCATTGCAAGATTTAAATACCTTTTACTTTCTGTAATTTTATCCATCTGTTTATATAAAAGACCTAACTCCTGATATGTTTCAGCCAGATTTAGCTGATTACCTGCTTCATCATTTAAACGCATACTGGTTAGTAAATAATTCTCCGCAAGTAAAAAGTTAGAAACATTTTTCTGAATTATACCTTTTATTTTATAAACATCTGCAATCGTAAGTTTATCATTTAATTTATGTGATACTTCGAGTGACTTATCTGCAAAAGCATTTGCAAGCGAATAGTCATTTAAACTTGAATAAACAGAAGCTTTGCTTAGATATACAATTCCTATCTGTTGTTGATAATTTGTTTCAATTCCAAGAGCAAGGCTTTCATCAAATTCGTTTAGTGCAAGTTTATAATCACCTTTTTTAAAATAAACCATACCGATATTTTGATGAATTTCAGCAATCCGTTTTTTGTCATTCACTTTTTGGTAATTAACAAGTGCTCTTTTAAAGTAAACGAGTGCTTCATCAAATAGCCCTTTAATACTCTTAACAATACCGAGATTAATCTCGATTTTTCCTTTTTGGGTATAGTTTAATTCGTCATTTGATTTTTCAAGTGCTGACTCAAAGCTTTCAACTGCTTTCTGAATATCTCCAAGATCGCCATAAACAGTTCCGAGCAAGTTTTCACATTTTGCAATTCCCTTAACATCGCTTATTGAAGAGAAAAGTCCGATTGCTATATTGATTGATTCAAGACAATTTTGCCAGCTTGCTTGTCTGCTGTAAATCTCACCTATTAAAAGATGAGCATTTGCAGCAAGATTCGCCATATTGCGGTCATCTTTTGTAAGATTTATAATCTTTTCATTTACATCTATTGCAGCAGAAAACTCGCCATTAGTAATTGAAGCCTGCCCTAAGTAAAGAAGTAAAGAAAGAAATTTTTCTCTCTCAAGTTTGTTTTCTGCAAAAGTAACCAGTAGATCAATTTGTGATCTGTAGCTTAGTCCAGCTTCAACTTTAAAATCAAGGGAATTTTCTTTCTGAAAAACCTCTGTATTTGATTTACTTTCTAATGAAGAATTGAAAATATACTGGAACTCATCAACCTGGTTTTTACTGAAAAAATCTGGTAGAACTTCTGATATGCTTTTATTGATTTTATCCGTCACTTTTTTGTATTTAGTTTTAAAATTCTGTTAACAAAACCATATATTTTTGACAACACTTATGCCAAGTAACTTGTGAATGTTGAATGATTGAAAACATATCTTTATCACATTTTTTCTGCTTTTCAGTCATTTTTAGCGTGTAATTATTGCGATAGTAAAAAATATTTAACGTCTCAATATCAAACAAAACTATTTAATATTCATTAAAATCATTCTTACTATTATCGGATAAAACAAAGATTTGTTTAGTCTTATAACTGAATTTTTTTAATTTATATAAGAATTTGAGAATTTGTTGAACTTAATAATGGATTAAATATGAAAACATCAGATTATCTGGTAAAAGCGAATAGTAAAATTAAACTTTCTGCTTATTCCACAAATAATACTTCGGATATTAAATCCAAAGATGATGCAAAAGAGCTTTTAAAGGAAAATATTGATAAAATGACCGGACTTCAGGATAAGCTTTATGCTTCAAACAAGTATTCATTGCTGATTATTTTTCAAGCTATGGATGCTGCCGGAAAAGACAGCACGATTAAACATGTTATGAGCGGTCTTAATCCACAAGGGACACAAGTTTATTCTTTTAAACAGCCATCTAAAGAAGAACTGGACCACGGTTATTTATGGAGAATTAATAAAGCACTTCCTGAAAGAGGCAGAATCGGAATTTTTAACAGATCGCATTATGAAGAGGTGTTGGTTGTCAGGGTACATAATCTGCTAAAGTTTCAGCAACTGCCTTCTGAACTCGTAGATGATAAAATCTGGCAAAGAAGATATGAACAAATAAATGATTTTGAGAAGTATCTTCATGAAAACGGAACTATTGTACTAAAATTCTTTTTGAATGTTTCTAAAGACGAACAAAAGAAAAGATTTCTTAAAAGAATTGAAGATCCGGCTAAGCACTGGAAATTTTCTGCTGATGATATCAATGAAAGGAAATATTGGAATGAATACCACAAAGCTTATGAGGATGCTATCAATGCAACGAGTAAAGACTTTGCTCCATGGTATATAATTCCGGCAGATAAAAAGTGGTTTACCAGATTAGTTGTTAGCGAAATAATTGTTGAAACTCTTGAAAAACTAAAATTAGAATATCCAAAACCCTCTGATGATTGGGTTACCGAGTTAAATAAATCCAGAGAAATTTTACTTAAAGAAAAAGAATAAATCCATTTTCAGAAAAGCTCTTTTATTCTTTCGGGCGGTCTTGCAAGTATAGCCTTATTTCCTTTTTCAACAATCGGTCGTTGAATCAGATCGGGATTTTTAACCATAAGATCAATAAGTTCTTCATCAGAAAGTTTTTCAATTTTATTCTTTAATCTCTTATACGAGTCATCTTTAGTCCTGATCAATTCCAATGGCTTCATATTCATCTTCTTCAGTAAAGATTTTAATAAGGATTTGCTGAACGGTTCGATGTAGTAATTTACTCTCTGAAAATCTATTCCTTGTTCCGAAAAAGCTTTAGCTACTTTTCTGCAAGTAGTACAGGTTGGCTTTTCATAGACGGTTATTTTACTCATAATTACATCCTTTAATATTAGAATTATTTAAAATAGCTGCTTCATTTGTTATCATTAAAAAAATGTTTTAGCAAAGATATAAAGGATTAAAAAAATATCATGTAATTTAGAACTATTAAAAATCCATTTTCCTCAAAGGTACAAAATGAAATATATACTAACACTTTTGTTCTCGTTATTTTTGATTACTGCTGCCCTGCCGCAAAACTACAAAGAAGTTAAAATTAAAATTCAAACTCTGCAGGATATTACTGAGCTTCAGAACATTGGTTTGCAATTCGACCATCCTTACCTTACAAAAGATAATGCGATTACTGTGTTTTTAAGCGATGATGATTTTCACAAACTTCAAATGACAAGTTTTAGCTATGAAGTATTGATAGACGACTGGTTTGATTATTATTCAAAACTTCCTTCTCTTACAGAATCTGAGAAAGCTTCGTTCATTAGAGACAGCAAAGAGAAATATGGAGTTGAAGGTTTTGGATTTGGTTCGATGGGTGGTTTCTACACTCTTACTGAAGTTATTGCACAGCTTGATAGTATGAGACAAAAATATCCGGGTCTTATTTCAGCAAAGACTTCAATCGGCAGCACAATTGAAAACAGACCAATGTATATGGTTAAGATATCTGATAATCCGGATATTGATGAAGATGAGCCTGAAATACTATATACAGCACTTATCCATGCACGTGAGCCTCAAAGTATGATGCAGATGATATATTTTATGTACTATCTGCTCGAAAATTATAACACTAATCCTTCTGTTCAATATCTGGTTAATAACAGAGAAATGTATTTTATTCCTGTATTAAACCCCGACGGATATGAATACAACAGAAGTACAAATCCAGGCGGCGGTGGAATGTGGAGAAAAAACAGAAAGAATAACGGCGGAAGTTATGGAGTTGATCTTAACAGAAATTTCGGACCGTATGCTTATTGGAATGCACCAAACGGAGGATCGAGCACATCACCATCTAGTGATACATACAGAGGAACTGCTCCATTTTCCGAGCCTGAGACAAATAATCTAAAAGAATTTTTGTCTTCGCGATATTTTAAAAATGCTCTTAATTATCATACTTACAGTAATTTACTTATTTACCCTTATGGTGCATTGGAGATGGAAACCCCGGATTCGGCAACCTTCCGGGAATTCGCAAGGGATATGACAGCTTATAATGATTACCAATATGGAACTGATCTGCAAACAGTTGGATACGCTACACGCGGTAACAGCGATGATTATTTTTATGACGGTGACACAGTGTTAAATCACGGAAAAATATTTGCAATGACTCCTGAAGTTGGGAGTACAGGTTTCTGGCCAAGTCAACCTGAAATTTTTCCGTTAGCAATCGAGAACTTAATGCCAAATATATATTATGCTTATGTTGCCGGTGATTTTGTTCAACCAGTTAATTCTCACTTTTCACAACAGTATTTTAATCCGGGAGACAACATTGAACTGATTATTCCGAAGTTAAAAAACAAAGGATTGAACAATGCATCTGATATTTCTTTGTCGCTTAGTTCAGACAATCCGCTTATCACTGTAAATACAGGCACAATTAATATTGGAAATGTTCCTGCAAGAACAATGATAAATAATAATCAGAATTTTTCTTTTACTTTAGGAGAAACAATTCAGGCGGATATTCAGGTTAAGATGTTTCTGACAATGTATTCATCCGGAATACCAATGTTTATTGATACGTTAAGCTTTATTACTGGTGTACCTGTTTTGGCATTTGCTGATTCAACTAATGATCCTTTAATCTTATGGAATGTTACAAGTACCCCAAGCTCAAGCCCTAAGTGGGAAGCCACAACACTTTCATATCACTCTGCACCCACATCTTTTACAGATAGTAAAAATGGAAATTATTCAAACAGTTCAACTGTAACTATGACTTTAAAAAACTCAATTGATCTCAGTGCCAACAACCATCCAAAACTATCTTTCTGGACTAAGTATGATATAGAATCAGGATGGGATTTCGGACAAGTTAAAGTTTCACCAGATAATGGAAGTATATTCTATCCGCTTTCCGGAAATTATACAAAACCCGGCAGCGGATCATTTCAACCGCCTAATCAGCCAGTCTATAGCGGAGTACAATCCACCTGGGTAAATGAAATGATGGACTTATCTAACTATAATTCCAATCAGGTTAAACTGCGATTTGAACTAAAGTCTGATTATATAGTTAACAGAGATGGATGGTATGTTGATGATATTGGAATTCTTATTTACGGAATTGTGCCTGTAGAACTAAGCTTGTTTACAGCTATCCCGCAAAACAATGATGTTTTATTAAACTGGGTTACAGCATCCGAAACAAATAATCTGGGTTTTGATATTGAAAGAAGATCTGTTAACAATAATGCCGGCTGGCAAAAAATAGGGTTCGTAAACGGTAAAGGAACTACAATAGAAAGATCAACATACAGCTTCAGAGATGTGAATCCTGTTGAAGGAAAATCTTTTTACAGATTAAGACAAGTTGACTTTGACGGAAGTGTAAAAATATTTGATGCGGTGGAGGTGGACTTTAATATTGTTAAAGAATATTCTCTTTCACAGAATTACCCGAATCCATTTAATCCGGAAACAGATATTTCTTTTTCGCTTGCCAAGTCTGACAATGTAACTTTAAAAATCTATAATATTCTCGGATCAGAAGTGGTAACACTTGTTAGTGAATTTATGGAAGCCGGAAAGCACAAGATTAAATTTAATGCTTCTGATTTAACTTCGGGAGTGTATTTATACACAATTAAATCAGGTAACTTTACAGCAACCCGTAAGATGATCCTGATGAAGTAAAATTGATATAATAGTTAATAGAGGCTTCTGAAAATTGTTATAATTGCCATTCCGGACTAATCAAGGTTACTTCTGAATTCACTTCGGTATCTTTATTAGTTCGGAATCAAAATATTGGTCAGAAAAGTTCTTTGAATTAAAAATTAAAATATTTTTAAGAACACTTTATTTTAATTTTTTAAGCCTTTCTATTTCAGATTTTATTTCTTCTATTATTTCTTTGTTTAGTATTTCTTTCTTTCCGTTGATCTTTGTAGAAAAAACATAAAAAACTTTTCCACCAAATACTTCGGTAAATTTTATGTGGGTCTTTACTTGTAAATATTTCTCTTTAAAAATTTCCGGTAACTGAATACCATCGCTAACTGGTTTTATTTGAAGTCCTATATATTTCTTTTTTATTTTAATAAAGAAGTCAACATTGAATAATCTATCCCATTCGTCAGGCGCAGGTTCAATCTTAACTTCCAATATTTTCCCAAGCTGACCGTAAATAGTTTCTATTTCTGTCATATATCCATCAAATGTTCTGTAAACAACAAGATTAACCATATAATCAATACAATCTTGTTCGGAAATATCATCAAGTTCAGCCTGAACAACCTCTGTTATTTTTATATAAAGCTTTTTGCCAAGCTCAATAATATGATCTTTAGGTTTAACATTTTTAAAATAATATTCCTGCCATTCTTCGACTGTTTTGGGAGAGCATTTTCTTATTGATTCAGACGTGGCTCCAACATTTCTTTTAAAGTTAAGTTGAAAACGATTCATTACACTATTTAAAATCCATTCTTTAGCCATTTTATTTTTCAAATAATTGAAGAAATTTATCTTTATACTTAAAGTTTATTGATGTATCAACATTTGCAAGTTTCTCTTTAATAAGATGAGCATTTACAAAGGTTTTATTCTGTAAATAAAGATAGCACAACAATCTGTTTTGTTCATCATATTTCTGTTCATCATATTTCAAGAAAACTTTTTGACCTTTAGTTTTTGATATTAAGTAGTCTTTTGCTTTACCATTAAAATCTTTTTTTTCCTTAACTCCTATAAGTCTAATTGTTAAATCATTAGTTAGCTTAACTATTTCTGAACTAATCACTTCTTTCACAGAATAATATTCTTCTCTTTTGCTTCCATTCTTATCCAGCTTAGAACCAAATTGGAGTTTCTTGGGATCTATTTTTTTATCAAAACTGTGAGGATCTTTAAACTGATAAGGTAAATTTTCTATTTCATCTCCAAAATTATCAATATGCTTTTCTTGTAAAATAAAGCTGTAGATATTTTCATCAAAGAAATCTTTTTTATTAATTGAAAGTTTATTTTTAATGACAGGAATAAATTCAGGATTAATTTCATAACCAACTGAATTTCTATTAAGATTCTTTGCTGCGAGTGAAGTTGTGCCGCTGCCAAGAAATGGATCTAATACAATATCCCCAACGAAAGAGAACATTTTTATTAATCTTTTTGGCAGCTCTTCGGGAAACATTGCTAAGTGATTATCTTGTCTTACTCCACTAAAATTCCAGTGCCCTTGAAAATAAGTATTCCATTCATCTTTAGTCATCGCTGATAATTTCTTGAACTCCTTGTTAGGTTTGGGCGGATTACCTGGTTTTTTAAAAAGCAGAATAAATTCATAATCAATCTTTAAAATTCCATTCCTTGGATATGGAAATGAACCCATAATAGTTGCACCTCCAGTTGTATTAGAGGTCGTAACCTTTTGCCAAATTATTGCTCCCATATAATCAAAGCCTTTGCTTTCGCAAAACTTAATTATTTCAGTTCTTATTGGAATAACTTTATATCGTCCATAATAAACTGCTCGTGCAAATTGATCACCTATATTTACACAAAGACGGCAGCCTTTATGCAAAACACGATAAGATTCATTCCAGACTAGATTTAAATTGTTTATGTAGCTTTCATAACTCTCGTTAAATCCCAATTGATTTTTAGAGCCATAATCTTTCAATTGCCAATAAGGCGGAGAAGTAATAATTAAATGGATAGATTCATCCTTAAGTTCAGGCATTTTACGGGAATCACCATTTATTATTAAATGATTTGTTTTCATTTTGTCTTAAATGTTCCTATTTCTTAATAACAAAATACCAAAACTTGCTTCTAAAATCTTGAATAAAATTTATGCAGATAACAGAATCGCGTCTAGCCTACCCCGAAATCAACATCAGCTGACTAAAACACATAAACTAAATGATTAGTAAACTACACTTAATTTGTTATCAAGCAAATGCAGTTTATAAATAAATTAATTATCAAGAACACTTAAAACTAACCTACCAGCAGGTAAGTATCTACATTCTATTTGTTTTTGAAGTATATGAAAATTGTAATATCTAAAAATAAGTTGTGCATATTTGTCAGTATTTGGTAGTTCTATCATTCTTGTGTCTGCCTTAGAATAATCTTCGACATCTATTCTCTACAGCATTTCATCGTTCACCCGCTAACGAAAAAACATATTTGACTTGGACTAATTATTGTCGCTGTCTAAACTTAACTTTTACAGTGATAAATTCAAACAATTACGCACAAAGCTGTAAAGAAAATTATTCCGCCTCTTAAATGTTATATTGCTCAAACACTATTTAATACTATTAAAAAAATAGAATTAGAGACCGTCATTGAAAAGAAATCTTCATTGAATGATTCAAAGAAAATAATTTTCCCCAATTATCAGATTTTCATCCATATATTCATAATTAAATATCACATCTGATTTACATTTTATTTTTTACCTTGATTTAATAGGATTTTTTTAATTTGTTTTTTAAATAAAAGTATCTTTATAAAATATTATTACAAGTTTACGCTTTGATTATTAACTGCAGATATTGTAAAAGAGGATTAAGAAAATGAAAAAAGAAATTTTAAGTAATGAAGAGGAGAAAAAACTTACAGTTGATGAAATATTCAAAAAATTTGAATCCGCTGATTCCGGAATTTCTGAATCATCCGTAAAAGAAAGAATTAAACTTTACGGCTATAATGAGATAGAAGAAAAGAGGATAAATCCCTTTATAAAAATTCTAAGTTACTTCTGGGGTCCCATTCCCTGGATGATCGAATTTGCTGCAATTCTATCAGCAATAATTCAGCATTGGGAAGATTTCTGGATAATATTTGCTTTGCTTTTATTAAACGCTATCGTCGGTTTTTGGCAGGAGTATAAAGCAGATGATGCTATTAGTCTGTTGAAACAAAGGCTTGCTCTTAATGCACGGGTTAAGCGAAATGGAAAGTGGAATAGCATAGCTGCCAGAGAGCTTGTGCCGGGTGATGTTGTCAGAATAAGATTGGGAGATGTTGTTCCTGCTGATATTAAACTCTTTTCAGGTGAGTATGTTTCAATTGATGAATCTGCTTTAACAGGTGAATCTTTACCGGTTGAAAAACATAAATCTGATATGGCTTATTCAGGTTCAATAGTAAAGCAAGGCGAGATGGATGGTGTAATTACTGCAACGGGGTTAAACACTTTTTTTGGTAAAACTGCTAAGCTTGTCGAAGAGGCTAAAACGATAAGTCATTTTCAAAAAGCAATTATAAAAATCAGTCATTACTTAATTGTGCTTGCTGCCTTTATAATTTCAATTATTTTTTTAGTATCGTTTTACAGACACGAACCATTTTTAGATACTCTCCAGTTTGGTCTTGTATTAACAATTGCAGCTATTCCTGTTGCACTGCCTGCGGTGTTATCTGTAACAATGGCAGTCGGAGCATCATACTTAGCAAAGAAAAAAGCAATCGTCAGCAAACTTGTTGCAATTGAAGAAATGGCAGGTATGGATATCCTCTGCTCAGATAAAACCGGAACAATTACTAAAAACCAACTGACTCTTGCTGATATAAAATCATTTAAAAACTTTTCTCCGGATGATGTTTTACTTTTTGCCTCGCTTGCATCAAGAGAAGAAGATAAGGATCCTATCGATAGTGCAATTATACAAAAAGCTAAATCTGTTGGTACGCTGGCAGATAAACTTTCATCGTACCAGATAAAAGAATTTAAACCTTTTGATCCTGTTATAAAAAGATGTGAAGTAACTGTTGCTGATAAGAATAATAAAATATTTAAGATCACTAAAGGAGCGCCGCAGGTAATATTAGCTCTGCTGGAAAACTCTGATAAAGAAAAAACATCTGAGCTTATCAATAAGCAGGTTGATGAATTTGCATTAAATGGATTCAGAACACTCGGTGCAGCAAGAACTAATGATCAGGGTAAGTGGGAATATGTTGGTTTGGTTCCACTGTTTGATCCGCCAAGAGATGATTCCGCTGAAACAATTAAAGCAGCACTTGATTTGGGAGTTAAAGTAAAGATGATTACCGGAGATCATACTGCAATTGCAAAACAGATCGCAAAAAAAGTAAATCTAAAAACTAATATTCAGGAAGCTTCTGCATTTATAGATAAACCTGAAAAAGAAGCAATTAAAATTATAGAAACATCAGATGGTTTTGCTCAGGTTTTTCCTGAACATAAATATAAAATTGTTGAGCTGCTTCAGGAAACAAAACACATCGTCGGGATGACCGGCGATGGAGTAAATGATTCTCCGGCACTCAAAAAAGCTGATGTGGGAATTGCAGTAGCAGGAGCAACTGATGCAGCAAAATCTGCTGCTGCAATTGTTCTAACTTTACCGGGTCTTTCTGTGATAATTGATGCATTGAAAGAAAGCCGCAAAATATTTCAGCGAATGAATAGTTTTGCAATTTACAGAATAACAGAAACCATCCGCGTTCTTTTTTTCATAGCACTTACAATTATTGTGTTCAACTTTTATCCTGTAACCGCAGTAATGATTGTGCTTCTTGCATTATTTAATGATGCACCAATAATGGCTATTGCTTTCGATAATGTGAAATATTCTAATGAACCTGAGAAATGGGATATGAGAGTTATTTTGAGTATGGCTACTTTTCTTGGTTTACTCGGAGTGGTCAGCTCATTCGGAATTTTTTATATCGGACAGGAAATACTTCAATTATCAAAGGACTCAATCCAGACTTTTATTTTTCTTAAACTGGCTATTGCAGGTCACTTAACAATTTTTCTGACGAGAACACGCGGTCCTTTTTGGTCAATCAAACCAAGTGAAACTATGTTTTGGGCTGCTGTTATTACAAAAATTCTTGCTACTTTAGTTGCGGTGTATGGATTGTTTATTTCTCCTATTTCATGGGAACTGGCTTCATTTATATGGGGATATGCATTAGCTGCTTTTTTAATAACTGACTTTTTAAAAGTAAAAATTTATAAGATATTAGATCATCGGGATATTAAATTCAAAAACTAAAATTATTAAAGGTTAAGAAATGGAAAACAAAAGTAAAAAAATAAAAGACACAGAAATAAAGAAACTGATTGATAGTCTGAAAAGTAATGATGGATTAAAAAGACAAAATGCACGTGAAGAATTAGTAAAGATTGGAAAAGACTCAGTAGATTATTTAGCAGAACTTCTTTCCTATCCCAAACATATCTATCGTTGGGAAGCTGTAAAAACATTGGCGGAGATCGGAGATTCAATTACAATACCGATGTTAATTCAGGCTTTGGAAGATGACGTAGTAGGTATCCGCTGGATTGCCGCAGAAGGACTTATTAAACTTGGCAAACAATCAATAAAACCGCTTCTTGAAACACTGACAAAGAAATCAGACTCGGTTTTTATTTTAGAAGGCGTTCATCATGTTTTTTATGATTTGCGCGAAAAGAATGAACTTCCTAAAGGATTTCCAATAGAGAAATTATTATCGGCACTAAAAAATTCTGAGTGGGCAGCCAGTGCAATACCATTAGTTATTGAGCTGTTAAAGAAATAGTAATTACTATTACTCTTTGAGTGTAGATAAAATTGTTATTCTCTGATTAACATATTATCATCAATATAATCTATTGGAAGCAGGGGCATTGGAATTCCGTTGTACTGCAAACGGAATTTTAGATCTCTTATAAACGGATCTTCACTTACCTTCTGTTCAATCCCGAAGAAGCTCTGTAATAATGATCCAAAATCAAACCAGCCTCGTTCGGGTAGTTCTATAATTTCATATTCCTGATTTAATAATCCAGATTTTTGTAATGCAATTTTAATTGCAGTATCAAGTCCGCCAAGAACATCAACAAGACCATTATTTAAACCATCACTGCCGGACCAGACTCTTCCCTGAGCTATTTGTTCAATTTCATCGAAAGATTTTTTTCGTCCTAAAGCTACCTTACCAACAAAATCCTTATACAAAGTCTTGATTCCCTTCTCAGCAATTCTGAGTTCATCATCCGTAAAATCACGATCCGGTAAAGAAATTCCTATCAACGGAAGTGCAGCCCCGAATCCCAAGTCTGCAAATTTTCCCTTCTTAACAAAATCTGTTGATAAACCAATATCCTGTTTAAGAGTTTTATTAAAAATAAAAGAACCAATCACTCCGATTGAACCAGTAATAGTATTAGGAGCTGCAATAATTGTATCGGCATACATAGAAAGCCAATAACCTCCTGATGCAGCAACATAACCCTGTGATACAATTACAGGTTTTTTACCTTTTTCTTTTCTTAATACCTCTGCAATAAGATCGGCTGCAAGAGCATCACCGCCCGGTGAATCTACGCGCAGAACAATCGCTTTAATATTATCACTCCTCAGCGCAGCTTGTACATACTTTACTAATGTTCTCGCTTTAATTCCATCATCCATACTTGTTCCGCCAATTGCATAAACGACAGCGATTTTAGGTTTAGTTCCCCAATAATCATCCGGCAATGAAAATTCATTGAGTTCAGAGATATTAATCAAATTTCTGTTTTTCATTTCATATTTATTTATTACTTCAGCTATATCACTCCATCTTGCAAGTGTATCGGCAAGCTTCAGGCTAATTGCATCATCAGGTAAAAATATAAAACTACTATCAACGAGTTTATCAAAGTACGATGCTGTAAATTTTCTTCCTTCACAAATATCACGCTGAGCTAATTTATAATTATCGTCAACAAGTCTTAGTCTTTGTTCGCGGTCAGCTTCACTAAAATCTTCGCGTGAAAGATTTTCCAAAGCGGATTTAAATTTGAAGTATCTTAGTTCGCGGAAACCAATTCCAATCAGATCAAGAGTACCTTTCAAAAAGGTACGTCCCATAAGGTATCCCTCTAAAGAAATAGTTCCCATCGGATCAAGAACAATCTTATCAGCAACCGAAGCAAAATGATATAAGTCAATTCCCGCACGGTCAAGATATATGTAAACTTTTTTATTGAATGACTTAACCTCTTTGAGTTTCTCACGGATTTCCCAGAGCATCTCTTTATTGATATTTGCGCCGGAAAGATTAACTGCAACTCCTGTAACTGAGTTATCTTTAATCACCGCATCAAGCTGCTCAATAATATCGAAAAGAGTATTAGAGTTATCAAAAAATTTATACGTCTGATATTTTAATCCGCCCCTCAGATTTATTTCAACAACGGAGTTATTGCTTTTAAATACATCAAGTAAATTTCTGTCCTTTGCACCGAGCCTTATGCCATAAGTATTGTAAGAGCGATTTGCATCGTTATCAAAATGAGTAATTGTTGATAAGCCTAATGATCCGAAACCAAGCTGCACTCCAACATTAAAAGCTTTTCCTTCAAAGTATCGTCCGATAATTCTCAGTCCATCAATGGGCTCAAATATTGCACCTGCACTCCAATTAACATTTTCCGGAATTGTATCCTGAGTAAAGAGATAATCTCCAAACAAAGTAAGATTGTAATTACCAAATGGTCTTAATCCGATTCCAATAATTCCTTCACGTTCATTATTTGCCGGCAGGTTCCCGATTAAGCTTAAAGATAAAAAGTTTGCAGGTCTGTAAATAGCTCCTATTGTAAGAAGATTGGATCTGTCAAAATAAGTTAAATCACCAGAAGACCAGCCATAACCGACGCCAAAACTAAATGAGGAAGAACCATACGCAGTAAATATCTTGTAATCAGTTATTGAATAGCTGCTTTCCTTTCTATCAACAAGACTAAAACCAAAATACGGCATAGAAGCAAACAAGCTGTAATTATTGAAATCATTAAAATCTGCATTAAGATCATTCCAGGTAAAAAGTAAGTTCGGCTGTTCTGTAAATGTTAATATTGCAGGATTACTGTAACCTCCTAAGCTGAACAGGATAGTTCCCGGAGTTGCAAATTCCATATCATTCTGTGAATAATAAGATGGAAACCTGATCTGAGCCTGATTAAACGCAGCCGCTAACAAAAATGCAATGATATAAATTACTTTTCTAAACATACTTTTTCCATAATATATTTTGAAAATTGAATATGACAAACTAAGAAATAATGAGCAATAAATAACCGTAACGATTGAAAAATACAGTTAGTCAATCTAACAGCAAAATGAGAATTGCTCAGGAATTACGGTTTTTAATTAGCTCAATACTTTTGAAATAAATTTCATTTGATACCTGCATAACTTCTGCTGGTTCCGTTCAATATAAATAAATCAAAAACTTATTTTGGGGCTAAATAAATATTCTGATTATAAATAGTACTTTTTATTTATTTTTGTCCAGTTAACAAATTTTGTTTTATGATTGAAATAAATGATTTACACAAAAGCTTTGGAAGCAAGAAAGTTTTACAAGGTGTTAATCTTACAATTGAAGCCGGTGAAACAATTGTTATTATCGGCAGAAGCGGTTGCGGAAAAAGTGTTTTAATAAAACACATTGTAGGATTATTAGAACCAGACTCCGGGTTTGTAAAAGTTGAGGGTAAAATTGTATCCGATCTTTCATTGAAAGAATTGTATGAATTAAGAAAAAATTTCGGATTTCTTTTTCAAGGTTCTGCACTGTTTGACTCGATGTCTGTTTATGAAAATGTTTCACTGCCGCTTGTTGAATCCAAAAACGGATATACAAAGCATGATATCCTCAAAATTGTAAATGAAAAATTAGAGCTTGTCGGTTTAACAGGTATTCTTAATTTAAAACCCTCTGAGCTTTCAGGCGGTATGAAAAAAAGAGTCGCATTAGCTCGTGCATTGGTAACAAATCCAAATTATATTTTATACGATGAACCTACCACCGGACTTGATCCTATTATGTCCGACTCAATTGATCATCTTATCAAAGATCTTGCAGATAAACTAAAAGTTACATCAATAGTTGTAACTCACGATATGTACAGTGTTAAAAATGTTGCAAAAAAAGTTGCAATGATGCACGAAGGAGTTATTTATTTTACCGGTAAACCTGAAGAATTAGTTACTTCCTCCGATAAAGTGATTGAAGATTTTATAAGAAGAACTGAAATTTAACCAATCGGAATTACCTTCTTTACTACTTATCTTGAAATACAATATTTGCAAATAAGATTAAGAAATGACTTTTTCAATTAACCATCTCAAATAATAGCGCAAAGACCATTTGTCTTTTTCTTTAATAATCAGACCATTTGGGATCAATTAATTATTTGTAAATGTCAAATATTTTTTTACTTTCGCCATTAAATAACCATCATTTTTTATAAGGAGTTGGAAATGGAATCAATTAGAGAGATTTTAAAAGGTCGAGATATTTTTACAGTCCAGTCTGATTCAACTGTAAAAGAGACAGTAAGCAAATTGGCTAACCGAGGGGTTGGACTTGTTCCCGTTATGAAAGATGATAAACTTGTCGGTGTTTTTTCAGAACGCGATTTAGTTAAAAGAGTTATAGCCAAAGAAAAAGATTTAAACTCTACACTGGTAAGCGATGTAATGAGCACTAATCTTATAGTTGCAAAAATTGATGAATCAACCGAAGAAGTTCTTGCAAAAATGAAAGAAGCAAAAATCAGACATATTCTGATAATTGATAATGAGAAACTTGCCGGAGTGCTTTCTGTGCGTGATCTGCTTGAGATTGATCTTCATCATTGCAGAACAACTGTAGAAGTACTTCATAATTATATCTATTCAAAGTAAGAATATCTTTTAAGTAAATTCTCAAAGACAGAGCAAGCCTGATTTAAAGATAAAAGTACTTTTTAAATAATCTTTATTCATACTCATCCCAGCTCTTAACCGGAAGTGTTTCGAGTGTGTAATTCTTTAATGCTTTAACAAATCTTTTAGCTATCTGAACATTTGTAAAAAGCGGAATATTAAGATCAACTGCTTTTCGTCTGATAATATAATCGCTATCCAGTTCAACCTTTTCAGTTGTTTTGGGAATGTTAATAACTAAATCAATTTTACCATTTGCCATATAACTTAATATACCGGGCTCCTGATTATCAAGCGGGCGAAACAATACTTTAATATCTATTCCGCCATTTTCTTTATAGAAATCCGAAGTGCCTTTTGTACCATAGAATTCTAATCCCATTGCTTGTAAAACTTTTAGCTCATCAATAAGTTCAGCTTTGTTTTTCGGTGTACCTGTGGAAAGCAAAACACCTTTTGCCGGTACTTTTTGACCGATTGCAAAAAGACTTTTTAAAAATGCTTCATTAAAATCATCTCCAAGACAGGCTACTTCTCCTGTTGATGACATTTCTACTCCTGTAACCGGGTCAGAGCCTTTTAATCTTGTAAAAGAAAACTGAGATGCTTTAACTCCCACATAATCAAGGTCAAATGAAGATTTATCAATATGCGGAACTTTTTCACCAAGCATTAATCTTGTAGCAATCTCTATAAAATTAATTTTTAGTGTTTTGGAAACAAAAGGAAAACTCCTTGATGCCCGTAGATTACATTCAATAACTTTAACCTTATTATCTTTTGCAATGTACTGGATATTAAAAGGTCCGGTTATTTTTAATGCGCCGGCAATCTTCTTTGTAATTATTTTTACTTTACGCATTGTTTCAAGATATGTCCGCTGCGGCGGCAGAACAAGTGTAGCATCACCTGAATGAACACCAGCATTTTCAACGTGCTCTGATATCGCATAACAAAACAGCTCGCCTCCATTTGCAACAGCATCAACTTCAATCTCGCGTGCATCGGTAATAAACTTACTAATAACAACCGGATGTTCTGTATTCAATTCAGTTGCTTTCTTCAGATAAAATTCAAGCTCATCTTCTGTAAGCACAATACTCATTGCAGCACCGCTAAGCACATAACTTGGTCTTATCAAAACAGGATATCCGACTTTTTCTGCGAAAGTTTTTGCATCATCCAACTTGGTAACTTCTTTCCACTCAGGCTGATCAACTTCAATTTCATCAAGTATTTTTGAAAACTTATGTCTGCTCTCTGCATTATCAATTTGCTCTGGAGAAGTGCCGATTATTTTGATACCGGCATTATGCAGTTTTACTGAAAGATTATTAGGAACCTGACCACCCATTGAAACAATTATACCGTTTGGATTCTCTTTATCATAAATATCAAGAACTCTTTCAAAAGTCAGCTGTTCAAAGTAAAGCTTATCACAAATATCATAATCTGTGCTTACGGTTTCAGGATTACAATTAATCATTATGGATTTGTAGCCGCTTTTATTTACCTGATTAACTGCATTAACGCAGCACCAGTCAAACTCAACAGATGAACCAATCCGGTAAGCACCGCTTCCCAAAACAACTATCTGATCTTTTTCTCCCGGCATTATATCATCCTCTGATCCATGATATGTTAAATAAAGATAATTTGTTTGTGCCGGAAACTCTGCAGCCATTGTATCTATCTGTTTTACAACAGGAATAACATTTAACGATTTTCTATACTTTCTTACTTCCAATTCCGTGGAGTTTACTGATTGTGCAATCTGAATATCTGAAAACCCGGTTTGCTTTAATTCTTTCATCAGCTCATAATCAATGGAAGTCAGTTTATTACCAGCAATTTCCATTTGAAGATCAACAATATTTTTCATCTTATACAAAAACCATTTTGTGATTTTTGTAAGCTGGTGAATTTTCTCCACAGAATATCCCTGCTGCAGAGCCTGAGCAATTGCAAAAATTCTTTTGTCAGTAGGTTCGGCTAATTCTTTATCGAGATTGTTAAAGCTTATATTATTACCAACAAATCCATTCATACCTACATCAAGCATACGAACAGCTTTTTGTAAAACCTCCTCAAAGCTTCTTCCCAACGACATTACTTCGCCGACTGATTTCATTTCAGAGCCAAGCAATGTGCTTACTTGCTGAAATTTTTGTAAATCCCAGCGAGGAAATTTTAATGCAACATAATCAAGTGTGGGTTCAAAGTTAGCTGATGTTTCCTGAGTAATAATATTTGCAACTTCATTCAGTGCATAGTCAAGTGCGAGCTTTGTTGCTATAAAAGCAAGCGGATAACCGGTGGCTTTTGATGCGAGTGCGGAGCTTCGGCTCAATCGTGCATTAACTTCAATTATACGGTAATCTTCCGAGTCAGGATTAAGTGCATACTGGATGTTACACTCGCCGATGATTCCAAGATGGCGGATTAGTTTTATACCAATTGAGCGTAGTTTAAAATTTTCTTTTGCCGAAAGTGTTTGAACCGGAGCGATAACAACACTATCTCCGGTATGTATTCCCATCGGATCAATATTTTCCATCGAACAGATTGTAATGCAGTTATCATATTTATCCCGTACAATTTCATACTCAATTTCTTTCCAGCCATATAGTGATTCTTCAATTAATATCTGTTTAGTAAATGAGAATGCTCTTCTTGCTTTTTCAATCAATTCTTCTTTGCTGTTAACAATTCCTGAACCTAATCCTCCAAGAGCATAAGCAATACGGACCATTACAGGAAAACCAATTTCTTCTGCCGCCTTTACAGCTTCATCAACACTTGTAGCGGTTTTGCTTTTGGCAACCTTCAGACCAATTTCAGTAACCCGCCCGGCAAATAATAATCTGTCTTCGGTATCCTTAATTGTATCAATCGATGTTCCTAAAACCTTAATATTATATTTTTCTAAGATTCCTCTATCATACAAATCAACACCAACATTAAGCGCTGTTTGACCGCCGAATTGTAATAAGATAGAATCGGGCTGCTCTTTAATAATTATCTTTTCAACAAACTCAGTTTTAATCGGAACAAAGTAAACTTTATCTGCAAAGTTTTCTGATGTTTGAATTGTTGCAATATTCGGATTAACAAGAACTGTTGCTATTCCGTCTTCTTTAAGGGCTTTAATTGCCTGTGAACCTGAATAATCAAACTCGCCGGCTTGTCCGATTTGTAATGCGCCGCTGCCAAGAATTAGAACTTTTTTGGGTTTTCCTTTTTTAATCATACAGAATTTATCATTGATTCATGCTGAATTTGTTTCAGCATTTTTCTTTTTTGTTGTATATCCCGTAACGAGTTTGGGATAAGATTATTACTATTTAAGTGCTCTGACAAACATATCGAAAATAAACTCGCTGTCATCCGGTCCGGGAGAAGCTTCAGGATGAAACTGAGATGCAAAAAATGGTTTTGAAATATGAATAATACCTTCATTCGTTCCATCGTTATCGTTAATGAACCATTCACGCCAATCCTCAGTTAAAGTTTTTGAATCGACAGCATAACCATGATTTTGTGAAGTAATATAGCAGCGCTTTGTTCCAAGTTCATTACAAGGTTGATTATGCCCGCGATGACCATATTTAAGTTTATAAGTATCTGCACCCGCAGCCAATGCAAGAATCTGAGAACCGAGGCAAATTCCTAAAACAGGCTTTTCAAGTTTAAATGCTTTTTTTACATTTTCAATTGTGGCAGTATTTAATTTAGGATCACCGGGACCGTTTGAAATAACAATTCCATTGGTTTCGATTTCTGTAAAATTGTAATCGTAAGGAGCTCTGATAACCGAAATACCCCTGCCGATAAAGGCGCGGATAATACTGTTTTTTGTCCCGCAATCAACAAGAACAATTTTTTGTTTACCTGCTTTATATTCCACTACCTCTTTTACACTTACTTCACCAACAAGATTTGTTTTATTGGGATCCTGAAAATCAATATTCGAGTTTTCATCAATTACAATTTTCCCGGGCATTGTTCCTTTATCTCTTAATTTTCTTGTTAGCATTCTTGTATCAATTCCGTAAATACCCGGTATTTTTTCCTCAATCATCCAATCGGATAAAGATTTTTCTGCATTCCAGTGTGAATGTTTATAAGAATATTCTGAAACTATTAAAGCGCGGCATTGAATATTATCTGATTCAAAATTCTTTAATAATCCAAATTCCCTTTCTCTGGAAGGAACTCCGTAATTGCCAATCAGTGGATAAGTACAAACCAAAATTTGTCCTCTATACGATGGGTCCGTCATTGTTTCGGGATAGCCAACCATACCTGTGTTAAAAACAACTTCCCCGTTAGTGTTTGATTCATATCCAAAACTAAATCCGGAAAATTCACTTCCATCTTCAAGTATCAGTTTTGCTTTTGTTTTTCGTTTAGTCATAGTCCATTCAGATATTTTCAATTACAATCTGTAATTACCGGTAATAAAAATTCAATTTTAAAAAAATAGCCACTCCAAAGGCGGCTTATCTTTTATTTCCAAAGGTTAGTATAAAATAGTTTTTGAGCAAAGGCATCGTTATTTTTGTCTGTAAATATATAACAATCTTTCAAGAATATAATAAAGAAAAATAATATTATAGAAAATTATCGGCAGTATTTTGGGTTTAATTAATCGAGCTAAAATAATTTTTCTGACAATCTTAATATTTCTTTTCATCTCATCTGTAACAGTTTTCACTCAGTCAGAAGTTGATTCATTGAAAACTCTTTTATCTACTGCAAAAGGAAAAGAAAAGATAAGATTGCTGATTGAAATGGGATATTTCTTATCGTCAGAAAATCCTAAAGAAGCAATACAATATCTTGATAAAGCAATTAAACTTGCACAGGAATCTGGTGCAGAATGGTCTCTTGCTGATGCATATTTTAATAAGGGTGTTGCCCTGTGGCATCTTGGCGAAATTGAGGAATCTGATAAGCAATATGAATTGGCAATACCTATTTATCAAGAGCTTAAAGACTCATTAAGCCTGATTAAAGTTTTTAATTCACAGGCAATAAATCAGAATCTGAAGGGCAATGTTGAACAAACATTTAAGATTTTCTTTCAATCGCTTGATTATGCAAAGAAGATAGGTGATAATGAAACAATAGTTAATACCCTTCTGAATATCGGTGTTACTTACGATAACAAAGGAGATCTGAACAACGCATTAAAATATTATTACGAAGCATTGGAAATAGTTAATGAAAATAATAAAGCTACTATTGCTTTACTTCAGAGTTATATAGCTGAAGTATATTTAACATTAAATAATCACGCAAAAGCTGAAGAATTTATTAAAAAGGCACTTGAAAATTCAAAGGCTTCTAATGACACAAAAAGTTTAATATGGGCATATTCCAGTCTGGGAAAAATTGAACTTGAAAAACAAAACTATAATCAAGCCGAAAAATATTTTAAGGAATCTTTGCTGCTTGCTGAAAAGACTGATTTTAAACTTGAGATAATCCATTCACTTAATGATTTGGGCAGGTTTAGTTTAACTGTAAATAAATTCAATGAAGCCGAAGATTATTTAATGAGAGCTTTACAGCTTTCAAATGAGTTAAACTCACTTTCTGACCTGAGTATAATCTATAATCAATTAGCTCTTCTATCTTCAAAGAGACATAATTACAAAGAAGCTTTTGAATATCATCAAAAGTATAAAACAATTAGTGACAGCCTGTTCAATTTATCATACACTGAAAAGATAGCCGATCTTCAGGCAAAACATGAGTTGAAAAGAGTTGAGAGCGAATCTGAGATACTAAAAGTTGAGAACGAACTGCAAAAGAAAATTATAAGCTCTCAAAGAATAATTGCATTAATTATTTCATTATTTTCAATTGCATCAATCATTTTTATCTGGGTGCTTTTAAGAAACAGAAATAATATTCTTAAAACCAGAAACGAATTATTTATAAAGCACGAAGAAATTAACATTCAAAGAAAAGAGATCAGTCAAAAGAATGATGAGCTTGCAAACCTAAATGCAACAAAAGACAAGTTCTTTTCAATAATTGCACACGATTTAAGAAATCCTATTGCAGCTTTTGTTAACATATCAGATTTGCTGGAATATGATTTTGAGAGATTAAGCAATTCGGATAAAAAAGAAATAATAAGCCAGATGAATGTTTCATCAAAGAATCTTATAATTTTACTTGAAAATCTTTTAACATGGGCTCGACTTTCTAATAAAAAAATTGAAATGTATCCGGAAGATCTGATTCTTTCAGATGTTATTGAGTCATCAATAACTCCGTATCTGCAGTCTGCAAAAAATAAAAAGATAAAAATAGTTACTGATCTTCCTAACGAAATTGTCATTCACTCTGATAAGTTTATGATACAGACCATTATCGGTAATCTGATTAACAATGCAATCAAATTTTCAAATTCATTAAGTGAAATAATTATTTCTGTAAAAGATAATAGAGATCATTATTTACTTTCAGTAAAAGACCATGGTATTGGAATCGAGGAATCTCAGCTAAGAAGTATTTTTTTACTTGGCGAAGCACAAACCGGCAGAGGAACTATGGGCGAAAGCGGAACCGGTTTAGGATTGGTGCTTGTAAAGGATTTGATTGATATACTTAAATGGAAGATTGAGGTTAAAAGTAAGATTAATAAAGGAACCGAGTTTTTAATAACAATTCCGGCAAAGAAGGATTCCTAATAATAAAATATTTAGTCAAATTTCAATTGATATTGATAATCCAATTTCAGATTTTTGCACATGAATCAAAAAAACGGAATCATCTGCTGTTTTGAGCAATAACTTTTTAACAATCTTTTACAATTTAGCCAGCCCTTTAATTGTGGTCTTCACTTTTAAAATAAACTAATCACAAAATTATGCCGATAAAAAAGACTTCTAAAACAAAAAAAGAACCTAAAACATTTGTGCTTGATACAAATGTGATACTGCATGATGCAGAATCAATTAATATGTTTCAGGAAAATAATGTTATCGTACCTTTAACAGTAATTGAGGAGCTAGATCAATTTAAACGCGGAAGTCAGGTTATTAATCTTAATGCCCGTCAGTTCGCCCGGACACTTGATTCAATAACCGGATCTGCTTTATTTAATGGCGGGATCTCAATGGGCAAAGGACGGGGAAAACTGCGTATCGCAATCTCCAAAGGAATTTCGCCGGCTATACGTGATGTCTTTATTGATGATACACCCGATCATCGTGTGTTAAGCGTTGCATACGAATGGCAGATTAAATTAAAAAATAAATCCCAGGTTATACTTGTTACAAAAGATGTTAACCTAAGGATGAAGGCAAAAGCTCTTGGAATAATTGCAGAAGATTATACAACAGACAGGGTAAAAAATATCGAAGAGCTTTACAGCGGAAAAGCTATAATTGAAAATTTTGATGATGATGTGCTTTTAAGTTTGTTTCATCCGCCTTATGAAGTAAATCCAAATAAACTTTTAAAAAAATTAAACGGGGAGGCTTTCCCCAACAAATATTTTATACTGAAAAATCAGTTCAGATCAGTATTAGCTCAATTAAATTCAACCCGGGAAAAGCTGACCAAGATCGATAAAACTACTGTATATGGAATAACTCCAAGAAATGCCGAACAAACATTTGCAGTTGATGCTCTGATAAATCCTGAAATAAGACTTGTTTCTCTTACAGGAAAAGCTGGTACAGGTAAAACATTACTTGCGTTAGCTGCTGCACTTTATGTTAAAAAAAGTTACCGGCAGATCTTTATTGCCCGTCCGATAGTTCCTTTAAGCAACAAAGATATTGGATTTTTACCGGGAGATGTTGAAAGCAAACTTGCACCTTATATGCAGCCTTTGTGGGATAATTTAAAAGTTATTCAGGATCAGTTTCCTGAACACGATAAACAGCATACTGCTATTGATGCAATGGTTAAGGATCAAAAGCTTGTTATAGAACCATTATCTTACATAAGAGGCAGAAGCCTGCAAAGAATTTTCTTTATTGTTGACGAAGCACAAAATCTTACCCCGCATGAAATTAAAACTATTATCACACGTGCGGGTGAAGGATCAAAAATTGTTTTTACCGGCGATGTTTATCAAATTGATCATCCATACCTTGATGGACAATCGAATGGACTTTCGTATCTTATCGATAGATTTAAAGGACAAAAATTATATGCTCACATTAATCTTGAAAAAGGTGAGCGTTCCGAATTAGCTGAATTAGCAAGTAATCTTTTATAAAGGAATGTTATGAAAAAAATAAAATTTGTTTTAGCCGGACTTATAACACTTACATTATTCAGCGGCTGTTTGCAGGTTGCTACTAAAGTAAATCTTAATCAGGATGGAAGCGGAACAATAGAAGAAACTGTTCTGATGAAAACTGAATTTATTAATATGATGCGGGAATTTATCGCAGCCTTCGATTCTTCAAAGACTGAAGAGTTTAATATGTTTAATGAAGACAGATTAAAATCAAGGGTTTCTGATTTCGGAGAAGGAGTTAAATATGTTTCGGGCGAAAGTTTTTCAACTGACGATTACGAAGGTTTTAAAGCTTTATATTCTTTTACAGATATTAATAATATAAAGCTTAACCCAAGTCCTGAAAACAAGGTTCCTTTCGGAGAAGATGCTACAGAATCTGAGGATACAATGGTAAACAATGATTTTATAAAATTTAAATTTTCTAAGGGAAATCCAGCATTATTGGAAGTTGATTTTCCAAAACCAGAAGATAATGGCAGCAGTGATATGGAGGATACTTCCGAATATGAAGATTCAACTTTTCAAAATCAGGAACTGGAAAAAATAACTGATATGTTTAATGGACTGAAAATTTCTGCAATAATTAACTTTAATAATAACATTGATGAAACTGACGCTTCTTTTGTAGAGGGCAATACTGTAACATTGCTTGAAGTAGATTTTACTGAGTTAATAAAAAACAAAGAAGTAATGAAAAACCTTGAAAAGAAAAAACCCGAATCAATGGAAGAATTTAAAGAAGTTGTCGGCGACGCAAAGGGTATTAAAATAGAATTCAAAGATAAAATAACTGTTAAATTTTAATCAACAAGAGGAAATGATATGAATAAACTAATTATATTTCTGCTAATGATAACTTCTCTTACGGTTTTCGCGCAAACAGAAAAATTGGGAAGAGAAATTACTCTAAAAGATAAAACCAGTATTTCAAAAATATTGGAAAACCCTGAAGAATTTTTGGACAAAACAGTTCTGGTTGAAGGTGAGATTCTTGATGTTTGTTCAATGGCTGGATGTTGGATGGAATTAAAAAGCGATGCTGAAAATCAGAAGATCAAAATAAAAGTTAAAGATGGAGATATCGTATTCCCGGTTGAAGCAAAGGGGAAAACTGCAGTTGTTGAGGGTACGGTTTATAAAATAAATCTCACTAAGGAAGAAGCATTAGAATATTATGAACACGTTGCAACAGAACAAGGCGTAGCATTTGATCCATCAACTGTTACAGGACCTGTAACTATTTATCAGATTAAAGGTCTTGGAGCAGAGATTAATTAGCAAGCGATTTTATTTGATAATTAAGGGCTCTGATGAGCCCTTTCTTATTTATCCGCAATTTGTTTTAACCTTTATATTCTCTTAAGTAAATTTGTTAAAAAAGATTACAAAATTTTATGCAAATTTATACTTACTCGTGGTTTTGGAAACTTATTTACAGGTACGCAAATTTTGTTGTATCTGTTTTACTTGTTTTCTATTTAATATCTCTGGCAATAAATCTTGATAATAATTTATTGTTACTGCTTCCATTTATAATATCTTTACTTTTGCTTTATTACTTAAACAAATCCTATTTTAATTTTTATAAGCTTGTACCATATAAAATCGAAGCTGATGAACAAAAGATAATCTGTTCTGAGTTTTTCTTCAGAAAAAAAACCGTAACAATTTATTATAAAGATATCGAATCTTTAACCGGTGGCATTTTTGATGCCAGATATAAAGGCTTAATGAAGGTTTGCGATGGGAAAAATAAAATATGTATCGGATTTTTTGACAGGATGATAAATTCAAATAAACTGATTACGATAATTTTAAGTAAGGTTGATAAAAAAATCTATGATGATGTGATCGGTAAATTAGAAGCAATAAAGATTAAACGGAGTAAAAAAGAAAAATGAAAGTTGCTGTTCTGCTTTCAGGCGGAGTTGATAGTTCGGTTGCACTTCGTCTTTTAAAAGATGAAGGATATGATGTAACTGCTTTTTATCTTAAGATTTGGCTGCAGGATGAATTTTCATTTCTTGGTGATTGTCCTTGGGAAGAGGATCTGGAATTTGCCCGGGCAGTATGTGAACAAGCTGATACACCGCTTGAAATTATCAATATGCAGAATGAGTATTGGGATTCTGTTGTCTCTTACACAATTTCTGAAATCAAAGACGGAAGAACACCTAACCCTGATATGTTCTGCAACAGATTGATTAAGTTCGGACAGTTCTTAAACAAAATCGATAATTCATTTGAAAAAGTTGCTTCAGGTCATTATGCAAGGGTTGAAAAGGATAACAATCATTATTTATTAAAAACTTCGCCCGATCCGGTAAAAGATCAAACTTATTTTCTTGCTTATTTAACTCAGAACCAGTTAAGCAGAGCAATGTTTCCTGTGGGTTTATTTACTAAAAAAGAAATAAGATCATTAGCAGAAAAATATAATCTGCCAAATATGAAACGGAAAGACAGTCAGGGAATTTGTTTTTTAGGTAAAATTAAGTTTACTGATTTTATCAAACATCATCTTGGGGAAATTGAAGGTGATATAATTGATATTGACAGCGGTAAAGTAATGGGTAAACATAAAGGGTATTACTTTTATACTATCGGTCAGCGCTCCGGCTTAAGATTGGGCGGCGGACCTTGGTTTGTTGTTAAGAAAGATATTAAGAATAACATCATCTATATTTCGCGGGAAAATTTAACTGAGCGTGCACGTAAAACTTTTTTGGTTGGAAAATTTAATTGGATAATAAATGATAGCTTACCCAACAGCGGATTAAGAGTGAAAATCAGACACGGTGAAAAATTTTATAAATGCAGTCTTGAAATAAATAATGATCAGGGATTAGTTACTCTTGAAAAAGAAGATCTTGGAATTGCAGCCGGTCAGTTTGCAGTTTTTTACAAAGATGATATTTGTGCGGGCGGTAGTGTTATTCTTGAATAGTTATAAATGAATTAATTGAACTGTCAGATATTCTTTCTTTAGAAATCTTTAACAGATGATCACACTTGCAGCAGATATAGGCATATCTTATCCCAATGACAGAATCTATTTTTGCTATCCATATTTCTGAAATAGATTTATTACAGAACGGACAGATAACTTTTAAAGATATTTGTTCAATTTCTTTTTTCATTTCAATACCGGTATTAATGAGACGCTTGGAGAGGAGAAAAAGTTACTAAAACAAAAAAAATTTTATTCGAAAATATGAAATCCTTTTTTATTAAGTTCTGCTTTATTTGAATAAATAAATTTTAATATGTTCTCGACAGGGATAACCTTAGCAATTCCATATCGTATTGACTTATGTTTCTTTACAAATAAATCTCCTTTATATGGAACCACCGGATTATAAGAAGAATGATTCTTTAATAGTTGCGGATACACAAGGCTTTCTTCTTCTTCGGGGACCCATTGAACTATTCCGATTAACTCGAAGTTTGGAACACCATCACGAATAGCCAGTACTGGTCCTCCGCTGAACCCCGGATTAATTACTGCATCTACAAGAAATGAACCATCCCCTTCTTTTTTGGAACAACTGACTATTGCTTTTGTAATCATCTTATAATTAATCGGATATCCGAGCAAGTAAACAAAAGTTCCCCACTCTACTTCTTTAGCATTACCTCTTGGATATTTGAACACAGGATAAAAAACTCTTTGCTGAGAACCATAACTCTTACCGATTAACGCAAGATCATATTCACTATTTACTGCAAGAATATCAAGCTGGCTGCCTTCAGGAAAGCCTGCAACATATACAACCTGTTTGTCTTTAATTAAAACCGATTCAAGATATTTTGAATATGTTCCGTCATCGTTTAGTCTGAAAGCATAAATGGTATCTTGAAAAGAAAGTGTATGAGCACAGGTAATTAAAGCTACATTTCCGTTTTCTGAGTAAACAACAATTCCGGTTCCGGATGCAGAATTATCAGCAATCAATTCTCTTTCCGCCTTTTGAGATGGTTCAATGTTCATTAAATCTTCTATCGTGATATTTTCCTGAGCAGGGAAAATATAAATCTTGTAAAATGCTGTTGTGTTAATTCGTTGTATTGTTTCACTTATTTTCTTTAATTCTTCGGAGGTAGATTTGTAGGGAAACTCACTGTCATATTTCCCATCAATAAGTGCAGGATAGATTGTCTCATAGGAGATTGATGAACATCCGGCAAAAATCAGAATTATTATGCCTGCAAAAATTTTAAAACATACTTTTTTCATACTAATCCTGATACTTAATTAAAAATATTGTATTAATGGAATAGTGTTGTATCAATCTATAAGAACAATTTATTTTTCATCTACTACACAACTGCATCATTCAATTAACATTTATCCTTCGTGTTTAACTTTAAATCCTTTCACCATCCATTTACGTGCTAATAACAATCCGACTGTGCTAACCATTGCAATACAACCATAGATAAACCACATTGTTTCTGTATTCATTTGTTCGGGCGGAACACCATCCGGAGCGTATGTCATCAAGAACCAGCCCGAATATAAACTTGTTACAACTTTTGTTAAGAACCAGGGAAACTGACCAATTCCCATATAAATTCCGGTCATTCCCTTTGGAGCAATTTCCGCAACCCATTGTAAAAATCTTGGCTGCCACATAGCCTCCCCGATCGTCATCAAAATCAGAAAGGCAAAAACATTAAAAATTGTTGGACCAAGTGCAAGAATAAATGTTGGGAAAGCCATAACAAATGTTCCTAAGATCATCATTTTGTATGTGTCCCGCTTTACTGTTAATGCTGCAACCATCGGAGTAAGAATAAAAATTAGTAAAGGATTGAAGTTGGTAAAGAACTCAAAATTATCAGATACAACTCCGGTAAACGCCCGTTTATAATAGACAGGCAGTGTTAACCAATTATGTGCAAATAATGTTTGAACAGGAATAAGTATAAATATGAAATACATAAATCTTGCATCTTTAATAGGAAAATTTTTTAGATAAAAAATAATTTTCTCTTTAAAAGATTTCTCATCTTCTGCTTTTTTATCTGCTTCTATCTTTTCTTTGGTTTCAACGCTTACTTCAAGAATTGTTTTTTCAATCGTCTTTTTAGTTAAAATTACTGCAACAACAATAATTCCTAAAACAGTAAGCCCGACATACACCCACATTACGGCAAGCATTCCTTCTCTGTCATTAGGAAATGACTGTCTGATTGGCGGAGCAATAATCCCTGGAAGAAATCCACCAAGATTCATAATTGCATATAACATTGCATATCCCATCGCAGCAGTTTTTTCGCTAGTAAACTGTTTAACTGCCGCATAACAAGCCGGTTGATAAATTCCATAACCAAGAATAATTCCCAACAAGCCAAGCATTGCAATAAGATGTGCAGATGACCACAATCCTGTATTAGAAGTAATGTCAGGTCCAAGTGTCAGGAATACTCTTCCAATTAACATAAAACCCAAAGAGTACAAAAGTGATTTTCTTACGCCGATCCAATCTACAGTTGCACCAAGAAATAACATCGCAAGTGTAATACCCGCAGTTTGAAATCCAACCATCTGCCCTGCACTTATATCATCCAGCTTTATAAAATCTGTAAAATAGATAACCAGATATCCAACAACTCCAAAATATGTTATTCCTTCTAAAAGATAGGAAAGATTAATTCCCCACAAAGCTCTTGAAGCTTTAAACAAGTCTTTAAAAGGCTGGGTTAATTCTTTAATTATGCTTTTTACAGTTGCGGTTTCAGCTGCTTGTTGTGAGTTTTGATTTTCAGACATATAAATCCCGGATAAAAGTATTTTAATTATTTAGTAAGCGGCAATGAAATTATAAACGTTGAACCAACATTTATTGTGCTGGTAAATTTTATGGAGCCGTCGTTTTTTCCCAAAAGTTCTTTAGCAAGCAGTAATCCAAAGCCGGTTCCTTTTTCACAGTTAGTACCTTCAGTTGAAAACTGTCTATCAATTTTAAATAATCTCTCCTGATCTTCAATCGCAATACCAACACCATTATCTTCTACATAAACCTCTGCTTTATTATCATTGGTTCTGCAACCGACTTTTACAGTCCCGCCAATATTACTGTATTTAATGGCATTGAAAATAATATTTCTTATTGCAGCTTCAACCATGTTTCTATCAGCAAAAAGATTTATTTCACAGTTGGTTTCTTTAATTATATTTATTTTCTTCTCAGTAATTGGGCTGGAGTAAACATCAAGAATGTAATTTATGATAGTGCTTAAACTAAAATCTGTTTTCTCCATTGAGAAATTTCCTGTTTGCAGCCGCGACCACTCAAGTAAGTTTGTAAGCAAATTAAATAAATGATTTGCTGTACGGTTAAGACTTTTAGCAGAATCTTTTATCTCTTGCTCAGTAAGGTCTTCAATATTATTAGCAAGAAGTTCAGAAAATCCTAAAAGTGAGTTAAACGGATTTCGCAGATCATGCGAAATTATTGAAAAAAATTTATCCTTTGCCGAATTACTTTGTTTAAGTTCTTCAGAGTATTTCTTTAATTTTTCCTCTGCATTCTTTCTTTCTGTTATATCGCTAAGTGTTCCGACTATTTTTGTCTTTCCATCAAAATCTTTTGAAAGAGAGCCGCAGGAAACAGCCCAGGCAATTCCGCCATTCTTTTTAATTACTCTATGTTCAATACTGTACGACTCAATCTTACCCTGCAGTAAATTATTTAATAGTTCTTTCTTCTTATTATAATCTTCAATGGGCATTAAAGACGCCCAGCCAAGCTCTTTAACTTCAGCCTTTGTATATCCAAATAATTCTGCAAGCTGTTCATCACCATCAATTTCAAAAGTAGCGGGATCAATTTCATAAACTCCGGAGTTAGCAGCCTTTATTATTAGTTCATATTTGCTTTTAATATCTGCAATGTCTTTATGGAATCTGTGATTACTAATACCAAGGTCAATTGCCCGTACAATGTTTTTAATATCAAAAGGTTTAGAAAAGAATGCTGCCGGATTAATTAGTCTTGCTTGTTCAAAGATTTTTTCTTCAGGAGAATCGGATAAAAATATTATCGGCAGGTCTAAAATCTTTTTTACTTTAACAGCAAGTTCAGCTCTTAAGCCGCTTTCATTAAGACTTGTATCTAAAATCAGAATTGAAGGTTCTTTGAGAGCAATAAAATCAATTATTTCCTGCTCGGGTTTTGCAATTAGTACATTATATTTTTTTGCAGTTAACTCTTTTTCAAGAATATTAATTAAATCATTATCCGAAATTGCAATCAGGACTATCTCAGGATCCATAAAACTCGATAAAGTTAAAACTTAAAAATTTCAGTAATTAATCTAATAAAATATCTATCAACCTGCTTTTAAGGTTTAATATATTTTTGAAAATTGTAATAACTTTTGGGAATTATATCTTCTTTCTGAATTTTAAGCCTTCCAACCCCTGTAATCCGCCTGTATGAATTGCAATAATTGAAGAATTCGTTGGGAAATAATCTCTTTTAATCAGATCAAATAATCCATAAAACATTTTACCGGTATATATTGGTTCAATAATCAAATTATGCCGATCCGAAAAACTGCTGCAGAATTCTATAAGCTCTTTAGTTACTTTAGCATATCCGCCAAAATGAAAATCCAAATTTATCTTCCAGTTCTTAAAATTTTCAGCATCAAAGTATTTTAGAAAAGAGCTGATATTTTGATTCAGAAACTCACCGCCTTTTAGTACAGAAAAGCCTAATGCAAATGCATTTTTATTAAGACCAAGTATTAAACCTGCTAAAGTACCTCCGGTACCGCAAGCCGAGCATATATAATCAAACTTTATATTTATTGATGATATTATTTCAGCACATCCTTTAACAGCCAAATGATTTGATCCACCCTCGGGGATTAAATAAAAATCACCATACTTATCTTTCAATTTTTGGATTAATTCCTGATCATATTTTTTTCTGTAAGATGTTCTATCAATGTATTCAAGATACATTCCATTTTCGTAAGCAAAAGACAATGTGGGATTTAACGGCAGATGCTCTTCACCCCTTATAACTCCGATAGTTTTGAAACCAAAAATTTTCCCTGCGGCTGCTGCGGCGTGAATATGATTTGAGAAAGCACCACCAAATGTAAGAAGAGTTCTAAAGCCAAGTTTCTCAGCTTCAATCAAATTATATTTTAGTTTATACCACTTATTACCAGAAATATATTGATCTGTAAGATCTTCACGCTTTACAAAAACTCGAATTTGTTTTTTTGTAAAGAGATCTTCAAATATTTCCACTAAAGGTGTATTGGGATTTAATAAATTCATTTTATTCGGTTTTTCCAATCAGAAACTAATAAATTTATCAATCAAGTCCTCAATGATCTTGATGAGTCTCAGGTTATTTTAAGCGATCCAATCTTTGTTCAATCAATTCTTTGTAAAGAATTTTTGTTGATAGTAAATCATAAGCAGGCGAAAGTATTATCTTTCCATCTAAATTTGTTAATAAAGAAAAATTCTTTAAATGCATATCAGCATTGCCAGTTATGAAGCAAAATAATGTTAATTGAAAAAATCTTATTACATCATTACCAGCATAATCAGAGTGTTTTAAGATTGCTTTTCCAACTTTTTCCATCGGACTGCTGTATTTTCTTTCTTTTAGCATCTCGGTTATTTGCGCCATATCTTCATGATGAAGTTTTTCAGATTTTAACCTGTCAAATCTTTTACTGATATATGCAAGTTCACCAGATCTTAATTTAATCAATAAATGTCCTGCTGTTTTTATTCCTATTAATTCTGAAAGATGCATTGTTGAATCCTCTACTTCGGGCATCTCCGGAAATTGCTCAACAGGTGGTTTTAAAATATAATTTCCCCATAATCCTACTATTGTTAATCTATTTTTCTCTTTTTTCTTTTACAAAGTTAGATAGCTTGATCATTTTATACCTTTGCGAGTGTAATTATATTTATCAGGAGATGAAATATACCTGTATGAGTATAAATACAAGAGTTATTTAAGAAATTATACCTGAGCGGGTGTAGAATATTGAAGAATAGCTTTGGGAGTTGAAAAATAGAAGGAAAGCAAAAAATAAATTACATTGCGTAGTTGCTTTTCAATTGACTGGGTGCTTTTATGAATTATATTCATCTTAAACAAGTTTTTCTAACTCATCAATAAATATTTGCTGTTTAATTTCTGTAAAGCCGATAAAATGGGAGCGTTTGAACCTTCATAAGTACCAGGTAAGTTTTTAAATAATTCGAAACCTGCTTTGGCTTCTTCCTTATATTTTTTCAGGTTAGAGAAAAAATTTTCCTCATCTTTTACTTGTTCAAATATTTTAAAGCTTCTTCATATTTATAATTTTTTAAGCTTTCATAGCCGTTAGAATATAAAATATCTGATTTTGTCTGCTTTATTAGTTTTTGAGCTTGAGAATATTGTTTATCAGATGGTTCCATTTGGGATAAAATTGAGATTGCTTCTTCTTTTTTATTCTCAGCTAAAAGTTTTTTTGCTTCCTCTACTTTGTTTGAACAAGAACATAAAAATACAGTTGCAACTAAAGCTAAGGATGTCCATTTCATTACAAACCCTTTGAAAGTTTAATTATAAAACAAATACTTTAGTGAATATCAAAGTCACTCACCTAATCACCTAGTAAGTTCTATTCTTAAGCCTTTTAAAGAATCCTTCTGCATCAACATTTTGAAGAATACTCTGGAGTTTATACGCGAAAGCCAGGTAAACTTCATCGTTGCCAAGATATTTATCTGCGTTCGCATATTTCCGAATTTCATCCAAACCATCAAATTTCATTTTATCTGGAAATTCAAAAATCCCCTCACCTTTATTTCCGTATTTATCCTCTAATTCTGTTTTATTCATTTGCAGGGTTAACTCTAATTTTTTTGCCTCTTTATTCTCTGCAGCAAGTCTATATACAAGTCGCCCAATATTTTCAACTTCTTGTTCTTGATATTCTCCCACATGTAGTGTATAATTTGCCATTATTTTATCACCGGATAAATTCACAGGATATTTACCACTACCATTACACGCTGAAAAGAAAAACGAAATTAGTAAAGTGCTAAAAACAAAAATGAAATTAATATTTTTTATCATCTTGCTTTCTTCCAAAGTTGCCCTTTGATTATGATTCCTCTTACTATGAAGTCATCTGTACCGTCATCTGCATTATTAATGGTCCGAATTTTTTTTCCTGCTGATATTTCAGCAGAAAAGGTTTTTTGTCCATTCATATAAAAGTCTATGGAGTTTCCTCTCAACATCCATTTGCCAAATGCTGAACCTCCTTCAGGAAGATATGGATCTTCCATTTCAAAACTTCCGCCGTAATACAATTCAATTGTTGCATCACTTGCATTATATAAACCTCTGCCCGTATAAAAACCAGCTACATCGGATTCTGATATTTCTGAAGACTTTTGCATATCAGTGTTTTCATCATTCCCACTTTCTTTATTTTTTTCACATCCAGTTAAAAATGAAAAGATTATTATTACGATTAAAATGGTTGAAATAATTTTCATATTATTGTTCCTAGATAATTATTGAAGTTAAGGGATATTCGGAATTACAGAATCTAAATTATTAAAGGCGATGAAACCTATTATGAAAAGGATCGCCCAACCTAAAGTAAATAGCATAAAAGATTTAAACGATTTATCAAAAGTTGTTTTCCAAATAACTACTCCAGTTATAGTCAAAAATAACCAGTCAATAAAAAGTTCAATAAAAGCAGTCATCCAAATTCCTAATAGGCTAATTAGAAAATTTTCAACACCTAAGAAAAAAATGATTAAATCGCTCGCTATCAATCCTACCAATAAAACAATCCGCCCGGTAATTGGAGTTACTGCTTGCACACCATATTTTTTAGCATCACGAACCACCCAACCACCAAAAATTATAACACCAATTATACTTGGAATAAGATAACTTAAAACAAATTCCGACATTTAAAACCTCCCTCTCTTACTATAAATAATTTGATTTTTGCACATTATAAATTGTTTTTTCTTTAATTTTCAACATTTGGCTCTAGTTGTATGTCTGATTTTTTGAGAATTATACCCAAAACCAAAACAGCAATTCCTGCTAGAACAATTAAATATAACCCAATTCCTATCCCGACAGTTTGCGTAATTGCCTTCGCAAAGGGATTATCTACATCTGCACTACTCATTTTAGAGTTAAAGTCAATGATTTTTATAATGGCAATAATACTGGCCAGTAAGCTGGGTACTATCGCCCCCACTAGAAATCCAAGCTTTAAAGTCTTTGTTCTATTACCAACAAAACACAATCCAATCGTAATTACGAACAAAATAAATGTAATCCATCCATCGCTTCCAGATGATCCTGGGACAGATCCAACAATAGGAGCGTGAACCCAAGGTAAGAATGTTCCAAGAGCTCCTATTCCTGCTACTATTAAAATTGCTATTCTTTGTTTATGCATTTTATTACTCCCTTTAAGTTTTTGATCATTTAATTCAGAAAAATTATTTTCGCTTTCTGAAGATGTCCTATTTTTAAATTGTTCGCTCATTCCATTAAATAAATTAGCTAGAATTTTTCGCTCTGTAACAGTAAAGACAATTGCTGGAATGAGTAAAGCGCATACCCAAAATTCCGTATAATCATAATCTTTTACATCAATTGCATCCTTAGATGTATAAACATATTCAATCTGTTTACCGAACGGGAAAAATACATTATTATCATTTTTCAATAAAAAATTACCGCTTCCTATAAATAGTCCAACATTAATCAAAACCCACAATACAAGAAAGTACGTTATAATGTTTTTCATTTATAGTCTTAATTTTAATTATTTAATAAAAATGACTAATAACCAAATGAAGGTTTATTTCTGGACATCTTAATCATAGCTTTTGAAAAACGAGTTGATAAGTCGATGTATCTTTTCTTTTGACTTTCTGTCCATTCGGAACCACTCTTTAGTTTTTCACCAGCAGAAGACAATTCTATATTATCTTTACTCATTTCACTGATGTCGTTAACTGTAATATCACCAGAATCAGATAATTTTTCCCATTTAATTACAGTTTCCTCGAATTTATCTAAAAAATTATCAACCGGGCTATCTGAACACCCAATGATAAAAAATAAAAAGACACTTTTTATTAAAATTGTTCTTTTCATATCCTTACACCTTTATATACTTTTTTATTTCACACCATAACAAGCCAAACCTTACACCATTTGCATCTTAAGGCTTTTATACTGATTGGCTTACCGCAGTGTGGGCAGAGTTTAGTTTTTGTTTTTGTTGATATCATTATTAATCCCATTTTATACTCTCCAGTCCCCCAGGCTGGAGAAAAAGAATATTGGGGGACTTCCCGTTTATCCTTAGTAATTTTAATTTCAGATGTAAATAAAAAGACTAAGGGTTAACAGCAAGGTTAGTAAAGGGGTTAATTTCCGGTTAATTTTAAAATATTTCTTAAGATTTGATTAGTTCTTCAAAAGAAAGAGGAAATTGTTCATCATACAATCTTTTATATTCGGCAATAAATAAGTTGAAGGAATTTTTAGCAATGTGATGTCTTCCGATATCGGATAAAGTTTTTATCTTCAATTTGATAGCTTCCTGATCTACTGAATCAAATAATAATATTATATCACATAGTTTAATACGATTATCAAAATCCTGAAATATTTCATTGTCATCAAAATATTGTTTAAGAAATGTTATTGCTTCATTATTGATTGCAAATTTTATGGAATCCAGCCAGTCGTAACTGATTCCTTTTAAAAATTCACCGCCGCCGAAAATATTTGATATTGTCTGAAAAGATTCATCTTTAAATTCATTAATATCTTGTTTATTGGTTTTTAATTTTAAATAATCTAAATAATCACAGCTTGCACCATTACTGAATCTAATAATCCATAGCTTCTCAGAAAATTCCAGGTCTATACCTTCAACTGATGACAATGCTTTTCTAAGCTTGTTAATTGCCACCCCTCTGTTTGATTTACCACTTTCGGGAGAAGAATCGGGCCAGATGATCGAAGAAAGTTCTTCAGATGTAATTCCGCTATGATGATTGCCTAAACTTCTTATTAATATCAATAAGAATATTTCCTTAAGCTTAGGAGAAAGTGATTGGAAAATTTCATTTCCATCTTTATCATAAATCCATAATCCACCAAAAAGATTAACTGAATTTTTATTCCGTCTGACAATAAAATTATAGCTTACTTCTTTATTAGCGGCTTCTGAAACGCCAGTATTTAATTTTCCTTTTTTCAGAAAAACAAAAATTGTTGTGCCGGCAATTAAAATGAATATTGGAATAAGGAACACGAGAAAATTATTTTCCCCCGAATCATTATTTTCAGTATATACTTCAGCAGTTTCAGAGATTGGCGGATAGCTGATTGAATACAGTTCAACTTTTGCGGAATCAAATATTACAGATATAAATTCGTTAGTTGATTTATTGTAATGCAGATAATGATACACCCATTTGTCGGTTCGAGAGCTCCAAAAGTTATCTTTGATCCTGGATATGGCTCCTGTATTGAGATTCATTTTATTTAAATAAATATTAAAATAATCACCTTCATCAGTCTTTGATAAGAAATAAACTGTGGAATCTTTTTTATTCAAGTAAAGATAATTTGCCAAAACAACATAATTTATTTTTTGTCCTTCGGGATATTTTAATTTCTTTATAGTTGAGTCATTAAGATTAAGCAGAAAAAAATCATTTAAATTATTAAATCCTTCTTCCTGTTTTCCTGACTTGTTTCCAAATCCGCCATAAATTAAATATTCTCCTTCATTAAAACCCTTACCAAATGCAAACCATGTACGCGGGTTCATTTCATTCTTTTTCAGGTTAATCTTTTCCCATTTTTTTTGATAAAAGTTGTATTTGAATAAATCATTTTTTACAGAATACCATCCGTAACCACCAAGTAAATAGAGATTACCTCCTTTGGGATAGATAAATTTTGCACTGCCAAAATAATGTCCGCTATAGTTTCTTGAATAATCAATTACCGTCCACTTCTTTTCTCTTAAATCGAAAACAGAAACCTGACCCATTCCATTCATAAATGAGTAAAGGACCTGATTGCTGTCATCATAAAACAATTCATTCCAATAACCCGGACTTATCGAATCATATTTGATAACAGAATCTTTACCTGATATGAGGTTATAAATCAGCAAATCGCTTTTACGATCAATAAAAAGACGTGAATTAACTGAATCAAATGCAACGCCTAAACAATTAAGCAGTGAGTCAGATATAAAAAAATCAGTAATGTGTTTCCACTTCTGATGATCCTGATAAATCCAAACAGGATTAACGACTGTCACTTTAATATTTTCAAATCTATCGTATAAAGGATTTTCCTTAAAAGGATTTAATTCCCACTGATATTTTATCTTATCATTTTCACTAATTATAATATTTTTTACAGCTATAGCCGGCACATCATAATCACTGAAGTCTTTTAAATCCTTTATGCCAAAAACAAATTTAAATTGATCTTGATTTTTTATCGGATAATTAATCTTATCTATGGAATTATTATTCCAGTATGCTCTTAAAATTTTATCTTTTCGATCAATTTCCAATTTAAAATTAAACCATCTGTTTCTTGTCAATTCATTTCGGGGGATTTTAATCTCTAAAGATGTTTTATTAAATGGTTCAGTAATTTGTATGTACGAGGTATCTTTGTTTTTAAATGGTACATAGACTACCCGTATTTCATTTCCTTTTTCATCTTCAATTCTGAGTATTGGTCCAAATCTCTTAAAGTCCCAAAAAGAAATATCGAAAGAGATGTAAAAAGAATTACTTAATTCTAATGGCTTTCCTTCATTCAGAAAAATTGATGTTTTTTGATGTTTGGATACATTTTTGGAATTGAATTTAATTCCCGCCAGATCGTTCGTTTGAGAATATCCGAAAGATACTCCAAAGATTATAAGGAGGGAAATTATTGGCAGCCAAAATTTTTCAGGTACCGGAGTTTTCAAATTTCTTAAGTTAATATTAAAAAATATTTTTCTATCTATTTGAATTCTTACGATTTCTTTTTACTCAGCTATAATTTACAAGCTATAGTATAACCCGCCAGAGTTTTACAATTTATATGATCAATGAATGCTGTTACTGTAATAATTCTTTAATTTTATTTTGCAGCTCATTTAACACTATATCAAATCTCTCACCCGTTTTTCTTATCTTTATTTCACATTTGTTTTCTTTAAGTTTTTTTTCACCTACTACTATCTGAAAGGGCATACCAAGCAGATCTGCATCATTAAATTTGAATCCTGCTGTTACATCACGATCGTCAAATAAAACATCTATCTTAGCCTGATTAAGATCATTATAAATTTTTTCACAGGTATCAACTATATCCTGCTTCTTTAAGTTCAATCCAATTAAATGAACAAGAAACGGTGCAATTGCTTTATCCCACACAATTCCATTTGCATCGTGATTCTGTTCAATAGAACAAGCCATAACTCGTTCAACACCGATTCCATAGCTTCCCATAATTATCGGATGCTCTTCTCCTTTTTCATCAGTAAAAAAAGCTCTCATTGAATCTGAATATTTAGTACCCAGTTTAAATATATGTCCAAGTTCAATCGCAGGAAAAACTTCAAGATGCTTTTCACAATTTGGACAGCCTTCGCCTGATTTTACTATTCTGAAATCCGAGTACTCTACATTTGTTATATCACGATTAAAATCAATGCCGCCAATATGGTAATCGTTCTTGTTTGCACCACTGAACATATTGTTTGCATTCTTCAAACGATTATCAGCTATTATTCTTCCATTAAAACCAACAGGACCAATTGAACCAGCATCAGCACCAGAAATTTCTTTCAGTTCATCAGGATGAGCCGGACGTACAGCACCGCCAAGAACTTTTTCTAATTTAGTTTCGTTTACTTCATCATTACCAAGCATTAAAACCAAAATTGGTTTTTCATCGTGTATATAAACTCTTGACTTTGCACACTGGGTTTCATCAATCTTTAAGAATTCACAAAGCTCATCTATACTTTTAACATCTGGTGTAGATATTTCAAAAATACTTTTACTTTCGCTATCTCTTTCAACTCCGTTTACTCTTGAGACAGCGACTTCAACATTAGCAGCATAGCCGCAGGATTTGCAGTAAGCAACAGTGTCTTCACCGGCAGAAGATTTAACCATAAATTCTTCGGAGCCGGTACCGCCCATAGCACCGCTTGATGCACCAACGACAAAATATTTTAATCCGCAGCGATCAAATATTTTTCTGTACGCTTTATCATGCAGATCATAGGAGTTATCCAACCCTTCCCAGCTTGTATCAAAACTATATGCATCTTTCATCAGGAATTGACGACCTCGGATTACACCGCTTCTTGGTCTTGGCTCATTCCTGAATTTAGTTTGTATCTGATACCAGATTTGCGGCATATCTTTGTAGGATTTAACAACATTACGTGCGTGAAATGTCATAATCTCTTCATGAGTTGGAGCTAAAACATACTCACGGTTTTTTATCTGAAATAAAGTATCGCCAAAAGCAGCAACACGATTTGTCTCTTCCCATACTTCTTTTGGATTAAGTGCCGGCAGATGAAATTCCTGTCCGCCAATTGCATCCATTTCTTCACGAATAATTTCTGATATCTTTCTGATTACACGATATCCTAATGGCAGAAAAGAATAAATACCGGCAGAAAGCATTCTTACCATTCCTGATCTTAACATTAAAATATGACTTGCTACTACAGCATCATTAGGTACTTCTTTGAGAGTTGGAACAAAATATTTACTTAATCTCATAATTTATTTTCTAAATATTTTTCGTTATTTGTGATATTTTGAGGCTAAAAATACTGATTTGAACAGGCTTATCAAAGTGAGCAACATTTTAATTAAAAGCATCGGTTTGTGATTTCGCTGAGTAATTTTTAATAATTATTTTTTTAAGTTACCGCCTGAATTTTTTATCATTTATACTCTCGAAAGAATATTATGGAACACACATCAAATGTTGAAATACCACTGTTAAGTATTTTACCGTTCGTCTTAATGCTTTTATCAATTGCTCTGTTTCCTTTGTTCTGGAATCACTTTTGGGAAAAGAACCGGAACAAACTTTTAGTTGCGATTATTTTAAGCATTCCTGTTTTAATTTATTTGCTGCTAAATGGATTTACACACGAACTTGAACACGCAATAATTTTCGATTATGTTCCATTTTTAATTCTGCTTGGTGCTTTATTTACTATAACCGGCGGGATACTTTTAACCGGTGATATTGAAGCTAAACCAAAAATTAATACTTTATTTTTAGGGATTGGTGCTGTGCTTGCTTCAATTATGGGAACAACCGGTGCAGCTATGCTCTTGATTAGACCTGTAATCCAAACAAATAAAGAAAGAAAATTTAAGGTTCACACAATTTTATTCTTTATTGGTATTGTTGCTAACTGTGGTGGTTTACTTACTCCGCTTGGAGATCCACCGTTGTTTATGATGTATTTAAGAGGGGCGCCATTTACATGGTTTTTTCATTTAGTACCTGAATGGCTTATTACAAATTTAATATTGCTTGTAATTTACTTTTTTGTTGATACTTATTATTATAAGAAAGAGCCTCACTCTGCTATAATCAGTGATAAAACAGATATTCGCCCTATAAAAATTGAAGGGAAAAGAAATTTTATTTTCTTAGCCGGAGTCGTTCTGGCGGTTGCTTTTATCAATGAGCAATACCTTTCATTTATCAATATTAATCCTTATTTCAAATTCGTCCGTGAAGCATTTATACTGCTAATGGCTTATCTCTCATTATTATTTACTCCAAAACTTCTAAGGACTTCAAACAATTTTACATGGCATCCGATAGAGGAAGTAGCTTATTTGTTCCTTGGTATTTTTATTACCATGGTTCCGGCTCTGCTGTATCTTGAAATAAATGCAAAACATCTTGGCATCCAATCCGTTGAACAGTTTTATTATTATACAGGATTGCTAAGCAGCTTTCTGGATAATACACCAACTGCCGTTACATTTCATTCGCTTGCATTAGGACTCGGTATAACAGAAGGAACTTTGGTTGCAGGAATCCCTGAAATTTTATTAAAAGGAATTTCAACTGCTTCTGTATTTTTTGGTGCTATGACATACATCGGAAATGGTCCAAACTTTATGGTAAAGGCTGTTGCAGAAGAAAACAATATTAATATGCCTGATTTTTTCAGTTATATGTTTAAGTTTTCAATTATCATTTTACTGCCGGTATTTATTATAGTTCAATTGCTGTTTATATAATTAAGTACCAAATATGAATCTGCAATCATTTAACCCATGGCATAATGTAAGTCCCGGAAAAGATGTACCCAAAACAGTAAACGGAATAATTGAAATTCCGAAAGGCTCAAAGGGGAAATATGAATTGGATAAAGAAAGTGGTTTGTTAAGATTGGATAGAGTTCTTTATTCGTCTGTGCATTATCCTGCTAATTATGGTTTTATACCGCAAACTTATTGTGATGATAAAGATCCTTTAGATATTCTGGTAATATGCTCAATTGATGTTGACCCGTTATGTATTATCGAATCTAAGGTTATCGGTGTAATGCATATGCTTGATGATAACGAACAGGATGATAAAATAATTGCAGTTGCAAATAATGATATGGCTGTTAATTATATAAATGATATTTCAGAATTGCCGCCGCATACTGTTATTGAGTTAAGAAGATTTTTTGAGGATTATAAAAAACTTGAGCATAAGCAGGTTGTTGTTGAACAGTTTATTGGAAAGGAAGAAGCATACAGAATCGTTAACGAAGCCGTAAGGCTATACGAAAAAGAAAAGAGCAATCTGATAAAAAAACCGTGAGCAGATATTATGTGAACTGAATGATCTATTTAAAGATCAGTAACAAATAAAATTTACAAGAAAAGAAATTGCCGCGAATACACAGATTGATTTACAGTCAGTGAATCCGCGGCGTTAAAATTTAATTACTCTTCAAATACTCTCTAAGCACGTACTGCAGGATTCCCTGATTCTTATAATATTCTATTTCTATTGCTGAATCCAGTCTTGCTTCAACTTTAAATTTCACTTCTTTACCTGATGGATGAACTGCTTTTACATCTAAAATTTTGTGAGGTTTTAAATCATCAGCTAAACCATTTATACTGAAAATTTCGGTACCGTCTAAACCTAATGATGCAGCATTCTGACCATCTGTAAATACTAAAGGTGCAACCCCCATTCCAACCAGATTACTTCTATGAATACGCTCGAAGCTTTCCGCAATAACTGCTTTTACTCCCAATAGAAAAGTTCCTTTTGCAGCCCAGTCACGGGAAGAACCCGAACCATATTCTTTACCGGCGAGAATAATTAATGGTGTATTGTCTTTTTTATATTCCATTGCTGTATCAAAAACATTTTTAACTTCACCTGTTGGCAGGTACCGGCTGAAGCCGCCTTCTTTATCGGCAATTTTATTTTTAATTCTTACATTGGCAAAAGTACCCCGCATCATCACTTCGTGATTACCTCTTCTGGAGCCGTATGAATTAAAATCACCTTTAGAAATTCCTTTGCTTATCAAATAACTACCTGCGGCTGAAGTTTCTTTAAAAGATCCGGCGGGTGAAATATGATCCGTAGTTACCGAATCTCCTAAATACAATAGAACCCTGGCATTTTTTATATCAGTTACCGGTTCAGGTATTTCTTTTAGATTTTCAAAAAATGGAGCTTCCTTAATGTAAGTAGAGTTTAGATTCCACTCAAAATTCTGATCAAGATTAACTTTCAGGTTTTTCCAATCCGTTGAACCATCAAAAATAACATCATACACTTCCTGAAAATCATCTTGCTTCATACATTCATTTATTGTCTTTTGAATTTCATCTCTTGAGGGCCATATATCTTTCAGATAAACCGGCAGACCATTTGGATCATAATCAATTGGATCATTGATTAAATCTATATCTACCCTTCCTGCTAAAGCATAAGCAACCACAAGCATCGGAGACATTAAAAAATTCATTTTAACCTGCGGATGAACTCTTGCTTCAAAGTTACGATTTCCTGAAAGAACCGAAGCAACAATCAATTCACCTTTATCTACTGCTGTAGCAATAGCTGGTGGAAGCGGTCCTGAATTGCCAATACAAGATGTGCAGCCATAACCAACAGTATGAAACCGTAAAGCTTCAAGATCAACATTTAATCCTGAACGCTCTAAATATTTAGTAACAACTTTCGATCCCGGTGCTAAAGATGTTTTGACCCATGTTTTAGTTCTCAATCCTTTTTCAATAGCATTTCTTGCAAGTAAACCTGCTCCAACCATCACTGCAGGATTAGATGTATTTGTACAGCTTGTTATAGCTGCAATTACAATACTGCCGTCGCTAAGTACAAATTCTTTGTTCGATTCTTTTATCCTTACCGAGTGAAGATGACTGCCATCAAGAATAACCTGTGAATGTGTTTCTCCGCTTATTGGTACTTTACCCAAAGTAAATTCTGTTCCTGATCCACCTTCAATCAGCATTGCATACTCTGCCCTTTCATTCTTAGGCTGATACTCGCGGCTAAACTCATTTTTTAAAATTTCCTTAAATTTTTTCTCCAAATCCTTAACAAATATTTTATCCTGTGGTCGTTTAGGTCCGGAAACTGTTGGTTCTAATGTTGATAAATCCAGCTCAACTATTGAAGAATACCTGATGTCTTCATTTCCGGTTCTCCAAAGAAAATTTTCCTTACAATACTTTTCTACAATTTTTATTTGTTCATCAGAGCGGTTAGTGGAATGCATATACTCTAAAGTTCTATCATCAATAGGGAAATAAGTAACCGTACAGCCGAACTCAGGCGACATATTACCGATAGTAGCGCGATCGGTAACTGTCAGATGCTTTAAACCGTCTCCAAAAACTTCCACAAATTTTCCAACTACTCCGGTATTCCGAAGTAGCCTTGCAATTGAAAGTACCAAATCAGTGGCAGTACATTCATTCGGGATATCGCCTGTAAGTTTTAAGCCAACTACCTGCGGACAAGTAAAGAAAATTGGTTGACCAAGCATTGCGGCTTCGGCTTCGATACCGCCGACACCCCAGGCTATAACTCCAATACCATTTACCATCGGCGTATGTGAATCGGTGCCAACCAAAGTATCAGGAAAGAGCCAGCCATTTCTTGAAATAACTCCTTTAGCAAGATATTCTAAATTTACCTGATGACAGATACCCATTCCCGGAGGAACAACAGTAAAATTATTCAATCCTTTTTGCGCCCATTTTAAAAGCTCATACCGTTCTTTGTTTCTTTCAAATTCCAGCTCAACATTTTTGTCGTATGCATAATCGGTTCCGTAATAATCCACCTGAACCGAATGATCAATTACCAAATCAACAGGTATTGCAGGATTAATTTTCTGTCCATCTTTTCCATGTCTTACAAACTCGGAACGTAAAGAAGCCATATCAACAACAGCCGGCACTCCTGTAAAATCCTGCATTAAAATTCGTGCGGGCATAAAAGGAATATCTTTATCAACTGCTTCGGGAGTCCATTTTAACAGAGTTTCTACGTGTTCATCTGTTATACTAAACCCGTCATAATTTCTAAGTACATTCTCCAGAAGAATACGAATGCTGAATGGTAAATGATTAACATCCCCTTCTTTAAGATTTTTCAGTGAACAGTAATTATACTTTGTTCCGTTAACTGATAGTTCTTTTACTGATTTTGCTTTTGAATACTTCATATATAATTATTGATTTTGTGTTTTGTTTTAAAAAAGAATAGTTTACAACCGATGTTTAATTATCTAACTCTGCAACTTACAAATAAATAGATATTTTTCAACATATTTTCAGTTGGGGATTATCCAACGTCAACCTGTAAGTTTTTATTATTAAAAAAGATTTTTTTTGTTGTTAATACACACTTGAAAGCAGCAGTTTATGATAAAATTTTTTGAAATATATTTTAAGGAAAAATGAACAAACCACTTTATAATTTTTTCACGGCAGACCACAGAAGAATTGAGTCGTTATTTGATAAGGCAACAGAAAATCCAAACGAAATAGATGTTGAGCTTTATCATCAATTCCGAACAGGATTATTAAAGCACATAAAAATGGAAGAGAAAATACTTTTTCCTGCTGCACAAAAAGCAAATAATAATGTTCCTTTACCTCTGCAGCCAAAACTTCGTCTGGATCACGGTGCTTTAACTGCGTTGATGGTTGTTCCCCCAACGCCTGATGTAATAAAGGTAATAAGGCATATAATGGAAAAGCATGATTTACTTGAAGAAGAACCGGGTGGTATGTATGATGTTTGTGAAAAATTAACCGAAGCCGAAACACAAAACCTGCTTGAGCAGTTACAGAATACCACAGAGGTGCCTGTACATCCTCATAACAAAGCTGACTTTGCATTACAAGCTGCTAAAAATGCTTTAAGCAGAGCTGGTTTTGATTTTGATTTAATAGCAAAGTAATTTCTATTATCATAAGCTTAAATATTATTGGTGAAGGAATGTTTGTTTTTAATTTGTTTATTTGGTTACTGAAGAATTATTGTTACGGTCATTCCGGAACTTTTTCAGAATTAAGATCCCGGAATGCTGAAATATCTTAGCTGTAAAACAGACTGATTTTTAACTGAAATCAGTTAAGGCTTTTCAGTTACCCTGATATTTTTTTATTTTAAAATGTAATAACTTAACAATTATAGTTATTCTGAAGTTGATATAGTTTTTATAAAGGGTTATACTCTCTTATGATAAATACCGGGATAACGACCTGTGTTTTAGATATGCTTATAAAACCCCAACCATGGGCGATATCGTTGACAACTTCAAGAAAATTTTGAATGAATTAAAACATTAAAAAATAAATTTCTAAATAACTTAGAACAAAAAGAATGAGTGTAAAAGAGTCATTATTTGACTACATAACTCCAAACGCCGACTATGTAATTAAAAACGGTGAGTGCTTGACCGTTTTGAAAAAAATTGAAGACAGTAAATTTGATCTTATACTAACTTCACCACCATACAATGTTGGAAAATCTTATGAGACAAAAACCAGTATTGAGAAATACCTTGAAACACAGGAAGAAATTATCTCTGAACTTGTAAGGACACTTTCCAACAAGGGAAATCTTTGTTGGCAGGTTGGAAACTATGTTGACAAAGGTGAAATTTTTCCACTTGATATATTCTATTACCAAATATTTAAAAAGCACGGACTGAAACTTCGCAACCGTATCGTTTGGCATTTTGGACACGGATTACATGCCAGCAACCGTTTTAGCGGACGTTATGAGACCATACTTTGGTTTAGCAAGACAGATGATTACATCTTTAATCTTGATAACGTAAGAGTTCCTTCAAAATATCCGGGTAAAAGACATTTTAAAGGCCCTAAAAAAGGACAGCCCTCGGGAAATCCACTTGGCAAAAATCCAAGCGACATTTGGGAAATAGTTGAACAAGATTGGGACAAAGCTATGTGGAACATTCCCAATGTAAAATCTAATCACCCTGAAAAAACAGAGCACCCTTGTCAGTTTCCAATTGAATTAGTTGAGCGTTGTGTTTTAGCACTTACAGACGAAGGAAGTTGGGTTCTTGATCCATTTGCAGGTGTTGGCTCAACTATAATAGGAGCAATTAAAAATAACCGAAACGGAATAGGAATAGAAAAGGAAAAAGAATATTGTAAAATCGCTAACAAACGAATTGAAGACCTTAAAAAAGGAAAATTAAAAATAAGACCTATTAATAAACCAATCCACAAACCGACAAGAAAAGATAAGATAGCTCAAATTCCAAAGGAATGGGCTGAGCTTGCATTTGTAAATGATAACGGACACAAATGAAGATAGCAAAAAAATATTCACACTTGAATGGAGAAGAATATCTCATCGTTCATCACAATAATTTATACAAAGAAATCAAGCAAGTAATTACAAGTATTGACGCTAATAATTTCAGAACAAAAATCAGCAGGGAGAAAAAGAAAATTGGCAACAGCCTTCTATCACCGATTGACTTGAATAAAGCATTTAACACAGAGTTCAACAAAAAAAGATGGATAGAAAGCAGATACAATTACTACATTACCCTCAACAGAGAATTAATGGAAAAAAGTGTTCTTATGCCTGCTAAAGAACAAAAGGAATTTCTTATTGCTAATGGAGAAAAAGAACCGATTTATAGTTACAATCAAACAGACTTTGTAAAGGACAAAATTGCTGTTGAAGTTCAATTCGGGAAATATGCTTTCGTTGCGTTTGACTTATTTGTAAAACATATGTTGTTTTACTCTGGTGGTGTTATCAACTTAGGAATTGAAATTTTGCCGACAAAAAAAATGCAAGCTCAAATGAGCAGCGGAGTAGCATATTTTGAAGGAGAAGTTTACAACGTAATGAGGCAAGGACGAAATAGTCCACCTGTTCCATTATTAATTTTAGGAATTGAACCATAACATACGGAGAAGAAGCTTAACTAATAGCAAGGTATTCCATATTATTAGATGAGCTTTCCTAATGACAGATTAGTACAAGGCTTAACTTCTGTTCTTCTATCGGATGTTATTGTTAAAAATCCCTCAACTCAAGCAATACCCAAACCAATTATATTTCACATCTACTGACATTTGAAACTGATATAGAATTTGTACGGTAATTATTTGTTATACACATCATAACAACAATAATATTCAACATCGTTTTTATCTGAGGTACTGAAATAATTTTTTATCTGATAACAATAATTGAGAAATAATTAAATTCAAAAGAAACAATATCTTATAGCCCTGTTAATTCCGATTATTTAATGAATAGTTCTTAATGGAAATTACAAAAATTAACGAGCAGTTAATTGAAGTAACCGCTGAGCAGTTCTGCTTGCAGAACTTTTTGAAAAAAAAAGGATTTTATTAATCTTGTCAGACTTTGGCTGAACTATTGTGTAGATTATTTTAATGCACACGATTATAAACTAAAGATGACCTTCAATAATTCTAATTTAATATTAAGAGTTATGCGATTGTCTGAAAAAGTTGCAGTTGTGCTTATCAGAAAGCGGTTGTCAGGTCAGATAACAAAAGAAAGTTATGCCAGAATTAGGTAAAATATTTTGACTTTTACTGTAAGTAAAAAGGAAAATTATTGCTTGTGTTCTTCGACCCAGAATACAGATATTGTTTTAAGTATCAACACGAATATCCGCACCGAAAACGGAGACTTGAACTGGTTGATTATCGGAAAAATAAACACTTAAAAACAAAGTGAAGTCGCTTTTGCCAGGACAATATTAATTTTATCACTGATAATATTCCGCATGAAATTGTTTGGCAAGTAGTTGAAAGAACAACATCGAGTGGAAAAGAGAATTACTTATTCACAATTAACTAAGAAGTATTGATTATTTAATTTTTAAAAAGCTAATTGTTTTTAGGATAGTTTTCTTGGATAATCCTAAAAAAAATTATTTATTTTAAAATCAAAGTTACTCTCAAAACTATGGATAGAAGACAAAGAACAATCATCTGCCGGTATCAATAAGCGTTTTATCTTTTGCACTTCTTTGAGGGACAATATAAAGACAAAGAATAATAAGCAATGTAAAAAAGACAAGCCCCAGATAAACATTCTGCATTGATATATTTATAGCACCGCGCAAAAACTCTTTAGATGACTCTGCTAAATCTGATGAATGGAATGTTCCTATAATATCTTTTATAGAATCAGGAATATCAGATGGTTTGTTTTTCATCTGATGTAAGAATGAATTGTTGAAGATTGCACCGATAATTGCGGCACCGAGACTTTGTCCAAGATTTCTTGAAAACATATTAGCACTTGTAACAACTCCTCTTTGCTGCCAAGCAACCATTGACTGAATCCCGACTAAAGAAGGTGTTGAAAGCAAACCAAATCCAGCACCGAGTAAAACCTGATCTGTAACCAGCAGATAAACAGGCTGAGGTCTTGGAATAAAAAGAAATCCTGCAAATGCTAAAAGGACGAAAACTGCTCCAATAATTGAAGTGTCTCTGAATCCAATCCGCATATACAATTTTCCTGATAGTGCTGAAGAAGTTGGCCAACCAAGACTCATACTTGCCAATATAAAACCTGAAGCGATAGTTCCAATGCCGAGCGAGGTCTGTGCAAATGTGGGTAGAAAAGTTTCGGGACCCATCATAACTATTCCCATACCAGCCATTGCCAGATTTGTAAAAGCTAAAGTTTTATTTCTCCACAGCCATCCCGGCATAATTGCATCGGCAGTTTTTCTTTCAGTGCTTACAGTCCAGATCGTTAATAACAAAATTGTTATAAGAAGAGCAAAGCTTTGAAAAGAAATCCATGCCCAAGCTTGTCCGCCTTCAAGCAGATAAATAAATAACAGTGCTAAAGTAATCAGGATAAGAACAGCTCCTTTGTAATCAATAACAGGTTTTACGGGAACAATTTTTTCTTTGAAAAAAGTAGTGATAAAATAAATTGATAAAGCGCCTATCGGAAGGTTAATTAAAAAAATCCAGCGCCAGTTTACATACTCTGCTAATGCACCGCCAAGAGCAGGACCTACGATAGCGCTTATTCCCCAGATACTTGAAAGATATCCCTGAATTTTTGCTCTTTCTTCCACTGTATAAATATCACCAGCAATAGTGTTTACTGTAGCCATAATAGAACCGGCACCAAGTCCCTGCATTCCGCGGAATAGGATAAGTGATTCAATATTCCATGAAGCTGCAGAGGCAGCCGACCCGATTAAAAAAACATTAATTCCAAAAATCAAAATTTTCTTACGACCAAACAGATCAGTTAACTTTCCGTACAAAGGAATAGTAACTGTTTGTGAGAGAAGATAAATAGAAAACACCCAGGAAAATTTTGTAAATCCGCCTAATTCAGATACGATGTGCGGTATAGCTGTTGAAACAATAGTTGAATCCATTGCAGCCAGCATCATAGTAAGCATTAATGCTGCAAGAATTAAACTACGGCGTTGAGGTCTATTATCCAAAGAATAATTATCAGACATAAAAAATTAAATTGAATATCAACCCTGATATTATCAGAATCGGAATTATTTTAATTGACTGCAGACAAATACAATTGAAAATTAACATTCATTTCTTCATTACTATTAGCATTTCAGTTAACTACTAAAGAACAATAACCGTTCTTACTCCCGCATCAAACTTTTCTAATGCATCAAGTGTTTCATTAATTGCATCTGCATCCAATGGAATTGTCCGGCTTACGATTTGTGAAGTATCAAGCATTTTCTTAGCTGCAAAATCAATCAGTTTAGGAAGCTCCTGCAACAGATGATCATTTGAACCGATTAATTCAACTTCATTTCCAAGTATCTCGCTGTAAGTATTTACAGAAAGATTTTTATTTGAAAGACCAACAAGCACTACTCGTCCTAACGGACCTACAGATTGAAGAGCTTGTTTTTGTGTTAGAGTTAATCCTATCATTTCTATTGCAACATCTACACCTTTATCTGCATTTAAGTTTTTAATCTCTTCAACCGGATCAGTTGTTTTTCCGTTTATCGGAATGGCTCCATATTCGGCAGCAAGTTTCAATTTCTTTTCGTTGATATCAACCGCAAAAACCATTGAAGCACCAAAAGCCTTTGCAAGTTGTATTGCAGATTGCCCCAAACCGCCGACACCAAAAATTGCAGTTTTATCGCCTGGTTTTATTCTGCTTTTTAGTAAAGCGTGATATGCTGTAGCAGAAGCACACATCAACGTTGCTCCTTGTTCAAAAGGAATTTCATCGGGAAGATGAATTGCATTACGTGAAGGAACCGCAATGTACTCTGCATAACCTCCGTCTGTATGATGCCCTATCATTTTACCTTGTTTGCAAAATTGTTCATTACCCGTTAAACAGTAATAGCAATCACCGCAAGTAACCAGATAATGAAGACAAACTCTATCACCGGGTTTAACATTTGTTACTTCCTCCCCTGTTTTCTCAACTATCCCTGCTACTTCGTGACCTAATGTTAACGGAGTAAAACTAACCGGAGAAATTCCTGCACGATAATGTGCATCAGAATGGCAAATACCTGCTGCTTTTATTTTCACTAAAATGTCGCGTTTCCCTATTTCAGGAATTGGGATTTCCTGCATTTCCAAAGGTTTAATTACCCCAACAAAACGAACTGCTTTCATAGGACTTTTTGAATAATATAAATTGTTAAATAAGTTTTGATGTTAACTTATTCATTTAGTGATAAAGAAAAAATATTTATAAAAAATTTTTTTTAATCAACATAGAATAATTCTGTGTGACAAAAAAAGTTTAATTAAAATTACTTGCACGCATTAAGGAATAGTTTGGAATAAGTTTGATGAGAAAAACACAAATAATCAGTAACTTTAAATAAAACTATGAGATTATATGTTAACCTATGTTCATACATTTATTAATATGCTTTTTATAAGTATAGTTGCGTTGTTCCCCGTTATTAATCCAATCGGGTCAGCTTTAATTGTTAATCCTTATCTGTCGCAGCTTCCGGATTCTGATAAAAAAGCAGCGGTAAAAAAATTACTATTTACGCCTTTTCTATTTGTGTTGTAGCTTTATTTGCCGGCAGATGGATATTAGAGTTATTCGGCATATCAATTCCGGTTGTGCAATTAGCCGGCGGTATCGTTATTTGTATTATAGGCTGGGAATCACTTTCTGCACGCAGTGATACTAAAACCGATGCTAAAGATGTAGAAAGTCTGACCAATAATAATATTGCCAATAATGTTAATGATAAACTTTTTTATCCTATTACTTTTCCGATTACAACCGGTGCAGGAACAATATCTGTGCTTTTCACACTCAGTGCACATAGTTCTAATTCCGACTGGTCAGGTTATCTGATTAACAATGCTGCAATGCTATTAGCAATTACTGTAATGTGCATTTTAATATATTTTCTTTATGGACATACAAAAAATATTGTCAGCCGATTAGGCAATGAAGGGCAAACAATTGCAAATCGTTTTATTGCTTTTCTTATTTTTTGTGTCGGGCTGCAGATTGCAATTACCGGAATCAAAAGTTTATTTTAATCAGTTGAACGAATAATTGCAATTTAAAAACAGGTAAAATCAAAAATGATTCTTAAAGTTAAACTCATGCAAACCATTTGTTCACTTCCAAATAATTCGGGTCTTTTACAAAAAGCGAGTTCCAGTTATCACCGGACAATAATTCATCAGCAATTACTTTAAGAGTACTCAGTGAAGCTAACATTGGTTTACCGCCGACACTAACTCTGTTTATTTTTAATTTTCTCAGCTCATCAATTTTTACTGTATCGTTAATCAGTATGTTTAACGGCAGTTTGATTGCTTTTTTTAATTCTTCAACCGTTTTAATTTCTTTTACAAAGGGAATAAATATTCCATCTGCACCTGCTTCTTCAAACGCTTTAGCCCTTTCAATGCAAATTTTAATTTTAGTTTTTAAATCACCTTTTGCTAACTCAATTGCATCTGTTCTGGCATTCAGAAATAAGTTAACTCCATTTTGATTCGCAATTTCCTTAACCGACTTTATCTTTTTTATCTGAAAATTAATATCGATCAGTGATCGGGTTTTTGAATCGCCATCTTCAAGATTAATTCCAACTGCACCGGCTTTAATTACATCGCTGATGAAATCTGAAAATTTATTCAGATCATCTCCGTAGTATCCGGCTTCTATATCAGCAGTAACTGGAATAGTAACACAGCCCGCAATACGACTGATAATCTCAATCATTAAATCCGGCGGAATGTGCTCTCCATCTTTGAATCCACATGACCAGGAAATGCCGGAACTTGTTGTTGCAACCGCTTTAAATCCGGCTACTTCAAATATTTTTGCAGAGGCACAATCCCATGCATTTGCTAACACAAGAATTTCATCACTATGATGTAATTCGTGAAATTTTGCTGCAAGTTCATTTTGTCTGACAAGATCAATTTTATTATTCATTGTATAACTCTGTTAAAATAAAAATTACATTTTCAGATTGTCTCAAAAATTATCTGAGATAAAGACGAAAATTAAAACGGTTCTATTCTTTAGTCTGTAATTTATCATCTGCACTTTGTCCATACATTCCGGGAACAGGAATATCCAACAACCGGAGATAAACACCCAATTGTGCCCTATGATGATAGAGATGACTTAAGCCCATATTACGAATAGCTGCGGCTTTGGGCATATTAATTATTATGTGCTCACCTCTTCGCATAATCCAATTTACATTTAAATCATCATCGCTAACTGATTTTAATGCATCAATGGATTGACTGGTTCCTTCTTCAAATTCTTTTATTAAATCAGTGGTATTATTTATTTCAGGTTTTTTGATTGAGCTATCAGCCAAATCCAGATATTTAGTAGTGATAACCTGAGCCGGTCGTTTGGATAAATTAGCAATATGTACTGCAAGTTGTTTTAACGTCATTGATTTTTGGTGAGGACGCCAATCAAATTTTTCAGCAGGAACACGCTCTAACATTTTCTTTGTGTTAATTGCTTCCTGTTCAATTTCTTCAATGAGCAGCTTTGTTAGTAACATAACTTCAACTCCTTTTAATAATTTTAATCCGAAAGAAACAAATTTTTATCATTATTTCTGTTAAACCATTTTATTTCATAAATATTTTCTCAGCATTAAACTTTCCTGTCGTCTTACCGATGGGAAAGCTTACTGCTGATATCCAGTTTAAAATAATTAAAATTACTTTTTTAAGGTGTGATGATATAATCATCAAAACATAGCAGAGATCAAATCATCGATATTGATGCTGCGAAAGTGTTGTTCGATCGGATATTTGGATAAGATATCTCTTAAATTCTTTTCTTCGTGATGAATATTAATTAAAGCCTGCTCAATATCTTCTATTCCTTTTTCAGAAAAAAAGTCTCCGAAGATTTTTGCTTTTTCAATTATTCCATTTTTTACTTCCAGATTCATCTCAAGCAAGCCGCCTTTTGTGCGTACTGCTTTTTTAAAATTATATTCTGGTGATTTCCCGAAATTCCATTCATAGGTTGCGTACTTCTCATCTCTTAGTTTTTGAATCTTTCTTTTATCCTCTTCAGTAAATTTATAAAGTCGTGCATCGGGATAATTTGCGAGAACATAATCCATCAACTTTCTGGTAAACTCTTCAAGACTAATTTGAGTTTTTAAATGTTCTGAAATATTAGTAACTCTTTTAGGAATTGACTTTACAGCTTTATCAATATACTTCACGGGATTAATCCGCAGTGCCTCGCTAATATTTCTCATTTCAGAAGCAAAAAGAATAGTACCGTGATGCAGTATTTTATTATTGTAAATGTGTGCTGCATTTCCAGAAAATTTTCTTCCATCAATAACCAGATCATTCTTTCCTTCAAAGCGTGCATCTATTCCAAGACTTCTTATTACCTCAATAATCGGCCGGGTAAATTTTTCAAAATCTGATAAGCTGGTATCCTTGCCTGATTGTGTAAAAGAAAAATTCAAATTGCCAAGGTCATGATAAACAGCACCGCCGCCTGAAAGTCTTCTTACAACAGAGATGTTATGTTCTTTAACGTATTCGTAATTTATTTCTGAGAGTGTATTCTGGAATTTACCTACTATAATGGCGTTATCGTTACGCCACAGCATAAAGCAATCTTCTTCAATATACTTTAATATATATTCATCGGCAGCAACATTAAAATACGGATCAGTTGATTCGTGATAAATGCAAAGCACTTTAAACCTCTACTTTATAATTCTTTTAATCTTAAAATCATTAATAATTTCTGGAAATATTTTTTCAAATCTAAAAATTCTTTTGTTGATCTTAAAAAATATTAAACGCAGTTACTCAAAAATTATTAAAATCATCAAATAGCTTTATTCTGATTTTACTTTAATCACTCTTACTTTCCACACATCAGGTCCGCTTTCTAAATATTCCCATCTGAAAGGTTCTTTACTCTCTGCTTCCATTTGATAATACAATGGTTTAGGATCATGATCATTAAAAAACTCAAACGCTTCACCCGGTCTGATATCTGCAAAAGCTTTATAAAACATTTCGTGCCGCTCGGAAGGCGGATAAGGACGAACATCAAATTCATTTACTACTGAATAACCGGTATCACCAAGACCACTGCTATCCTCTTTTCTGATATGAATTACAAATTCATCTGAAGATTTATTTTTAGAAATCCAGTTGAATTTACCCCCAAACTTTTCTCTGAAAATATTTTCAATTTCTTTCATATCTTCTTTTGCAATCAGTTCCATTGTTGTTCCCTCTTCCATCATACCGTAGCGATGGAACACAATCTGCTTCCAATCCCTTTTATCAACTTTACGAAGGTCAAGAAGAGTTGCAACATTTTTCATCTCACGTTCTTTTGAAACTTCGGTGCGTGTAACCTTTACTCTCCATTCTCTTCCACCGCGATTCAAATATTCCCATCCGACAACATCGCCATGTATCGAACGGAATTCATAAAATAATGGCACCGGATCGTGATCATTAATAAAAATAAAGCTTTCACCAACGGGCAGATCTTTAAAAATTTTTAATAACAATTCATGTCTTTTAATCGGAATAAGTGTTCTTACATCAAGCTCTTCATTCGTTTTCATTTTTTTCCAATCTGATTATTTCTTTATAATTTTTTTTAGTCAGCAAATTGATATCAAATAAAAATCCGTTTTAATATGGTTTAAGAACCATAAGTACGATTATGATTAAGAATATCAAGTTCTCAATTCGTTCATAGAAGAACAACTTTTTTGAAAGGGCATAATATTCTTCAGGAATTTCATCTCCGTTATAATATTTCAACAACTCTTTAATCGGTTTTGAACGTGGTGTTAATAAAATTGGTCCAAATGCCAATGCAATAATGAACAGAATTAAACTGATTATATACCAGGCAGCATGAAATAAATAAGGATTAATAAATCCTAATCCCAAGCCGGATAGAAGCAGAAGAGTACCGCCAACCATTACAAAATTATGCAATCTGTTGCGGATAAAATATGCATGTCTTAATTCTGTCATGTTAGAGGCTTTTGTAACGATGTAAATCATAACAAAACCTGGTCCCATTCCAAGTATGGCTGAAAAAATATGAACTATAACAAGAAACTGATAAAGCGTAAAAATTTAAAACTCCAAATTAATTAAAATGATTTGAGCTGCTGATAACAGTAATAACTGTGTATCTAAACTAAAGTATTAAGAGCATTTTTCATTTGACTTAAAACAAATTTGTTGAATTAATTCTCTCTATACTCTACAGTTATCATTCTCACAAACACCATTGTTTTGCTTGCCCGCCATTTTAAATTTATGCTGACCTTCCCGGTAAGCTTGTGTTAGTGCTTCTACAAATATTTCTATTGGCTGCGCACCTGAAACTCCATACTTTCTATCTATCACAAAAAAAGGAACACCATGAATACCTAAAGCTTGTGCTTCTTTAATATCCTTCCTAACCTCGTCTGTTTTCTGTTCGCTGTTTAAGAATTCTATAACTTCTGTTTTATTCAGTCCAATGTTTTCTGCAAGCTCTGTTAACAGTTGAATGCTTCCAATATTTTTGCCTTCAGAAAAGTGAGCAGCAAATAAAGCCTCTTCCATCTCACTTCCCTTTTCTCTTTCCTGAGCAAAGTGAATCAGGCGATGTGCTCTGAAAGTATTAGCCTGTATTGAAATATCCTGCCTGAAATTAATTCCGGCTTCAGCTCCTTTTTGCTTTAGATATTCAAGCATACCAACTATCTGCTGCTCAGGCATACCTTTGTGTTTAATTAAATATTCGGTTGTGGAAATAGAAAGCCCTTCAAGCGGCAGTGACGGATCTAACTGAAAACTTTTCCATTCAATATCAGCTTTATCCTTGAATGACAATTGTTCTAAAGCTTTTTCAAGATGTTTTTTTCCAATGTAACAAAACGGACAAATTATATCCGACCATATTTCTACTTTCATAGTTCAGCTTTCAAAAATATTTTTATGTCTTTTAATAATCTTAGTTTAATATACAATTTAATATCTGCGGAAAATTCTCATTGCTCACAGCTCAGAAAAAATATTTTTCTTGTGGATTGCTTCACAATATTTGTTCAAGATAAAATGATTGTGAGATAACTCAATAGAAGTAATTCTCTTTCTTTAATTAAATTATTATGTTACTGATGAATTACAAGTGAAACTTTTCTTAACAATGAATAAAAGAACATAACTTGTTTATTATAGTCAAACAATAAAACAAAACAGATAAAAACAATAATGAAAGGTAATAGTCATGAAAAAACATAATGCTTATGCTGTATGGAACGGTTCATTAAAAGAGGGAAAAGGAACCTTAACAACTAAGAGTAAGGTTCTAAACAATAATCAATATTCATTTAAAACCCGTTTTGAGGATGGTGCAGGAACCAATCCAGACGAACTACTTGCAGCATCTCATGCCGGCTGTTTTGCAATGGCATTAAGTCTTATTCTTGGTCAGAATGGATTTACACCTGATTCAATAGATGTAAATGCAGAAGTTACTATGGATCCGGAAAAACTTGCCTTAACAGGTTCTCATTTAACATTAAAGGCTAAGATTCCAAATATAGATCAGAAAAAATTTATGGAAATTGCTAATGCAGCTAAAGAAAACTGCCCTATCAGTAAAGCTCTGAGTCTTCCAATTAGTCTGGATGCAAGTTTAGTTTAATTAATTCCAAACTTTTTTTTGCCTGATTGTTTAAGATTTAAATAATCAGGCATCTTTTTTTATTCAGAAACTGAAATGAATTTAAGATATTCTTGGACAGTTCGGAATTGCATTAACAATTACTCATCAGAATATTTATTACAAAATTATTTATTGAAGCATTCCAAATATCCAAAGCGGATTGATTAAACATCTGATTTAAGATGCACTATCTTAGGTGATTTTCCCCAATCAGGCGGTACCAAATCAGATCTCAGCAAATCCATTGAAGATGTTGCTCCGCCCAGATAATCAACCGCATTAAGAAAAATTATTTTTTTTATTTTATAATATCTGATTGCATAAGAACACATAATGCAAGGCTCGTGAGTTGTGTATAATATACATTCGGATAAGTTAGTTGAGTTTAATTTTTTCACTGCAATTCTGACTGCTTCTATTTCTGCATGACAAGTAACATCATTTTTGCTTTTTACTGCTTCTTCAGCTTCACTAATTATCTTATCATCTTTTACTATAATGGCACCAACAGGTGAATTGCCTTTTTCTGCGGCAGATTTCGCAAGCGTTTTACATCGGTTTATATAAAATATATCTTCTCTCATTACGGATAAACTTTCTGGTTTAAAATATTTTAGACTTATATAATCTTTTACTAAATGAGCCTCTCCATACGTTATTTTGAATCCAGATTTGTTTTTCAGGACTGGCTTATTTCAACGTCTGGAAATTAATCAGCAAAGACTCCTAAACAAGTTTGAAATGATTTAATAATCACACAGTATAACTCCGTTTTAACTCAAAAACTATAAAGTAGTCTTACAATTTAGTAAGTGCCGATCCTTTGTGAGCGGCAATATGATCAGACTTATCGCTTTTAATTTCATACTGAGGTTCATCTTTTGCAGCGTGATGAGTATAACCTTTGTAATTGAAATCTTTTGTGTGCACTTTAATTATTCTACCCGAAACTCTTCCTGCCTCTGACTTCCAACTGACGTGATCTCCTATTTTAAATTTTGTTTTCATAAAAATTAAATTGATTCGCTAAACAAATTTTCATCTGAGTAAAAAACCTGATTACCTGTTACTCGTGCTGGTGATGTATAAGTATGTTCTTCCGCTTTGCCTTGAGCCATGATATGCAAGACTTTCCAGCCTTTTGCTTTCAGATAATCTGAAACCATCGAGCGATGACACCGCCACCAGACAGCTTCAGAACACATATAGGTTGTTATTTGCTTCGATGCAATAGCTTCTAATTGTGCTATTCCTTTTTTAAAATTTTCAGTTTCCATATAATCAGCATAAGCACGAAATGAATCATTTCGCCAGCGAATGTTTTTGGAATTCTTCTGTGCTTTTCTTCTTCCACCCAGATCTTTTAAATGTGTATAATCTATTCCATTTTCTTTTAAAGTTGCTTCCAAATTTTCTTTATTAAAGTGCGGGAATTTCCTTGAGCCCGGGAAACTGCGAATGTCAATCAGATATCTGATATTAAAATAACCCAGCATTTTCAAAAATTCATCTATACTATGTGTAGAATGACCAATAGTATAAATAATATGTTCTTCAGAAGATAACATTTGCTGTTTAACTGTCAGATTAACTTTAATTTTAACTTATCTCTTTAATGCTGAAATATATTTATCTATATATAATTGTTTTTCTTTAGATCTGTACTGCTGAATATAACGCGGATGCTCAAGTACAATTACTTCTTTAAACAATTGATGTTCTTCGTTAAGCAAGTGAATAAAGTCGGCATTTTTTTTCCCCAATATAAAAACCTTCGATGTATCCAATCCAAGATTAATGTGTTTTTTAAGTGAGGCAATCATAAAACTTTTTACACTGTCAAAAAGGTTTCTATCGTCATAATAATTAACATTAAGCCACTTCCCTTCCTTTGTTTTTCTGACTATTGCCAAAGGGAAAGGTGAATTGATATAAAAACTTTTATAAAAGTTTTTAACTCCGCCGAATGCCTCAATCATTTCGTACATAAAAACTGAGGAAACCTCGTGACTATATGCTGAGCGCATCGGAATGCCGCATACTAATTCCAATCGTTTTGTATCAGTAAACGGAACTCCTGTAATTCCGGCTCCATGTCTGCTTGGGTTTATTCCAATTATAAATTTTCTTTGCTTGTTATCATTATAAAACTTATGATAAAATTTTTGTATTACCTGCATTGTTTCAGGATTATCTAAAAACGGATTCAACACTTGAAAGTCAGCAGGGAGTTTTCCTGAATATTTTAAGCTTTGATTGAATGCAATAGCTTTATCTGCAAAAGTTTGTGCCTGTTTCATTTTTCTGAATTGATAAATACTTCTTATATCAGTTTAAATATAATGTAAGTTGCTTTTGTTTTTATAACTCCTGACATAATCTTGGTGATTAATCTAACACTTCGAACTTTTCTGCAAACCTTACAATGATTTTTATCATATCATATTCAATTCTATTTCCAGACAATTTTGTCCGAATTAAAAATTTTGATATGTTTGCACAAATATCATTAAATCATCAACAACAATTAATTGAAATATAGATCTAATTAGTTATGCAGAATTCCCTTCTATTGTTATTTCTCATTCTAACAGGAATTATCATAGTTATTTTTACTTATGTATTTCTGTCATCAAAAAGAGATGAACAAATTCAAACCGGTATGCAAAAGGCTTTACAAAAACGGTTCTGGTTTATACTGATTCTTTTTATAGTATTAGCAATATTTGCATCGATTACAATTCCTAAATCACCATATTTTATTTTTGCAGATGAACAACCCGCAAAGATCATTCACGTAGCATCAAAACAATTTTATTTTATTATGTCAGATCAGGCAATTGATCCTGAAAATCCGGCAGATGAATCATTAATTGAACTTAAGGCTAATGAATTGGTCGAGTTTAGAGTTACAAGTTTAGATGTAAATCATGGTTTTGCAATTTACAACTCTGCAAATGAATTAATTGCTCAAACCCAGGCAATGCCGGGCTATGTTAACAGGCTGCGTTGGAAATTTACCGAACCTGGCAATTATGATGTATATTGTCTGGAGTATTGCGGAATGGCGCATCATGTGATGAAAACTTCTTTTATTGTTAAATGAGATTATTATGGAAAACATATTATTGAAAAAAAATACAGCCTTCTGGATTATAACTATACTTGTTTTATTTGTACTAAGTATCATACTTGGCATAATTATGCGATTAAACCAGGGTGCAATTATTCATTTATCTGCTGTTACATTTTATACCGATATGACTACACACGGACTAACTATGATTGGAATATGGTTCGTTGCGGGAATGGCTGGGATAAATTTTATTATGGAGCGATACGTTAGGACAAGTTATCTGGCAAATCTGCTGGCTCTGATTTTTACAATTGCCGGAATAGTAATGCTATGGGCATCAACCCTTGTCGGAAATTTTCATGCAGGCTGGACTTTTCTTTATCCTTTGCCATTTAAAATAATGTGGAGTGCTTGGGCAACACCATTATTTTTATTTTCACTTACTACTTTTGGTGTTGGCTGGTTGATTTGGTGTTTAAGTCTGGTTACAGCATTGTTAAAAAAATATTCGATTCCTCAGGTGTTTGCCTGGCAGCATTTAAAGAAAAATCCAAAGGTCGAGACTCCGCCTTTTGTTTTGATCTCTATGATCAGTCTGGTGGGAATAATTACCTGTTTAATTGCAGCGGTTGTATTACTGGTTTTACTTTTTTCAGAGTATTATTCAAACGGCAGCTTTATGAATGATGCATTGCTGATGAAAAACCTTACTTATTTTTTCGGACATACGCTTGCTAATGAAATGTTGTATTTAGGTCTGGCAATTCTGTATGAATTGTTCTCTGAAATAAGCGGGCAGCCAAAATGGAAAACTACATGGTATGTTGCATTAGCGTGGAACTTCACTTTGATTTTTATTCTGACTGCATTCTTCCATCACTTATATATGGATTTCGTTCAACCGGAAGGATTTCAGATTATTGGTCAGATTGCATCTTACTCAGCCAGTTTACCGGCAGCAGGAGTAACTGTGTTTAGCGTTATTGTTTCTGTGTTTCGTAAAAAAGTCAACTGGTCATTATCAAATCTTTTATTTTTTATCGGTGTGGTCGGCTGGGTAATTGGAGGAATAGGCGCTGTTATTGATGCAACTATTTCAAATAATTTTGTCCTTCATAATACACTTTGGGTGCCCGCACACTTCCATACCTACAATGCTTTAGGAAATGTTCTTTTTAGTCTTGCTTTCTTCTATTGGTTTTCTAAGCATTATACTAATAGTAAAACTAATGACAGGTTTTCCACACTTAAACTTTTATTTATCGTAGTCGGCGGAATAGGCTTTTTATTAGCGTTCTATGTGGGTGGTGCAGATTCTATACCAAGAAGATACAGCGATTATCCTGAAGCATTTACAAGTGCAAAAATGCTTGCAACTATCGGTGCAGCTTTTGCTTCGGTTTATCTTATTGGAATTTTCATTCTTTTCGTAAATATATCAAACAGATGTTTAAAAATTTTATTTTCTCGTTCCTGATTTTTGTTATTAGCTGTGCCGGTTTCGTTCAATCTCAAACGCCTGATTGGAATGAGGAAAAAAATATTTATGAGAGTATATCAAATGTTCCGTTAAAGTTAATAAACGGAAAGGAGATTTTTCTGCATCAGCTTGCTGCTGAAAAGCCATTAATTGTTGCACTTATTTTTACCAGATGCACCGGTGTTTGCAGTCCTTTACTTTTTCAGCTAATGGAAAACTTACAGAATATTTCTTCCGGCAAAGATAATCAGTATTCTGTTTTAGTAATCAGCTTTGATCCGTTTGATTCATTGAAGGATATGCGGTTAATGGCACAGCGGATTGAATTAGACAATAACCAGCAATGGCAATTTGCTATAACTGACAGCATTAATCGGCTTAATGCTTCAGTTGGATTTTATCCGGTATGGAATGATGAAATTAAACAATTTGATCATGATGCACTTTTAGTCGGAGTAAATTCAGATGGTTATATCACTAAAAAATTAATCGGATTAAGAAATGAAAAAGAAATTCGTTTGCTGATCAGCAGCATTAACAATGTTTTTTCGCCAACTTACCGTTTACCAAATCCAAATAATTTTTTTTCCTGCTTTAATTATGACCCTGCAACAGGTAAAAACACTCCCGGCTTGGGACTTATATTTATCGCACTTCCTGCTGTGATATCATTTAGCCTGGTAATTGGAATACGTTTTTGGGTAAAGCGAAAAGCATTCAGATAAGAAAAGAATTTACAACAGAACCATTTGTAACCCGATAAGAAGTTTTTAAAATATTAAAGGACAGTACGCTTTATTATTTTGAATATTACAAACTAACTATTTAAATAATCCGGAATTGAAACTTAAAGATTTTATTAAACGACTTGCTCAATCAAATATACTCTGTCATTTCTTCTTACCAATGAAGGAGTTTTAAAAGTTACTTCATCACCGCGTTTAGCAGTTTGGTCTTCTTTATCATTAACTATAACCTTCTCTAAATTAAATTCCAGAACTCCTGTGGTTTCACCCATAATCAGCAGCACATCATTTGTTTTTATCTGACCGGATTCAATCAGTATATGTGCTATCTCAATTTCTTTAAAGTAATTAAGAACCTTACCGACATAAGATTTTCTGGTTGTTGCTTTACTTCCTTCAACTCCGGCATATTCTTCAGAGCTTGGAACATTGAAATAAAATCCGGATGAAAAACCCCGGTTATAAACCTTCTCGAGTTCTATAAGCAGCTCTTTTTTCCTTTCAGTTGTAAGCTTACCCTCAAAGTAAAGATCAATAGCCTGACGATATGCGGATACAGCTTTAGCAACATATTCGGGCGCGCGTTTTCTTCCTTCGATTTTAAACGAGTCAATTCCTGCTTCAATCAGCTTATCAACAAATTCAATTGTGCAGAGATCCTGTGGAGACATTACATAATCCTCTCCAATGACAAGAGATTTTTTTGCAGCGGAATCATATACCTCATATTCTCTTCTGCACGGCTGAACACATTCACCGCGATTTGCACTCTTGCCAAAAAGATGGTGACTCATAAAACATCTTCCGCTTATTGCAATACACATTGCTCCATGAACAAACGTTTCAATCTCAAGATCAGTCTTTGCACGGATTTTCTTTATCTCTTCGAGTGAACATTCACGTGCAAGGACAATCCTAACAGCACCCATTCTTTTATAAACATCGGCAGCAAGTGAATTTGAAATTGAGCTTTGAGTTGAGATACAAAACGGCATTTGATGTTTAGAACATAAATCAGCCGCTGCAAGATCAGAACAAATTACTCTATCTACCTTGTTTGTTTTTGCCGCAACAATTATTTCTTCCAGTTCTTCAAGCTCTTCTTCAAAAACAATTGTATTTAATGTCAGGTATGTCTTTACTTTATTCTCTTTACAGTAAGTAGTAAGTTCCTGCAGATCATCAAGAGTAAAATTTTTTGCTTTTGCACGCATATTAAGTTTATCTAAACCAAAATATATTGCATCAGCACCATTGTTAACTGCTGCGCGCAGCATAGTCCAATCTCCGGCGGGCGCCATTAACTCCGGCGGGCGATTAGATGTTGTAAGCCGGTTATCGGTTAAGTTGTTTAAATCATTTTTTCTTTGAGTGTTCATTAAGATAATTTTATAAGATCTTAATCTAATATTTAAAATATTTCATATTACAGAATATCCCGCTTAATTAACTATCAGCCGATAACTTTCTCCGGTATGGTTTAATTGCCGTCTGAAAAGTTTCAAACAAAGATTCCCTTGTGATTTTTGTAACCTTTGTAGTAAGAAAAGCTTAATCAACAATAGTCAGCAAAGATATTTGAATCCATATAATCCGCTGATTCGGGATATTGAATATTAATTGTATTCCTTAATAAAGAATCCAATCATCAAAAATATTTTAAATCAATTAACTCAGATTTTCTAAGCTTTTTCTTCCCAGACTTTAGCTACTTCAACAATTGTTTTAACAGCCATTTCCATATCCTGAATTGCAATCCACTCAATCTGTGAATGGAAACTCTGTTCGCCTGCAAAAATATTAGGTGTCGGCAATCCCATAAAAGATAAGCGGGAGCCATCTGTGCCGCCTCTAATCGGATGCATAATTGGTTTTATTCCAAGTCGTTCCATTGCCTCAACAGCATATTGTGTAACGTGTTGATGTTTATCGAGAACTTCTTTCATATTTCTGTACTGCTCAATTACCTGAAACTCCATCCTGGAACCTGGAAATTCTTTTACTGTATCTTCGGCAATTTTCTTTAATAATTCTTCGTACTCTTTAAGCTTAGGAGCTTCAAAATCACGGATAATAAATTTTAACGTTGTTAACTCTTCATTTCCATTGAATGCACCGCAATGAACATAACCTTCCCGACCTTCTGTTGTTTCGGGTGAAAGACTATCCTTAGGAAGTTTTTCGATAAAACGAGCTGCAATTTTAATCGAGTTTATCATCACATTCTTTGCATAACCGGGATGAATGTTTTTCCCGAAGAATTTTATAACTACAGCATCTGCAGAAAATGTTTCCGTTTCAAGTTCACCTCTGCTTGATCCATCAATTGTATAGGCATACTTTGCACCAAGCTTTTTCAAGTCAATTTTTTCTGTTCCTCTTCCAACTTCTTCATCAGGAGTAAAACAGACTTTAATATCGCCATGTTTTACTTCAGGATGGGTTAACAGATAATTAATTGCATCCATAATTTCTGCAACGCCTGCTTTATTATCAGCGCCCAGCAATGTTGAACCGTCAGTAGTTATCAAGTCGTATCCTATCACTTCTTTTAAATACGGATTTTCATCTTCTCTGATTACCCAGCCGCCGTGCTCAAGTTTAATATCTCCGCCCTGATAATTTTTTCTTATCACTGGTTTGACATCTTTTCCTGTAACCGCAGGTGAAGTATCCACGTGAGAGATAAAAGCAATCGGATCAACTTTTTTATTTGTGTTGGACGGAAGAGTTGCCATAACGTAGCCCCACTCATCCATGTGTGCATCTTTTAACCCAAGTTGCTTTAATTCTTCAGCAAGATCTTTTGAAAGAATTTTTTGTTTTTCAGTTGAAGGAAATGAAGTGGAATCTTCATCAGACTGAGTATCGTATTTTACATATTTTAAAAATCTATCAACGCATGTAAATTTATAATTAGGGTCGAACATAAAACCTCCGGTATTTTATTTTAAGCAAAAATTTCTGTGTACTTAGAACAATAATGTTATAGTTACAAAATTAACTTTAATCTTTCTGAAGGCAAAAACAAATTATGATTTGTTTAAGAAATATTACCGCATCTTTCGTAATTTAACTGTGTAAAACATTTATTTGATATGAAAAAAATCATTTTACTCCTTTTTCTTTTTACAATGGTAAATAATTATCCTCAGGATCAGAAGAGCTGGATAAGAATAAATCAACTCGGCTATTTAACTAAATCTGTTAAATCAGCAGTCTTTATCAGCAAAGATTTTATACTGCCTGAAATGTTTTCAATAAAGGATGCACTTACCGGGCAGATAGTTTTTAAATCAGGAAAGATTAAATCTTTCGGTGCGCAATGGTCTTTCAATTCAACAGCAAGGCTGGATTTTTCTGATTTTAAATTACAGGGCGCATTTTTTATCGAATGCGATGGAATTAAATCTCCTTCCTTTCGAATTGATGATGATGTATATAATGGAACTGCTGATTTTCTGCTCAATTACATGAGGCAGCAAAGATGCGGCTACAATCCTTATTTAAAAGATTCATGCCACACTCACGATGGATTTATAATTTATCATCCGTCACTTGATTCTGTTTTTATAAATGTTGTCGGCGGCTGGCATGATGCTTCTGATTATTTGCAGTATGTTACAACATCTGCAAATGCGGCTTATCAGATGTTATTTGCGTATCTAAAAAATCCTGAAGCTTTTGAAGATAAATATGATAAGGACGGAAATAAGGGGGCAAATGGAATTCCCGATATTCTTGATGAAGCAAAATGGGGAGTTGACTGGCTGATGAAAATGAATCCTGAAAAGGATATTATGTTTAATCAAATTGCTGATGACAGAGATCATCGCGGATTCAGACTGCCGACCGAAGATACTATAAGCTATGGGAAAGGATTGGAAAGACCAGTTTACTTTGCGACCGGTAAGCCGCAGGGAGTTTTTAAATATAAAAACAGAGCAGAAGGATTAGCTTCAACAGCAGGAAAATTTTCTTCTGTGTTTTCTTTAGCTTCAAAATTACTTGGTAAATATTATCCTGAATTGTCTGAAACACTTTACCAAAAATCCAAAGATGCGTACCTAACCGGAATGAACAGCCCCGGCGCTTGTCAAACAGCACCTTGTGTATCACCATATTTTTATGAAGAAGACAACTTTGTCGATGATATGGAGCTTGCTGCTGCACAATTATTTAATGTTTCGGGAGATAAAAATTATTTATCTGATGCAATTAACTTTGGAGTAATGGAGCCTGTAACACCGTGGATGGGAGCTGATACTGCAAATCATTATCAATGGTATCCATTCGTTAATCTCGGGCATTACTGGTTAGCTGAAAATAATCCTGATATTTCAAAAGAAAAATTTTTATCATTTATGAAAAGAGGGATCGACTCAGTTTATCAGCGCGGTAAAGATAATCCGTTCCAAATAGGTATTCCATTTATCTGGTGCTCTAATAATTTAATTTCTGCTATGCTTACTCAATGCAGATTGTATAATGAAATTTCCGGAGATGAAGAATATCTCGGGATGGAGGCTTCATTGCGCGATTGGCTGTTTGGATGTAATCCATGGGGAACAAGTATGATAGTCGGATTACCGGCAAACGGTGATTATCCATCTGATCCTCATTCTGCATTTACACACCTGCATAATTACCCTATTAATGGCGGACTTGTTGATGGTCCTGTTTATTCGACTATCTACAATAAACTAATCGGAATACAGCTTTACAGCCCTGATGAATATGAACAATTTCAAAATAATTATGTTGTTTATCACGATGATTATGGTGACTATTCAACAAACGAACCGACTATGGACGGAACAGCAAGTTTAACTTATTATTTATCAGCACTTCAGAACATAGGTAACAAATCTTACAATAATTTTGTAATCAGTCACGGCGGTATAATTAAAACCGATACTACAAAGAAAGAAGTGCATCTTATTTTCAGTGCACACGAATTTGATGACGGCGCAAATGTTATAATGAAAACTTTAAAGGATGAAAATGTTAAAGCAAACTTTTTCTTTACGGGAGATTTTATAAGATCACATCTTGAACTGATTAAAGAATTAAAAAAAGATGGTCATCATGTCGGACCTCATTCGGATAAACATTTGTTGTATGCAGACTGGGGAAAGAGAGATTCAACATTAATTTCAAAAAAAGAGTTCTTAACGGATCTGAAAAACAATTACGATGCTTTAGAAAATGCCGGAATAAGTAAAAACGAATCTTTAATTTTTCTTCCTCCCTATGAATGGTATAACGATTCGATATCCGTTTGGGCAAGTGAGAACGGTATAAAGATAATCAATTTCACTCCCGGGGTAATTTCCAATGCAGATTATACAATTCCTTCGATGGGAAAACAATATCGTTCGAGTAACGAAATCTTTAACAGCATTATCAGCTTCGAAAATGAATTCGGATTAAACGGTGCAAATATTCTAATACATTTTGGTACAAGCCCTGAACGCACCGATAAGTTTTATAACAGACTTGGTGAACTAATTAAAAAGCTAAAAGCCAAAGGCTATAAATTTGATTTGATAAAGATTTAAACAGAATTCAAAATCCTCTTTTCAGTACTTTATCCATATCGGATTTTATCATCAGCTTAACAAGATCTTCAAACTTTGTTTTTGCTTTCCAGCCTAGTAGTTTTTTTGCTTTTGCCGGATTACCAATAAGCATATCAACTTCTGTTGGGCGGTAATAATTTTTATCAACAGTAACAACCACTTTGCCTTTTTTAAGCTTTGAAGTAAAATCATATTTATAAAGCTTGGAATTTTTTTCGTAATCAATCAAATCTTTTGCTTTGTTAAAATCTACACTGCTGATAACACCTTTTTCATTTACTCCTTTCCCTCTCCACTCCAATTCGATTCCAAGGTGCTTAAAACTATGCTCAACAAATTTTCTAACCGTATTTGTCTGTCCGGTTGCAAGGACAAAATCTTCAGCTTTCTTATGCTGAAGTATTCTCCACATTCCTTCACAATATTCGGGTGCATATCCCCAATCCCTTTTGGCATTAAGATTTCCAAGTGAAATACTCTGCTGTATCCCTGCTGCAATTCTCGAAGCAGCACGTGTGATTTTTCTGGTTACAAATGTTTCACCTCTTCTTGGTGACTCGTGATTGAACAAGATACCGTTACAGGCAAAAAGATTGTAAGCTTCGCGATAATTTACAATTATCCAGTAACCGTAAAGTTTTGCAACACCGTACGGCGAACGCGGATAGAAAGGTGTTCTTTCAGTCTGAGGAATTTCCTGAACTTTACCATACAACTCACTTGTTGATGCCTGATAGAATTTTACTGTTCTTAATCCCACTTCTCTTATTGCATCAAGAAATCGCAGTGTTCCAAGTGCATCAACTTGTCCGGTGTAATCGGGAACTTCAAACGAAACTTTAACATGGCTTTGAGCAGCAAGGTTATATATTTCATCGGGATGAATTTTTTCAAGTAATCTGTTCAGATTGCTTGTATCAACAAGATCGCCGTAATGAAGAAACATCTTCTTATTAAGAATTTCAGGATCATTGTAAAGATGATCAATTCTGCCGGTATTAAAAGAACTGCTTCTTCTGATAATTCCGTGAACTTCATATCCTTTTTCAAGAAGGATTTCCGTTAAATAACTTCCGTCTTGTCCTGTTATTCCGGTTATTAGTGCTTTTTTCATTTTAGAGTCCTGATTAATCAGTTAATTCAACAAAATTGCCAAGTGATTGTTTTAGTGATAATTTTCAACAAACCATTTGTAAGTCAATCTTATTCCTTCGTCCAACTCAGTTTTATATTTCCATCCAAGTGAATTAAGTCTTGTTACGTCCATAAGTTTTCTTGGTGTCCCATCCGGTTTAGTGGTATCATAATCAATTTTACCTTTATAACCCACAATATCAGAAATGAGATTTGCCAGATCAGATATTGTTATATCTTTACCTGTTCCGACATTCAGATGAGTAATTTTGTTTTCATAAAGATCCTCAGCGTTTATTTTTTCCATCATAAAAATTATAGCATGAGCAAGATCCTCTACAAACATAAATTCTCTTAACGGTTTACCTGTTCCCCAAATAGTAACCGATTCTTTCTGTTCGATTTTAGCTTCGTGAAATTTTCTTATAAGTGCAGGAAGAACATGTGAAGTCTGAAGGTTAAAATTATCGTTTGGTCCATAAAGATTAGTGGGCATTGCAGAAATAAAATCACAACCGTATTGACGATAATAATTTTCGCATAATTTTATTCCGGCAATCTTTGCAATTGCGTAAGGCTCATTAGTAAACTCAAGAGTATCTGTAAGCAGATATTCTTCCTTCAACGGCTGAGGGGCTAGTTTCGGATAAATGCATGAGCTTCCAAGGAAAACAAGCTTCTCCACTTTATTTAAGTAAGATGAATGAATAAGATTTGATTCTATCATCAGATTATCGTAAATAAATTCAGCACGATAAGTATTGTTAGCTAATATTCCGCCAACTTTTGCAGCCGCAATAATAACGACTTCAGGTTTTTCTGCCTCAAAGAATTTCAAAACATCTGACTGGTTTCTTAAATCCAATTCTGAGAAGTCTTTTATAACAATATTTTTATAACCGGATTTAACTAACTCTTTATAAATAGCCGAGCCAACCATTCCATTATGACCGGCAAGGTAAGTCTTTTTATTTTTCAAGCTGCCAACCAAAATTATAAACCATAATAAATTGAGAAATAAAATTCATTTAATACTTTATCAACAAAACTAAGATCGTCCTGCTGCAGCGAATAATTTGTTCTTTGATATTGTAATTTAGCAAACAATTCGTGTGTGTATTCATACTTTATTTCTGCACCAATGTAGGAATAGTTTTTTCTTAAGCCAAACAGAAACGGCGGCTGCGGTTGAATAAAATATTGCTGTCGGACATTTCCGTTTTCACCTTTACGAATGTACTGAGCCCACACAGCAGCCTGCAAGCCTCTTATAAATCTATAGTTGAGTGATCCATAAATAAGATCAGAATTATGCCCCATCCAATGACCAAGCAAATATCCCGAACTTTGATAATCTGTCGTTTGAATATAATGCCGGTAAACAAACGGATAAATTTTGGTGAACTCGATTTTTGCAGTCAGATTTTCTATTGGTAAATCAGTAACAGATGCGCCAAGAGTAAACCCAAGTTGATTACGCTGTTTGTATGAATCAAATAAACCACTGATAGTTATTTCATCAATAAATAATGTACCGTACAAATGAGTATTTGGTATATGACCTCTTGAACTTAATCCAAAAAATATTTGTGCATTTCCTCCGGCAGCATTTAACTGATGGCTTAACTGATGATCTGCTAACCGGAAAAACATTATCGGTATTAAATATAAAAGTTCAGGTTTTTTATCATACACTATCGATTCCCCGATAGAAATATCCAAACCTTTTAAAGGAGTAACTGTCAATGTGTGAGAAGCAATAAACTTATCAATAAATGAAAAACTTATACCGCCTGATAGATTATGAATTATCGTGTTAGAGTCCAATACTGTGGATGATAACCAGCCATGCAAATAGTTAAATCTAAACCAATCAACAGGTTTGACATCCAATCTTATAAAACCAAATGACGGAGCTTTTTGTGACAGGACAAGCAATCCGCTTTCACCATAACCCCACTCCATCAAATCTTTACCAACTGCGAACGATCCCCAATCCCATTCGGTTGCTATTACAGCATTTATTTTACTATACTCCATTTTATCCGGAGGAAAAACAGGAGTTGTTAAATCCGACTTCGCTTCGATGCCGGTTATTGGTGTAAACTGTTTTAACTTATCTATTGTTTTGCCGGTTTCAGTATTATCTCTGAAATCAAAACTAAACCCTATGTATTTATCAATGTAGCCGTAAGCATAAATTCCATTCCATATATGAGTAAGCTTTTCATTATCACGGGAACCAATCTGTAAACCAAGAATGGGACTAATGTTTAATCTGAAGAAATTATTATTAAAGCTGAATAGCCTTAGTCTTTCTGATTTATCATGTCTGAAAAATAAAATTCCGGAAGAATCTTCCTTAATATTTTTCAGCAGATCAAATTCAAAACGAAAATCTTTATTGTAAAAGCTTAATTCTTCTTTCTCCAATGAGGTCAGCCTATCAGATTTTTCAGAAACCTCAATAAGCTTTTGCGCGATATATTTTCTGCTTACCGGTCTGATCTGATCATCAAACTCAATAATAGATTTTTGACTGAGTCTTGCAAGGAATGAATAAATATCTCTGTGCAGCGGTTCATAAACCACCTGTGCAAATGTGATAAAACTAAATAGCAGTGACAGAAATATCTTTTTTAACATAAGATACTTTTACTTATTGAAAAACTTTTTGAAAGTATCAACTACATAAACCAGTTGATCATCGCTTAATTCAGGAAATATCGGCAGAGCTAAAGATTTATCTGCTGCAAATTCTGAAACAGGAAAATCTCCCTTTTTATAACCAAGCTCTTTAAAACATTCCTGCAGATGAAATGGAACCGGATAATATATTTCTGTCCCGATTTCATTTTTAGTTAAGAATTCTCTTAATTTATCTCTGTCTTCAACTCTTACAATATATTGATTGTAGATATGATAATTCTTCACCTTTCCAAAATCATAAACAGCTTTAGGTAACAACACTTTATTTTTAGAATCAAAAGATGTTTTTCCTGTTTGCTCAGCCAAGCCTGCTTCCTTAAACAGTTGTGTATAGCGATTAGCATTTTGTCTTCTTTTTTCGGACCATTTATCCAGATGTGGAAGTTTAACTTTCAATACTGCGGCTTGTAAAGCATCAATTCTGAAATTGCCGCCAATTACTTTGTGATAATATTTTGGTTCACCGCCGTGAACTCTTTTAATAGACAGGATTTTTGCAAGCTCATCATTATTTGTTGTAACCAAACCTCCATCACCATAGCAGCCAAGATTCTTGCTGGGGAAAAATGAAAAGCATCCGATATCGCCTATTGTTCCAACAAATCTTCCATCTTTATATTGTGTTCCGATTGCCTGGGCTGCATCTTCAATAACGATAAGATTATGAGCTTTTGCAATCTTCATTATATCATCCATATCAGCACTCTGACCGTAAAGATGAACAGGAATTACAGCTTTTGTTTTTGGAGTAATCTTTCTTTCAAAGTCTTTAGGATCAATATTAAATGTAACAGGATCGTTCTCAACAAAAACCGGAACAGCAAATAATCTTGAAACAACTCCGGCTGTAGCAAAGAAAGAATATGTCGGTACGATAACCTCATCGCCGGGTTTTATATCAATAGCCATCAGAGCTAAAAGAAGAGCATCGGTACCGGATGAAACACCAAGTGAATGTTTACATCCGAGATAGCTGCAAAATTCTTTTTCCATACTTGTTACTTCAGGTCCAAGAATAAAATGCTGTGATTCAGAAACTTTTATTATTGCATCATCAAGTTCTTTTTTTAACGACTTGTATTGAAGTTTAAGATCTAGCAACGGAACTTGCATAAAATTTCCTTTATGAATATAGATTAATAGATGAAGTCTTTATTGATTTCTTTGAATAACCTTGCCTGCAAATCTTTTTCAGAAACAATTGGTGTATCAACTTTCCAACTAATATTCAACTGTTTGTCATTGTATAAAATAGCTCTCTCGAGTTCTTTGCAATAAAGTTCGGTACATTTATATGAAAAAATTGCTTCATCCGATAAAACAGAAAAACCATGTGCAAATCCGGGCGGAATCCAGAGTTGTGTGTGATTTTCTTCAGTTAATTCTGAAGCAAAATATTTTCCAAATGTTGGTGAACCAAAGCGTATATCTACTGCAACATCCAGCACTTTGCCGGAGATTACCTGACACAATTTCCCCTGAGCTTTACTGCCAATCTGATAATGAAGTCCTCTTATAGTATTCTTTTTTGATTTAGAAATATTATCCTGAACAAAATGAAAATCTATTCCCGCCTTTTGATAGCCTTCTTTATTATAGCTTTCAAAAAAGTATCCTCTGTTATCTCCAAATACTTTTGGTTTGATTAAAAGCAAACCGGGAAATTCAGTTTTTATAACCTCCAATTATTTATCCCTCTTTCAATATTTTTTCAAGATAATCTTTATATAACGATTTAGGAATCGAATTAGTTAACTCTCTAAACTGCTCTTTATTTATAAATCCTTTGTTAAAAGCAATTTCTTCAATACAAGCTACTTTCAAACCCTGTCTGTCTTCAATTACTCCAAAAAAATTCGATGCTTGTAATAATGCTTCCGGCGTTCCTGTATCCAGCCAGGCAATTCCTCTGCCTATTTTTTCAACATACAGCTCACCTTTTTCAAGATATATTCTGTTCACATCCGAAATTTCCAGTTCACCGCGTGCAGAAGGTTTTAAATTTTTTGAAATATTAACCACTTCGCTGTTGTAAATATAAAGTCCGGGAACAGCATATTGCGATTTAGGTTTTAATGGTTTTTCTTCTATTGAAATTGCCTTTCCTTCTTTATCAAATTCTACTATCCCATAGCGTTCAGGATCTGTTACCTGATAACCAAAAATTGTAGCTCCTGTGTTCTTTTCAATTGCGTCGTAAAAAAATGTAAGATCACCATAAAAGATATTATCACCAAGAACCAGACAAACATTATCATCACCAATAAATTTTTCTCCGATTATAAATGCTTCCGCAATTCCATTTGGCGCCTGTTGAACAGCATATTGTATATTCAATCCTATTGCATTACCGCTGTTAAATAACTGTTTGTATAACGGAATTGTTTCTTCGTTTGATATAATTAAAATATCTTTTATTCCTCCGAGCATCAGGATAGAAAGAGGATAATAGATAAGCGGTTTATCATAGATTAATGCTAATTGTTTGCTATATACTTTTGTTATCGGAAATAATCTTGAACCAGAGCCGCCGGCTAAAATTATTCCTTTAGTTATCTTTTTCTTATTCACATTATTACTTTTTGGATAATTTATAACGGTGTAAATATAAAAATAATAAGTTTACGATTCTTAATATTCTATCAGTAAAACAGCAAACTTCTTTACAAAAGTCTGCCGCTGAGTATAAAAATTGCTACTGAAAAATAAATTACCAGTCCTGTAACATCCACAAGAGTAGCAACAAACGGAGCGGAAGATGAAGCAGGGTCAAATCCAAACTTTTTCAGAATGAAAGGAAGCATTGAGCCGGTAATCGTACCCCACATTACAACCCCAACAAGAGAAGTTGATACAGTAAGTGCAACAAAAAACCAATGCTCTCCATAAATATGCGAAGCCATTTGCCAGACAAAGATTCTTAAAAAGCCAATTACTGCTAATATAGAACCTAATGTCAGTCCTGTTATAAGTTCCCGCTTTATAACAAAAAACCAGTCTTTAATTGTAACTTCTCCAAGCGCCATCGCACGCACTACAAGTGTTGCAGCTTGTGAACCTGAATTACCGCCGCTGGAAATTATCAACGGAACAAACATTGCCAGAATAACAGCCTTAGCTATCTCATCTTCAAAAAAAGCCATTGCCGAGGCAGTAAACATTTCTCCTAAAAATAAAACTGCTAACCAGCCGGCTCGCTTTTTTATCATCTCTAATAACGGGATTGAAGAATAGGGTTCATCAAGAGCTTCCATAGCTGCCTGCTTGTGCATATCTTCTGTTGCTTCTTCTTCAGCTATGTCAAAAACATCATCAACAGTTACTATGCCTATCAGAATTCCGGCTCTATCTACAACAGGCAAAGCAACCCTATCATACTTTTTAAATGCTTCTACTGCAGTTTCCTGATCATCAAAAACATGTAATGCAACAAAATTTTCTGTCATTAAATCAGATACTGTCTGATCTAATGGTGCAAGTAGAAAATCTTTTATCTTAATATCATCAATCAACTTTCCTTTTTCATCAACAACATAAACGATGTTTAATGTTTCCTTATTTTGTCCGTGCTCACGTATATAGTCTAAAGTTTCCTGAATCGAGTATGAAGGTTTTACAGCAATGTAATCGGGAGTCATCAACCTTCCGACAGAATTTTCCGGATAACCGAGCAGTTGTACCGCTATTTTCCGTTCATCAGGTGAAAGCAGCTGAAGTAATTGCTTTGCTGCTGAAGCCGGTAATTCTTCAAACATCCAGGTACGATCATCGGGATCCATTTCATTAAGAATTACTGCGCTTTCTTCTTTACCCATTAGTTTCAGCAAATCCATCTGTGTGTCAAAATCCATATACTCAAAAGTATCCGCTGCAAGTTCTTTAGAAAGTAAACGAAAGATTATTACCCGGTCTTTTTCAGGAAGATCAACAAGAAGTTCAGCAATGTCGGCTGGAGTCCATTCAACAAGAATTTCTTTAAGAATGCTAAGCTGTCTCTCCTCAATAAGAGACTGGATTTCAGGTTGTAAAAGTCTGCTTAGCATCAGAAATTCCTTATTTTAGGAAAAACAATTTGTTTTTACATGTAAATAATTTTTATTGATTTAATTGGTTTGCAAAAATAGTTTGAATATGTGCAAATCCCAATTAAAATATTTTGTTTCTTTAGATCTGAACAGAAAAAAAATGCAAAAAATAATTATTGATGAAAATATTTTATTCGCTCAAGAAGCTTTTAACCATTTAGGAACAGTGGAAACTTATCCGGGACGTTCTATTTCAAATCAGCTTTTAAAAGATGCGGATATTCTTATCGTTCGTTCTATTACCAAAGTTGATGAAAATCTACTTAAGGATACGAACATAAAATTTGTCGGTACAGCTACAATCGGAACGGATCATATTGATTTAGATTATTTAAAAAAAAATAAAATTGCTTTTGCAGATGCAAGCGGCTGTAATGCTTTTTCTGTTGCCGAATATGTTGTTGCTTCACTTTTTCATCTAAGTGCTAAATTTGATTTTAAGATAAAAGATAATTCAATCGGTATAGTCGGTACTGGTAATGTGGGAAGTAAAGTTGCACATTTTTCTGAATCGCTCGGGATGAAAGTACTTTTGAACGATCCGCCGCTTGAGAGAAGCGGAGATCCAAGAAAGTTTGTTTCGCTTAGTGAAATTCTGAAGTGTGATATTATTACTCTTCATACTCCATTAAATAAAAGCGGTATTGATAAGACTTTGCATCTTATTAATAAAAATAACTTAACAGAGCTTAAAGAAAATACAATTCTTATAAACACTTCTCGCGGAGCAGTAATAAACAATAATGATTTACTTGAATCGATTAAAAGGAAAAGGATAATAACCGTTCTTGATGTCTGGGAAAATGAACCGGAAGTAAATTTAGAATTATTAGAAAGAACAGATATCTCTACACCACATATTGCGGGTTATTCTTATGAGGGAAAAGCAAATGGAACAATTATGATCTATGATTCACTTTGTAAATTTCTGAATGTTGAAAAACAATATAAGTTTCAATTTCCTGAGCTTAATAATCCTGTAATTGAAATAGACTTTTCCGAACAGTTTGAAGATTCTATGAATAAGCTTATATCTGAAATTTATCCAATAGCTGATGACGATAAAAGAATGAGAAGAATCTTGGGAATGAGTAATTCAAATATTATTAATGAATTTGATAATCAAAGAAAATATTATCCGGTACGAAGAGAGTACAATAACTATGCTATCAAAAGCGCAAATCTCAATGAGAAAATCAAATCAGTTTTAACAGAATTAAGATTTAAGATTATTTAACGAATTAAAATAGAACTTCTGCCAACATCGGTTTGGCAATATGGCGGGTGAAGTGCTTCTATGAAACATTTTTGCAAGGTTCAACAACAGTAATTCCATTGAACTTTAGTGCTAAAAATCCACCACATCGCCAAGTCGAGAACCGTTAGCATCCTGCTCACAGATACTTTTCTAGCCAAACATTCTATTGAACGATTATTAAGCTATAGCCTCTCTGCTGTAATTTGCTGGAGAGATTTTCAGTTGAAGGTTGATTAACCGGCAGCTTATATAAACCAACAAACAGGATTTGTATTTTGAATAAATTTAAACTACTTTTTTAAGTGTAATAAAGAGAAGGTTTTCCCGCAGTAAATTTACTTATTAAAATTATAATTTTTATTATTGCGGGAAATAATAAGTTACCAGCAACCTTAATGAAACGACAATAAGAAGTGAAATTATTCTCACAACGTATAGGAAAAACCCCAATTAAAAGTGTCATTCAGACTGACACAATTGACGAAGATTTAAAGAACGCACTTTGGAACGGTTTGACTATTTTTTATTGGGACGATAAAGTCAAAATTGATTGGATAGAACACAATCAAAACGATGTAATAGTATTGCTGACAAGAATTTGGATACATTTCTTCAAAAACAGACTTGATGAAATGCCAAAAAGTTTTGACCGTTTACAATCAGTAATCAAGAAGTTTTTTTATGGGTGTGAATGGTATCAGATATATGACTTTATTGAATTCATCCCGTTAAATTACACACCTGACTATTATAGTCAGACAAATGAAAGCTTTATTGAATATTGCAATAATGTTTTCGAGAGAGAACTTTCTGCATATCGGTTTGTAAACGGAACATTGACTCAAATAAGTTCTAAAGAAGAAGTTGAATCAATTGAAGAAGCACTAAGTATAACAGACACTCTTAAACCCGTAAAGACACATTTAAATCGTTCTTTGGAACTCTTTTCTGACAGAAAAACACCTGACTATAGAAATTCAATAAAAGAATCAATTAGTGCAGTTGAATCATATTGTTCAATCTTGACAGGTAAACCCAAAGCGACACTTGGACAAGCATTAAAGCAAATTGAAAAAGATAATAATATTCACCCAGCATTGAAAAGTTCATTTAGTAGTTTGTATGGCTATACAAGTGACGCAGACGGCATTAGGCACGCACTTTTAGATGACGACAACTTAAATCAAGAAGATGCAAAATTTATGCTTGTAGCTTGTAGTGCATTTATAAATTACTTAAGACAAAAAGAGGCCAAGACAACAAAATGACACTGTTGACAATAATAAGAAAGGCAGATTGTAACAGGCGTTTGGCTCAATGGCGGGTGAATTGGTTAATTGAACATCCTACCTCGCATCAACTTTTGTGGTGTATTGAAAGTTTAGTGCTAAAAATCCCCGCCTTCGCAAAGCGGCAAAACGTTAGCAGCAAACGTAGGACGACAGTGTAACAATGAAACAGTTGACTAAAAACTGAACAATGACTGTTTAGACAGCAAAAGAAGGACAGAATAAGAAAAACGTAAACAATGTATTTATCAAACATCAAACTTTGGAATTATAGGAAATTCGGTGCAACAGGTGAAATAGACCTTGCAAAACCGCATTTAGATCTAAACCTGACCAAAGGTTTGAATGTAATTATTGGCGAAAACGATTCAGGCAAAACAGCCATTATTGATGCCATAAAATTGGTTTTAAAAACACACAGCTACGATTACATTAGAGTTGAGGACAAAGATTTTTACGCCAATTCAAGTCGTTTCCGTATTGAATTAACGTTAGACGGTTTAAATCCTGATGAAGCAAAAAACTTTACAGAATGGTTGGGCTGGGGCGGAGAAAAAGGAAAAGAAAGACCAATCTTAAAACTCAATTACGATGTAAAACGTCAAGCGGATAAAATTTTACCAACCGATGTAAAAGCAGGCGTTGATGAAGATGGCTATTTACTGACAGCAGAAGCAAAAGAATATCTGAAAGCTACATATCTTAAACCTCTGCGTGATGCTGAAAACGAATTGATTGCAAAACGCAATTCGCGTTTGTCACAAATTCTTTTGGGAGATGAAGCGTTTAAAGGAAAAGAAAAAGACAATGATTTGGTAAAAATCTTTTCGGGTTTGAAAGAAGAATTAGAAAATTATTTTAAAGGCATTGATGAAGCAGGTCAGCCCAAAGCCACAGAGGGCAAACAGATAAAAGATAAAATTGACAGCTACATTAAAAGTTTTTACAGCAAGGATAACGAAAGCGAATTTGAATCAACATCTACGGACATCAAAAGTATTCTTGAAAAACTTACTTTGACTTTGAAGGGCGAACCCAACCCCGGCTTAGGAACATTGAACCGTTTGTTTATGGCTGCTGAATTGCTGCATTTAACCAAATCAAATTGGTCAGGTTTGCGTTTAGGTTTGGTTGAAGAATTGGAAGCACATTTGCACCCACAGGCACAAATGCAAGTGATTGAAGCATTTCAAAAACAAAAAGATATTCAACTTATTCTTACCACACACAGTCCGAATTTAGCTTCCAAACTCAAATTGGAAAACTTGATTATTTGCAATAATGCAAATGCTTTTCCAATGGGTGATACTTACACTAAGTTAGGAAAAGACGATTACAAGTTTTTAGAAAAGTTTTTGGACACCACAAAAGCTAATTTGTTTTTTGCCAAAGGCGTGATTTTAGTTGAAGGTTGGGCAGAAGAACTCCTTTTGCCAAGCATTGCAAAAGCAATCGGAATTAACTTAACTGAAAAAGGGGTTTCCATTGTAAATATTGGACACACAGGTTTTGACCATTACGCAAAAATTTACTTGCGAAAAGCAGAACCCAATATGACAATTCCTGTTGCAGTAATTACCGATTCTGACATTAGAGAATATGAAAAGAACGGAGATGATTTTGTAAAACGAGATACACAAACCGTTGAACAGGATACACAAGCTAAATTAGCCACCATAAACGGCAAAGCAGAGCAGAATGTAAAATATTTTCCTGCACCAAATTGGACATTGGAGTATTCTTTGTTTAAATCAGCAACTTTAACAACACTCTTAAAAAATGCGGCAAAAGCAATTCATACGCATACAAATTGGGACACGGATTTTGAAAAAGCACTTGCAACAAAGTTGATAAACAAAACTTTGAAAAAAACAGCCATTGCTTATCACATTGCAAACGCTATAGATAAAGATTTAATCAAGGTAGCTCCCACTATACAAATTACAGATGATGTAAACGACACTATAAATTACCTTGTAAAAGCGATAAAATATGCCACAGGTAATTGAAAATATATCAGACGATGACATTCGCTATGCAGAAAAGATACTTTTGCCCAACGGAAAGGAATTTGACGAAGAACGCAAGGTGTTTATTCGTAATTTCAATACAATAGATTTACAAGCAGTTCCTGGAAGCGGAAAAACAACGGCTTTATTGGCAAAGTTAGTTGTTTTAGAACGCAAACTTCCTTTTAATGACGGCTCGGGCATTCTTGTTTTATCACATACCAACGCAGCCATTGACGAGATAAAGAAAAAAATTCAAAAGCATTGTCCAAAATTATTTTCCTATCCAAATTTCATTGGAACGATACAAAGTTTTGTTGATGAATTTTTGGCCATTCCATATTACGTTCATAAGTGCAAGAAAAAACCAAACAGAATTGACCACGAAATTTACAATGAAGTTGCAACGAAACACTATAACAATCTTCCAAATTCCGCTGCTAAATCTTGGTTAAATAATCAGCACGACCCCGAAAATTTATTTAAGAATTTCCGTTTTGACATTGACTTGAATTTGACAAATGGAATGAACGGAAATATAGTATTGAGAAGCAACAGTAATTCAACATCATACAAAACTTTCAAAACAATAAAACAGCAAATATTGCTATCGGGCGTTTTGAATTATGACGATGCATATTTTTTAGCAGAATGTTATTTGAAAGAACTACCCAATATCAGAACCATTTTGCAGAAACGATTTTCTTTCGTGTTTGTAGATGAGATGCAAGATATAGACACTCACCAATACAATTTGTTAGAAAAGATATTTTATGATGACGGAAATAGCATTTCTAAAATTCAAAGAATTGGCGACAAAAACCAAGCAATATATAACTCTGTAAAAGCAACAGATGTTTGGCAAGATAGAGCAGATATTTTACGTTTAAACGGCAGCCAACGACTCAGTAAACCTATTGCCGATGTAGTGAAAAAATTTGCTTTATACAGTGATGCTAATTTTGATATTGTTGGAAAAAATGAATGTGAAATCAAACCACATATTCTAGTTTTTGAAACTGCAAACATTGGGAATATCATTCCCAGTTTTGTTCAAATTATTAAAGATAATGGATTGACAAATTCTGATAAACCAATAAAAGTAGTTTGTTGGAATACAGATTGGAAAGACGATGAAGCAAGTAGAAATGATGCAACAAAACTACGTTTAGAAGATTATCATAAAGGTTTCAAGAAAGAAAAAGGAAAACCAAAACAAGACTACGACAACTTGAAAAGTTATTTGTTGTATTATGAGAAAAAGCAAACATTAGAACCTTTGCGTAAAAACATTTTAAACGCATTCCTTAAAATATTGCGTTTGGAGAACATCAATATGACAGACCATAGACCTTACACAAAGAAAAAACTGATTGACTTTATTCACGATAAAGACATTCAAAAATATGATGAACTTAATTTAAACCTTTACAATTGGTCAATCGGAATAATACAAGAGAAAACTAACGAAGTTTGGGAAAGTATAAAAGCCTATGTTCCGACTTTGCTTCATTTTTTCGACAGAACAATTTCTACAAGCTCGGATTTCATCAATACTGATAATGTTGAAATTTCTGCCGACAATCCCGAAATATTTGAACCAACAAACCATTACAAAGAAGACGGGCTTGAAATTGAAATTACAAGCGTTCACGCAGTAAAAGGACAAACGCATTGTGCGACATTATACTTGGAATCGTGTTATCAAGGTAAACACGAATCTGAAAGATTATCAAATCAATTTTTGGGCAATAGTTTTAATGACACAAAAGTTCATCATAAAAGTTCAGTTAAAATGGCTTTCGTTGGTTTTTCACGACCAACTGATTTGCTATGTATAGCAATACACAAAGAAAGATTTGATGAATTATTAAATACTATTAATTCTAACATTTGGGAAATAAAAACAGTAACAGCAAACGCATAGCCGACACAACAATGACAGTAAAACTAAACAATAACAATGGTTTACAACCACAGTGAACAAGAACGCCTGTCTGTAACATCGGTTTTGCAAAAGTGGGGGTTTCGTGCTTCTATGAAAGTGAAGTGCTAAATTCAAGCTTTGTGCATCTAATGAAATTTAGTGCTGAAAATCCCCGCCACTACGCCATGCCCTAAACCGTTTTATAAAATTACAGAACTAACTTAGTAACAAAGAAATATGGGACTGAAGGACATAAGAAAAGAATTGGAAAAACCTGATAAGAAAAAACTCATTAACCTTGTTGCCGATTCGTAAAAAAAGAACAAATCAGTAAAAGATTTTTTTTGATTTTTATATATATCCAAACGGGAAAGCTTTTTTTCCATCAAATGAGAGCAAAGAACTACAATAGCTATAAATTACCAAAGGCAGTGCAGTCTTTTCAGGTGCAAAAAAAGGGATGCAGCTGCATCCCTTAAAAATATTTAATATAAAATCTTATTCTTTTGATCCATCTAATTTAAACTCAACAGGTATTATCATCTGAACTTTGACTCTTTTACCCTTTTGCAGCCCGGGCTTAAATCTTGTGTAGTAAACCGATAGTCTTGCATTCTCATCACAACCATAACCAATACCCTCGACAACCTGTGCAGAAGAGACTTCACCATTCTTTTCAATAAAAGCCATAACTTTTACAGTGCCTTCTATTTTATTCTTTTTCGCTTCAACCGGATAAACAAGTCTTTTGTAAATAGTATGCATTCCTCCAATTGGTTCAGGCATAATTTCCGGGCTAAGCAGATATGCAGGATCATCATCCATATTTATCTTATCATCTTCAATGGGTGGAAGATTAAGTTCGTTGGCATCTTTCTTTTTATTGCTTTGTCTTTCTTTCCATTCTGCTAAAAGTTTCTGATAATCTTCTTCCCGATATTCACCAACAAGTAAAAACTCCTGTCCTTTTCTTACTCCATCTTCAAAGATCACATCTTCGACCACATTCCCCAGCGAATCATAGTAAGCTGCCGGTCCATCTCTTTTTCCATCTTCAATGCTATATAGTTCTTTAATATTTCCATTTTCATAATATACAGTAACTGTTCCAAACACTTTGTCATTCACGTAGTTTCTTCTCTCTTTAAGATTACCGTTTTCCCAATAAAATAAAGCTTCTCCCTGCCGCTGATTGCCATTGTAAACCACAATCGCTTCGGGCTTTCCGTTTGGGAAAAAAGTTTTTACAGTATCCTGCTGAGCAAACAGGTTATTTTGAATAATTATTAATAATAATAGAAGAAAAATCTTTTTCAATTTATACCCGGTAATTTTTGAGGCAAAAGATAATATTTAATTTTGAGTAATAAGAGGCATTATTATCACAACAATAAAAATTAGAATTGCAATTCCGAAAAACAAATACCCGACTTCAGCATCATACTGAAGTAATCCGATTTCACCAAGCAGGTAATGCCAATCGTGATATACTTTGTTACCGCCAAGCAGTGGTAATCTTTGAGCCTGAGCATCAGAGGCATAAACAGATATATTAATAAAATTTTGTCCAAGCCAGAGTAGTGAAAACTGCATTCCTGTTCTGTACTCATTTCTGAAAAAATAAAAGAAAATAATTGAAGGGAGAATTATCTGCATTAAAGTTCCGCCAAGAGTGTAGATATATTTTCCAAAAAATCTAAAGAAAAGATGCCCTGCTTCGTGTATTACAAGATCAACATTATCAATTAAACCATATTCGCCCCAATTCATTATCCAATAAATTGTAATCGGAAGAATAATTATGCTTGGGATCCACCTTTTTATCTCATCAATTTTTGTATGGGGTTTTGATTTTTTCAGGCTTTGTTCAATTTCTTTTTTTAACTCGTTATCCATTTAATTGCATAAATAAAAAATGATATTTAACTTGGTATTGAAATTAACTAATCAATACTAATCGTTCAAAATATAAATTAAAGGAAAGGATATTTATGAAAAAAATCTTATTTGTGACGTTTATTCTGGCAGTGATGGCATTCTCAGTATTTGCACAAGGTTTCAGAACTCCGCGTCCAAGTCCAGATGCAGTAGTTTCTCAATTTGTCGGTATTACAAAAGTTACAATTGATTATAGTTCACCGGGTGTAAAAGACAGAGTAATCTGGGGTGAACTTGTTCCTTTTGGTCAGGTCTGGAGAACCGGTGCAAATGAAGCAACAACAATTACTTTTTCTGAAGCTGTAAATATTAATGGAACCGAGTTACCGGCAGGAACTTATGGAATCCACACAATACCAAATCAAAATGAATGGGAAATTATTTTTAGCAAAGATACAAAGGTTGACGATAGTCCGGCTTTTAATCCGGATAAGGAAGTATTAAGAATCAAAGTTAAACCAGAATCAAATCCCTTTACCGAACGTATGGCATTTACAATTACCGATGTTACAGATAATTCTGCAAATGTTAATTTAATTTGGGAAAAACTTAAAGTTCCATTTAAAATTAATGTAAACACTCAGGATTTAGTATTGCAGAATGCCCGTAACACTGTTGATTGGAGAACTCTTACATCAGCAGCAAATTACTGCCTACAGCAGAATATAAATCTTGATGAAGGGTTTAACTGGATACAGGCATCAACATTGATTACTCAGAACTATTCTAATATGAGTTTACTCGCACAATATTATGCAAAGATGAATAAGAAATCAGAAGCAATTTCTACAATGGAAAAAGCAATTGATTTCGGCAGCAGATTGAAAAATCCGCCATTTGATCTTGAAAACATGAAAAAATTATTAGCTGATTGGAAAAAATAGATCTTAAAATTATGCGTCTTTGCATCTGATTATTTACAGGCAGAGACGCATAAATGTATGCTTATCCATAGAAAGATTTTCTTTTGTTTAAACTTGCTCTGCATTTATCACTGCAGCAATACTCATTTATAATCTTACATTCGTGGCAGCATATAATAATTTTATCGCAATCAAGGTTATGACAATTAATATGATAGGCTGTTGGTTTACCGCAAAAGTGGCAGTTGGCAGTATATTTAAGTTCTTCTTTTGTATTTGGCTCAAGCACTCTCCTATCATCAAATACAAACATTCCGCCTTCCCAGTAAGTATCAGGAAATTTCTGAATATAATTTAAAATCCCGCCATCGATCTGATAAACATTATTAAAACCCTGCTCTCTCATATACGCTGATGCTTTCTCACATCTTATACCGCCGGTGCAATATGTTATAATTGTTTTATCCTTGTATTGATTTAATGATTCAACAACTTTGGGCCACTCTCTGAAATGAGTTATCTGAGGTGTAATTGCATTTTTAAATTTCCCGATCTTGCTTTCGTACCAGTTCCGAGCATCAACAATAATAAAATCTTTTTCATCCTCATAAAATTTCAATAGCTGTTCCGGAGTAAGTTTTGGTGCGGTATGCGCCAATGATGTATTTACTAACCCTGAATTAACAATCTCTGATTTTACTCTTACATGCATTTTTGTAAACGCAATTTCATCAGTTGATGTTTCTTTAAACCAAATATCCGCAAACATCGGATATTGGTATAAATGATTTTTATATTTTTCTATTTTTTTGTCATCGCCAAAAATCGAACCATTAATTCCTTCTTCAGCAAGATATACTTTTCCTTTTAGCTCGTTTTCAATGCACCAGGAAAGATGCTCCTTTGCCAGCGTTTCCGGATCAACAATAGTTACGTATTTGTAAAAAGAAATTATTTTGTATTTGCTCATTTTAATTTACACTCAATTATAAGATTCTATTTATATGGATTTAATAATTATACTTCCAAGAGTTTAAAGGTGATTTTCTGTAACCGGCACTGCAAATATAATATTTAAAGAATTACTGGTAAGGAGGATAATTTTTAGGTGAGTGCCTGTATCAGTTATTGATACTGTGAGTATTTTTTTATCTGAGAGTCATTTTCAAAATTAACACTAAGATCAAATGTAACGGAAAAAACAGAACCAATACTCTTTTCACTTTCAACATCAATTTCAGCCTTATTCAATTCGACATATTTTTTTACTAATGCTAATCCTAATCCATTTCCTTCAAACTCTCTTTTATATCCGACATCTTCCTGCGAAAAAGGTGTAAATAATTTTTTACGGTATTCTTCACTCATTCCAATACCGCTATCCCTTATTTCAACTCTTATCTTGTTAGTATTTTCATTTCTTACAAATACCTCAACATAGCCTTTTAATGTATATTTAATCGCATTGTTGATAAGATTTTGAAATATCTGATTTACAGTATATCTATCGGCAACAATAAATGAATTATCTATTGAATGAGTAAACTTCAGCTCAAGTCCTTTATCGTCGCTTAGGGATTTAAATTCATTCATCAGTTTTTTAAGGTCTGCCAATAAATCAAATTTTTCATAAGTTGGTTTGTAATTACCGCTTTGAACAGAAGACATATTTAATATCATATCTATTGTTCTTTGCAAACGCCTTCCCGCACTTTTAACAGAATCAAGAATAATTTTCAACTCTTCATCTTTACTTGAAATTTCATCAGCAAGCAGGGGTATTGAAGTCAGAATAACATTAAGCGGGGTTCTTATCTCGTGTGACATCTGTGCAAGAAATGCTGATTTTAATCTATCGGATTCTTCAGCTTTCCTTAGTGCATCAACAAGCTCTTGCTGAACTCTTTTTATTTCAGTAATATCTAAAAGCTGCATCACATAGTGCTTAACTTTATTCTTTTCATCCAGAACAGAAACTAATTTTACTATAACATTAATTTCTTTTCCCTCTTTCTTTAAGAGGGTTTTTTCCGAACTGAAATCTGCTATTGGTTTTCCATTATATTCAAGTGAGTTGTTGTCAAAACCTTCGAGGTCATTTCTATCAAATAAATATTTAATAGGAATCCCGATTATCTCATCGCGTTCAAATCCAACTGTATTACAAAAAGACCTGTTGACACTTATTATTTTTCCTTCTGTTGAAATTATAACTATTCCTATAGGAGCATTCTGAAATACAAGCCTGAATTGTTCTTCGCTTTTTTGGAGCATGATTTCTGCTTTTTTTCGCTGGTTGATTTCAAAATTTAACTCCGCTATTTTGTCTTTAAATACATCGTGTAGTTTTTTGTTTAATGATTCAACTTCACCGCTTGATCTATCAAGTTCACCCAGCAGAATATTAACCCGGTCTTCAAGAACTCTCAACTCATTTTTTTTGCTGATCTTTTTGCCTTTTAGTTCTGCAGAAATATTTGCCGAGTCAAGTGCTTTAAATATTTTTGCTAAAGGTCGGAAAGAAATTGAGCTTAAGAAATAGGTGAAAACTATTCCAGCCATCAGAATTGATAAACTGAATAATGCAGTCAGCATTCGATTTTTAAGAATCTTATGCGCGTCGTCGCCCGACTCAAATCCAACATAGATTTTTCCGGTAACTTTCTCCCTCTCAACAGGCAGTGCAACTCGATACACTTTTTCGTCCTGAGAAATCCCTTCCTTCTGAGATTTAGAAAGAACATAAAGGTTGTTTTCCGCAACATCTAAATTAATTGCGTCTAAAATTTCTCCGCTTGGTTTTTCAATAACTAAATAAACTGCCCCATTTAATTGAAGTAAATTAGAAATCGCTTCTTTATCAGTAAACTCTTTATCAGTAAAAGAATTCGGGCTTTGTTTAAAAAAGTTGATAAACACATCAGCTTTATAGGCATATTTTTCATTTATCTGGTCTTCAAATTTTCTGGTAAAATAGACAAAGATGAAGACTGCTACTACGATAAAGAACAATGCGAATTCAATTGTGAGCCTTAATTGCAGTTTTTGAGATTTAGATCTCATTTACTCCTGACTGTTAATTTTAAGAAATTATACTTTATAAGAAAAACAATAAACCTAATAATTACAACAATTAAAGTGCCGTATTATCTTCACTATAATATAAGAAATTTTGTTGTTTTCGGAACAGATTGCTGTAATTTTTTTAGAATTATGTCAATTTTTAATCAATCTTTTCAGATTGTTGGTGATTAACAATTAAACAAATAATTCTCTTCTATAATTATTCAGATTATCATCAGCTTGCTTAGGCACAATTTAACAACAGAGATTTTAAAAACGATTACTTCAGTTTGATATCAATTCCAACCGGACAGTGATCTGATCCCATTACATCCGGCATTATAAAAGCATCTTTAACATTCTTCTGAAAATTATCACTTACAAAAAAGTAATCGATCCTCCAGCCAACATTCCTATCACGGGCACGTGTTAACTGATCCCACCAGGTATAATTATCCGGTTCATTATTAAACATTCTAAAAGTATCGTGATAACCGTTTGAAATGAACTTATCCAACCATTCTCTTTCGATAGGCAGAAATCCGGATACTTTAGAATTCTCTTTTGGTCTGGCTAAATCAATTTCTTTATGTGCAGTATTAACATCACCACAAATAACTAGTTTTTTCCTCTTGGCAATAAGCTTGTTTGCATAATTCAGAAATGCGTCATAAAAATCCATTTTATATTGTAATCGTTCCTGATTCATTTTTCCATTTGGGTAATAAATATTAAGAAGAGTAAAATCTTTGTAATCTGCTATAATGATTCTTCCTTCATCATCAAACTTTGGAATGCCAAAACCATTTTCAACTTTTACCGGTTCTTGCTTTGTATAAATTGCAACGCCGCTATAGCCTTTTTTAACTGCAGATGAAGAAAAGTAAGATTTATATCCATCGATATTTAATAGTTCATCTGTTAATTGTTCCGGTTCGGCTTTAGTTTCCTGTACACAAAGAATATCAGGGTCTTCTGTAAGCAGCCAATCAACAAAACCCTTTTTCTGAATTGCACGAATGCCATTAACATTCCAGGAAAGAATACGCATAAATAGTTCCTATGATATTAATATTACGATAAAAATATTCTCCATAACTGTGTTACAAAAAAAGTAACAGTTAATCCTAATAGTATTGGGAGAAAAGTTGATATAACAGTCCACTTTACACTTTTAGTTTCTTTATAAATTGTATAGATAGTTGTTGAGCAGGGATTATGCAATAAACTGAACAGCATTAAATTTATTCCTGTCAGCAATGTCCATCCGCCGGCATGAAGGATTTGCGCAGTATCAGCAACGGAATCGAACTCAAACATTACTCCGCTTCCACCACCAAGATTAGTTAACCCAAGGTTTGCAACCGTTAACATCAATACGGTCGGTATTACAATCTCATTAGCAGGAATAGCAATTATATAAGCCAGAATAATTACTCCGTTAAGTCCAAAAATAAAAGCAGCCGGATTAACCCAGTTGATAAAATGATCTGCGAGAGAAATTCCATCAATTGTAATATTTGCGACCAACCAAATAACCATCCCTGCCGGCAATGCAAATACAACTGCTCTCCACAAAACAAAAATTGTTCTATCTATAAGTGAAGTATAAAGAGTTTGTAGCAATCTTGGGGGACGATATGGCGGAAGCTCCAAACTAAAAGCTGATGCCTCACCTTTTAACAATGTTTTGGATAATCCCCATGAAACAACTAAACTGAATGTAATTCCCAAAACTGCAATAAAGACAACAGCAGCGGCAGAAGCAATTCCGGCAAGATAAGCTGGAGCGGCTGCACCAATAAAAATTGTAGCAATCAGTATTTGTGTAGGCCATCTTCCGTTACACAACGAAAAATTATTAGTAATTATTGCAATCAGTCTTTCACGCGGAGAATCAATTACTCTGGTAGCCACTACACCTGCGGCATTACATCCAAACCCCATTGCCATAGTCAATGCCTGTCTTCCGTGTGCTCCTACTTTTTTATAAAGAGGGTCCATATTAAACGCGACACGGGGTAAATATCCAAAGTCTTCCAATAAAGTATAAACCGGAAAAAAAATTGCCATAGGCGGAAGCATTACACTAACAACCCAAGCCATTGCAAGATATGCGCCATCAATTAAAACTCCGCTTAACCACCAGGGCATAAATGAGTCAGCAAAATTTTTAAGTATCGGATGTAAACTATCTACAAGAACAGAAGAAATAAAAACAGAAGGATAATTTGCACCAACTATTGTTATCCAAAAAACGACAGCCAGAATCAGAAACATTATCGGAAAACCAAGATACTTACTGGTTAAGATTTTATCTAAAGTTCTATCAAAACTAAATGCCTGCTTTTTATCCGGATACTTTACAACTTTATTAGCAATTGAAGTGGCATTTTCATAAATAGATTCCATTAATGTATCGTGCAGATTCTCGTCAACCTCCCAACGCAGGTTGTTTGCTGCTGCTAAAATTGATTCTTTACTAAATTTATTATTATTCATATTGTCTTCCATAAATTCTAACCACAAATGCTTTAATGCTCAAGTTTATAAAGCTAATTTTGTAATACCATCTCTAATTATTATTACTCTAAAGTTTATTGAACATCCTAAAAGTTAATTTGAAATTATTTGTTTACTTAGAACCAGAGTATTTCAAACAGGATTAATCTGTTCAGTTCTCTTTCTTTATTACCCAATAATTTTATTTTTTCCTGAGTCTTCCTGGATCCTGAGCTAATTTTATCTATTCACTTTCTATTCCTGCAAGTTCTTGTCTTTTAAGATTACCGAGATCCCCGCTTCTTATTGCGTTGATAATACTTTGATCACCTTCCAGCAGTCTCAATGCGACCCAGCGGAGATTGGGTAAGCCAGAAAATTCTTTCTCAATTTCGCTGCTAAGTTTTTCGATTGCATCATTCAATTCTGAAGAATTACTTTTTATTCTATACGGTCTGCATATATATTCACCTGAAGCAACTTCAAATATCATCTTTAACAATTCGTTCATTCCTTCGCCTTGTCTTGCTGATGTAACAACTACCGGAATTCCAAGTTCTTTAGATAAAGTCCTGTCGTCAACCTTAATACCATTTCTTCTTGCCTCATCCATAAGATTAAGACATAAAACTGCACGGTTGGTTATTTCTAAAATCTGAAGAACGAGGTTTAAATTTCTTTCTAATCTTGTAGCATCAACTACAATCACCGTAACATCGGGCTGCCCGAACAAAATAAAATCACGCGCAACTTCTTCATCAGTGCTGGTAGATAAAAGCGAATAAGTTCCGGGTAAATCAACAAGTTTGAACTTCTTATCGTTAAACTCAAACCCGCCTTCAGCACGTGTAACTGTTTTGCCTGGCCAATTACCAGTATGCTGTCTTAAACCGGTAAGATAATTAAATACAGTGCTTTTACCGGTATTCGGATTTCCTGCAAGTGCAACAACAAAATCAAAACTGCTCATATCAATTCCAAGCTTTTTCAGATTGCCCATATTGTGTACTGGACAATTAGCACAATTACTCATTTCTAAACTATTCAATTTTCAACCTCACTATTCTTAATAAAAATTCTATCAGTTTGCTGCTTGCGTAAAGCTACAATTGTTCCTCTTACTCTATAAGCAATAGGATCACTTGTTAAGCTTTCAAGCTCAGCTTCTATTTTTGTTCCCGGTACTATACCGAGATCCATCAATCTTCTTCTTTGCTGCCCTCTCAAAGACTTTGCTATTCCAAGTATTGTTCCTTTTTCTCCAACTTTAAGTGAAGAGAGCGTTTTAAAATTTTCACCGATTTGCTTTTCAAGTTTTACAATACCTACTGCTATATTTTTTGCAATTAAAGGAGATAGTACGCATTCTTCGCCATTCGCAATAAATTTAATTCGTTTATCTGTAACCAATAACATTCTTATCTGCATACCGGCATATAAACCTTCTGCAATAATTTGTGAGTAAATCGCATAAGGCTCATCTTCAATGTGAATAATATTTGCAAACTCACCAGCCTGCATTTCAGTAAGAAGTTTACCTCTTCTAACAGGTAAGTCACCTTTGGCTGAAGGAATCGGATCTCCATGCGGATCGAAAACAGGATTACCAATTTGTGCCGCTAACTTATTTGCCTGTTCGGGTGTTAATGTATGCTCAATCTCTTCAGCTTTTAAATGCCATTCATTTTCTGAAACACTTGTTTCATCGGCAAGATATTTTTCCCATAAACGATGAACACGGATAACACGCAGCGCATAAGACCTTCCATCGGGGGTTAATATTAACTCATTCTTTTTTGCATTTACTAACCCAAGTGATTCCAGTTTAGAAATAATATCAGTAGCATCATCAGCTGAGATTGAAAGATTACCGGCAACACCGTTTAATGTGCAGACGATCTGATGATATTCGCAGTTATACAAATACTTTAATGCATCTTCGATTAATATCTTTTTACTGGCAATTTTTGATTTTTTAACTTTTGCAATTATTCCCTTAGCAGGATAAAATAACATGATAAGAAAAATAATTATTGCAATGCCTATTATTAAGAGTATTATTGGCTCGTTCATATCTTTACTTATTTAATCTTTTCCACAAAAATATTTGATGCAACTTTATTACTTAGATTTACATCGTTCTTATTAATCTTAACTAATACCGAACCGTCAAAGCCCAGTTTATCTTTTATTTTAATTTCCTTACCCAAATTGATACCTATGTTAGTAATGTATGTTAACATATTTTTTACATCGTCATTTACGCGAACAACTTTCGCTAAATCGTTTTTATCCAATTCTGTTATCGCAACAACTGTCTTTGAATCTTTGATTTTTCCTCTCTTATCAGGAATAGGATAGCCATGAGGATCTACTTCCGGGAAGTCTAAAAATTCTTCCAGCAAATTGATTAACTCATCGGATGAAGAATGTTCAAGTTTTTCAGCTTCATCATGAATCTTATCCCAGCTCATACCAAGTGTTTTATGTAAAAATACTTCCCATAACCGGTGACGGCGTAAAATATTCTTTGCATAAGATGCACCGTTATCAGTAAGCTTGATACCTTTGTACTTTTTATAATCAATAAATCCATCCCGTGAAAGTTTTCTTAACATATCTGTAACTGCGGCATTAGATATTTCTAACTTTTCAGCCAGCAGATTTGGTTTAATTTCACCGGCATCATCAAGATTTCTGTAAATTGCCGTCAGATAGTCTTCCTGAGAAACATTATCCATTTAAGTTCTTCTAATTATTATTTTAAGTGCGCTTAAAACTATATAACTATAAAATCAAATGCAATGCGGAAAAACACTATATCTGACAAGTCACAGATAGCAGATTTAACGACTTTGCTTTTTTTGTTAACCTAAGAATTAAAGAAGGTTTTTGCCATAAGAGAAATGGAGATTTAACTGGGAATTGCTGGCTTTCTATTTCACTTTTTTGTTACTCGCAGCTTTATCTTTTTGATCTCTTGATTAAGCTATGACTCTATCCCCTTTCTCGCAAGAATACCATCCTGATAGTAGTGTTTTATTTCTTTCATCTCCGTTACAAGATCGGCGGCTTCAATTATGTTATCCGGACAGTATCGCCCTGTAAGAATAAGCTCAACGTTTTCTGGTTTTATTTTTATAAATGTCAGCACCTCTTCATCAGTAAACAAACCAAAATGAATTGAAACCAGAACTTCATCAAGAATAATTAAATTATATTTACCGCTAAGCATTTTAGATTTTGCTTTTTCTAATCCTCTCTTTGCTTTATCTCTTTCAACAACATTTGGCAGTTCTTTTCTGTAAACAAAATCATCCCCTGCAAATTGTTCAATTGTAATCCAATCATTTAAATATTTTAAGCTTTCCAATTCGTTGTATGGATATTCTTTCATAAACTGAGCAATGTAAGTCTTAAGCCCATATCCGGCTGCTCTAACTGCCTGACCTATTGCTGCGGTGGATTTTCCTTTTCCATCGCCAGTGTAAATCTGGATATATCCTTTTTCCAATTTATTCATCTAATTTTCCGGGAAGTTATTATGATTCAACAAACGCTGCGCTTGATTAATATGTCTTCGATCATGTAACCGAATAATTTCAAGAACATCGCAAAAGTTTTCTTTTATAAATTTGGAAGCAGGTGAAGACATTATATACTTATTCAAATCTAAATTGTTAAAAGCTCTTAATAGATTTATAAAACCTTTTTGCATATCAACAAATTTCTCAAATAGATCTGTTGAATAATTACTTTGAGATGGTTTAAAGACACCAAACGTTTTTACTTTTTTAAGATTATCAGGATCAACAGACTTGATTAAAAGCTTACCTGTGAATTTATGCTTGACTAAAGTTTTGGAGCAATCAGTTGTTAATTGTTTTTGTGAAAACTGTTTTTCAAACTCGTTAAAATAAAGCTGGTTTGTAACAATAAGATGATCAACGCACTCAGCAATGCTCCAGATGTCATCCGAAGGTTTCCAGTTTACCTGGCTTTCTGATAAAGAATTGAAACCAACCATATCTTTCAATAATGATTCGGTATCAGAAATAAAATTATTTCTTAAATCAAGAATAGTTTTCATTTAATTAATTATCTGCCGCTCAAAGATTGGAAAGTATAAATGTTTTTCCAATATCATCCAGCGCAAGATTGATTTTATACCTGGAGATAGATTCATTAAGCCATGTTAAAGGTTCATCTACCGGTTCCATCCCTTGCTTAAAAGTTTTTGTATGTATCGGAATAAAATACTTTGCACCAATATGTTCATCAGCCATAATCAGTGCTTCTTCAGGATTACAGTGATTCTTTTTCCAGGGATTATATGCTCCAATCGGCATAATTGCTATATCAATGTTTTCATCTTTCAATGGCTTAAATAATTCGTGGTAAGCAGTATCGCCTCCGAATAGAATTTTCTTTCCATTCTTTTCAATTATCACTGCATTGTAACTCCTTCCATCCTGCATATAACCATTTGAACGGTCTTTTTCCCATGGATATCGCCAGCCGAAATGTTTTACTTCATTAGCTTTAAATTTTATACCTTGCAACTCAATTTCTTCATCCCAATCAATTTCCCGAAGTGATTTCCATTTAAGTTCTGCAACAACATCAGCGGTATTGTATGCAGTAATGCAATCAATCTGATCAGAGTACTTATTTGTTATGGTATCAAGTGATTCATAATCCATATGATCCATGTGAGCATGCGAAAGAAGAATTATATCCGGTTTAGGAATTTCATCAATAGTCAAAGCGGGATGAGTGAATCTGCTAGGTCCGAATGTCATTCCAAATACACTTACTCCAATTCTTTCAAAAAAAACTGGATCAGTTAGAATTATTGCTCCAAAAAAGTTAATCAAAACAGTTGAATGACCGATCCAGGCAATATTAATTTCATCTGATTTCCAAGAAGAAGGATCCGGTTTGTGCTCAGTAAATAAAGGAGGTTCTTTTCCCTGTATTTTTTCGGATATGAAAAGAAATCCCGCCGATACCAGTGATATATTTCTAATAAATCTTCTTCGATTCATAATAACTTTTTACACTATAACTTAATGAACAAAATATCTCTGCTAAAATAATACAAGAATTTTATCTGAATTAAAACTATTTTATCAGTGTATAAATTTTTAAGTGGTTTAATATGTTTGAAATACTACTCTTACTTTTAATTGCCGGTATAACCGGCGGCATCGGACGCTCATTAACAGGGTTTAAAAGGGGCGGTTGTATTATTTCAATTGTTGTAGGATTTATCGGTGCATATATCGGAACTATTCTTGCACGGGAATTTAATTTCCCTGACCTGTGGAAAATCGATATTCGCGGAATTAGTTATCCGATTGTATGGTCAATTGTAGGTGCAGTTGTTTTTACGGCGGTTTTAAGCTTAATAGTTCCTAAAAAGAATTAACTATTCGTTATCTGACAGAGACTTTACCTTTTTAATCTGATTAACTATCTCTGGTAATATTTTTCCTGCTTCACCAAAAAAAGACTCATCACAAGAAGATGAGATTACTGTTTCTTCAATATTTACTTCAACAATAAAAGAGCCTGCTTGCTTTGCTGCATAAACCAATCCGGCTGCTGGATAGACTACCGCAGAAGTTCCAACAACAAAAAATATATCTGCTAAAACAGAAGCTTTTTCGCTGCCTGCAAATTGATCCTGAGGCAGGTATTCTCCAAACCAAACAACATCAGGGCGAATCAAGCCTCCGCATTTACATTTAGGAACTCCATCAGAGAAATCAAGTTCTTCGTTGTAAAATGTTCTGCAATTGATACAAAAATTTCTTTCAATGTTACCATGTAATTCAAAAATATTTCTGCTTCCTGCTCTCCTGTGAAGATTATCAATATTTTGAGTTATAACTGTTACTTCATCATAAAGGCTTTGCATCTCCGCAATTGCAATATGACCGGCATTAGGTTTTGCTTCGTGAATAATTTTTTTACGATGGTTATACCACTCCCAAACCATCTGAGGATTACGCATAAATGCGTTAAAGTTAGCAAGCTCTTCTGGTTTAAGTTTATTCCAGATTCCATCCTTACCGCGAAAAGTAGGAATGCTGGATTCAGCAGAGATTCCCGCACCTGTAAAGAAAACAATTTTTTTAGCTTCAGAAAGTTTGTTAAGAAATGTTTTACTGAAATTCATCTTCTGAATTCTTTTTTATTCTAAGAAAAACTAAGTGTTCTTAGTGTCTTAGTGGTGAATAAAAACTTTTACCACTAAGACACATAGCTCACTACGAAACACTAAGAAATTTATTTGTTCTTTATTTTCTCATAAAGATTTTTCGCATCAGCTAAAACCTGATCATCATCTTCATGTGCTTTGGGAGCTTTTTCAACCTTCTTTAAAGTTTCTTTCGCTTTATCATATTCATCTTCTTCAATATAAGCTTTTGCTAATTCATACAAAAACATTCGGAAATTTGGCTTAAGCTTTACCGCTGTTTCTAAAAGTCTTACTGCTTCTTCTGTATCTCCCCATCCAAGTCCAAGCGGTAATCTGACAAGATAAGCTTTTTCACAAACCTTAAGATGAGTTCTTCCCAAAACATAATGTGCCAGTGCCTGAACATAATTTCCTCCGGTGCCAAGCTGAATAGCTTTTTCGCAATCAGCTTTAACATCTTTAACCGTTCCGATTGCAGAAAAAACTCCTTCAAAAAGTGCAATTCTTCCATTAGCAATTGCTCTTCTGACATAAGTAATTGATTGACTTGGCGCCAACTTAACAGACTTATCAGCATACTCTAAAGCTTTTTTATATGTTTTTTCACGTTCATCTTTTTGAGCATCAGTTTTATCCGGCATCTTCTCACCAATATCTACATAAGCGCGGCTGAGTCTCCACAAAATCTCCCAATTATTTGGAGCTAACTTCTCAGCTTTTAAATATGTCTCCAAAGCTTTTTGATTATCAAACTTCTCTACATATTCATCACCTTCTTTTAATAATTCATCTGCAGTTTGAGCAGAAGTTATTGCTGCCCCAAAAACAATGAAAAAAAGAGTAATAATAAGGTGTAGATTTGTTTTCATGATTCTTCCTTTAATTTAAGATTAGTCAAATAAGGTTTTTTTTGCATCATCCGCTTGGCTTTGTATGCCATGTGAATGAATATCGGTTCCTGCTAATGAAATAAACTTAGTCCAGTTTGTACCCGGTTTTATTTCATTATTGATTACATTTTTATAAGCGTTAACTTTTGCGCTTAATTCATCAGCCTGATAGAGAGTAATAGCTTCAAGTGTTTTCGGAACAACTGGCGAAGCATATTCAAGTTTACCCTGATGGCTAAGTACTAAGTGCAGTAGATTATTTTTTAAGTTTTCCGGAAAGTCGGGAATTTTATTTATTTCTTCATTAACTATCATTGCTGCTATTACAATATGCCCAATAAGCTTACCTTTATCTGTATATTCAAAAACCGGTTCATAGGTAAGCTCTTCAATTTTTCCAAAGTCATGCAGCATTGCACCGCAGACAAGTATATCACGATTAATCTCGGGATGAATATCACTCATCAAATCACATATTCTTATTATCTCTAAAGTATGTTCAATCAATCCGCTTATGTAGCCGTGATGCCACATTTTTCCAGCAGGAACAAGTGTATATTTTTCAAATCTTTCCTCTGAAAAAATATTTTTCAATAATTGTTTAAGATTACTATCTGTGATCTTTTCTAATCTGGATAAGAATTCGCTTTTCATTGTTTTAAGATCACGCGAAGATTTTGGAAGAAAATCTGTGTGAGAAACATTATCGCTTTGCTTTGATAACCGAATCGCTTCGATTTTAATCTGTGCCCCTCCCTGATACTCATCCATCGAACCTTCTATCTTTACAATATCTCCAACAGCTAACGAGTTTTTAATTGATTTGAATCCCGGCACATCATCCCAAAGGTTTGAAGGACAGTTGATTGTTTTATCACCAAGTTCAAGTGAAAGATACTCTTTACCGTTTTTTGTCAATCTAATTTCGCACTTTTTAACAAGCAGAAAATGATCGACCGAATCGCCTTTATTTAATGAAGATAAATCAGTTTGATTTAGCATATCTGACTTTCAAAATGCTTTAATTAATAATATCACTTCTTCCGATTGAATAATAAGTAAATTTCATCTCATTTAATTTTTCAAGGTCGTAAAGATTTCTTCCATCAAAAATAACAGGTGCGTTCAAGGATTTTTTAATCAGATCAAAATCGGGATTTCTGAACTCTTTCCATTCAGTAACAACAATCAATGCGTCTGCACCTTTTAATGTTTCATCAGATGTTTCAACATAATTAATTATATCTCCGAGAACCGCTTTCGTAGTGTTATTTGCTTCCGGGTCGTAGGCAGTAACAGTTGCACCCGCAGCAAGCAGCAGTTTGATAAGATATTGTGCCGGTGCTTCACGGACATCATCTGTGTTCGGTTTAAATGCTAATCCCCACATCGCAAAATGTTTTCCTTTAAGGTTCTCTTTGTAGTGTTTTAAAATCTTCTTGAAGAAATGTTTTACCTGTTCTTTGTTAACATCAATTACAGATTTTAAAATCTTAAAATCATAATTTTTCTCGTTTGCAGTATTAACAAGTGCATGAACATCTTTAGGAAAACAAGAACCACCGTAACCGATACCCGGGAATAAATATCTTTTACCAATTCTGGAATCTGATCCAATGCCTAATCTGACAGCATCAACCTGCGCACCTGTTAATTCACATAGTCTTGCTATTTCATTCATAAAAGAAATTTTCATCGCAATAAAAGAATTAGCGGCATACTTTGTCATCTCGGCGGATTTTTCATCCATAAAGTAAACAGGATTTCCGGTGCGTAAAAATGGCTCATATAGCTGTTCCATTACCTTTTTTGTTTTATCATTACTGGTTCCAATAATAACCCTTTCAGGTTTCATAAAATCTTCAACTGCAATTCCCTCTCTCAAAAACTCTGGATTTGAGCATACATCAAAATCAAAACCGGGTGCGTGTTTCTTTATCGAATTCCGGACTAAGTCGCTTGTACCAACCGGAACAGTGCTTTTGTTAACAATTACTTTGAATCCAAGTCCGGGTTCCTGTTTGAACATCAGTCCGATATCATCAGCAACTTTAAGTACATATTTAAGATCAGCAGCACCATCATTACCTTGCGGTGTTGGAAGACAAAGGAATATAATTTCTGAGTTACGGACTGCTTCTTTTAAATCGGTTGTAAAGGATAATCTTTTTTTAACAATATTTCTTAAAAACAGAACCTCAAGTCCGGGCTCATAAATTGGTATTTGTCCTTCTTTCATGGTTTCAACTTTCTTTTCATTAATATCAACACAAATTACATTGTTTCCTGTTTCAGCAAAGCCGGTACCTGAAACCAACCCAACATATCCGGTTCCTATTACAGCCAGATTCATCTATATCACCTTTATAAATTATTTGTAAATAAAACGTATTTAATTTAATTCAATTAATTAAGAGCAATTGATATTTCGCGATTAACAATTTTTAAATCTACCGGTTTGGAAATTACAGTTCTTACACCAACATCGTGATAGGTTTTTATCAGATTTTCATCGCGTGTATCAACCAATATTATTATCGGCGAATAAAACTTTTTATCGCCGCGCAAAATTGATTTAACAAACTGAACACCATTCATAAGTGGTAAATCGTGTGATGATATGATTAGCGAAGGCTGCTGTTTTAAGACAACATTTATTGCTTCGAAACCATTATCAGCACCTACAAACTTAAACGAAGAATAATTTTCCCTGATAACTTTTTCAATCTTAATAAAATCACTTTTATTATTTTCAACCAATAGAATAGTATTCTCTGAACTTGGTACGGTAAAATGAAATTCACTGCCGACTTTTTCTTTAGAATAAAACCAAATCTGACCCTTATGTCTTTCAATTATCTCTTTAACTAAAGATAGTCCGAGTCCGGTACCTTTTTCACCTTTTGTACCTCTGGTTGAAAACATCTTCTCAAATCTGAATATTCTTGACTGATAGATATCGGGTATGCCAACACCTTCGTCTTTGATTACAAATTCTACAAGCTCATTATTAAATCTATCAGCAGAAATACGGATTGTTTTTCCTTCCTCAGAAAATTTTATTGCATTGCTTACCAGATTAGTAATAACCTGTATCATCAGTCTTTCATCTGTTTTTAAAAACAAAGACTCGGGTACATTAACCTTGATATCTATATTTTTTCTCATTGCTATACCGGTAAGGGCAGATATACAATTAAATACAAGACTTTGTGCCTGAACACGCTGCGGATCAAGATGCATTCTTCCGGTTTGCAGATTTGACCAATCAAGCAGATAATTTACCAATCTAAGCTGATTGCTTGAAGAATCATTTATGTAGTTTAGATATTCTGCCCTCTCTGCTTCGGTTAAAGCTGTTTCATTAAGAAGGATTTCTGTAAAGCCTAATATGCTTGAAAACGGCGCTCGTAAATCGTGAGAAAGTATCGAAAGAAAATTATCCCTGGCTGTTATTTCCTCTGAAAGATTATTAATAATTTCACCATAATCATTTTCTGCTTTTTTAAACTCTGTAACATCAACTACCAAGCCTTTTAAAATTATTCCGCCATCTACTGTTTCCGACTTAATTTGTTCTTTCAGCCAAATGATTTTTCCATCTTTTCTTACAAATCTAAAAAGTAATTTAAGGCTGGGAACTTTTCCGGTTTCAATTTTATGAAGTCTCTTTTTTACATCTGAAATATCTTCCTGATAAACGAACTCCCTGCCAAGTGAATCTTTTTTAATAAGCTCTGAGGGCAAGTAACCGGTAATTTTTTTTACCGAAGGTGAATAAAATATTTCAAGTTCATCGCCTTTCAGAAAAAGCAAATAATGAAACTGATCTTCAAAAGCTGATGCTATATCACATAACACTCTATCCTGCGGTTCGGTTAAGAGTTTCTTTTGTCTTATACCAGATAGAAATGCTGCTTTTGGCTTTATTTCTTTGGAATATTTTACTTCTTTGTTTTTTTTAGAAGGCATTAAATCATATTAATTTCTAAGCATCTGAAATATAATAATTTGTTTTAATCTATAACACAAAAGAAATTATTCAAACATTGCATTAAACAGGTTGATTTTATGCGGGAATCAATGAAGAGTTTATAAATTAAACTATACGTTGATTGTTATAGCAATTAATGATTTTAAATGATTTTTATATTTACAAGATAGATTTCTTCTTTTATCTAAGATAAATCATTTTTTTTGTTTCAATAAACTTACCGGTTTTTAACTGGTAGAAATAAATACCGCTTGAAAGATTACTTGCATCAAAATTTATCTTATAACTTCCCGCTGAGCGATCTTCATTTACTAATATTGCAACTTCATTACCAAGAACATCATATACTTTTAAAGTAACAAATTGCCTGCTGCCTATTACATACTGTATTCGGGTGTTCGGGTTAAACGGGTTTGGATAGTTTTGAGATAGTGAAAATTCTTTTGGTAATATTTCTTCATACTCAACTGCTGAAGGACTTCCCTCTCCGCTTATTGGAACTGATTTGCTGAATGAATAAACATTCCCATCAATAAAAGTAAATACAAATCTTAAAGTATCTTTAAAGTACTCCTGAACTTCATAATCGCATATTGGACATAAATCCACATCATAAAATGAAACATTTATAGAGTCGTGTGGAGGAATTATAATTCCCAAAGTGTCACCCATAAATCCAGGCATTGTTTGGAATAAATAAAACGGATATTCAAATCCGGGGTTACTTAAGATTCCTCTATAACCGTAAAATCCCCCAACAGAATTAATCGAGTCAATCCTTACCGAATGATCAGATGTATTTATAATTTTTACAGCGCCAGTATCGCTAATCGTAGAAACATAGATACTATCCGGTAAGAATAAAACCTGCGGCGGAGATGGATCGTAAATTAATTTGTAATAACCAGTTGTTGGTCTAGAATAATATGATGTAACAATTCCCTTATCTTTAGCTACAATTTTATAATATAAACTGTATCCTTGTTGATATAATATAGAACTTACTGGATAATATAATGAATAATCAATTTCTGATGTTGAGTTAATAGGGAATCTAGAATTGAAAATCGTATCAACATCATTTATATAATATGAATCGAGATACACGCTATCTAAATAACATCTCCCAAATAATTCTATGTTATCTCCCTTTTTTGATAAAGGATGTTTAATCAGAAAATTCTGGTTTAAGTTATTGCCAAATTCAATTAATAATATTGGATTAAATAGTATGTCAGCAGAATATGTGTGTTTTTTGTGATAAATATTTCCTAATGAATCCAAATTCAAATATTCTATAATGTTGAACGAATAAGTGTCAACAAAATACCAATTGGTAGTTTCAACTTGTTTAACTATTCCAATATCCGGGGCAAAATAATACCATCCCTTTTTATAACGAGCCGGGAACACGGTTTCTCTAATGAAACCTTTAACATTTAACGTATCTCCTAAGATCACAGATGTTGTTGATAAAATCGTTATTGACCTAAAAGTATTATTAGGTTGGATTTGAAGCATAGTAGAAGAATCTGATAACTTAAAATCCATATAAATATATTCAGAATCATTTTTAAGAATTATTACTTGGGACGAATCTTTTGAATACCGTATTAATGTGCCATTTGGAAAGTCAAAAAAACCATTTACTAGGTAATATACTTTATCATTTATCATTATTGAATCTGTTACCTTATATGAGAAAAAAGTATAAGTAGAAAAAACAGAACCTGAAAGATTATATTTATGCACTTTTTCAAATTGAGATTCATTCCCAACATTTAGCGGCAACCAGTTTTGCCCTGTAATGTTAATAGTCAGAATGATGAAAAAGGAAAAGAATAAAATAATAGTTCTCATAAGAACCCCTTATAAAATGCCAGTTGTAATGTAAGAAGCTAGATTTGTAATGTCAATAAAAAACTATTTGCTAAACCACAAACACTTTTGCAATATCAATAAGCAGGGATGGGTTATTTATTAATGCAGTTGTAAACACTTTACCAAGTGTCCTTTTTTCGATAGGAATTTTTAAAGCCGAGTGTGCAATGCTGTTAAATTTATCATCAGAAAAATTATAAATGCCCTCTTTAATTCTGTTAAATGTTTCGTGGCGTTTACCAAGTCTATCATTCCACGCTTTATCATAAGTTAAAATATGATCGGGTTTATTTTGTTTGATTGCCTCGCCTGCAATTGTACCGGCAATCTTTCCGCCTATCATTCCGCTTGCAATTCCACCGCCGCTTAATGGATTAACCTGTCTGGCAGCATCGCCGACCAGCATAATTCCGGGTCCGGAAATTTTATCAAGCGTGATTGAACACGGAACTCCGCCGGCAATTTTAGTAAGTACTGGTGCATCGGGAAAACGTTTGTTCATAAATTCATCAAGAAAGTACTGAGCATACTTTTTCTTATTAACAGAGCCGCTAATACCAAGCCCGATATTGGCTTTATTTCTGCCTTTCGGAAAAATCCAAAAATATCCGTTTGGTGCAACTTGCTGACCGAAGTAAAAGTAAAGAGTATTTTGATCAACAGGAATATTAGCAGCAGTTATCTGGACTGCGCTTTCCATATCACGAAAATCCGTAACTGTTTTAAGTCCAGCCCATCTTCCGACACGCGATTCAACTCCATCAGCTGCAATAACAATTTTTGATTTAACTTCTTTCTGCTCACCTTTGTACTCGTACTTCACTCCGCTTACCTTGCCATTCTCAAACAACAAATCATTTACATAAGCGCGGGTTAAAATTTCTGCTCCGGCTTCTGCAGCAGTTCTTGCAAGCTCGTAATCGAAATTTCTCCTTTCAAGAACATAACCTGCATCACCAAACTCAACAATTACTTCACTTCCATCTGGAGCGTTTAATGAAAACTTATTTATTTCTGCTGCAACCCATTTTGAATCAACCTTAATAAACTCCTCAACTCCTGCTTTACTGATTGCTTCACCGCATCTTACAGGATAACCGACATCTCTGTCTTTTTCCAGCATTAACACAGAAACACCCTGCTCAGCAGCAAACCGTGCAGCCATACTTCCTGCAGGACCTGCACCGACTACAATTATATCGTATTCATTTTTCATTTTTTTAATCTGTGCTAATCCGTTAAATCCGTGTCATCCGCGTGCTATTGCGATTTGATTGAGCGCTGATAACACAGATCACACAGTTTTTCGCTGGTCAGAACAAGACTCCATTTTTATTAAACTTAATAACTTCAATCGGACAAGACCAAACACACTTTGCACAATTAGTGCATCGCTCATCAATGATATAGATTTCGGCTTCCTTTAATTCAATTGCATCTTCGGGACAAACACCAACACAACATCCGCAAAAGTCGCACTTATCGGGCAGGATATCTATCATTAGTTTTCCGGTTTTTGCTTGTCTGTACTTTAGTTCCATTTTAAATTTTTAATCAATACTTAATTTTTCTCAAATTCTTCACGGACAGCTTTTTTCAGTTTTTCCAACTCTTGTCTTTCCCTCATAAGTTCAATTAATCTTTCTTCAGCCTCAGCGTTTTCCTGTGCTTTAACATTTGCTGCTATCAGCATATCAAAATGGCTTTGTTTATACTTAATTATAATATCTGCAGCATACTTTTTATTAATTATTGCCTTGTTCTCTGACATATAAAAATCTTCCCAATTTTCACTTAAAGAATATTTTTCAATCGTAAGCTCACGCAAATAAATCTGAGTTTCATCATCAAATAAATTCATCAAATCGGCTGAGTTTAAACTACCTTGATTTTCATATTCGAAATAAACTTTTTCAAAAATTATTTTATGAATATCAACAAGAATATCTTCTGCCTGAATATTATCAATGACCAATGCAATTATCATTTCATCATTTTCAAAAAGCAGCCGTATTAGTTCGCGTTCAGTGTTATAAAGGTGCGGCGGAATTTTAACTCTTTCATTTACAATTAATCCTTCTTTAGGAATCTCTTCATTTTTAAAAATTCTTTGAGATTGTATTCTGTTTTGCTTCTTTTGAAATTCAAGTGCTTTACTCAATTCACTTTCTAAAAGTTTTTCCCTGAGATTAAATTTTCTTGAGATATTTCTGATTAAAAGACTTCTTTTAAGTTCATCATCAACAAGAGCAATTGGTTTTACAAGCTCCCGAATTGCCTCTGCCATTTTGGTTGGGTCATCAAACATCTCCTGTGATTCATAATAAGAAGTCTGATACTCAAGAAAATTTTCTGCCCGTTTAATAATTTCTTCGAAAGCCTCTCTTCCAAATTTATTAACATAAGAATCGGGGTCTTCATCCTTCGGCAGCGTGGATATCTTAACATCAAAATTGCGCTTAAGTAAAATTTCAATACTTCTCATCGAAGCTTTAATACCGGCAGCATCGGCATCAAACAAAAGAACAACATTTTTAGTGTAACGTGAAAGCAATTGTGCCTGATCATCTGTTAATGCTGTACCCGAAACCGCAACAACATTCTTAATCCCAGCCTGATAAAGCGAGATTAAATCCATATAGCCTTCAACAATAATTGCTTTATCAAGCTTTCTTATATCATCCTTAGCATGCGATAGTCCGTATAAAATTCTGCCTTTCACATAAATTAAAGATTCGGGTGAGTTTATATATTTTCCGCCGGTATCTTCTTCTCTTAATTTTCTTCCTGCAAAAGCAACAACTCTTCCGTTGGGCGAAAAGATCGGAAAGATAATTCTTCCCGGCAGTTTATCATAGATTCTCCCGTCTTTGTATTGCCCGATTAATCCAAGTTGTAATGCTCTTTCAAGATCAATGCTTTTCTCTTTAAGAAAATTTACAAGATTTTCGTAACCGTTTATTGTATAGCCTAAACCAAATGCCCGTATTGTCTGAATTTTAAGATTCCGATTTTTAAAATATTCTCTGGCAGCCTCGCCTTCCTGATCATTTAATAAATTGTTAAGAAAGTACCGTGCAGCTTCAGTATTTATATCATACAGAATTTCCTGTTCGGATTGCTTCTCGCTGTAACCTTCATCATCATAACTAATCTCGATGCCCTGTTGTTCCGCTATTTCCTGAACTGCTTCGATAAAAGAAATTTTTTTGTACTCCATAAGAAATTTAAAAACATTTCCGCCCGTGTGGCATCCGAAACAATGAAAGATTTGTTTTTCTTCCGTTACGGTAAACGAAGGAGTTTTTTCGTTATGAAACGGACATAATCCTACAAAGTTTTTACCGCGTTTTCTCAATTGAACATACTCTGATATTACATCAACAATACTTATTGAGTTTCTTATTTCTTCTATTTTCGATTCTGAGATTCGCATATCCAAATATAATAAGATTAAAACACATGATTTAAGACTTTTAGTGTAGGCTGAATTATTTTTATATTTAAAACGGAACTAAATTGATTTAATAATTGCTTTGTTTTTAAAATATAAGAAAATACTATGGAAGAAATTGTAAAGAACTTAAAACACTACTGTAATAGTTTAACAAAATATTCAAGATACAATACAAGAGAAGTTTTTATCGGAGATATCCCGCTCGGTGGAAGTAATCCAATCCGGATTCAATCAATGACAACAACCGATACAATGAATACAATTGCAACGGTTGAGCAGACAATAAGAATGGTAAAAGCAGGCTGTGAATATGTCAGAATAACTGCTCCAAGCATTAACGAAGCAAAAAATCTTGAAGAGATAAAGAAGGAGCTTCGTTTACGCGGTTATAATGTTCCACTGATTGCAGATATTCATTTTACTCCAAATGCAGCAGAGATGGCTGCCCGGATTGTTGAGAAGGTCCGCATTAATCCCGGCAATTATGTTGATAAGAAAAAATTCGATCTGATCGATTATACTGATGTTGAATATCAGGAAGAGATCGACAGAATAAGAGAAAGATTTACTCCGCTTGTAAAGATTTGCAAAGAGTACGGCACTGCAATGCGTATCGGAACAAATCATGGCTCTTTATCGGATAGAATTATGAGTCGTTATGGCGATACACCGCTCGGAATGGTTGAATCCGCATTAGAGTTTTTAAGAATATGCAAAGATGAAAACTTCCACAACATCGTTCTTTCAATGAAGGCAAGCAACCCGCAAGTTATGGTTCAGGCTTACAGATTATTAATAAATAAAATGGAAGCTGAAGAAATGAACTATCCGCTTCATCTTGGTGTTACTGAAGCAGGCGGCGGAGAAGACGGAAGAATAAAATCTTCACTTGGAATAGGAGCCTTACTTGAAGATGGAATAGGAGATACTATTCGCGTCTCTTTAACAGAAGATCCAGAATTTGAAGCACCGGTTGCAATAGCTATTGCAGACCGATATAAAGGAAGAGATGATCATAAACCAATTAAAGAAATTGATGAGTCACCCATTGATCCTTTCACTTATAACAAAAGAAAAACATTTAATGTTTTATCAATTGGGCATGGAAATGTTCCAAGAGTTGTTGCCGATTACAGCTCAAGAAAAATTTCTGTGCAGAAAGATTTGATTGATATTGGATACACTTATGATGAGCAAAGTGATAAATGGAATCTATCAGATACTGCTTCTGATTTAATATATCTTGGAAAAAATATTTTACCATTTGATTGTCCGAATGGTTTAAACGTGATATATGATTTTGAGATTTGGAAACAGCTAAATAATACTAATAAAAGTTATCCAATCTTTACAGCACAGCAATTCCTGAATGCTGCTAAAAAATCAAGTGAACTGAATTTTGTTTCAATGACAATTGATGATTCTTCAAAATCTTTTTTAGATAGAGTAAAAATCGATAAGACTGTTGTGATTTGTCTGGAAACAAACAACCTTGCAGGAATGGCTGAGCAGCGCAGAGTGTTTTTTGATCTGATATTAAACGATGTTCAGAATCCAATTATAATTAAACGGGAATACTCCAACATAACTTCGGAGAACCTGCAGCTTTATTCTGCAACAGATTTTGGGGCATTAATGATAGATGGTTTTGGTGATGGTGTCTGGTTATCGGTTGATGATATAAAATCTGGAAATTCCGGTATTTATGTAAAAAGCTTTATCAAAAAATCCGAGACAAAAGAAAAAATCATCAACAGATTATTATTTAATACTTTACAGGCAGCACGACAAAGAATATCTAAAACCGAATATATTGCCTGTCCTTCCTGCGGCAGAACTTTATTTGACCTGCAGGAAACAACTGAGATGATTCGTAAACGGACAGAGCATCTGAAAGGATTAAAGATTGCAATTATGGGTTGTATTGTCAACGGTCCCGGCGAAATGGCTGATGCGGATTATGGTTATGTCGGAGCTGGAGTTGATAAAATTACTCTTTATCGGGAAAAAAATATTGTTAAACGTAATATTCCGGCAAATAATGCTGTTGATGAATTGATTAAACTGATAAAAGATGATGGAAAATGGGTTGACCCTTGATTTAAAGCAATGAAAAATTGTTTATTAAATCAGATAGATATATATTTCAACACTTAAATATGAGAAGATTAAACCCGAAAAAATTAAAGTTCCTCGTTAAAAATGACCATTGCGGTCAGAATGCGAAGACCAGAAAATTTTAAGAAATGCACCCAAGCCAAAAAAGGGTGCATTTTTTTTTGATTTTATGAGATGTGAAAGTATTGTAAAAATTATAGAAGACTGGGCACCCAAATCCATTGCCTGGGAAAAGGACAATGTTGGTTTACAGGTTGGATCGTTACAAAGAGAAGTTTCAAATATTCTGCTTTGTTTAGATGTTAACCAGAGTGTTGTTAACGAAGCGATAAAACTAAAATGTAATCTTATTATTAGCCATCATCCTTTACTTTTCAGACCATTAAAGAAAATAGATGTCGGAAAAGATCAACATTCAAAGATTGTTGAAAAGCTGATAAAAAAAGATATTACCCTTTTTTCCGCTCATACAAATTTAGATTTTACAAAAGATGGTGTAAGTTTTCAGCTTGCTGAAAAACTTGGACTAAAAAATCAGAGATTTCTGTTTAACCTCTCGTCAAATCAAAACAAAATTTCCGTCTTTGTTCCCGTTAAATACGCTGATAAAGTTGCTGACGCAATGCACGAAGCAGGAGCTGGTATTATAGGTGAATATACAAACTGTAGTTTCAGAACTGTTGGTGCCGGAACTTTCAAGGGATCGGATAAATCAAATCCAAAAGTTGGATTAAAAAATAAATTGGAAACGGTAGAAGAAGTAAAGCTTGAAGTTCTGGTAAACTCATTTGATGCAGATAAAGTTATATCAGCAATGAAAAAAGTTCACCCCTACGAAGAGCCCGCTTTTGATATTTATGTGCTTACCAATAAAGATTCAAATCATGGTATGGGTGTAATCGGAAATTTGGAAAAAGAATTATCGGATAAACAATTTCTAAATCTGATATTAAAATCATTGAAGATAAAAAATCTCAGATTTTCCAAAGGATTAAAATCCAAAGTCAGAAAAGTTGCTGTTTGCGGCGGCTCGGGAAGTGAGCTTTTAGAAACTGCAATAAAATCAGGTGCAGATGCATTTGTAACTGCAGATGTTAAATATCATACTTTTCAGGATGCTGAAAATAAAATCCTTTTAATTGACGCCGGACATTATGAAACCGAAATTCATTCCCTTGATGCAATAAAGAATAAAATTGAAAAATCTATCTCAGAAAAAATAAAAGTTTTTAAATATAAGGGTTCAACTAACCCAATAGTTTTTTATAATAATTAAGGAGCTAAAAATTGTATACCAGACTAAAAATTCTCTACCAGTTACAATTAGTAGATGATCAATTAGATAAACTTGAAGAACTAAGAGGTGATCTGCCGAAAATGGTTAACAACCTTGAAGGTCAGATTAATGAATTAACAGATGAAATAAAGAACAAGACAAACGAGCAGCACGAATCAATTAATAAAAGAGCACACAACGAAGAAGAAATTGAAAAACTTAAAGAGAGTCAGAAAAAATTTAAAGCACAGCTTTATCAGGTTAGAAACAACAAAGAATACGATGCCTTAACCAAAGAGATTGATCATTCGGAAGAGCAGATATTAAAATTAACGGCTGAGAATGACTCGCTTGCGGATTTGAGTAAAACCCTTTCCAATCAGGTTGAGGAAGTTGAACCAAAACTTGAAGAGCTTCAGAAAGAATTGACTGAAAGACAAGCCGATCTTGAAGAGATAATAAAAGCTAACAAAGAAGAAGAAACAATACTGCTTGAAAAAAGGAAAAAGATTGAGGGACAGGTTACAAAACCAGACATATCATTATATACCAGAATCCGTAAGGCAAAAAGAGGCAAGGCTGTTGCGACTGTAAAAAGATCTGCGTGTTCAGGTTGTCACAACATTGTCCCTTCGCAAAGGCAGCTTGAAATAAGAAGAAATGTAAAGATTTTTACGTGTGAGTACTGTGGAAGGATTTTGATATCTCAGGAAATTGCTGATGATGTTGCAGGGAATAAGGAATAGATAATTTTTAATCTGAAAAAATCATAATAATTTTATTATATTCCGTCAGTTAAAATTCTCATTAAATCTTATTCAATAACTATCACTTTGTAATTGGCTGAATTGGCAGAGATGTCAGTTCAAATTTAAAGAATAATCAAATAATTCAATCCGGGCAATTGCTCTCCGGTTAGCCGGAGGGAGGAAAGTCCGAACTTCACAGAACAAGGTGCCGGGTAACGCCCGGGCGTTAATGGAGTAATCTGTTTTCGACTGAAAGTGCAACAGAAAATAAACTACCTTGAAGAAATTCAGGGAAAAGGTGAAATGGCGAGGTAAAAGCTCACCGGCTTAGCAGTAATGTTAAGTGCTATGCAAACCACACCTGAAGCAAGGTCAAGTAAAAAAATCTTTTTAATTCGCTTTTCATAACAGGAAGGCTGATTAAGACAAAGTTGTTCGCTTTGAACCAATGCTTAATTGCTGGTTGGATTTTTGGGTGGACCGCTAAACTTTACCGGTAACGGTAAAGTAAGATAAATAATTGCCGCTCCGAACATTATCGGGGTTACAAAATTCGGCTTATAGGATTGTTTTATTTGATGTGTTCTTATAAAATATAATTAATTCTTTTATGTTAAATAAACGCTGGAAAATCAGAGAAGTTGAAGACATAAATTCATTAAAGGATATTGCTGACTCACTAAACATTTCCGAAGTCCTGGCTAAATTACTTTCATTAAGAGAAATCAACACCTTCACTAAAGCAAAAAATTTTTTCAGACCCTCTTTAGATTCGTTACACGATCCATATCTGATGAATGGAATGGAAAATGCAGCAAAGCGGGTTATTCAGGCACTTACCGAAAACCATCCGATTTGTATCTACGGTGATTATGATGTTGATGGAACTTGCGCAACAGCATTGCTTTATATGTTTTTACAAAAACTGGGCGCAAATGTTGATTTTTATATCCCAAGAAGACTAAACGAAGGTTACGGATTATCTAAAGAAGGTATTGATGCAATAAAACTTAAATATGATGCTAAACTGTTGATTACAGTTGATTGCGGTATAACAGCTATTGAAGAAACTGATTACGCAAATCAATTAGGGATGGATGTTATAATATGCGATCATCATCAGCCAAAAGATGAATTACCAAATGCGCTAGCAGTATTAGATCCGCTTACACCACAATGCCAATATCCATTTGATTATTTATCCGGTGCCGGCGTTGCCTTTAAGTTAGCGCAGGGAGTTGCTGAAAAAATCGGCAGAAGAGAAATGCCGTTAAAATATCTTGATCTTGTTGCTCTTGCTGCTGCTGCGGATATCGTTCCTCTAATTGATGAAAACAGAGTGATGGTTAAAGAAGGATTGGATAAAATAAATACAAATCCTCGCCCGGGAATTTTAGCGTTAATAGAATCCAGTAGTCTGCAGCCGGGTAATTTAAATTCCGGACAGGTAGTATTTACAATTGCACCAAGGATTAATGCCGTGGGCAGATTAGGTGATGCCAGAAGAGCAGTTGAATTATTAATTACCGACAGTATTGATGAAGCACGGACAATGGCTAAAGTACTGGAGTCTGAAAATTATGAAAGAAGAAAAATTGATGTCGATACTTTTGATAATGCACTTCAGCTTGTAGAAAACTCTGTTGATTTTGATAACGAACTGGCAATAGTATTACATCAGGAAGAATGGCATCCGGGCGTTATCGGTATTGTTGCTTCAAGATTAGTGGAAAAGTATTACAGACCAACTATTATGCTTACAACCATTGATGGAATTGCTAAGGGTTCTGCCAGAAGTATTACTAATTTTAATATTTATGAAGCTCTTCAAAAATGTGAAGATATGTTAATCCATTTTGGTGGTCATCAGGCTGCTGCCGGATTGGCAGTAGAGCTTGATAAGCTGCAGGAGTTTAAAGACAAGTTTAATCAGATTGTGAAAGAATCAATAAACGAAGAAGACCTTCTGCCGGAAGTTACAATTGATGCAAAGATCAAATTTTCTGATATCACTCCAAAGTTTTTACGGATACTCGATCAGTTTGCACCATTTGGACCAGAGAATATGAGACCGGTTTTTCTTACTGAAAATGTTGAGTTAAGTAACACTCCGCGGATAGTTGGTAATAACCATATTATGGCAGGCTTTAAACAAAAAAACAGTGATAAGGTATTTGATGCTATTGGCTTTAATATGCGTGAGTATTTAGATTTGTTCCTGAAAAAAAATACAAAAGTTGATATTGTATATACAATTGATAAAACCGTCAGGGATAGCAGAACCTATCCTCAACTAAGATTAAAAGATTTAAGACTATCAGAAAAAGAAAGTTAGGAGATTTGGAATGTCAGGTCACTCAAAGTGGGCAACAATAAAAAGAAAAAAAGCCGTTCTCGATTCTAAAAGAGGAAAAATTTTTACAAAGCTTATCAAAGAAATTACAATTGCTGCCCGGGCAGGCGGAGATCCCGCCGGTAACCCAAGATTACGCTTAGCAATTGATAATGCCAAAGCGCAGAATATGCCGATGGATAATATTGAGCGTGCAATTAAAAAAGCTACCGGTGAACTTGAAGGCGTAACTTATCACGAATTAACCTATGAAGGATATGGACCGGCAGGCATAGCAATTCTGGTTGAAGTTGCAACTGATAATAAAAACAGAACTGTTGCCGAGGTTAGACATTTATTCAGCAAACACGGCGGTTCAATGGGCGAAACCGGCTCCGTTGCATGGATGTTTGATAGAAAAGGGATTATCACAATGCCTGCTGAAGGTAAAAAAGAAGATGATGTTATGGAAGTAATTTTAGAAGCAGGAGCTGATGATCTTTCAACTCAGGATGAATTTTTTGAAGTTCAAACTTCTGTTGAATCTTTTGAACCCGTAAGAAGAGCTCTTGTAGAGAAAAATTTTACAATTGAAAATGCTTCACTCCAATGGATTGCAAGAAACCTGATTGAGGTAAAGGGAGAAGATGCTGAAAAAGCAATGAAGATTATTGAGGTATTGGAAGATATTGACGATGTACAGAATGTTTACTCCAATGCCGATTTTATTGAATAGTCTTCAGAGTATTAAAGTGCTTTTTTATTCCCACAACAGGTGGGAATTTATTTTTAAACCAGTTTAAAACTATTCTATGATCATTTTAGGTATAGACCCGGGAACAAGAATAACCGGATATGGTGTTATCAGATATTCAAATAACAGTTTTCTGAGAGTCGCCAGCGGATCGATTAATCTTCCTTCGGATAAACCTATACCATATCGGTTGGAAATTATTTACAACGAACTTGGCAAAATTATAAAACGTCACAAACCCGATGAGTTTGCAATCGAGACAGCGTTTTATGGAAAAAATGTTCAGTCAGCAATGAAGATCGGCTATGCCAGAGGAGTTTCAATACTGTGTGCATTACATAATAATATTCCAACCAGCGAGTATTCACCCAGAGAAGTAAAAAAATCAGTTGTTGGAAAAGGCTCTGCAAGTAAAGATCAGGTTTTATATATGATTAAAACTTTACTTAATATTAAATCAGAAAAAATTAAAGTTGATGAAAGCGATGCACTGGCAATTGCACTCTGCCACGCTTTCAGAAAAAATATTCCAATAAAAAAAACAAAAGACTGGAAAGCTTTTATTGAAGCATATCCGGAAAGAGTTATTGAATAAGATATGATTGGTTATCTGACAGGAAAAATAATTTCATCAAAACCAACGCAGGTCTTACTTGATGTAAATGGAGTTGGTTACTCTGTAAACATATCTATTAATACATTTGAAAAAATATCTGAAAAAGAATCTGTTTCACTTTTTATTTTTACAAATGTTAAAGAAGATTCTATTACCCTGTTTGGTTTTTATACTCAATCTGAAAAAGATATGTTTGAACTTTTAATTTCAGTCAGCGGAATAGGACCTAAAGTAAGCATGGGGATATTATCGGGTATTGTTGTAGATGATCTGAAAGAGGCTATCAGCAATGGAAATATTTCGCGACTAATTGCTATTCCCGGTATCGGCAGAAAAACTGCCGAACGAATTGTTCTGGAATTAAGGAATAAAGTTGACTCAGTTAAAGCTGACGGAGAGGTAAAAGTATCATCGGCAAAAGAAGAAGCCGTTGCAGCTTTATCTACGCTTGGTTATCAAAGGCAAATCAGCGAAAAAGTTATAAGGGATTTGCTTTCCGAAAATCCTAATTACACTTTAGAAGAGCTTATAAGAAAAGCCCTGGCAGGATTAAATAAATAATCATCTTACTGAACATTCAAGTTTTAATAATCCATCGAGTTCTGCGGTTAATTTATCGCCGCTTTCAACTTTATTAACTCCTTTAGGCGTTCCGGTAAAAATCAAATCGCCATGCTCAAGTTTCATTAGAGAAGAAATGTATTGAACTATTCCGGCTGGCTTATGAAGCATTTTACTCAATTGATCTTTTTGTTTGTATTCCCCATTTACTTTTAATGAAATAGTTTCATCAAGTGTTAATTGATAAAATTTTTTTTCTATAAACTCAGAGAGCACAGTGGAAGTATCAAAACATTTTGCAGTTGTCCAGGGATATCCTTTCTTTTTAAGCTCCGATTGAACATCCCGTAAAGTCATATCCAATCCGATTCCATATCCGGTAATTGCTTTTTCAGATGTTTCAAGATCAGCATCTTTAATAGCTTCGCCAATCAGTAATACAAGCTCAACCTCATGGTGCATATCATTTGAATAAGCTGGATATACAATTTTATCACCTGAATAAATTACAGAAGAAACTGTTTTTAAAAACACCACCGGTTTCTCCGGGATTGAATTTCCAAGTTCATGAGCGTGTTCAGCATAATTTCTTCCAACACATACTATTTTACCAATAGTAGTTTCTTTATCACTGTTTTTAATTTTTACGGTCTTCATTTTTCCAAGTTCTCCCTAACTTCTGAGTTCTGTCATCACTCTGAGTAATTGAATAAAAGAATAAGTCAAAACAATGTTAATAAGTAACACACAGATTAAATTCTGCACTGCTGCAACTTATTATAAACCCAATTACCTCGCAGCAGACACCGGATTTATTTTCTCTATGTCTTTTGTTTTTTCTTGGTTGCTGCAGGAAATAAAACATTATTTAATATTAATCTGTATCCTGGTGAATTTTTGTACAAACTTAAATCAGTCGGCGGGTCTCCTACTACATGCTGATAATCTTCAGGATCGTGCCCACCATAAAATGTAAAGGTTCCTCTTCCGAAATTCCCATGAATATATTTTACCTGATTAGTGCCCTGTCTTTCAGCTAATATTATAACTGAATTTTTAATCAGGTTTTTTCTGAACATAGTTGTCTGCCCCATAAAACCCTTGATAACATTTGCGTGATCCTGTGTTAACATTGTCGGTACCGGATCATACTTTGCAGAAAACTCAAATAAAGTAAAGTAATCATTTTGCTGTAGCCCAATTTCCAAGGGCTGAATATCAATATCGCTGTATTCATAAACATAAGGATTCATTTCGAGTTTAAAATCATTAAAAGCAAGAGTTTTGGAAAAATCCAGTTTCTCTTGTGCATCAGGATCAACAGCATCACCGTCAAAAACCGGTGCACAAATATCAACATCTTCTGCCGCCAGAGATATATCATAGGAATCCGTTGCGCTGCACATTGCAAATAAAAATCCGCCTTGTCCTACAAAATTTTTAATTGTTAAAGAAACAGCTTTCATCATCTCGGAAACTTTCTTGAATCCGTTTTTCTTGGCATTATTTTCATACATAATCTGCTGATCAATGTACCATTGTGCATTGCTGAAACTTGCATAAAACTTACCATACTGCCCGGTAAAATCTTCATGATGCAAATGCAGCCAATCATATTTTTCCAGATCACCGCGGAGAATTTCATCGTTCCATACTTTATCATATTTTATCTTTGCATATTCCAATGCGAGTGTAACAGCATCATCCCATGGCGAAAAACCCGGCGGTACATAGACAGCGATCTTTGGCGCTTTTTCTAATCTTACAACATCCATATTGTTGTCTTCACTTTGAACTTCGGAATAAATCTGAGAAGCCTGAGCAAGATTTATCTGTTCAAAGAAAACTTCTTCTAACAGGCACTCTGAAATTACTTTATCTGACTGATCGATTAAGAATGAACCTCCCCGATAGTTTAACAACCAGTCTGCCTTTAATCCATTTTCCAGAGCACGAAAAGTAATTCCATAAGCTTTAAGATGATCCGTCTGTCTAAGATCCATCGGAATGAGAATTTTGCTTTGAGTATAAAACTGAGATGAATGAAAAGTGAACAGCAGTGATATGTAGATAATTATGTTTTTCATCTTATAAATAAAAATCACTGTGCACAAATAACTATTGTAAAAACTTTACAACCTGACAAAGATTGAATTTTCTTATAACAGAGATAAACACGAATGATTTTCTTGCTATCAATCAGGCAGACTTAACATCTGATTTTATAAATATCGGTTCCGAGTTTTTTTCAACTACATCTTTGGTGATGATACATTTTTCTATATTCTTTTTAGACGGCAGATCATACATTACATCGAGCATAAAGTTTTCAACAATAGAACGTAAAGCGCGTGCACCGGTTTTTCTTTCCATTGCTTTTTCGACTATTGCATCCAGAGCAAAAGGATCAAATTCAAGTTCAACACCTTCCATTAAAAACAATTTTTTATACTGCTTTATTATTGCGTTCTTTGGCTCGGTTAAAATATTACGCATAGCTTCTTTTGTAAGCTGATGAAGCGGAGCGGCAACCGGAAGTCTGCCGACTAATTCAGGAATCAGTCCAAACTTTAAAAGATCTTCAGGCTGAATAAGTGAAACAATATCTTCATCTTTTGTTTTTTCTTTCAAGTCTGAAGAAAAGCCCATTCTGTTTTCATTCAATCTCTTTGCAATAATTTTATCAATTCCATCAAAAGCACCGCCTACAATAAACAGAATATTTTTTGTGTTTAGATTAATCAAACTTTGCTCAGGATGTTTCCTTCCGCCTTTAGGAGGTATGCCTGCTATTGTCCCTTCCAATATTTTTAACAATGCCTGCTGTACACCTTCACCGGATACATCACGTGTTATTGATGTGCTCTCACTCTTACGCGCAATCTTATCTATCTCATCAATATATACAATTCCTTTTTGTGCCCGTTCTAAATTATAATCAGCAGCTTGTAATAAATGCACGAGAACCGATTCAACATCATCACCGACATAACCGGCTTCGGTTAAGGTTGTTGCATCGGCAATTGCAAACGGAACATCCAGAGTTCTTGCAAGTGTTTGAGCAAGTAATGTTTTGCCAACACCTGTTTGTCCGATTAACAGAATATTGCTCTTTTCAATTTCAACATCATCAAGTTCAAAAAATGTCGTTCTGGAACCAATTCTTTTATAATGATTATAAACAGCAACAGCTAAAACTTTCTTTGCTCTATCCTGTCCGATTACATATTCATCAAGTGCTTTCTTAATAGTTTCCGGCGAGTGTTTTGTCCATTTACTCTGTTTCTGATTAGTTACTGCGGCTAAGTTGTTCTTAAGAATATCAACACTGCTGCCTATACAGATATCACAAATATAAACATCTGGTCCGGCAATCATACTTCCTACTTCATTGCCATCTCTTCCGCAAAAAGAACATTTAACAATTTTTTGTCCCGGTTTTTTAGACATTGTATATCCTAACTAATTTTTTTCTTCAGTTCAATTATATTTTGTCTTGCTTCGTCAAGGTAAAGTGACCTTGGAAATTTTATAAGCAGACTTTCGTACGATTCAATCGCTTTATCGTTATTCTTAAAACCATACTGATAAATTTTGCCCTGCAAATATAAAGCTTTATCGGCATAAATATTTTTTTCTGCTTCTTCAGTAATTAAACCAAGAGCTGATAATGCATTTAAATAATCATTATCTGCAATCTGCATCTCCGCACTTCGTATCTTTGCTATCGAGTGAAAAATAAAAGCCTGCGGATTTTGAGCAAGCTGATCATAAAAAATTTTTGCTTCATCAAATTTCTGCTGCTCGGTTAAATATTCTGCTTTACAATACAGTGATAAATTAGACGAGTCGTTTTTTGCATTGTTCAATAAAATTGAAAACTCAATTGCGTCATTTGCTATATTATCTTTTAGATTACTCATTACTGCAAACAACTTTTCTCTGGCTGATTCAAAATCATTTTTGAATGAAAAAATCCTTGCAAGCATGTAATTCGAAAAGCCTTTATCATCCTTGTTTACTCCTGGAATATCTATAACCGATTGAAAATATTTTTCTGCTTCATCAAGACGGGCATTCAGAACAGAGATATTTCCAAGCTCAATTAAAGCAAGCGAAACGAATTTGGACATCGGATGGTTTTCTGTTATGTTGTTAAAATAATCTTTCGCTTTTTCATTATCATTAAGATAATGTTCATAAAGAATTCCTATCCTCAGATTAGCCTCAACAGCAACTTCAGAATGCTTATAAATATTTATTATTTCTTTATAAGCATCAACAACCGGCTGAACATCTCTTTTATCAGCAGCAATCGGAATAAAATATGTTTTCCATTCAGGATTATCCGATTTAATTTTTTTTATAAATAATGCCTCAAGTGATTTTGCATAACCAAGTTTTGCGGCTGGGATTATTTGTTCATTGTTAAAATTATCAATTATATATTTATAAACATTTAATGCTGTTTCAAACGCACCATCACGATATACAAAATCAGCAAAAGATTGTAGTTCAATTCCTTTATTATCTCCTTTTTTATCTATCTCTTTATAAATATCAAACGCATCATCAAATAATTTTTTCTCAATCAGTAATCTTGCAAGTAAATGAGAAAAATTTATATTCTCATTCTTAAATCTTCTAACTACCTCAATCGTTTCATCAAGTGCACCGGGTTTATTAGAATATGAAAGAATTCTGCTTTCTATTTGCTGATATTGTGAAGAATTTGCTTTTATAAGTCCGCAGTATTCGTTAGCTGCTTCACGATATCGCATTGTGATCTGATAAAGTTCTGCAAGATCATAAGAAAACAAATATGCATCTTTTGATAACTGCTTGCCTGTATTCAGGTATTCAATAGCCTTTTCAAAATCACGTTTTTCAATTGCGTGGTTAGAGATTATCCTAATTGCCATCTGATTGGATTTAAACTGATCAATGGCATCTTCCCAAATCTTATAAGCTTTTGTACGATCGCCTGCTGTGTAATAAGTGGAGCCGAGCATTCCATATAGATTAATATCTTGAGGTGTTAGTTTAATTCTGGTTTCAATCAATGAAACTGATTCGTTGTATTTTTTTAGCTGAAGGTAAAGTGTGTTAAGTTTATTGAAGAACTGAATATTACCCGGGTCTTTTTTATTGAGATTTTCAATTATTTCAACTGCTTTGCTAAGATCACCTTGCTGTTCGTAGCTTTCGGCAAGCATAAACTGATTTTGATCCATTTGGTTTTGCTGAGCCAAAGCAGAATAAAACAAAAACAATATTGTAAGAATTCTCTTTATCATAATTTAAAAATAGTAATTAAATAACGGCTTTCAAGGGAAGAAATTTAATACATACAACTAAAATCTTTTCAAGAAAACTTTCCTATTACCTGTTAAAATGTAGTTGTAAATACTACATCCGACCTTCATTTTATCTTAATCTTACAATATATATTGTTAAAAAAGATGCTAAAAAGAAACAAATACTTTCTAACCCCGAAAAAATCAAATGGAATGATCTTTGTGATTCAATAGTGTTCTAATTAAAGTTCATTCTAATTGGGAAATTATTTTTCAATAAATTTATTGCGATACCATTTATTAACAAAACCATTGTGTTAAATTTAATCGCTTAAAGCAATTTTTACTTACACAATTCAGTTTTATATTTGGTAATCAAAATTGAGCATTATTTTAAATAACTAATTATCAACAATCCAAAGGATAAATAACATGCGTAAATTAATATTGATCTTACTGTTTACATTTACATCAGTAATCTACTTTTCTTGCGATTCTGCTGAAACACCAGCAGATAATTCCGATATTCCCGCTGATCCATCAGGTGTAACAGTACCAACAACAACAAAAAACAATGTTTTACCATCTGCAACATTTACTGCTGCTGGTAACAGAATAAAATTAAACATTCTCGGTTTACTTGATCCTACAACACAACAACCAATTGCATTTAATTATAATGCTTCAAATCCGCAAGGCTCAAATCTTTTTATAGAGGAAGATGGAGTTGTAAAAGGATTGAAAGTAACAAAAGTTGGAACAGGTAATGTTCTTACAGCAGATGTGGTATTTTTAGTTGATAACTCAGGCAGTATGGATCAAGAAGCAGATTCTGTTGCTGCAAGTATAATTGAATTTGCAAATTTCCTGCAAGCAAGCGGACTTGATGTAAAATTTGCAGTGGTCGGCTTTTCTGTTAGTGGTGATATTAACGGCGGAATCAATTTTACCACTGCACAAAAGTTAAGCACATATTTAAATCGTTCAACTGGTACCTATAGAACTGAAGGTTTTTCAGGATCGGATAGTGCTGCACTCGAAAATAGAGCGTTAAATTTTGGTTATGCCGGAGATGAAAACGGCGTAATGGCTGCATTTTTTGCCGATTCAGTTTATTCATGGAGACCGGGAGCGCAGCGTGTAATGGTTTTATTTACTGATGAGCCAACTCAAAATATGGATGGAATACATTGGACAAATGCACAAGCTTGCAGTTTGCTTAGCGGTAAGACAACTATCCACACTATTTATAGTTCAGATACAACTTATTACAGCTGGAATCAATATAACGAAAGACCTTGGGAAGTTTCTCTCTGTACTGGCGGTACTTACAAATTTATACCATCCGATGCAGCAGGTTTATCATTAAAGGATCTTCCTGTTGCCGGTGCGCTTGCAAACAGCTATCTGGTTGAATATGTTACTTCACAAACAGGTAAAGCTCATACTGTTAAAGTTACAGTATTTACCTCAACTGCTGATGGTGTTCAGACATTTAATGTAACGTATTAGCGTAAGCTGATAAAATTGTTAAAAGCCAATTACATTGTTGTGATTGGCTTTTTTATTCATCAAAAATATATCACACCCAAATAAATCTTAATTGCTAAACAAATCTTTCTTTGGTACTTTTAACCATCAATTTATAAGAAAATGAAAAAAGTTTTCATATTAGGTTCAACTGGTTCAATTGGTGTTAATACTCTTAATGTTATTCGTAATTTTTCTGATAGATTTAAAGTTGCCGGATTAACTGTTAATTCAAGGATAGATTTACTGGAACAGCAAATAAAAGAGTTTAAACCGGAGTTTGTTGTTGTAACGGACAAATCCAAAGCTAAAGAGTTAAAATCCAATGCTGGTAATATTTGTGAAGTGCTTTCCGGCTATGATCAAATATTAAACGCTGCAGCAGAAAGAGATTATGATATCCTGCTTGGCTCTATTGTTGGTTTTTCAGGACTTGCACCAACGCTGGAAGCTATAAAGCGCGGAAAAAGAATTGCACTTGCTAACAAGGAAACCCTTGTTGTTGCCGGAGAAATTGTAACCAAACTTGTTCTTGCAAACAGCGCGCAGATTATTCCGGTAGATTCCGAACATTCAGCAATCTATCAGTGTTTGATTGGAGAAAATCTAAACGAGGTTGAAAAGCTGATTTTAACAGCCTCCGGCGGACCTTTTCTAAACAAAGATAAGTCGTTTTTTGAAACCGCCACTCTGGATGAAGCACTTAATCATCCTAACTGGAAAATGGGAAATAAGATTACTATCGATTCTGCAACAATGATGAATAAAGGGCTTGAAGTTATCGAAGCAAAATGGTTGTTTGGTTTACCTGTTGAAAGAATAAGTGTTGTTATTCATCCTCAATCAATAATTCATTCGATGGTTCAGTTTGTTGACGGATCAATAAAAGCACAGCTTGGTTTGCCGGATATGAAATTACCTATACAATATGCACTTACATTTCCGGAAAGATTAAAGAATGATTTTAAGCGAACTGATTTGCCCGCAATAAATAATTTTACTTTTTTTGAACCGGATTTTGATAAATTTGAATGCTTAAAATTGGCATATAATGTGATAAAAACTGGCGGAACAACACCTTGCATCCTGAATGCGGCAAATGAAATTGCAGTTGATAAATTTTTAAAAGGAATGATTAAATTCTCTCAAATACCTTGTTTGATTGATAAAGCACTGAACTATATTGAAAATCACTCCGAGCCGGATATTGAAACAATTTTTGAATGCGATAGAGCAACGAGAGAGTTTGTACTCAGCACAAGTTATTAAAGATAAATATTGGATGTTATTTTAAAATCAACTTAGTTAAAGTTTTTAGAACTATTATTCAGATAGAGCTGGTCGAAATCTGATTTTCTTAATTGTATTCTGGTCACACTTCGGCCCCAACTGGCTTAAACAAACCTGCTCAGTGTGACAACTATTTTTTATAAGGAGTTTCTCTTATAATGGATTATATAATTTATTTTGTAATTACTATCGGCATATTAGTATTTATTCATGAGTTTGGGCATTTTGCCGCTGCAAAATTAAGCGGAATGCGTGCCGATGTATTTGCTATTGGATTTGGAAAAAGATTGTTCGGCTGGAATAGAAAAACAGGATTTACATTTGGTGAGTTACCAAAAGATTTTGATGGTGAAGGACATACTGATTACCGTTTAAGTTTATTACCGCTTGGCGGATATGTTAAAATTGCCGGAATGATTGATGAGAGTATGGATACTGATTTTGTTGAAAAGGAACCACAGCCGTACGAATTCCGGGCAAAACCAGTTTGGGCAAAAATATTTGTAATAACTGCCGGCGTATTGATGAATCTTTTTCTTGCGTGGATAATATTCTGGGGAGCAAATTTCTTTCAGGGAAAACCAATAACACCAACTACTACAATTGCTTTCGTTGAAGATGGTAGTCCAGCCCAGTTATCTGGTTTTGTTGCCGGAGATAAAATATTAAGTATTAACGGAAAACAAGTTAACAACTGGGAAGAACTTCGTGCACAGATTTTTATCAATACACTTGGTGAAAATTTAAATGTTACATTAGAACGAAATGGTGCTATTAAAAACCTTTCAATCGAAAGAAAATTAATTCCTGACGATGAAAGCAAATCTCTTTATCTGCTTCCGCAAGGAATAAAACCAGGGATTGGTGATGTACTTAAAGATTCACCAGCAGAAAAATCGGGACTTAAACCCGGTGATATTATGTTAAGTTTAAACGGAATTCCGCTTTACTCACCAAAGCAGACAACAGAACTAATTTCAGCTAATAGGGGAAGGGAGATTCAGCTTGTTGTTAAAAGGAAAGACGAAGAACTTAACATTTCTGTTACACCCGGCGATGATTCAAAAATAGGAGTTGCAATTGGTCCGGTATTTTTAGGCAAAACAAAAATGCAAACCTACGGAGCATTTGCATCAATTTATTATGGCTGGAAAGATATTGAGAAAATGACTGCACTTACTTTTCAGATGGTTGGAAAAGTTTTTTCAGGTAATATCGAAGTTGGAAAAGCTTTTGGCGGACCGATTAAGATTGCACAAATTGCTGCAAAGTCTGCGGATTCTGGTATATCAAGTTTCTTATATTTTCTAGCATTACTAAGTCTAAGCCTTGCAATACTTAACATAATGCCTTTCCCTGTTTTAGATGGCGGTCATTTAGTAATGATAATAATTGAAGCGATAATCAGGAGAGAGATTCCTGTTAAGATAAAAGTTGCTCTGCAAAATACAGGATTTGTTATTCTGCTTCTGCTTATGGCTTTTATAATCTATAATGATATAATATCTCTTTAAATTTAATTTTGGAGGCACAACTAAGTGTGTCTCCTTTCATTTCATTTCCACTTATCATATTTCTTTGCCAATCATAAAAAATATTCCCGTTACGAACAATCCAACCAATAAGTTTCGGCACAGGAACAACCTGATTCTATTTTAATATTGTTAAGATTATATTTGAAATGAACACTGCAGCAATTAAAACAAAGCTTGGCTTTAATAAATATCAAACTGAAAATTTATATAAGACTGTAAATATTTTGAAAAGGAAAAATCTATATTGGATAACTCAGGCTTCAGGCTGGGGATTATTTACAATCACAAATCTTTTAATAATTTCCTCGTTTGAATCAATCGCATTAAACAGAATTATTCTATGGATGATACTGGGAATTACCGGATTAACAGCATCTCATTTTTATCGTTATTATATAAGGAAGAATAACTGGTCGGTTTTGCCATTGAGAAAAATTGCACCAAGGGTTATTGCAGGAAGTTTTATAACCGGTTTAATAATTTATATACCTGTTTTTTTTGCTGGTTATTTGCTTGGGGTTGAAAAAGATGCACAACATCTGACAGCTTCCATTGTTGCAGGTATAATTAATTTAACAAGTATAATGCTTGTATGGTCGCTTATTTATTTTGCAATCCACTATTTTGAAAATTCTAAGAAAGCTGAAATTGAAACATTAATATTTGAAGCTGCTGTAAAAGATTTTGAACTTAAGACATTAAAAGCTCAGTTAAATCCGCATTTTATGTTTAATGCTATGAACAGCATTAGAGCTTTGATTGAAGAAGATCCTCAAAATGCAAAAGATGCAATTACCAAACTTTCTAACATAATGAGATATACTTTAAGGATCGAAAGAACCGAAACAGTGCCTCTTTCGGATGAGTTAAAAACTATACAGGATTATCTTGATCTGGAAAAAATCCGATTTGAAGAAAGACTGCAATACAATATCAGCTCAACACCTTCTGCCGACAGAGTTGAAATTCCGCCGATGATGGTTCAGACATTGGTTGAAAACGGAATTAAACACGGAATTTCAAAATTAACCGGAGGCGGAAAGATTGATCTTACTGCATCTACAAATGAATCTACATTAATAATTCAGATAAGAAACAACGGACAGTTCAATGAAGACGCTTTGAAAATTTCCCGGGGATTTGGCATTAGTAATACTAAACAAAGACTTTCTCTTTTATACGGAGAAAAAGCATCATTAACTTTAAATAATGAAAATAAAAATTTAGTTTTAGCAACACTTAAAATACCATTAGGAGATACAAAATTATGAAAGCATTAGTAATTGATGACGAAAGATTGGCAAGAACAGAATTAATCAGGTTACTTGAACCATTTAAAGAAATTGAAATAATCGGCGAAGCAGTAAATGCAGAAGATGCACACAATAAAATATCGGAACTTAATCCCGATGTTATTTTTCTGGATATTCAGATGCCCGGTAAAAGCGGATTTGAGCTTCTGGAAGAACTGGATAACGTACCAAAAGTAATTTTCACTACCGCCTATGATGAGTATGCATTAAAAGCTTTTGAGTTTAACGCGCTTGATTATCTCTTAAAACCAATCGAGCCATCACGACTGGCTGATTCAATAAAAAAACTTATTGAGGGAAGACGAAAAGAAAAATCACATGCTCTTACGCAGGAAATCCTTACTGCCGATGATCAGGTTTTTGTAAGAGACGGTGATAAATGCTGGTTTGTTAAATTAGAGAAAGTAAGACTGCTTGAATCAGAAGGAAATTATGTGAGATTATTTTTTGATGAAAATAAACCATTAATTCTTCGCACTCTAAATTATCTTGATGAAAGATTAGACAGCAAAGCATTCTTCCGTGCAAGCAGAAAACATATTATAAATCTTAAATGGGTTGAGAGTATTGAGCCATGGCTTAACGGCGGATTACTTGCTAAACTAAAAGGCGGACATAAAATTGAAGTTTCCAGAAGACAGGCTGTTAAATTTAAGGAAATGCTGAGTCTTTAAGACATTGATAACAGATTTAAATTGATTAATCCGTTCATATCTGTTTAATCAGTTAAATCCATTTTCCGGTTTTCAGTTTAACAATTCCCACGCAACACCAAACCTGATATTTCTTTCAGGCATTGGATAGTAAGGGGTTAAATAATATTTGTTATCAAGCAAGTTCTCAAAAGTAAAATACACTATTGCAGATTTCTGAATCTCGCCAGCAAGAGTAAAATCAATCTTATATGATGATGGAACTTCAAGTAAACCATTTTCATAAGTAAAGACTTTATTCCTGCCGGTGTAATAAAAAACAAAACCGGTTTTAAGATTAAGATTATCCTTAAACAAAATGCCTTTATAATATAATCCGGTTTGAGTTTGAAAATCCGGAACGTTTATAGTGTGATTATAGCTTGGTGAGTAAAAAGATAAAGATGACTCAATAAGAAAAACACCATAATTAAGTTTTATGCTGCCAGAAAAACCGTTTAGGTTTCCAAAACTGAAAATATAATTTGTACCATCCCCGGAATAATTCTGATAAGTAAATTCATTTAAAAAGCACTTAACATCACCGGTAAATAAATCTGAATAATATTTTAAACCTGCTTCAATAAATGAAAGTCCTGAGGGCGATGTGTTATCTGGTTTTAAATAAGAAGCGCCAATATAGCAAGCGATAGACTTCCTGAGATTAAATAACACATCTATACCAATGCCATTACTTATTTTTTCTATACTGCCCTGTTGATTGACTCCAGAATAACCGGAATTTATTTTAGACATTTTATAAAACACAGCGGGAATAAATATGCTGTCAATATTTGCAGAAAGAACAACCGAACCTGATATGTTGTTAAAATCTTGTTCAGGCAGATAAGAATTTAACGGGATTAGTTTGGCTGAATCAGACGCTGAGAGTTTACCTTTTTCATAATTAAGATTTATATCAAGATTAAACACACCATAATTAATCTTATTGTTAATATTAAAACCAATAGTCTTGGTTTCGGCATATTCTTTAGTATTTAATTCCCCACCATAATCATTATAAAAATAAAAAACGCTGGCATCGGTCTTTAACCAGTTAGCCGGCACTGCCAAAACTCTTAATCTCGGCAAGTGGGTTAAAACATTTATTTTTCCATCAGGATAAAACATTGGAGCAGTACGGAAATTATACATAATATCATCCGGATTTGCTCCTAAAGATAAAATACTATCAACATCAACTCCCCCGCTGTAACCGGCTTTGTAATCAGTTACGTTGTATGATGCAATAATATTAACATTGTTTGACAGAAGATATTTAAGTTTAAACTTTCCCTGCCATATTGAGAAATCGGTTGCTTTATAAGTTCTGTCAAGAATTCTGTTGGTAATTGAGAACGTTCCAATTAATCTTTTCATCAAATGTACATTAAAGCTACCGTCAAGCATCAAGTTGCGGTTTGCACCCTGATAATATCTCAATCTTGAATATGGCTGAGATCTTACAGAATCTTTTGTAATAAAATTAATGCTTACCGGATTATTATCTGTTCCATATAAAAAACCGCGCGGCAGGGGGATTATTTCGATTGAATCAATATCTTCGCTTTGAATCATATTCAGGTTAAATGAATTTGAATATGTTTTATTTAAGGAAATACCATCCAACAAATAGCTGGTAGAACTATTACCGACTCCATAAAGAAAAGTTTCACTCGGCTGTCCGGTAAATCCCAAATCCTTTATAAAGTTAAAAGGAAACAATCTCAGATAATCTCCGGTATATTTATAATCATTATGTGTAAGCTGCTTATTACTGATAATAAAATGTTTATCAGATAATGTTGAGGAATTTAATGGAATTATGAATTCTTTTTCTGGTGAAACGAGCAAGGAATCATCGGATGAAATTGAATCCTGAACAGCAAAAGTAGTATCATTAAATATTTTAACTTTTGTTTCAAGAGTATCAATTACTTGTGCTGACAGATAAATCTGAGTCATCAAAAAAAAGATTGCAATTCTTTTATACATAAAGAAGATAATCTGCTAAAAATTACTAACATCAAAATAAAGAATTAACTTCACCTCAACAAAGCAGTAATTAGTGTTTAACCTGCAGTTCTGTTTCATTAGTGTTTATCAGACTTTAACACGACATTAAAATATTTATCAGGCTCTTTTCTTTTCAAGTAAAATATATTTATTTTCGCTTTGTAATTTAACTTCATTCATAAATTAAAAGAGAGGGCTATTTATGGCAGCAAAACCAATGACCAAGGGCCAGATTCTTGACCACATGGCAAAGAAGACCGGTGTTACAAAAAAATTAGCTGGTCAATTTTTAGATGAGCTCGTAGCTTTATCACACAAAGAAGCTAAGAAGGCATTCACAATACCTGGTTTAGGTAAATTAGTTGTTGTTAACCGGAAGAAAAGAATGGGAAGAAATCCCGCTACCGGTGAAACAATGGTTATTCCTGCAAAAAAAGTATTGAAATTCAGAATCGCTAAAGCAGCAAAAGATGCTGTTCTAAAATAAAACTACTTAAATTTGTTTAAAGCGAAGCACAAGCAATTGTTCTTCGCTTTTTTTTTAAAAGGAAAATCGAATGGAAGAGATAATCTATTCAATTGAGAAATCACTTGACCCAGATGAATTTATTGAAGTGCTTAAGACTAGCACCCTTGCTGAACGAAGACCGGTTGATGATGAACAAAGAATGACAAGTATGTGTAATAATGCTAACTTAATTATTACAGCAAGACTAAACGGCAGATTGATTGGGCTTGCACGTTCGATTACAGATTTTGTTTATTGTACATATCTTTCAGATCTGGCTGTTGATATCAGTTATCAGAAAACAGGTATTGGTAAACAGCTAATCAAAGAAACAAAAAATGCAGCACCGCAGGCAAAACTTATTTTACTTTCTGCTCCAGCCGTAACTGATTATTATCCCAAAATTGGAATGAAAAAACATAATTATTGCTTTTATATCGATGATGTAAAAGAGCTGAAATAAACTGTTCTTGTTCATTATCTTTTATTCTCTTTTAGTAAATTTAATTTATCAAAATCTTTTTAAGTTGTAACTGTAATAATTCTGTAAGAAAACAATTGAATAATTATCCCTAATAAATATATGTTAAGAAGAATTTTAATAATATCAGTTTTTATAAGTTCAATAAACTATTCACAGCAGATTTATGATTTGATTCAGCCTGTCAACCTATCACAAGAAGGTAAAACAACTGTTCTTGTCAGTGATATTTTTTATTCAGATCGTTATGATGTAGTGTTCACTTCTAACAAAAATATTATTGCAGAATATAATTCTACTTTAAATGAAGTCTCTTTTATTCCTAAAGATAATTTTTCCGGAATTGAGTTAATTTCATTTACACATAAGGGAGAAAAATATCAACTGCCTGTAAAGCTGATAAGAACTAAAAAATATCTCTTCACTTATAAACCTCAACCAGAAGAAAAACAGATCAATCTGTTCGGACAATTCAACAGCTGGGATCGTAAGAGTTTGCCAATGAAAGATACGAACGGTGATGGAACGTTTGAAGTTGAAATCCCGCTTGATCCCGGCAGATATGAATACAAATTTTTTATCGATGGAAGAGAAGTTGTTGATCCCGCAAATCCGGTTAAAGTATCAAATGGAATGGGTGATTTTAATTCAGTACGAATAATTGAAGAGTCTGCATCAGATAAAATGTTCCTTCACATAATTGGAGCAGAAAAAAAGAATGATGAAATTATCTTGAAATTTTATTTTGAAAATGCCGATAGAAGCAGCTTTGTGGATGAAGAAAGTCTGATCGTCCTTTTTGATAACAAACTATTTCCAAAAGAACTGATAAAACTGAACGGAAGAGAAATAAAACTTATCGTCAAAGGTAAAATGCTTGTTGAAAATCATTTTGTAAGGCTTGCAGTTAACAGAATGGGTAAGCACAGCAATATACAGACAGTTCAGCTGCACAATGGTGTTATTGCCGGTAACTCTGATTTTCATTCTTTAAATGATAATATAATTTACAATTTAATGATTGATCGTTTTTGTAACGGAGATTCAGCTAACGATGCTCCAGTTATTCATGATTCACTTTTTTCACAAGCTAATTATCAGGGGGGCGACATTCAGGGTTTAATCAACAAACTTGAGGAAGGATATTTTGAGCAGCTCGGAATAAATGCTTTCTGGCTTTCTCCAATTGTGGATAATACTAATAACGCTTACAGAGAGTTTCCTGCACCGCATCGCTGGTACACCGGTTATCATGGTTATTGGCCTGTTTCGTCAACCAAAGTTGAAGAACATTTCGGCGATATGAATCTTGTTAAAAAATTTATTGATCTGGCACATCAAAAAAAATCAAGTGTGTTTTTGGATTATGTTGCTCATCATGTTCACACAGAACACTGGATGTGGAAAGATCACCGCGATTGGTTTGGGAATTATAATTTACCGGATGGAAAGTTAAACTTGCGTTTGTGGGATGAATATAGATTAACTACATGGTTTGAGCCTTATATGCCGTCTTTTGATTACGTTAGCTCCTTTGAAGCACTTGAGTTTATGACTGATAATGCAGTCTGGTGGCTAAAAGTTACCGGCGCCGATGGCTTTCGACACGATGCTGTAAAACATGTACCGAATGAATACTGGAGATTACTGACATCAAAACTTAAAAGAGAAATTTCAATTCCTGAACAAAAAGATATTTACCAAATCGGTGAAACATTCGGAGGAATAGATCTTATTGCATCTTATGTTAACAACGGACAATTAAACGCACAGTTTAATTTTAATCTTTATGATACTGCTATTCCTGTTTTTTTAGATGAAAAGGCTTCATTTAAATTACTCGATTATCAAATGCAAAAATCATTTCAGGTGTTTGGATATAATAATCTGATGGGTAACATTATAGATAGCCATGACAAGATACGATATATGGCTTATGCTGATGGTGATCTTGCTATAAATGACGGACAGGCAATAGAGATAGGATGGACAAATCCACCCAAGGTTGATAATCCGGAAAGTTATGATAAACTAAAACTCCATTTAACCTATCTGCTTACAATTCCGGGTATTCCGGTTATTTACTATGGGGACGAAATCGGAATGACAGGAGCGGCTGACCCTGACAACAGAAGAATGATGAGATTTGATGATGAACTTAACGAATATGAAAAACAAACTCTTAAAGATGTCAGTAAACTGATCAATATAAGAAAAGAACATTCGGCGTTAAGATATGGGGATTTTTTAACATTACAGGCTGACGAAAACATCTATGCATATTTAAGATCGGATATGAATGAAAGAATCTTTACTATCTTAAATAAAAGTACCGATAAACAAAATATTGAAATAAAATTACCGGCAGTTTATAAAATTATTGCTGCTAAGGACCTGATAAGCGGAAAAGAATTTGAGGTAAAGAATAATTTGATTTCATTAAGCATATCAGGAATTAACCAATTAATTTTGAGATTAAAATAATTAAGGAATAAAATGAATAGAATATTCTTCATATTACTTGTAACAATAATTTTTATTTCTTGCAGCGAGCGTAAAGAACCAATAATTCAGAGTGACTTAGAGCTAAAGATGAATTCAATTGCAGAAGAATATGTTAAGCTTGTTCTTAATATCGGACAATATGATGCAAACTTTGTTGATGCCTATTACGGACCAGAAGAATGGCGTTCTGGTTTAAAAACAAATTTACAATTTGATTCAACAGCATATAACGAATTATCCTCAAAAACTGATGCGATGTTAAATGAATTAGAATCTCTTGGCGTATATGAAGCTACAGAACTTGAAACATTGCGCTTCAGATATCTCTACAAACAACTTCTTGCCTGCAAAACATATATAAATATGTTAAACGGTGTTGTACTTCCTTTTGATATGGAGACAAAAGCACTTTATGATGCCGTAGCTCCTGTTCATAATGACGGGTATTTCCAGAATGCAATAACTGAACTCGATAAAATATTACCCGGTAAAGGTGATGTTGTAAAACGATTGAATGATTTTAAAATGAAATTTGTAATTCCTGCCGATAAACTTAAAGATGTTTTTGATGCTGCAATTAAGGAATGCAGAATAAGAACCCTAAATCATATAGAATTACCAAAGCAGGAATCTTTTAAACTTGAGTATGTAAAGGATAAGCCCTGGGGAGCATATAACTGGTATAAAGGAAATTATTTCAGTCTGATAGAAGTAAATACAGACCTGCCGGTTTTTATTGACAGGGCTATTGATCTTGCATCTCACGAAGGTTATCCCGGACATCATGTTTATAATACTCTACTCGAGCAAAAACTATCAAACGGAAGAGGCTGGGCAGAGTTTAAAGTTTATGCGCTTTTCTCTCCGCAATCATTAATCGCAGAGGGAACTGCTAATTACGGTATCGCAATGGCTTTTCCCGGGAATGAAAGAGTAAAGTTTGAAAAAGAGATTCTGTTTCCGATAGCAGGAATAAATCCTGATGATGCTGATCTTTATTATAAAGTCCTCGATCTTCAAAAGAATTTTTCGTACGCAGGAAATGAAGCGGCAAGAAATTATCTTGATGAAAAGTGGAGCCGTGAGCAGACTGTTGAATGGCTGCAGAAAAACTCTTTGCGAACAAAAGAAAGTGCCGATAAATACGTTTCATTTATTGAAACTTACAGAAGTTATGTGATCAATTATAATCTGGGATACGATATTGTAAAAAATTATATTGAAAGTAATGGCGGAACAGCAGACAATATAAAAAAACGCTGGGAGCTTTTTGAATTTTTATTATCAACACCGCAAACCCCTGACGGGTTAATTAAATAACAGCAGTAACACAAGATATAATCCGATGTGATACTGTGTAAAAATTAATCATAATTAATCATCCTTGGCATATACGGGATGAAGTTAAATGAATTTATGATGACAGAAAAAACAAGTTTTGATGGAGTAACAAAATTCTTCATCGTTGCAATTGGTTTAGTTGTAATCGGAATTGTATTAAAAGAGTTAAGCCATATTTGCATCCCCCTTCTAATTGCAGTTTTCCTTTTCTTTGTTTTCTCACCTTTCAATAACTGGCTTATCAAAAAGAAGATTCCGATGTTCTTAATTATTATTCTTGATCTTAGTATCACGTTTGCTGTGCTTTATGGAATCGGAAGAATAGTAGTAGATTCATTTCTTCAATTTGCAGATGGTCTGCCGATATACGGTGATAAGTTAAGTAATCTAATAAGAACTGCTGCTGTTTCATTAGGTATTACTGATTCATTTTTTACACAATTTTCCTTCGACAATTTGATTAGATCATTGAACTTACAGGATATTTTAGGTGAATTATTTTCATCTACTTTTTCATTGCTCGGAAGTGTGTTGTTTGTGCTTTTCTTTTTTGTTTTTGTTCTCTCAGGAAATAAAACAATCTATAATGCAATTGAGCGCAGATATGTTTTCAAGAAAGCTTACTCAGGACTTGAAGATATAAAAAAGGATGTTAAACAAAATGCTGAGACAGTTGATGAATCAAAAACTGCGGATGATTCTGACAGAGGTAAAAAACTACGCGTTCAGCAGCTTGAGGATACTTTTTCCAAAATCACTAACCAAATACAGAGATACATTATAACTAAAGTAGGGGTTAATCTTTCTGCAGGCGTGCTTACTACTATTGTATTAAGTTTGATAGGGGTTGACTTTCCGGTTGTTTGGGGATTATTTGTGTTTTTGTTTAACTTCATTCCCACCATTGGATCCGCTGCTGCTCTCGTATTCCCTGTTTTATTTACTCTAGTACAATTTGATTCTTTCGGTGTTGTTCTTTTAGTTACATTATTGTTAGCCGGAATTCAAACTCTTGCATTCAATGTTGCTGAACCTATGATTATTGGAAAGAGATTAAACTTAAATCCACTGTTGATTTTACTTTCAGTTCTGCTTTGGGGTTATATATGGGGAATCGTTGGTATGCTGCTTTCTGTTCCGCTTACCGCTATTATCAAGATTATTATATCCAACTCTGATTCGCCAAACATGGAATTTTTTGAGCAATTGATGAGTCAGGAGGAAAAATAAAAGAATAATCTGATAATTATTTTTAATCTACATTACTTTTCTAATCAATGCTTAAGAGCTGCTGAATAATAATTTAAAATTATTATTCCCCTTCCTCTTCAAGATTTCCGTTCCATAAATATTTTTTTGTTTCTTTAACAATTACCCCGCTCAAAAGTAATAATGAAACAAGGTTCGGTATTGCCATTAAAGCATTAGTTACATCTGCAAAAGTCCACACTATATTTAAAGACACCACTGAACCAATCATTACAAAAATTACCCAAAGATATCTGTAAGGTTTAATAACTTTGTTTCCGAAAAGATATTCGGCAGCTTTTTCGCCATAGTAAGACCAGCCAAGAATAGTTGAGAAGACGAAGGTTAACAGTCCTAATGTTAAAACAATAGGACCAATTATCTGAAAATCACTGAATGCTTGTTTGGTTAATGCGGCTCCTGAAAATCCTTTCATCCACTCTCCTGAGTTTACAATTACTAGTCCTGTCATTGCACAAACCACAACGGTATCCCAGAATGTTCCGGTTGAAGAAACCAATGCTTGCCTTACCGGATTTTTTGTTTGTGCGGCTGCTGCTACAATTGGAGCACTTCCCAAACCTGATTCATTTGAAAACAATCCGCGTGCAATTCCAAATCTTATTGCTTCTTTCATTCCTGCACCTACAAATCCTCCAACAACAGCATGTCCGCTAAATGCACTGTTAAATATCAGCATAATTGTATTTGGAATTCCTCCTATATTCATCGCAAGGATTATTAAACATCCGAGCACATAAGTTATCGCCATAAAAGGAACAAGTCTTTCACAAACGGTAGCAATTGATTTTATTCCGCCGATAATAACCACAGCGGTTAAAACTGTTAAAATAATTCCGGTTATCCACATTGGAATATTAAAAGTTTCAAAAACCAAGGTAGAAATAGAATTAGACTGCACCATATTACCGATTCCAAAAGCAGTAACAGAAGTGAAAGCCGCAAACAATACAGCAAGCCATTTCATATTCAATCCGCGTTCAAGAGCATACATTGGTCCGCCCGCCATTGATCCATCTGGCATTTTAACCCTGTATTTAACTGCAAGCAATGCTTCGCTATATTTTGTCGATATTCCAAAAACACCAGTAAGCCACATCCATAAAACAGCTCCGGGTCCGCCGGCTGCAATAGCCGTTGATACGCCAACGATATTTCCAGTACCTATTGTTGCAGCAAGTGCAGTGGTTAATGCTCCAAACTGACTTATATCTCCGCTTCCTTCTTTATTTCTACCCAATGAAATTTTTATGGCTTTACCAATAAACCTTTGAATTATCTTTAATCTAATTGTTAAATAGATATGTGTTCCGAAAAGAAGAATAATAAGCGGATAACCCCAAAGGATATCACTAATTTGTGTAAGAACATTTTCCAAAGCTCCCATAAAAATTCCCTCTATAAAGATAATTTGAGATAATAATGAAAATTTGATTATAAAATTTGTCCGCGCAAAAAAGATAATCCCTATGTTATAATATTAAAAATAAGTTCGCTGGTTTTTAAAACAAAGTTGGCTGTGCAGTTTTATTAAAATTTATCTGCACATCTTTTATTTATTTGATTAAATGTTAGTTTTGAAGCACTGATTATTAATAATTAATTAAGCTAAAGGAAGAGTCTCATGAAAAAAACACTAATGTTCTTTTTCTTTATTATTCTTTGTTTTTTCACCTCACTTAATTTTGCAAAGAATAATTCAGTTACTTCACCAGACAATACAGCCGCATCTGAAGCGGGAAAGTGGTATTTCGGAGGTAATCTCGGAGCTAATGTTTGGAATGATTACATTCTGATTAGTGCCGAACCGATGATAGGTTATAATTTCAGTTCTAAGTTTTCATCCGGAATTAAAGCTCATTACTCTTTTATTAAAGAGAATTATAAGAACAGAGAAAATTTTACTTATCATAACTTTGGCGGAAGTTTGTTTATGAGATACAGTCCTGTTCCGCTAGGATATCTGCACGCCGAATTTGCATTTACAAACTATGAGCACCATAACTATAATCAATTAAACCAAAAATATGAATCCGAACGAATATGGGTTCCGTTTGTACTGCTCGGTGCCGGATACAGACAGCCAATTGGTCCTAATGCTACTGCGTATGCTGAGATTTTATTCGATGTTTTGCAGGACAAAAATTCTCCATTTAAAAAATGGGAACCAATAGTGCATGTTGGTATAGCAGTAGGATTTTAAGCGTAGTTATTCAGGTGATTAATTATTTTATATAATAAAGATTATTAATCCATTAAGATTAAAAAGAAAACACGGTAATAGCACTTGGAATAACAATGAGCGGAGAAAAGAAAATCCATAATTTTGAACAAGTCCCGTCAGGCTTGCCTGTTGCAAGCAGGGACGATATATCAATAGAAAAATTATTAAAGATAAAATTGATATCTCTTTAGGGACTAAATAGAAAAATCAATAGCCAACACATTCACGCAAATATATATTCATTTCGTATTCGCGGTTCAAAACCGGGCATTGCTGATTCAGAAAGATGGAAAGATGAATTATACAAATACATTACCGGCATCGTTCAGTAGAACGGACACAAATTAATTGCGATAAATGGAATCACAAACCACATTCATATCTTCACAGGTTATAAACCTCATCGATTGATTCCGGAATTGATGCAGGATGTAAAAGGTTCTTCATCGAAATGGATTAATGAGAAGAAGTTTGTAAAAGGGAAATTTAGCTGACTGGAAGGATACGGCGCATTTTCATATTCACATTCACAAATTGATCAGGTTGTGAGATATATAAATAACCAGGAGAAACATCAGCAAAAACGGACGTTCAGCGAAGAATATGAATTGTTGTCAAAGAAATTCAATATTCAATTCGATGAGAAATATATTTTGAAGGATATCCAATGAGATATATGTCGTCCCATACGGGGGACTTCGGTTGGTGCTGGTTTATCGTTTTTCCTTATCTAAAATAATTTCGATTTTTAACAAAATAAGCATTTAACTGCTAACCAACTGCTGCAATTTGGTTTCTTTGGCTTGTTTCTATGCTTAAAATTGGGGTGAAGAAATACAAGAATTGACTTTGAATAACAAGGATTGGGAATGAGAGTGTTATTAAGATTGTGAGTGTGAGTTCTAATATTTTTTTATAATCTCAATCTCACTCTTAATCTCAATCTTTTTTACTTGACATTATATAAACATTTCTAAACATTATTATAAGCTTTTTATTCATTAAGGAGGACTTGATGAAAAATTTATCATTGGCTCTTTTTGTAGTATTTACAGTGTATTTCAACCTGGAGGCACAACAGCTTCCACTTAAACTCGGGAACCAGTGGCATTATAATCAGATTCTTAATCCAATGGAAAACTATGCTGCAATAGCTGTAGATACGGTTACAATTAATGACAAATCTTACTTCAAATTGGAAAGAAGGATCTGGAATACAGGCTGGCATTTTGCCACTACTTATGACAGGTTTGAGGGAGACAGTATTTATTACAGGTACAACTCGGGCAGTGACGATGTAATTATTAATTTCAACTGGCAGCTCGGTTACATCTATGAAACTCAATTGGATTCTATCTGCTTTGAGTTAAAGCGCCTTGATTATATTGACTCAGCTTCTGTTTTCGGAATGAATGGATTAAGATATTGGTTCAGCATTGGTTTTTACTGTGAAGGATTTGCTGATACCGCCTGGGTATTAGAACCCACTATAATTCACAGTTATTTTGGAAGTTATTCCTCCGGTGACGGCTATTTAAAAGGAGCAAAAATAGATTCAACAACATATGGATTTCTGCACCCGCTCCCGGTTGAGCTTGCATCCTTTACTGCATCTGTAAGCGGCAATAATGTTTCACTTAACTGGATAACTGCTTCTGAGATAAATAACAGGGGGTTTGAGGTTGAAAGGCAAGCAGGCAGCCTGCCTGACGGCAAGGCAGGTAGGCAATCAGCAGTAGGCAAATGGGAGAGGATAGGATTTGTGGAAGGGAATGGAACTACGACCGAAATAAACCATTATACATTTGTTGATAACAGTTTAAGTCCGGGTTCTTATCAATACAGGATAAAACAAATAGATTACGAAGGTGGTTTTGAATACTTCAATCTTGCAGAAACAGTAGAGATAGGATTGCCAATAGAGTTTGTATTGGAACAAAATTATCCGAACCCGTTTAATCCAAGCACAGTAATTAGTTACCAGTTACCTGTTAACGGTTTTGTAATCTTAAAGGTTTTCGATGTTTTAGGAAATAAAGTTGCAACTTTGGTTGATGAATATAAACCCGCTGGTCTTTATGAAATAGAATTTGATGCTTCTTCCCTTGCAAGCGGGATATACTATTACCAATTAAATACAAACAAATTTATACAAACAAAAAAAATGGTTTTACTTCGATAACTTTAGTTTTTTTCATTGTTCGTTGGTATAAATTAATTCTTAGTTGAAAAAGTTTAATTAAAAAAGGAAAGAGACTCCAAATAATTAATAATCTTGTAATAACAAAAAAAACAAAAACAATTAAAAGGAGTCTCAAACAAAAAATTAAGGAAAATCTAAAACAAAATCTTGATTGGTATAAGAATCAATCTTTAGAAACACAACTAAGTTTGTTCGGTAATTTTCTGGAGATAGCCAAAATATTGGCAAATCAACTGATGGATGAAGAAGTAAAAGAAAAAGCAGGAATAAGATATGACAGAGAGAAGCCATTATCAGGCTGATATAACCGCTGGGGCAGTAATCCCAAAAAAATAATGTAAGTAATATTTTTACTTACTTAATTAAACGTTTACCGCCTATATTGATGATTGCCTAAGGCTTGTTTTTTAAGTTACTTTTTAAGGAATGAATTTTGAAATAAAATAATCCACAGTGGAAAAAAATATTATATGATCAAGCTTAAAATATCAAATATGGAATTTCTAAAAGTTTTTTTTTCTATTTACACTCCCTTTTACCGCAATTAATCCGCTTATCCAATAAACTCATTCAGGGTAAGCTTATCGGAAATTGATAAAGATCCATCGGATGACTTAAATGCAAAATCAATATTATCTTTTTTTCCGTTAAGATATTTTTTCATTCGCTTAAACATTCTGCCCGAAAACAACTTTGAAACATTAAAGATCGCTGTCTGCATTCCATCTAAGTTCGGAAGTTTATTTACAAAATTTACCCATTCACTATCTGGCTGACTTATGGAAAATAATGCCCTGTTTTTCCAGCCGCTTAATAATAAATAATCTACTTCTTCAAGCTTACGCGGTTCAAAATTATTTATTGGTATCAGCTCAGCAATCAATCCTCTGTGCAGAAGAAACTGAGCAATTGATTCGCCAAATTTATTATTTGCAGAGTTTTTATTGTTCACAATTATTAAAGCCTTTTGCATTTTATACCTCTCTAAATTTTTCTGAGTGAAACATAAGAATGGTTTATAATGTTCTCAATTAACTTATTACGAACGGATTGATTTAATGATATAAGACATATGTAAGTGTCGTATATCAGATTTTTACTGATAACAAACTATATAGAAAAGTTAAAAGTAAATTATTCAGTAAAAAATTGTAAATACTGCAAGACGCAGTTAATCAAAGTAAATTAATTTATACAATGTTATTAGTGAAAGAATATCGGCAGTAAACAAAAGCAGCCAGGATATTTACCCGGCTGCAATTAAAGGGTGATGAAGTTTCCGTCAGATTAGAAATTCACTAAATATTCTGTTCCATTCAGTCTATGATAAGTAACGTACAGATTTTTACAAATTTCTGAAACTCTATGGTTATCACCAAAAACCGCAACTCCACGCAATTGATAAATCCCGATTGGGTTGCCAAGCTGATATAATGCAAATGCAGCTGCAATTCTTTCTTCATCTGTCTTTCCATTGTTTAACACTTTTAAAAGAGGAATCATTGCTTTATTTGCATCACTGCTTTCAATATATGATTCTTTTATCAGATCATACATAACAAAAGCTGAACTGGTATGAAGACCAATGTTCTCTGACTTTATTCCAACGGTCAGGTTATCAACAATAGCAGCTTTTTTCTCATCAGGGAATTCTGTTACTTGAGCTTTAAGAGTAGTTACAACAAGAAGCGCAAACAACAATGCTAAAGATTTTTTCATCGTGTGCTCCTTTTAATTAATGATTATTCGTTCAATCGAAATTTAATTTTTATTCTTGCAGCCTGCTGTCTGTTAGTGAAGAGTGGACAGAATAATTAATGGAAGGATAATCTTAGTGTTTAGAGTAGTTAACCAATCTTTAACCAAAAACTTAAAATTGTCCGGGTATAACTGAAATAAGTACTCGGTAAAATTTTGCTCAAGGTTAAAAACCTCTGATTTATATTCACCTTCATTAACATTTTTCAAAGATCAAATTATCTGCTTCTTCTTCATAAGAGATACAGCTTCCAATATTATTTAATTATAAAGTCCACCCTGTGTTTTTGTTTAATATATAAACATCACATTTATTTATTTGCCAGCATCGGAGAAAACTTTTCTACTGCATTTTTAACAGGTTTAATACTATGTAAATACTCGTAAATTGCTCCAAGATCTTCTTCAGTCATATTAGCATACATAGTCCACGGCATTGTTGTATTAAAATCACCTTGCTTTACCTTAATATTCTTAGCCTGCTCGGAAGCCATTGATTTAAATCGCTGAATGAATTCTTCTTTTGTCCAGGAGCCAATTCCGGTTTTAACATCGGGAGTAATATTTGCACTGCGGATAATTCCAAATGGAAGTTTTACTTCATTTCCGCCGGCATATTCCATTCCTTCAATTAATTTACCATCTTCAGCTTTTGTATGACAGTGAATGCAGGCACCTAAAGTAACAAGATACTTTCCATAGGCTTTCATATCAGATTTATCAGGAGATTTAAATGGTTTATAGACTTCAATCGGCATTGTTTTTTCAATAAAGTTTAATGGGAAATCAAGCTGCTTCTTGCCGACTTCATTTTCGATTGGTTTAAGAGTACGTAGATATGCAACAACCGAAAAAAGATCCTCTTCCGACATAGTATGATAATTTTCATACGGCATAATTGGGAATAATGATTCACCATTTTTGTCTAATCCGGAAGTTAGTGCACGGATTATTTCACCATCTGACCAATTTCCTAACGAAGCAGGAGTAATATTTTTTACCGGCACAGTACCGGGCAAACCTGATTCTTCTCCAAAAATTGCACCGCCCATACCTTCAGTACCCGGCACTACTGGTCCTGAAAATTTTGTGAAGTCTCTGGTTGAGTGGCAATCTATACAAACTGCCACATTGTTTGCAAGATACCTCCCTCTTTCAACCCTTTCTGGGGTTGCAACAACTTTTACATTGATTACAGGAATATCTTTCGGATATGTTAGTGTGAAATAAACTGAACCGGAAATTATCAGAACAGCAAGCCCCGCGATTACTATTGCCCCTGTTTTCATTAACTTTTTCATTTTAGCCTCATTTTATGAATTATGTTAATACAATTAATTAGTTATTTAATAAGAGTTTTTGTCTTCAGAACAGGAGATTGTTCTTTAAGAATAAGTACCGTAGAAAACTTCTACAGTAAAATTTTTTCAGAAATATTTTTCTTGTATGCTCAACAAGATTTTATAAAGAAGACAATCCAAAAATATTTTTTATTCAATACGCGTGCATGGATTTATGGATAAGTGGTAATAATATTTGCGAGATGGTGTTGTAGTTGCTTTAAACCACTTAGGCTTTAATTATCTGTATAAATATTTTCTATTGTTAACTCAGCAATTCAGATTATATAACTGATACTAAAAGAAAACTCTAAAGCCTTGACAAGATAAATTTTTAGACAACTACCTTTATTTACAGGCTGATAATTAATAAAGCATCCTGATAAAGAAAAAGAAACAGCTTTATCAGGAATTATATTTTTTTCAAAAGGGATATCAATAAATTATTATTATTTATATTTTAACCGAGCGTTAAGTCTGAAAAATCATAAGACCATTTATCATTATAAATAATTAATACTCTTTTCCGGTAATTGTTTTCCTGTTAGTTTTAACTTAACTATTATCTTCATTTATGAAAAGCTTGTTTATAAAAATAAAATTATCATTCTTAAGAGAAAGGCATCTTTATTTTGCAAGCACTTTTACATTCCTTATAATTTATCTTTCTACATTCACAAAGGGATACGGATATTTTATTGATGAATTCTATTACATTGCCTGCGCAAACAATCCGGCTTTCGGTTATGTTGACCATCCGCCTTTGGCGCCGCTTATACTGACAATTTATAAGTTTTTCTTCGGTGATTCTTTATATGCAATCAGAATTCTGCCTGCCCTTGCAGTTACAGCGGCAGTTTTTCACACTGGAATCATTACAAAAGAAATCGGTGGGAATAAATTCGCACAATTACTTGCTGCCTGTTCTTTTGCTTCAATGCCTATCACAGCTGCATTTGGTGGATTTTATTCAATGAATGCATTTGAACTCTTGCTTGCTGTTTTACTTCTATTGATAATCGTTAGAATAATTAAATCCGGCAATTTGAAGCTTTGGATATATGCCGGAATTGTTATGGGGCTTGGCATAATGAATAAACATACATTTGTAATTTTTATTATAGCTGTGGTAATTTCATTGGCAGTCGGAGGCAAACTGAAATTGTTATTTAACAAATGGTTTATTTATGGTGGATTATTATCAGCTCTGATTTTTCTGCCTAATATTATCTGGCAGATTATAAATGATTTTCCATCGATAGAGTTTTACAGAAATATAAGTTTATACAAAAATGTTTACACTCCGCCATTTGATTTTATAATGGGACAAGTAATGCAAATGTCCCCCGCTACAGTTCCATTCTGGCTGGCAGGAACTTTTTATCTTTTATTCTCAAACCGGTATAAGGATTTCCGTTTTCTATCATTATTGTTCATTGGATTGTTTCTTTTTATGATGCTCTCCGGCACCAGCAGACCAGACAGACTTGCATTTGCTTATCCTGCCGTACTTACCGGCGGTGCACTGTTTTTTACAAACATCATAAACAGATATAATACATTTTGGTTAAAGTATGTTGTAATTGTTTTTCTTTTTGCAGGATTAGCATTAGCACTGCCTTTAATATTGCCTTACTTTAATTATGAAACAGTTAAAGAGTACACAGAATTTATTGGCTTCAATACGGAAGTTGAAAAAGGAAAAAATCCGCCATTGCCTCAGCTTCTTGCTGATAGAATCGGCTGGGAGAAAAAAGCTAAGCTTGTTGTTGATGCCTATAACAGTTTATCAGAAGAAGATAAAAAACAAACAATTGTGGCGGCAAGAAATTACGGAAAAGCAGGCGCAATTGAATTGTATGGAGAAGATAATAACCTTCCACCTATTGCAAGTTCACACAATAATTATTATCTGTGGAGTAAGAAAAGAGTAAACGGAAATATCCTGCTTCAAATTGATAGTCCGGATGATTACAATGCACTTAAAGAGTTGTTTAACACTGTTGAGCTTTTTCCGGGTGAATTTAAAAATGAATATGTATCACCGGATGAAAACAATCTGGTAGTATTTATCTGCAGCGGACCCAAAATTCCAATTATTGAAATGCTGGAAAGAAGTAAAAATTTTTATTAGCAAAATTCCGGCAGTCTATTTATAAAAAAGCAGACTCTCTCTATCGCAAATACTCGGATCAGAATTATGTACATAAAATATGGAGGGGATACTTTTAAATAATTAACAATGCATTCAGGTTTAATTATAATTAATTCCTTTTTTATAAAAGTGATTTCAGATTGTTAAGTGAAATTAGTGCATAATCTCTTACATCTGGTTTGAGTCCGCTTATATTCGTTTTAATTTCTGAATTAGTAATAAGCAGGTTAATTTATTTTCCATCTTCGGTCAGCTCTTACATTAACTTCTTACAATACCCATCATTTCTTTAAACGCGCTAACTGATATTGCTATATACCCGATGCATTTAAGTTTTGTAAATTCTTTAGTATAAGTTAAAAGTAAATATTAATTTTTGTTTATGTTGATATCAAGTCATCAAACGTTTAATTTAATTTTATAGATTTATAAGATATTTAGAAGTAGTAATATTTATTTTTGTCTGAGATTCAGAATATTTTTTTGTAATGAGTAAATCTGCCCAATTACTTGTAGGAATAGTTAACAGTAAATCTGATTTTGATATAATTCATAACCAACATTGGTACCGGATTCCAATAGACAAAGCAGAGAAACTTCTTAAAAAAAGATGGCCTCCAATTTGGATCGCATTTTATTACACCAGTGCAATCAAAGATAATCCTCAAATGATAATTCATTATGCAAGAGTATCTTCAATTAAAGAAGCTACACGAAAAGAATTATTTCCAAACGAAAAAGAGAATTACAAATCTAAACGCAGCTATTACAAAATTTCTTTCAGAAAAATTTATACTCTGCCAAAACCAATTCTAAGTAGAAGATGGAGAAGAATAGTTTTCATAAACACAACATATAAAAAATTTATTGCCGCAATTGAAATTAATGACTTGTTTGATGGAAGTAGTCTGGAAGACAGACTTTGGGTACAAATGAAAAGGGACAGAATCAGCGCAGAGAGACAGGAAGTGGTAAAAGTAGATGATAATTTCTATTTCCTTGATTTTGCTATTCATTGTAAAAAAGGAAAAATTAATATCGAAACCGATGGAGACAGATATCACCACAATCCAAAATCAGCAGATAAAGATAATATCAGGGGGAATGATTTGGTTTCTAAAGGATGGAACATAATAAGATTTAATTCAAATCAAATTCGTGAGAAAATGGATACATATTGTCTGCCAACAATTAAAACAAATATTAATAAACTTGGGGAATTGATTTTGATAAATCAGCAATGGATAGATTTTTAAAATTTAATCCCGGAACAGTTTATCCAGGATATTTTGAAGAATACGATTAGCACATTTCTTCTCCTCCCATCTTTTGCTTTAAATCATAGTGAGATATCCCGCATATATCTGAAGTTGACTTATACACGGTTTTTAAATTACTTTTTCGACTGTTCAAGTAAAACAGTCGAAAGTTTAATAATATGGACAAAACCAAAGAGAAAGAACAGGCTATACTTAAGGCAGCACGTGAGCGGTTTGCACAATTCGGATTTAACAAATCAACTATGGATGAAATTGCTTCAGATGTTGAGCTGGGCAAAGCTTCGTTGTATTATTACTTCCCTGCAAAAGAAGATCTGTTCCGGGCAGTTATCCATCACGAGCAGGATGAATTTGTTAAAGCAATTGAAAAAATCTTAAATCAAAATATTACTGCTTCTAAAAAACTTTTCCTTTATGTTGAAAATAGATTAGAGTTCTTTGAAGAGCTTTTGAACCTTGGGACATTAAATGTTCATTCATTTTCAAATACCAAATCAATTTATAAATCCTTGTTTGAAAATTTTCACTATCAGGAGCTAAAACTGATTCAAATCATAATTAATGAAGGTAAAAGAAAAGGCGAATTCAAAAAAACACTTCCTGTAGATTTACCGGAATTGATTCTGCATATCCTTCAGGGATTAAGATTCAGAGTACTGCGTCAATTGAAGGGAAGAAATAATGATAAAATTTATGTTAAGCAGTTAAAAAAGGAATCGGGCTCGTTTGTAAAATTTTTTTTAGAGGGAGTTAAAGCATAGCAGGAGTCTTACTAATGACAAATATCAATAATGAAAAAATAAATTCTGATTTTGAAAACAATAGTTCAGATATTAAAAATAAAAACGGAGATGAGTCACAGAGCTTTTACACAAAAAAAAGATTTATCATACCATTCATATTAATCGTAATTGCTGCAGTGTTTGCCTGGAAATGGTATCAGGCTCAGCTTGGTTTTGTATCAACCGATGATGCATTTATTGATGCAGATAAATTAACCGTAAGCTCAAAGATACTTGGCAGAATTATTTCCTTAAATTACGATGAGGGAGATACAGTAAAAGCCGGTGATATTTTTGCAGTTCTTGATTCAACTGATATTTATGCTCAGAAAAATGAAGCTGAAGCTCTTCTTTTTACTTCAAGAGGAAATATAAATCTTGAAAAAGTAAATCTTGCTAAGGCTCAGGAAGATTTTGACAGAGCCGAATCACTATTCAAAAGCAATGTCATATCTAAAGAAAAATATGATAATGCGTTTCACTCTTTAGAACAGGCAAAGGCAAGATATGAACTTACTAAGTCCGGCTTAAAAACTGCTGCTGCCAGATTGAATGTTATAAAGGTGCAACTGACTAACACTGTTATCTCTTCTCCGTTAAATGGAGTTATTGGTAAACGATGGGTAATGGAGGGAGATGTCGTACAGCCGGGTCAGCCAATATATACAGTGTTTGATGTAAACAATGTTTGGGTAACTGCTGATCTTGAAGAAACAAAACTTGCGTCTATTGAGAACGGCAATATGGTACAGATAACTGTAGATACTTATCCCGACCAAAAATTTGCCGGTAAGGTTTATTTAATGGGATCTAACACTGCATCACAATTTTCATTAATTCCACCTGCAAATGCATCTGGTAATTTTACCAAGATCACTCAACGAGTTCCGATCAGAATTTCAATTTATCCGGTTGATGAAAATGGTAATCGGGTGAATGATAAAAATATAAGGCTTCTGCCGGGAATGTCTGTTGAAATAAAAATTAAGTTAAAAGACTAAATGGCAAACAATATAAAAAACGGTTTTAGTGCTAAACTCTCTGCGCTGGATCAGCATCCATCTTATAAATGGTTTGTGCTCGCAAATGTAATGATCGGTACTTTTATGGCAGTGCTCGATACAACAATTGTTAATGTTGCACTGCCAAAGATGATGGCTGCATTCGGAATTAGTGTTGATAAAGTTGAATGGGTAATTACAGGCTATCTTTTAATCTTTGCTGTAATACTTCCCTCTTCCGGCTGGGTTGCAGATCATTTTGGATATAAGAAGACTTATTTTCTCGGAATGTTTTTATTTACACTCGGCTCTCTTTTATGCAGTCTTTCTACTAATGAAAACATGCTGATTATATTCCGGGTTCTTCAGGGCTCTGGTGCGGGATTTATTATGCCGGTTGGGATGGCAATCGTAACAAGAGAATTTCCACCTGAAAAAAGAGGTATGGCTTTGGGCTTTTGGGGAATTGCATCAGCGGCTTCTGTATCACTAGGTCCTATGCTTGGCGGCTATCTGATAGATGCTTTTAGCTGGCAGACCATTTTTGATATAAATGTGCCCGTTGGTATTGTTGGGTTAGTTGCAACATTGATAATTCAACGAGAATATAAAACTGAAAAGACCCGTGATTTTGATATAATTGGTTTTATATCAATGACATTGTTTCTTGTTTTTCTTTTACTTGCATTAGCTGATGGAAATGCTGCATGGAACACCGGCGGCTGGACTTCAAATTTTATCCTAAGCTGTTTTGCAATTTCTTTTGCAGCGTTTGTAATTTTTATTACTGCTGAGTTAACTGTAAAACATCCGATTGTTGATCTGAGACTTTTAATTAACAGAAATTTTGGACTGGCTAATCTGATGATGTTTATATTCGGACTTGGTTTTTTTGGAATCACTTTTCTTGTGCCGCTGTATTTGCAAAACTCTCTCGGCTATACTGCTCTTCAGGCAGGATTAGTATTTTTTCCGGTTGGAATAATTCAGGGTCTTACTTCTCCTATAATCGGAAAACTTGCTGATAAAATGAATCCAAAGATTCTGATTTTTATCGGAACAATTATGACTTTTATCAGCACATACTTGTATAAAGATCTTTCAATCTACACAGAATATAACGATATAATGATACCGCTTATTATCAGAGGATTTGGACTTGGTTTTATGTTCATCCCGCTTAATACAATGGCTATTAATAGTGTTCCAAAAGCTAAGATGGCTCAGGCAACCGGTTTGTTTAACACGATAAGACAGATAGGCGGCAGCTTTGGTGTTGCAATTCTTGGTTCCTGGCTTACAAGAAGAGTAATTTTTCATACTGCGCTATTTGGTGAAGCAGCTAATCAAAACTCACCCATCTTTAAACAGACTGTTACTAACATAAATCACTTTGTTCAGCAAAGCACCGGAAGCACAGGAGCTGAAATGCTGTCAAGATCAAAAGCTTTGATTGCACAGCACATTACTAATCAGGCATTTGTTCAGGGTATTGCAGATGATTTTTTTGCAGCGGCGTTTATTACTGTACTGATAATTATTCCTTTAATGTTTCTTAGTTATAAAAAATCAAACTATGGAGAAAAAGTCGGGATTTTAGAATAGAATTTTTTATGGAGATTGAAATAATATTTTAAGATGTCCATTGATGGTTTTTGCAGGTATTAAATTTATATAAGCACAAAGAACACATAATTCACTAACTGTAAAAATGAAATTTGTTTGACTTAAAATAACTTTGCTTTAATTCAACCAGCGAAAAAAAAATCAATATTGAACAACAAACTTGTAACGGAACAACCAAGCCAAATATTGTAAGACTTACGGATGTGAAAAAGACGGTTGGCGTTGATTGGTTAGTTATATGTTGAACAGTTCATTAAAAGATGAGTATTTTAATCTCAGTTTTATTTTCGGAATATTTTAAAAGTTTCTTGCATTAACAACAAAAACATTCTGTTTGTTTTTTGTTTCATACTCAAACTCTAAAGCCTTTTACTGATTTCAATATCCTCTGGATTTATATCAATGCCATCAGCATTCGGATGTAATAGTTTTGCTTCAATTAATGTTGTCCCCGAACCTATCATAGGGGCTAATATAAATTCCCCTTCTTGTGAATATTTTAGAATAAGATTTTTTGAAATTTGAGATTGGAAATTACCACGAATCTATATCCTAATATTTTTCTTTATTGAATTTAATTCAAATGCTTTTGAGTGGTAAATTGAAAGTCGATCATAATCTAAGAAATTTACCCTATCTCTAATTGCGTTAAAGGCAACTGAATTAATCTTATCTAAAAATTCCTTTTCTCTTGCTTTATCAGCAACGATATTAAAGTGGGTATTAAAGTCTTGCAATTCGAGAAACTTTAGTAATGAATTATGAATATCTGTTGAATGCTCCACCTCGAATAACGAAGCTGGAAACTTCCTTTCATTAAACCAACTTACATCAATAGTTATAGCTCTTCTTATAATATTATCATATGTAAATTGATAAAACTCTCTTATAGAAATAAAATCTTGTAATGGTTTGGTTAAATATTTTTTATTCTTGTCTTGATAAGGTACGAATGTACTATACCCTTCAATATTACCAATTTCAACAAGTAACCCTTGATAATAAGAATGATTGAATTCATCCGTCAATTTTTGATTATCTTTTTTGATGTTAAGTATTTCTAGTACATCATTTTTACGTGAGTTTAAAGCCCATAATCCAGGTTTTATTTTGAAAAAGTATCTTTCATCTTGAACAATTCTTCTTATGCTTGCAAAGGGTGTTTTTGTTTTCCAACTAGTTACATCTAAATTCTGATATAATAATGCTAGCGTAGAAAAACCACTATTTGCTTCCATAAATTTAATCACTTCTTCATATTGCTTCATTTAAATCCTTTAATAAATTCTGCCATTTCTTTTTTTGTATATCTTTCAATAATACTTCCTTCCAATAATATTATTAATTCTTCTCCGTTAAAATCCCAATCATCTACTGAAAACACATGAATATACATTATCATAGTCTTGCTTCTTGTTAACTTAAATCTTAACATATTAAATATCAATCAATATTAAGCAAATATTCATTCATATTGCCCAAAGTAGCTGAATAATTATTTCAATTGCACAACAGCAATTACAGATGGATATTAAAGATAGGAAGGTTAAACTCTCTTTAATCTTTTATTAGCTGAAAAATTTATTGCTGTCTGTTCCGGTTTTTCGTCTAAGTATTTTACTGATTCATCAACTGCTTAGACAGGCTCATCTCCTATTTTTTTTCTGCACTTAAGTTACCTTATAAATTTGAATCAGAACTTAAAATCACTTTTTTAAAAACTTAAAAGGACGGATATCATGAAAAAAGAAATTTTAACAATCATTATCCTTATAATAATATGGATACCTTATAACCTATCAGCACAAGAACGCTGGAACCTGGAGTTTAGAAGCGGAGCTTCCTTCTCTACAGAAAATTTCAGAAATACAGATATGCAAACAGGATTTGGCTTTGAATGTACCATTGCTTATCGCTTTATGCCGCATCTTGCCGCTTATGCCGGATGGGGATGGAATAAATTCTCTGCTGATAATTCTTTCGCTGGTGCCAATATAGATTTTGAAGAAACCGGTTATACTTTTGGTTTTCAATTTGTTCATCCTATAAGCGAAACAAGTTTGTCTTATTTAATCAGGGCTGGTGGAATATTCAATCACATTGAAGTTGAAAATGCCGATGGACAGATAATAAGCGATTCAGGGCATGGGATAGGATGGCAGATTGATGCAGGAATAGTAATTCCAATCTTTGATCGATTACATTTGATGCCGGGTGTCAGATATCGCTCTTTATACAGAGATATTGAAATTTCAAATCAAATTGCATCTGTTAAACTTAATTATGTTTCTGTTGGGCTTGGCTTGGCAATGTCTTTCTAAATAAACTATCAATAAAACATCGGGAGTGTAAATACTCCCGGGTTATTAAAATTATCAAATTGAAAAATTATATCTAAATGAATAATAAAAACTTAAAACCTTTAGCTGTTATTTTTTTTGTAAGCGGATTGTGGGATTCAACTGCGGCTATTATGTATTTCTTTTTTATCGGTACAAACCGCATAATCAGCAATCCGCCTATTGATCCATTCTTCTCAATTTTTCTCGGAACATTCTTTGTCTGCTTTGCTTATCTGCAATTTCTCTCAGCCTTCAACATTAAGAGATACTCATTTAATGTTGGATGCCTGATAATCGGCAGATTATTATATGTTATTCAGCTTTACGTCTTTATGATTTTTGTCCGGAATTTTCCTACAACATTCTGGTTTACAGGTATTTTGGATGGGTTTTTTGTCTTTCTTTATTTATTGTTTGCAGTTCGTGGCGGATTGAGTATTAGCGATTTATTACTTCCTAAAATTAATCGTGAAGTGTAATGAATATCTTTTTTACTTGAGAAAGAAAACAGATGAAAAGACAAATAAGATTTAAATGCTGAGCATTTTAATTCCTTTTTAACGAATTTTGAAGTGTGAAAATGAAATTAAATAAACATACAATCCTGGGCATTCTACTGCTTGCTTTTTTTGTACAGCTTATAATCATTACATACAACTATGCTACGGGATTTATTGAAGTTTCAGGCGTATTAAATTTTTTGGCAAGACTTGCTTTCGGAACAGCATTCAGTTTTGTGTACGCTCTCATTCTAATATTTTTTGATATCCTTTTAGTAAACAAACTTGATACAATATTTAAACTGCCGGAAAAACTTATTCCAAGAATTCCTTCTGAATTAATTTTAACTGTTTTGTTAGGTGCAGCAATCGGCTCAATCAGCGCGATAATTAATGAAGCATTAATACAATACAAAGATGGATTAATTAAAAACTTAATTAACAACTCACTTATTACGGCTGTAATTAATATCATTATTGTCAGCGTTATAGAAGCAATTTCCTGGTTTAACAGAAACCGCAAATCACTGCTTACGGCAGAAAGACTCGAAAAAGAAAATTCACAGATAAGATTTGAAACGCTGAAAAATCAGTTAAGTCCGCATTTTCTGTTTAACAGTTTAAATGTTCTATCATCGCTTATAAAAAAGGATACAGATAAGGCTCAGATTTTTCTGGATGAATTTGCTTCGGTTTACCGGTACACACTTGATGTAATAGAAAAACCGGTTGTTGAATTGAGAGAAGAACTGGATTTCGCTAAATCATTCTTGTTCCTTCAGAAAATCAGATTTGAAAATGCTATTGATCTGGAAATAAATGTGGATGTATCAATGCTTAAATGCCTGGTTCCTCCGCTTACCGTACAAACTCTAATCGAAAATGCTTTTAAGCATAACAAGGCTTCGTCAGATAATCCTCTTAAAATAAAAATCTACACCGAAAGTAATTTTTTAATTTTTGTAAATAATCTTCAGCCAAAGATCAACAATACCGGTTCAAAAGGCATAGGATTAAGTAATCTTAACAAACGATATGAATTACTAAGTAAAACTCTTCCGCAGTATTCAGTTACTGAAAAGGAATACATTGCAAAAATTCCGATTATAAAACCGGAGTAATAACTTTATCTTTTCAAACTAAAAGGAAAATATTTTTCTAAATGCTGATAGAATAAAAATGAAAGCAATAATAATTGAAGACGAAAAACTTGCTGCTGAAAGATTAGAAGGACTGATCCATGAAATTGATCCATCAATTGAAATTTCTGCAGTGCTTGCTTCTGTTGAGCAGTCAATCAAATATCTTAAACTGAACAAGCCGGATTTAATATTTCTTGATATTCAACTTGAAGACGGTACAAGTTTTTCAATATTTGAAAAAGTAACTGTTGATAGTCCGGTTATCTTTACTACGGCTTATGATCAATATGCAATCAAAGCATTTAAACTGAACAGTATCGATTATCTTCTTAAGCCAATCAGAAAAGAGGAGCTGCATAATAGCCTGAATAAGTTCAAAAATATCAAGACCTCTTACTTGATAGATTATGAAGAGATAATCAGAAGTATCCAGCGTAAAGAAATCAATTATAAAAAAAGATTTCTAATTCAATATGGACAAAAGATAAAGAAAGTCGGGATTGATGAAGTTGCATATTTTTTTGCAATGGAAAAAAATGTTTTTCTTACAACATTATCCGGAAACACTTACCCTATAGATTTTACTCTTGATAAGCTGCAGGAAGTTATAGACCCGGAAAGATTCTTTCGCATAAACAGAAAAATGATAGTAGCTCTTAATGCAATCAAAAATATGATTCCCTACTCACGTTCACGAATAAAAATAGAATTAACTCCTCAGGAACCGAAGGATATTGAAGCACTTGTAAGTGTTGAGAGATCCTCTGCTTTCAAAACATGGCTGGATAAGTAGGTAAACTTTTATTGTTATTCTACAAATAAATTCAAGTGCCGGTATCTGTTTAATAACCAACCGAGCTCTATCATTCTTACATAATCTTGCCCGAAAGAAAATCACCGATATAATATGGCCAAATGATTAACGCTAAAAGACCTTTAAAAAATGTGAGTTTTAAAAATCCAATTGTAAACAACCAGCCAATAAACCATACAGGTCCCATTATTCCGGCTACTTCAACTTTTCTGCTCATAATCTTATCTCCCGAACTTCTGTTTATAGTTTTTAAAGAAACTTAATTAATTCCACAACTAAAAATTAGGAGAAGAAGATTTAAAATGAATATAAATCTTCATTAATATTTTTAACTGAGCAAAATAAATCCTGATCAATTATTAAAAGGATTTGCCCTATCCTGATTAAAATATGGAAGATAATTAGAAGGGCTTTCCGTTTCCTGAATCCAGCCGTTGTGCAAACCGTATTTGTCAAGCAGTTCTAATGCCCTTTCATATTCTGAATGTCTTAATGTTCTGTTTATTAAAATATCTTTATATGCTTTATGAGCGGGATAATATTGCGACATTAAAGAAATATGAACATTTGAACTAAGCTCTTCAGAAATAAATTTGAAAACTTCTTCAGTTTCTGAAAGATCATTAGGCAAAACAAGATGTCTGATAATTAATCCCCGGACAAGAACACCATCTTTAAAAATAAGCTCATCGCCAACTTGATTAAACATTTCAATTACAGCCTTTTTTGCAAACTCAAAATATTTATCAACGTGCGAGTACTTTTTTGCGTATTCATTATTTCCATATTTTATATCCGGCAGATAAATATCAATTACTCCATCATAAAGTTTCAACATCTCAACAGAATCATATCCGTTAGTGTTATAAATAATCGGCAGATTAAGTCCTTGTTCGGCAGCAAGGTAAATTGATTTTAAAATTGTTGACGAAAAATGAGTTGGGGATACAAGTCCGATATTATGGCAGCCTTTCTCCTGAAGCTCAATCATTATTTCAGCAAGTCTTTCGTGGCTAACCTGATTCAAACGCTCTGATTTATAACTCTGGCTGATTTCATAATTCTGGCAGTAAATACATTTTAAATTACAATTACCAAAAAAAATATTTCCTGCTCCGTTTTTTCCTGATAAAACAGGTTCTTCTCCAAAATGCGGAGTGTAAGATGAAACTATCGGCAAATTTCCGCTTACACAAATTCCAGGTTCGCCTTCAATTCTGTTAACCTTACAATCTAACGGACAGCAAGTACAGGAAAACAAATCATTATAAGCTATCTCTGCCCGCTTTTTCAGTTCGTTGTTTTTAAGCAGTTTAATATATGAAGGAATAAAATTCATATTATAATTTACAATGTTTAACTAACAAGAAACAATAAACAATATATACGCCTGATTTTTCACTCTCTTATAAACACAGTTAAAAAGGCTTATTTGAGTAAATAAATTTTTATTTTTGCAATAATGTTACTTCTAAAAGTTATTGTTTGTTAAATAAGTTGTGGTCTCAAAATGAAAGTTCAAAAAATTCTGTTTGCTGTTTTTTTTATCCTTTTCTTTACTATACCTGTTATTTCACAAAATGTAGAGCGACCTAAATTAGTAGTCGGCATTGTGGTGGATCAAATGAGGTACGAATATCTTTACCGCTTCTATCAATTCTATGGCAGCGATGGATTTAAAAGATTAATGAATGAAGGATCCAATTTTACTTTTGCACATTTTAATTATGAATCAACCAGTACTGCATTGGGTCATGCATCTATTTATACCGGAACAACTCCGTTTTATCACGGAATAATCGGTAATAGCTGGTATGATAAATTTCTGAAAAAATCAATTAACTGTGTCGGGGATCCGGACGAACTAAGTATTGGCTGTGATAATGATAACGGACAAAGATCACCAAGAAGATTATTATCAACAACAATAACTGATCAACTGAAACTTTCAAATAACGGCAAGTCAAAAGTAATTTCAGTTTCACTAAAAGACCGTTCTGCTATTCTGCCTGGCGGACATATGCCCGACGGAGCTTACTGGTATGACGGCATAACCGGTAAATTTATCAGCTCTACTTATTACCATTCAGAATTGCCTCAATGGGTAAGGGATTTTAACGATAAAAATTATTCCGATTTATATTTAACAAAGAAGTGGGAATTGTCTTTGCCGGAAAGTAATTATCAAATAAATCCGCCGGATGAATCACCTTATGAGCCAGACCTATTTAATGAAGGCAAAACTTCTTTTCCTCATTCTTTTGAAAAGGTTGAACACAAAGAGCGTTATTACAGACTAATATCAACTCCGTATGGCAATCAGATTCTGACGGACTTTGCAAAATCAGCTATTGTAAGTGAAAATCTTGGGAAAGGAGAGTTTACTGATTTCCTTGCAGTTAGTTTTTCAACGCCGGATATTATCGGCCATGAATATGGAACTCATTCTTACGAGGTTATGGATAATTATATTAAACTTGACCGGCAGATAGCTGACTTCCTTGATGCAATTGATGCACAGGTTGGAAAAGGAAATTATTTGTTGTTTTTAACAGCAGATCATGCTGCACTTGAAACTCAAGCATATCTGCATGATAAAGGGGTTCCCGTAGGAGGATTAAATCATAAAGCTTTTTCTGACTCAATTAAATTATTTGTTCAAAAGGTATTTGGCAGTTCCGGAATAATTGAGAATCATTCAAACAGACAGATATTTTTAAATCATGATTTAATCAGAAACAACAAGCTTAATTTACAGTTAATCCGTACAGAATTAGTTGAATATATGAGAGAAACTTTTCCTCAATTGTCCTCAATCTTTACAAGAGATTATCTGGATACACAGGTTGCTTCAAGGGATCAAAAAAATCTTACAGTAAACGGATTTCATCCAACTTACTCCGGAGATATTGCTTATGATCTGCAGCCGGGTTATTTACCAGACTATAAAAAAACAGGAACTTCACACGGAACAATTTTCAGCTACGATACACATATCCCAATAATTTTTTATGGGTGGAATATTCCTGCACAAACAATCAATACTCCTGTTTATATAGTTGATATAGCACCAACAATCGCTGATCTTCTAAAAATCACGGAGCCAAGTGCATCGATTGGAATACCAATTATAAAACATTGAATTTAAATATTCATTTTATGAATCAATTTATATTATATATCTATGAAAGGAAGTTACGATGAAAAGCACAACTCTATTTCTTTTGTTCATTTTATTTGCGTCCGGTTTAAATGCACAGAAGAAACCGTTTACTATTGAAGAATTTTACAAAATCAAATCAGTCGGCAGTCCTGTTCTTTCAAACTCAGGTGAAAGAATAGCTTATTCCGTAACCGAATATGATCTGCCTGCTGCTAAAACAACAAGCACGGTATATGTGATGAATAAAAACGGTTCTTCACTTAAAAGTATTTCCGATAAATTACCTGGTGCTTATTCACCGTTTTGGTCTGTCAGCGATGATCTTTATCTTTTAAGTAAAGGGCAGCTTTATAAATATTCATTTGATAAAGATAATGTTGAGCAGCTAACTGATTTTTACCCCGGGATTTCAGCCCCGGTTGTTTCTAATGATGAAAGATATGTTGCATTTACTGCGGATCTTTTTCCTGAATGCGGTGTTGAAAATGACTGCAATAAAAGATTAGATGAGTCCACCGCAAATGGTCCTGTTCAAGCATACATTGCTGATAATCTTATGTTCAGACATTGGACACAATATAAGGGAGAAAAAGAAACCTTCCTGATTTTATACGATATGGTTGAAAAGAAATATGAGATAATAACAAGCAGCGATGTTTTATCAGATACCTATATGCTTGGCGGCGGTCCTAAATATGCATTCTCACCCGATAGCAGAATATTAGCCTATGTTTCAACACCCGAAAAAAACATTGCAGCATCAACTAATACAGATATTTATTTACTGCCAATTGGAAGCAAAGAAGCAGTTAACATCACATTTGCTAATAATGCGTGGGATGGCACACCTGCTTTCTCACCGGATGGAAATTATATTGCTTACAGAACACAAACTACTCCGGGCTTTGAAGCTGACAGATTCAGAGTAGCAGTATATGATATAAAAGCATTGCAGACACAAACACTTACGGAAGCATTTGATTATACAACAAGTGATCTTTCGTGGTCGCAGGATTCAAAATCTATTTATTTTACAGCAAATGTTCAGGGTTATAATCCGGTCTTTAAAGTTGATGCTGTTTCGAAAGTTGTTACTAAAGTTACAGATGATAAAGCTGTCCGCGGTTATCAAATCAGCAAAGATCAGCAGACAGTATTTCTGAATTTTTCAAGTGTTGATAAACCCGGTGAAATATATTCATATACATTAAACAGCGGAACTTACTCTCAAATAACTTTTTACAATAAAAAAATTTCCGAAGAAGTTGATATCAGACCTGCAGAACAAATGTGGGTTGATGGTGCGGATGGAATACCTGTTCATGTATTTATTGTTAAACCACATGGCTTTGAAGAATATAAAAAATATCCATTAATAATAAACGTACACGGTGGTCCTCAAATGCAATGGATGGATTCTTATCGTGGTGACTGGCAGATTTATCCGGGCTCAGGATATGTTGTTGCATTTCTTAATCCCCATGGCTCTACCGGATACGGAAGCAAATACACCGAAGCAATTTCAAAAGACTGGGGAGGTAAAGTATATGAAGATGTAATGAAAGTAACTGAAGCACTTGAAAAACTGCCTTATATCGACAGTGAAAAAATGGGTGCAATGGGATGGTCTTATGGCGGTTATATGATGAACTGGCTGCAGGGACATACTAAAAAATTCAAATGCCTCGCCTCTATGATGGGAGTTTATGATCTTGAATCAATGTGGGGTGCTACCGAAGAATTATGGTTTGTAAATTGGGATATCGGCGGACAGCCATGGAATTCTGATTTGTATGCTAAATATTCTCCTTCAAATTATGTTCAGAATTTTTCTACACCTGCTTTAATAATTACAGGCGAAAAAGATTTTAGGGTGCCTTATACCCAAAGTCTCCAATACTTTACTACATTGCAATCATTAGGTATAGACAGCAGGTTGATTGTGTTTAAGAATGACGGGCACTGGCCAAATAACATTAAATCTATGCCGCTGTATTATAATGCACATCTTGAATGGTTTCATAAATATCTTGGAGGAGAACCTGCGCCCTATAATTCAAGCGAAATGGTAAAGAACAATATCTTTAAATAATAATCTTTCAGATGCAGAGATTTGGTACAACAAATCTCTGCAATCAATTTTATAATTTTACAATCAAAACTTTTACACTAAACTGAAATATTTATGTTCAAAAAAGCAGCTCTTCTTTCGACTGATAACCTTGAAAATTTCTTTACATACGATAAGCTTCTGATAGAACCATTGAAAAAGTCCGGATGGCTTGCTGAAGAGATTTCCTGGCGTGATGAAGCAACTGACTGGAGCAATTATGATGCAGTTATTGTAAGATCAACCTGGGATTATCAGCACGATTCAGAAAAGTTTCTAAAAGTTCTTCAGAAAATTAATTCTTTAACTCATCTTGAAAATGATCTTGCTCTGATGAAGTGGAACATGGATAAAAAATATCTGTACAACCTGCAGAAAAACGGAGTGAGGGTTGTTAACACGTTGTGGAAAAATAGATTTGACCGTAATGAAGCGCTGAATTACTTTGAACAGCTTGAAACAGAAGAGATTATTATAAAACCTAATATCAGTGCCTGTGCGGATAAAACATTCAGACTTAATAAGAATTCAATAGTGTTATCTTTTGATATTCTTGAAAATACTTTTGCCGAACGTGATTATATGGTTCAGCCTTTTATTAAAAATATTATTGAAGAAGGTGAATATTCATTGTTCTTTTTTAACGGTAAACTTAGTCATTCAGTTCTTAAGACACCAAAGGAAAATGATTTCAGAGTCCAGGAAGAACATGGAGGCAATATTAAACCTGTAACCCCCTCCGCCTTAATAACCGATGCTGCACAGAATGTAATTAATAAACTTTCTACTGTACCATTGTACGCTCGGGTTGATCTTGTACGTATTCAGAAAGATCAGTTTGCCCTGATGGAACTGGAAGTGATCGAGCCTTCTTTATATTTGAATAAAGATACAGAAGCTCCGCTTAGATTTGTAAAAGCATTTGTAGAAAAGATGAATCGCTCACAGTAGAAACTGATCACGAAATATTTAAATAATAATTTTTAATTTATACTCGTTAATAATTATTTTGAAAATAGTTTAATAATTGATTCTTCTGTATGGATAAAATATCAAGATGTCTTTGGCCTTCCGGCGATCCGCTTTATATAAAATATCATGATAAAGAATGGGGTAAGCCGCTTCATAACGATAGAAAATTATTTGAATTCCTTGTGCTTGAAGGTTTTCAGGCTGGATTAAGCTGGAAAACCATTCTCTACAAACGAAAAAACTTTCGCAAGGCATTTGATAATTTTGATTTTAATAAAATTGCCAGATATGACAAAAAGAAAATTAATTCTTTGATGAAAGATTCAGGCATTATCCGTAATAAACTAAAAATTGAATCTGCGGTGCAGAATGCAAAAGCCTTTATTAAAGTAAGAAAAGAATTTGGAACATTTGACAAATACATCTGGGCATTTGTTGATGGTAAACCGGTACGGAATAATTTCAAATCGTTAAAAGAGATACCAGCAAAAACCGAGCTTTCAGATATAATCAGTAAGGACCTGAAAAATCGTGGATTTAAATTCGTAGGATCAACAATAGTCTATGCACATATGCAGGCTACCGGAATGGTAAATGATCACTTGATCAGCTGTTTCAGATACAACCAACTTTGATGACGTTATGATGAAGACCCATAGAAAAGTTATTGGTATTACTTTAATAAATCATTTTACAATTCTTTAATTTGTCAATTTAATATATTAAAGCAGCGGGGTGCTTAAAAATAAAAATTACTAATCGGCTTTCAATATCTAAAAAAAGTTCGTATGCTTTTCTGAAATAATTTTACTGATTATGAAAGCGGTTCAATTAGTAATTGTTAAACAATTGTTAACTAAATAAAATCTAAAAGGAGTTACAGGTGTTTTTTACTTATGCCGGTGTTTTTTTTATAGGAATCGTAGTTGGATTTCTCGGTGGTCTATTCGGTAAGGGAGGCAGTGCAGTTGCAACTCCAATGTTAAGTCTGATTGGAATCCCGGGATTTATAGCAGTTGCAGCACCGCTACCAGCAACAATACCGGGAACATTAATTGCGTCAGCAGAATATTGGAAATCCAATCTGTTGGATAGAGAAATTGTTTTGTGGAGTATTCTGATAGGTGTACCTGCAACCATAATAGGTTCTTTTCTAACAGAATATACCGGCGCATTACCTCTGTTGATAATTACCGGCTTATTAGTTCTCGGTTTCGGTATAAGCTTCTTATTATTTCCAAAAGAAAAATCCTTTAATCCCAAAGAAGATAAATCATTAAATGCTAATCACGGGTTTTACTGGTACAGCAGATTAATTCTGATCGCGCTTTTTATCGGATTAATCTCCGGTTTATTAGCTAACTCGGGCGGATTTTTATTAGCACCAAGTTATGCTCGCATACTGAATATGCCGATTAAAAAAGCATTCGCCTGCTCACTTGCGGTTTCAGCTTTTCTAGCTTTACCCGGAACAATAGTTCATGCTTATTTAGATCATATTGATTGGGTTGTTACTGTAATTCTTGCTCTCGGTTCTGTACCATTTTCTATGTTGGGTGCTAAAGTAGCTATCAGATCTAAATCCAGCTTCTTGGAAAAAGTATATGGTTTAATACTGACTTTCCTTGGAGTATTTTTTCTTATAAAACTTATGGTTAATTAACTGATAAGGAATCAAAGACAACAGCATTAAAATCTGAATTTATTTTTCGTGATTTAATCTTGGAGTAATATTTATTCCGCTTACTTTAAGAATGCTGATTATTAAAACACCAGTGCCAATCCATTGAACCGGCGAAAGGATATTATCATGAACAAAATAATCAAGCACAACGGCAGTTAATGGGAATGCCAGTTCACAGATAGAGGCAACTGAGGCAGAAATTCTTTTCAGTCCGTAATAATAAAGAAATATTGCTGATCCGCCGGTCGTAAAAGCAATAATCAAAAAGATAACTGTTTGCTTTGTAGTAATATCTTTAATATTTGAAATATCACCGGTTGAAGATGCAATTACCAGCATTATAATAGCGGCAAACAAAAACCTGAGATATGTACCCATCTCATAATTAACATTTCTTAAAGCTCTTTTACTAAGCACGGTTGAAGAGCTAAAACTAAAAGCCGCTAACAAAGCAAATAAAGCCGCTATAGTTGTTTTATCTCCGGTTGAAAAATTTGGAGATGACAAACCGAAAGTCATAAAATATGCACCAACTATTGCCAGGCTTGCCCAAAGAAAAAATTCTTTTGGCAGTTTTTCTTTTAATAACAAGGTTGCAAGTGAAATTGCAAAAACCGGTTGAAGTTTTTGAAGTAGTATTACAATAGAAAGATTAACAAAGTTTACATAGAAAAGCGCCTTGGTAATTGCCATAGTTCCTATTGCCCCGCCGAAAAGTGCTACTCCCACAAATGCAATCCAATCTTTTAATGTTAAAGATTTCAAAGGTGAAATTCTTTTTATCAAAAAAGGTGTTAATAATACTGCTACAATAGCACTCTCGACAAAAACAACCAATGGAACGGGCAAAGAATAAAGTGATGGACGTAAAACTATTCCATCTACTCCCCAGAGCGAAGCTGCTATTATAATCGCTGCAGATGAAAGAAACTTTGTTTCAGAATTTTTAAAATTATTTTTCAAAAAAGTTAATCAGTTTTTTGGTGTAAAGAATATAACTGGGAAAAAACATTATCGATGTGTTCACAAGCATTAATAAATCAGGTATAAGAATTATTCCATAACCCTGCAAAAATGCAGACGCTTTTTTCTGGCGGAGAACATCATTTATATTGCCGGTTTTTTACGTTGATTGTCTGAGGAATAAAAATAATTGTGAAAAATATCCACAATTTTCTCAGGTTCAAGTCCCATAATTATTTTGATTTTCGCGTTAAAAATACTCAAAAAAATCAAAACTTTATCCTTTCAAAAATAGTTTTGGTAATATCATTAAGCTGTAAAATTTACCAACTAACTAAACATAGCGTGTTTTTTTCCCTTTTCTGCTTGAAATTCTTCAATTAAAACCAACTGCTAAGTGGAATAATAATTGCAACGCAAGAACAAAAATTACATTATAATAAGAGCATTCAGAAAAAACATTAACTTTATAAATTGAGGTAGCTGCGTGGAAGATCAATTAACAAAGGATTTAGTAAAATCCAAACTAACAGATGAATTTGAAGCCGAATTTGAAAAAACATTAGCAAAACCAATTTCACCACCAGATCTGCCAAACTGGAATAATGCAGATACCTCTTTGCAGAATAAAATCCAGTTTGTTTTAAAAAGACTCAGTCTTGCCAAATCTCTTCAGGATGATGAAGTTTTCAAGTGGATAAATGCTTCAAACGAATCTTATGAGTTATCAGCATTAAGAACATATTTGCTATTAAGCTGTGTAAACATGCTGGGTGAAGTAAGCAGGACAGATAATCCAATTTCATTTTTAGCATGGCTTGATACATCAAACTCAGTTACAACCCGAAGTATCAGAGAAGAATCTATTAGCAAAGCAATCGGCTCCGTTGGTATAATTGACGATCAGAAAAAAGCAGTAAAGTTTATTAAATCTGTTTTTGCTCAATACAAATTAACAAACTCTGTAGATTCCAATTATTTTTCATTCTTTACTGATGCACTGGATTCAGAAACACAAAGTTGGATATCATCAAATTGCTGGATATACCAGGATAATCCTCTGGAAAAATGGGCTAACCTGCAAAATGTAAAAGAAGGTTATAACAATCTTACATCAGCAGAGAATAAAAGATTAACTAATTCCCGCAAAAGATGGGATGCTCTGGATTCAAATCAGAGATTGTTTGAAGTATCTCAGTTCCTTGAATTCTTTTTCAATCAATACAATTTGTGTCAGGTCAATCCTCCTGTTAAAATGGATAAAGACCCTGTTGCAAAAGTATGGAGAGATATTGATCAGGCAGTAGGTGAATATAAAGTTAATTATTTGTCAAACTCTTTATTCAATCATCTTGGAGCTGACGGACAAAAATTTAAATTCAATGAAGTAAGATGTGTATTTAAAGAAGAAGAATTGATTGTATTTGAAGGTGATGTTAGAGAAAAAGACAGAGAGCTTTGGTTAAAACGACTTTCCGAGTGGTTAAAGACAAAAATAGAATCTGAAAATGCAATTGGTGAAACAATCTTTTTAAGCGCTAAAAATCAGGCTTTAGTACTATCCGGCGACAATTTGTTAACTCTGCTGGAAAAATGGATTGACAAAGGGGTTAAGAATATACTTAATAAAAAATAGCAGTAACAATTTCATTTAAAACCATGGTTCAACCAGGGTTTTTTTATTTTAAATACTTCAATGATTCAGGATTCTGCCAGCCTGATAGCTAATCTTTTTGCTGAAATAAATTGAGAGCTAAGTATTGTGGCAGAGGATTTGGGTATGTGAACATTTATCGAAGTATTTTCTTTACTAAAATCAAAACTAAGTTGATTTGGATCTGATTGTCGTTGTTTCTGATTTCTTTTCTTTTTCATAAACAAAAAGTTGGAGAGAATTTTTTCTAATAAAAAATTTACTGTTGTAAAGTAAAAAGATTTATCTATAAAAAGAAGAATTAAAAAAAATATTTGAAATAATTTTTATCTGTTAAAAATATTTTGTCCGTTTTTGAAAAAAACGTTTTACCATCAACAAAAATTTTTATTAAACAGCTAATAGCGATACAATAATCTGATTCAGAGTTTATTCAGGATCAAATGTAACTTCTTTTAAGTAATGAGACGGATCCATATGTCTCAGCATCACAACTTTTGTTTTAAACTCTTTAATTTCTCCCGGTTCCAGTTTACCGATAGTTACATCTGATGATTGAGCATCAATCATATAAGTAATTACAACATTGTTAAGAGTTTTGTCACTTATGTTTTTAATTCTTCCCTCATAATGTGCAAAATCTCTTGGATTTATTGCCGGTCCCTCTATACTAACCGACTCTCTTTGTTTGTTGTATGATGCATTTATTTCATAGTATATTTTTTCAGCAAAGAAATAATCATAAGCAAAATAACCGGCTGCAACCAATACAAGAAAAATCAGGAATTTTTTCATTTAATCTCCTATTACTATTATTACGAAGTACTCACTTAATTAAAAATGAACTTAATACACACATTCAATCAGAGGATTGAACTTTCAGACTTTTTACAAAAAGTAAACCAAAACTATTTGTCTGATTATTCACTACTATTAGAAAAACTGCGTATTTTTTACTGTTTTTTACAGTTTAAAATTCCTCTTTTTTACCAAATGATTAAAACAACTTGGTTTGAGAAAGAGAAGTTTGGACAAGGAAGTAAAAAGAAATTGTAAAAGGAATAGGCTTTGATATAGACTGATTGATCCTTTAAATAAAGTCTTTTACTCAAAATGTAGCAGGAGGATATTTCTGAATCATATCGGTTCAGTTGGAAGTGGCTAATAATGAGCAATAGTTTGTATTAATGAATTAAATTGTTTGAATACTTGAAAATTACTCAATTAATAACTCTGGCCTTTTATTTGTAATTGAGATATCAAAACTAAAAAGGAAATCATTGTGGTTCACGAAATGACAGAAGTTAAAAAAAATTTTCTATATGGCTTTGAGGATTATACCAAGGAAGTTATTAATGATGTGCTTATTGAAAAGGTTAACTTTTCAAGGGCAACTTTTAAGGAAGCCCAAGAGTTTAAAGATAGATTAGTTTATGATATACTTACAAATAATCTAAAGATCATTATTGATTTAAGTACCTGTGAGTATATTGATTCAACCTTTTTAGGCGCTCTTGTTGTAATACTCAAAAAAATGGCAGAACGGGGCGGAGAGATTAAATATATTATTCCCCAGCCTTCAGCTTTATATTTATTTAAAATTACAGGGCTATACGGCGTCCTTAATCTTTATCGGAATAAAGAAGAAGCTTTAGAAAGTTTTGCTTAACAGAAAATGTATTTCATTCTTTTGAGTTCAGTGATATAATGGAAATAATAATCCTATTAATTGTGTTTGCTGTTGTTATTACCTTTTATTATTTGCGCTGGAGAAGAACAGTGATTAAAGAGAAAAAAGAAATAAATAAGTTATTCTGAGATTGATTAAAAAGTTTTATTTAATGCGACCGCTTTAATTGCGGTCTTTTTTTTGGCTAATTCTTAATATCAAAATAAATCCTACCCCCTGTTTTGAATAAATCAGAAAATTTTCAGCTATAATTATTTTTTTATATACGATTATTTATATAAATCTTTATTTTTGATTATTGAAACACTCAATCTATAATTTTATTACTCTTATACCGGAATTATAAATGCCTCAAATACTCGGATTTGACAACGAAAAATATCTTAAAGAACAAACTCAGGAAATTCTTAAAAGAGTTGAACGATTTAATAACAAACTTTATTTGGAGTTCGGAGGAAAACTACTATACGATTATCACGCAGCGCGAGTATTACCCGGATTTGATAAAAATGTTAAGATGAGGCTGCTTCAAAACCTTAAAGACAATATTGATGTTATTCTGTGTATTTATGCTGGTGATATCGAAAGAAAAAAAGTTCGTGCTGATTTTGGAATTACCTACGACGTTGATTCACTTAAAACTATTGACGATTTTAATGAATGGGGGCTTGATGTAAAAGCTGTTGTAATTACCCGTTATGATAATCAAAACTCTGCTGCCGCATTTAAAAATAAGCTGGAAAGAAGAGGAGTAAAAGTAATTACACATAAAGCTACAAAAGGTTATCCCACTGATGTTGATTTAATTGTAAGTGCTGAGGGTTACGGTGCCAACGAATATATCGAAACTTCAAAACCGATTGTTGTTGTTACCGGTCCTGGACCAGGCAGCGGTAAACTGGCAACATGTCTTAGTCAACTTTATCATGATTATAAAATGGGATTAAAAGCTGGTTACGCAAAGTTTGAGACTTTCCCAATCTGGAATCTGCCTCTTAATCATAAAGTTAATATTGCATATGAAGCTGCAACTATAGATCTGAAGGATGTTAATATGATCGATCATTATCATCTGGAAGCTTACAATCAAAAAACAGTTAACTATAACAGGGATATTGAAGCCTTTCCATTATTAAAAAGAATTATTGAAAAAATTACCGGAGAAACTTCTTTTTATAATTCTCCTACTGATATGGGAGTAAACAGAGCTGGTTTTGGAATAGTAAATGATGAAGCAGTACAAGAAGCAGCTCATCAGGAAATAATAAGAAGATATTTCAGATGTATAACCGAGTACGCTCTTGGTTTAATTGAAGCTGATTTGGTTAACCGTGCAGAAATGATAATGGATAATGTTGGAGCTAAAGTTGAAGACAGGAAAACTGTAACGGCAGCCAGAATAGCGGCACAACAAGCTGAAAAAACAAAGAACGGCTATAATGGAGTCTTTGTTGGTGCAGCAATAGAATTAAAAGATGGAACTATAATGACAGGGAAAAATTCACCGATATTACATGCCGCTGCAAGTCTTATTTTAAATGCTTCAAAACATCTTGCTGGTCTTCCAGATAATCTCCATCTTTTGCCAAGAAGTATAATGAATTCATTAAGCTATCTTAAAAAAGATGTATTAGGCGGTAAAGATGTAAGTCTTGATGCTGAAGAAACATTGATTGCATTAAGTATCAGCGCAACATCAAATCCGGCTGCACAAATGGCACTTGAAAAAATGAAAGAGCTTGAAGAATGTGAAGTTCATTTAACTCATATTCCTTCACCGGGTGATGAAGTCGGGCTTAGAAAACTTGGTGTTCATCTTACCTGCGATCCTGATTTTTCATCAAAACGATTATTTATCAGTTAAATTTGGTAAAAGCTTTTTATCTCACTCCTTTATTAAAATTAAACTTAATTAGAATTAAGGTTTAACAGAAATCTCACAAGCTAAGGATTCCAAAAGGTATTAGAAACAGCCGAAAAACCGTTGGTGAAAAGTGTGGTTTTACTTATTTTTGCCACGCATCCGTAGCTCAGTTGGTAGAGCAGTAGACTCTTAATCTATTGGTCGGGGGTTCGAGTCCCCCCGGGTGTACCAAAAATTTTACCATCACAAAGTATTTTTTACCCTCAGCACGAGGGTTTTTTATTTTTTAATGATTTAAAATTCAGCATAGCTTTTGAAGCTGTTTAAAACAAAATCCGGAGATGTCATTTTGAAAACTCTATTATTTGTCTTAATTACTTCATTAACTCTTACAAATAGTTTATATAGCCAGGATATTGAAGATACTTTAATGTTATATGGCAGAAATCGGTTCTATAAGATTCATTTACCAACCGGATATAATTTTCAGAAAAACTATCCTTTGGTTTTTGTGTTTCATGGCGGATTAGGAAATCCTGATATGATTGCAAAACAAACGAGGTTTTCTGAAAAAGCAGATAAAGAAGGTTTTATTGTTGTATATCCTTACGGAACAGGTTCTTTTAATAAAAAACTTTTAACCTGGAATACGTGGGACTGCTGCGGATACGCAAACAAAAACGATATTAACGATGTAGATTTTGTTAATGCAGTTCTTAAAAAGATAAAATCAGAATATCTGATTGATGAAAAAAGAATATATGCCACAGGTTTATCAAATGGCGGGATGATGTGTTATCTGCTGGCTTGCGAGCTTTCTGAACACTTTGCTGCAATCGCACCAGTTGCCGCATCAATGTTTGATACTGTTTCCTGCAATCCAAAAACCGAGATTTCAATTATCGCTTTTAACAGTACTACTGATGAAAACATTCCATACAACGGCATATCAGAAGAAGACTCGTTAGCAGAAATGAAAACTCTTCCAGTTGAAAAAGTTATTGATATGTGGGTAAAAAATTTTAATTGTGTCCATATACGGACATCAGACAGCTCTTCATTCCAAAAAATTAATTATATAAATGAAAAAGGAATTGAAATAATTTTATATAAAATGTTTTCAGGCGGTCATTCATGGCCGGGCGGACAGAAAATCAGGAAGTTTGCTGACAATCCGGTTAAAAATATATCTGCTACAGATCTTATTTGGGAATTTTTCAAAAACAATCCAAGGCGTTAAATATCAAGCAAAGCCAGTCCGCCTTCGGAAGTTTCTTTATATATACTTGGCAAATCGTGCCCTGTTTGATTCATTGTCTTTACAATTTTATCAAACGATACAAGGTGCCTTCCATCAGATAATAATGCAAATGTTGAAGTATTTAATGCGCGTTCGGATGCAAAGGCATTTCTTTCAATACATGGAACCTGCACTAAACCATTAATTGGATCGCAAGTCAAACCGAGATGATGCTCGATCCCCATTTCCGCAGCATATTCAATTTGGTTTGGTGTACCACCGAGTAATTGCGTAGCTGCTGCCGAAGCCATCGAACAAGCTGTTCCAATTTCTCCCTGACATCCGACTTTTGCCCCGGAAATAGAAGCATTTTCCTTAACTATGTTACCAAAAAGTCCGGCAGTAGCAAGTGCTCTTAAAATTTTTTCATCAGAAAAGGAAAAGCTTTCCTGCAGATATTTTAAAACTGCCGGAACAACTCCACATGATCCGCAAGTTGGTGCGGTACTGATCAATCCACCACTTGCATTTTCTTCAGCAACAGCAAGTGCATAAGAAAAGATAAGTGTTTTTCCTTTTAAGGAGCCGCTGTAATTTTTTGCTTTAACAAAATAGGAAGAAGCTTTTCTCGCTAAACCTAATCCGCCGGGTAAAATACCTTCATTCTCTATCCCTCGCTTAATAGAGTTACACATCACGTTCCATACTTCCCGCAAGTAGTCATAAATTTCAGCACCCTCAACAGACTCAACATATTCCCAGAAAGATTTTCCGGTTTTCTTTGTCCATGCAAGAATATCTGCCATCATTGTTAAATCATAAAGTTTATTTTCAGTTTCGTCAGATTCAAAATCTGTAATCTTTCCACCGCCGACGCTGTAAACAGTCCAATTGCCGATAACTTTTTTGTCTGAATCTAAAGCTTCAAGCTTAAGCCCGTTTGGGTGTTTGGGTAAAAATACCTCGGGTTTCCATTCAATTTTAACTTCCTTCGGTTCAAAGGCTTTTATAATTGCTGTATCAGTAAGATGCCCTTTCCCTGTAGCTGCAAGACTTCCGTAAAGAACTGCTGCATAAGATGCTGCATTATCATACTTTGACTTAAATATCACCGCAGCTTTTTTTGGTCCCATTGTGTGACTGCTGGAAGGACCATTACCGATTCTGAAAATTTCTTTAATTGATTCCATAGTATATATTATCTTTTAGTTACTATCTAAAGTTACAAAGTTTATCAGAATAAGTTTCATATAGATATGCAGGATATTTCTTTTTAAAACAAAAAGGCTGTCCTTTTAAGACAGCTTCTTAACTTCTTGATTTTTATGTCTTTCTTCTTGAGGGGGTTATTTCATCAGCAGCATTTTACGTGTTTGCATAAAACTGCCGGATGTAATTGTGTAAAGATAAACTCCGCTTGAAAGAGCTGAAGCATCAAATGTAACTTCATACTTACCCGGATTTTTTTCTTCGTTAACTATTGTAGCAATTTCATTTCCAATAACATCAAAAACTCTAATATTAACTAATCCTGCATCTTTAATACTGTAACTAATGTTAGTTATAGGATTAAAAGGATTTGGATGGTTTGAAATAAAATTATCATAGCCGGATGATAATATTAAAGTAGAATCTGCTGTTTTATACATTGGATATTCTGCAAACACAGGCATCCATAGTGCTTCGGCGTAGGAGTTTTCTATTATATAATACGGTCTAACATCATAATAAAGCATTAACTGATTTTTAATTGTAGTGTAATAAAAATCATCATCAGTAAATGATGTAGTTCCCCTATTAACAGTAGCAAGCAAATGAGGATCGCTGGTAACGCCATTGTATTTTTCTTTTCTCCAAATTTGATATTTGGTAACATAAGTGTTTGGATGTTCATTCCAGTATAAAGTAATTGGTTCACCAACAACCGTACTTGTATGAAGACTTAAGTTATAACCTAAATTAAGATCGTAACGAGAAGGTTTGCCTTTATAGTATGCAGTATAAGTTGTAGTGCTGCTTGGGTTAAAAGTTTTATTTGCCGAAGTACTGCCATCACTCCAATGATCAAAAGTATAATAAATTGCGTTTAAAATTAGTCCGCCAACAGCCTGTGCATTAATTGGATTTAACTCTATAACATCAAATGGTGCAGTAGGTGAGTTGTATTGGGCATTGTTTACCGTTATTACACCGCCATTACCTAAACTTACAAAACTGTTTTGGAAATTTGGTTTGACGATTTTACGCATTGCGGCTTGAATTTGTGCTCCATTGTCATTTGAAGAAACAGTATAACTATAATTTCTTGAAATTGCACCAGATAAATCAAAAAATTGATTTTGACTCATCCGTTTTTTCTTCCAAATACTATTGTTAATCCCACTTTGATTCCAAAGATAATCCGTATTATTAAAAATTTGGTCAATAGCCCCAACTTGTAAAACTTCACCTGTCAATTTTGGAGTTGTAAAACTGTGTGTGCGTTGTTGTCCATCTACATTTATTCCTCCACCACCAAAATTGTTTAATGATTGTATATTGTACTTTACATTAAAAGTGATAGTTTGTTCTGCTGTTTTTACTGAACCTGTGATGGCATCACCTTCCCACAATTCAATACGCCAAGTGTAGGTACCAGCAGGAATATACCACCATTGTGAAATACCTTCGCCCTGATTAGACTGTTGATTAGCATAAGGCGAAGGAAATAGTTTAATGTACATTCCGATTAAATTTGAGTTGTTTGAGCGTTGATAGTAATACGTAAGATGTAAGGGGACTGAAGATTCAGTGGAACCTGTGCCCGAACCAGTGACAGTTAGCCCATTTGTTGGGCTTGTAAAGTGTATATGTTGAGCATTAATTGAATATGATATGAGTAAAATTAATGCAAGCAATAAAAAACGAAGCTTTTCCATTGTTAATCTTTCATTTTTTTTTAACTGGCAATTAGTTAAGTTTTCGATGTAAATAAAACAGGGATAAATTAATCCCAATAGGTGAGCAGCCTAAATTTATTTACATACGGGAACGGTGTTGCCGCACCGTTCCTTTTTTATTATAGTATATGAATTCTCCTTTGTCTCCTGTAATTAGTTTTTTAATGTACCTCTTATTATAAACTTTAATTGCGTTTCTTCTTCATAGGCAGATATAAAAACATCTTTTTCAAAAATAAATACACGGTATAAACCTATATTTTTAGGATAAGTTTTATATATAGCCTGTAAATCTGTGCCGTTATAATGCAGCAGTCCTTCTATACTTGCTCCAAAGAAATCTTTCTCATTTCTTCCACCTCTAAAAACTAAAAATGAGGTACCAGGAAAATCTTTCCAGAAATTTAACTGCCCATTAGAGTATCTATAAATTTTTCTATCTATAGTGACATAAACTTCTCCATCCATTTCTTCTAAAACCGCTTCCTTATACTCAGAGTAAATTTCTCTTATACTATTTTCATTGTAAACGTAGATTTTATCTAGAAATCCATAATCGTGATTTAAGCCTTGTACTATCAATTCTTCTGTAGAAGTTTTTCTAAGCACCATATAAAAACCAGCTCTGATATTTGGAATGTCAATAAATTTCCAATCAGTTCCATCATAATGAAGCAAAACACCTATGTATTCAGTACCCCCACTAAATTGGTCTGCAAAACCTGTTGCGTAAATATTGGTTGGTGAAATACCCCATAAATAGTTTACTTCAACCCTATCAAAACCCGAGAGAGATAAGCTTTTAGCTTTAGACCAGATGCTTCCGTTAAAATGCCAGATAGAATTCTCAGCATCGCCAATCCAAACATCATTTTTTGCAAAACCATAAATACCCCAAAGATCTCTGCCAAGCTGTTGTGGATAAAGAGACCATTTACTTCCGTCATAATGCCATAATAAAATAAGAGGCGATGCACCACTGCAAATTGCCCACATATCATCAGGAGAACTGCCCCATAAGTTTGAAATATAAAACGGCACAGTTCTATGAGATTCAGGGGGTAATAATGTATCCACGGTCCAGGTATAATCACGTCTTCCGGGTTTAAGTTCATCATCAGGTGGTTCGGTAGAGTTGCAGTTGGTGATATTTAAAAAAATTGAAACAAAAATTAATAAAAATATTAGCTTATGTTTTTTCATTTTACTTATACCTTAATTTAGTTTACCGTGATATATTAAATTTAGATTAGTTTGTGATTCGTAAACCAGGAAAAATACTTCTTTTTCAAAGAGCACAGCTCCAAAAATTTGAGTCCGTGGTTTAGATAAAGTAAATAAATATTCTATATCTGTGCCATTGTAGTGTGTCAAACCATCTAACATAAAAAGAAAAATATCTTTTTCGTTTCTACCCCAAATACGCTGATAAAAATTATTATTATTTACCTGTAAAAATGTTTCAAACTTATCATTCACTCTTTTAGCAATCTGATTACCCAATATAAAATACACTTCATCATTTATCAGACTAATATCAGCCTGCAATCCTTGCGCCCAGGGGCTGCTATATAGCTGCTTAAAACTTTCGTTTGAATATTCATAAATGGTTGTGCTATCTGGATGTACTGCTCCGCCTATTTTAATTATCTTAACGTATAATTTACCATCTGAATTATCTCTATATAAGTTTGAAGCCAGACCACTTACAGAAGAAGTATTTAACATTATCCAGTTATTATTTAAATAATGTGCAATAACAGTGTTGTTGTAACCACCGATTATGGTGTCCGGATAAGCTCCGAAGACAAAAAAATCATTAGAAGATTTACCCCAAATATTATCAAAGATAATATCTATATGCCCATCTTTTGATAATAAAGCAAAAATGCTCCATGTTCCATTATACATCCAGACTTTTCCATTTTCGTCACCAAGAAAGATTTTGTTCTGTTCAAAGCCAAAGATGGCATGTGGAACAGTTATTCCGTTAACTCCATAAGATAACCAATGTTGTCCATTAAAATGAGAAACCGATTTATCCCAATCACCAGGACTTATTGCCCATACGTCTGTTGGAGAACTTCCCCATATTCTATTGAGAGTGGCATACGGATAATTTAATGTATCCACAGTCCAGGTATAATCACGTCTTCCGGGTTTAAGTTCATCATCGGGTGGTTCGGTAGAGTTGCAGTTGGTGATATTTAAAAAAATTGAAACAAAAATTAATAAAAATATTAGCTTATGTTTTTTCATTTTGCTTTTACCTTAATTTAGTTTACCATGATAAACAAAACTTAAACCTGTTTGACCTTCATAAACAAGAAAAAATGCATCTTTATCAAATAAGGCAACTCCATAAATTTGAGTTCTTGGTACTTTGTTGAAATAAAATAAATATTGAATATCTGTCCCGTTGTAATGTGCTAAACCATCTGTCATTAAAAGAAAAATATTTTTAGAATTTCTTCCCCAAATACGCTGATAGAAATTAGAATTATCAACTTGTAGAAAAGTTTGGAACTGCCCATTAACTCTTTTGGCAATTTTACTGCCAAGAATAAAATAAACTTCGCTATTAATTAAGCTTATATTAGCTTGTTCCCCTCCGACCCAAATACTAGAATAGATTTCCTTGAAATTTTCTTGATCGTATTCATAAATAATAGAACTGTCAGGAGTTAATCCACCACCTAATTTATAGGTAAGTATATAAACTATATCATTAGAATCTTTATATATTTTAGATCCAATGCCAATGATGTTTTTCTTATTTAATATCGACCAATTATTATTTGAATAATGTGCCGCTACCAACGTTATATTATACCCACCAATAACAGTATCTGGATAAGCCCCAATTGCATAAAGATCATTTGAAGAGATTCCCCAAATATTATTAAAGCCAATATTTTTATGCCCGTCTTTTGTAATTTCTGCAAACAATCTCCAATTAGGGCCCCGCCATATCTTACCATTTTCATCACCAACAAAAATATCGCTACTGGAAAAACCATAAATAGCGTTAGGTTGATTTATTCCTGGAACTCCGTACGAGAACCAGGACTCTCCACCAAAATGAGAAAATGAATTTGTCCAGTTGCTCGTAGTTGTTGCCCAGACGTCATTTGGAGAGCTTCCCCACATTCTATCTCTTGGATTATTTAGACCATCTAATGTATCCACCTCCCAGGTATAATCACGTCTTCCGGGTTTAAGTTCATCATCGGGTGGTTCAGTAGAGTTGCAGTTGGTGATATTTAAAAAAATTGAAACAAAAATTAATAAAAATATTAGCTTATGTTTTTTCATTCTAATTCCCCTTTTAATCTTTAAGATAATTTATTAAGTGATTTAAATTGTAAATGAAATGTAAGAGTAGAGTATAGGATAAAAACATAAATTCTATTCCTCCAATACAGCGTGAGTTTTCAGAGAGAGAGAGAGAGAGTTAAATATCGCGTCAAAGTTTCCCATACTTGCCTCGATTTTAATTAAATCCCTATAAAATCCACCTAAACGTAAGTAAAGAAAAATTATATATCAAAAAAGAGATAAAAATTTCTTGTAGTAAATAAAAAAGGCACGAATTTTCTCGTGCCTTAACTTCTTGCCTTTTACGTTTCTCTTCTTGCGGATTTATTTCATCAGCAGCATTTTACGTGTTTGCATAAAACTGCCGGATGTAATTGTGTAAAGATAAACTCCGCTTGAAAGAGCTGAAGCATCAAAATTAACTTCATGGTGTCCGACGTTTTGTTCTTCATTAACTAAAGTTGCTATTTCACTGCCAAGCATATCAAATACTTTTAATTCAACATTACCCTTTTCTTTGATTGAATATTTGATCTTTGTAACTGGATTAAATGGATTAGGATAATTTTGTTCAAGAGCAAAATCTGTAACGGCTCCGTAAGTAACTTCAATTGTATTTGAGTATTCGGATGTTCCATCAAAATCAATTTGTTTTAATCTGTAATAAGATTTTCCAACAAAAGGAGTTTGATCAGCAAAGCTGTAATTATGTACTTCTGTCGATGTTCCGTTACCGATAACAAATCCTATTTTATTCCAGTTGGTATTATCAATTGATTTTTCAATATCAAAACCAGAGTTGTTCAATTCTGTTGCGGTTATCCAATTTAATTTTACTGTGTTATTGATTATTGAACTCGTAAAGGAAACTAACTCGACTGGTACAATACCGTTGTACACTGATATTTTTATATTATCAACGTACCATCCATCCCTCTGAACAGCATAATCAGAGCGGAAATAAAACCTTATTGTAATCTGCTGTTCAGCATAGCTTGAAATATCTATTGATTCATGCACCCATGATAATTGTGTTCCATCATAAACCGGCTGTCCGGTAGGTTGAAAACTGCCGGTTCCCGGATTTGTATATTGCCCTGTCAAAGCAATCCAGGTGGTACCATTATTTGTAGATATCAGAACCTGACCATAATCCCAGTTATCTTCAATATTCCATTGGGTATCAAACTCTAAAACTGCACCAAGAACATTGGTTAATGAAATCTGATTATTATATCTGAGACTTGCAGTCGAATTTGCGGGATAATTTGCACCGGGTGAATCTGTAAATGAGGTTGGCGGAGAAACAAATTTCTCAGTTGTTATATTCCAGCCCCCGGTTGAAGTCCAGTTAGTTATATTATTTGCTTCATCATACATTGCAACGTTAAGCGGTGCAACAAAAAACTGGAAGAATGTTGGCGGTGGTGTACTGCCGGGAGGATTAAATCCGCTGCCTCCAACCGGTAAAGTTTTTACAATCGTTGAATTTTCATCCTGAGCCGCAATATAATATTGACATGCAGTACCCAGCGGTAGAGCCGGAATAGTAAATGTATAATTACCGCTTTCAGCCGGTGTACCGTTTACTGCTGTAAAGCTGCCATAACTTCCGCCTGATTGTTTGGTTCTGTAATACAACCTTGGTGCAAGATTACCTGTACCAACTTGTAAGCCTGATGATATAAATGCAGCTGCAGTAATTGGCTCTGAAACTGATATTGAGGCAATTGGTGTATGTTGAATTTTAAGATCAAGATTCAGTGATAATGTAGCCATTGTGCCTATTGCCAGCTTAGCCATTTTAATATAATAGGGCTGATTATAATATGAAAGATTATCATTTACTGTGTGATACTGAGTGTGAAAATCATTATCATCTTCAATTAAAAGAATAGCACCATAACCGTGATCTAAAAAGGATTGATGATCGCTGTAGGGTTCTGCAGGAACAACATCAAGATCAAGATTAATCCCATAAGTTAAATTAACTTCAAGCATCTTGTCTTTTAACTCATTTGTATTAGCAACAGGACTTGTGTGAACATCAGCATTTCCATCGTTATTACTATCAAAGGCAATCATATCCATATTTATAACACCAACAATAGAATCGTTATTTGTCTGAGCAAGAGCAGCATAATATTCGCTTCCAACCAGCCCCTGTTCCTCTTCATCCCATAAAGCAAAAATTACTGTATATGGGAAAGAATGCTGTGATAAAATTCTTGCTGCTTCAATAACCGCCGCTGTACCGCTGCCGTTATCATCAGCTCCCGGTGCAATTGGTCCGCTTGGCATATCGTCATAATGGGCACAAATAATAAATTTTTTATTCGGAAACTCGGTTCCGGTTTTAGTACCGATAACATTTTTTCCTGTTGAACTGAATGACTGAATGGTGGTTGCCAATCCGTAATATTGAAGTTTTTGTCTGATATAATTCTCTGCTAATTCATTCCCGGGTTGATTTTTATGTCTTGAAAGAATTGTTTGTGAAGTCCCGTTAATCATTGTCGGAACCACACCGGTCAACTCTTTAACAAAATGTATAATCGAATCCTGATTTACCGAATTGATTATCTGCTGAACTACCGGTACTTGACTGAATAAATTAAATTGAGCAAAAAGAAGAATAACAAAAAATAGTTGAAGAACTTTTTTCATAACAAGTTCCTGTATTAGTGTAGAAATTAGTTAACTTTTAAAATTATATTACTAAACAATAAGCGACTAACAAACATTATAAACCAAAGTACTATAGTGGTTATTTTTTACTGATCAAAATTACTGATAATTCAATTGAGTATTAAATTTTCGGCTTGGGTTTTTTGTTGATTAAAATGCTATGATTAGAAAATTGTCAATTATCAAATATTAGCCAGCCTTTTGTATAAGATTAGTAATTTCTTTTTCAACTTCTTTTCCGCGGTCTTTTGCATATAACAAATGAATTTTAACAATGATATCTGTTTTATCTATTCCTTGTTCTTTCAGACTATTAAATAATCTTTGAATTTTGTCCGGTCTTGGACCCCAATTAAACAGCTCACGTCCATCCTTATCAAACACAATTAATTTGGGAATGCTTTTCGTTCCATTTGTCAGATACAAATCCATAAATTCCTGATTCAAATCCCTTGACACGATAAATAATTTAATTTTATCTGAAAGTCCTGCAAGACTTGCAATTACCGGCAGGCTCTGAGCAGAATCTCCGCACCAGCTTTCAGTAATCACAAACCAACTTTGATCATCCAAAACAGATGAAAAAACTTTTTTTGTTTCACCGGAAGGGTTAAATGTTTTTTCAACTCTTGATGATCTTTGAAAATTCAGTTTTCTGTACTCAAGATACTCTTTGTCTGTTTCAGAAAGTGAAGTAACATCATCAACAGAAATCTGTTTTCTAAATTGTTCCTTATATTCATCATAAGTGATGGAGTTTTTTATAACTGATAGATTGAATTTCGGCATAAATCTTTTAATTGAAACTTATTAAAATGAATCAGAATGTGCTGGGCAAATTTAATCCAATCAAAGTATTTCAATTGTGATAATGAATAACTTTTGATTAAAGGCGTAATAATTCGAAGTACTTTTTTTATTGTCTGAAAATTGTATCTTTGCCAAAAACTTTTTCTTAGGATTCAGATGACAACTGAAACAAAATATTTTACTCCTGCTGAGGCGAGAAAAACATTACCGTTAGTTAAGAATATCGTCAGGGATATATTGCAGGCAACAAGAGAAATGCGCTTAATTGCTGATGAAATTGAAGCCGGTTTACAAGACGATACAAGGATAAATAAATTAGCTTCGGATGTTAACGGGTTTTTAGCCGAGCTTGAAGAGATCGGCTGCTATTTTAAAGATACCAGATTTCAGATAGGGCTTATTGATTTTCCAGCAGTGATTGATGGAGAAGAAGTATTTTTATGCTGGCGAAGTGATGAAGAAGATATAATCTATTATCATAGTACCGATTCAGGATATTCAGGCAGAAAACTGATACCGCCGCAATACTTTGAATAAAACTCATTTACAAAAATTATTTTACAGACTCAAATCAAAATTAACTTTTGTTTCCAAAGTCTTCTGCGAATTTTCATCCGCGATTTTATATATAAGAGTATATACGCCCGATTTGTAAGTTGAATCAAGATTAAACTGTACTTCTAAAGCTATATCGCTGATCGGTTCTGTATTTTCATCTTTCTGCACAAACTTAAAAACAGATTTTTCCACTGTGCTGTCTGGTTTAAGAAGATCGATATCGTACGCAATAGCTGCTCTATATTTGTTATCCTTTTCTGTTTGTACAAATCCCTTCACCCGAACAGTTGAATTAACTTCCCAGCTATCTCCTAAATCGTATGCAAATGCTTCCGGACTAAAGGCTTCAAACTTTACATCTTTTTTACTGCAAGCTGCAATTGCAAATAAACAAATAACAATTAAAAATATCTTTTTCATTTTACTCTTCTTTTTAGTCAACTCTAAAAAATAACCACAAAGAACACAAAGCGCTTCCACAAAGCACACAAAGTTAAAGTATAATTTTTTTAATCCATTCTTAAGTAGTTTAACATTAAAATTGATTAGTAGCCAAGCTTGCAATTTCTCAATTTTAAATATGTTAATACTTGTGCAAGATGAATATCATTTAATGCCTAAAAGATTTACATTCAATAATTAGTTTGTTCTCAACGATAAAATCTAATCTATATCCGGTTTAACCTCATCATATACCAAGGCATAGGCTTCTCTTTATCAACAATTGATCCAGATTTCTGAATTTTATAAAATAAACACTCTTTGTTTGAGGATTCCAAAAGTTATGGTCCAAGATTATTATAAACCCTGATAGCCAAACCAATCACAATTTTAGATAATTCATCTTCAGTTATTTACTCTTTGTGTTCTTTACGCGGACAAGCTCCGTGAACTTTGTGGTTAAATGCCTTTCTTTTATTTATCCATTTCTTTTTTGAAAATCACTCATAAAGCTAACAAGATCATCAACACCTTTTGCAGGGAAAGCATTATAAATTGATGCTCTCAATCCGCCAACTGAGCGATGACCTTTTAGTCCGTTAAATCCGGCTTTGGTTGCTTCATCAATTAATTTTTTCTCAAGATCTGCTGTTGCAAGATTAAATGTAACATTCATCAGGGAACGGGAATCTTTTTCCGAATGTCCTTTATAAAATCCGCCGCTGTTATCAATTGCATCATAAAGAGTTTTTGCTTTTGCCTTATTTATCTCATACATCTTGTTCAATCCGCCTAAGCCTGCAAGGTATTTAGCAACGATTTTAATGATATAAATTCCAAATGTATTTGGAGTGTTATACATAGAATCATTTTCTGCGTGAATTTTATAATTAAGCATTGTATGAAGTGAATCCTGGCTTCTTTCCAACAAATCTTTTCTGATAATTACAAGAACAACTCCCGAAGGACCAATATTTTTCTGTGCACCGGCATAAATCAATCCGTATTTGCTAACATCAATTGGTTTGTGAAGAATATCTGACGAAGCATCACAGACAAGAGGAACATTACCTGTTTCAGGTTCGCTTTGCCATTGCGTTCCGAAGATTGTATTGTTTGATGTAAAGTGAACATAAGCTGCATCCGGATCAAGTTTAAGCTCGCTTTGTTTTGGAATTCGTTTAAAGAATTTCTTATCCCCTTCGCCCTCTTCTGTTGTTGCTGCTATATTTACAGCTCCAACTCTCTTTGCTTCTTTAATTGCTTTTTTAGACCAGCTTCCGGTTGAAATATAATCAGCTTTGTTTTTAGGAGGCATTAAATTTAACGGAACCATTGAAAACTGAAGACTTGCGCCGCCTTGTAAAAATAATATTTCATAATTATCAGGAACATTTAATAAATTTTTTATTCCGGTTTTCGCATCTGCCAGAATTGCCTCAAATGTTTTTGAACGGTGAGAAATTTCCAGTATAGACATTCCTACTCCCGGTAATGCAAACAATTCTTTTTGTGCTTCAAGTAAAACTTCTTCCGGTAAGATTGCCGGACCAGCACTGAAGTTATAAATTCTTTTTTCCATAATGTTTTCCTTTTGTTTTATTTCTTTGTGAATCCTTGTGTCTTTAAGTCTTTACGGCAAAGTTATTTTCAACCGAAAAGTCATAAAGTCACTAAGTTTTATTCTTCTTCAAAAAAATCTAAATCAATTTTCTTTATTTCATATACTACTTGCTTAGAAACACCAAGATCGTTATCTATTAAAAGATTTGCTAAATGCTCTCCATCGATTAATACAATCTTAGTTTCATTTCTTGGAATATAATCCCTTGCATCAATCGTAAATCTCGAAGTTGTAATAAATATCCCTTTCTTTGCCCCTTGACCAGCTAGTGCACCAACAAACTTTTGTATCTCAGGTCTTCCAACAACACTTTCCCAACGTTTAGCCTGAATATATATAATATCCAATCCTAACTTATCTTCTTTAATTATTCCATCGATTCCCTCATCTCCTGATTTGCCAATAGCTTTTCCGGCATCTGTTCTAGAGCCTCCATAACCCATTTTAACTAATAGTTCTACAACTAATTTTTCAAAAAAGAAAGGACTACAAAGTTTAATTTTAGATAATATTTCTTGTGCTAAACTTTTGCGAATATCTTGGTAAGAGTTTTCTAATAATTCTTCAGGAGTCTGTGGTGTTTGAATTTCCTCTTCTTTATCATTGTTAGTACTACTATTTCTCCAACCTTCTGATAATTCTAAAAAGTCAGGAAACTTTTTTAAATACTTAATATTTATTTCTTCAGGATTTTCATTTAGAGTCAACAAACCCCTTTCAGTAATTTTAAAATGTGCTCGTTTTGTGTTCTCAATTAATCCAGCCATTTTTAAGTAGGATTTTGCCCAAAAGACTCTATTAGAAAACACTTTCTGGTTCCCACTTGGTAGCCACTCATTTTGCTGTTCTTCAGTTAAGTTAAATTCCAAAGCTATATATTCTAATGCTTCATTTGTTGAATGTTCCTTCTTATCAGATACAAACTTCAATAAAGGAAGCATAAATTTTTGAAAACCAGGTATTTCAGTCATTTTTTCTTCTTATGGTTAGTTTTGAGTTTATATTCCTTTTCCTTACTAATTCTTAAAGTTCTATATCAAATGTGTTAAAAGTCCATCTCTTAATTTAGGTTCAAACCAGGTTGATTTTGGAGGCATCACTTCCCCGGCATCTGAAATATTCATCAAGTCATCTAATCCAACAGGATAAAGTGAAAACGCAACTGCTGCTTTACCTGAATCAACCAGAACCTCTAATTCCTTTGTCCCGCGTATTCCGCCGATAAAATCAATTCTGTTATTTGTTCTCGGATCATCAATTCCAAGCACAGGATTTAACAAAAAGTTCTGAAGAATACTTACATCAAGTTTTTCTCCAACAGATTTTTCCAAAGACAGACTTGCAAAAACAGAATTCCTTGGTTTCAACTCAAACCATTCTTTATCAATATACATACAAAAAGTGTTTTTTGATTTTGGTTCTTTGTTTTCAGTTTTTATGATAGAAAATTTTTGCGCAGCCGAATCCATAAAGTCTGCTTTACTTAATCCGTTAAGATCAAATACAACACGATTGTAAGGTAAAATCTTTAACTGATCTTCGGGGAATATTACAGCTATAAAATAATTATACTCCTCACTGCCGTTATGATTTGGATTTGATTTCATCTTTTCTTCTTTTGCACGGCTTGCACTTTTTGCACGATGGTGCCCATCAGCAATATACAGCTTGTTTATCTTTTTAAATTCATCAACAATTATATTATTGTATTCATCCTTTAAAATCCAAACAGTATGCTGAATGCCGTCCGGAGCGGTGAAATCATATTCCGGAGTAACTTCATTTATTGTTTTCTCCACAATTTCATTAACTGATTTTACTCCGCGATAAGTTAAAAACACAACGCCTGTTTGTGCTTCTGTTGTAATGATATGATTTGTTCTATCATCTTCTTTTGCTTTACGGGTTTTTTCGTGTTTAAGAATTACATCATTATCATAATCATCAACAGAAAAAGTTGCACAAATTCCTGTTTGCGATCTTCCATCCATAATTAATCTATAAAGATAAAAATGTGGCTTATCATCAATCTTTAGTGGAGCTTCTTTTGTAATTGTAGCAAGATTTTCTTTCGCTTTAAGATAAACTTCTTTTGAATAAACATCTTTAACTTCAGGCAAATCAATTTCTGATCTTGTTATATGCAAATAACTAATTGGATTGCCCTGAGCGTAATGGCCAGCTTCTTCACGATTAACTACATCATAAGGTACGCTTGCAACTAATTGTGATTTTTCTTTTGTAGGTCTTAATGCTTTAAAAGGTCTGATGACTGACATAAAAATTTCTCCGTTTTTGGGTAAGATTATTAAAAATCTGCTGCTCAAAAATCCACATTTTAAGATGAAAAGTCCAACCCTTATAAGGGTTATTATTAAGACTTTGGTTTTCGTAAAATAATATGAGCGTAGGCGGTTAATTGAGGTATTTTAAGTTTTTGGAGAAGTTTTGCTTTAAACATCTCTAGTCTGTTTAAAACAGGAATTTTGAAGTAATATCCATGTCCATAATATCCAATGTATTCTACAACATCGTAGCCAATGGTTTCAAAATTTCGAATCATTTTTTTTGAAGGCCCACGGCTCCAATCATAATGTGCTTTGAACTTTCCATGTTTGTGATCATCACGAGGAGCAACAATATTTAAAATAAACTCACTCAAGTTTTCAGGTAAAAGTTTATTAAATAAAAAAGGAAGTGCATAAAGAGTGGAAAAACAATGAAAAGATATTCCGCCACCAGTTAGATGATTATAAATATTTTGATGAAGAGTTTTTGCATCAGAAATATGTTCTCCAACCATTCTGCTAAATATCAAATCAAATTTTTTAGTACTTATAATGTTCTTTTTACTTAAATCAATTACAAGTTTAGCGTAGATTCCATCAGCTTTTGACAGTTCTAAATCATCAACATCACTAATTGTATAATCTAAAGAATTTTTGCGTATGAAATCAGGATTTATTGTTGGATTTGCACCTGCTCCGATTTCTAAAATCGATTTTATTCTATACTTTAAAATCAATTCCTGAACATATGCTTCTGTTTTTGACCAACCTATAAAGTCTTGGACTAAATAATAAGATTTCTTCATATGTTTAAATTAAAAAAGGCATAGGATTTATCCTATGCCCAAAATATTAACTTACTGAGCAGTTTCATCATCATCTTGTGCGACGGTAACATTTAATTTCAATGTTCTGGCATTAACAAGATTGATTGCCATAAGACTTGAATAGCTTGAACCCAAACCATTTATTACAAAATACTGATCAAAAGCATCAATGTAATGTGGGCCTATATAATGATTGCCACCATTTCCCCACAAACTTTGTATTGTTGATTGATTTAAACAAAAGATGACAGCATGACCAGATGAAGCATTAGATATAATAAACTCATGTTTTACGTTACTACTAATAATATTGCCAGCAGAGTACTTATCACTGTTATTCATTATCCATCCAAGTATACTATTATTACCGCTATTTGACCATAACCAAGTCCAATTTGAACCATTAAATTTAAGTATTGCTGCCCAAGGTGCCTTTATACATAAAAGCTCATCAAAACCATCACCATCAAAATCAGACGCATAATATCTATCTCCATTTGCGATATTCCAACCATTAATTCCACCTGTTCCAGAATTACTCCAAGGTGAAATCCAGGATCCTGAAAATGATAATAATGAAGCCCAGTGAGTATTATAGTTAAGAGCTAATACTTGTTGATTTGATGGATCGGAGGGATTAAATTTTCCACTTACAAAATAATCCTCAGAATTTATACTCCAACCACCAATCCAATCATTCTGAACTGTACCCTTAAAATTAGACACAAAGATAAGCAACTCTCTTATTAATATTATTAATTAATATTTCTTCCTTTTTGTTTTTTAATTTTTCTTTCAACTTAAATTCTAATGGACTTTCATAACCT